>Ga0102591_1000009_pt1 | contig 1027675 bp, 1002 predicted proteins | sample AraplaCol_mCL_r2_2_FD_76860 | JGI IMG/M metagenome (GOLD analysis project Ga0102591, IMG submission 76860) | Arabidopsis root microbial communities from North Carolina, USA - plate scrape MF_Col_mCL_r2 (SPADES assembly) (version 2) | ecosystem: Host-associated > Plants > Roots > Endosphere...
ACCGGCAACACGCAGCGTCGTCTCCTGAGCCGAACCTGCGACAGGCAGACAGGCTGCAACCACGATGCCTATAGCGCCCGCGATCCGGTTTCTCATGGATTCCCCTCCATTTCGATGATCTTGGCGGGGATTGTGGGAGCGCTGCGTCCAATCTGTCCAAGTCGAAATGGGCTAGGCGTATTCCCATAGGTTATGAAATGCGCGGAGTAGGCCGAGTCGGTTCAACGGATACAGCTCGATGATGAATTCGATGTCGCACGCGGGAACCCACGCTGATCTAGCCGCGGCCGTCGGCCTGCCCATTGGCGCCCACTGGCTGGAAGCGAACATTCCGAAAGACCGCTAAGGGTCGGAAACGGCGTTCCAAAAACGCCCTCAAAATCGGCCCTCTCCTACCGCTCGAAAGTTGGAACGCCGCCTGGAAGCCAAGGCAAACCCTGTAGCCTTCCAAGCTGAATACCCGGGTTCGATTCCCGGTACCCGCTCCATCTCCCCTCCTCTTCCGGTTTTCTAGAATTCGCTCCCACAGCGTCGCCCCGGCCAAATCGGCAAGGGCGGGTATCCGTAAACCCGCCCGGCGCCCGATGATTCGAGCGGATCAGAGTGTGTCGGACGAGTCGCGCGAGCGACCCCGCTGTCCGTTGCGGTTGCGCGGCGATCGGCGGAACAGCGTCGTGTGAACCGCTTGCAGGATCGGCTTCGGCTTCCCCAGCATGTAGCCTTGCGCTTCGGTGCAGCCCGCCCGATCGACCGCATCGAGCTGGTCCGGCGTTTCGATGCCTTCAGCCGTCGTCGTCATGCCGAGTTCGGCGGCGAGTGCCGCAATCGCGGTGACGATCGCCGCGCTGTCGGAATGGGCGGTCATGTCGCGCACGAAGGAGCGGTCGATCTTGACCTTGTCCAGCGGGAACAGCCTGAGATGGCTGAGGCTCGAATAGCCCGTTCCGAAATCGTCGAGCACGATACGGACGCCCAGCGCCTTCAGGCTCTTGAGCGTCCCGAGATTACGGTTATCGTTGGCGAGCAATGCGGTCTCGGTGATCTCGAGCTCCAGGCGCGCCGGATCGAGCCCGGTCTCGGCGAGGATATCGCGCACGGTCGCGGCCGCGTCACCGAAGATCAGCTGCACCGGCGACAGGTTGACGGCGATGCGGAGATCGCTCGGCAGCTGGGCCGCATCCGTGCAAGCTTGCCGGATCACCCATTCGCCGAGCTCGACGATCAATCGCGTCTCCTCGGCCAGCGGCACGAACTCAGCCGGCACGACGAGGCCGCGCTCCGGATGGTGCCAGCGTAGCAAGGCCTCGAAGCCGCAGAGCGTGCTGGATTTCAGATCGAAGATCGGCTGGTAAGACAGTTCGAACTGCCGTTCGTCGATCGCCTTGCGCAGATCAGCTTCCAGCGCGATGCGCGCACGCAGCTGCTCGTCCATTTCGGCGGTGAAGACGCAACAGACGCCGCGCCCCCGCGCCTTGGCCTGGTAGAGAGCAAGGTCGGCTTGTTTCAGCAGGAGATCCGCGTCGAAATCCGGTCCCTCGGCCACCGCGATGCCCACGCTCGCCGAAATCGAGATGGTGCGTTCCTTGATGAGATAGGGTCGGCTGAGGACCTCGATGATGCGGGCCCCGAGCGCTTCCGCCTGCTCCGGCTGGTTCCGGTCGAGGCTGAGCACCGCGAACTCGTCCCCGCCGAGCCGCGCGACGCAGTCGGTATCGCGCACGCAGGTCGCCAGGCGCTCGGCGACCGACAGCAGCAGCAGATCGCCGACAGGGTGCCCAAGTGTGTCGTTGACGTCCTTGAAGCGGTCGAGGTCGAGGAAGAGCAGCGCGACCGACCCTGTCTCGTCCCCGGCCCGCCGCAGCGATTTCGCGATCTGACTGCGGAAGGCGAAGCGATTCTGCAGGCTCGTCAGATCGTCGTGATGCGCCAGGAAGCGAATGCGACCTTCCTGTTCGACGAGGGCGGCGTTCTGCTGGCGCGCCTCCTCGGCGGCCTCGTTCGCGCGCGTATTGGCGGCCGCGAGATCGGCCAGCGCTGCCTTGAGCGCCGTGATGTCGGTGCGGATGCCGACGGTTCCTCCGGCCTTCATCCGCCGCTCGGTGATCAGGAGCCAGCGGCCATCCGGCAGCAGGCGCTCCATCGCGCCGCTGCCTTGCCGGTGCCAACGGGCGATCTCCTTCACGAATTCGTCGATGTCGACGGTCATCTGGGGATACTGGCCGAGCTGGGCGCCCTTGCGGATGATCTCTTCGAAATGCGCTCCGACCGTCATGAACGGCGCGCTCAGGGCATAGAGATCGCGGTAACGCTGGTTGCAGGTCACCAGCCGGTCGTCCTCGTCCCACATCACGAAGCCGTCGGACATGGCCTCGATCGCGTTGTCGAGGACGGCGGAGGCCCGCACCCGCTCGGCATCCGCCCGCTCGCGCTGATGGATAGCGAGCAGGATCGCCCCGGCGAAAGCCGACAGCAGCAGTACCGCGATGATCGCCCCGCTCACCGTCCGGTCGCGGTCCTGGCGCCAATCCGCGAGGACATCCCGGCTGCTCACGCTCAGGATGACGCGGATATCACCATAGAGCGTGTTCCTGGCCGCATTCAGCGTGCCGGTCCCGCTGCCCCTGTCCCCAACCAGGAAGGCTTTGCCGTCCACCCTCTCCGGCAGCGCAGACGCACGGATCTTGCCGATCAGCAATTCGTCATGCGGTAGCGTCGCGACGACCTGGCCATTGGCGCGTTCCAGCGAAATCTGCGTCTCGGGGCTGACGCCGGCCTCGGCTAGGAGCTTCATCAGCGAGTGCAGCGGGACTTCGGCCACCGGTGTGATGCCATGCCAGGCCGGGATACGGCGCGCCGCATAGAGCGACCAGTCGCCGGTGACGGCGTTGCGCAGCGGGCCGATGAGGTTCGTCGGCGCCTGCCCGACCCTGGCGACGTCCAGTGGCAGCGCATGGCGAGCCCCGCTCGACTTGGCGGAGGCGACGATGCTGCCATCCGGCCCGACGAGGAGCAGGTCGCGGAACGCCATCGTCTGGAAGTTGAGGCCTCGCAGCAGGCTGCTCGCGGCGTCGCGCTGTCCGGGTTCGATCCGTGCAACCTCGAACAGGGTCGCAAAGCTCGCCAGCGCGCCGTCGACCTGCAGCAATTGCCGATCGAGCGCATTCTCGACCGCCACGGCGGAGCTCTCCAGCCGCTGCTCGGCCGCCCGCCAGGCAGCGTCCTCCCGCTTCCGCACCAGATTCGTGGCACCGACGGCCGCCACTGCCAGGATGACTGCCGTTCCTGCTGCGACCATGAATTTGAGGCGATTGATCACGGTATCCGGGGCTCGATGGCGTGGAGCGGCTTGAGATAGGTGTTCCAGGCCGAGACGCAGTCCTGGCCGCAGCGCTCGAACCAGCGCGGTAAGACTATGTCGGTGAGGAGGCGCCGGCGCGTCCCGTCGGCCGGCAGAGCCGGCACCACGGTCATCGGCCGCTCGGGCTTGCCGGCGCAGGTCTCCGTCCCGGCATTGCAGGCGAGCCCGCGCTGCGTATCGGCTTCCGCCTGCGACCAGATGCGGTCTTCGAGCTGGTCGACACCCTGCCGGATGATGTCGCGCGCATCCACCGGCAAGCCGTCCCAATAGATTCCATTGGCTCCGAAGATCGAGACGCCCCAGCTCAATGCGAAGGCGTGGACGGAGACCGCCACGCGGGGCAGGCCGATCTCGTAGCCGCTCAAGGTGCCGGTGATCGCGCAGTCGGCGACCCCGTCGCGCAAAGCCGCGACGATCTCGGCAAAGGGCAGGATCACCGGCACGGCGCCCATGGCCGCCATCAATTCGGACTGCGCGACCGACGACGTCCGCACCTTCCGCCCGGCGAGATCGTCGAGCCCCTTGAACGGCTTGGCGCAGAACAGGACTTGGGCCGGATAGGCATAGACGCCGAGAAGCTCGATATCGTAGCGCTCGCGCAGCACCTTGCGCAGATGCTCCCGAAACGCAGCGACCGTCCGGCGCAGCGTCGCGACATCGGGATTCAGCAAGGGCAGGTCGACCGCGCCCAGCTCCGGCTCGTCGCCCGCGACGACGCTCAGCAGGGCCGTCCCGAACGACACCACGCCGAGCCGCATCAGCTGGAGCATTTCCTGGTTGCGCAATCCGCCCGCGTCAAGCGGCCGGATCGTCGCGCTGATCCGCCCTTTCGACAGCGCATTGATCTCCGACTGCCAGAAGGGCTGCTCGATCTTGGTGTATTGGGTGACGCCCGCAAGGCCGCCGATGATCTGGAGCCTGATCGGCTCCTCGGAGCGCGTCTGCGCAAGGGCGCCACAGCCTGCGAAGGCGAGCATCGCGGCGATAGCCGCAATCATAGGCTGCATGCACCGGCGCGGGAAAGATGTGATGGCGTTGTCGCAGGCCTTGGCCATCTCCCCCCCGGTGGTCGCCCTGTCCGATCGGGGGAATATTCGGCCGGGCCGGTTAACCGCGGTTAAACCGGAAGCTCAACTTTGAGGCGAAGATGCATGTTTCCCCGCTTTCCACGACAGGGCGGGAGCCGGCTCGATCAGGTCGATCGTGCGGCGCCCTACACCGGGAGCACGCAAGCAAGCTTCGCAATGTAGTCTCGAATACCACCCTCCGAAATTGCCGACGAAATATTGCAGAAGCGAGATGAGTTTGGAATCATTTGCAACAACATCCGGGAAACGATTCCGCTGTTGCCGTGCAAGCTCAGCTTGCTATGCTCGGTAATCTATCGCTCCCGCCCGGAATGTTCTGCCCAGCATCGAGGCTCCTTTCATCACGCGTGTCTGGCGACAGCGCGGGAGGCAAAGTGAGGGAAGCCCCTCGACCAGCGGCCGGCGGAACACGAAACGCGGGAGCAACCAAAGGAACGACGCAAGCGGAACGAAGTGGGGCGGAAGATGCGTCTGTGGACGGTGGCGACGCTATGGGTCCTGGCATTCCCGGCAGCCGCGACGAGCGAGGTCCTGCGCCAGGGTGAATTCCTGCAGGATTACATCACCTGCGAAGCCTGGATGAAGCGCGAAGCCGCGGATACGGAGATGCATGGGCTGATCGGCCGCTGGGTCGTCGACGCCATGCGCCAGACCTCACCCTCGCGCCTGTCTAAATATGGGGACGGCGAGATTCTCGACGCCGTCGAACGCCAATGCCGGGCTCAGCCGACCAAGACGCTGACGGTCGCCACCTTCCTGGCCGGGCTTCACCTCCCGGAATAGCAGCGTCCGTAGCCTCGGCTTAAGCCCGCAGCGCGATCCCGTTCAGAAGGAGGGCAGCACGCTGTTGCCGAAGCTGTCGGAGCGCCCGGCGAAGCTCGCTCCGCTATCGCGCGCATAGCTGGGACCGCTCAGGCGGGCCGGAGCCGGGCCCGCATCGAGATAGCTGCGCTGCTGCGGCCGGATCTGGATGCTCTCCGGCGCCGGCGCACCCGCATACGCGGCGGGCTCGCGGGAAACGCAGCCGCCAAGCGCTGCAAGGAAAAGGGTGGCTGGGGCCAATTGGAGCAGACGCATCGTTCCCTCGCGACACAGGCAGAGCGAAGACCGGCATCGCCGATGCGATTCAACCCGCTTGAGTCGTCATTATCGGGACCCCGACCGGAAATGTACACGGGGGGTCGCGAGCGTCGCGCCTTGTGATGCCCGGATGCCAGCCCTCGATTCAGGCGTGATCCCGGCGGCCTTGCGGAGGCACGAACTCGATTTGCTCTTCCGCGACCGTTCCATCCGCCAGGACGACGGCCTGCCAGCGGCGGTTGCCGCAGAGGGCGGAGAGGCGCCAGCGCCCTGCATCGTCCCCCTCTCCCCGCTCGACCCGGCTTGTCACCAGCCCGCGGCGCATCAGCCCGCGCAACTCCTCCGCCGACCAGCCGAAGCGCCGGGCCAGCCGCTCGGCATCGAGCACGAAGGAGCCATCCGCATCCCTGACGAAGGGGGGTTCGGGCAAGGCTTCGCCGGTCACCATGACGTTTCGCTCCGGAGCGCCGATCGTTCAGGTTCTTTCTGCCGCGAAGCGCCGGCCGCATCCAGCCTTCACGCATAGGGAAACAGAATTCTTTCCGCGCCTGACATCCCCATGGCGCTTCCGCCTTTAGCAAGGGCGATCTTTGAAAGGCTGTTTCATTGACCGCAAGGCGTTCGGCGGAAAGAATGAACAGTATCGAGCGGTGTTCGCATCGCTCTTTCGCGGGATTTGCTGGAGCAGCGCCTATCCGCTGGACGCTCCTTTCCGGGAGTTCGGCGATATCGACAAGAACAGCTTCCGCTCGACGACCGATCGCATCAAGCGCAACGCCGTCCTGAAGCGCCAGACCCTGCGCGAAGCGGCGCTCGAAGCCGCCACGCCCCGCACCGACCTGATCGGCTCGGCCGAGGAGATCGCCGGCAGGCTGATCGAGCGCGTCGAGGCGCAGGCCGCCGACGGCTTCGTGCTCGGTTTCCCGGTGATCGGCGAAGGCCTCGACGATTTCGTCGAACTGGTGATTCCGGTGCTGGAAGAACGCGGCGTCTACGACAGCAACCTGCCGGGCACGACGCTGCGCGACCACCTCGGCTTAGCCCGCCGCGAGAGCCGCTACGCCACCCCCGCGGATGCCCAGCCGGCCCGCCGCGCGAGCTGAGCCAGCGCCCCACACCCATCACGGAAAGGCTCGATCGCCGCTGGCGCGGGAGTGGACCTCACCGCTCCTCGATCGCCATCACGGCGAAGCTCGCGAGCCAGTGCTCGCCCATATAGTCGCCGGCGATATGCGGCAGCCCGGTTTCGAGATGCAGCCTTGCCGCGTCGGCGATGACCGGGCGCCGCACGTCCCATTCCGGCAGCGCCGCCGCCAGCGCGTTCCAGCACCAGGCGCGGCTGAGATTGAGCCCGTCGAGATGCGCGATCTTGCCGTCGGTCCGGTCGGTCACCGTCGCCGGCTTGAACAGGATCGCGGGCTGCTGCTGCGCGATGCGTGGCAGAAAGCGCTCGAACCAGGGCAGGAACTGGTCCGCCGGCAGCAGGCGGCGCATGCATTCCGCCTCGATCAGCGCGGAGGACTGGAAGTCATCGCCGCTCGGCTCGCCCCAGGCCGGACAATCCTCGTCGGCGCCGTACCAGCGCAGGGCCGTCTCGCGCAGCAGGGTCAGGAAGGCGCCATCCCCGGTCGCATCGGCATAATCCGCCGCCATCCGCAGGCCGAAGGCCGTGTTGAAATGCGTCCCGACCCGCACCGGATAGGTTGCGATCGGCAGGAAATCGCGGAATCGCTGGGCGAAAGCCTCGGCGAGCGGTTTCAGCGCCCGGCCCCAACGCCCGTCGTCTAGCCCCTGCAGCTCGGCCGCGAGCTTCAGCAGCCAGCCCCAGCCATAGGGCCGCTTGAAGCCGCGCGCCGTCGGCTGGGCGAGATAGGCGCATTCGACCGCGACCTTTTCCGGGACGAGCTGGGCATCGAACAGCGCGACGATATCGGCCGCCGCTTCCATCTTGGGATAGCGCCGCAGCAGCCGCGCCAGCATCCAGTAGCTGTGCACGCAGGAATGCCAGTCATAGCTGCCGTAGAACACCGGGTGCAGCTCGCTCGGCGTCCGCGCATCCTGCGGCCCGGCCAATGTATGGTCCGGCTTGTTGGGATACTCGCGGCGGACATGGCCGAGCGCGATCCGGGCGAAACGCTGGGCGATCTCTTCGGTGAGCACGGGGGTGGTCATGGCGTGGTTATCTCCAGGGCCGCGCAACCTAGCAGCGATTCGCGCGCCGCGAAGCTGCGTTCGACGCCGAGGCTGCAACCCCGCCATCACCTGCCGCCAGCTTCCGCCGATCGTCCAGTCCAGGCTAACAAGAGTGGCGCGCTCCGCCGGTTTCAGCCGGCTCGCCGCGTCGCCAAACCAGTCTGCCCAAGGGGAAACGCCGTGGACCTGCCCGCCAACGCCTTCAAGGCCGCGCTGAAGCGCGGCGAGCTGCAGATCGGGCTGTGGAGCAGCCTGTGCAGCCCGATTGTCTCCGAGATCATCAGCCAGAGCGGCTTCGACTGGATCCTGGTCGACACCGAGCACTCTCCCAACGAGCCGCCCGACGTCCTCGCCCAGTTGCAGGCGCTGAAGGGCGGCACCGCGACCCCGATCGTCCGCCCGGCCTGGAACGACGCCGTGCTGCTCAAGCGCCTGCTCGATATCGGCGTGCAGGCCGTGCTCGTGCCTTTCGTCCAGAATGCCGAGGAGGCGCGCAAGGCCGTCGCCGCCTGCCGCTACCCGCCCGCCGGCATCCGCGGCATCACGGTCAGCGGTCGCGGCAGTCATTACGGCCGCGTGCCGGACTATCTCAAGCGCGCCGATGGCGAGATCTGCGTGCTGGTGCAGGTCGAGACCGGCGAGGCGCTCGCCCGAATCGAGGAGATCGCCTCGGTCGATGGCGTCGATGGCGTCTTCATCGGCCCGGCCGACCTCTCGGCCTCGCTCGGCCATATCGGCAATCCCGGCCATCCCGAGGTTCAGGCCGCGATCCAGGATGCGGTGAAGCGCCTGACCGCGATCGGCAAGCCGGCAGGCATCCTGACGCCCTCCGAGCCCGATGCGCGCCGTTATATCGAATGGGGCTATCGCTTCGTCGCGGTCGGCTCCGATCTCGGCCTCATGACCAAGCATGCCGATGCGCTGGCCAAGGCTTTCGCCGGGCAGCGCTGATCAACCGGAGCATCAGGCCAACTCGTCGTTGCAAGGAGCGAAGCGACGAAGCAATCCAGGGGCGGCAGAGCGCTTCGTCCCGCTGGATTGCTTCGCTACGCTCGCAATGACGGTGCGGATAGCCCGTCCGAGCCGCCAGCTCCGGCCCTCACTCGATCTTCACATTCGCCTTCTGCGCGACCTCGGCCCAGCGCCTGGTCTCGGAGGCGATATGCGCCGTGAACTGCTCCTGGCTCGACCCGACCGGATCAACGCCGAGCTTCTTCAACTGCTCGATCACCGCCGGCTCCCGCATGATCGCCTGCGTCTCGGTCGAGAGCCTGGCGACGATCTCCTTCGGCACCCCTGAGGGCGCGAAGAAGCCGTGCCAGGAGCTGGCATCATAGCCCGGAATGAACTCCGAAAGCGCCGGCAGCTCCGGGGCGACCGCAAGCCGCTTCGGCGTCGCGGTGGCGAGCGCGCGGATCTTGCCCTCCTGCACATGCGGCCAGGCGATGGTGATGTTGTCGAAGGTGATCTGGATCTGGCCGGAGAGCAGGTCCTGCGTCACCTGCCCGCTCGAGCGATAGGGCACATGCACCATGTCGGTGCCGGTCGAGACCTTGAACAGCTCCGCCGCCATATGGGTCGAGGTGCCCGCCCCCGACGATCCGAACGAGTATTTGCCGGGGTTCTTCTTCAGGAGGTCGATCAGCTCCGGCACGGTCTTGGCCGGCAGGTCGATATTGACCATCAGGATGTTCGGCACGCTCGCCACCTGCGAGATTGGCGCGAAATCCTTGATGTGGTCGAAAGGCAGCTTCGTATAGACGGCCGGGTTGATCGCATGGCTCGACACCGTGCCCATGGTCAGCGTGTAGCCGTCCGCCGGCGCCCGCGCGACGGCCGCGACGCCGGTATTGCCGCCGGCACCCGGCCTGTTTTCGATGATGAACTTGCCGCCGAGCCGCTGGCCCAGCCGATCGGCGAGGACGCGCCCGAGCAGGTCGGTGGTGCCGCCGGCCGCGAAGGGGACGACGATGGTGACGACCTTGCTACCGGGATAGTCGCCCTGCGCGAAGGCGGGGCCAACCGCAGCAAGGCAAGCGGCGGCGATGATGGTTCTGCGCGTGATGCTCATCGGTTCGTCTCCCCGTCGCGGACAATTCCGCCTGCACCTCATGACGGGCGCTTGGCCCAAGCGATAACACAGGATCGCAGGTTTGAAATCTGAAATTTCAGATTGCTGGGCACGCCGCTTTGTGCTGTTTGAAGGCCATGGCGCATGAACTGGCAGCCGCGGTGGAGCGGCTTCGGCAACGCGCCGCGGAAGAACCATGTTGCAGCCTGCCGTCGAACCCGTTGCGCCCGATCTGCTGCGTTCCCTGCGCGAGCATGTCCACGAGCGCCTGCGCCGCGCCATCGTCGCCGGCCGCTTCCGCAATGGCGAAAGGCTGAACGAACGCCATCTCGCCGAGATGCTCGGCGTCAGCACGACCCCGGTGAAGGACGCGATCCGCAAGCTGGAGAGCGAAGGGCTGGTCCGCACCGAGGCGCGTCGCGGCGTCTTCGTTGAGTTCTCGCCCCGGCAGGCGCTGGAGATGGCGCTTGGCCGCGCCGCACTCGAAAGTGTCATGGCCCATATCGCCGCCAACCACCTGACCGAGGACGGCGCGGCCGAACTCGGCAGGCTGATCGCCGAGATGGAGCAGGCGACCGAGCATGGCGATCTCGAAGACCTCGTCGCGCTGAACGAGGCCTATCATCGCGCGATCCACCGCATCTCCGGCTGCACCTATCTGGAACGCCGCCTCGACGGCCAGCGCATGTACGACCATGCCCAGCGCATCGCCCTGCACTCAGAGCCGGATGAGCGCCGGAGGGGCTTCGAGGAGCATCGCGACATCTACGAGGCGCTCCTGGCGCGCGATCCCGCGCGCGCCGAACTCAGGATGCGCCGTCACATCGTCCGCTCGGCGAAGGCCCATGTCAGGCTGGTTTTCGGCGCGGATGCGGAGGGACTGGACTATGACGAATGACAAGGTCCGCCGCGCGCTGCGCGGCATTTCCGGTGTCCATGTCACCGCCTGGAAGGCGGATGGCGAGGCGGACTGGGTGCTAACCGGCAAGATCGTCCGGCGCATCGCGGAAGCCGGGATCCACAACATCGTCTCGGCCGGCAATACCGGCGAGTTTTACCCGATGACGACGGCCGAGGTGGAGCGCTCGCACGCCACCGCCGCCGAAGCCGCCGCCGGCAAGGCGCTGGTCACGGCCGGCATCGGCCGTTCGCTGCGCGAGGCCGTCGCGACCGGCAAGCTCGCGGCGCAGGCCGGCTGCGACGCCGCGATGGTGCATCACCCGCTCGACCCTTTCGCCGCCCCGCAATCCCAGGCCGATTACATCCTCGCCATCGCCGAGGCGCTGCCGATCCCGCTCGTCGCCTATATCCGCTCGGATGCGATCGGCGTGAAGGACCTGATCCGCGTCGCGACGCACCCGAATGTTGCCGGCGTGAAATTCGCGTCGAACAACATGATGCTGCTCGCCGATTGCGTGCGCGAGACGGAAGGCTCTTCCGCCAACTGGATCTGCGGCCTGGCCGAGGGCTGGGCCGCGCCCTTCTATGCGCTCGGCGCCCGCGGCTTCACCTCCGGCCTGATCAATGTCGCGCCGGAGCGCTCTCTCGCCGTCTGGCGCGCGCTGGAGGCCGGCAACTACGACACCGCGCGCCGCGAGGTCGACGCCATCGCCGGCTTCGAGAAGCTGCGCACCAAATACGGCAACGGCGCCAATGTCACGGTGGTGAAGGAAGCGCTGGGCCTACTCGGCACGAATGTCGGCCCGGTCCGCCTCCCCGGCCTGCCGGAGCTGAACGAGGCCGAGCGGGCCGAACTGCGCGGCATCGTGTCGGGCTGGGGTGCGGTAAAGGCCGCGGCCGAGTGACGAGCCGTCATTCTCGGGCGGAGCGTAGCGCAGACCCGAGAATCTCATGACGAGATGACACTGGTTTCCGAGATGGTCGGGTCAAGCCCGACCATGACGTCAGCAGCGATTAGAACGACAAGAATTCGAGGAAACGCCCATGTCCGCCCGCCCCCGCAAGACGCCCGAGACCCTGCGTAGTTGGCGCTGGTTCGGCGCGAGCGATTTGCGCTCCTTCGGGCATCGCTCGCGGGCGCTGCAGATGGGCTTCGGCCATGAGGAATTCATGGGCAAGCCGGTCATCGGCATCATCAACACCTGGTCCGAGATCAATCCTTGCCACACCCATCTGCGCGACCGCGCCGAGGCGGTGAAGCGCGCGGTCTGGGCGGCCGGCGGCTTTCCGATCGAAATTCCCGTGATGTCGGTTTCCGAGCAATATCAGAAGCCTACGACCATGCTCTATCGCAATTTTCTGGCGATGGAGACCGAAGAATCGATCCGCTCCCACCCGCTCGACGGCGCCGTCCTGCTCGGCGGCTGCGACAAGTCCACGCCGGCCCTGATCATGGGCGCCTGCAGCGCCGGCCTGCCCTTCATCTTCGTGCCGGCCGGGCCGATGCTGCGCGGCAACTGGGCCGGCAAGGTGCTGGGCTCGGGCGCCGATGTCTGGAAATACTGGGCCGAGAAGGAGGCCGGCAACATCACCGACGGCCAATGGAAGGACATGGAGAGCGGCATCGCCCGCTCCTACGGCACCTGCATGGTGATGGGCACCGCCGCGACGATGATGAGCCATGCCGAGGTGCTCGGCCTCACTCTGCCCGGCGCCTCCGCCATCCCCGCCGCCGACGCCGCCCATCCGCGCATGGCCGCCGCCGCCGGCAAACGCATCGTCGAGATGGTCTGGGAGGACCTGACGCCGGATCAGATCCTCACCCGCAAGAGCTTCGAGAACGCCCTGACCGTGCATATGGCCGTCGCCGGCTCGACCAATGCGATCATCCATCTCGTCGCCATGGCCGGCCGCGCCGGCGTGCCGCTGACGCCGGATGATTTCGACGCCTTCTCGCGCAACGTCCCCGTCATCGCGAACCTGCGCCCCTCCGGCGATTTCCTGATGGAGGATTTCTTCTATGCCGGCGGCCTGCCTGCCCTGCTGAAGCAGCTCGAAAGCAAGCTCCACACCGATGCGATGACCGTGACCGGCAAGCCGATCGCCGAAACCATCGCACTCGCCCAGGTCTATGACGACAACGTCATCCGCCCGCTCGACAAGCCGGTCTCGACCGCCAACGGCCTCGCCGTGCTGAAGGGCAACCTCGCCCCCGATGGCTGCGTCATCAAGCCTTCCGCCGCCGAGCCGCGCCTGCTCAGGCATTCCGGCCCGGCGCTGGTCTTCGAGCACTATGATGCAATGATGCAGGCCGTGAACGACGAGAATCTCGACGTCACCGCCGACCATATCATGGTGTTGAAGAATTGCGGCCCGGTCGGCGGCCCCGGTATGCCGGAATGGGGCATGCTGCCGATCCCGAAGAAGCTGCTGAAGCAGGGCGTGCGCGACATGCTGCGCATCTCGGATGCCCGCATGTCCGGAACCAGCTACGGCGCCTGCATCCTCCATGTCGCGCCGGAAGCCTATATCAAGGGCCCGCTCGCGGCGGTGCAAACGGGAGACATCATCAGCGTCGATGTCGAGGCGCGCAGCATCTCGATCAACCTCACCGAGGAAGAGATCGCCGCCCGCCTCGCCGTCTGGACGCCGCCTAACCGCGATTATCCGCGCGGCTGGGGCAAGATGTCGGCGGCCCATATCCGCCAGGCCGACAAGGGCTGCGATTTCGATTATCTGGAGGGGACGGCGAAAGTGCCGGAGCCCGAGATCCACTGATGCAGGATATCCGCGACATCGAGCGCATCGCCGTCATCGGCGCCGGCCTGATCGGCAGCTCCTGGGCCGCGCTCGCCATGGGGCACGGCCTGAACGTCTCGGCCTATGATCCTGCCCCCGGCGCGGAGGAGAAGTTCCGCCATGCGGTCGAGCGGGCTCGCGAGCAACTGGCCAATTTGGGGCTGGCGAATACTGGCCAATACCAGTTCACGAACGATCTGGACGAAGCCCTGCAAGGCGCGGATTTCGTTCAGGAGAACGGGCCAGAAAGCGAAGCGGCCAAGCGCGAGCTGCTCGCCCGGCTCGACGCGGCATTGCCGCCCGAGGTGATCGTCGCCAGCAGCACCTCGGCCCTGCTGCGCAGCGCGATCGTCGCCGATTGCCGGGGCAAGCGCCGGGTGATCGTCGCCCACCCCTTCAACCCGCCGCATCTCGTGCCGCTGGTAGAGATCGTCGGCGAAGACGAGGCTGTCGTTTCGCGCGCCGCCGCCTTCTATCGCAGCCTCGACCGGCGCCCGGTCATCCTCCAGCGCGAGATGCCCGGCCATGTCGCCAACCGCTTGGCCTCGGCGCTCTACCGCGAGGCCGTCCATCTGGTCGAGCAGGGCGTCGCCAGCGTCGCCGAGATCGATGCCGCGCTCTGCAACGGCCCCGGCCTGCGCTGGGCCCTGATGGGGCCGCACATGACCTATCATCTCGGCGGCGGCGAAGGCGGCATCGCCGGCTATCTCGCCCATCTCGGGCCGAGCCAAGTCCGCCGCTGGCAATCCCTGGGAACGCCTTCGCTGGACGCGGACGTCCAGCAGAAGATCATCGAAGGCGTGTGCGAAGAAGCGGCGGGACGCACGATCGCGCAGCTCGAGGAGCGTCGCGACGAAGGGCTTCTTGCCCTGCTGCGCGCCCGCAAGTTGGTCAGCGAGTGAGCCTCACAGCTCCGCGTCGAAGGCGATGGCATCGAAAGCTGCCCTCACCCGGCCGAGTGCCAGCGCCGTGACATAGGCATAGGCCCGCTCGGGCGATTGCGCGACGACACCCCGGTCAGTGCCTTGCACGTTGATCTCCAGCGAAACGGTGACGCTGACACTTGGTGTCGTCCGCATCGGCACCGGCAGGCTCAGGCTCTGCCGGCTCGCAGCCGTAGCAGCCTGATAGGCATCGATCAGCACCTGCCCGTCCTGTTTCAGATAGTAGCGCCGGCACAGCATCTGCTCGATCGAGAGCGGACGCGCTGCCCAGCCCGTGGCGAGCCGCCCGCGTTCGAGCTTGATCCGGGCGAAGCTAACGGCGCCCGCGCTTGGCGAGAGCCGCACCTGCAGCACGCCGGTATCGCCGGTAGCCGGCGTCAGCGTCACCGAGCGCTGTCCCGATCCGGCCGTGATCGTGCCGGACTCGCTGCCGATCGTCACCGCAAGGCTGCCGCCGCTGAGATCGTCGACCGAGAGCGTCAACGGCAGACTGGCGAAGGACGAAAGACCCCAGAGCGCCGGCTCGACCGGCTGAATGATGGCACCCGACGTCAACGTGATGGTGAAGCCGCTGAGCGAGAGGTTCGCACCGCCCGTCGCAGCCTTCCATCGATCGAAGCCATAAGCCCCGGCCGCCAGCGCGCCGCCCGCGAAACCGCGCTGGTTGATCGCCATGTCGCCATTGACCAGCAGGTTCGTTCCCGCCGCCCATGAAGAAGCGGGCAAGGCAACGCTCCCCGACGCGCGGTCGATTGCCAGCGCATCATGCCAGGTCGAGCCGTCGGCGCTGACCTTGACCCGGAAATCGTCGTCGCCAGCGAGGCCGAACTCGGCCCGGCCCGACCAGTTGCTCTGGAACAGCAGGCTCGCGGTGTTGCCCGCCGTGTTCTTGTTGAGCTTCAGCCGGTGATCGTTGCCGGCATGGTTGAACAGGCTGGCATCCGAGGACACGGCGAGGCGGTTGGTCGTATCCGCCGTCGCGTTCACGCCCCAGCGTTCGGCGCCGAGGCTGCTGAGTGGGCTGTCGCGGCGCCATTCCGTCCCGGTCCAGAGGTTGTGCTCCTCCTCGTCCGCCACCCAGGCCTGCCAGCCCGCGCGCGGCGCTAGGAAGGTCCAGCCGCCATCCTCGAACAGCGCGACCTGATCGGTACGGCCGGCGAAGGCGCCGCTGCCGCCAGCCGGCACGATATAGGCCGAGAGCTCGGTCGGCGAAGCCGGCGGCGCTGTCTGCGTCCGGCTGTCGACCGTGAGATGGATCAGCCCGTCGAGCCGCACCAGGGCGTCGTTATGTGTGACGTGCTTCTGCGCCTGCCCAGCGGCGAGCAGCGGCAGGGAAAGACGGGGCGTATCGGTCATGGGGCCTCGCGGACGGGGATTTCAGCGAGGCGGATTATGGGACAGCCCGAAGGACCGGGGATAAGCTCAGCCGAAGCGACGAGGCCGCAGGCCTGCGTGGAACCAGTTGATCAACGAGTAGATGTCATGGACCGGCAGCCCGGTCGCCGCCTGCACATCGGCCGCATAGGGCGGCATGTTCGTGCATTCGAGGACGATCGCGCCGACATCGGGATGGAGGGCGACGAGATCGAGCGCCGCCTGCACCACGTCCTGCCGGGCAAGCTCGACATCCAGGTCGTCCTTCTCGGCCTTGATCAGGACGCGGAAGAACTCGCGGCCGTTCTCCGTGCCCGTGACGGGCGTGTCGAGCGGCACGCCGGCCGCCTCCAGATGCTTCGGCGTCAGCGACGCAGCCGAGACCGTGACGATGCCCACCCTCTTGCCCGGCGGCAGCGTCGCCTGCACCCAGGGCACCTGCATCAGCGAGGAGGTCGCGACCGGCACGCCGACGGCCCCCGCAAGCTCGCGCTGGAACAGCGACAGGAAGCCGCAATTGGTGGTGATCGCCTCGGCTCCGAGCCGGACGAGATCGCGCGCGGCCTCGATGAAATCCGGCAGCAGGCCGGCCGCGCCCTTGAGCACCACCTTCTCGGGGCTCGCTCCGCCGACGACGCGGTACAGCACCGGAAAGGGCCAAGTCGTGCCATTGCCCATGTCTCCGGGAATGCGCGGAAACCGCGCTTCCAGCATCAGGATGCCCAGTGGAACGCCATAGATCGCCTTCCCACCGCGGGCGATCTGCACCGTCGCGGGCGCTGCGGACGATTCAATCATCGAGCCTCCATCTGCCGATATGCCGGCATGGTAGCCGCGACGCATGGCGCCCGCCACCGGCCGGAGCGTTGTGGCAAAGCAAGATTGAAGAGAAATTTCATGCCTTCGGCCAAAAACCTGATCGCTGCCATTGCTTGGTCGTTTTTGCATCGCCATAAGACCGGCTCTTGCCCCGCTCTCGCGCGTGTCCGCTTGTGCTGGTCCGTATCTTGCCTGCCCCGCCTCGCCGTTCGTCCGGAGCCCGGTCTTGATCCTTTCGCTCGACAAGCTTCGCCGCCTTGCCGTGATCGCGGGCTGGGCTGCCCTGTTCGTGATCATGTTCTCGACGCTCTCGCCCATCGAAGAGCGCCCGCATATCCCGCTTCTCGGCGCGGATATCGAACGTTTCCTGGCCTATTTCGTCGCTGGAGCGACCTTGTCCTTCGCCTATCCGCGGCAGCGCTGGTTTGTGCTGGCCGGCATCGTCGCCCTCGCCATGGGCCTCGAATGGCTCCAGACGCTGGAAGCGACCCGCCACGGCATGCCCCATGATGCGATCGTGAAGATCGTCGGCGCGAGCGGCGGCAGCATCGCCGCTGCGGCCTTCGACACGATGGCGCAGCGCCTCCGCAAGCCCGCCTGATTCATCCTGGGACAATCAAGGTCGGCACATCGCCGGCGCGCGCTGCCCTCCCGCCCCAAAAAGCCCTCGTCCGCACCGATCTGACCCGCATCGGCGCGGCATGCGCCTTGCCACTCCACCCCCGACCATGATCCGGCGCCGGCACATTGTGCCGCATCGGAACATGCGCAGGTCGGCGCAAGCCGGCGCGACGGGCCTGGGGGTTTGGAATGAGCGTCAACGATCTGAGCGGCCTGCCGCAAGCGGTCCCCGATCATCGGTCGGGGCTCTGGCGGCTTTGGCTTGGACCGCTCACGGCGACAAGTGACGCCGCCATGGTCGCCGCGCTCGTCTACGCCGTCTCGCTCGTCTATTACGTCGGCGCCACGGGCCAGCCTGGCGTCGACCGCTCCACGCCGGAGCTGGCGGCGGTGCTTGCGACGTTGTTCGTCTTCGTCAACCTGATGCGCGGACGCTACCAGATCGGGAACTATCTCTCGACGCGCGGTCAGATGGGCTCGGCCTTTGCCGTGTGGAACATCACGCTCGTCGCTTTCCTGGCCCTGCTATTCCTCGCCAAGATCGCCGATCACTATTCGCGCGCCGTCATGATCGCGACCTATCTCTGCGGCATCCCGGTCATCGCGCTGTCCCGCTCGGCGGTCGTCCGGCTGGTCGCCGCCGGCAGCAGGTCCGGCCGGATCACGGCCGAGCGCGCCTTCCTCATTGGGCGGGAGGCGAACATCATGTCCTTCGTGTCGCGGCACAAGCCCTGGCACATGGGCTTCGCGGTCACCGACGTCGCCTTCCTGAAATCGTCGGGGGAAGCCGGCTCGGCCGCCCTTGCCGCCGATCTCGCAGCAGCCGTGGCGAACTGCCGGAGCAAGCGGCCGGATGCGGTGTTCATCGCCGTTCCCTGGTCCGACCAGGACACCATCGCGGCTTGCGTCGATGCCTTCACGAACCTGCCGGTCGCGATCCATCTCGCGCCCGAGCCGATCATGGAGCGCTTCGGCAATGCGCATGTCGTGCATACCGGCACCCTGTCGAGCCTGCGGCTGACCCGCCGGCCGCTCTCGGCGGCCGAGGTGGCGGTCAAGCGCGCCTTCGACATCGTCGCCGCATCCTGCGGCATCGTCCTGGCCTTGCCGCTCCTGCTGCTGATCGCGGCGCTGATCCGGCTCGATTCCCCCGGCCCGGTCCTCTTCCGCCAGCGGCGCTACGGCTTCAACCAGCAGGCCTTCCGCATCTTCAAATTCCGCACGATGACCACGACAGACGACGGCCAGATTGTCGTCCAGGCCAAGCGCAACGATCCCCGGATCACGCAGCTCGGTCATCTGCTGCGCCGCTACAATCTCGATGAGCTGCCGCAGCTCCTGAACGTTCTCGCCGGAGACATGTCGCTTGTCGGGCCGCGCCCTCACGCGCTGGCGCACGATATCGAATTCGAACGCAAGATCGCCAACTATGCCCGCCGCCACAACGTCAAGCCCGGGATCACAGGCTGGGCGCAGGTGAACGGCTTCCGCGGCGAGACCGATACTGACGAGAAGATGGCCGGGCGCGTCGCCTACGACCATTGGTACATCGACAACTGGTCGTTCTGGCTCGACATCACGATCCTGTTCCGGACCGTCCTGAGCAAGAAGGCCTTCGCAAACGCCCGCTGACGCCCTCGCCGCGATCACCCCGCCCGCCGCGCCGGAGCGACCCGGCCTCGCCCGCCCGCAGGGCGGCGCCACGCAACCTCTGCATCACGACGATCCGCAGGAAGGTCAGCACCGCCTGCGCCGCGCTCACGAGCCTGAGCACACGTCCGGCCGGAAGAAGGCTGGAGAAGCCGCGTCGTGGGCCGAAAGCGAAATCCGGGAAGCTTCCGGGCAGATTGAACCGCTTTCCGTAGATCCCCGCGACGCCGCATTGCGCGCAGAACAGCCGGAAGCGCGCTTCCGGGAGATCGCTAACGATCACATCCGCGTTTGCCGCCGCGATATGAACGAGAACGGCGCGGTCGATCGGCCCAGTGAAATCGGCATCGCAAATGCCGGCGATCCGCAAGGTCGGGAAAACCGACGCGACGCGATCCCGCAACGCGTAGATCGCTCGGCTGTCGCCGCCGAAGAAGAAAACCGTGCGACCCCGCCGGGTGCAGTCGCGCAGGAGGCTGGCCATCTTGCCGGCCTCGCCGACCTGGCTGGATGCAGCGCGAATGCGGGCCTTGTCCTGGATAATGCCTGCCTGCACGATGGCTCCGACATGAATACGGATCACATCTCGAGACGAACGAGACGCGCCACGAATCGAGAATGCCCCGATCGCAGCAGTTTATCCCAGTGCAATATGGTAAATTTTAGCGATACGTGCCGTTGCGTCAACACATCGGAACTGAAGCAGGCCGCGAGACGGGATCGTCCGGCAGGCCGTCAGGCGAAATGACGCCACACGGCGCGGCCGAGCCAGAGGCTCCAGCCGGCGACGACCGTCATCGCCAGCAGCGCCGCTCCGATGATCAGGGAGCGGCCGATTACGATGCTCACGATGCTCTCGGAGAACTCGGGCTCGTTGTCGTTCGCCGCCCGCGGCGGCCGGCTGAAGCCGGGCGCATGAACAGGTGCGGGAAAACGTCGCACGCGCTCAGGTCGCATGAAACTCTCTCGTAACGTTACGCAGGCATTAAAATCGTACTACCGACAATGATCCAATTCGCGGCAAAATAAAAGCACAAGATGCGTGCCCTCCCCAGTCGGCGGGCTGGGTACCGGTGTCCACGTCGCGTGAAACCTGCTCTAGCCGCCATATTGCGTGTCGGAGACCTGCTCCATCCAGTCGACGACCTTGCCGTCCTGAACCTCCTGGATCGCGATATGCGTCATCGCGGTCGCCGGCGAGGCACCGTGCCAGTGCTTCTCCCCGGGTGGAAACCACACGACGTCGCCCGGCCGGATCTCCGTGATCGGCCCACCCCAGATCTGCACACGCCCAAGCCCGGCCGTGACGATCAGCGTCTGCCCGAGAGGATGAGTATGCCAGGCCGTGCGCGCGCCGGGCTCGAACGTGACGCTGGCCCCCTGGACGCGTTCGGCCGCATGCGCATTGCAGAGCGGGTCGATCCTGACCACTCCGGTGAACCAGTCCGAGGGGCCTTTTCCGGAGGGCCGGGAGCCAGCGCGCGTGATGTCCAAGAAACCTCTCCTCGCTTCAATCCGAGCTTCCGGGAAACATGCCCCCGCAGCTTAGAGGAATCCAGCGCCGCAAACGGTCCACGCCGGTGCGAGGTCGGATAAGCGAGGTAAATCGGTCGAAACCTGAAAACCCGTGCCGAGTGAGACGGTCCACCCAGCGCTTAGCCTCCTCGGACCACCACCGTCGTCATTCCGCGGCTTCGCGCAGCGAAGAACCCGAAATGACGGAACGTACCTGGAAACGGATCATTCGCTTCACCTCTCCCTCTCCGCACCCAATCATAACTTCCTGGAATGAAGTTCGGATTCCTTTGAATTTGCAATGCGTGTCCGCAGACTGGAGTCTCCGTCCTCGAGGCTGCGCAGAACGGCCTGCACGAGGACCGGGAGCCATCAGATGAAGCCATGGGTGTTCGCATTGTCGATGCTTGCCGCCAGCGCCGGCCCGAGCGCGGCCGAAGTCATTCACGCGACCTGGGGCGGCGGCGGCGCGGCGGTGCTGCGCGAGTATTTCCAGGTTCCGTTCACCCAGAAGACCGGCATCGCCGCCCGCATGGCCGAGGTGCCGAACACCGCCGGCGCCGTACGCTCCCCCTCCGCCTCGCAGTACAACGTTGTCGAGGTCACCTATTTCGAGGCGATCGGGCTCGCCAAATCGAACCTGCTCGAAGCCTTCGAGGACAAGGAGATCCCCTCGATCGTCAACCTGCCGAAGGAGCTGGTCGTCCGGAACAAGGACGGCAAGATCGTCGGCCTCGCCACGCATTTCGGCTATTACGGCATTGCCTTCAACAACACGCTCGCCAAGGCTTCCGACTTCAATTCCTGGAACGACCTCACTGACGCCCGCTGGAAGGGCAAGCTGGCAGTCACGCGGCCGGTCTACGCGACCTCCTACGATCTCACCATCCTCGCCCATGCCAATGGCGGCAGCGCGGCCAAGATCGAGCCCGGTATCGAACCGCTGAAGGCGATCTTCGCCAATTCGCTGACGACCTATACCTCGCTCGCCCATATGAACACGCTGCTGACGCGGGGCGAGGTCACCGCCGCGCCGTTCTATTCGACGCGCGTCTGGAGCCTGCGCCGCGACGGCCAGAAGACCATCGAACTGGCGATCCCCAAGGAGGGCGCGCTGATGCTGCCCTATGTCGTCGTGGTGCCGAAGGGCTCCGCCGAACGGGCGCAGACCATCACCTATCTCAACGAACTCTTGGATGCTGCCGCGCAGACCCGGATCTCCGGCCAGAACGGCTCGATTCCGACCAATAACAAGGCCGTGCTGCCGCCTGAATACGAGCAGGATCTCGGCATGACCCGCGAGGCGCTGATGAAGAAGATGTACATTCCCGATTGGAATGTCATCGTCAGCGACTATGAGGATCGGCTCAACCGGGTCGAGCAGATCGCCGCCGGCAAGCGCTGAGCCCGGTGCTGATCTTGCGCGGAAACACGGGTCATCCCGGGCTTGACCCGGGATCCATGCCGGAGCGCTTCCGGTCTAGGTTCCGGAATGGATCCCGGATCTCCGCTTCGCTGCGTCCGGGATGACCTCCGATTTCGGACATACACAATGCGCGGGCTAGCCTCAGTGCCCGGTCATCATCCGCCGCGCCCGCCCCTCACCCCACTCGCTTACCCGGCGGATTCGATCGATGTCCCCTGCCCAGCCTGAAGCCCTTGCGCAGGCAGCACCCTCCCGTGCGGCCCGCGGTTCCATCCATGTCACCAGCGTCGCCAAGACCTATGACGCGACGACGGTGCTCTCCGGGCTCGATCTCGCGGTCGAAGCCGGAACCTTCGTCACGCTTCTCGGGCCCTCGGGCTGCGGCAAGACCACGCTGCTGCGCCTGATCGCCGGCTTCATCCAGCCCAGCGCCGGCAAAATCGCGATCGACGGCCGCGACATGGCGGGCTTGCCGCCGCAGCGCCGACCGATCGGCATGGTCTTCCAGAACCTCGCGCTCTTTCCGCATTTCTCGGTGGAGGAGAACGTCGCCTACGGCCTGCGGCTGCGCAATGTGCCCGAGCCGGAACTGCGCCGGAAGGTCGGGAGCTTCCTCGACCTCGTCGGGCTCGGCCATCTCGGCGGCCGCCGCATCTCGCAGCTCTCCGGCGGCCAGAAGCAGCGCGTGGCATTGGCGCGTTCGCTGGTGCTCGAACCCTCGATCCTGCTGCTCGACGAGCCGCTCTCGGCGCTCGACCTGCAACTGCGCAAGCAATTGCAGGTCGCGCTCAAGGAGATCCAGCGCGAACTCAGCACGACCTTCGTCTTCGTCACCCACGACCAGGAAGAAGCGACCCTGATGTCGGATCGCATCGTGGTGATGAGCGCGGGCGCGATCCAGCAATACGACACGCCGCCCGCGATCTATTCGCAAGCCGCCAATCTCTTCGTCGCCAAATTCGTCGGCGAGCTCAACGAAATCCCCGGTCGCATCGCCGCGACGACGGCCGGCACTGTGGAAATCGACGGCCCAGGCGGCCGCCATGCCTTGCCCGCGAGCGGATTGCGCGGCTACTCGCCCGCTCCCGGCGCCCCCTGCGTGATCGGCTTACGGCCCGAACGCATTGCGATCCTGCCGCCGGATGCCGATGCGGGTGGGAGCATCGTGCTCCCCGGAACCGTGATCGAGCGCATCGCGCTGGGGCCGGTCCTGCGCTTCGTCCTGCGCTGCGGCGAACAGCGGCTCGTCGCGGTCCGGCTCGCCAGCGACGGCGCGGCCCTGCCGGAAGCCGGCGCCGCCTGCCGCATCGCCTTCGACCCCGCCGACGCGCAAATCTTCGAACCGCTCGCAGCGCCAGCCGCCGCGAGCTTCGGAGAGAAGCCGTGACGGAGACGCAAGCCCCCTCGCCGGCCAAAGCCCTGCTGCTCCTGCCGGTACTCGTCCTGCTCGGCCTGTTCTTCGCCTCGGTCTTCCAGCTCTTCTCGCACGGCTTCGCCGATGCCGATGGCTGGTCGCTGCGCTATTTCCGGCAGATCCTCCACCGCAGCGACTATCAGGTCATCTTCGCGCGGACGATCCTGTCATCGCTGACGGTCGCCCTCGTCTCGGTCGCTCTGTCCTATCCGATCGCGCTGCTGCTCTGGCGGCTCGAACGCTGGCGCAACACGCTCCTGATCGTTGTCCTCGTGCCCTGGCTCGTCAGCCTCGTCGTGCGCACCTATGGCTGGCTCGTGCTGCTCGGCCCCAAGGGCGTGATCAACGGCATGCTGGCCTGGACTGGGATCATCCAGCAGCCCTTGGCGCTGATGTTCAACGATCTCGGCATCGTCATCGGCCTGACCCATGTGCTGATCCCCTTCGCGGTGATCTCGATCCTGTCCTCGCTCCTGGCGATCGAGAGCAATCTGGAGGAGGCCTCGGGGGTGCTCGGCGCAAGCCGCTTCCAGACCTTCCGGCGCATCGTACTCCCGCTGTCGCTGCCGGGCGCCTTCACCGCTCTGATCGTAATCTTCCTGGCGAGCATAGGCGCGATCGTCACGCCGATCGTGCTCGGCGGCATGTCGCACCAGTTCGTGGGATCGCAGATTTACCAGGAGGTCATGTACACCTTCAATCTGAACAAGGCCGCCGCCTGGTCGATCTGCCTGCTCGCCATCAGCTTCCTGTCGCTGCTCCTGCTGAAAGCCATCGAGCGCCGGCTGATCGGGCCCCTGGAGTGAGCGCGATGACGGCAAACCCTAAACTCTCGACCTGGGCCGGCATCCTGCTGCTGCTCTCGCTGCCGGCGCCTATCCTGATCATCATCGGCGCTTCCTTCAGCGATACCAGCTATATCCAGTTCCCGCCGGAGGGCCTGAGCCTGCGCTGGTATCGCGACGCGCTGTTCGATCCGCGCTGGCCGCGCGCCTTCGCCATCAGCGTCGGCATCGCGGCGGTGACGGCGGTGATCGTCACCATCGTCAACTTCATGGCCGCCTATTACACGCAGCGCCATGCGCCGAAGCTCGCGACCTGGCTGGAACTGGCGATCTTCTCGCCGCTGTTCTTCCCGCATGCTGCGATGGGCGTCGCCATGGTCGCGCTCGTCGCCCAGTTCGGATTGATCGGCACGGCGCCGGGCATCGTGCTGGCCCATCTCATCGTGACGCTGCCCTTCTCCTACCGGCCGATCCATATCGCTTTGCGCAGCCTCGACCCCGATCTCGTCCGCGCCGCCAATGTGATGGGCGCGAGCGAATGGCGCGCGCTCAGGGACATCGTCGTCCCGATGTGCCGCTCGGGCATCCTGACCTCGCTGCTCTTCGCCGGCATCATCTCCTTCGACGAGGTCACGGTGACGATGTTCCTGATCGGGCCGAACATCTCGACCCTGCCAGTCCAGATCTTCTCTTTCGTCCAGGATTCCGCGACGCCGGTGCTGGCGGCGATCTCAACGATCAGCGTGCTGATCACCTTCCTCGCGGTCATCATCCTCGATCGCGTCGCCGGTCTCACCTTCTTCGTCCGCCACGACGGCGCCTGACCCGGTGCCGTCGCGCGTCCGCCGCTGCGGCAGGCGCACGCTCAGGCTCTCGGCCGCGCGCGGATCGTCGCCATCGGCGAGCGCGGCGATGCGCGCCTTGAGCTCGGCCAGGAAAGCCTTGGTCAGCGGCGAGACCGGCCGGTTGCGCGAGACGATGGCGTTGAAGGTGAAGGCGATGGTCGGCTCGAAGCGCCGCGCCACCAGATCCGGCCAGAAGCCCTGATGCACCGTCATCGGCTCGACGATGGCGATGCCGAAGCCGCGCGAGACCAGCGCATTCGCCTCGACCGAGGAGAACACCTCCGCCCGCATCTTGCGCGAGATGCGCTGCTGCTCGAACACCGCATCGGTCAGGTGCCGCATCCGGCTGTTGCGGGTGAAGGAGATGAACTCCGCCCCTTCGAGATCACGCGGCACGATCAGCTCGCGCGCCGCCAGCGGATGGTCCCGCCGCATCACGCAGACCGCATCGGCATGGAAGAGCGGCTCGGTCAGCAGGTCAGGGTGATGGAAATGGCTGACCGAAAAGCCGATATCGACATTCTGCCCGAGCACGTCGCTGCCGACGACGCTGGAGACGTCGAGCGTCACCGAAATCGCCGGATTGGCCTCTGCGAAGGCGACGAGCGCATCCGCCACCAGCGTATGGCCGATCGAGGCCGCCGAGACGATCCGCAACTCGCCTGAACGCAGGTCGCGCAGGTCCTTTGCAAAGCGCTCGACATCGCTGAGCGAGGCGAAGAGGCGGCGCACCTCCTTGTAGAGCAGTTGCGCCTGATGGGTCGGGATCAGGCGCTTGCGCTTGCGCTCGAACAGGGTGAGCGCGAGGTCGATTTCGAGCCCCGCCAGGATCTTGCTCATCGCCGGCTGCGACAGCCGCATCCGCTCGGCCGCGGCGGTGACGCTGCCGGTCTCCATGAACTGGATATAGGCCTCGAGCTGTCGATGGGTGATCCGCATGCAAGGCTCCGCCACTGGCTTCGGATCGAATATAACCAGCAGGCATGTTTTCTAGTCAAAAAGAAATTTGCGGCGCCCTACCGGCGGCGGAATAGTGCGAGCCGGGCCAGACGGAAAACTGGAAAACACACCAGAGACCGGCAGCGCCTCGCAATCCCGCCACGCTCTCAATCGCGCACGATCACCGACGGAAAACATAACTTCCAGACCTGTTCGACGCGAGCATGCCTTTCGAGATGCCAATGCCGCCCCTGCCTGCCGAGACTGAGACGCCCGTATGGGCCGATGCCTATGTGGCGCGCCTGGCCACGCTCGATGTCGAGGCCCGGCATCGCGAGATGGAGCGCTTCACCTTCCCCCGCAATATCGGCACCCTCTTGCGCGAGGCGGCGGCCGAGACGCCGCAGGCCCTCGCCTGGAACTTCTTCGAGACCGGCGAGACGATCACCTATGCCGCGCTCGACAAGGCGGTCGACCGGATGGCCTTGGCGCTCGCCTCCTTCGGCGTGACGCGCGGCATGAAGGTCGGCGTGATGTTGCCGAACTGCCCGCAGATGCCGATCGTCTGGCTTGGGCTGGCGCGGATCGGCGCCGTGATGGTGCCGGTCAACCTGCGCTATACCGGCCGCGAGCTTGCCTATGTGCTCGGCGATGCTGGCGCCGAGGCGCTCGTCATCCACGACGAATGCGGCCCGCAATATCGCGAGGCGGTGGAGGTGGCCGAGGCCGGGAAATTCCCGCGTCCCGACCGCATCCTGCGCATGGCCGGAGAGGAGGCATTGGAGAGCCTGCTGCCACCGGACGCGATGACGCTCGATGCCCTCGTCGCCTCGGTGCCGGAAGACGCGCGGCATGACGGGCCGGAGCCCGCCCATGACGACCTCATGAACATCCAGTACACCTCGGGCACGACCGGCTTCCCCAAGGGTTGCATGCTGACGCATCGCTATTGGCTGGGCGCCGCCTTCGTGAACGGCTTTCGCGATGCCAGGCGCTTCCGCCGCGTGCTCGCTTCGACGCCGTTCTTCTACATGGACCCGCAGTGGCTATTGCTGCTGTGCTTTTACCAGCGCGGCACGCTCTTCGTGGCGAAGCGCCAGAGCGCCAGCCGCTTCGCGGTCTGGCTGCGCGAGCACCGCATCCATTTCTGCCTGTTCCCGGAGATCGTCTTCAAGCAGCCGGAGACGCCCGAGGACGGCAAGACCGAGCTGATGCGGGCCAACATCTATGGCCACCGCAAGGAGATCAACGCGGCCTTGCGCAAGCGTTTCAACGCACCGGCGATGGAAGCCTTCGGCATGACGGAGGTCGGCCCCGGCCTCTACATGCCGCTCGATGCGCTCCACATGGTCGGCTCCGGTTCCTGCGGCATCCCCGCCCCGTTCCGGCAGGCGCGCGTCGTCGACGATGAGGGCAAGGATGCCCCGCGCGGCGAGATCGGTGAGCTCGTGCTGAAGGGCCCCGGCCTGATGCTCGGCTACTACAACCGCCCGGAGGCCAATCGCGACAGCTTCTTCGGCGAGTGGTTCCGCACCGGCGATCTCTTCCGGCAGGATGCCGAGGGCTATTTCTACATCGTCGGCCGGCTCAAGGACATGGTGCGGCGCGCCGGCGAGAACATTGCGGCGCGTGAGGTCGAGACCGTCCTGCGCAACATGGACGAGATCGAGGAGGTCGCGGTCGTCCCCGTGCCGGACGACCTGCGTGGCGAGGAGGTCAAGGCCTATGTCCTGCCGGCCGCCGGCATCCATGGCAGCGACGACCTGATCGGCCGGATCGCCAGGCATTGCGAGGCCAATCTCGCCGCCTTCAAGATCCCTCGCTACATCGCCTTCGTCGACGACATCCCGCGCACCGCCTCGCAGAAAGTCGCAAAGACGGCCTTGACGGCCGGCGTCGCCGACCTGCGTCTCGGCGCCTTCGACAGGGTGGAAGGAATCTGGCGATGAGCATGCCCCTCTGGAGCCGCAGCGCGGCCGAACTCCTGCCCGAGCTGCGCTCCGGCGCGCTTAGGGCCGAGACGCTGATGCGCTCCGTGCTCGGCCAGATCGAGGCGCGCAATGCTCCGGTCAACGCCTTCTCCCATGTCGCGACGGAGGGCGCACTCCACGCCGCCCGCGAGGCCGACCGCAAGCTCGCAGACGGCGCCGCACCCGGCCCGCTCCACGGCCTGCCCTTCAGCGTCAAGGACCTGGTCGCCGTCGCCGGCATGCCGCTCGAATACGCCTCGCATGCTTTCGCCGGGCAGGTCGCCGATGCGGATGCCGAGGCGGTCGCCCGCCTGCGCCGCGCCGGTGCCATTCCCTTCGCGAAATCGACCACCCCGGAATTCGGCCACAAGGTGCTGACCGATTCTCCGCGCCAGGGCATCAGCCGCAACCCCTGGAACACCGACTATAGCTGCGGCGGCTCGAGCGGCGGCGCGGCGATCGCGGCGGCGATGGGCTTCGGTCCGCTCCATCTCACCTCGGACGGCGCCGGCTCCGGCCGCATCCCGACCTCCTGCTGCGGCGTCGTCGGGCTGAAGCCGAGCTGGGGAGCGGTGCCACACGAAACAACGACGGATTTGTTCGGCTCGCTGACCTGCCTCGGCCAGATGGGCCGCACGGTCGCGGATGTCGCGCTGATGTTCAACGCGATGAAAGGCCCGGACCGGCGCGATCCCCTCTCCTTCGGCGGCTCGGCCGAACCCGTCCGGCTTCCCGTCGATCCCCTCGCCGCCCTCAAGGGCCTGCGGTTCCGCTACGCGCCGCGGACACTCAATCGCTGGGTCGCTCCCGCAGTCGAATCCGCCGTCGGTGAGACGGTCGAACGCCTGCTGGCGGCCGGCGCCGAACGCGTGCCGATGCTGGACGATATCGTCTTCGACACACCGTCGGCCCTCGTGCTGATGCGGGCCTACCAGCATGCCCGCTTCGGCTCGTTGCTGGAGGCACATGGCGAGCGCATGGACCGCACCGCTCGCCTCGGCCTGACGATGCAGCCGGAAGCGCAGAACTATACGCGCCTGGCCCATGCCCAGCGCGCCCGCTCCGAGATCTACCGGCAGGTGGAACGCCTCTTCGACGGCGCCGATGTCTTCATCACACCGACCGTCGCTACACCGGCGCTGCCCATCGGCCAGCAATCGGACGGCCCGCTCGTCGTCGACGGCATCGATCACGGTCCGCTGCGCGATGCCTGGTATCCCTACACCATTCCCTACAACGCCAGCGGGCACCCCGCGCTGTCCGTCCCCTGCGGCATGAGCCCGGATGGCCTGCCCATTGGCCTGCAAATCGTCGGCCGCTGGCATTCGGAAGCCCAGCTTCTGGCGGTCGCGGCTGCGATCGAGGCGCTCAAGCCCTGGGCCGCGAACTGGCCCGCCCTCTCCGGCAAGGAGCAGCATTCGTGATCATCGACTATGGCAGCCGCCCGCCGCTCCCCACCTTCGGCCCGAGGGGCGCCGAGCACCTCAAGCGCTACCGGCAGGTCTATGCCGCCAGCGAAACCGCGGCCGAGCCCCAGCAGGACCTCGCCGGCTATCTCGCCGAATACGACAAGGCCGGTGTCACGCATGTCTGCGTCAAGGCGCGCGACCTCGAGACGACCTATGGCTGGCGCATCAGCAACGAGGACGTCGCCGATTTCTGCCGTGAGCAGGGGCCGCGCTTCATCGGCTTCGCCGGGGTCGACCCGAACAAGGGCATGACCGCCATCCGCGAGCTCGACCATGCCGTGCGGGTGCTGGGCCTGCGCGGGCTCAACCTGCAATGCTTCGAGCACCACCTCGCGATCAATGACCGGCGGATGTATCCGCTCTATGCCAAATGCATCGAGCTCGACATTCCCGTGAACATCCATTGCTCGATCAATTTCGCGACCTCGACCCTGATGCGCTACGGCCACCCGTCCCTGCTCGACGAGGTCATGGTCGATTTCCCCGAATTGCGGGTCTGCGCTTCGCCGCCGGGCTTCCCCTGGGTGCATGAACTGATTGGCGTCGCCTGGCGCCACCCCAATGTCAGCATCGGCCTCGTCGCTATCAGGCCGAAATACCTGCAGGTCGCGGGCTCGGGCTACGAGCCTCTACTGCAATACGGCCGCACCGTGCTGAAGGACCGCATCATCTTCGGCAGCGCCTATCCGCTCGGCCCGATCGCGCGCACCATCGCCGAGATCAGGGCGCTGCCGATCGGCGAGGAGGTGGAGCAGCTCTGGCTCCACGACAACGCCAAGCGCTTCCTGCGGCTTTAGGATAGGCCTTCCTCACGATTCCGCAGGTGTACAGCGGGCGACAACGCTGCAATATCTGCTGGAGTTCCAGCACGGCTGGGCTCGTATCGGAACCCAGGACCTAACCACGGGAATAACGACGATGTCCGGTGCCACCTGCGGCCCGGCGGCGTCGGCACGAGGCCCGCGTTCGGCGCTCAGGAAGGGCACTCACCATGGCATTCGTCACAACCAAGGACGGCGTCGAGATCTTCTACAAGGACTGGGGGCCGAAGGACGCCCAGCCGATCATGTTCCACCACGGCTGGCCGCTGAGCAGCGACGACTGGGATGCCCAGATGCTGTTCTTCCTGGCGAAGGGTTATCGCGTCGTCGCCAGCGACCGCCGCGGCCATGGCCGCTCGACCCAGGTCTGGGACGGCCATGACATGGACCATTATGCCGCCGACGCCTCGGCCGTCGTCGAGCATCTCGATCTCCGCAATGCCGTCCATATCGGCCACTCGACCGGCGGCGGCCAGGTCGCGCGCTATGTCGCGAAGCACGGCGAGCCGCAGGGCCGCGTCGCCAAGGCGGTACTGGTCTCGGCCGTGCCGCCGCTGATGGTCAAGACATCAGGCAATCCCGGCGGCCTGCCGATCGAGGTCTTCGACGGTTTCCGCAAGGCGCTGGCCGACAACCGCGCGCAGTTCTTCCTGGATGTGCCGACCGGGCCGTTCTACGGCTATAACCGGCCGGGTGCGAAGGTCGACCAGGGTGTGATCTGGAACTGGTGGCGCCAGGGCATGATGGGCAGCGCCAAGGCCCATTACGACGGCATCAAGGCCTTCTCCGAAACCGACCAGACCGAGGACCTGAAGGCGATCAGCGTGCCGACGCTCGTGGCTCACGGCGACGACGACCAGATCGTGCCGATCGGCGCCTCCGCGCATGAATCGATCAAGCACCTGAAGAATGGCACGCTCAAGGTCTATCCGGGCTATCCGCACGGTATGCTGACCACCCATGCCGAAGTGCTGAACGCCGACCTGCTCGCCTTCATGAAGGGCTGAGCCCGGCCGGAACGCGTATCCGGGGCGGCTATGCCGGCCGCTCCGCTAGCCCTTGCGCCTATGCCGGCCGCGACGCTCAAGCCTCGATTCAGCTCTACAACCTCAGCATGTTAGAATGCGGAAGAGCAGACGGGCGTCCTTCCTCGGTGCGAACGGCGAGTTCACCGTGACCGGCTTGGCAACGACCGCTTCGTGGGCGACCCCGCCTATGTCGGCGTGCCCGTGGATCGTCTAATCTCGAAGGAGCACGCGGCTGAACAGGCGGCGGCGATCCGGCGCGGAATATGACGTTAAGCGCTCAGCCCAGACATTCCCTTTCACCGCCCTTCATGCGATCGGAGTCGTCGATGGGCTGCGCTCCGGCGGAACCGGCCCGCAGCGCGACGGCTGGCGATCTCCGTCTGAGATCGCCAGCCGGAAGAGCAAGGCCGGATTGGGCAGGGGGCGGGATGTTTCTGAGCGTATTCGACGTCTTCAAGATCGGCATCGGCCCTTCGTCCTCGCATACCATGGGGCCGATGACGGCGGCGGGGCACTTTCTGGAGTTGCTGCGCCGCGACCCGTCGCGCGATAGGGCAGCCGCCGTGAGGGCGACGCTCTATGGCTCGCTCGCCTTCACCGGAAAGGGTCATGCCACGGACCGGGCCGTGGCACTCGGCCTGCTCGGCTGGGCGCCCGCCGCCTTCGATTTCGATGCAGCCGAACGCCAGATCGAGGAGCTCGGCCGCAGCCATCTGCTGCGCCATGACGGCCTGCCGCCGCTGGTCTTCGATCCTGCGACGGACATCGTCTTCGACTACGGGCCGCCCTTGCCCGGCCATGCCAACGGGCTCGTCTTCTCCGTGCGTGATTCCGCGGGAGCGGAACTGCTCTCCGAGACCTATTATTCGATCGGCGGCGGCTTCGTGGTGACGGCGCAGGAGCGCGACGCCCCGGCTGCCACCGCGGCAGCGGCCTCCTGGCCCTACCCTTTCGCGAATGCGGCGACGATGCTGCGCATGGCCGGAGACAGCGGGCTGTCGATCGCGCAGATGAAGCGCGTCAACGAGATCCATCTCCGCTCGGCGGAAGAGGTCGACAGCGGTCTCGACCGCCTCTGGTCGGTGATGAACGGCTGCATCGAGCGCGGCCTGAGCCAGGAGGGCGAATTGCCCGGCGGCCTGCGCGTGCGGCGCAGGGCCGCGCTCATCCACCGGCAGCTTGTCGCCGAGAAGCTGGCCAATCGCTCGCAGCCGCACGCCACCACGGACTGGCTCAGCGTCTATGCGATGGCGGTCAATGAGGAGAACGCGGCCGGCGGCCGGGTGGTGACCTCGCCGACCAACGGCGCGGCCGGCGTCGTGCCGGCGGTGCTGCGCTATTACCTCGACCATTGCATCGGCGCGGAACCGGAGAAGATCGCCGATTTCCTGCTGACGGCCGCCGCGATCGGCGGATTGATCAAGCATAACGCCTCGATCTCCGGGGCCGAGGCCGGTTGCCAGGGCGAGGTCGGCTCCGCTGCCGCGATGGCTGCGGCAGGGCTCTGCGCCGTGCTCGGCGGCTCGCCCGCCCAGATCGAGAACGCGGCCGAGATCGCGCTCGAGCACCATCTCGGCATGACCTGCGACCCTGCGGCCGGCCTCGTCCAGGTGCCCTGCATCGAGCGCAACGGCATCGGCGCGATCAAGGCGGTCGCGGCGGCCTCGCTGGCGCTGCGCGGCGACGGCTCGCATTTCATGCCGCTGGACAATTGCATCGAGGCGATGCGCCAGACCGGCGAGGCGATGAACGAGCGCTTCAAGGAAACCAGCCTCGGCGGGCTCGCGGTCAACCTGCCGGAATGCTGAGCCCTCCCCCGCCATTTTTGCATGATGGACCCGGCGAGAGCCCGATAGTGTGGGTGCGAAGCTTGCAAGGATGAATCGATGATCGTGGATGACTTCCGCTCGGATACGGTGACGCGCCCCGGCGAGGGCATGCGCGCCGCCATGGCGGCGGCCGAGGTCGGAGACGCCGTCTATGACGATTGCCCGACGACCAAGCGACTGGAAGCGATGACCGCCGAGCGGCTCGGCAAGGAAACGGCCCTGTTCTTCCCCACCGGCACGCAGGCGAACCTCGCCGGGTTGATGGCCCATTGCGGCCGGGGTGAGGAGTATATCGTCGGCCAGATGGCCCATACCTATCGCCTGGAGGGCGGCGGCGCGGCCGTGCTGGGCTCGATCCAACCGCAGCCTCTGCCGAACGAGCCGGACGGCACGATCGCGCTCGACGCCATCGCCAACGCGATCAAGCCGGACGACTTTCATTTCGCGATGACGCGCCTGCTGGCGCTGGAGAACACCTTCAACGGCCAGGTCCTGCCCGATGCCTATCTGGAAGCCGCAACCGGGCTCGCCCGCTCGCGCGGCCTCGCCACCCATCTCGACGGCGCCCGCCTGATGAACGCGGCCGCTGCGAGCAACCGCGATGCCGCCTGGATCGCCGGGCAGTTCGACACCGTCTCGCTGTGCCTGTCCAAGGGTCTCGGCGCGCCGATTGGTTCCATCCTTGCCGGGCCGAAGGATTTCATCGAGAAGGCCCGCCGCATTCGCAAGATGCTCGGCGGCGGCATGCGCCAGACCGGTGTAATCGCGGCGGCGGCGATCTATGCGCTGGAGCACAATGTCGCCCGGCTCGGCGAGGATCATCGGCGCGCCGCGGCGCTGGCCGAGGTGCTGGCAAACTACCCGGAACTCGGTGCCGGGCCTGCCCGCACCAACATGGTCTTCATGTCGCCCAAGGACCTCGACACGGCCGCCTTGGCCGCATTCCTGCGCGAGTGTGGCATCGCTGTCAGCGGGCGCTACGGCACGCTGCGCTGGGTCACCCATCTCGACCTGGACGATGCCTCCGTCGCGCGTGTCGCCGAAGCCTGCGAAGTTTTCTTCGACAGACAGAAGGCGCCTATCCGACGGCAAGCGCCGGGCTGAATGCTGCGCCAGAAGCAGCAATTGGTCTGAGGCCGAAGAGCGGACACTTATTTCGCAGCCGCGCAGCTTGCTGTCGATCGCGGGAGTGAACATCGCCAGATCTCGTACGCGCCGATCACCCGCAAAGCATGGCTCGACGCCGTCGTCGTCGAGTTGGAAAAATCCGCGTTATCGGCAGAAATGAGAACTTCGCGAGCAAGGCTAGCAGATATCCGAGGCGCCGGCGTGACAGGCCTGGATTTCGTCAATGATTTCAATAACACGCTGCAAGGTAACTGCAGGAGTCGTGCCATATCGCGCTAGACGCGTAACGATGACCGTCACCTGGCAGCTGCGCCGACTGTTCGCAAAGCCGGAACAATCCGTTCTTGCGTCGTCATCTACCCGGTCAAGCAACCGTCTCGATATCTGACGGCAGAAACCAGAAAGGGACGATCATGGCTCTTCAACTCAGCGGCATCCATCATCTGACGGCCATTACGGCCGATGCGCCCGGCAACAAGCGCTTCTACACCGACACGCTCGGCCTGCGCCTCGTCAAGAAGACAGTCAACCAGGACGACACCTCGGCCTATCACCTGTTTTATGCGGATGGGCAGGCGAGTCCGGGCACGGACATGACCTTCTTCGATTGGCCGGCTGCGCCGGAGCGGCGCGGCACGCATTCGATCTCACGCACCGCGTTGCGCGTCGCAGGCGAGAACAGCGTGAACTGGTGGCACGAGCGCCTCTCGGCCGGCGGATACGCCAAGAGCAATGTCGCACTGCTGGACGGCAGGGCATCCTTCGACGCCGAAGACCCGGAAGGCCAGCGGCTGCGCTTCGTCGACGACGGCGGTGCGGGCGAGGCCCATGCCTGGTCTGGCAGCCCTGTTCCGGCCGAGCGCCAGATCCGCGGACTCGGCCCGATCACGATCAGCGTGCCCGACCTCGGCCCGACCGAAGCAGTCCTGGTGCAGGTCATGAACATGCACCGCGAACGCAGCTACGCATCGCCCGACGGCGCAGGCGAGGTCCATGTCTTCGCGATGGGTGACGGCGGCCCGGCTGCGGAGCTGCACGTCGCGGTGCAACCTGGCCTGCCCATCGCGCGGCAGGGTGCGGGCGGCGTCCACCACGTCGCCTTCCGGACCCCTGATCTCGAAGGCATGGCGGCTTGGGCGCGTCGTCTGGCGGAGAACCGGGTTCCCTCCAGCGGCGAGGTCGAGCGCTACTATTTCCGCTCGCTCTATTTCCGCGAGCCGGGCGGCAATCTGTTCGAGATCGCCACCGATGGTCCCGGCTTCGCCGTCGACGAGCCGCTGGAGACCCTCGGCGAGCGGCTGGCGCTGCCGCCCTTCCTCGAGGCGCAGCGTGCTCGGATCGAAGCCAACCTCAAGCCGTTGGCCTAGCACGGCAGGCTTCAGGGCCAAGCCAGCCCGTCAGCCCGCCTGACCTCGCCGCCGCAGGCGGCTGGGTAGTCGCACGGGAGAACCCGGCAAGCACGGGGCGAAGGTCTTGCCTTCGCCCCGAAACGCACTCAGGCCGTCAGCTCGGTCGACTTGATCATGTATTTGAACGTATCGGGGTCGAGGCAGTCGAGCAGTGCTCCCGCAACCTCCGCCTGCGGATACATCAGGAAGCCGACCTTGTGACTTGAGCCTGGCAGGACAAGGTCGTGCGCGGCATTGTAGCCGAGCCAGTTGCCTTCCCAGGCGCCGAACAGCACCTGCCGCGCCGCAACGACCTTCGGATCGTCGACCGTGTTGTTGCCCGGGGGCTCCTCGAGCACGACCTTGCGGACATCCGCAGGATCTGTAGCCACCCAGCCATAGCCGTCGAGCCATATCTCTGCCCGGCAATGCTGAGCCTTGGTGATGACGTCCGAACCCGTCCCGAGGCTTTTATAGCCGAATTTCGAGGGGGCGACGCGGATGCCGTAGATGTCTCGGGCCGGTATGCCGACGCTGCGGACCAGGGCGACATAGAGCGCGTTCAGGTCGGCGCATTTGCCGCTCAGGTTGCCGGTTCGCAGCATCGACGCGACGTCGCCCGTGCCGCAGCCCCGGGTCTTGGCATCGCGAAAGGTGTTCGCCACGACCCATTCATAGATCGCCCTCGCCCTGTCGAGATCGCCCGTCTTGCCGGCAGCCGCTTTCTCCGCGGTCTCCCGGACGATGCCATCGGTCGGCATCAGCTCTGTCGCCTCGAGGTAGAGCTTGCGATCAGCCTCTCCCAACGCCGGCACGGCGGATTTCGTCGCAAGGTTCTCGGCCCGGTCGCGCAGAGAGAAGCCGCTGCGCACCTCGACGCGCGGCGCTGTCTCGCCATCCTTGAAGACAAGATGCAGAAGCGCGGCGCCGTATTTTTGATCCTGGACGATTTCCGCGGACAACGCATTGGTCTCCCAAGCGCTCTTGCCGGGCTTGATCCACTCGTCCTCCCGCATCGACGGTAGTGGAATCCAGGCCTGCGCCTTGCCGTTTGCCGGCAGATCGAGACGCGTCGCCACCTCGAAATCGCGCCAGGACCCCGGCTTGGGCGCAAAAGGCGCCACCTGGGCACCGGCAGGGCCAGGAAGTACCGAAGCGGCTGCAGCGCAAGCACCGGTCTTCAACATGTCGCGACGGCTGATCATGGCGGCGGCTCCTTTTCCCCTCGGTTGCTTTTCGGTGATGTGGAAGGCAAAGCCGCAAGCGCTGCCGCAACCAACGGGCTCATCCAGTCGAGCGGCTCGACAGCTTTGAGCGCAGGCCTGAGATCCCGGTCGAGCACGAAGCTCGTCGGCAGACCCTCGACCTGCCAGGTCTTCATCGCACCACGGTCACGATCGAGCAGGATCGGAAAGGCCACGGGACGATCGCGGAAGAAGTTGCGGACGCGCGAATCGACCTCGCCGACACTGATCGCGAGAATGGCAGGGCCGCCTTTCCCCGTGGCGGCAAGCGCGTTCAGCGAAGCCATTTCCGCGATGCAGGGCGCGCACCAGGTAGCGAAGAAATGAACGATGGCAGGCTTGCCGCGAAATTCAGCGAGATCAATGCCGGGGCCGTCAAGTTGGCTGAGCACGAGCGCCGGCGCCGTCTCGGCGGGCCATGGGCGGAATTCGTCAGCAGCGCCGGATGTGCTGACGGCCATCAGCGAGACAGCGACCAGCAGAATTCGCCGGAACAGCTCCAGCCTGCAACTCAGTCGATGAGCGCCCCGAAACTCGGGAGCCTTGACGGCAGCCACGCCACATCTTGCGGGGAAGGTTCGGGAAACGTCAATTTCTACTTTTGATGAGAGGAACGAAGCAAAGCGGCAATGGCGGAGCCGGGAGGTCGTGGCATGTCTCGCCGCATGGCCGGGCTATGGCAAACGCCGGCGTCGTCATCGCGTCCAGCTTCTCGAAGGGCGAGGCATGCTGTCGCTCGCGATCATAGCCGAGCCGCAGCTTGCCGGCGCAAGCACTCTCGCCGGGATAGGCTTCACGATGTCGCTCTTCATCGCCAGCCAGGCCTTTGCCGATACCCGCGATTTTGCCGCAGCGAAGATCGCGGTCTTCGCGGCATCGATTGGCGCTGCCCTGCTGGCAGCTGCCATGCTCTGGAGCGCAGCTGACAAAGAGGCGAAACCAAATGATCGAGCCTGAAACGGTTCAGTTCCGCAGGGCTTCTGCGACGGCCGCGAAAAAGGCGTCGTCGTTGATTTCAAGGCGCTGGCGAAAGCTTGGCTTGGAGCGAGCGCATAGGGCGACCACGACAAGACGTTCGCGCGGATTGATATGAATATGCTGCCCATAAATGCCTTCAGCCTGGAAGCTGCCCTCCAGCCGCGCATCCTGAAGCGTTGGAATCCACCACATGTATCCATAGGGAATCGTCTGGTCGCCGATAGCGAACGGGGCGCCGGCCTCCGCATTCCAGCCATCGGGAAGCAGTTGCTCGTCGATTAGCCGCCCCTCATCCAGCACAAACTGGCCAAAGCGAGCGTAGTCGCGCAGCGTCGCGTGCATGCCGCTACCTGAGATCGTCATACCCTCGGGGCTTTCGGACCACCAGCTCGCATCGGCTTCCATGCCGGCCTTCGACCACAGCTTCTCGCTGCAATACTCGGCGAGGTTCATGCCGGTCGCGTTCTGCATGAGCAGGCTGACGAGATAGGATTCACCCGTGTTGTAGACCCAGGATTCGCCGGCCGGGGTCGCAGCCGGCAGCGATGCCATGTGCCGAGCGATGCCGCCCTCTTCCCAGCGGCATTGGATTTCAAGCAGCTGCCGCCGGTCGGATGTCGGGTCCGTGTAATCCTCGCGCCACCGCACGCCAGACGCCAGGCGCAGGAGCTGCCGAACGGAAACCTGCGCGTAGACACCGCCCAACGGAATATAGCGGGTGACCGGATCGTCCAGGCTTTCAATCGCGCCTTGCCTGAGCGCGATGCCCACGAGGGTCGCCGCCACCGACTTGGCGAGCGAGCACGAGTTCCATTTCGTCTGCGCGTCGATGCCAAGTCCGTAATATTCGGTCACCACGACGCCGTCCTTGATGACAAGCAGGCCGGCGATGCGATTGACGGAGAGGTAGTCGTAGAGGTCGAAGCTTCGCCCATGATCCGGGATCGAAAGCCGCGGCAATGCGAACGACGCGCGTGGCAGCGACCTGACTTCATCGCCTCGCCGGACCACCCGCGAGGGAAACCAGCCTTGATCGGCCGACATGGTCGCGACCAACTCCTCGGGGAGCAGGGTCCCGTCATAGAAGCGCATCAGCTGGTCACGCTTCGCCTGGTCGATGCTCATGGTCTTCGTCCGTTCTAGGGAGCGCGATCGTTCCAGCGCCATGCGTTTCAGCGGATAGCCGGCAGCTTCAGGTTGATAAAGCCCGTCTTCGTCTGGTCAGAGCGGAGCGTGCGCGCGTGCATAAGTGCCACGCGCAAAGCGCTCCAGGCCCAATGGCGCGAGCATCGGATCGGGCTCTTCACCCCGCCCAAGGCGCGCTACATGCCTGCCAACAGCGGGCCCGAGACCGAAGCCATGACCCGAGAATCCGGTCGCGACGATGAGGCCGCCTGCCGACCCTGGCGCCTCTAGCACCGGGAGCGCGTCCGGCAGGACATCGATCAGACCGGCCCATGATTTGACGATCTTCAGGCCACCGGCTGATGCGAAGAGGTCGCGCACCGCTGCCCCCGTCAGCTCGGCGCGCTCGCGATTGGCCGGTATCGACGGCTGGCGTCCGGCGGCAGCGCGCTCCGAACGCGGAATTGCGAACCGCTGATGCAGATCATCGAGGAAGGGACGACCGACGCTCAGCGAGAACCCGCTGCGGTGGCGGATGAATTCGGGCAGGAAGAAGCGCATGGCTCGGATGGAATCGAGCGTGACATCGACGTCGGAGCATGAATCGGCCGCGATGATGCAGGAGCCGTCCGCGCGTTGACGCAAGCCGAGGCCGTAGCCGCAGAAGCACGGATCGCTGAGCCGCGGCAGCGGCGCGGTCAGGGACACGGTGCTGCGCACAGTCTGCTGCGGCAGCTTGAAGCCAAGGGGCGCCAGCAGGCGGTGGCTTTGCGCCCCGGCAGCGCAGACCACCACATTCGCCTTGATGCGGCCATGCTCTGTCACGACGCCGGTTACGCAGCCCGCTATTTGCTCGATCGCAAACACGCCGCAGTTTTCTATGAGCTGCACACCCGCCCGAACGGCTGCCCGCGCAAAGGCTGTCGTTGCGAGAGCCGGCTCGGCCTGTCCATCGGACTGGGTGAAGAGAGCTCCCTTCGCAGGTTTCGAGAGCGCCGGCATGAGCGCTTTGGTCTCGTGAGGCGAGAGCATCTTGGCGCGGCCCGAAATCGATGCCGTTGCCTTGATCCAGCGCTCGAACGTCTCGTACTCGGCGTCCGTGTCGGCAACGAAGATGCAGCCGGACCGCCGCCAACCCATGGGCTCCCCGAGCTCGGCCTCCAGATCCGGCCAGATCGAGAGCGCCTCGACGGCCAAGGGCAATTCCAGCGGGTCGCGGTACTGCGTCCGAACGAAGCCCCAGTTCCGGCCCGACTGCTGCGAAGAAACGGCGTCACGTTCCACGAGCGCGACCGTCAGGCCGGATTTGGCGAGATAGTAGGCGGAGGCACAGCCGACGATGCCGCCGCCGATGACCACCGCGTCGACCCGATCCGGCAAGGCGGCTCGCCCGGGGGCGATCTGCTCGAGCACGTCGTCGGGCACATGGGCGGTCAGGCTAAGCGTGGACATCGAGCAAGGCGTCCATATCCATCTCGACGCGGATGTCCGGATCGAACAACCCGGCCTGGACCGTCGTGCAGGCAGGATCCACGCCGCGAAACGCCTCCGCGAAAGCCGCCATGACGGCCTCGTAGTCCTCTGCCTGGGCGATATACATCCGCACGCGAACGACATTGGCGAGTGTCGCTCCGACCTGGGCGAAAGCCGCTTCGGCATTGCGGAACAGCTGGCGAGTCTGCTCGCCCGCACCCTCACCCAGGGTCTCGGCCGCATAATCATATCCAGTCGTACCGGACAGCATGATATGACGCCCCACCACGACGGCGCGGCTATAGCTGTATGTCGCCTCGAAGCTGCTGCCTGATGAAACCAGGCGCCGACCGTGCTTCTCGTTCATCGTGAATGCCATGCTAGCGAGCTCTCCAGTGCGTTCGCCGGCACAAAGGCAACGCAGGCAGGCGCACTGTCGATTTCAATAATTCGAGGCGGGGGCCGAGGAATTCGGGGTGCGCCGTCGCTTTTCAGGGTTCAGCTTCTCAAAATTGAAATCGACAACCGATCATCGCGATGACGTTGTCGATAGGGGAAGAACGGGACCCGGCGTTGGGCCGTTCCGAAAGAAAAGTGGCACTGGTTCGATGCAGGTGGATGTCGCGATCATCGGAGGCGGAATGGCCGGAGCATCGGCCGCCTACTTTCTGGCGCAGCACGGATCGGTGGCCCTGATCGAGCGCGAAGAGCATTTTAGCTACCACAGCTCCGGCCGCACGGCGGCGCAGTTTACCGTGGGTATCGGCGCCCGGACGATGCGGCAGATGGCGCAGGCGAGCCGGGATTTTCTCGAAAGCCCTCCACAAGGCTTCGCCGACCAACCGATCCTGACGCCACGGGGCTGCCTGACCGTCGGGCGACAGGGGCAGGACGCGACGCTCCGACGCCTGGAATCCCATCTCGCATCGGTCGATGCTCGCGCGGAATGGCTCGATAAGGAGGCCGCGCTTGCGCTCTTTCCTGCGCTTCGGCCCGAGAGGCTCGATTTCGGCGTCCATGAGCCGGACGCGATGGATATCGATGTCGATGTCCTGCTTCAGGGCTATCTCCGCGGCGCCAAGGCCGCCGGCGCGGCTCTCAGGACGCGCAGCGATATCCGCGCCATCGTCCGCGAGGGCAGCCGCTGGCGTCTGGTCTGCGCCGATGGCGATATTCTCGCCGACACGATCGTCAACGCGGCGGGCGGCTGGGCAGACGAAGTCGCGGGCATGGCTGGGCTCGCACCGCTGGGAATCGTTGCGCATCGGCGCACTGCGTTCACGTTCGGGCTGCAAAAGGAATTCGATACGCGGACCTGGCCGCATGTCGGCACCGTCGACTACGACTGGTATGTAAAGCCGGAGCCGGGCTGCCTGATGGGAAGCCTCGCCGATGCGGTGCCCGTCGCGCCGTCCGACGCTTATCCCGAGGACATCGATGTCGCCCAGGCGATCGAGAATATCGAGCGCGACACCCTGTTGAATATCGGCCGGCCGATCAGCCGATGGGCCGGATTGCGCAGCTTTGCCAGGGATCGCAATCCCGTCGCCGGGATGCGGCAGGATACCCCCGGTTTCTTCTGGCTGGTTGGTCAGGGCGGTTGCGGCATCCTGACATCTCCAGCCATGGGGCAATCCATCGCCGCGCTGGTGGCAGGTACGCCGCTTCCCGAAGCAGTCACGCGGCAAGGTGTTGGCCCGGCTGATCTGTCGCCGGAGCGCGAAAGCCTGAGGGCGATGGCGGCATAGGACCCGGCCGGCCAACCGCGGCCGCTGGAGATCACGAGGCTGAAGACAGCCCGTCAAAACGAGGGGATGCAATGACCGACCGAAACTCGAATGCCACGGCGTACCATCGCCGGGACCTGATGGCGCTGATGCTCGGAGCCAGCGCATGCTCCCTGCTCGCCCCGATCAGCTTCGCGGATGCTCAAGGCAAAGCGCCCTCCCCTCCAGCCAAGCCGCGCGGCCAGGTGATCGCCGGCATTTCGCAGGAACCGACCGTCTTCAATCCGTTGATGCCTGGCAGCGAAGTCGACCAGGGCGTCTGGTGGCAGCTCTTCAGCCCGCTCTGGTTTATCGCTCCGGATGGCCAATTCGTGCCGGATCTCGCTCGCGACGTGCCGAGCGTCAGCAATGGCGGCATCTCGGCAGACGGGCTGAACTGGAAGATCAAGCTCAGAAGCGACGCGAAATGGCATGACGGCACGCCGTTCACGGCCGAAGACGTCAAGTTCACGCTCGATCTGATCAACACGCCCGGCTTCCGTGCGCGCAACCGGGTTGGTCACAGCTTCGTCAAGGACATCACCATCGTCGCGCCGGACGAGATCCATTGGCGGATGGAGCGGGCCTATTCGCCCTATCTGTCGATCCTGGCGCTGACCTTCCTCGTGCCCGGTCACATCCTCGGAAAGGCTGGTGACCCCAATACCGCGCCCTTCAACAGCGCGCCTGTCGGCACGGGGCCGTTTCGCTGGGGCGAGCGCGTTGCCGGCGATCGCATCCTGCTGCAAGCCAGCCCTGCCTATCACGGCTCCGGGCCTTATCTCGAACGGGTCGTCTTCAAGTACATCCCCGACCTGACGGCGCTCTACACCCAGTTCCGTACAGGTCAGGTCGACTATCTCGGAATCGGCGGCATTCCCGCCCATTTCGCGAAGGAGGCGGAGGCCCTGAAAGGCGTTCGCGTCGTCCGGTCGCCGACGCCCTTCATCGAGCACATCGCGCTCAATCTCGAATTCGCCCCCTTCGCCGACAAGGCGGTGCGGGAGGCTCTCTATCTGGCGATGGACAAGCAGGCCCGTATCGACGCCATCTATTACGGACTGCCCGTCGCGACGGAGTCGTTCCTGCCGCGCGAGTCATGGGCCTTCGAGCCCCAGCTCGCCGTGCACAAGCACGATCCTGCGAAGGCCAACGCCCTGCTGGACGCCGCCGGCTGGACGCGCGGCAGTGATGGGGTTCGCCAGAAGAACGGCGTCCGCCTCGCCTTCTCGAATTCGACCACGGCCGGAAACCCCGGGCGCGAGCAGTCCCAGCAGCTCTTGCAGCAGGATTGGAAGCAGATCGGCGCGGAGATGAAGATTGCGAACATGCCGGCCGCCGTCATCTGGGGCGAGTTCTGGCAGAAGTCGAAATTCGAATCCGTCGCCGTCGGCTCGAATTTCATGATCGGCAGCGATCCGGACGTCACGCCGCGCTTCGGCAGCCGCTCGATACCGGCCAAGCAGGGCGCGGGCTTGAACACCTATCAGTACCAGAACCCGGAACTGGATCGACTGCTGGAGCTCGGGGCCGGCCAGTTCGACCAGGCCGAACGCCGCAAGACCTATGGGCAGGTCCAGCGCATCGTTCGGGCCGACCTCGTATTGCTGCCGGTCTACCAGTCGGTCATGGCCGAGGGTCTCAAGGATGGGCTCACCGGCTTCGCGGCCAATATCAATTGCTCGTCCAATTGCTGGAACATGCGCGAATGGTATTGGGCTCGCTGAGCCCATGCCGGCCAGTCCCAACAGGGTGACGCGACCGTGAGTGCATTTCTACTGCGCCGTTTCGCGCAGGCCGTGCTGCTGCTTTTCATCGTTTCGATGATCGGCTTCGTGATCCTGCATCTCGCTCCAGGCGGGCCGTTGTCGCAATTCGCGGCTGGCGGCGAGATGGCGCAGCAGGATCTCGACCGCATCGCCGAGCAACTGGGCCTGAACCGCCCCTTGCCGATCCAGTACGCCGAATGGCTCTGGCGCATGCTCGCGGGCGACTGGGGCAGCTCTTACAGGGACGGCCAGCCAGTGCTTCATGTGATCGCATCGCATATCGGCGCGACGCTGGAACTGATGCTGACCTCGACCTTGCTTGCGATGCTGCTCGGGGCCTGGATCGGGATTCTCGGAGCCATCCGGCGTTACTCTCTGTTCGATTCCCTAGCGACCATCGGCGCCATGATCGCGCTCTCGATCCCGACCTTCTGGTTCGGGCTGGTCGTGATCTACGTCTTCTCGGTCGGGCTTGGCTGGCTGCCCGCCGGCAACCGCTACACGATCGGTGATGGCTCCCTGCTCAATCAGGTTCATCACCTGATCGGGCCGGTCATGGTGCTCGCGCTCGTCTCCACCGCCGTGTGGAGCCGCTACATGCGCTCGTCGATGCTGGAGGTCGTCAATCAGGATTACGTCCGGACCGCCCGCGCCAAAGGGCTTCCAGAGCGCTCGATCTTGATCCGCCACGCGCTTCGCAACGCCCTGCTGCCGATGATCACCATCACCGGCCTGCATGTGCCGACGCTGCTTTCCGGCGCACTCGTCACTGAAACCATCTTCACCTGGCCCGGGATGGGCCGGCTCTTCCTCGATTCGATCAGCTACCGGGATTATCCCGTCGTGATGGGTATCCTGATGTTCACCGCTGTCCTGGTTCTCCTGGGCTCCCTCGTCGCCGACCTGCTCTACGGCATTGCCGATCCGCGCATCTCGAGGAGCGGTTGATGAGCTTCGTGGACATTGACCGGGCTGATGGCCTGTCGGCTCAGCGGTTCTGGGAACGTCCGGGCTTCAAGCGCTTTCGTCGCCACAAGCTCGCAGTCTTCGGGACAGTTGCGATTATCGCGCTCACGCTCGCCTGCCTCATCGGGCCGTGGCTTCTGCCTTACTCCGATACTTTCATCGACATTCGCGCCCGCTTCGCGCTGCCCTTCTCCGGGCCCCATATCCTAGGCACCGATCCGCTCGGTCGTGACGTACTCGCGCGTCTTCTCATGGCGGGGCGCATTTCACTCGCCGTCGGTTTCGCGGCCATGATGATCGCCATGGCGATCGGCATCTGCATCGGCCTGGTTGCCGGATTCTACGAGGGCATCATTGGCGCGACGCTGATGCGCCTTGTCGACGCGATGCTGTGCTTTCCCTCCATCTTCCTGCTGCTGGCGATATCGGCGCTGATCCAACCATCGGTGCCGTCCATCGTCCTGCTGATCGCAGCGACGTCCTGGATGGAAGTCGCCCGCGTGGTCGAGGCACAGATCCGCTCGCTCAAGACTCGCGAATTCGCGCAAGCCGCGGTCTCTTTCGGCGCATCGAACAAGCGCATCATGTTTCGCGAGCTGTTGCCCAACGCCGTCGCTCCAATCGTCGTCGCGGCGACGCTCAACGTCGCCCATGCGATCCTCGCCGAAAGCTATATCTCGTTCCTCGGCTATGGCATTCAGGCGCCGACGCCGAGCTGGGGCAACATGCTCGAAAGCGCCCAGAGCTATCTCACCAGTGCGCCCTGGCTCGCCATCCTGCCCGGCCTCGCCATTACGCTTGCCGTCACGTCCTTCAATTTCGTTGGCGACGGGCTCCGCGATGCGCTTGATCCGCGAATGGATTTGCCCTGAAAGACTGATAAGGATCTGTCGAGGAGGCTGATATGAGCCGCAGACTGCCTTCCCTGAACGCCTTGCGCTGCTTCGAGATCGTGGCCGCACAGCTCAGCATCAAGAAGGCCGCGCTGGTTCTGAACGTCAGTGAGAGCGCCGTCAGCCGACAGGTCAAAATCCTGGAGGACCAGCTCGGCGCACCGCTGTTCATCCGCAGCCATAACGGCCTCGAGATCACCGACGAGGGGCGCAGGCTCGCGCTCAGCGTCAAGGAGGCGTTCGATCACATCGCGAATGCCATCGATCCCTTCCGGAACGAGCGCAATGCGGTGACGATCAAGGTTCTGCCGACATTCGCGCTGCGCTGGCTGCTGCCGAGGCTGCGGACCTTTCAGGAACGGCATCCGCTCATCAAGGTGAATGTCCATACGCGCCTCAACGACATGACGCTCAATGACAACGACGCCGATCTCGGCATCCGCTACGGCATCGGCAACTGGCCACAGGACTGTGCGACCGAACTCTATCAGGAATGGATCCTGCCGGTCTGCGCGCCCGATTATCTGGCGGGACATGCGAGTGGCGAACATGATCTCGCAGGCGCGACCCTGCTTCACCCGCTGCCGGACAGGCAGGATTGGCTGACCTGGTCCGAGAAATCGGGGACAGGTCTCGACGCACGTGGCGGCCTCGACTTCGACGCGCTGGACATGGCGTTGAGCGCCGCCGAATGCGGCCTCGGAGTCGCCATTACCGATGTGGTCCTTGGGCACGAAGCGATCCAATCCGGACGTCTCGTGACGCCGATCCGCAAGGCCGTGCCGACCGGCTTCTCGTATTATCTCGTCCGGCCGCCCGAAATGCGCAGGCGCCGCGAGGTCGTGGTTGTCGAGGACTGGATCTGCAGCGAGATCGAAGGTGCCCGGGAACTCGTTCGCCGCTACGCCGCCTGACCCCTTTGCCTCTGATCTTTAGGGGCTCGCTTCGCAAAACGGCCATGGACGGCAACCGTCCTCGGACAGGTATCTCTCAGCCAGACACGATTGACTGACTGAGGCTGCCCCCATGATTTCCACCCGTCGCCCCTTGGAAGGCCTGCTCGTCGTCGCGATCGAGCAAGCGGTGGCAGCACCGTTCTGCACCTCCCGCCTGGCCGATGCCGGGGCCGCTGTGATCAAGATCGAACGGCCAGAGGGCGACTTCGCCAGGAATTACGACGACGTGGCCAAAGGCCAGAGCAGCTATTTCGTCTGGCTGAACCGTGGCAAGCAATCGCTGGTGCTGGACCTCGCCACGTCGCAAGGCAAAACCGAGCTTGCCGGGTTGATCGCGCGTGCGGACGTATTGGTCCAGAACCTGAAGCCCGGGGCTCTCGCTCGCCTGGGCTTCTCGCCGGAAGACCTGCGAAAGCGCCATCCCCGCCTGATCTGCTGTTCGATCAGCGGCTATGGCGAGACCGGCCCGTTCGCCGACCGCAAGGCCTATGACCTGCTGATACAGGCCGAGAGCGGGCTGTGTTCGATCACCGGAGGCCCAGACGAACCCGCCCGGGTCGGAATCTCCGTTGTCGACATCGCCACCGGAGCCACGGCGCATGCGGCGATCCTGGAAGCCCTGATTGCGCGTGGCATTTCGGGTGACGGAGCAGATCTCCGGGTCTCCATGTTCGATGTGATGGCCGATTGGTCCACGGTTCCCCTGCTCCATCATCAAGCAGGCAGAACGCCCAAGCGGATCGGCCTCGCGCATCCTTCGATCGCACCATATGGCGTCTTCACCAGTCGCGACGGTCAGAAGATCCTGATCTCGATCCAAAGCGATCGCGAATGGACAAAATTCTGCGAAACTTTTCTAAGGCGGCCCTATCTCGCATCTGATCGTCGTTTCGCCACGAATGTCGAGCGTGTTCGCAATCGAGTCCAGACCGATCGCTGCGTGGCAGAATCCTTCGCGGGGATCGATGCCCGCGAGGCTGGCCGGCTCCTGCTCGAAGCGGAGATCGCTTACGCCAGCGTCAACGACATGGCCGGATTGGCCGCGCACCCTCACTTACGGAAAATCATCGTCCAGACACCTGCAGGCCCGGTGGAGCTTCCGGCCCCGGCCGCGATCGTGATTGGTAACGAGCGAAAATACGGCCGGGTTCCAGCCATCGGCGAACATGGTTCGTCCCTTGCCTCCGATTGATCGGCAAGGATCGGCTTAGGCGCCTCTAATTTTTAGAGGCAGGCCTCTCGAAACGGCCATCGACGAAAGCCTGCGCAATCTCGCTATGTCCCAGCAAGTGATTTGCGGCGTGCGGCAACGGCGAGCGCCGCATCTCTGCGTCTCAATTCTAAGTATTGATTTAACTAATTCAAATCTATGCGATACATGTCTACAACATAGATGAGTTCATTTTCAAATGAACCTCTGAATTATTGGCAGGATCGCACCTAAAATATCATCCAGCAGGACGCTTTGACTTTCTTATGGCTCATGGTGCTGGAATGAAGATTATGAAATTCTCCATCGAACCGATGGCGCAAGGCGGGAAATTTGCGACGCCCTCAGCGGTGAGCACGACGGCGATCATCGTCGCAAGCCTTTCGCTGTCTTCCATACCGGCCATCGCTCAGCAGCAGCCGACCCAACTCCAGCTCGACGAAATCGTCGTCGACGGCGCGCGCCCTTCGCAGCTGCCGGCGCCTTACGCAGGCGGACAGGTTGCGACCGGCGCTCGGATCGGCGTGCTCGGCAACACTGAAACGGGCAAGACGCCGTTCAGCGTGACCAGTTACACGGAACAGTTCATCCGCGACCGTCAGGCCAGGACGGCTTCCGAAGCCCTCGCTCTCGATCCGTCCGTTCGGGCAACCCAAGGCACGGGCGCGCCGTTCGATTCATTCTACATCCGTGGGTTCCCCATCAACGAGGGAACCAGCGGTGAGGTCGCGTTTGATGGCGTTTTCGGCGTTGCGCCGAGCTTCCGCGTTTTCTCCGACTATGCCGAGCGTGTCGAAGTCCTGAAAGGGCCTTCGGCAGCGATCAGCGGTGTTTCGCCCAATGGCGGGATCGGTGGCGTCGTCAATATCGTTCCGAAGCGCGCCGAGGGCGATCTGTCGCGCTTGACGCTGAACTATGGTTCGAACGCACGAGGCGGCGGTCAGCTCGATGTTTCCCGGCGCTTTGGCGCCAATCGGGAATGGGGTGTGCGGGCCATCACGAGCCTGAACGACGGCAGGACAGCCGTCGACCACCAGAAGGAGCAGTCGGGCGTCGGCGCACTGGCCATCGATTATCAGGGCGAGCGGTTTCGCGCATGGGCCTATTTCCTCGCTCAATCCGATCGCTTCAACGCGCCGGCCCGGCCATTCTTCATGCGTGCGGGAGTGCCGGTTCCCAAAGCCGCGGATGGCCGCCGCAACCTTACTCAGCCCTGGGAATACTCGGACGTCGACGACCGTGGCGGCCTGCTCCGCATGGAATATGACGTTGCTGACGGCATCACCGTCTTCGGCAACGCTGGCGCCTCGCAAAGCAATGTGGAGCGGTTCTTCGCTTCCGCGCCGACGATCACCAGCGTCCTGGGGACGACCAGCACCTCACCCCAATTCTACGGCATGGGGATCGACCGCCAAACCTTCGAAGGTGGCATCAGAGCGAAGTTCGAGACGGGCTTCATCCGCCACAATCTGACCGTCCAGGCATCCCGCTACCACGAGGAGACCAAGCGCGAGTTCGGCGCAGCCAGCGGGACCTACGTCTCGAACATCTACAATCCCGTGCGGGTGGCGGCCATCACGCCTTTGCGCGTGGGGCGGCAAGCGCCGCTTTCCGACAGCACCCTGACCAGCCTCTCGGCAGCCGATACCCTTTCGGCATTTGACGAGCGCGTCCTGCTGACCCTCGGCGTACGGCGCCAGAACATCCAGGCACGGAACTATGTGTCCAATGTCGGGACCTTGGCCTCATCCTATGACAAGAGCGCCACAACGCCGTTCGTTGGCCTGGTCATCCGCCCATGGGAGCATGTCTCGTTCTATGGAAACTATATCGAGGGGTTGAGCCGCGGCGACATTGCGCCGGCCACAGCCACGAATGCCGGCGAGCTTCTCGCTCCCTACGTGGCTCGCCAGATCGAGGCCGGCGTCAAGCTGGACTACAACGGCTTCGGTGCCTCGCTCGCTGCGTTCCAGATCACGCGGCCTATCGGCGAACTCAGCCCTGCCGGCAGATTTGCCGAGACTGGGGAGCAGAGGGTCAGGGGCCTCGAATTCCAGGCCTTTGGTCAGATCTCGTCGCAATGGCGCGTGCTCGGCGGCGTGACCCTTCTCAATGGAGAGCTTACCCGGACGGCGGCCGTCGCCAATACCGGCAATACTCCCATCGGCGTGCCGCGCATCCAGCTCAACCTCGGCGCCGAATGGGACGTGCCCTGGATTGCTGGCCTGACCGTCAATGCGGCGATCATCCATACCGGCAAGCAATACGTCGACGCCGCCAACACCCAGGCCTTGCCGGACTGGACGCGCCTCGATCTCGGGCTGCGCTATGCAACCGAGCTCAGCGGGCGAAAGACCACGTTCCGGGCGAATGTCGTGAATGTGACCGACACGAAATACTGGGCCGGAGCCGCTTCCTTCGGGACATTCACGCAAGGCGCGCCGCGGACATATCTCCTGTCCATGTCCATGGACCTGTGATGGCGCCCTTCCGTCTCTCTCGCCGCAGTTTTCTAGGCGCTGTCAGTCTTGGCCTGCCGCTCTTGGCGGCTGGCCCTTCGTCAGCCGCGCCGGTCAAGATCACCGACATTCTAGGGCGCGAAGTCGCGGTTCAGCTTCCTGTTCGGCGGGTTCTGCTCGGCGAAGGCCGGCAGATCCACGCCATTGCGGCGCTGGACCGCGGTAACCCATTCGAACGGATCGTCGGTTGGGGAGAGGACCTGGAAAAGTCAGACCCTGACACCTATCAGGCCTATGCCGAACGCTTTCCAGAGATCGCCGACATCCCGAAATTCGGCAGCGTGGGGGCTGGCAATTTCGACATCGAGAAGGCGATTTCGCTTCAGCCCGACGTGCTGCTGCTCAACTATGAAGCCGAGCGGGCCAGCGCCGAGATACAGCTCGTCGGAAAGCTCGCCTCCGTCGGGATCGCGGTGCTCTATGTCGATTTCCGCCACGCACCGCTTCGCAACACGGAACCGTCCTTGCGCTTGCTGGGGCGCCTGTTTGGAAGCGAGCCGGTCGCGGAAGAGTTAATTACCTTCCGCAGAGACCAGATCGCACGCGTCACTGGCCCTCTCGCGAAAGTGCCAGACCTCAAGCGGCCACTCGTCATGCTGGATCGCATCCCCGGATATTCAGACGCCTGCTGCATGAGCTTCGGGAACGAGAACTTCGGCCTCATGGTCGAGATGGCTGGTGGCCATAACCTTGGATCCGAACTCCTTCCGGGAACATTCGGCACGATCAATCCCGAGACGATCATCGCCCGGGACCCGGACGTCGTCATTGTAACGGGCGGGAATTGGGACATGCTGGCTCCAGGCGGTGGCTGGGTCGGTCTCGGCCCGGGAGCTGACTTGTCGGCAGCTCGCAGCAAGCTCGAGGCTCTCGCCAAGCGCCCGGCATTCGCGCATGGCAAGGCCGTCGCCGAAAAGCGCGTCTTTGCGATCTGGCACCAGTTCTACAACAGCCCATACCAGTTCGTGGCACTACAGCGCATCGCAAGCTGGCTTCACCCGCAGCTTTTTGGCGACATCGACGCAGAGGCAACGCTGCGAGAATTGCACGAGCGCTTTCTGCCAATCCGGTATCGGCCTGGCTATTGGGTAGGACTCGCCAGCGGCCTTTGATCGCAGGGTGAATCCGGCCTCTGGACTGCTCCTTCAGGCCAGTCGCAGCAACCCGATGCCGGCGACCACAAGGCCGATACCGATCCACCCGCCGCCCGTCAGCCTCTGCTTGAAGAGCAAGAATGCTGCCCGCGCGGTGAGAACGATGCCGGCTCCGCCCTAAAGCGTCGCTGGCTCGACCGGCGTGCCACCGCCGCCGAAGGGCTACCTGAAGCGTCTGCGCGAGATCTGCGACAAGCACGGCATCCTGCTGATCTTCGATGAGGTGATCTCCGGATTCGGGCGGCTCGGCGCCTCCCGCGCGGGCGAGGCCTTCGGCGTCACCCCCGACATGATCACCTGCGCCAAGGGGCTGACCAATGGCGCCGTGCCGATGGGCGCGACCGTCGTCGGCAAGCATATCTACGATGCCTTCATGACCGGGCCGGAAGCGGCGATCGAGCTGTTCCACGGTTATACCTATTCCGGCCATCCGCTGGCCTGTGCCGCCGGCCTCGCCACCTTGCAGATCTACGAGGAGGAAGGGCTCTTCGAGCGAACCCGCAAGATCGCCGATCATTGGGAGCAGGCCGCGCATGCACTGAAGGGCGCGCCGCACGTCATCGATCCCGGAACCGAAATTGAACGTCTATTCCCGCACCTCATCATCAGGCGCGAGGAACGTCGCTAAGAAGAAGGGAAATCAAATGCTGAGGAAAGTGGTGGTGGGCCGGGCCGGACAAATCCACGAACACATATGTAATTGAAATATCTATTTAATCTCGCCGAGCGTCGTATTCGGCGCCGCGAGGTACCTCGTGGTGCATATGCGTAGATGCTCTAACTCACCAGACGACAAAGGAACACGAGGGACCGAGCTGTGACGAACAACAGCATCCTTGCAATGGTGAAAAACCGCCTCCACCACAACCTTTATCAGCTCAACCACAAGATTCCCAAGGAGGACGCCTTTAGACTGGCCCGATTTCTACTCGAGGACCTTGATGCTGCTCGTTGGCGGCTAGTCCCGGAAGCGCCGACGCGGGAAATGATAAACGCATCGATGACCGCCCTGCGCAAACGCCGCAAACGTGATTGCTGGGTTTCTGAGAAACAGAAGCATGCGTGGCGGCTTGCGGCTGGCATTGCAGCTGCCCCTCATTGGAATATTGCGAAGCCATCATCTGACGTAACGTTCGGCGTTGACAAGGGCGGCGCCCCAATCCCCCTCCCCGCTGATAGATGAGTTAGCCGCGCTCTAACCACTTTTCATGGTCGGCCGGACGACGCCAAGTGGATCAAGCCTTGCCAGATTCAGGAATTCCATAACTGGCCCATTGCCGACATCTGGAAAGTCTGCTTCCGGGCAGTACAATTTCGCCTGAGTCGCTTGGCTAGTTAGGCTCCTTGCAGGCACGGTCGTTTCCTGCCTGCATGCTAATTCGCAGTGCGTCTTTCGCCTGCTCGGAGCCTGGCGGACGATGAGTGGAAATCTCCCTGGCCGACAAATTCTGACCGTCCGCCAGAAGGAAATCCTGGCAGTCGTGCAGGAACTCGGCTTCACGACCATCGAAACGCTGGCCGCTCGCTTCGGCGTGTCGGCGCAGACGATCCGGCGGGAGATCATACGATTGCAGGACGGCAATTTCCTGCAGCGTTTCCATGGCGGCGCGGGGCTTGCCTCCGGGGGCATACGCTCTGCCTATGCGCAGAAGCTGACGGTTTCGCCGCAGGGCAAGCAGCGGATCGGCGAGGCCGTGGCCAGCGTCATCCCGGCCGGCGCCTGCGTGTTCCTGGACGTCGGGACCACGGTCGAGGCTGCGGCTCGCGCGCTGCTCGGCAAGGCTGGCCTCCGCGTCGTCACGGCCAGTGTCTCGGTCGCCAACATCTTCTGCCAGGGCGGCGTCTTCGATGTGGTGGTGACGGGCGGCGTCACGCGCGGCGCCAACGGCTCCTTGGTCGGCCAGCAGGCGATTTCCTCAATCGGGGCGTTCCGCTTCGACTATGCGATCCTCGGCATAGGCGGGTTCGACGACGATGGCGCGCCCATGGATTTCGATCTGGAGAAGATCGCTGTGCGCCAGGCGGCGATGGCGCGGGCCAGGAAGGCGGCGGTTCTGGCTGATCACAGCAAATTCGACCAGATCGGTACGGCGCGTATCGCCGACCCCGGAATGATCGATCTGTTCGTCATCGACGCCGCTCCGCCCGAGCAGCTGCAGGAAGCCTGGCAGCGCGCGGGCAGCCGCTGGCTGGTGGCGTAAGGTCGCGTTCCCCGATTGATGAGCCGGCAACCCTTGCCTCTCTGATCGTTCTTGATCAGGATGGAAGAAATCTTACACGAGCGCCATTCGAAGGCGCCGGCTCCAGGGAGGTCGCCATGCTGCGCGCGAAGCTCGCATTCCTTTGCCTATCCGCTCTCGGTCTTGGCCTGTCGGCGCCGGCCCAGGCGCAGGAATGCGCCAATCGCGGCACGCTCGATGCGCGCTATTGCGACGCGAACCGCGACCTTCTGGCCGATACGCCGACCGACACCGCAAAGCAGAAGGACCCAGACACGCTCGTCTTCTCCTATACGCCGGTGGAGGACCCGGCCGTCTATGAGAACGTCTTTGCAGACTTCCTGACCCATCTGGCCAAGGTCACCGGCAAGCGCATCCGCTGGTTCGGCGCCGAATCCTACGCAGCGCAGGTGGAGGCCATGCGCTCCGGCCGGCTTCACATCGCCGGCGTGGCGAGCGGCCCGACGCCGTTCGCCGTCAATCTGGCGGGCTTCGTGCCGATCGTGGCGATGGCGAAGGTCGATGACTCGATCGGTTACACGCTGCAGCTGATCGTGCCGAAGGATTCACCAATCAAGGGCATTGCGGATCTGAAGGGCAAGCGCGTCGCCCATGTCGCGCCGTCCTCGAATTCCGGCGATACCGCGCCGCGCATCCTATTCAAGGAAAAGGGTGTCGTGCCGGGCAAGGACTACGAAGTCCTGTATTCGGGCAAGCACGACAACTCGATCATGGGCGTGGTCAACAAGGACTATGACGCCGCGCCTGTCGCCTCCAGCGTGGTCGAGCGTATGGCCGATCGCGGCATGTTCAAGCGCGACGACATCCGGATCGTCTACGAATCCAGCCCGTTTCCGCGCACCGCCTTCGGCATCGCGCATGACCTGAAGCCGGAGCTGCAGGCCAAGATCAAGGAGGCCTTCCTCTCCTTCGACTTCCTAAAATCCGCCCTCGCAAAGGAATTCAAGGATACCAAGGGCTTCAAGGAGCTCAGCTACAAGGACGCCTGGGGCGACATCATCCTGATCCAGCGGGACAGCGGCGTCAGCTATACTCAGGATGGCCTCTCCAAGCTCAAGGGCGACTGATGATGCCCGGTTCGGAAGGAGCGGCGCAGGCTGCCGCTCCGCTGCTGGCCGTCGAAGGCCTCGTCAAAACCTATGCGACCGGCAAGAAGGCGCTTGGCGGCGTCGATGTCATCATCGACCGGCCTCAGCTGGTGGCGGTGATCGGCTCCTCCGGCGCCGGCAAGAGCACCTTCATCCGCTGTATCAACCGGTTGGTCGAGCCGACATCGGGGCGCATCCTGCTGAACGGCGAGGATATCGTCGCGCTGGACCGCAAGGGCCTGCGCGCGGCGCGGCGCCGGATCGGCATGATCTTCCAGGAATACAACCTGGTCGAGCGCCTCAGCGTGATGCAGAACGTGCTCTCGGGCCGGCTGGGCTATGTCGGGCTGCTCGCGTCCCTGCGCTATCGTTTCCCGCCTGAGGACATCCAGGCCGCCTTCGCTTTGCTCGATCGTGTCGGCCTTGACGGCTACCACAACCAGCGCGCCGATGCCCTTTCCGGCGGCCAGCGCCAGCGCGTCGGCATCGCCCGCGCGCTGATGCAGCGGCCCGATCTGCTGCTCCTCGACGAGCCGACTGCGAGCCTAGACCCCAAGACGTCGCGCCAGATCATGCGCCTCGTGCGCGAGCTGGTCGCCGAACGGCAGACGCCCGCGATCATCAATATCCATGACGTCGCGCTGGCGCGCGCCTATGCCGACCGGATCATCGGCCTGAAGGACGGTCTGCTCGTCTTCGATTCGCCGGCCGATGCTCTCACCGACGAGGCGCTGACACGCATATATGGCGAGGAGGACTGGTCAACGCCGCAGGGCGAGGAGGAGGACGAGCAGCCCTCGCGCGCTGCGGCGCCTATGCCCTCGGCATGACGATGTCCGCTTCGGCCTATCCGAGTGCCTGGCGCCCTCCGACCATCTTCGGCAGCCCGGGGCGGCGCTTCGCCTTCTGGGCGCTCTTTGCCGCCTATCTCGTCTGGTCTCTTTCGACGCTGAATGTCGATACCGCCCGCATCATGGCGGGCCTGCCGCGGGCCTGGAATATCCTCGTGCGGATGATGCCGCCGGATTTCGGCCGCTGGCAGCTCTTGCTGACGGGCATGGTCGAGAGCGTGCAGATTGCGATTGCCGCCACGATCGTCGGCGCCGCGCTGTCGATCCCGCTCGGCATCGCCGCCGCAGCCAACCTTTCGCCGCGCCCGGTCTATTTTGCGGCGCGCGGCTTCATCGTCGTCGGGCGGACCTTTCACGAGGTCATCATCGCCATCTTCTTCGTGAAGCTTTTCGGCTTCGGTCCAGTCGCCGGCCTGCTGACGCTTGCCTTCTCCTCGGCGATCTTCCTCGGAAAGATGCTGGCCGAAGACATCGAGAACATGAAGCCTGGCCCGGTCGAGGCGATCCGCGCCACGGGCGCTAGCTTCGGGCAAACCTTCGTCTATGCGGTCGTGCCCCAGGTGCTGGTGAAGACGCTCGGCGTGCTGATCTACCGGCTCGATTCCAACCTGCGCCATTCCACCGTGATCGGCATCGTCGGAGCTGGCGGCATCGGCCAGACGCTGTCGGCCTCCTTCTCGCGCTACGATTTTGACTTCGCCAGCGCGATCCTGCTGACGATCGCCGCCATGGTCGCCCTTGGCGAATGGTTCAGCGACTGGGCGAGGCGCAGGCTGAGATGACCGCACACCAGCTGCCGCACAGGCCCGCTCCGATGCGAGACTATCCCGACCGCTGGGAGCGCTACTCGGCGCGCGAGCGCCTCATTCAATGGTTCTGGCTCGGCGGCATTGCGCTGGCCGCGGCCTGGTCGGTCTCGGCACTAGACATCGAATGGGCCTTCTTCGCCGATGCCCATGAGCAGGCTGCCGACCTGATCGGCCGCATGTGGCCGCCGCGCTGGTCCTATCTGCCGCGGATCGTGCAGCCTCTGATCGAGACGCTGCACATCGCCACGCTCGGCACCATGATCGCGGTCGTCTTCGCGCTGCCCGTCGCGTTTCTGGCGGCGCGCAACACCACCTGGAACCAGGGAACGTGGCTTTTGGGCCGCAGCATACTGGTGCTGTCACGCTCGATCAACACGGTGATTTGGGGCCTCGTCTTCGTCGCCATCTTCGGCCCCGGGCCGGTGGCCGGCATCTGCGCCGTGGCGGCGCGCTCGATCGGCTTCATCGCCAAGCTCGTCGCGGAAGCGATCGAGGAAGTCGACGCCGGCCAGATCGAGGCGGTGGAAGCGACCGGCGCCCGCACGCTGCAGGTTTATGGCGTCGCCATCCTGCCGCAGATCCTGCCCGTCCTGATCGGGACCACGATCTATCGCTGGGACATCAATGTGCGCGAGTCGAGCGTGCTCGGCTTCGTCGGCGCGGGCGGCATCGGGCTCCTGCTCTACGCCTCGATCAACCAGTTCGCTTGGTCGCAGGCCATCGTGATCCTGATCGCGATCCTCGGCATCGTCATCATCAGCGAAGCGATTTCGGCCTATGTCCGCGCCCGCATCGTCTGATCTGCGGCTCCGGACGGCCTTCCCGGACGGCGTCTCGCAACTTGCCGGACGCTATGACGGCTTCCTGCTCGATCAATGGGGCGTGCTGCACGATGGCGCGGCAGCCCATGAAGGTGCCGTCGCCTGTCTCGAAGCCCTGCGCGCCGCCGGCAAGCGCGTCGTCATCCTTTCCAATTCGGGGCGGGATGGCAGCGAGAACGAGGCCATCCTGGCCAGCATGGGCTTTCGCCGCGAGCTCTACGAATCCGTCGTGTCCGCCGGCGACGACGCTCGCGATGCGCTCACGCGGCGGGACGAGCCGGCCTATCGCGACCTCGGAACGCGCTGCCTACCGCTGACGCGCCCGGGCGAGCAGCATCTGGCCGCAGGCCTCGGGCTCACGTTGGTCGAGATGCCGGAGCAGGCCGATTTCCTGTTCGTGCTCAGCATCGATGCCGAGCGGCAATCGGTCGCCGGCTGGCGCCCTGTCCTCGAACGGGCTCTATCGCGCAGTCTGCCGATGATCTGCGGCAATCCTGACCGCCACCGCGTCCATCCGGGGGGGCGCCTGCTCGAAGCGCCGGGGGCGATCGCACTGGCCTATGAGCGCATGGGCGGCGCGGTGCATTACCATGGCAAGCCGGAGCCCCGGATCTATCGCACCTGCCTGCAGCGTCTCGGCCTGCCGCCGGGCCGCCTGCTCGCCATTGGCGACTCGCTCGAACATGACGTCGCGGGAGCAGCGCGCGCGGGCGTCGACTGCCTCTTCATCGCTGGCGGCATTCACCGCGATGAACTGAGCTGGGACGACGACGATCAGGCGTTCCGGCATAGCTGCGAAGCCCTGTTTGCCCGCGAGGCAGCTTCGCCGACATACTGCTTGGCTCGATTTGCCTGGGGAGCGGACTTGCAGTCTGCGACCGGCCCCGCCTCGCTGACAAAAACCCAAGAAACCACGAAGGGAGAACGTCCATGCTGAACCGTCGTTTCGTGATCGGAGCTGCCCTGGGGGCGATGAGCCTGCCCGGCATCGCCCTGGCCCAGGCCCCCGCCGGCAAGGTCACGGTGGTGACCTCGTTCTCCAAGGATGTGACAGACCCGATCAAGAAGGCCTTCGAGAAAGCGGTGCCGGGCGTTACGCTCGAGGTCCAGAACCGCAACACTAATGCGGGCGTGAAATATGTCGAGGAGACTAAGGCCAATAATCAGGTCGACCTGTTCTGGGCCTCGGCGCCGGATGCCTTCGAGGTGCTGAAGGGCAAGAAGCTGCTCTCGGCCTACAAGCCGAAGGCCACCGGTATTCCGGAGAAGATCGGTTCCTATCCGATCAACGACCCGGACGGCTTCTATTTCGGCTTCGCGGCATCGGGCTACGGCATCATGTGGAACGAGCGCTATGCGAAAGCCAACAGGCTGCCCGAGCCGAAGGACTGGCAGGATCTCGCCAAGCCCGCCTTCTACGACCATGTCGCGATTGCGGCGCCGTCGCGCTCGGGCACCACGCACCTGACCATCGAGACCATCCTGCAGGGCGAGGGCTGGGACAAGGGCTGGCGCACCATCAAGGAGATGGCCGGCAATTTTCGCGCGATCAACGAGCGTTCCTTCGGCGTGCCGGAGCAGGTCAATTCCGGGCAGGTCGGCGTCGGCATCGTGATCGACTTCTTCGCCTTCTCCGCGCAGGCTTCGGGCTTCCCGGTCAAGTTCGTCTACCCGACGGTGACCACGGTCGTGCCCGCCAATGTCGGCATCATCGCCAACCCGCCGAACAAGGCCGCGGCCGAGGCCTTCATCGAGTTCCTGCTCTCGCCCACCGGGCAGGAGGTCCTCCTGGAGCCTGGCATCCGCCGCCTGCCGGTCAACCCGGCCGTCTATGCCAAGGCCGGCGCCGACTATCCGAACCCCTTCACCGATCCGCGCTTCCAGAAGATGATTGGCTTCGACGTCAATAAGTCGGAGCAGCGCACCGCCGTCGTCGACACGCTGTTCGATCAGGTGATCTCCTTCCAGCTCGACGGGCTGAAGAGCGTCAACAAGGTGCTCCACGAGGTCGATGCGGCGCTGGAGAAGAAGCCGAACGAGCAGGCGAAGGCGCTGGCCGAAGAGGCGCGCGTGCTGCTGGCGGCGATGCCGGTCACCGAGGCGCAGGCCGCGAGCGCCGAGCTGCGCGGGGCCTTCACCGGCGGCAAGGAGAAGGGCGCGCGCCAGGCCGAGGTCGAGAACCAGTGGGCCGGCTTCGCCCGCGAGCACTATGCCAAGGCGAAGGCCAAGGCGGAGGACGCGCTGAAGGTGGCGCGTTGACGCCCTGCGTCATTTCGTGCGCGCTGCGGCACGCAGTGCTGCTGCGCATACACGAGACCGTGCGACCAGAAGGCGCCTTTTCCTGAAGACGATCCCGCACCTGCGCAGCAGCACTGCGTGCCGCAGCACGTGCGGGATGACATCCGGTCCTCGATGAGAGCTATTCCTACCACAGCCGCCCCGCACCGCCCCCGTCGCATCGCCGGCACACCCGGCCAGATCGCGCTGGCGCTCGCCATCGCTGCCTTCCTGGCGATGTTCCTGGTGCTGCCGGTCGCGACGGTGATCTACGTCGCCTTCACCGAGAAGGGCACGTCGAGCTTCACGCTGGTCAATTTCTACGACTTCTTCCGCACCGAGCTGTTCATGCGCTCGCTGTGGAACTCGTTTTATGTCTCGGCGATGTCGGTGATCTGGGCTTCGGTCTTCGCCCTGCCGCTCGCCTATCTCACCACGCGCTTCGCCTTTCGCGGCGCGGCGATCGTCCAGACGCTCGGCTTCCTGCCGCTGATCATGCCACCCTTCGTCGGCGCGGTGGCGATGCAGCTCTTCTTCGGCAGGAACGGTTCGATCAACCTGCTGCTGGACGATTATTTCGGCTTCAAGATCGACTTCATGGAAGGGCTGAACGGCGTCATCTTCGTCCAGTCGGTCCACTATTTCCCCTTCATTCTGATCAACCTCTCGGCGGCGCTGCGCAACATCGACCGCGCGATGGAAGAGGCGGCGCAGAATCTCGGCTCCTCCGGCTTCCGGCTCTTCCGGCGGATCGTCTTCCCGCTGGCGATGCCCGGCTATCTCGCGGGCGCCTCTCTCGTCTTCGTCAAGGTCTTCGACGATCTCGCGACGCCACTTCTTCTGAATGTGAAGGACATGCTGGCGCCGCAAGCCTATCTACGCGTCACCTCGATCGGGATCGCCGACCCGATGGGATATGTGATCTCGGTCGTCCTGATCGTCGCCTCTGTGCTGGCGATGTGGCTCTCGGCGCAGGCACTTAAGGGCCGCGACTATGCCACCACCCAGCGCGGCGGCGGAGGCCTCGCCCGCCGCAAGATGAGCCCAGGCGAAGCGGTGCTGGGCTATGGCATCGTGTTCCTTATCCTGGCGCTCGTGCTGGCGCCTCATCTGGGGCTGCTGCTGCTGTCCTTTGCGACGATCTGGTCCTTCTCCCCGCTGCCGGACGGCTTCACGCTGGCGCATTATGGCCGCGTCTTCGGCGCGAGCTCGATCTACGTCAAAAACACGCTGATCTACGCCACGATCGCCGGCGGCATCGACGTCGTGCTTGGCGTCGCGATCGCCTATCTCGTGCTGCGCACCAAGCTAATCGGTCGCGAATGGCTCGACTGGATGGCGACGGCCGCCCTGGCGATACCCGGGGTCGTGCTGGGCATCGGCTATCTGCGCACCTTCTACGGCGTCACCCTGCCCGACGGCACGCCGCTGGCATCGCTTTGGATCACCATCGTCCTGGCCTTGGCGATCCGCCGCTTACCGTATGCGCTGCGGGCCTGCTACGCCGCCCTCCAGCAGGTCTCCGTATCGCTCGAGGAGGCAGCCGAGAATCTCGGTGCCACCAAGTCCCGGACGGTGCGCCGTGTCGTCGTGCCGCTGATGGCGGGCGGTATCCTCGCCGGTTTCGTCACCTCCTTCTCGACGGCCGCGGTCGAGCTCTCGGCCACGCTGATGCTGGTGCAGTCTAACTCCGATGCGCCGCTGGCCTATGGGCTCTACGTCTTCATGCAGTCGGCGGCCGGGCGCGGGCCCGGTGCGGCGCTCGGCGTCATCGCCGTGCTGCTGGTCGCGGTCTGCACCTTCCTCTCGCATCTCGTGATCGAGCGCAGCCAGAAAGCCAAGGGCATGGACCACTGACGATGAGCGCCTCGATCGAACAAGACGCGGCCAAAGGAGCCATCGTCACCCCCGCCGTCTCGGTCGAGATCGAGGGCGTGAACCTGTCCTATGGCGACAACCACGTCCTGAAGGATGTTGGGCTCTCGATAAGGCCCGGCGAGTTCTTCGCCTTTCTCGGTCCTTCGGGCTGCGGCAAGACCACCCTGCTCAGGCTGATCGCCGGGTTCAACCAGGCGGACACAGGCCGGGTCACCATCGGCGGCCGGGACATCTCGGTCCTGCCGCCGTGGAAGCGTGACGTCGGCATGGTGTTCCAGTCCTATGCGTTGTGGCCGCATATGAGCGTGCGCCGCAACGTAGCCTTCGGACTGGAAGAGCGCGGCGTGAAGCGCGCCGAGGTCGATCGGCGCGTCGCTATCGCGCTCGGCCTCGTCGGGCTTTCCCATCTCGCCGATCGCCGGCCTTCGCAGCTGTCCGGCGGCCAGCAGCAGCGCGTCGCCGTGGCGCGCACGGTGGTCGTCGAGCCCAAGGTGCTGCTGCTCGACGAGCCCTTATCGAACCTCGACGCCAAGATGCGCGTACAGGTTCGCCGTGAGCTGCGCGAACTCCAGCAGCGCCTTGGATTGACGACGATCTTCGTCACTCACGACCAGGAGGAGGCGAACACGATCTGCGACCGCATCGCCGTGATGAATGACGGCGTCGTGCAGCAGGTCGGCACGCCAATGGAACTCTACGAAAAGCCGGCCAATCTCTTTGTCGCCAACTTCCTCGGCACGGCCAACATCCTCGACGGAAGGATCACGTCGGATGGACGCCATTTCGAGCTGGACGGAGGCATTCTCATCGCCGCTGGTCGCGACATCCCGCCCGGCTCCAAGCTCGTCTTCCGCCCGCAGCACGCCGTTCTCGCGCCTGCCGATGCCAAGGGCGAAGGCGTCGCCATCCCCTGCATCGTAACGGGACGCGAATTCCTGGGCGCCAGCGTCCGCTATCTCGTCACGATCGGCACGAACCCAGTGGCGATCGATGTGCCCTTCCAGTCGGGGCACGATCTGATCGATATCGGCGCGCTGGCCAGCCTCAGAATTCCGGAACGCTCCTTGCTGTGGCTGCCGATATGATGTCGCGTAAGCCCGGTCATCATCACGAAGAATGGTAGCGCGTTGCCGTTGCCCATCGAGACCGATCTGAACGCTTCCGCTGGCTGACCTGCGTGATCCGCGAGCACCGAATGCTGTGAAGAAGCCACCACAAGGCAAGACCACCCTGCAAGTCGGCGCGTTGCCGCTTCGAAGGACCGACTTGGGCTCCTGAGAGATCCTGTTGGTCACGACACGCACGACCAAGCGCTGGACGGTGCCGAAGGGATGGCCGATCAAAAAGCTGAAGGCTCATGAAGCCGCCGCCCGCGAAGCCCGTGAAGAGGCAGGCGTTGTCGGCCAGGTGAAGAAGAAGCCCGTCGGACGCTATCTCTACTGGAAGCGCCTGGAAGCGGAATTCAGGCTCTGCAAGGTCCGCCTTTACCCCTTGCGCGTAACAGAGCAGTTGGACACTTGGCCGGAGGAGGCGCAGCGCCTCCGCCACTGGTTCAGCCTGGAGGATGCGTCGGACCTGGTGGAAGAGCCCGGGCTTCGTAAAGTCCTGGCGACGCTGATGCTCGGATAGATCGACATCCGACGCGCTGGCCTGAAACTATAGGTCAGCTTTCCGGCCGGATCTCGAGGTCTTATGGCGCACCTCGTCGGGGCGAATGGCTCGCTGTTTTGGCCCCTAGCGGACATCGGGAACGTCCGGTATCGGCCAATCGCCGGCGGTGACATCGAGGTGCCGCTAGCGGCATGGGTGATCACAACGCAGAATGGTCGAGGTGATCGAACACAGGCGGCTTCGCAATCGAAACTTCCGTCGCGGCAAGGGCATAGGCTGCCCTCAGACAGAGATGTTCGCTCCATGGCGCACCGATCAGCTGAACGCCGATCGGCAAGTCCGATGCAAAGACAGGAACGGTGACCACTGGCAGTCCGATGCAAGAAATCGGTTGGGTAAAAACGCCGATGTTCGGCCTCAACGGCACGGTTTCACCCCGCAGGACCAAGCTCTTCTGGCCGAGCTCGGGCGCTGGGCAAGGGGTCGCTGGTGCGATGATCAGATCGACGGTCTCGAACAGCCGGATCATCTGATTTTGAAACCAGCGTCGCGCCCGCTGCCCCTGCAGGTACCAGGCTGTCGGCTGCATCGCGCCGGCGAGAAAGCGGTCGCGTGTCTCGGGATCGAAATCGTCCGCGCGATGTCGCAGCCGTTCCAGATGGAAAGCAGAGCTCTCGCCGTTGGTGATCAGGAAAGCCGCCGCGCGGGCGATGTCCGCCCCGGCGATATCCACCACCTGCGTGGCGCCCAGCGCACGGGCGACCACGGCGACGGCGGCGTCCGCCTCGGGCATCCCTGTCGTGGAGAAATAGCCCCCGGCGATGGCGATGCGAAGACCGGAGACGCCATTTTTCAGGGAGGGCAATGTCGGCTCGATGGGCCGCGCCGCACAGACGGGATCATGCGGATCATGCCCCTGCATCAGGTCATAAGCCATCGCGAGATCGGTGACGTCGCGCGCGAAAGGGCCGAGATGATCCAGCGAGTCGCAGAAGGGGAAGCTGCGCGTTCTCGGGAGCCGGCCATAAGTCGGCTTCAGCCCGAAGACCCCACAGAACGAACTCGGCACCCGGATCGAGCCGTTGGTGTCGGAGCCGAGCGACAGGGGCGCCAATCCCGCGGCTGTGGCAGCACCGGAGCCAGACGAGGAGCCGCCCGCCATGCGGGCGAGGTCATGCGGATTCCGACAAGGGCCGTCATGGGCGTTCTCACCGGTGAAGTCATAGGCGTATTCGCCCATGTTGAGGCCGCCGAGCAGGATCGCGTCGACCTGTGTCAAGCGCTCGATTAGAACCGCGTCGCGGCTGGCCGGCGGGGCGTCTCGGTTGATCTTCGAACCGGCGCGAGTCGGCAGGTCCGTGATGTCGAACAGGTTCTTGGCGGCGAAGGGCACGCCCGCGAGCGGCCCGATCTCCTGGCCCGCGGCGCGGCGGGCATCGATCTCTGCGGCCTGCGCGAGGGCGCGTTCGGCCGTGATATCGGTGAAGGCGTTGACGGCGGGGTTGAGCGCCGCGATGCGCTCCAGGAAACCGCCGATCACCTCCTGCGCGCTCGTCACCCCGTCTCGGATATCGGCGGCGATCCGGTGCGCCGGTGCGAAAGCGTCGAAACTCACGCGCTGCCCCCGTCCTCATGCTTGCCAGCCCGAAATACGGGTGCAGGCTCGAAGGAAGCGCCGTCGAGCGGGGTGCGGAAGACGGTCTCCGACATGCGTTGGGCTATGGCCAGGAACTGGAGCACGACCGGCCGCTGCTCCTCCGTGATCGTCAGGCCGAGGGTCGCCGCCATCGCATCGCAATGGCGCCCTGCATCAAAGGCGGGCTGATCGTCGCTCATTCGGTCTCCTCCACCTTCATTCGATGACGTGCCCCGGCCAGCACCGGCAGCACCTCGTCCGTGGTCGAAACCCAGCCGAAAATACCGCCCTGGGCCGCGATCATCCGCAGGCCGACCTCATGGAACTCCGGAAAATACGAGGCGCAGGCGTCTGCGAGCACGAGGCAGCGATAGCCACGGTCATTGGCCTCGCGCACGGTGGTATGGACGCAAACCTCGGTCGTTACGCCGCAGACCAGCAGGGTCTCGATATTGCGGTTGCGTAGGATGAGGTCGAGATCGGTCTGATAGAACGCGCCCTTGCCGGGCTTGTCCAGCACGGGCTCGCCGGGCAGCGGCGCCAAGGTCGGGACGATATCGTGCCCGGCCTCGCCGCGGATCAGGATGCGGCCCATCGGCCCATCGGCGCCGATGCGCTTGCCGGCAGGCCCGCGCTGGACCTTGGCCGGTGGCGCATCGGAAAGGTCGGGCCTGTGCCCCTCACGCGTGTGGATGACGAGCAGCCCGGCGGCGCGCGCGGCATCGAGGATCCTCCGGCAAGGCGCGATTGCCCTGGCAAGCAGCGACACGTCATTGCCAAGGACCGCGCCGAAGCCGCCCGGCTCCAGAAAGTCGCGCTGCATGTCGATGATGATCAGCGCCGAGCGGACCAAATCGACGCTCAGCGCGCCCGGTTCTGCGGTCACCACGACAGCCGGCAAACGGCGCCCCTCTCAAAGAGTACGGCATCGTCTCTGCAAGGCCCGTGCCTGCAATGCCGGCGCGCTGCGGTGTGACGCTCAACAAACGAGGCAAGGGGCGATGGCCTGACTTGGTGACGCAACGAGAAGCCCCGACATCAAGCGTGACTTCCGATGGACAGGCGGTTGCCAGAGGCGTCATGGCGCGTCTGGTCTCTCGCATGATCCTTGCATGCAAGTCGGGCGAAAATGATCGTTTTGTGATCACCCGCATGGCCGGTGACAACGGAAGGCGAGCCACGTGCACACTCTCGGGGAACTTCTGGCTGCACATGTCGATGGCCGGCGCGGCATCGCGGAGACCATCGCCACGAGCTATGGCCGGCTGAGCGAACTGAACGACCCCGCCATCTTCGTTACGCTCAAGCCGGAAACCGAGGCGCTTGCCGAGGCTCATCGCTTGCAGGCGGAAGGCCATCGCGGCCGTGCGCTCTGGGGCATTCCCGTTGCCGTCAAGGATAACATCGATGTCCTGGGTCTGCCGACGACGGCGGCCTGCCCGGACTTCCTCTATAGGCCCACGCAGAATGCCTCCGCCGTCGCCCGTCTCAGGGCGGCCGGCGCGATCATCATCGGCAAGACCAATCTCGACCAGTTCGCCACCGGGCTCAACGGCACGCGCTCGCCCTATGGCACGCCGCGCAACGCGCTGCGGCCCGATCTCGTCCCCGGCGGTTCCAGCTCCGGTTCGGCCAGCGCGGTCGCTGCCGGCATCGTGCCGGTGGCGCTCGGCACGGATACCGCCGGTTCGGGGCGCGTACCCGCAGGCCTGCAGAATCTCGTCGGCCTCAAGCCGAGCCTCGGCCTCGTATCGACGGCCGGTGTCGTGCCGGCTTGCCGCACGCTCGATTGCGTCTCGGTCTTCGCGCTGACGGTCGACGATGCGATGGCCGTGCTGGAGGTGATCGCCGGCCCCGAAGCCACCGATCCGTTTTCCAGGCCGGTCAGGCGCGGGCGTCTCGGCGCGTTGCCATCTCACCGGCGCCTCGCCGTCCCGCAACCTGCCGATCTCGACTTCGACGGGGATCGGGCCGCGGAGGAGAGCTTTGCCCTCGCGGTCGCGCGCGCCCGCTCGCTGGGCGCCACGATCGTCCCCATCAACATGGCGCCGTTCTACGAGACGGCCCGCCTGCTTTATGAGGGGCCCTGGGTGGCCGAGCGCTTCCTGACGATCCGCGCGCTGCTCGCCCGCGAGCCGGAGGCGATCCTGCCCGTCATCAGGGAGGTCGTCACCGGCAGGCCGCTGCCCGACGCCGCCGACGCCTTTGCTGCGCAATACCGCCTGGCCGAATTGGCGCTCGCGGCCAGGACGGCGCTGAAGGACATCGACGCGATGATGGTGCCCACGGCTCCGAGACCGGTGACGCTCGCGGAGATCGCGGCCGATCCGGTGGGCAAGAACTCGCTGCTCGGCCGTTACACCAATTTCGTCAACCTGCTCGACATGTGCGCACTCGCCGTACCGGTGAGCCTTGCGGCCGATGGCACCGCGGCCGGCGTCACGTTCATCGCGCCGTCCGGCCAGGATGCCGAACTGGCCACGCTCGGCCGCGCCTTTCATCACGCATCCGCCCTGAGCCTCGGCGGCACCGGAGCTCCGCTTCCCCAGCTCGCTCAGCCCGGAAACGTTCCAGCTCCGAATATGATCGAGATTGCCGTCGTCGGCGCCCATCTCTCAGGCATGCCGCTCAACGGCGAACTGACCGCGCTCGGCGCGACTTTCGTGCGCGCAACAACCACGGCCGCCAGCTACCGGCTCTATGCTCTGCCGGGCGGCCCGCCGGCGCGTCCCGGCCTGATCCGCGTCGGTGATGACGGAGAAGCCGTGGCGCTGGAGATATGGGCCTTGCCCGCCGAAGGCTTCGGCCGCTTCGTCGCCGGCATTCCGTCGCCCTTGGGGATCGGTACGCTGGAACTTGCCGATGGCGCGCGGGTCAAGGGCTTCCTCTGCGAAGCGATCGCGAGGGAGGGCGCGCGCGACGTCACCAGCTTCGGCGGCTGGCGGGCCTTCGTCGCGAGCCTGGCCGAGCCTCAGGGCGTTTCAGCGTAGCTCCTGAACGCATCGCGCACGATCCCGATATGGGCGCGCATCGCCTCCGTCGCGGCGAGGCGATCCCCGCGCAGGATCGCCTGCACGACCTGGTCATGCTCCTGATACGAGCTCGCCAGGCGGCTCGGCACGCGGAACTGCGCACGGCGGAACGGCGCGACGCGCATGCGCGTCAGCAGGGTCAGTTCAGCGAGATAGGCATTGTGCGAGCCCGTGTAGATCGCGGCGTGAAAGGCCTCGTTGGCCTCGTGGTAGCGCAGGGGATCGCCGTCATGGACGAGCACGCGCAGGGCTTCATGCAATCCTTCGAGGTCGCGTCGTTCCGGCACGGTCATATTGCGGGCGGCAAAGCCGGCGCAAAGTGCCTCGAGCTCGGCCATCACCTCGAACATCTCGTTGAGCTGGGCCGGTGTCGGCAACGCGACGACCGCGCCGCGATGTGGCCGGACATTGACCAGACCGGATGCCGAGAGCTGGCGTAGCGCTTCGCGGACAGGCGTACGCGAGACACCGAAGCGCGACGCCAGCTCCTGCTCGTCGAGTGACGTGCCCGGTTCGAGCACTCCCGATATGATCTCGTCAGCGATCTGCAGGCGCAAGGCCTCCGTCCGCGTGCGCGGCGTCCGTTCAGGCTTCGATGAGATCGGAATGGCGGCTCGGCGCGACGGCATGATCTGAGTGGAAAGGCAGACGGGATCGGGATGACGGAACGAGCAATGGCGGTCAGGCCTCGATCAAGGATCGGAAGCCGTCAAGCGTTCATTCCGGGATGATGCTGACATGGGCGCTGACGACCCGCCAGCCTTCCGCAAACTTGATCCAGGTCTGGCTCTGACGGCCGACCTTGCCGGCCATGCTGTCGCGCCGAAACAGGGTGTTCGCCGTGGCGGTCGTGTCGCCATAGGTCGTGATGACCGTGCGCTCGATCGTGCGCATCAGGCCCGTGGACGGGCGGGCGGATCGGAACGAGGCGATTTCGCCGTAGCCGTAGAGGTTTTCGGCCACGCCGTAGCGCAATGTCTGCGGGCTGTCCTTGAAGAGCCTGTCCAAGGTGGCAACATCGTTGCTGACCAGCGCCTTCTCGTATTCGGAAAAGGCGGCCGTCACCTCAGCCAGAACCGCGGGGTCGTTGATCTTCATGGTCGGTCTCCGGGACGAGGACGGCTTTCCGCTCACAACGGCGGATGCGGGATCGCCGTCAGCAATTCCTTGGTATAGGCCGCCTTGGGGTCACCGAGCACCTCCTCGGCCGTGCCTTCCTCGACGATGGAGCCGGTCTTCATCACGATCACCCGGTCGCAGAGCAGCCGCACCACGTTGAGATCGTGCGAGACGAAGAGATAGCTCATGCCGAGCCGTCCCTTGAGCTCTTCGAGCAGGTTCAGCACCACGGCCTGCACCGAGACGTCGAGCGCCGCGGTAGGCTCGTCCAGGATGACCAGGTCGGGGTCGAGCGCGATGGCGCGGGCGATGCCGACACGCGCCTTCTGCCCGCCTGAAAGCTGGTGCGGGAAGCGGTCGATGAGCTCGACGGGCAAGCCGACGAGCCGCGCCAGTTCCTCGCAGCGCGCACGCAGGGCATCGCGGCCCCTGATCAAGCCCATCCGCATGATCGGATCGGCGATGGCGCGCTCGGCTGTGAACCGCGGGTTGAGGCTGTCCGTCGGGTCCTGAAACACCATCTGAATGCGCCGGCGATGGGGCGAGGCGGCAAACTGCTTGGCGGGGATCGCGCCGATATCGGTGCCGTCGAAAACGATCCTGCCGCCGCTCGGATCGATCAGGCGGGTGATCATCATCGAGGTCGTCGACTTGCCGCAGCCGGACTCGCCGACCAGACCGAGCGTTTCACCCCTGGCGATGCTGAAGCTGATGCCGTCGACGGCGCGAAACGGTACCGGCTCCTCGACTGCGCCACGCCCCAGCAGCTTGCCGAAGAGGCTGCCGTTCGCGGGCCGCGGGTACTCCTTGAGCAGACTTTCGACCTGCATGAGCGGGCCGGTCCCGGTTGCGGACTTCGGGACCGGAGCCGGAGCCGGCTTGGCCGGCAGTGTCTTCGGTGCGTCCGGCAGCAGATCCGCGAGGCTCATCCCGAGCCGCGGGGTCGCCTGCATGAGCTTGCGCGTATAGGGATGCTGGGGATTCCGGAAAATCTCCCCGGCGAGCGCGGTCTCGACGACCTTGCCCTTCTCCATCACGACGACCTTGTCGCAATAGGCTGCGGCCAGCCCGAGATCATGCGTGATCAGGATCGTCGACATGCCACGCTCCCGCGTCAGCTCGACGATCAGGTCCATCACGGCCTTCTGGGTCGTGACGTCGAGACCGGTGGTCGGCTCATCGGCGATGAGAAGCTGCGGCTGGCAGGCCAGGGCGAGCGCGATCACCACCCGCTGGCACATGCCACCCGACATTTCGAACGGATAGGCGTCGTAGCGCTCTTCCGGCCGTGCGATCCGGACGCGGGTCAGCGCCTCGATCGCCTTTTCCTTCGCGGTCGCGCGCCTGGCCTGCACATGCTGCAGCAGCACGTCCTCGATCTGCTTTCCAACCTTGCGGATGGGATTCAGCGCCGCGCGCGGGTTCTGGAAGATCATCGAGATCTCCCGGCCACGCAGGTCGCGCATCTGGGCTTCGTCGGCCGCGACCAGATCGACGCCGGAGAAGGCGATCGACCCTTCCGCGACCTTGCCGGCCCGGTCGAGGATGCGCACCACGGCGTAGGAGGTCACGGACTTGCCGGAACCGGATTCGCCGACGATCGCCACGGTCTCGCCCTTGGCGACGCTGATATCGATCGATTTGACCGCCTGCACGGAGCCGCGGCGCGTCGCGAATTCAACGGTGAGGTTCTTGATGTCGAGCAGGGGCGAGGTCGTCATCCTCAATTCCTCCGCTGGGGGTCGACGAGGTCGCGCACGCCGTCGCCTAGAAGGTTGAAGCAGAACACCGCGATCATCAGCGCGAGCCCCGGAAACAATGCGATCCACCATTCGCCGGAGACGATGAAGCTCGCTCCTTCCGCCACCATGATGCCCCATTCCGGCGTCGGCGGACGCACGCCGAGCCCGATGAAGGAAAGCCCGGCCGCGTTCAGGATCGCGTAGCCCATGGTCAGCGACATCTGCACGGCCATGATCGGCATGATGTTGGGCACGATCTGCGTCATCAGCAGGCGCCAGTCGGAATTGCCGGACAGCCGCGCCGCCTGCACGAAGCCGGCTTCGCGCCGCACATTCGCCTCGGCCCGGGCGACGCGGGCATAGAGCGGGAAATTGATGATCGCGGTCGCGATGACGATGTTGGTGACGCTGTTGCCGAGCGCTGCGACGATGCCCATCGCAAGCACGAACAGCGGAAAGGCCATGATCGTGTCGGCGATGCGCCCGACGATCTTGTCGACCCAGCCGCCATAGAAGCCGGCGCTGACGCCGGCGAGCCCGCCGAGGAGAAAGACGAGCGCGACGGATGCGATCGCGATGGTGAAATCGAGCCGGGTCGCGACGACGACGCGGCTGAAGATGTCGCGCCCGAGTTGATCGGTGCCGAACCAATGCGCCGCGCTCGGCGCCTGCAGCGCCGCATTGGTGTTGCTCGTGAGGGGATCGTAGGGAACGAGCGACGGACCGAAGAGCGCGGCGAGCACGATCAGCGCAAAAAGGCCGAAGGCGAGCCCGGTGACAGGGTTTTCGGAGACGATGTGCCTGGCATGAGCCCAAAGGCTGGTCGAGGGCGGCGCATCGAAACGAAGCGGCGGTGCAACCTCGGCCGGTACGTGATCGGCTTTCGTCATGTCGTTCACGATTAGCCCTCCAGTCTCACGCGGGGGTCGATCACGCCGTAAAGCACATCGATCATGAGGTTCAGCACGACGTACAGGATCGCCATCGTCAGCACGAAGCCCTGGATCGGGGCGTAATCCGACGCGATGAGCGCCTCGACCGCATAGGAGCCGACGCCCGGCCAGGCGAAAACCTTTTCGACCAGCACATTGGCGCCGAGCAGGAAGGAGAAGACCATCCCCAGGGTCGTGATCACCGGCAGCATGGCGTTGCGGAACGCGTAGGTCCCGATGACCTTGCTGCTGGTCAGCCCGGCTGCCCTGGCCGTGCGCACGAAATCGGCGCCGAGCACGGCGAGCATCGATGCGCGCGTCATGCGGGTGATCGGCGCCAGCGAGAAGATCGCCAGCGTCACCGCCGGCAGGATGATCTGCGAGAGCGCCGCGCGGAACGTTTCAAAATTGCCGGAAACCAGGCTGTCGACCAGGAAGAGCCCGGTGATGCGCGGCGGCTCGGACGCGAAAACGTCGAGCCGGCCCAGCGGTGCCGGCGACCAGCCGAGCTGGAAATAGAAGACGTAGACCAGCAGCAATCCGGTGAAGAACACCGGCAGCGACACGCCTGCGGTGGCAACCACGCGGCAGAGATGGTCGATCCATGAGCCCTGCCGGACCGCCGCGAGCACGCCGAGCGGCAGCGCGACGGCCATCGCGAGCAAAAGTCCGGCGAGCGTCAGTTCCGCCGAGGCCGGCAGGCGCGCGGCGAGATCGGCGGTGACCGGCTGGCCCGTCGTCAGGGACTGGCCCAGATCCCCCTTCGCCAGCGCCCCGACATAGGAAACGAACTGCACCGGCAATGGCTGGTCGAGGCCGAGCTTGCTGCGGATTTCCGCGATCGCCTGTGGCGTTGCAGCGGGGCCCGCGAAATAGGCCGCCGTATTGCCGGGTAGCACCCGCGTCAGCAGGAAAGTCACGATGATGACGCCGATCACCGACGGCACCGTCGTCATCAGCCGCGCGCCGATCATGCGAAGCATGGGGGACACTCCGTCGAAGGCAGGTTCCACGCTCAGTCCAGGGCTGCCTAACGCGCGCCCCGGAAGAGATGTCGAGAGAGGCCCGGCCTTCGGCCGGGGCAGGACGAGGCTATGCCTTGGTCAGGTAGCGGAAATCCGGCTCGCGGCAGGGCTGGAACTGGTATCCGCCGATCGACTTCTGCAAGGCGACGTCATGCGTCGGCTGGTTGATCGGCACCATCGGCACCTCGCTTTCCACCAGCTTGATGAAATCGATGACGTTGGAATCGTAGGACGCCTTGTCCGGCGCGAAGCGCGCGGCATCGACGAGCTTGTCCAGCGCCGGGTTCTGATAGGCGGCGATGTTGAAGATCGAGTTGTTGCCGTGCATCGTCCAGAACAGATAGTAATCGGGATAGTCGAGCCAGCCAGCGAAGCGGTTCAGCACCATCGGATTGGTCTTCTTGGCGATCTCGGTGCGGAAATTCGCGCCCGGCACCTTGTTGATCTCGACCGTGATCCCGATCGTCGCCAGCGCCTCCTTCATCAGCACGGCCATCGGCTCGGCCACGGTCGCATTGCCCGCGTCGAAATAGAGCGTCGTCGAGAACGGGCCACCGGCAGCGTCGACCAGTGCTTTCGCCTTGGCGACATCGCTCGTGTAGGGGAAGGGCTGCGGCCAGGCGACCCTCGGCGTCGTGCCGCCTGCCATCGAAACGCCGCGGCCGAACAGCGAAGCCTGCAGGATCTTGTCGTAGGGCATCACCCAGGCTACCGCCTGGCGCAGGCGCACGTCCTTGAACGGCCCGACCTGGGTGTTGAGATAACAGCCCCAGACGCCGTTCGGGATCGGCACGCCGACGACATTGATCTTGCCGGCATCGAGCAGGTCCTTGAAGTCCTTCGGCGGCAGGCCGTAGGAGACATCGGCATCCCCGCGCTCGATCAGCGCCCGTCGCGTCGAGGGCGAAGCGATGTCGCGCGCAATGATCCGGCGCAGTTGCGGCAGCTTTCCGCAAGCCCAATCGTCATTTCGGACATAGATCGTCTCCACGCCCGGCTTCCAGCTCTCGACCTTGTAGGCGCCAGAGCCGGCGACGTTGTTCTTCAGCCATTCCTTGGCATGCGGGTCACCGCCCGCATTCTTGATGGCGAGCTCGGAATCGAAGACGAAGGGAATGGTCACGGCCAGATTCGGCAGGGTCATCTTGTCCTTGCGCACGAAGTCGACGCGGAAGGTCTTGTCATCGACGACGACGAACTGCTCGGGCTTCTCCAGCGAGCCGGCATTCATCTGTGTGGTTGCGAAGCCGCCGATCGTGCAGGCGCGATCGAGCGACCATTTCACGTCCTTGGCGGTGACCGGGCGGCCCGAATGGAACTTGGCATCGCGCAGCTTGAAGGTGCAGCTCATCCCGTCGGACGCGACCTGCCAGCTCTCGGCCAGCTCGCCCTCCAGCTCACCCATGCTGATCGTGTTGCCGCCCCCGCCGGGGATCGGCACCGGCTTGAAACGCAGCAGCCGATCATAGCAGTTCAACGCGACGCCGTTGACGGGCTGCGACGAGCCGATGCCCTGCATGTCGAGGCTGTTGGGCCCATATTCCTGAACGAGCAGCAGCGTTTCGGCGCGACTGGCGGTCTGGGCTTGTGCCTGGCCTCGCGCAACGAAGGGCGCTGCGAGACCGGCGGCAATGGCAGTGCGGCGTGTGAGCATCAGCTTGATATTCCCGGTTGTGCCAATCGGATGTCGCGAAGCTCACGCTCGTCACAGGCGCATCGAGGCCGGACGACGCTGGGAATTCGGAATGATGTGCGAGCAGCGCGCATAACTTGCTCTAAGCACGTACCGTGCCAGCGCATATCTAGCTGATTTTATGAGTAAATTCAGATTGAGCACGCGAGCGAAAGCGCTCTTGCATGCAAGAAGCATAAATTTGCCTATGAAATAGACCCAATCAGGCGTGGCGCTGATTTAAGCTACTCAAGGCGCTCCGCATGCCGATCTCGGCTGAATCGAGGATGTTCAATGAGCTGGTCGCCGGCCCAGCTAGCCGCGCTTCAAAGCCCGGGAGATTAGTACTCCAGACCACGACCGTATCGAGCGACGATCCGCTGGCGAACTCCTCGATCCGCGCAGAAAGCTCGCCAGGATCGATTTGAGCCGCATCGAGATTGTGGATGATGCCTAGCCAGCTACGAGACGTGACCTCCACCCCTTCGGACCGGAACCGAGCCGAAACGTCCGCCGCTTCGGCTTCATCGCCTTGCGTGATGAAGCCGATCCTGTCGCGCGCCCTGTCTCTGAGCCGTTCGAGGGTTCCGAGTGCGGTGGTCACGGTGGCAATTCCGGTCCGCCCCTCGAGGCGTCGGCAAAGTTCACGATCGGGGTCGAAGCCAAGCATCGCTCCGCGCGTGGCATTCCAGCAGATCACATCGACGCCGGCATCAGCGAGAAGCGCTGCGGCCGTATCGAAGACTTCAAGCCTGTAACGGGCGCGCGCACCACCATCGACGATCCCGCCATAGGGTACGCGGGCGATACAGAGATCGACCTCGGATTGCCCCGACAGCATCCGCGTCGCCACGCGCTCCACGACGCGATTGGAAGACGGGACGATAACGCCGATCGCGCGACGCCTGTATTCTCGCTGGGACATCTGCTCACGCGTCGAAGGATGTAACGTCGACAGACAGTAAGCAGGCAATAAAGTGGGTTGCCAGTCATGTCAGCCCGCAGAAACAGCCATTTGGCGAGGCAGTAGCTCAGCTTCCGCCATTATCTGGGCGTTCAGGCAGAAATAGGACAAGAATCCCATATTGCACGTAGATCAACGCCATGAATTTGGCAAACCTGATGGCGCACCGTCGAACCGCGGATCTTTAGGCGAGCAATGTCCGCTTCCGGGTGGCGCCCAATGTCCGCTTCTGGCGCCTCCTTGACTGAACATGCCCAAGCCTTCGCAGCAAAGGTGGGGGAGAGGCTCTCGCAAAACGGTCGATCAACCGCGGCGTTGTGCGCGATGATCAGATCCGCCTCGTCACCAGAGCATCAAGGGCGGCGAAGTCGATTTCCAGGCCAGCTACCATCTGGTCAGTGATCCCTGTCAGCCGCGTGATCTCGGCTGGGATTGGTTCCGCAGGCTGACGCAACCCACTGTAGACGCCAACGACATCGCCGATGACTCCTTCATTATCGTGGGTGAATGCGACCGCGCCGATTTCGATGACCTCATCCTTGGCGTGGTCCACACCCGTTGTCTCCGTATCCACCGGGACCGCAAGGTTCGGATAGGCGCTTTCAGCCCGCGGGATGACGGTGCGCGGAAAAAGCTTCCGCAAAAATCCTGAAACGGCCAGTCTGCTCCAGTCGTTGAGCGACTTCTTCATCGTCCCAACCGGCGGGTTGAGACGCTGCAGGCTGGCGCTTCCTCGACACTGGCCGTAGCGCCTCGCGGTAGCCGGGCGCGTCATCAAACAGGTCGATCTGAGCAGAGCTCGTCTTCATGCGGCTGATATCTATCCCGGCGCTTTTGGCGGGCCAATCCGCTCACAAAAAAGGGCCGATCAGCCAGCCCGCCACGGCGCTTCCACGGAAACAGTCGCATTTTTACCCACCGGACTGCCGTTCATCTTGAGCCAGGGTTCCCCAGCCATCGTCGCATGCAAGTCTGAGGAATACGGTAGGCTGCTGCAATCGGCGCATCCTGGCTCATTACGGACGCTCTGAAGGTCCGCTAGCCCGCGTTGCAGCCGCAGTGCGGATATCCCGGCCCCGGTTCGCTCTTTTGTATTCCGCACGTCCGATTTTGGGGGATTGCCTTGTGCGGTCGCCTGCCTGTCGCGAGAGCTTTGTGGGCCGAGGAAGCGCCTCTCAGCATAGACTAAAGAATGACGGAAATTGCAGTTCTGGCGGAGCCGCAGATAGCCCATCATGAAAGAAATCGGGCGCTCAGATCCGATCTAATCCATTAAATCGGGAGGATAGCGATGAATCTCACTCGTCGCGGATTTACGACGGCGCTTGCCGGCGGCATTGCCGCACCTGCCGTTATCCGCACCGCTTTCGCACAGGGCGCGACCGTCAAGATCGGCATGGTCGTGCCGATGACGGGCGCCGCCGCCGAATCCGGCTCCTTCGCCCAGACCGGCGCCAAGATCGCGCTGGAAGCCGTTAACAAGGCCGGCGGCGTGCTCGGCAAGCCGCTCGAACTGATCTTCGAAGACGATCAGACCACCAATCCCGGCGCGGTCCTGGCCTTCTCCAAGCTCGCGAGCCAGCCGGACATCGTCGCTTTCCTCGGCTCCATCCGCTCGACGCAGATGCATGCGATGGCGCCAGACATGCTCAAGATCGGCAAGCCGGTCGGTTTCGGCGGCACGGACCCGAACCTCACCAAGCTCGGCAATCCCTGGCTCTTCCGCTTCCGCCCGAACGATTCCTATTCGGGCAAGGTGATCGCACAGTTCGGCGCCAAGGAACTCGGCAAGAAGAAATGGGCGATCGTCCATTCGACCGACGCCTTCGGCACCGCCGGCGGCAAGGCGCTGGCCGATGCCCTGCCCGATAACGGCGCGACGCTTGCGCTCGACCAGGGCTACGCCAACCAGAGCCAGGACTTCACGCCCGTCGTGCTGGCGGTGCGCCAGTCCGGTGCCGATATCCTCGGCACCTATTTCACCTTCGAGACCGATCTCGGCATCTTCGCTCGGCAATTGCGCCAGCTCGGCGTCAACATCCCCTGGGTGGGGTCGCCCTCGATCGTCAATATCTCGGCGCTGAAACTTGCCGGCCCCGCGCTCTACAACACCTACGGCGTCGCTGACTATGCCGAGGACTCGAGCCCGGCCTCGAAAGCCTTCGGCACGGCCTATCGCGACGTCCGCAAGGTCGCGCCCGACAACCAGTCGTCCTGGACCTTCGACGCCGTGACCTGCCTCGCCATGGCGATGAACAAGGCCGGCTCGACCGAGCCCGAGAAGGTTCGGCAGGCCATGCTCGCCATCCGCGGTCACAAGGGCGCCGAGGGCGAGTACAATTTCGACAAGAACGGTGACGGCCTGCACGGCTACAACATCGTCAAGAACGATAAGGGCGAGATCAAGTTCGACAAGCGGATCGACTTCACGCCGAACCTCGGCTGATCCGTCGGCATCGGCGCCGGTTCTCCGAAACGGAGGCCGGCACCTGCCGAAGTGCCCGACGCATCTCGTACCATGCCTTCCGCAGCACGCGGCCTTGGCCGTTCGCCGCGGAGGACCGATCGGCTCCACGCAAGCGCGGTAGATAGATGGATCTCGTCCTTCAGCTTCTTTTCACGGGAATCGGCATCGGCTCGGTCTATGCGCTGGTTGCGCTCGGCTTCGTCCTGATCTTCCGCGCAACCAATGTCGTGAATTTCGCCCAGGGCGAGTTCTCGATGGTGGCGGCCTTCCTGATGGTGGTCTTCTCCCTCAAGATCGGCCTGCCCTATTGGATCGCCTTCGTCCTGGCCCTGGTCTGCATGGCCTGCCTGGGCGCGGTCTTCAATCTGGCGGTCTACTATCCGCTGCGGCACCGTACCTATCTGCCGGTCATCATCTCGACGATCGGCGCTTCGATCTTCATGGCCAATACCACGCTGGCGATCCACGGGCCGGAGCCCGAGGTGCTTTCCGGCTGGTTCGACACGCCCGGCTTCATGCTTGGCCCGGTCTATCTCGACAACCAATACGTCCTGATCATCGTGGTCACGGCTCTGCTGGTCGTGCTGCAATATTGGTTCTTCGAGCACACCCTGCTCGGCAAGAAGCTGCAGGCGACCTCGCAGGACAAGGAGATGGCCTCGCTGCTCGGCATCCCTGTCGCAGTGATGATCATGATCACCTTCGTCTATTCGGCTGTGATCGGCGGCATCGCCGGCATCCTCGTCGCACCGGTGCTTTTCGTCTCGATCGGCATGGGCGCGACCATCGCTCTGAAGGCCTTCGCCGCCACGATCATCGGCGGCTTCGGCGACGTCACGGGCGCGATCATCGGTGGGCTCGCCCTTGGCGTCATCGAGACCTTCGGTGCTGCCTATATCTCGGTGCCCTACAAGGACGGCTTCGCCTTCCTGGTGCTGATCGCCTTCCTGATCTTCCGGCCGCAGGGCATCTTCGGCGAGCGCGTGGCGGAAAAGGCATGAGCACGAGCGAAACCTCCGCCACCGCCGGGGATGTCCGGCCGCGCCTGCGCTGGGGCGTCCCGGCCTTCGTCCTGCTCGTGCTGGCGGCGATGGTGCTGGCCGTCGCGGTGCCCAAGACCGGCTACATCCTCAACATCTCGCTGCAGGCGACGACCTATGCCATCGCCGTCCTCGGCCTGACGATCGTTCTCGGCCTGTGCGGGCAGATCAATCTGGCGCAGGCTGCGTTCTTCGGGCTCGGCGCCTATGCGGTCGGCATCGGTCAGACCGAATACGGCCTGAACTTCTGGGTCTGCCTGCTGGTCGGCACCGGCATGGCGGCGGGCTTCGGCGCGCTGCTCGGCGCCTCGACGCTCCGGCTCGGCGGGCATTATCTCGCCATGGTCACGATCTCCTTCCAGCAGATCGTCACGCTCGTCCTGATCAACTGGATCCCGGTCACCAAGGGGCCGGACGGCGTGCGCGCCATTCCGCGACCGGGCTTCCTCGCCGACGGCTCGAGCTATCTCGCCTTCTGCATCGCCATGCTTGCCGGCCTCGGCTTCCTGGTCTGGCGGTTGCGCGACACCAGGCTCGGCCGCGCGATGCGAGCGGTGCGGGATAACGAACTGGCCGCCGGCGTCGCCGGCATCGACGTCTACCGCACCAAGGTCACCGCCTTCGCGCTCTCCGCCATCCTTGGCGGCATCGGCGGCGGCCTCTTCGCGGGCGGCTTCGCCTATGTCAGCCCCGATCAATTCTCCTTCGCGGAGTCGGTGGTCTTCCTGACCATGGTGCTGCTCGGCGGAGTCGCATCGCCGATCGGTGCCGTCATCGGCACCGGGCTGCTGATCCTGATTCCGGAATGGCTGCGCTTCCTGAAGAGCATCCCCGGCCTGTATCTCGCCATCTACGGTGCGGCGGTGATCCTGATCGTGCTGTTCATGCCGGATGGGATCTGGGGCTATCTGCGCGGGCAACTGGATCGCTTCAAGCGCGCCGTGCTGCCCAGTCGCACGGCTGCGACGCTCGCCCTGTCGGGCGGTGGCGAGGGCACTGACACCGTGATGGAGGTGCGCGGACTGTCCAAGCATTTCGGCGGGCTGAAGGCGGTCGACGAGGTCGATCTCACCATCAAGCGCGGCGGCGTTCATGCGCTGATCGGCCCAAACGGCTCCGGCAAGACCACGACGCTCAACGTTCTCTCCGGCCTCTATCGGGCGACGGCCGGCACCATCAAGCTCAATGGGCAGGATGTCACCGACCTGCCGCCGCATGCCCGCACCAAGGCCGGGCTCGGCCGCACCTTCCAGAACATCCGGCTCTGGCGCTCGATGACGGCGCTGGAGAACGTCATGGTCGGTGCCGAGCGGCCGGGCAGCGCGGTCGACAACGACCCTGCTGCGCTGCTCGCGCGGGCCCGAGCGGCGCTCGCCTTCGTCGACCTGGAGGATCGGGCCGACGAGGTCGTGGCCAACTTCTCTTATGGCCACCAGCGCGCCGTCGAAATTGCGCGCGCGCTTGCCGGAGACCCCGCGCTGCTCCTGCTCGACGAACCCGGAGCAGGCCTGAACTCCTCGGAGAAGGTCGAGCTGCGCAACCTGCTCAAGCGCATCTCGGCGCGTGGCCTCACCATCCTGATCATCGACCACGACATGACGCTGGTCAGCGAGGTCGCCCAGCACATCACCGTGCTGAATTTCGGCCGACGCATCGCCAACGGCTATTCCGCCGACGTGCTGAAACATCCCGACGTGATCGCGGCCTATCTGGGAACGACGCCCGATGTCCCTGCTTGAACTGAAATCCCTAGTCGTTCGCTACGGCGAGGTCGAAGCCGTCGACGGCATCTCACTCGTCGTCGAGGCGGGCGAGGTCGTCACCCTGCTCGGCTCGAACGGAGCCGGCAAATCGACCACCCTGCGCGCCATATCCGGCCTCGCCAAGCCGGCCTCGGGCGACATCCTGTTCGAGGGGCAGTCGATCGTCGGCCTGAGGCCCGAGGAGATCGTGCGTCGCGGCATCGCCCATGTCCCGGAAGGCAGACGCGTCTTTCCGGGCCTGAGCGTGCGCGAGAACATCATGCTCGGCGCGTCGAACCGGCGCGACGTGAAGACGGCGGCGATCAGGCGCGAGGCGGACGAGATGTTCGATCTCTTCCCCGATATCCGCCGCTTCGCCGATGCGCTGGGCTGGACGCTCTCAGGCGGCCAGCAGCAGATGGTCGCGGTCGCGCGCGGGCTGATGGCGAAGCCGCGCATCCTACTGCTAGATGAGCCCTCGCTCGGCCTTGCCCCCGTCATCGTCCAGGCGGTCTTCGCGATCATCGCCGAGATTCGCCGGCGCGGGACGACCGTGCTGCTGGTCGAGCAGAACGCCCGCATGGGCCTGTCGGTCGCCGATCGCGGCTATGTGCTGGAAACGGGCAGGCTCGTGCTAGCCGGCACGCCGGAACAGCTCTGGTCGAACGAGGAGATCCGTGCCGCTTATCTGGGTGGCCGTAAAGCCGTCGCGTAGCAGCTGGAGCGTTGAGCGCACTCTCATTCTGCTCAAACAGGCCGCCGTCCAACAGGATAGGCCTAGCGGACACGTCGCGGCGTTCATGCCGTATCGGCGTTTCGGCGCCACACGGTGCTTATCAGCCCTGCTTAGTGTCCGGTCCTGGTGAAGACGCCAATATCCGCAATCGGCGCGTTCCGCTACTCATTCGCCCAAGACTTAAACAATCCAAAAATGATCCGATTCTGCGTGAGCACGAGCAGGCGCCAGATATCGGATTGAGGATCGTATTCTTCGCGAAGCCCCTCCTTGATCCAGCGAGTCTGCGGTTCGGCCCAATCGATCGATGCTTGGCGGTGCAGGAAGTGGTCGAGCCGCAGGATGCCGCCAGACGGCGTCATCGGGTAGGTGCCGAACTCCAACCCGAGGAGATAGGTGCGCTCACCGCAGAGCCGCTCCCAAAGCTCGGAGCCGAGTCCGGTCTGGGGCGGGGTCACCGCCGCATCATTATGCTGCGTCGTCAGCCAGGGCCCGAACACCTGCTTGGCAAGATTGTAGCGCAGACCGGTCGGCGGCCCGAGGAAGATCGGTTCGCAGTAGCCGAATGGGCCGGCTCCGGTGTGGTAGTCCCAGACAACGAGTTTGGCTCGGTCGCTGAGGCCGTAGTCAGCGATGATCTGCTCCACGATTAGCCGCGACGCCGTCGGCCCGGTGCCCCCGTAGTGGAGACCGTCGGGGAACTCGTATTGACCGGCCGAACGGGCCGTCAGGATCGCACGGGCCCCGTGGGTTTCGGTGGCGCGAGCAATCGCATCGTTCGAGGCGACGAGTGCAGCCTCACCGGTCCCCTGCACAAGCAGGTCCGCATGGATGTCCCGATACAGGTCGTTTCGTGGCAGCGGGGCGTCAAAATCGACGTAGTTTCGATTGAGATCGATGTTCTGCTCGTTCTCGCGACGACCCCAGGCCGTCCCCCAGGGATTGACCGCGTGGATGCAGCAAATCGCCCAATCCTGCGGGATGCGCTGATGGAGAAGGATGTCGATCGTGCAGGCGGAGCCGCAATAGAGCTCGACGCCGTGCGTGCCGCTCTTGAGAACGAGCACGTTCGCCGCGTCCCTCTCTCCAAGCCACACGACGTCGGTCGATAGACGCTCTCCGGCTGGCCCGGAGAGGCTGTGGAGATATTCGCGATGCTCGCCGCCAGCGATTTCTGATGCATTCAGGAATTTGCGACGGGCGTCCTCATAGTCCTTCGCGAACAGGCGATTGGCAGGCGTCTTCACGGCTTGAACTCCTCGGCGATCACCGCAATGGCGGTTTCAAGATCTTGGGTCTGATGTGCTGCCGACGGCTGGAGACGCAGGCGCGCGGCCCCTTTCGGTACGATCGGGAAGGTCATCGCTTGGGCAAAGATGCCGCGCTCCAGCAGCCGCTCCTGCAGCGCCGCCGCAGCCTCCTCGTCGCCGATCAGCAGAGTCAGGATGGCGCTGTGGCTCGGGAGGAGCGTCAGGCCGTGTTTCACGGCAGCCAGACGAACCGCCTCGATGTTGCGCCAGAGCGATTGATGGACGGAGGGATCGCCGACGTGCTTTCGCAAAGCGGCAAGCGCGGCAGCAGTCGCCGCAGAGGTCATTCCTTGCGTGAACACGTAGCTGCGCGCCCTCTGGCGCAACTCGTCGATCTCCCCGCGAGGGCCAGCAAGGAAGCCACCGCCGGCTCCGCCCATCGCCTTTGAGAGCGAGCCGGTTATGAAGGTGGCGGGCATGCCGTTTGGCAGGCCGCTGGCAGACAACGTCCCGCGCCCGCCTGGGCCAACCACCCCGGTGGCATGAGCATCGTCGACGACAAGCTTGGCACCATGTTGGGCGCACAAGGCAGAGATATCGGCGAGCGGCGCCAAGCCGCCATCCATGCTGAAAACACCGTTGGTTATGACCAGTCGATTGGGCGCGGGCGACGCTTCCAGGAGTTCGGCGAGATGTCCGACGTCGCGGCTACGCCAGGGTTTGACGGCTGCGCGACTGAGGCGGCCGGCATCGATCGTGCTGGCGTGGTTGTCGGCATCGGAGAAGATCAGGTCTCCTTCCCCGACCAGGCCCGTCAACGCCACGGCATTTGCCGAGCCGCCTGACAAGGTGAGCATGGCGGCCTCGGTGCCGAGAAAGGCCGCGAGCTCCGCCTCCAGAGCGCGATGCTCGGCGCTCACCACGAAGACGGGATAGATCGTCAGCCCCGTTCCGTAGGTTTCGACGGAGGCCGCGACCGCCTTGGTGATCGCGGGGTCAGTCGAAAGGCCGAGATAGTCGTTCGACCCCAGCATCAGGACGCGCCGCTCGCCTAGCATCACATGGCCGTGTCGGTCCCGCGCGGAGATGGTTCCAGCGCCCGGCATCACGCGCCTCGAGGCAGCAGCGTGCCGGCCAAGCTCTGCCAGAGCCGCAGGCCAAGCGGGAACAGCTTGTCGTTGAAGACGAACTGATCGCCGTGGAGGCCGGCGCGCGGGCCGACTTCACCCGCACCGAGCCAGATATGCGCACCCTCGCCAACCGCGTTGAGCATGAAGGCGAAATCCTCGCAGCCCAGCGTGGGCGGCTGGTTCGTGATGATCTGGTCATCGGCGAGGAAGGTGCCGGCAGCCCGGCGAACGGCAGCGGCGCCGCCCTCGGTATTGATGACGGCAGGATAGCCGTTCCGATAGTCGAGCGCGTAGGTCAGCCCATGCGACTGCGCGATGCCGCCGGCGATCTTGTGCAGCTGCGCTTCGACATGGTCGGAAAACGCAGGGTTGAAGAAGCGCGCGGTGCCTTGCAGCTCCATCCGGTCAGGCACGATGTTGTTGATCGAGCCGCCATGGACTTGCGTGATCGACAGGACGAGCGCCTCCAGCGGATTAACCGACCGGCTGACGACGCGCTGGACCGCTGAAATGAACTCGGCCGACGCCAGGACCGGGTCGTCGCCCAGCTCCGGCATCGCGGCATGAGCGCCATTGCCGCTGAAGGTGAGGGTGAAGTCATCGACCGCCGCCATGAACGGCCCTGAGGTCGCGACCACACTGCCTTCCTTCAGGCCTGGCCAGCTGTGCTGCGAAAAGACGGACTGGGCCGGGAAGCGCTTGAAGAGGCCGTCCGTGACCAGCTGCTTGCCGCCGCCATGGACTTCCTCGGCCGGCTGGAAGACGAAGTAGATCGTGCCATCGAAATCGCGGGTCTGAGCCAGCAGCTTGGCGGCACCGAGCAACATGGCGCTGTGGGCATCATGACCGCAGGCGTGCATTACGCCGTCGACGCGCGAGCTGTGGGGCAGGCCGGTATCTTCCTTGACGGGCAACGCATCGAGTTCGGCCCGGAACATGATCTTCCGATCACCCGAGCCGGCCCTGAGCACACCGACGACCGCAGTCGCGGAAACGTCTCTATGCACCTCAAGACCGAACTCCTTGAGCTTTTCCGCGACGAGATCGGACGTCGCGCGCTCCTCGAATCCGAGCTCAGGATTGGCATGGATCTGACGCTGCCAGGCCAGGACGTCCGGCACGATCTGATCGACGAGGTCATTCTTCTGCATGGTCTCTCCCCTGTGCCAGACCAAGCTAGGACCAAACCCAAGGGCGACTCTTGTACAGATATGCTCTGCTGCGGAGAGGGCGCCGACCTCTCCTTGCGAGGTTCCTTTCATACAAGACGGCTGCTTCCCCCAACGCCAATCGTCGCCGATTGGAGCAAGGGCCTGTCCCCTTCGCTCGACCGCAAAAACAAGGGGAGCGGGGAATGGAAGTGAAGCTCGCGGCTGGTTCACCAACGACGCATTGGCCACTACTGGTCAAGCTATTCATTTGCACCACGGTCTGCGTCGTGCTGGCAGAGCTCATGGGCTCGGCAACGATCCCGCTCGGCGGCAGCTACCGGATTATTCTGCTGCCCTTCCTGTGGGCGCTGCTAATTGGGGCGGCCTGGGGCATCGCGTCACCGCGTCTATCGCCAGCGTTTCAGATCAACTTGGGCGCTCAGCGTCTCGCCAGCGTCGCACTGCAATTTGCCCTGCTGCTCTTTATCGCCAAGCTCGGGCTTCTCGTTGGTGGGTCCCTTCCGAAAATCCTCTCGTCTGGTTGGGCGCTCGCCTTCCAGGAGTTCGGCCACTTCTTCGGAACGGCGGCCATCGGGCTGCCTCTCGCGCTTCTGCTCGGCATCAAGCGAGAGGCGATTGGCGCGACCTTCTCCGTCGGGCGTGAACCGAGCCTGGCGATTATCGGTGAGCGCTACGGCATGTCGAGCCCGGAGGGCCACGGCGTGCTGGCCGAGTACATCACCGGCACCGTATTCGGCACTGTCTTCATCGCGCTCTTTGCGTCCCTCGTCACCGGGCTCGGCATTTTCCACCCCCATGCCCTGGCGATGGGAGCCGGCATGGGATCGGGCAGCCTGATGGCAGCGGCCTCTGGCGCGATCGCCGCACAACAGACGCCGGAGATGGCCAAGGAAGTCGCGGCCTTCGCGGCCGCGAGCAATCTGATCACGACGACGATCGGGACCTACTTCACGCTCTTCCTCTCGCTGCCCTTCACCGTTTGGGCCTATGGCGTGCTTGAACCTATCCTCGGCCGCGGCAAGGGGAACTCGGTGGCTGAGGCGTCAGGGAGCAATATCCCGGAGGCGAACCATGCCTCGGAGTCGGCGGAGAAATTCTCCGTCGCCCCGATCTTCGCGATCTGGGTCGGCGTCGGGCTGATCTCAATTGCCGCCAACTATATCGCCTTCAAGACGGCACCTGACGGTTCAACCCTGGCGGGGCTCGGGATCATCCTGTGCTGCGTCGCGATCGGCTACGCGATCTACAAGCTCACCCGAGGTGTCGTTCCAGCCGTCCTGTGGGTCTCGCTCGTGGCCATGGGGTTGACCTATCCCTCGATGCCCTATGCTGCCGAAATCGCCTCGATGACCGGTCGCATCAACTTCCTGGCGCTGGCCACACCGGTGATCGCACTGGCAGGCCTTTCGATCGCCAAGGACCTGCCTGTCTTCCGGAAGCTGGGATGGCGGATCGTGGTAGTGTCACTGGCGGCGAACGCCGGGACGTTTCTCGGCGGAGCCTTCGTCGCGCAGTTCTTTCTAGGCGCGCACCCCTGAGCAGAACGCCAGCGCCGATCGGCTTCCGATCGGCGCTGGCTAGTGATGCGTAAGGGACGGCAGGCGCGGCGCGCTTTGCCAGGCGGCGCGGAAAACGCCTGGCGTGAAGCCATAGGTTCGGACGAACTCGCGCGTCAGATGGGCTTGATCATAGAAGCCCGCATCGAGAGCCGCTTCGACAATCGAGCAACCGCCCTTCAGCATGGACTTGGCATTGTGCAAAGCGATCAGCATGTGAAAATCGTGAAGGCTGGTCCCGGACTCCTGCCGAAACCGGCGGGACAGATAGCCCTTCGACATGGCGCAGGCATCGGCAATTTGCGCGACGTCCGTCCGCAACGAATAGCGATCGGCCAGCATCGCGCGGATGCGAGCGATCAGATTGCTTTCGATTCTGGCAGTACCAAGCCCATCAGAGCCCGGCGCGACGAATTCGGAGACGAAGCCCCAGCCGTGCTCGTCAAGCGCCTCGAAGCGGTGGACCACGCCCGCCGGCACAATGACGGTCTCCCCCGCTTCGACGCTACGTGAGGATTGGCCGATCCTGAGGGTGGCCCGCCCGGCGAGCATGTGCACGATCTCGTCGCCGGAATGGTAATGGACCCGGAAGGACCAAGCCGAGCGATCGCCAACGATCACCTCGCGGTGGCGGCCTTCGACATCGCTGATCGAGAGCGAAGTCCGACGAACACACCCGACCTGTGTAGCCGCAGAGCCCATGACCCGCACCACCGAATAACATTATAGATCCAGCTTGGAGCGATTTAATTTTTCCGTCAACGTAAATAATATTCCTCGAACATTGGGCTTGACAGGCCAAATAGAAATGCGAAGTATTCTTCGCAGCGGGAGAGATTGTTTGAGTTTTCGAACTCGGACGGCGCCGACGGAGCAACCGCCCCGGAAACTCTCAGGCAAAAGTACCGCTGCGATGTTTAGACTCTGAAAAGCAGGGCAGCAGTCCTGCGCCGATGGTGAAAGTCGCTGGCTCAAATGACTGAGCCCGACGAAGCTCTCAGGCCAATGACAGAGGGGGTGCGATGACCCGCATGGTGCGGGCAGGAGCACCTATGAGCACATCGGATATCTCACGCGTCGCCGTGATCGGCGCAGGCATTACCGGCATCACCACCGCCTACAGCCTTGCAAAGCGAGGCTGTCAGGTCACGGTCTTCGACCGGCAGCCCTACGCGGCCATGGAAACCTCCTTTGCCAATGGCGGCCAGCTCTCAGCCTCGAACGCCGAGGTCTGGAACAGCTGGGCGACCGTTCTGAAGGGCTTCAAGTGGATGTTCACACCGGGCGCGCCGCTTCTCGTCAATCCCCGGCCGTCCTGGCACAAGCTGTCCTGGATGGGCGAGTTCGTGGCCTCGATCCCCAAATACGAAGAGAACACGTTGACGACCGCCCGCTTAGCGATCGAGGCGCGGGCCCATCTGATGCGCATGGCTCGCGAGGAGGATATCGCGTTCGACTGCGAAGAACGCGGCATCCTCCACTTTTACCACAGCAAGGCGGAGTTCGAGGCGGCCGCCAAGGTCTCGGCGCTCCTTGCAAGAGCAGGGCTGGAGCGTCGCGCCGTCACTCCCGAAGAGATCCGCGCGATCGAGCCCTCGCTGAAGGGCGACTTCTACGGCGGCTTCTACACGCCTTCGGATTTCACCGGCGATATCCACAAATTCACGATCGGTCTTGCCGGCGCTTGCGAGCGCATGGGTGTCGCAATGCGGTTCGCGAGCGAGGTCCAGGCCATCGAGCGGGGATCCGATAACGAAATCCGGGTCAATTGGGCATCGCGCGATCGGGAAGAGCGCGCCGATGCCGTCAGCGAGGCGTTCGACCGCATCGTTGTCTGCGGCGGTGTCATGTCCCGTCGGCTGGGTGCCAGCCTCGGCGATCGCATCAACGTCTACCCGGTGAAGGGGTATTCCATCACGGTTCAACTGCCGGAAGAGGCCGACCAGGCAGCAGCTCCGTGGACGAGCCTGCTCGACGACCGAGCGAAGATCGTCACCAGCCGGCTAGGACCCAACCGGTTCCGCGTTGCCGGCACGGCCGAGTTCAATGGCTACAACAAGGATATCCGCGCCAACCGGATCGAGCCGCTGGTGCAGTGGTGCCGCAAGCATTTCCCGGGAATGAGCACTCGCCACGCCGTACCCTGGGCCGGGCTGCGGCCGATGATGCCCGACATGCTGCCAAGGGTCATGGGCGGACGAGATCCCCGCGTGTTCTACAACACGGGCCATGGTCATCTCGGCTGGACGTTGTCTGCCGCCACGGCCGATGCCGTCGCGGTCCTCGTGACAGCGCGCCTGAACGAAAAGTAGGGTCAGCTTTCCGAACCACAAAGGTGCCCTGCCAACTCATTGGCTCGAACTGCCTTGGCAGGGCATGCTTCGGTCGACAACAGGTCCTTTCGTTCGTCGACTACCAGCGAATGTCTGCTTCCAGGCCGCGCACTAAAGTCCGCTGTTGGCGCATCTGGTCCGGCGCTTCTGGTCCGCTTCCACCCTTGGGAATGCCTGCTACCTGGCAGGCAACGCCGACACCAGCCCCTGCATGGGGAGGTCGGGCTCATTACCAACCTTCACAGGGTTCACTTGCGGGTTGCCTGCCTGAACTCAGCGCGGAAGGCCAGGTTGGGCGCGTTCCAGCCACATGATCAAGGGAAGCTGGCAGCATGGGCGGAGGACACACCGCTCGCACAAACTGCCAGCCAATCCCCTACTGCTCCTTCTTGAACATGTTCTGGAAGATCAGCGCTCCCCAGACGGAGCCGCGGGCGTGAACCAGCGCGCCGCCCTCGTCGAGCCGCCCCAAATTGACGGGGGCGAAGCCGAGCTGTTTTGCCAGGGCCGCCACGGGTGCGGCTGCGTCCTCGTCGTCGCTTGACAGGAAGACGACCCGATGACCGCCCGCCACGACCGGGTCCATTGCCAGGGCCGCGGCGCCCAGGTGGTTGAATCCCTTGACGACCTTGGCGCCGGCATAGAGCCTCGCCACGAAGGCGGAAGACAGCAGGCCGTCCATGTCCTCCAGCGGAGCCTGGGAGTTGGTCGCATCGACGAGGGTCTTATGTTTCCAGCTCGGCAGAGCCTTGGCGAGGTCCGGATGCGACTCGAACCCGATGGCCAGGAAGATCGTATCGGCCTTGAGGGCCTCTTGCAGGGTCTTGGCGACGACCTTGGGACCGATCGCCCGGGCCTGCGGAGCAAGCGCCTCGGGCGGGTGGCGGCTGGCGACGGCCACCTCGATGTTCCTGCGGGCGAAGGCGTGGGCCAGGGCTTGGCCGATCTTGCCGAAACCGATGATCGCGTAGCTCATGATGGACTCCTATAGGGAGGAGGGATGGCCCGGGCTTCAACAGCGCAGCCGTCCGGTCTCTGTGAGTGAGATTTTCGGGCAAAGCCCTCAGATGGCCGAGAAGCCGCCGTCGACGGACAGCTCCATGCCGTTGACGAAGCTGGAGTCACTGGAGGCCAGAAACAGTGCGGCTCCGGCTATTTCCTCGGGAAGGCCCATCGTCCCTCGCGGGATCAGGGACTCGAACATCTTCTTCGCCTCCTCGGTCAGAACCTCGTCCTGCATCGGGGTGGCGATCGGTCCCGGGTGCAGCACGTTCACCCGGATGTTTCTGCCCTTCAGCTCGTTGAGCCACCCGCGCGCGAAGGCGTGCAGCGTCGCCTTGCTCGCCGCGTAGACACTGTAGCCGGGAAAGCCCTTCAGTGAGGCCACCGAGCCGGTCATGAAGATCGACCCGCCGTCGTTGAACAGCGGCAGCGCCTTCTGCACCGTGAACAGCGTGCCGCGCGCGTTGAGGCCGAAGGTCTTGTCGAAGAGCTCTTCCGTGATCTCGCCCAGCGGCGCCGCCTCGCCGATTCCGGCGCTGGCGTAGAGGACGTCGATCCTGCCCTTCTCCTGCTTCACCGTGTCGAACAACCGATCGAGGTCGTCGAGATTGGCCATGTCGCCTTGAACGGCTGTGACGTTACGGCCGATCTGCCTGACCGCCTCGTCGAGCCCCTGTTGCCGCCGGCCGGTGATGAAGACGTAGGCGCCTTCGTCGACAAACCGCTTGGCGCTCGCCAGAGCCATGCCGCTCGATCCGCCCGTAATGACCGCGACCTTACCGTCCAGCTTACCCATGATCGTCTCCTTTAGGTTCCTTCGTGGTCGTTCGAGGACGACCCGAGAGCCCCGAGATAGCCCTGACGGCACGCGAGGGTGAGTGCGGAGGTATGAACATCGGTGGTGCGAAAACGATCCAGTCAAAATGGGCGATGCCATCGAACCAGCGCACACGGGCTTTGAAGAAGCGCCTTTCCGGTGCAGGATTACGCCATGATCGATTGGGACGACGTTCGCTATTTCCTGGCCGTCGCGCGCGCCGGCTCGGTGCGGGCCGCCGCGGGGCGCCTCGCTGTCAATCACGCAACCGTGCTGCGGCGCGTCGCTCAGTTGGAGCAGCGGCTCGGGGCGCAGGTGTTCGAGAAGTTGCCGTCGGGCTATCGCCTGACGGCGGCGGGCGAGGAGGTTTTGGAGTTCGCCGAGCAGATGGAGGCCTCGTCACACCAGTTGGAGACGCGCGTATTCGGGCGCGACCAGAGCGCGCGCGGCCTCTTGCGGGTGACGCTGCCGCCCTTTCTCGCGACGCATCTATTGATGCCGGACCTCTGTGATTTCGCGCGCCTGCATCCGGACATCGAGATCGAAATCCAGTCGACCGGGGAGGTCGCGAACCTGACCAATCGAGAGGCCGACGTGGCGATCCGCTTCGTCGTCGACCGCCAGACCCTCCCGCTCAATCTCCACGGCCTGATGGGACCGGAGCTGGCCAGCGGGGTCTACCTGTCCCGCGACCTGCTGGCGGCGTGGCGGGCGGGTGCGCGGAGGTCCATCCGGCCGATCGTCATCAACGATCACGGCATCCCGGACTGGGCCCGGGCGGGCGAGATCCGAACGGCCGAGGTCCCTTTCAGGACCCCGGACGCCGAGGCGCAAATCGCCGCGGTTCGCCACGGGATCGGACTGACCAGGCTGCCGTGCTTTGTCGGCGATTCCGATCCCCATTTGACCCGAGCGCCAGGCATCCTGCCGCAGCGGAACGGCGTGCTCTGGCTCCTCACCCATGGCGAGACGCGCAAAACCAAGCGCGTGCGGCTGTTCATGGAATTCGCTTCCCAAAGGTTCGCCGTCCACGCATCGTTGCTTGCGGGGCTGTCCGCGCCACGGCCAGCCTCATAGAGCCGCCCGCGATCGACGCTCCAGCCGTCGAAGAATTTGCGAAGGAACTCGCTGAACGGCTATCCAACGGTGCGGTCGAAGCCCGCAAAGCATGGCTCAACGCCATCGTCGACGCCATCATCGTCGAGCCGGAGAAAATCCGCGTCGTCGGAAAAAACGACAACTTCGACCAGAACCTGCGAAGCCACGCTGCGGGGCGCGGTCCGGTTCGCAGTTCTGATCGGAAATGGTGGGGGAAGCAGGACTCGAACCTGCGAAGGCATAGCCAGCGGATTTACAGTCCGCCCCCTTTGCCGCTCGGGACATTCCCCCGCCTGCGCCCTTGATCGGCTCTGTGAGCCCAGGGCCACCGATATGTCACTTTCGCGACGACCGGTAGGCGCGGCCGGACTTATGGTGACCGGGCCGCGCCCTGTCAACGGCAAAAAGACCGATGGTGCGAATTCGTTGTGAAGGCGAGGCAATGCGGCCGCAAGCCGGTCAGCCGGAAGCGGGATGATGGCTCAGGAAGGCCACCCGTTCCGCGATAGTGGCACGCGGGAGTTCGACGAGCGCGTAGCCGTAGCGCGGATAGGTCTCGGCCATGGCCGCGTAAGTCCGCTCCGCCTCGGCAAAATCCTGCTTCCGCTCGGTATCCTGCGTGAAGATCTCCGGCCAGGGCGGTGCGATGAAGACCGTGCAGCGATAGCGCAGTTCCCGCGCCGCCCGCTCGACGCGATCCGGAATCGGCAGACCGCACAGCGTCAGATATCCGGCGATATCGGGAAGGCCGCGATCGAAGAAGACCGTCCCGCCTCCCGCGAGGGCTTCGGCATGACTGCGCAGGTCCGCTGCCAGTATCAGGTTCGCGAACAAGGCGCGATCGACCCAGGGTAGCCCCCTGCCGCCGACTGCCTGCTGGTCGCGGATGACGGCGCGCCCGGCCTCGGGCTGCACCGCATGTCCCTCCGCCACCAAGCCCTCGATCAGGCTTGTCTTGCCCGCGCCTGGCCCCCCGGTGATCACGATCAGCCGGTCGGTTTCCTGTGGCATCATGGCTCCTGTCCTCCTGGATATGTCGGCAAAGGATGGTTCGCGCTGGCCAAGCGCGCCGTGGCGTGGCACGGCAATCCGGCAATCACTGGAGAGAGCGATGGCTCCGCCGTTCCGCCCGAAACATGCCCGGCCCGCAGGGGGGCGATCTGGCACGCGTCGTCCCGACGGCCCGCCGCCGCATCGGCCGGGCGAGATCGACGAGGCCGTGCTCTACGGCGTGCATCCGGTCGTCGAGGCGCTGAAGAACCCGCAGCGGCGCTTCCGGCGGCTGCTCGCGACCGAGAATGGCCTGCGCCGCCTGCAGGAGCAAGTCGGGGATCTGCCGCTCGAGGCTGAGATCGTGCGCCCCTCCGAGATCGACCGCCTGCTCACGCCCGATTCGGTGCATCAGGGCCTCTATCTCGTCTGCGATCCCCTGCCCTCGCCCGATCTCGACAGCCTGCCGGACGATTGCGTCGTGCTGGCGCTCGATCAGATCACCGACCCGCACAATGTCGGCGCCATCCTGCGCTCGGCTGCCGCCTTCGCCGCCGCGGCCGTGATCGTCACGATCCGGCATTCTCCGGCCGCGACCGGCGTGCTCGCCAAATCCGCCTCAGGTGCGCTGGAGCATGTGCCGCTTATCGCCGTGCGCAATCTCGGCGACGCGCTCGAGACGCTGGGCAAGCGCGGCTTCCTGCGCATCGGCTTCGATTCGGACGGCGATATCGCGCTCGACGACGTTGCGCTGCGCCGTCCGCTCGTCATGGTGATGGGCGCCGAAGGCAAAGGCCTGCGCCAGCGCTCGCGCGAACTCTGCGACCATGTCGCCCGGCTCGAAGTACCCGGCTCGATCACCAGCCTCAACGTCTCGAACGCAACCGCGATCGCGCTCTACGCGGCCAGCCGGCGCCGCTGAGCCGCGCCTTCTGCGACAGCGCCAGAAGGGCGTTTCCACGCCCTTTTCGGACCCACTCGCCTGCCCCACCGATGGTCTCTTAGACGAACGGTGCAAGACCAAGTGCCTGATTGCCCCCGCGGCGATCCGCGCGCAATCCTTTGAGGCAAGCTGGAACGACGGGATTCACCCGCCGTCCGGCAGCGCGGCCACCGTCATTCAGAACGTGAACCGCGCGAACGAGGTTGCCGGGCCCGAGCCCGGCTTCAGGGCTTCATCAGGGGAGACAAGCGCCATGAGCATGGCATCACAAGCATCGGACTCGCGGGCCGCGCCCCGGCCGATGACCAAGGAGGAAAGGAAGGTCATCATCGCCTCGTCGGCCGGCACGGTCTTCGAGTGGTATGACTTCTATCTGGCGGGCTCGCTCGCCGCCAACATCGCCCAGACCTTCGTGCCCGGCGACAACGACACCGCGAAGTTCATCTTCGTGCTGTTCGGCTTCGCCGCGGGCTTCGCGGTCCGTCCCTTCGGCGCTCTGTTCTTCGGCCGCCTCGGCGACATGATCGGCCGCAAGTACACCTTCCTCGTCACCATGACCGTGATGGGCCTCGCGACCTTCGTCGTCGGCCTGCTGCCCAGCTTCCAGACCATCGGCTACGCCGCGCCCGCGATCTTCATCGCCTGTCGCCTGCTCCAGGGCCTTGCGCTCGGCGGCGAATATGGCGGCGCCGCGACCTATGTCGCCGAGCATGCCCCGATGGGCCGGCGCGGCTTCTATACCTCGTGGATCCAGACCACCGCGACGGTCGGCCTCTTCCTCTCGCTGATCGTGATTCTCGGCCTGCGCCTCAGCATGTCGCCGGAAGCTTTCGCGGCCTGGGGTTGGCGCGTTCCGTTCCTGCTCTCGATCATCCTGCTGGGCTTCTCGATCTGGATCCGCCTTCAGCTCTCCGAATCGCCCGCCTTCGTGAAGATGAAGGAGGAAGGCACGCATTCGAAGGCGCCGCTCTCCGAGGCCTTCGGCAACTGGAAGAACGCCAAGATCGGTCTTATCGCCCTGTTCGGCGGCACCGCCGGCCAGGCCGTCGTCTGGTACACCGGCCAGTTCTACGCGCTGTTCTTCCTGACCCAGACGCTGAAGATTGACGGCACGACCGCCAACCTGCTGATCGCACTCGGACTGTTGCTCGGTACGCCGTTCTTCATCTTCTTCGGCTGGCTCTCGGACAAGATCGGCCGCAAGCCCATCCTGCTCGCCGGCTGCCTGATCGCGGCGCTGACCTACTTCCCGCTCTTCACCATGCTGGCGAAGACCGCGAACCCGAACCTGATCAGCGCCACCGAGAACGTGAAGCTGGTCCTCACCGCCGATCCGGCCGAATGCGGCACGTTGTTCGACCCCGTGGGCGTGCGCACCTTCACCAAGCCCTGCGACGTCGTGCGCCGCTCGCTGGCTACCTCCTCGATCCACTACGATCTGGCAGCCGGTCCCGCGGGCTCGCCGCTCAAGGCGACGATCAACGGCAAGGACGCCCCGAGCGCCTCGGCCGAACTCATCGCCGCCGCTCAGGCTGCCGGCTATCCCAAGCCGGGCGATGCCAGCATCCTGAAAACCCCGACCTTCGGCGAGATGCTGTCCAGCCCCCGCGCCATGCAGGCTGTCGGCATCCTGTTCGTCCTCGTCCTCTTCGTGACGATGGTCTACGGCCCGATCGCGGCCCTGCTAGTCGAGCTCTTCCCGACCCGCATCCGCTACTCCGGCATGTCGCTGCCTTATCACATCGGCAACGGCTGGTTCGGCGGCTTCCTGCCCCCGACCGCCTTCGCCATCGTGGCGGCCAGCGGCAACATCTTCTCCGGCCTGTGGTATCCGATCATCGTGGCGCTCGGCACCTTCGTGATCGGCCTGCTCTTCCTGCCGGAAACCAAGAACCGCGACATCCTCGACTGACCGTCGGCTGACTGCGAACCCGGCCCCGCCTCCCAAGGCGGGGCTTTTTTTATTGGCCGATACTCAGGCTTGCCCTCGCGCCGCGCGGCTGGTAACCGCTGCTTGGGTTGGGCCGCGAGGCCGAATGCGACGGCGCCGGCGTAGCACAGCGGTAGTGCAGCGGTTTTGTAAACCGAAGGTCGGGAGTTCGATCCTCTCCGCCGGCACCATCTCCTGAAGGATCAACCCGCGCGACCGCGCGGATCGCCCCCGCTCAGATGTGGCTCGACGAGCCTAAGGCGCTGGTTTCGCCGTAGGCATCGAGATCACCTTGCCGTCGGGCATGATGATGTCGCCGGGCTTCTGGCCGGCGGCGCAGTCGCCCACCCGTTTGGCTTCGACGACCAGCTTGCGCTCCACCGGACCGGCCTGCCCGGGCATGCCGCTGATCTTGGTGGTGCCTTCCGTCCGGACGGAGGTCTGGAAATCGCCGGTGATGACGCTGCTGCCGGAGGCCTTGATCTGGCCGACGGCGCATTCCGTTTCGACCGCGTAACCCGTGGCCGTCTTGGTGATCAGCATCTTCGAGCAGGCTCCGGCTGCGAGCCCGCCGACAATCGACTGGTCGGTTCCCGCCCCGACGCATTGCTTGGCGAGGGTCTCGCCCTCGCTACCCACAGATTTCGTTTCCCAAAGCCCCGGCTTGCGCTGGGGAAGCTGCTGCTGCGCCACGGCTGGGAGCGCAACGAGGACACCGAGTGCGGCAATCAGCACGAGTTTCATGACGTCGCTCTCCAAAGGATTCGGGCGATGCCGAGACAAGACGCCGGCCAAGGCCAGAATGAGGCGGCGCGATTTGCGCGGAAGCTGCGATACCTGGAGCGCAATGCGATCTTGACAGATCGACCGCTACCGGAACGTTTGAGGTGCCGGGCGGTTGATCAGTCTGTTCAAGCTTCTGGAGGCTTCGATGAAGACCTTTGTCCTCATGCTCGCGCTTTTGCTCCCTGCGGGACTCGCGACGGCGCAGACGCGCCCCTCGACGGTCTCGCGACCCTGCTCGGCGAGCCAGCGTGACGTCCAGGTGCACGGCGCCGTCGTGCTCGGAACCGGCGGCTATACCTATGACCGTTTCGTCCGCGATCGCAGCTTCTGCCAGATCGACGAGGATCAGGATGCGGCCTTCGTGCCGAGCGGCGACACCCAGGCCTGCTTCGTCGGTTATCGCTGCAAGAGTCGATCCAGCCTGTTTCACGATTGAGGCTCGCGCCGGCCGGGAACCTGGCCCGCAGCGGCACGTTTCCTTGGTGGGGCGAAACCCCGGTTTCCTGGGAGGTTCGCATGCGTCACCTTCTTCTCGTCACGGCGTCAGCCGCACCATTGCTTCTGGCCGCTAGCCTGCCGGCTGCGGCCCAGCCTCATTTCGGCGGCGCCGGCTTCAGGCATGGCGGCTTCCACGCACGCGGTATCGGCGTGAGGCCATTCGGAGCGCGGCCGGCGTTTCCGGCCTACCGCCAGGGCTGGCGCGGCGGTGGTTGGCATGGCGGCGGCTGGGGTTGGCGCCACGCGGGCTATTATCGCGGATACCGCGGATATCCCTATTGGGGCTCGGGGTTGGCGGCCGCTGCCACGCTCGGCGCGATCGCGGCCTATCCCTATGGACCGGTCTACCCCGCCTATCCGGTCTATCCTGCCTACGAGGCGATCCCTGCCGCGGAGGGTGGGATGTGTAGCACACCGGTCAAGACCTGCACGCTGTATGAGCCTGCCCCCATAGGGATCGGCTGTTCCTGTCGCGTGCCCGGCGGCCGAGCGCGCGGAACGGTCGTCGGTCCCTGACATAAGCGTCGGTCGCCGTCATTCGATGACTGGTCGGCAGGCGCGATCATGGGTTAAATATCCGACTTGCAGTGCCGCACCCGCGCACATCGATCTGATCGACCTGTATACGGACCGGAATGGAAGACCGGACTCAACTCCTCACGCTCGCGGCCCGCTGCGAAGCGTCCAGCAAGCCGGATCGCGAGCTCGACGCCGATATCTACGAGGCGCTCGGCTTCGTTGTGAGGCGCAAGCCCACGCGTCTGGTCAACCGCCGCACGCCCGCGGGCGGCATCTACCAGCACGGCTCGTTCTGGAAGACACTTGGCACCGTCAGCGCCGATATCGACATCGCCGTGTCGCTGCTGCGGCAGAAGGCACCCGGCTGGAGCTGGAGCCTGCAATGCCTGGCCAATGATGAGACGCTGGCGTTCCAGGCCCTCGTCGCCGATTGCTCCGGCCAGGGCGTCGTCGGCTCGCTGGCGCTCTGTGCCGCCATGCTGCGCGCACTTGCCCGTCGCGAGCCGGCCTCGTCCGTCCCATTGGAACAGGGCCTCACGGAAACTTGACCTGCCGGCTGTCCCGCGCAGTTGAAAGCGCCCGGACGGCCGCTAGTCTGCCTGCGATCCCAGGGAGAACAGCTACATGCAGGACACAGATTTCACGCGCCGCACGGCTCTGGTCGGCGCCGGTGCTTTCGTTGCCGCTGCAACACTTGATCTGCCTGGTTTCAGCCCGGCCCACGCACAAGGAATTCCCGTGAATCAGGCTCCCGGTTTCTATCGCTACAAGATCGGCGATATCACCCTCACCGCGCTCAATGACGGCTTCGGCAAGCGCCCGCTCGACGGCTTCGTGCGCAATGCCGAACTCGCCAACGTCAAGAAGGCGATGGCAGAGGCTTTCCTGCCGCAGGACGCGCTTAACATCACCTTCACGACGCTGGCTATCCAGCATGGCGGCAAGCTCACCCTGATCGACACCGGCAACGGCGATTCAGGCGCACCGACCTCCGGCACCTGGATGGCGAATTTCAAGGCGGCCGGCTTCGATCCGAAGGACGTTTCCAGCGTCGTGTTCAGCCATTTCCATGGCGACCACATCAACGGCTTCCGGCTGAAGGACGGCACCGCCGTATTCCCCAATGCCGAGGTGATGGTCCCGGCGGCCGAATGGGCCTTCTGGATGGACGATGCCAAGATGAACGCTGCGCCCGAGGCCATGAAGGGCGCCTTTGCCGGCGTACGTCGTGTCTTCGGCCCGGTCGCCAAGGATGTGAAGCAGTTCGAGCCCGGCAAGGAACTCGTGCCCGGCCTGACGCCGATCGCGGCCCCCGGGCATACGCCCGGCCACACGGTCTTCGCGCTGAGCTCAGGTAACGGCAAGCTGATGATCATGTCCGACACGACCAATCATCCGGCTCTCTTCGTGCGTAATCCCGACTGGTCGGCTGTCTTCGACATGGACGGCCCGCAGGCGGTGGCGACGCGGCGCAAGCTCCTCGACATGGTCTCGGCCGAGCGGATGCAGGTCGCCTTCTACCATGCCCCCTTCCCGGCGACCGGCTTCATCGCCAAGGACGGCAACGGCTTCGAGATGGTGCCGGTGCAGTGGAGCGCCGCTCTCTGAGCCTCGTCCCCTTTTCGTTTCATATCGAGGCCGGGCGAAAGCCCGGCTTTTTTGTCTCTGGGACTTTGTTGCCGCATGGCCTCGCGGCCTGACGCCCGGACGTGTTAAGCCTGCCGGGATGCCGCAGGATCTGCCGTTCCAGGACACGCTATGACCGAACGATTCGGCGCGATCTCCTTCGTCGCCAGCGATACTCCTGAGGCGCAGGCGGCGCTCGACAAGCTCGCCGAGCGTTACGGCAATGCCGATCCGGCCGCAGCCGATGTCGTCGTCGCGCTCGGCGGCGACGGCCTGATGCTCCAGACGCTCCACCGCTTCCTGGGGACCGGCAAGCCGATCTACGGCATGAATCGCGGCTCGGTCGGTTTCCTGATGAACGAGTTCAAGGAGCGCGGCCTGACCAAGCGGCTGGAAGCAGCGCAGCGCAGCATCGTGCACCCGCTGTCGATGGAGGCCATCGACCGCAACGGTGCGACCGTGCAAGCCAAGGCGATCAACGAGGTCTCGCTGCTGCGCCGCTCCTATCAGGCTGCGAAGCTGCGCATTTCGGTCGACGGTCAGGTGCGCCTGTCCGAGCTGATCGCCGACGGCCTCCTGCTGGCGACGCCTGCCGGCTCGACCGCCTATAACCTCTCGGCCAACGGCCCGATCCTGCCGCTCGATGCGCCACTGCTCGCACTGACGCCGATTTCGGCCTTCCGGCCGCGGCGCTGGCGCGGCGCGCTGCTGCCCGACCATGCCAAGGTCTTCATCGAGGTGCTGGAAGCGGAGAAGCGTCCCGTCAGCGCCGTTGCCGATCACACCCAGATCGACGAGGTCAGCTCGGTCTCGATCGAGATCGACCGATCCGTCGATCTCGTCATGATGCACGACCCCGGCCACAGCCTGGACGAGCGCATCCTGCGCGAACAGTTCGGCTACTGAGAAGCGTCAGGCAGCGTCGCGCAGGTCGCTTTCGGCGAGCTCGATCAGGAAGGACGGATCGGCTTCGACGAGCAGTGCCAGCGCGGCATCATCCGCCAGCGAATCCGCGAGATTGCGGGCCTCCTCGCGGGCAGCCTCGGCATCCATGCGGCGCAGCATGGCGATGAGGCCGTCGGCCCCCGGCCCTTCCAGCCTCTCGCAAGCGATCAGAACCGCCCGCAAAAGATCGCGATCGATGCCCTGGCGGACGCTGCCCCGATCGAAGCCGCACGCATTGAGCGCAATGATGGCCGCGGTGAAGGCAGGTTCCAGCGCTGCCGAGAGCCCTGCCTTGCGGCAGAGGGCCTTCAGCCCCGCGCCGCGCTTGTCGCGCAGCAGCGCCGCGACTCGTTCCTCGGGCAAGCCGGACAGCGCCACGAAAGCCGCCTCGGCCAGAGCCGGCTCGCCGCTAAGGAGGGAGCGCAGCATCAGCCCCGGCGTGAGCCGGCCGGTGACCCTGAGCACCTCGACGATCGCTGGCGCATCGCTTGCTTCACCGCCGGCCGCCAATGCGACCGCGACCCGCTCGGTCGATTCGCGCGCCAGCCGCGCGCTGCGCTCGGGCGTCAGCCAGCCGCAGCTGGCGACGAAACTCGCCAGCGTATCGGAGACCCTGGCAGCGATCGTCTGGCGCAGACCACCCGGCAGGTCGGCGCGCTCCAGCAACGCTTCCCGCAAGGTGCCGCTGTCGCCGTGCCGCTCGATCATGCGTTCCAGCGAGAACTCGGGAATTTCGGCGGTGCGATTGCCCGCGAGCGTGACGAGTGCCTCCTCGCACCCGACTTCGGCGAGCGCCGCGCAGACGCTTAATGGCAGGCAGCGGCGCATGGCGATGGCCTTCTGGGCGAGCGTATCGCCAATCGCCGCGGCATCGACCAGATCGGCCTCGGTCAGGACCGGCGAATGCGCCAGGACGAGCGCCGCGACATCGCTCTGCTCGGCGATCAGGCTGAGCGCGAGATTGCGCGGCGTGTGCATCGAGGGCGCCATCTCCTCGGCGATCGCCCGGCGCACCAGGGGCGAGGGATCGTCGATCAAGGCCATCAGCGCCGTCTCGGCCTCGTGCCTGTCATCGTCGGACATGCCCGAGCGCAGATAGGCGCCCGCGAGCGCTGCGGCGCCGCTCGCGCGCGCCTCAGCCGGTGCGGTACGAGCCCAGAGCAGGAAGCGCCGAACGATCATGCCCCGCTCCGCTGGATCATGAAGGAAGACAGGTCGAGCGGCCCGCTGCGCCGTTTACCGGCCGGCTGCGACGTCGCCACGCTGGGCTGAGACAGATCGCTCGGCCGCGACGGCGGCAGCGGCGCGCTGACGGCCTTCGCCGTGGCACCGATCGCCGCACTGCTTCCGGTCGGGCTTGCATCCGACATCGTGGTCTCGCTCTGCCCCGACCGCGGGAAATAGCGTTCGCCACCTTCGAGCGAGGCCATGCGCGTGCCGCCACGCGGCGGGGTCGTCCAGAGATTGGCGACGGCCTTCGAGACCGGATCCCGCGAGCCGCCGGTCGAGAACAGGCCGACGAGCCCCTTGGCGCGACCCTCGCGCAGGCCGGCCGCGACCTCGGCGACCGGAACGTCGCCCTGCGCCTGCTCCGCCTGCGGGTTCTGCGTCACACTGGCCGCGACCTGGGTGCTGGCATGGCTGGCCGCGAGCACGCCATAGACCTCCTGCACGCTGCGGGCGCGCCCGGCCTTGTCATAGAAGATCGAGCGGTTAGCCGCAGCCGCGTCCGGAAAATCCCGCGCCGCGACGCGGCTGGGATCGCTAGCAGCGGCGCGGATCAGATCAGAGGCGCCACGCGCGCCCAGCACATGCGCCATATAGAGTTCGCCGGCTTGCGGCTGACGACCGAGGCTCGACGCGAGCTGATCGCGATTCTTCTGGGTCAGCGCACCGGCCATCACGGCCGCGACCTGCGGATCGTTGCGCAATTGCAGTATCTTCTCGCGCGCTGCCGGATCGGAAACGCTGAGGCGCCCGCCGCTATCGGTAATCGCGTCGGCATATTGCGAGAGGCCCTGCTTCGGCCCCTCCTGCTTGACCATGGAAAGCCAGGTCTGCTCGATGAACTGGAAGAGCCCCGCGGCGCTCGATGTGCTCGCCTTGGCCGTCGGCTCGAGCGACGATTCCCTCTGCGCCGTCTTCAGCAGATAGTCGAACCCCGCCCCCGTCCGCTCCGCGCCCTGGCGGATGGCGCTGACGACCGGGTTCGCTGGCTGCGTTTCGCGGCTCTGGCTCTGCGGCGTGGTGAAGAGGAACATCGAGACCTTCGGCGATGGCCCCACGCGTATCGCTGGAGCACGTCTCGAAATTGCCTCCATTATGGTAAGCGAACCGTTAAGATCGACCTCATGCCGCGGGTACCAGCGCTTTCCGCTTCCCTACCCGCAGAGGTCCCTCTACGACTTCTGGTTCCGGCTCAGCAGCCGGCGTGATGAAGACGGAGGCGTCGATGGCGGAAGTGGTGCGTCACAAGCGTGGCGGGATCTATTTCGAGGATTTCCAGGTCGGCGCGATCATCGAGCACGGCCTGACCCGCACCGTCACGCAGATGGACAACATGCTGTTCTCCAACATGACGCTGAACCCGCAACCCCTTCATATCGATGCGCATTTCTGCGCGACCGAGACCGAATGGGGCAAGCCGCTGATGAACTCGCTGTTCACGCTCGGCCTGATGATCGGCATCTCTGTCAACGATACCACGGTCGGCACCACCATCGGCAATCTCGGCATGACCGACGTGCTCTTCCCCGCCCCGCTCTTTGAGGGCGACACGGTGAACTGCACCACCGAGATCGCGGCCAAGCGCGAGTCGCGCTCGCGGCCTGATGCCGGCATCGTCGAGTTCGTTCACAAGGCCTACAAGCAGGACGGCACGCTCGTCGCCCAGTGCCGGCGCCAGGCCTTCATGCGCAAGCATCCGGCTCCCGCCACGGTCTCGGTCTGACGCAGATGCGCTCGCTCCTGTTCGTGCCGGGCGACAGCCCGAAGAAGCAGCAGAAGGGCCTGGAAAGCGGCGCCGATGCGCTGATCCTGGACCTGGAGGATTCCGTCGCGCTCGACGGCAAGCCGCAGGCGCGCGAGATCACCCGCGCCTTCCTCGAATCCGCCCGCGCCCTGCCCAAGCGCCCGCTGCTAATCGTCCGCATCAACGCCTTATCGACCGGCATGAGCGACGCCGATCTCGATGCGATCATGCCCGGTGCGCCGGATGCGATCATGCTGCCGAAATCGGAGGGCGGCACCGATGTCGGGCATCTCGCCGCCAAGATCGCCGTGCGCGAGGCCGAATGCGACCTGCCGGACGGGACCACGCGCATCCTTCCGATCGGGACCGAGACCGGCAAGGCCATCTTCGGGCTCGGCAGCTACAGCCGCTCCTCGCATCGCCTGATGGCGCTGACCTGGGGCGCGGAGGACCTCTCGGCCGATCTCGGCGCCGAGACCAACCGGCTGGAGGACGGCTCCTATGCCGATCCCTACCGCCTCGCCCGCGCGCTGACGCTCTTTGCAGCGACGGCGGCGCAGGTCGACGCGATCGACACCGTCTTCACCAATTTCCGCGACGATGCCGGCTTCCGCGCCGAATGCCTGGCTTCGCGCCGCGACGGCTTCACCGGCAAGATGGCGATCCACCCGGCGCAGGTCCCCGTCATCAACGAAATCTTCGCGCCCTCGCCGGCGGCGCTCGCGAAGGCGGAGCAGATCATCGCGCTGTTCGAAGCCAATCCCGGTGCGGGCGTGATCGGGCTCGATGGCGAAATGCTGGATCGCCCCCATCTGATCAAGGCACAGCGGCTCGTCGCACGAGCTCGCAAACTGGCTGAATGAACCGCCGGAGGCGATTCGAATGACTCAGGTTTTCGAGGTTTCAGGGATGCATTGCGGCGGCTGCGCCGCGCGCGTCCAGCGCGCTGCGACGGCGCTCGCACCCGGCGCGACCGTGACGCTCGATCCGCCGCGCTTGACCTTGCCGGAGGGCACCAAGCTCGACGCCGAAGCGATCAATAAGGCACTGTCGGAATTCGGGGATTACAGCGCCAAGCCGCTGGCGCAGGGCTGACGCTGCTCATAGGCGCCATGCTCGGACTTGACCCGAGCTTCTCCTGCCGAAAGGGGCTCCGGCGCCTATCCGTCTTGAGATTCTCGGGTCTACGCTTCGCTCCGCCCGAGAATGACGCCTGTACGGTGCAGCCCTACCCGCCGGCCGGGCGCGTGATCGAGAACAGGCTCGTGACCTCGGCATAATCCGCATAGCCGCAACGCGCGATCGGGTTGGCGCCGGCCGTGTCGAAGCGCCCATCCTTGACATAGGCGTCGTCGATGAAGGTGCCGACGACCTGCCCCAGCACCATCCAGCGCGGCACCGCCCGCCCGTCGAGATCGTGCAATTGCTGGATAGACAGCAGCTTGCATTCGAGCGCGGCCGGCGTACCGGCGACGCGGGGCGGCTTGACGAAGCGCGATGGCGCCATTTCAAGCCCGGCATGCGGATACTCGCTCTCGCCGCGCGGCAGCGGCGCCGAGGTCAGGTTCATCGGATGCGCCAGCGCCTTGGTCACGAGCGAACAGGTGAACTCGCCGGTCTCCTCGACGAAGGCGACGGCGTCCTTCTTGTTCTCCGAGGAGAACATCACGATGTTCGGCCGCGACGAGATCGCGTTGAAAAAGCTGTAGGGCGAGAGATTGACCTCGCCCTTGGCGCTCAGCGCCGTGATCCAGCCGATGGGCCGCGGCGCGACGATCGCCTTGAACGGATCATGCACGAAGCCGAGATCGTCTTGCGTGGCCGAATAGATCATCGGATCAGGCCCCGTAATAGCTGACGATATCGGCCATGACAGGCCGGTCGCGATCGGTGATCGGCGCCGTCGGGGTGCCCAGATGCACGAAGCCGGCCATCCGTTCGTCCTCGGCCAGCCCGAACGCGCTCAGAACCTCGCGATCGAACGAGAACCAGTTGGTCAGCCAGGAACCGGCATAGCCCATGGCATAGGCCGCGACGAGCATGTTCATGCAGACCGCGCCGGCCGAAAGCTCCTGCTCCCAGAGCGGGATCTTGGCATGCTCGCGTGCCCGCGAGACCACGGCGACGATCACGGGCGCATGCAGCAGGCGCTTGTGCTCGAATTCGACCTGATCCTCGCTGGCCTGCGGGTTCTTCTCGCGGAAGACGCGCGCGACGGTATCAGCCGCCTCCTCGCGGGCCGCGCCCTTGAAAACGATGAAGCGCCAAGGGGCGAGCTTGCCATGGTCGGGCACGCGCGCAGCGATGGCGAGCAACTCGTCGAGTTGTGCGCCGTCGGGGCCGGGCGCAGTGAGGAACTGCGGCGGCACGGAGCGACGCAGCTTGAGCAGAGAGAGCGTATCGGTCATGAAACATCCGGACAGTGGCTTTGGAATTGACCTATTCCTTCGCCATGATGAGGACAAGCGGAGCTGCTCATACATCGCCGCAGAGCCGCCGAGGATGAAAAGCATGTTTCAATTGGAGGGTTTTGAAGCTGGCCGCCGCCTTGTCGGTGCCGTCTTTGCTATGGCCGTCCTGCTTGCACCAAACATCGCCGGCGCCCAGACCGCCGATCCCGGCCCCGGCGCGGACACGCCGGCTCCCGCGCCCCTGCAAGGCCAGCCGGTCGCGTCGAACGGGTTGGCACGCCTTTCCGTTTCCGCACAGTTCGCCGCCGACCGAAAGCCGATCCGCTCCGGGCTGAATTGGCGCGTGCTCAGCGAAAGCGCCGACGGCAGCTCTCCCAAGATCGTTGCGCGCTCCTCTGAGCCGGAGCCCGCCTTTTCGCTGCCATCAGGCAACTACATCGTCCATGCCGGCTACGGTTTTGCCAGCGGCACCAAGCGCGTCAGCCTCGGCCAGCAGGGCCTGCGCGACCAGGTCCAGATCAGCGCCGGCGCGCTCTCGCTCGCGGGCTCGATCGGCGACGCCCCGATACCGGCCCCCCTGCTCTCCTTCTCGGTCTTCGTGCCCCTGCAGGGCAATTCCGAAGGCCGTCTGATTACCAGCGACGCCAAGGCGGGCGAGGTCATCCGCCTGCCCGAGGGCACCTATCACGTCGTCTCGACCTACGGCGATTCCAACGCGATCCAGCGCGCCGACGTGAAGGTCGAAACCGGCAAGGTCACCGATGCGACGCTGCATCACCGCGCCGCCAAGGTCACGCTGAAGCTCGTGGCCAATGCCGGCGGCGAAGCGTTTGCCGGCACTGCCTTCAGCGTGCTGACGCCGGGCGGCGACGTCATCCGCGAGGCGATCGGCGCCTTCCCGCAGGTCATCCTGGCCGAGGGCGACTATGTCCTGATCGCCCGGCAGGAGGGGCAGGTCTATTCGCGCGACTTCAAGGTCGAGTCGGGCAGCGACCGCGACATCGAGGTGCTCGCGAAGTAAGTCACGTCGTCATGCCCGGGCTTGACCCGGGCATCTCGGAAACCAGCGCCCTCTCGTCACGAGTTTCTCGGGTCTCCGCTACCCTTCGCCCGAGAATGACGGCTCGCCCCTCAATTCGTCGGCTTCACGGCACCCGCCGCCTCGATCCTGACCGGCCCTATCCCGGCAACGATCCCGTCCGCCAACCGCAGCGCAAGACAGCGATAGCCCGCATCGACGAGATGCAACCCGTCCATGCCGACTAGCTCCTCCGGCGTGAACTGGCGCGAATTCGACCAGCCCTTCATCATCGCATAGCGTGGGAACAGCGAGATGCCCTGATCCTGCGCCGTTTTCGTCAGCACGGCACGATAATCGTCGTAATGCGGATAGCGCCCCTCGCGCGGCAACCAGGGCAGGTCCATCAGGATCATCTCGATCCCGGCGGCACGCGCCTTGCTAACGCCCTTGCGCAAGATCTTGGCGAGCTTGTCCTCGCCGATATCGCGGATGGCGTCGTTGATGACGGTCTGCCAGATCACGACCGCCGGCTTCTCGTCGATGACATCCGCCTGCATACGAAGCAGCATGTCATAGGCCGACTGGCCGCCGACGCCCTTGTTGAGAACCTTGACCTCCGCCCCCGGCAGGCGCCGGCTGAGCTCCGCTTGCAACACGGCCGGATAGCTCTTGTCTTCGGCACTGGCGCCGGAGCCGGCCGTTGCCGAGGAGCCGAGCGCCACCACGGTCAGGCGGCCGGTCTCCTGAAGCGCTTTGCGCGCCGCCGGCAGGTTGGGCTGGAAGGCCGTTTTGACGGCTTCCGCGCGGCAGCGGACATCGGGCGGCGGCGGCATCGGGGCCGCGCGCGATCCGGAATTCAGCGCGAGGAGAAGGAAGGCCGCGGCAGCTGCGCGCCACGGGCCGGGGTAGATTCGGCGCTTGCGCCGCGTTTCGTGATCGAAAGGTACCACGACAGGAAAATCCCTAACCCTGTCAGAATTGTAACGCCAGCCGTGCATATCATCAACTGAACGCCCAGATCGAAGGATGTTTCCGCCAGTACGATCTGCCCGGCGATCGAGAGCACGATGCCCACGCAGAAGACATGCAGCGAATTCTGCCCCGCGCAGGCGAGCATGCGCCCGGGCGCGGCCTTCGCCAGAGCCGTTCCAGCCGGCAGCCAGCGGATCGCCAGCCAGGCCAAAGCGGCGATATGGAGGATGCGCGTCCAGGCGAGATTGGTCTTGTCCGAGCCGAGCTGCACGGAATCGAACCAGTCGTTCAGCGCGGCGATACCGGTCGGATTGCCGCTCGATATCTTCACCACCCAGGCGAAGACGATGAAGGCGACCGCCGCGATATCGAGCCAGACCAGGCGCGGCGCGCGGATGCCGAGCTGCGCCGCTCGCCCGATGATGATGCCGAGCGTGAACACGACCTGCCAGGCGAAGGGATTGAAGAACCAGGTGCCCGCGCTGCCATTGGGCAGGTTAAGTTCGAAGGCGAGCGCCGCTTGCCAGATCGCCAGCGAGCAGGCGACCGTGAGCAGCGGGCTCAGGCGCGCCGCGTAATAGATCGCGGGAAACAGCGCCAGCAGCACGATATAGAGCGGCAGGATATCGAGATAGGACGGCTGATAGGTCAGCGTCAGCGCGCCGATCAGCGCTTCGATCGTGTCGCGGAAAAAGGGCTGGATATTGATCGCCTCGATATAGAGCGGGTTCTGCGTCCGCGTCACCGCCGTGGCGACGACGCCACAGACGATGATGAACACCGCGAGATGGGCGATATAGAGCGTCCAGAGCCGCGCCCCGAGCTTCAGCGCCGCGACCGCGAAACCGCGCTGCTCGATCAGCCCGCCATAGGCAAGCGTCGCCGAAACGCCGGCCAGCAGGACGAAGATGTCAGCCGCGTCGGAGAAGCCGAAATTATGCGGCATGTAGGCCGAGACCACGTTCCCCGGCATGTGGTTGATGAAGATGATCAGGAGGGCCAGCCCCCGGATCACGTCGATCCGCGCATCCCGCCCCGGCGCGGCCAGCACCGCGTCCACGGCCGGACGGCCAAGAAGCAGGAAGCGCCTGAAGGAGGAATGGGAGGACATGGGGACGGCAGTCCTTCAGCAGGCCAGATAGCGGGATTGAAACGCCGGCAGCCGATACGGGTTCCCGGTGAGCGGCTCTCAAGATGAACGGAGGTTGTCGATCTCATTCATCTGCCGTTCATATAACTCCCGGGGATTCGCGTCACGCGGCGCGTTGTCACAAGCGCGTGTGGCGGATCATGAGCGGCTTTGCGGCGGGGTTGAGACGAAGCTGCGCCGACACGGCAATGTGATGCCGCGCTTGTCGGATCCGAGCTGTTCAGCAGGCTGAATTCAGTATGGCGGCTCGGCGTAGACCGGCTTGCCGTCGATCAGGAGCCGCTTGATCGCCGCCTCGCCCGAGGACGAGACAGCGGCGACGACCTCGATCCGGGCCTTGTCGATCGTCTCGATCGCCCTGCCCTCGCCCTGCGGCACGAAATAGCTCTCGAGCCCATAGGCGATGCCCAGGCGATTGCGCCGCCCACTGCAATCGAAGGCGCCATCCGCATTGGTGGCGCAAACCGAGGTCGCAGTGACGCGCCCGGCGATCACCACGATATCGTCGCTGGTCTTCGGCCAGTCACGGGTGACGCTGATTGCTTTTGCAAAGCCCTGCTCGTCGCGGCCGAGGCTGACATAGACCCGCTCGCCGCGCGCGAAATCCGTCTTGCCCGCAGTATTGGTCTCCACCGTGCTGATCGGATAGGCCAAGATCACGTAATCGCCACGGAAGAGATCGCGCGGATCGATCGGAACCGTCTTCAGGCGGATTTCGGTGCCGCCGCGCAGGATCCGCGCCCGTTGCTCGACAAGCGCGAGCAGGACGAGCATCAGCAAAAGCGCGGTCGCCAGCGCGCGCCAGAGCAACGGCACCTTGGCGACGAGGCTATCGGCCGAAAGCGCGCGCATCAGGCGGCTTCCTTCTCAGGCGGGTTGAGGTGGGCGAACAGCCGCCGCGCACCGGAGGCGATTGCCAAAAGTGCGGCGCCCGCAACGAGGAAGAACAGCGACTGGTCGAGCAATGTGCCGATCGTCTGCCAGAGCAGGATCAGGATCGCGACGCCGAACAGGACCGAGCCCGCCAGCACCAGCCGCCGGATGCCGCTGGCGGCTCCCGCGACGACCAGCGCCGTCGCGGCCAAAAGCACCAGGCTCGCGACGATGATCTTGCCGGCCATGACGGTGACGATGCCGGTCCAGAAGACGGCCGGCACCAGCAATGCGAAGGCGAGCCCGGCCGCCAGGGGCCAGGCGAAGCGCCGCTCCCGCGCGAGGCCTGCCAGACAGGCGACCACCGGAATGGCAACGGCATAGGCCATGAAGACGAAACGGAAGGCATGGCCGGCTCGCGCCTCGTCGCGGTCGAGGATGCGGATCAGCTCCGTGTTCAGCACCAGCACCAACCCGAGCAGCCCCCAGGGCAGGCAGGCGGTCAGCACCGGGGGCAAACCGCGATCGAGCGCCAGCGCCCCCAGCGCCACATAGAACACGGCGAGCGCCAGCCCATAGGCCAGGAGCCCATAGTCGAAACGGTCGAACAGCCCGTATCCCGGCGCCATCGCGAGCCAGGCGGCGGCTGCCAGCACGACGAGATGGTGGACCAGCCGGTTGTCTCGCGACAGCGAAAGCCAGAGCGCCGGCAGGTAGAGGATGAAGAAGCCGAGATGGGCGCCGCTGCGCGCTTCCTCCCAGCGCCCGCCGCTCCAGGCGCAGATCGCGATCAGCGCGATCGCCAGCGCGCCGTTCGAGCGCATCAGGAAGGCAGCGATCAGGCCGCCGAGCGCCACCAGCAATGCCCCGCCCGGCCAATCCGCCGGCAGATGGTACATCTGGCCCACCAGTGCCAAGCCCGCGCCGAAGATCAGCACGCCGCATGTCGCGGCTGCATCCGCGCCGCGCGGCGAGCCCTGTCGCTCCAGCCGGAAGGCATAGGCGATGCAGATGACGATGGCCGCGAGGATCATGCCGAGCTTGACGAGTCGCGGGATATCCTCCCAGCCGGCCGCGACGAAAGCCGCGACGCTCGCCGCGATCAAAAGCCCGCCGAGCAGGCCGAGCACGGCCGGAAGGCGGATGCCGCCCTGCTCGCTCGCAACCGAGCGCCTGATGGCCGTAGCATTCTCGGCGCTGAGCCAGCCCGCGGCGACCCAGCGGGGAAGATCGGCTTCGAGCCGCTTGCGATAGGAACCGGTCAGCATCGCCGGCAATCTGGCATGGCGAGGCCGGGATTCGCTAGGGGCACGCAGCCCACCGCCGTCATTCTCGGGCGAAGCAGGGCTTCGACCCGAGAATCTCAGGCAGGACAGGCTGGCTTCCGAGATGGCCGGGTCAAGCCCGGCCATGACGGCAAGTTACGTCAGGCCGCCTTCACAGCCTTCCGGCGCGCGAGGTCCGGCGCCCGCGCTTCCTCGCCCAGCGCCGCGAGTGCCTCCGACAGCGTCATCACAGTCTGCGCCTGGCTGCCGAGGCGGCGGACCGTCACGGTCTTCTCCTCGGCCTCGCGCTTGCCGACAGCGAGGATGACCGGGACCTTCGCCAGAGAATGCTCGCGCACCTTGTACGAGATCTTCTCGTTGCGCAGGTCGGCGCGGGCACGCAGGCCGGCCCCCATCAGGGCCATCGTCACCTCTTCGGTATAGGCGTCCGCCTCCGAGGTGATCGGGCAGACCACGATCTGCTCGGGCGCGAGCCAGAGCGGGAAATGCCCGGCATGGTGCTCGATCAGGATGCCGGTGAAGCGCTCCAGCGAGCCGCAGATGGCACGGTGGACCATGACCGGCTGCTTCTTTTCGCCATCGGCACCGATATAGAACGCGCCGAACCGCTCCGGCAGGTTGAAATCCACCTGCGTCGTGCCGCATTGCCAGTCGCGGCCGATAGCGTCGCGCAGGACATACTCGAATTTCGGCCCGTAGAAGGCGCCCTCGCCCGGATTGATCTCGGTCTTGATCCGGTTGCCGGACTGGGCCGCGATCTTCTCCAGCACGCTGGTCATGACCTGCTCGGCATGGTCCCAGACCGCATCGGAGCCGACACGCTTCTCGGGCCGTGTCGAGAGCTTGATGACGAGGTCGTCGGTGAAGCCGAAATCCTCGTAGACCGAGAGGATCAGATCGTTGATCTTCAGACACTCGGCCGCGAGCTGCTCTTCCGTGCAGAAGATATGCGCGTCGTCCTGCGTGAAGCCGCGCACGCGCATCAGCCCGTGCAGCGCACCCGAGGGCTCGTAGCGATGGACATTGCCGAATTCGGCAAGCCGAATCGGCAGATCGCGATAGCTCTTCAGCCCGTGCTTGAAGATCTGGACATGGCCCGGGCAGTTCATCGGCTTCAGCGCGAAGACGCGATGGTCGCGCTCGGCATCGGCCGGGTTCTCGAAGGCCGAGGCCGACTTCACCGCGAACATGTTGTCCTGGTACCAACCCCAGTGGCCCGAGGTCTCCCAGAGGGACTTGTCGAGGATCTGCGGCGCGTTCACCTCCTCGTAGTCGGCGGCGAGGCGCCGGCGCATATAGGCGATGATCTCCTGGAACAGGCGCCAGCCCTTGGAGTGCCAGAACACGACGCCCGGCCCCTCCTCCTGGAAGTGGAACAGGTCCATCTCGCGGCCGAGCTTGCGGTGGTCTCGCTTCTCCGCCTCCTCGAGCTGCTTGAGATAGGCGTCGAGCTCTTCCTGCTTGGCGAAGGCCGTGCCGTAGATGCGGGTCAGCATCGCGTTGTTCGAGTCGCCGCGCCAATAGGCGCCGGCCGTCTTCATCAGCTTGAAGGCGTTGCCGACCTTGCCGACCGAGGTCATGTGCGGGCCGCGGCAGAGATCGATCCAGTCGCCCTGCGCATACATCTTCAGCGTCTGGTCGACGGGGATCGCATCGACCAGTTCGACCTTGTAGGCCTCGCCCTTGGCGGCAAAGAAATCCTTGGCCTTGTCGCGGCTCCAGACTTCCTTGGTGAAGGGTTTGTCGCGCGCGACGATCTCGCGCATCTTCTTCTCGATCGCCGGGAAGTCCTGCGGGGTGAAGGGCTCGTTGCGGGCGAAATCGTAGAAGAAGCCGTTCTCGATCACCGGGCCGATCGTGACCTGCGTGCCGGGAAACAGTTCCTGCACGGCCTCGGCAAGGACGTGGGCGGTGTCGTGCCGGATCAGTTCCAGAGCGCGCGGGTCTTCGCGGTTCAGGAGCTCGATCTTGGCATCCGCAGTGATCGTGTCGGCGAGATCGACGACGGTACCGTCGAGCGCCATCGCGACGGTGCGCTTCAGCAGGGAGGGAGAGATGCCTTTGGCGATCTCGACTCCGGTGATGCCGGAGGGGAACTCGCGCTTGGCGCCATCAGGAAATGTCAGGGAGATCGTCATCGATCGTGCTCCTGCTCACTCGGGGATACGGACCCCGTAAGTCAGACCGGCTGCGAATGTGAGGGTTACGTCCCGTCGCCCGCAGTCGGTTCGGCGCCGGAATCGAAAGCCGCCGGCACGTTTGTCCCGCGCCAGCGGCCATAGGACCATGGCCTATACCACCTCGCCGCGGGCGGCAATGCCTCGCAGACGATGTCGACGCCGCTCGTACCCCATGGGTTGCAGCGGCAGATGCGGGCAAACCCGACCCAGCCGCCGCGCCACAGCCCGTAGCGCAGGATCGCCTCGTCGGTATAGGCAGAGCAGCTCGGCCAATGCCGGCAATGCCGCCCGACCAGCATCGACAGGCTCAGTTGATAACCGCGGATTGCGAAATGTGCGGCCTTGCGCGGGAAAAGCGCGACGCTTCGCAACAGCGAAAATCTTTGCTTAACAAAGAGACGCTGGAATAGATCGTCTGCTTCGTTTCGTTCAACCACAATCAGAACCGCTTCCCTTGCTCGATACCGGACACATGATGCGCGCCGCTCGCTTTCGCCAAGCCCTCATTCGCCAGGCCCTTATCGGCGCCGGCCTCGCGCTCGGTCTCGGCCTCGCCACGCCGGCATCCGCCCAGCAGCGGCCTTACCTGCTCTGGCTCGACGGGGCCAAGCTCGACATCGCCCATATCATCGGCCTGCCGCCGGCGCAGAACAGCCCCGAGGCCAAGGCCGAATTCGAACAGGTGCAGCAGATCACGCTGAACCGGACGCCCGAGCGCGAGAAGCTGGCGATCGCCGACCAGCGCCAGGGTTTGGTGAACTTTCTCAACGGCATGGACACGCGCTACGTCGACGGCACCCATCGCGAGGTTCGGCTGCTCTTCCGCGAGGCGCAGGTCGAGCTCGGCATCCTCCTGAAGAGCGTCCACCGCCTGACCAGCCGCCAGCGCCCGTTCCAGCTCTGGGCTAAGGTCCGCGTCAAGCCCTGCCCCGGCGCCCGTCCGGAAGGCACCTCCTTCCCGTCCGCCCATGCGGCAACGGCAGCGCTCTATGCGGAACTGCTGAAGGCCGCCGTTCCCGAGATGAGCGACAAGCTGGAAGAGCGGGTGAAGAGCTATGACGAGAGCCGCCTCGTCTGCGGCTTCCACTTCCCCAGCGACATCGTCGCAGGTGACAAGGTCGGGCGCGCCGTCGCCAAGGCCCTGCTGGCCGAACGCGCCTTCAAGTCCCGCTTCGACGAGACCATTCCCGAGATCAAGGTCGCCTTCGGCGCGAAGTGATCAGGCGGCGGCCTCGCGCCGCTTCGCCTCGATCTGGTCAATCGCATCGACCACCGCATCGAAGGTCAGCATCGTCGAGGCATGCCGCGCCTTGAAGTCGCGCACCGGCACGAGCACGGCGAGATCCGCCCATTTGCCCTCGGGCGGCTCGGCATTCTCCTTCAGGATGGCGCGCGCCTGCTCGCGCACCTCCCGCAATTCCGCCGCCGTCGAGCCGACGACATGGTGCGCCATGATCGAGGACGAGGCCTGCCCGAGCGCGCAGGCCTTCACCTCGTGGCCGAAGCCGGTGACGACATCGCCGTCCATGGTGACATCGACTGTCACGGTCGAGCCGCATAGCTTCGAATGCGCGCGCGCCGTGGCATCGGGCGAAGGCAGGCGCTGCAGCAGGGGGATGTTGGCGGCAAGCGAGAGGATGCGCTTGTTGTAGACGTCGTCCAGCATGGTTCGATCTCTCGCCGGTCTGGAATGACCGGCACGCAGATCCAATATAGGGTCGATCGTCGTATGATGGGAGAGCCTGAATGCCTCTCCCGCCGCGAGGTATCAGACTTGTCGTTCCGGCCTTGGGAGTTGCAGCCTTTGAGGGGCAGCTCGCGAGGCTTCATCGTCCCAACGGGAGGCACCACATGATCCCTGTGGTTAAGTCCTTGTCCGTCGAGGGGGCCATCGGCCCCTCCGCTGACAAGTTTCTGGTCCGCAAGCCGACGCAGGAAGAGGCGGAAGCCGCTGTCCGCACGCTCTTGCTCTGGGCGGGCGACGACCCGTCGCGCGAGGGCCTGGCCGACACGCCGCGTCGCGTCGCGAAGGCCTACAAGGAATTCTACAAGGGCTATGCCGAGGATCCGCACCATATCCTCGACCGCGTCTTCGAGGAGGTCGAGGGCTATCGCGACATGGTCCTCGTCCGCGACATCCCGTTCTATTCGCATTGCGAGCACCACATGGTGCCCTTCGTCGGCAAGGCGCATATCGGCTACTACCCGTCGAAGGGCGTCGTCGGCCTGTCGAAGCTCGCCCGCATCGTCGATGTCTATGCCCGCCGCCTGCAGACGCAGGAGACCATGACGGCCCAGATCGCCGACGTGATCGAGGAGGCGCTGGAGCCGCGCGGAATCGCCATCCTCGTCGAGGCCGAGCATATGTGCATGTCGATGCGCGGCGTGCAGAAGCAGGGCTCCTCGACGATGACCACGCAATATCGCGGCGTCTTCCGGGACGATCCGGCCGAGCAGGTCCGCTTCTTCACGATGGTGAAGTCGCCGGGGCTTTGATGGCCCCGGTTGGCCGCGCCTTGTCGTTCCCTTACAAGGCGCGTGACTGCCTTTGCCCGGAGCCGAGATGAGCCTCTTCCCCGCCGCGCCCGACAAGCACGCCCTCGAGGAGGGTAAGGCGCTGAGCCCCCGCTTCGACGCGAATGGTCTCGTCACCGTCGTCGCGACGGAGGCCGATAGCGGCGCGGTGCTGATGGTCGCCCATATGAACGCCGAAGCGCTCAAGCGCTCGATCGAGACCGGAGAGGCCTGGTACTGGTCGCGCTCCCGCCAGGAACTCTGGCACAAGGGCGCGACCTCCGGCCAGATCCAGACCATCGTCGAGATGCGGGTCGATTGCGACCAGGACGCGCTCTGGATCAAGGTGAAGGTCGGCGGCGACGGCGGCTGCTGCCATACCGGGCGTTGCTCCTGCTTCTACCGTGTCCAGCCCCTGCGAAGCGAGGCGGAGAAACCTCTGATCGTTTGCGACTAACCGCACTGAAGCCGACGCACATCGGCGATGCCGCCGGCACGCCTTCACCAATCCGTCAAATACAGGCGATAATCGCCGAAGGCTGAGCCGTTCATCTTTCGCTCATCGGCTTCTGAGACCCTCTTAGTCCATGGAGGGACAAGCCCATGCGGTGGGATGGTGTCGCGCGGCGAGCCTTTGGTCTCGGCGGAGGTGGTGCCGCAATGAATGACATGCGCCCGGTCGAGGGTCAGCCGGCCCTGGTCAGGCCGAAGATCGGCCTAGCGCTCGGTGGCGGCGCGGCACGCGGCTGGGCCCATATCGGCGCGCTCGAAGTGCTGATCGAGGCCGGCTTCGCCCCCGATGTCATCGCCGGAACCTCGATCGGCGCCGTCGTCGGCGGCTGCCTGGCCGCGGGCAAGCTGCCCGAGCTCAGCGAATTCGCCACCAGCATGACCAAGCGCCGCATCGTCGGCCTGATGGATTTCCACATCGGCGGCGCCGGGCTGATCTCCGGCGGGCGCCTGAAGCGCCTGCTGGACCAGAACCTGAACGGCATCCGCATCGAGGACCTGGATCGCCGCTTCGTCGCCGTCGCGACCGAGCTCGGCTTCGGCCACGAGATCTGGCTGACCCATGGCCCGTTGGTCGAGGCGCTCACCGCCTCCTACGCGCTCCCCGGCATTTTCGATCCCGTGAAGCTCGGCGGTCGCTGGCTGATGGACGGCGCCCTCGTCAATCCCGTCCCGGTCACGGCGGCACGCGCGCTCGGCGCCGATGTCGTGATCTGCGTCAACCTGAACAGCGACCTCACCGGCCGCGGCACGACCATCCAGGACCAGAGCTCCGACCCAGATCCGCTGGTCCCGGAATTGCGCATCCAGCCGGAGCCGCGCTGGTATGACGGCATCAGCGGCGCCGCCAAGCGCGTCCGCAACATCGTCGGCCGCCCGGCCGAGAACCGCCCCGGCCTTGCCGGCGTGATGATCGATGCCTTCAACATCACGCAGGACCGGATTTCGCGCTCGCGTCTGGCAGGCGATCCGCCCGACGTGATGATCGGCCCGAAGCTCGGCCGCATCGGCCTGTTCGATTTCCACCGCGCCGGCGAGACGATCGAACTCGGCCGGCAGGCGGCCCGACGGTCGCTCGACGACATCGCCGCCCTCGTCGCCGCCAATCATATCGCGCCGGAGAGCTGACGCCCCCCGGCCATTCCGCTGTCCGTCAAGCCATCGCGATATAGTCGCGCATCGCCTTGCTCTCGGCCTCGATCGCGGCGACCCGGTGCTTTACCACGTCCCCGATCGAGACGATGCCGGTGACTCGCCCGTTCTCCACGACCGGAACGTGGCGGAAGCGCCCCGTCGTCATGATCTCCATCAGTTCGTCGACGCTGGTCTGCGGCCGGCAGGTCACGACCTTCGAGGTCATCGAGCGCGATACCGCGCTCTCCAGCGCGCTGGGCCCCAATGCACCAAGCGCCCGGATGATGTCGCGCTCGGACAGGATGCCCACCAGCGCCCCGTCCGCTCCCATGACGACGACGGCACCGATGCGCTTCTCGCTCAGCGTGCGGATCGCTTCGGCCAGCGTCCGATGCGGCTGCACCGAGATCACATCGTGCCCCTTGCCGCTCAGCAACTGCTCGACATTCATGGACCGTCCCTCCTCGCAGGCGCGCCGTCGCCGGCGCGCGGTTTCGCTGGAACTCCGCGAGGGCCGGCAAAACTCTCGATGCCGGGCCGGCTCGGGAAGTGCTTCGCAATGATTGAGAGTGTGGGCGAAGACCTTGGCGCAGGCAAGGTTCGCAAAACGATTCCAAAGAAGCGCGCGGGTGCCGGCCTGCCGCCCGCGTCAGCGCCCCTGCTGCCCTCGGTCGAGCAACGGGAACAGCAGTAGGCCCACGACGAAGCCGCCGATATGGGCCTCCCAGGCGATGCTGGTCTCCTCGCCGAAGATCGGCACGAGCCCGGCGCCGAACAGGATGTTCGTCACGAACCAGATGGCGATGAACAGCAGGGCGCGCGAATTGCGCCAGAGCTGCCCGAGCGGCGCGGCCGGAATCGCCCGGACGACCGCGTCGTCGCCGAGCTCGCCGAAGCGCAGGCCGGGCGCGAAGACGAAGCGGACCGCCGCCGCCGTCGCGCCCGAAATGCCGGCGGAAGCGCCGACCAGCGGCAGCACGTCGAGATCGCGCGACCACCAGTGCAGCAGCGCGCCACCGATGGTCGACAAGGCCATCAGGTTGAGGAAGCGGCTTGATCCGAGCCGCCGGGCAACCGGGCTGCCGAAAGCGGCGAGCCAGACCGCATTCGAGACGAGATGCAGCCAGGAGCCGTGCAGAAGGCCGTAGGTCAGCACCGTCCAGAGCCGGACGCCGCCGTCGGCGAGCAGCAGCCGGACGAGTTGCAACCGCTCGGCCACGTCCTGCCCCACCGTGGATTGCGCCATCGCGCCCACGACATCGTCGAGCCGGCCGGGCGAAAGCCACAGCGTCAGGCGCGCCGGTACGAAGGCGAGCCAGGACATCAGCACATAGTCGTCGTAGTCCGACAACAGCGAGCGCCCGGCTTGGATCAGCACCAGGGCCGCCAGCAGCCAGACCACGACCGAAGGCAGGTTGAAGACGGGCTCGCGCCGGGGCCGAGAAGGATCTTGGGAAGAAGGATCGTGGGAAGTCATGCGGCCGTCACACTTGCCGAAGCGCCCGCGAGGCGCAAGCGTCCCGCCGCTCACGAAAAAGGGGAGCGGCTCGCGCCGTCCCCTTTTCCGCCGGCTGTGACGCCGCCCGGTCGTGCCGGGCGGCAGGCTCACGCCCCCTCCACCTCGTCCTGCGCAAGCTGTCGGCTTGCGCTAATTCCGAGGGCGATTCATGCGCATTTTAACGATCATCCACAATCGTAAGACTTGATTAACCCTAACGACCCGGTCGCCTCCCCCGACTCAGCAGGGGGTGGCAAGACGGCACGGCGGATGCGTCCTCGATCTTTCCAGGGACTGATTCGTCCTCCTTTCGAACGGATCCGCGTCATCTTCGAACGCCGGGCCGCTCCAGGGAGAGACACCGGGCGATATGGGCACAGAATGAAGAACGCGAGCACACGTCTGGTTTTCGAATATTGGGACGCGCTGCGCGGCGAGCGGGCCGCGCCGGAGCGCGGCGAGATCGAACCCGGAGCGTTGCGGCATGCCCTCGCGGACACCTTCGTCCTCGAGAACGAACCGATCGGCCCGGTCTTCCGGCTGGCGGGGACGCGGCTCTGCGCCCTGATCGGCCAGGAATTGCGCGGGCGCGCCTTCACGGCGCTCTGGCCCGACGTCGAAGCCCAGGGCGACATGCGCCGCCTTGTCCAGACCGTGATGGACGAGAGCGCCGGCGCGGTCGCAGGCCTGTCCGGCAAGTCGGTCACCGGCACGCCGATCTATCTGGAGCTCCTGCTGCTGCCGCTTCGCTATCGCGGCCGGACGCATGCCCGCGTGCTCGGCGCGCTCTCGCCCGCCATGTCGCCGGACTGGCTCGGCCTCGACACGATCGAGTCGATGCGGATGATCTCGCTCAGGATGCTCTGGCCTGCGGCGACCGCACGCCCCCCCGTCGCACCGCGCCGTGCCGAGCCGCCTCGCCTCGTGGTATTACCGGGTGGGCGGGCTTGAGCAGAACGATCCGTTAACCGAAACCCGCCTAGGATCGCCGGGGAATCTAGGTCGGGTATTGATGCTGAGCGCCCTCAAAACGCCCCGTGCGGCTGCCTTTCCTGCTGAGCGCAGGCGGCATTTCCGTATGAAGGTCGTGCTGTTGGGCCGCTACATGCTGCCCAACCGCATGGAATATCCCTGTCAGACGATCGACATCTCGCCCGGCGGCGTCCATCTCGCGGCGCCGGCCAAGGCCCGGCCCGGCGAGCGCGTCATCGCCTATCTCGAGCATCTCGGCCGCATCGAAGGCACCTGCGTTCGCACGACGGCCGAAGGCTTCGCGATGACCATCACCGCGACCAGCCGCAAGCGCGAGAAATTCACGGCGCAATTGACCTGGCTCGCCAACCGCGAGGAACTCGGCCTGCCCGAGGACCGTCGCCACGAACGCATCGTGCCGCGCAATCCGCGCTCGACGCTGGTGATGGAGGACGGCACGGAGCATATCGTCCGCGTCATCGACATCTCGCTCTCGGGCGCCGCCTTCTCCACCGATCTCGACCTGCCGATCAATACGCCGGTTCGCGTCGGCACGACGCCGGCTCGCATCGTGCGCCGCTTCGACGGCGGCTATGCCGCCGAGTTCCGCTTCCCGCTCTCGGCCGACCTGCTCGACGAGAACCTGGAGCTCTGAAGCCGCTTTTCCGGCTCCAGCCCGTCTCCGCACTCACATCGCCCGCCGTTTCGCATCCGCTGCCTTGAACAGGGCGACCTGGTCGGCCTGTGCCTTCCGGAAGGCCGGGCGGTCGGTGATGCGGGCGATATAGGCCTCGCTCGCCGGGCGGTCTCCGAAAGCACGGACCTTCTCGATCCGCAAAACATCCGCCATCAACAGGTCCGCGACGGTGAAACGGTCCGCCGCGAGCCATTCCCGCTCGCCCAACACCTGTTCGAGCTGGCCGAGGCGCATGCCCATCCACTCCGTCAGCTGATTCTCCCGCGCGCCGGTGACCGTCAGGAACCACCAGGGCACGGAGACCATCTCGATCGAATTGAGCGCGGCCAGCGTCCATTGCAGCGTTTCCGCTGCACCGACCGGATCGAGCGGCATCAGTGTCTCGCTCTTTCGTGCCAGATGCAGCAGCCCCGCCCCGCTCTCGAACAGTTTCACCTCGCCATCGTCAAGGAACGGGATCTGGCCGAAGGGTTGGCGCGCGAGATGATTGGTCTCGCGCCCGTCGAATGGAACCGTGCGGACATCATAGGCGAGACCCGCCTCCTCGCAGGCCCAGCGCAAACGGAGATCGCGGACGAAGCCGCGGGGGCCCTCGGGCACCCAGTCATAGGTCCAGATCGTCAGCGCATTCATCAGGCCGAACCTTTCCAACGTAAGCCGCGGAAACAATTCCCCATCGCGGCCGACGTTCCAAGCGATCCGGCCACGGTTCACCCTTTGCAACCGGGGCAATCCAGCCGGAATGCGGCCGCTTCACCAGCCTCGCCGACGTTAAGGGATGCGTAGGTTAATCGCCCCTTTCAGCACAAAAAACAATTAACGGTTAATGATTGGTTTTTCGATCCATGCAAATCATTACTTCCGGCTTCGAACAAGGTTGATCCTGATTTTTACTTGGGCCCGCCCACGGCCGAATACATAAAATTGCACCTTTCCATTTCAGGCCGAATCCATTCGCCGCCGCGCATCGTCAGCCCCGGGACAGAAAGGGGACGACATGTTTTCACTTCATCGCAATCTGATTGGTACCGCTCTGGCCGCCATGGTCGTCATGACCGGCGCAGGCACGGTTCAGGCTCAGGGCTCGGCCGGCATTCCCGTGGCGAGCCTTCCGGCCGAGGCCTCCGGCGACGCCCGCGCACCCTATGCCTGGGTCGATTTCTGCAAGCGTATGCCCAGCGAATGCCGCGTCGACACCCGCGAGGCCGAGAAGATCGCGCTCGACACGAAACTCTGGAAGACGATCGTCAGCGTCAACAACACCGTCAATCGCCAGATCGAGGCGATCACGGACGAGGACCATTGGGGCGTCGTTGACCGCTGGGACATCCCGACCGACGGCAAGGGCGACTGCGAGGACTACGTGCTGCTGAAGCGCAAGCGCCTGGCCGAGGCCGGCCTGCCGCGCCGCGCCATGCTCGTTACCGTCGTGATCGACGAGGAGAATGCCGGCCATGCCGTGCTGATGATCCGCACCGATCGCGGCGACTTCGTCCTCGACAACAAGCGCAATGCGATCCTGCCCTGGAGCCAGACCGGCTACGTCTACGTGAAGCGCGAGTCGCAGTACCGTACGGGCTGGACCTCGCTCGGCGGCGCGCAGACCCCGACGGTCGCTTCGGTGCAGCGTTGATGAAGGCTACCGCAACCACGGACCGGTTGCGGGCATAAGGACGGCGAGGCTCGGTCACGTCCCCACCCACCCGTCCCCAAGGATCGGGTTTCGCCAAGGGCCGGCTTTCCTCCCCGGGAAGCCGGCCCGCTTCTGTTTAGTCCAGCCGTTCGAGGCCGGCCGCAAACTGCTTCCAGCGCCGGAGATAGGCCTGCGCCGAAGCGGTGATCCCGGCTGCCGCCTCGTCGTCGAGCGTGCGGATCGCGCGGGCCGGCGAGCCGACGATCAGCGAATTATCGGGAAATTCCTTGCCTTCCGTCACCAGCGCATTGGCGCCGACGAGGCTGTTGCGGCCGATCCTGGCGCCGTTGAGCACGGTCGCGCCCATGCCGACCAGACTGTTCTCGCCGATCGTGCAGCCATGCAGGATGGCACGATGGCCGATCGTGCAATTGGCGCCGACCGTCAGCGGATAGCCCATGTCGGTGTGGAACACGCAGCCTTCCTGGATATTGCTGCCCTCGCCGATGGTGATCCACTCGTTGTCGCCGCGCAGCACGGAGCCGAACCAGATCCCGACCCCGGCCGCCAGCCTGACGCGGCCGATGACATGCGCATCGGGCGCGAGCCACCATTCGCCGGCCGCGGGCGTTTCCGGCCTGGTTCCATCGAGCGCATAGAGGGGCATCGGCTTGTCCTGACGGTTCGAGACCTCAGGATTGCAGGCCGGCAGGGCTCGCCGTCAAGCGCCGAGGAGATGCAGCAGGTCGAGCACGACCCGGCCCGAGACCAGGCTCCAGACGCCCGCGGTCAGGCCGGCGAGCATGAGGAAGGACAAGGGCCGCCCGTCGCCCTGCCGGCCCTGCATCATGTTGCGCAGGATCAGAACCGGCGCGCTGAAGATCACCACCGGCACACTGGCGACGGCGGCGAGCCCGCCGGCCTGAAGCAGCTTGAAATCGGCCCGCCTTTCCGTGAACAGCTCGAAGGCGCTCGCCAGCAGCCCGGCGAAGGCGAAGCCGAGGAACAGGGATTGCAGCGCCTCGACGGCGGAAGGCTGGAAGGACACGAACGCGAACTCTCGACCGGAGCGACGCCCCAGCCTGCCGCATGGTCCGCGAACTGTGAAGGACGGACTTAACCGATGGTTAACCGTATCGGCGCGGTTATGGTTTACGGGGCGTTAAGCCGTTGGTGATTCAGTGGTTGCGACTTGAGGACAAGGCACCGGAATGACCGCATCGCTGCCCTATCACCGGCCCGGCCATCAGGCCGCCCATCTGACATCGATGGTGCGCATGCGCCTGCAGCAGAAGGCCGCCCCGCTGCCGCGCGCCGATGGCGCCTTGCTGAAGGCGGTGCTGCTGACCTTGACGGCGGGCGTGCTGGCCACCGCCCTCGCGGTCTATCTCACGCATCGGCGCGACGAGCCGACCTCCGCGCCGCAGCCGGCGCGGGTCGGCGACGTGGCGCTCATGATCCCGAAGGACCTGACAGGCATCGAGGACGAGGGCGATACGAGCCGGCTCGTCGGCATGGTCCGCCTGCGCCTGGACTGGCCGAGCCTCGGCCCGGCCCAGCCGGACAACCGCAAGCGGCTCCTGGTCACGCTGAGCCCGCCCGACAAGGTCAACGAGCCGGCAAGGCAGCTCGCGACCTATGCCCGATTCCTGACGCCGACAGTCTGGTCGAACCCCGGTGGCCTCGTGGTGCGCGGCTTCCGGAAGGGCTCGCCCTTCGAGCATGACGAGTTCTACGTTTCCGTCCCCGATGGAAAGGGCTTCGCCGCGCGCTGCCCGATCGAGACCGGCACCGGCCTCGAGGAGCCCTGCCGCATCACTTTCCAGCATCGCGGCATGGATGTGAACATCCGCTTCCCGCGCACCATCATCGCCGATTGGGCGGTGATGCTCGGCGGCGTCAGGCGGACGCTCGACGGGCTGATCCGGTGACGTATCGAGGAAGCCGAACCGGCTTCCTCGGAATAGCTGTGGCGAAGCGCCTCAGTCCTCGAGATCGACGTCGAGGATCGCCATGGTGAAGTTGAACGAGCGGTCACCGTCCTCGTCGTCGACATGGATGATGCCGATGAACTCCTCGCCCAGATAGACCTCAGCCGAGTCGGTCTTCTTCATCCGGGCGCGCACGCTGATCGCGTGGTTGTTGAAGGTGCGGCGCAGATAGGTTTCGAGCTTGGCGAGTTCTGTCTTGTCCACGGTCCTGGGTCCTTTCGATTGGCCGGGAGCGATGCCACGGCAGGCCACGAAGGGCAAGCGAAAGCCGCCGCTGCAGACATGGCCGGTCTCATCCATCCAGAGGTTGTCGGCAACCGGCGGAATCGTGCCATGCTCGGCACATTCCGCAATCGTGACGGACCTTGAGACCATGAAACCGTGGCTTGCCCCTGCCCTCGATTATGTCGCGTCCTGGCTCGATTTCCAGCGCAGCCACCATGACCAGCCGGGCTGCGCGGTCGCGATCGCCGATGGCGGCAAGATCGTGCTGGAGGCCGCCTTTGGCAGCGCCGACCTCGCGACCGGCGAAGCGCTGACCCCGCGCCACGGCTTCCGCATCGCCTCGCATTCCAAGACCTTCACCTCGGCGGGCATTCTGCGCCTCGTCGAGGAGGGCCGCCTGCGTCTCGACGACGAGGTCGGCAGCCTGATCGACGGGCTGCATCCCGAAATCGCCAAGGTCACCGTCGGCCAGGTGCTGTCCAACAGCGCCGGCCTGACGCGCGACGGCCCCGATGCCGGCCAGTTCCTCGACCGCAAGCCATTCTGCAGCAAGGCGGAACTCCTCGCCGACCTCGCCATGCCGCCGGTCCTCCCCGGCTCGCAGCGCTTCAAATACTCGAACCACGGCTTTGCCCTGCTCGGCCTCGTCATCGAGGCCGTGACCGGCCGGGGCTACAACGAATGGATCACCGACGAGGTCGTCGCCAAGGTCGGCCTCACCGAAACCGCGGCCGATATCGGGCTCTGGGGCCAGCGGCCGATGGCGAAGGGCCATACCGGCAGGCAATTGCTCGGCCGGCGCGCGATCATCCCGGCTGACAATCATTGCCATGCCATGGCGTCCGCGACCGGCTTCGTCGCGACGGCCGCCGATGTCGCGCGCTATTTCGCGCAACTCTCGCCGAATGCCGAGCGCAGCATCCTCTCGGCCCTGAGCCGCCGAGAGATGACCCGCCGGCTCTGGCCGGACGACGAATCCAGCCTCGGCCGCCATTATGGCCTCGGCACGATCTCGGGCGGCGAGGGCGACTGGCGCTGGGTCGGCCATTCCGGCGGCTTCCAGGGCTTCATCACCCGCACCTGCATCTTCCCGAAACAGGATCTGACCGTCTCCGTCCTTACCAACGCGATCGACGGCCTCGCCCATCCCTGGCTCGACGGCGTCGCCCATATCCTCAAGACCTTCGCCGAGCGCGGCAGCCCGTCCGCCGAGACGCGCGACTGGGCCGGACGCTGGTGGACGCTCTGGAGCGCGACCGACCTGGTCCCCGTTGCCGACCGCGTGCTCTGCGCCGCTCCGGCCCTGCTCACGCCATTCCTCGACGCCGCCGAAATCGCGGTCGAGGCACCCGATCAAGGCCGCATCGTCCGGGCCTCAGGCTTCCACAGCCCCGGCGAGACCGTCGCGCTCGAGCGCGACGGCGGGAAGGTCCGCTCGGTCAGGCTCGCCGGATCGCGCCTGCTCGATGCGGATGCCATGCGCGCCGAGATGGAAGAGCGCTACGGGGGGAAAGCGGGAGCTTAACCGCCCGCCACGCATTCGCCGCCTTCCGGTCGCAGCTTCCTTGGCGAGGGCTGGCCGATGCGCGTTCTTGCCTCGATGGTCGCAGGCTTACTGGTTGCGGGAGCAATGCCGGCTTTCGCCCATCAGGCGCCGAGCGGTTGGGACTATCCGTTCTATTGCTGCCTCGATTCCGACTGTTCCCCGATCGCCGCGGAAGCCGTGCAGGAGGTTCCCGGCGGCTTCGTCGTCACGATCGCGCCCGGCGAGCATCCGATGTGGTCGAGCGAACGCAAGCAGCCGCTGAGGCTCGAAATTCCGCAGGACAAGGCCAAGCCGTCGCCAGACGGCCACTGGCATCTCTGCATCGACGACTCCGGCGAACTGCTCTGCTTCTTCGCGCCGGGGAACGATTCCTAGCGAACTGCAGTTTCTCACAAAAATGCGCCGTCATCCCGGACAAACCGCGATAGCGGCGCCAATCCGGAATCCATCGGAGGGCTCTTGCGCTTACGATGGATCCCGGGGCAAGCCCAGGATGACGACGAGGTTCAGTCGCAAATCATTGGAGATCAGCGCATGAAATGCAGGCTGCGGAACCGCCCACGGAAGGCCGTGACGTCCTTCGCCACCGCCTCGGCCGTGCGTGAGCCGTTCAGCCCCTCGGCGATATAGCCGGCAAGCTCGGGCATATCCGCCGCCGTCATGCCGAAGCGGACGATCTCCGGCGTGCCGAGCCTGAGGCCGTTCACATCACCCTCCACCGCCGGCAGCGGCAGGCCGATGCCGCAGGAAAGGATGTTGACGGCGCGCAGCTTCTTCGCTGCCGCCTGCCCGCCGCCGTAAGCGGCCGCCTCGATCGCGAACTGGTGCGAGGTCGTCATGCCCCGGTCACGGGCGAAAACTGGCACCTGCCGCTCGCTGAGCGCTTCGGCCAAAGCTTTGGCCGTCTTCGCCATCTCCTGCGCATAGGCGCGGCCATGCGCCTTCCAATCGAGCAGCGAGACGGCGAGCGAGGCCGATTTCGCCGCGTCGAAATTGGCGGTGAGGCCGGGATAGGCGATGGCGTCGAGCTTCCGGGCGATCTCGGCGTCATTTGTCACGATCAGGCCGGAAGGCGGCCCGCCAAGGCTCTTGTAGGTGCTCATCGTCATCAGATGAGCGCCCTCCTCCAGCGGCTGCTGCCAGCCATGGCCGGCGATCATGCCGGACATATGCGCCGCATCGAACAGCACGATCGCGCCGATCTCGTCGGCGATGGCACGGATCTCGCGGATCGGGTGCGGGAAGAGATTGAGGCTGCCGCCGATCGAGATCAGCTTCGGCTTGAGGCGCAGCGCATCGGCCCGCAATTTCTCGACATCGACGGTATAGCGTACCGGATCGATCGGCGCCGGATGCGTGACGATGCCGTAGAGCCCGGCCGCGCCGGCGCCGTGATGGGTGACATGCCCGCCGATCTCGCCGGGCGGCGCGATGATGCAGTCGCCGGCCTTGGCCGCGATCATGAAGGCATAGAGATTGGCGATCGCGCCGGAAGGCACGCGGATTTCGGCATATTTCGCGCCGAACACCTCGGCCGCGAGCTCGGCGGCGATGATCTCGATCTGCTCGATCGCCTCAAGCCCCATCTCGTATTTGTCGCCGGGATAGCCGAGCGAGGGCCGCGCCCCGATCCCCGCCGAGAGCAGCGCCTCGGCCTTCGGATTCATGACATTGGTCGCGGGGTTGAGGTTGACGCAATCGCGCTCATGGATGGTCCGATTTTCGGCGGCAAGCGCATCGATCCGCGCCGCGATCGCATCGAGCGGCTGGCTCGCCGTCTCAGCCGCAACCTTGAGCACATAGTCCTCGCTCGCCTGCGGAACCCAGTCGCGCCTTCCCAATGCCGTCATTTCGCTTGTCTCCCGAACCGACCGATCGCTTATTGGCGCCATAACAGCGGTTTGCCGGTCCGCGCGCAAACGAGTATTCATAGCTCGCAGGCTGAGGAATTCTCAGCCTCAACGGAGAGAACGCCTTGCCGGTCAAGCCGCCGCGCCCACGCCTGCCCTCGCTCAATGCCTTGCGCGCCTTTGAAGCTGCCGCACGCATGGAAAGCTTCGCCAAGGCTGCCGACGAGATCGGCGTCACGGCCGGTGCCGTCACCCAGCAGATCAGGCAGCTCGAAGCGACATTGGGCTTCGCTGTCTTCCGGCGCCTGCCGCAGGGCGTCGCCCTGACCGATGCGGCACGCGAAGCCCTGCCGCGCCTGACGCGCGGTTTCGATATGCTGGGGCAGGCGGTGCAGATTTTGCGCGAGGCGCAGCCGCATCGGCCACTCGCCATCGCCGCCCTGCCCTGCATCGCCCAGCTCTGGTTGTCGCCGCGCCTGCCGGTGCTGCAGGCTGCATTCCCGGACTTGCAGATTTCGATTGCGGCGATGGAGGAGCCACCCGATCCGCAGCGCGACCCGTATGACCTTTCGCTGTTCTACAGGGAGGCCGCACCACATAGCGACGGACTTCAACTGGCGGACGATGCAATCCTGCCCGTCTGCGCGCCCTCTCTCGCTGCGAAGCTATCTTCACCGGCCGATCTCGCCAGACAGACGCTGCTGCATGATGCAGTCTGGCGCGGCGACTGGGCGTGCTGGCTCGCCTTCGCCGCGCTCGGCGCCAAGGTCGATCCGAGCCGCGGACCGGCCTTCTCGCTTTACAGCCTGGCGCTGGATGCCTGCCTGTCGGGCTCAGGCGTCTTGATGGGCCGGATGAGCCTCGTCGGCTCTCACCTCGCGACGGGCAGGCTCGTCGCGCCCTTCCCGCAGGCAATGCCGACGCCGGACCGCTTGACGCTGGCGACAGCGACAGCAACCGGCGCACATCCGCGCCGGGCCGAGATCATGGACTGGCTCGCCGGCTCAGCCCGTCAGATATAGGCGCCGCAATCTCCGGCGAGCGTCTGGTCCATCGAGCGCGAGGGCTCGGCACAGCCCGCCTCCCCGACCACCTTGGCCGGTACGCCTGCCACGGTCTTGTTGCGCGGCACGGGCTGGAGCACGACCGAGCCGGCCGCGATGCGGCTGCATTGGCCGACCTCGATATTGCCGAGGATCTTGGCGCCGGCGCCAATCAGCACGCCCTTGCGAATCTTCGGGTGGCGATCGCCGCCCTGCTTGCCGGTGCCGCCCAGCGTGACGCTGTGCAGCATCGAGACATCGTCCTCGATGACGGCGGTCTCGCCGACGACGAGCCCGGTCGCGTGGTCGAGGAAGATGCCCTTGCCGATCCGTGCGGCCGGGTTGATGTCGGTCTGGAACACCTCCGACGAGCGCGCCTGCAGGTAGAGCGCGAAATCGCGCCGGTCGCGCTTCCAGAGCCAATGCGCCAGGCGGTGGCATTGCAGCGCGTGGAAGCCCTTGAAGAACAGCACAGGCTCGAGCACGCGGTAGCAGGCGGGGTCGCGGTCCAGCACCGCCATCACGTCGGCGCGCATGCCGATGCCGATCGTCTCGTCGCTGGCCATCGCTTCGGCAAAGCCCTGTTCGATCAGGTCGGCGGTCACCGCGGGGTGGCCGAGCCTTGCCGCGACGCGATGCGCGACGGCGCATTCGAAGCTCGGCTGGTTCAAGACGGAAGCGACGATCAGCGTGCCGAGCGCCGGCTCGGCAGCGACGGCCGCCTCGGCCTCGGTCCGCAGGCGGGACCAGACGGGATCGACCCGGTCGAGCCCGGTTGCCAAGTCGCGTGCTTCCACGGCGGAGCGCCCTGACGGCATGGTCATTCTCCGAAAAGGATGGTTCGGCGGAAGGACAGCCTAGCCCGAAGCAGGCGTCCGCATCAAAAGCTCAGGCCGAACCGAAGTTGAATCGAAAAGCGAGGCAGCGGAATCAGATTTTCAGGGAAGATCGACAACACATTGGCGTCGCCCGCTTTTCCGGTTTGCCTCTATTCATCGCGGAGGTTCTCACAAACCCGCGAGGAAGTCGAGGACGGCCTGCTTGTGGCTCTTGTCGCCGACCGCGAGATTGTGGTCGCGCCCGACGATGTCGAAGGAGACGGCGCCGGGAATGAGCGCCGCCAGCTCCGGCCCGGAGCCCGACACGTCGTCCTTGGTGCCGACGCTGATCAGGGTCGGCACGGTGATCTGCCCGACCTGCTCGGCGGTCAAGGTCTGGCGCGAGCCGCGGATGCAGGCGGCCAGCGCCTTGAGATCGCTCTTGGTCTGCTCGGCGAAGGCGCGGAACATCCGCTGCATCGGATCGGTGAGCACATCGAGCGAGGGGGCCTCCATCGCATCGGCGATGCCGAGCGGCAAACCGACGCCCTCGACGAGATGGATGCCGAGCCCGCCGAGCAGCAGCGCCTCACACCGGCGCGGATGCGCCAGCGCCAGATGCGCCGAGATGCGAGCGCCCATCGAATAGCCCATCACCGCCGCGCGCGGGATGTCGAGATGGTCCATCAGCCGGCGCACATCCTCGGCCATGACCTGCGAGGAATAGGCGGCGGGGTCGTAGAGCTTCTCGCTCTCGCCATGGCCGCGATCGTCGAGCGCGACGACGCGGTAGCCGGCATGGGTCAGCGTCTTCGTCCACTGGGTATTGACCCAGTTGATCACATGCGAGGAGGCGAAGCCGTGGACGAGCACCACGGTACGGTGCTTCGGCACGTCGCTGGTCGGCGCCATGTCGATGAAGGCGATCTTCACGCCGTCGGAAGAAAAGCTCTGCATGCGGGTCTCGGATCGCAAGATCGGAACGGTCGCCCTTCCCTGCCATGACCGGGCGGCTTTGGGTACCCGCTACCGCGCGGCTTGCTTATGAGCGCCTGCCATGATGAACGATTGACACATGACTCAGCCTGCGCCCCGCGAATCGTCACGCCTCGCCATCGTCGACATCGCTCGCGGCGTCGCGCTCATGGCGATGTTCGTCTATCATTTCGCCTATGATCTCTCGAATTTCCGGCTGATCGAGACCGATATCGTCGCCGAGCCGGGCTGGCGGCTGTTCGCCCGCGGCATCGCCGGCACCTTCCTGACCATCGTCGGCTTCAGCCTCGTGCTCGCCTCGCGCAAGGGCCTGGACAGCACGGCTTATTTCAAACGCCTCGCCATGGTCGCAGGCGCGGCGGCCCTGGTCACGCTCGGCACCTGGCGATTCATGCCCGGCGACTTCATCTTCTTCGGCATCCTGCACCATGTTGCGGTGGCGAGCGTGCTTGCCCTGCCCTTCCTGCGCCTGCCGGTCGTCGTCGTCGCGCTGGCCGCGGTCATCGCCTTCGCGCTGCCCTCCTTCGTTGCCCATCCGCTGCTCGACCAGCCCTGGGCCGATTGGCTGGGCTTCTCGCGCGCGCCGATCCAGACCGCCGATTTTGTGCCCGTCTTCCCCTGGTTCGGCTGCGTGCTGAGCGGCATCGTACTGGCTCGGCTCGTCTTGCCTCGCTTGGCCGGCATGGCGATCGCCGGCTGGCAGCCGGGCAACAAGGCGACCCGAATCGTCGCCTGGGGCGGGCGGCACAGCCTGCTGGTCTATCTCATCCACCAGCCGCTCTTCATCGGCGCGCTGATGCTGGCGACCCAGGTCGTTTCCCCGCCCTCGCCGGAGGAACGCGCCTTCCGGAACGAGTGCCAGCGCAGCTGCGCCGGCCCCAATGCGCCGGAACAGGTCTGCCGGATGGTCTGCGCCTGCACCGTCGACGGGCTCAAGCGCGAGCAACTCTGGCAGAAGGCGCTCGACAACCTGCTCTCGCCGCAGGAAAGTGCCCGGATGACCGAGCTTGCCCGCGCCTGCCTGCGCGACGGGCGCTGATGCGAAAGAGCGCACTGGCGTCAGACGGGTTCACGCGATAGGTTGCGGCCGAATTCCAGGCTTTCGAAGAGCGACGACCATGGCCGCCACCGGCATTCCGCATTTCCAGAACGACCCCGGCGTCGCCGTGATCCATGTCGGCGCGCGTGAGTTCATGTGCATCGGCGCCAAGCCGCCCTTCGATCACCCGCATGTCTTCCTCGACATGGGCGCGGACCACGAGATCATCTGCCCCTATTGCTCGACGCTGTTCAAATACGAGCCGTCGCTGAAGGGCGCCGCCTGCCTCCCACCGGAATGCGCCTACACGGATTCGGCCAAGGCCGCCTGAAGCTGACATTCCACCGGTGGCGCGGGTTCTGAGGGGCATCCGCGCCTCGTCTTCCCTTTCCGTCATCGAAGGCGTTCGATCCCCGTGTCCGCTCCTCATTTCGTCATCGCCGGCGCCGGCATCGGCGGCCTGACCATGGCCCTGTCGCTGGCGCGGCGCGGCATCACCGCAACCGTCGTCGAGAAGCGCACCGGCTTCGGCGAGACCGGGGCCGGCCTGCAGGTCACCTCCAATTCCGGCCGCGTGCTCGATGCGCTCGACCTCGCTTTGCCGCTGAAGCGCGTCAGCGTCACTTCACACGGGCTGATGATCCGGCGCTGGGCCAATGGCGCGCCGGTGCTGGAAATGCCCTCCAGCCCCGAGCGCATGCCGACGCCGTTCCGCATGATGAAACGCAACGACCTCCACACGGTCCTGCTCGACGCCGCCCGTGCGATGCCGAATATCCGCCTGATGGTCGGCCGCAGCGTGGATGAGGTCAGCCAGAACGCCGATGGCGTTACGGTCGGACTGACCGCGCGCGACGGTGTCGGCGGGACGCTCTCCGCCCTCGGGCTGATCGGCGCCGACGGACTGTGGTCCCGCGTCCGCGATCTCACCGGCGATGCTTCCCCGCCGGTCTTCACCGGTTACGAGGCCTGGCGCGCGGTGGTTCCGGCGCATGTCGGCGACAAGCCGCGCGTGACGCTGCACATGGGCTCCGGCCGCCATGCCGTGCATTACCCCGTCGCCGCCGGCCGGGAGATCAACCTCGTCGTCGTCCGCCAGGCGAAGGAGGCCCGCGAGGGCTGGTCCCGCGACGGCGACCGCAACGTCCTGACCGAGCATCTCGCCGGCGCCTCGCCCGGCCTGCGCGAGCTCACCGGCGCCGCCGAAGGCTGGCAGGTCTGGTCGCTGTTCGATCGCAAGCCAGCCGCCATGGCCAAGGGCAGGATCGCACTGATCGGCGACGCCGCCCATCCGATCCTGCCCTTCCTGGCCCAGGGTGCCTCGCTCGCCGTCGAGGATGCCGCTGTGCTCGCCCGCCTGCTCGCCGAGACCCTCAGTCGCGAGGGTGCTAACGGCGTGCCCATGGCCTTCGCCGCCTATGCCGCCGCTCGCGCCCAGCGCGTCGCCCGCGTGCAGGAGGAAAGCCGGGGCAATGGTCGCAACTACCACATGGGCTGGCCGTTCAGCATTGCCCGCGATTTTGCGCTGAAACGGCTGGGGCCGGAGGGCCTGCGCAATCGCTATGGCTGGCTCTACGACTGGCAGGATGCGGCCTGACCGCGCAGCAGACCTCGCCAAAGCCGCAATCGGTTCCTATCTCTGTGTCGGAGGAAGGGACCGACACCACATGATCCGCGTCAATCTCTACGAGCAGCTCAACGGCCGCGCCCGCGCCATGCCGCGCTGGCAGGCTTGGCTTGCCATGGCGGCGAGCCTCGTCGTCGGCGTCACGCTGTTCCTACTGGCTGCAAGCCTCGCGCTCATCCTGATCCCGATCGTGCTGGTCGTCGGCGCGATCGCAGTCTGGCGCCTCAAGGCCAAGCTGAAGGCGGCTGGCATCGACCCGGCCAATCCGTTCGCCAACCAGCGGCGTCAGCCCGATCGCGTCGAGGTCATAGACGCCGAATACCGCATCATCGAGCCGGACGAGCCGCGGCGTTAAAGCATCGGCCCGAAAAATGGCATGCGCTTTTCGGAAAAGCGATGCGGATTAGGCTTCAGAACCCGCCCTTCAGCAGGACGCCGGCCGCCGCACAGATCGCGAGAACCGGCGCCATTCCGAGCTTGAAGCGCAGCAGCGCGATGGCGGCTCCGGCCGCCAGCAAAGCCGCGCGCCAATCCAGCGATGACAGGACAGGCACCTCCGGGCTCATCCCGAGCAGGGACAGGCTGTAGACCTCGCGGAAGAGGACATGCAGCCCGAACCAGAGCGCGAGATTGGCGATGACGCCGACCACCGCCGCGGTGATCGCCCCGAGCGCCGCCGAAACCGCCCGGTTGCCGCGCAAAGCCTCGACATAGGGCGCGCCGAGGAAGATCCAGAGGAAGCACGGCGCGAAAGTCACCCACACCGTCAGCAGCGCCCCGAGCCCGCCGGCGACCAGCGGCGGCAAGCTGCCCGGTGCCTGGAAGGCGGCGAGGAAGCCGACGAATTCGAGCACGAGGATGAGCGGCCCCGGCGTCGTCTCGGCGAGGCCGAGCCCGTCGAGCATCTCGCCGGCTGTCAACCAGCCAAAGCCGTCGACAGCCGCCTGTGCGACATAGGCCAGAACCGCATAGGCCCCGCCGAAGGTCACGACCGCCATCGCGCTGAAGAAACCGCCGATCTGCGTCCAGACGCTGGCCGAACCCGCCAGCAACCAGAACAAGGCAATCGGCCCAAGCCAGAGCGGCAGCCAGATGGCCAGCACGCGCGCCGCGCGCCCCGTCGAAGGCTTCACATGGTCGAGTTCTCCCCGAGCGAGCAAGCCGTCGAGCAGTCCCTCTCCCGCGGCATTCGCAGCGCCGCCCGCATTCGCCTTGCCAAACCAGCCGGGCCGGATGCCTCTGCCGGCCCAGCCTGCAAGCCCGGCCAGCAGCACGATGAGCGGAAACGGCAACTTGAACAGGAAGATGCCGGCGAAGGCTGCAACGGCGACGCCGACCATCGCACGGGTCTTCAACGCCCGGCGGCTGATCCTCAGCCCTGCCTCGATGACGATGGCGAGCACCGCCGCCTTCACGCCGAAGAACAGGCCGTCGACCAACGGCACATGGCGCCAGGTGACATAGAGAATGCTGAGCCCCAGCATCACCAACGCGCCGGGCAGGACGAACAGCAGGCCGGCGATCAGCCCGCCGATCGTCCGATGCATCAGCCAGCCGATATAGACGGCGAGTTGCTGTGCCTCCGGCCCTGGCAGGAGCATGCAGTAGTTCAGCGCATGCAGAAAGCGCTCCTCGCCGATCCAGCGACGCTCCTCGACCAGCTCCTTGTGCATCAAGGCGATCTGGCCGGCCGGTCCGCCGAAGGACAGAAACCCGATCTTCGCCCAGATACGGGTCGCCTCGCCGAGCGTCGGGAGCCGCGCCGACGGCTCCGGCTCCCTCACCTGATCCGGCATCACTCGATCCGGCTGACCAGGATCTTGTCGATGCGGCGGCCGTCGAGATCGACGACCTCGAAGCGCCAATGGCCCTTGTCGAAGCTCTCGCCGACATTCGGCAGATGGTTCATCTCGGCCAGGATAAAACCGGCGACCGTCTGGAAATCGGCGTCGCGCGGGATCGGGATGCCGAGCTCGTGCGAGAACTCGTCGACCTGCATCCAGCCGGCGACGAGATAGGAGCCGTCGGCGCGGGTCACGATCGCCGGCTCATCCTCTTCTTCCTCCTGGAAGGCGCCGATGATCGCCTCCAGCACGTCGCCGGGCGTGATGATGCCCTCGAAATGGCCGTACTCGTCGAAGACCAGCGCCATATGCACGCGGCTGGAACGAATCTCGCGCAGCACATGCAGCGAGTCGGCAGTGTCCATCACGATCGGCGCCTCCTGCACCAGCGCGCGCAGATCGTGCGTATCGCCGGCCTGAAGGAATTCGATCAGATCCTTGACCAGGACCACGCCGACGATCGAATCGGCTTCGCCGTCCTGCACCGGCAGGCGCGAGCGTCGCGTCGCGCGCAATTGCGTGCGGATTTCCTCGGCAGTGTCTTCGAGATCGATGACATCGACCTCGCGGCGCGGCGTCATCAATGCGCGTGCCGAACGGTCAGCGAGGCGCATGACGCCCGCGATCATCTCGCGCTCGTCGCGCTCCAGCACGCCGGCCGTCTCGGCTTCCGCGATGATGGTGCGAACCTCTTCCTCGGTGACCTTCTCCTCGGTTTCGCCCTTCTGGCCGAGCAGGCGCAGGACGGCCTTGCCGGAGATGTCGAGCAGGAAGACGATCGGGGCGCCGACCTTCGAGAGAAGCGACATCGCAGGAGCGACGCGGGCCGCGACCCGCTCGGGGTCGCGCAGCGCGATCTGCTTCGGCACGAGCTCGCCGAGGATCAGCGAGAGATAGGTGATCGCGACGACGACGATGCCGACACCGAGCGTATCCGACATGGACGGAGAGAAACCATGCGTGCCCAGCCATTCCGACAGGCGCGCGCCCAGCGTGGCGCCCGAGAACGCGCCCGAAAGGACGCCGACGAGCGTAATGCCGATCTGCACGGTGGAGAGAAAGCGGCCGGGGTCTTCCGCCAATCGCAAGGCGGTTGCGGCCCCCTTGTTGCCCTGATCGCTGAGAACCTTGAGACGTGCGCTGCGTGACGAAACCACGGCGAGTTCCGACATCGAAAGGAGACCATTGACGATCGTCAGCGCCACGACGATCAGGATTTCGGTTAACAAAACCAGCCTGCTTGCTGCGAAACCACGACATCTGGCGGTCCGCTTCCAGCCCCCTTATAGCGGATCACGGCCCCAACGCGATGGGCGCGGCGAAAGATTCGTGAGCGGATGATGCGCAAGCCCAATTTCTGGCAGCCGACCGCCGACGCACAGGCCGGCACCGATCCTCGCCTGCACGCGCCTTCGGCGCAGCGCAATCGCGAGGCGATACTCGCCGTCCTGACCGATATCCTCCCTTCGTCCGGGCGCGTGCTGGAGATCGCCTCCGGGTCCGGCGAGCATGCCGTGCATTTCGCGCGCGCCCTGCCCGGCCTGACCTTCCAGCCGAGCGATCCCTCGCCCGAGGCGGTGACGAGCATCGCGGCCTGGACGCGAGAATCCGGCCTCGCCAACATCCTCGCACCACTTGTCATCGACGCCGCGGCGTCGGACTGGCCGGTCGAAACAGCCGACGCGATCCTCTGCATCAACATGATCCATATCGCGCCCTGGGCTGCGGCCGAGGGACTGTTCCGGCAGGCGGGGCGCCTGTTGAAGCCGGGCCAGCCGCTCTATCTCTACGGCCCCTATCGCCGTCCGGACCGCCCCTTGGAGCCGAGCAACGCAGCTTTCGACGACAGCCTGCGCAGCCGCGACCCGGCCTGGGGCCTACGGGAACTGGACGCCGTCGCGGCCCTCGGCGCGGCGAACGGGTTCGTAGCACCGGAGATCGTCGAGATGCCCGCGAACAACCTGAGCCTGATTTTTCGGACCGATTGAGCGAATCCGGGCTTGCAGGCGCCCTCAAGCTTCACGCGCAAGCCGGCGCCCCCTCATCCATTGGTTGAACTGGCGAATCGGACGGCAGCCGAACTACCCCGAGAATCTGTTTTCGGGGGCATCATGATCAAGCGCATTTTCTGTCTCGGCCTGCTGGCCTTCGCTCTGGCCGGCTGCGTCACGGCCCAGAACCCGCTCTCCCGGCAGGATGTCGAAGCCATGCGCCTTGCCAGCGTCCATGTCGCCGCCGACGCTGACGCAACGCTGTGGTGGGGGGATGGCGATCGCGCTTACGCAAGATCGAAAGGCCGCCCGGACACCGAATCCGAAGATCTTTCCAAGACGCCCGAGGCCCGGGCCTTCATCGCCAGGCTCGCCGCCGCCAAGATCGGCGCAGCGCTCGAGCAGCAGCTGAAGCCGGCCTTGACCGGCCAGCGCGCCGTGAAGGTCGATGTCAACCTGCGGCGCCTCTATGTGGCCTCCCCGATCCAGCGCGTGGTGGTGGGCGGAAGTCACGAACTGGTAGCGGACATTACCGTGGCGGATGCGAAGTCCGGCGCCGTGCTCGTCAGCCTGCCGGAATTCCGCACGGTCGCTCTGGCCGGCCAGGGCATCGGCGGCACGATCCTCGACGCGGCCTTCATGGCCGATCCGATCGATCGCCTGGCGCTGAACTTCGCCAGCCGGTTTCGTGAATGGCTGGCGCCGCAGCCGACGCCCTGAAGCGCACGGTGAAGGAATCGCCCTGCCGCCGAATTGGTGCGGACGGCGGGACTCGAACCCGCAAGCCTTTGAAGGCGCAAGATTTTAAGTCTCGTGCGTCTACCAGTTTCGCCACGTCCGCAGGCGAGACAGCGATAGCGGGCCGGCAGGGCGGGCGCAAGCCCGGCGCGTGACGCTCAATGCGGGCGGGCGGGCTTGTACCACTCGACCCCGTCGGGATCGACATAAAGACCCGGCTTCACATCGGAGCCGATGGCCTTTTCCTCCATCGGCACGCGCACCGTATCGTCACGGTCGCCGCGCTTGATATAGGGTGCGCCACCCTGGGCAGAATGGCCGTGCGTGCCGCGCCCGACGCTATTCACCTGGCCGATGATGCCGCGCCGCCCGGCGACCTTGTCCTGCAACTCCGTCACCGAACGTCCCGCGAAAGCGACCTTGGCCGTGCCCTCAACCACCGGCACGGCCCGGCGCGCGGCCCCATCGCCCGTGACGCGGACGCCGATGAAGCGCGGCACATAGCTCGCCCCGCCCTTGCCGAAGGATTCCCAGCCACCTGCCGAGACGATCTGCGCGCCGCAGCGCTTGTGGCTGCGCTCGCAGGCCGCGCGCGAACCGTAGCGCGGCGCCGCCTGCTCGAATTCGGCGCGGGCATTGCGATAAGCGAACTCGCACTGTTCAGCTGTCAGCTTGCCGGCCTCGACGCATTCGTCGCGGCGAACATAGACCGCGCCGGGGGCCTGCGCGGCGAGATCGGCCGGCCCCGTCAGCGACAGGACGGGCGCGAGGGTGGCGACGCGCAACAGCGCCAGGGCGGAACCCGGAATCATCATGCGGCGTAATAGAATTACAATTGTGGCATTACGGCAGCGAAGCGGCCTCACAGCAGCGACCTCCGCGAGGCCGCGAGCTCCCGCGTCGCGCCGTAGTCGATCTTGCTGTTGCCGAGCACGGGAATCGCCTGCGTCACCAGGATCGCGCGCGGCACCCATAGTTCCGGAAAGCCCTGCTCCTTGGCGGCTTCCTGCAACGCGGCACGGTCGGCATCCGGCGTCTCGGTGACGAGCACGAGCTGCTCGCCCTTGCGCGCATCCGGCAGCGCGACGACGACGTGGTTCTGGTCCGGCCAGACCTTGGCGACCATGGTCTCGACCGCCGCGAGCGAAACCATCTCGCCGCCGAGCTTGGCGAAGCGCTTGGCGCGGCCGCGGATCGTGACGAAGCCGTCCTCGATCACGACGATGTCGCCGGTATCGTGCCAGCCGCCCTCGGGCGGGATGATGCGGCCGGGCTGGTCGGGGTCGAGATAGCCGGCCATGACGTTCGGCCCGCGCACGGTGAGCCTTCCGCCCTCGTGGATGCCCTCGACCGGTTCCAGCTTCGCCTCGATGCCGGGCAGGAGCTTGCCGACAGTGCCCTCCCGGATCGCAGCCGGCGTATTGACGGCCAGAACCGGCGAGCACTCGGTGCAGCCATAGCCTTCGAGGATGGTGGTGCCGTAGGGCTCCCACATCCGCTTTGTCTCGGCCTTCACCCGCTCGGCACCGGCCACGACATAGCGCACGCTGCCGAGATCGTTCTTTTCTGCAGCGCGCGCATACCCCTGCAAAAAGGTATCGGTCGCGAGCAGGAAGGTCGCCTTCATGTCGGCGATCAGTTTCGGCACCTGCTTGTAATGCAGCGGGCTCGGATAGAGCACGACCTTCATGCCGTGGAGCAGCGGCACCATCATCCCCGCGGTGAGCCCGAAGGAATGGAAGGCCGGCAGCGGGTTCATGAAGACGTCGTGCTCGGAGATCGCACCGGCCGCATGGGCGAAGACCTGCCGCGCGTTCGAAACGATATTGGCATGGCTCAGCGCCACGCCCTTCGGCTTGCCCTCCGTGCCGGAGGTGAAGAGGATCACGGCGGTGTCGTCGGGCCGCGCCTCATAGGAGCGATGCACAAGGCCTGGCGCCAGGCCCTGCAAGGCGCCGAGCGCCTTGTCGAAGCTGGTGATCTCCTTGCGGATGTCTTCGAGATAGACGATCCGCCGCCCCTCTCCCAAGGCGGCGATCTCGTCGTCGAGCTTGCCCTGGTCGACGAAACGGCGCGAGGTGACGATGGTCTTGAGCTGCGCCAGCTCCGCCGCCGCACGCAGGTTGCGGACGCCGGCCGTGAAATTCAGCAGCGCCGGCACCCGGCCATAAGCGAAGAGCGAGAACAGCGTCACCGCCATGCCCTGCATATTGGGCAGGAGCACGCCGACATGTTCCTTGGGCGCGGTCAATGCCGCGAGCTTGCGCCCAAGCACCAGCGAGCCGAGCACCAGCCGGCCATAGGTGATCGGCTGGCGCTCGGGATCCTCCAGCGCGATGCGGCCCCTGCCATGGCGGGCGATGGTCTGAAGCAAGGCGCGGAAGATCGTGATCCGCGCGCCCGCGGCGTCGAAGCTGGTGGCGGCCATGTCTGGCTCGTCTCCCGGTCGGCGTTTCCTCTGTCGGTCAAACTAGTGGGATCGGTACCGGTTTCAAAGCCGGGTGAAGCCAGAGAGTCCGTCATTCTCAGACGGCGCGGAGCCTCGACCCCGGAATGAGGGCAGCGATAGGCGCGGCCCGTCGAAAATTTTACCCGGATCATATTGCCATAATCAATTCACCCGGATAATAAACTCCCTTCAAGGAGCCCCCATGTCCGAGCCCGCGCCGCATACTGCCTTCCACGATACCAACCGCATCACAGGCGGGCCGCTGGCCGCCGTCGCGCTCACCGTGAAGGCGGCGCTGACGGCCGATCCCGCCGCTGCGATCCTCGTCTTCGACGATACGACCGGGAAGGTGGTCGATCTCGATCTGCGGGGTGACGACGCGGAGATCGCAGCGCGCTACGCTGCCAGCAGCAGCGACATCTCAACGTCAAGCGACGACCTGCCGCGTGGACGCGGCCGCCCGAAGCTCGGCGTCGTCGCGCGCGAAGTCACCTTGCTGCCGCGTCATTGGGACTGGCTAGCCCTGCAACCCGGCGGCGCCTCGCAGGCCCTGCGGCGGCTGGTCGACGACGCCCGCAAGGCCGATGGCGGGCGCAGCCAGGCCCGGGCAGCCCAAGAACGCGCCTACGCCTTCATCGCGACGATGGCGGGAGACCGCGAAGGCTTCGAGGAAGCGTCTCGCGCCCTCTTCGCCGGAGACGATGCACGCTTTGCCGCGCACAGCCGAAGCTGGCCGGCCGATATCCGGGCCTATGCGCAGCAGCTGCTCGCCGGCCCCGCCCTTTAGGAACCAAGGCCATGACCGCCTATCTCGCTCCAAGCTGGGAAGCCGGCCGCGATCTCTTCCGCCGGAATATCGTCGGCGAGGTCGTGATGCTCAATCTCCTGCGCTTCCGCGACTTCGCCGACTATGCCGCCACGCCGGAACTGGCCCCGGCAGAACCGATCAGCGGAGCGGAAGCCTTCGGCCGCTACATCGCCCATACGCTGCCCTACCTCGAGGCGAGCAGCGGTTCGCTGCTCTTCATCGGCGAGGGTGGGCCGTTCTTCATCGGCCCGGAAGCAGAGCGCTGGGACCGCGCGATGCTGGTCAGGCAGTCTTCCGTCCAGAACTTCATCGCCTTCGCCAGCCATGAGGGCTATCTCGCGGTATACGGGCATCGCCTGGCGGCCGTAGAGGATTCGCGATTGCTGCCGCTGGTCGCGATGGCCCCGCCTTCGGCAACCGGCATCGCGGCATAGGCGCAACGCCGAGGCGGGCTGCGCTCGGCGCCATTGCGGCGGCTTGTGCCCACGGGCATAGCCGCTGCACCGCGCTCGCCGCATCGCATGTTTCCGCAAGGCCCTTCCATCCATGACCTCCCGCGCACCATGGCTCGGCATTCTCTGCGGCTTGCTGACCTCGCTCATCTGGGGCGTCCAGTCCGTCGTTTCGCGGCACGCCATGCTGATCGACATGACGCCGGCCGATGTCACGATCCTGCGCTTCGTCTCCGCTGCGGCCGTGCTGCTGCCTTGGGCGTTCAGGAACATGCGCCCCTTTCCGGTCGGTTCGCTCGGCTGGCCGCGCGCCTGGGTGATGGCGCTGCTGATCGGCCCGCTCTACAGCCTGATCCTGGTCGGAGGGGCCCATTTCGCGCCGGCCCTGCACTCCTCGATCATCTCGCCGGGGCTGATCCCGGTCTTCACGGCGTTGCTGATCTTCCTCGTCACCGGCGAGCGCGCGGGACGCATGCGGCTCATCGGCCTCGGCATCATCGTGCTCGGCATCGGCATCTTCTCGCGCGATGCGCTCGCCCTCTCCCCATCGCGGCCCGATGCCTGGATCGGCGACCTGCTCTTCGTCCTGATCGCCTTCCTGTGGTCGATCTTCGGGCTGCTCGCCCGGCGCTGGGGCGCAAGCTCACTGGAGATCACCGCCGCCTCATGCATCCTCTCGGTGCCGCTGCTCGTGATCGTGGCGTTGACGCTGCCGATCCATATGGCGCGGATGCCCTTTGCCGAGATCCTGCTCCAGGCACTCTACCAGGGCGTCCTGGTCGGCGTCGTCGCGCTCTATCTCTATGCTCGCACGGTCGCGACGCTGGGCGCCGCCAAGGCGACGCTGTTCCTGCCGCTGGTTCCGGTCGCGACGGCCGCCGCCAGCGCGCTACTGCTGGCGGAAACGCCCTCGCCCACCGAGCTCGCCGGCATGGCGATCGTCGTCACCGGCATGCTGGTCGCGTTCCGCTCGCCCTCGACCGGCTGAGGCGGGGCCCCCGCTGCTCAGCCCTTGTGGCCCTTGGCGATCGGCTCGACATAGGAGAGCCCCAAGTCCCAGGGGAAATAGATCCAGGTGTCCTGGCTCACCTCGGTGATGAAGGTGTCGACCGTCGGCACGCCCGCCGGCTTGGCATAGACCGTGGCGAAATGCGCGTTCGGCAGCATCTCGCGCACGACGCGCGCCGTCTTGCCGGTATCGGTGAGGTCGTCGACCACCAGCACGCCCTTGCCGGTGCCGTCGCCGATCGCCTTGATGTTCGGGGCGATGTCCTTGAGCACCTGCAGCTCGGTCTGGTTCTTGTAATCGTGGTAGCTCGCGACGCAGACCGTCTCGATCATCCGCAGGCCGAGTTCGCGGCAGATGATCGCCGCTGGGACGAGACCACCGCGGGTGATGCAGACCATCGCCTCGAAGGGCCCCTTCTCGGCGAGGCGCCAGGCGAGCGCGCGGGCATCGCGATGGAACTGATCCCAGGAAACCGGGAAAGCCTTGTTCGAGGACGGTTCGGCCATGGACAGCGCTCCGGACTTGGTCGACGCGAAAAGGCGCCGGTTTCAGACCGAAAAGCCTATCGGCGCGCGCCTGACAAGAGGCGCGCGCCGAACATCCCCAACCGAGCGTCGATAAACCGCCTCAGAATTCGGCCCAGCCGTCCGCCGTGCCGCCGCCGGCTACCCGCCGGCCGCGCATGACCGGCGCTGGCGCGCGGGCCGGCGCGGGAGGGGCGGAATGGACCAGTTGCGGCGCAGCCCTGTGCCGGTCGCCGTCAAGCTGGAAGGCCGAGACCATCGTGCTCAGCGCGGCGGTCTCCTGCTGGAGATCGCGGGCGACCTTGGCGCTCTGCTCGGCGAGCAGCGAGTTCTGCTGGGTGATCTCATCCATATGCGCGACGGTCCGGGCCATCTCGTCGATGCCGTTCGCCTGCTCGGTCGTCGCCTGCGAGATCTCGCTGACGGTGGAGGCGACCTTGGAGGCAGCGCCGACGATCTCGCCCAGCGTCGTTCCGGCATCCTTGACCAGGCCGACGCCGGCTTGAATCTGCTGCGCAGAATTCGCGATCAACGTCTTGACGCCATTGGCGGATTCGCTGCAGCGGGCGGCCAGCGCCCGCACTTCGGTCGCAACCACGGCGAAGCCGCGCCCGGCATCCCCGGCCCGCGCCGCCTCGACCGCGGCGTTGAGCGCGAGAAGATTGGTCTGAAAGGCGATCTCGTCGATCATCGAGATGATCTCGGAAATCCCGGACGAGGCCTGCTCGATCCGCCCCATCGCCGCGACCGCCTCGGTCACGATGGCGCCACCGCGCGCCGCGACCTCGCTCGCCTCGTTGCCGAGCTGGACCGCCATCTTCGAATTGCCGGCGCTATGCTTGACCGATGCGGCGAGCTCTTCGGTCGTCGCCGCCGTCTCCTGCAGGCTCGCAGCGTTCGCTTCGGTCCGCTCGGCCAGTTGCTGGCTGTCGGAGGTGATCTTGAGCGAGGCGCCATCGATGCGAGCCGAGATGTCGCGCACCGTGCCAACCACCTCCGCCAGCGTGTCGAGCAGATCGTTGACGCCGGCGCAAAGCGTCGCCACCTCCCCGCTTTTGCCGTCGAGCGGCACGCGTCCGGTCAGGTCCTTGCCCTTGGCCCGGTCGATCACCGCGCTCGTTTCCTTCACAGCCGCCTCGAGCTGCTTGCCCTTGAAGGTCGCTGTGATGTCGGAGGCGAATTTGACGACCTTGTAGGGCCGGCCTTGCGCATCGAGGATCGGGTTGTAGCTCGCCTGGATCCAGATCTCCTTGCCGCCCTTGCCGATGCGTCGATACTGGCCGGCATCGTATTCGCCGTGGCCGAGGCGTTCCCAGAAGGCACGATAGGCCGATGACTCGCGCTCGGCCGGATCGACGAACATGCGGTGGTGCTGTCCCACGATCTCGGGCAGCGAATAGCCGAGGACGCTCAGGAAATTCTGGTTCGCCGTCAGGATCTTGCCGGTGAGATCGAATTCGATCACGGCCTGCGCCTTGTCGATCGCGGCGCGCTGGCCCTCGAGATCGGCAAGGCGGTTCTTCTGCTCGGTAACGTCGAAGGCGTATTTGATGACGCCGACCGGCTTGCCGCCTGCCCCCATGATCGGGTTGTAGCTCGCCTGGATCCAGATCTCCTTGCCGCCCTTGCCGAGCCGGAGATACTGCCCCCGCGAGAACTCGCCTCGGCCGAGATCGGCCCAGAACTGCTTGTAGGCGGGACTGGCCTTCTCCTCGGGCGTGACGAACAGGCTGTGATGCTGGCCCTTCACCTCCGCCAGCGTGTAGCCCATCGCCGACAGGAAGTTCTCGTTGGCATCAAGGATCTTGCCTTCGAGATCGAACTCGATCCGCGCTTGCGAGCGGTTGATCGCGTCCAACTGCCCCGCAGCGTGCCGATTCGAGAAAAGGCCGGAAAAAAGCGGCATCTGAGATCCCCCTCGGCGCGGCCCCCGCATGAGGCGTCATCGGGCCGGCGTCATCCTGAAAGCCGTTTTTGGATGCCCGCGACGCGGAAGCGCAGCAGGAGAGGCCGAATGCTGTCCGGCCACCCCTCGAATATCGCATCAATCGGTTTATGAATGGTTGCTATATAGAATTTAATTCAACTTGTAGTAGAAAAATTTTCTAGCAACGATATGTTGCCTCCAGGAAATACGCCGCAAAATCAAACGAAGAGTATAATATCAAGAACGAAAACAAAAAATCTCCGTGAGGTTGTACAAAAAATCGCAAAAGTTGTATAAACTACGCTCGAGAGACCGCCCTTTGCTTTTCCGAGGCCACCATGGCCTTCACAGCAGCCACCGCAACGAGCAGCTTCTCGGCATCGCGGGACCTGACGACGATATTCGTATCGGGGCCGGTTTCCGACCAGAACGGATAGGAGCCGATCGAGACTCCCGGATGGGCCTTCGCGATCTCGGCGAGCGGCCCGCCGATATCCCCCTCGCGCAGCCCGGTCTGCACCGTCTCGGACAGCACTTTCGCGCCCGTCTGCAGCGTCGGGCCGATGACGTCGAGCATCGCCTGCATGATCGCGGGCACGCCGGCCATCACGTAAACGTTACCGATATGAAAGCCCGGCGCCTTTGAGATCGCATTCGCGACCAGGTCAGCCCCGGCGGGAATCCGCGCCATGCGCATGCGGGCCTCGTTGAGATCCGCCGGCGAGAAGCGCTCCGACAGCATCGCGACGGCACGAGGATCGTGGTCGATGGTGACGCCGAAAGCGGCCGCGACCGCATCCGCCGTGATGTCGTCATGGGTCGGCCCGATACCACCAGTGGTGAAGACATAGGTGTAGCGGCCGCGCAGCGCGTTCAGCGCCGCGACGATTTCATCGGAAACATCAGGCACGACGCGGACTTCGCGCAGCTCGACGCCGATATTAGTGAGATACTCGGCGATATAGCCGATATTCTTGTCCTTCGTCCGCCCGGACAGGATCTCGTCGCCGATCACCAGGATCGCGGCCGTGACGATGGTGGCGGAGGAACTGGATTCGTTGGCGGACATGGCGGCGCTCCTGGCTTTCAGCCAAGAGCTAGGCTTTCCCCGCGAAGGGCTCAAGCGCCGCTGCGGGCGCGCCGGCCATGCCGCAGGCGCGCGTTCAGGCCGGCTTGCGCTCGAAGACGAGGTTGAGCCGCGTCTGGGCGACGAGCGTGTAGCCGCTGCGCGCGAGCAAGCCGGCGAGATCGGTCTGCCAGCGCTGGCGCGAATCCTCGATGATGATGAAGCCCGGCCAGAGCGCCTGCGGCGCATCGCGCAGGAAGGGCTCGAGAATCAGATCCTCGGCGCCTTCGACATCGAGCTTGATCGCATCGATGCGCTCGTAGCCTTCGCCCTGGACCAGTGAGAGCAGCGTCATCGCCGGCACCTTGACCGAGGTTGCCGCACTCGAATTCAGGATGCGGACACTCGATTCGCCGCGATTGATCGGGTCGATGAACAGGGTCAGCTCGCCCGGCTTGTCGGCCAGCGCGCAGGCCACCGCCTTCACCGTTCCGAACGGATTCTGCGCGATGTTGAAGGCGAGACGGGCGAATATCTCGGGCTGCGGCTCGACAGCGAGAATCCGTGCGCCCCGCCCGGCCCGCGCCGCGACGAAAAGCGAATAGGCACCGATATTCGCGCCGATATCGATGAAGGTGAAACCCTCCCGCAGCCGCGAGACCAGCAGTTCCCGCTCGACCGCATCGAAGTATTGCGGCGTGAACAGGACGCGCTTCTCGCAGACATTGCCGCTCGGGTAGAGGCGCATCCTCGCCCCCAGCGACTCGATATCGACGGGCGCGCCGTCGAGCGAACGCAGCCCGAGGCGGCGCAGCGCATAGGCGATCTTGCGCCCGAGGAAGCTGTCGGACGCTCCGCGCGTCCAGGCGATGATGCGCGCGAGATAGGCTTTCGGGGCGAAGGCGCCGAAAGGCTGCTCTTCCGCCGGGTTCTGTTCTGTCATGGCCATTGCGCCAGCCTGATACACCTCGGCGCGCTCCGGCGCCAGTCGTCGCTGGCGGCCTCAGTGCCCGTCGGCGAAGCGGGCGTGAATTTCTCCGAACCGCGGCGCGATCTCGCGGAAGATGTCGACGAGTTGAGGATCGAACTGCCGCCCGCGTTCGCCGATCACCACCGCGACCGCCTCGTCATGCGTCATCGCTTCCTTGTAGACCCGCTTGGTGACCAGCGCGTCATAAACGTCGGCGATCGCCATCAATCGTCCGGAGAGCGGAATGGCCTGGCCGGCGAGCCCTTGCGGATAGCCCGTCCCGTCCCAGCGCTCGTGATGCGTATGGGCGATTTCCTTGGCGAGCCTCAGGAACGAGCTGGAGCCGCCGAGATGGCGCTCGGCATCGGCGATGGCGATACGTCCGAGCTCGGCATGGGTCTGCATCGTCGTCCGCTCGTCGTCGTCGAGCCGGCCAGGTTTCAGCAGGATGCTGTCGGGAATGCCGACCTTACCGATATCGTGCAGTGGCGCAGACTTGAACAGCAGATCGAGCATCGCATCGTCGAGTTCCCCGGCGAACAGACCCCGTTCGCGCGCGCCCTCGGCCAGCACCCGCAGATAGTGCTGGGTGCGCCGGACATGGTTGGCCGTCTCGTTGTCGCGCGTCTCGGCCAGCGAGGCCATGGCCAGGATGACGGCGTCCTTGGCGCGCTCCGCCTCCTCCAGCGCCGCCGAGAGCGAGTTCACCAGCGCGATATTGGTCATGGCGACGGCCGCACTGTTGGCGATCCGCCTGAGCGCCCGGATCACCTCCGGCGCCGGCCGGTGGCGATGCGCCCAATAGGCGCCGATCGCGGCGACGGGATCATCCTGTCGGACCGGCACCATCACTAGGCTACGCACGAAGGTCGGGCGATAGGCCTCATGCGGTATCCGCTCGTCCTCGTCGATATCCTCGATGACGACGACTTCAGCATGCCGCATCGCCCAGCCGGAAATGCAGCTATCCATCGGGAAACGCTGGCCCTTCCAAAGCGGCGCGACCGCATCCTCGTCGGCATAGTAGCAGCGGCCGTTGTCGCGCAGGATGAAGCTGATGCCGTCGGCACCGGTGAGTCCGCGGGCATTGCGGCGCACGACTGCCATCACCTCGTCGATACCGCGCGCCATCGCAAGGTCAAGCAACAGCTGGTCAAGCGCGCTGAGCGTCGGATCGGAGGAATCAGCCGGCGCCTGGGAAACTGACGCTTTCATGTGTCCAAGAGGAAGCATGCCGGGCGGACGAAAGGTGCGCGCGGTAATCTGCCGCAAAAAAGTTACAATTCCGCCAACGTCGGCACAATGACCGCCTGTGCGTTACTGACCTGGCGGCAATGCACGCGCTGCGCCGGCCTCCCGCACGGCAACCGGCTTGCGTGCGCCATCAAACGCAATAGATAAGAGGGCAAGGAGTTTTCCGCGCGCAATGACCTTCGAAGATACCATCGGCCGTTCGCGTTCGCGCGAGCCCGCCATCAAGATTCACGGCCCCGAGGCCTTCGCGGCCATGCACAAGGCCGGCCGGCTGACGGCCGCGGGGCTCGACATGCTCGGCTCCTACGTCAAGCCCGGCGTCACCACGCAGCGCCTCGACGATCTCGCCTTCCAGTTCGCCATGGACAACGGCGCCTATCCGGCGACCCTGTTCTATCGCGGTTATACCAAGTCGATCTGCACCTCGATCAACCATGTCGTCTGTCACGGCATTCCCGACGACAAGCCGCTGCGCGAGGGCGACATCCTCAATATCGACTACACGCTGATCGTCGACGGCTGGCATGGCGATTCGAGCCGCATGTACGGCGTCGGCGAAATCTCGAGGAAGGCGGAACGCCTGATCGAGATCACATATGAGAGCCTGCAGCGCGGCATCAAGGCGGTGCGCGCCGGCGCCACCACCGGCGATATCGGCTTCGCCATCCAGCGTTATGCCGAGGCCGAGCGCTGCTCGGTGGTGCGCGACTTCTGCGGCCACGGCATCGGCCAGCTCTTCCACGACGCGCCGAACATCCTGCATTACGGCAGCCCCGGCGAGGGCGTGCTGCTGAAGCCCGGCATGGTCTTCACCATCGAGCCGATGATCAATCTCGGCAAGCCGGGCGTGAAGGTGCTCTCGGACGGCTGGACCGCCGTGACCCGCGACCGCTCGCTTTCGGCCCAGTTCGAGCATCAGATCGGCGTCACCGAGCAGGGCTGCGAGATTTTCACGCTCTCGCCCGCCGGCCTCGGCAATCCGCTCGCCGCAAGATGAGCGTGGGCATCGGCAAGGGGACAGGCAAGACATCGCGCAAAGCGCCCTCGCCTGCCGCCTCTGCCGAGGTGCCGCATTATCACGGGCATCGCGAGCGCCTGCGCACCCGCTTCGAGGAAGCCGGCGCCGAGGCGCTGCCGGACTACGAATTGCTGGAGCTGCTGCTCTTTCGCTCGATCCCGCGGCGTGACGTCAAGCCGCTGGCCAAGGAACTGATCCAGCGCTTCGGCTCCTTCGCTGAAGTGCTCGGTGCTCCCGCTGCGCGTCTCGCGGAGGTCGATGGCGTCAGCGAAAGCGTCGCGCTCGATCTCAAGATCGTCGAAGCCGCCCTGAAGCGCATGGCAAAGGGTGCGGTCGGCAAGCGGCCGGTCCTCTCCTCTTGGTCCTCGGTGCTCGACTATTGCCGGATGGCGATGGCCTTCGCCGAGCGCGAGCAGTTCCGCATCCTCTTCCTCGACAAGAAGAACACGCTGATCGCCGATGAGGTGCAGCAGACCGGTACAGTCGACCATACGCCGGTCTATCCGCGCGAGGTAATGCGGCGCGCGCTCGAACTCTCGGCTTCCGCGATCATCCTCGTCCACAACCATCCTTCGGGCGATCCCACGCCGTCCGGCGCCGACATGCGGATGACGCGCGAGCTGGTCGACATCGCCAAGCCCCTGGGCGTCGCGATCCACGACCACATCATCGTCGGCCGCGACGGCCATGCCAGCTTCCGCAGCCTCGGGCTGATCTGATGACGCAGCTCACCGTCAAGCGCGTCTACGACCCCCCTGCGCCCGGCGACGGCACGCGCATCCTAGTCGACCGGCTCTGGCCGCGCGGCGTCGCGAAGGACCGGATCGACCTCTGGCTCAAGGACCTCGCGCCCAGCGATGCCTTGCGTCACGAGTTCCACGGCCATCCCGACCGCTGGGACGAGTTCTGCGCCGCCTATGCGACCGAGCTCGGCAGCCCGTCGGCTCAGGCGGCGCTAGCGACCCTGGCCGCCGAACGGAAAAGGGGCCCGGTCGCCCTGCTCTACGCGGCGAAGGACGAGGTTCGGAATAACGCGCTGGCCTTGCGCCTGTGGCTGGACGGACGCGCGAATTCGGTCCAAGAATAGCGCAGGCATGGCCGCCCGGCGTGGCGCGACGAAGGAACAGCCGCTTTCTGCGGGGTGGTTCATCTTTGCCGAGATCAACTAAAGCGAACTGTACCTGATCAATACTGCCCATGAAAAAGGCAGACCAGATCAATTGTGTGGCTATTCTCCCTCTTCCCGAACGGCCGCGAATGCGCATAGGCTGGTTTCAACGGGGAAGAGGGCTGCATGGTCGCATTCGATGAAATGACCGGTTCGGGTACCGAGCTGAGGCCTGCCTACGCGGCTTTGGATCGCTGGCTGAAGGAGGCGCCGCCGGAGATGCTGGCGCTCAGGCGCAGCCAGGCAGAGCTGTTCTTCCGCCGCATCGGCATCACCTTCGCGGTCTATGGCGACGAGGAATCGACCGAGCGCCTGATCCCCTTCGACATCATCCCGCGCGTGCTGACCAAGCCGGAATGGACGAAGCTGGAAGCCGGCCTGCGCCAGCGCGTCACCGCGCTCAATATGTTCCTGGCCGATGTCTACGGCCCCAAGGAATGCCTGAAGGCAGGCATCATTCCGCCCGATCTGGTCTATCGCAACGCCTGCTACCAGCTCGAAATGGTCGACTTCAAGGTTCCGCACGACATCTACTGCCATATCGCCGGCATCGATGTGGTGCGCGTCGACGCGGATACCTTCTACGTTCTCGAGGACAATGCCCGCACGCCTTCCGGAGTCTCCTACATGATGGAGAACCGCGAGGTGATGCTGCGGCTCTTTCCGGAGCTGTTCTCGACGCATCGCGTGGCCCCGGTCGACAACTATCCGGACCAGTTGCTGGCGACCCTGCGCTCGGTCGCGCCACGCAGTTCCTCCTCGGACCCGACGATCTGCCTGCTGACGCCCGGCCAGTACAACTCGGCCTTCTACGAGCACTCGTTCCTTGCCGACAAACTCGGGGTCGAGCTGGTCGAGGGCTCGGACCTGCTGGTGAAGGACGATGTCGTCTACATGCGCACGACCCAGGGGCCGAAGCGCGTCGACGTGATTTACCGGCGCATCGACGACGACTTCATCGACCCCCTCGCCTTCCGCAGCGATTCCGTGCTCGGCGTCCCCGGTATCATCGGCGCCTACAAGGCCGGCAACGTCACGCTGGCGAACGCCGTCGGCACCGGCGTCGCCGATGACAAGGCGGTCTATAGCTACATGCCGGAGATCGTGAAGTTCTTCACCGGCGAGGAGCCGATCCTGAAGAACGTCCCGACCTATCGCTGCCGCGAGCCCGAGGCCAATGCCTATGTCCTCGACAATCTCGAGAAGCTCGTCGTCAAGGAGGTCAACGGCTCGGGCGGCTACGGCATGCTCGTCGGCCCGCATGCCAACAAGGCGCAGATCGAAACCTTCCGGCGCAAGCTCAAGGCGAGCCCCGAGGGCTTCATCGCCCAGCCGACGCTCGCACTCTCGACCTGCCCGACCTTCGTCGCCTCCGGCGTGGCCCCGCGCCATGTCGACCTGCGCCCCTATGTGCTCTCCGGCGCCAACGGCATCTCCTGCGTGCCCGGCGGCCTGACGCGCGTCGCGCTCAAGGAAGGCTCGCTCGTCGTCAATTCCAGCCAGGGCGGCGGCACCAAGGACACCTGGGTGCTCGACGCATGAGAATCCCGGCCACGCCTTCGCCAGCCGTTACTCCGAACAAGCCTGCCATCCCGCGGAAAGGCAAACGCTGACCATGCTTTCGCGTACCGCAGACAGCCTCTACTGGGTTTCCCGCTATGTCGAGCGGGCCGAATATCTCGCCCGCATCCTCGACGCCACGACACGCCTGACCAACCTGCCGACGACCTATGGCGGCGCCGGCACGGAATGGCAGAGCGCTGTCCTCACCGCCGGTTGCGAAGACACTTTCGCCAAGGCTTATAGCGAGGCGAACGAGCGCAATGTCTGCGATTTCCTGACCTTCAACCCGGACAATCCCTCCTCGATCCGCAATTGCCTGGCCCAGGCGCGCTCGAATGCACGGGCGGTGCGCACTGCGTTAACCTCGGAGATGTGGGATGCGCTGAACGGCGCCTGGCTGGAGCTGCAGCGCTTCGAGAAGAAGCGCATGGACCGCGAGGAATTCGCCCGCTTCCTCGACTGGGTGAAGAACGTCTCGCTGGTCTTCGACGGCTCCGCCTACCGGACCATGCTGCGCGACGACAGCTACTGGTTCTCGCGGCTCGGCGTCTATCTTGAGCGCGCCGACAACACCGCGCGAATCCTCGACGTGAAATACCATGTGCTGCTGCCGGCCGACGAGCAGGTCGGCGGTTCGCTCGACTATTTCCAATGGACCACGGTGCTGCGCGAGGTCTCGGCGCTGACGGCTTATCACTGGGTCTATCGCGAGGCGGTGAAGCCGATCCTCGTTGCTGACCTGCTCGTGCTGAACCGGCGCATGCCGCGCTCGCTGGCCGCCTGCTACGAGAGCATCTCGCGCTTCCTCGACTCGCTCGGCGACGCCTATGGCCGCCAGGGTCCGGCCCAGCGCCAGGCCCGCAAGACGTTGGCCAATCTCAGCAACACGCGGATCGACGACGTCTTCGTGCACGGGCTGCATGAATTCATCGAGGAGTTCATCACCGAGAACAACCGCCTCGGCAACACTATCTTCGAGCAGTATCTGCAATGAGCTGCTCGCTCGCGCTCAAGCTCTCTGCGGCGGCGCAGCTGCCTTAACCCTGCCCGGACTGGACAATGCGGATCAGGATTTCCCATACGATCGGCTACGACTATGCCGAGCCGGCACGCCACATCACCCAGATCCTGCGGCTGACGCCGCGCGACCATGACGGCCAGCACGTCATGTCCTGGCGCATCGAGCCTAATGTCGACGGCCGCCTGCGCGCTTCTCAGGATGCCCATGGCAATATCGTGCACAGCTTCTATGCCGACGGCCCGATCTCCGCGCTCGCCATCCGCATCGACGGGCTAATCGAGACCATCGATCTCGCCGGCGTCGTCCGCGGCGGGCTGGAGCGCGTGCCCTGCGAGGTCTATTGCCGCGACACGCTCCTGACCGAACAGGACGAAGCGCTGCGCAGCTTCGCCGAAGAGGTCACCGCTGGCGCCGGCACGCCGCTCGCGCGCATGCATGCGCTGATGAACGCCGTCAGCGACCGGATGGATTGCGTCGATGCCAGCGGCCGCACCGGCGTTGGCGCTGCCGCGGCCTTCGCGGCCCGCGAAGCGATCGCGCAGGACGTCGCCCATGTCTTCATGGCCTGCGCCCGCCATCTCGGCCTGCCCGCCCGCTATGTCTCAGGCTATGTCGCTGAGGCCGACAGCCTGCCGCATGGCAACGGCGCCCATGCGTGGGCCGAGGTCCATCTCGACGACTACGGTTGGATCGGCTTCGATTGCGCCAACGCGCTCTGCCCGATCGACACGCATGTGCGTGTTGCGGTAGGGCTTGATTACGCGGATGCCGCGCCGGTGCGCGGCTCGCGCCAGGGCGGCGAAGGCGAGAACCTCAACGTCCTCGTCAGCGCCCGCGAGGCCGAAGGCCGCTTCGCCAATCAGTAGCGCTCCCTTCCAGCGGAAGCCGTGAGGAAGACAGGGCAGGAAAACAGGGAACCAACCCGTGACCTATTGCGCCGGAATCCTCGTGCAGGATGGCCTTGTCATGATCGCCGACACCCGCACCAATGCCGGGCTCGACGACATCTCGACCTTCCGCAAGCTCCATGTCTTCAACTGGCCGGGCGACCGCAATTTCGGCCTGATGACCGCCGGCAATCTCTCAATCACCCAGTCGGTGGTGAGCTTCCTGCACGAAGGCCTGCCCAACCCCGAGACCGGCGAGATGGACACCCTCCAGAACGCCAGCTCGATGTTCAGGGCGGCCCAGCTCGTCGGCCGCTGCATCCGCCATGTCCGCGAGATCGATGGCGCGGCGCTGGAGGATGCCGGCGTGAAATTCGAGATCGGCATGCTGTTCGGCGGCCAGATCAAAGGCCAGCCGATGCGGCTGTTCATGGTCTACAGTGCCGGCAACTTCATCGAATGCGGTATCGATTCGCCGTTCCTGCAGATCGGCGAGCATAAATACGGCAAGCCGATCCTCGACCGCGCCGTCACCTACAAGACTCATCTTTACGATGCGCTCAAGGTCGGGCTGATCTCGATGGATTCGACCATGCGCTCCAATCTCGGCGTCGGCCTGCCGATCGATCTGGTTGTGATGCGGCGCGACGCCGACGATTTCGAGCTCAACCGCCGGATCGAGGCTGGCGAGCCCTATTTTCATGATCTGCGCGAACGCTGGTCGGCCGCGCTGCGAGCGGCCCATATGGCGATACCGCGCCCGCCCTATGCGCCTCCGGGGGCTTGACCTCCTGCAACCCCTCGCGGCAGGCAACGGGATGTCAACACTTCCGGCCTTAAGTCGCAGTACGAAGACAGATTTCTGGACGAATAATGCCCGCTTTCCCTGCCGCGAAGATGACGAATGCGGGTTCTTCCGCTCGCATGTTCGCGAGCACCGTGGTGACGCTGGGCTGCGCTTTCCTGCTGCTCATGGCCGCGGGGATCGGTGTCGTCGTCGCCATCACCCGCGAAGCCAACCGGCTCGAGGCGCAGCGCCAGGGTGAGCGGATCGAAGCCGCCGTCAACGCCCAGATCAAGCTGAGCGAACTGAGGCTGGAACGGCTCGTCGCTGCCGGCGACCTGCCCGAAGCCCTGCAGCAGCCCGGCCCTCCCTCCGCGCTTCAGGCAGCTCTCAAGCGCCTCGGCAGCCAGCTGATGGATTTCGACGGCGCCTATATCGACGGCACCGGCGGAGCAGTACTGGCCTGGGTCGAGAACCCGACCAGCATCGACCACGCCTCACTGGAAGGCCCGCGTCATATCGAGGCGCTGCAGCGCGGCGCGAAAAGCTCCTTCGTGGCCACCGTGATCGGCGACGAGGTCTCACCGCAGTTCGGCGCGGCCCGCTCGACCATCACCACCGACGGCGACGAGACCCTGATCCTGACGGTGATCGACCTGTCGCGCATCGCCTCGTTCAGCTCCGGAACCAGCCCGACGCCGCTGTCCTTCGTCGCCTACCGGCAACTGTCCAGCGCCATGCTCTCGGACCTTGCCGATCGCAACCGCATCGCCGACATCGAGCTCGTGACGTCGCCGCCGGCCGATCCGCTGTCGAAACTGGGCCTGCGCACGGCCGACGGCAAGATCGGCGCCTGGCTGACCTGGTCCCCGGCCCGTCCCGGCGACGTCATGCTGCGCCGTTTCCTCTGGGCTCTCATCGCAGTCGCGCTGCTCTTCTCCGCGATCTTCGTCTTCGTGGTCCAGCGCCTGCGTGCCTCGGCCGAACAGATCGAACTGCGCGAGCGCCAGATCCAGCGCCTCGCGGGCCAGGACGAGCTCTCGCTGCTGCCGAACCGCCGCAGCTTCGATCTGACGCTCGACCAGACGCTCGCCCATATCCAGGACGATGACGGGCCGAGCCTCGCCGTGCTGCTGATCGACCTCGATCGCTTCAAGGCGGTCAACGACACCTATGGCCACACCGCCGGCGACGAGCTGATCCGCCAAGTCGCTGTCCGCCTCGCCGCTGCGGTCCAGGTCGGCGACACGGTCGCGCGGCTCGGCGGCGACGAGTTCGGCATAATCCAGACCCATTCCGCGACGCCCGCCGGCTGCGCCGCGCTGGGCGAGCGCATCCTCGCCAGCCTCACCGAGCCGTTCACGATCACTGGCGCCGAGGTCACGATCGGCTCCTCGATCGGCATCGCCATGGCGCCGCGCGACGGCACCAGCCGCGAAGCCCTGCTCAAGCTCGCCGATACCGCCCTCTACGAGGCCAAGAACAGCGGCCGCAACCGCTACGCCTTCTTCGAATCGCAGATGAACCGCTCGATGCAGCTGAAGCGCATGGTCGAGGACGACCTGCGCCACGCCATCGACAATGACCAGCTCATGCTGCACTACCAGCCGCAGGTCTCCGTCGACGGCTCGACCATCGTCGGCGTCGAGGCGCTGGTCCGCTGGCAGCATCCGGCCCATGGCATGATCCCGCCCTCGGATTTCATCGCCATCGCCGAGGAGCGCGGCCTGATCGTGCCGCTGAGCGAATGGGTGCTGCGGCGCGCCTGCACCGAGGCCAAGCGCTGGAAGGGCATCCGCCTCGCCGTCAACGTCTCGCCGATCCAATTCCGCCACAAGGACTTCGTCGCAAACGTCATCCGCACGATTGAGGAGACGGATTTCGACCCGGCCCAGCTCGAGCTCGAGCTGACCGAGGGCGTGCTGATCGAGGATGCCGACGCCGCCGAGGCCGCGATGATGGACATCCGCGCGCATGGCGTCGGCCTTGCGCTCGACGATTTCGGCACCGGCTATTCGAGCCTGATCTATCTACGCCGCTTCGCCTTCGACAAGATCAAGATCGACCGCTCCTTCCTCGAATACATGGAAGCGACCGGCGAATCCGCGATCCTCGTCCATTCGATGGCCCATCTCGGGCGGGCGCTCGGCTTGCGCGTCTGCGCCGAGGGCGTCGAGACCGCCGAGCAGCATCGCTTCCTGCAGGCGATCGGCTGCCACGAATTGCAGGGTTTCCTGTTCTCCAAGGCCGTGCCGGCGACGGAGATCGACCGCCTGCTCGGCCTCGACAATCCCTTCGCCGAAATCCTCGCTGCCGCCTGACGACCCACGAGCCGGACGGGCGGCGTATTTTTAGAAGAACAGCTCGTGGATGCCGCTGAAGATCGCGTAGGCAAAGCCCGCGCTGAGCAGCAGGCCGGCGGCACCGACCACCGCTCCGATGATGATCAGCACGCCGTCGCGCTCGACGAGGCCGAGCCCGACGAGGCAGACCGCAAGCCCAAGCGGGATCTGGCCGATGAACGGAGCGGCCACGATCAGGCCGAGCGCGAGGATCAGGATCACCAGACCCAGCACCGGAATGGCCCAGCGTCCGCCCAGCATGGTCAGGCGCGGCTGCGAGAAGCGCTCCAGCCAGGTAAGCGCCGGCAGCGCCCGCGCCACTGCCCGGTTGAGCTCCGGCTTGCCGATGCTGCGCTTGAGCAGCGCCTGCGGCAGCCACGGCATCCGCCGCCCGGTCAGCATCTGCACGGCGATGAAGGCGAGCACCAGGCCGCAGACCAGCGGGATCGGCGGTGGCATCGGCAAGCAGTTCGGCAGCCCGAGCAACACGACGAGCAGCGCATAGGCCCGGTCCTGCAACGCCGAGACGATCGTGCCGACGGCGATGCGCTCCCCAGGCAGACCCGCCAGCGCCGTCAGAAGTCCGGATGTACGCAGAGGAGATGACAAAGGAACAGGCCGTACCGAGGCGGAAGCGCCCGCCTAGCACGGCCGGACATCTACCAACAAGCGAGCCGGACGCAGGTTTTCAATGCCCCTGGCTCAGGGCCGGCAGGCCGGAGCAACGCTCAGTGCAGCGCGAACACGCCGTTCACGTTTCGGAGTTCGGCCGGTTTGATGAGGCGTGAATGAGCGACGGTGACCGAATGGAGCGGCCCTTCCAGCTCGCGTTTCCAGAATTCAAGGAAGTCCTGAAGCACAGGGAAGCGCGGCGCCAGATCGTATTGCTGCCAGATATAGGTCTGAAGGACGTTGAAGTGATCGGGCATGCGGTAGAGGATCGTCGCCGTGGTCAGCCCGTAGCCTTCGAGCTGCCGGATAAAATCGGTTGAAACCATCGCCACCTCCCCCTGTTACGGGCCGAAAGCTTTGCCGGATGGACCGAGCCTGCTCCCGTCTGGTTAACAAAGGCTTGCCAGCCTACTGCCAAACTGCTGCAATCCTGAGGCAGGCTTCCGGACAGGCAGCGTGCACGACGAGGCCGTGGGGGCTTGCGTGGCGTACCGAGTGGGCAAGGCCGGACTGGTCGGGCTGGCGATGAGCTTCGCTGCCGCCCCGCTTTGCACGGCCGTCGCGGAGGAAGAGGAGGAAGCCGAGCGCGGCCCGATCTCGATGGTGATCTTCGGCTCCATGGAAGCCGGGCCGACCAAGACCTTCCTCTCCGTCGGGATGAAGCGCGCCATAGGTGGCGGTCTCGCGGAAAGCGGCTTTCGTTTCTTCGTCAAGGCCGGCGGCGCACAAGAGCAGACCCGCCGCCACAAGCCGTATGGCGTGACCTACAAGGCTGAATCGCAGGCGTTGCTCGGCTACGAATGGCGCATCGGCGACAGCTTTCTCGCGCTCTATGCCGGTTCGGACACAGAGAGCGAGCAACGGATCGAATCCTTTGGCCCGTCCTTCGTCGCGACCCGATACGGCGCGAGGGTGCAGGCCGATCTCTGGATCGTCCCCTCGCCCGGAACGGTCGTCCAGGCCAATGGCTATGTGTCGTCCTTGAATGGGCGATACTGGACGAGGATCGCGCCGGGCTGGCAGCTGCCGGCGGGGTTCTATCTCGGCCCCGAATTCGAAATCTATCGCGAGCGCGATTACCGCAAGCTGCGTCTCGGCCTGCACCTCACCGGCCTGCGCTTCCTCGGCCTGGAATGGCGCCTGTCCGGCGGCCTGCAATCGACGAGCGACAGATCCTCCGCCTTATACGGCACGCTCGGACTGCACTGGCTCCGCTAGAGCATTTTCGGGCGAAGTGGACACCGGTTCGCGTGAAGAAAATGCGAGAAAACAAAGGCCTAGAGCAATCCCGCGCTTCGAAGAATGGCGGAATTGCGCTAGGCGGCTCTCCGTCCTCAGCCTCGCAACGCCCGCAGGGCCTCCGGCGTATCGACATCGATGGCGATCGCCGGGTCCTCGAACGGGACGTCGACGACGCGCTCGCCGGCTTCGTCGAGCAATCGCCGCGCCCCGCGATCGCCGCTCAGCAGCGACACTGCCGGGAAGATCGCCCGCGCCAGCAACACCGGATTGCCGCGCTGGCCGAACAGGGTCGGCACCGCCGCGAGCGCGTCCGGCTGGGCGCGATGCGCCTCGGTCAAGCGTTCGATGACTTCCGGCGTGACATTCGGCATGTCGCCGAGCGAGATCACCGCTGCCGGCACCTCCGGAGCCAGTGCCGCCACACCCGCCTTCAGCGAACTCGCCAGTCCGGAGGCGTAATCCGGATTATGGACGAGACGCACCGGCAGATCGGACAGCGAGGCTTCGACCTCCGCGCGCTGATGGCCGGTCACCACGATGACGGGGGTGAGGCCCGCCTCGATCTGCGCCTCGACGGCGTGACGCAGGATCGGCTTGCCGCGCAGCGGCTGCAGCAGCTTGTTCTCGGCGCCCATCCGCGTCGACTGCCCGGCAGCCAGCACGATTCCGGCGAGCGGGCCGCTCTCGGCCGAGCCTGGAGCGCGCGGCTGCGGCCGCGAGACGATCTCCATCAGCAGCCCGCCGACGCCCATCCTCTGGACATCGCCGCGGCTCACCGGAATGCCCGCGAGATAGCGCTGCAGCACCCAGTCGAAGCTGTTCTCCTTCGGCGAGCGGGCGCAGCCCGGCGCGCCGATCACTGGCTTGCCGGCGATCTGGCCGAGCATCAGCAGATTGCCGGGATCGACCGGCATGCCGAGATGCTCGACTTCGCCGCCGGCCTCCACCAGCGCCTGCGGGATCACGTCGCGCCGGTCCGTGATGGCGGATGCGCCGAAGACGACGATGATGTCGGCCTTGCCTGCCGCCTGCTCGGCGATGGCCGCGGCCAGAGGCCCGGTCTCATGCGGCACACGCTTGTCGGCAGCCAGCACCGCGTCTGCCGGCTCCAGCCGGTCGCGCATGACGCGCAGGGTCTTGTCGACGACGCTCGGCTTGAGACCGGGCAGCAGCGTCGAGATCACCGCGACATGCGATGGCCGGTAGGCCGCGACGGATACCGGCGCAGCGCGGCTCAGCGCGGCGAGCGCCTGCTCCACCAGCGCCTGCGGCACCGCATAGGGAATGATCTTGACGGTGGCGACCAGTTCTCCCGCCACGACCGCCTTCAGCGCCGGCAGGGTCGCGACCGTGATCGCCTCGTCCACCGCGTTGAAGGCATCGATCGCCGCGACATCGATGCGCAGCACGCCTGCCTGTGTGGCGAACATGTTCACCCGCCCGGTGAAGGGCGGCTCGGCCAGGATCGCCTCGCCGACCATGCGCTCGCCCAATCGTGCCGCCGCGGCATTCTCGTCGATATCGCCGGGCTCCAGCCGGACCGCGACGATCTCGGCGACCCCGGCCGCCTGGAGCTTCGCGGCAAGCTCCGCCGTGACGGTCGCGCCCTTCTTCACGATGGTGCCATCGGCACGGATCGTATGCGCGGCAATGCAGCCGACGGCGTCCGCGATGGCGACCGGTCCGAACTTCATCACTGATCCTCAGGCCGGCTTGCGGCGCGGGCCGCGCAGCGTCGAGACGATCTCGGCCAGGATCGCGAGCGCTATCTCGGCCGGCGAGACCGCGCCGATATCGAGCCCGATGGGTGCATGGATACGGCCCATCGCCGTCTCGTCAAAGCCAGCTTCCGTCAATCGCTCCAGCCGCCTGCCATGCGTCTTCCGGCTGCCGAGCGCGCCGACATAGAAGCAGTCGGAGCGCAAGGCCGCGATGAGACCGGGATCGTCGATCTTCGGATCATGCGTCAGCGCGACGAAGGCGGTGTAGGCATCGAGCCCGACCCGCGGAAGCGCCTCCTCCGGCCATTCGGCGAGCAGCGTCACCTCCGGAAAGCGCTCGGGCGTCGCGAAGGCGCTGCGCGGATCGATCACCACGAGGTCGAGATCGAGCGCGCGGGCCATCGGCGCCATCGCCTGCGAGATATGGACGGCTCCGGTCACAACCACGCGCGGATGCGGCGCCTGCACGGTCAGGAAATAGGATTTTCCCTCCGCCTCGACCATGCCGCTCTTGCCGGAGCGCAATTGCCGCTCGAGCAATTCCGCCAAGGGATCGCCGGCGATCGCGGCCTGCTTCACCAGCCTCTGGGTGCCTCCGGCGAGGTCGCTCACCAGCACGGCCGCGCGGCGCGCCTGCCGCTCCTCATTGAGCGCGGCGAGGGTTGAAAGCTCCACCGTTCAGCCCCTGTCCGTCGCGAGCTTCAGGCCGAGCGCGATCATCAGCGAGCCGCCGATCCAGCGTCCGAAGGCGAAGCTCGCTTTGGTCTTCTTCATCGCGCCAACGACCAGCGAGGCGCCAAACACGGTGACCAGATCGGCCGAGGAAAAGGCAAAATTCACGATCGTGCCGAGGATCAGGAACTGCGCCCAGACCGGCAGCGCGGCGGCCGGATCGACGAACTGCGGCAGCAGCGCGATGAAGAACAGCGCGACCTTCGGGTTCAAGACCTCGACGATCAAGGAATCGAGCAGCGCCCGCTTCACCGTCTTGGGCGGCGCGACCGGCTGGTCGGGCGAGCCCAGGCGCGAGCGAATCATGCCGATGCCGATCCAGATCAGGTAGAGTGCGCCTGCAATCTTTACGGCCATGTAGAGTTCGGGCACATGCTTGAAGACGGCCGAAAGCCCGAAGGCGGCGGCGAAGACATGCAGGTAACAGCCGAGATGGATGCCGAGCATCGCCATCAGCCCAGCCTTGCGGCCATGGCTGATCGTCTGGGCTGCCGTGTAGAGCAGCGCCGGCCCCGGAAAATAGGCGACGAGGAGCGTCACCGTCGCGAAGGCGACGAGGGTTTCCCAGGAGGCCATCTCAGTTCCTATCCTCGTTACGGATGGGCTCGACATAGACCTTGATGCGCCCGCCGCAGGATAAGCCGACCTGCCAGGCGGTCTCGTCGGCGACGCCGAATTCCAGCATGCGCGCCTTGCCGTCGGCGATCACATCGGCGGCCTCGGCCACCACCGCACCCTCGACGCAGCCGCCCGAGACCGAGCCGAGGAATTTGCCGTCACCGTCGATGACGAGATGCGAGCCGACGGGGCGCGGCGCCGAGCCCCAGGTCTCGACCACGGTCGCGATGGCGACGCCGCGGCCGTCGCGCGCCCAGCCCTCGGCGGCACGCAGGATATCGGTTTCGGTGCTGATCATGGCCCGGACCCTCGATGGCGCGGAAACGGATTCGATCTTATGCGCCAATGCCCCGCTTGCGTCGAGCGAGCCGAGCACGGCCGTTATGTGAGCCCCTCATATGTGCTAGCGCTGCTTGCAGTTCAAACGCGCAAGCCGAGGAAACGATGGCCGAAGCTGGCCGAGACGGCGTGGTTCTCCTGCACGGCATCATGCGGCGCGCGGCCTCCATGAGGGCCGTCGAGCGATCGCTCGCAGCCGAAGGATATCGCGTCCTGAATCTGGACTATCCATCGCGCCGGCAAAATCTGTCCGAGATCGCCGATGGCCTCGCTGGCCCGATCGCGGATTTCGAGGGTGGGCTTGCGGGGGAGCTTCATTTCGTCACCCACTCGATGGGTGGACTCGTCGCACGCACGTATCTCAGCCGTTATCGCCCTGCCCGCCTTGGCCGCGTGGTAATGCTAGCGCCGCCGAACGAAGGCAGCGAGATCGCCGATCTTCTCCGGCGGAACTGGTTCTACCGCAACCTGTTCGGCCCGGCCGGTGCGGAGCTAACCACGATCCGCAGCGAGGAATTGGTCACGCAGCTCGGCGCGGTCGATTTCCCGCTCGGCGTCGTCGCCGGCGATCGCTCGCTCTATCCACTCGCCTCGATCGCCCTGCCGCACCCCCATGACGGCCGCGTCTCGGTGGAGAGAACCCGCGTCGCCGGCATGGCGGATCATATCGTTCTGCCGACGAGCCATCCCCTGATCCTGCGCCATGCCCAAGCGATGGCGCAGACCAGCCATTTTCTCCGTTACGGCAGCTTCAGGCGCTGAGCTTCGGCAGTTGCGCCTGCTTCAGCCAGCGGCGCGGATCGCTCTCCCGCCCAGCATCCAGTGAAAGCGCGGCGCAGAGATCGGCCATCGCCGCGAGATTATGGATCGGCCGGAACGAATCGACATGCGGCAGCATCGCCCGGATGCCGCTCGCCCGCGCCGCGAAGGCATCGTAGCGCAGGAGCGGATTAAGCCAGACAAGTTGCCGGCAGGAGCGGCGCAAACGGTCCATCTCGAAGCCGAGGCTGTCGTCGAGATGGCGCTCCAGCCCATCGGTGAAGAGCAATACGATCGCCCCGCCCGCCAGCACGCGACGCGACCAGACGCGGTTGAACGCGTGCAGGGCCGTCGCGATTCGCGTACCGCCCTCCCAGTCAGGCGCGGCCTTGCCCGCGAGCGCCAAGGCCTCGTCGGGATCGCGCGCCCGCAGCATCCGCGTGACATTGGTCAGGCGCGTGCCGAAGACGAAGGAATGCACCCGGCGGCGCTTCTCGGTCAGCGCGTGCAGAAAATGCAGGAAGATGCGCGAATACTCGGCCATCGAGCCGGAGATATCGACCAGCGCGACGATCGGCGGATGCATCTCGCGCCGCTCGCGGAAGGCGAGGTCGATCGAGCCACCACCACCGCGCAACGACTGCCGGAAGGTCCGGCGCGGATCGATGCGCGTGCCGCGATGGGCTGGCCGGAAGCGGCGCGTCACAATGCTGTCGTCCGGCAGCCTGAGCTCGGCGATCAACTGCTTGGCGCGGGCGATCTCAGCCGCGCTCATCTGGGCGAAATCGCGCGATTTCAGCATCTCGCGGTCGGAGACGGTGAGCCGCGCCGTAAGTTCAGTCAGCTCCTTGGGCGGCTCGTCGTCGCGCGGCGGCGGCGCGAAGGCTTCCGCGACCCGCAAAGCCCCGGCCTCGGCCTTCTCCGGCTGGCTATCGGCGCGGGGCGATACCGGCGACATCTGCGCCATGATCTTCTCGATCAGGTTGCGCCGCCGCCAGAACAGCCGGAAGGCCTGATCGTAGACCGGTGAATCCTCGTGCTTCTTCACGAAGATCGCATGCAGCGCCCAGTAGACATCGTCGCGCCCGCCGAGCGCGCCATCGCCCAAAGCGGCGATCGCTTCGACCACGGCGCCCGGCCCGACCGGCAGCCCCGCCGCGCGCAGGGCGCGGGCGAAATAGGCGACGTTCTCGGCGAGCTTGCCGCTCACGCGCCCCGCGTCTCCGTCATGAACACCTTCTGGACGATCTGCCAGCGGCTCTCGATCTTCAGGAGCGAGAGCAGGTCAGTGAAATAGCGTGGCGGCATCTGGCACTTCACCTTGACCAGCGCCAGCGTCGGCCCGACCAGGTCGATGGTCAGGATATGGTCGTCGCGCTGCATCCCCGCCGCCTGCGGCGCCGGCCGATTGCGCACGGCGTCGAGCCAGGCGTCGCGCGTCACGACCTGGATCGTACCGTCGTCGCGCGCCGTGGTCAGCGCGCTGGTCGGGTGGAAGACATGCGCGAGCTTCTCGGCATCGCCCTCGTAGAGCCCGTCGAGATAGGTCCGGACCGTCGCCTCGACGGCCTTGATATCGGCGTTCATGGCATCGTCCCTTCGCTTGGCAATACGGGAAGCCTAGCGCCCCGCCTCCGCCTTGGCCCGATCCAGAAGCTCCTTGACCTGCGAGCCCTGCATCGCCTGGATATCGTCCTGATACTTCAGCAGCGCCCCCAGCGTATCCGAAACGATGGCCGGATCGAGCGCGACGGCGTCGAGCTCGACCAGCGCCGTCGCCCAATCCAGCGTCTCGGCGACGCCCGGCGCCTTGAACAGTTCCTCCTTGCGGATCGCCTGCACGAAGGCGACGAGCTGCTTCGAGAGCTTGGCCGGGGCCTCCGGCACCTTCGCCTTCAGGATCGCCAGCTCGCGCGCCGCATCGGGATAGCCGACCCAGTGATAGAGGCAGCGGCGCTTCAGCGCGTCGTGGATCTCGCGGGTGCGGTTCGAGGTCAGGATCACGATCGGCGGCTCCGCCGCCCGGATCGTGCCGAGTTCGGGGATCGTGACCTGCGCATCGGCCAAGACCTCGAGCAGGAAGGCCTCGAAGGCCTCGTCGGTGCGGTCGAGTTCGTCGATCAGCAGGATCGGCGCCCCGCCCTCCTGCGGCTCCAGTGCCTGCAGGAGCGGCCGCTTCACCAAATATTTCTCGGAGAAGATGTCGCCTTCCAGCCGCTCGCGATCCCCCGCCGCGCCGCCGGCTTCCGCCAGCCGGATCGCCATCATCTGCCCGGCATAGTTCCATTCGTAGACGGCGGAGGCGAGATCGAGCCCCTCATAGCACTGCAAACGGATCAATCGGCGGCCGAGCCCTGCAGCGAGCACCTTGGCGATCTCGGTCTTGCCGGTGCCGGCCTCGCCTTCCAGCAGGAGTGGCCGCTTCATCCGGAGCGCCAGGAACAACACGGTCGCGAGCGCGCGGTCAGCGACATAGCCCTGCGATTGAAGCAGCGCGAGCGTGGCATCGATGGAGGAAGGCAGAAGAGAAGACATGGCAACCCGCGTCATGCCCGGGCATATCCCGGGCATCTCTTGATCGAAGGCAAGTAAGGTCCTGAACGAGATGGCCGGGTCAAGCCCGGCCATGACGCGCCCATCCTGGAGGCCGCCCCTATTTCCCCGTCGCCTGCGCCACGGCCTGCTTGGCCATCACGCCGATCAGATGGGCACGGTATTCGGCGTCGGCATGGATGTCGCCGTTGATGCCCTTGGCCGTGTGCTTCAGCCCGTCCAGCGATTTCGGCGCGAAGCGGGCCTTCAGCGCAGCCTCAGCTTCCGGCCAGCGGAAGACGCCGCCCTCGCCCGCGCCCGTAACCGTGACGCGAATCTCGCTGCCGCGCTTGGCGACGAAGACGCCGACCATGGCATAGCGCGAGGCCGGGTTGCGGAACTTGGCATAGCCCGCCTTCGAGACCAGCGGGAACGAGACCTTGGTGATGATCTCGCCTTCCTCCAGCGCCGTCTCATAGAGGCCGGTGAAGAACTCCTCGGCCGTCAGCTTGCGCTTGTTGGTGACGACGGTGGCGCCGAGCGCCAGCAGGGCAGCCGGATAATCCGCCGCCGGGTCATTGTTGGCGACCGAGCCGCCGATCGTGCCGCGATGGCGCACATGCGGATCGCCGATGCTGCCGGCGAGGAAGGCGAGCGCGGGGATCGCCTCCTGCACCTCCGCCGAATCCGCCACTTCCGCATGGGTCGTCATCGCGCCGATAACGAGGTTGCGGCCCTTGCGGCTGATGCCTTTGAGGTCTGCACAGGCGCCGAGATCGACGAGCGCCGTCGGCGAAGCCAGCCGCTGCTTCATCGTCGGCAGCAGGGTGTGGCCGCCGGCCAGAAGCTTAGCGTCCTCCTTCTTGGCGAGCAGCGTGGCCGCCTGCCGGGCGCTGGTGGGCTTGTGATAGGTGAAAGCGTACATCGACTTGTCCTTTCAGCTCACTCGGCCGCCTGGCGGCTGATCGACTTCTGTGCCGCGCGCCACACCGCCTGCGGCGTCGCCGGCATCGCGATGTCCTCATGGCCGAGCGCATCGGTGATGGCGTTGATGACGGCGGGGGGCGAGGCGATGGCCCCGGCCTCGCCGCAGCCCTTGATGCCCAGCGGGTTCGACGGGCACGGCGTCACCGTCATGCCGACATCGAAGGACGGCAGGTCATCGGCGCGCGGCATGGTGTAGTCCATGAAGCTCGCGGTCACGAGCTGCCCGTCGGCGTTGTAGCGCGCGCCTTCCAGCAGCGCCTGGCCGACGCCCTGGGCAATGCCGCCATGGACCTGCCCCTCGACGATCATCGGGTTGATGACATTGCCGAAATCGTCGACGGCGGCCCAGCGCTCGATCCTGGTCACGCCGGTGTCGGGATCGATCTCGACCTCGCAGATATGAACACCGGCCGGGAAGGTGAAGTTGGTCGGGTCGTAGAATGCCCCCTCCTTCAACCCCGGCTCCAGCTCCTGCCCGTTGAACTTGTGCGCGACATAGGCTTGCAGCGCGCAGGAGCCGAAATCGAGCTTCCGGTCGGTGCCCTTCACCGCGAAATGCCCGTCCGCGAAATCGATATCGGCCTCGTCGGCCTCCAGAACATGGGCGGCGACCTTCTTGCCCTTGGCGATGACCTTGTCGATGGCCTTGAAGATCGCGGACATGCCGACCGCGCCCGAGCGCGAGCCATAGGTGCCCATGCCCATCTGCACCTTGTCGGTGTCGCCATGGATGATCGAGACGTTGTCGATGGGAATGCCGAGCCGGTCCGAGACAAGCTGGGCGAAGGTCGTCTCATGGCCTTGGCCGTGGCTGTGCGAGCCGGTGAGCACCTCGACAGTACCGACCGGATTGACCCGGACCTCGGCCGATTCCCACAAGCCGACGCCGGCGCCGAGCGAACCCACCGCAGCGGACGGCGCAATGCCGCAAGCCTCGATATAGGAGGAGAAGCCGATGCCGCGCAGCTTGCCGGCTCGCGCCGAGTCGCGCTTGCGCTTGCCGATACCCTTGTAGTCGATGATCTCCAGCGCCTTCTTCAACGAGGCGCCGTAATTGCCGGCATCGTACATCATGATGACCGGCGTCTGGTGCGGGAACTTCTTGATGTAGTTCAGCATCCGGAACTTGGCCGGGTCCTTGCCGAGCTGGCGCGCGGTAACCTCGACCAGCCGCTCGACCACGAAGGTCGCTTCCGGCCGCCCGGCGCCGCGATAGGCATCGACCGGCGCGGTGTTGGTATAGACCGCATCGACCTCGCAATAGATCGCCGGGATGTCGTACTGGCCCGACAGCAGGGGCGCATAGAGATAGGTCGGCACCGAGGACGAGAAGGTCGAGAGATAGGCGCCGAGATTGGCCGTCGTCTTGACCCGCATGGCGAGGATCTTGCCCTCGGCATCGGTCGCGAGCTCGGCATGGGTGACATGGTCGCGGCCATGCGCGTCGGAGAGGAAGGCCTCGGTCCGGTCCGCCGTCCATTTCACCGGCCGCCCGACCTTCTTCGCCGCCCAGACGCAGACCGTCTCCTCGGCATAGATGAAGATCTTGGAGCCGAAGCCGCCGCCGACATCCGGCGCGATCACCCTCAGCTTGTTCTCCGGTGCGATGCCGATGAAGGCCGAGAGCACGAGCCGCGCGACATGCGGATTCTGGCTGGTGGTGTAGAGCGTGAAGATGCCATCGCCCGCATCGTAGTCGCCGACGGCCGCGCGCGGCTCCATCGCGTTGGGCACGAGCCGGTTGTTGACGAGATCGAGCCTGGTAACGTGCTTGGCAGCCTTGAAGGCCTTCTCGGTCGCGTCCTTGCCGCCGAGATGCCAGTTGAACACGCTGTTGTCTGGCGCCTCGTCATGGACCACGGTCTTGGCGCCGATGGCCTTGGCGGTGTCGACCACCGCCGGCAGCTCCTGATAGTCGACCGCGATCGCCTCGGCCGCGTCGCGCGCCTGGGCCAGCGTCTCGGCCACCACCACGGCAACATGGTCGCCGACATAGCGCACCTTGCCCTGGGCCAGCGCCGGATGCGGGCCGGCGCGCATCGGCGAACCGTCCTTGTTGTGGATCATCCAGCCGCAGATCAACCCGCCGATCTTGTCGGCGGCGAGGTCGTCCCCGGTGAAGATGCCGAGCACGCCCGGCATGCCGGCTGCGGCCTTGGTGTCGATCGACTTGATCTTGGCATGCGCATGGGGCGAGCGCAGGAAATAAGCATGGGCCTGGCCCGGCCGGTTGACGTCGTCGGTGTAGCGGCCCTGGCCGGTGATGAAACGGTGATCTTCCTTGCGGCGGACTGCGGCGCCGATTCCGGTGGCGGACATGGTGTTCCCTCCTCGCACGGCGCCTCTGGCGGGCGCCTCATTGCCTGGAACGCAAGACAGACGGGACGCGCGCGCCTGCAAGGCGCGGGCAGATGCCTCACTCGGCAGCGTGGCGCGGAGGCTCCCGGTCCTTGAGCGACCCGCCGGCCATGGCCTGCGCCCCGGCTGCGATCGCCTTGACGATGTTGTGGTAGCCGGTGCAGCGGCAGATATTGCCGTCGAGATCCTCGCGGATCGTCTTCTCGTCGAGCTCGTGGCCGCGGCGGTTCACCATGTCGACGGCGGACATGATCATGCCCGGCGTGCAGAAGCCGCATTGCAGTCCGTGATGCTCACGGAAGGCCTCCTGCATCGGATGCAGCGTGTCGCCGTTGGCGAGCCCCTCGATCGTCGTCACGGAGGCGCCGTCCACGGAGACGGCGAGCGTCGTGCAGGATTTCACCGCCTTGCCGTCGAGATGCACGAGGCAGGCACCGCACTGGCTGGTATCACAGCCGACATGGGTTCCGGTCAGCCGCAGGTTCTCTCGCAGGAACTGCACCAGAAGGGTGCGCGGGTCGATGTTGGCGGTGACGGCTTTGCCGTTCACCGTCAGCGAAACAGTGGCCATGAGCATATCTCCTGTGACCCGTCTCTGACGCTGGTCCATCCCCTCCCCGGGGCTGGACCGGGCTGATCCCCAGGCAACGGCCAGCCTCATCAGGCAGGCCTTCCTTGGAACAGCTCAAAATCGAATGTGGACCCGCGTTTTTCCGGGGTCAAGCCGGAGACGCAGGGTCGAGACCAGCCATTTGGCGCCGTTTCTCGCCGGTTTCGTCGCGTCGACCGTCCTGATCGAGGCCGAGGTGGCCTTACGGGCATCACGTTGGCGGAATTTTAACAGAACCACTCCAGGGTCAGCCGGCTCGACACAACGCTCTTGTCGGCGCGGAGGCCGGTCGTTGACGTCCATTTCCGATCAGGTCGAACGGCGCCTGCGCTCGACGGGTTACGGCGAACGGGAACGCAACGCGCTGCGGGGCTATCGCAGGCTTGTCGGCGTCGTCATCAAGGACATCGTCACGGAATCCTTCGCATATGGACGCCGGATTCATCCCGGATTGGAAGGCCAGCATGCGCGGCTGACGGACGACCTCTGCGAAGCCACCCAACAGCACTTCACCCTGATGTTCGAGGGCGACTTCGACGCGCGCTATGTCGAATCGGTGGAGCGCGTGTGTTTGCTGGAGCGCCTGGTCAAGGTCGGAACCCGCTCGCGCGTCGCGATCGCGGCCGCCCTGTTGAGGGTCATCGCGACGAAATCCCGGTGGGCCTCATTTCCGTTCCGCCGCCGTTTCGCCAGGGACATGGAGATCATCGAGCATATCCTCGTCATGGATATCAATACCGCGATCACGCAGGATCACGCGCTCGAGGCGGCTGAAGCCAGGCATCGCGGCGAAGCCTTCGATACCGCAGCGCATATGCTGAAGTCGCGGATCGGCACGCTCGATTCGCGGATCAGCGGCGCCGTCGAGCAGTTCGGCGCCGCGGCCGATGAGACGACGGGCGCCACGGCCTTCATCAGGACGCAGGTTCTCGATGTCACGCGTGCAGCCGAAATGATGCGCGACCGAGCTCTCCAGACCGCCGCCGCGACCGAGGAAATGTCTGCCAATATCAGCGAAATCGAGCACCGTTCGCGTCAGAGCGTCGCCATCGCCACGCGTGCCGTCGGCGACGCCGAGGCCATGAATGATGCGATCGCCCAATTGCGCGAATCGACGGCTCGCATCGGGTCGGTCCTCGGCCTGATCGCCGATATCGCAGCGCAGACCAATCTGCTCGCGCTGAATGCGACGATCGAAGCTGCCCGCGCCGGAGAAGCCGGCCGCGGTTTCGCGGTCGTGGCCTCGGAGGTGAAGTCGCTCGCGACGCAGACGGCCAACGCGACGCAGGAAATCGCGCGCCAGATCGGCGAATTCTCGGCAAGCGCCGCCGCATGTGGCGATCGCGCCGCCTCGATCAGCACCACGATCGGCGAAATTCGGAGCGCTTCAGAAGCGATCTCCGACTCGGTCGCCCATCAGACCCACGTCACGGCAGGCATAGCGCGGGATGCCTCCGACGTCGCCGGATGCTCCGACGACGCGATCGCCAGCGCGCAGGCGGTCGGCCAGAGCCTGGAAACGACGGCGCGCGCGATCGAGCGCGCCACGCTCGTGGCCTCGCAGATGGCGCTTCAGGTCGGCGCGGCCGAGGCTACCGTCAGCGAGGCGCTCGACGCGCTGCGCGAAGCCTCCTGAGCGCTCTCAACCCTCGCTGACCGCCTTGGCGAAATTGGCGAAGAACTCGTCGGCGAGCTTCTTCGAGACCGAATCGATCAGGCGCGAACCGAGCTGCATCAGCTTGCCGCCGACCTGTGCCTCGACCTCGTAGCGCAGCAGGGTCTGGCCGCCCTCGGCATCACTCAGATGGACACGCGCACCGCCCTTGGCAAAGCCGGCAATGCCGCCCTCGCCCTCGCCTGAGATGCGATAGCCATTCGGTGGATCGAGCTCGCTGAGCTCGACCTTGCCCTTGAAGGTCGCCTTCACCGGGCCGAGCTTGACCTTCACCACCGCAGAGAGATGTGTGTCGTCGTCCTTGTTGAGCTGCTCGCAACCGGGGATGCAGGCCTTCAGCACCTCCGGATCGTTCAGCTTGACCCAAACCACATCCTTGGCGGCCGGCAGCGTCGCCTCGCCGTTCATCGTCATCGCCATGGCGCATCTCCCGAGCAAGCGAACCTGACGCGGCGATTGCGGCCGACGCGGTTCGAAGGTTATCCAGTTCGCTATCCATGGTCGCAAAGCCCCCGCCAGCACAAGAGGCGCCGGGCTTGGAGCCACGGCACGCCGGGAGAACCGATGCTGGAACTCACCCAAGACGAACGCGCGATCGCCAGCGGCACCGCCGGCGAAGGCGCCGCCATGGCAATGCGGATCGTCGCCGAGGCCGCCCGCCTGATGGGTGCGCCGCGCCTGATCCCGATCGTTTCCGCCCATATCGACGGTGCGCTCTACCACGGCGATTCCGGCACGCTTTTCGCCGAGAGGCTGGTCGCGGGCGGCGCCCGTGTCAGCGTGCGCGCCAGCCTGAATGTCGGCTCGCTGGCACCGGCCGGCTGCGCTGCGATCCGCCTTCCGCCGCATGAGCGGGACATGGCCCGGCGCATGATGCACGCCTATGAGGCGATGGGCTGCGAGCCGAGCTGGACCTGCGCGCCCTATCAGGCCGGACACAGGCCCGCGCAGGGCAGTGACGTCGCCTGGGGCGAATCCAATGCGGTCGTGTTCTGCAATTCGGTGCTGGGAGCCCGGACCAACCGCTATGGCGATTTCCTCGACATCGCCTGCGCCATCAGTGGCCGCGCCCCGGATTACGGCCTGCACCGCCCGGAGAATCGGGTCGCGACCCTGCTGATCGATGTCGGCGGCCTCTCCCGCGAGCTTCGCTCCTCCGACGTCTTCTATCCCGTGCTCGGCACCATCCTCGGCCGCCGGGCCGGCAGCGACGTCGCCGTGATCGACGGCCTGCGGGGCTGCACCACCGAGGACCGGCTCAAGGCGCTCGGCGCGGCCGCTGCCTCGGCCGGCGGCGTCGGCCTCTTCCATGTCGCGGGCGTGACGCCCGAGGCTCCGGACGCCGCGGCTGCACTGGGAGGCATCGTGCCGCGTGAGACGATCGTACTGAGGCCGAACGATATCGCGACTGCCCTCGCCCGTCTCTCGACGGCCGGCGCAACGGACCGCATCGATGCGATTGCGATCGGCTCGCCGCATCTCTCGCTGGCCGAGATCGACGAACTCGAACGCCTCATGGCCGGGCGCAAGCTGAGGATACCACTCTACGCCAATACCGGCCGCCATGTCGTCGGCCCGCTGGAAGCGCAAGGCCGGCGCGCGGCGCTCGAAGCGGCAGGCGTCGTCTTCGTCGTTGATACTTGCATCGTCGTCACACCGATTCTGCCCGAACTCGAAGGCGCCGTGCTCATGACCAATTCCGGCAAGTTCGCGCATTACGCGCCGGGCAATACCGGCTACGCCGTGACCTATGGCTCGCTCTCGGAATGCGTCGAGAGCGCGGTCGCCGGCCGCCTCGTCAGGGAAACCCGCGCATGGAGCTGAAAGCGGAGCTCTTGCTGCCCGGCGACGCCGTCACCGGCTCCTGCCTGGCGCTCACCGCCCCGATCAGCTTCTGGGGTGGCGTTGATCCGGCGAGCGGCACGATCATCGATGCCCGTCATCCCGAGCGTGGCCAGAACATCGCTGGCCGCATCCTCGCGCTGCCCGGCACGATCGGCTCGTCCTCAGCCTCGGCCGTGCTGCTGGAACTGGTCCGTGCCGGCAAGGCGCCGGCTGCCCTGCTGATGGATGCGCCGGACGCAATCCTGCTGCTCGGCCTCGTCGTCGCGCGCGAGATGGGGTGGCCGACGCCACCGGCCTTCCGCTTGCCGGCAGCCGATCAGAAGGCGCTTGCCGATCGCAACGTCACGATCTCCGACGAGGGTCGGATCAGCATCGTTTGACAAAGAAACACGCCTAAACGCCGCTGAAACGGCGATGGCGGTAGATCAGCCCGGCCCCGCGTCCAGCGCCGCCGAGACCGGCGACCTCGCCGATCAGGATGCGGTGGCTGGCGACGTCATGCGTCGCGACCAGCCGGCAATCGAAGGCCGAGATCGCGTCGAGCAGGACCGGCGCACCGGTGGCGAGCCGGCCCCAGCGCGCCGTCTCGAAACGGGCCTCACCATCGATCCCACGCCGGCTTGCGAAGATTTCCGCGAGATCGACGAGCTGCTCCGGCAGGGTATTGATACAGAACGCTTTGCTTGCCTCGATCGCAGCCAGCGTGCGGCTGCCCCGCGCGACGCAGACCAGCACCGTCGGCGGCGAATCGGAGACGGAAGCGACGGCCGTCGCCGTCAGCCCGACGCGCCCGCCCAGCCCATCCGTGGTCACGACATGCACGGCGCTTGCGACCTGCGCCATGGCATCGCGGAAGGCATTGGCATCCGGGTAATCCAGCGGCGGCAGGGGATGGACGGTCTTCGTCATCGGCTCGATCTGTTCGATGTCCCGGCTCCGGGGTACAGCAGTTCATGTAGAGACTTGAGGCCGCCGGCACCAGCCGCGGCGCGGCACAGACTATAGCAGCAAGCCCTGCCCCTTCCGTTAACAAGACCCGGGGCCGTGGCGCTGCAGCTTGCTAAGGCGCTGGCGATCCATCAGGCTCGGGCGATGTCGGCTGCCATGGCCGGGCCCAAGCCTGATCAGGACTGCCGGCGTGCCGGCGTTCCGACCAGGGAGACCCCGATGGCCTTCAGCTGCACGATTCCCGCCACACCGACCGTCCAGCAGGACGACGAGACGATTCGCATCACCCGCTGGGATTTCGAGCCCGGCGCCGTGACGGGCTGGCACGAGCACGGCTGGCCCTATTTCGTGGTGATGCTCGTCGCGGGAACGCTGCGGATCCACAACGGCACGGATATCTCGGACGTGCCTTTGGCTCAGGGCCAGGCCTATATGCGCCCGGCTGGCATCCGCCACGACGTCATGAACGGCTCGGACCATCCGATCGCCTTCGTCGAGATCGAGGTGAAGCAGCCCGACGCCCTCAAGGAACTCACGTTGCCGTGATAACGTGCGGTCCCTCGGCAGGCCTCGGCGCCACCGCCGAGGCCTGCCGCGACGCGGTATCGGTCCATGCATTTTTCCGATCCGACTATCGGGTTTTTATATTCGTCTTTCGGCTAATCTGCCGTCGGGGCATGGCTGGCCCTCATCGCTGTTCAGGCGGCAAAGGCCCTCCATCCCAAAATTCGCAGCCCATGACGCAATCATCATGCGCAGAATGCGGGCCGGCCCGCAGAGTATTCTGCACAATTTCACGACGTTTCGTTCGTAATTGCTTTTGACAGAAATTTGGCGCGGAGCGATTGTCCCCGGCACGAGCCGTTGGTAGCTCTGCATAGCAATCGCATCCCGCATGCGCCGGTGTCATGCCGACGACGAGAACGGGAGCTGGTTCGAGGGGTCGGCGTTTTCCATGGAAGTCTTCCTGCAGCAGCTCATCAACGGGCTGACACTGGGATCGATCTACGGTCTCATCGCCATCGGCTACACGATGGTTTTCGGCATCATCGGCATGGTGAACTTCGCCCATGGCGACATTTTCATGCTCTCCGCCTTCATCGCGCTGATCTTCTTCATGCTGATCACGGCGGTGGTGGGCACCGGCGCCGGAATGGTCATGCTGGCGCTCGTGGCGGTGCTGGGGCTGGCGATGTTCTTCACCTCGCTGTGGAACTGGACGATCGAGCGGGTGGCTTACCGGCCGCTGCGCGGCTCCTTCCGCCTCGCGCCACTGATCTCGGCGATCGGCATGTCGATCTTCCTGATGAACTTCGTGCAGGTCGTGCAGGGCCCGCGCAACAAGTCGATCCCGCCGCTGCTCAACAAGTCGATCACCCTGATCGAGAGCACGACCTACTCGGTCCAGATCTCCTACAAGCAGATCGTCATCATCCTGACGACGGCGGTGCTGCTCGCGGCCTTCTGGTACATCGTGCAGAAGACGCCGCTCGGCCGCGCCCAGCGCGCCTGCGAGCAGGACCGCAAGATGGCCGCCCTCCTGGGCATCGATGTCGACCGCACGATCTCGATCACCTTCGTTATGGGCGCCGCGCTCGCGGCCGTGGCCGGCGTGATGTATCTCGTGCTCTACGGTGTCGTGAACTTCGCCGACGGCTTCACGCCGGGCGTGAAGGCTTTCACAGCAGCTGTGCTCGGCGGCATCGGTTCGCTCCCAGGCGCGGTCATCGGCGGCTTGCTGATCGGCCTGATTGAGGTGATGTGGTCGGCCTATTTCACCATCGACTACAAGGACGTCGCCGCCTTCTGCATCCTGGCGATCGTGCTGGTCTTCATGCCCTCCGGCCTGCTCGGTCGCCCGGAAGTCGAGAAGGTCTGAGCTCATGGCAAGCAATCCGACCGCGAACACGGCCGCTCCCGGCCGCGACCTGAAGGCGGCCTTCAAGGAGGCCGGCTTCGCCGCCTTCGTGACACTGGGCCTCTGCATCCCGATCATCGCCTGGGGCACGCGTCAGAACATGGACAATGTCCTCGTTCTGGACCCCCGCTGGGACGCCGTCGCCTGGGCCGTCGGCATCGTCTTCGTCGGCCGCTTCTTCGTGGCGCTGCGCAAGCAGGGCCAGAGGGAGGGCAAGGCCGCGATGCGCGTCCTGCCACCTGGCACCATCGCCTTCTTCCAGCGCCATTCCCGCGTTTTCTCGCTCTTCGGGCTCGGCTTCCTCGTCACCTTCCCGGCCATCGCGATCGGGCTGGCCGGCTGGGGCGGCGCGCTGAAATGGATCGATAATTTCGGCGTTCAGATCCTGATCTACGTCATGCTCGGCTGGGGCCTGAACATCGTCGTCGGCCTCGCCGGCCTGCTCGACCTCGGCTATGTCGCCTTCTACGCCGTCGGCGCTTATTCCTATGCGCTGCTGGCCAAGAATTTCGGCCTGTCCTTCTGGCTGCTGCTGCCGCTGGCCGGTATCCTCGCCGCCTTCTGGGGCATGCTGCTCGGCTTCCCCGTGCTGCGCCTGCGCGGCGACTATCTCGCCATCGTGACGCTGGCCTTCGGCGAGATCATTCGTCTCGTTCTGATCAACTGGACCGAGTTCTCCAACGGCTATGCCGGCATTTCCGGCATTCCGCGCCCCACCTTCTTCGGCATCCCCTTCACGGCGGCGGATAATGGTTTCGCCGCCGTCTTCGGTCTGGAGTTCACGCCGCTCTACCGAACGATCTTCCTCTACTACCTGATTCTTTGCCTGGCGCTGCTGACCGCCTTCGTCACGCTGCGTCTGCGTCGCCTGCCGGTCGGGCGCGCCTGGGAGGCCCTGCGCGAGGACGAGATCGCCTGCCGCTCGCTCGGCATCAACACCACCAACACCAAGCTCACCGCCTTCTCGATCGGCGCCATGTTCGGCGGCTTCGCCGGTGCCTTCTTCTCAGCGCGGCAAGGGTTCATCTCGCCTGAATCCTTCGTCTTCATGGAATCGGCCGTGATCCTCGCCATCGTCGTGCTCGGCGGCATGGGCTCGCTCTGGGGCTGCGCCATCGCGGCGATCGCGATGATCGGCGGCACCGAGCTCCTGCGCGAGCTCGAATGGATGAAGCAGATCTTCGGCAACGACTTCGACCCGACGAAGTACCGCATGCTGATCTTCGGCTTCGCCATGGTGGTGATCATGATCTGGAAGCCGCGCGGCCTGATTTCGACCCGCGAGCCCACCGCCTTCCTCAAGGAGAAGAAGAAGATCTCCGCCGATATGGTCCAGGAGGGGCACGGCTGATGGCTACCACCGCTCCCCAATTGACGCCGCAGGGCCGCGCCCTGCTGGAGGTCGAGCAGGTCACCATGCGCTTCGGCGGCCTCACCGCCGTCAACGCCCTCTCCTTCCAGGCCCGCAAGGGCGACATCACTGCCCTGATCGGCCCCAACGGCGCCGGCAAGACCACGGTCTTCAACTGCATCACCGGCTTCTACAAGCCGACGCAGGGCGTGATCTCGCTGAACCATGACGACGGCTCGACCTATCTGCTCGAGCGCATGCCCGACTTCCGCATCTCCTGGAAGGCCAAGGTCGCCCGCACCTTCCAGAACATCCGCCTCTTCGGCGGCATGACGGTGCTGGAGAACCTGCTCGTCGCCCAGCACAACCCGCTGATGGCGGCGTCGGGTTTCACCTTCCTGGGCGTGCTCGGGATCGGCGGCTACAAGGCGCGCGAGAAGGAGGCGATCGAGAAGGCCAAGTTCTGGCTCGACAAGATCAACCTGACCCATCGCGCCGACGATCCCGCCGCCGACCTGCCCTATGGCGACCAGCGCCGGCTGGAGATCGCGCGGGCCATGTGCACCGACCCCGTTCTGCTCTGCCTCGACGAGCCGGCCGCGGGCCTCAACCCGCGCGAGAGCCTCGACCTCAACACGCTGCTGCTCTCGATCCGCAAGGATATCGGCACGGCGCTGCTGTTGATCGAGCACGACATGTCGGTCGTCATGGAAATCTCGGACCATGTCGTGGTCCTCGACTACGGCACCAAGATCGCCGACGGCACGCCGGCCGAGGTACAGGCCGACCCGAAGGTCATCGCCGCTTATCTCGGCGTCGATGACGAGGAGGTCGAAGAGGTCGAAGCGGAGGTCGGCATCTCGTGACTGCAGCCCAGCCCCTGCTCGCCGTCCGCGGCGTCAAGACCTATTACGGCAAGATCATCGCGCTGAAGGGCGTCGACATCGACGTCAATCCCGGCGAGATCGTCACCATGATCGGCGCCAACGGCGCCGGAAAATCCACGCTGATGATGACGATCTTCGGCAATCCGCAGGCCCGTGAAGGCTCGGTCACCTATGAAGGCCGGGACATCACGCGCATGCCGAGTCATGAGATCGCGAGATTGGGCATCGCGCAGTCGCCCGAAGGGCGCCGCATCTTCCCGCGCATGACCGTGTTCGAGAACCTGCAGATGGGCGCCGCCGTCCGCAATTTCGAGCATTTCGACGAGGATCTCGAAAAGATCTGCGTGCTCTTCCCGCGCATCAAGGAGCGGTTGCAGCAGCGCGGCGGCACGCTCTCCGGCGGCGAGCAGCAGATGGTGGCGATCGCGCGCGCCTTGATGGCGCGCCCGAAGCTGCTGCTGCTCGACGAGCCCTCGCTCGGCCTCGCCCCCCTCATCGTGAAGCAGATCTTCGAGGCGATCCGCGAGCTGAACAGGACGCAGGGGCTGACCGTCTTCCTGGTCGAACAGAACGCCTTCCATGCTCTGAAGCTCGCCCATCGCGGCTATGTGATGGTCAACGGCGTCATCACGATGAGCGGCAGCGGCAAGGAATTGCTCGCCAATCCGCAGGTGCGGGCAGCCTATCTAGAAGGCGGGAGGCACTGACGATGCAGGGCATCCTTTACGAAGAACCGACGATCTGGCTGTTCCTGCTGGTGACTGTCGTCATGGGCGGCTGGCTCGCCTGGATGGCCGGCCGCGCCATCGCGATGACCTGGCGGCCGAACTGGCAGCTCGTCATCTACATGCTGGTGCTCGGACTGTTCGTGCGCTTCATCCATTTCGCGCTATTCCAGGCGACGTTGCTGACGCTGCACTACTACATCGTCGACACGATCGTGCTCATCGCCTTCGGCTATGCCGGCTGGCGCTACACCCGCGCCAAGCAGATGACGCGGCAATATCACTGGCTGTTCGAGCGTGCCGGCCCCTTCGGCTGGAAGCCGCGGGCAGGCGCCGTGATCCGGCCTGAATTGCTCTGAAACCAGGGGCTGTGATGGCTCGCCGAACCGCACCCTGAGCCATCACAACGTCTAACGAGCTTGTCGCGTGACAGACCATCGGAAAAGCGCAAGACTGCGATTCACGGTGGCCAGAACGCGCCGAGACGGGCGGTCCGTCCAGCCCGTTGATCAATCAATACAGGGGAGTTGCATCACATGAAGAAACTGCTGTTGGGCGGTATTGCGCTCGGCGCGGTCCTTGCCTTCTCCGGCATGGCCAACGCGCAGATCAAGCTCGGTGTCGGCGGCCCGATCACCGGCCCGAACGCCGCGTTCGGTGCGCAGCTCAAGAACGGCGCCGAGCAGGCCGTCGAGGATATCAACGCTGCCGGCGGCGTCCTCGGCCAGAAGATCACCATCACGCTCGGTGACGACGTCTCCGATCCGAAGCAGGGCGTCTCGGTCGCCAACAAGTTCGTCGGCGATGGCGTGAAATGGGTGCTCGGCCACTTCAACTCCGGCGTCACCATGCCGGCGTCCGAAGTCTATGCCGAGAACGGCATCATCATGATCTCGCCTTCGGCCACCAACCCGAAGATCACCGAGCGCGGCCTGTGGAACACCTTCCGCACCTGCGGCCGTGACGACCAGCAAGGCGCGGTCGCCTCGGCCTATCTCCTGAAGAACTTCAAGGACAAGAAGATCGCCGTCGTCCACGACAAGACGACCTATGGCCAGGGCCTCGCCGACGAGACCAAGAAGGGCCTCAACGCCGGCGGCGTCAAGGAAGTGCTCTACGAAGGCGTCAACGCCGGCGAGAAGGACTTCTCGGCGCTCGTCTCGAAGATCAAGGCGGCCGGTGCCGACTACCTCTACTGGGGCGGCCTGCACACCGAAGGCGGCCTGATCGTGCGCCAGATGCGCGACCAGGGCCTCAAGACGGTCCTCGTCTCGGGTGACGGCATCACCACCGACGAGTTCGCCACGATTGGCGGCCCCGGCGTCGAAGGCACGCTGATGACCTTCCCGCCGGACCCGCAGAAGCGCCCTGAGGCGGCCGCCGTCCTCAAGAAGTTCGAAGCCAAGAACTTCAAGCCGGAAGCCTACACCCTCTACAGCTACGCCGCCGTCCAGATCATGGCCGAAGGCGCCAAGCGCGCGAACTCGGTCGATCCCAAGAAGATCGCCGACGTGCTGCATGGCGGCCAGCCGGTCAAGACTGTGATCGGCGATATCGGCTTCGACAAGAAGGGCGACATCACCCGTCCGGACTACACTGTCTACACCTGGAAGAAGGGTACGGACGGCAAGATCACCTATGTCGAGAATTGATCTCGGCGGCTGATCCGGCCTGATATGAAGAGCCCGCCCCGGATCACCGGGGCGGGCTTTTTGTTGAGCGGAAGGAGCTTGGATTCGAGCTCTGACAAATGTCCGAGATGGATCGCTTTCAGACGCCGGGCGTCGCGCAGCCGCTGGGTAGGATCACGCCAGCGATGTTCTGGTGCCGTTGCAAGCGCCTTCATCCCAAGACGGGCACTAGCCCATATCGAAGCATGATTTCCTTGACCTTCTCGGGATCGGGTGGACCACCGGAACCCAGGAGATCGGCGATCTCACGGAAATACGTGGGACCGAGTACACCGGGCGTCAGAATGCAGAGGGCTGTTGCCGGCTCTTCGCTTTCGTTGCGGAAGGAATGCACGACGCCTCGAGGAATGAAGGTCGATCGACCGGGTGCAATCGCGTGGTCGGTGCCGCCGACGCGGAAGGTGAGCGTCCCGGAAAGGCCATAGACCGTCTCCTCCCAACTTTCGTGATAGTGCGGCACCGGCACTTTGGCTTTTGGCAGCACGGTCATGTGGAAGAGGTCGAGACTTCCAGCCGTATCGTCCTTGCTGTGCAGGAATTCGAGCGCTATTCCGCCGATTCTGATCGAATGCATGATGTCCCCCCATCCAAGGCATCTACCGATATCCCACGCCTATATGCACGGCCACCAAATGTCGTTCCACGCGCGCAGCAGCGATTTTCCCGCGGCATGGAGCAGCTGACAAGGACCGCTATGGCTCGAAAGCTGAAGCGCTCAAGCGTATGCCACCCAGCCACGAAAGGCTAAGCCGGCGTAGAAGAGGCTGACCTCGCCGAACCCGGCAGCGCGCAGCAACTGCTCGTCGTCCTCCGGGGCAAGGATCGGCAGGCGCTGGCCGATCGTCGACCCGGCCTTCCGCGCCTGCGCCGGATCGATACCGGAAGACGCCGCGAAGGCGGCGTAGCGGGACAGCCAGAGATCACGATCGCCCTCGCCTTGCGGAAAGCTGAAATGCGCGACGACCAAGGCCGCGCCCGGTTTCAACCGGCGGTGCAACTCTCGTAGCGTGCGCAGGCGCTCCTCGCGTTCGACGAAATGCAGGGTCAGGATACAGGCCGCGCCGTCGAACGGCCCCTCGGGCGCGATGTCGATCAGGCCATGATGAAGTTCCGTCCGGGCGGTCACCCGGCCGAGCGTCAGCCGCGCGAGATCAAGCATCTCCGCCGACGGATCGACCCCGTCGAAGCGCCAACCCGGCTGCGCCTCGGCGAAAACCTTGATCTCGAGCCCGCCGCCCGCGCCAAGGACCAGTATCCGCGCATCGTCGGGCGCCCACTCGGCGAGGAGCAGTCCGGCCATGCGCTGCAGATCGGCGAAGCCCGGAACCTGTCGCGGCGGCCCCTCGGCATAGCGCTTCACCGCCTCCGGATCAGAGAATGCGTCCATCTTGGAAGCTTCCGTTTCCGCGGCGGGCCGGGGCGCGGCCGCTATTGACTCAATGTCTGCGGAACGACGCTCAAGCTCTTGAGAAAGCCCGCGAAACGCAGGAGTCCGTCCGGCCAGGGGCCGTGCCCGGACTCGGTATTGAGATGGCCGCTATCGCCGGCATCGACGAATTCCGAGCCCCAGGCCTCGGCGAGCGCCTTCGCCTCGTCCGGCGTGCAATAGGGATCGGTCGCGCTGGCGATCAGCACCGAGGGGAACGGCAGTTTCTCGCGGCGGTGCGCGATGAAGTCCGGCCCCATGCCGGGCACAGCGCCCTTCGCCTTCTCTGAAGCCGGCGCGACCAGGAAGGCGCCCGCGACCTCGCCGGGATGTAGATGCTCGGCGGCAAAGGCGATCGCGCTGCAGCCGGCCGAGTGCCCGACGAGCACGACGGGGCGCGTCGCGGAGCGCACGGCCTTGACGATCTCACCGGCCCAGACATGTCGGGAGGGCTTGTACCAATCCGCCTGCTCGATGCGGCGCGCCGTCTTGAGACGGGTTTCCCAGCGACTCTGCCAATGGTCGGGCCCGGAGCCCGACCAGCCGGGAACGATGAGGATATCGACGTCGGAGGATTTCATGATCGTAGAGCCGTCTTCCCGTACGCGCTGCAGCGTGAAACGCTGCTGCGCAGACACGGGACCGTCTCACGAAGAAGCGCCTTTCCGTCATGCGGTCCCGCACGCGCAGCAGCACTCACGTGCTGCTGCGCGTGCGGGATGACGAACCGGTCTTCAAAGTAAGTTGGTCGACCAGTCGGTTCAAGCGTCCCCGAAGACCCGGCGGAAGATCGTGTCGACATGCTTGAAGTGATAGCCCTCGTCGAACATCGCCTTGAGCTCGGAAGCGGAAAGCTTCTCGGCGACGTCCTTGTCGGCCATCAGGTTGGTCAGGAAGTCCTCGCCATGCTCCCAGGTCCGCATCGCATTGCGCTGGACCATGGCATAGCTGTCCTCGCGGCTGGCTCCGGCCTGGGTCAGGGCCAGCAGCACGCGCTGCGAGTTGTGCAGGCCACCGAGCTTGTCGAGATTCTTGCGCATGTTCTGCGGGTAGATCAGCAGCTTGTCGACGACACCGGTCAGCCGCGCCAGCGCGAAATCGAGCGTCACAGTGGCATCGGGGCCGATCATGCGTTCGACCGAGGAATGCGAGATGTCGCGCTCATGCCAAAGCGCGACGTTCTCGAGAGCCGGGGTCACCATGCCGCGCACGAGGCGGGACAGGCCGGTCAGGTTCTCGGTCAGCACCGGATTGCGCTTGTGCGGCATCGCCGAGGAACCCTTCTGGCCCGGCGAGAAATACTCTTCCGCCTCGTAGACCTCGGTACGCTGCAGATGCCGGATCTCGGTCGAGAGCCGCTCGACGCAGGAGGCCACGACGCCGAGCGTCGCGAAATACATCGCGTGCCGGTCACGCGGGATCACTTGGGTCGAGACCGGCTCGACGGTGAGCCCCATCTTCTCGGCGACATAGGCTTCGACCCGCGGGTCGATATTGGCGAAGGTGCCGACGGCGCCCGAGATGGCGCAGGTCGCGATCTCGGCGCGGGCCGCAACGAGGCGGGCGCGGCAACGGTCGAACTCGGCATAGGCCTGCGCGAGCTTCAGCCCGAAGGTCACCGGCTCGGCATGGATGCCGTGCGAGCGCCCGATTGTCGGGGTGAGCTTGTGCTCGAAGGCGCGGCGGCGGATCGCGGCGAGCAGCGCATCGACATCGGCGATCAGGATATCGGTGGCACGCGCGAGCTGGACCGAAAGCGTGGTGTCGAGGATATCCGACGAGGTCATACCCTGGTGGACGAAGCGCGCTTCCGGCCCGACGATCTCGGCCAGATGCGTCAGGAAGGCGATGACGTCATGCTTGGTCACGCGCTCGATCTCGTCGATGCGGGCAACGTCGAAGACGGCGTCCTTGGCCTTGGCCCAGATCGTCGCGGCCGCCTCCTTCGGCACGACGCCGAGCTCGGCGAGCTTGTCGGTCGCATGCGCCTCGATCTCGAACCAGATGCGGAAGCGGGTCTGCGGCTCCCAGATGGCGACCATCTCGGGGCGGGAATAGCGCGGGATCATCTCTGGCCTTCCACTGATGATGTCAGCGTTTCAGATCTTCAAACCCACGACCCGCGCGCGGCCTCGGCCGCCTTGCGGATCGCTTCGATATTGCCGGCATAGGCCGAAGGCCCGCCCTTGAATACGGCAGAGCCCGCAACCAGCGTGTCGGCGCCAGCCTTCACGACCAGCGGCGCGGTCTCGGGCGTCACGCCGCCGTCGATCTCGATGGAGATCGGCCGGTCGCCTATCAGCGCCTTCACCTGCGCGACCTTCTCGACGACCGAGCGGATGAAGCTCTGCCCGCCGAAGCCGGGATTGACCGTCATCAGCAGGATGAGATCGACATCCTCGATCAGCGCCTCAGCCGCGCTCGCCGACGTGCCGGGATTGAGCACGATCCCGGCCTGTTTCCCCTGCGCCTTGATCGCCTGCAGCGTGCGGTGCGGATGCGGACCTGCCTCGACATGGAAGGAGATCAGGTCGGCGCCGGCCTTGGCGAAGGCTTCGACATAGGGGTCGACGGGCGCGATCATCAGATGCACGTCGAAGAACTTCTTGGTGTGCGGGCGGATAGCCTTCAGCACATCGGGGCCGAAGGTGATGTTCGGCACGAAATGCCCGTCCATCACGTCGCAATGGATCCAGTCGGCGCCGGCGGCGTCGATCGCGCGCACCTCCTCGCCGAGCTTGGCGAAATCGGCCGAAAGGATCGAGGGGGCGATGCGGATAGGGTGGGTCATGGCCGGGGGTTTAGCCCCGCTGGCCCGCCGCCGCAATCAGGCGGAGCGCAATTTCACCGGAAAGGACAGCCTGCGGTCCGCTTCCGCCATCTCCGCCACGACTTGCGCGAAGGCCGGGCGCAGCTTCAGCCGCGCATACCACTCCGCCAGTCCGGGATAGCCATCGAGCGACGGTCCGCCAAGCCGGCGGATGAAGAGCATGCTCATGAAGAGCGCGATATCCGCCACCGACAACCGGCCGCCGAAATACGGACGCCCCGCCAGCTTCTGCTCCAGCACGTCGTAATGGCGCAGCAGCCCCTCCTCGGCGATCAGCGCGTCGGCCTCCTGCGCGATGCGGCGGTCGCGATCCGGCGAGGGCGGCTCCGTGCGATGCATCAGGGGTTTCAAGGCCTGGAACAGGATCTCGTCGCCATAGAGCTCGTCGAGCCGGCAGCGCGCCCGGTCGACGGGGGTGTCCGGCATCAGCTTCGGCTCGGGATAGGCCTCGTCGAGATATTCGTTGATCACCGTGGAATCGTAGAGCACGAGCCCGCAATCCGTCAGAACCGGCACCTGCCGCTTCGGATTGAGCGCCAGCACCTCCGGATGCCGAGGGTCGTAGCCGGTCGTCTGGTTGAACGGCACCATGATGCGTTGGAAGGCGAGGCCCTTCTCGGTCAGCGCGATCTCAACCTTGCGTGAGAACAGGCTCAGCGGCCCGGAATAGAGTGTGATCATGGCGCGGCTCTCCTGCGACGGGGAAAGCCTCGCAAGCCCTTGCGTCAACGCCCGTCAGCAGCCTCCCGGCGCCGAATCCGTGCCGCGACGCCGCCGAGCAGCCAGGGCAGCAGGTAGATCGGGAACTGCGCCAGCGCGAAATAGAGGAAGGTCGTCGGCGAGACCCCTGCCCCCAACGCGGCGACCAGCAGCCCCATGTTCCGCTGCCCGGTGCCGTAGCCGATCATGAAACGCTCGGAGGCCGGCAGCAGCCGCAGCACGAGCCAGCTCGACGCCAGCCCCGCCGCCGAAACCGCGAAGACGCATCCCAGCACGAACAGCACGAGCCGGGGATTGTCGAGCGCGGCCTTGGTCACGCCATCCATCGCCGCGATGGCGAAGATGAAATACATCAGCACGCCGAAGCCATCGAGATTGGCCTTCATCGCCTTGACGCGCGCGAGGCCGAGCCAAAGCCGGATCGCCGAGGCCACCGCCATGCCGCCGCCGATAAAGATCAGAAGGCGCAGCGTCAGCGCCCAGCGGTCGAGCGGCACAGCCGCGCCCGCCAGCTGTTCGACCAGGATCGGCGCGACGATGGGGCTGACGATCGTGGTCAGGATGACGCTGGCGATGATCAGCGAAGGCTCGAAGCCGTAGAGGATCGCCACCGCCGGCGAGGACATGATGGGCGGCGCTGCCCCCATGATGGCAAGCCCCAGCACGATGCCGGGATCGAGGTTCTCGCGCCCGACCAGCAGCAGCGCTCCACCGATGAGCAGGGCCGGCCCGGCGATCAGCCAGGCACAGCTTGCCGCGAGCTTGGCCGGGCGCCGCAGCAGCCCGAGCGTCACGCTCATGTCGAGCCGCATGAACACGACCGTGGTGAAGCAGAAGATCGTGATCGGCAGCGCCGGCCGCGCCATCGCCGAGAATTGCGGCAGCGCGAGGCCAAGGAAGATCGAGAGCGCGAATCCTTGCGTGCCATGGCGGCCGAGCCACGCGAGCGCGGCAGCGAGGGAGGCGGCAGGATTCATCGGCTTGGGCTCTGGAATCGCTCTCGAAACAGACGCACACTGGCTGAAGGCAGGCGCAGCGTCACCTGCCGGCAAGGCAGCCCAGTCCTGCGCCGGCATAAAATTGCGCACAAGCCGGCCGATTGCGGCTCGCGCCAAACGGCTCGGCAGAGTTGGCGCAGAAATTGCGAAAGATTGCCCTGTTCCGCGCAAAATTCGGTCGCGCCGCTGACAAGCCGGCGCAAACCGGTATCCTTGCGGGAAAAGGGGTTGGCAGGAGCAGGTCATGAAGGTGGATACGATCGTTCTCGGCGCCGGCGTCGTCGGCATTTCGGTCGCGCTTCATCTCCAGAAGGCCGGGCGCGCCACCTTGCTGGTCGACCGCCGCGCACCGGGCGAGGAAACCAGCTACGGCAATGCTGGGCTGATCCAGCGCGAGGGCGTCTACCCCTACGGCTTTCCGCATGATTTCGGCGCGCTCTTCCGCTACGCGATGAACAACACTATCGACGCGTCCTATCATTGGAGCGCGCTCCCGAAGCTCGCCCCCTTCCTGCTCTCCTACTGGATGCATTCGCGCGCCTCGCACCACGAGGCGATCGCTCATAAATACGCCAAGCTGATCGAGCATTGCGTGACCGAGCATGACGCGCTCGCACAGGAGGCCGGCGCCACCAACCTGTTGCGCCGCGACGGCTGGATGAAGGTGTTCCGCACCGAGAAGGAACGCGACACCCGCCTCGCCGAGGCCGCCCGCTGGAACCGCGATTTCGGCCTTAACTATCGCGCGCTCGATATGGCGACCCTCAAGGCCGAGGAACCGCATCTCGATCATGGCAGCCTGATCGGCGGCCTGCACTGGACCGATCCGACCACGGTCGTCGACCCGCTCGGCCTGTCCAAGGCCTATGTCGCGCTGTTCGAGAAGCTCGGTGGAAAACTCGCCATCGGCGATGCCGGCACGCTCACGCAGAACGGCGCCGGCTGGACCGTGACCCTCGCCGACGGCACCACGGCCGAGGCGAAGGATGTCGTCGTCGCGCTCGGCCCCTGGGCCGACGTGCTCAGCAACAAGCTTGGCTACCGCCTGCCGCTCGCGGTCAAGCGCGGCTACCACATGCATTACAAGCCGCAAGGCAACGCCGTGCTCAACCACCCGGTGCTCGACACCGAGCGCGGCTATTTCCTCGCCCCGATGCTGCAGGGCATCCGCCTGACCACCGGCGCCGAATTCGCCGATCGCGATGCGCCGAAAACCCCGGTGCAGCTCGCCCGCGCCGAGCCGATCGCCAAGCAGCTCTTCCCGCTCGGCGAGCGCGTCGATGCAGAGCCCTGGCTCGGCCGCCGCCCCTGCACGCCGGACATGATGCCGATCATCGGCCCGGCGCCGAAGCACAAGGGCCTCTGGTTCTCCTTCGGCCATGCCCATCACGGCCTGACGCTCGCCGCCGTCACCGGCCGCATGATCGCGGAAATGGTGACGGGCCAGAAGGTCTTCGTCGACCCGGCGCCATTCGCGCCGGCGCGGTTCGCCTAACGCGGTCATAGAGCACCTGTCATCCCGTGTCTGCGCAGCAGCACTGCGTGCCGCAGCGCGTGCGGGATGACATATGTCTCGTGCGGGACGACACCACGGCAGCGCATTCGGGATGACCGACCTGCGTCTTGCCCCCTCGCCTCCTGGCCCGCACCCTGCCACGATCCGGCTCCCGATTCCCGACCGAGACCTCGCCATGGCCCTCGCCAAACCGCCCGTCCAGGACAATGCCTACGCCGCCGCGCTCGCTTTGCTCGACCGCGTTCCGCTAATCGACGGGCATAACGACCTGCCTTATGTCATCCGCAAGGATCGCAACGCGAAGGGCAGTGTCGCCGCCTACGGCCTCGACAAGGTTCACGAAGAGGGCGACACCGACATCCCGCGCATGCAGGCCGGCAAGATGGCGGCGCAGTTCTTCGCGGCCTATGTCCCGCCGAAGCAGCCCAACCCCGCCGGCTTCGCCCTCGCCCAGATCGCGCTGATGCGCGACATCCTGAAGCGCCATTCCGACGTCTTCCGCCCCGGTCTCTCCGCCGCCGATGTCGAGGCCGCCAAGGCCGAGGGCCGCATCGCCCTGTTCATGACGATCGAGAACGGCGCGGCGGTCGATGGCGAGCTCGATGCGCTCGACGCCTATTACGATCTCGGCGTGCGCCTGATGACGCTTTGCCACAACGACACCACCGAATGGTGCGATTCCGCGACCGACGCCCAGCGCCATAATGGCCTGACCGCCTTCGGCAAGGACGTACTGCGCCGGATGAACAAGCTCGGCATGGTCATCGACCTCGCCCATGTCGCGCCGAAGGTGATGCACGACGCGCTCGACGTCTCCAGCGCCCCGCTGGTCTGGTCGCATTCCAACGCCTTCACGCTCTGCGACCACCCGCGCAACGTTCCCGACGACGTGCTCGATCGCGTCGCCGGCAATGGCGGCATCGTGATGGCGACGTTTGTGCCGGACTTCATCAGCCAGGCCTCCCGCGACTGGCACCGCCCGGCCAAGGACCAGTACGGCAAGACGCCCGAGGGTATGGACTACGCCAAGGTCGAGTCCGAGATCGCCGCCCGGTCCGGCCCGCGCCCGAAGGCGACGCTCCCCGAATATTGCGACCATGTCGACTATCTCGCCAAGCGCATCGGCCACGACCATGTCGGCATCGGCTCGGACTTCTTCGGCTGGGTCAATCCGGACGGGCTGGAGGACACCACGACCTTCCCGTCGGTGATCGCGGAGCTGATCCGCCGCGGCTGGTCGGAAGAGAACCTCACCAAGCTCGCCGGCGGCAACATGCTGCGCGTGCTGCGCGCGGTGGAGAAGGCGGCGGGCTGAACGCTCTCAACCTCGTCATGGTCGGGCTCGGTCCCGACCATCCACGTCTTTGCTTGTCGGGCGTGGGGTCAAGATGCGGATGCTCGCCACAAGGGCGAGCATGACGTATGAGCTTGTCCAGTGCGCCCGACCATCCCGGGCGCAAAACAAGCCTCATCGCAAAGACAAGACCTGATTCCCCATGACCGGTTCCGGCACCGACCGCACCCGCCCGGCCGTCCAGGCCCCCGCCCCCATCGTCATCCTGGTCGAGCCGCAGCTCGCCGAGAATATCGGCATGTGCGCCCGCGCCATGGCGAATTTCGGCCTCTCCGAGATGCGCCTCGTCGCTCCGCGCGACGGCTGGCCCACCGGCGGCGGCCTCAAGAAGGGCGCGACGGCGGCCGCCTCCGGCGCCACCCATATCTTGGAGAACGCCCGGCTCTTCGACAGCGCGGCCGAGGCGATCGCCGATCTCAACCACGTCCTGGCGACGACCGCCCGCGAGCGCGGCCAGATGAAGCGCGTGCTCACCCCGGCCGAAGCGATGCCGGAGGTCGCCGACCGCATCGGTTCCGGCGAGCGCGTCGGCATTCTCTACGGGCGCGAGCGCATCGGCCTGACCAACGAGGAGATCAGTCTCGCCGACGCGATCCTGACCTTCCCGGTCAATCCCGCCTTCGCCTCGCTGAACCTCGCCCAGGCCGTGCTGCTCAACGGCTATGAATGGTTCAAGACCACCAATGGCGAGCCGCCCTTCCGCGAGAACAATCCCTCCCCGCCGGCCAAGCGCGAGATGATCCTGTCGATGTTCGACTATCTCGAGGCCGAGCTCGACCTCTGTGGCTTCTTCCCGGCCGGCAAGAAGCCGGTGATGACCGCAAACCTGCGCGACATCCTGCACCGGCTCGACATGACCGAGCAGGAGGCCCGGACGTTGCGCGGCGTCTTCAAGTCGCTGGTCGAAGGGCCGAAGAAGGCGAAGCTCCTGGCGCGGCAGGCCGGCGAGGCGGATAACACCGGCGACTGAGCTCCCGTCGTTCGGCTCGCAACCAGCCTCTCCTTCCGAAAGCTTCGGGCGTCATTGCGAGGAGCGAAGCGACGAAGCAATCCAGGGAGACCGGGTCGAACGCGTCAGTCCAGTCCTCCTGGATTGCTTCGCTGCGCTCGCTATGACGGTGGAAACCTGAGGAGCCCGATGCAGGCGGGCTTCCAAGGTCAGCGTTTCGCTTCGCCCGAGAGTGACGGCGTCTCTTCCCAACAAAAAAGCCGGCCCCGAAGGGCCGGCTGGTCTGGTCGGGGGGTCTCGAAACGCCCGGTCAGAATTGGTACTTCATCGTCGCCTTCACGGTGCGACCGGGCTCGCTGTAGTAGTCGCGGGCCTGGGCCAGGACGCCGGTCGGGACGTTGACGGCATCGAAATACTTGCGATCAAAGATATTGTAGACGCCGACTTGGAATTCAAGGTCCGCGATCTCAGGCATCGGGCGCCACCAGGCCGAGGCGTTGAAGATCGCATAGCCCGGCGCGCGGAAGCCCTGGGCGGAACCCGTCGTCGCCGCGACGTCGTCACGCTTGCCGGCCAGCTTGGTCGAAACCTCCGCACCCCAGGTCTCCGTCCCATAGGCGATAGCGACGATGCCCTGCATCGGCGGGATCGAGTTCAGGAAGGTATTGTCGCTCTTGTTCATGCCCCGCGTATAGGCGAAGGAGCCGCGCACCAGCCAATTCGGCGCGAAGGCATACTGGCCGTTGATCTCGACACCCTGGATTTCCGCCTTCGGAATATTGCGGAAGGTCGTGATACCGCCCTGCGGATAAAGGCCGCCGACACCCGGTGCCTGGGACTGGTAGGTATCGATGAAGTTCCGGTAGTTCGAGTGGAAATAGGTGATCGAGCCGCCGAGCTGCTTGTCGCCGAAGCGCAGGCCGACATCGATGCCATTGCCGATTTCAGGGCGGAGCGTCGGGTTGCCAGCGCGCAGATAGGTCGAAGGACCGCCGAAGCGGCCATAGAGCTCGTCGGCCGTCGGCGCCCGGAAGGTTTTGGCCCACTGCGCGAAGAGGGTGACGTCCTTCACGACGGGAGCATTCTTGAGGATGTCGTATTCGAACCGGATGCGCGGCGACCAGGCGTTGTCGCTCGATGACGGCGGCAGGCCGACCGGGCGCGAGCCGCTATTGGTATAGGCCGGCGTGTTCTGCGGCGCTTCCTCGTACCAGTCGAAACGCACGCCCGGCGTTACGCGCAGGCGGTTGTCGAGCATGCCGATCTCGTCATGCAGGTAGAGGCCGACGAGCTTGCCATCGACCTTCGGCTGGTCGGCCTGGTTGGTGAACAGGTTGTTGCAGGTCGAGAGCGCGCCTGTGAACGACCCGGATGCCGGACGCGCCGGGCAGTTGTCGAGGCCCGCCGAATACTGCTCCAGCGACGACATGCGCAGTTCGGTACCCGCGGTGATCCGGTGCGAGAGCGCCCCGGTCTGGAAATTCTTGATGACATGGCCATTGAAGCCATAGGCGTTCTGCTCATTCTCGTTGTCGCGGATATAGGGGCCAACGATGCTCGTATACCGATAGGCACGAGCCAGATCGTCACGCTTCAGGCGCTGCCAGTACGCGACCGCGTGGGCCTCATCGAAGAACGAGCCCGGCACGACATAATCATAGCTCAGCGAGACCCGGTTGCGCTCGACATCCTCGCCGGTCTGGTAGGAGCCGGGACGGAAATTGCCTGTCAGCGACACCGTGCTGGTGCGGGTCTGCACGCGGTCGGCGCGCTTGAAGAACTCGCCCTGAATGCCGAAGCGGTGATCGCCGACCTGCTGGTAGATCTTGGCAAGGAAGTTGTACTGGTTGAAATCGCTCGGGTTCGGAGCGGTCCGTGTCGCGCCGATCGCCTTATAGTTGCCCTTGTTGTCGATCTCATGCCCGTCGCGGAAGCCGCCCTGAAAGAGGACGGAGGTGTTGCCCATCTTGGCCGCCACGGCCGCGCTGCCGAACCAGGCCCGGTCGGTGCTGTCATAACCGGTCTTGGTCAGCACTCCGTAATTGCGCCCATTGCGGATCAGGTCCTCGGGATCGAGCGTGCGGACCGCCAGCGCGCCGCCGAGCGCACCGCCGCCCAGCGTGCTGCCGCCGCTGCCGCCGCGCAGCAGATCGAGTGTCGAGAGGGAATCGAAGTCGAAGGCCGCCCCGATGCCACGACCATTGACGCGCGTATCAGTCGTGAAGGGCTGGCGGATGCCGTCGATCGTCGTCAGCACGCGCGCGCCATCAAGGCCGCGGATGTTGAGCGAATTGGTCGTCCGGTTGAAGGTGATACCGGCCTCGACCCGGTTGGACAGGTCGGTCAGGCTCGTGATCTGCTGGCGGTCGAGTTCCTGGCGCGTCGTGCGCGTCGTCGTTGGCCCGTTGAGCAGCGCTCCACCCGGCTGCCCCTCGCCCTGCACGTTGATCTGGTCGAGAACGACCGGCGCATCCGAATTCTGCACCACCGGCGCGGCGCGAGTCCGGCTCTGCTGTTGCGCGATGGCGGGCGAAGCCAGCAGCACCACCATCAAAGTGCCGAGCGCGACCCCCTCGCGCAATGAGCCGGAATACGTCCCCATGGCCTTGACCCGTCCTTCTGAATGCCGCACGCGAACTCGCCGCAGCTCAACAGTTTTAAATTAATACAAACAAGATCTTATCTGCCCCAGATAAGACAATATTCGGATATTGAGCGAATCGATAACTGTCAATCATCTGCATCTCGAAGGAAAAATTTCGATGCAGGAAGATCACAATGATAGAATTCTTCTAAATAATAAGATTGCGCCAAACCGTTCCAAGCTAGTGCCGCCCTGTTCCTTTCGCGGCGCCCCGGCGAAGCTCCCGATCTCGTGATCGATGCGGATCGGCCAGCGGCCTCCCCGCCATTGCAATGCAAAACTTCGCGCACATTCTCCTGTCATGAGTTCACGTCATTCCGGGTTGAATCGTCGCAAGCTGCTGACCGGAGGCGGCGCCATGGCCGCGAGCTTCGCCATAGCCGGCCGTGTGGCTGCTGCGACGGATGTCGACGTCGTCGTGATCGGCGCTGGAGCGGCCGGCATCGCGGCCGCTCAGGCCCTGCGTGCCGCCGGGCGGCAGGCTGTCGTGCTCGAAGCGCGCGGCCGTGTCGGCGGTCGCGCCTTCACCGATGCCTCGCTCGGCCCGATCTACGATGCCGGCGCGATGTTCATCCATTGGGCCGAGCGCAACCCCTGGGTCCAGATCGCCCGCGACCTCGGCATCGCAACGCCCAACGAACCTTGGGGAAGCGGCTTCAAGGTCTTCGCCGACGGCCAGCCGATGGCGGAGCCGGAGCGACGTCGGCGCCGCAGCGCATTCGGCCAGATCGACCGCCGGCTCGAAACAGTCGATCTCGGCCAGCGCGACATGTCGGTCGCCGAACTGCTGGCGGATCTCGGCCCGGAGCTCGCACCCGTCGCAGCATCCGGCCTGCTGCTCTCGATCGGCGAGGAATCGAGCCGGATTTCCGCGCGTGACTACCAGCGCCTGTGGTCGGGTGACGATCTCATCGTGCCATCGGGCTACGGCAATCTCGTCGCGCGTTCGGCTGCCGGGCTCGACATCCGCCTGAACGAAGCCGTCGAGACGATCCGCTGGGATGGCCCCGGCGTCAGCATGACCACGCAGTCCGGGACGCTGCGGGCCAAGGCCTGTGTCGTCACGGTGCCGGTCGGCGTGCTGAAGGCCGGCACGATCCGCTTCATCCCCGAACTGCCTGCATCGACGCGCGACGCGCTGGCCGGCCTGCATATGGGCGCGCTGACCAAGATCGCATTGAAGGTGGAGGGCGACCGCTTCGGCATCACGCCCGGAGCGACCTATCTCGAAGCGGCGGCACCCGAGCGCCTGATGAATCTCGACATGTTCCCGGGCGGGCAGGACATCGTCATAGGCTATTGCGGCGGCGACTACGCCCGCAAGCTCTCGGAAGCCGGGACAAATGAGGCGCGCGCGCATCTCGTCGATCTCCTGGTGAAGATGGTCGGCGCCGATTTCCGCAAGGCGGTGAAGGCGGTCTCGTTCCCCGCTTGGTGGACTGATCCCTTCGCCCGCGGCTCCTATTCGATCTGCGATCCCGGCCACGAGGCGGCGCGCGATGCCCTCGCCCAGCCGATCGGCAACCGCCTGTTCATCGCCGGCGAGGCGACGGCGGGCGGTGGCGCGATGACGGTCGGCGGCGCGACGCTCGCCGGTCGGGCCGCGGCGGCAGCGATTGCGCGGCTGAAAGCCTGACGGGCATCCGGACGCGTTGCGTTGAAAGGGTCACTGCCTGCGACCAGCCTGAAACTCTCCTCAATTCGAGACAGTGGATAAACGAGCCATTGACTATCCCTTAACCGGTCTCTGGCGGAGTCGGGCTTTGAAATCCTCGGCACCACCATGCAAGTCGATCTCCTCGCCGGCACGGGCTATCGCCCCTTCACGATCCCCCGGCCTCAGCCGACCATCCTCGTCTTCGATTCCGGTCTCGGCGGCCTCACCGTGCTCGGGCGCACGACCCAGGCCTGCCCCGGCGCCCATATCGTCTATGCCGCCGACGATGCCGGTTTCCCCTATGGCCGATTGAACGAGGAGGAACTCGTCATCCGCGTCCTCGCGGTCATGGAGCGCCTCGTCGCGCGCTTCCATCCCGATCTCGTGGTCATCGCCTGCAACACGGCCTCGACGCTGGTGCTGCCGGCGCTCAGGGCCCGTTTCGCCATTCCCTTCGTCGGCACCGTTCCTGCGATCAAGCCGGCCGCGGCCGCGACGCGCAGCGGCATGATCTCCGTGCTGGCGACCCCCGGAACCGTGGCGCGCGACTACACCCGCGAACTGATCGAGACCTATGCGGCCAGCCACCGCGTCATGCTTGTCGGCGCGACGCGTCTCGCCGGCCTCGCCGAGCAGGCGCTGAAGGGCGAGGCCGTCGACGACGCGGTCCTTGCCGCCGAGATCGCGCCCTGCTTCGTCGAGGCGAACGGCCGCCGCACCGATGTCGTCACCCTCTCCTGCACGCATTACCCCTTGCTGCTGGAGCGGATGAAGCGACTCGCGCCCTGGCCGGTGGAGTGGATCGATCCGGCCCCCGCGATCGCGCGCCGCGTCGCCGATCTCCTGTCCGGTGCGCGGCAGCCCGATCCGGCCTGCCACGACGCGACCGCGGTCTTCACCAACGGCTCCGGCCTGACCGGTCCCTTGCGCATCGCTCTGGCCGGCTACGGCCTGGCGCAGGTCGTCATCGAGCCCATGCCGCTGGCGAACTGAGGGAACCGGCGCTCGGCCTCGACGTTTTGGTGCTGGCGACCATCGCGGAGGAACAGACCCATGAGAAAGCTGCTGTTATTGCTGGCGCTTGTCGCCGGCTTCGCCTTCGCCGGCGCCGGAGCCAGCACGGAGGCGCAGGCGAGGCCCCATGGCTGGCACAAGGGCCATGGCCATCACGCCGTCTATCGCCACGGTCCGCGCCGGCACCATGGCTGGAATCGCGGCCATCATTACGGCTGGCACAAGCATCGCCCGCGTCACCACCATTATCGCCACCATCGGCATTGGCGCTGATCCCGGCTTTTGGCCGGTTCGGAATTGACTCCAAGCCGGCTTTCCGTCATACGCCCTTTCGTCGCGCGGCTCCTCACGGGGCCGCGTGGCTTTTTCCGCACCCGTGATCCGCTCTTCTTCGGAAGCTGGATCTGTCGCCCCGGCCAATGCAGGGGACAGGAGGGCGCGGTCCTCAACTCGCGAACCTGAGAGGACACGCGACATGTCGAAGCGCCATGAGGCGAAGTACAAGATTGACCGCCGCCTCGGTCAGAACATCTGGGGCCGCCCGAAGTCCCCGGTCAACCGTCGTGAATACGGCCCCGGCCAGCACGGCCAGCGCCGCAAGGGCAAGCCGTCCGACTTCGGCACGCAGCTCCGCGCCAAGCAGAAGCTGAAGGGCTATTACGGCTCGATCTCCGAGAAGCAGTTCCGCCGCTACTACGCCGAGGCGATCCGCCTCAAGGGCGACTCGGGCGAAAACCTTGTCGGCCTGCTGGAGCGCCGTCTCGACGCGGTGATCTACCGCGCCAAGTTCGTGCCGACCGTCTTCGCGGCCCGCCAGTTCGTCAACCACGGCCACATCACCGTGAACGGCAAGCGCGTCAACATCGCGTCCTACCAGGTCAAGCCGGGTGACGTCATCGCGGTCAAGGAGAGCTCGCGCCAGCTCGCCATCGTCATCGAGTCGGCCGCCCTCGCCGAGCGTGACGTGCCGGACTACATCGACGCCGACCACAGCAAGTCCACGGCCACCTACACCCGCACCCCGACCCTGTCGGACGTGCCCTACGCGGTGCAGATGGAGCCGAACCTGGTCATCGAGTTCTACTCGCGCTGATCGGCGGCAACGCCCTCGGCCTTTCGAGGCTGGGACACAATTCAGGGGATGGCCTTCGGGCCGTCCCCTTTTTTATTCTGACGCACGATCGAAGCTGCAGGCCAGCCGCGCCGATGACGATCTGGAGAACGGGATGAGGGCTCTAAAGGCGTTTCGCGGCACTGTGGCCACCGTCGCAATCCTGGTCGCGGTGGCATCAGGGCTGAGCGCGACCTTGTCCTCGACAGCCTCGGCCGAAGTCCGCTTCGGCCGCAATGTGCGCGTCGGCGGGCACGATTTCTCCAACCAGCGCTTCGATCGCAAGCGGCGCGCCGAGATCTATCTCTATGACCGCACCCCGGCCCGCTCGGGCTGCGTCTGGCGCGCGGATGGCGGCGGCCGGCGCTTGAAGACCTGTCACCTGCGCCGGATCAGGTAGAGCGCATCCGCGGCGGAACGGCAGCCTCGGTCGGGCGTGCGCGGAACCTGCAACGGCTCAAAGATGCGAGCCGACCTCATGGCGGAAGAAGTAGCAGCCCACCCCCAGGCAGCCGATCAGGATCGACAGCGCGTAGGGCCCGAACAGGCAGACGATGAAGACCGAGCCGATGAAGGCCCGCATCGCCCAGCATGACCATGTCTGCTTCATGGTTCACCTCTCGCATCGCAATCACTGACAAAGCGTAAACGGCGAGCCGTGAATCCAACCTGAACGGATATGGTAAATGTCTGAATCCCCTTTAAATTCCGCGCGTTAGGGATTTTGACGAAAGCAGGGCGACCTTTCCGCCCCCCGTTCCTCCCGGTGCCGCCGTAGCGTAACCTCGCCTTCCCGAGAGGAGATTCGCATGAAAAAAATTCTGCTGACGGCCTTCACCCTGTGCTGCATGGCCGGCGCCGCCCAGGCGCAAAGCTGCAACCTCCAGGCTTCCGACAAGAAGCTTGCAGGCGCCGCCAAGACGAGCTTCCTGACCAAATGCGAGAAGGATGCCGGCACCGCCTGCGACAAGCAGGCTGCCGACAAGAAGCTGGCGGGCGCCGCCAAGAACAGCTTCACCAAGAAATGCGTTTCGGACGCGGTCGGCGGCTGAGCTCCTGAGCGAGAGCGGCGTCGCGCGGCGACCGGGCGCGGCTGTGCCCGGTGCGGTCAGTCCGTGGTGCTGCTCTCCCAGGTCGCGTGGCTGACGCCCGGCAGGCGCGCCAGCCTGTCGACGACCTGGTCCAGTTCCTTGCGGTCGACCGCCGTGCTGATCAGCTTGGCGACGATCTCGACCGTGTCCTCGCCGCGCTCGACCGTCGTGATGTCGCTGACCGGGTACTGCGCCGCCTCGAGATAGTCGACCAGCGTCTCGCGCACCGCGGCAAGGGTCGGATCGCGCGTGGTGACGACCACCTCATAGGTCGCCTCGAGCGCCTGCTCGTCGAGCGGAATGCGGTTGATCGCGTTGACCAGCGGCCGCAGCAGCGTGTTGCCGAAGATCACGAAGGTCGCGACGAGCGCCGCTTCAGCGATCATGTCCGCGCCGGCGCAGGCACCCACCGCGGCAGAGCCCCAGAGGGTCGCCGCGGTATTGAGGCCGCGGACATTCATGCCCTCCTTCATGATCACGCCGGCGCCGAGGAAGCCGATGCCCGAGACGACATAGGCGATCACCCGGATCGCGCCGGCCGAACCCTCCAGGCGCATGCCGAGATCGACGAAGGCCGCCGCCCCGAGCGCGACGAGAACCGTCGTGCGCAATCCGGCCGTCCGCTGGCGATACTGCCGTTCGGCCCCGATCAGCATGCCCAGCACGAAAGCGGCCGTCAGGCTGACGACCGTGTCGAGGAAGGGGATGAGTTCAAAGGTCTGGATGAAGCGCATGGCCGCTGTCTCGCGTGGCGGGCAGCGGTGCTTGGCATGAGGAAACGCCCCCGGCAAGCCGGAGGCGCGCTGTCGTCAGAACAGGGCGCTCAACCGCCTGGATGGCAGCAGGCGCGCCCCTTACTCGTCGTCGTTGAAACCGCCCCGATCGCGCCGGTCATCGCGATCGCGCCAGCGCCGCGGCCCGTGATCGTTCTGATTCTGATGCCAGCCGCCGCGCCAGGCGCGCATCTCGCGGAAGCGCTCGCGCCCTTCCGCCATCGCCTCGCGCACCGAGCGGCGCAGCACCGTCTTCTGCTCGTCGCTGAGCGTCGTCCAGAGCGGACGCACGGCATCGGCCAGTTCCTTGGAGCGCGTCGCGCGCACGTTTGCCCGGTTCGCGGCCGCGTCGAGTCGCTCCATCAAATCAGCATGGCGCAGTTTTTCGCGTTCTTCGCGCATCCCGGCCCATTGCTGGGCGCGCTGCTCGCTGCGCTGCTTGATCAGGCCCTCGACCTTGTCGAACAGGGCCGTCTGCTCCGGCTTGAGCTTGAGATCGGCGCGGACCTTGGCCAAACGCTCGTCGAGCCTGGCCTTGGCACGCTCGGCCCGGCGCTCGCGCCACTCGTCGCGGCGCTGCTCCCGGCTTTCCGTCCGTTCCTGCTTTTGGTCTCCGCCCGCGGGCGGAACTGGCTGCGGCTGCGCCAGGGCGAAGCTGCCGGCGAGCATCGCGATCGACGATGCGGCGATGAGGGCAATAGGTCTCACGGGCGGTCTCCCTTGAATCGGTCCGGTCTAAGCGTCGCGCAGCGGGTCTCGAAGCCGATTGGCGATAGTGCGACCCTGATCCTGCCGGCCTGACCCGCCAATGGCCAGCGCATGAAAAGATCGTAATGTAGTGACAACGCTGCCAGTGCCTTTCGGTTCGCCATCAGGTTCTTCATGAAAAACCTTATCACCGATGTCCGTGGCCTGCTGGTCGGGCAGACCCATGACGCGGCGGCGGCGACCGGCGTCACCGTGACGGTGTTTGATCGCCCGACCATCGCCTCGGCCGCGGTGCTCGGCGGCGCGCCGGGTACGCGAGACACCGCCTTGCTCGACCCCGAAATGACCGTCGAGCATGTCGACGCCATCGTGCTCTCGGGCGGTTCGGCCTGGGGGCTGGGCGCCGCCGACGGAGTGATGCGCTGGCTGGCGAAGGAGGGCCGCGGCTTCCCCGTCGGCGCCTTCCGCGTGCCGATCGTCCCGCAGGCGATCCTGTTCGACCTGATGAATGGCGGCGAGAAGCCCTGGGCTCGTGGCGAGGGCGACACCCCTTATGCTCGGCTGGGCGCGGACGCCGCGGCGGCGGCCGCCGCCGATTTCGCGCTCGGAACAGCCGGTGCGGGCTTCGGCGCCACCACTGCCACCCTGAAGGGCGGGCTCGGCTCGGCCAGCGCCCGCGCCGCCACCGGGCAGATCGTCGGCGCGCTCGTCGCGGTCAATGCCGTCGGCACCGCGACCATCGGCGATGGCCCGCATTTCTGGGCGGCGCCCTATGAGCGCGACGGAGAATTCGGCGGCCTGGGCTGGCCCGCCGCGATCTCGCCCGACGACATCGCCCTGCGTTTCAAGGGCGGCACAGGCCAGAACACCACGATCGCCCTCATCGCGACCGATGCCGCGCTGACCAAGCCGCAGGCCCGCCGCCTCGCGCTCGCCGCCCATGACGGCCTCGCCCGGGCCTTGCGCCCTTCCCACGCACCGCTCGACGGCGATATCGTCTTCGCCGCCGCCACCGGCTACAGCGGCGCGCCTTCGGATGCCTTCGCGATGACCGAACTCTGCGCCACCGCGGCCGACGTGCTCGCGCGCGCCGTGGCGCGAGGCATCCATGCCGCCACGGCCCTGCCCTTCCCCGGCGCCAAGCCCTCCTGGCGGGATCGCTTCGGATCCTGAAGCGATCCCGGGGACATTCCCCAACGTTAGCAAAACAATTTACCAAGCATAAAGGCGGCGTCCCTAACCTGCTCGCTTAGGTTTTCGTATGCATGGCTGGGCAACCGGGGGGACCTATGCGCGAAATCGGCTTCGGCCTGATCTGCGGTGTCGCTATGGCGGTCGCCGCGCTCTTGATTGCGGCCTGGCCGGTGCCGGGACGGCCGATCGCCGCTTTTTTCCCCGCAGGAACCGGGACGGCCGACATCGCAAGGGCTGTCACCGATGCCAGCGGCAGCCTTCTGCAGATCGATTCCGCCTCCTCCGTCGCCTTCACCATGGCGGAGCGTGACGGTTTCGTCTGGTCCCTCTACGGCGCGGGCGCCTGGCTCGTCATCGATGCCGCCTTTGCCAGGCTCTGCACCGGAAGTTCCGCGGGGAGCAGCCGATGAACGACGTCCTCCGCTTTCGCGAGCGCTTTTCCCGCGTCCTGATCGCGATTCTCTGGGCGAATGCCGCCGTTCTGGCGCTCGGGACACCGTCGGCCTCGCCGCTGAACAGCCCGACGCTGGTGCTGGCGGGCGTCGCGCTCGCGGTGCTCGGGACGCTGGTCTGGCGGATCGAACGCACCGGCTGGATCACGCGCCAGATCACGAGCATCGCGACCATGGGCCAAGTGATGCTGCTGGTCTATGCCTATGCCGGCCATCCCTATCAGGCCGACATGCATATGTATTTCTTCGCCATGCTGGCGGTGCTCGCCGGCTGGCTGGATTGGCGCATCTTCATCCCGGCGACGCTTGCCATCGTCGTGCATCACCTCGCCTTCAGCCTGCTGATGCCGAGCGGAGTCTTCCTGAACGGCAACCAGATCGACCGCGTCCTGCTCCACGGCCTGATCGTGGCCGTCCAGTCGGTCGCCTTGAGCTGGCTGGTCTGGTCGCTGCGTCAGTCGCTCGAGATGTCCGAGCGCGAGCGCCATGCGGCCGACGCCGCTCGCGCGGCGGCGGATCAGGCGCGGCACGACCTTGCCGAGACCATGGAGCGTGGCGCCCTCGTCCGTCGCCAGGTCCTGCACGCCGTCGCCGATGATTTCGAACGTGAGATCGCCGGCATCGCCCGGGACGTCATCGCCTCCGTACAGTCCCTGCGCATCGCCTCGCAGCAGATGAAGAGCGGCGCGCTCGAGGTCTCCGAGCGCTCCAGCGCTGCTTCGCAATCCTCGCGGCAGACCTCCTCCAACGTCGTCGCCGTTACGCAGGGCACTACGGAGCTCGCGCACTCCTTCGCCGAGGTCGACCGCCAGGTCGCGGAGACCACGCGGGTCGTCGGCGAGACGACGCGGCAGGCCCGCGCCGTGCTCGATACCGTCGGCGAGTTGTCGCGCAAGGCCGGCCAGGTCGGCGACATCACCGACGCGATCTCGACCATCGCCAAGCATACCAACCTGCTGGCGCTGAACGCCTCGATCGAGGCAGCGCGCCTCGGCCATTCCGGCGGTGGCTTCACCGTCGTCGCCCAGGAGATCAAGTCGCTCGCCAACCAGACCTGGCGCGCGACCGAGGAGATCCAGAATCAGATCGGCGCGATCCGCGAATCCAGCACGGAGGCGATCGTGGCGATCGATGCCATGAACGCGACGGTCGGCTCGCTCAACCAGATCTCCGGCAATGTCGCAACGGTGGTCGAGCAGCAGAATGCGGCGGCGGCCGGCATCGCCCAGATCATCCGCCGCGCCGCCGACGAGACCGTCTTCGCCGCCGGGCATATCGACATCGTCAGCCGCATCGCCGCGGAAACCGACGAGGCCGCAAGCCATGTCGCCGAATCCGCCGACAAGCTCTCGCGCCAGTCCGTCCATCTCGACAGCGAGGTCGCCCAGTTCCTCGGCCGCATCCGCGCCGCCTGAGCACCGGTTTCCCTGCCGGCCGTGAATGCGCTATGGCGGGGCGATGTCCACCGACGATTTCCTCGCCCGTTTCGGCTCCCCCGGCGCCAGCCAGCCGGACCCCGTCGCCGCCGCCCAGCAGGCCATGCGCAATCCCTTGCCCGCCCGCTTCTACAAGGAAGCCGGCGTGCTGGAGCGCGACGGCCTCTTCCATGTCGCCCTCGACGGCAAGACGGCGCGGACACCGGCCCGCAAGCCGCTCGCGGTGACCTCCCGCCCCGTGGCGGAAGCCCTCGCCGTCGAATGGCAGGCACAGGCCGAGCGGATCGACCCGGCGCGGATGCCGCTGACCCGGCTCGTCAACTCGGCGCTGGACGGCGTCGAGGACCAGCAGGAGGCCGTGCGCGCCGAGATCGTCCGCTATGCCGGCTCCGACGCGCTCTGCTACCGCGCCGGCGAGCCCGATGCACTGGTCGAACGGCAGAACCAGGTCTGGCAGCCGATCCTGGGCGATATCGAAGCGCTGATCGGCGCCCGTTTCCTGCTGGCGGAGGGCATCGTCTTCGCGCAGCAGCCGGAAGGCACGCTCGCCGCGGTCACAAACCATGTCGGGAAGCTTCCCGCCCCGCTCGCGCTCGCCGGCGCCCATAACGTCATGACGCTGACCGGCTCGGCCATTCTCACGCTAGCGCTGGCGAACGGCCTGATCGATCCCGACGCGGCCTGGGATGCCGCTCATCTCGACGAGGACTACCAGATCGGAATCTGGGGCCAGGACGAGGAAGCGGCCGAGCGTCGCGTCATCCGCCGCAGCGAGTTCGACGCCGCGGTGCTGCTGCTCCTGAAGGGCTAGCACCGAAGCCTGCCTTCCCCCGCCTTCCGCATGATTGCGGTTCCGACTTCGGCAAACGTCGCAATAGACTCGCGGCGCCTCGCCGCTTAAGCCGGCTTTCGAGACGCGTTTTTCCCGCCGGGAGCCTGCCGCCATGAAGGACATCCTCGAACAGCTCGAAACCCGCCGCGAGGGCGCCCGCAAGGGCGGCGGCGAGCGCCGCATCGAGGCGCAGCACAAGCGCGGCAAGCTGACGGCGCGCGAGCGCATCGAACTCCTGCTCGACAAGGACTCCTTTGAGGAGTTCGACATGTTCGTGCAGCACCGCGCCGTCGATTTCGGGATGGACAAGGCCGAGAAGATCCCCGGCGACGGCGTCGTCACCGGCTGGGGCACGGTCAATGGCCGCACCGTCTTCGTCTTCTCCAAGGACTTCACCGTCTTCGGCGGCTCGCTCTCCGAGACCCACGCCCAGAAGATCATCAAGATCCAGGACATGGCGCTGAAGATGCGTGCGCCCATCGTCGGCCTGTTCGATGCCGGCGGCGCCCGCATCCAGGAGGGCGTCGCGGCGCTCGGCGGCTATGGCGAGGTCTTCAAGCGCAATGTGCAGGCTTCCGGCGTCATCCCACAGATCTCGGTGATTATGGGCCCCTGCGCCGGCGGCGACGTCTATTCGCCCGCGATGACCGATTTCATCTTCATGGTCCGCGACACCTCCTACATGTTCGTCACCGGGCCTGAGGTGGTGAAGACCGTCACCAACGAGACCGTCACCTCCGAGGAGCTCGGCGGCGCCAAGGTCCATACGAGCAAGTCCTCGGTCGCCGACGGCTCCTTTGAGAACGACGTCGAGGCGCTGCTGCAGGTGCGCCGCCTGCTCGACTTCCTGCCGGCCAACAACACCGCCGGCGTGCCGGAATGGCCGTCATTCGACGTGCCCGACCGCGTCGACATGAGCTTGGACACGCTGGTCCCCGACAATCCGAACAAACCCTACGATATCAAGGAGCTGATCCTGAAGACCGTCGACGAGGGCGACTTCTTCGAGATCCAGCAGGCCTATGCCGGCAACATCGTCACCGGCTTCGGCCGCATCGAGGGCCGCACGGTCGGCATCGTCGCCAACCAGCCGATGGTGCTGGCCGGCGTGCTGGATTCCGACGCCTCCCGCAAGGCCGCCCGCTTCGTGCGCTATTGCGACGCTTTCGAGATCCCGATCGTCTCGCTCGTCGACGTGCCCGGTTTCCTGCCGGGCACGGCGCAGGAATATGGCGGCCTGATCAAGCACGGCGCCAAGCTGCTCTTCGCCTATTCGGAATGCACCGTGCCGCTGGTCACGATCATCACGCGCAAGGCCTTCGGCGGCGCCTATGACGTGATGGCCTCGAAGCATATCGGCGCCGACGTGAACTACGCCTGGCCGACGGCGCAGATCGCGGTGATGGGTGCCAAGGGCGCCGTCGAGATCATCTTCCGCGGCGGCGATGCCGAGACCATCGCGCGCCAGACCAAGGAATACGAGGACCGCTTCATGTCCCCCTTCGTCGCGGCCGAGCGCGGCTATGTCGACGAAGTCATCATGCCGCATTCGACCCGTCGCCGCATCGCCCGGGCGCTTGCCATGCTCCGCACCAAGAGCGTCGAACGCCCCTGGCGCAAGCACGACAACATCCCGCTCTGAGCAGGCGACTTACGGCCAGCGCCTGAACACGGCGCTGGCATTCACCCCACCGAAGCCGAAGCCGTTCGAGATGGCGTGTTCCATCGGCAGCGGCCGCGCGGTCTTCGCGACGAGGTCGAGCCCGGCCGCGGCCTCGTCCGGATTCTCCAGATTGAGCGTCGGCGGAGCGATCTGGTCGCGCAGCGCCAGGATCGTGAAGATCGCCTCCAATCCTCCGGCCGCGCCGAGCAGATGGCCAGTCGCCGATTTCGTCGCGCTGATCGCGATGCCGCCCTCGCTGCCGAACACCGCCTTGATCGCAGCGAGTTCCCCACGGTCGCCGACCGGGGTCGAGGTCGAATGGGCGTTGAGATGGGCGATATCGGCCGGCTGAAGCCTGGCCTGCTTCAGCGCCGTCTCCATCGCCCGCCGCGCGCCGGACCCATCCTCGGGACCCGAAGTGATGTGATAGGCATCGGCGCTGGTGCCGTAACCGGTCAGTTCGGCCAGGATCGTCGCGCCGCGCGCCTGCGCATGCTCCAGCGCTTCGATCACCAGCAGGCCGGCGCCCTCGCCCATGACGAAGCCGTCACGATCCGCATCGAAGGGCCGCGAAGCCTTCTCGGGCTGATCGTTGAAGCCCGTCGAAAGCGCGCGCGCCGCTGCGAAACCGCCCAGGGCGACGAGGTCGACGCAAGCCTCGGTGCCGCCGCAGAGCGCGATATCCACTTCGCCCGCGCGGATCAGGCGTGCCGCGTCGCCGATCGCCTGAACGCCGGCGGCGCAAGCCGTCACGGGCGCGCCGATCGGCCCCTTGAAGCCATGCTCGATCGAGACATGGCCGGCGGCGAGATTGACGAGGAAGGACGGGATCGTGAAGGGCGAAAGCCGCCGCACCCCACGCTCGTCGGTCGTCCGCACGGCCTCGGCGATCGCCGGGAAGCCGCCGATGCCGGAGGCGATCACCGTCGCGGTGCGCTCGCGCTCGGCCTCGCTCTGCGGCTGCCAGCCGGCCTGCGTCAGCGCCTCCCTCGCGGCGACCAGCGCGAACTGGATGAAGCGGTCCATCTTGCGCTGGTCCTTCGGCGCGATCACCGCATCGGGATCGAAACCGCCCTCTGTATCCTCGGCCTTCGACGGCACGATGCCCGCGACCTTGGCCGGCAAGGTCTCGACGATCGCGTCCGGCAGGCGACGCAGGCCGGAGCGCCCCGCGAGCAGGCGCTGCCAGGCGATCTCGGTCCCGCAGCCGAGAGGCGAGACCACGCCCAGTCCGGTGACGACGATACGGCGCATGGAATACTCCTAGGTATGGGAGGCCGGCACAGCCGCATCCCGCGCCGCCAGGATGGCGAGGCGCTGCAGCATGCCGGAGCTGGCCTGCGGGCCGGCTATGACGGTGACGTTTTCGGAATTCACGGGCTGCAATGTCTGCGCATCGGCATAGGCCGGGACGACCGCCCTCCCGCTCTCGCGATCGGCGAGCAGAAGCGCCTGCCCTTCCGGCGCGAGATGCCGGTTGCCGAAGGCGACGAGGGCCGCGACCACGGGAAAGAAGTCCCGGCCCGTCGCGGTCAGCACATATTCGTAGCGCTTGGGCCGCTCGCTATAGAGCCGCCGCTCGAACAACCCGGCTTCGGTCAGGTGCTTCAGGCGCCGCGCCAACATGTTCGGCGCGATGCCGAGGCTGCGCTGGAACTCGTCGAAGCGGGAGAAGCCCTGCAGCGCATCGCGCAGGATCAGGATGCTCCACCACTCGCCCACGGCCTCGACGGCGCGGGCGCAGGGACATTCGGCAAGCGGGGTGAGCCGGGGCTGCATGCGCCTCAGCTAATGCTGTAACTATCATTTTGCAAGTTAATTCAACCTAAAAGCCTTGCGGCAGTTGCCCTCAGTCCAGCGTGCTCCTGAACCGCATCAGCGCGAGGCCCGCGTAAACTGGCACGAACAGACCGAGATAGAACACCTCGTCGCCGATATCGCCGAGGCCCGCGCCCTTCAGCATGATCGCGCGGATGATCCGCAGGAAATGCGTCAGCGGAAAGAACTCGCCCAGAATCTGCGCCCAGCCCGGCATGCCGGCGAAGGGGAACATGAAGCCGGACAGCATCAGCGACGGCAGGAAGAAGAAGAAGGTGAGCTGCATCGCCTGGAGCTGCGTGCGGGCCATCGTCGAGATCGTGTAGCCGAGCAGCACCAGCGCCAGCACGAAGATCAGCACGCAAGTGAGCAACAGGCCGAGCCCGCCGAGGAAGGGCACGGCGAAGAGCAGCTTCGCCGCCCCCAGCACGATCAGCACCTGCACGGCACCGACCGCGAGATAGGGCAGCACCTTGCCGAGCATGATCTCGCCGGCCGTCGCCGGCATGGCGAGCAGGTTCTCCATCGTGCCGCGCTCGATCTCGCGGGTCAGCGCCATCGCCGTCATCATCACCATGGTCATCTGCAGGATGACGCCGAGCAGGCCCGGCACGATGTTGTACTGAGTGATGTTCTCCGGGTTGTAGCGACGGTGCACCACGAAGGAGAGGCTGTCGCCGCTGGCGCCGGCTGGATCGGTCACCGGCTCGCGCCCCTGCGCCCGCTGCAAGGCGCGGCTCGCGATCGTGCCCAGCGCCGAGACGGCGCCGCTCGCTGCCGCCGGATCGGTCGCATCGGCCTCGACCAGGATGCGCGGCCTATCCGCCCGCTCGACGCGCGCGCCGAAATCGCTGGGAATGGTGACGAGGAAGGAGATTTCGCCCTTCGCCATCAGGCTCTCGGCCTCGGCCGCGCTCTGCGGGCGCTCGCCGAAGCGATAATAGTTCGAGACCTCCAGCGCCGAGACCACGGCGCGGGTATATTGGTCCTGCCCGAGCGCAAGGATTGCCGCCGGCAGGCCGCGTGGATCGTTGTTGATCGCATAGCCGAAGAGCAGAAGCTGGACGATCGGCACCGCCAGCATCATCGCGAAGGTGATGCGGTCGCGCCGCATCTGCACGAATTCCTTGGCCAGCATCGCGCCGAGCCGGCGGGGCGAGAACAGGCCGGTCATGCCGCCCGCTCCTGCGCGCCGGTCATGAACTTGATGAAGACGTCCTCGAGGCTGGTCTCGCCGGGCTCGACCTTGATGCCGGCCTCGCTTTTCAGAGGCTCCAGCGCTGCTTCCAGCTTGCCGCGATCGGTACCGACGACATGCAGCGTCGCCCCGAAGGGCGCGACCTGCTCGACGCCCTCCGTCGCCTCCAGAGCTCGGATCTGGGCCGGCTTGAGCGAACCATGCACGACATAGGTGACGAGGCCGGAGCCCTTCACGACCTCCTCGACCGTCCCGGTCGCCAGCATGCGGCCATAGGCGATGTAGCCGATGCGGTGGCAGCGCTCGGCCTCGTCCATGTAATGGGTCGAGACCAGCACGGTCAGCCCGTCGCCGGCGAGGCGATGAATTTCGTCCCAGAACTCGCGCCGCGCCTTGGGATCGACGCCGGCGGTCGGCTCGTCCAGCAGCAGCAGTTTCGGCTGGTGCATGATGCAGGCGGCGAGCGCCAGGCGCTGCTTCCAGCCGCCCGAGAGCGTGCCGGCAAGCTGGTCCTTGCGCGAGGTCAACCCTAGCCCATCCAGCGTCTTCGCCACGGCGTCGTCGACCGGATCGAGCTCGTAGAGCCTGGCCACAAAGGTCAGATTCTCGGCGATGGTCAGGTCCTCGTAGAACGAGAAGCGCTGCGTCATGTAGCCGACCTGGCGCTTGATTTCCGCGCTCTGGGTGCGGACATCGAGCCCGAGCACGGTGCCCTCCCCGGCATCGGGCTTGAGCAAACCGCAGATCATCCGGATCGTCGTGGTCTTGCCCGAGCCGTTGGGGCCGAGGAAGCCGACGATCTCGCCCGTCGCCACCGCGAGATCGACATCGTCGACCACCGTGCGCTTGCCAAAGCGCTTGGTCATCCCATGCACATCGATGGCGAGCGGCGCGGTCACCGCTGCCCCCGCAGCATCACGTCGACGATCTGGCCGGGCTGCAGCGCCGATTGCAGCCCGCCATCCGGGCGCGCCTCGACGAGATAGACCAGCTTCTGGCGCGTTTGCGCCGAATAGATCACCGGCGGCGTGAATTCCGGCTCGGGCGAAACATAGGTCACGGTCGCGCTCAGCCCGGGCGCGCAGCCGTCGCAGCGGACATCGAGCTTCATGCCGGTCGTCACGCCCGAAATCCTGACCTCCGGCACATAGAGCATCAGCTTGGCGGCGCCGTCCGGCAGCATCAGCAGCACCGGCGTGCTCGGCCCGGCGAGCTCGCCGACCCGGCGCAGCACGTCACTGATCCGCCCGGCCGAGGGCGCGACGAGCTGGCGCTGCGACAGGCGCCAGCGCGCCTGCGCCAACGCAGCCTTGGCCTGCTCGACCGCGTTCTCACTCGCCTTGATCTCGTCAGGACGTGCCGGCAGGCGGGCGACATCGAGATTGGCGGCATTCTGGCGGACGCTCGCGGCGGCGACATCGCGGGCCGTCTCCGCCTGGTCGAAATCGGCCTGGGTCGAGACGCCGCGCCGCAGCAGGTCCTGCCGGCGATCCAGCGCCCGCTCGGCTTCGCGCTGCTGTGCCTTGGCCGAGGCGAGATTGGCCTCGATCACCGCGATCTCCTCCGGCCGCTTGCCGCTGCGCAGGTTGTCGAGCTGCGCCTGCGCCTGCACCAACCGCGCCTCGCTTTCCCGGACTGCATTCTCGGCATCCGTCGTCTCCAGCGCGGCCACGGCCTTGCCGGCCTCGACGCGATCGCCCCGACGGACATCGATGCGCTCGATCCGGGCCGTATCGATCGGGCCGAGCCGGACGTATTCGCCCTCGACATAGCCGGCGATGCGGACCGTATCGCCGCCGCACGCGGAAAAGCTCGCCGCAATCAATCCGAAGGAACAGAGGAAGCCGAGGATCATGACCGTCTCTCCCGCATGCTCAAGATGCTCGCGCGGACATTGGCGCGGATGACATCCGCGATCGCCTCGCTCTGCGCCGCGTCGATCGTGTCCCAGCCCATGCGCCGCATCACGGCCGGGCGGGCGAGCCGGAAATAGATGACCTGCCCGATCGTCGCGAAGACCGCGAGCTTGGTTTCCTGCGTCTCCGGCTCCATGCCGGTCGCAGCGGCCCAGAGCCGGCAGACCTGACCATGGACCGGGCCGACCAGCCCCTCGTAGAGCGTTTCGAAGGCGGCGGTCGGCTCCATCATCTCGCGGATGACGAAGCGGGCGATCGTCTCGCTCTCCGGTGCCTGCGCGGCGAAGGCTGTGACGCGCCCGACGATGCCGAGCAGCAGCTCGACCGCCATCTCCGGCGCGAGCCCGTCGAGCGGCGGCATCGCCGCGGCGGCCCCGAAGACGCGCTGCTTCATCGTCGCGACCACTGCCTCGGCGCAGGCCTGGCGCAGGCCGTCCTTGCCGCCGAAATGATAGGCGATGCCGGCGCTGTTGACGCCCGCCGCCTGTGCGATCTCCCGGATCGAGCTCGCCTCGTACCCGTGCCGCCCGAACAGGTCGAGCCCGGCCCGGATCAGCGCCTCGCGCGTCCCCGCATCTGTGTCTGAAGTGGCTTTCATGCCATGCCGATAGCATTCTTGTTTGATTTAATCAATCGATTGATTGAAGTATTGTATAATGAAGAGCTCCCGTCATGGTCGGGCTTGTCCCGACCATCCACGTTTTCGCTGGTGCAGGGTCGTGTTCAGGACGTGGATGCTCGCCACAAGGGCGAGCATGACGTGAGCGGCTTCCCCGACAAGCCGAATGCGCTACCGCCCTATCCCGCACAGCCGCGACATGACTCGCCGCCGATAATGGTCTAAGGCGGCAACCATCCTTTGATCCGCTTCCCGCCAGATGCTTTTCAACTCCTTCGCCTTCCTGCTCGCTTTCCTGCCGCTCGCGCTCGCCCTCCACTGGGGCGCGGAGCGCTTTGCGCCGAGCCTGCGGCTGCCCGTGCTGGTGGCGCTGTCCTTCGCCTTCTACGGCTATTGGGACTGGCGCTTCCTGCCGCTGCTGGCCTTGTCGATCGGGCTGAACTGGCTGATCGCCGAAGCCTTCCAGAAGACGAAGTCGGGCGCGCTGATCACGATCGCGATCACCCTGAACCTCGCCGTGCTCGCGGTGTTCAAGTACTTCAACTTCTTCGCCGATCTGGCTGGAATGATTCCCGGATTGCCGGCGCCGAAATTCGACATCGCGCTACCGCTCGGCATCTCCTTCTTCACCTTCCACCACATCATGTACCTGACGGATCTCCGGCGTGGGCAGGCGCCGCGATACGATCTCGTCCGCTACGCGCTCTACATCGCCTTCTTCCCGCAGGTGCTCGCCGGCCCGCTGGTGCGCTGGCGCGAGATCATGCATCAGCTCGACGAGCGGCCCTATCAGCGCCCGGACGCGGCCGAGCGGATCGCACGCGGCCTGATGCTGCTGACCTTCGGCCTCGCCAAGAAGGTGCTGATCGGCGATCCCCTCGCCGAATACGCCAACCCGGTCTTCGCGGCGGCCGCGGCCGGCAAGGTCATCAGCCTGATGGAAGCATGGCAGGCGACGCTCGCCTTCACCTTCCAGATCTATTTCGACTTCTCCGGCTATACCGACATGGCGCTGGGCCTCGCCCTGCTCTTCGGCGTCGTGCTGCCGCAGAATTTCGAGGCGCCCTATCGCTCGCTCTCGATCCAGGATTTCTGGCGCCGCTGGCATATGACGCTGTCGCGCTTCCTGCGCGACTATCTCTACATTCCGCTCGGCGGCTCGCGCGGCGGCCTGCCGACCCAGGTTTGGGCTCTCTTCGCCACCATGGCGCTGGGCGGGCTCTGGCACGGTGCCGGCCTCACCTTCGTCGCCTGGGGCGTGGCGCATGGGCTGGCGCTCATCGTCGCCCTGTTCTGGCGCCGCGCCGGGCTGCCAATGCCTGCGGCGCTCGGCTGGTGCCTCACCTTCCTGTTCGTGGTCCTCTGCTGGGTGCTGTTCCGCGCCACGAATTTCCAGGCCGCGCTCGCGATCTACAAGGGCCTGTTCGGCTTCGGCCCCATCGGCATCGGCTTCAAATGGCGCGCCCTGCTTCCGGCCGCGGCCTTCGCCATCATCGGTCCCACCGCCTGGAACCTCGTCCACAAGTTGCCGCCGGCCCGCTGGCTCGCGATCCTGTGCGGGCTCCTGTTCGTCATCATCCTGCTGAAGATCGGCGAAGACGCCAATTATGAGTTCATCTACTTCCAGTTCTGAGCAGGCCGGCGCACCGGCTTCGGCAGCCGGGTGGACGGATTTTATAGTGACGCTCCTCGGAGCGGCCGCATTGCTTGCGGCCTTGTTCCTGACGGCTGCCTTCCTGACCGACCCCTATGATACCGGTCGCTCGCCATTGCATCTTAAGCAAGGTGTACGCCCGCAAGGGCCCCGTACCGCGGCCGCCAGTCGCGGACGGGATCCTTCATTCAATGCTGCGATATTCGGCAATTCCCACGCCCAATTGCTGTCGCCGGAGCGCCTCGATGGCCCGACGGGCCTCACTTTCGTCTCCTTGATAGCACCCGCAACGGGGCCGAAGGAGATTCTAACGACCATGGATTGGTTCCTGCGGCATCGCTCGCAGGCGCCGAAGGCTTTGATTGTCGGCGTCGACACGCTTTGGTGCACCCCCGACCCCCAGATGCCGAATAGCAAGCCGTTTCCGTTCTGGCTCTTCAGCCGCAATGTCGGAGACTATCTCGGCGGACTGATGCGATATGACCTGCTCGAGGAGGTTGTTCGCCGCGTGGGCTATATCATGTCGCCCAACCCCGCTCGAGCGCCCGCCAATGGCTATTGGGATTACGAAGCCGGATACCGCGACCAGGGATATGAAGCTGATCCAGCCCTGCGCGCCAAGCTGAGTGAGATCGCTGAAATCGGCGGTGGCAATGTCGACGGCCCCTTCCCGGCCGCTGCCGCGCTGGAGAAGCTCATGGCGTCGGCTCCAGCGGAAACCATCCTGATTCTCTTACGCCCACCAGCTTACGCCACCGCCCTGTCTCGCGCCGGCACCCGCGACGCTGCCGCGGATAAAGCCTGCCGCCAAACCTATGCCGACTTGACAGCCCGCCGCCCCCGCACGGTGCTTGTCGACTGGCGCGTGGACAAGCCCGAGTTGCACGATTCGAACCTCTTCTTCGACCACACGCACTACCGCCAGCCAATCGCCCGACTGGTCGAAGCCGACATCGCCGAGGCCATCCGCAAGCTGGATTGACCTGAGACCGACCGATTTCGCCGAAAACCGACACTGGATCGCGTGTTTTCACGAAGCCGTTGAAGCCTTGTCGGAAGCGATTGTTCCGGTTGAGACTGATCGTTATAAGGGCGCCAAATCGGCTCCCCTCCCGCGGCACAGCCGATGGGTGCGTGAACCGACAAACTAGAGAGCGCGCCCATGTCGAAGCAGACCATCCTCGAGGCGGATTACAAGCCGAGCGATGACGAGCCGTTCATGAACGAACGTCAACGCGAGTATTTCCGCGGCAAGCTTCTCGCCTGGAAGGACGAGATACTGCGGGAGGCCAAGGAGACCCTGGTCACCCTGCAGAAGGAGAGCGAGAATCACCCGGACATCGCCGACCGGGCCTCATCCGAAACCGATCGCGCCATCGAGCTGCGCGCCCGCGACCGGCAGCGCAAGCTGATCGCCAAGATCGACGCGGCGATTTCCCGCATCGACGACGGCTCCTACGGCTATTGCGAGGAGACCGGCGAGCCGATCTCGCTGAAGCGTCTGGAAGCCCGCCCTATCGCGACGCTGTCGCTGGAGGCGCAGGAGCGCCATGAGCGCAACGAACGTGTCTTCCGCGACGATTGAGCGGCAGCAGCCGATCACGCTTTCTCGAAAGGCCCCGCGCCGACAGGCGCGGGGCCTTTTTTTTCGTTTTGAACTCCAGCTTCGGCAGCGCGTTTTGGTGGGAAGCCGCCTGCTTCAGCACCAGGAGGCCGCAGCTAACGGAGGGGAGACCCAGCATGGACCGTTTCACCGGCGGATGCCGCTGCGGCGATCTGCGAATCGCGGTGTCGGGGCGCCCCTATCGGGTCGGCATCTGCCATTGCCTCGACTGCCGCAAGCATCATGGCGCCCTCTTCCACGCTTCCGCGATCTTTCCGGAAGGAGCTGTCACGATCGAGGGCGAGGCCCGCGACTATGAAGGGCGCTTCTTCTGCCCGCGCTGCGGCTCGCCGGTCTTCGGGCGTTCCGGAGACGAGGTCGAGGTGAACCTGGGCTCGCTGGATGCGCCGGATCAACTCATGCCCACCTACGAGCTCTGGACGATCAGGCGCGAAGCCTGGCTTCCGCCCTTCTCCTTGAAGAGGCGATACGAGCGCGACCGGGATTCCGCAGGCCGGCTCGAGGAGTAGCCTGAGCGACACCACTGCGGGGAGATCGGAGAAAGCCCCGCGTCGGGAGAACGCGGGGCTTCTGACCACCTGCCTTGGTAGCTTGGGGAGCGTGGCGGGCGGCCGGGATTGTGGCGGCTCGGGAGAGACCGCCTTCCGTCCGGCGCGGAGACAAGGGGGAGCGTTCCGCGCCGTCCGGGATTTCGTGGAGGCCGTTCGTGCGGCTCAGAAGGGTAGGAGGATATCCATCACCTGCTGGCCATAGCGCGGCTGCTGGACATCGGTGATCTGGCCACGGCCACCATAGGCGATGCGGGCCTGGGCGATCTTGGTCGAATCAATGGTGTTGTCGGATTCGATGTCCTCAGGCCGGATCACGCCGGCGACGATCAACTCGCGGATCTCGAAATTGACGCGGATCTCCTGCTTGCCCTCGATCACGAGGTTGCCGTTGGGCAGATTCTGGGTGACCACCGCCGCGACATTGGTCGCGAGCGTCTCGGAGCGGTTCACCGAACCGGCGCCCTCGCTGGAGGCGTCGGAGTCCAGCTTCAGGAGCGAAGATGCCTTCGCCCCGTCGGGCAGGAACTTGTCGAGCTTGTTCTCGAAGCCGAAGGCGTTCTCAGCGCCCATGTCCTCGCCGTTCTTGCGGCTGCGCTTGGTCGTGTTGTTGAGCTGGGCCTTGTCCGTGACCTTGACCTTGACGGTGACGAGGTCTCCGACATTGCGGGCGCGCTGGTCCTTGAAGAAGGCGCGCGAGCCGGTGCGCCAGAGCGAGTTCGGCGCGTAGGAGGCATGCGCTACTTCCGGCATCGGCATCTGCACCGGCTTGTAGCCCTTGACGGCGGTCGGATCCTCAACGGCCGAGAGCGTCGGCGCCTGGCCGACATTGGCGAGGCGGTCACCGATGCCGCAGGCGCCGAGCGAAGCGGTGAGCAGCAGGAGCCCGGAGAGCTTGGCGAGGCGGTTGGCGTTCATGGCGGTTTCCATGGGACTTTACTGAGCGCTGGCGACGCGGCCGACAGCGGAAGGCTGGACGGAAACCCGTCCCGGCCCGCTGACCTTGCCCTGCAGCACGCGCTTGGACTGGGGATTGGTGACGGAGACGACATCGCCCATCGCGCCGGCCTCGTTGGCCCGGCCGCGCAGCGTGATCAGCAGGCCCGGCGCCTCGTAGACGATGGTGACGAGATCGCCCTTGCCGACGATCTCCTCGCGCTGGACGTCGCCGCTGCGCAGCGGCACGCCGGCGAGCAGGGCGCGGCGCGCGACCTTGTCGATGGCGGCGCGGGCATCGCCGATGATCTCGCTGCCCTGCCCGTCGCGCGGACGGCGCTCGACGACGACGTCATCCTTGCCGAGCGTCTCGCCGCGGGCGATCAGGCGTCGGGGCACCACGACCTCCATGGTCTCGACGAGCTGGCCGGAGATGCGCAGCGGCTTCAGGCGCATCGCCGTGCTGCCCGGCACCATGAGTCGCGCCTGCAGGCGCCGCGAACGGGCATCAAAGGAAAGATCGACCACGGCAACGTCACCCGTCAGCTCGGGCTCGACCGCGACGCCCGGCGCCCCACCATCGATCGCCAGCGCGAAGATGCGAGCATCGACCCCGAAACGCTCCTGCAAGCCGGTCTTCACGGCAGCCTCGAGGTCCATGGCGGTGATGCGGCGGGCCGTGCGCGTGACCACGACCTGGGCGAAGCCCTGACTCTGGATGTCGCCGGCCTCGCGAACGATGCCGGCCATGCGGGCAGCCTCGACGATGCGCGCGACCTGGATCGTGCCGGTCTCGCCCAGCGCCGGCGCTCGGAAGGCGGCCGTCGCGGCAGCCTCGCCGGCGAGGCCCGGGATAAGGTCGCCGAAGGTGACGAGATCGCGCGCCAGATGGATCTCGGGGCGCAGCTGCAGCCTGGACGGCAGCGCGGCAACGGCAGGAGCTGCGACGGCCGGAGCCGCGACTGCCGAAGCGACCGCAACCGGCGCGGGCTGGGCATGCTGCGGCGCGGCCAGTGCGGCAGTGCCGGAGAGCAAGAGAGCGATCAGGGACAGGCGGATCATGATGCGTGCCCCCTTAGCCGCGGAACATCTGGGTCGTCGCCGACATCATCTGATCGGCGGCGGTGATGACCTTGGAGTTCATCTCGTAGGCGCGCTGCGCCGCGATCAGCGAGGAGAGCTCGGTGACCGCCTGGACGTTGCCTTCTTCGAGATAGTTCTGCTGCAGCGTGCCGAAGCCTTCGCCGCCGCCGAAGCCGTCAATCGGCTGCCCTGAGGCGGCCGTCTCGATGTAGAGGTTGTCGCCAATCGACTCGAGGCCGACCTTGTTGACGAAGCGCACGAGCTGGATCTGGCCGAGCTGCTGTGGTGCGGTCTGCCCCGGCACCATCGCCTCGACGATGCCCTGTGCGTTGATGCTGACGCTGGAGGCGTTGTTCGGCACGGTGATACCGGGCTCGACCTGGTAGCCGTCGCGGGTGACGAGCTGGCCCTGCGCGTCGAGGTCGAACGAACCGTCGCGGCTATAGGTGGTGCGGCCGTCTGGCATGCGGATGCGGAAGAAGCCCTCGCCGCGGATGGCGAGGTCGTAGGGCTTCTCCGTCGGGCTGATATTGCCCTGGGTCATGACACGGCCGGTCGAGACCGTCTTGACGCCGGAGCCGATGAAGGTGCCGGCCGGCGCCTGGGTGTTCTGGTCCGACGTGGCCGAGCCGGCGCGCCGGAAGTTCTCGTAGAGCAGATCCTGGAAATGGACCTGCTGGCGCTTGTAGCCGGTGGTCCGGACGTTGGCGATGTTGTTGGAGATGACCTGGACGTTCATCTCCTGGGCCATCATGCCGGTCGCGGCTGTCTGCATGGCGCGCATGGTGCGTGCTCCCTTCCGCTATCAGGCTTGCTGGTCGGCCAGGCGCGAGATCGCCCGGCTGCGCAGTTCGTCGGATTTGGTGATCATGTTGGCGATGCTCTGGTAGTTGCGCTGCACCTCCATCAGGCGGGTCAGCTCGACCACGGCCTTGACGTTGGAGCGTTCGATCGCGCCGGGCTCCAGCCGCGCCTCCGGCCCGGCCGCCTGAGCGGGTGTGGTCGAGGAGAACAAGTTGGTACCTTCGCTCGCCAGCACCGAGGGATCGGCAAAGCGGACCTGGCGCAGCTTGCCACGCGTGCCCTGGTCGCTGCTCACGGTGCCGTCGGCGGCGATGCGCATGGAATGCTCGCTGGAGCCGAAGACGATCGGCCCGGCCTCGCCCATCACCGGCAGGCCGGTCTGGGTCACGAGGCGACCCTGGCGGTCGAGGCTCAGCGAACCCGCGCGGGTATAGCGCTCGCCGTTGGGCGTCTGCACGACCAGGTAGTTGTCGCCCTTGAGGGCGACGTCCAGCGGGTTGCCGGTCAGTTCCAGCGCGCCCTGCGACAAGTCGAGCGGCGTGCCCTTGTCGATGACATACGACAACGGCCGGTCAGCCGGCTTGAAGGCATCTGCCTTCGCACCGGGCATGAGAAATTCGGTGAAACGCGCGCTGCGCGCCTTGAATCCATTGGTGCCGACATTCGCCACGTTATTGGCGATGACGTCCAGCTCGCGCGCCAGAGCCACCTGACGCGACAGGCCGATGAGAAGCGCGTTCTCCACGGCTCAACTCCCGATCATGTCCCGTGGCAACCTCGACGCTCCCCAGCGCAGCCGCCACGGCCTCATATTGGCAAGCGACGTGCCAAGATGGTTAATCTCAACAAGATATTGATATCGTTGAATATAAACATGTAGGCACTACCTTCCCTACCCCGGCACATGTTGATGGAGCGGCAAGAAACGCCCGGCAAATTCTGCCGCCCTTAACGACGCGTTAACCGTAATTGGGGAAGGTGCCTCAAGGGGCGGCAGAACGCGGCCCGACGGCCCGGGGCGCGTGACGAGATGGCAAAGAAAGCCAAGAAGGAAGAGGAAGGCGCCTCCGGCGAAGAGGCGCCGAAGAGCAGGAAGAAGCTCTTCATGATCATCGGCGGCGTCGTGCTGCTGGCGGCAGCCGGCGGTGGCGGCTGGTTCTTCCTGAAGAAGCCCTCGCCCGAGCAGATCGCGGCCGCCGAAGCCGCGGCCAAGGCCAAGAACCCCGTCGCCTTCGTCGATATGAAGGACATGATGATCAGCCTGTCCAACGGCGGCCAGCAGGACCGCCAGTCGGTCATGAAGGTCAAGGTTGTGCTGGAAATCGCTGACGCGAAGGCGGCCGACCAGGTCAAGCCGCTGCTGCCACGCGTCGAGGACGCCTTCCAAGTCTTCATGCGCGAACTGCGCCCCTCCGATCTCGAAGGCTCGGCCGGCATGTACCGCCTGAAGGAAGAGCTGCTGCGCCGCGTCAACCTGACCGTCTACCCGGCCAAGGTCGACGCCGTGCTGTTCAAGGAACTTCTGGTCCAGTGAGCCGGAACCCGGCTGACCGCACCGAGATGACGGCGGAACCATGAGCACCGAGCGCGACAAGAACACGCCGAGCGACGAGCCGCTGACCCCGGAAGGGATGGCGGCCGGCTGGGCGGCGATGCCTGACATCATCGAGGAGGACGGCGAACAGGAAGGCGGTACAGACCGCCTGATGTCGCAGGACGAAATCGACACGATGCTCGGTTTCTCCAGTGGCGACGACGGCACATCCCGCAACGGCATCCAGGCGATCGTCGATTCCGGCTCGGTCGCCTATGAACGCCTGCCGATGCTTGAGATCATCTTCGAGCGTCTGGTGCGCCTGCTCTCGACCAGCCTGCGCAACTTCTTCACGGACAATGTCGAGGTCACGCTGGAGAGCATTCGCTCGGTGCGCTTCGGCGACTACGTCAACTCGATCTCGCAGCCAGCGCTGCTTTCGGTGTTCAAGGCGGAGGAATGGGACAATTTCGGCCTGATCACCATCGAATCGGCGCTGATCTATTCCGTCCTCGACGCGATGTTCGGCGGCAAGCGCGGCCAGCCGGCGCCGCGTATCGACGGCCGTCCCTTCACCTCCATCGAAAACCGGATGGTCCGCCGCGTCATCGAGCTCGTGCTGAGCGATGCCGAGGCTGCCTTCAAGCCGCTCTCGCCGGTGCGCTTCAATGTCGACCGCGTCGAATCCAATCCGCGCTTCGTCTCGATCTCCCGTCCCGCCAATGCCGCGATCCGCGTCGAGCTCAAGTTCGACATGGAAGGCCGCGGCGGCGCGCTGCACATCGTCCTGCCCTACGCCACGATCGAGCCGATCCGTGAATTGCTGCTCGAAAGCTTCATGGGCGAGAAGCTGGGCCGCGACCCGATCTGGGAGAACCACCTCGCGACTGAGGTCTGGCAGGCGGATGTCGACGTCACCTGCGTGCTGCACGAGACGCAGCTGCCGCTCAAGCGCGTCATGAAGCTGGAGATCGGCGACACGCTGATGTTCGACGCCCGCCCGGACTCGATCGTCTCGCTGCGCTGCGGCGACTTCGTCGTCACCGAAGGCCGGATCGGCCGGGTCGACGACAAGATCGCCGTCCAGGTCGTGAGCCCCTTGCGTCGCTCCAAGACCACCATCGCCGCTTTCGACAGCCTCGCCAGCCATCTCGGCGCCACGACCTAAGAGGGCCCATGACGATCAACCTCATCGCCGACGTGCTGGTCGCCAGCCTCCTCGTCGCCACCATCATCACCTGCTTCATCCTGACCAAACGGATCGAACGCCTGAAGACGGACGAGGCCGGCATGCGCCAGACCGTCGGCGCGCTGATCACCGCGACCGACAATGCCGAGCGCGCCATCGCCGGCCTCAAGTCGACGCTGGGCGATTGCGATCGCACCCTGGAAGAGCGCCTGCGCACCGCCGAGCGCTACGCCGCCGATCTCGCCGCCCAGGTCGAGGCCGGCCAGGCGGTGATGGAGCGCATCGGTCAGATCGTCAGCGCCGCGACCCTGGTCGGCGCCAAGGAGCCGATGGTCGAGACGCCGGCCGCGCCGCCCCCCGTCTCGCGCCTTGAGAGCGCGGCCCAGTCCGCCGCCGCCATCCGCGCCCGCGCCGCCCGCCGCCTCGAGGAACAGGCTGCGTGATCGAACGGCCCCGCCTCCTGCCGGCAGTGATTCTCGGCGCCATGGGTCTCCTGGCGCTGAAGTTGCTTGCCTGGACGGCGGAGCCCGCCCCCGGCCACATTCCGGCCCCCACGTCGCTCTTTGCGCAATCCGCAGCCAAGGACACGAAGCCCGACCCGAAAGTCTCGGGCTTCGCCAAGACCGTCGCGCGCGCCAATGCGCCGGACGCCTTCGATCCCGAAACAACCGGCTCCGTACCCGCTCCCGAGAACAAGAAAGAGCAGGAGAAGAAGGAAGCCGAGGCCAAGGCCGAAGCTGCCCGCGCCGCCAATCCCAACAACAAGGCCGGCATCATCAACGGCACGGCTCAGCCGATGTCGCCGGCCGAGAAGGCGATCCTGGAGCGTCTCGGCGAACGCCGCGAAGAGCTCGAAGGCCGGATGCGCGAGCTCGAAATGCGCGAGCGCCTGCTAAATTCCGCCGAAAAGAAGCTCGACGGCCGCGTCGGCGATCTCAAGGCGCTGGAAGAGAAGAATGGCCCGGCCGGCAAGCCCGCCGTCGAGGAGGCCAAGGCGATCAAGAACCTCGTCATCATGTACGAGTCGATGAAGCCGAAAGATGCCGCGCGCGTCTTCGACCGTCTCGGCCTCGACGTGCTGGTGCCGGTGGTGCAGCAGATGAACCCGCGCAAGATGTCAGAGGTGCTGGCTGCGATGGCGCCCGACCGCGCCGAGAAGCTCACCGTCGCGCTGGCGACCAACGGCCGCAGCGCGAGCGTCGAGCGCGTGACGAACGAAGCCCCCCTGCCCGGCAACGAACTCCCGGCGATCGCGCCACAGCGCTAGGCGCGGCCTGCTCACGCCCGTTCCGTTAAGACGCTATTATGGTTGACGCGCTAGCGTGCCGGAGGGCCGCTGCGTTCTCAGGACGAGGCGAGGCCCAGTGTCGCGTTGGGTCGAGTATCACGGTTTGCGTCTGTCGCGCTCCCTCGCCTTCGGTATCGGGCTGGCCGCTCTCGCGCTCGCCGCCGGCCTGGAGACGCCTGCCTTCGCGGCCGGTGCGAATCTGCGCGGCGAAGCCATGCCGGCGGGTTTCGGCCGGCTGTCCCTGACATTCGACGAGCCGGTCCAGACCCGCATCCGCGTTTCCAGCGGCGTGCTGATCGTCGCCTTCGGCAGCCAGGTTCAGGTCGATGTCGAGCGGATCACCCGCGAGTTACCGAACTACGTCTCCGTCGCCCGGGTCGACCCTGACGGGCGCGGCATGCGCTTCGCGCTGACCCAACCCTACAAGGCCAATCTGATCGAGGCCGGCGACAAGGCCTTCATCGATATCCTGCCGCAGAACTGGTCCGGCGTAATGCCCGGCCCGCCACCCGAGGCCATCGCCGAGCTGACCGAGCGCCTTCGCCTCGCCGAGGCCCGGGCGAAGGAAGCCGCACGTCAGCCGGCAGCCCCTCCAGCCGTGTTGACCATGACCACGGCCAGCCTGCCGACACTGGAGCGCCTGATCTTCAAGGCGCCGGCCGAGACGAAGCTGACCAGCGACCTGTCGGACGGCGCACTGAAGCTGGTCTTCGATCGGCCGATGAATGTCGAGGCCGCCGCCATCCGCAACGCCCTGCCCGCTGGTATCGGGCTCGCAGCGCTGGATGCTGGCAAGGAGGCGCTGAGCCTGACCCTGTCGCTACCCAAGGACTGGCAGACCCGCAGCTTCAACGACGAGACCGGGTTGGTCGTCGACCTGCTGCGCCCCGTGAAGCAGGAAGCGCTCTCGCTTGCCGACTTGAGCAAGCTGGCGCCCCCACCTGCCGCTGCCCCCGCCTCAATGCAGCCCGCCAAGCCCGCTGCGGCCGTGCCCGCGGCCAAACCGGCGGAGCCCGCGACCCAAGCCGTCGCCGCAGCTCCCGCGGCCCCCGATGTACCGCCGGGTCCGGTCGCTATCACCGTCGACGGCAAGCGCCTGGACTTCCGCTTCACCCGTCCGACCGGAGCCGCGGCCTTCCTCGATGCCGGCGTGATGACGCTGGTTTTCGACACGCGCGACACCATCGACCCCGCGAAGCTCGCTGGGCAGATGCCGAAGCTGATCGAGGACAGTTCCGTCACGCGCGAGAGCAAGGTGACCCTGGTCAGGCTCAAGCTCGCCGGCCAGCCGCTGACCCGCGTTTTCGACAATGGCCCGACCTGGTCGCTCGATCTCGGCGAGGATGCGGGCAGGCCCGCCGCCCCGGTCGAGCCACAGCGCAGCATGGACGATCGCGGCCAGACCATCGTCGCCGTGCCGCTCGCCGGGCTGACCGGAATCCACTGGCTCGAATCCGGCCCTGCCGGGTTGCCGGTCGCCGTCGCGACCGCGACAGGCCCGACCCGACTGACGCCAAAACCCTATCAGTTCGTGGAATTCGGCCTGCTCCAGACTGCGCAGGGCCTGGCCGTCCAGCCGCATGCCGACGACGTGGCGGTCCGCGCCGGCACCGAGCAGGTCCGCATCGTCCGCAGCAGCGGGCTCAACGTCTCCCTCGATATCGGCGAACCGGAGCGCAAGGCCGAGAAGGCCGAGAAGCAGGAAGCGGCTGCGCTGCTCGATGGCGATACCTGGACCAAGCTGCGCACCGGCAATCCGCGCGAACGCGCCCGCGCGCTGATGCTCGACGTCACCGACGCCTCCCGCGGCCGCAAATCGGAAGCCCGGCTGGCACTCGCCCGCTTCTATGCCGCCAACGGCCTGATGCCCGAAGCCGCAGGCCCGCTGAACGCCCTGCTCGCCGACGACATGGCGATGCGCGGCAACCGCGAGGCGCTCTTCCTCAAGGGCGTCGTCGCCGCCGGCATGCATCGCGACCAGCAGGCGCTGAATGCCTTCGACGCGGGCGCGATCAAGGACGATGTCGAAACCGGCCTGTGGCGTGCCCTCGTCGAGCAGCGTCTCAACCGCAGTGCCCCGGCTCTCGTCGGCTTCCGTCGGGGCGAATCCATCATCGACCGCTATCCGGCCGATTTGCAGGGCACGTTCCGCGAGGCGATGGCGCAGGCCGCCCTTGCTCAGCAGGATATCGCCGTCGCAGAGCGGCAGATCCAGGCCTTGGCCGACATGCCGCGCGACAGCTTCGACCAGGAGCGTCTCGCCCTGCTGCAGGCGCGGCTCGACGATGTCGGCGGCCGCCCGGAAGCCGCGATGAACGGCTACAAGCCGCTCTTCGACGCCAAGAGCCGCCCGATCGCGGCGGAGGCGCAACTGCGCGCGGTCAAGCTCGCCGATGCCGAGAAACGCACCGACATCAAGGTCGACGAAGCGATCGCCCGGCTGGAGACGGTCTCCGTCATCTGGCGCGGCGGTCGGCTGGAGATCGAGGCCCTGGCCGAGCTCGGCCGGCTCTATGCCGACCAGCAACGCTGGCGCGATGCCTTCATGGTCGCGCGCCGCGCCAACGAGAATTTCCCCGACGATCCGCTGACCCGGCGCATGCATGACGAGACGGCGCAGCGCTTCGCGGAGCTGTTCAGCGGCAGCGGGCTCGGCAAGCTGCCGCGCATCGAGACGCTGGCACTGTTCTACGATTTCAAGGAATTCCTGCCGATCGGCCGGCGCGGCGACGAGATCACCCGCCTGCTCGCCGACCGCCTCGTCGAGCTCGATCTGCTCGATCAGGCGGCCGAGATCCTGAAATACCAGATGGACCGGCGCCTGACCGGCGCGGCGCGCTCCACGGTCGCGGCGCGGCTGGCCATGATCGACCTGATGAACGGCAAGCCGGCCGACGCGATCCGCGCGCTCAACGCCACCCGGCTCGTCGAACTACCGGCCGACGTCAAACGCGCGCGCTTGCTGCTCGAGGCCAAAGCGCTTTCCGACCTCTCCCGCACCGACCAGGCGCTGGAAATGCTGGAAACCGAGCGCGGCCCCGAGATCGACCGCCTACGCGCCGATATCTACTGGACCGGGCGCCGCTGGCGCGAGGCGGGCGAGGCCTATGAGCGCCTGCTCGGCGAAAGCTGGCGCGGCGACGGTACGCTGGGCGATAGCGAGCGCGCCGACGTGATGCGCGCCGGTGTGTCCTATGTGATGGCGAGCGAGAACCTGTCGCTCGACCGGCTGCGCAGCAAGTTTGCCCCGAAAATGGCCCGCGGCGCCGATGCCCGCACCTTCGCCTTCATCACCGGGGCCGACCGCACGCGCGCCGCTGACATCCGCGAGATGGCGCGAGCTACCGCCAACGCGGACACACTCTCCGAGTTCTTGAAAGCCTATCGCGAGCGCTACCCCGCCTATTCGGCCGCGGTGCGCAAGCCGCAGGCGCCCGGCGCCGACAAGGCGCCCTCGCCCGCCGATGGCGCGGCGGCCGAGCCAGCGGCGCCGCCGTCGCGGAGCTGAAATCTAGCGCATTTTCGAGCGAAGTGGACACCGGCTCGCGTGAAGAAAATGCGATGAAACAAACGCCTAGAGCAAGCCAGTGATTCGAGGAATTGCGGAATTGCTCTAGCCCGGCCCGGAATTCGTGTCCTCACCACGCGCCTTGGCGCGCAGGACGAATTGCAGGTTGCGGATATAGACGAAGACGCCGAAGCCCTGACCGAGGATGAAGACCGGGTCGCGCCGGTAGAGCGCATACATCAGCAGCAGCAAGCCGCCGCCGATCGAGAACCACCAGAAGGTCATCGGCACGACCGAGCGCTTGGCCTTCTCGCTCGCCCACCATTGCACAACGAAGCGCATGGTGAAGAGCCCCTGCGCGACCACGCCGAGCAGGACCCACCAGTCGATATTGTTGACGAAGACGTCGTGGAAATAATTGCCGATCATCTGCTGCAGGTCGATCAGCATCACGGCGTCTCCGAGACGATCTGGGGCACGCGCTTGCGCCGGCGGATCAGCCACCAGACCCCGGCGAGATCGAGGATGCCGACCCAGAGCCGGTCGAAGAAGCCGTAATTCGAGACGCCTGTGAGTCGCGGCCGGTCGCGCACGTCGACATGCAGGACCTTGTGCCCCTCGCGCGCCATCAGCGCCGGCATGAAGCGATGCAGCGCATCGAAATAGGGCAGCGCAAGATAGGCCTCGCGGCGGAAGCATTTCAGCCCGCAGCCGGTATCGCGCGTATCGTCCTTCAGCACGCGCCCGCGCACGCCGTTGGCGATCTTCGACTGCCAGCGCTTGAAGCCGGTGTCCTTGCGGCCGACGCGCTGGCCCTGCACCATCCCGGCCTGGAGGCCGGCCTTCTGCAAGGTTTCGACCATCTCCGGCAGGAAGGCGGGGTCGTTCTGGCCGTCGCCGTCGAGCGTCGCGACGATCGCCGAGCGGGCGTGGCGCACGCCGCTGCGCACCGCCGCGCTCTGCCCGCAGGACTGGGCATGGGTGATGACGCGCAGCCAGGGACGCGTCGCGGCGAGTTCCGCGAGCGCCGCCGCCGTGCCGTCGGTCGAGCCGTCATTGACATAGACGACCTCGAACGGGCCGATTGCGGCGCAGGCCTTCTCGATATCGGCGACGAGCGGCGCGATATTGCCCTGTTCGTTGCGCACCGGCACGACGACGCTGAGCAGCGGATGGGAAGAGGATTCGATCAAAGGGGCATCATCCGGAAAAACGGCCCGCAAACTGCGTCAGCGCGGCGGATTGGGCAAGAGCTTCGTATGTAACGGCGCTGTCTAGCCCGGCGAGCGGGCGAAGACGGCGATCTCCAGTCTGCGCCCGCCATTCAGGTTGAAGCCGTTGATCGTGGTCACGAGACGCGGCTTCGTCGGCTGGTTCGACAGCGCCGCCTTGAAGTCATCGGCGAAGCGGCTCTCGACGAAGGCGATGCGGCAGCCCGGCTGGTTCAGGAACGAGGCCGCGTCAGTGCCGCTCGCGGCCATGGCGAGCTTCGTCCCGGTCAGGAAGACCAGGCTCGGCTCGCGATAGCCGAGGGTAATCACGGCGGGATCGGCGCAGCCGACGGCCCTCGCCGTCTCCGCAAGACGCGGCGACAGCTTCAGCGAGCGCAGGCTCTCGATGGCGAAGGGATAGACCGCGACCGTCAAGAGCAGGCTCGCCGGCACGCAGCGCCAGAGCGCACCCTCGAAATCGAGCCGCCGGAAGGCTGCGACGACGCTGATGGCCATAAGCAGGACGAGCGCGAAAAACGGCAGCGCCAACCACGGAACCGCATGATCGAGCGTCCAGTTGCCGAACAGGATCGCGCCCATCAGCGCCAGCGGCACGATCACGACGAGGCAGGCGGTGAGCACCGCGCCGCGTCGGTAACGGTTGATGCCACCGTTCAGCACGGCGAGCAGCAAGAGCGCAGTGATCGCCGGATAAAGCGGCAGCACGTAATGCGGCAGCTTGGTCGGCACGGCCTCGAAAACCAGCCAGGACGGAACGATCCAGGCGATCAGGAACAGGATCTGCGGCTCCTTGCGGCGCACCCAGGCGAAGGGCACCGCCATCGCCGCGAAGGCCGCCGCCGGCCAATAGGTCGCGAAGAAGAACAAAAGGTAGAGCCCGGGCGGCCCCCAATGCTTCTCCTGTCCCTCGGCGACCTTGCCGAGCATGTCCTGCCCGACGCTCTCGGCGAAGAAGCCGCCGCCGGTCTTGATCATGATCGCGGCGAACCAGGGCAAGGCGACGACGAGGCAAAGCAGGAGCCCCGGCCCGAAGCGCAGCGGCTTCAGCCAGCGGAAGGAGCGCTGGCTCGCGCTGAGCACGAGGACGGCGAGGCCCCAGACCATCGGCACGATCGGCCCCTTGATCAAGAGGCCAAGGGCGGTCGCGCCCCAGAACACCAGCCAGTTCCGCCGATCCGGCACGAAAGCGAGCGTGCGCGTCCAGTCGAGCCAACTCCGCGCCAGGGCGCCCATCGTGGCGACGGCGCAGGCGGCAAGGAGCGCATCGGTCTTGGCGATGCGCGCCTCGACGCCGAGCAGCACAGCCGAAGCCATCAATGCGCCCCCGAGCAAGGCGAGCGGCGGCGAGAGGAAGGCCAGCAGCGCCCAATAAGTCAGAAGCACCGCAGCGGTCGCACCGACCAGCGACGGAATGCGATAGAGCCAGATCTGCGTGCGCGCCTCGGGGACGCCGAGCGCCTCGCCGGCCTTCACCGCCGCGCTCTGCAGCCAGTAGATGCCGACCGGCTTCTTGTGGCGCGCTTCGTCCTGGAAGCGGATATCGACGAAATCGCCGGTCTCCAGCATCTGCTTGCTCGCCTGCGCGAAGCGCGGCTCGTCGCGGTCGAGAGGCTGGAGCGTGCTGAAGCCCGGCAGGAAGGCCGCGAGCGACAGGAGCAGCAAGAAGATGCAGGCCCGCAGATGGCTGGCGGAGGCCGCATCCCTGACCCGGTCGATCGCTGGCGTGAGCGAAAACATCATGCTTCCCCGCGGCTGCCGCCGCACCTGTCCTGCAAGTCAAGCCTCGCCCGATGGCGGGCCTTTCGGGCACGATCAAGGCGAGGCCGCGCGGGTTTACGCTGCCGGGGAAAGGTCGGCAAGCGCGGCGGATCGGCCGAGCCGATGCGGATCACCGAGCGATGCAGCGCTCCGACACGGCAAGGAAGAGAGATTGCGCCTCAAGAATCCGTGCAACGGTCAGTCGTTGACGGTCTCCTCGCCGATCCGGATCGCCTGGACCATCCGTGGCGACAGCGTCATGGCCTGGCTCTCCGCGGATGCCGGCTGGCTGGTTCGGGCCGAGACATAGGCGGGAAGTTCGCACACGGCCTTCGGAGCGACCCCATAGGCGGCGCCGAGCGCCGGCAGGCTGACCGCCTTGACGAAACGGGGCTCCGCAAAGGCGGGGGACGAAAGAGCCGCCACAAGGGCGGTCATCGCAACGAACCTCAACATGGCTGTCCTCCGCATCAACCCCCCGTTTTAACAACGAGGTCGGCGGTCGCCTGTTCCGTCCGTCAGCCGCGCGACATTGCAGCTGCAACTGGGATCGGGGACCGCGATGGCAAAGGCGGCCTGTATTGGGAGAAAAGAATGGCGAGCCCGGCAGGATTCGAACCTGCGACCAGCAGCTTAGAAGGCTGCTGCTCTATCCATCTGAGCTACGGGCCCGAAAGCGAGGATGTGCCCTCGCCTGTCGGCATCAATGCGTCCACTGACCGACGCGCGTGAACTTGAAATTGTCGGAATAGGAGACGGTGCGGCGCTTCGCCTCGTTCGGCTGCTCGACGCGATAGGCGATGCCGTTGCGCGTGGCATAGGCGACGGCCTCGGCCTCGCTGTCGAACCAGAGCTTGAGCTGGCTCTTCATGTCCGAGGACGAGGTCCAGCCCATCAGCGGCTCGATCTGGCGCGGCGCCTCCGGCTCGTACTCGAGCAGCCAGCGCTCGGTCTTGGCCGTGCCGGACTGCATGGCCGTGCGGGCCGGGCGATAGATGCGTGCGGTCATGAAAGCGCTCTGCCGTCACCAAAATCCCTGCAGCCCGTCCATCGAGCTGCCGCAAGCGTTTCCAGTGGTCGGGGCACCAGGATTCGAACCTGGGACCCTCTGCTCCCAAAGCAGATGCGCTACCGGGCTGCGCTATACCCCGACGGCACTCGAAACGTTGCGGTTCGCTATCATGCCACAGGCGCAACCCGCAAGCGAAAGCCAATTACACGGCGTCAGGCTTGTGCAGCGCCGCGGCTGCCGCCGGCGCCTCAGCGCTTGAACAGCGCGTGCTCGACCTTGTCGCCCGGCTTGATGCCGAGCTCCTTGCTGACGCCGCCATTGATCTCAAGCACCGAGAGCACCGGCTCGCCCGAGGGAATCGTCCGCGTCGAGAGCGGCTCGGTACGCTCGGCGATGCGCGCGATCGTGCCGTCGGCCCGGATGAACAGCATGTCGAGCGAGATGTAGGTGTTCTGCATCCACATCGCCACGGGCTCGCTAGCGGCGAAATCGAACAGCATGCCGCGATCGGCCGGCATGTAGTTGCGGAACATTAGGCCCTTCGCGCGCTGGTCCGGCGTGCGCATGACTTCGACCTGGAAGGCGTGGCGCGCACCGCCGCTGACGATGACCAGTGATTCGAGGCCGGCTCCTCCAGTCGCCGCCGGCTGACCCTGCGCCTGCAAGCCGGCCGGCGCCAATGCGACCAACGCCAACGCGAGGGCGGCGAGAGCGGTTCTGAGGGCATGCATCGTTTGGACTCCATGGCAGCGATGGCCTCTTGTGCTCTAGAAGCGGCCGATGGCAAATCTTCGGCAGATGGCCGCCTTCGCCGCCTTTCGGTCAAGCCTTTCGTCATCATATGAATGCGGGATGCCACTGAGCCTCGCCTGACGGCTTTCTTTCGTCATCCGCTTGCGGCAGTTTCGCCGGACTTCGGGAATTAGGAGATATCCATGATCGTTGCGCGCCCTCGTCGGACGACGCACCTCGCCGGCACGGCTCTGGCGTTTGTTCTGATGTCCTTCGCCGCTCCGGCCTGGGCCGCCGATTTCCAGCTCGACAACGTCAAGATCGATCTCGGCAAGCTGGTGATCAACGCGCCGAAGATCGCGATCAAGGGCTCGACGCTGGAGAAGGACGCTTTCCTCGCGCTGTTCACCGGCGCTTCCGCCGGCGAATCGGCCTCCGCCCGGGCAGCGCGCCTCAACGCCACCGAGATCAGCGCTCCGGAACTATCGCTGGTGCAGACGGTCGGCGACCAGAAGCAGACCACGGTCTATCGCGACATCCGCCTCACCGATATCCGCGAGGGCAAGATCGGCCATGGCGAATCGGCGAGCGGCACGATCACCGCCGACGGCTCGGCGACCGGCCCGATGAAGGGCGAGCTGAAGCGCACAGCCTTCGACGCCTTCGATCTGCGCCAGATCGCGCGCGTCCTGACCGAGAAGGCCGCGGCCGGAGCCAGCGAGGCGATGCTGCCGATCATCGGCAATTTCGAGCAGGACGGCTACAATCTCGACATGGGCAAGGCCGGCAAGATGTCGCTCGGCAAGACGACGGCGCGCGGCTTTGCCGCCAAGGTCGGCCCCGAGCCGCTGCTCGACGTGATGTCCCGTCTCGCGGCGGCCAGCGAGGAGGTCGAGCGCAAGCAGGGCGACAAGAAGCCCGCTGACGCCGACAAGCCGCCGGCGAAGACCGAGGCCGAACGGCAGCTCGGCCTGTCCGTGCTCGCACTCTTCGACATGTTCGAATACGGCAGCGGCGAGGCTCGCGACCTCGTCATGAACGTGAACCCGCCGCCCAAGGCCGGTCCCAAGACGGATCCGGTGGACATGCGGATCGCCCGTATGGCTTTCGGCGACAACACCCCGGCGAAATCCGGCTTCGCCATGGAAGGCTTCCAGTTCCGCTCGGGCGAGGCCAAGGGCGGTATCGATTCGATCGCCTATTCCGGCTTCAAGTTCGGCTCCGTCATCAGCGAGTTGCGTGCGGCTCTGAACGAGCCGGACAAGCCGATCGAGGAGGTCGATTTCCGCCGCTTCATCCCGACGATCGGCACGATCCGCCTCGCCGGCATCTCGATCGACGCCCCCGCGATCATCACCGGCAAGGAGCCGATCAAGATCTCGCTCGGCACCTTCGAGATCAAGGCGGGCGAGCAGCTGAACGGCATCCCGACCAGCCTCGCGCTGACGATCGACAAGCTCGTCACCCCGGTGTCCGAGGCCACCGGCAACCCGGCCGCCAAGGACATGATCGCGATGGGCATCCGCTCGCTCGATCTCTCGGCCAAGCTCGACCTGGCCTGGGAAGCCGCGAAGAACGAGATCGCCATCCGCACGCTCTCCTTCGGCAGCGCCGGCCTGGCCCAGATCGAGGCTTCCGGCACGCTAGGCAACGTCACCAAGGACCTGTTCGCCAGCGATCTCGCCCTCGCGCAGGTCGCGGCGCTCGGCGCCACCGCCCGCAACCTGCAGGTCAAGGTGCAGAATTTCGGGCTGGTCGAGAAGCTGATCGAGAACGAGGCCCGCAAGTCCAAGCGCAAGGTCGAGGAGGTCCGCCAGCAGTTCACGATGATCGCGAGCCTCGGGCTTGCTGCGGTCCTGGGTCCGTCCGACGGCGCCAAGAGCGTCGCCGCTGCTGCCTCTCGCTTTGTCGCCAAGCCGGGCACGCTCACCGTCTCGGCCAATGCGAAGTCGACGACGGGCCTCGGCCTCGCCGACGTCATCACCATGACGGAGCCGACGGAGATCTTCGACAAGATCGACCTCAAGGCCGATGCTCAGTAAGGATCAGAGCTCAATCCAGCCCGAGGATCGCGACTGGCGCCCATCCGGCCTCCAGGCCTGGTGGGCAGGCCTGCCGCCCGTCCCGCGCGGCTGGCTGCGCAAGCACCTGAACCCGGACAACCAGGCCCGGCTGCACCTCGCGAAGCTCGTCGCGCGGCGGCCGGGTCAGTTCGTCATCGGCCCCTATACCTATGGCCGGCCGAAAGTGCGCTTCCCCGAGAGCAGCGCCCGGCTCGTGATCGGGCGCTACGGCTCGATCGCGGACGGCGTCGAGATCCTGCTCGGCGGCAATCACCGCCTCGACTGGGCGACGACCTATCCCTTCCCCGCCCTACCCCGGCTCTGGCCCCCGGCAGCCGGGATGAGCGGCCATGACACGACCCGCGGCGATGTCGTCATCGGCCACGATGTCTGGCTCGGCTCGCAATGCATGGTGATGTCGGGCGTGACCATTGGCCATGGCGCCGTGGTCGCGGCGCGCGCCGTGGTCACGCGCGACGTGCCGCCCTATGCGATCGTCGCCGGCAACCCGGCCCGTGTCGTCAGGTTGCGCTTCGACGAGGCGCGGATCGCAAGCCTCCTGGAAACCGCCTGGTGGAATCGTCCGCGCACCGAGATTGAGCGATTGATCCCGCTCCTGATGTCCGGGCAGATCGACGAACTGCTGGAAGCGCTCAGGAAGCGCCCATCAGGCGACGCTTGAGCCCGAGCGCCGGCTTCTCGATCAGGTACCAGGACAACGCCGCGACGATCAACGTCACGGCAAGCGAGGGCCAGAGCAGCGTCACCGCACCCAGCGCCGGGTAGAGCGCATGCAGCACCTGCTGCACCGGCCAGCCATAGAGATAGACGCCGTAGGACAGATCGGCCGGCGGCTCGACCGAGCGCCGTGTCAGGGCGGGCGCGAGCGCCAGCACCAGGACGCCCCAGGCCGTGACGACGAAGAGCGCCGCCTTGTAGAGCGGCGTAAAGGAGAGCGGCACCAGCGCCGCCAGCGCGACCGCCAGCAGCGGCAGCGAGAGCGGCACCTTCTCGCGATAGAGATAGACCACGCCGCCCGCCAGGAAGATCAGCGGCAGGCGCAGCGCCGTCTCGGTGCCCTTCGATCCATGTGGCGCCAGCACCTCGCGCAGGACGACGGCGAGCGTCAGAGCCAGCAATGCCGCCAGGACTATACGCGGGCGCGCCAGGAGCCCGACAAGGCCCGCGACCAACACGCCGAGATAGCACAATGTCTCGTATTTCAGCGTCCACACAGTCCCCAGCGGAAACGGCAGCGGATTGCTTTCGAAGACACCCGGCAAACCGGCGGCGCTCTTGAACGTAGTCAGCGTGCCCGTGATGAAGCGCCACAACCGTGGATCGCGGAAATAGGCTGAGACGTCCAGCGTCGTCATCGACGCGCCCAGCACGAGCGCAACGAGAAGCGTCGCCGCGATCAGACCGGGCGCGATCCGGAGCAGCCGCGCCACGACATAGTCGCGCCAGCCACGCCGCATAAAACTCATCGTCACCAGGAAGCCGGAGATCGCGAAGAAGCCGTTGACCGCATGTTCGCCCAGCGTGAACCCGGTCGTCTGGAACCACGGTTCCTGCTCCACCCGCCCGTCGGTAACGCTGAAGGCATGCGAAACCACGACGGCAAGCGCCATGATCAAGCGGAGCAGGCCGAAATTGTTGTGCGGGTTGGCGAGCGCCGCCGCGACCGTGGGCCGAGCTCCACTCATGGCATCTCCCCCAGCCCTTCATGGGCGAGCGCCGTCTCGCCGCGCCGCCAAGCGCGGGCGCCGGCGGCCGAGCCGGCATGCGCGAACATCTTCTCACGCTTCAGCAGCAGCCCGTAGCCCGCAGCCTTCCCGACATTCTCCAGCATCCGGACCGGCCCCGGCCCGGCGAGCCCGTATTTCCGGGCGATGTAATGCTCCGACCAGGCAAGGTGCCAGCGCGCCTTGAAGCGCCGCTGCGGCGACGGCGCCGTCGAGCGCCCCCGTCCGTGCCGCGCCTCGGCGCCATGGACATGGACGAGCGCATGGCCGGCATCGCGCATGCGCCGGCACAGGTCATCATCCTCGTAGAACAGGAAGATCGCCGGGTCGAAGCCGCCGAGCGCGACGAACAGCTCCCGCCGGATCAGCAGGCAAGCGCCTGACAGGAAAGGCAGGCAGGCATCGCCATCCGGGATCGCCATCGTGCCCGAGCGATTGAGATGATCAGGTGAGAGCAGCGAGCGCGGTTGCAGGAAGACGCGGCCGGACGGCTCGACGATGCGCGGCGCCAGCATCCCGGCATCGGGATAGCGCTCCGCCGCCTCTAGAAGTGCAGTAGCGGCGCCGTGCCCGATTTCCAGGTCCGGATTGACGATCAGAACATACGGCGTCTCGGCTGCCGCCACGCCGATATTGTTGGCGCGGCCATAGCCCTCGTTGCGGGCATTCGCGATCACCCGCGCGCCTTTCGCCGCTGCGATGGCGCGGCTGTCGTCGCCGCTGGCATTGTCGATGACGATCGCCGGCACGCCCTCCCCGGCCAGCGCATCGAGGCAAGCGGGAAGGACCTCGGCGCTGTCATAGCTGACGACGATGGCGGTGATGGCGGCGGCGGGCATTGCCGCCTTGTGGCCATGTCGCGCTGCCCGAAGCAAGCGATTTCAGCGGCGTGCGAGCGCGCCGATCTCGCCCTTGATCCGCTCGCGCTCGCTCGCCTCGCAGCGATGCGGCGCCTTGTAGGACTTCACGGCGAAGCCGGCATTGGCGGCAACGAAGCGCTGCCGATCCTGACGGTCAAGCCGCGCGATGATCCGGCTGCGATCGACGGGCAAGCCGCAATCATAGGCCCGCGAGACGGTGGCAGCGGCATATTCCACCGTGCCCGGCAGCGGCCCGGCGACGGTGCAGGCACCGAGCGCGGCGAATGAGGCCGCCGCAGCGGCAGCAAGTTTGGAGAGTGGGGGCATCGGCGCGGCGCAGCTCAGAGCGTGTCGAAATCCCCGGCGCGGATGCGGCCCATCCGTGCCTTCAGCTCGGCCCGCTCCTCGGCCGTGCAGCCTTGCGGCCGCACGCCCTGGTTGACCATCTCGGCCTCCGAGATGCCGATATAAGCCGAGCGCGCCGCCGCGATCTGCTGATCGTCGGCGCCCCGCGCCTTCTCGGCTGCGAGGAAACGGTCGAGCGTCGAGCGCTGCGGCGAGCCCGCCTTGCAGGCGATGGCGCGCGACACGGTCGTCGCCAGCGCCGAGGCGCGGCCGGAGCTGCTCTCGCCCGCGGCGACGCAGGCGCCGAGCGAGAGCGCAAGAAGGCAGGCGAGCGGGAGCGCCCGCCCGAGCGGCAGCAAGACCATGGTCGTCAGCCGTTCTTCTCGGGCAGGTTGACGCGCAGATGCGCCTCGCGCAGTTGCTTCGGCGTCGCCTCCGCCGGAGCGCCCATCAGGAGGTCGACGGCCTGCTGGTTCATCGGGAACAGCGCGACCTCGCGCAGGTTCGTGGCGCGCGCCAGCAGCATGATGATGCGGTCCACGCCCGCCGCCATGCCGCCATGCGGCGGGGCGCCGTACTGGAAGGCGCGATACATGCCGCCGAAGCGCTCGATCACCGTCTCCTCGCCATAGCCTGCGATCTCGAAGGCCTTCACCATCGCCTCGGGGCGGTGGTTGCGGATGCCGCCGGAGGCCAGCTCGAAGCCGTTGCAGGCGATGTCGTATTGGAACGCCTTCAGCGAGAGCGGGTCTTCCTCGGCCAGCGCCTTCAGGCCGCCCTGCGGCATCGAGAAGGGGTTATGCGAGAAATCGACCTTCTTCTCGTCCTCGTTGTACTCGAACATCGGGAAGTCGACGATCCAGGCGAAGGCGAAGACGTTCTCGTCGATCAGGTTGAGCTCCTGGCCGACCTTGTTCCGGGCGCTGCCGGCAAACTTGTAGAACTTGTCCGGGTCGCCCGCGACGAAGAAACAGGCATCGCCGCCCTTCAGCCCCATCTGCTTGATGATCGCGGCAACGCGCTCCGGGCCGATGTTGTTGGCGATCGGACCCTGACCCTCGCCGTCCTCCTTGACCATCAGGTAGCCGAGGCCGGGCTGGCCTTCGCCCTGCGCCCAGGAGTTCATCCGGTCGCAGAAGGCGCGCGAACCGCCACCCGGCGCGGGTATTGCCCAGACGCGGTTCTTCTCGCCTTCGAGGATACGCGCAAAGACCTTGAAGCCCGAGCCACGGAAATGCTCGGAGACATCCTGCATCTCGAGCGGGTTGCGCAGGTCCGGCTTGTCGGAGCCGTATTTCGCGATCGACTCGGCATAGGGAATGCGCGGCCAGTTCTTCTGGACGGTGCGGCCTTCGGCGAATTCCTCGAACACGCCGGTAATGACCGGCTCCATCGTCGCGAATACGTCCTCCTGCTCGACGAAGCTCATCTCGACGTCGAGCTGATAGAACTCGCCCGGCAGGCGGTCGGCGCGCGGATCCTCGTCGCGGAAGCAGGGCGCGATCTGGAAGTAGCGGTCGAAGCCCGCCATCATCAGGAGCTGCTTGTACTGCTGCGGCGCCTGCGGCAGCGCGTAGAACTTGCCCGCGTGCAGGCGGCTCGGCACCAGGAAGTCGCGCGCGCCTTCCGGCGAGGAGGCCGTCAGGATCGGCGTCTGGAATTCGGAGAAGCCCGAATCCTTCATGCGGCGGCGCATCGAGTCGATGACCTTGGTGCGCAGCATGATGTTGTTGTGCAGCTTCTCGCGACGCAGGTCGAGGAAGCGGTACTTGAGGCGGGTATCCTCGGGATATTCGAGGTCGCCGAAAACCGGCAGCGGCAGCTCGGCCGAGGGACCGAGCACCTCGATGCCCGTCGCGAAAACCTCGACCGCGCCGGTCGGCAGGTTGGCGTTCTCGGTGCCGGCGAGGCGGGCCTTGACCTTGCCGTCGATGCGCACGACCCATTCCGAGCGCAGGGTTTCGGCATCGGCGAAGGCCGGCGAATCGGGATCGATCACCACCTGGGTCATGCCGTAATGGTCGCGCAGATCGATGAAGAGCACGCCGCCATGGTCGCGAATGCGGTGGCACCAGCCGGAGAGACGGACATTCTGGCCGATGTCGCTGTCACGGAGCGCGCCGCAGGTGTGGGAACGGTAGCGATGCAGGGTCACGGTCTCGGTCTTTCGGAAATGCGTCGGAGGCCGGCGCGAAGCGCCAGCCGCAGCTTTGCGGCTAACCACACGCGCGCGCCCGAAATGTCAAGAACGCCCGCGACATCCTGCGGCTCTCTCTGCTAAGACCCGGAACCATGCATCTGATTTCCGACACCGCCGCGCTCTCCGCCGCTTGCGACCGCCTCGCGACCCACCCCTTCGTCACGGTCGACACCGAGTTCCTGCGCGAGACCACCTATTATCCCAAGCTCTGCCTGATCCAGATCGCCTCGCCGGACGAGGCCGTGCTGGTCGATCCGTTGTCGCCCGATCTCGACCTTGCCCCGTTCTTCGGGCTGATGGTCAACGAGAACGTGGTCAAGGTCTTCCATGCCGCCCGGCAGGACCTCGAAATCGTCTGGCTGCTTGGACGCGTGCTGCCGGCCCCGCTCTTCGACACGCAGGTCGCCGCCATGGTCTGCGGCTATGGTGACTCTGTGGGGTACGAGCAGCTCGCCAACGACCTCGCCAAGGCGCGCATCGACAAGTCCTCGCGCTTCACCGACTGGTCGCGCCGCCCGCTGACCGAGGCGCAGCTCGCCTATGCCGAGTCGGACGTCACCTATTTGCGCGACATCTACCTCGCCTTGAAGGCCGATCTAGATGCCAGCGGCCGCGAAAGCTGGGTCGCCGAGGAGATGTCCGTCCTGACCTCGCCTTCGACCTACGAGGTCAAGCCCGAGAACGCCTGGCAGCGGCTGAAGGGCCGCATCCGCAAGCCGCGCGAATTGCCGAACCTGATGGAGATCGCCGCCTGGCGCGAGCGCGAGGCCCAGACCCGCGACGTGCCGCGCCAGCGCGTGCTCAAGGACGATGCGCTGATGGACATCGTCCAGCGCGGCCCGCGATCGGTCGAGGCGCTGGCGGAACTGCGCTCCGTGCCGAACGGCTTCGAGCGCTCGCGCAACGGCGCCGAAGTCCTGGCCGCGATCGAGCGCGCGGCCGCCCTCGATCCCAAGACTCTGCCCCGGCTGGAGCGCGAGCGCGGCCGGCCGACCAATGCCGCGGTGCTCGACCTGCTCAAGGTCCTGCTCAAGGCGGTGGCGGATGCCGAGCGCGTCGCGCCAAAGATCATCGCCTCCAGCGACGATCTCGACGCCATCGCCTCCGACGATCTTGCCGACGTCCCGGCCCTGCATGGCTGGCGTCGCGGCGTCTTCGGCGAGAAGGCGCTGGCGCTGAAGAACGGCTCGCTCAGCCTGCGCATCCAACGCGGCCGGGTGGTGGTGGGCTGAGAGGGACCCCCGCCTCTACCTCCGCCGTCATTCTCGGGCGAAGTGCAGCGGAGATCCGAGAATCTCACGCAGGAAGAGGTTATGGAGCCCGCAGGTCATGAGATGCTCGGGTCAAGCCAGAGCATGACGCGTTCCCGTCTCACCCGCTGCCGTAGCTCTTCACCAGCGAGCCCGCGACCAGCCCCCAGCCGTCGACCAGCACGAAGAAGATCAGCTTGAACGGCAATGCAACCGTCACCGGCGGCAGCATCATCATGCCTACCGACATCAGGATCGAGGCCACGACGAGGTCGATGATCAGGAAGGGCACGAACAGCAGGAAGCCGATCTCGAAGGCGCGGCGCAGTTCCGAGATCATGAAGGCCGGTATCAGCACCTCGACGCCGACGTCCTGCGGCTGCTGCGGCCGCGGTGCCTGCGACATGTCGAGGAACAGCGCCAGGTCCTTCTCGCGGACATGCTTGAGCATGAAGGTCTTGAAGGGCACGACGCCGCGATTATAGGCCTCCTGCGGCTGGATCTGGCCGGCGACCAGCGGCTGGACGGCCGTCGTGTAGGCCTCGCGCAAGGTCGGCGCCATGACGAAGCCGGTCAGGAACAACGAGAGCCCGAGGATCACGGCATTGGGCGGCGCGGTCTGCGTACCCAAGGCCGAGCGCAGCAGCGACAGCACCACCACGATCCGGGTAAACGACGTCACCATGATCAGGATCGACGGCGCTAGCGACAGCACCGTGATGACGACGATCAGCTGCAGCGCCCGCTCCGCCACGCCACCGCCCTGCCCCAGGTCGAGCGACAGCGTCTGCGGCAGTGCCGGCACCGTCTGGAGCACGAGCAGCAGCGCGGCCGCCGCCAGGGCGCGTCCGCCTCGAAACCGTCTCGCTCGTCCGCCGATGAAGTTCACGCGCGCCGCCACTGCCCGACTCAACCGATCGGATGGCCTGAGGCTAGCCACGCGAAAACGCCGCGCAACCAGTGCGCGGCGTCGATGAGGCCGGATGGCCGACAATCCTGTTGATGGCCCGCGGTCGGCGGCGGCCGACCTTCAAGCTGCCGACTGCCGGCTCAGGACTTGGCCTTGGGATCGCGGCCCAGCAGGCGAGCGAATTCGGCTTCGATAGCGTCGACGGAGAAAGGGTCGATCTCCTTCGAGGCGGGCTCGGCCGGTTTTTCGGGCTCGGGCTGCGGCTTCGCGCTCTCGACGGGGGCTAGCTCTTCCGTCTTGCCGACCGGCTCCTCGATAACGGGCTCGTCCTCCACGATCGGTGCGGGCTCGACGACAGGCTCTGGACGGCGCGTCTCAGGATGACGCGTCTCGGCCGGGTTCGGCTCGAACGGCTTGGCCTCGATGGGCTTGGGCTCGGGCGCCTTCTGGATCGGGCGGTCCAGCGTCAGCCCGAGCGCCGCAGCCAGTTCGGCCTCGACATCGCTCGGGATCGGCTTCTGGCGCGGCGGGGCGGCCGGAGGCACGACCGGCTCGGGCTCGGGCACGATCTTGGGCGCGGGAGCCGGCGGCGTGACGATGGGCGCGGCTGCTTCCACCGGCGCCTCCTCCTCGACGACGGGCGCCGGCGTGAACTTCTCGGTTCGCGTCGGCGGCTCCACCGCAGGCGCCGCGTTTGCGGCAGGAGCCTCGGGGGCGAGATTAGCCGGGCGCACGGCGGAGAAAGGACGCTTCAGCGCCTCTTCCAGCTGGCGGGTCATGTCGTCGAGCTCGCCGGCGCTGACGGCCGGCTGCGGCGCATGCTCGCGGGCGAAGCTCGGCGCCGGCCCGGTGGTGAGAGGCGGCGCCGACATCGGCGGCATCGCAGGCTTGGCAGGGGCTGCGACGGCCTCGGCTGCAGCCGTTGCCGCGACGCCAAGGGCGGCAGCGACGCCTGCGGTCGCAGCGGTATTTGCAGCGGTCGTCGTCACCGGCTCGACCGGCACCGAAACGGGGCGGCTCGGCAGCGGCGGCAGCAGCTCGGGCCCTTCCTGATAGCCGGCGCGGCGCGCTTCCTCGCCTGCCCGCATCGCGGGCTCGCTCGGCGGAACCAGCGTCTCGAACGGCGGCAGCGGTCGATCCGCCGCGGTGTCGGTGTAGCTCGGCGTCGCGGCGCGTCCGCCGCTGCGCATGATATTGGTCTCGACCACGACGTCGGAGGCGCCGCCGATCATCAGCAGATGCTCGATATTGTCGCGCCGGATCAGGACGAGCTGGCGCTGGCGGTCGAGGTCGTAGGTATCGACGACGCCGAGCCGGGGCTGGCGCTGCCGTCCACCGGCCTGGCCGCGCAGCCGGAGCCGCCCGCCCTGAATCTGCCGCACGAACAATCCGAGCAGCGCGAGAAGCACGAGAATGACGACAGAGGCGACGATCACCTTCTGCGCGGTCGAGAGTTCCAATCCGAACAAGCTCTGCAAGGTCTGCCTCTTACGCAACGGCCAGGACGGCCGCTAAGTCCCGTCCATGGTTCAACACCTTGCGTATAGCATAACGCTTTGGCTATCGGGAAACATGGTGAACGCGTGGTTAACCACACCCATGAAACTCGCTCCTTTTAACCCGATGTTAACCATGCACCCGGCAGGATTTGCCCAGTTGCCCGGCATCGCCGGGCGCGAAGACGGGGAGCGGGAGCCATGGCGAACGACGGATTCAGCGTCGGCGGCGGCCTGATGCAGGCGCTGAAGACGCGCATGCAGTACCAGCAGTCGCGCCAGAAGATCCTCGCCGAGAACGTCGCCAATGCCGACAGCCCCGGCTTCCGCCCGGTCGACCTGAAGCCGCCGAGCGTCGATCCAGCCCGCGCCCGCGTCGCGATCGCCCAGACCAGCGCCGGCCATATGAGCCTGACGAGCGCCAATGGCGGTTTCGACGGCACCGGCGCCCCGCGCTTCGAGACCACGCCGAACGGCAATGCGGTGAATCTCGAGGACGAGATGCTCAAGGTCGCGCAGAACCAGTCGGATTATCAGCTCGCCGCCTCGCTCTACAGCAAGGGCCTCGGCCTGATGAAAATCGCGATCGGGAAGGGGCGCTGATCATGGACCTGATCAAGAGCATCGCCGTCGCCGCCTCCGGCCTGCGCAGCCAGTCCGGCCGCATGCGCATCATCTCCGAGAACATCGCCAACGCCGATTCCGGGCCGGAGCGCGCCGGTGCCGAGCCCTATCGCCGCAAGGTCCCGACCTTCCAGCGCCATTTCGACCGCACGCTCGACGCCCAGCTCGTCGCGCTCGGCAAGGTCCAGCGCGATCCGAGCGCCTTCAAGGTCAAACACGAGCCCGGCAACCCGGCCGCCGACGCCAAGGGCGACGTGCAGATGCCCAACGTCAATTCCCTGGTCGAGATGGTCGACATGCGCGAGGCCCAGCGCAGCTACGAAGCCAATCTCAACCTGATCTCTTCGACGCGCCGGATGATCCAGCGCACCATCGACATCCTACGCGCCTGACACGCGGTTCGGAAGCAAGCGCTCCAGAAGGGGACTAGACCATCATGGCCACTCCGGGTTTCGCTGCGGGCGCTTATGCCTCCATCCAGGGGATGGGCGCCGGCAATCTGATGCGCAAGCCGATCGCCACGGGCGGCGCGGAAGCGGGCGGGCCGGATTTCTCCGCTCTGCTCGGCAAGGCGCTCGACGCGACCGCCAATGCGGGGCGACAGGCCGATGCCCAGACCGCGAGCGTCGCCGGCGGCCGGGCCGACATCGTCAATGTCGTGACGGCGGTTGCCGAGAGCGAGGCCGCGATCGAGACGCTGGTTGCGGTGCGTGACCGCGTCATCGCGGCCTATGAAGAAATCATGCGGATGCCGGTCTGACGGCCAACGGATCGGATAAAAACCATGACTTCCGGAGCCATTCTCGACATCGCCCGCGACGGCATCGTCGTCTTCCTCAAGGTCGGCGGCCCGCTGATGGTGATCGCGCTCGCGGTCGGCCTCGTCGTCTCGCTCATCCAGGCGCTGACTCAGATCCAGGAGCAGACACTGGTCTTCGTGCCGAAGATCGTCGCCGTCTTCGCGGCGCTGCTGCTGTTTCTTCCGTTCATGGGAGACGCGCTGGCGGGTTATATGGGGCGAGTCGCCGCCCGAATCGCCACGGGCGGATGAGCCCGTCGCGCCTGCAGTCGGCCCTGGCCGGCGCGGGTCCGCGGCGCACCTATTGGCGCAAAGGTGCCCGCGGCACGATGCAGATCGCGATCCTGCCCGAGATCAGCGCCCTTTTCGTGCTCGTTTTCGCGCGGGTCGGCACGCTCGTCATGCTCATGCCCGGCATCGGCGAGCGCTTCATCTTCTCGCGAGCGCGGCTGTCGCTCGCCTTCTTCATCGCGCTGATGATCGTGCCCGTCGTCCGCCCCTCCTTGCGCGTGCCCGGCGATGTCTCCGGCGTCGTCACGCTTCTCGTCAGTGAATTGCTGATCGGGCTCGTCATCGGGCTCTGCGCCCGGCTGGTCATGGCCTGCCTGCAGACCGCCGGCACGCTCGTCGCCCAGACCATGGGGCTCGGCTTCGCCATGACGGTCGATCCCACCGGCGGCATGCAGAACCCCTCGATCGGCAATTTCCTGACGATGCTCGGCATCACGCTGATCCTGACCACGGACCTGCACCACATCGCCATCGCCGCGATCCACGAAAGCTACCGCCTGCTGCCGCCGGGCGGCGCCGTCGATCTGACCGATACGATGACCCTGGCGATCCGCTCGACGGCGCGCGGCTTCGCCCTAGCCATCCAGATCTCCGCGCCCTTCCTCGTCTTCGGCCTGCTCTTCAATCTTGGCCTCGGCGTGCTCGCGCGGATGATGCCGCAATTGCAGGTCTTCTTCCTCGCCGTTCCCGCCTCGATCATGGGCGGCATGCTCGTCCTGCTCGTCGTGATCGGTGTGATGATGAGCGTCTTCATCGACGATCTCGGCGCCTTCCTCCGTCAGTTCACGGGCTGAGGGCGCAATGTCGGAAGAAGCCGAAAACGAAGACAGAACAGAAGACCCGACCCAGCGAAAGCTGGACGAAGCCACCGAGAAAGGCGACGTCCCCAAATCGCAGGAGATCGGGACCTTCTTCGTGCTCTGCGGCTTCACGCTCGCCCTGATGGTCGCCGCCGGCTGGTCGGCCCGCGAGGCGATGCTGTCGCTGCGCTCCTTCCTGATGAACGCGCATCAGGTGCCGGCCGACGGCGCCTCCTTCATGCAGGTCACGCAGCGCGGCGTGCTCACCGGCTTCATGGCGCTGGGCCTCCCCTTCGCCTTCATCCTCTGCGCCGGACTTGCCGGCGCCCTGCTCCAGCACAAGCCGCTCTGGACCTTCGAGCCGCTGATGCCGAAGTTCAACCGGATATCGCCGATGGCGGGCGCCAAGCGGCTCTTCGGCAAGGAGGCCTGGGTCAATTTCGCCAAGGGCCTAGCCAAGACGGCGCTGATCGGCATCGTCGTCTGGTACACGCTCTGGGCGCAGCACGACCGTCTCGAGGGCTTCGCCCAGATGGGGATCGAGGCGCTGATGCCGGCGACGCTCTCGCTCGCGATCCAGTTGATGGGCGCGGTCCTCGCGCTCTTCGCCATCATCGCCATCGGCGATTTCGGCTGGCAGCGCTTCTCCTGGTACCAGCGCCAGAAGATGACCAAGCAGGAGATGAAGGACGAGTTCAAGAACTCGGAAGGCAATCCCGAGGTCAAGGCGAAGCTGCGCCAGCTCCGCTCCCAGCGCGTCCGCAAGCGCATGATGGCGGCCGTCCCGAAGGCGACCGTGATCATCACCAACCCGACCCACTTCGCCGTAGCGCTGCAATACGAGCCCGGCATGGCGGCCCCGCTCTGCCTCGCCAAGGGCGTCGATGCGATGGCCCTGAAGATCCGCGAGGTCGCCGGTGAGCACCGCGTCCCGATCGTCGAAAATCCGCCGCTCGCGCGTGCTCTCTATGCCACTGTCGACATCGACGAAGAAATTCCTGTCGAACACTATCAGGCTGTCGCCGAAGTCATCGGATACGTCTTGCGCCTGAAGGGCCGGCGCGCCTAACTCGGCATGGATGCGAAGGAAGTTTGGCTGCCGGGTCTCCGCGCGGCCGCAAGGGAACGGACTCCACCGCAATGAGCGGAAGCACGGCGACCAATACGATCGATCGCTCGGACAAGCCCGGCCATATCGGGATCATCCTGTTCGTCGCGGCCCTGCTCGTCGGCGCGGCGATCGCGCTCGGCTTCCTCGCCAATGAATGGGCGCAGCCGCTGATCCTCGGCCTGCTCGCCCTGCTCTCGGTCGTCGGCGTCTTCGGCCTCTTCGCCTTCGCCATCGGGCTCGTGCAGTTTTCCGGCCGCGCCGCGCGCAACGACCTGACCAAGGCGATCGTCGATCGCGCCGATGACGGCATCGTCGTGACCGAGAGCGAGAACGAAGTCGTCTATGCCAACGAGGCCTATCTGGCGCTCGCCGGCGCGACCGGCGCCAATGACCTGAAGCCGGTCGGTCGCCTGCTGACCGGCCGCGCCGATGTCTCCGAGGCAATCTACCGCCTCGCCACAGCCGCGCGCGAGCATCGCCGCCTCGTCGAGGAAGTCCGGCTGGAACCTGCCCTGAACGGGCGCGGCGAGGTCGGCTGGTACCGCGTCCGCGTCTCGCCGGTACGCAGGGAGGCCACGACCGCCACGATCTGGTCGGTTTCCGACATCACGCCGGAACGCGAGCGCCAGGAGAACGCCTTCCAGGAGCTCCAGCACGCGATCGACTATCTCGATCATGCGCCCGCCGGCTTCATCTCGATCGATGCCGACGGCGAGATCTCTTATCTCAACGCCACGCTCTCCGGCTGGCTCGATTTCGACCTCGCCCGCTTCGGCTCCGGAGGCTTGCATCTCGACGATGTCTGCACCCCCTCGGCCGCCGCGCTGATCCAGGCGATCCGCGGCCAGCCCGGCGATGTCCGCGTCGAGGTGCTCGATGTCGACCTCAAGCGCCGCAACGGCGCTCCCCTGCCCGTGCGCCTGCATCACCAGGTCGCTTTTGGCCAGGATGGCCGGGCCGGCCCCTCGCGCACCCTCGTCCTCAACCGCACGACCGGCGAGGCCGGCGCCGATGGCGGCAGCGATGCCGAGGTCCGCTTCGCCCGCTTCTTCCATTCGACGCCGATGGCGATCGCCACCATCGACGAGGCCGGCGCGATCCTGCATTCCAACGCCGCCTTCGCCCGCCTGATCCCGGCGGGCCTGCGGCCCCGCACCATCCACGACCTTGTCGCGTCTGCCCCCGGACTCGACGAGGCGCTCGCCGAGGTCGTCGCCGGCCGCTCGGGCGGCGCCCCGCTCGACCTTGCGCTCGCCGGCGAGGATGGCCGCTCCGCCAAGCTCTACCTCACTCCCGTCGCCGGCACCGAGGGCGGCGATGGGGAGCGCGCCATCGTCTACGCGCTGGAAACCACGGCCGAGCGCAAGCTGCGCGACAACATGGACCAGGCCGGCAAGATGCAGGCGGTCGGCCAGCTCGCCGGCGGCATCGCGCACGATTTCAACAATGTGCTGCAGGTCATCATCAACGCCTCCGAGTTCCTGCTCGCAAGCCACCGGCCGACCGATCCGTCCTTCCCGGACATCATGCAGATCAAGCAGAACGCCTACCGCGCTGCTGCGCTGGTCCGGCAGTTGCTGGCCTTCTCGCGCCGCCAGACCCTGCGCCCGCAGGTGCTGGAGCTCGGCGAGGTGCTCTCCGATCTCTCGCTGATGCTGAAGCGCGTCGTCGCCGACAAGGTGACGCTCGACGTCCGCCAGGGCCGCGACCTCTGGCCCGTCAAGGCCGATCTCGGCCAGCTCGAACAGGTCATCGTCAACCTTGCCGTCAACGCCCGCGACGCGATGCCGGACGGCGGCAAGCTCGCGGTCCGAACCCGCAACGTCACCCGCGAGGACTGCGTCACCTTCGGACACGAGGCCCTGCCAGCCGACGATTACGTGCTGCTGGAGGTCGAGGATACCGGCACCGGCATCCCGCAGGAGCATCTCGACAAGATCTTCGAGCCGTTCTTCACCACCAAGGAGGTCGGCAAGGGCACCGGCCTCGGCCTTTCCATGGTCTACGGCATCGTCAAGCAGACCGGCGGCTATGTCTTCGTCGACTCGACCATCGGCAAGGGCACGGCCTTCCAGATCTTCCTGCCGCGCCATGTGCCGAGCCAGGAGGAGATCGCAGCCGAAGCCGCCGCCAAGGAAGCGCCGAAGAAGCTCGCCGCCGACCATACCGGCGCCGGCGTCATCCTGCTGGTCGAGGACGAGGACGCCGTGCGGGCGCTCAACGCCCGCATGCTGATCTCGCGCGGCTACACCGTCCACGAGGCGGCATCCGGCGTCGAGGCGCTCGACCTCTTCCTGCAAAACGACGGCAAGATCGACCTCGTCGTCTCCGACGTGGTGATGCCGGAAATGGATGGCCCGACGCTGCTCGGCGAATTGCGCAAGCGCAACCCGAACACCAAGGTCGTCTTCGTCTCCGGCTATGCCGAGGAGGCCTTCCGCAAGAACCTGCCCGAAGGCGAGGAATTCCACTTCCTGCCCAAGCCCTTCACAATGAAGCAGCTCGTCGAGACGGTGAAGGCGGCGATGGGCTGAAGCAGGCGGCGCCCGGGCAATTGGGATGCCGTACTCCGCTGCGCAGACCTGGTTGTGACAGCTCCTGACACGCCTCCTGACAGAAACTGACACCGAGAACAAAAAAAGAACTTGCTAGCAGGAACAAAGCGTGACCATCTCCATGTCAAGACGCATTGAGATGTCCCCCTCGCCCTGCCATAAGGAGCCCGAACCGTGAATCAGGCGAATCTCAAACTCGTGGAAGGCTCCTCGATGGACAAGGCTAAGGCGCTGGATGCAGCGCTCTCCCAGATCGAGCGCGCCTTCGGCAAGGGCTCGATCATGCGGCTCGGCAAGAATTCGCCGTCGATCGAGATCGAGACGATTTCGACCGGTTCGCTCGGCCTCGACATCGCGCTCGGCGTCGGCGGCCTGCCCCGGGGCCGCGTCATCGAGATCTACGGGCCGGAATCCTCGGGCAAGACCACGTTGGCGCTGCACACCATCGCCGAAGCCCAGAAGAAGGGCGGCGTCTGCGCCTTCGTCGATGCCGAGCACGCGCTCGATCCGGTCTATGCCCGCAAGCTCGGCGTCAATCTCGATGACCTGCTGATCTCGCAGCCCGATACTGGCGAGCAGGCGCTGGAGATCACCGACACGCTCGTCCGCTCCGGTGCCATCGACGTGCTCGTGGTCGACTCCGTCGCCGCGCTGACGCCCCGCGCCGAGATCGAGGGCGAGATGGGCGATGTCCAGCCCGGCCTCCAGGCCCGCCTGATGAGCCAGGCCCTGCGCAAGCTCACTGCCTCGATCTCGCGGTCGAACTGCATGGTCATCTTCATCAACCAGATCCGCATGAAGATCGGCGTGATGTACGGCTCGCCGGAGACCACGACCGGCGGTAACGCACTCAAGTTCTACGCCTCGGTGCGTCTCGACATCCGCCGCGTCTCGACGCTGAAGGAGCGTGACGAGGCGACCGGCAACCAGGTCCGCGTCAAGGTTGTCAAGAACAAGGTCGCGCCGCCCTTCAAGCAGGTCGAGTTCGACATCATGTTCGGCGAAGGTATCTCGAAGGTCGGCGAACTGATCGATCTCGGCGTCAAGGCCGGCATGGTCGAGAAGGCCGGCGCCTGGTTCTCCTTCGACAGCCAACGCCTCGGCCAGGGTCGCGAGAATGCCAAGACCTTCCTCAAGGCCAACCCGGACCTCGCCGCCAAGATCGAAGCCACGATCCGGCAGAATTCCGGCCTCGTCGCCGACCGCATCCTCGATCAGGCCGATCCGACCGCGGACGATCTCGACGAAGGCGAAGCCTGAGACGGCTTCGCCTGTCCGGGACGAATATGCGGGCGGCCTTCGGGCTGCCCGTTTTCGTTTGCGGATAAGGCCTTGCGGGTGATGCGCTGCGTCAAGCTTTCTGGACAGCGGCGAGCCGCCTGACTAGAACCGGACCTTCCTGCCGGGCGCGCCCGGCCTCCTGCCCAAGATCAGAGCGCAAAAGAGCGATGAGCGGCGTCAACGATATCCGGTCGACCTTCCTCGACTACTTCAAGTCCCAGGGCCATGAGATCGTGCCGTCGAGCCCGCTCGTGCCGCGCAACGACCCGACGCTGATGTTCGCCAATTCGGGCATGGTGCAGTTCAAGAACGTCTTCACCGGGCAGGAGAAGCGCCCTTATTCGCGCGCCACAACCGCTCAGAAATGCGTCCGCGCCGGCGGCAAGCACAATGATCTCGATAATGTCGGCTACACCGCCCGCCATCACACCTTCTTCGAGATGCTGGGGAACTTCTCCTTCGGCGATTATTTCAAGGAACAGGCGATCCATCATGCCTGGACCCTGGTCACGCGCGAATTCGGCCTGCCCAAGGACAAGCTGACGGTCACCGTCTATTCCGAGGATGACGAGGCGCATGCTCTCTGGAAGAAGATAGCCGGACTGACCGACGACAAGATCATCCGCATCCCGACCTCGGATAATTTCTGGCGCATGGGCGATACCGGTCCCTGCGGCCCCTGCTCCGAGATCTTCTACGACCATGGCGACCATATCTGGGGTGGCCCGCCCGGCTCGGCCGAGCAGGACGGCGACCGCTTCATCGAAATATGGAACCTCGTGTTCATGCAATACGAGGAAGCGGCGGGCGGCATCCGCACCAACCTGCCCCGCCCCTCGATCGATACCGGCATGGGGTTGGAGCGCATCGCGGCCGTGCTCCAGGGCACGCATGACAACTACAATATCGACCTGTTCCGTGCGCTGATCACCGCCATCGCCGACCTGACCTCGGTCGATCCGGACGGCCCGATGAAAGCAAGCCACCGCGTCATCGCCGACCATCTGCGTTGCTCCGCCTTCCTGATCGCCGACGGCGTGCTGCCCTCGAACGAAGGCCGCGGCTACGTCCTGCGCCGGATCATGCGCCGTGGCATGCGTCATGCGCAGCTGCTCGGCGCCAAGGAGCCACTGCTCTACAAGCTGGTGCCGGCGCTGACCCGCGAGATGGGCCGCGCCTATCCCGAATTGCTGCGCGCCGAGGCCCTGATCACCGAGACGCTGAAGCTGGAGGAAACCCGCTTCCGCACCACGCTGGCGCGAGGGCTCACGCTGCTCGACGACGCCTCGAAGGACCTGACCGCCGGCCAGAGCCTCAAGGGCGACGTCGCCTTCACGCTCTACGACACCTACGGCTTCCCGCTCGACCTAACGCAGGACGCGCTACGCGCCCGCGAGATCGCCGTCGATGTCGAGGGCTTCGATGCCGCCATGCAGCAACAGAAAGCCAAGGCGCGCGCCGCCTGGGCCGGTACCGGCGAGGCCGCCACCGAGGCGCTCTGGTTCCCGTTGCGCGACAAGGTCGGCGCCACCGAGTTCTTGGGCTACGACACCGAGACCGCCGAGGGCGTGGTCACCGCGCTGATCCGCGACAATGCCGAGGTCCAGTCCCTGAAGGCCGGCGAAAGCGGCTTCATGCTGGTCAACCAGACGCCGTTCTACGGCGAATCCGGCGGCCAGGTCGGCGATGCTGGCGTGGTCAAGGCGCCGGGCATGGTGGTCGAGGTCACCGACGTCCAGAAGAAGCTCGGCGATGTCTTCGCCCATAGCGTCGCCGTCAAGGAAGGCGAATTGAAGCTCGGCGCGGCCGTCGAGCTCGTCGTCGCCCATGAGCGCCGCACCGCGATCCGCGCCAATCACTCAGCGACCCACCTGCTGCACGAGGCGCTGCGCCTCGTCCTCGGCGACCATGTCGCGCAGAAGGGCTCGCTGGTGTCGGCCGATCGCCTGCGCTTCGACTTCTCCCATCCCAAGCCGATCAGCGCCGAGGAATTGCGCGAGGTCGAGGAGATCGCCAACGCGATCGTCCTCAAGAACGAGCCGGTCACCACCCGCCTGATGAGCGTCGACGAGGCGATCGCCTCCGGCGCCCGCGCGCTCTTCGGCGAGAAATACGGCGACGAGGTCCGCGTCGTCGCAATGGGTACGAATCCGGCCGGCCGCGCCTATTCGGTCGAGCTCTGCGGCGGCACCCATGCCGCGCGCACCGGCGATATCGGCCTCGTCAGCATCGTCGGCGAAGGCGCCGTCGCAGCCGGCGTGCGCCGTCTCGAAGCCATGACCGGCAATGGCGCGCGCCTGCGCCTCAGCGAGGAATCGCGCCTGCTCGACGGTCTTGCGAGCCTGCTCAAGGTCCCGGCCGCAGAAGCCGGCAATCGCCTGGCTGCCCTGATCGAGGAGCGCCGCAAGCTCGATCGCGAACTGACCGAGGCCCGCAAGAAGCTCGCCATGGGCGGCGGCGGCGCAGCTGAGGACCCGGTCCGCGAGATCGCCGGCGCCAAACTGCTGGCGCGTGCCGTCACCGGCATCGAGATGAAGGACCTGAAGAGCCTGGCCGACGAGGCCAAGGCCCGCGTCGGCTCCGGCGTGGTCGCTATCGTTGGCGTCGCCGATGACGGCAAGGCCGGCGTCGTCGTCGGTGTCACGCCTGACCTGGTCGAGCGCTTCGACGCGGTCGCGCTGGTTCGCGCGGCTTCCGAGCAGCTCGGCGGCAAGGGCGGCGGCGGCCGCCGCGACATGGCTCAGGCCGGCGGGCCGGACGGCAGCAAGGCGCAGGAAGCGCTCGACGCCGTCGCGGCCGCGATGGGCTGATGGCGGCGCGGCAGAACGGCGCCGCCATGGGCGCCCTCTCCCGCCGCGCTCTCCTGATCGCGGCTGGCCTCTGGCCGGCTGCGGCTGCCGCACAGAAGCAACAGAAACCCGCGCCGCGTCCGGCGCAGCCTTCGCTTTCGGCGGCGCGGACCATCATGGCCGGAGCACCGCTCAGCGTCCTCCTGAGCAACGCACCTCAGGGTGCTCGCCTCGCCATCGCCCGGCCGGACGATCCGGCGGATAAGGCGATCGTCGTCGTCGAGCTCAAGAACACGGTGCCGGCCCTGCCGACGCCCGGCGCCATCGGCACCTATGAGCTGCGCCTGACGGTCGAGAAGGACGGCGCGCCCGTGATCCTGCTGCGCCAGCCGCTTGCGACCACCGAGCCAAACGCGACGCTCGCCGCGCCCGAGCGCATCAGCCGCGGCCAGGGCCTGCCGGTACGGGGCATCGGCCCCAATGGCGAGCAGGACCGCGTCATGCTGGTGAAGCCCGACGCGCCCGCCGATGCGGACGGCCCCCGCTTTTTCCCGGCCGAGAATGTCGAGGCGATGCTGGAGGCGCCGGACCAGCCGGGCATCTATGAATTGCGCTACGTGCTGCATGCCCCGCTGGCGGAGCACCGGATTCTGGCGCGGCGAGCCGTAAAGGTTGAATAAGCCGTCTATGGCGGCCGTTTTGCGTAAAATTCCCGCAATCTTCCCAGCCTATATCCGCCTTGCCTTGGGGAGTGCCGAGAGATGAGCAGCGTGAGCGATGCCCGCTTTTGGGATCGGACCTCCGGCCGATATGCGCGCAGCGCCATCGCGGACCAGGACGGCTATGAACGCACGCTGGAGCGGACGCGCGGGCTTTTGAAACCACAGGACCGGGTGCTGGAACTCGGCTGCGGCACCGGCTCGACGGCGCTACGACTCGCCGACGCTGTACAAACTTATCTGGCGACCGATATCTCGACCGGCATGATCGCGATTGCCGAGCAGAAACTGGCGACCGATCCGGTCCTGGGATTGAGCTTCCGTGTGGCCACGGCGGAGGCGCTCGCGCCCGAAGCCGGTTTCGATACCGTCCTGGGCTTCAGCTACCTGCACCTGGTGCACGACCTGCCCGGCACGCTGGAACATATCCGCAGTTTGCTCGCCGAGGGCGGGCTGTTCATCTCCAAAACCCCCTGTATCGGGGACATGAACCCGCTCGTCGGATACGCCGCCCTGCCGGTGATGCGCGCACTCCGACTTGCACCCTATGCCGCCGTCTTCCGCGCAGCGGAGCTGAAAGAGCGCGTATCTGCAGCGGGCTTTCAGATTCTGGACGTCGAGAACCACGCGACCAAGGGCAAGGACTGGCGCCCCTATATCGTGGCCCGAAAAGCCTGATCGCCGCAGGCGACGACTGCGCATGAAAAAGCCCGGCCTTTCGGCCGGGCCTCTCATTCCACGCAACGATGTGCCTGAAATCAGGCGGCCATCGCCTTGCGCATATTGTCGCTGACCTTCTCGAGGAAGCCGGTCGTCGAGAGCCACTTCTGATCGGCCCCGACCAGCAGGGCGAGATCCTTGGTCATGTCGCCGGCCTCGACGGTGTCGACCGTGACCTTCTCCAGCAGCGAAGCGAACTTGGCGAGCTCGGCATTGTTGTCGAGCTTGGCGCGGTGCGTGAGGCCACGGGTCCAGGCGAAGATCGAGGCGATCGAGTTCGTCGAGGTCTCCTTGCCCTTCTGGTGCTCGCGGTAGTGGCGGGTCACCGTGCCGTGCGCGGCCTCGGCTTCGACGGTCTTGCCGTCCGGCGTCATCAGCACCGAGGTCATCAGGCCGAGCGAGCCGAAGCCCTGCGCCACGGTGTCGGACTGCACGTCGCCATCGTAGTTCTTGCAGGCCCAGACATAGCCGCCCGACCACTTCATCGCAGAGGCGACCATGTCGTCGATCAGGCGGTGCTCGTAGGTGATGCCGAGCTTGTCGAACTCGGCCTTGAACTCGGCCTGGTAGACCTCCTCGAAGATGTCCTTGAAGCGGCCGTCATAGGTCTTGAGGATGGTGTTCTTGGTCGAGAGATAGACCGGGTACTTGCGGATCAGGCCGTAGTTCAGCGACGCCCGGGCGAAGTCGCGGATCGAGTCGTCGAGGTTGTACATCGCCATGGCGACGCCGGCCTCGGGGGCCTTGAAGACCTCCTTCTCGATGACCTTGCCGTCCTCGCCGACGAACTTGATCGAGAGCGTGCCCTTGCCCGGGAACTTGAAGTCGGTCGCGCGGTACTGGTCGCCATAGGCGTGGCGGCCGATCACGATCGGCTGGGTCCAGCCGGGAACGAGGCGCGGCACGTTCTTGCAGATGATCGGCTCGCGGAAGATCACGCCGCCGAGGATGTTGCGGATCGTGCCGTTCGGCGACTTCCACATTTCCTTGAGGTTGAACTCCTTTACGCGGCCCTCGTCCGGCGTGATGGTCGCGCACTTGACGGCAACGCCGTGCTTCTTGGTGGCGTTGGCGGCGTCGATCGTGACCTGGTCGTTGGTCGCGTCGCGGTTCTCGACCGAGAGGTCGTAATAGTCGAGCTCGAGATCCAGATACGGGAAGATCAGGGTGTCCTTGATCTTCTGCCAGATGATCCGGGTCATCTCGTCGCCGTCCATGTCGACGACCGGGTTGGCGACCTTGATCTTGCTCATGCGATGACCCCTGTTCTCTCCAGATAGAACGATCCGAAACGGCGGCTTTCGGCCACGGTCCACGGCTGGGTCGCTTCCTAGCGGGTTAAGGGCGGCGGGGGAAGCGCAGCTTTCGGGCAATGCGGCAGGGCAGGTTTATGCTGCACTGCCGCAAAATCGGCACCTTCCGCGCCTAGCCTGACCTGCCGCTCGTCATAGCGACAGGACGAACGACGTGTTCCGTTTCAGTCTCGATCTTCGCGCCGGCCTCCAGCCGGTCACGCTTCTTCTCTTGGCGACGCTCAGTCCCGCCCTCGCCTCCGCGCCGCTGACGGCCGAGGAAGCGCGCGACACGCCACTGCCGATCCCGCGTGGCGCGCTGGCCGATCCCGACGCGGACGCGACCTCGGCATCGATCGCCAGCGAGTCCGACGCCATCGTCTTCGACCCAGGTCTCGCTGCGCTCGGCCGCGCCGCCGCAGCTTCCGGCGCGCATCTGCGGGCGCGCGCACCGATCCCGGTCGACATCATCCGCACGGGCTTCGCGGCGCGCCAGACCATGACGAGTGCGGAGCAGGATCGTTCCGTCGGCTTCAAGCTGGGCCAGGACGTCTTTTCGCTCTCGACCACGCTTTCCGATCCGGCCAGCGCCGGCGCGACGCGCAATGCCGAATTGCGCTGGCGGCTGGCCCAGCCGGTCACGGGCGGAAACGGCTTCATCTGGGGCCTCGCGACCGGGGGCGGCGGCGCGCTCTACGGCAGCCCCGAACAGATCGGGGAAGCGCTGATCGGATACCGGCAGGAGCTCTTCCCGCACCTCACCCTGACCTCCCAGCTCGCCATGGCCGGCAACTATGTCTTCGCGCCAGGCGACGGCTTTCACACGGCGCTGACGCCGGAGATGAAGCTCTCGGTCGATCTCGCCAGGCTCGCCGACCTGCCCTGGCAGACCTCATTCGATGTCACGCTGGCCCGCAAGGTGCCGCTCGTCGCCAGCGATTTCGAGACGCGCGGCCGGGCCATGCTATCCCTGAAATACAAGTGGGACTGACCGGCACGGCCGCCATCGCATGGCGGCCTGCATCATCCTGCCTTCCCCAGGGGCGCAGGCCGCTCTAGCCTCGCCTCATGACACACGCGACCTCGACCAAATTCGCCCTCGTCACCGGTGGCACGCGCGGCATCGGCGCGGGCGCAGCCCTCGCCCTGGCACAGGCCGGCTACGAGGTTCTCGCCACCGGGCTCACCGAGGAGGAGGTGGCGGCGGCGCCGGCCCATCCCGCCATCCGCCATGCCCGGCTCGACGTCACCCGCGACGCCGAGGTCGCCGCCATCGTCGCGACCTGCCCCCGCCTCGACGCGCTGGTGAACTGCGCCGGCATGATCCAGCGCGGCGGCAAGGAATTCGAGATCGACGCCTTCCGCCTGACGATCGAGGTCAATCTCAACGGCACGATGCGGATGTGCCTCGCCGCCAAGGACAAGCTCGCCGCCAAAGGCGCGGACAAGGCGGGGGGCGCCATCGTCAATATCGCCTCGATGTTGACCTTCCACGGCTCGCCCTTCGCGCCGGGCTATGCGGCCTCGAAAGGCGGCATCGGCCAGCTCACCAAGTCGCTCGGCGCCGCCTGGGCGCAGGACGGCATCCGCGTCAACGCGGTCGCGCCAGGCTGGATCGAGACCGAACTGACCCGCCCGCTCGTCGAGGACGCCGAGCGCTCGGCGCCGATCCTCGCCCGCACGCCGATGGGCCGCTGGGGCAAGCCCGGCGATGTCGGCGGCGCCATCGCCTTCCTGCTTTCGGACGCGGCTGCGTTCGTCACCGGCGCGATCCTGCCGGTCGATGGCGGCTATCTCGCCGTCTAGGAAAAACGATTCCGGCTCAAGATCTTGGGCCGGGAAGCTGAATCAAATTGCACGCAGCTTGCATCAGAACATCAGCACGGGAGAGACGCCATGAACACGACGAGCCCGATCCCCGTCGCGGCCACTCAGGAGGAGCGCTGGACGCCCTATCGCCATCCTCAGCCGAAGGAATCGCCGCCAGAGCTGATCGTCCCCAACGTGATCCCGACCGACGAGCGCGTCTGGGTGCCGGTCGACGACAATGTCTGGTTCCGCCCCCTGCTCCTCTGCACCTCGCGGGGGTACTGGATGAACCTGCTCAAGGTCCGCCGCGCCGGCGTGCTCTCGCGCCATCGCCATCCGCTGCCGGTCCATGGCTATGTGCTCAAGGGCAAATGGCGTTACCTCGAACACGACTGGCTCGCGACCGAGGGCGCCTATGTCTACGAGGCGCCCGGCGAGACCCATACGCTGGTGGTCGATCCGGATGTCGAGGAGATGATCACCATGTTCCAGGTGAATGGTGCGATGATCTATGTCGACCCGGACGGCAAATGCCTCGGCTATGACGACGTCTTCACCCGCATCGACAAATGCCGCGCGCATTACGCCCAGAACGGGCTCGGCGCGGAGTATGTCGATCAGTTCATTCGGTAGATCGTCGCGCTGAAGCGCCTCAACGCTTCAGCTTCGCGAGCTCCACCGCCGCGCGCAATTCAATGTGCGCCAGAACCTCGTCGAGCCGCGGATCGTCCGTCGTCTCGCGCCTGAGCGACAGCGTCGTGCGCAGCCGCTCCAGCTCGGAGGGCAGCACCCGCCCCGTGAGCAGCGCCGCCTTGAGACGGTCGAGCCCGTCGAGCAGGTCATGCCCGCGCCTTGCCTGCCGGCGCTTGCGGTCCTGCGAATCCTCCTGCGCCTGCACGGCGAGCAGCGTGTCGAGCGGCCCGGCCGCGCTGACGCTGCTGCTGCGCGCAGCCGTTGCGGATTCCTGCGTCGGAAGCGTGAAGGCCGCGCCGCTCGAGCGCCTCGCGGAACTGGCCGGGCCGGCATTCGAGATGGGCGCGCGCTGGTCGATCCTGATCATCGGCGGCCTCTTCAAGGGTTAACGAACTCTTGCCGGAAGACGGTTAACAGCCGGTAAATTGCCCGGCAGAAACTGCCGCCCCGGCAGGAAGCGCAGGCTCCGCTGGAGGCTCGCGACCATGAACCTCAACCGCAAAGGACTGACAAACAAGGCTTTTCAAATTCGAGCGATTTGGCACGGCGCTCGCAAGGGCTCCTGCGAGTTCAACTGCCCGCTGGTGCCAGACGCATGTTCCGCAACCCCGCCCTGAAGACGCTGCTGAAGCCGCTGGCCGCGATGCTGGCCGTGGTCGTCGGCCTGTCGTCGCAGCCGGTGTTTGCGCTCTCGCGCATCAAAGACCTCGCCTCGATCGAGGGCGTCCGCACCAACCAGTTGCTCGGCTACGGCATCGTCGTCGGCCTCAACGGCACCGGCGACACGCTCAACAACACGCCTTTCACCAAGCAGTCGCTGCAGGCGATGCTGGAGCGCCTCGGCGTCAACACGCGCGGCGCCAACATGCGCACCGCCAACGTCGCCGCCGTGATGGTAACCGCCAACCTGCCGCCCTTCGCGACGCAGGGCACCCGCGTCGACGTCACCGTCTCCGCCATGGGCGATTCCAAGTCGCTGCAGGGCGGCACGCTCCTGGTTACGCCGCTGCTCGGCGCCGATGGCGAGGTCTATGCGGTGTCGCAGGGGCCGGTCGCGATTTCCGGTTTCTCGGCCGAGGGCGACGCCAGCAAGATCACGCGCGGCGTGCCGACCGTCGGCCGCATCGCCAATGGCGGCGTGGTCGAGCGCGAGATCGACTTCGCCCTGAACAAGCTCCAGACGCTGCGCCTGTCGCTGCGCAATCCCGATCTGACCACCGCCCGCCGCATGGCCGCCGCGATCAACGAGTTCGTCGGCGGCGACTCGGCCGAGCCGACCGATCCCTCGACGGTCGTCCTGCAGATCCCCGCCCGCTTCAAGGGCAACATGATCAAGCTGCTCACCGATATCGAGCAATTGCGCGTCGAGCCCGATCAACTCGCCCGCATCGTCATCGACGAGCGCTCCGGCATCATCGTCATGGGCAAGGATGTCCGTGTCTCCACCGTCGCCGTGGCGCAGGGCAACCTGACGGTCACGATCAGCGAGCAGCCGCAGGTCTCCCAGCCTGAGCCGCTCTCCCGCGGCCAGACCGTCGTGACGCCCCGCACCAACGTCAAGGTCGACACCGGCGGCGGCAACAAGCTCGCCCTCGTCCGCGAGAGCGTGACGCTGGCGGAGCTGGTCGACGGACTCAATGCGCTCGGCATCGGCCCGCGCGACCTGATCTCCATTCTCCAGGCCATCAAGTCGGCAGGCGCCCTGCAGGCCGAAATCGAGGTGATGTGATGACTGTTGCCCTCGCGCTTCCCGCCGCGAACCTTGCGCTCGGCGTCGCCGGCAAGGTCGCCAGCGGCATCGCCGATGCGCTCGACCCGGCCAAGGCCAAGGCCAAGAAGCAGGCCGACGATTTCGAGACGATGTTCCTCGAGCAGATGACCGATCGCCTCACCGCCAGCGAGGGCACTGAAGGTCCGCTCGGCGAGAACGGCACCGGCGGCGGCATCTGGCGCTCCCAGCTCAGCCAGCAATACGCCAAGCAGATTCAGAAGGCCGGCGGGATCGGCCTCTCAAACCAGATCATGCGCGATCTGCTCAGCCTCCAGGAGCAGGCCGCCGGCGGAGTTCAGAATGCTGGCAGCTAAGCCTATCCTCGACGAACGCCCGCGCATCGCCGACGCTCTCAGTGCCCGCGCCCTGATCGAAGCCGTGCTGGAGGCGCTCGGCGCCCTCTCTCATCTCGTCGGCGAGGAGACGGAGCTGGTTCGCGCCGGCCGCCTGCCGGAAGCCATGACCCGCGAGCCGCGCAAGACCGAACTTGCCGGCATCTATATGCGCGGCGTCGAGCAGGTGAAGTTGAATGCCGTGGCGCTTGCCCGTTTCGTGCCGGATCAGGTCAAACGGCTGAAGGACGCCCATCTCGCCTTCCAGGGCCTGATCGAGACCAACCAGATCGTGCTGGCCACCGCGCGCGCCGTCTCGGAATCGATCGTCCGCGACCTCGCCGCCGATGCCAACAAGCCGATGCGCGCCAACGGCTACGGCCCAGCCGCCACGGTCGGCGCCGGCGTCTTCGCCCGTCCCAATTCAGGGCCGCTGGTCGTCTCGCGCCGACTGTGAGCGACGTAACGTCGCCCGAATTGGCCAGCCCAGCGTTGGAAACGACAGGCCTTTGGTATATAAAGGGTTTATGCGCCGACTGCGCCGGAAACTCTAAAGATTTACCTAATTTCTTGACGCCGGATTCAATCTTTTCTGCCAATCTCGGTAGCGTCGGGTAGCCTCGTCCGCTCCCGGCATCGGACGAGAGCGGCGCAACGGCGCCGTGAGCGACTCCAGAAGGAGTGGTCATGGATTTTGGCAACGCCCCCAAGCTCGCGGCCGTGATCGGGCCGCCGCCTGTTTCCCGCGCAGACGTCACGGCCCAGGCCGGCAGCGTCGCCGTGGACCTCCCCCCCGAGAAGACCGTGCAATCGGCCCCGGCCGGCTCCGCCGTGAATGTCGAGGTTCGCGCCGAGACGCGCGACGCTCAAAGCCGCGCCGAGGGCGAGCGTCGCGCCCAGGCGAACGACCAGAACGACCGCGCGGCCGCCCGTACTGCCGACAAGACGGTCGAGCGCAAGCTGATCATCGATCCGCAGACCCGGGCGATCGTCCTGCAGAAGAAGGACCCGGATACCGGCGAGACCATCTCGCAATTGCCTGACGAGACGCTCCTGAAACTGCGCGCCTACTCGCGCGAACTCGCCGATCGGGCGCGCGAGACGAGCGAATCCCACCACCAGATCGAGCGGACGGCCTGAACGCCTCTCCGCCCCTTCCATCGGGTCCACAAACCGCCCGCGCCCTGCGCGGGCGGTTTGCGTTTCAGCACTCGCAGAAACTTTGGAAACGCTTCCGGGAGATCGAGACATGACAAGGCGGAAGTCGAACCCGTTAGCGGCCGCTTAACCACGTCCCGACAAGCCGCCGATCCGCTTCAATGCGACTGCCAAAATTTACCGGTTGTTACGGGCTGGCGCAGCAGGGTCGACCCGTCCTGGCCAGAACGGCTTGGGCGCCAGAAGGCTCCATACCAGAAGGTAAATACAGATGGCCGTTTCTATCTCCTCGGGCGTTCGTTCCGCTCTCTCGTCGCTGCAGTCGACCGCCGCCCAGGCCGCCGCCTCCCAGCTCAAGCTCGCGACCGGCAAGAAGGTCAACAGCGCGGTCGACAACCCCGTCAACTACTTCACCGCCGCGTCGCTCGACCAGCGTTCCAGCCAGCTCACGGGCCTGCTGGACGGTATCTCGAACGGCATCCAGACCATCCAGACCGCCTCCAAGGGCATCGACGGCATCACCAAGCTGGTGAGCTCGCTGCAGTCGACGCTGAAGCAGGCACAGACGGACGCAGCTCAGAACCGTCCGACCAAGGCCGGCACGGGTCTCGCCACTGCGACCGAAGCCGCCGTGACCTCGAAGAGCCTGAAGGACATCGCCCTCGACAAGAAGCTGGTCGACGACGATGCCGTGACGACCAACAACGCGGCGACGGCTTCGAGCTCGGGTAACATCGGTCTTGCGACCGCCACGACCGATGTCGGCCTTTCGATCGTTGCCGGCTCGACGACCTATGAAGCCTCGTTCTCCGCGGCGAACGCGACTGTTCGCGACGTCGTCAACGAGATCAACAAGTCGGGCATAGCTACCGCCTTCGTCGACGAAAAGGGCCAGCTCAACGTCAAGGGCACCGGCTCCGACGCCCTCCAGGTCGGTATCGGCGCCGGCACCAGCGGCGCCGCTGCCATCACGGCAGCTCAGACCGGCACGAGCAACACCGATTTCGGCTTCGCTGCGGCCGATCGTACCGGCGCGGGTCTCACGTCGTCGGGCATCACCTCGGCGGTGCGTTCGAACCTGATCGACCAGTACAACGATCTGCGCGACAAGATCGATGATCTGGCCAAGGACTCAAGCTTCAACGGCATCAACCTGCTGAAGGGCGATCGTCTCTCGATCCAGTTCAACGAGAAGACCGGCAAGAACCAGACCAAGCTCGACATCCAGGGCTCGGACGTCACGTCCGACAACCTCGGCATCGTCAAGGCTGGCAACACCCAGCTCACCGGCCAGGTCAACTTCCAGAACGACACCGACCTCGACGCCGCGACGAAGGCCCTCACCGGCGCCCTGACCTCGCTGAAGTCGCTCTCCTCGACCTTCGGTGCCAACCTCTCGGTCGCCCAGACCCGTCAGGACTTCACCAAGGACCTGGCTGATACGCTGAGCACCGGCGCCGCCAACCTGGTGAACGTCGACGCCAACGCGGAAGCCGCCAACCTGCTCGCGCTGCAGACCCGTCAGCAGCTCTCGCAGACGGCTCTGTCGCTCTCGAACCAGAGCGAGCAGGCGGTTCTGCGCCTGTTCTGATCTTCGGTCCGCAGAAGCGGATCCACCCGCAGGACGCGGGACGAAGTCAAAGAGCGGCGGAGCTTCGGCTCCGCCGCTTTTCATTTTTCGCGGGTTAACCGCGACCGCCTCTGCGATTAACTTTTTATTATCCTTAACGAGTGATGATCACCCCTGAAATCAGGTTGCATCGCGCCGGAGTCGCGCGTTCAGGGGACCGAAGATGGCCAGCACGATCCTTTCCAGCGGTGTCCGCAACAACCTGCTGACGCTTCAGCAGACCACGGCGCAGCAGAGCGTGATCCAGAACCGCCTCGCCACCGGCAAGAAGGTCAATTCCGCGATCGACAACCCGGTGAACTACTTCACCGCCCTCTCGCTGAACGACCGCTCCAGCCAGCTCACCGGCCTGCTCGACGGCATCTCGAACGGCATCCAGACCATCCAGACGGCCTCCAAGGGCATCGACGGCATCACCAAGCTGGTCCAGTCGCTGCAGTCGACGGTCAAGCAGGCTCAGGCCGATGCCGCCCAGAATCGCCCGACCAAAGCCGGCACCGCCCTCGCAACCGCGACCGAAGCGGCCGTGACCTCGAAGAGCCTGAAGGACATCGCGCTCGACAAGAAGCTGGTGGACGACAACGGCGCCACGGCCGACGCCGCGACCGCGACCTATTCCGGCAACGTCGGCATCACCGCCGGCTCGACCGATATCGGCATTTCGCTGGTCGCCGGCTCGACGACTTACGAAGTTTCGTTCCCTGCCGCGAATGCGACGATGCGCGACCTCGTCAACGAGATCAACAAGTCTGGCATCGCCACTGCGTTCGTCGACGAGAAGGGCCAGCTCAACGTCAAGGGTACCGGCTCCGATCCCCTCCAGGTCGGCATCGGCGCCGGCGCAGCCGGCCCTGCCGCCATCACGGCGGCCCAGACCGGTACAAGCAACACGGCGGTTGGCCTCGCCGCCGCGGATCGCACCGGCGCGGGCATCGCCGGCACGAACATCACCTCGGCCGTCCGCTCGAACCTGATCGACCAGTTCAACGATCTCCGCAACAAGATCGACGATCTCGCCAAGGACTCGAGCTATAACGGCATCAACCTGCTCGCCGGCGACCGCCTCACGATCCAGTTCAACGAGAAGACCGGCAAGAACCAGACCAAGCTCGATATCCAGGGCTCGAACCTGACCTCGGACAATCTCGGCATTCCACAGGCCATCAACACGCAGCTCGCCGGCTTCATCAACTTCCAGAACGACGCCGACCTCGACAAGGCGACGGCCTCCCTCACCGGCGCGCTGACCTCGCTGAAGTCGCTGGCCTCGACGCTAGGCTCCAACCTCTCGGTCGCCCAGACCCGCCAGGACTTCACCAAGGAGCTGGCCAACGTGCTGACCACCGGCGCCGGCAACCTCGTGCTGGCCGATCCGAACGAGGAAGGCGCGAGCCTGCTCGCCCTCAACACCCGCCAGCAGCTCTCGCAGACTGCACTGTCGCTGGCGAACCAGGCCGACCAGGGCGTCCTGCGTCTCTTCGGCTGACGCCGCGAACGCCGCCCGCCCTCCCCTCCAGCCAGAAGGCAGGACCGCCATGGCCCTCAAGGTCGAGCTCAAACCGCGCGAACGCATCATCATCGGCCAGGTGGTGATCCGCAACGACGAGCAGCGCACGCGCTTCTTCATCGACGGCGAAGCGCCCATCCTGCGCGAGAAGGACATCCTGACCGCGGCGACCGCCGATACGCCGGCGAAGAAGATCTATCTCGCCATCCAGCTCATGTATCTGGCGCAGGATCCGACGCATGAGCACGAGACCTATTTCCAGCTCGTGCGCGACTTCATCAATGCGGCGCCCAGCGCTCTGCCGCATATTCACGAGATCAATAACCGCATCTTAAGCGACGACCTCTACAAAGCTCTCAAGGCGGCCAGAAAGCTGATCGTCTATGAAGCGGAATTGATCGAGAATGCAAAACGGGTTTAACGCCTACGCTGCCGCGGCCAAGACTGCCCAATCCGTCGTTTCGCCTCGCGAACTCGAAGCCTCCCTCCTGATCAAGGCCGCCACGCGGCTCCAGGCCGTCGCCGATGACTGGAACCAGCGCGAGCGCGAACTCGACGAGGCTCTGACCTATAACCGCCGTCTCTGGACCCTGCTGGTCTCCGCCGTCATCGCCGAGGACAACCCGCTCCCGGTCGGCATCAAGACCAATATCGTCAGCCTCGCCAATTTCATCTTCAACCAGACCTTCAAGATCTCGGCCGATCCGCAGCCGCAATCGCTCGGCATCCTGGTCAACATCAATCGCGATATCGCAGCCGGCCTGCGCGGGCGCTGAACCGCCCCAAGTGCAGATCGCCGGACGAACGAAAAACGCCGCCCTTTCGGGGCGGCGTTTTCATTTGCTGCGATGGCTTGTCGACCGCTTTCAAAGATAGTTCGTCAGCGACAGCTTGGAGAGCATCGAGGTCACCTGATAGCTCGCCTGCAATTGCGTCTGCAGCGACAGGATCTGCGTCGCGACCTCTTCCGTCGTGACGTTCTCGACCCCGGCAAGCGTCGTGGTCAGGTAGTCCTTGGTGTTCTGGTGGCGCTCCTTCGCGCTGGACAGCGCCGACTGGGCCGAGCCGAGCTCGGTGATGATCTCGGCCGGCTTCTGGGTCGCGCCGCCGAAGCCGAGCTTCTCGCTGACCCGCGAGGTCATCGCCTCGTAGCGCGCCTGCGAATTGGTATCGCCGGCCGGGAAGTTCTCGACGGCCATGATCGCGAACTGGGCAAGGCCGACGCGAAAGGCTTCCTCGTTCGCGCGGGCACCGGTGCCCACCGTCTGGCCCTGGTCGACCTGGACCGTCGAGGTGCTGCGCGCCGGATCCGACCCGTCGTCGCCGCGATACCAGATCACCGTCGTCGCGGCTGCACCGGCATTGGTCGGCGGCAGGGTCGCAGTGTCGAAGGGAGGCCCCGGAACCCGTTTCGGCGGATTGTTCAGGCTGCCGGCGAAGAAATCCTGCGCCGCGACCTGAGAGGACGCGGCCGAAAGGGTCGTCTTCGCCTCCTGGCCCAGTGCCGCGTTCATGGAGTTTCGCAGATTGGCGGCCGTCGCGTTGGCGTCGACGCCGATCTCGAAGCTGTCGGCATCGGAACCGGTGGTGCCCGGCGCGCGCGCGGTCAGCACCACCTGCTCCTGCGTCCCGTCCGGCAGGTTGAGCATGATCCGCACCGTATCGCCGGCGGCTGGCTGCGAGGCGACATTCGCCGAGACATCGGCCGGCGGCCCCGGATTGAACGTCGTCGCCAGCGCGGCCGAGCTGCCGGTAATGCCTGCGATCTTGAAACCGTAGGGATGGACCGTCGCCTCTTCGGAGATGGTCGCCGTGGTGCCGGCTCCGCCCACGGTCAGCCGGCCGAGCCCCGAGCCGAGATCGGCCTGCCGGCGCTCGTCGATCAGCTGCTTCAGGCCCGCCTTGCCGGCGCCGTCGCCGTTGACGATCTCGTCGAAGCCCGCGGTCGGCTGGGTATCGGAGGTCTTTCCCGAGAACAGATAGCGCCCGTTCACGGAGATGTTCAGCAGGTCGAGCGTCTGCTTGAACTTCTCCTCCGCCAGCACCTGTGGCGACGAGCGGCCGCTGGCGCTCGGCACATAGCTGTTGGAGCGGGTGTCGTTGCGGGTCTCGTTGGTGAGCTTGGTGAAGTTCTCGACCGACGAGGTCTGCAGCTTGAGATTCACATTGGCGAGGTCGATGCCGCTCAGCCAGGAATCGAGCTGCGAGACCTTGCCGTTGAGATCGAGGCTGACGCGCCGGTCGATGCCGAGATCGCCATAGCTTGTGCTGCGCTGCTTGGTGTCGAGCTGGCGCTGCAGATCGTCGAACTGAGCCCGGGTCGAGACGAATTCGTTGGGCTTGGCCGCGCGATAGGCGCCGGTTCCATAGGCTGTGATGGTCATTGCGGCCTCACACTCTCATCAGCACGTCCATCATCTCCTTCATCGTGGAGATGACGCGGGCATTGGCGGCATAGGCGGTCTGGAGTTCGATCAGCATCGACATTTCCTGGTCGACATTGACCTGGGACGTCGTCTGGAAACGGCTCTGTACCGAGGCGAGCGCGACCTGCTGGCCCTCGTCCAGGCGCTTGGCGGCTTCCACGGCCTGCCCCTGCGAGGAGACCACGCGCTGGACGTAATTCGCCAGCGTCGTGTTCGAACTCGCGCTGTTGCCGTCCAGCCCGACGGCGTTGGTGAAGGCACGCTGGCTCTGTGTCAGCCGGTCCAGCATGAGCTTGGGCCGGGTGACGTCGCCCTGCGCCGTCGCCGGCGAGGTATTGTAGGCGACCAGCAGCGAGCGATCGGCGATCAGCGCCGGGTTGACCGTGATCCGGGCGGCGAATCCCGTGGTCTGGGAGCCGCCGTCATAGGAGCCGGTGAACGCGTTCCCGGACGGGCCATCAACGAAGAACGGCAGCTCGACCGCGCCGCCTGCCGAGGCCAGAACCGAGTTCGTCGGCCGAGAGGTCAGCCCGATGACGTCCCGCGTTCCAGCCGCGCCGTCATCGACGATGCGCAGCGTCGAGCCCGCGTTCGAGACCGTGAAGCCGGTACCGACGGCCGCCTGGATCTGCGCGGCGACGGAAGCCGGACCGCCCGAGAAATCGATGCCGACGACGCGGTTGTTGGCATCGCCGCTCGCCGAGGCCGGCAAGGGCAGCGACGCCGCGGAATCGACGCGCACGAAGGTGAAGCGCTGGGTCTGCCCGCCGGGCGTGACCTTGTAGTCGAGCGTGACCGAGTTGCCGGACTGCAACCCGCTAAGATCGACATCGAAGCCCGTGGCCGCGCCCGCCGTGGCCGGCGTCCCGGCGATCTCGCGGTCCGAAAGCGCCTTCGACATCTGCGCGGCGATCTCGTCGAGCTGCGCCTGGGCCTGGACCAGCGTCTTGTCGCGCAATTCGATATTGGCCGCGATCTCGCCGGAGCGGAAAATGCGGTTCGCGATCGCGTCCGAAGAGTTTCCGGACGCATCGACGATCTTGATCGTGCCGACGCCGCGCTTGGCCGGATCGACATCCCACTGGTCGTCGGCACCTAAACCCGCATGCTCGTCGAACTTGAAGGTGACCGCGGCGGTGCCGTCGAAGAGCTGCGTTCCCGAGCCGGTCACGACGCTGACCGAGCCGCGCGCATCCTCCGTCGTCTTGATGTCGACATATTGCGACAGCTCGGACAGGATCAGGTCGCGCTGATCCTTGAGGCCGGCCGTCGCGCTGTCGTTCGGGCTCCCGACGATGCGGGTATTGACCTTGGAGAGCGCGCCCAGCAGGTCGTTGACCTTGCCCACCGCGCTGGCGAGACCGGTCTCGGCCTGGCTGCGCAGGGCCTGCACGCCACTGGAGAGCGTGTTGAGCTGGCGCGCAAGCTGTGTCGCGTTGTCGAGCACCTGCGAGCGCAGGCTGTAGGACGACGGGTCGTTCTGGAGCGACTGCAGCGCCCCGGTGAACTTGTTGAAGATCGTGTCCAGCGCGGTCGCGCTGCCGGGCTGGCCATAGAGCTTGTCGAGGCTGGAAAGCGAGTCCGCACGTGTCGAGGTATAGGCGGCGCCCGACGCCTCCTGCCAGAGCTGGTGCTGGACGATCTTGTCGAGCAGCCGCTGGACCTGCGTGTTCTGGACGCCGATCGTCAGCCCGGTCAGGCTGTCTGCGGTCGAGACCGTGCGCCGGACATAGCCCGTCGTCCCGGCATTGGCGACGTTCTGCGAGACGACGCCGATGCCGACCTGCGCGGCGTTGAGACCGCCTATCGCCGTGTTCAGGGAAGTGCTCAGGCCCATCGTCAACTCCTGTCGCGAGACGCGGCCCTTCTGGGCCGCGGCTTAGGCAGCTACGTCGTTCAGCGGATGATGTTGAACACCGCGGTCAGCATCTCCTGGGCGGTGGTGATGACCTTGGTGTTGGCCGAATAGGCCTGCTGGGTGACGATCATCTTGGAGAATTCGTCGGCGATATCGGTGTTCGACTGCTCGACGCTGCCGCCGACCATCTGCGAGGTGCCGAGACCGATGATCGGCGGGCCGGATTCGATCGTCTCCTCGAAGGCGCCGCCATCGAGCCGCTTCAGCGAGTTGTCGGCGTTGAAACGAGCGACCGAGACCTGTGCCAGCGCCACCACCTGGCCGTTGCTGAAGGTGCCGATGACCTGGCCCTCGGCCGAGACCGAGACGCGGTCGAGCGTGCCGGCGGTGTAGCCGTCCTGGCGGATGCTGCGCGCGTCGATCTGGCCGCTGACATCGCCGTTCTGGGTCACGCCGTTGCCGCCGGTCGACACATTGATGCCGGTGATCGTGGTTCCGTTGATCGTCATCGTCGGCAGAGCGATGTCGCCGCTCGCCGGGCTCACCATCTGGCCGGTGGTACCGAAGGTCACGTTCTGGCCGGTCTGGACATAAGCGACCTGGCCCGCGCCCGTCGCGCTGGTGTCCTGCGCGACGAACAAGCCCCAGGTGCCGGTCGTCGGCGGCACCGCGGCCGGGTTGCCGTTATCGATCTTGGCCCAGCGCATCTCGACGCTGGTGGCCTTGCCGAGCGTGTCATAGACGGTGACCGAGCCGCCGGGGATCGAGGTCGCCAGGAAGCTGGTGATATTGTTGCCCATCACCGCGGCGTTGCCGGCATAAGGGTTCGGCGCCGTGCCGGCCGCAGTAACCGAGGCGGGATTCAGGAACTCGCTTCCGCCCTGCGTCTTCTGCGTCGTGGCCGGCACAGCCGGGATATTGGCGCGGTACTCGATCGAGGTTGTGGCCTTGGCCGGGAACTGATCCTTGGTGATCCGCAGCACGTCCGGTTGCGTGCCGACGAGCTGGCCGGTCACCTGATCGATCTTCAGGCCCTTGAGATAGTAGCCCGCGCCGTTGACGAGGTAGCCGTTCGCATCGAAGTCGAAATCGCCGCGCCGCGTATAGAGGTTCGAGTTGGCGAACTGCGTGTTGGCGCCGACGCCGCTCGCGCGCTGGTCGACCACGAAGAAGCCGTCGCCGTTGATCGCGATATTGGTGTCGATGCGGGTCGGGTTGAGATCGCCCTGGATCGAGTTCGTCGCCTGGCTGAAGGCCTGAACCGAGCCCGCGACCTGGCGATTCAGCGCCGCATCCGGCACGAGGTCGGCGAAGGCGGTGTCGACGCGCTTGTAGCCCGCCGTCCGCGAGTTGGCGATGTTTCCGGAAATGTTCTCGAGCGCATAGGACTGCGCCGTCATTCCCGAAACCGCCGTGGTCAGCGCACTGAAAACACCCATGGAACCCTCACCTCGACCGGCAGCCCCCCAAGGGCGGCCCACAACTCAAGGCAAGGTTCTGCACGGCGCATGCCATGCGCGGCATCGTGCTATTTCAAGGAGTTGGATCGTTTACGAAAGGTTTAGCGGCAGTCCGAGCCGGGCAGAATCGCCTCCTGCCGGCAGATTCTGCCGGGTTCAGGCCTCGTCGTCCTTGCCCGCGCCCCGCCATCCGCCGAGATCGCCCACGACATCCGACAGCGTCGGAGGAACGGCCTCCACGAAAGGCAGCGGCCGGCAGACGGCAAGCGCGGCGAGCCCGATCCGGGCCGTCAGCATGCCGTTGATTACGCCCTCGCCGAGCTTGGCCGAAAGCCGGGCGGCAAGCCCCTGCCCCACCACCTGCTGGATCACGGCATCCCCCGCCGCCATGCCGCCCGTGAGCACGAGATGGTTCATTACCTGCCGCGCCAGACGGAGCAGACCGAGCGTGCCGGGCCGCCCGGCATAGATGCCTGCGATCGAGCGCAGCAACCGCGCGCAGGCGACCAGCACGAAGATGACGTCGACCAGCGCCCGCGGGCTCACCGCGGTGACCAGCGAGACGCGCCGCGCCGCCTGCGCGATCTGGGCGGTGGCCAGCGCATCGAGCGGCACGAGCAGGTTGCGCTCCGCCACCGTCAGCATGTCGCGCGCCGCGAAGAGCTGCGGAAGCGCCTCTTGCAAGGCGGCACGACCCTGTGCCGTCTGCGCCCGCCCCTTGTAGAGCGAAACGAGCTCGTCCGTGATCGCCCGGCCCTCATCCGGCGTGCCGCCCGCCAATGCCGCGACGGCGCGCTCGCGCAAAGCCTCGACCTTGCGCTCGCGCAGAATGTCGCGCAGCACCCGCCCCAGCATGACCAGCAGCGCCAGCCCCGCGACGCAGGCGCAGACCAGCGCCGCATAACCGAGCGCCGGATTCTGGCTCATCAGCGACCGGATCGTGTTCTCGACCCAAACGCCGGCGGCGAGCGCGAGGAAGCCTGACAGGCCGGCCACGAACAGCGAGCCCCAGGAGAAGCGGCGTCTGGCCTTGGCCGGAACGACCGGCACCGCCACATCGATCGGCTCGCTCTCCGGCAGGATCGCGAGATCGCCATGCCGAAGCGGAGCCTCGCCGAGCGGCTCGCCCGGCTGAGCGTTGTCGAGGCGGATCGCGCGCGGTGCCTTGCTCATCGCGAAACCCCGTTCATGCCAGCTTGTCGCCGATCAAGAATTCCAGCGCACGGTCGAGGCGGATCTGCGGCGGCGGCTTGAGGCGCCCGCCCGCATCGGCTGCGACCAGAGGCGGCCGGAAGCGCGGCGCCCTGACCTGCCAATGCACCTTGGGATCGAAGATCGCCTCGGGCCGCTCGGGCAATTCGCCGGGGAAGATCGCAGCTTCCGCGATGCCATCGAAGATCTGCCCGTCGATCGTCTCACCCGCTTCCGGCACGCCGGCAATGGCCGGCAGCTCCTCGCGCCCCTCCTTGATCCGGACCTCGTGTGTCGCCCGGACGGCGGCCAGCGCCATCGCCTCAACCGTCGCGCCCGCACCTTGCGCCCGCGACAGCGCCCGACCGACCAGATGCGACATCACCGCCGCCAGCCGGTCATGGCTCGCATGATGGATATGGTCGGCCTTGGTCGCCGCGAAGAGCACGCGCTCGATCCGCGGCGCGAACAGGCTCGTGAGCCAGGAATTGCGCCCGACCGAGAAGGCCGCGAGCGCCTGCCCCAAGGCGATTTCGAGATCGGCCAGCGCCGGCGCCCCGGCATCAAGCGCGGCCAGCACGTCGACGAGCACGATCTGCCGGTCGAGCCTTGCGAAATGGTCGCGGAAGAACGGCGTCACCACGACGCGCTTATAGGCCTCGAACCGCTCCGCCATCAGCGCGGCGAGCGTGCCCGGTCGCACATCCCGGTCATGGCCGAGATCGAGCGGCGCGAAGGTCAGCGCCGGCGAGCCTTCGAGATCGCCCGGCATCAGGAAGCGCCCCGGCGGCGTCACCGCGACGGCTTCAGGATCGGCGCGCAGGCGGGCGAGATAGCCCTTGAACAGATCGCTCGCGGCTTCCGCCGCAAGCTCGTCTGGCGGGCCGTCCGGGTCTCGTCCCGGCAGGTCGGCAAGCCATTCGGCAGCCGCCTTGCGCCGATGCGCCTTGCGCGCGTCGGCCACGGCCTGCGTCGACCAAGCCTTGTAATCCTGCCCGATCAGCGCAAGGTCGAGCAGCCATTCGCCGGGGTAGTCGACGATATCGAGCGTCAGCGTCGCCGGCCCCTTGAACCAGCCGGCCGCACGCTCGTAGTCGATCTCGACCCTGAGCTCCGAGATGCGCCGCGTCGATTCCGGCCAGCGCCGGTCCGGCCCGTTCATGGCGGCGCGATGCGCCTCATAGGGGAAGCGCGGCACGTCCGGGTCGGGCTGCGGCACCAGCCGGACGCGGGCGATCCGCCCCTCGGAGGCTGCCTTCAGCACCGGCAGTTTAGCCCCCTCGATCAGGTTCTGGATCAGCGCGGTGGTGAAGACCGTCTTGCCCGAGCGCGATAGCCCGGTGACGCCGATCCGCAGGCGCGGCCGGGCAAGCCCGAGCAGGCTGTCGCCGAAGGCGAGAGCCGCATTGCGGGCGCTGTCGAGATAGGAGGTGTCGCTCACGATGCCGCGGCGATCATTCGTCGGGCCCCTCGCCCAGCGACCCTGGTGTCACGAAACGGTCGAGCCGCCCTTCCCGCGCCGCGACCTCGTGCCAGCGCTCAGTGGCGAAATCGAGCACCGCGAGCCCGCAGGTCGGATATTTCTGGCTCATCCGCGCCGAGGCATAGCGGTCGCCATGCCCGGTCAGCAGATGCGCCAGTTCCTCGAAGCCGGGATTATGGCCGATCAGCAGGAGCGTGCGGACGTCGCCCTCGACCTCCTGCACCACATCGAGCAGGCGCTCGACCTTGGCCTCGTAGATGCGCGGCTCGTACTGCGTCGCCGGCTTCTCGGGCAACATCGACGCGACCATCTCCCAGGTCTCGGCGGTGCGTTTGGCCGGCGAGACCAGGACGAGGTCGGGCAGGAGCAGTTCATCGGCGAGATAGCGCCCCATCACCGGAGCGGCCTCCCGCCCGCGTGTCGCAAGCGGCCGGTCGCGGTCGGCCACACCCGTGGGCCAATTGGACTTGGCGTGGCGCAGAAGCATAAGGCGTCGCATGGGGAGAACCTAGCGATGCCAAAGCTGATTTGCGAGGGTCAGTCGTCGACTATTTCCGGCCCCGGCTCGTAGCGCAACAGATCACCCGGCTGGCATTGCAGCACGTCACAGATGCGCGACAGCGTGTCGAAGCGCATGCCGCGCACCTTGCCCGACTTCAGCTGCGAGACCTGCTGCTCGGTCAGACCTATCCGCTGGGCGAGTTCCTTCGAGCGCATCTTGCGGCGCGCGAGCATGACATCGAGTTCGACGACGACGGGCATGGCGCCGGCTTACACGAAACTCTGATTCTCGTCCGCCAAACGCATCGCCTCACGCAACACATGGCCGAAGGCGATCAGCGCGGCGGCGGCGGCCAGCGCAGCGAAGATTCCGGGATCGAGCGTGATCGCGAGATGCCGCTGCCCCTGCGGATTGCCGAAGGTCAGAGCGACGCTTTGCAAGGCGCGAACGATCGGCGTCGTGGCGCCAAACCAGGCCAGAAGCCAGCCGATCCGCACAAGCCCGGCAGCATTCTCCTCGACCAGGACCCTGCCCTCGCCAAAAGCCCGAAACAGACCGCCCAACCGCACCATCGCCAGAACGAAAAGCCCGGCAGGGATCCAGGCGAGAGCGAACGCCAGCCAATATCCCCTGCCTGAAGCAGCAAGGGCGGCACCCCCGAGGCCGATCGAACTCCGGGCGTAATGAGAGAGCGCTTCCGCATCCGTCCACAACCAGATGAGGCCGAAAAGCATGAGCGCCGCCGCAACATAGCTGAAGGCGCGCGCCCACCGGCTGATGCGGCGCAGGCGCCCGGCGGCTTCCTGGGAGACGGGGCTCATGGGTTCGGGCGACATCGCCATTATCATTCCCTCGGTTGACAAAATTAAACTAAGAAATGAATTTATGAATGTCAAAGACAATCAACCTCGAAGAGATCCCATGCGTCTCGCTCCACCTGTTTGCCTCCTCCTTGCCGGCTTTCTCGCCAGTTGCGGTCATGTTCCGCTGACCTCGCTGCCGAAACTCGCGAAGATCGACATCAAGACGACGGACCTCGCGCAGCTCCGCGCCGGTATCAACCTGCCGGCCGATATTCGCCCGCTCCCGGGCGGGGTCACCATGACGATCACGGCCTTGCCGAAGGATGGCGGCCGTCACGAGCGCAAGGTCGTTCTGCAGGAGGTCCGCGACGCGACCGATCTCGCCTCGCTGCCGGTTCTGACCGCGCCGGGGCGCCGGTTCACGCTGTTCAAGCTGAGTTCCGCAGACGTGGCGCGCCTCGGGGCCTTTCGCGAGGAAATGTTCGTCGGCCCGCAGCAAAGCGGCAATCGGGGCAGCCTTTCGCTCGGCGCGGACAAGGCCTGCCGGATCGGCGAGCTCTCGCCAAGGCCGATCACCATGACGGGCTATCTCAGGACCTCCGAGACACAGGACTATGTCCTGCTGATGCGCGACTTCGATCTCACCGAGGCCGGGCGCGCCGTCGATCCCAAGGTGGATCTTGCCACGGCGATCCCGCCCTGCGACCCGGCAGCCAGCCTCAGCGGCTCTCGCGCCGCGCCATGAAGGCGAGCTTCTCGAAGAGCGAGACATCCTGCTCGTTCTTGAGCAGCGCTCCATGCAGCGGCGGGATCAGCTTGCGCGGATCGCGCTCGCGCAGCACCTCGGGCCCGATATCGTCGGCGACGAGCAGCTTAAGCCAGTCGAGCAACTCGGAGGTCGAGGGCTTCTTCTTCAGCCCCGGCACCTCGCGAACCTCGAAGAACAGGCGCAGTGCCTCCTCCATCAGCCGCTTCTTGATGCCGGGGAAATGCACCTCGACGATCTTCTGCATCGTCTCGGCATCCGGGAAGCGGATATAGTGGAAGAAGCAGCGGCGCAGGAACGCGTCCGGCAGCTCCTTTTCGTTGTTGGAGGTGATGATCATCACCGGCCGCTGCGCCGCCTTGATCGTCTCGCCGGTCTCGTAGACGTGGAATTCCATGCGGTCGAGCTCGAGCAGCAGGTCGTTCGGGAACTCGATATCGGCCTTGTCGATCTCGTCGATCAGCAGCACCGGACGCACAGGCGCGACGAAGGCGTCCCAGAGCTTGCCGCGCTTGATGTAGTTGGCGATGTCCGACACGCGGGGATCGCCGAGCTGGCTGTCGCGCAGGCGGCTCACGGCATCGTATTCGTAGAGGCCTTGCTGTGCCTTGGTCGTCGACTTGATGTGCCAGGTGATCAGCGGCGCGCCGAGCGCCGCCGCGACCTCCTCGGCCAGCACCGTCTTGCCGGTGCCGGGCTCGCCCTTCACCAGAAGCGGACGTTCCAGCCGGATCGCGGCATTGACGGCGACGGTGAGATCCTCGGTCGCGACGTAGTTTTCGGTGCCGGCGAAGCGCATGAACGGTCCTTCTGAACGAATAGCGGGACGCTATCCCATCCTCCGCTGGCGCGGAAACCGGTTTTTCGCCCGAAGCGCCTGAGCACCCGCGCTAAAGGCTCACGCCGCAAGGCGAATTTCTTTCGGTGACAGCGATTCCAAGGTTGTGCTGCGCCGCCGCAAACCGCAAGAATTGCCGACGCATCCCGCAAGCCCTCGAATCTTAAGGCAGCCCTTTGGCCGGAACAGTCGACCCTTCCGTCTACAAGGACGCTGTCGTCGTGCTCGCGACGGCGGGTGTGATCGTGCCGCTGGCCAAGAGCCTCAAGATCAACTCGATCATCGCCTTCGTCGCCTGCGGCGCCCTGCTCGGCCCCTTCGGCCTCGGCGGACTGGTCTCCACGATTCCGCTGCTGAGCACGATCACCGTCTCGAACGCCGAGGCGCTGGCCGGCCCCGCCGAACTCGGCGTCGCCTTCCTGCTCTTCGTCATCGGCCTGGAGCTCTCCTTCGAGCGTCTGATGACGATGAAGCGCCTCGTCTTCGGGCTCGGCCTCGGCCAGGTCGGACTCTGCGCCGCCGCGATCGGGCTTGTCGCCTATGGGCTCGGCCAGCCGGCGGCAGCCTCGCTCATCATCGGCTTCGGCCTCGCCTTGTCCTCGACCGCCATGGTGGTCGAATTGCTGGCCGCGAAGAAACGGATGACGACCTCGGCCGGCCGCACCAGCTTCGCGATCCTGCTCTGCCAGGATCTCGCCGTCATTCCGCTGCTCTTCCTGATCAGCGTGCTCGACGCACAGAACGGTTCGGGCTCGCTCCTGGCTGGTCTCGCGCAGGCCTTCATCCAGGCCTTCGCGGCGATCGCGACCATCGTCGTCATCGGCCGGCTGGCGCTGCGCCCGCTCTTCCGACTGGTCGCCTCGACCGATTCGACCGAGAGCTTCATGGCGGCGACGCTGCTGACGGCGCTCGGCACCGGTCTGATCGCCGCAGCGGCTGGCCTCTCGATGGGCTTGGGAGCCTTCATCGCCGGGCTGCTGCTGGCGGAGACCGAGTTCCGCCGTGCGATCGAGGTCACGATCGACCCATTCAAGTCGCTGCTCATCGGCGTCTTCTTCATCACCGTCGGCATGGGCGTGAACCCGGCCGATATCGCGGCTCATCCGTTTGCGATCCTTGGAGGCGCCGCGGGGCTCATCCTGGTCAAGGGCGCCATCATCTTCGGGCTCGCGCGCCGTTTCCGGCTGGCGACGGCCACCGCGCTCGAAACCGCGATCCTGGTTGCCCCCGGTGGCGAATTCGCCTTCGTGCTGCTCAACGCCGCGACCGGCGCCAAATTGATCGATCCCGGGGCCACCAGCATCGTGCTCGCCGCCGTCTCGCTGACCATGGTCGCCTTGCCGCTGCTGGCGCGGGTCGCGCGCAATCTTGCCCTGAAGCTCGCCGCGCCCGTCACGCTTCCCGATGAAGCCGCCGTGCTGCCGCCGGACGATCGGACGGCCCGCGCCATCGTCGTCGGCGGCGGACGCGTCGGACGCCTCGTCGGCTCGATGCTGGACGAGCACGGCAAATCCCACATCGTCATCGATTCCGATGCGACGCTGATCACGGCGCAGCGCCGCGCCGGCCGCCCGGCCTATTACGGCGACGCGACCAAGCCCGAATTCCTGCGTCTCTGCGGCCTGGAGGAAGCGACGGCGCTGATCGTGACGATCGACAATTCGCGCGCCGTCGACGCCATCGTGCTGGCGGCCCGCTCATTGCGCCCCGACATCGTCATCGTCGCGCGCGCCCGCGACGCCGCCCATGCCCGCCATCTCTACGAGCTCGGCGTCAACGACGCGGTTCCCGAAACCATCGAGGCCAGCCTGCAATTGTCGGAAGCGGCCCTAGTCGGGCTCGGCGTGCCGATGGGTCTCGTCATCGCCTCGGTTCACGAGCGGCGCGACGGCTTCCGCGCCCAGCTCAAGCCGGCAGGCGCCGCGGCAGCCCGCGCCCTTCCGCGCCACGCCCGCTCGCGAAGGTTGTGAACGTATTGGCCGTCGCAGCCTCCGGCTCGCGCGGCAAATAGCCGGCCTCGCGTGCCACGCGCCGGATATGCCCATAGAACTGCGCCGCGCTCGCCGCCCAGCTATGGCGTGCCGCCAATTCCAGGCAGGTCTCGCGCGGCACCCGCAGCGCCTGCATCGCCGCGCTGCGCAGGTCCTCGTCCAGCACCGCCGCTCCGCTGCCGGCGAAGACATCGCGCGGGCCCTGCACCGGGAAGGCTGCGACGGGCAAACCGCTCGCCGCAGCTTCCAGCAACACGATGCCGAACGTGTCGGTCAGGCTCGGGAAGACGAAGACATCCGAGGACGCGTAGATCCCCGCCAGTTCCTCGCCCTCCTTCAGGCCGAGGAACCGGGCTTCGGGAAAAGCGCGTTCGAGATCGGTCCGCGCCGGCCCGTCGCCGACCACGACCTTGCTGCCGGGCAGCTTGAGCGACAGGAAGGCCTCGACATTCTTCTCGACCGCGACGCGCCCGACATAGAGGAAGATCGGCCGCGGCAGGTCGAGCAGGCTCTGCTGGCGCGGATGGAACAGGCTGAGATCGACGCCCCGCCCCCAGCGCACCAGCTTCTCGAAGCCCTGCTGACGCAGTTCGTCCTCGACCGTCGCGGTCGAGACCATCACGGCGGCCGCAGGCCCGTGGAACCGGCGCAGCAGCCGGTAGCTCCAGCTCTCCGGAATCGGCCAGCGCGCCGCGATATATTGCGGGAACCGCGTGTGGTAGCTCGTGGTGAACGGCCGCTTCTGGGCGAGGCAGACGGCCCGCGTCAGCCAGCCGATCGGCCCTTCCGTCGCGATATGGATATGATCGGGCGCGAAATCGGCGATCCGCGTGGCGAGCGTCCCGCGTGTCGCCAGGGCAAGCCGGATATCGGGATAGCTCGGCAGGCCGACCTGGTGGAAGCCTTCCGGCGTCAGCGCCTGCGCCGTGATCCCGAGCCCGGGCGCCGCCGCGATCATCTGCTCCAGCGAGCGCACGACGCCGTTGACCTGCGGCCGCCAGGCATCGGTCGCGACCAGAACGCGCATCACGCGGCCTCGATCAGGTCCCGGACCGGCGCCGGCCGCGCCGGCACCGTCACCGGCACGGCGGTCGCGTCCTTCAGCCGGCCCTGCGGCCAGCGGATCAGCTCGAAGCGACCGTCCTCGTGCTCGACGAAGGCCGTGCAGCTTTCGACCCAGTCGCCGGTATTGATATAGGTCAGCCCCTCGATCTCGCGATGGGCGGCGTGGTGGATATGGCCGCAAATCACGCCGTCGGCCTTGTGCCGGCGCGCCTCGGCGGCAAGGCAGGTCTCGAACTCGCCGATATAGTTCACGGCGTTCTTGACCTTGGCCTTGGCCCAGGCCGAGAGCGACCAGTGCGGCAGGCGTAGCACGCGGCGCACCCGGTTGATCACCATGTTGAGCGCGAGCGCGACCGTGTAGGCCCAGTCGCCGAGCAGCGCGAGCCATTTGGCGTTGCGCACCACGAGGTCGAACAGGTCGCCATGGATGACGAGCATGCGCTTGCCGTCGGCGGTCTCATGGACGATCTCGTCGACCAGCGTGATGCCGCCGAACTGCAGGCCGGTGAAGTCGCGCAGGAAATCGTCGTGGTTGCCGGTGACGTAGATTAGTTTCGAGCCCTTGCGCACCTTGCGCAGCAGCTTCTGGATCACGTCGTTATGCGCCTGCGGGAAGTACCAGCCACTCTTCAGGCGCCAGCCGTCAATGATGTCGCCGACCAGATAGATCTGCGGTGCATCATAGGCGCGCAGGAACTCCAGCACGAGATCGGCCTGGGCGCCACGGGTGCCCAGATGCAGATCCGAGATGAAGATGCTGCGAACCCGCTTGCTGTCGTCCTCGTCGCTCATGCCGGTCAGCCCCTGCTGCTGCGATGCGAGCGCCGTGTGTCTGATTTGCGTTGCGCTTTGATGACGGCGCGGCCGATCCGTGCTCAGGGTAGGCGCATTGAACACCGCCCCGCTGATCGGAGACCATCATGGATCTGGGAATTGCCGGCCGCACGGCCATCGTTTGCGCCTCCAGCAAGGGGCTGGGCCGCGGCTGCGCCGAAGCGCTCGCCCAGGCCGGCTGCACGGTCGTGATCAATGGCCGTGACGCCAACACGCTGGAAGCGACTGCCGCCGCGATCCGCGCCGCGACGGGCGCGACCGTCATCGCCGTCGTCGCCGACGTCTCGACCAAAGCGGGCCAGGACGCGCTGCTGGCGGCGGCGCCCAATCCCGACATCCTCGTCAACAACAATGGCGGCCCGCCGCCGAAGCCCTTCCGCCAGGTGACGCGCGAGGGCCTGCTCGAAGGCGTCGTCCAGAACATGGCGACCCCGCTGGAGCTGGTGCAGCGCGTGATCGATGGCATGGTCGAGCGCGGCTTCGGCCGGATCATCAACATCACCTCGGCGAGCGTGGTGACCCCGTTGACCGGGCTCGACGTCTCCTCGGCTGCGCGTGCCGGCCTCACCGCCTTCCTCTCGGGCGTCGCCCGCGAGGTCGCCCATGCCAATGTCACCATCAACAACATCCTGCCGGGCGTCTTCGACACCGACCGGATCAAGACCGCCACCAACAAGGTCGCGGAGATGCAGGGTATCAGCATCGAGCAGGCCACCAAGAACCGGCTCGCCGCGGTACCTGCCGGCCGCCTCGGCACGCCCGACGAATTCGGCAAGCTCTGCGCCTTCGTCGCCAGCGCCCATGCCGGCTACCTCACCGGCCAGAACTTCCTGATCGACGGCGGCGCCTTCCGCGGCACATTCTGACGCCGGTCCCACACCAATGACCTAGCCGGGTTGCAGAGTTCACGCTTCGCTTCCCGGCTTCGACATGGTCTAAGAAGGAACGGCTTCGCCCTAAACCGTTCCAGCTCTTCGGCCGCCCGCTTTGTCCCCTCTTCTCGGCATCACCCTCAAGCTGGTCTCGGCACTGGCCTTCACGCTGATGTCGGCGGCGATCAAGTCGATCTCGACGCGCTATCCGACAGGCGAGATCGTCTTCATCCGCTCCTTCTTTGCGATGATCCCGCTGCTGATCTGGCTCGCCTGGCGCTCCGAGCTGCCCGCCGCCCTGAAGACCAGCAATCTGCGCGGCCATCTCAAGCGCGGCATCATGGGCTCGACCGGCATGTTCTGCGGCTTCGCTGCCCTGCAGTTCCTCCCACTCTCGGAAGCCGTCGCGATCGGCTATGCCGCACCGCTCGCCGTGGTGGTGCTGGCCGCGCTCGTCTTGAAGGAGCGGGTCCGCATCTATCGCTGGACGGCCGTGACGATCGGCTTCGTCGGCGTGCTCATCATGCTCTCGCCGCATCTCGGCGCCGGCACTCACCCCGTTGGCGGCAATGCCGCGCTCGGCGCCATGCTCGGCCTCGCCGGCGCCTTCTGCTCGGCCTTCGCCTCGGTCGAGGTGCGGTTGCTGACCTCGACCGAACGGACCGGTGCCATCGTCTTCTACTTCATGCTGCTGACCAGCCTGCTCGGCCTCTCGACCATTCTGCTGGGCTGGAACATGCCCGACCTCCAGGATGCGGTGCTGATGGTGCTGATCGGCATCCTCGGCGGCCTCGGCCAGATCCTGCTTGTCCAGGCCTATCGCTATGGCGACGCGTCGCTGATCGCGCCCTTCGAATATTCGACCATGCTCTGGGCGCTGGCGATCGGCTGGTTCTGGTTCGGCGAATGGCCGGCACTGACGATCGTCATCGGCGGGATCATCGTCATCGGCTCGGGAATCTACGTGATCCTGCGCGAGCGCCAGCTCGGCCTTATTCGGCGCGAGCAGCGCGAGGTCGGCCCCAGCCGCATGACCTGACCACTTGAGAACCGAAAGGCCTGCGCCCGGCACAGTTCGCTTGTTCAAACGATCGTCCGTCGCTACAAACGATTTCACAATCGAAAAGGGGCCGGATGCATGGGAATCGAGACGAAAGAGCGCGGCGGGCGGGAGCTTGAATCCGGGGCTCAGGTCATCTCGGGCCAGCTCGGCAAGACCATCCAGCGCCTGCGCAAGGCCTATAATTTCTCGCTGTCCGACCTCGCCGAGCAGTCCGGCGTCGCCAAGTCGATCATCAGCCAGATCGAGCGCAACGAGACCAATCCGACGCTGGCGACGATCTGGCGGCTGTCGCAGGCGCTTGACATCTCGATCGAGCGCGTTCTGTCCAGCGGCGAGGAAGAGCCCTTCATCGAGAAGACCACCCGCGCCGACACCCCGATCCTCGTCTCCGAAGACGGCAAGCTGCGCCTCGCCATCGTCGGCTGGATCAAGACGGTCGAGTGGCTGCAATGGTACGAGGTCAGCGCCGAGCCCGGCGGCGAGCTCGATTCCGAAGGCCATCAGCGCGGCTCGATCGAATCGCTCTCGGTGACATCGGGCGAATTCGAGGTCGAGGTCGGCGATATCGTCCAGCGCGCCAAGGCCGGCGAGACACTGCGCTATCGCTGCGACCGCCGCCATGTCGTCCGCTGCGTCGGCAACGAGCCCGGAACCGCCCTGATGGTCTGCATCCTCAAGGCGGCGGTGATGGAGTAGGCGCCGGCTCCGGCCAGGCGAATATCCAATCAGCTCGTCACGGTCAGCAGGTTAGCGTCGCGCGCGAGCCGCCACCGGCCGTCGGCCTCCTTGCGCAACAGGGTCAGCGTATAGCCCGCCCGGCGGACAGCCTCGCCGCCCGGCGGCGTCATCAGCATCGCGATGCGGTTGCGGATGAACGCCCATTCGCCAAGGATCTTGAGCTCGACGATCTCGCTCGTGCCCTCGATCGGGCTCCCGCCCGCCCCTTTCGAGAGAGCCGCGAAAGCCTCCTTGCCGAATGGCTCCCGGCCTGGAACCATGAAGACGACATCCTCGGTCATCAGGCCGAGCACGGTGTCGAGATCGCCGCTCCGGCCCGCCGCCATCCAGGTCTCTACGACCTGTCGGATCGCCCGTTCGTCATCGCTCATGTCGTTCTCCCTCCTCGGCCGCTCCCTGTCGGGATACCTCGTCCGCTCACCGATCGGCACAAGCTGGAGTTAACTTCTCTCGCGTAGATGGAACTCTGGCTTGGGCGCACGGGGAGCATCTGACTATGCCTGAAGCCGGACGCTGGCAGCACTGACGGCGACACCGATGGATCTCGCAACCCTCTGGTATCTGACGACGGGAACAGCAGTCCTCGCGACCATCATGACCCTCTGGGAACGGAAGGGACATGGCCAGCGTTCGCGCGAACTCGGTCTCTGGGCAGCGGCCTATGGCGTGTTCTCCTTCGGCTGCATCCTCTCCATCCTGCGCCGGGACCTGCCAGGCATCTCCGGCTTCGCCGCCGCAAACACCGCCATGATGCTCGGTTACCTCCTGGTGCTCCAGGGTGCCCTGGCGCTGGACGGCCGCAGGCTGCCGCCCGCCCTGATCGCCGGCCTGCTCGCCGTGATCGGAAGTGCCTGGTTCGCTGCCGGCCCGGAAGCAGCAGGCCTGTTCTGGAATCATGTCAGCGCACTCCCGATCGCGATCGTCTCGTCGTTGATCGCCCTCGTCCTGTTGCGCAGTCGGACCGTACGGACGCTGCGCTCGCGCCCGATCGCTGTCGCCGTCTTCGCGAGCCACGGCCTGTTCTATGCCGGCCGCACCTTCGTCGTTCCCGTCATCGCGGCGATCCATGGCGAGGAGGTGCTCGTGCTCGTGGCCGAGATCACGATGTACGAGGCCGTGCTGTTCACCGTCGCGATGCCGATGTCGCTGCTGGCGCTCGTGCGCGAGGAGGACCGGGCCAGTCTGCTCGCAACCGCGCGCACCGATTTCCTGACCACGTTGAGCAACCGGAAGGGCTTCTTCGAACTCGGCCCCAGGCATTTGAGCGGAACCGGCAAGGACGCCCCGCATTCCCTGCTCGCCTTCGATCTCGATCACTTCAAGGCCATCAACGACCGTTACGGCCACGATGCGGGCGACCGCGTCCTCAAGCTCTTCGCCGATATCGCGCGCGATGTGGCAGGGCAGCGGGCCATGAGCGCCCGGCTCGGCGGCGAGGAATTCGTGATCCTGCTGCCGCAGACCCGCGGCGCGGAAGCCCATGCGATCGGGCAGAGCATCGCCCGCAGCTTCACGGAGACAGCCGGGCGAAGCGACGGGCTCGGTATCCCCGCGACCGTCAGCATCGGCCTTGCCGAGACCAGCGGCCGCGAACCCGACCTCTCGGCGCTTCTGGCCGCCGCCGATCGCGCGCTCTATCAAGCCAAGACGCTCGGCCGGAACCGCATCGAGATCGCCAAGCCGGAGCAGGTCGCGAGAGCCGCCTAGAGGTTAGCCCTTTCACCCGCAGCTTCCGCGATCAGCTCTCTGAGCGGCCTCGTGCCGTCCCAGACGGCAGCGCTCCACCCCTCCCTGCGCGCCGCATCGACGTTCGCCTGCTTGTCGTCGATGAAGAAGATCTCGTCAGGCGCAAAGCCGGAGCGCTCCGCGGAAGCGCGGAAGAACTCCGCCGCGGGCTTGGCCCAGCCGAGCTGCGCCGCATAATGCATCGCATCGAAGTGCTGCTTCAGCGTGAGCTCTTCCCAGATATAGCGCGCACGCTCGTGCTCCTGCACGGTGGCAAGATGCAATGTCACGCCTTCGGTCCGGATCGGCGCAAGCTCCGCCAGCAGGTTCCGGTCGAGATGGGCATCGTTCTCGAACCAGTACCGGATAAGCTCGTCGGCCCTCAAACCCGGTGCGATCTTGGCCAGCACCGGCGTGAGACGATCGCGCAAACCGGCACGCCCCAGAACGATCTCCGGCCAGTGCGGCGCGAAGAACGCCGATTGCAGCAGGGCCGGAGAAAGGCCGAGATCGCGTTCGAGATGGGCGGCCCATCCCTTCGGGTCGGGGTGCACGATCACGACGCCGTCGACGTCGACCATCAGGGCTTTGAAGCGCACGCGTCCGGCCGCTGCCCTACGGCGCCTTGGCTTGCGGGCGCTCCGGTCCCTCGATGGCCGGCAGCGATTTCAGGTACTCCGCCATCGCCATCCGGTCGGCCTCGGGCAGCTGCGCGATGTTGCGCACCACAGCCGCCATCGAGCCGCCGACATTGTCGAAGCTCGGCGTGAAACCGGTCTTCAGGAGCTCGGCGATCTCCTCCTTCGACCACTTGGCCAGCCCCTTCTCGGACTGGGTGATGTTGGGCACCCAGCCCTTGCCCTCCGGGTCCGGCCCGCCGGCGAAGCGCGTCGCCGGGACGATGGCGCCGAGCGCATTGCGGGCGGAATGGCACTCGGCGCAATGGCCCGGGCCGTTCACGAGATAGGCGCCGCGGTTCCAGGACTCGCTCTTGGCGGGATCGGGCCGGAACGGAGCGCGCTCGAAGAACAGGAGCTTCCAGCCGCCGACGACCCGGCGGATGTTGAAGGGGAAGCGTAGGTCATGCGGCGCAGCCTTGCCCTCGACCGGCGGCAACGTGCGGATATAGGCGAAGAGATCGGCCAGAGCCTTCGGCGGCATCAGCCGGTAGGAGGTATAGGGGAAGGACGGGTAGAGATGCTGGCCCGAGGGCGAGACGCCCGCCGCCATCGCGTCGACGAAATCCTGCACGCCCCAATTGCCGATGCCGTCGCGCGTATGCGGCGAGATATTCGGCGCATGGAAGGTGCCGAAGGGCGATTCCAGCGCGAGCCCGCCGCCGAGCCTGAGCTTGTCGTCCTGTCCGGGCGTCGCATGGCAGGAGGTGCAACCGCCGGCCGAGAACAGCAGCTTGCCGTTCTCGACATCCGCCGCCGGCAGCGCCCCGATCTCCGGCGAGGGCGAGACCACGCGCGGGTCGGTGAGCACGTAGAAGCCCGCGAACCCGACGATCGCCAGCAGTACGAGGGTCACGAAAAGGCGGCGCAGCAGCAGCATCAAGGTCTCCCGTCGGCAGGTCGACAGATTGGACGGGCCGGCCTCGCATCGGCAACCCTGAAAACGCAGCAATTCCAAACTGCGCTTGTTCAACGCCCAGGAAGCGCCAAGGCTCCCCAGGGCACAAAAAAGCGGGCAGCCATCGCTGGCGCCCGCTTGTCGAACCAGCCGTGAAGCCGCTCACTTCTTGATGCGATAGGCCTCGTGGCAGGTGCCGCAATTCTTCGTCGCGGCGCCGAAGGCGGTGCGGAAGCCGTCGAGACTGGCGACGGTCGCGCCCGCAGATGCATCGGTCTCGAACTTGGCGAAGGCCGCCTTGAACCCGGCCTGATCCTCCCAGATCTTCGGAGATGCCGTGGTCTCGCCGCCGGTCTTGGAGGCATCGGGGAACAGGGTGGGCATCTTCTGGGCGGCGTTCGCATAGGTCTTGAAGACCGCCTGCGCCTTGGCCGCATCGAAGGCGACCTCGCCCTTGGCGATCGCCGCACCCTCGCGCGTCGCGGCCCCCACGCCCTTCATCGTCTGCTGGCGCTCCGCGATCGGGTTCGACTGCGCCATCACGGCGGTGAGGCCAAGCCCGAGGCCGGCAAGAACGAGAGCGGTGCGGATCATTCAGTTCCCCTCAAAGACAAGACCGCGCAAGATGCGCAATTTCGAACTTGTCCAGATCAAACGATGATCGCAACAGAGCCAAGTCGCTTTTGCGTGAATGGACTTGCGGCATCGCAAGCCCATCCTTGCATCAAAGCCGATATCCGGCCTCCTTCAGCGCCGTGAACACCTTGAGCGGCGTCGCCGGCATGTCCATCGCCTTGATGCCCGCGGCCCGGTCGAGCGCATCGACCACCGCATTCATCACCGCCGGGCAGGCGCCGATCGCGCCGGCCTCGCCAGCGCCCTTCACGCCGATGGCGTTGGTCAGGCAACGGACATTGCGCGTCTCGAAATGGAAGTTCGGAACATCGATGGCACGCGGCAGGGCATAGTCCATGAAGGTCGCGGTCAGCATCTGCCCGTCCGGATCGAAGCGGATCTCCTCCATCAACGCCTGGCCGATGCCTTGGGCCGAGCCGCCATGGACCTGGCCCTGCAGCATCAGCGGGTTCAGCGTCACACCGAAATCGTCGACCACGACATAGTTGAGGATTTCGGTGCCGCCGGTGCCGGGATCGATTTCCAGCTCGCAGACATGGGTGCCGTTCGGATAGGTCGCTTCCGGCGGCTGCCAGCTTTGGTGGACCTTGAGCATGGCCGGCGTCGCGCCCGGCAGCGCCGCGATCGCGGCGAGATCGAGCGACTTGTCGGTGCCAACGATACGGACGGCTCCATCGACGACCTCGAGATCGCCCACCGCAGCCTCGAGCTTCTCGGAGGCGAGCTGCTTCAGGTTGTCGGTCAGGATGCCGGTCGCCTTGTCGAGCGCGGCGCCGCCGACCGGAATCGAGCGCGAGCCGCCGGTGCCTGAGCCGGTCTCGACCCGGTCGGTATCGCCCTGCACGACGCGAATGCGGTCCATCGGGATGTCGAGATGCTGCGAGACGAGCTGTGAATAGGCGGTCTCATGGCCCTGCCCGTTCGACTGCGTGCCGATCAGTACGGTCACCGTGCCGTCCTTCTCCAGGATCACGGTCGAGCTTTCCGGCCCGCCGCCGCCGCAGGCCTCGATATAGCTGGCCATGCCGATGCCGCGGATCTTGCCGGCCTTGGCCGAGGCCTTCTGGCGGGCCTTGAAGCCCTTCCAGTCGGCGACATCCATGGCGCGGCGCATATGGCCCTCGAACTCGCCGGAATCGTAGACCGGGCCGGTCTGCGTCTTGTGCGGCATCTCCGTCGGCTTGACGAAGTTCTGCGCGCGCACCGCATCCGGCGCCTTGCCGGTTTCGCGCGCGATCGCATCGACCAGCCGCTCGATCAGATAGGCCGCCTCGGGACGCCCGGCGCCGCGATAGGCATCGACCGGTGTGGTGTGGGTCAGCACGCCCCTGAACACGACATGCACGGCCGGGATATTGTAGCAGCCCGGCGTCATCGTGGTGCCGACCCAGGGGATGAAGGGCCCATATTGCGAGAGATACGCGCCCATCTCGGCCGAGAGATCGACCTTGAGGCCGATGAACTTGCCCTTGGCGTCGAGCGCCATCGTCGCGGTCGCGAGATTGGCGCGGCCATGCGTATCGGCAAGGAAATGCTCGTTGCGATCCGCGACCCAGCGTACCGAGCGCTTCAGCTTTTCCGCCGCGATCATCGCCAATGGATATTCGCGATAGAGGAAGATCTTCGTGCCGAAGCCGCCGCCGACATCCGGCGTCACCACGCGGATGCGCTTGGGGTCGACCTTGAGCACATAGGTCGCGATCAGGTCGCGCATGCCATGGCTGCCCTGGCTGCCCAGCGTCAGGGTCCAGCGCTTGTCGGCCTTGTCGTATTCGGCGATGCAGGCCCGCGTCTCCATGTAGTTGGAGGCGAGCCGGTTGTTGACGACGGTGAGCGACACCGTCCGCGCCGCCTTGGCGAAAGCCTTCTCGGTCCTCTCGCGGTCGCCCTGCTCCGCCTCGAAGGCGACATTGCCCTTGCGATCAGGCCAGACCTGCGGCGCATCCGCGTCGAGCGCCTCGGCGATGCCGGTCACGGCCGGCAGCGGGTCCCAATCGATCGCGATGGCTTCGGCCGCATCGCGCGCCTGCGCCAGCGTTTCCGCGACGATGAAGGCAACCGCCTCGCCGACATGGCGCACGGTGTCGGTCGGCAGAACCGGAACCGGCAGCGATTTCGACATCTCGCCGGAGGTCGTCTTCACATGGCCCTTGCAGGGCAGGTCGCCATAGTGGGAGACGTCAGCCCCGGTCAGGACGAGCTTGACGCCCTTCATCTTCCGCGCGGTCTCGACATCGGCGATGGCGAAGCGGGCATGGGCGTAAGGAGAGCGCAGCACGAAGGCGTGCAGGGCGCCGTCAGCGGCTATGTCATCCGTATAGCGGCCGGTGCCGGTGGTCAGGCGTTGATCCTCGACCCGCCGCACAGGCTGGCCGAAACCGAATTTCATGGGACGCATGAGGCATATCCTCAGATTGGTCTGATGAAAGACTGGGGCATAAAACGCGCCACGTCAGCCCCGATGCATCAAGCGCCGGGGCTGCGTCGCACGCATCGAACTCAACGCGACATGCGCACCGCCGTCTCCGAGAGCGAGACCATGGTGTTGTAGTTGTTGACGATCCAGTTGGCGTCGTTGGCCGCGCCGCGCCGGACATCGCCCTTGCTCTTGGCGAGCTTCTCGCTGAAATCGCGCAGCTTGCCGAGCCAGGAGCTGGCCTGGCTCTCGATGAACGGCACGCCTTTGGGCTCCTTGTCCTTGAATGCATCCATCTCACGGACGGCGCCGGCATAATCGGCGACCGCGGCGTTGAAGGACTTGAGATCCACGATCGGGCTCTCGTTGCTCGGCATCAGGTCCATCACGGCGCGCGCATTGATCATGATGTTGCGCACCTGCCAGCGCGCCGACTTGCCCTCGCGCTGCTCGGTCGAAGCAAGCTCGCGCTGGTCGAGCCCGCGCTTGTAGACGCGCATCAGCGCATCGAGCTTGGAGCGCTCCTCCAGGAAGGTCTTGGCCGCCGGCACCATCAGCGCATGCAGCTTCTGGCCTTCGGCGAGATTGTCGTCGCGATAATCCTTGCGGTCGTAATAGCGCTCGGCCTTGGTGATCAGCGGCGCCAGCTCCTGATAGGCCTTGATGTAGCGGCCCATGGTTTCGTCGATCGCCGGCAGCTTCGGCTCGCGGGCCATCGCCTCCTCGGCCTTCTTGATCTCCCCGGCCACGTCATAGAGGCTGTAGAGCCCGTAGGTGATGTAGCGCTCCTTGCCGGTCGGCCCCTTCTTCATGTCGACCCAGCTGCCATAGCGCTCCCAGGACTGGATGGCGCGCAGCGTGCGGTTCATCAGCCCGGTATAGGCGTTCGACTTGGTGATCGCGGCCTGGAGGTCGTCATCGCTGGCCTTGCTGGCACTGCCGGCCGGCATCGTCGCGACACCTTGCGCCCAGCCTGCTCCGGGAGCGGCGAGAAGCAGCGCGGTGGCGCAGGCCGCGCCGTAGAAAAACGCTCGGATCAGCATGGTCTTTATCCTTAGTCATGAGCGGCGCCGGGCGCGCATGAGGCCTCGAGGCCTCAATCCTGCGTCACCGGTTCGCCGTGCATCAGCCAGTCCTTGAAGCCGCCGGCATAGTGGCTTTCGATGTCGAGCCCCGCCGACTGCGCGAACTCGAGCGCGCGCCGCGAGCGCACGCCTGCCGCGCAGGAGAAGACGACACGCTTGCCCGGTTCGTTCGGAAGGTCGGCCGGATCGAATTGCGAGAGCGGCCGCGACACCGAGCCCGGAATATGTCCGGCAACGAATTCATGAGGCTCGCGGACATCCACCAGCAGGATGGAGCCATCGCTCAAGCCTGCCTTCACGGCGTCGATATCGAGGTCGTTCACGATCATGGGCAGGCCACTCCAGCTCGGTCGGGCGAGCCGTTGAGATAGGGCGGCAATCCCGTGAGCGCCACCATTTGCGGGCGCCCGGAGAGGCCGGAAACGAAAAGCAGCCGCGAGCGCAAGGCGCGCGGCTGCTCTATCACTGAAGGAATCAGGCCTTTGGCGGAATACGCAGGACCCAGCCCGGCTGGATCAGGTCGGGATTCTTGACCGGCGGTGTATTGGCCTTGACGATCTCGGTGTACTTCGCGCCCTGGCCCTTGCCGTAATGCTCCTCGGCGATCTTCCAGAGCGTATCGCCCTTCTTCACCGTGTAGAACACGGCCGCAGCGGCCTCCTTGGTCACCGCGAGATCGGACTCGACCTGGGCCACGCCGGTGGTGTTGCCGAGCGCGAGAATGATCTTCTCGGCCTCTTCCGTCGAAACGGCCTTGCCGGACACCTTCACCTTGTCGCCGTCGATCTGGATATTGACGTCGGAAGGCAGGCCGTGCCCAGCGAGCTCCTTCTGCAGATCGTCGGCGGTTGCCGCCTTGGCCGAGCCGCCGAAAATCTTGGCGCCGGCATCCTTGATGAAACTGAACAGACCCATTGAGTAAACCTCCTCGTGTCGCTGCGCTATCAAGCCCTGTCGGACGGCCCTATGCAAGTCGTACTGGAAAAGGTGTTTTGCTTGCCGGCTACCGCCCTTTCCGCGCAGGGACGCCCGGACGACCTTTCCCACGCGGCTTGCGGCTGGCAAGAACGTCGGGAAAGAAACCGGAGCTCACCATGCTGACCCTCGCCCAGGCCCAGACCATCCTCCAGACCGCTCTCGGCCATGCCGAGGCCAACGGCTTCAAGCCGGTCGCCATCGCCGTGCTCGACGCACGCGGCTCGCAAAAGGCATTCGCTGCGCAGGACGGCACCAGCCTGAGGCGTGGCGAGATCGCACTGGGCAAGGCGCATGGCGCGGTCGCGCTCGGCGTCGGCTCGCGCGCGATCCACAAGATGGCGCTCGATCGTCCGTATTTCGTCGAAGCGGCGACCCATGCCGTCGGCGGCTCGCTGGTTCCGGTCCCCGGTGGCGTTCTGATCCGCTCGCCCGAGGGCGTACTGCTCGGCGCGGTCGGCATTTCCGGTGATACCTCGGACAATGACGAGGCCGCCGCCTGCGCCGGCATCACTGCCGCCGGGCTCAAACCCGATACCGGAGCCTGATTCCACTCCGGCGACCGGAAGAAAGAGAAGGCCCTTCCCCTTCCCCCGGTCGCCCCGCTGTTTCAGCACTTTCCACTTGCCAACCGGCCTTCGAAGCCTCATGTCCTCCGCGCGGGTTCGTTAAATCGGACAGTTTGGACCGGCTCGAAGGTAGAATCATGAGCGACGCGGCAGCCGCCAACGAAAACGAAGTCATCACCACCGACGTCGTCATCATCGGCGCCGGCCCCTGCGGCCTCTTCGCGGTGTTCGAACTCGGCCTGCTCGATATCCGCGCGCATCTCGTCGACATCCTGCCGAAGGTCGGCGGGCAGTGCGCCGAGCTCTATCCGGAGAAGCCGATCTACGACATTCCCGGCTTCCCGATGGTGACCGGCCAGGCGCTGGTCGACAATCTGCTGGAGCAGATCAAGCCGTTCGGGCCGACCTTCCATCTCAACCAGATGATCGAAGGGGTGGAGCCGACCGGCACGCCCGAGGCGCCGCGCTTCCGTGTCACCACCGATGCCGGCACCGTCTTCGACACCAAGAGCGTGATCATCGCCGCCGGCGGCGGTTCCTTCCAGCCGAAGAAGCCGCCGATTCCCGGTATCGAGGCCTTCGAGGCCGGCTCGGTCTTCTACGCCGTGCGCAAGATGGAGGCCTTCCGCGGCCGCAACATCCTGATCGTCGGCGGCGGCGATTCCGCCCTCGACTGGACGCTGAACCTCCAGCCGATCGCCAGCCGCGTCACGCTGATGCACCGTCGCGACGATTTCCGCGCCGCCCCGCATTCGGTCGAGCAGATGCGCGCCCTCGTCGCCGAGGGCAAGATGGACATGAAGCTCGGCCAGGTCACCGGCTTGAAGGGCGAGAACGGCAAGCTGGAAGCGGTCGTCTGCCGCGGCACCGACAACGAGCCCTTCGACATCGCCTGCGATACGCTGCTGCCCTTCTTCGGCCTGACCATGAAGCTCGGCCCGATCGCCGACTGGGGCCTGAACCTCCACGAGAACCTGATCCCGGTCGATACCGAGAAGTTCGAGACCAGCGTGCCCGGCATCTTCGCCGTTGGCGACATCAACACCTATCCCGGCAAGCTCAAGCTCATCCTTTCAGGCTTCCACGAAGCCGCACTCTGCGCCCAGAAGGTCCACCGCTACGTCTATCCGGAGAAGCGGCTGACCTTCCAGTACACGACCTCCTCCAGCAGCCTGCAGAAGAAGCTCGGCGTCGCCTGAAGGCGTGTTTCTGGAGCGATTGCCCCGGGGCGGCAGGCGGCTGAATAAGAAGCGGCATCGGGATGGCAGCGCCCGCCTGAAAGCAGCGCTCGCAAGATCAGAGCGTGACGAAAGCCGCGGCCACCGCCGCGGCTTTTTCAATGCGCGACCGGGTCGCCGGGAATATGCGCGGCGGTCGTACCGCTGCGGGCCGGCTGGACCTGGCTCGGAAGCAGACCCAGCGAATTGCGCACGCTGAGGGACGGGCCGGACAGCATCGGCATCTCGCCCGGCGCAGTCACGATCTGCGGCCCGCTCTGCTTCGGCGCCGGCGGCAGGATATCCTCCGGCTCCTGCGGCTCGATGCGCGCCTTCAACTCGGCGATCGCGCCCGAGAGCGGCTGGAAGCTGAAATGCACCTTGTGCGTGCCGGCCGGCACCTGCACGGCGCGGAACAGCACATTGGCCCGCAGGATCTCGGTCTCGACGCCATCGACCTCGACCTTCCACCAGGGATGCCAGATGTCGTTGAGCACGACGAAGCCGGCGACCGGGGTCGTGACCTCGATCTCGACATGGGCGTTGCGATAGCGCGTCAGCTTGACGTCGGCCCGAGCCGCGACCGGGCCTTCCGGCATCGCGACCGGCGGCTCGTTGTCGAGCAGCACGACCTGATTCGGGTCGGCCTCCGGCCAGCGCCCCGACAGCTTCATGCTCTCGAAATCGGCGAACTGCCAGCCGCCGACGAACTGCACGCGCGGCAGCGCCCGCGGATTCTCGTAGACATAGCCCTGCTTCGTCCGGGCGATCAGCTGGAGATCGCCCTGGTTCAGGGCGTGGTCGACCTGCTCGATCGGAACCGGCGAGGCGATGTAGCGCAGGCCCAGCAGGTTCGCGAGCCGGCAGCGATAGGACGGGAAGAGCGGCGTGAACTTGCGGTCGGCCGGCTTGGCGATGCCGTCACCGGTGCCGACGGCCTCCGAGAAATCCTCGAGACGCAGCGGATTATAGCCCAGCGTATGATCGAAGCCGTGGACCATGCCGGCATTCGGCCATTCGAAGCCCATGCCGAGCAGCTCGACCCGGTCGCGACGGGGCGAGCCCACGGGCTGCGAGGTCAACTGCTTCAGCAGCGCGATGGTGTCGTTCTTCGTGCGGGCGTCCAGCACGTCGTACATCTGCGGCGAGAGCGCGGTGGATTCGTTCGGGCCGTTGTTGACGCCGAGATCGGCCGCGACCACGCCGGTGACCAGCACGGCAGCCGCTGCCGTGCCGAGCGCGCCGCGCCAGCGCTGCAGGGCGAAGAATGCCCCCCCGGCGACAGCGAACCAGCCGAGCGCCATCGCCACCGGCTTCCAGGCATCGGCGAGATGGCCCCAGTCGCGCGAAATCCCAAGCGCGAGCACGATGGCGCCGAGAACTAGCGCCGCACCGATCAGGAGATCGCGGCGGAAGGAGGTGCCCGCCTCCGCCGTCAGGATGCGATGCAGGACGTAACCCGACAGGATGGCCGCCAGACCGCCGATCAGGAAGGTCGCGTCTGCCGGCCGGCGGAACTGCTTCACGCCCGGCAGATACTCGTAGGTGAGATGGAACAGCGGCGTGTAGCGCCCGAGCGCGAACAGCACCATGAAGGCGAGCATCAGCGACAGCGGCCGGACCGACCTGTCCCAGAGCCAGCCGCGCGTTACGCCGGGCGCCAGCAGCAGCAGCAGCGGCAGCGCGCCGAAATAGATCTGCGCCATGTTCTGCGAGAGATAGAGCACCCGCGCATCGCCATAAGGGCCCCAGAACTCGACGGCCGGATCCTTGGCGCCGTAGAGGTCGCCGACGAAGGCCGAGAGCAGCGACATCGGGTGCAGGGAGCCCCGCGCCGCGATGCCGAAATCGATCTCCGGCCGGGTCGTCGCCTCGGCGAAGAGCCAGGTCCAGATCAATGGCATGGCGATCACGGCAACGCCGACCACGCTCGCGGCCGCGATCGGCGGCAGGCTCGCCTTGAAGGCCGGCCAGCCGCCCGAGATCCAGTGCGCCACGACCATCGCGACGAGCACATAGCCGGCAAGCAGCGCGACCTGGTCCGGCTCCAGCACCATCATGCCGGCCGCGAGACCGGCGAAGACGCCTGAAAGAATCGATGACCGTTGCAGCATGCGCGCCGTCAGCCAGAAGGCGATGGCGAAGAAGGCATAGCTCGCGATCTGCCCGACATGCTGGACGCGCCACGCCGCCGAAGCGCCGAACGCGAAGACCAGCGCCGCCATCAGGCCGCCGGCCGCATGCCAGCCGCGATCGCGGAAGAACAGGATGAGCGCGAGCCCGCCGGCGAGCAGATGCGCCAGCACATAGGCATCGACCTCCCTGAAGCTCGGCTCCGGTGAGATCAGGGCGAGTAAAATCGCGGGCGAGAAGATCAGCGACTGCGGATCGGCGATCTGCGGCGAGCCGGCGAAGACGTTGTGATTCCAGAACGGGGACTGGCCGGTATGGATCGCGTTGGCGAGGAACTGCACCTGCGCCTGGAAATGCGCCTTGGCGTCGAACGGAATCGTCACCGCCCCCGAAAGCCAGGGCCAGCACAGGATGCCCCATGCCACGACAAAAGCGATGGCCGCCAGCAGGTAGCCGGCGCCCCTTGCATCAACGCGTCTCAACTGGACCCCCACGGTCCTCGGCACGAACGGTCCCGCTTTGGGATCCTGTCTCCAGCCCTGTCAGTGGCCGGGACCATGACGCTGCGTACCTGAACCGAATCTGAACGTATTCACGCCTCCGTGAACGAGGGCGATGACAGACTGAAGAAAGCGGAAACGGGATGTGTGACTGGCCGATTTAGTCGGGGCGAGACCGTCATCCCGGACAAGCTGCGAAGCAGCGCAGATCCGGGGTCCATCGAAGGTTGCGGCGCTCGACGACGGATCCCGGGTCAAGCCTGGGATGACGTCGCGTTTCCGCGCAAACCTTCAGGCGCTCAGCGCGCCGCCGCGAGCCAGCCGGCCAGTGCCTGCCGCTCGGCCGGCGTCATCCCGGAAAGATTGTTCGGCGGCATCGCATGGGTCATCACGGCCTGCGCCCGGATGGCGCGAGCATGGATCGCTATCTGCTCGGGCTCATGCAGCAACACGCCCTTGGGCGCGATCTGGATGCCCGGCCAGGACGGCTCCGGCGCATGGCACATGGCGCAGCGCCCTGACACGATATTCGCGACCTCGGTCGGTGGCAGCGTCATACCCGCAGGCAGGATGGGCTTGCCCGCCTCGCTCGCCTTGAGGCCGAGCTGCTCGCGCCCGCCCGGCGAAGACGACATTGCCACCCAGAAGGCGAGCCAGAGCGCCAGAATCGCCACCGCCCAGCACCACCAGGGCGACTTGGCGTGGTCACCGTGCCGGATGTTGAAGAAGTGCCGGATCAACGCCCCCGCCACGATCACCAGCGCCACGAGCAGCGGGATCACGCTCGAATTGGCATAGGTCACCGGATAGTGGTTCGACAGCATCAGGAACAGCACCGGCAGGGTGATGTAATTATTGTGTGTCGAGCGCTGCTTGGCGGCCTTGCCGTATTTCGGGTCGGGCTTCTCGCCGGCGGTGAGCGCCGCGATGACCTTCCGCTGGCCTGGCATGATGTTGAAGAAGACATTGGCGGTCATGATGGTCGCCATCAGCGCGCCTGTATGGATCAGCGCCCCGCGACCCGAAAACACGTTGGCAAAAGCCCAGCTCGCCGCGACGACATAGCCGAAGCCGACGAGCCCGAGCAGGACGTCATGTTTGCCGAGCGGCGACTTGCACATCAGGTCGTAGATCAGCCAGCCGATCACCAGCGCCGCGATGCCGATGGCGCCCGCCGCGAAAGGCGAGAGCTGCATCACCGCCGGGTCGATCAGGTAGAGCTCGGACTGGGCGTAATAGACCCAGACCAGCAGGAAGAAGCCGGAGATCCAGGTCCAGTAGCTTTGCCATTTGTGCCAGGTCAGCTCGGCCGGCATCACGGCCGGCGCCACCATGTATTTGCGCATCTCGTAGAAGCCGCCACCATGCACCTGCCAGGCGCGCCCGCCGGTGCCGGGCGGGATGTCGTCCGCCGCTTTCAACGAGGCATCGAGATGGATGAAGAAGAACGAGGCGCCGATCCAGGCGATCGCCGTGATGACATGGAGCCAGCGCAGCATCATGCCGCCCCATTCCATCAGATAAGCTACAAGCATCGCGTCACACTTTCAGAAATGGGGCGGACCGGCAGGTCATTCGGAACCGAGCGAGGATTGCGCCGCCGCGAGGCGGGCATTCTCGGCCGATTGCATGCCGTTGAAGTAGAGGTTCAGCGCCACCGAGACGACCGCCGTCAGCAGGATGCCCGAGTGCAGGAACGGGTCGAGCCCGTGCGGCAGCTTGTCGAAGAACGTCGGGGCCACCAGCGGGATCATGCCGAAGCCGATCGCGAGGGCGACGATATAGAGATTGTTGCGGCTGCTCTGGTAGTCGACATTCTGGAGGATGCGCACGCCCGTCGCGGCGACCATGCCGAACATCACGATGCCGGCGCCGCCGAGCACGAAGAGCGGCACTGATTCCACCAGCGCCCCGAGCTTCGGCACGAAACCCATCGCCAGCAGGATCAAGCCGCCCGCCACCGTGACATAGCGCGAGCGCACGCCTGTGACGCCGACGAGGCCGACATTCTGCGAGAAGGAGGTGTAGGGGAAGGTGTTGAACACGCCGCCGATGATGGTGCCAATGCCATCGGCACGCAGGCCGCGGTTCATGTCGCCGCGCGAGATGGTCCGGCCAGTCATGGTGCCCAGCGCCAGGAACATGCCGGCCGACTCGATCATCACCACGATCATCGTGATCGACATAGTCACGGCCGCCAGCAGGTTGAAGCTCGGCCAGCCGAAGGCGAAGGGCGTGATCACCGCGAACCAGGGGGCTTGGCCGACCTTGGCGAAATGCATCATCCCCAGCGACGCCGCGACGAGGCAACCGATCACGATGCCGCCGAGCACCGCGACGTTGCAGAAGAAGCCCCGCGCGAACTTGGTGATCAGCAGGATGACGACGAGCACGAAACCGGCCATCGCCAGATGGATCGGCTCGCCATAGCCCGGCAAATTGGGCGCGGCCGCCCCGGCCGCCCAGTTGACTCCGACCCGCATCAGCGAAATGCCGATCATCAGGATGATCGAGCCCGTGACCACGGGCGGGAAGAGCGGCAGGAGCGAGCCCATCACCGGCGCGATCAGCACGGCGAAGATGCCGGACAGGATTACCGCGCCGAAGATGCCGGTGATGCCGAGCGCGGGATCGGAGGCCATCGCCACCATCGGCCCGACGGCGGCGAAGGTGACACCCATCATCACCGGCAGCCGGATGCCGAAGGGCCCGACGCCGATCGACTGAATCAGCGTGGCGATGCCGCAGGCTAGCAGGTCGGCATTGATCAGCAGCGCCACCTCCTCCGGCGGCAGCTTCAGCGCCCGCCCGACGATCAGCGGTACGGCGACCGCGCCGGCATACATGACCAGGACATGCTGCAACCCGAGCGCGAACAACTTGGGCGCGGGCAGCATCTCGTCGACGGGGTGGACGATCGACATATCGACCCGATCGCTCCGGACGGCAGCATCCATCGGCATCCCCCATATCGTTAATTGAAGCGCCTCGATGCACCTGAAAGAAGCGTAAAACGCCGCGCCGGGCAGCGTCGAGGGCGCATTGTCAAAAATACGGCAAAGCTGCTTTGAACGCGAAGAGCGGGTTCTGCGCCCCTGTTCACGCCGGAATGCCTTGCCCGGAAGGGTTGTCCCGCTACTGTGCCCGGTATCCCCGGCAGGAGTGACGACGAACCATGGGACATCTCTCGACGCATGTGCTCGACACGGTCAACGGCCGCCCCGGCGCCGGCATCGCGGTGACGCTGGACCGGCTCGGGGCCGACGGCTCGCGTGAGCGGCTGGCCGAGGCCGTGACCAATGCCGATGGCCGCACCGATGCCGCCCTGCTCTCGGGAACGCTCATGCCTGGCGCCTATGAATTGACCTTTGCGATCGGCGCCTATTTCCGCGGCCTCGGCAGCGCTATTCCGGAGCCTGCCTTCCTCGATCTCGTCCCCATCCGTTTCGGCATCGCCGAGCCGGAGGGTCGCTATCACGTCCCGCTCCTGGCCTCGCCCTGGAGCTACTCCACCTATCGCGGCAGCTAGAGCATCATGACCCAGTCCCCCTACCCCCGCGACATGAAGGGCTACGGCCGCGCGGCTCCGCATCCGCATTGGCCGGGCGAAGCCCGCATCGCCGTCCAGTTCGTGATCAACTACGAGGAAGGCGGCGAGAACTGCGTCCTCCATGGCGATGCCGCCTCCGAGGCCTTCCTTTCCGAGATCGTCGGTGCGGCACCCTGGCCGGGCCAGCGCCACATGAACATGGAGTCGATCTACGAATACGGCTCCCGCGCCGGCTATTGGCGGCTGTGGCGGATGTTCACCGAGCGGAACCTGCCCGTGACGGTCTTCGCCGTTGCCTCGGCACTTGCCCGCTATCCCGAGATCGTCGGCTCGATGCAGGAAGCCGGCTGGGAGATCGCGACCCACGGGCTGAAATGGATCGACTATCGCGACACGCCCAAGGAACGCGAGCGCGCCGACATCCTCGAAGCCATCCGCATCCAGACCGAGCTTTCCGGCGAGCGCCCGCTCGGCTGCTATCAGGGCCGCACTTCCGAGAACACGATTCCGCTGACGATGGAGGAAGGCGGCTTCCTCTACACGGCAGACGTCTATGCCGACGAACTGCCTTACTGGCTCGCCGGGCCGAAGGGGCCGCAGCTCGCCGTGCCCTATACGCTCGACGCCAACGACATGCGCTTCGCCACGCCGCAGGGCTTCAACACCGGCGAGCAGTTCTTCACTTACCTGAAGGACTCGTTCGACACCCTCTATGCCGAGGGTAAGACCGCGCCGCGGATGATGTCGATCGGCCTGCATTGCCGCCTCGTCGGCCGGCCGGGCCGGGCCGCAGCGCTCGCCCGCTTCCTCGACTATGTGAAGAGCCACGATCGGGTCTGGGTCGCGACCCGGCTGGACATCGCCCGCCACTGGGTCAAGGCGCATCCGCCCGAGGGCGGCTATGTCCCCTCGAAGCTGCCGAAGGCGCTGTTCACCGAAGTCTTCGGCCGCGTCTGGGAACATTCGCCCTGGATCGCCGAGGCCGCCCACGACGCCGGCATCGGCGCGAGCCATGACACGGCCGAAAGCCTGCACGCGGCCATGGTCTCAAGCATGCGCAAGGGCTCGGCCGAGCAGCAGAAATCCCTGCTCACCGCCCATCCCGATCTCGCCGGCAAGCTCGCGGTAGCAGGCGAGCTCACGCCTGAATCGACGCAGGAGCAGGCCGGCGCCGGGCTCGACCGACTGACCAGCGACGAGCGCGTTCGTTTCACGGCGCTGAACGAGGCCTACAGGGCCCGCTTCGGCATTCCCTTCATCATGGCTGTGAAGGGCGCGACCAAGGCCCAGATCCTCGCTGCCTTCGACGAGCGCCTGAAGAACACGCCGGAGCACGAAACCGCGACGGCGCTCGCTGAGGTCGAGAAGATCGCGCTGTTCCGGCTAAAGGAACTGCTGCCGGCGGCCTGAGGCCCGGTCGAACCGGAACCCTCCTGCGATCGCGGCGTTGATGCGACGCTATCGAGGAGGGTTTTCGTTCGTGTTCCGCCTGCTTCTGATCGTCATCGCGCTGGTTGTCGGCTACGACGCCGTCGTCCATCAGGGCGCCTATACGCGCGACGCCTGGAACAGCATCGTTCGCCTCACCAGTTCGTCGGTCGAGGGCGCCAAGGAACTTGGTGAGCGCACCCGCAACTGAGCGCTACGTGGCCGCCACCCTGCCCTCGACGATTCCCGCGATCGCCTCCAGCAGACGCGTATCGTCCCCCGCCAGCCCCTCCATCGCCGCCATGCGCTGGATCACCGTGCCGGCGATCGCCTCCTCCACCGTATCCTCGGCATAGGCATAGAAGATCGTCGCGTGCTGGCCGTCGCGATGGCAGCGCCCTTCGATCTGCTGGAGCTGGATCGCGCTGTGACGCATGTCGTGAATGACGAGCGCCCGCTCGCGCTCGCCACCCGGCATCTCGCCGCGATGCAACGAGATCGACTCGGTGACGGTAAAGATCACCGCGTCGAGTTGCCCGGTCTGGAAGGCGATGCGCGTCTCCTCGTTCTGCGCGCCGGAGCGTTCGCCATTGATCTCGGCGGTGCGCCAGCCGCGTCCGCGCAGCGTTTCGGCCAGCATGGCGCTGGTCTCGAGAAAGGCGACGGAGATCGCGACCTGCTCGTCATTGCCCAGCAGGTCCTCGCAGAAATCGGCTGTGCCGGGGACGCGCAGCAGGCTCGCCTTCTGGCGGAAGCGCAGATCGGCGGCCCAACCCTGCGGCTTGCGCGTCGAGCCTCCCGCAAGGCCCAATTCCTTGCGGAACTCGCGCCAGGTCGCGTCATAGAGCTTGCGAGCCGCCGTATCGAGCGCGACGGGCGCCAGCTCCCGCTGCACCTCCGGCCAGCCCGCGATCTCCTCCGGCCGGCGGCGCAAGCCGATCGCATTCGCCCCGCGATAAAGCAGATCGGCCATGACCTTGCGATCGGCCTCGTTCGGCTCCCAGCTCCAGTTCTTCCAGCGCCCCTTGGCCCGGCCGATCTTCCACCGCTTCATCAGCACGCGGAAGCCGTCGAGATCGGCCGAGGGCATGCCCGCAGCCTTTGCCAGCAAGCCCGCCAGATAGGACAGTTCATGCGGCGACTGCCCGGCCGTCGCGCTCATATAGATCGTGAAATCGGCCGCCTCCGCCATCTGCCGGCAGACCAGCCCCTGCTGCGAGTTGGGATTGCGGATGCGATGGGCCTCGTCGATCACGACGAGCGGCCAGACGCGCTTGGGCCGGCCATGCTTGGCGATCTCGTTGTTCTTGGCCCGCGTCGAGCGCTTCTTGCTGTCGGCGACGGGCGCGAGCAGCGACTTGGTCTTCTCGAAATTCATCAGCGTCACGCGCTTCGCCGGCAGGCCGGACAGCGCCATGGTCCGCCGCCATTGCGGGATCGCCCCTTTCGGGCAGATCACCAGCACCTCCTGCTCCGGCATCGCCGAGAGCGCGAGCCAGGCCGAGAGCGTCTTGCCGAGCCCGGTCAAGTCGCCCAACAGGAAGCCGGCCGCGTCCTTCGCCCGCGCCGCCAGGATGGCGTCGCGGGCGACGAGCTGGTGCGGGTGCGGGATCATCGTCATGGGAAGTGCAACGCAATCAGAATCATGAAGCATCGATAAAGACCGCGCCGTCATCCCGGACAAGCCGCCTTTGGCGGCGCCGATCCGGGATCCATGCCTGGACCTCATCGTCCGCGTTCCGGCATGGATCCCGGGTCTCCCCTCGGTCGCCCAGGAGGACCCGCGCTTTTCCGCCAACCTGAGCGAGGCTATCGGCATCCGCCCCGTGGATAAGGCATAACGCGCCCGGCTCTCTTGGCACTGGCGTTCGCGCGCGTCCACCGGCACTGTGCCGGCCATTGATTGGGGAGACCACAAGACCATGACCCGCGCGCAGGCGATCGCGAAAGCCCAGGACTATTTCGACTCAGGCCGGATGAAGACCGATCTCGGTCGGCTGATCGCGATGCCCACCGAAAGCCAGAATCCCGACCGTGCTCCCGTGCTGGGCGAGTATCTCGACAAGGAGATGCAGCCCCTGCTCGAATCGCTCGGCTTCACCTGCCGCATCCTGACCCATGCCAAGGCGCGCGGCCCCTTCCTCTATGCCGAGCGCATCGAGGACCCCGCCCTGCCGACCATCCTCGGCTACGGCCATGGCGACGTCATCCGCGGCCTCGACGCGCAATGGAGCGAAGGCCTCTCGCCCTGGAAGCTGGTCGAGCGTGACGGCCGCTGGTACGGCCGCGGCGTCGTCGACAACAAGGGCCAGCACCTCATCAACATCAACGGCCTGCGCGCCGTGCTGGAAACCCGCGGCAAGCTCGGCTTCAACGCCAAGTACCTGATCGAGATGGGCGAAGAATCCGGCTCTCCGGGCCTGCGCGAGCTCTGCGAGGACGAGGCGGAGCTGCTCAAGGCCGACATCCTGATCGCCTCCGACGGGCCGCGCCTCAATGCCGAGCGCCCGACCGTGTTTTTGGGCGCCCGCGGCGTCATCACCTTCGACCTGCAGATCACGGCCCGCGAGGGCGGGCATCATTCCGGCAACTGGGGCGGCATCCTCTCCGATCCGGCGATCCAGCTTGTCCATGCCATCGCCTCGATCACCTCGCCCACCGGCCAGATCCGCATCCATGAATGGGTGCCGAAGGAACTGCCCGCTGGCGTGCGCCGCGCGCTGGCCGATTGCGAGATCGACGGCGGCCCGGACGGCCCGACCATCGATCCGAACTGGGGCGAGCCCGGCCTCTCCCCCGCCGAGCAGGTGTTCGGCTGGTGCTCCTTCGACGTGCTCGCGATGAAGTCCGGCGTGCCGGAAACGCCTGTGAACGCGGTGCCGCCCAGCGCCTGGGCGCGAGTCGCCCTGCGCTTCGTCGTCGGCATCGACCCGCGCGACGTCGCCCCGGCCCTGCGCCGCCATCTCGATCGCCACGGCTTCGACATGGTCGAGATCGTCATGCCCGGCACCGAACGCTTCGGCGCGACGCGGCTCGATCCCGACGACGCCTGGGTCCGTTTCACGATCGCTTCGATCGCCGAGAGCACCGGCAAGAAGCCGGCCTTGCTGCCCAATCTCGGCGGCTCGCTACCGAACGACATCTTCGCCGAGATCCTGAAGCTGCGCACGATCTGGGTGCCGCATTCCTATCCCGGCTGCTCGCAGCACGCGCCGGATGAGCACCTGCCGGCGGCCATCGCCCGCGAAGGCCTCGTCGCCATGGCCGGGCTCTACTGGGATATCGGATCGGGTCAGGCGCCGGTTGTCTGATCCGCTGGCCGGCGCGAGTTTGGCATGGTGGTTGTGGTTAACGAATCGCAAACCGTCTTTTGACGATCCTCCATCGCAGGCGATTCGCTAGCCTTGCGAATCATCAGCGATGGATGGGCTCATGCGCTTTGTCAGCACCTATGCCGGCCTTTTCGCTCTCGCCATCCTCGGCGTACTCGGCTTGGACGCCAACGCAGCGGATTTACCTACCCCGCTGGCCTATGCCGCCCCTCCCGCCGTCGGAGCGGGTTTCCTCTCCGAATTGCGGGGCGGCCTCCTGGCGCATAACCCGGCCGGACGCGAAAGCGGTTCGGTCGATGCCAATTTCGAAATCCTGCTGGTCAAACCGTTCGTGCCGGCTGACCCGGTCATGGCCTTCTTCGTGCCGCGCCTGCATGTCGGCGGGACGATCAACACGGCCGGCGATACGAGCAGTGTCTATGCCGGTTTCACCTGGAGCTATGATTTCACCAACAGATTGTTCGGAGAACTGAGCTTCGGAGCGGGTTTCAACAACGGCAAGACAGGGACCGCTGTGCCCGGCGATCGGATCGCGCTGGGCTGCTCGCCTCTCTTTCGCGAATCCGCCTCGCTCGGTTACCGCATCAACGCAAAATGGAACGTCATGGCGACGGTCGAGCATCAGTCCAATGCCGGTCTCTGCAACAGCAACCCGGGCATGACCAACTACGGCATTCGCGTCGGCTACGTCTTCTGACGCGCCGTCATTCCTGCGGCTGCCGCGGATCGCGCCCCGGTGGCAGATCGATCGGCGTCGCCGGAGGAGCCTCCGGCGGCGCATTCGGCGGTAGTTCCGGCGGTGGCCCGACCGGGATGCCCTGCGGCTCCTCATCCGGCGGCGATTCAACGGGTGGAGCCGGCGGAACCTCGCCCGGTGTCAGCGGCGGCGCCTCAGGCGGCGGATTCGGGATAGCCGGCGTGTTGCCGGGAGCGGCCGCAAGGCCTTGATCCAATTGCATCATGCGAGACCTATCCTTTCGGACAGGAACGCCCGAACCGCCAAAAGGCTCCCGGCTCGGCGCGAAAGGACCGCATTCTCAAACTGGCAACGGCGCGAGGCGGCTGCTTCAGCGAGGTACCTGTTCAGCGATGTCAGGAATTTGCGGTCGTGGTGGGTGATGTAGGGCTCGAACCTACGACCCGCTGATTAAGAGTCAGCTGCTCTACCAACTGAGCTAATCACCCATACGCCACGAAGCGCCGCCGGTCAGCGGTGTTGGCCGCGTCAGGCAGGGGGCGTGTAGCAAAGGCCCCGCCCCCTGTCCACCCATCTGTGACAGTTTTTTCAAACGCGGCGGAAAAGGCCCCGCCGCACTGTGGATTGTCAGGCCGTACGGCGGTTCAGCAGGTGGTAGAGCACGATCGCGCCGAAGGTCGCGGTGCCGATTCCACCGAGCTCATAGCCGAAGATCGGCAGCTTCAGATCGCCGGCCCCCAGAATCAGCGCGGTGGCGACCGTGATCAGGTTCTTAGGCTCGGAGAAGTCGACCTTGTTCTCCACCCAGATCCGGCCGGCCGTCGCGGCGATCAGGCCGAAGACCACGACCGCGAGGCCGCCGAGCACCGCGACGGGAATCGTGCCGATCACCGCGCCGAACTTGGGCGAGAAGCCGAGCAGGAGCGCGATGATGCCGGCCGCGACGAAGACCAGCGTCGAATAGACCCGCGTTACCGCCATCACGCCCATGTTCTCGGCATAGGTGGTGACGCCCGTGCCGCCGCCCGAACCGGCGATCATGGTGCCGAGACCGTCGGCGAAGAAGCCGCGCCCGATCAGATGGTCGAAATTGCGCCCGGTCATCACCGAGATGCCTTTGATATGCCCGAGATTCTCGGCGACCAGGATGATCGCGACCGGCACGATCAGGGTCATCGCCTTGGCATCGAAGACCGGCGAGACGAAATGTGGCAAGCCGAACCAGGCGGCCTCGCCGACCTTGGCGAAATTCACCCCGGGCGCGCCGAAGCTCGTGGCGGTCAGGGCGTACAGGATATAGGCCGCGAGCCCGCCGATCAGGATCGGCAGCCGCTGCGGCAGGCCGCGCCCGTAGACCGCGACCAGCGCGACCGCGACGACCGTGAACAGCGCGATCCACTTGGTGTAGGGGCTGGCCGAGATCATGCTGATCGCGACCGAGGTCAGGTTGAGGCCGATCGCGGCGACGACGGCGCCGGTCACGACCGGTGGCAACAGCTTCTCGATCCAGGCCGTGCCGACGCCCTGCACGATCAGGCCGATCACGGCATAGACCGCGCCGCAGGCAATGATGCCGCCGAGCGCGACGCCGATATTCGGGTTGGGGCCGGAGCCGGCATAGCCGGTCGCAGCGATGACGACGCCGATGAAGGCGAAGGAGGAGCCCAGATAGCTCGGCAATTGCCCGCGCGTGATCACGAAGAACAGCAGCGTCGCGATGCCAGAGAAGAAGATCGCGACGTTCGGGTCGAAGCCCATCAGCACCGGCGCCAGCACGGTCGAGCCGAACATGGCGACGACATGCTGCAGGCCCGCCACCACCGTCTGGCCGGTCGGCAGCCGCTCGTCCGGCATCACGGCGCCAGAGGTTTTCAGGGTCCAGTTCGGAAAATAGCCCATCGGCATCGCGCTCCCCAGGGTCGCCGGGGGAGCGACCGCACCGGAAGCGCAGATGAAAGCAAAAACCGAGCCGGCGCCAGATCGCGCCGGCGTCATCCACCGGAATCGAAGGGCGGTGAGCGTGGCAGCAGCCACGCGGTCATCCCGTGCGCGCTGCGGCGCGCAGTGCCGCTGCGCAGACACGGGACCGTTGGCAGAAAGAGGCGCCCTTACGGATACCGCCAGGGTAGGAGCCTCACGAGGCACGCGGTCCCGTGTCTGCGCGGCAGCGTTTCACGCTGCAGCGCGCACGGGATGACGCCCCTTCCCAAGGGCGCTTCCGCGCCGACGCTCATTATTTACTCCGCCGCCTGCGCGTGCAGGCGGCCGCCTCGCGCGATCAGCTTGTTGAGCGCAGCCAGATAGGCCTTGGCTGAGGCGACCAGCGTGTCCGGATCGGCGCCGCGGCCGCTGACGGACGAGCCGTCGCGCGCGAGGCGCACCGTCACCTCGGCCTGCGCGTCCGTGCCTTCGGTCACGGCATGGACGTCGTAGAGTTCCAGCGTCACCTCATGCGGGGCAATCGCCTTGATCGCGTTGAAGATGGCGTCGATCGGCCCGTTGCCCTCGACCTCCTCGGTGACGAGCTTGCCCTCGACATTCAGCCTCATGGTCGCGCGCTGCGGGCCGCGCGTGCCGGCGATCACGGTCAGCGATTCCAGCTTGATGCGGTCATGGGCGGTTGCGATGTTCTCGTCGACCAGCGCCTCGATATCCTCGTCGTAGACATGCTTCTTGCGGTCGGCCAGCGCCTTGAACCGGGTGAAGGCGTCCTCGAGCTGGTTGTCGCCCAGATCGTAGCCCATCTCCTTCAGCTTCGAGCGGAAGGCGGCCCGGCCGGAATGCTTGCCCATCACCAGCGAGGTCTTGGTCACGCCGACCGATTCCGGCGTCATGATCTCGTAGGTGGTGTTGTTCTTCAGCATGCCGTCCTGGTGGATGCCGCTTTCATGCGCGAAGGCGTTCCGGCCGACGATCGCCTTGTTGTACTGCACCGGGAAGGAGCAGGCGGAAGAGACCGCCTTCGAGATGCGCATCAATTGCGAGGCGTCGATGCCGGTGTCGTAAGGCAGTACGTCGCCGCGTACTTTCAGCGCCATCACGATCTCTTCCAGCGAGGCGTTGCCGGCGCGCTCGCCGATGCCGTTGACCGTGCACTCGACCTGCCGCGCGCCGCCCTCGATGCCGGCCAGCGAATTGGCGACGGCCAGGCCCAGGTCGTTATGGCAATGCACCGAGAAGACCGCCCTGTCGGCGTTCGGCACCCGCTCGCGGATCGACCTGAACATGAAGCGATATTCGTCCGGCGTGGCATAGCCGACCGTATCGGGCAGGTTGATCGTGGTGGCGCCGGCCTTGATCGCGGTCTCGACCGCGCGGCAGAGATAGTCGATCGGCGTGCGGGTGGCGTCCATCGCCGACCACTCGACATCCTCGACCAGGTTGCGCGCCTGCGTCACCGTGGCGGAGATGATCTCCAGCACCTGTTCCTGCGTCTTGCGCATCTGGTGCTCCAGATGGATCGGCGAGGTCGAGACGAAGGTGTGGATGCGCGGCTTCACCGCATGGCGCACCGCTTCGCCTGCTCGGGCGATATCGGCGCTGATGGCGCGGGCCAGGCCCGCAACCGTCGCGCGCTTCAGGCGGCTGGCGATCGCGGACACCGCCTCGAAATCGCCGTCGGACGCGATCGGAAAGCCGGCCTCGATGATGTCGACGCCCATCGCGTCGAGCGCATCGGCGATCTCCAGCTTCTCCTCGAATGTCATGGTGGCGCCGGGGCACTGCTCGCCATCGCGCAATGTGGTGTCGAAGATCAGGACGCGGTCTTTGCCGGCGGGCTTCTGCACGGAGCCGGTCTGTGTCTGATAGGTCATGGTTCTGCTTCCGGGTGTCGGCGCGCCGCGGAATTCTGGGAAGGGCGGGCGCTGGGTTCTCTGTCGGCGGTTCTCGTCAATCCCCTGAGCGCCCAGGCAGCATGCCCGGCCGGCCCTCAGGGGCAGCTAAGGAGAAGCAGGCCGAGAAGCGAGAACAGGGCGCGAGCGAGGGGAGCGCGAGCGCGCATGCCGACGAGCTGCGCGGCGGCGCAGTCCTTCGTCAGGTCATGGCGGGCGGTCGAAACCACAGGCGTTCCTCAAATCGACGGACAGGATGTAACCGAAGCACGGGGCGAAGCGCAAGCATGTGTCGCATGCCGATTTGAGCGAAGAACAGACAGCGTCTGTGAATTAGAATGGCGGGGCGCGATTCGGCCGGCGGTCGCGCCAGGATGGAGACCGGCCTGAACTGCCGGAGCGCTGCGCCATGATGCGCTATGACCGCCCTGTCATCGGCCTCGCCTTCTGCCTGTCGGGGCTTGCAGGCTTCGTGGATGCGCTCGGCTTCCTCAGCCTCGGCGGCTTCTTCGTCTCCTTCATGAGCGGCAACACCACGCGCTTCGCCATCGAGCTCGCCGGCCGTCATGCCGGCGGCATCTTGCTCGCCATGACGATCCTCGGGCTCTTCGTCCTCGGCGTCGTCGGCGGCTCGCTCGCTGGTCATTTTGCGAAACGCCAGCGCAAGGCGGCCGTGCTGGCCTTCGTCACGCTCGCGCTGCTGATCTCGGCCGGCCTCGATTCGATCGGGTTCGGCATGGCCGGCGCTGGCGTGCTCGCCATGGCGATGGGCGCTGAGAACAGCGTATTCCAGCGCGACGGCGAAGTCACGATCGGCCTGACCTACATGACCGGCACGCTGGTGAAGATGGGCCAGCGCATTGCCGGCGCCCTGCTCGGCGGACCGAAGCTCGCCTTCCTGCGCCATTTCGTACTCTGGCTCGGTCTGCTCAGCGGCGCGATCGCCGGCGCGGTCGCGCATGGCCGCATCGGGCTCGATGCGATCTGGCTGGCGGCCGGCGCAGCCGCCCTCTTCACCCTCGTCGCGCTGTTCATGCCCGAGCGCGACTGACCGGAGCTTTGCCGCGTCGAAGGAATCGGTCATGTTCCGCCCACGATCAGCCGGAGCTTTCCCGATGCGCGCCTCAATCGTCCTCGTCCCGGCCTTCGCCGCGTTCCTGCTCTCGGCCTGCCAGACGCCGTCCGGCAGCGCGCCCCCGGCTCCGCCGCCGTCGCAGGCTGCGCCTGGCGTAACGCCGAACACCTTCCGCATGCCGTCGGGCACCGGCTGCTCCGGCGAGGTCGAGCGTTTCCAGGCGGTGATCGACAACGACCTCGACACCGGCCACACCACCAAGAGCGTGCATGACCGGGTCAGCGGCGAGATTTCGCGCGCCCGCTCGACCTGCTCGGCCGGCAACGACGCGGGCGCCGTCGGCCAGCTCAAGGCGACCAAGGCGAAGTTCGGTTATCCCGGCTGAATGAGGCTCGTCATGCTCGGGCTTGACCCGAGCATCTCGGAAACCAGCGCCCTCCCGGCACGAGGTTCTCGGGTCGAAGCCTTGCTTCGCCCGAGAATGACGTAGAGCGGTTACGCCGCCAGCCCGCGCTTCTCCAGTAGCGCGTCCGGCGTCGGCAGCCGTCCCCGGAACAGCGTGTAAGCCTCCGCCGCGTCACGCGTATCGCCAGCCGAATAGATGTAGCGCTTCAGCTTCTCGGCCACGGCTGGCGAGAATACGTCGCCGGTCTCGGTGAAGGCGTTGAAGGCGTCGGCATCCATCACCTCCGACCAGAGATAGCTGTAATAGCCGGCCGAATAGCCGTCGCCCGAGAAGACATGGGTGAAATGCGGCGTGCGGTGGCGCATGGTGATCTCCGCGGGCATGCCGATCCGAGCGAGCTCCGCCGCCTCGAAGGCAAGCGGATCGACTTCTGCCGGCGCCTCCAGCGAATGGAAAGCGAGGTCGACCAGCGCCGAGGAGGTATATTCCACCGTGGCGAAACCCTGGTTGAAGGTCTGGGCCTTCTCGATCTTCTCGATCAGCACCTCGGGGATCGCCTCGCCGGTCTCGGCATGGTGGCAGTATTCCCGCATCACCTCGCGCGCCAGGAACCAGTGCTCGTAGAGCTGCGAAGGCAATTCGACGAAATCGCGCGCGACCGACGTCCCCGCGAGCGAGCCATAGGTCACATCCGAGAGCAGGCCGTGCAAGGCATGGCCGAACTCGTGGAACAGCGTGCGCGCATCGTCGAGCGAGAGCAGCGCCGGCTTGCCCTCGGCCGGCTTGGCGAAATTGCAGACATTGACGATGATCGGCCGGGTCTCGCCATCGAGCTTGCGCTGGCCGCGGAAGGCGCTCATCCAGGCGCCCGAACGCTTCGAGGCCCGGGCGAAGTAATCGCCGACGAACAGGCCGATATGGCGCCCGCTCGCGCTCTCCGTCACCTCGAAGATGCGCACGTCGGGGTGATAACCCTGAAGCTCCGGACGTTCGGCGAAGGACAGCCCGAACAGCTTTCCGGCGACGTCGAAGGCCGCCTGCCGGACACGGTCGAGCTGAAGATATTGCTTCAGCACGGCCTCATCCAGCGCATAGGTCTTCTGCCGGACCTTCTCGGCATAATGACGCCAATCCCAGGGCCGGATCGGGCCGTTCTCGCCCTCGTCCTGCGCTAAGGCCGCGAGATCGGCCGCCTCGCGCGCCGCGCGCGCCTTGGCCGGCTTCCAGACCAATTCCAAGAGTCCGCGCACATGCTCCGGCGTCTTGGCCATGGCATCGTCGAGCTTGAAATGCGCGAAGGTCGGATAGCCCAGAAGCTTCGCTTTCTCGGCCCTGAGCTTCACCATCTCGGCCACGATCGCGCGGTTGTCGCTCTCGCCGCCATTCTCGCCGCGCTTGCTCCAGGCGATGAAGGCTTCCTCGCGCAGGTCGCGACGCGTCGAGAAGGTCAGGAAGGGCTCGATGATCGAGCGCGACAGCGTCACCGCATGCTGGCCGGGCTTGCCCCGGTCGGCGGCGGCGCGTGCCATCGCCGCCTTTACGAACTCCGGCAAGCCCGCAAGTCCTGCCTCGTCGGCGATGAACAGTGCATAGGAGGATTCGTCCTTCAGCACGTTCTGGCTGAACTGCGTGCCGAGCCCCGCCAGCCGCTCGTTGATCGCGGCGAGGCGCTTCTTGTCTTCGGCATTCAGCTTCGCGCCCGAGCGGATGAAGCCCTTGTAGCTCCGCTCAAGCAGGCGCGCCTGCTCCGGATTCAGCCCTAGCGCGTCCCGCTTCGCATCGACTGCATCGACGCGTGCGAAGAGCCCCTCGTCCATCATGATCGCCGACCAGTGCCGCGAGGAGATCGGCGACATCTCGCGCTCGATCGCCTGCAGCGCCTCGTTCGTATCGGCACCGGTCAGGTTGTAGAATACGCCGCCGACGCGGCTGAGCGCCCGCCCTGCCCGCTCCAGCGCCTCGATCGTGTTGGCGAAATCGGGCTCCGCCTTTTCCGTGACGATTGCTGCGATCTCGGCCTTGTGCTTGGCCAGCGCCGCATCGAAGGCCGGGCGGATATGCTCGGGCTTGATCGCGGCGAAGGGTGGCAGCCTGAACGGCGTCTCCCAGCGCGTCGCGAAGGGGTTTTCGGCCGGCAGCGGCAAGGCCTCGGGACAGGCGGTCTCGACAGAACTCATCGGGTCACTTTCGCGTAACAGGCAGGGGTCACTTGCCGTCGAAGATATGTGCGAGATAGCGGCGCATGAAGGGCGGCATGTCGTGCTTTTCGGTCTCGGCGAGATCGCGCACGACGACGATGTCGGAGAGCTCCTCCTCTTCGAGGTCCTTCATCCGCTCCAGCATCAGCGCCCGTGCCTCGTCCGCCGGCAGATCGATCCGGACCTCGCGCATGAAGGCGATGCGGCCCTGCTCGACCAACGCCGTCCAGCCCTCGCCGACCTGAAGCTCCTCGACGCGCAAGCCCGTCTCCTCGCCGAGCTCGCGCGTGACGCTGCCGGCGAGGTCGAGCGTGCCGTCGGGCCGGACATCCTCGCGATCAGGCGTACCAGCGGCGAAATAGACCTTGCCGGCATTGGCGGTGTGCTCGCCCATCTTCCCGCAGAGGAAGGCGCCGTCATTGGCCCTGAGCGCCGCCATGGCGAAACCGTTGCGGATGGCAGGGCCGGGATAGCCGACATCACGCCAGGTCAGGAAGGCGGCATAGTCCACCTCGAAATAGCCGGCCTCGAACACGCCGTCGCGGATCGCGGCGCGATGCTGAAGCATGACGCGACCGTTGAACATGCTCGGCTTTCCGGCGCTGATGCCAGCCCAATGCGCGGTGATCTTCTCCGCATTCTCGTGTGCGAAGGCCCAATCATAGGCTTCGATTCTGGCATCGACCCGCGACAGCCGGACGATCGTACCGTTCTCGACGCCGTCTATCACAGCAGCACGCCCTCGCTGACGACGACGGCCGAGCCGCCGATCCGCGCCGAGACCAGCGCACCGCCACGCACGCTCAGCTCCAGTGTGATCTGCGACGGCCGGCCCATCTCGTAGCCCTGCTCGATAACCAGGCGGTGATCGCCATCCTCCGGCTTGTCAAAGGCCATGATCGCGCCGGCAAACGCCGCGACCGCCGAACCCGTCGCCGGGTCCTCGACGACGCCTGCGCCCGGCCAGAACATGCGCGCGTGGTAATTGTGCCCGATCTCGGCGGTCTCCCGGCAATAGACGAAGGCGTTGCCGTTCGGCGTCGCCGCCATGATGCGCTCGAAAGTCCCCGCGACCCCCGCCTTGGCGACGGCCTCACGGCTCGCGACCGGCACCATCGTATAGGCAACACCCGCCGAGAAGGCGCTCGGTCGGTGCGCGTCGAAGCCGAGATCGGCCGGGTCGAGCCTGAGCGCTTCCGCCAGTTGCACGTTCGCGACCGGCTGCTCCAGAGTTTCCGGCAGGCGCGGCAGCGTGAAGGTGGCGTGCCCCGCATGGCTGCCCTTGATCGAGACAGCGCAGGAAACCGGCCCGACCTTCTCCTCCAGCACCAGCATGTCGGCTGGCTTGCCCTCGGCTTCGTCGTTGAGCGCGAGCCAGACCGCCGTGCCGACCGTCGGATGGCCGGCAAAGGGCAGCTCGCCACCCGGCGTGAAGATGCGGACGGAAGCGCGATGCTCCGGCTTCTCCGGCGGGGCGACGAAGACCGTCTCGGACAGGTTGAACTCCCGAGCGATGGCCTGCATCGCGTCGGTATCGAGCCCCTCCGACTGGAGCACCACCGCCAGCGGGTTGCCGGCATGGCGGCGCGTGGTGAAGACATCGAGCGTGACGAAGCGGCGTTTCATCGGGATCACCCCTGGGGTATTTCGAGATCGATGGTGAGCGGGCAATGGTCGGAGGCCTTGGGCCGGTCCCAGCCGACGCGCGGATAGCGGTCCGCGCAGGTAGCCAGCTTCGCCATCGAGCGGTCCGGTTCACGCGGATCGAGCGGCACGCGGTAAGGCAGCCCATGCCGGATCATCTGCATGGCCGGACGGGGATTGGCTGCCGCCAGCGCAGGCGAGAGCAGGATATGGTCGAGCGGCATATGGCTGTCGACCAGCCTCTCCTCGCGCTCCGACCAATAGCGCCGGAAATGCGTCCAGCGCTCATGCGCCGGCAAGGTCTCCATCGGATCGACGGCGAAATCGTCGAGCAGAGGCTCGATGCCGCTGGCCCCCTCGTCGACGATTTCGGCGCGCGGCCCGAGGCTATGGCGATAGCCGTTGAGATCCCCGAGCACGATCCAGTTGGTCTCGCGCCAGCCGCCGCCGAAACGCTGTTGGATCAGCCAGCGCACGGCGCGCGCCTCGGCCCGGCGCACCGGCAGCGTCGCCGCCCGCCCATCCTCGCGGCCATTGTTCATCGACTTGAAATGGCAGCCGAAAAGGCTGAGGCGGCGTCCGGCGAAGGACAGCTCCACCTCCAGGCAATCGCGCGCGAAGACCTTAGCCTGCGGCCCGATGCCGAAAAGCGCGAGCTCGCGGTCATGCACGCCCGCCTGCGCGAAGGTCAGGTCCTTGTGCGAACGCACCGTGACCTGCCCCTGTCCGAACAGGTCGCGCCGCGCCGCGAAGCCGATATCGATATTCCGCCGGTCATTGCCATCGAGCAGCGTGAAATGGCCGTAGCGATGGTCGGCGATGCGGTGGACATAGTTCGCGAAAAAAGCTTGGAGGCTCGCAAGCGAATCGACCTCCTGCAGCATCCAGAGATCCGCCCCGGACTCGGCGATGGCGAGCGCCGTCATCTGGCGCTTGTCGTCCTCCAGCGCCACCGCGAGCGAGCGTTCCACCGCGTCGCGTTCATCGGCACGCGGGAAATGGAACAGCGACATCGCGGCGTCCGTCTCGGCGCGCCCGCCTGCCTCGAAGCGATGGCGCGTCAGCAGATTCTCGACATTGAAGGTGCCGACGCGCAGCTTCATCGCGATACGCTCAGATCGCTTCCGGCTCGAAGACCTGCGAGGGCGTGACGAACTCGTCCTGCGCCGCCACCGTCAGAATCTCGCGCGAACCCGCCTCCTTCGTGCGCTTCAGCAAACCGTAGATCGAGGACGCCGCCTTGGAGAGCGCAGCCGCAGCCGATTCCTCGCGCAGGTAATGGGTGAAGAACAGGGCCGCTATCGCATCGCCCGCACCGTTGACGCTGACATCGAGCTTCGGCGTCCGCACCCGCCAGGTGCCCTTCGCATCGGCCGCCATCAGGTCGATCGAGTCGCCCGGCGTTTCCTCGGTCACGAGCGAGGTCACCATCACTACCTTCGGGCCGGCGTCGCGCAGGGCCTCGACCGCACGATGCGCATCGGCGATCGTCTTGATCTCGACATCGGTCAGCAATTCCAGCTCGAACTGGTTGGGCGTCACGATATCCGCAGCCGGCACCGCCTGTTCGCGCATGAATTCAGGGATGCCCGGCCGCACGAAGACGCCGCGCCCGACATCGCCGATGACGGGATCGCAGCAATAGAGCGCCTTGGGATTGGCCGCCCGCACCCGCTCCACGGCGGAGAGGATGGCATGGCCGATATCGGCCGAGCCCATATAGCCGGAGATCACGCCGTCGCAGCTCGCAAGCACGCCGCGCTCGGCGATGCCCTCCATCACCTCGTCGATCATGCCGCCATCGAAGACGCGGCCCTTCCAGCTGCCATAGCCCGTATGGTTCGAAAACTGCACCGTATGGATCGGCCAGACATCGACGCCGAGCCGCTGCATCGGAAAGGTCGCGGAGGCGTTGCCCACATGGCCATAGGCGACATGGGACTGGATCGAGAGAATATTCATGGTCCGAAGCGATACCCCGTTCGCGGTGGGACCGCGAACCTAACCGCTCTCACACGAGGCGCAAATCGAAAGCGGTGAAGCGATCCATCGTTCGCGCAGAGGGGCTATTCCCGCGGTGCGATGTTGGCCATGGTCGTGGTCAGGACATAGCGCAGGCCTTCCGGCCGGTAGTCCAGTTCGACCTCGCCATGGAATTTCTGCGCCATGACGCGCTCCACCAGCCGCGAGCCAAAACCCTGCCGCCGCGGCTTGGCGACGGGCGGTCCGCCGCTCTCGATCCATTCGAAGCGGAAGGCATCCTCGCTCTGCGGCCGGCCGACGGACCAGCGGATCACAACCTCGCCGCTCTCGACCGAAAGCGCACCGTACTTGACCGCATTGGTCGCGAGTTCGTTGGCAGCCAGCGCCAGCGTCATCGCCTGGTCGGCCGTCAATTGCAGCGGCGGCCCCTCGACGTGGATCGTGCCGATATCCGAGCGATGCGGCGCCAAAGCCCCGTCGATGACAGCCCGGATCGGCGCGCTGCTCCAGCTTGACCGGGTCAGGATGTTGTGCGCCTCGCCGAGCGTTGCGATGCGGTCGCTCAGGATCGACTGCGCCTCCTCCAGCGTTTCGGCCGAGCGGAAGGTCTGGCTGGCGATCGCCGCGATCATCGCCAGCGTGTTCTTCATGCGGTGGGCTAGCTCGGCATTGAGCAGGCGGCCGTTGCGCTCCGCCTCCATCTTGCCGGTCGTTTCCATCACCGTGTCGATGATGCCGAGAACCCGGCCGTTCTCGTCGCGGATCGGGCTATAGCAGAAGGTGAACCAGACCTCTTCCGGGTGGCCGTAGCGGTCGATGGTGAGCGGAAAATCTTCGATGAAGATCGCCTCGCCTGCGAACGCGTTATCGACCAGCGGGCCGATATCGTCCCAGACCTCAGCCCAGACGTCGCGGAACGAACGCCCGAGCGCGCAGGGCTTGTCGCCGAGGATCGGGCGGAAGGCATCGTTGTGGATCGTGATCAGGTCCGCGCCCCAGACGATGCATTTGGGAAACCGCGAATTGACCATCATGCCGACCGCGATCTTCAGCGCGGCAGGCCAGCCGGAAATCGGCCCCAGCGGCGTCGTGTTCCAGTCATGCTCGCGGATGGCGGCGGCCATATCGCCGCCGCCATCCAGAAAGGCTGTATCGCCGCTCACGATGTTCCCCCAGCGCGAATCGGCGCAACATGCACAAAACGCAGAACGGGCGCGACGTCAAAAGACAGGCGCCGCGTTTCCGCCCACAATCAAGAGCCGGAGGCGGCCTTCTTGGCGAAGCTGTCGATGAAGGTCTTCGTCAGGTCGACATTGGAGTTGGTCAGCTCGGGGTCGAGCAGCTTGAGCGAATCGTACATGCTCTTCATCGCGTCAGGCGTCGCGATGCCAGTGCGCGAATAGCTCTCCTGCGAGTTCTTGACCGCGCGGATATAGAGCGGCTTGTCGCCGAGCAGGTACTCTTCCGGCACCAGCGCCGCGACATCCTCGGGCTTCGCCGTCTCCAGCCATTTCAGCGACTTCATCAGCGCATTGACCAGCTTCTGGGTCGTGACCGGGTTCTTCTCGGCGAAATCGTTCTTGAGATAGAGCACGGCCGCCGGGTTCGAGCCGCCGAACAGGGCCTTGGTGCCGGCTTCGGTGCGGGTGTCGATCAGCGAGACGATGTCGCCATCGGCCTCAAGCTTCGAGGTGACCGGGTCGAGATGCGAGATCACGTCGACCTGCTTCTGCTTGATCGCCGCGACCGCGCTCGCACCGGCACCGACGCCGATGATCGCGGCATCGGTCGCCTTCAGCCCGGCCTTGACCATAGCGTATTGCGCCGTCAGGGCCGTCGAGGAGCCTGGCGCCGTCACGCCGATCTTGAGGCCCTTGAAGTCCGCCGCCGACTTCACCTTGTCGGCGAGGTCCTTGCGCACGGCGATGGTGATGGCCGGGAAGCGCCCAAGCTCGATCACTGCGCGAATGTCCTGGCCCTTGGCCTGCATGCGGATGGTGTGCTCATAGGCACCGGTCACAACATCGACGGAACCGCCGACCAGCGCCTGCAGCGACTTGGCGCCGCCGCCGAAATCGTTGATCTCGACGTCCAGCCCCTGCTCCTTGAAGAAACCCTTCTTCTCCGCGACCGTCAGCGGGAGATAGTACAGGAGCTGCTTGCCGCCGACGCCCAGCGTGAGCTTCGGCTTCTCGGCGTTCTGGGCCAAGGCCGGGGCGGTCCAGGCCGCCAGCGCGAGGCCGGCCGCCAGCATCAGATGTCTGCGGTTCATCGGGGTTCCTTCCCTGCGGATGCTTCGTTTTGAAAGCGTTGTTGCCGCAGTTGTAGTGAGTAGCCGGCAGCCCGCCAACCCCGCCTTGCGTATGGGCCGGAATGCTCAGTGCAGGATGCGGCTCGTATAGAGCGCAATCGCGAGACAGGCCGCCGCGATCCCCAGCAACACCCAACTCGCCCGCGTCGGGTTCTCCAGCGCCGCCTCCGAAGGATTGGCCGGGTCGTAATGCACCTCGACCTTGGCACCCAGCGGGTAACGCCCGACGATCTTGTCCGCAACGGCGCGCGAGCCGGACATCTCCAGCCCGACCGCGACCTGCCGGCTGGCATAGCTTTGGCCAGCCACCTCGTAACGGAACTCCACGATCGGCACATAGGTGCGGTGCCTGGAGCCGGAATCCAGCGAGCCGCGCTCCTCGACCCGGCTCTCGACCACCTCGCCCGGGACGACCGGCCAGGCATTGGCGCGGCTGAGACGCCGACGATAGGCCAGGAAGAAGGCGAGCGCCGCGAGCCCGAAGCCCGCGGCGAAGAGCGTCACCGGCACATCCGCATCGGGCGCCACCGAGCGCAAGGCGGCCGGCCCGTAGGCGTAGGCCCAGTAGATGCAGCCGCCGATCCCTCCGAAGAAGGCGATCACCCCGCCGCAGCCTTTGACGATGCCCTTCGGCGCATCGCGCTCCAGCACGTTGCTGTCAGGATCGGCCGGGTCGTAATAGACCGTGACCGTCGCCCCGACCGGGTAGCGTTTCAGCGCCTCGTCGGCGAAGGGGCCGCTGACATTGCCGAGGCTGACGCGGTTGCCCTGATAATTCCGGCCCCGCACCGCGAAGCTGTAAGCGACATCCGGCACGTTCTCGGTCCTGCCGATCTCGTTGCCCGCCGGCGGGCTGCGGCTCGCCATGCGCGAGCGGATGATTCGCCCCGGTGCCTGCGCCCAGTCCTTCGCCCGCCGCACCTTGAGGACGCCGTTGACGATCAGGGCGATCAGCATCACCGCCATCGGCAGGAAGATCAGCGCAACGGGGCCAAAGGCCGAATTCGCGAATGGCAGGCTGTCCTTCCAGCTCTCCGGCAGCTCCGCGATCACGAAGAGCAGCGCAATCGACGCGATGACCGCGATGATCGCCCAGACTGGCGGCTCGCCCCGCGCCTCTGCCGCTTTCCTGCCGGTAGACCTGCGCTGCCAGATGCCATCATCGCGCCAGCCGGTCTCGCCGCTGAGATAAGCCAGCAGCACCGTCTTCAGCGCTGCGGCATCGACCGGATCGGCTGCATCGAAGCGGTTCTTGCCGTCATGATAGGTCAGCCGGAATTGTCCGCGGCCCTTGCCGAAGGCTTCGATATCGCCGTCATCGTCGGATAGATTGAGGCACCAATCGGCCTCGCCGCGATAGCCGTCGACCGCGGCGATAACATCCGCCGGCTTGGGTGCCTCGGTGATGCGGTCATTGACGTCGAGTTCCATGACCCGTCCCCGCCAGCGCTCGGCCGAGCATGATCCTGCCCGGCCCGGCGATCAAGCGGAGATGACGTAAGAGCATCGGGCCGAAAAGTGGGACGCAGTTTTCGGAAAAATCCGATGCTGAGACAAAACTACGTCGTGGTCGTCGAGCTCTGCCCCGGCCGCCAGACCAGCAACCGCTTCTCGACCACGGTCACAGCTGAGTCGATGGCGATGACGAAGATCGCCAGGATCAGCATGCCCGCGAAGACGCCGGTGACGTCGAACACGCTCTCGGCCTCGTGGATCTTGTAGCCGAGCCCGGCGGAGGAGCCGAGATACTCGCCGACCACCGCGCCGACCAGCGCGAAGCCGACAGAAGTGTGCAGCGAGGAGAACATCCAAGTCAGGGCCGAGGGCCAATAGACGTGCTTGAAGAGCTGGCGCTCGTTCATGCCGAGCATGCGGGCATTGGCCAGGATCGTCGGCGAGACCTCGCGCACGCCCTGATAAACATTGAAGAACACGATGAAGAAGACCAGCGTGAAGCCGAGCGCGACCTTCGACCAGATGCCGAGCCCGAACCAGAGCGCGAAGATCGGCGCCAGCACGACGCGCGGCAGGGCGTTCGCCGCCTTGATATAGGGGTCGAACACGGCCGAGAGCAGCTCGCGCCGCGCGAAGGCGAAGCCGAACAGGATGCCGGCCAGCGAGCCGATGACGAAGGCGAGCACGGTCTCGGTCAGGGTGATGCCGAGATGGTAATATATGTCCCCGCTGGTCAGCTGCTTGAAGGTGCGCGTCAGCACGGCTGATGGCGTCGAGAAGAAGAACTGCATCGTCTTGACGTCGCCAAACAGGCTCGTGGTCGTCACCACATGCCAGATGGCGAGGAAGATCAGCATCACCAGGATCTGCAGCGAGATGAGCTTCATGCGCTTCATGACGCGTCTCCGCCGACGAGCTCGCGCCCCTCGCCCATCGCATAGGCCTTCTGCACCTCGACGCGCAGCGAGGCCCAGATATCGCGATGGATCTCGTGGAAGGCCTTCTCCAGACGGATATCGGCGATGTCGCGCGGGCGCGGCAGATCGACCTTGTAATCGGCGACGATCCCCGCCGCAGGCCCGGCCGACATCACCACGACCCGGTCGGAGAGCGCGATCGCCTCTTCCAGATCGTGGGTCACGAACATCAGCGCCTTGCGGTCGCGCGACCAGAGATCGAGCAGCAAATTGCCCATGATCTGCCGGGTCTGCGCGTCGAGCGGCCCGAAGGGCTCGTCCATAAGCAGAATCTCGGGATTGCGGATCAGCATCTGCGCCAAGCTGACGCGCTTGCGCTGCCCGCCGGAGAGCATGTGCGGATAGCGGTCGACGAAAGTCCTTAAGCCGACGCGGCCTAGCCATTCGCGCGCGCGCTGATCGGCCTCGCGCTCGGGCACGCCCATCGGCTCCAGCGCGACCTTGACGTTCTCCAGCGCCGTCTTCCACGGCATCAAGGCGTCTTGCTGGAAGAGATAGCCGGCGCGCCGGTTCAGCCCCGAAAGCGGCTTGCCGAAGATGCCGACCGAGCCGGCCGACGGCGCAAGCAGGCCGGCGGCCGCATTCAGCAGCGTGGACTTGCCGCAGCCGGTCGGCCCGACGATCGAGACGAACTCGCCGGGATGAACCTTGAGATCGATGCCCTTGACCGCCTGGTAGCGGCCGCCATCGGCGAGATGGAAGGTGATGTCGACGCCGCCGAGCGCCACAGCCGGATCGCCTGACGAAACCGCTCCTGAGCCCGCATGCACATGCGGGCGATCCTGCAACGCCATGAAATTCGTTTCCTCGCGGGTGCGGGCTTGGCGCCCGGCCGTCAGCTTTTCGCGTTGCCGGAATTAATAGGCGATCGTCAGGGGAAGGCAACGCCCTGCCCTGCGGCGGCCCGCCGCTTGCATCGTGCTGGTGACCCGGCCATATGGCGAGACCGACCCGACCCCGCAGGAGCCGAGCCGAACGCCATGGCCGAACTCGAACAAGCCATGAAGGCGCTCGTCGACTTCATGCAGACGCATCAGCAATGGGCGATTCCGATCGTCTTCGCCGTCGCCTTCGCCGAATGCGTCGCGATTCTCTCCTGGTTGGTGCCGGCGACCGTCTTCTTCACCACTTTCGGTGCCGTCGCCGGTGCCTCGGGTCTCAATCTCGTGCCGCTGGCGCTCGCCGCCTCGCTCGGCGCGGGCAGCGGGTTCTGGGTGTCTTATATCGCCGGAATCTACCTGGGGCCCCGCGTCCACGAGTACTGGCCTTTCCGGAACAATCCGCAATTGCTCGACCGCGGCCATGCCTTCTTCGAGAAATGGGGCATCGCCAGCATCCTGATCGGCCATTTCTTCGGGCCGTTGCGGGCCGTCATCGCCATCGTCGCCGGCATCGTCGCGATGCCCTCCTGGCAGTTCCAGCTCGCCAACTGGCTGGCGTCCTTCGCCTGGGGCTTCAGCCTGCTTTATGCCGTCGGGCGCATCAGCGAATTCCTCGCCCGCTGAGCGCGCCGCAAACCTGACTGCCCGGTGAACGCGGCATTCGGGGATCGTTCAAACCGAAAGGCGCTTCTTCACGTCGTCGCATCGCGGCACGCCACCACGGCGAGCCCGGCGCGACACGCTGAACGGCCCCGCGCCGCCAGCGTCGTCCGGCGGAGGGGCCCGGCCCCGGCGGATGCTACGTTTCCGGGCCGACCCACGAGGTCCTAAGTCATGACGATGTCTCGTTTCCTCATCCCCCTCGTTGCGCTTGCCGCCATGGGTGGCCAGGCCTTCGCCCAGACCGCGACGCCGGCTCCCTCCGCCGCCAAGCCGGCCGCGCCCGTCACCGCGCCTGCGGCACCCGCCACGCAGGCCGCTCCGGCCGCGAAGCCCGCAACCCCAGTCGCGGCCCAGCCCGCCGCCGCCCAGGCCAAGAAGATCAACATCAACACCGCGACCGCCGCCGAGCTCGATACGCTCAAGGGCATCGGCGAGGCCCGCTCCAAGAAGATCATCGAGGAGCGCGGCAAAGCGAAGTTCAAGGATTTCGCCGACCTCGTGAAACGCGGCACCCTGCCGTCCAATGTCGAGGCCGAAATCAAGGACAAGATCACCTTCTGATCGGTGCATCCCAGTGGAAAAGCCTCCGGCGCCAGGCGCCGGAGGCTTCGTCAGTTCAGATGCGGAAAGCGGTTCGGTCAGACCAGCCCGACGATCACCGCCAGCATCATCGCCAGCGACAGCGCCATCACGACGCGGATCGCCACAGGCGTTTCCAGAATACGCAGATGTTCCATCACGGCCTCCCCTTCATCGGGCAAACACGAACGGTTTTCGCAAACTTAGTAGACCAGCTTCTCCACCGCGAACCACGCGATCGTCACGAGCACGAGCCCGCCGGTCAGCACCATCAGCACTGGCCGGCCAAGAAAGCCTTGTCGTGCCTCGATCGGCGTCTCGACCGCGGGATCGGCATTGCTGTGATCGTCGGCACGCATCGGCGGAATCGGATCGCCGCCGCGGGCCTTGTCCAGATCCTCGACCGGCACTCTGGGTCGGGTATCGACCGTCATGACCGTCTCCTTGAGGTCTCGCAAACCCTGTTGGGCCTGCACCGCAAGAGGAACGCCGTCCCCGCGGGACGGTTCCAGCCAGCCCGCTGAAAGCAGACAGGCGGCAGCTTCTCAGCCACCGCCCGCGCGGAACAATATCGTTTTATATCAGTCGATTACCGGGCATTCCGGAATCAGATCCGGAACGTCTTGAATCAATCTGGGAAGCCCGCACAGACCGTCGCCGGCACGGGCTCGCGCCAATCAGTTCTTGGTCTTGTCGACCAGGGCCTTGGCCTTGATCCAGGGCATCATGTCGCGCAGCTTGGCGCCGACTTCCTCGATCGGATGAGCGGCGTAGCGGGCGCGGGTCGCCTTGAACGAGGTCTGGTTGACCTTGTTCTCGAGCATCCAGTCGCGGGTGAACTTGCCCGACTGGATGTCGGTCAGCACGCGCTTCATCTCGGCCTTGGTCTCGGCCGTGATGATGCGCGGGCCGGTGACGTACTCGCCGTACTCGGCGGTGTTCGAGATCGAGTAGTTCATGTTGGCGATGCCGCCTTCGTAGATCAGGTCCACGATCAGCTTCACCTCGTGGAGGCACTCGAAATAGGCCATTTCGGGGGCGTAGCCGGCCTCGGTCAGCGTCTCGTAGCCGGCCTTGATCAGCTCGACCAGGCCGCCGCAGAGCACGACCTGCTCGCCGAACAGGTCGGTCTCGCATTCTTCCTTGAACGTGGTCTCGATGATGCCGGCGCGACCGCCGCCATTGGCCGAGGCGTAGGACAGGCCGAGGTCATGGGCGTTGCCGGTCGCGTCCTGGTGGATCGCGATCAGGGTGGGCACGCCGCCGCCGCGCTGATACTCGGAGCGGACGGTGTGGCCGGGACCCTTCGGGGCGACCATCAGCACGTCGAGGTCCTTGCGCGGCTCGATCAGGTTGAAATGGACGTTGAGGCCGTGCGCGAACAGGAGAGCGGCGCCCTCCTTCATGTTGGCATGCAGCTCGTCGCGATAGATGTCGCCCTGCAGCTCGTCCGGGGTCAGCATCATCATGATGTCCGAGACCTTGGCGGCCTCCGACGGGGTCATCACCTTGAAGCCGGCCTCTTCGGCCTTCTTGCGCGTGGCCGAGCCGGCCTTGAGCGCGATGATGACGTCCTTGACGCCGGAATCGCGCAGGTTGAGCGCGTGCGCATGGCCCTGCGAGCCGTAGCCCACGATGCAGACCTTCTTGCCCTTGATCAGGTTGATGTCGGCATCACGATCGTAATAGACGCGCATGGGTGTCTCCTTTGTCACGCGTTGTTCGTCTTCCGGCCCGGATCGTTGTCCGTTCCGTAGAGGGTGAGAAACTGCTCGGTCGCCCGCTCGGAATCGGCGGCGATCTCGGCCCGGCTCAAGGTCAGCGTGTCGCCGAGCAGAAGCCGGATCTGGACGTCGCGGCCGGCGAGACCGAAGAAGGTGCGGAAGGCCGTCTCGGTATCGTCGAAGGCGAGCAGCCCCGCCTCGCGCCCGGCATCGAGCACCGGCTTCAGGCGCTCCCCGATGGCGAAGCGGCCATTGGCCAGCACGATCGAACCGAGATTGCCGTCGCGCGAGGCAGCCTGGCTGATGCCGATGCGGTTGAGCGCGATCGAGGTCGGCGAGGTAATCACCTCGAGCCAGTTCGCGGCAAAACCCTTCAGGCTCTCGCGCAATGCGCCGGCATCGAGGTTCTGCCGGTCGAAATTGCCCGCCCTCACCTTCGAAGCCTGCCATTGCACGGTCGCCGTCAGCAAGCCGTCGCGGTCGCCGAACCACTTGTAGAGCGTTTCCTTGGAGCAGCTCGCGCGCCGCGCGACCGCGGTCATGGTCAGGCCGCTGCCCTTCTCGACCATCAGGCTCAGCACGGCATCGAGCACGGCCTGCTGGCGCGCTGTCAGCGCCTCGCCTTGCGTCTCTGCGGCAGCCTGCATCATGGGCGGAAAAATCCAGTACCGTACGTTACGGTTCAGGCATCTATCGCAGCAGCGGACGGCCCGCAAGCGTTATTCGCGACTGGCGGTTGGCGGAAGAAGAATTATCTCAGGGCCATCGGAATTCGAGAAGCGGAGCCTATCATGACCCTGCCCAGCGCCCATGGCGTCGTCAGCTTCTGGCGCGAGGCCGGCCCCGAGAAATGGTTCCTCAAGGACGAGGCTTTCGACGCCGAGATCGTCAGGGGCTTCCTGCCGGTCCACGAGGCCGCCGCCGCGGGCAAACTGGCGGAGTGGGAGGAAACCCCGGAAGGTGTCTATGCCCTGCTGATCCTGCTCGACCAGTTCCCGCGCAACATGTTCCGCGGCAGCCCGCGCGCCTTCGCGACCGACGCGCAAGCGGTCGAAGTCGCCGGGCGCGCCATCGCAAAAGGGTTCGATGAGGCCTACCAGCCGCCGGAGAAGCGCTTCTTCTACATGCCTTTCATGCACTCGGAAGGGCTCGCCGATCAGGAGCGCTGCATCGAGCTCTGCGCTGCCGCCGATGATCCCGACGGCGTGAGATATGCCGAGATCCACCGTGACATCATCCGCGATTTCGGCCGCTTCCCACATCGCAACCCGGTGCTCGGGCGCGAGACCACGGCGCAGGAACGCGCCTTCCTCGCAGAGGGCGGCTTCAGCGGCTGAGGCTCAGCCGGCCTGCTGGCTGGCGATGCGCTGCAGGAAGATCGCCGCGATCGTCAGCAGAAAGCCGGCCCACCACAGCGGCGAGCGCAGGCTCTTGCCGCTGCCCAGCTCCTCGGCCTGCGCCTTGCCGGAGAGGCGCATCACGATCGGCCAGGCAAAGCAGCCGAGCCCGACGATGCCGAGCAGCAGCGCGATCTGTTCGAGGCTCGGTGTCGTCATGCCCTTACGTTCGCAGGAGTAGGATTGCCCGGGAAAGCCGGCCCCAGTTTCAGGGCCCGCAAGGGATCGCCATACAACCCCGCGACGAGCAGGGCCAGTTGCCTATCGATCCCCGGCAGCCGCGCCAAAGGCGGCACGAGCCGGTCGCGCAGCAACGGCAGCAGGCGGCTGTCGGACTGGTAGAACGGCGTGAACAGGCGGCTTGCTGCCTGATAGAGCAGGACATGGAAGCGCCGCAGCCGCGTATAGCGTTGAAGCGCCCCGGAGATATCTTCGGCCTCGTTGATGGCACTCGCGAGCGCATAGGCGTCGAGCAAACCCATATTGGCGCCCTGCCCCAGTTGCGGGCTGGTCGAATGGGCGGAATCGCCGATGAAGGCGAGGCCGCGACCGGCCGGGACCGGCAAGGTATGGTGGCGGTAGGAGGCCAGCAGCAATTGCGCGGCCGACGTGATCGTTTCCAGCATCGGCGCCGTCTGCGGCCAGTGCCGGAGCACATCCGCTTTCCACGCATCGAGGCCGCGCGCTTGCCATTGCGCATGATCGGCCGGCTTCAGGCTCCAGAAGAAAGAGGCGAGCAGCCTCTCTTCCTCGGACCGCCGGCCAATCGGCAGCACGCCGACCATCACGCTCGCCCGATGATAGCGCTGCTCCAGCGCGTGGGGATCGAAACCATCCGCCAGCGGCGCATTGGCCCAGACCGCGCCATAGGCCAGCGGGCGCTGCCTGACCGGCCTCGACGCCCGTCCGAGCAACGGCGAGCGCGCACCCAGAGCATCGATAGCGAGATCGAACGGCCCAAGCTTCCGGCCATTCTCCAGAACGAGCGAGACCTGCCCGCCGCTGCCGCTCCCGATGTCCACGATCTCGCAGCCGGTCTCGACCGCGATTCCGCGTGTCGTGACGGCATCAAACAGAGCTTCGAACAGGCTGCCGCGATGGATGCCCAGCCCGAAGGCATCAGGGCCAAGTGCCGCATAGCGCACGTCGAGCACGACGGAGCCGGTGGCCGCACCCAGCCCGTAGAGCCGGTCGAGCCTGCTTCCGCGTGCGATCAGTGCATCGGCGAGGCGGAGCTCGCGCAAAACGGCGAGCCCGGTCGGCTGGAGGATGAGGCCGGAGCCGAGCGGTCGCGGCGTCGCGAAGCGCTCGACCAGCGTCACATGATGGCCGGCGCGCTCCAACAGGAGCGCAGCCGCAAGGCCGGCCGGCCCGCAGCCGGCGACCGCGATCTCGTAGCGACGTGTCACCGGCAGGAGTTGATTACATCGAGTCCGGGCCGCGGCTCATCGCGGCGATGCCGGTGCGCGAGACTTCTGTCAGCCCCACCGCGGTCATCGTCTTGATGAAGCGCTCGATCTCCTCGGTCGCGCCGGTCAGTTCGAAGACGAAGGAGGTCAGCGAGGCATCGAGCACGCGCGCGCCGAAAGCCGAGGCGAGGCGCATCGCCTCGACACGGTGGTCGCCCTTGCCGACGACCTTGACCAGCGCGAGTTCGCGCTCGATCGCCTCGCCCTGCTCGGTCAGGTCGACGACGCGATGCACCGGCACCAGCCGGTCGAGATGCGCCTTGATCTGGTCGATGACATTGGCCGTTCCGGAGGTCACCACCGTGATGCGCGAGAGATGCTTCTCATGCTCGGTCTCGGAGACGGTGAGGCTCTCGATATTGTAGCCACGGCCCGAGAACAGCCCGGCGATGCGGGCAAGAACGCCCGGTTCGTTGTCGACGATCACTGCCAGGGTGTGGCGCGCGGTCGGCTGGGCCTTGGGAGCATTCGGATAATGGGTGGCGGGCTTCGACATGGCGGACCTGTGAGGCGGTTGGAGCGGATGAATGCGCGGGGAATGGAGTGGTCAGCTGCGGAGGTTGACGAGCGCAGGCTCGTCCACCTCGTCCTGGGCTACGATCCAGGGCTCCGCCAGCGCGGCGGCGAGCCATTCGCGATAGGCGGGAAGCGTCAGCACGGCCTTCATGTAGTCGTGCGAGACCGGATCGACGGCGATGCCATAGGTATCGAGCCTGGTTACAACTGGTGCGAACATCGCATCCGCCGCCGAGAACTCGCCATAGAGGAACGGTCCGCCAGCGCCGAAGCGTTCGCGCGCCTGTCGCCACAAGCCGGTCAGCCTACCGACATCGCGGGCAACGCCGGGGCCGCGGTCGCGCGTGGCGAAGCGCTTGCCGAGATTCATAGGGCAGGCTCCGCGCAGCGCCATGAAGCCGGCATGCATCTCGCTGGAGACGGCGCGCGCATGGGCACGCGCCGCCTTGTCGCGCGGCCAGACGCCGGCCTGCGGCTGCGTGTCATGCAGATATTCGCAGATCGCCAACGTCTCCCAGACGGCGATCTCGCCATCGACCAGCGTCGGCACGGTGCCGCCGCTGCCGGGCGCCGCCGCGAAGATCGTCTCCTTGAAGCCGGGCTCGTCGAGCGGCACAAGCTGCTCGGTGAAGGCGATCCCGGTCGCGCGCATCAGGAGCCAGGCCCTGAGCGACCAGGACGAATAGCATTTGTTGCCGATCAGAAGCTTCATGCCGCGGCAACCTCCCACTCATCGACGAAATCGAGTGCCGCCGCGACATGCAAGGCCGTCGTATCGAACACCGGCACGGAAACATCGCCCTGCGACAGCAGGAGGCCGATCTCGGTGCAGCCGAGAATGACGCCGTCGGCGCCCTCTTCCTTCGCAGCGCGCGCGACGATGGCGCGATAGCGCTCGCGCGAGTTGGACTCGATCCGCCCCCGGCACAGTTCCTCGTAGATGATGCGGTGAACGTCGTCGCGCTCCTCGGAGGCTGGCACCAGCGCCTCGACGCCGAAGGCTCTGAGCCTATCGCGATAGAAGCCCTGCTCCATGGTGAAGCGCGTCGCCAGCAGAAGCGGCCGACGCGACGGAGACGCCAGCACCGCCCGCGCCGTGACGTCGGCGAGATGCAGGAAGGGCAGCTTGGTCGCGGCGATGATCTGGTCTGCGACCTTGTGCATCGTGTTGGTGCAGAGCACGAGGCAGGAGGTCCCGGCCTGTTCGAGGCGGCGCGCACTCGCGGCCAGCGCCGCGCCGGCAGAGGCCCAGTCACCCTTGGCCTGCATTTCGGCGATCCCCGCGAAATCGACGGAGTGCAGCAGCACGTCGGCCGAATGCAGCCCACCCGAACGCGCACGCACGCCCTCGTTGAGCAGCCGGTAATAGACCGCAGTCGACTCCCAGCTCATCCCGCCGATCAGACCGATGGTGGCCATGCTGTTTTCCTTCAATAGGACCCTCAGCCCTCATCCTGAGGAGCGGGCAAAGCCCGCGTCTCGAAGGATGATCCAGATGCCTCCCAGGCCCACTTGAGCATCCTTCGAGACGCCGCTGACGCGGCTCCTCAGGATGAGGGCTGAGGGAGACTGGATGGGCTCAGACGAGCTGCTTGCCCTTGGCGTCGATGATCTGGCCGGTATCGCCTTCGAAGTCGGGCAGGATCATCTCGTTATGGGCCTTGCCCGACGGGATCATCGGGAAGCAGTTCTCTTCCTTGGCGACGAGGCAGTCGAAGATCACCGGACCGGGCGTCTCGATCATCTCCATGATCGCATCGTCGAGCTTGGCCGGGTCGGAACAGCGGATGCCGTGGCCGCCATAGGCTTCCGCAAGTTTCACGAAGTCCGGCAGGGACTGCGAATAGCTCTCGGAATAGCGCCCGCCATGCAGCAATTCCTGCCACTGGCGCACCATGCCCATGTACTCGTTGTTGAGGATGAAAATCTTCACCGGCAAACGGTACTGCACCGCCGTCGACATTTCCTGCATGTTCATCAGGATCGAGGCCTCGCCGGCGACGTCGATGACGAGCGCCTTGGGATGCTTCATCTGCACGCCGATCGCCGCCGGCAGGCCGTAGCCCATCGTGCCGAGGCCGCCCGAGGTCATCCAGCGGTTCGGCTCCTGGAACTGCAGATACTGCGCCGCCCACATCTGGTGCTGGCCGACCTCGGTCGTGATGTAGGTGTCGCGATCCTTGGTCAGCGCATGGAGCCGCTCGAGCGCATATTGCGGCTTGATGATCTCGTTCGAGTTCTTGTAGGCGAGGCTCTTGCGCCCGCGCCAGCCGTCGATCTGCGCCCACCAGGAGGCGAGTGCCGTCTTGTCGACCTGGGCACCCGTCTCGCGCCAGATCCGGACCATGTCCTCCAGCACATGGGCGCAGTCGCCGACGATGCCGATATCGACCTTGACCGTCTTGTTGATCGAGGACGGGTCGATATCGATATGGATCTTCTTCGAGCGCGGCGAGAAGCCGTCGATGCGCCCGGTGATGCGGTCGTCGAAGCGCGCGCCGATATTGATCATGACGTCGCAGTCATGCATCGCGAGGTTCGCCTCGTAAGTGCCGTGCATGCCGAGCATGCCGAGCCACTGCTTGTCGGCCGCCGGGAAGGCGCCGAGCCCCATCAGCGTCGAGGTGACCGGGAAGCCTGTCAGCCGCGCGAGTTCCCGCAGCAGCGCCGAGGCGTGCGGACCGGAATTGATCACGCCGCCGCCGGTATAGAAGACCGGCCGCTTGGCGCCGGCGATCAGCTCGACCGCGGCCTTGATCTTGTTCAAATCGCCCTTGACCACCGGGCGGTAGGTCTTGTGCTGGTTGTCGCGCGGCCGGGTGTAGGAGCCGGAGGCGAACTGGATGTCCTTGGGGATGTCGATCACGACCGGCCCCGGACGGCCGTTGGCGGCGACGTAGAACGCCTCGTGCAGGATGCGCGGCAGGTCTTGGATGCTCTTCACCAGATAGTTGTGCTTGGTGCAGGAGCGGGTGATGCCGACCGTGTCGCATTCCTGGAAGGCGTCGGAGCCGATCAGATGCGTCGGGACCTGGCCGGTGATGACGACGACCGGGATCGAGTCGAGCAGCGCGTCGGTCAGACCGGTGACGGCATTGGTCGCGCCGGGGCCGGAGGTGACGAGCACGCAGCCGACCTTGCCCGGGCCGGAGCGGGCATAGCCCTCGGCGGCGTGGACAGCGCCCTGCTCATGGCGCACGAGCACATGCTTGACCTTGTCCTGCTGGAAGATGGCGTCGTAGATCGGAAGTACGGCGCCGCCCGGGTACCCGAACAGGTGCTCGACACCCTGATCCTGAAGCGCGCGGACGACCATTTCGGCTCCGGTCATCATCTCGCTCATAACGCTCTCCTGCGGCTGGTCTTCTGGTCTGTCTGGAACGCGGGCAATAAAAAAGGCCCTCGGAGGGGCCTGGGCGTGCGCTGGCGTCGGGGACGCCCGGTCGTGAAACCGGCCCCTACCAGCGCACCTCTACGATAATAAGCTTGCGCATCGCGCTCATAATCCTCGACGGAAGTTGCGAGACGCTAACGGAGGGCAGGCGGTGGGTCAAGCGTTAACATGGTTAAATTCAGCCCCCTTGCCCGTTCCAGAAAATGTCATGGCATTCGGGAACACTTTTTCAATCCGTCGGCCCTAGCGTAAGCGCGCTCGAACCGGGACGGCTATGTATTACGAGGTCCACTCCGAGAATATCGCGGCGCGCGCGCATGCGCCGGAGATCGCACAGATCCTGCGTCGCTTCGCGCTCCATCGCAGCGAGGGCCAGGCCGTGGCCTATGAGGCGCTCGCGGCCGCGCTGCTGCCGGATTTCGGCGATGACCTTATGATCCTGGAGCCGACCGGGGACGACGATTTTCGCTGGCTGCATTTCGGGCGCGAGATCGTGCGCTATTCCGGGGCTACCCGCCTCGGCCAGCAGCTCTCGGGCATGCGTGAGCGCGTCGCCCGCTTCACGATCGATAGCTTCAACCAGGCCTTGGCCGAGGACCGGCCGCTTTACACCGTGCATCGCTCGACCCAGGCCGTGCGCGTCGCCTTGTGGGAACGCCTGGTCCTGCCGACCGTCACCCGCGACAGCCGCCGCTTCATCATCGCCTTCAGCCGGCCGCTGCAGTTCCGCGAGGACCTGCTCAATGCCGTCCTCGAAAGCTCGCCCAGCGGCATCGTCGCCCTGCGCTTCATCCGAGACGGCGCCAATCGCATCGAGCAGGCCGTCGTCGTCACGGCCAACCGGCGCGCTGCCGAACTGAGCGGGCGCCCGGACGTCAATCTGCTCGACACCGACGGCCGCGAGAGCCTGCCTTTCCTGTCGGATACCTCGATCTGGCGCCGCTGCCTCTACGCGATCGACTTGCAGCGCCCGGATACCCTCGAAGCCTCCTTTACGCGCGACGGCACGACGACCTGGCTCAGGATCGCGATTTCCCCGCTCGGTGACGGGCTCCTGCTCACGCTGACGGACATCACCGATCTGACCGTCGCCAACCAGACGCTGCAGATGCGCGCCGCAACCCTGGCGCTGGAGATTGGCCGTGAGCGGGCCACCCGTCGCGCCCTTTCCGAGGAGATCGGCCTGCGCGAGGAGCGCGAGACCGAACTGCGCCGCCTCGCCGAGACCGATCCGCTGACCGCGCTGCTCAACCGCCGCTCCTTCACCGACAAGGCCAATGCCGCCATCGCCGCCAGCGAAGCAGAGGGCAGCGACCTCGCTCTCATCATCGTCGACCTCGATCATTTCAAGCAGGTCAACGATACCTATGGCCACCCGGCCGGCGATGCGGTGATCCGCGCCTTCGCCGACCTGCTGCTCGGGCAGTTCCGCAACGAGCGCAATCTGGTCGGCCGTTTCGGCGGCGAGGAATTCGGCATCCTCCTGCAGCGCTGCGACCAAGCCTCCGCCGCGGCCTGCGCGCGCCAGATCCAGGATGCGCTCCTGACCCGCTCCATGCCGGTCTCGGAAACCCTGGCACTGAAGGTGACCGCAAGCCTCGGCATTGCCGCGCGGCATCCCGGCGAAGCGCTGGCATCGCTGACTGACCGCGCCGACCAGGCGCTCTATCGCGCCAAGAACGAGGGCCGCAATCGCCTCGGCCTAGCCGAGCCCCCCTCCGTCGCCGAAGCGGCCTGACGCTCAGAGTTCCAGGCGACGAGCAGCCAGTTCCAGCGCGGCTTCGGGCGTGACCGCCTCCCAGCCTGCCATCTGGTGGCGAAACCACGTCACCTGCCTTTTGGCATAGGCGCGCGTATCGGCCTGCCCCCGCCGGATCGCCTCATCCAGGGTAATTTCACCGTCGAGATGGGCGATCAGGCCGGGCACGCCATGGGCGCGCATGATCGGCAGCAGCGGATCGAGCCCGCGCTGCTTCAATTGCGCGACCTCGTCCAGCGCGCCCTCGGCCATCATCGCCTCGAAGCGCCGATCGATCCGCTCCTTCACCGCCTCGCGCTCGGGATGCACGAAGAGCCGCAGCGTCGGCACATCACCCAGCGGTCCCGGCTCGCGCTCGCCCTGGAAGCTTGCCAACGAGCGCCCCGTCGCCCGGAAGACCTCCAGCGCCCGCATGATCCGCATCCGGTCGCTCGGCCGCAATCGCTCCGCCATCGCAGGATCGCAGCTCGTGAGCTCGGCGTGGAGCGCATTCGTCCCGCGGCCTTCGGCATGGGCGCGGAAGGCAAACCGGACATCCTCGGGCACCGGCGGCATCGCCGAGAAGCCCTCGGTGACGGCCTTGAAATAGAGCCCGGTGCCGCCGACGAGGATCGGCAAAGAGCCACGCTGTTGCAGTTCCGCCAGCAGTGTCACAATGTCGGCGACATAGCGCATCGCCGAATAATTGACCGCGCCGTCGACATGCCCGTAGAGGCGATGCGGCGCCAGCCCCTCCTCCGCCTCGCTCGGCCGGGCCGAGAGAACGCGCAGATCGGCATAGACCTGCATGGAATCGGCGTTGACGACGGTGCCGCCGGTGCGGCGCGCGATCTCGATCGCCAGCGCGGACTTGCCGCTGGCGGTCGGACCTGCGATGAGCACCGCGCCGAATTGCCCTGCCGCCTTCCCCACCCGGTCCCTCACATGCTCGTCGCCACACTCGTATCCGCCCACGGCCAGGCGCTCGTCGACGACGCCCTGCTCGCACGCCTCGCCCGAGCCGTGCCCGGCGTCAGCCGCACGGCCGTGCTCGATGGCGCGATCGCCGCCGACCTCTTCGCGGAAGCGCTCGATGCACGCAAGCTCGAAGCCGATATCCGGGCGGCTTTGGACGGCGCCGCGATCGACGTCATCGTCCAGCCGGCGGCCACGCGCCGCAAGACGCTGTTCCTCGCCGACATGGATTCGACGATGATCGGCCAGGAATGCATCGACGAGCTCGCCGCCGTCGTCGGGTTGAAAGAACATGTCGCCGCGATCACCGAGCGCGCCATGCGCGGCGAGATCGAGTTCGAGCCGGCGCTGCGCGAGCGCGTCGCCCTGCTGAAAGGCGTACCGCTCTCCGTCGTCGGCGAGATCATCCGCGACCGCATCACGCTGACGCCGGGCGGCCGCGAACTCGTCCAGACCATGCGGGCCAATGGCGCCTACACCGCTCTCGTCTCTGGAGGCTTCACCGTCTTCACCGGACCGATCGGAGCGACCATCGGCTTCGACGAACACCGCTCCAACACGCTGCTCGCCAACGACGGCATCCTGAGCGGCAAGGTGGCCGATCCGATCCTCGGCAAGCAGGCCAAGCTCGATGCCCTCGTCGAGTTGCGCGCCCGCTTCAAGCTTACCCCCGCGCAGACGATGGCCGTCGGCGACGGCGCGAACGATCTCGCCATGCTCGGCGAGGCGGGACTGGGCGCAGCCTTCCGCGCCAAGCCGGCGGTGGCGGCTGCCGCCGACGCCCGGCTCGACCATGCCGATCTCACCGCCCTGCTCTACGCCCAGGGCTATAAGGGCAGCGAGATCGTCCAGAGCTGATCAGTCGACGATGAAGAGCTTCGCGCCGGTCTTGGTCGCGGAGCGATGCGCCTCGGCATTGTCGGCGACCTGATAGCTCATGCCGGCCTTGAGCGGCAGCACGCGCCCGTCGGCCAGCGTAGTCTCCATCTCGCCTTCGAGGCACAGGATGATGTGCCCCTTCGAGCACCAGTGGTCGGCGACATAGCCCGGCGAATACTCGACCATACGCACGCGGATGCGATTATCTGCAGGGCCGAAATGCTGGACGCGCCAGGTCGCCTCGCCGCTATCGCCCGCATGGCGCTCGACGGGTATCGTCGCCCAGTCGGTGGTGACGAAGGGGATTTCACTGATCTTCATCTCGGTCTCTCCGGGCACCGGCGCGTCCGTTCCGCGGCGCCTAGCCTCGTATCTAGTCCGGTTTTCCATCCGGCAGAACCGTCATTGCGAGCATAGCGAAGCAATCCAGGGAGGCCGGGTAAGACGCCCAACACAGTCCCCTTGGATTGCTTCGTCGCTTGGCTCCTCGCAATAACGAAAAGAAAAGGGCGGCCCACTGGGCCGCCCTTCACATTCCCTGGATGGCGCTAGGCTCAGTTCATCGACACGGCGACGAAGCGGACTTCGCCCTGGCCGTTCGAGACAAGCAGGAGGGCCGACTTCTTACCTTCCTTCTTCAACACGTCGAGGCGCTTGGTCACGTCCTGCGGCGCGTTGACCGGCTCCTGGCCGACCTCGACGATGAGCTCGCCGACGAGGATGCGCTTGTCGGCCGCGCTCGAATTGGCGTCGACCTTGGTGATGACAACGCCCTTGAGGCCGTCCTTGATCGAATAGCGCTTCCGCAATTCGTCCGTCTGCGGCGAGAATTCGAGGCCGAGCGCGCTGGTAACAGCGGGTTTGGCCGGCTCGGTCGTCGGCTTGTTCGCCGCAGCCGTCTGGACCTTCTCACCGTCTTCGAGGCGGCCGAGCTTGACCGTCTTGGTCTCTTCCTTGCCCTTGCGGATCACCAGGATCGGCACGTCCTTGCCCACCGGCGTCGCCGCGACGATCCGCGGCAGATCGCGCGAATCCTTCACGTCCTTGCCGTCGAACTTGACGATCACGTCGCCGGTTTCGAGGCCGGCCGGCTTGGCCGGGCCCTTCTCGTCGATGCCCGCGACGAGCGCGCCGCGCGCCGTGCCGAGGCCCAGCGCCTCCGCCGTGGCGTCATCGACGGTCTGGATGCGTACGCCGAGCCAGCCGCGCCGGGTCTCGCCGAACTCCTTGAGTTGGTCGACGACATTGGTCGCCAGCGTCGAGGGCACGGCAAAGCCGATGCCGACCGAGCCACCCGTCGGCGACAGGATCGCCGTGTTGATGCCGATGACCTCACCGGCCATGTTGAACAGCGGGCCGCCCGAGTTGCCCTTGTTGATGGCCGCATCGGTCTGGATATAGGTGTCGTACGGGCCCTGGCTGATGTCGCGGTTGCGGGCCGAGACGATACCCGAGGAAACCGAGCCGCCGAGGCCGAACGGGTTGCCGATCGCCATCACGGGGTCGCCGATCCGCATCTTGTCGGAATCGCCGAACTTGACCGACGGCAGCGGCTTGTCGTGTTTCACGCGCAGCACGGCGAGGTCGACCTTGGTGTCCTTGCCGATGACCTCGGCCTTGAGCCTGAGGCCGTCATTGAAGATCACAGTGATCTCGTTGGCGTCGCCGATGACGTGGTTATTGGTGACCACGATGCCGGAGGGATCGATCACGAAGCCGGAGCCGGCCGATTGCGAACGGCGCTGCTGCGGTGCCTGACGCTCGCCCTGCTGGTTGCGGCGGTTGAAGAATTCCTCGAACAGGTCGCCGAAGGGGGTATCGGGGCCGAGCTGCGGCAGCTGCGGCAGATTGCGGCCCTTCGTGTCGTTGGTGGTGACGGCCGCGATGTTGACCACCGCGGGCATCACCTTCTCGACGAGGTCGGCAAGCGAGGTCTGCCCCTGCAAGAGCGGCGTATTGGCCTGCGCATGCCCCGGCGCCAGCACCGGCGAGGCCAGCAACGCGAGGCCGGCGACGCCGGCAGCCAAGGCGATGCGGACAGGCCGGACTGCGGAAAGGGTGTTCGATGCCATAGGGGTCCTCATGTCGGAAAAATGCGGGCCGATCGATGAAAGGCATGCACGCCCGGTGCGGCAAGGCAAGCGGACGTGCCCGATGATTGAACTCCGAAATGCGGCGGAAGGGCGACGCACGATCATGTCATCGAACACGATCATGTGCCTGTGCCCCTGTCCTGTCTACCAGACGCCGCGCGCCAGCCAGACGAGGAGCACGCCCAGCATCGCCGAGCCGATGCCGATAAGCCGCATCCGGTCCACCGGCGTTTCGGCAGCGCTACGGAGGGCATCTTTCGCCAGATGCGGAATCGCGGCGAAGAGGATGCCCTCAATAGCAAAGACCAGGCCGAGCGCCGCGACGAAATCAAGCATCCGCGTCGCTCGCCATGATTAGGGCCGGGCCGGCGCAGGCTGGGCAGGCGTCGCCGAAGCGCCCGCCTGGCCGTCCTGACGCTGCGCGTTCGGGCCGTTGAAGAAGCGGAAGAACGGCGAATCCGGCGTCAGCACCATTCGCGTATCTCCCGGCTTGATGCTGGCCTCATAGGCCTGCATCGAACGATAGAAGGAGAAGAACTCAGGGTCCTTGCCGAAAGCTTCGGCGAAGACCTTGTTGCGCTCCGCCTCGCCCGCGCCGCGGATCTCGTCGGAGTGCTGCTGCGCCTCCGCCACGATCACGGTCGAGTCCCTGTCGGCCCGCGCCTTGATCTCCTGCGACTGCTGGCCACCAAGCGCACGGGCTTCCGCTGCTTCGCGCTGACGCTCTGTCTGCATGCGCTGGAACACCGCCGCCGAATTCGCCGCCGGCAGGTCGACACGCCGCAGCCGGACATCGACCACCGACATGCCGAAGCGGGCGGCTTCCCGGTTCACGTCGTCGCGGATGCGGTTCATCAATCGCGTGCGGTCCGTGCGCACCATCGCCGTGAAGGTGGCTTCCGCCAGCACCGAGCGAACATTGCCGTTCACGATCGATGCGAGCTGCGAATTCGCCCGCGGGATGTTGTTGACCGCCTGGTAGAAGCGCAGCGGATCGGAGATCCGGTAGCGGGTGAAGGCATCGACGACGAGACGCTTCTGGTCCGAGGCGATGATTTCCTGGGCCGGCAGGTCGAGATCGAGGATGCGGTTGTCGAGCAGGGTCACCTGCTCGAACGGAGCCGGGAGCTTGAAATACAGGCCCGGCGCCGTGACGACGCTGCGGATCGCCCCGAGGCGCAGGACGAGCGCCGACTGCGTCTGCGAGACCACGAAGGTCGAGGCGTAGAGCACGACGGCGACAATGACGAGGGCGAAGAAGAGCACGCCGCGCAACACGGGGGAGTTCATCGCAGAGCTCCTCCCTGCTGCTGGCCCGGAGCCGGGCGCCGCTGCTGGAGCTGGTCCAGCGGCAGATAGGGCACGACGCCCTGCCCGTTGCCTGTCGAGTCGAGGATGATCTTGTCGGTCCCGCCCATCACGCGTTCCATCGTCTCCAGGAAGAGACGCTCGCGCGTCACGGCCGGAGCGTTCTTGTATTGCTCGTAGACCGCATTGAAGCGGCTCGCCTGACCACGCGCCTCGGCGACGGTCTGCTCCTTGAAGGCTTCAGCCGCCTGGGTCAGCTGCGCGGCACGGCCGCGTGCCTCGGGCACGACGCGGTTGGCATAGGTCTGCGCCTCGTTGCGCAGGCGCTCCTGGTCGGCACGGGCCGCCTGGACGTCACGGAACGCATCGATGACCTGCTGCGGCGGGTCGACCTTCTGCAACTGGACGAGGCTGATCCGCACGCCGGCATTATAGCCGTTGAGCGTCTCCTGCATCAGGTGACGAACCTCGGTCTCGATCGCGCCGCGATCCGTCGTCAACACCGGCTGGATGTTGCGGCGGCCGATGATCTCGCGCATCGCGCTCTCGGCCACGGCCTTCACCGTGCCCGGCGGATCCTGGATGTTGAAGACGTAGTTCTCGGGCGCAGCCGGGTCGATCTGCCACTGCACGATGAAGTCGATGTCGACGATGTTCTCGTCGCCGGTGAGCATCAGGCTCTCTTCGATGACGTCGGTCTGGCGCGAGGTACGTACCGATTCGACCGTCCGGAAGCCGACCTCGGTGGTGATGACGTTCGTCACCTGCGGCTTGATCACGCTGCCGATCGGATAAGGCCAGTTCCAGTTGGGGCCTTCGCCCGTCTTGCCGGCGAAGCGGCCGAAGACGACGTTGAGACCGACCTCGTTGGGCCGCACGAAATAGATGCCGGAGCCGAGCCAGATCAGGATCAGGAGCAAACCGCCGAGGAGGAGCCCACGTCCGCCGATATTGCCGCCGGGGACCAGATTCTTCAGCCGGTCCTGACTGCGCCGCAGGATTTCCTCGAGATCGGGCGGGTTGCCATTGCCCCCGCCGCCGCCTGAACCGCCGCCCCATGGGCCGCCGCCACCATTACCTCCGCGCTGACCCCAGGGACCTCCCCCGCCGCTGCCACCGCCGCTCTGATTGCTCCAAGGCATTCTCGAGCCGTTCCCTTTCGTTCTGTCGAGGCCAAGCCATAAGCAAATGACGGCCGCTTGTCAGCGCCTTCGAGCGAAGACGCTGGGCTGACTTGGTCATGGGCCATGGATTCGTCAACGGCGCAAGCCATTCATCGTGAACGGAAAGCGGCGATCAGCCGCGCCGACGATGCGTGACGAAGGTATAGGGGTGATCGTTCTCGGCATCGGCGGGATGATGCTCGTTGGCGCCGGGCTCGAAGGCGTCGCGTTCCCAATCCGGGAAGAGCGCATCGCCTGAGGGGTTGGCATGCACGATGGTCAACTCCAGCCGATCCACCAGCGGCAGCGCCTGGCGATAGATCTCGGCGCCGCCTGCGACCACGACGGAATCCGCTTCCCTGGCCGCGGCGAGCCGCTGCCCGATAGCCAAGCCCTCGTCGAGCGAATGGGCGACCCTCACACCCTCGGCCGAAAAGCCGGCATCGCGGGTCAGCACGACGATTTCGCGGCCCGGCAGGGGCTTGCCGATCGACAGGAAGGTCTTGCGTCCCATCAGCACCGGGCGTCCCAGCGTCAGGCTGCGAAAGTGCTTCATGTCGGCCTTGAGCCGCCAGATCAGCCGGTTGTCGTTGCCGATCACGCCATTCTCGGCGACGGCTGCGACCAGAACGACCGGACGTTTCTCCATGATTCAGACCTCCGCGCCCAGTCTCGCGAGCGCCTCGCCCTCCAGCCGCTTCACGGTCCACTCGTCCTGCGCCTTGGCGCCAAGCGCCCGATAGAAAACGAGCGACGGCTCGTTCCAGTTCAGCACCCACCAGGCGAGGCGCGGCAGACCCTCCGCGACACAGCGCCGCGCCAGCCCGGCGATCAGCGCCTTGCCGATGCCGCGCCCGCGCTGGTCCGGCCGCACGAACAGGTCCTCCAGCCAGATGCCGTGCCGGCCCGAGAAGGTCGAATAGGTGTAGAACCACACCGCGAATCCGACAGGCTCGCCATCCCATTCGGCGATGTCGCAGAATGCTTTCGGATTCTCGCCGAACAGCACGGCCTCGATCTCGGCCTCGGTCGCGACGACCTCGTGCAGCAACTTCTCGTATTCGGCGAGCTCGCGGATGAAGCCGAGCACGAGCCCGGCCTCGCCGGGACGGGCGGAGCGGATGGAAAGCGTCATACTGCGATCGGAGCCTTGATGCCGGGATGCGGGTCGTAATCACTGATCGTGACATCGTCGAACTGGAAATCCTCCAGCCGCGTCACCGCCGGGTTGAGCGCGAGCTTCGGCAGAGCGCGGGGCTCGCGCGAGAGCTGCAGCCGGGCCTGGTCGAGATGGTTCGCGTAGAGGTGAGTATCGCCGAAGGAATGCACGAAGTCGCCGACGCCCAGCCCCGTCACCTGCGCCACCATATGGGTCAGCAGCGCGTAGCTCGCGATATTGAAGGGCACGCCAAGAAAGACGTCGGCCGAGCGCTGGTAGAGCTGGCAGGACAGTTTCCCGTTGGCGACGAAGAACTGGAACAGGCAATGGCAGGGCGCCAGCGCCATCTTCGGAATATCGGCCGGATTCCAGGCCGAGACGATCAGCCGGCGCGAATCCGGATTGCGGCGGATCTCGTTCACCAGCCAGGCGATCTGGTCGATCACCTGCCCGTCCGGCGCCGCCCAGGAGCGCCATTGCCGGCCGTAGACCGGGCCGAGATCGCCGTTGGCATCGGCCCATTCGTCCCAGATCGTGACGCCGTTCTCCTGGAGATAGCGCACATTGGTGTCGCCGCGCAGGAACCAGATCAGCTCGTGGATGATCGATTTCAGGTGCAGCTTCTTGGTCGTGACCAGGGGAAACCCTTCCGACAGGTCGAAGCGCATCTGGTGGCCGAAGACGGCGAGCGTGCCCGTCCCCGTGCGGTCGTCCTTGCGGACGCCCTCGGTCAGGACGCGTTGGAGCAGGTCGTGATACTGGCGCATGGCGACTCTCTGAAAGGCGCGCGACTATAATGGCTCGGGAGCCGCTTGGCCCCGCCCGGAGGGCAGGCATCCCCAGCCTTTGCCGCAGACCCTGCCAGCCCATGGCGGGAGCCTGGCATCATCACGCAAACGCGACTGCCCGTGAGACCGTTTCTCCGCAAGCCCGCCCCAATCGGCGCCGCTCATCGCGCGCTTGATTCGTGGGGATAGTGGTATGCCGATCCTGAACCAGCCGCGCCGCTTGCTCGCGGCGCTCGCTCTCAACACCCTCGTTGCGATATCGGCCCACGGCGAGGAAACCTTCGCCGCGACGATTTCGGAGCGGCAGGCCCGCGACATCGCCTGGAGCGCCGGCCTCGTCCATGTCGAGGAGATCATCCGCGCCGGCGATCGCTGGGAGGTCGCCGGCCGCACCGCCGAGGACGACGAGATGAGCCTCGACATCGACATCAGAAATGGACGCATTCTCGATTGAGACGGGGAAGCCGCAGTCTTTGTCGAAAACGCGCGAGAACCCTTTCCCAACGCCACAGCCTTCCCTATATTCCCGGTGCCGCTCGCAAGAACGGCTATGGCGATAAACGGATCTCGAAATAAGCCTTTCGGACCCGGGGGCAGTACCCGGCGCCTCCACCAAAGCTCTGATAAAACAGGGTTTTGGCGGGGGCGAAACAGGATCGACGAGGGTGTAAAGGTTATCCTTTTGCTCGGCATGGTTCCGCCGTTATCGGGCCAAAGCATAGTTGCCAACGACAACAATGCTCGGGTTGCCGTCGCCGCGTAAGCGGTGCTGGTTCCCAAACCAAAGCCCTTGCGTTTAGCCGCGTAAGGCGGGGCTCGGAGGCGCCTGGCAACAGAAGCCTCCACTTTTTTCTGACGGCCTGCCGGCTGTTCCCGCCGGACCTGAAAGCGGAAATCACGACTCGATGTCCAAGGATGTTCTTCGTTACGACCTCATGGTTCAGGACGCGCTGAAGGGCGTGGTCCGCAAGATCCTGACGGAGGCCGCACGCGACGGGCTGCCGGGCGAGCATCATTTCTATGTGACCTTCCGCACCGGCGCGCCGGGCGTGCGCCTCTCGCAGCGCCTGCGCGAGAAGCATCCCGACGAGATGACGATCGTCCTCCAGCATCAGTTCTGGGACCTGAGCGTCGGCGAGCATTCCTTCGAGGTCGGCCTGTCCTTCTCCGGCGTGCCGGAGCGGCTACTCGTGCCCTTCGACGCGATCTCGACCTTCTTCGACCCCTCCGTCCAGTTCGGCCTGAAATTCGAGGCGCAGGACCAGGCGGAAGACGCCGCTTCGCAGGAAGCGGAGCCCGCGGAGGCTCCGTCGGCACCCGCCAAGATCGTGCCCGCTGCGCTGCCGGCCGCCAAGGGCAAGGCGCCCGCGGCCGAGCCTGCCGCGGCATCCGCCAAGGCGGAGCCGGCCACCGAGGGCGACGACAGCCGGGGCACGGCCGAGGTGGTCAGCCTCGATTCCTTCCGCAAGAAGCCCTGACGACGGACACGATGACGCAGACGCGCACCGAAACCGATTCCTTCGGCCCAATCGCCGTGCCAGCGGATCGATACTGGGGCGCGCAGACCCAACGCTCCCTCGAGAATTTCAAGATCGGCGGCGAGAGCGAGCGCATGCCGTTGCCGCTCGTCCATGCGCTGGTGCTGGTCAAGAAGGCCGCCGCCCATGTCAACGCCAAGCTCGGCCTGCTCGACCAGCGCGTGGCCGGTGCCATCGCCCATGCTGCGGACGAGGCGCTCGCCGGCAAGTTCGACGGGCATTTCCCGCTGGTGATCTGGCAGACCGGCTCCGGCACCCAGTCGAACATGAACGCCAACGAGGTTCTGGCGAACCGCGCCAACGAACTGCTCGGTGCGGGGCTCGGCGCCAAGAGCCCCGTCCATCCCAACGACCACGTCAATCGCGGCCAATCCTCGAACGATTCCTTCCCGACCGCGATGCATATCGCGGCGGCGCTTGAGATCACGCGGCGCCTGCTGCCGGCGCTGCGCAATCTCGAAAAGGCGCTGAACGCCAAGGCCGAGGCGTTCAAGCACCTCGTCAAGATCGGCCGCACCCATCTCCAGGACGCGACGCCGGTCACGCTCGGCCAGGAGTTTTCCGGCTATGCGATGCAGCTTCATCTCGGCATCGGCCGGATCGAGGCGGCGCTCGGCGGGCTTTATGCGCTGGCGCAGGGCGGCACCGCCGTCGGCACCGGACTCAACACCCATCCCGATTTCGCCGCCTTCTTCGCCAAGCAGGTCGCGACCCTGACCGGCCTGCCCTTCCGCAGCGCCGACAACAAGTTCGAGGCACTGGCGAGCCATGGCGCGCTCGCCGCCGCCCACGGCGCTCTCGCCGCGCTCTCTTCCGACCTGTTCAAGATCGCCAACGACATCCGCCTGATGGGCTCCGGCCCGCGCTCGGGCCTCGGCGAGATCAGCCTGCCGGAGAACGAGCCGGGCTCCTCGATCATGCCGGGCAAGGTCAATCCCACCCAGGCCGAGGCGCTGACCATGGTCGCGACCCAGGTCCACGGCAACCAGGCGACGATCGGCTTCGCCGCCTCGCAGGGCCATTTCGAGCTCAACGTCTTCAAGCCGGTGATCGCTGCCGCGTTCCTTCAGTCGGTCCGGCTCCTCGCCGACGCCGCCGAGAGCTTCCGCGCCAACTGCGTCGAGGGCATCGAGGCCAACGAGACCCAGCTCAAGGAACTGCTCTCGCGCTCGCTGATGCTGGTGACGGCACTGGCGCCCGCGATCGGCTACGACAAGGCCGCCAGCATCGCCAAGGCCGCGCATCACAACGGTACGACGCTCCGCGAGGAAGCGCTGAAGGCCGGTGTCGATGCCGAGCTCTTCGACAAGACGGTCAAGCCCGAGCTGATGCTCGGCCCGCACTGACGCGAGGCTTGCCCGGTGGCCGAGATCATCAACCTTCGTCAGGCCCGCAAGCAGAAAGCGCGGGCCGAGGCTGAGAAGACGGCCGAGCAGAACCGCATTTCCTTCGGCCGCACGAAGGCCGAGCGCAAGCTGACCGAGGCAGAGCGCGACAAGGCCGCCCGCCATATCGACGGGCACAAGCGCGACCGCGACGAGCCGGAGCCGGCATGAGGCCCGAGCGCAAGCGCTCGCTCAGCATCGCCGGCCACCGCACCAGCATCTCGCTGGAAGCGCCCTTCTGGGAAGCGCTGAAGGAGATCGCGGCGAGCGAGGAGCGCCCGATCGCCGCCCTCGTCGCCGAGGTCGATTCCGGCCGGGGCGAGCTGAACCTCTCCTCCGCGTTACGGCTCCATGCGCTGGCGCATTACCGGAAGTTGGCCGGCCTTTGAGTCCCACGGAATCAAAAGGAAACACCGCGTCATTCCAGGACAGGCCGCAGGCCTGAGCCCGAAATCCAGAACCGATGCCGTCATGAATTGGGAGCGACGCCCGACCGCGCTCCTTGTGGAAACGGCGGCGCTTCTGGATTCCGGGCACTTCGCTGGCGCGAAGCCCCGGAATGGCGACATTGGTTCGCGCAAAGACCGCCCACCAAGACAAAGCAATTTATTTTCAAAGACTTGTTGCAAAATCCGGAATCAGATCGCGAAGCGGTTGAATCAAGCTCTCAACGCAACGGCGCGCCGCGCGGCTGCGTCCCGGGCTGAAGCTGCACCGGCGGGGGCAATGGTGCGGCGCCACCGGTCGGCGCCTGTACCGCGCCTTCCGGCGAGCTGCTGAGCGGCGCTCCAGGAAGGACGAGCGGACCGGGTTGCGACTGGGATTGGGCAGGAGGCGCCGCCGATTGCGCCGCCGCGCGCTCGGCCGCGGCGCGGGCCCGTTCCTCGGCCTCCGCCTTCCGGCGCGCTTCGAGTTCCGCCCGCGCCTGCTCGGCGCGCTTCAACTCCTCGGCGCGTTTCTCCTCGGCCTGACGGCGCTGCTCCTCGACACGCCGCGCCTCCTCCTGGCGCTTCTCCTCGGCAATGCGAGCCTCTTCCTGCGCTTTCAGGAACTCGCCCAGCTTCCGCTCGTTCTCGCGCATCTCGCGCTCGGCCCGCAGGCGCCTTGAATACATCGCCCGCTCGCGCGCATCGGCCTCGAAGGCCTCGACCCGCTCGATCTCGCGCGCCAGAGCCCGCGCCGCAACCGTGTTCGACAGGGCGCTGACATCGCTCTCGCGCCGGAGATTGGACAGGGGACCGCGCCAGGCGATGCCGATCTGCGGTGCGTCGCCTGGCCAGCCCTTCGGCAGCGCGCCGAGCGGCCTCAGGCCGAGCCTGAGATCGGCGGTCAGCGCGCGCAGGTCGAGAATGCCGCTCGCTTCCGCGCGCAGGCCGTTGCGCTCGAAGGCGAAGGGCTGGAGCCGGATCAGTCCGCCGGCCAGCGTGAAAGGCAGCGTGACGTCGCCGAGCGCCCAGGCATCCTTGTCAAGCGCCTCGCTCAACCGATCCTGCAGCCGCGGCGCATCGCTCTCGGACGCGTCCTCGCCGGTGCCGGCGATGATCCGCGCATAGGCGTTGGGATCGAACCGCGCGAGGCGCGTGCCGGTCAGAGCAAGGCTGCCGGCCCCGCTCAGGCCGGCGACCAGACGCGCCGGCGTCTCGCCCGAGCCGCCGAACTCGACCTGCCCCGAGGCCTTGCCGCCCACCGCGCCCTTGGTGAATTCGCCGAGATCGACCGCCATCAGGCTGAGCCGCCCATTGAGTTGGGCGAGCCCGCCATCGCGCCGCAGGCTGAGCCGTCCCGCGACCTGCCCGCCGCCATAGCTGCCGCGGATATCGTCGATCTGGAGCCCGTCCTGATCCGAGCGCAGGGCGAAGCTCGCGTTGCGGATCGTCCCGCCATCGAAGGAGAGGAGCGTCCCGGTCTCGACCGCGATATCGAAATCGGGGAAGCCCGCCACGCGCCCGAAGCGCCCCGTCGACCAGAGCGCGTTCGGCGTCGCCGCCACCTGCCCAAGCGCGGCGCCGATCAGTGGGCGCATATCGGCAGCCGGCACCGCGATACGGCCGGAGGCGCGCCCTTCACGCGGCAGCAGCAGCGCCCCATTCACCGCCACGCCGCCGAGATTGGCGGTTACCTCGTCGAGCCGGATCGCCTCCTCGGAGAGGGCGAGCCGCGCGGACGCATCGATCACACCGTCAGGCAGCAGGCGCGCCGGCCCTTCGGCGAGAACCTGCCCCGGCCCATCCGCTTGCAGCGTCAGTCGGGGGCCTTGCCCGCCGTCCTCGACGACAACAGACAACCCCTGCCCCGCGAGCGAGCCGGTCGCCTTGCCGCCGTCCAATTCGAGAGTGAAACGCCCCGCCCCGCCCTGCTGCGGTAATGGCAGGCCCAAGGCCGCAAACGCCTGCCGCCGGTCGTTGAGCTCGAAGCCGAGCGCCGCCCGGCTCCAGTTGCCGGCCTTGTCGAGCCGGCCGTCGAGCTTGAGTTTGCCCGCCGCAGCCGTGCCCTCCGCCGACAGGCTGGTCTCGCCGGAAGCCGCGCGCGTCAGGCGGAAGCCTGCATCGAGCCGCGCCAGCCCTTCTCCGACGCGCTGGAGCGCCTGAACCACCGTCTCCGGCAGCAGCGGCCCGGCCAGCGCCGTCAAGGTCTCGAAGCGCGGCGCCCGCACCCGCCCGGAAATCTCCCCGCCCTCGGCCAGCAGCGCGCCTGCGCCGGTGACGGCAACGCCGCCGAAGCCATCGACGGACAGCCGGCTCAGGCGCCAGACATCGCCCTCGCGCTTCAGGTCGAGATTGGCAGAACCCGGCGGGGCATTGCGGAACCGGACATTGGTCAGCGCCAGCTCCAGCGCCACATCGCGCTGCCGGAGCAGGCCGGAAAGGCTGTTGCCGGGCGGCAAGGTATCGAGCGAGAGCCCGTTCACGGCCGCCTTCGCGGCGATCCGGTTCGGTGCGATCTCGCCGGAGGCATCGAGGCGCAGGCCCGACGAACCCGCGACCAGCAGGCGCTGGAACCGCCCGCCTTGGCCCGTCCAGGCCCCGACGATATCGGCGTCGATCCGCCCGAGCCTGGCGATGAAATCGGCAAGCGCCGGGTCGAGCCCGGCCCGCGCCAACACGAGCCCGACGCGCCGGGCATCGTCAGCCTTGACGTTGAGCCGGCCCGAAGCGCCCTCCGCATTGAGATTGCCGCTTGCGCCCAGCAGGGCACCGGCCACCCGCACGGACGCCGAGGCCTCGCTCAAGCCCCCGTCATGCAGATGCCCGCGCAAAGCCAGGGCCGAAAAATCCTCGCCGCGCCAGATCAGCTGGTCGAGATCGAGGCTGACGTCGAAGGCACCCGGCAGGCCCTGCAAGGCGCGCTCGAAACCCTGCCGCTCGGCCAGCGCCGTTGCCAGCGCGTCGGCATCGAGCCGGCGCGCACGCAGCGCCAACGAGCCCTTGCCGGTGCCGGGGAGATATTGCCCCTCGCCTTCCAGCCGCGCTGCGCCGCCCGCAAGATCGAGCGCGAGGCCCGAGAGATCGAGCTGCCGGCTGCCGCCCTTGACCCGCCCGGTCAGCGCGACCGCACCGCCCGGCGAAAGGTTGAAGGCGCCGTCGAGCTCGGCGCCGACGCCCTCGGCACCCCTAGGAAAAACCAGGGCTCCGTCGAAGCCGAGCTGAATATCCTCGCCGGTGAGATAGGCCTTGGTCCTGAGCCTGCCATCGGCCTCCATCTCGCCGGTGGTGACGCGCAGCGAGGCGCCTGCGACCTCGCCCTCGAAGCGCCAGGGACCGGCAAGGCTCACCGCCGACATCTCGGCTGCGATCGGCGAGAGCGTGACCGCAGGCTTGCCGGCCTCGCGCCAGATCAGGGTCGAGCGGCTGATCGTCAGGCGGTCGAGCCGCGCTTCGGCCGGGATGCCGTTGCCGCTCCGCTCGGGCAGGCGGATCATGCCGGCCTCGTCCAGCGAAAGCGAAACGGCAGCGCCCTCGAGGCGGGCTTCCGAAAAGCGGAATTCGCCACGCGCCATGGCAGCCAACGCCAGTTCCACGGTTGCATGCTCGGCGGAGACCGAGCTCGCAGTCCCGTCGCCCGGCCCGATCCGCAGATTCTCCAGCGAGATGCGCGGCGAAGGCAGCAGGCGAAGGCCGATCGCTCCGCCAACCTGCGTCTCGACACCCAGCGCTTCGCTCAATCGGGCTTCGATCTGCGGGCGATAGCTGCGCCAGTCGACGAAGCCGGGGCCGATCAGGGCCGCCAGCAGCGCCAGGACCAGCAGCCCGGCCAGAACTGTCAGACTCTCACGCAAATTCCGCTGCCTGCCCCTGTCGTTCGTGGGATGGTGTCGCTTTCCGGCCTGCCCCGACCTTGCGATCGGACCATGCCGTCATCCCAGGCTTGCCCGGAATCCATCATAGAGCGATACGCCCTTCGATGGATTCCGGATCGGCGCCGCCAAAGGCGGCTTGTCCGGAACGACAGGTCCGTTTCATCGCAAGGGCGGCCAGCGCCGGAATGTCCCATCCTGCCCGCAAGTCGCGGCGAGATCACGACATTTCGGCGAACGCCGCAGGTAGCGCAAGCCGCAACGGCGTCACAGGGCGACGATTTTTCCGGGATTGAGGATGTTGCGCGGATCGAGCGCGCGCTTCAGCGTGCGCATCACCGCGAGCGCCTCGGCCCCGTGTTCCTGCTCCAGATATTTCATCTTCTTCTGGCCGACGCCGTGCTCGCCGGTGCAGGTGCCGCCCATGGCGAGCGCCCGCTTCACCAACCGGTCGATGAAGCCCTGTGCCCGTTCGACCTCGGCGGTGTCGTTGAGATCGACCAGCGGCTGCGTATGGAAATTGCCGTCGCCGACATGGCCGGCGATCGGCGCGATCAGGCCGGAAGCCTCGATGTCGCGCTTGGTCTCCTCGACGCATTCGGCCAGCCGCGAGATCGGCACGCAGACATCGGTCGCCACCGAGTCGAAGCCGGGGCGCAGCGCCTTCGCCGCCCAATAGGCGTCATGGCGGGCCTGCCAGAGTTTGGAGCGGTCCTCGGCCTTGGTCGCCCATTCGAACGGCCCTCCGCCGAACTCGGCCGCGATCTCGCCGAAGCGCTCGGACTGCTCCTTCACGCCGGCTTCCGTGCCATGGAACTCGACGAACAGCATCGTCGTCTCCGGCAGCCCGAGCTTGGCATGCAGGTTGACGCCGCGGATCATCACGTCGTCGAGCAGTTCGATGCGCGCAACCGGCAGGCCGGACTGGATCGTGATGATCGTCGCGTCGCAGGCCGCCTTCACCGAAGGGAATGGGCAGACGCCGGCCGCGATCGCCTCCGGGATGCCGTGCAGCTTCAGCGTCACCTCGGTGATGATGCCGAGCGTGCCTTCCGAGCCGACGAGCAGGCGGGTGAGATCGTAGCCGGCCGAGGTCTTGCGGGCCCGCGTCGAGGTTTTCACGATCGAGCCGTCGGCCATCACCGCGGTCAGCGCCAGCACGTTGTCCTTCATCGTCCCATAGCGGACGGCATTGGTGCCGGAAGCGCGCGTCGCCGCCATGCCGCCGATCGAGGCATCGGCGCCGGGGTCGATCGGGAACATCAGGCCCTGGTCGCGCAGATGCTCGTTGAGCTCCTTGCGGGTGACGCCGGCCTCGACCACGACGTCGAGATCCTCGGCATGGACCGCGATGATCCTTTTCATCTGGGACATGTCGATTGAGACGCCGCCGAAGGCCGCGTTGACATGGCCTTCCAGCGATGTGCCCGTACCGAAGGCGATGACCGGCACGCCATGCGCCGCGCAGAGCTTCACGATCTCGGAGACTTCGCCCGTGCTCTGCGGAAACACCACCGCATCCGGCGGCTGGTTCGGGATCCAGGTCAGCGTATGGCCGTGCTGCTGGCGCACGGCGAGGCTGGTCACCAGCCGGTTGCCGAAGCTCGCGGCCAGCGCTTGCGTCACCGCGGCGATCGCCTCCGGCGAGGGCGGCAACACTGCGGCCGGGACAGGGCTGTCATGAGGAGCGGCGGCAGGCAGGCTCATTGTCAACATCCGGTTTTGGCGGTTAGATTTCGATCCGATCGTTTTCGCAATTGGTTACGCTTCGACATGGTCCTGCCATACTGGCCGGCCCAAAATGCTGACGCCGCTTGCGAGCGATGCATACTAGATCATGCGACGACGAAATGGGCAGCGGCAATAATGCCGCCGGCCCTTGAACGAGGCGCCTGTCAGGGAGGCGAACATGAAACACGATACGCGCGCCCCGGCGCTGTTCTTCGCGCCCTTCGTCTCGTCGGCGATGCGGGTCGAGCCGCAATGGATCGACTATAACGGCCATCTCAACATGGCCTATTACCATGTGCTGTTCGACCGCGCGGTGGATGAGGTCTTCTCGCTGGTCGGCCTCACGCGCGACTATGTCGAGACGCGCCATGCCTCCACCTTCGCGGCGGAGTGCCACATCCTCTACAAGCGCGAATTGACCGAGGGCGATCTCGTTCGCGTCACCGCGCAGCTCATCGCCTTCGACGACAAGCGCCTGCATTATTACCTGGAGATGCGGCATGCCAACGAGGGCTGGTTGGCGGCCACCAGCGAGAACCTGTCACTGCATGTCGACATGATCAATCGCAAGGTGACGCCCTTCCCGGCCGATATCCTCGCCAATATCGCCCTGATGAAGGCAGCTCACAGCATGATGCCGCTGCCGGCCACGATCGGCCGCATCATCGGCATGCCCAGGAAATCGGCGATTCGGGTTGACGAAGCCGCCGAGGAACGCGAGACCGAGACGGCAACCGAAACCCGGCACTGAACGGTCGCCGCATCACGGATCGTCGTCGGGAATCTTGAGCTTGTGCCCGCAGGCCTTGCAGTAGACCGCGTCCGGCTCATGGCGCTGCAAGGCGCATTCCGGACAGGGAAACAGCACCTTGTTCGGGCGGAACAACGCCTGTGCCAGCCGCACGAAGAGCGTGATCCCGACGATCATCACCACGATCGAGGTCAGCTTGCCGGCGACGCCCGGCAGGGTCACGTCGCCGAAGCCGGTCGTCGTCACCGTCGCGACCGTGAAATAGAGCGCCTGGACATAGCTCTCCAGCCCGCCCTCGTGCCGGAAGAAGAAGGTGTAGACGAAGCCGGTCACCACGAAGAGGAAGGTCGCGATATTGCTCAGCGCGCGGACCACATTCTCCCATTCGCGGAAGCGGGTTTCGCGAAACTGCGCCCAGACGATGCCCTTATGCGAGAGCGACCACAGCCTGAGGATGCGCAGGAAGCCGAAATTCTCCAGCCATTGCGGCATGAGCAGCGTCAGCAGGATGAAGAGATCGAGCAGCATGGTCGGCTGGCGCAGCAGCCTGAGCATGTTTGTCGAAGCCAGCAGCCGCGCGCCGATCTCGGCCACCATGATCACCGCGACGGAATAGTCGATCCAGAGGAAGGCCGCGTTCTCCCTGAGCAAGGGCGTCAGGATGAAGAAGGCGATGATCAGCAGGTCGACGACGGTCGTCACCGCCTGGAAGCGCAAGGCTGACGGCGAGCGGCCGTGATAGAGCTGGCGCAGCCGGTCGCGCAGGGCTTCGAAGCGGCTTTGATCAGGCGGGGCGTCGGCAGCATCCATCGCCGACGAGCATAGGCGCTAGACCGGCGCGCCGCTACGCCGCGTCGCCACCGCATGGACCGCATAGCCCCGATAGGGCGCGTCGATCCGGCAAGCGGCCCCGGCCGCTTCGGCAACAGCCCGTACAGTCTCAGGCAAATCCTCGCGCGGCGTGACATGGAACAGCGCGAGCCAGCGCAGCAGCACCGCCTTGAACGGCGCCGGCAAGCCCGCCTGATCGCCAAAATCGACGATGTGCAGCGAGCCGCCGGGGCTAAGCAGGCGCAAAGCCTCGGCGAGGACGCCCTGCCAGGGCGGGATCATCGAGAGCGCGTAGGAGATCACGATCCGGTCGAAGCCGGCACGTCCGAACAGCACTTGGGGATCGAAGCCGGTGGCATCCGCCTGCGCAAGCCTGATCCGCGGCTCCAGCCCCGCCTTCGCGATCGAGCCCTGCGCCGTCGCCAGCATCGCGCTGGAAACATCGAGCCCATGGCAGGCGCAGTCCGGATAGCGCTGTGCGATCCGGATCAGATTGCGCCCGGTCCCGCAGCCAATCTCCAGCACGCTCCCGCCCTTGGGCGGTTGCAACCCATCGATGAGCTGGTCGCGGCCGAGCAGGTAGAACTTGCGGCTGGCATCGTAGATATGGCGCTGGTGCCGGTAGATCCGGTCCATCAACCCGGCGGCGGAGCCGGCCGGCGCCTCGGCCGCGCTCACTGTGCCACCCCCTTCAGGACATAGAGATGGAAGCCGCCATAGATCGCCGAGCGATCCTGCCGGCAGAGTTCTCGGCTCTTCTCGTCCTCGTAATGCCACTGGTCGAGGATCGCCGCCGGCACCCTTCCCGGCAGCAGGCGCTCATCGGCGGCGGTGCGGAAGATCACCCGCGCGCCCGGCCGGGCCGTCCGCGTGATCTGCGACCACAGTGCGGTGAGATCGGCATCGTTCATCCAGTCCTGCGCATCGAGCAGTACATAAGCGTCGCAGCTTTCAGCCGGCTGATCCTCCAGGAAGGCCGTGACCGCGCTTTGGCGATAGGAAACGTCGTGAGCCCGTTCCTTCACCGCCGCGAAATGCCGCGGCTGGAGATAGGGCGGGAAGGCCGCATCCGGCCCCTCGCCATAGCGCCGCCCGAAGGCCTGCTGGGCGAAATAATTGTCCTTGAGATCGAAATCGCAGGCGAGGCGTTCCAGCCGGAGCTTCAGGGCACCGAGAATGCCGTCCTCACCATCGGCGGCCAGCGCCTTGTACTGCGCCGGCGGAATGCCGAGCCCGTAGAGCGAGGCCGGCTGGCGCACCAGCCAGCGTACCAGCTTGCGCTCGAAGACCGGCGCGAGATGCTTGTCGTAGAGCGCCCGCTGCTCTGCAAGATCACGCGCCGCCAGCATCGCCTTGGGATTGCCGCCGAGCAGCCGCGCCAGCACATGGCCGGCGCCGATGAAGCGCCCGAGCAGGCCATAACGATGAAAACCCCGGGCGAAGAGGTTGATCCGGCGTTGCCCGGTCAGCCCTCGTCCCTCCCAGTAGCCGCGCGAGACGGCGTCGAGATGACCCGCGATCTCGCGATCGTAGAGCGCGACATTGGCGCGATCCTTCGCCCGGCCGAAGAAGCGCAGGAAATCCTCCTGCCGCTCCATCCGCGCCAGGGCCGCGAGCTTGAGTTTGCCGAGCGCAATATGGGTGGCGTTGAGATCGACCGCGCTCACCTTGATCGGTGCCGCCGTGAGATAGGAGAGGATGTTGCAGGAGCCGGACGCGATCGCCACGACATGGTCGCCAGCCTTGAGCTGCAGCGCCGCCATGTCGACGACCGGGTCCTCCCAGATCTGCGGATAGACCAGCCCCGAGAAGGCGCGGGCGAACAGCCATTCCAGCATGCCAGCCCTGGAGAGCGTCTTGCTGCGCCGGACGGCCTGTCCCAGGCCCGAGCTCGTCATGCGGCGGGCCGCGCGTGCCGTTTGGGTCGCCTGTTGCGTCACCGGTTTTCCTCCCTGTGCGGGTGCCGGGCAGCTAGAGGAGTCGCGTGACGGTCAGGTGACGATGCTGCCGCGATTGCCACGGCATCGTGAAACGACGGGAGATCAGCGGGGCTGAAATTTCGCCCGCGAAGCCCCATATTGGCGGCACGAAAGCCGATGAGGCGCTCCCGCCAGGAAGGAGATTGCAATGGGTCTGATGAGCATGTTCGGAGCCGAAAAGAAGCAGGACGAGAGCTTCCCCTTCCAGCTCACGGACGCCGAATGGCGCGCGCGGCTGACGCCGGAGCAATATCGCATTCTGCGCGGCCACGGCACCGAGCGGGCCGGGTCCTGCGCGCTGAACTACGAGAAGCGCGCCGGCACCTTCTCCTGCGCCGGCTGCGGCCAGAAGCTGTTCAAGTCCGGCAAGAAATTCGAGAGCGGCACCGGCTGGCCAAGCTTCGACCAGCCTTTGGAAGGCTCGGTCGGCACCACTAAAGATCGCAGCTACGGCATGCTCCGCGTCGAGGTCCACTGCGCGAATTGCGGCGGCCATCTCGGCCACGTCTTCCCGGACGGCCCGCCGCCGACCGGCCTGCGCTACTGCATCAACGGCGAGGCGATGAATTTCGAGCCGGAAGCGGCTTGAGACATATGCGTCATGCTCGGGCTCGACCCGAGCATCTCGTGACGAGAGAGGCGCGGGGAACCCCTCTCCTGCAAGGGGAGGGGCAGGGGTGAGGTGTAGGCCCCTGGACCAGTTCGCATCACTTCACCGCAGCAGAGGTCAGGTCACGGCCACGGTGTCAAACGGCCTGCCCCTCACCCTACCCTCTCCCTATGGGAGAGGGTTCCCCGCGCTAATACCTCCTAATTCACCACCGGCACGGCCCGCCGCGCCAGCGCCGCTGCATCGACGCCCAGTGGCAGATCGCCGAACTGCCCCGACCAGCCATCGCCCAGCCGCGTGGCGATGAACGCATCTGCCACCGCGACCGGCGCATGACGCAACAGCAGCGAGCCCTGCAACATCAACGCCAGCCGCTCCGTCAACCGGCGCGCCTGCCCCTCGTTGCGCATCAACTCCGGCAACTCGCCCTCGAGCCGCTTCAGCGCCGCATCATAGCGCCGGTCCGTCCCCGACGCGGCCATCAGCTCTGCCCGCAGCACGTCGACTGCCCCCTCCTCGCGCGCCAATGAGCGCAGTACGTCCAAGCAGATGACATTACCCGAGCCCTCCCAGATCGCGTTGAGCGGCGCCTCCCTGTAGAGCCGCGCCATCGGGTTCTCTTCGATGAAGCCATTGCCGCCATGGCATTCCAGCGCCTCGGTGACCACGGCGGGCGCGCGCCGCGTGATCCAGTATTTGGCGATCGGCGCCCCGACCCGCGCCAGCAGGCGCTCGCTCGCGGACCCATCTTGCCGGTCGAGCGCCGCGAACAGTCGGAAAGCGAGCCAGGCCGCGGCCTCCGCCTCGATCGCGAGATCGGCGAGCACGTTCTGCATGATCGGCTGGTCGATCAGCGCCTTCTGGAAGGCGCGGCGATGCTGCGCGTGATGCGCCGCGAGCGACACCGCCATCCGCATCAGCCCGGATGACGCCGCCGCGATGTCGAGCCGTGAGTTGTGATTCATCGACAAGCCCGTGCGGATGCCCCGTCCCGGCTCGCCGATGAGATGGCCGATGGCGCCTCTGAACTCGACTTCCGAGGATGCATTCGAGCGGTTGCCGACCTTGTCCTTGAGCCGCTGGATCGCGACGCCGTTGCGCGATCCGTCCGGCAGCCAGCCCGGCACTGCGAAGCAGGATATGCCCTCGCCCGTCCGCGCCAGCGTCAGGAAGATGTCGGAATGCGGCACCGAGAAGAACCACTTCCGCCCGTGCAGCGAGAAGGTGCCGTCGCGATTATCCTCGGCCACCGTCTGGGTCTGACGCAGGTCGGAGCCGCCCTGCGTTTCCGTCATCGCCGTGCCGACCGTCGCGCCCGTCTTGAGACGGGCCGGCCCCTGCCGCGGATCGTAACGGCTGGACGTGACGAGCGAACCCCATTGCTCCCACAGCACCGCATCCTGCTTCAGCACCGGCACGGCGGCATAGGTCATGCTGATCGGGCAGCAGATTCCGCTCTCCGCGCCGTACCAGAGATATTGCAGGGCCGCCCGCGCCACTTGCGCACCGGGCTCCGGCTGGTTCCAGGCGAGTGCATGCGTCTCCTGCCCGATCGCAAGCCCCATCAATTCATGCCAGGCCGGGTGGAAGACGATCTCGTCGATCCGGTTACCGAACCGGTCGAAAGCTTTCAGCTCGGGCGTATAGCGGTTGGCGAGCCAGGCGAGTTCCTGCACGCGCACCGAACCGGCCGTCCGCCCCGCCTCATGCAATCGATCCTTCGCCCAATCGGCACCGAAGGCGGCAACGATGCCCGGCAGCACGGGATCGGCGGAGAAGGCGTCGTACTCGGCCAGCACCGGCACCTGATTGGTCACCTGATCGGCGTGCGACATCTGCGCCATGACCTTCCCTCCGATCAGCGAACCGCTCTGCCGTTAACCACCAGACTATGCCGGTCTCCGCCGTTTGCGAATTCGACCGATTGCTGCCCCGGTTCCTGCTGCACATCGTCCCGCGCGCCACGATCGGCGCGTGACGATGGAGATCCCCGTGCTGCGACGCCTTCCGAATGCCCTGCTGATTGCCCTCATCGCCGGCTTCAGTGCCTCCGTCGCTCCCGCCCACGCCCAGGCCCAAACGGTCCCGAAGGCTCAACCGGGCGAAGGCCGCCCCTACCAGATCCCCGACAGCGAGGTCTGGGACGTGCCCGACCCGGTCTCACGCCGCGGCTATCAGGTCTTCGTCGCCTTGCCGCCCTCCTATGCGAAGGAGCCGCAGCGGCGCTTCCCCGTGCTTTATGCCACCGATGCCGACTACGCCTTCCCAATCATCCGCCAGATCAATCGCCGCCTGAACCTCGATGGTCCCAAGGTGGAGGAATTCATCCTGGTCGGGCTGTCCTATGCCAAGGGCGAGGACGGCGCGGCCAGCCGCCGGCGCGACTACACGCCCACACCGAACGGGCCGAGCACGGCACCGGCCGGAGCGGTTCACGGACAGGGCCCGGCCTACCAGGCCTATCTGCGCGATCAGGTGAAGCCGTTCATCGCCGCCCGCTATCGGACCGATCCCGCCAGAGCGCTCTTTCTCGGCCACTCCTACGGCTCCCTGCTGGGCGCGCAGATCCTGTTCACCGAGCCCGGCCTGTTCAGCGGCTATATCCTCGGCAGCCCTTCGCTTTGGTACGACAAGCGTCACACTCTGGAGCTGGAATCGCGCTACGCTGCCCGCAACAGCGATCTGAAAGCCAAGGTCTATCTCTATGTCGGCGCCTATGAGGCGCTGCGCAAAGGCGACCGACGCTACAGCCAGACGGTCGATATGGTCGCTGACATCCGGGCGCTGGAAGCGGCATTGCGCGGCCGCAAATACCCGAACCTGAGCCTGAAGTCGGTCGTCCTCGACGATGAGGATCACCTCACCGTCGCGCCGCGCGGCTTCACGCAGGGCCTGAAATACCTGCTGTCGGCGCGCTGACCCGGCAACCGGGAGGATGCTGCCACCTCCCTGTGGAACGGGCTGTAAAATGATCGCTCCGGCGGGGCGCAATCCTGACAGCGACGCCCTATATTCGCCGGAGAACGAATCACGCACGAGCAGCGCACACCCTTGTCCGACGCAGACCCCTTTTCCGCTCCTCCGCCCCGCCCCGGCGGCCTCGCCGCGCGCGCTGCCGCGCAGCCGGCGGCCGGCTATCTCGCAGGGCTGAACCCGGAGCAGCGCCAAGCGGTCGAGGCAACGGACGGCCCGGTCCTGGTGCTGGCAGGCGCCGGCACCGGCAAGACCCGCGTGCTGACCACCCGCATCGGCCACCTGATCTCGACCAGCCGCGCCTACCCGTCCCAGATCCTCGCCGTCACCTTCACCAACAAGGCGGCGCGCGAGATGAAGGAACGCGTCGCCCATCTCGTCGGCCCGGTCGCCGAGGGCATGCCCTGGCTCGGCACCTTCCATTCGATTTCGGCCAAGCTGCTGCGCCGCCACGCCGAACTGCTCGACCTGCGCAGTGACTTCACCATCCTCGACACCGACGACCAGATCCGCCTGATGAAGCAGGTGATCCAGGCCGAGGGCATCGACGAGAAGCGCTGGCCCGGCCGGATGCTGGCGGGCTTCATCGATAGCTGGAAGAACCGCGGCCTCTCCCCCAAGGACGTTCCCGCGGGTGAGGCCGCCGTCTTCGCCAACGGCAAGGGCGGCAAGCTCTACGCCGCCTATCAGGAGCGTTTGAAGGCGCTGAACGCCGTCGATTTCGGCGATCTGCTGCTGCATTGCCTGACGCTGTTCCGCGACTATCCGGATGTGCTCCAGACCTATCACGACCGCTTCCGCTACATCCTCGTCGACGAGTACCAGGACACCAACACGGCGCAGTATCTCTGGCTGCGCCTGCTGGCACAGGGCCGCCGCAACATCTGCTGCGTCGGCGACGACGACCAGTCGATCTATGGCTGGCGCGGGGCCGAGGTCGACAACATCCTGCGCTTCGAGCACGATTTTCCCGGCGCGACCGTGATCCGGCTGGAGCGCAACTACCGCTCGACCGGCCATATCCTCGCCACCGCCTCCAAGCTGATCGCCCGCAACGAAGGCCGCCTCGGCAAGACGCTCCGCACCGAGGACGCGCTCGGCGAGAAGGTCACGATCACCGGCGCCTGGGACAGCCAGGAGGAAGCCCGCCTGATCTCCGACGAGATCGAGGCGATGCAATCGAAGAAGCACAACCTCGCCGAGGTCGCGGTGCTCGTGCGCATCTCCGCCCAGATGCGCGAGATCGAGGAGCGTTTCGTCCAGGCCGGCGTGCCCTATCGCGTCATCGGCGGCCCGCGTTTCTACGAGCGCGCCGAAATCCGCGATGCGCTCGCCTATCTGCGCTGCGTGGTGTCGCCGACCGACGATCTCGCCTTCGAGCGTATCGTCAACGTCCCCAAGCGCGGCCTCGGTGACGCTACGGTGCAGCTCCTGCACAACCATGCCCGCGCCACCGGCTTCTCGCTGATGCAGTCGGCCCGCGCCGCGGTCGAGAGCGACGAGTTGAAGCCCAAGGCCCGCACGGCTTTGCGCGAACTGGTCGATGCCTTCGGCCGCTGGTCCGCCCGCGCCGAGCATATGCCGCAGGGCGAGCTCGCCGAGCTGGTCCTGGAAGAATCCGGCTATACCGAGATGTGGAAGAAAGATCGTTCGGCCGACGCCGCCGGGCGCCTGGAAAACCTCAAGGAGCTTGTCCGCTCGCTCGACGAATTCCCCGACCTGCCGGCCTTTCTCGAACACGTCTCGCTGGTGATGGATGTCGGCGACGGCGAGGCCGAGGCCCGCGTCTCGATCATGACGCTCCACGCCGCCAAAGGGCTTGAATTCGACACGGTCTTCCTGCCCGGCTGGGAGGAAGGGCTGTTCCCGAACCAGCGCGCCCTCGACGAGAGCGGCCGCGCCGGTCTCGAGGAGGAACGCCGCCTCGCCCATGTCGGCCTCACCCGCGCCCGCAAGAAATTGAAGCTCTACTTCGCCTCAAACCGGCGCATTCACGGCCTCTGGCAGACCAGCCTGCCCTCCCGCTTCATCGACGAACTCCCGGAGGAGCATGTCGAGGTCGAGCAGGCCCCGACCAGTTATTCGCAGGGCGGCTATGGCGCCTCGCGTTTCGACCGGATGGAGAGCTTCGGCTCCAGCTACAACACGCCGGGCTGGCAGCGCGCGCAGGAGAACCGGGCCAAGAACAGCGGCGGCGGCAGCGGCTTCTCCGAAAGCGGCCGCGGCTTCGGCCAAGGGAACTTCGGCGGCGGCTCACGCCAGCGCGGCCCGCTGCTGATCGAGGGCGAGCTGACGGCGAAATCCTCAGGCGAATCCGCTTATGGCGAGGGCGCCCGCGTCTTCCACGTCAAGTTCGGCCCCGGCTCCGTCGCCAGCGTCGACGGCAACAAGCTGACGGTGGATTTCGACAAGGCAGGGCGGAAGATGGTGCTGGATAGCTTCGTGCAGAAAGCGGGATAGCGCCGGCTGCGAAAATCTGCGGGCCAGCACGTCGCTTGACTGCCTACATACTAGTAGGTAGATAAAGTTATGGCCAACGCATCCACGACCTCCGACGACATCCTGCGATGCACCCGCACCCTGATCATTCAGGGTGGCTACAACGGCTTCAGCTATGCCGATATCGCCAAGGTCGTCGGCATTCGCAACGCCAGCATTCACCATCATTTCCCCGGCAAGTCGGATCTGGTCCGCGCGCTCGTTGCGCGACATCGCGAGCAGTCGGAGGCCGGACTCGCTAATCTGGAGCGGCATGTGTCGGACCCCGTCGAGCAGTTGCAGGCCTATATCGGCCACTGGGAAACCTGCATCGGCGACGCATCCCCTTCCTTCTGCCTCTGCGCCCTCCTCGCCGGCGAAATCCCCGTCCTGCCGGACGACGTCGTCGTTGAGGTGCGGGCCTATTTCCGTTCTCTTTCAGGCTGGCTGACATCGGTTCTGGAACGCGGCGCCGATCTCGGCCGCCTGCGGCTCACCGGCTCTGCCCGCGATGAAGCCGAGATCTTCATGGCCACCGTCCACGGTGCCATGCTGTCCGCCCGCGCCTATGGCGATCCCGGCATGTTCGGCGCCATCACGCGCCCGATCCTGCAGCGGATCGTTCCGCCGCACTGATATGGCGCCACGCCCTGGCAATCTCTGCCTCTCGAACCTACCAACTAGTAGATAGAAATCTTTACGGCACTCGCCACGTAGCATTCCCGCCCTGCCTCCCACGTCAGAAAGACTCTCCCATGTTCGGCATTTCCCCCCTCGGCTGGGTGCATACCCTCGGCAGCCTCCCGGCCATTCCCGCCGCAGCCTATATGCTCGCGGCCCATGGCCGGATCGTGCCTCGCTCCCTCGCCGGCAGGATCTATTTCATCTCGATGCTGATCGGTGCCTTCACGGTCTTCCTCGTCACGCATATCCCCGCGGGCCACATCGCCGGAGTGCTGACGCTCCTGATGCTGATCATCGGCTATACCGTCGGCCTGACGCGGTTGCCCGCGCGGCTGGTCACCTATGTCGAGACGATCACGCTGAGCATTACGGTGTTCCTGCTCATGCTCCCCACGGTCAGCGAGATCCTCCGCCGTGTTCCCGACGGACACCCCATCGTCACCGACCCGAAATCCCCGCTTCTCCTCGGGACGCAAGCGGCCATCCTCGCCGCGCTCGTGGTCGGGCTGACCGCGCAGATCCTTTACCTTCGCAGACGAGGAAGGAGCGCCACAGCATAAACCTCGGGAGAGCGGGCGGCCGGGAACACGTGCCTCACGCCCCGCCTTCCCGCTCGCGAAAGGCCTTCCGCGCCGCCGAAACCTCGGCGTAATAGGTCTCGGCCCAGGTCCAGACCCCGCAGAAGGCGGCGCTGAGCTCGCGCCCCAGCTCCGTGAGCGTATAGTCGACATGCGGCGGGATTACCGGGTGGACGGTGCGCACGACCAGCCCGTCGCGCTCCATCTCGCGCAGGGTCTTGGTCAGCATCTTCTGGCTGATGCCGCCGACGATCCGCCCGACCTCGGTGAAGCGCAGCGTGCCGTGCTCCTCCAGCGCTTCCAGCACCAGCATCGTCCATTTGTCCGCGATCTGCGCGATGACCTGCCGGACCAGCGACTCCACCGCCGGGCTGACCGGCGGGATCGCCTCGCTGCGCTGATGCATCGCCGCCATGGCGTTCCGGATCGCTTGCATCCGACACTCTCCTTTTGGTGCGTATGGCACTTTTACGCGCCTTCTTTCCATCGAAGAGTAACGGCGCCATCTCGTCTCAGCAACCACGAGAGGCCTTGCCATGAAGATTTCCGGAAACACCATTCTCATCACCGGCGGCGGCTCCGGCATCGGCAGGGCGCTGGCCGAAGCGCTGCACGCCAAGGGCAACAAGGTCGTCATCGCCGGCCGCCGCGAAGCCGTGCTCGACGCGGTCACCGCTGCCAATCCCGGCATGGAATCGATGCTGCTCGATATCCAGGACGAGGCCGATATCGCGGGCTTCGCCAGGCAGGCGGTCGAACGCTTCCCGAGCCTGAACGCCGTGATCAACAATGCCGGCATCATGAAGCCGGAGAACGTACCCGCCGCCGACAATCTCGCCATCGCCGAGGAGACGATCGCGACCAACCTGCTCGGGCCGATCCGCCTGACGACGGCGCTGCTGCCGCATTTCCTGAAGCAACCGCGCGCCACTGTCCTGACCGTCTCGTCCGGCCTCGCCTTCGTGCCGCTGGCGGTGACCCCGACCTACAGCGCGACCAAGGCCGCGATCCATTCCTGGTCGATGGGCCTGCGCGAGCAGCTCAAGAGCACCTCGGTCGAGGTCATCGAGATCGCGCCGCCCTATGTGCAGACCGAACTGCTCGGCCCGCATCAGGCGGTCGATCCGGCCGCGATGCCGCTCGCCGATTTCACCGCCGAGGTGATGGCGATCCTCGAAACCCAGCCCGAGACCGCCGAGGTCATCGTCGAACGCTGCAAGCCGCTGCGCTTCGCCGAGGCCACCGGCACTTTCGCGCAGGTCTTCGCCGGGCTCAACGCACAGCACGGTTGACGAAGGAGAGCGCTACTCCGCCCGATGGCAGCAGACGCAGATCTTGTTGCCGTCGGGATCGCGGAAATAGGCGCCATAATAGTTCGCGTGATAGTGCGGCCGCAGGCCGGGCGGCCCTTCGCAGCTCCCACCATGGGCCAGCGCGATCGCATGACTGCTGTCGACGGTTGCGTGGTTCTCGGCCAGGAAGGCGACCATGTGACCATTCCCTGGCGTGGCGGCCTGCCCATCGAACGGTCGGGTCAGAAACAGCAGAGGTCGGTCGGAATCCGCAGGCTGCCAGGCGGCAGCCGCCGCCTTCTGATCGCTGAAGCGCAGTTTTAGCCCCAGCGCGTCGCAGAGCGCGCCATAGAATGCCTCCGCGCGCTCGAACTCGTTCGTTCCGACGCAGACATGTGAGAACATCGCAGGGCCTCCGGTTTCCGAAGCTTAGGAATGCCGCGTGCCCATCGGCAAGCGGCATCGTTCCGAAGCGCAGCGATCGCATGACAACCGTCCCCCGCCCTGCTAATCCCCCGCCATGCGCGAAGGCCTCCTGCCAGCGACGGTCGCGACCGTCCTCGAACTCTCCACCTCGGGCGAACAGGCCCGGACCCTCACCGAACTGCTCGGCGAGATCTTCGATCCCACCGAGACGGCGATCTCCGCCTTCGAGGTCGAGGATGGGATCACCACGCTCTCGATGAACATTCCGTGGAAGGTCGAGATCTATTTCGCCAACCCGCCCGATGAGGACGCAGTGCGCGACCTGCTGCGCCCGATCGTCGGCGAGCTCGTGGACAACACGCCCTTCACCACCGTCAACACCAAGGACTGGGTCGCCAACAGCCTGGACGGGCTGAAGCCCGTCCGCGCCGGCCGAGTTCTCGTTCATGGCGCGCATGATCGGCACGTCGTCCGCACCAATGATGTCGCCATCGAGATCGAAGCCGCGCTCGCCTTCGGCACCGGCCATCACGGCACCACCGCCGGCTGCCTGCTGGCGCTCGATGCCGAACTGAAGAAGCGCCGCCCCCGCCACGGCATCGATATCGGCACCGGCACCGGCATTCTCGGGCTGGCGCTCGCCAAGCAGATCAAGCGCAAAGTCGTCGCCGGCGATATCGACGCGGTCGCGGTCGAGGTCTCCGCCCATAACGCCCGGCTCAACCATGCGCCGAACGCGCTCGATCTCTACGTTGCGCCTGGTCTGCGCCATGCCAAGGCCTGGCGGCCCGGCCATTTCGATTTCGTCTTCGCCAATATCCTGGCCGGCCCGCTGAAGCGGCTCGCCCCGTCGATCGCGCGCGTGCTCTCGTCGAACGGCACGCTGGTCCTGTCGGGCCTGCTGGCGATGGATGTCGCCGGCGTCGTCTCGGCCTATCGGCACCAGGGCGTCTATCTCGCCAGCCGCTCGCTGCGCGAAGGCTGGGCGACGCTGGTCATGAAAAAAGGCGGCGCAGCCCGCAGGCCGCGCCACCTTGCCTGACCTCCGGCGCTCCCGAGGGGAGCGCGAGGCCGTTACTCGAACTCGCCCGGCTCAGAAGGCGATATAGCCGTACTTCTTCTCGGCATCGGCCTGCAGGCTGCGGGCGTCGTGCCAGACGGCAGCGGTGAACTTCGCGGCGTCGGCGATCTGTTCGTAGATGTGCTTGATGACGGCGATCATGATGAAGGTCCTCAAGGGTTGTCGGCTGCGCGGCTCAGAGCCGCAGCGGCGTGGATTCAGCGGTTGAAAGGCAGCGAAACGTCGCTCGACAGCGTCGCGGACGGGAAGCCGCCCAGCACGATCTCGGCCTCGTTGACGAGGAGATTGCGGGCGCGCAGCTGGCGGGCAGCGGAGCGTTGGCGACTCACAATGAGCGCGGCATAGAAACGCTGCATCAGCCCTGGCTTGTCGGCACGGGTCTTGGCACCGGCCTGAACCGGTACGGGCAGCACATCGGCATTATCCAACACATAGGTCATGGGTCTATCTCCGAAAAACGAAGGACAGTCCCGGTCGCTTCCTCGTTCTCTTATGCGACTAAAGTGGGGTCATTTCGCACTTGCGAGAAGATATGTTCGCATATGCGATATATGCGTAAAACGCATGCGATCCGTCCATATCCGTTAATGTTTGCGCAGATTGCATAGCAAGGCAGCACTATGCGATTTCGGCAGGCAGTGCCGTCCCACGGAACGGGCAGTGCCCCGCCGACGCATTTGCGCTGGCGCTTTCGGCAGTGCGAGGCAACGATGCCGCGACCCAAGCCGGACCCCGCCATGACCGATTCGACCCTGCCGACCTGCCGTTTCCAGTCCTTCTCCGAACCGAGCGACCCGAAGCTCGTCGCCGGCCGCGTCGCCGCCTTGCGCAAGGCGCTGGCAGCGCAAGGACTCGATGGCTTCGTCGTCCCCCGCGCGGACGAGCACCAGGGCGAATACGTCCCGGCCCATATGGCCCGCTTGGCATGGCTGACCGGCTTCACCGGCTCAGCCGGCAATGCCGTGGTGCTGGCCGACAAGGCGGCGCTGATCGTCGATGGCCGCTACACCATCCAGTCGGCCGAGCAAACCGACACCAAGGTCGTCACGCCCGTGCGCATGGAGGATACGCCGCTGGAGCGCTGGGTCGAGCAGAACCTGCCGGCTGGCGGAAAGCTCGGCTACGATCCCTGGCTGCATACGGTCGATGGCCTCGCCCGACTCGAGAAGGCCGCCGCCGCGGCCGGCGGCAGCCTCGTCGCGGTCAAGACCAACCCGATCGACGCGCTCTGGAACGACCGCCCGGCTCCCCCGACCGCGCCGGTCAAGGCGCATCCGGCAGCCTTTGCCGGCGAGGACAGCATCTCGAAGCTCGCCCGCATCCAGAAGGCGCTGACCGAGGCCAAGGTCGACGCGCTCGTCGTCTCCGACCCGCATGCGCTGGCCTGGGTCTTCAACATCCGCGGCGGCGATGTCGAGCACACGCCTTTGCCGCTCGGCTATTCCATCGTCCCGCGCGAGGGCCGTCCGACCGTCTTCCTCGCGCCCGAGAAGATCACCAACGAGGCGGGCGATGCGATCGGCGCCGTCGGCGAGATCGCCCCTCCGGCCGAGTTAGACCGGCAGATCGCCAGGCTCGGCGCCGCCAAAGCCAAGGTCCGGCTCGACGCCGCGACCGCCGCTTCAGCTCTGGCGACCCTGATCCGCGAAGCCGGCGGCACGCCCGACGCCGGCGCCGATCCGATCGCCCTGATGAAGGCGCGCAAGAACGCGGCCGAACTGGATGGCGCCCGCAACGCCCATCTGCGCGACGGCGCCGTCATGGTGCGCTATCTCTCCTGGCTGGCGCGCGAGGCGCCGAAGGGCGGCCTGACCGAGATCGACGCGGTCGCCGCGCTGGAAGCCGAGCGGCTCAAGACCGGCCTGCTCAAGGACGTCTCCTTCACCACCATCGCCGGCGCCGGCCCCAATGCGGCCTTGCCGCATTACCGCGTCAGCGATGCGAGCAACCGCAAGCTGGAGCCGGGCATCTTCCTGGTCGATTCAGGCGGCCAGTACGAGGACGGAACCACCGACATCACCCGCACCATGGTGATCGGCACACCGACGGCCGAGATGCGCGACCGCTACACCCGCGTGCTCAAGGGCCATCTGGCGATCTCGCGGCTGGTCTTCGTCAAGGGCACCTCGGGCGCGCAGCTCGACGCCTTCGCGCGCCTGCCGCTCTGGCAGGGCGGCTTCGACTTCGACCACGGCACCGGCCATGGCGTCGGCAGCTATCTTTCGGTGCATGAAGGACCTCAGCGCCTCTCCAAGCTCGGCACCACGCCGCTGGAGCCGGGCATGATCCTCTCCAACGAGCCCGGCTACTACAAGCAGGGCGAATACGGCATCCGCATCGAGAACCTGATCGTGGTCGAGGAGCGCCAGATCCCCGGCGCCGAGCGCGTGGTCTACGGCTTCGAGACGATCACCTGGTGCCCCTATGAGCGCGCGCTGATCGAGAAGGACATGCTCGATGCCGGCGAGATCGCCTGGATCGACGCCTATCACGCCACGGTCTGGGAGAAGCTCTCGCCGCAGGTCGAGGGCGAGGCGAAAGCCTGGTTGGAGGAAGCCTGCCGGCCGCTGTGATTGGCCTCCTTCTCCCCCGAGGAGAGAAGGAAGAGCGTCACATCACCATCCTGAACCCGACCACCGCGACAACCCCGACCGCGACCACCCCCAACAGCGGCAACCGCGTAGCCGCGAGCGCCGTCACCGCGGCCGCGGCCGTCTCGGCCCAGCCGGTGGCGAGCGCGCTCGGCGCGATCACCGCGATCAGCACGGCCGGCGGGATCGCGTCGAAGGCGGCCTGCGCGCGCGGGGAGAGGCTGAGCCGCCCGACTAGTGCCAGCCCGGCGACGCGCGTGACATAGGTCACGATCGCCATACCCAGGAAGGCGAGAAGATTGATCGGATCGACGCTCACGCCTTGGCCTCCTCGGTCGCCGGCTGTTCTTCGCTACCGGCTGCAAGCCATGCTGCCAAAAGCCCGCACAGAGCCCCCGCCGCCACATGCCAGGGCGGCCCGGCCAGCCGATAGGTCACAGCCGAGGCGATGCCGGCAGCAGCGACCGTCCAGAACGTCACCCGGCCCTTCCAGAAGGCGGCGACGAGCGCGATGAACAGCGCCGTGAAGGCGAAATCGGCACCGAGCCGTTTGGGATCGCCCAGCACCGCACCGATCATCGCGCCCAGCGTCGAATTGATCAGCCAGCCCGCGACGAAGGGAATCACCATCGCGAACCAATAGGCTGGCGTCAGGCGATGGGTGCGGGCGCGCTTTTCGGCCAGTGCCCAGTTCTCGTCGGCCATGTAGTAGAGGCCGAGGAATTTCTGCCAACGGCTGAAGCCCTGCAGCTTCGGCGCAAGCGACGCCCCCATCAGCACATGGCGCGCATTGATCAAGAGCGTCGAGAAAACCAACGCCGCGACCGGCGCCGGACTCGCCCAGAGCTCGATCGCGGCGAACTGTGCCCCGCCGGCGAAGACCATGATGCTCATCAGGAAGACTTCGAGAGGCGAGAGCCCCTTGCTGGCCGCGACCGCGCCGAAGAGCAGCCCGATCGGCGCCGCGGCCACGGCAGCCGGCCAGATATCGTTCAGGCCGCGCCTGATGTCGTCACGCATCGTGGACATGGGTTCGTTCTCTTGAAGCTGCTTGAGTTCAGCCCGCATGCGCCGCGCGGAAGGCGCCGGGCGTCACGCCGAAGCGCGCCTTGAAGGCCCGCGTCAGATGCGGCTGGTCGCAGAACCCGGTCGCGGCGGCGACATCGCCCGGCATATCGCCGCGCCGCAGCCGCTCGCGCGCCCGCCGGACCCGGACGTCGACCAGATAGGCATGGGGCGTCAGGCCGGTCTCCCGCCGAAACGCCCGGATCAAATGATGGCGCGGCAAGCCGGTCAGCCGCGCCAGATCGGCGAGCGACAGGTCCTCTTCGTAGCGCGCCTCGAACAGTTCCCGCGCCTTGGCGACCGGGCCGCCCTCCCCGCCGACAGGACGAACGGCAAAGTCGGCATGGCGGGCCAGGCAGCGCGCATAGAAGCGCAACAGCATCTCCTCGCCCGCGAGCAGATCGTCGCCCACCTCGATGGCGCGATGCGCGGCAGCGAAAAGAGCGGCCCCCTCGGCGTCCTCGACCAGCGGCTCGCGAAAGAACGGCGTCCCGATCATCTCCCGACCGCTGAGCGAAGCAGCAACCTCGCGGATCAGCCCGATCTCGGGATAGGTCATGCGATAGCTGTAGCCCGGCCCATAGGGCTCGCCGTCATGGGTCTCCAGCGGATTGACGAAGGTGATCTGGTTCGGGCGGGCGTAATGGCGCTCGCCGCGCACGCGAAACGTCTCGCAGCCCGCCACGATCGTGCCGATCACATAGCTTTCATGCCGGTGCGGCGCATAGGCATGGCGGCGGAAGGTCGCGGCGAGGCAGTCCAGCCCGTCGAAGCGCTCGGCCGGAAACAGCTTCGCCCGCTCGCCGGCGACGAGCGGTTCGATGCCTAACGTCTCACCTTGGGTGACTGCTTCCATAGGGCGAGCATAAACCCTCTCGCCGCATTGCTGTCTTGAAGAAAAGTGATCGGGCGCATCACGCACCCGATCGGTTTTGCGGTTCTGCGGAACGTCAAAGAGCGTGGGCGGCAGCGCTTGCCCCCACACGCTCCGGGCTCCTGGAGCCCAGCAGCAGTACGCCCGTCCCGCCGACCAGCGTCGCGACCGTGGCATAGGCGATGACGCCGAGCGTGCCGAAGCCATCGACCAGCAGGCCGCCGAAGATGGCGCCGCTCGCGATCGCGATCTGGAAGGCGGCGACGATCAGCCCGCCGGCCGATTCCGCCTCGTCCTCCGGCGCGACCCGCACCAGCCAGGTCTGGAAGCCGACCGGCAGCGCGCCGAAGGCGAAGCCCCAGAGCCCGACCGCGATGGCCGAGGCGATCGGCGACGCGCCGAGGAAGAGCAGGCTCACGCCCACCGCAGCGATCAGGAAGGCGCCGAAGATCACCGAGGCCTTGGCGCTGCGCGCGGTTATAGCCCCGCCTGCGAAATTGCCGAAGAAGCCGCCAACGCCATAAGCCAGCAGGACGAGCGAGATCGCCTCGACCGAGAGCTTCGGGATCTGCTCCAGGAATGGGCGCACATAGGTGAAGCCCGCGAAATGACCGGAGATCACCACGACGATGGCGCCAAGAACGAGCGCGATGCTGGGCTGGCCGAGCAGGCGGAACAGCGTGCGGATATCGGGCGAGCCCCGCGCCGGCAGCCGCGGCAGCACCGCGATCTGGATGATAAGCGTCGCGACGCCGACGAGCGCCGCTAGCCAGAACACGAAGCGCCAGCCCATCACGTTGCCGAGATAGGCGCCGATCGGCGCGGCACTGACGGTGGCGAGGGACACGCCGGCGAAGATCAGCGACATCGCCTTGGGCAGCGCGCTGGGCGGCACGAGCCGCATCGCGGTCGCCGCAACCATCGACCAGAAGGCACCGAGCCCGATGCCGAGCAACACGCGGGCGAAGAGCAGCGTCGTCAGGTTGGTGGCGATCGCCGCGATGACGCTGGAAACGATCAGCAGGCCCGTCAGCGACCAGATCACGATGCGCCGGTCGATGCCGCGCGTCACGATGGCGGCGGCGAGCCCGGCAATGGCGCCGACCACGGCAGTCGCGGTCACCGCCTGCCCGGCGGCGCCGACGGAGACGCCGACATCGGCCGCCATCGGGGTCAAAAGGCTCGCCGGCAGGAACTCTGCGGTGACGAGGCCGAAGACGCCGAAGGTCAGGGATGTAATGGCAGCCCAGGCCGGCTTGTCGCGGGCCTCCTCGGCTACGTCGTCGAATTCAAGGGCAGTGGCAGAAAGGGAATCTGACATGGGTATCTCCATGAGGTTGCCGGAAGATGGGCGTGGTCTCATGGAGTTTCCATGCTATATCATCCGCATCTCATGACCGTTCGTCCAGGATTGCCATGACCGCTTCCACCGACCACCTGACCGAGATGCTGCGAGGCCTGAGGCTGGACGGCGTCGATTACAGCCGCTGCCAATTGGCCGCGCCCTGGGGTGTCGTCTACCCGCCGACCCATCAGGCCTATTTCCATTTCATCTCGCGCGGCAGCTGCTGGCTGAAGACGCCGGCCGGCGAATGGCTGGAGCTCGCGGATGGCGACGCGGTCCTGCTGCCGCGCGGCGGCGGCCATGTCCTGGCGAGTTCGCCCAAGGTCGTCGCCTCCCCGCCTTGCGACTGCCGGGTGCTGGAAGCCTATGGCAATGTCTTCGACGTCGAGGGCGGCGGCTCGGGCGCGCATATGCTGCTCTTCACCGGCCGCATGACCTTCAATGTCGATCTCGACCACCCGCTGCTGCGCCTGATGCCCGACCTGATGCGGATGAGCGATTTCATCGCCGACGAGCCGGGTCTGCCGCATCTGCTGGAGGCAATGGGCCGCGAGGTCATGATGGACAGGGTCGGCGCCGGCGGCATCCTGGCCCGCCTCGCCGACGTGCTGGCGGCCGCGATCATCCGCGCCTGGGTCGAGCGCGGCTGCGGCGCCGCCAAGGGCTGGGTCGCGGCGGCGCGCTGCCCGACCATCGGCAAGGTACTTGCGGCGATCCACGCCCATCCAGAGACCGACTGGACTGTCGAAAGGCTCGCCGAACTGATGGGCGCCTCACGCTCCGGTTTCGCCGAGCGCTTCGCCGAAGTCGTCGGCGAGACGCCGGCCCGCTATGTCGCGCAGGTCAGGATGCATCAGGCGCGGCAATGGCTCGCCCGCGACAAGCTGCGGATCGCGGTGGTGGCGCAGCGCCTCGGCTACGAGTCGGAAGCCTCGTTCAGCCGCGCCTTCAAGCGCATCACTGGCCTTGCCCCTAGTCACGTCCGGGCCGCAGGCGAAGCTTCGCCCGCCGCGATGTTCACGCCCGCGGCGGAAGCGGCGGAGTAGAACTCAACCGCCGACCAGATCGAACCAGCCGGCCTCGTCTATGACCTCGACGCCGTGCTTGGCGGCATCCTTGAGCTTGGAACCCGCTCCCGGCCCGGCGACGAGCAAGTCGGTCTTCGACGAGACCGAGCCCGCGACCTTCGCACCGAGCCGCTCGGCCATCGCCTTGGCTTCGTCGCGGGTCATCCGCTCCAGCGCGCCGGTGAAGACCACAATCTTGCCGGCGACGGGGCTGGCCGAGGCGACCGCTTCGAGCGGCTGCGGCGAGACCTGCGCCAGCAGGCGGTCGAGCAGCTCCTCGTTATGCGGCTCGCCGAAGAACTCGACGAGCGCCTCGACCACCGTCGGTCCGACGCTGTCGATGGCGTCGAGTTCCTGCCGCTCGGGCGACGCTTCGTCGGCAGCCACGATTCCCGCTGCTCGCAGCGCCTCGAACGAACCGTAGTGCCGCGCCAATAACCGCGCGGTCGTCTCGCCGATATGGCGGATGCCGAGCCCGAAGATGAAGCGGTTGAGCGGCGGCGTGCGCCGGTCCTCGATCGCGTCGAAAAGCTTCTTCGCGCTGACCGCCCCGAAGCCCTCCTTGTCCTTGAGCTTCTTCAGGTTCGCCGCGTCGCGCGCAGCCAGCGTGAAGATATCGGCCGGCTCCCTGACGGGAAGCTCGGGATCGCCATGGAAGAACTCGATCTGCTTATCGCCGAGCCCGTCGATATCAAGCGCGTCGCGCGAGACGAAATGCTTGAGTCGCTCGACCGCCTGCGCCGGGCAGATCAGGCCGCCGGTGCAGCGGCGGATGGCGTCCTCCTTCCCGGTGCGCGGGTTGAGCTCGCGCGTCGCGTGGCTGCCGCAGGCCGGGCAGAGCGTCGGAAATTCATAGGGCTTGGAATCCGCCGGTCGCTTGGCGAGATCGACGGCCTCGACGCGCGGGATGACATCGCCCGCCCGCTTCACCGTCACCGTGTCGCCGATGCGGATATCGGTGCCGTCGCGGATTGGCAGCCCCTTGGAATCGAAGCCGCGGATATAATCCTCGTTATGTAGCGTCGCGTTGGTCACGACGACACCGCCGACCGTGACCGGTTTCAACCGCGCCACCGGCGAGAGCGCGCCGGTGCGGCCCACCTGGATGTCGATCGCCTCCAGAACGGTCGTCGCCAGCTCAGCCGGGAATTTATGAGCGATCGCCCAGCGCGGCGCCCGCGAGACGAAGCCGAGCCGCGCCTGCAAGGCGAGGTCGTCGACCTTGTAGACCACGCCGTCGATATCGTAGCCGAGCGTTGCGCGCTGGCTCTCGATCAGCCGGTACTGCGCGATCAGCTCCGCGACGCTCTCGCAGCGCTTCATCAGCGGATTGGTGCGGAAGCCCCAGCGCCGGAAGGCCTCGACCACGCCCCATTGCGTCGGTGCCGGCAGCTCAGGCATCTCGCCCCAGGCATAGGCGAAGAAGCGCAAGGGCCGCGCGGCGGTGACGCTGACGTCGAGTTGACGCAGCGACCCTGCGGCGGCGTTGCGCGGATTGGCGAATTCCGGCAGCCCCTTCTCGCGCTGGCGCTCGTTGATCCCGGCGAAATCGGCATGGCCGAGATAGACCTCGCCGCGCACCTCGGCGATCTCTGGCACCTCCGGCCCGGCAAGCGTCTTGGGGATTTCCGAGATCGTGCGGGCGTTCAGAGTGACGTCCTCGCCCTCCTCGCCATCGCCGCGCGTCGCAGCCGCGACAAGCTCGCCCTTCTCATAACGCAGTGAAAGCGAAAGCCCGTCGATCTTGGGCTCGGCCGTGAAGGCGATACCCTCCTCTTCCTTGCGTCCGAGAAAGCGGTAGACCCGCCCCACGAACTCGGCGACGGCCTCGTCCGAGAAGGCATTGTCGAGCGAGAGCATCGGCACGCGATGCCGGATCTTGGCGAATTTGCCCGATGGCTTGGCACCGACCTTGCCGCTGACGTCGCTCTCCTGCTTCAGAGCCGGAAAAGCCTCTTCCAATGCGACGAGCCGGCGACGCTTCGCGTCATAGGCTGCGTCGTCCATGACCGGCTGATCGTCCTGGAAATAGGCGTCGTTCGCGGCCTGCACCGCAGCGGCGAGCAGCTTGTGCTCGGCCTTCGCCTTGCGTGGCGTCAGCTCGGAAACCGGCGTTTCGGAGGGGGCGGAATCGTCAGCGTCGCTCATGGCACAGCATTAGGCGAGATACCCGTGACGAGGAAGGGCAGCAGCCTTTGCGGCGGGCGCAAGGCCGTGCCGTCCCAAAAGCCTGCGACAAATTCGGCTTTCGCGCGTATAGTTCCGAGGCTGGGAATTGGAAGCTCGACGCCGCAGGCCGTTGACGCCAAGGTTCACGTCGACAGCCATTGGCGAACCGGGCCGGAACCGGGAGTAACGCCATGGCCAATCTTGACGGCACCGTCCATGATATTGTTTCGCTGTCGCAGCCGCGCGTCAGGACCATCACCGCGCGGGACCTGACAGAGTCGCTGCTGCGCGGCTGGGAGGATTTCAAGGCGCAGCCGAGTCACCTCGTCTTCATCGCCCTGATCTATCCCGTCGCCGGCATCCTGCTGGCGCAGCTCACGGTGAGCTACAATATCTTCCCCCTGCTCTTCCCGCTGCTCTCGGGCTTCGCGCTGCTCGGTCCCTTTGCCGCGATCGGGCTCTACGAAATCAGCCGCCGCCGCGAGAAGGGCATGGATTCGTCCTGGATGCACGCCTTCGCGGTACTGCGCTCGCCCTCGATCGGGCAGATCGCCCTGCTCGGCGCGATGCTGACCGGGCTCTTCCTCGTCTGGTTGTTCAGCGCCTGGTTCCTCTATCGCGGCATCCTCGACCTGCCGGCCGATGTCTCGACCGCGGATTTCCTGCGGGCCGTGTTCACCACCGCCGATGGCTGGATCATGATGGTGATCGGCAACTCGATCGGATTGCTGCTGGCGATCCTCGCCTTCTCGATCTCGGTGGTGTCTTTTCCGCTGATCATCGACCGGCATGTCGATGCGCCGACAGCGATCCGCACCTCGATCGCCGCCGTCGAGGCCAATCCGCGCGTGATGATGTACTGGGGCCTGATGGTGACGGGCTTGCTCGTGCTCGGCTGCCTGCCGATGCTCGTCGGCCTGATCGTGGTCATGCCGGTGCTCGGCCACGCCACCTGGCATCTCTATCGCAAGCTCGTCGGCTGAAGCCGGCGAGCCCTAAGGGGAACCTTGGTCCCCAAAACGGGTTCAACCCCTGTCAGATCGAGCCGCAAGGCTCCATTTCGTCAGGGGGCTTTTCATGAACAACATCATTTATCTCGTCGGCCTTGTCGTGGTCGTGCTCGCCATTCTTTCCTTCCTCGGCCTGCGCTGAGGAAGGACAGCGAGAGCGCTAGCGATCCGCGCCGACGCGAGCGTTTCAGCCGCGAGGGCCGCCGCGCGGTTTGCCCTTGCCGAAGGGCTTGCCTCCGGCCGGGCGTCCGCCTTCGGGCTTGCCGGCGAAGGGCTTTCCGGCGAAGGGCTTGCCCTTCCCCTCATACGGCTTCTTGAAACCGCCACCGCCCGGCTTGCCGTCGTCGCGGCGCGGCGGGCGCGCGTCGTCGCGCGAAGGCCTGCTGTCGACACGATAAGGCTGGCGGTCATCGCTTCGCGGCGCGCGTTGGTTCGCGTCCCGAGGCTCGAATCGCGGCCGCTGCGGCCTGTCCTCGCCAGCCGGCTGATCGTCGCCCCAGCTCCGGCGCGGCGCAGCCGGACGCTCGGCCTTGTCTCCAAAAGCCTTCGCCGGGCGGCGCTCGGCCTCGGTCGTCGGCTCGATCACGATCTTGTCGCGGTCCGGAATGCGAACCGACTCGTAGAAGCGATCGGCGACATCGGCATCGATCTCGACCTTGGTCTCGCGATCGAAGATGCGGATCGCGCCGACCTCTTCGCGGGTGATCCGGCCGCGGCGGCACAGCATTGGCAGGAGCTGGCGCGGATCGGCGCCCTGCTTGCGGCCGATATCGAGCCGGAACCAGACGGTGTCGCCACGCGGCCCGGCAGGCTTGCGCGCGCGCTCGCCATCCTCACCCTCGTCGCGCCCGAACGGGCGGCGCTTGGCGGCGTAATCCTCGTTGGTGCGGACCGGGCGGCGTTCGTCGCGGCCGAAGCCGGGGTCGCCGACCTCTTCCGCCGCCGGCAGGCGGGTGCGGTAAAGCCGGACCAAAGCAGCCGCGATGTCGCGCGCCTCGCGGCCCGCCATCAGCGCCTCGATCATGCCGGTGTCGTCCTCGGAGCCGTCGCCATTCAGCAGCGGATCGGAGAGCAGTCGCTCCTGGTCGAGGACGCGGATCTCCTCCGCCGTCGGCGGGCCGATCCATTCGGCCTCGACCTTGCCTTCCATCAGCAAGCGCTCGGCCTTGCGGCGGCGCGACTGCGGCACAAGCAGGACACTCGTGCCCTTGTTGCCGGCGCGGCCGGTGCGGCCCGAGCGATGCTGCATCACCTCGGAATCGTTGGGCAGTTCGGCATGGATGACGAGGTCGAGCCCCGGCAGGTCGATGCCGCGCGCCGCGACATCGGTTGCGACGCAGACCCGCGCCCGGCCGTCGCGCAGTGCCTGGAGCGCCGCGTTGCGCTCGTTCTGACCAAGCTCACCCGACAGCGCGACGGAGGTGAAGCCGCGCTCCAGCAGGATCGCCTCGAGATGGCGCACGGCGTTGCGGGTGTTGCAGAAGACCAGCGCCACCGGCGCATTATGGAAGCGCAGCAGGTTGACGACGGCGAGCTCGGCTTCCTTCGGGAAGACGCGCACGGCCTTGTAGGCGATGTCGGCATGGCCGCGCCGCGTCGCTTCCACCTCGATGCGCAGCGCATCGCGCTGGTAGCTCTGCGCAAGCTGGACGATCGCCTTCGGGAAGGTCGCCGAGAACAGCAGGCTGCGGCGCTCCGCCGGCGTGGTCTTCAGGATGTATTCGAGATCGTCGCGGAAGCCGAGATCGAGCATCTCGTCGGCCTCGTCGAGCACGACGGCCTTCAGCGCGGACACGTCGAGGCGGCGGCGCTCGATATGGTCGCGTAGGCGTCCCGGCGTGCCGACGACGATATGCGCGCCCTCGTCGAGCAGCATCGCCTCGCGGCGCGGGTCCATGCCGCCGACGCAGGAGATCACCCGCGCGCCGGTCTGGGCATAGAGCCAGGCGAGCTCGCGCTGCACCTGCAAGGCAAGTTCGCGCGTCGGCGCGATGATCAGGGCGAGCGGCTCGGCGGCAGGGCCGAGCTTCTCGGCCGTGCCCAGCAGGGTCTCGCCGATGGCAAGGCCGTAGGCGATGGTCTTGCCGGAGCCGGTCTGCGAGGAGACCAGCAGGTCGCGCCCGCGGGCGGCCTCTTCGATGACGGCGCTCTGCACCGGCGTCGGTTCGGAGTAATTGCGATCGGCGAGCGCGCGCGCGAGCGGCGGGCTCGTGAGGGAAAAGGACATGCGATAAGGGCCTAGAGTTTTGCGGCGTAAGATGAATTAACGGCGCGAAGCGTGGCGATGGGTTCAGGCGGCATTCGGTAATCGGACCGAAAAGTGCGTTTCACTTCTCAGAAAATCCGATGCCAAAACAAATAGTTAGGTCGCCCCCAGGGGCGTCCGGCAGGACGCATGGCGATCTAACGGGCAGCTGCACCATCGGATGACAGCAGCTCATAAAGCAAAGCGACACAAAAGGAAATGCGGCATTCCCGCGCTCTGCGCAGGGCTGAGCGGGGCCGGACGCACCTTGCCGGCAAGGCAGCGGGCCCACTAGCTTCCCCGCCTCACCGAACGCGCATGATGACGCAGCGGAGAACAGCCATGGTCCAGCAGTCCCGCCGCATCGGCGCCTACGAAATATCGATCCTGCATGACGGCGTCTTCGAGGCCCCGCTCGATGTGCTGATCCACGCCGATGGCGCGGCCGCCCGCGACGAAGCACTCGCGCGCTGGGGCAAGCCGAAGATCAGCATCGTCGTGAACTGCTTCGCCCTGAAGGGGCCGGACGGGATCACCTTGGTCGATGCCGGCACCGGCCCCTTCTGGGGCGACGCCATGGGCCATGCCCCGGCAGCCATGGCCGCCGCCGGGATTGCGCCAGAGGATGTCGCCCGCGTGCTGATCACGCATCTCCATGGAGACCACGCACTCGGCCTGTTCGACGGCGATGCAGCCCGCTTCCCGAAGGCCGAGATCATCGTGCCCGAGGTCGATTTCGGCTTCTATGGCGACGAGGCCAATCGCGGGCGGGTGCCGGAGCAAAAACACGGCGCCTTCGCGATAACCGCCACCTTGAAAAAGCACTATGCCGGCCGCGTCCGCTCCGTTCCAGCCGGCGCGGCGCGGCCCGGCATCAGCCTGATCTCCCTGCCCGGCCATACGTTCGGCCATAGCGGCTACCTGATCGAGGGCGCGGACGAGAGCCTGTTGCTCTGGGGCGATGCGCTGCATCTCTCCGACCTCCAGGCCTCGGTCCCGGATATCGGCTTCGTCTACGATCTCGACGCCGCGACCGCGGTGGCTTCGCGCCGCGGTATCCTGGAACGCGCCGCGCACGAGAACTGGCTCGTCTCGGGCGGCCATGTCGAGGGGTTCAGGAGGGTGGTCAAGAAGGGCGCGGGCTACGAATTGCAGCCGGCCTGAGGCCTCAGCCGCGCAGACCCGCCGCCTGCAGCAGGCGCCCGGCCGCGGCGCGAGCTTCCTCGGTGATGGATGCACCGGCCAGCATCCGCGCGATCTCCTCGCGCCGCGCCTGGTCCTCCAGCGCCGTGACCCGCGTCACGGTGCGCGAGGCCTCGCCCTCCCCCGCCGATTTGGCGATCAGGAAGTGCTGCCCGGCCTTGGCCGCAACCTGCGGCGCATGGGTCACCGAGATCACCTGCACCCGGCCGGCAAGCCGCGCCAAGCGCTCGCCGATCGCATCCGCCACCGCGCCGCCGACGCCGGTATCGATCTCGTCGAAGACCAGGGTCGGCGCCGAGCCGCGCTCGGCCAGCACGACCTTCAGCGCCAGCATGAAACGCGAGAGTTCGCCGCCGGAGGCGACCTTCATCATCGGCCCCGGCCGCGTGCCCGGATTGGTCTCGACCCAGAACTCGACCTTGTCGAAGCCTTCCGGCCCGCGCGCGTTCGTATCGCTGTCGATGCGGGTGATGAAGCGCGCCCGCTCCAGCTTGAGAGGCGGCAATTCGGCCTTCACGGCGGCATCGAGCCGGGCCGCAGCCTCCTGCCGCGCCGCCGACAGGGCCCGCGCCAGCCCGGCAAAGGCTGCTTCGGCCTCGCTCAGCTCCGCTTCGAGCCGTGAGAGCGACGATTCGCTCTCATCCAGTGCGGCGAGATCACCGGCCATCGTCGCAGCCAGCACGGAGAGCCCATCGACCGGCACGTCGTATTTGCGCCCCGCCGCCCGCAGCGCGAACAACCGCTCCTCGATGCGTTCCTGCTCGCGCGGATCGTATTCGGCCGCGCGCATCGCGGCAGCGAGCGCCTCGCCGGCCTCCTCCAGCGCGACGATCGCGGTGTTGAGCGCCGCGATCGAGGGATCGACCAGTTCCGGCGCCTGGCTCGCCCGGCGCTCCAGCCGACGCAGCACGGCGGCGAGCGTCGGCACGGCGGAAGATTGTCCGCCGACCGCCTCATAGGCCTCATTGAGATCGCGAGCGACCTTCTCGGCCTGCATCATGCCCTGGCGAGTGGCAGCGAGCGCGTCCTCCTCGCCGACCTGCGGCGCGAGTTTGCCGAGCTCATCGACGGCATGGCGCAAGAAATCCGCTTCCTTGCGGGCGGCCTCGACGCGCAGGCGCTGCGATTGCAAGGCTTGCCGCGCCCGCTTCAAGGTCTCGCTCGCACCTGCGACAGCCTCGGCCTGCGCCTCCAACCCGCCGAAACCGTCGAGAATGGCGCGGTGCTGGGCCGGATCGGTCAGGGCGCGATCGTCATGCTGGCCATGGATCTCGACGATCGCAGCGCCGACCATTCGGAGAATCTGCACCGAGACCGGCTGGTCGTTGATGAAGGCGCGGGTTCGCCCGTCGGCGTATTGCACGCGCCGCAGGATGAGATCGCCGTCGGTATCGATCTCCTGCGCGTGCGCCAGCTTGCGCGCGGGGTGCTGCATCGGCAGGTCGAACACGGCGCTGACCTGGCCTTGAGCCTCGCCATGGCGCACGAGGGAACCGTCGCCGCGCCCGCCGAGCGCCAGCGCGAAGCCGTCGAGCAGGATCGACTTGCCCGCGCCGGTCTCGCCGGTGAGCACGCTCAGCCCCTCATGGAAGCCGAGATCGAGCCTGTCGATCAGGACGATGTCGCGAATCGAGAGCTGCGCCAGCATCGGCGCTCAGCCTGGTCGTCGGAAGCGGCAGGATCGCCCATGGCCCATCATGCGAGGGGCGTCCTCTCTCGTCAGAGACTGCCGATCCCGATGATGCCGCCGACCGTCCGCGAGAAGCCCTGGAAGGCGCGGCTGATATAGGACCCGCGATCCTCACGCGGCTCGAGCCCGCCGCTCTGCAGCAGGGCATAGGCGTCCTTGTACCATGGGCTGTCCGGGAAATTGTGCCCGAGCACGGCCGCGGCGGTCTGCGCCTCGCTGGTGATACCCATCGCCATATAGACCTCGGTCAGGCGCATCAGCGCCTCCTCGACATGGCGGGTGGTCTGGTACTTGATGATGACGTCGCGGAAGCGGTTCACAGCGCCGGTGTAGTTGCGCTTCTCCAGATAGTAGCGTCCCACATTCATTTCCTTGCCGGCGAGCTGGTCCTTCGCCACCAGGAGCTTCTCCCGGGCGTCGACCACGTATTCCGACTTCGGATAGGTGACGATGAGGTGCTCGAGGGCCTGGATTGCCTGGCCCGTGCGCTCTTGGTCGCGGGTCGCGTCGGGAATCTGGTTATAATAGGACATCGCCAGGATGTACTGGGCGTAGGCCGCGTCAGGGCTCGCAGGGTTCTGCGCGATGAAGCGCTTCGAGGCGGTGATCGCCTCTTCCCACTTGTTGGCCTGGAAATTGGTGTAGGCCGTCATCAGCAGGCCCTTGCGGGCGTAAGGCGAGAACGGCGCGGTCTTGTCGATATCCTCGAATTTCTTCGAAGCGCCTTCGCTGTCGCCGCTCTGCAGGCGCGCGAGCCCCTCGTTATAGAGCTTGTCGGCCGGCGTCACCGGTGTCAGGTCCGGCTTGTAGACCTCGGGCTTGTCGAAGGGGTTGAGCGAGGACAGGGTATCACAGCCGCCGAGCAGCAAGGCGGCGCCCAGCGCAAGGACGATGCCCTTGCGCGGCGAAAGACCGCGATGGATTGCCGGAAGGCTTTGCCGCGTCACGCTCACAGTCGTCCGTCCTCTTTCGATCGTCCCTCAGGCACCGGACCCAAAAGTGGAAGCCACTTTTCGGGACAATCCGATGCTGAAACCAAGAACCGGATCGCCAATCTACGTCTGGTGGACGCATGGCGATCAAGCCTCCGGGAAGCATGCCTTACCTCAGACGCTTCCCCCGCGCCACTCCCGAAAAACGGTTATGACGGGATTCCGCACGGATGCGGCATCTGGGACAAAAACCCGGCGAATGGAAGGCGAAGCAGCCTTTGCCCGCGTTTCAGTGCAGATCCGGCGCAAAGGCGGCCGGAGCGGCTGCGGCCATCTGCACGGCGCGCGGCGCCGCGAAGACAGGCTGGGATTCGACGATCGCAAAATTCGCGCGATCGGCGAACAGCGCCTGGAGGATCTGGACATTCATCCGATGACCGCCGCAATACGAGCGGAACTCACCGATGATCGGATAGCCGGCGAGCGCGAGATCGCCGATCGCGTCGAGAACCTTGTGGCGCACGAACTCGTCGCCATAGCGCAGGCCTTCGGGATTGATCACCCGGTCGTCGCCGACGGCGACGGTGTTCTCGAGCGAGGCGCCCTGGGCGAAGCCCGCCTTCCAGAGCTGCTCGACATCGCGCATGAAGCCGAAGGTCCGGGCCTTCGAAATCTCGCTGGCATAGGCCTGGGCGTCGAGATCGAAAACCTTGCGCTGGCGGCCGATGACGACGCTGTCGAAATCGATCTCGACATCGAGGCGGAAACCATGATCGGCCGGGGCCAGTTCGGCAAAGGCGCGGCCCTGCTCGATGCGGACCGGCTGGAGAACCTTGAGATAGCGGCGCGGCGCGGCGAGCGTCGCCATCCCGGTCGCCTCGATGGCGGCGACGAACTCACGGGCGCTGCCGTCCATGATCGGCATTTCCGGCCCGTCGATCTCGACCAGCACGTTGTCGAGGCCCATGCCGGCGCAGGCCGACATCAGATGCTCGATCGTCGAGACCGAGGCCGGGCCGCGATCGCCGATGACGGTGCAGAGCTCGGTGGCGCTGACCTTGGTGTGCTTGGCGTGGATGAGCTGGGGCGGCATGCCCTCGATGCCCGTGCGCAGGAAGACGACGCCGGAATTGGCGCTGGACGGCTTGAGGCAGATGCTGGCGGGGGCACCGGAATGGACGCCGATTCCGGTCAGGGTCACAGCTGCCCGCAAGGTCGTCTGCCGATCGAAGCTCATTCCGTCATCCAATCCTGATCACCGGGTTAGCCTCTCTTCCGCCGCGGCGGGGTGGCATGACCACGATGTCTATCCAAGGCCATCACCGGAGCAGAGCCGGCGACGCTGTCGTCTGATGCGCCGCAAGATAAGCTTTTGGAGCCGCCTCTCAAAATCACGCTTTCTTTCGCTGTGTTACAGCGCCGCCCGACCCGAGCGCGCGCATTAAAGTCCTGAAAGATAAACATTTTCTAACGACGAAAAGCCCGCCGCGGAGATACCGCGGCGGGCCTTGTTACAGAGCCGTGAGAGGCTTGGGTCCAGTCAGTTCGCCTGGCGGCGGAGGAAGGCCGGGATCTCGAGATGGTCTTCCTCGCTGGAGCGAGTCGGGGCAGCGCGGCCATGCGGGTCGAGCTGGCCCTGCGCCGGGCGCGAGGCCGGCTGCGGCGCCGGGCGGCGCATATACTCGGCATGCGCCGCGCTCGGCGCAGCCGCCTGCGGCATCGGCGCCTGGGGCATCTGACGGACCGGCGCGGGAGCCGGAGCCATCTCGGCCTCGTCATCCTTGCGGCCGCCGAAGCCGACGGAGGCGAGGCGCTGCATCAGCGACATGCGCTTCTGCTCGACGGCGCTCGGCGGCTGCGGCGCGGGCTGGACGCCACGATGGGCATTGAGCTGGGCCTGGCCCGGAGCCGGGAGGTCCTCGACGCGCGGCATGCGGGTCGGGCGGACGACGGCACGCTCCGGCATCGGCGGGATGAAGCTCTCGTCGAAATGCAGGCTCGGCTCGGCGTGGTGAACGGGCTCGGGCGCCGGCGCCGCGGCCATGACCGGGCGCGGCTGCACCGACTCGATGCGGATGTCCTGCGCGACCTGGGCGATCGGAGCGGGCTCCGGCATCTGAACCGGGGCGACGCGGGCCGTCTCGATCACGGGCGCCGGCGGGGCGACCGGGCGGGCGGTGGCGACGGCGGCGTTGCTGCGCAGGCGGGCCTCGGCCTTCAGGCGCTCGGCGACCTGGGCGATGCGGGCTTCGGTGTCGTCGTTCTCGACCAGCGACGAGATCGGCTTGTCGATGCCGGTCGCGACGACGGAGACGCGCACGGTGCCTTCCAGCGATTCGTCGAAGGTGGCGCCGACGATGATGTTGGCCTCGGAATCGACCTCCTCGCGGATGCGGGTGGCGGCCTCGTCGACCTCATAGAGCTTCATGTCGCGCCCGCCGGTGATCGAGATCAGCAGGCCGCGCGCGCCCTTCATCGAGACGTCGTCGAGCAGCGGGTTGTTGATCGCGGCCTGGGCTGCGGTCAGCGCGCGCTTCTCGCCCTGCGCCTCGCCGGTGCCCATCATCGCCTTGCCCATGCCGCGCATCACGGCGCGCACGTCGGCGAAGTCGAGATTGATCAGGCCGGGGCGGACCATCAGGTCGGTGATGCAGGCGACGCCCGAATAGAGCACCTGGTCGGCCATGCCGAAGGCGTCGGCGAAGCCGGTGGTCTCGTTGGCGACGCGGAACAGGTTCTGGTTCGGGATGACGATCAGGGTGTCGACCGCCTCGTTCAGCTCGCCGATGCCGGCCTCCGCCATGCGCATGCGGCGCTGGCCTTCGAACTGGAACGGCTTGGTGACGACGCCGACGGTCAGGATACCCATGTCGCGGGCGACGCGGGCGATCGCGGGAGCAGCGCCGGTGCCGGTGCCGCCGCCCATGCCGGCGGTGATGAAGACCATGTGGGCGCCCGCCAGATGGTCACGGATCTCGTCGATGACCTCTTCGGCCGCCGCGCGCCCGACTTCCGGCTGCGAGCCGGCGCCGAGACCTTCGGTGACCTGCAGGCCCATCTGCACGATGCGGGAGGCGCGCGACAGGGCGAGAGCCTGCGCATCGGTGTTGGCGACGACGAAGTCGACGCCGTCGAGGCCGGCCTCGATCATGTTGTTGACCGCATTGCCACCGGCGCCACCGACGCCGAACACCGTGATCCGGGGCTTCAGTTCCCGGATGTCCGGGGCTTGCAGATTCATCGCCATGGTTGCCTCTTTTGATCCTTTGTCCGGCGCCTGGCGGGAGCCGTCCCGATTGCTACGTTTGACGCCGTGGCCCGTCCTGGGAACGAGCCGTACTCACTAGAAACTGTCTTTCAGCCAACGCCCGACACGCGAGAAATAGCCGTCCGTTCCCGTCATCAGCGGCCTGCCGCCCGCCGCACGCGGCTCGAAATGCTCGACATGGGCGACCTGCGGGTAGACCAGCAGGCCGACCGCCGCCGCGAAGGCCGGGCCCTTGCCCGCTTCCGGCAGACCCTTGATCCCGAGCGGACGCCCCGTGCGGACCTGGCCGCCAAGGATGCGCCGCGCCACTTCCGGCAGGCCGGTGAGCTGGCAGGCGCCGCCAGTGAGGACGACGCGCCGCCCGGCCTGGGCCGAGAAGCCGGCATTGTTCAGCCGGTCGCGCACCAGTTCGAGGATCTCCTCGACGCGCGGCTTGATGATCCTGACCAGATGCGACTTGGCGAGATGGTTCGGCATGTCGCGCTCGTCGTCGTCGACCTGCGGCACTGCGATCATGTCGCGCTCGTCGGAGGCGCTGGAGATGCAGGAGCCGTGCAGCGTCTTCAACCGCTCGGCCGCCGAGACGCGGGTCGAGAGGCCGCGCGCCACGTCCATGGTGATGTGGTTGCCGCCGACCGCGATCGCGTCGGCATGGACGAGATGCCCACCCGAGAAGACGCCGAGCGAGGTCGAGCCGCCGCCGAGATCGACGAGCACGACGCCCATTTCCGATTCGTCGTCGACAAGGACCGAGAGGCCGGATGCATAGGGGGTCGCGACCACCGCTTCGACTTCGAGATGGCAGCGCTCGACGGCGAGCATGACGTTGCGCGCCGCCGCCGCTTCGCTGGCGACGACATGCATGTCGACCGAAAGCTTGCCGCCGATCAGCCCGCGCGGATCGAGCACGCCCGGCACGCCGTCCAGCGCATAGCCCGTCGGCAGGGCATGGAGCACCGCTTTGCCGGGACGCAGCGCATGGGTCGCGGCAGTCGCGAGCACGCGCTTCACGTCGGCGTCGCCCACCGAGCCGGAGCGCAGATCGACGCTGGCGGCGTAATGTTGCGAGCCGATCCGCCCACCGGTCAGGTTGACGATGACCGACTGCACCTCGACCTTGGCCATGCGCTCAGCGGCGTCCACGGCAGCACGAATCGCGCGCTCGGCGCTTTCGAGATCGACGATCGCGCCGCCCTTCAGGCCGAGCGAGCGCTGGTGGCCGATACCGATGATGCGGGCGACATGGGTGCGTCCGCGCAGCCGCTCGTTGGTCTCGGCCGGGCTGAGCTCGGCGATCAGGCAGACGACCTTGCTGGTGCCGATATCGAGAATCGACAAGGTCGCGCTCTTGCGCGACGACAGCGGACGCATGCGGGGCGTCAGACCCTGGGAGGTGACGTGGTTCACGCCTCGCCTCCCTTCTTCTTGGCCTTGCTCTTGAGCTGGTCGGCGCGGGCGGCCGCAGCCTCTTCCGAGAGCCGCATCGTCACCCGGTCGGGCTGGCGCAGATCGATGGCCAGCACATCCTTGTCGAGGATGCGATAATCGCTCTCCAGCGACACGAGGCGCTGCACCGCGGCTTCCGGCTTGGTCTCGGGCAAGCGCACATCCATGCCGTTGTCGAGTTTCAGGTTCCAGCGACGCCCGGAGACCAGGGTCGCTGCACGGATATGCTGGGCGAAGGCGCCAGCCTTGCTGCGGATCGCCAGATATTCGGCGGCGCGGTTGTTGGCGTCGGCGCCGACGACCAGCGGCAGATAGGCGAAGCGGCCATCGTCCATCTTGTCGATCACCGTGCCGTCGGCTGCGATCACGAAGAGCTCGCCCTTCACCTGCCAGAGCGCGTAGGGCTCGCGCTCGGTGAGCGCGATCGAGACCTCGCCCGGATAGAGCTTGCGGACGGCGGCCTCGCGAATCAGTGGCGTGGCTTCGAGTTGCTTGCGGGCTTCGTCGGCATCGAAGAACACCAGCGAGGTCTTCGAATCGATGCCGGCCGCGACCAGGACCTCCTGCTCGGACAGGCCCGAGAGGCCGGAGATGGTGACGCGGTCGATGCCGAAGCCGAGCGCCCGCGCGAACATGTGGCGCGGCTCGCCGTAATTGTCCTGCATGGTCTGCCAGTGGCCGCCGAGCACGAAGCCCGTGCCTAGGCTGAGCGTCAGGAAGCCCAGCGCCAGCCAGGTGCCGAGGCTCTGCGGCAGGCGCTGCGCCAGCGGCACCGCGATCGCGCTGCGGCGCGAGCGGCGCATCCAGCGGCCCTGGCGCTGCTCACCCACCAGCAGCTGGGGGGCGGCATGCGCGACCGGCAGCCTGGAGAGCGGCCGGGCGGGCGCATAGCGGGGCATGGCAACGGTTTTCGCCGACATCGCTTTCACCGATCGAGGGAGGCGTCCTCCACCATCCATTTGACGAGCTCACCGAAATCCAGGCCCGCATGGGCAGCCAACTCGGGCACCAGGCTGGTCTCGGTCATCCCGGGCTGCGTATTGACTTCCAGCCAGACGAGCGTGTCGCTCTCGTCGTGGTAGCGGAAGTCAGATCGGCTGACGCCCCGGCATCCGATTGCTTGATGCGCCGTTAACGCACACTCTTCGATCTGCTGGTAAATTTTCGGTAAAATTTGCGCCGGACAGATGTGGATCGAGCCGCCTTTCGCGTACTTCGCGTCGTAGTCGTAAAACTCACCGGTTGCGGCTTGTATTTCGGTCACACCGAGGCTGCGGTCGCCCATCACGGCGCAGGTCAGTTCGCGCCCGGCGATGAAGGTTTCGGCCAGCAGCATCTCACCGCAAGGCCAGTCCGGCCGCGCGATTTCCTGCGGCGGATGCTCCCTGTCCTTCTTGACGATCACGACGCCGACGGAGGAGCCCTCATCGATCGGCTTGAGGACGTAGGGGGGCGGCAGGACATGCTTCTTCGCCGCCGCGAATCGCGAGACGTTGACGCCATGCGCGACCGGCACGCCGGCCGCCTTCACCACCGTCTTCGCCCGGTCCTTGCGGATCGCCAGCGCCGAGGCCAGTACGCCGGAATGGCTGTAGGGAATGAGCAGGATCTCCAGCACGCCCTGGATCGTGCCGTCCTCGCCGAAGCGGCCATGCAGGGCGTTGAAGGCGACATCGGGCTTCAGCTTCGCCAGCACCTCGGCGATGTCGCGCTGCACGTCGACGCGGGTGACGCGGTAGCCGACGCTTTCCAGTGCCCGCGCGCAGGCCGCGCCGCTGTTGAGGCTGACCTCCCGCTCGACGGACCATCCGCCCATCAGCACTGCAACATGTTTGGTCATCGACGCTTCGCTCCTGCGATGCGTCCAACCTCGTTAAACTTGGTTAACAGTGCGTTAACCATGGCGAACCCGGCGTTAACGGAGCCGTCGCGCGGTGGCCGGAAGCCGCGCGAACCGCGCTAAGACTGGACCTAGCCGATCTTCGCGAGCAGCCGCCTGAGCTCCGCCCGCTCCTCTCCCGTAAGCGCGCTGACCAGCCTCTCCTCGGTCGCGACATGGCTGACGACGATTCGGTCGACCAACGCGAAGCCGGCCTCGGTCAGCAAGATCCGCAGCGCCCGCCGATCGGCCGGATCGGGCTGCCGCTCGATCAGCCCGCGCTTCTGCAGGCGGTCGAGCCGGTTCGTCATCGCCGAGGTCGAGATCATCATGTCCGCGGCAAGTTCGGAGGGCGAGAGCGCCCGCCCCCTGCCCTGGCGCCGAAGCGTCAGCAGCACGTCATGACCGGCGAGATCGAGATCGTCCCCCGCCAGATTGGCGGAAACCCCTTCACGCACCCGGTCAGCCGCCCGCCAGAGATCGCCGCAGACCGCCATCACGCTAGTATCGAGATCGGGCCTTTCCCGCCGCCACTGCGCCAGGATCGAATCCATCGGACCGCCCTGAACGCCGGCTCGCTCCTGACTCATTCCGGCTCCTTGCCAAGTAACTTCACGTCAGATAATTTGATATCAAATTATCTTCCATCAAATCAAACTATCAGCGGCGCTGCCATGAGCCAAGCGCGACGCACATCGGAGGCCGACATGCCGCTGAACCGGACCTTGCTGACGACGATCCTCGTGCCCTGCATCTGGGGCACCACCTACATCATCTTCACCCAGACTCTGCCGGTGGATCATCCGCTGCTCGTCGGCGCGCTGCGGGCCCTGCCCGCCGGATTGCTGCTGATGGCGCTCGGCCCCGGCCTACCGCCGCGCGACAAGCTCCTGCCGCTGGCGGCGCTCGGCCTCGCCAATATCGGCATCTTCTTCGCCCTGCTTTTCGTCAGCGCGGCGCGCCTGCCCGGCGGCCTCGCTGCCACCGTCGGCTCGATCCAGCCTTTGATCGTCGGCCTGCTCGCCTGGCCCCTGCTCGGCCGGCGTCCCGGCCGCGGGCAGATTCTCGCTGCGCTCGCCGGTCTCGTCGGCGTCGCCCTGCTGGTGCTCGATCCGCATGCCAAGCCCGATGCGCTCGGCATCATCGCCGGCCTCCTGAGCGCTGCCTCGATGGCAACGGGAACCGTGCTGATCGAACGCTGGGGCAAGATGGGTTCGCCGCTCGCGATCGCGGCCTGGCAGCTCACGCTCGGCGGCCTGATCCTGTTGCCGGTGGCGCTCATCGTTGAGGGGCTGCCGCCCGTGCCGAGCGCCCTGAACGGGATCGGCCTGATCTATCTCGTGCTGGTCGGCACGGCCCTGACCTACTGGCTCTGGATCAGGGGCATCACCACGCTGGGTGCCGGCGTCGCCTTCCTCGGGCTGCTCAGCCCGACCATGGCGACGATCCTAGGCGCCCTGCTGCTGGGCGAATGGCTGAGCCCGCTTCAGTTCCTGGGCATCGCGATCGTGCTCGGCTCGACGATCGTCGGGATGATCCTGTCGCGCCGCCGTGCCTCGGCCGTGCCGGCTACGCCGCAACCCCGAGCCGCTTGATCTCCCACTGGAGTTCGAAGCCGGAAGTCTCCTTGACCCGGCGGCGAACCTCCTCGCCGAGCCCCTCGACATCGGCGGCCGTCGCGCCGCCGGTGTTGATCAGGAAGTTGCAGTGCATCTCCGAGACCTGCGCCCCGCCGACGCGCAGGCCGCGGCAGCCGGCAGCGTCGATCAGCTTCCAGGCCTTGCCGCCTTCGGGGTTCTTGAAGGTTGAGCCGCCGGTGCGTTCCTTGATCGGCTGTGCCGCCTCGCGGGCGGAGGTCACGCGGTCCATCTCGGCCTGGATTTCCGCCTGATCGCCCGGCCGCCCCTGGAACAGGGCGGAGGTAAAGATGATGTCGCGGGTTGAGGCCGCGCTGTTGCGATAGGTGAAGCCCATATCCGAGTGGGACAGCGTCACGATCTCGCCCTTGCGGGTGACGCCGCGCGCGGAAACCAGCACGTCGGTCGTCTCGCCGCCATGAGCGCCGGCGTTCATGCGCAGCGCCCCGCCGATCGAGCCGGGAATGCCGCGGTAGAAGGCAAGCCCGTCCAGCGAAGCATCCACCGCCGCTCGCGCGACCTTGACGTCCGGCACCGCCGTGCCGGCGCGCAGACGGTCGCCGCTCTCCAGCGCGATCTCGCCGAAGGCCTTGCCGCCGAGCCGGACGACGACACCGGGAATACCGCCGTCGCGCACGATCAGGTTGGAGCCGAGCCCGATCACCGTGACCGGGACGTCCTCCGACAGCTTCGAGAGGAGATAGGCAAGGTCCTCGTCATCGGCCGGCGTGAACAGGATCTGCGCCGGGCCGCCGACGCGGAACCAGGTCAGGCCCGAGAGTTCCTGATTGGCGAGAAGCCGGCCCCGCAGATCGGGAGCCGAGGCGCGGATATCGGAGGAAAGGTCTGCGAAGGGCATGGCGTCGCTTTAGAACATGATGGTCCGGGACGGAACGGCTCGTCATTCTCGGGCGAAGCGAAGCGCAGACCCGAGAATCTCTGGCAGGAGATGCTCGGGTCAAGCCCGAGCATGACGGCGCAATTGCGGCGAGCCGCGCCTACCCCTTCAGCGCCGCCAGCTCACCCGGCAGCGCATAGGCCCATTGCGTGATGTTGCCGGCGCCGAGGAACACGACATAGTCGCCCGGCCCCGCCAGCTCCGCGACCATCCCGGCGAGCTTGTCTGAGCTCTCCAGCGGCAGCGCATGGCGATGGCCGCGCGCCTTGATGCCGGCGACCAGCGAATCGCGGTCGGCGCCCGCGATCGGCGCCTCGCCGGCCGCATAGGTATCGGCCACGATCACCGTGTCGGCGTCGTTGAAGCAGGCGGCAAAATCGTCGAACAGGCTGGAAAGCCGGGTATAGCGATGCGGCTGGACGATCGCGATCACCTTGCTCTTCGTCGAGGCGCGCGCGGCCTTGAGCACAGCCGCGATCTCGACCGGATGATGGCCGTAATCGTCGAAGATCAGCGCGCCGTTCCACTCGCCGGTCTTGGTGAAGCGACGCTTCACGCCGCCGAAGCCGGCCAGCGCCTCACGGATGCGCTGCACGGGAATGCCGAGGTCATAGGCGACCGCGATCGCCGCCGTCGCATTGAGCGCGTTGTGATGGCCGGGCATCGGCATGACGAGGTCGCGGATCACCTCGTCGCGGCCGGTCTTGCGGTCGCGGATCAGCAGCGTGAATTTAGCCTGACCGCCGGAGAGGTCGATGTCGATCAGGCGGAAATCGGCTTGCGGGTTCTCGCCATAGGTGACGACGCGGCGGTCGGTGATCTGGCCGACGAGGCCCTGCACCGTCGGATGGTCGATGCACATCACCGCGAAGCCGTAGAACGGCAGGTTCTCGACGAAGGAGCGGAAGGCCGCCTTGATCGCGTCGAAAGTGCCGAAATGGTCGAGATGCTCAGGGTCGATATTGGTGACGATCGCGACGTCGGCCGGCAGCTTCAGGAAGGTGCCGTCCGACTCGTCGGCCTCGACCACCATCCAGTCGCTCTCGCCCATGCGAGCATTGGTGCCATAGGCGTTGATGATGCCGCCGTTGATCACGGTCGGGTCGAGCCCGCCCTTTTCCAGGAGCGTCGCGACCAGCGAGGTCGTGGTCGTCTTGCCATGGGTGCCGGCGATGGCGACGCAGCTCTTCAGGCGCATCAGCTCGGCCAGCATCTCGGCGCGGCGCACCACGGGCAGGCGCTGCTCGCGGGCGGCCAGCAATTCGGGATTGTCGCGCTTGATCGCGGTCGAGACCACGACAACCTCGGCCTCGCCGATATTCTCCGCCTTGTGGCCGACGAAGGTGGTGATGCCCTTGTCGGCGAGGCGCTTCACATTGGCGCCGTCGGAGGCGTCCGAGCCCTGCACCTTGTAGCCGAGATTGTGCAGGACCTCGGCGATGCCGGACATGCCGATGCCGCCGATGCCGACGAAATGGATGGAGCCGAGCTTCGGCGGCAGCTTCATGGTCCTGGAATCCTGTCAGTTCGTAGTATGGGCCGTGGCGATCACGAGATCGGCGAGGCGGTCGGCGGCGTCGGGGATGCCGGCGCTCTTCGCGTTTGCCGCCATCGTCGTCAAGTGCGCGGGCTGTGCGATCAGCTTCGACAATTCGGCGGCAAGATGGCGCGGCGTAAATTCCGGCTGGAGAATGCGGATCGCCCCGCCTACCCCTTCGAGGAAGGCGGCGTTGGCCGCCTGGTCCTGATCGAGCGAGCCCGGCAGCGGCACCAGCAAAGCAGGCCGGCCGATCACGGTGAGCTCCGCCACCGTCGAGGCGCCCGAGCGCGCGATCACGAGCTGCGCCGCTGCCATCTGCGCCGGCAGGTCCTTGAAGAAGGGCGCGATCGTCGACGGGACGCCGAGCTTTTCGTAGATGCCGCGCACACGCTCGTCGTCCTCAGGCCGCGCCTGCTGGACGATGGTCAGGCGCGCCCGCTCGGCATCGGTAAGGAGCTGGATCGCCGGCGGCACGATATCGGCCATGATGCGCGCACCCTGGCTGCCGCCGAAGACGAGCAGCCTGATCTTGCCCTCGCCCGGCGCGTCATAATCATGGCCTGCGGCCTCGATCACGGCGGGACGCACGGGATTGCCGACATGGCGGCATTTGGCCTGCTGCGCCGCGGTGAGCCCACCGACCTTGGCAAAGCCGGCCGCGATCACGTCGGCCCGTCCGGCGAGGAAGCGGTTGGCTCGGCCGATCACGGCGTTCTGTTCGTGGATCAGCGTGCGGACGCCAGCGAGCGAGGCGCCGAGCACCGGCGGCACGGTCGGATAGCCGCCGAAGCCGACGACGACGTCCGGCTTCACCTGCCGGATGATCCGCCGCGCCGAGAATGTACCTTTGGCAATGTGGAAGAGCGCTGCCGCCTTCTGCAGCGGCGAGCGGCCGGACGGCGTCGCCGCCGGCACGGCGTGCACCGCCTCTGCAGGGAAATTGCCGGCATATTCGGCGGCGCGCGTATCGGTCATCAGCACGACACGCATGCCCTTGGCATGCAGCGCGTGGCTCAGCGCCTCCGCCGGGAAGAGATGGCCGCCGGTCCCCCCGGCCGCCAGCATGATCAACTTGCCCGTGGCCATCGATCAGCGCCCGAAATCGGCGGAGCGCGGGCGCCGCCGCGTCAGCGCCAGCAGGAAACCGGTGCCGACCGCGAGCGAGAGCAGCGAGGAGCCGCCATAGGAGATGAAGGGCAGCGTCATGCCCTTGGCCGGCATCATGTGCAGGTTGACCATCATGTTGATCGCCGCCTGGATACCGAAGAGCAGGGCGAGGCCGGTGACCGCGAGACGGATGAACGGGTCCTCCGCCTTCTGCGCCACGAACAGCGCCCGGATCACGATCACCGCGAAGAGCGCAACCAGCAGCATGCAGACCACGATGCCGAACTCCTCGGCCGTGACCGCGAAGATGAAGTCGGTATGGGCATCCGGCAGGATGCGCTTCACCGTGCCCTCGCCCGGGCCTTTGCCGAGCCAGCCGCCCTGCGCGAAGCTCTCCAGCGCGGTGTCGACCTGGAAGGAATCGCCCGAACCCTTGTCCATGAAGCGCTCGATGCGGGCGCGGACATGCGGCACGAACTCATAGGCGACGACGATGCCGACGGCACCGACGCCGCCGAGCCCGATCACCCAGAACCAGTGCAGGCCGGCGACGAAGAATAGCCCGGCCCAGACCAGGCTGACCAGCATGGTCTGGCCGAAATCGGGCTGGAGGACGAGCGGCACGATGGTGAAGGGCAGCAGCAGCAGCGCCAGGATCGTGCCCGGCAGGTCCGGCCGGCGCGTGCCTTCGGCGAAGGCCCAGGCGGCCATCACCACGAAGGCGGGCTTGAGGAATTCGGATGGCTGGACGGAGCCGAGCGGCCCGAGCGTCAGCCAGCGCTTCGCGCCCTTCACCTCGACGCCGAAATAGAGCGTCGCCACCACCATGGCGAGAGAGGCGACATAGAGCAGCAGCGCCGTGCGGCGCACCTGGCGCGGCGTCATCAGCGACACCCCGAGGAAGATCACCATCGCGGCGGAGAGATAGGCGGCCTGGCGGTTGACGAAATGGAAGGTCGAAAGGCCGAGCCGCTCGGCCACCGGCGGCCCGCCGGCCATCAGCAGCACGACGCCCGAGACCATCAGCGCGACGAGCGCGGTCAGGATGAGGCGGTCGATCGACCACCACCAGCGGCCGCTGAGAGAAGGTTCCGCGCGCGAGACCATGACGGGCATCCCATCGACAAAATTCGGCGCGGCCGAAACCGCGCTTGCGTGACGAATCACTCTGTCAATGAATGGTTAACCGATTGATTCCGATGCGCTGGATCAGCGGCTTTGGGGCAGCGCCATCCACATCATCGCGCGGCCACAGAGCGGAACGCAGACGCCATCCCGTTGAGCAGTGCGGCGGCCCGCGGCCGGCTCACCGCAGAGTGCAGAATGATCGGCCGCGGCGGGAGCGGCGGCAGCTTGAAGCGCCCGCCGACCTCGACCAATCCCGCCGGCACGGCGCAATGCGCGAGTGGCGCCAGACCAAGGCCGGCGCTCGCTGCCGCGGCCACGGAAGCGGCCCCCTCGCCGACGAAGGCCTCCCGCCACGGCAAGCCCGCGACAGCAAGGGTATCGACCGCCATCGCCCGCAGATTGCACGGCTGCCGCTGCACCGCGAGCGGCAACGGCTCGCCCTGGAACGGCGAGAATGTCGGCGCGGCGAACCAGCCAAAGCGCGACTCGGTGAGGATTTCCCCGTCACGCCGGCTGGCGTCATGGCGCAGGACGATGACAGCATCGAGCTCGCCGGCATCGAACATCTCGAGCAGCCCGCGCGAGAGCCCCGTGCGCAGCGACAGCGTCACGCCCCCGCCCGGCTGCCCGGCGACCTGGATCGCCCGCGTCAGCTCGGGCCCGACGAGATGATGCGTGACGCCGAGATTGAGCGACACGCTTTCCTCAATCAGCGCCTCGGCGGCGCGGCGATGCGCGGCGAGGATGTCCCGCGCCGGCCCGAGGAAGCGCTCGCCGGCCGGAGTGAGGCCGATGCGGCGCGGTGTGCGCTCGAGCAGGCGCTGGCCGATCTGCGCCTCCAATCGCTTCAACCGCAGCGAGACCGCGGCCTGCGTCGTGTTCAGCGCGGCCGCCGCCTTGGTGAAAGAGCGCAGGTCGGCGGCGAGAACGAAGGTCTCGACGGCCTCGGGATCAAGCGAACGGCGGATATCCATAACAGAACGATATCACTGATATCCGAAACCCGACAGTTTCGATGAGATGAAAATCGGCGTCTGGTTGTGGCATCGCCTCCGGACCCGAAAGCCGATGACCAGAACCACCGCCGCCGCCTCACCCGTACCATCTGCGGAGCCGGGACAGACCAGCATCTCCATCTGGACCGTCCTGACGATTGCCGTCGCAACGCAGACCGCCGGCTCCGTGGTTTCGCAGGGCGTCTACATCCTCGTGCCCTTCTGGCGCGATGCCTTCGGCGTCTCGCTGGCCTCGGCCTCGCTGGCGGTGACGCTGATGAACGGCGCCCAGATCGCGACGATCTACGGCATCGGCCGGGCGATCGACCGCTATGGCGAGCGTGTCGTCGTCGGGCTCGCCATGCTGGCGATGGCCGCCGCGATGGTGGCCGCGTCCTTCGCGACGGAGCTGACCGGCCTGCTGATTTGCATGGCCGCCCTAGGCGGTACCTATGCCGCCGTGCAGCCGGGCGGCACGCGCGCGATCATGCGCTGGTTCCCGCCGCGCCATCGCGCATTGGCGACAGGCTTCCGGCAGGCGGCCGTCCCGTTGGGCACGATGATCGCGGCGGCGCTCCTGCCGCTCATCGCCGCGCAGGCCGGCTTGGCGGCCGCCGCCTGGTTCAGCGCGGGCGTTTCCGTGCTCGGCAGCCTGCTGTTCCTGCTGTTCTATCGCGAGGGCGGACAGGCCGCGCCCGGAGCGAAACGCGAGGAGCCGCTGAAGCTCGCTGCCCTGATCCGAACCGTCGGGAAGAACCCGCAATTCTGGCCCGTGCTCAGGCTGGGCATCGCGATGTCGGCCTTCCAGTTCACCTTCACCGCCCATGCCATCGGCTATATGGGCGGCGCGCTCCGCCTCGGCCTCGTCGGCGCGGCCAGCCTGTTCGCTCTGGCGCAGCTTGCCGGCATCCCCGGCCGCGTCGCCCTGCCCTGGCTCTGCGACCGGCTCTGGCCCGGACATCGCCCGCGTGCCTTCGCCGCCATCGCACTGATCGGGGCCGTGATCGTCGCGATCTTCGCCGGTTTACCGCTCGGCGCCCCCGCGTGGCTGACGGCGACCGTTCTCCTCGCCTTCGGCCTGTTCGGGATCGGCTGGTTTCCGCTCTACCTGCTCGAGATCGCGGAGATGGCGCCATCGACCTCGATCGCCTCGACGGTCAGCTTCGCCTCGACGCTCTGCCTGATCGCGATGGCGCTCGGCCCCTGGCTCTTCGGCCTCGTCACCGACCAGTTCGGCTATTCCGCCGCCTGGGCCCTGTTGGTTGTCCCGGTCGTCGTCACGGCGCTGCCGCTAGCCATTCGAACAGGGCAGTCCGAGCGCTAGAATCAGCGATTGCGACGTCAAAGATGGCGGGTCAGACCTCACGCCCGCCATCTCCTCGCCTCGACAACCCTGCAGCTTGATCGAGCTGCCGCGGCCACTCCTGACACGCATTGTCGTGCCCATGCGGGGAGTTTCGCCGCGCACCCGTATCGAAAGCGAAAGGACTGATCATGGCCGTCGCCAAGAACACGATCTGCCTGTGGTACGACAAGGATGCCGAGGCCGCTGCCCGCTTCTATGCCGAAACCTTCCCGGACAGCGCGGTGAAGGAGGTCTTCCGCGCACCGACGGATTTTCCGTCGGGCAAGGCCGGCGATGCACTGACGGTCACCTTCACGGTGCTCGGCATCCCCTGCCTCGGCCTCAATGGCGGGCCGATGTTCAAGCACAGCGAGGCCTTTTCCTTCCAGATCGCCACCGAGGACCAGGAGGAAACCGATCGCTACTGGAACGCCATCGTCGGCAATGGCGGCAAGGAAAGCGATTGCGGCTGGTGCAAGGACAAATGGGGCCTGTCCTGGCAGATAACGCCGCGCGTGCTGACTGACGCGCTCGCCGCCGGCGGCGAGGAGGCGAAGCGCGCCTTCGCCGCGATGATGACGATGCAGAAGATCGACGTCGCCAGAATCGAGGCCGCCCGGCGCGGCTGAGCCTACCGCTTGCCGCCGAAGGGCTCGAAGCCCGGCAGATCCGCGACCAGCTTACGGAAGGCGTCTCCGCGTACCTCGAAGTTGGGGAACTGGTCGAAGGAGGCGCAGGCCGGCGAGAGCAGCACCGCGATCTCGCCCTCGCCCGGCGCCGCGAGCGCGTCGCGCGTGGCCTCAGTCACGGCCCTGTCGAGCGTGACGCTGCGCTCGTAAGTGACGCGCCCGTCATCATCGAAGGTCGCAGCGAAGAGGTCGCTCGCCGCGCCGATCAGGTAGGCCCGCGCGATGTTGGGGAAATAGCGGCGCAGAGACTCGATGCCGCCATCCTTGGCCTTGCCACCGAGGATCCAGAAGATGCCGTGGAAGGAGGTCAGCGCCTTCTCGGTCGAGTCCGCATTGGTCGCCTTGGAATCGTTGATGAAGACGACGCGGCCGATCCGGCCGAGCTCTTCCATGCGATGCGCCAGACCCGGATAGGTCTTGAAGCCCTCAGCGATCTCGTCGGCGCTAAGGCCCAAGGCCGAGCAGGCGGCGAAGGCCGCCGCCGCATTCTGGGCATTGTGCGAACCGCGTAGGCTACCGATACCCGCGAGATTGGCGACGACGCGCGGCTTGCCATCCCTCACTTCGACAACGCGCGTGTCGAGCCGCCCTTGATTGGCAGTGACCCCGGCGAACACGCCTTCGTCGAGCGGTTGCTCGCCGCTGATCCTGACCAGCGGGCGGCCTCCGGCAGCGCGGCGGCGCGCCATCTGCTTGGAGGCCTCGTCATCGACGCCGACGACCGCGATATCGGCGGCAGCAACCAGTCGCTCCTTGATGGCGGCATAGTTCTCCAGCGAGCCGTGGCGGTCGAGATGATCCGGCGTCAGGTTCATCTGGATGCCGACGGTCGGAGCCAGCGAGGGCGCTAGGTCGATCTGGTAGCTCGAGCACTCGATGACATGGATGCGGTTAGCGGCCGGCGGCGCCAGCGCCAGCACGGCGGTGCCGATATTGCCGCCCATCTGCACGTCGCGCCCGGCTTCCTTCAGCACATGCGCGATCAGCGCGGTCGTGGTCGACTTGCCGTTGGTCCCGGTGATGCAGACGACCGAGGAAGCCGGCGCGATCTTCGCCCGCTCCAGGAAGAACAACTCGACATCACCGATGATCGCGACGCCAGCAGCCTTGGCCTTGCCCACCGTCCAATGCGGCTCGGGATGGGTCAGCGGCACGCCGGGAGAGAGCACAAAGGCCGCGAAACCCGACCAGTCGGCATTCGCGAGATCGACGACGGCGATGCCTTCGGCCGCAGCCTTCTCGCGGCTCTTCTCGTTGTCGTCCCAGGCTGCGACGTCGGCGCCACCCGCCTTGAGCGCGCGCGCTGTGGCAAGCCCCGAACCGCCGAGGCCGAACAGGGCAACCTTGCGCCCGGCGAAAACGGTGACGGGCGTCATGCGGTCACTCTCAGCGCAGCTTCAGCGTGGCGAGGCCGACCAGCGCCAGCACGACCGAGATGATCCAGAACCGGATCACGACCTGCGGCTCGGTCCAGCCCAGCTTCTCGAAATGGTGGTGGATCGGCGCCATCAGGAAGACGCGCTTGCCCGTGCGCTTGAAAACGAAGACCTGGATGATCACCGAGAGCGCTTCGACGACGAAGAGGCCGCCGACGATCGCCAGCACGATCTCATGCTTGGTCGCGACCGCGATCGTGCCGAGCAGGCCGCCGAGGCCGAGCGAGCCGGTATCGCCCATGAAAATCTGAGCCGGCGGCGCGTTGAACCAAAGGAAGCCGAGGCCGGCGCCGATCACCGCGCCGCAGATCACAGCGAGTTCGCCCGCACCGGGGATGTGGTGGATCTGCAGGTAGTTCGCGAAGATCGCGTTGCCGACGAGGTAGGAGATGAAGCCGAAGGTGCCAGCCGCGATCATCACCGGCACGATGGCGAGGCCATCGAGCCCGTCGGTCAGGTTCACTGAATTGCCGGCGCCGACCACGACGAAGGCGGTGACCAGCGGGAACAGGATGCCGAGCGGGATGATCGCTTCCTTGAGGAAGGGCATCGCGAAGCCTGAACCGATCGATGGCGGCTGCGTCTGCATGATGAAAGTGCAGGCGATCAGCGCGACCACGACCTCGATCGCGATGCGCGCCTTGCCCGAGAAGCCCTTGTGCGACTGCTTGGTGACCTTGAGAAAGTCGTCATAGAAGCCGATGGCGCCGTAAGCCGCGGTAACGCCGAGTACGATCCAGACGTAGGGGTTGCGCAGGTTGCCCCAGAGCAGCACGGCGACGAACAGCCCTGTGAGGATCATCAGCCCGCCCATGGTCGGCGTGCCGCGCTTGGCGAGATGCGATTCCGGCCCGTCCGTGCGGATCGGCTGGCCCTTGCCCTGCTTGATCCTGAGCCAGGAGATGGCCGAGGGACCGAAGAAGAAGACGAAGAGCAGTGCCGTCGCCGTCGCTCCGCCGGCGCGGAAGGTGATGTAGCGGAAGACGTTCAGCACCGGGAAGGTGCTGGACAGTTCGGCGAGCAGGGCGAGCATGCTTCGGGGTTCTCTTGCAGGTCAGTCTTCGGCAGGCACGGCAGGAAAGCGCGCGAGGATCGCCTTGACGATCGGCCCCATGCGCGTGCCGAGCGATCCCTTGACGGTGACGGTATCGCCGCCGCGGATCGCATCGAGCACGAGCGGCTCCAGCTCGCTCGCGGTTGCGGCATAAGCCCCCCGCATGGCGGAAGGCAAGCTCTCATGAAGCCCTTTCATCAGCGGGCCGCAGGTGAAGACCTTGTCGATCCCGTTCGAAACCAGCGGTTCGGCGAGCCCGCGATGCAGCTCCGGGCCGGTCGGCCCCAGCTCCAGCATGTCGCCGAGCACGGCGATGCGCCGTCCACGACCCTCGACCGGCAGACGGCCGAGATTCTCGATCGCAGCGCGCATCGAGGCAGGATTGCCGTTATAGCTCTCGTCGAGCAGCGTGATCTTGCCGCCTGACGCTCGCAGCACCTGGCGCGCGCCGCGTCCCGCCGGCGGCTTGAGGTCGCCGAGCGCCAGCGCGGCCAGCGCGAGATCGGCCCCGAGCGCATGGACGGCGGTGAGCACGGCCAGCGAATTCAGAACGATATGCTTGCCCGGGCTGCCGAGCCGATAGGCCACCGGCTGCCCGCAGACGCGGGCCTCGACCGTCGACATGTCGGGCTTCAGCGCGCAGGAGATCAGCTTGACGTCGGCATCGGGGCTTTCGCCGAAGGTGATGATCCGCCCGGCCGGTCCTGATTTCGCGATGTCGCGCAGCAGCTCGGATTGCGGGATATCGGCGTTCACGATCGCCGTGCCGCCCTTCTCGAGCTCCCAGTAAACGCCTGCCTTTTCTTCGGCAATCCCCTCGAGCGAGGCGAAGGCGGCGAGATGCACCGGCTGGATCGTGGTCACGATGGCGACCTGCGGGCGCACCATCCGCGCCAGCGGCACGATCTCGCCGGGGCTGTTCATACCAATCTCGTAGACGCCATAGGCGACATCGGCAGGTGTGCGCACCAGCGTCAGCGGCACGCCCCAGTGGTTGTTGTAGGAGGCGACCGGCGCATGGGTCTTGCCCTGGCGCGAGAGGACGAGCCTTAGCGCCTCCTTGGTGCCGGTCTTGCCAACCGAGCCGGTGACGGCGACGATTCCGGCCTTGAGCTCGGCGCGGCGCGCAGTGCCCGCGTGCTCCATCGCCTTCAGCACGTCCGGCACGATGGCAAGCGCACCTGCGCCCTCGAACTGAGCCGCATGCGCTTCGTCGACCACGGCGAGCGCCGCGCCCTTGTCGAGCGCGCCCTTGACGAAGTCATGCCCGTTGCGGGCCTCGCCGGTGATGGCGAAGAAGACGTCGCCCGGCTCCAGCGTGCGTGTGTCGATCGAGGCGCCTGTCACCACCGGCGGCACGGCGCCCTCGGGCCGCGCACGCAGCGCCGCGATCAGCTTGTCTCCGGTCCAGAGCGGGGCGCCCATCACTTGATCTCCGATAGCGCTTTCCGGACCACGTCATGATCCGAGAAGGGCAGCGTCCGGTCGCCGATGATCTGGCCGGATTCATGGCCTTTTCCGGCCACGACCAGCAAATCCCCAGGCTTCAGCATCTTCACCGCAGCGTGGATCGCTTCCTCGCGGTCGCCGATCTCCTGCAGCTTGGGCGAAGCGGCCATGATCTCGGCCCGGATCGTCGCCGGGTCCTCGGAGCGTGGATTGTCGTCGGTGACGATGGCGATATCGGCCTTCTCGGCCGCGATCGCGCCCATCAGCGGGCGTTTGCCTTTGTCGCGATCGCCGCCGCAGCCGAAGACGCAGATCAGCCGACCCGTCGCATAGGGTCGCAGCGTCGTCAGCACCGCGGCGAGCGCATCAGGCTTATGGGCATAGTCAACGACGACGAGCCCGCCATTGGCTTCGCCGACCCGTTCGAGTCGTCCCGCGACGCCCTTCAGGCCGGAAATCGCCTTGAGCGACGCAGCCTTGTCCTCGCCGGTCGCGATGGCGAGCCCGGCGGCGACCAGCGCATTGCCTGCCATGAAATCGCCGACCAGCGGCAGGTCAATTGACAGCTCCCGCCCGTCGAAGCCGACGGTCAGCCGCTGCGAGAAGCCGTCGCGTTCGTTGCGCAGCAGCGTCAGCGTCTCGCCCTTGCGGCCGATGCCGATGATCGGATGTCCGGCCTTCGCCGCAGCGTGCGCCGCCTCCTCCGCATAGGGTTCGTCGCGGTTGATCACGACCGGAGCGCCATCAGGCAGCAGCTCCCAGAGCCGCAGCTTCGCCGCGAGGTATTCCTCGACGCTCGGATGATAATCGAGATGGTCGCGCCCGAGGTTGAGGAAGGCGCCGGCGCTCAGCCGCACGCCATCGAGGCGGCGCTGGTCGAGCCCGTGCGAAGAGGCCTCCATCGCCAGATGCGTGATGCCCTCGCCCGCGAGCTTGTCGAACGAGGCGTGCAGCGAAAGCGGGTCCGGCGTCGTCAGCGAGCCGTAATCGGCACCCTTGGCCGTCACCACGCCGATCGTGCCGACGCTCGCCGCCTCATGGCCGAGCGCCTGGAATATCTGGCGGGTAAAGTCCGCAACCGAGGATTTGCCGCTGGTCCCGGTCACCGCGACGATGGTCTTCGGCTGGCGCGGATGGATCTTGGCCGCCGCCAGCGCCAGCGCCAGGCGGGGATCGTCGACCTGCGCGAAGGCGACGCCGGCGGGCAGCTCCGCCGGGCGCGGCCCGCCTGAGACGATCGCGATGGCGCCATGCGCGACGGCATCCATTATGAAGCGGCCGCCATCGGCCTTGGCGCCGGCGAGCGCGACGAAGACGTCGTCGCCGGTCACCTTGCGGCTGTCGAAGGCGACGCCATGCACCTGCTGGCTCGCGGCCTCAGCCTCGAAAATCTCGGGGAAGAGGTCTCCGAGGCTGTATCCGGTCATGCTCATGGCTTCCGCTTATAGGCCGAGATCAGCGCGAACCCCAGGCGCCGAGCTTCGCCATCAACGGGAACGGCGACGGCGGCGGGTCGAAGCGCGGGTTGAGCCCGAGGATCGGCGCCGCGCGCTCGATCACCTTGCCAGTGGTCACGCCGGCATTCCACGCGGCGGTCGAATAGCCGCCGCTCTCGGCATAACCCTTCGGCTCGTCATAGATCGCAAGGAACACGTATTTCGGCTTGTCCGAGGGGGCTATCGCCGTGAAGGTCGTGAAGTTCCTGTTCTTGGCATAGCGGCCGTTGATGACCTTCTCGGCCGTGCCGGTCTTGCCGCCGACGAAATAGCCGGGAATGTCGGCCTTACGGGCCGAGCCCTTCTCGCCGTTGATGCGCATGATGAAGCGCATCGCTTCCGAGGTTTCCGGCTTGATGACGCGCGTCGAGACCTGGCGCGCCTCCTCCTCGGTCCGTTTCAGGAAGGTCGGCTTCATCAGGTAGCCGCCATTGACCAGCGCGCCCACCGCCGCCAGCGCCTGGAGCGGCGCGACCGCGAGGCCGTGGCCGAAGGCGATGGTCGCGGTGTTGATCTCGCCCCAGCGCTGCGGGACGATCGGGGCCGCACTTTCCGGCAGCTCGGTCGTCATCCGGTCGAGCTGCATCATCTTCTTGAGGAAGGCCTTGTGACCGTCGACGCCGACGGCTAGCGCCATCTTGATCGAGCCCATGTTCGACGAATGCACGAACACTTCCGGCACGGTCAGCGTCCGGCCGGTGCCGTGATATTCCTTGATGACTTGGCGACCGAACCGCATCATACCGCCCGCGGTCGAGAAGGTCGAGTTGATGTTGACCTTGCCGGAATCGAGCGCCATCGCGATGGTCAGCGCCTTGAAGGTCGAGCCCATCTCGTAGACGCCGACATTCATCCGGTTGATCCGGTCCTTCTCCAGCGCGTCGACCGGGTTGTTCGGGTCGAAATCGGGCAGCGAGACCAGCGCGAGCATCTCGCCGGTATTCACGTCCATGATCGCGCCGGCGGCGGCGATGGCCTTGAAGCGCTCCATGCCCTTGAACAGTTCGTCGCGCAGCAGATGCTGGACGCGCAGGTCGAGAGACAGCTTGATCGGCTTGAGGTCGGACGCCTCGGTGGCGAGCCCGGCGCCGTTCAGGTCCTGGAGCCCCTGCGAGTCGATGTATTTCTCCATGCCGGCGATGCCGACATTGTCGATGTTGGCGAAGCCGAGCACATGCGCGGCCGCAGTGCCGTTCGGATAGACGCGCTTGTTCTCCGGCACGAAGCCGATGCCGGGAATGCCGAGCCGGTGCACTTCGGCCTGCTGGCGCGGGGTGATCTCGCGCTTGACCCAGACGAAGCCCTTCTTGGTGCCGAGCTTCTCGCGCAGTTCCTTGGCATCGAGGTCCGGCAGCACGGCCGTCAGCAGCTCGGTCGCTTCGTCCTTGTCGAGGATGCGGCGCGGCTCGGCGAAGACCGAGACCGTGCGGATATCGGTCGCCAGAATCTCACCATTACGGTCGACGATATCGGGCCGGGCGGCAGAGATGGCATTGGAGGTCGCGCGGCGCAGGCCCACCTGCTCGTTCGGAGCAACCGCGAGATAGACCAGCCGGCCGGTGATGGCGAGGAACAGCACGGAGAAGCCGAGGATGACGAGGCCGACGCGCGGCTCGCTCTTCTCGCCACTCATGCGGAAGACGTCGCGCAGCCAGGTCAGGCGCCCGCGCTTCACGACCGTCTCCGTAGCCTCGCGCTGATGCTCCATCGACGTCTCCTGATTCATCGACTGGTTCACGGCATGGCTCCCGGCGTGGTCGCGCTCGCCTTGCGGTCCCGCGGCGTCTCGGTCGGCAGACCCAGACCGAGATCCTCGAGCTTGCGGCCGATGGCATCGACCTTCGGGCCGCGGTTCGGGATGTCCGAGGGCTTGACCACCTGCGTCACCACGAAGGGCTGGAGGTCGAGATGGCGCTCGGCCAGCATCTGGACGCGGTCCGGCCGGTTGAGGAACTGCCACTCGGCCTTGAGCACCTGGATGGCGTCACGCTCGCGCTGGATCTTCCCCTTGAGCTTCTGGAGATGCTCGGTTGCCAGCGTCGTCTCGTATTTGATCGAATAGGCATAGACCGCCGACGAGACCAGCGCGCCGATGGCGACGATGTGCAGGAGCTTGATCACGCTCAGGGCCTCCGGCGCGGCTGCGGGTCGGGAACGGTGGAGAGCGCGACGAGCCCGGCATCGGCCCGGCGCGCTGGCGCTTCGTTACGTTCGGCGGCGCGCAGCTTGGCCGAGCGCGCCCGCGGATTGGCTCGCATCTCGGCCTCGGACGGGGCGACGGCACCCTTCGCGACCAGCTTGAAGGTCGGCTGCGCGATGGCCACCGCCGGCGCGTGGCGCGAGCCCGCCGACACCCGGCCGGAACGCTCGACGAAGAACTGCTTGACGATGCGGTCTTCGAGGGAGTGGAAGGTGACCACGACCAGCCGCCCGCCCGGCTTCAGCACGGTCTCGGCCGCGTGCAGCGCCCGGACCAGCTCGCCGAGTTCGTCATTCACCGCGATGCGCAGCGCCTGGAAGACGCGCGTCGCCGGATGCGCTCCGCCCGGCTCGCCCCAAACGATGCTGGCGACGAGATCGGCCAGTTGCTTGGTCGTCGTGATCGGCGCCTTGCGGCGGGCCTCGATCACGGCTCGGGCGACTGCACGCGAGCGGCGCTCTTCACCGTAGTGATAGAAGATATTGGCGAGCAGCCCTTCCTCGGCCTCGTTGACGAGGTCGGCCGCGCTCTGCCCCGTGCTGCTCATCCGCATATCCAGCGGTCCGTCGAAGCGGAACGAGAAGCCGCGCTCGGCTTGATCGATCTGCATCGAGGAGACGCCGATATCGAGCACGACGCCGTCGAGCGGCGCCATCTTGAAGCGCTCGGCCTCCTCGGCGAGTTCGCCGAAATTGGCCTGCGATAGCGTCAGCCGCCCGGCCATCGCAGCGACCAGATCGGCCCCGCCGGCGATCGCGGAGGGGTCGCGGTCGAGCCCCAGCAGGGTCACATCAGGCGCGGCATCAAGGATCGCGCGCGAATAACCGCCTGCCCCGAAGGTGCCGTCGAGATAGCGCCCGCTCGCCTGAGGCGCTAGCGCATGCAGAACCTCGGCGAGCAACACGGGCACGTGACGAACCGGTCCGCCAATGGCTCCGCCGGAACGGTCGCCAGGGTCCGTCATGTGCCCGAGCCTCCCGCTGGAATGGTCAAACTGCCGAGCGTGCGCTTCACGTCGCGCAGACGCGTCCGGGCCGCATCGAGATGCGCGCGGAACCGCTCCGGCTCCCAGATCTGGAACTTGTGGCCGTGGCCGACGAAGGTCACGGCGTCGCCGATGCCCGCATGCGCCTTCAGCGCCTCGCTCAGCACCATCCGCCCCTCCGTGTCGATCTTCAGCACCTCCGAGGTGCCGTTCAGCGCCGTCGAAAGCAATTCCCACTCGTCCGAAAACGGCGAGAAGCGGGCGAGGATGTCGTCGATCGTGGCCCTGAGCGCGTTGCCGCCGGCATCGAGCGCCGGAAGGTCGAGGCCCTGATGGACATACAGCCCCTCGTAGCCGTCCTTCGCCAGCACCGACCGGAAACTCGATGGAATGGAGACGCGCCCCTTGGCGTCGAGCCGGTTCGTGAAATTCGAGACGAAGCGGTCCGTCAACGCCGCCTCCCGGCCTGCTCTTCAAGGCGCCGCCGCGGAGATGGGCATGCGGCGAAAAGTCTCCCCGTCGAGGCGGGCAAGGCAGGCCAGCGAGCCAAATTCCGCGCGGCACACGGAGCCTGACCCTTGGTTTGCCTGCCGGCTTCGACGGGATGATTTGGGATAGCATGGGCCTATATGGGCGTCAATGGAATCGCAGGCGCAGCGACGCACCGGCGGGGACTCTCCACCATCACAGCTCGTTAAGGTTAAGTATCCGTAAGCACGAGCAATTCGGCTTCGCGCAGCCCCGTGAGACAGGGCCGCGGCGCGTCATCGCAGCAAAAATTTTTTACAAAAGCCGGCCGTTATTTCCGGGAGGCTGCAAAGCGCCGCCGTCCGGAAGCCGTACGGAGAGCGCCACATCCCTGCCATTCCGGGGCGCCCGCAGAAAAAACGTCCGTTCAGCCCTCGCGCGAGGCCGCCAGCAGCGCATCACGAACGAGGTCGAGCTGGTCACGTAGCCGACCCGCCTCTCCGGCCGTCCCGCCGAGCGCCTGCCCAATCGCCGCCTGGACGCAGCGCCCCTGCGCGCGCAGCCCCTCACCCTTCTCGGCCAGATGGATGCGCACCTGCCGCTCATCGCGGGCATCGCGCTCGCGGCGGATCAGGCCGGAGGCTTCGAGCCGCTTCAGCAGCGGCGTCAAAGTGCCGGAATCCAGCATCAATCGCTCGCCGAGTTCCTTCACGGTGAGCGCATCCTGCTCCCAGAGCACGAGCATCACGAGATATTGCGGATAGGTCAGACCGAGCTCGGCCAGTATCGGGCGATAGGCCCGGTTGAAGGCATGGCCGACCTGATAGACCGCAAAGCAGAGCTGCTGCTCCAGACGCGGCATCCCGTCTCCGGCCTTGTCCTGCTTTGCCATGACGCCCTCGCCGATCGCCTTGTTTCACGCAAAGCCGAAAGCGGCCTCGCAATCAACCGCCTCGCGCTTTTAAAATTAGTTGTTGACAATCTAATTGTGCACAATCTAAAAAGCAAGCATCGCTTCACCCAAGGAAGGAGACCCGATCATGAAGACCCTCTACACCGCCCATGGTTCCGCCACCGGCGGCCGCGAAGGCCAGGCCGCGACCGATACCGGCAACGTCAAGCTCGTGCTGAACACGCCCAAGGAACTTGGCGGCGGCGGCGGCGAAGGCACCAATCCCGAGCAGCTCTTCGCCATGGGCTATTCGGCCTGCTTCCTTGGCGCGCTCAAGTTCGTCGCCGGCAAGGAGAAGGTGAAGATCCCGGAAGACGCCAGGGTCTCGGCCGATATCGGCATCGGCCCGCGCGACGACGGCCAGGGCTTCGGCATCACCGCGAAGCTCACCATCTCTGTGCCCGGCCTCGACAAGGCCACGGTCGAGGACCTTTTCCAGAAGGCCCATGTGGTCTGCCCCTATTCGCATGCGACCAAGGGCAATATCCCGGTCGAATTGCAGGTTGCGGCCTGAATTTCGACAGCGCATCCTCTGCTCGCGGCCGGACCGGTTCCGGCCGCGAGACGATCAGGCCCCGCGCGTCCGCCAGGGCGTTGCGGGCATCGTTTCCGGAAGCCTTACCCTCCAGCCTCTGGAACAGCGCCATGTTGAATCGCCGCCAATGGCTTGCCGGGTCGGCCGCAGCCCTCCTCACGCCGCTTCCCGTTTTCGCACGCGCCCCGCTGACGGCCACGCAGGTGCCCGGCATCTACCGCCGCAAGGTCGGCGACATTGAAGTCACCGCGATCCTGGACGGCTACGTGCCGCTCGGGGCGAAATCCTATATGGGCGGAGAAGCTGGCGAGGTGCAGCGCCTCATTGCCGAGGCCGGCCTGACCGAAGCGCTCCCGACCTCGGTCAACGCCTTCGTCATCAATACGAAGGACAGAACCTACCTGCTCGACACCGGCGGCGGCGCCTGGACCGGCATGGGCGACACGATGGGCCGGGCCGAGGCCAATCTGCGTGCTGCCGGCATCGAGCCCGCACAGATCGATGCCGTAATCCTGACCCACGCCCATCCGGATCACGCCGAAGGATTGCTGACGGCACAGAAGACCGCCCGCTTCCCGAATGCGGAAATCATCATCCACGAGACGGAACATGCCTTCTGGCACGATGACGGCATTCTCAGCCGGGCGCCCGCAGAGGCGAAGCCGTTCTTCGAATCCGCCCGCAATTCGCTCGCGCCCTATGCCGCCCGCATCCGCAAGGTGAAGGCCGGCGAGGTCGCACCAGGGCTGACCCTCGAAGACGCGCCGGGCCATACGCCCGGCCACAGCATCCTGCGTGTCTCCTCCGGGAAGGATCAGCTCCTGCTGGTCGCCGACTGCGTGCATAACGCCGTGATCCAGACGGCCCGCCCGGAGATCACCTTCGTCTTCGATGCCGACGGCGCCCAGGCCGCGGCCTCGCGCCGCCGCGTGCTTGACATGATCGCGGCGGACGGCATCGCCTTCAGCGGCGCCCATATGCCCTTCCCCGGCTTCGGTACGGTGAAGAAGAGCGGCAACGCTTTCCGCTTCATGCCGGCGGAATGGGGCTACACGCTCTGAAGGAGCAGCCGACCTCGGGGTGGAAACGAACGAAGGGCCGGGATCGCTCCCGGCTCTTTCGCGTCTTACATTAAGGCGCCAGCCGGCCTGTAAGCCGGGTTCTGGATGGCCGGAGGATCGCTCCCCCGACGTGACGGCCATTCCTCTGGGACGCGCATTGCTGCGCGCCTCGAGCAACCAACCCGGACGACAAGGCACAGAAACCTGCCCCTGCCCGCTTGCGCGGGCAGCATCGTCCCTATTCGGTCTTGCTCCCGGTGGGGCTTGCCATGCCGTCCCCGTTGCCGGGTCCGCGGTGCGCTCTTACCGCACCTTTTCACCCTTACCCTGCCGGAAAAGCCGAAGCTCTCCAGCGCAGGGCGGTTCGATCTCTGTGGCGCTTTCCCTGGGGTCGCCCCCGCCGGACGTTATCCGGCACCGTGTTTCCGTGGAGCCCGGACTTTCCTCCCTCGCGAACGAGAGCGGCCGTCCGGCCGACTGGCGAGCGGCAGATGCGCGCTGGCGCGGCCGGCGTCAAGCACAACCGCGCGACATCCGGTCAGCTCCGGGCCGTAATCGTGCGCACCTTGGCGCAATAGGTGCGGTTGGCACCGCTCATCCGGGTGGTCATATGGCCGCTCTGATACTTCATGATGGTGCGGCAGGTGTCACCGCCGGCCATCTTGTAGGCCATGGCGAGATATTTCATGCCGTAGCGGGCATTGGTCTCCGCATCGAGCAGCCCGCTCGCGCTGCCGGAATAGCCCATGCCACGCGCCGTCTGGTGGCGGATCTGCATCAGGCCGTAATTGCCGGCATGCGAAGCGCGCGGATTGTAGCGGCTCTCGACGCGGATGACGGCATCGGCGAGCGAGAACGGCACGCCGTTGGCGGCAGCATGGCGGGCAACGATCGCCTTGATGCCCTCCGAGCCGGCAGGAGCCGCGAGCGCGCGGCTTGCGCGGGTCTCGGCCTTGGCCGAGCGGGTATTCGCCTTCGTCGCGGATGCCTCCGCGGGGGCTTCCTCGCCCTTCGCAGCCGCGGCCTTGGCGCGGGCGATCTCGGCGTCACGAACGACCAGCGCTCTGGGGTCCGTTTCCGCGTTGACGAAATCCTCGGCCAGGGCCACCCCGGAGAGGCTAATCAGGCACGCAGCCGCGAGACCACCACAGATATATCGCATGTCGAACTAAACCCCATTGCGCCATGACTGGCAGATGGGGGCGGTCAACTGATGCCCGAATGTGTCGATAATCTGACACATCCCGAATAAAACACTCAACAATAGGCTCCAACAGGAATTTATTCTATTGTTAACTATTCAGTATTCATATGTATTGGCTGGGTCGAAAAACTTCGCCGGCTCCCGGCCTTCGGATGCGAATCAAGCAGCCGAATCACCTGCCGCATTTCGGCCCGATTCCCCGCTGGAAGTGCTTTTTGGCGCGGCAGGCCGCCGCACCCGGCGCACTTGCGTTGAATCGCTCCCTCCTTTCATCATCAACACTTCGGATTCACCGGGATCGGTTTTGTGATGGCTTCCTCATTCTGGGGTGCTCTGGGCGGCGGCGGGCTCGGGCTCGTGATCGGCGGCCCGCTGGGCGCGCTTGTCGGCGCGCTCGCCGGCCATGTCCTGGTCGACCGTGAGGGCGCCCCCTTCGGCCCGGCCCCGCGCGAGCTCGTCTTCACCACCGGGCTCGTCGCGCTCGCCGCCAAGATGGCGCGCTCGGACGGAGTCGTGACCTGCGACGAGGTCACAGCCTTCCGTCGCATCGTCGAGGTCCCGCCCGACCAGCAGCAGCGCATCGAGCGTCTGTTCGATCTCGCCAAGCAGACCAGTGCCGGTTTCGAGGCCTATGCCTCGCAGATCGCCGGCGCCTTCAAGGACGAGCCCGCTCTACTCGAGGACGTGCTCGACGGGCTCTTCCTGATTGCCGCCGCCGATGGCGCGATCCACGAGGCCGAACATGCCTACCTTCAGTCCGTTGCTCACATTTTCGGTATCGCCGAGGCCGATTTCGCGCGGATCGAGGCCCGTCATGCCCGCCGGCCGGACGATCCCTATCTCGTGCTCGGCGCCAGCCGCGAGATGGACGACGCCGAGCTGAAGCGCCACTACCGCCGCCTCGTCGCCGAGACCCATCCCGATCGCGAGATCGCCCGCGGCCTGCCCGGGGAGGCGGTCGCCATCGCGACGCGCCGCATCGCCGCCATCAATGCCGCCTGGGATGCGATCCAGAAAGAACGCGGCACAAGTCGCAGTCTCGCACCCGAACCCGCCTGAGCCCGCCCGCATGACCGATATCGCCTCGCCGGACGTCTCCAAGCCCGACAGCCGCTTCGCCTCGAAAATCTTCCCCTCCCCCAACCACGGCGAACGCAAGCAAGCGGACGGGACGCCGGGACGCCGTCCGGACATGCTGATCCTGCACTACACCGGCATGGCCGTAGCGGGCGAAGCCCTGCAATGGCTCTGCAATCCGGTGGCACAGGTCTCCTCGCATTACTTCGTCTTCGAGAACGGGCACACGCTCCAGCTCGTGCCGGAAGGGCGGCGTGCCTGGCATGCCGGCGCCTCGCACTGGGCCGGCGAGACCGACATCAATTCCTGCTCGATCGGCATCGAAATCGCCAATCCCGGCCATCCGGGAGGCCTGCCCGATTACCCGGAGGATCAGATCGTCGCGACGCTGAACCTCTGCCGCGACATCTGCGAGCGCTGGTCCATTCCCCCAGAACGCGTGCTCGCCCATTCCGACATCGCGCCGGGACGCAAGATCGATCCCGGCGAGAAATTCCCGTGGCGGCGCTTCGCCGAGGCCGGCATCGGCCTCTGGACCGAACCGGCGCCGATCCGCGGCGGGCGCTTCTTCGCCCGCGGCGAAAGCGGCCAGCCGGTCGAGGCGCTGCAGGCGATGTTCGCGATGCTCGGCTACGGCGTCACGGTCGATGGTGTCTTCGACGACAAGCTGGAAGCGGTTGTCGCCGCCTTTCAACGCCACTGGCGCCAGGACAAGGTCGATGGCGTCGCCGATTCCTCGACGATCACGACGCTGCGTGACCTGCTGGCGGCAACACAGGATTCGCGGACGGCGTGAATGTCGGCATCCCCGATGAAGCGCCGCAATAACCAGGGTGACGCAAGGGTCGCTTAACGCTCACCGGCCTAGTCTGCCTCCACCGGTCGACCGGCAGGAGGGCGCCGTGAACAGCCAGCAACTCATCGCAGCCACCAAGCCCCTCTATGAGCGCTCGCTTGCGCCCGCCGCGCTCGGCGCCTGGGAATGCAACCTCGCCAACGAGAGCCTGAGCTGGACTGACGGGATCTACGACCTGTTTGGTCTGCAGCGCGGCTCCAGCATCTATCGCGGCGCGATCCTCGACCTCTATGAGGAGCGCTCGCGCCGCGAGATGAACCAGTTGCGCAGCAAGGCGATCAGCACCGGCCAGAGCTTCTCGCTCGATTGCAGGATCAAGGCGGCGAGCGGCGAGAAGCGCTGGATGCGCCTCCTCGTCGGTGTCGGCCACGAGAATGGTCGCCCGCTCCGCATCTTCGGCTCGAAGCAGGACGTCACCGCCGAAAAAGGTCTGTGGAGCAGCGTCGCCAGCCTTACCCGGACCGAATCCCAGACAGGCCTGGCAGCCCGCCGCAGCTTCGCCGATACGATCAGACAGTTCCGGCCCGAGCGCGGCCGCGAGCCCGAACGCTTCGCCCTCGCAATCTTTGAGATCGATCGCTTCGCGACGATCGTGGAGAACTACGGCCATTCAGCCGGCGACGACGTGATCCGCAGCTTCGGCGAGCGGCTGCGCCGGCTCTTCCCCGATGCGCTCACCATCGACCAGACGGGCCCCGGCGCCCACGCCCTGCTGCTGCGCATGCCCGGCGACAAGGGCTACCTCGCCTCGATGCTCTCCGGCACGCGCAAGCTGCTGTGCCGGCCGATACCGCGCGGCAATTCCATCATCGATTTCACGCTCTCGATCGGCGCCGCCCTGCTGACGCCGGAAGGCCATCGCGAGCAGAACGAAATCTTCGCGGAAGCGGAAGCGGCGCTCCATATCGCCGGCATGGCCGGCGGTGACTGCGTGCGCGTCTTCGACGGACCATTGACCGCCTTCAGCCGGCCGGCGCTCGCAGGCTAAAGCCCGCCGATTGACTTCAAACCGATTACAGCAACCGCGTGAAGACGATCTGCCCGTCGAGGCCCCGGCCCATGTCACGCCACCCGTGGCGGACATAGAAGCGCTCCGCCCGCGTGCCAGCGCCGGTTTCGAGCCAGGCCTGAGCATGGCCGGCCGCTTTCAAACCGGCGAGCGCAGCGTCCAGCAGGGCGCGGCCATGGCCCCGCCCCTCCTGCGCCGGGTCGACGAACAACGCCCAGATCAGACCTGTCTGATGATTGGCGCAGGCGAAAGCCGCGATCTCGCCCGCGCTTTCCGCGACGAGGAAGATCGCCTGCTCGCGATACCAGGCGACATCCGCGTCCGTGACCTTCGAGGGATCGCTGAGGATATTCTCGCGCACGCCCATGCGGATCGCGTGGATGCGCGGATGATCCGCCGCCACCGCCTTGCGGATCAGCCTTGCCTCGTCAGTCGTCACGAACCTTCTCCATCGCTTCGGCAGGCGTGATGCCCGCCGTGGCGTCGGAAGGCAACTACTCCGCCGCCTGCAGGCGATAGGCTGATGTGTCGTAGTTGAGGATCGGCGCCAGCCAGCGCTCGACCTCCTCGATCGTCATGCCCTTGCGCACGGCATAGTCCTCGACCTGGTCGCGCTCGACCTTGGCGACGCCGAAATAATAGGCCTCCGGGTGTGAGAAATAGAGCCCGGAGACCGAAGAGCCCGGCCACATCGCATAGCTTTCGGTCAGCTTGACGCCGATGCGGCGTTCCGCTTCCAGCAGCCGGAACAGCGTTTCCTTCTCGGTATGGTCGGGCTGGGCCGGATAGCCCGGCGCCGGGCGGATGCCCTGATATTCCTCGCGGATCAGGTCCTCGTTCGAAAAGGTCTCGTCCGGTGCATAGCCCCAGAACTCTTTGCGGACGAGTTGGTGCATGCGCTCGGCGAAGGCTTCGGCGAAGCGATCCGCCAGCGCCTTGACCATGATCGAGCGGTAATCGTCGTTGTCGCGCGCGAATCTCTCCGAGATGCGTTCTTCTTCAGCGCCTGCCGTGACAGCGAAGGCGCCGATATAGTCGGGCGCGACACCTTCCGGCGCGACGAAATCGGACAGGCACATGTTCGGCTTGCCGTCGCGCTTCGAGAGCTGCTGGCGCAGGCCGTGGAAGGTCGCAAGCTCGTCCTGCCGGCTCTCGCCGGTATAGAGGCGGATATCGTCGCCGACAGCGTTGGCGGGCCAGAAGCCGATCACTGCCTTCGGATTGAACCAGCGCTCCTCGACGATGCGCTTCAGCATGGCCTGCGCATCGTCCCAGAGCGCGCGCGCCGCCTCGCCCTGCTTCTCGTCCTGCAGGATCGCCGGGTAGCGGCCCTTCAATTCCCAGGTCTGGAAGAACGGCGTCCAGTCGATCACCGGCACGAGATCGGCGATGTCATAGGTGCGGAAGGTCCGCGTGCCCAGGAAGCTCGGCTTCGGCGGCTGATAGGCAGCCCAATCCGTCTTGAAGGGATTGGCGCGCGCCTTGGCCAGCGGCAGGCGTTGCTTGTCGGCCTCCGAGCGGCGATGCGCCTCGGCGACCTTGGCGTACTCGGCCTGCACCCCGGCGACATAACCCGGCTTCTGCTCGGACGAGAGCAGGCTCGACACCACGCCGACGGCGCGCGACGCGTCGTTCACATGCACTGCCTGGCCCTTCTCATAGGCCGGATGGATCTTCACCGCCGTATGGACGCGGCTGGTCGTCGCGCCGCCGATCAGGAGCGGGATGTCGAAGCCCTCGCGCTCCATTTCGGAGGCGACCGTCACCATCTCGTCGAGCGAGGGGGTGATCAGGCCGGAGAGGCCGATGATATCCACCTTCTCCCGGCGCGCCGTCTCCAGAATCTTCTGGGTCGGCACCATCACGCCGAGGTCGATCACCTCGTAATTGTTGCACTGGAGCACGACGCCGACGATGTTTTTGCCGATGTCGTGGACATCGCCCTTCACCGTCGCCATCAGCACCTTGCCGGCGGCCGAGCGCTCGGAGCCGCCGTTCAGGCGCTTCTCTTCCTCCATGTAAGGCATGAGGTAGGCGACGGCCTGCTTCATCACGCGGGCGGACTTCACCACCTGCGGCAGGAACATCTTGCCCGAGCCGAACAGGTCGCCGACCACGTTCATGCCCGCCATCAACGGGCCCTCGATCACGTGCAGCGGCTTCTCGGCCCGCTGACGGGCTTCCTCGGTATCGACGTCGATGAACTCGGTGATCCCCGCGACCAGCGCATGCTCCAGCCGCTTCTCGACGGGGAGTTCACGCCAGGCGAGGTCCTTGCCCGAGGCGGCAACCGAGCCATCGCCCTTGAAGCGCGGTGCCGCCTCCAGCAGGCGCTCGGTCGAATCCTTGCGGCGGTTGAGGACGACATCCTCGCAGAGCTCGCGCAGCTCCGGGTCGAGATCGTCATAGCTGCCGAGCTGGCCGGCATTGACGATGCCCATGTCCATCCCCGCCTTGATGGCGTGGTAGAGGAACACGGAATGCATGGCCTCGCGGACCTTCTCGTTGCCGCGGAACGAGAAGGACAGGTTCGAGACGCCGCCCGAGATATGGGCGTGCGGCAGCGTCTCGCGGATGGCGCGGGTCGCGTTGATGAAGTCGTTGCCGTAGTTGTCGTGCTCCTCGATGCCCGTCGCCACCGCGAAGATGTTCGGGTCGAAGATGATGTCCTCGGGCGGGAAGCCGATCGTCTCAGTCAGCAGCTTGTAGGCCCGCGTACAGATCTCGATCTTGCGCTGGAACGTGTCGGCCTGACCGACCTCGTCGAAGGCCATGACGACCACCGCCGCGCCGTACTGCCGGCAGATGCGCGCCTGCTCGAGGAAAGCCTCCTCGCCTTCCTTCATCGAGATCGAGTTGACGATCGGCTTGCCCTGGATGGTCTTCAGGCCGGCCTCGATCACCGGGAATTTCGACGAGTCGACCATGATCGGCACGCGGCTGATATCCGGCTCCGAAGCGATCAGGTTGCAGAACTCGGTCATCGCCTTCTCGGAATCGAGCAGGCCCTCGTCCATGTTGATGTCGATGACCTGAGCGCCATTGGCGACCTGGTCGCGCGCCACGTCGAGCGCAGCGGCATAGTCGCCGGCCGTGATCAGCTTCCTGAACTTGGCCGAGCCGGTGACGTTCGTGCGCTCGCCCACGTTCACGAAGGGAATGGTCTCGTCGAGCGTGAACGGCTCCAGCCCTGCAAGCCTGAGATAGGGCTTCACCTCGGGAGCCTGGCGCGGCGCCTTGCCGGCAACCGCCTCGGCGATGGCGCGGATATGGTCCGGCGTCGTGCCGCAGCAGCCGCCGACCATGTTGACGAAGCCGGCGTCGGTGAACTCGGCCAGCATCTGGGCGGTCGCCTCCGGCCGTTCGTCATAGAGGCCGAATTCGTTGGGCAGGCCGGCATTCGGATAGGCGCAGACCAGCGTGTCGGCAATGCGCGACATGTCCTTGATATGCGCCCGCATCTCGCGTGCGCCGAGCGCGCAGTTGAGGCCGATGGTCAGGGGCGCGGCATGGCGCACCGCATTCCAGAAGGCCTCGACCGTCTGGCCGGAGAGCGTGCGGCCCGAGAGATCGGTGATCGTGCCGGAGATCATCACCGGCAGGCGGATGCCCTTCTCGCGATAGACCTGCTCGATCGCGACGATCGCCGCCTTGGCGTTCAACGTGTCGAAGATCGTCTCGATCAGCAGCAGCTCCGAGCCGCCATCGATCAGGCCCCTCACCTGCTCGGCATAGGAATCGCGCACCTGATCGAAGCTCACGGCGCGGAAGCCGGGATTGTTGACGTCGGGCGAAATCGAGAGCGTGCGATTGGTCGGTCCGATCGCCCCGGCGACGAAGCGGCGGCGCCCGTCTTCCTTCTCGGCGATCATCGCCGCCTCGCGGGCGAGCCGCGAGCATTCGACGTTCAGCTCATAGACGATCGCCTCCATGCCGTAATCCGCCTGGGCGATCGAGGTGCCGGAGAAGGTGTTGGTCTCGACGATATCCGCACCCGCTCGGAAATAGGCGAGATGGATGTCGCGCAGCGCCTCGGGCTGCGTCAGGGCGATGATGTCGTTATTGCCCTTGAGATCGTGATTGAAACCCTTGAAGCGCTCGCCGCGGAAATCCGCCTCAGAGAGCTTCAGGTCCTGGATCTGCGTGCCCATTGCGCCGTCAAGCACGAGGATGCGCTCGCGCGCGGCCTGGCGAAGCGCGCGCTCGATCTCGGCGCCGTCGACGGGAGCTGGCTTGTAGTCGGACATCAGGCTTACTCCGCCGCCACGGCCTGCGCCGCCGGCTTCTCGGGCTTGAGGCCGACGAGATGGCAGATGGCATAGACAAGGTCGGCCTTGTTCATCGTGTAGAAATGCAGGTCGGTGGCGCCGCGATCGATCAGGTCGAGCACCTGCTCGGCGCAGACCGCGGCCGCGACGAGGCGGCGCGTCGCGATGTCATCCTCCAGCCCTTCAAAACGGTCGGCCAGCCATTGCGGCACGCTGGCGCCGGTCTTGCGGGCGAAGTTCGCGGTCTGCTTGAAGTTCTGGACGGGAACGATGCCGGGCAGGATCGGTATCTCGATGCCCTTGGCCCGCACCTTGTCGAGATAGCGGAAATAGACGTCGTTATCGAAGAAGAACTGGGTGATCGCCCGCGTCGCGCCGGCATCGACCTTCTTCTTGAGCGCATCGATATCGGCATCGAGCGAGGCGGCTTCCGGATGCTTCTCCGGATAGGCCGAGACCGTGACCTCGAAATCGCCGATCCGCTTCAGGCCGGCGACGAGGTCCGAGGTCTGGTCGTAGCCATCAGGATGCGGCTCATAGGTCGTACCCAGGCCGCCGGCCGGGTCGCCGCGTAGCGCCACGACATGGCGCACGCCCGCATCCCAATAGGAGCGGATGACTTCGTCGACCTCGGACCGGGAGGCCGAGACGCAGGTCAGATGCGCGGCCGGCTTCAGCCCGGTCTCCTCGATCATGCGCTTGACGGTGGCGTGGGTCCGTTCGCGGGTCGAGCCGCCGGCGCCATAGGTCACCGAGACGAAGCTCGGGCCGAGCGGCTCGAGCCGGCGCACGCTGTCCCAGAGCGCGACCTCCATCTCCTCCGTCTTCGGCGGGAAGAATTCGAAGGAGACGCGCGGGCGGCGCGAGCCATGGCGGCTGGGGCGGAAAGCATTCATCACGCAACCTCGAGATTGATCGTGCGGGCCGGCGGATCGGCCTGGACGCGCCGGTCGCGGCCACGCCAGAGCATGACCGGGAGCTGGCCCGAGCCGCCATCGGCAAGGGTGACTTCGCGGGAAAGATCGCAGGACAGACCGGCCTCGGCGAACCAAGCCGCGATCTGCTGGCGGGAAAAGCCGAGCCGGCGATGCGCATGCTCGGTCCGCAGGAATTCCATGTCGTGCGGCGCGAAATCGACGACGATCAGACGCCCGCCGGGCGCCAGCATCGCGGCGGCCTCGCGCACGGCCCGGCCGGGATCGTCGAGGAAATGCAGCACCTGATGGATCACGACGAGATCGAAGGAGCCGCGCGCGAAGGGCAATGCATAGATGTCGCCCTGCCGCAGCTCGACCCGCGAAAGCCCCGCCTGCTCCAGATTGGCCCGCGCCACCGCCAGCATGGCATGGTTGGCATCGACCCCGACGGCGCGGCCGAATTTCGGCGCGATCCGCTCCAGCATCCGCCCCGTGCCAGTGCCGAGATCGAGCATGGCGCCGGGCGTACCCTCGCCCACCGCCTCCTCGACCGCAGCCTCGACGGCATGATCGGGCACATGCAGGCCGCGCAAACGGTCCCAGTCGCGCGCGACGCTGGCGAAATAGTTTTGCGCAGCCTCGGCCCGCGTCGCGCGTACCGCCGCGAGACGCTCGCGATCGGCGGCGAGCACCGGATCACTCAGGTCGAGCCAGGCGGCAAGCGACGCAGCAAAGGCGCCCCCCGGCCCGGTCTCGTCGAGCCGGAAGAACGCCCAGGCGCCCTCGCGCGAGCGCCGAACCAATCCTGCCTCGGCGAGAAGCTTGAGATGGCGCGAGATGCGCGGCTGCGACTGGCCGAGAATATCGGTGAGATCGGACACCGAGAGTTCGCCCTCGGAAAGCAGCGCGAGAATGCGCAGCCGCGTCTCCTCACCGGCGGCCCTGAGACCCGCGAGAAGCACATCGGAAGACAATGTTGTCGGCTGCCGCACGCGACCGCGCTCCCGCCAGCAAGGAAAAAGATATAAAGATATCTTTATATCGAATGCACTGTTCGTGCAAGCGGATTGTCGTGCGGAAAACAGGACGGAGCGTGAGGGAGGTAACGCCGCCGAAACGATGGATCAAGCGAAGGGTCAACCTCTCGCGCGCCGAACCCCGCTGCTGCTCGCTCCGTTGTCGCTGATCCCGGGCAAGCCCGAATTTGGCAAGAAAGTCAGGACGAGATGCCGATCACCGTGGCGAGCGGCCCTTGCCTCGGGACAACAGCAATCGTTCGCACGCGGCTGTCTACCGCGAATGCGCGAACCCCCAGCTTCCTTGGGCGCCGGGCACAGCCGCCAGGCCACAGGCTTCCGTCGTTCAGCCACACGGCCGAACGGGAAAGCACGCCAAGCGGAAACTCGGCAGGAACGCCTGCGCGAGCCTTCAATTCATCATGTCAGTTCAAAAGGGCAACCCGCCGGACAGGCAGTGGAACACGCCGGTCCGGTCGTCATTTTTAGCACGCGTCCGCCATTGCCCCGCCCGATGGCAGGCGAACCCCACGGTGACAGAGCGTCTCAGAGCACTTTCAGATCGCCCGCGGCCGTCTTGCCGCGCTCGGTCTTCAGTTCGAACGAAACCTTCTGTCCTTCCGTCAGCGTCATCATGCCGGCTTCCTTGACGGCCGTGATGTGCACGAACACATCCTTGCCGCCCTCTGCCGGTTGAATGAAGCCGAACCCCTTCTCAGTATTGAACCATTTCACGGTTCCGGTCGCCATCGCCACATTCCTCGAAGCCAAAGCGTCACTCACCGGCACTGAGCGCATGGCTCCTATGCCGGCAAGGGAAGGATTGACCGAAAACCGATCCTTGTCGAGATGAAAGGACGAGCAAGGCCTCTTCCGCCTGTCAAGATTTTGTCAACATATTCCATGTCTTGGCCTCGGGCGGCGAAGAGCCGCTCAATTAGATTTCGTTCTCGCAAGGCCAGCGACGTAGCGTCCGCGCACGCCATGATTGCCACGTTCAATGACCTTCAACCTCAGACGGATAGTCCTCGGCCCGCATGTCATGGGCATCACCTTGGCGAAACCATCGGGCGTAGGCGGCCGCCACGACCAGCCGACCTACGGCCCACAGCGGAAGACGGCGTTGTCCGGCCCGATCATTGCTTGTGCTCTGGCGCCGGAAGCCGCCAGCCGATACAGGCCTCGCCATGCCCCAGACCGCCACCACCGTCCTGCCGCAGCAGCACCGCTTCTATGAGGACATCATCGCCCTGCCATTGGGCACGCTGATGATCAGCTTCGGCATCGTGCTCTTCGCCAAGGCGACGGTGCTGACAGGGGGTGCGGCCGGGCTCGCCCTGTTGTTGCAATTCGCGACGGGGGCCGATTTCAGCCTGCTCTTCTTCGTCATCAACCTGCCGTTCTACTGGCTGGCCTTCCGGCGGATGGGCCTGCCCTTCACGCTGCGCACCTTCGCCGCCGTCGGCCTGGTCTCGGTTTTCGTCTGGGCGACACCGGGCTGGTTCCGCATCGAGGCCGTGGCGCCGCTCTACGCCGCCATCGCCGGCGGCGTCGCGATGGGGCTCGGCCTGCTGGCGCTGGCGCGCCACCGCACCGCGATCGGCGGCGTCAACATCCTCGCGCTCTATCTGCAGGAGCGCCGCGGCCTGCGCGCCGGCTGGGTCCAGCTCGGCATCGACGCGGCGATCTTCGCCGCCGCGCTCTTCGTGCTGCCGCCCGACAAGGTCGCCCTGTCGCTGCTCGGCACGCTCGTCCTCAACGCCATCCTCGGCATGAACCACAAGCCCGGCCGCTACATGGCGATCTCCTGACGCAGGCCCTCCGTGCGGCAGGATGGTTGCGCCCTGCCCGGCATCATGCGAGCAAGCCTGGAGGACAAGACCGACGCCAACGGCGAGACGAGACATGGCCCAGCCCCTGACCATCGAAGACCTGCGCCGCATGGCCAAGCGCCGCGTCCCGCGCATGTTCTACGACTACGCCGATTCCGGCGCCTGGACCGAGGGCACTTACCGCGCCAACGAGACCGACTTCGCCAAGGTGAAGCTGCGCCAGCGCGTCGCCGTCGACATGACCAACCGCTCGCTGGCCAGCGAGATGATCGGCCAGCCGGTCGCGATGCCGGTCGCGCTGGCGCCCACCGGCCTCACCGGCATGCAGCACGCCGATGGCGAGATCCTCGCCGCCAAGGCCGCCGCGAAGGCGGGCGTGCCCTTCACCCTCTCGACCATGAGCATCTGCTCGATCGAGGATGTCGCCAACCACACCCAGGCGCCCTTCTGGTTCCAGCTTTATGTGATGAAGGACCGCGAGTTCATCTCGCGCCTGATCCAGCGTGCCAAGAAGGCCGGCTGCTCGGCGCTGGTCCTGACCCTCGACCTGCAGATTCTCGGCCAGCGCCACAAGGACATCCGCAACGGCCTCTCCGCCCCGCCGAAGCCGACCATCGCCAACCTGATCAACCTCGCCTTCAAGCCGCGCTGGTGCCTGAAGATGCTGGACACGCCTCGCCGGCAGTTCGGCAACATCGTCGGCCATGTCACCGGCGTCGCGGACATGTCCTCGCTCTCCTCCTGGACCGCCAGCCAGTTCGACCCGCAGCTGAACTGGGACGACGTGCAGTGGATCAAGGAGCAATGGGGCGGCAAGCTGATCCTGAAGGGTATCCTCGACGCCGAAGACGCCGAGATGGCTGCCAAGAGCGGCGCTGACGCCCTGATCGTATCGAACCATGGCGGGCGCCAGCTCGATGGTGCGCTCTCCTCGATCGAGGCCCTGCCCGGCATCGTCGAGCAGGTCGGCAACCGCATCGAGGTGCTGTTCGACGGCGGCATCCGTTCGGGTCAGGACGTGCTGAAGGCGATCGCGCTCGGCGCCAAGGGCACCTTCATCGGCCGCGCCTTCCTCTATGGGCTCGGCGCCATGGGCGAGCAGGGCGTCACCGCCGCGCTCGACATCATCCGCAAGGAGCTCGACACCACCATGGCGCTCTGCGGCCTGCGCGACATCAAGGATGTCGACGAGCGCATCCTCGTCGGCGGCCGCGCCGGGGCGATGAAGCGGCTCGCGAGCTGACACAGCTCCTCCGGCCAAACGGCCAACGACCATAGAAAAGGCCCGGCGGATCATCTCCGCCGGGCCTTCTTCATTGATTACCCCTTGCGGAGATCGCTCTCCGCAAGGCTTATTTTGGGCTCAGGTGCGATACCAGGCCGCGAGGTTCCAGGTGTCGACGTCCCAGCCGGAATGGTCATGCGAGATGCTGTTCGCCACGGCGACCACCTTCTTGCGCGACAGGATCGGCAGGATGACGTTCGCCTCGCAGAAGATCTCGTTGACCTTGATCAGGAACGCGGCGCGCTTGGCCGGGTCGAGTTCCTTCTGCGCAGCCTTGTAGGCCTCGTCCGCAGCCGGGTCGGTGTAGCGCGAGACGTTGCGGCCCAGCCACTTGTTCTCCTTGCTGGCGACTTCCCAGGAGGTGAACTGGTTGAGGAACCGCTCCGGATCAGGCTGGGGCTGCGTCGTCGTGTACATCTCGATGTCGGTGTAGAGCTTGGTGTAGGTGTCAGGATTGGCGACATCCGACGAGAAGAACACCGAGGCGGTCACCGACTTCAGCTCGATATCGATGCCCGCGCGCTGGCAGGCCTGCTTGATGATGGCCTGCACCTTCTGGCGCGGAGCGTTGATCGAGGTCTGGAAGACGTATTTGAGCTTCTTGCCGTCCTTTTCGCGGATGCCGTCGGAGCCCTTCTTCCAGCCGGCATCGTCGAGGACCTTGTTGGCCTTCTCGATGCTGAACTCGTACTTGAGCTTCTCCGACTTGAACTGCTTGGGCTCGTTGACGAAGCTCGCCGTGGCGGCACCGGCGCGGCCATAGATGAACTTCTGGATCGAGTCGCGGTCGATCAGCAGGTTGATCGCCTGGCGCACGGCCGGGTCCGACAGGGTCGGGTGCTTGGTCTTGGCGTTGGAACGCTCGCCGTCGACCTCGGTCCACGGGTCGGTCGTGTTCAGCGTGATGAACTCGATATCGCCGGCAGGCGCGGCGCTGATCTTGCCGCGGCCGCCGATCTCCATGCGCTTGAGGACCTCGTCCTCGACCAACGTATCCCAGGCATAGTCGTATTCGCCGGTCTGCAGGACGGCGCGCGCCGCCGAGACCGCGTCGCCGCCGCCCTTGATCTCGAACGTGTCGAAATGCGGCTGGTTCTGGACGTGATAGCTCTCGTTGCGGGTGCCGGTCAGGATGTCGCCCGGCTTGAAGTCGGCGAACTTGTAGGGGCCGGTGCCGACGGGCTTCAGATTGGCCGGTGCCTCGCGGGACTTGGCGCCCTTGTAATCGCCGAAATGGTGCTTCGGGATGATCATGCCGGCGACGCCGACGAAGGGATCCGCCCAGAACGGGGTCGGCTTGGCGAAGATCACCTTGACGGTGAGATCGTCGACCTTCTCGACCTTGATGTCCTTGTAGGCGCCGGTGGTGTAGGCGGCGGTCGCCGGATCGGCGGCATATTCCCAGGTGAAGACGACGTCGTCGGCCGTGAACGGCTTGCCGTCATGCCACTTCACGTCCTTCTTCAGCTTCCAGGTGACGGTCGTGCCGTCCTCGGACAGGCCGCCATTGGCCTTTGTCGGGACTTCGGCCGCGAGCTGCGGGATCAGGTTGCCTTCCTTGTCCCAGCCGGCGAGCGGCTCGTAGAAGACGCGCGAGGCGATTTGGTCCTTGGTACCCGACGCGAAATGCGGGTTCAGCAAGGTCGGGGCCTGCCAGAGCAGCATCTTCAGCGGCCCGCCGCCGCCGGCCTTGGTCGGCTTGTATTCGAGCGTGGCATTGGCCATCGCGACATCGTTCCAGGCGAGGATCTGGCTCGCGATCGGCGCGGTGATGCCAAGCGCCGCCATCTTCTGGATGAAGGAGCGACGCGACAGGCCACCTTCCTTCAGATTCTGCACCATACCCTGGATATACTGGCTAGTCATAATCAACCTTCACGTCATGGCAGCAAGAACACGATCAATAACTTGATCCGTTCCAGATCGGATTTATCAGATCCAAGGCGTGGAATTGCTTTGGAGGCGACTCTGCTCCTACGAGTCACCGCCTTAATCATAACTTAAGTCGCCAGACGATAACCGCATACCGGACCCGCTTGCCACTCGTAGCTCCGGCTAAATTACGCTGATTCCGCAGGGAAAAACGCTGCCTACGGGCTCGACGGCAAGCCCTGTCAAAGCGTCGCAACCCCGCGGTCCAGCAGCGAGAGGCCGTGATTGCCGCTCGCCCGAGCCGCCACCATCGTCTCAGAAGAGTTCCCTGAGCTCCCCAGGCGTGTCGATCTGCGCGCGATAGCGCAGCTCTGCCCCATGGGCCACGACAGGCGCCCGCTCTACCCTCAGCTCCCGCAACAGGACCGCGATCGCCTCGGCCTCCGGATGCTCCAGCGAGAACCCACGCAGCCGGGCGCCGAGATCGGCGATCGTCGCCATCGAGCGCGCCTTGCCGCGCCGGTCGATGATCGAAGGAACCGCCCCGCCCCAGGGCAGCGAGCCGTCGTCAGGAATGGCGAAATCGAAGGCGGGAGCGTCCATCGGCAGCCCGACCTTCCGGCCAAAGATCGCCGCCCTGCCCTTCAGCACACCGTCGATCTCGTCGGTCCGGGCGACCCAGCCGCGCAAACGGCGGCCGGCATCCCAGTCACGCCGCACCCGCTTCTGGTCGTCGAGCCCGAACCAGCGCGCGCATCCGGGATGCGCGCCGTCAGGATCGAGCGCGACGATCTCCAGATAGACCATGTCCCCTAGCTGCAGCAGGTGATTATGGGTGCCCATATAGCCGTGCCGCTGGCCGAAGGGCACGTCGAGATCGAGGCAATCGCGGACATGCGCGACGCCTTCGGCGAGCGTCGGAGCGATCACGGTGAGGTGGTCGAGGGTCAGCATGCCCCGTCAGTTGAGGCCGGAGCGGGGCTGCTGTCCACCGGCCCGGCATCGGCCACGGGCCAGCCAACAAAAAAACCCCATGGGCCTTGCGGCGCCGCGGGGCTTTTCAATTGAGATATCAAGCTTCAGCGCGAGAACTTCTTGTACTGGATGCGCTTCGGAATGGTCGAGTCGATGCCGAGGCGGCGCTTCTTGTCCTCCTCGTACTCCGCGAAATTGCCCTCGAACCACTCGACATGGCTGTCGCCCTCGAAGGCGAGGATATGGGTCGCGATGCGGTCGAGGAACCAGCGATCGTGGCTGATGATCACGGCGCAGCCGGCATAATCCTCCAGCGCCTCTTCCAGCGCCCGCAGGGTGTCGACGTCGAGGTCGTTGGTCGGCTCGTCGAGCAGCAGCAGGTTGGCGCCGGACTTCAGCATCTTGGCGAGGTGGACGCGGTTGCGCTCACCGCCCGAGAGCGAGCCGACCTTCTTCTGCTGGTCGCCGCCCTTGAAGTTGAAGGCCGAGCAATAGGCGCGGGAATTGATCTCGCGCTTGCCGAGATAGAGGATGTCGTTGCCGCCGGAGATTTCCTCCCAGACGTTCTTCTTGTCGTCGAGCGAATCGCGGCTCTGGTCGACATAGCCGAGCTGGACGCTCTCGCCGACCTTGATCGTGCCGGCATCCGGCTTCTCGACTCCCGTGATCATCTTGAACAGCGTCGTCTTGCCGGCGCCGTTGGGGCCGATCACGCCGACGATGCCGCCCGGCGGCAGCTTGAAGGACAGGCCGTCGATCAGGAGCTTGTCCTGGAAGCCCTTCGAGAGATCCTCGAAATCGACGACGTTGTTGCCGAGCCGTTCGGCGATCGGGATGATGATCTGGGCGGTGTCCGGCCCCTTGTTGTTGGCCTTCTGGACCAGCTCGTCATAGCGCTGGATGCGGGCCTTGCTCTTGGCCTGGCGGGCCTTTGGCGAGGCGGCCATCCACTCCGCCTCGCGCTCCAGCGTCTTCTGGCGCGAGACGTCCTCGCGGCCTTCCTGGGCGAGGCGCTTCTGCTTCTGCACCGACCAGGCCGAGTAGTTGCCCTCGTAGGGGATGCCCTGGCCGCGATCGAGCTCGAGGATCCAGCTCGTGACGTTGTCGAGGAAGTAGCGATCGTGGGTGACGATCAGGATCGCGCCCGGATAGGTCCGCAGGTGGCCTTCGAGCCATGCGGTGGTCTCGGCGTCCAGATGGTTGGTCGGCTCGTCGAGCAGCAGCAGCTCGGGCTGCTCGAGCAAGAGCTTGCACATCGCGACACGGCGGCGCTCGCCGCCCGAGAGCTTGTCGACGGCCCAGTCGTCCGGCGGGCAGCGCAGCGCGTCCATCGCCTGGTCGACCTTGGAATCGAGATCCCACAGGCCCTTGGCCTCGATCTCGTCCTGGAGATTGGTCATCTCGTCGGCGGTCTCGTCAGAATAATTCATGGCGAGCTCGTTGTAGCGGTCGAGGATCGCCTTCTGGGGGGCCACGCCGAGCATGACGTTCTCGCGAACGTTGAGGCTTTCGTCGAGCTTCGGCTCCTGCGGCAGGTAGCCGACGCGCGCCCCTTCCGCGACCCAGGCCTCGCCGGTCCATTCCTTGTCGAAACCGGCCATGATCTTGAGCAGGGTCGACTTGCCCGCGCCGTTGACGCCGAGCACGCCGATCTTGGCATCCGGGTAGAAGGACAGGTGGATGTCCTTCAGCACCTGCTTGCCGCCCGGATAGGTCTTGGACAGGCCGCGCATATGGTAGATGAACTGACGGGACATGGGGCGACCGGGCTCCGCTTTCGGGCTGCGACACGGGATGTCGGGAAATCTGGCCGCTATGTAGCGACCGGGCGCGCTGCCCGCAACCGCCTGCCGTTGGAGCAGGTCCCTTTCACAAAAGCGGTAGAGCGATCCAGGCACCCTTCCCCCGGCACGGCTTTTGCCGGAAGCTCTCAGGCCTGAACGATGCCGGAGCCCGCCGATGAGCCTGCCCGCCGTCCTGTTGCGTGTCCTCGCGAGTCTCGCTTTCGCGCTGCTGGCGACGGCCCATGCCCGCGCCCAGTCGAACGAACCCGGCTGCCGGCCGGAGATGGCGAGCCTCGGCCTGCCGATCCACCGCGTGCAACTGGCTAAGGACGAGGCAAGGCTGACCTTCGTCGGCCACGCCACCTTCCTGATCGAGACGCCGGGCGGCGTGAAGATCGCGACCGATTACAACGACTATGTCCGCCCGCCCGTGACGCCCGACATCGCCACGATGAACAAGGCGCATTCGACGCATTATTCAAACCGCCCCGATCCCGGCATCAGGCAAGTGCTGCGCGGCTGGGACCCGGAGGGCAAGGGCGCAGCCCATCACGACGTGACGCTCAGTGATGTCCGCGTCCGCAACGTGCCGACCAATATCCGGACCTATGAGGGCGGCACGGATTACGACGGCAACTCGATCTTCATTTTCGAGATCGGCGAACTCTGCATCGCCCATCTCGGCCATCTGCATCACCCGCTGGAGCCCGGCCATCTGCGCGCGCTCGGCCGGGTCGACATCGTGCTCTTCCCGGTCGACGGCAGCTATACGCTCGACCAGTCCGGCATGCTGGATGTCCTGAAATCGATCCAGGCGCGGGTGATGATTCCCATGCATTTTTTCGGCGGCGGCACGCTCTCCCGCTTCCTCGCCCGGACGCAGGATCTCTGGCCGGTCGAGCGCCGCGAGCAGCCGACGATCACGCTGAGCAAGGCGACGCTGCCGGCCAGGCCCACCGTGATTGTTTTGCCGGGGCACTAGAACCGGCATTAACGCCTCGCTGAGGCTGATTTCAGGCTTTCCTTGCCGTTGCGGCAGATCGCGGCATCCTGTTGGCAACCGGGAGACCGCTTTCATGCGCCGCATCGCCGCCCTCGCCTGCCTGCTCGCGACCACGACCTTGCTGCCCGTCCAGGCCGAGGCAGCCAGGTTCCGCATGGGCGGGCGCAGCTCCACGACGAGCCGTGTGGTCGTCGTGCCGGGCGCTGCCGCTGCGAGCCGCGCGCAGGCTGCGGCCACTCAAGCGGAGCGCGTCCCCTTCCCATCAGCGACCGTTCAGCGCGAGGAACCGCCGCCCTTGCGCCTCTCGTCCAACAACGAGGCCAAGAAGCCGTGGTGCCAGACGGACGTCGTGGTCGGCGGCTTCTGCATGATGAACTGAGCGATCCGTCGCTCAGACGCGGCTGACGCGCCCTTCCAGCGGATAGGCCGGATCGCTGTAGCCCGGCGTCGAGGGATGCCCTGCCGGCACCAGCCGGTCGATCAGCGCTTCGTCCTCCGCGTCGAACCCGGCATCGAGCGCGGCGAGATAGGCCTCCCACTGCTCGAAGGTACGCGGGCCGGCGATCGCCGCCGTGATGAAGGCGTTGTTCAGCACCCAGCGCACCGCGAACTGGATCGGCGTCAGCCCCTTGCGCGCCGCATGATCCTTGATCGTCTGGGCAATGACGAGGCTCTCCTCGCGCCATTCCGCCTGCATCATCCGCCGGTCGCCGCGCCCGGCGCGCGTGCCCTCGGCCGGCGCCTGCCCCGGCGCATATTTCGCGGTCAGCACACCGCGCGCCAGTGGCGAATAGGAAGCGACGCCGAGCCCGAAATAACCGCAGGCCGGCAGGTGCTCGACCTCCGGCATGCGGTTCATCGCGTTGTAATAGGGCTGGCTGACGACGGGCCGGTCGATGCCGATCTCGTCGCAGAGCCGGCAGATTTCGGCCAGCCGCCACGCGCGGTAGTTCGAGACGCCGAAATGCCGGATCTTGCCCTGCCGGACGAGATCAGCGATCGCATGGACCGTCTCCTCCAGCGGCGTCGTATGGTCTTCCTTGTGGAGATAGTAGATGTCGATGGTCTCGGTACCGAGCCGGCGCAGGCTGTCCTCGCAGGCGCGCAGCACCCAGCGCCGCGACAGCCCGCCATTCATCGGCCCCTTGCCCATGGGGTTGGCGACCTTCGTCGCCAGCACCCAATCGTAACGATGGGGGGCAATGGCGCGGCCGGTCACTTCCTCGGACCGGCCCTCGTTATAGACATCGGCGGTATCGATGAAATTGATCCCGGCCTCGCGCGCACTGTCGATGATCCGGCGGGACGTTGCCTCGTCGCTCGGCCCGCCGAACATCATCGTGCCCAGGCAGAGCGGCGAGACCTTGAGGCCGGAGCGGCCGAGACGGCGGTAATCCATGGCTGATGTCCTCGAACGGGGTGGCCAACCCTGCCGCAGCGCCGCGCCAGAGGCCAGCGCCCGGCGCGCAGGCACGCCCTGCATGGCGCGGCCGGCCGGCAAGGAAATGCTTAATCTTTCGTGACAGGATGGTACGTCGTCACAAGGCCGCTCGATGAATCTCGCCCAGCTCATCAAGAGCCAGACCCTCGCTACCTTGCTGCAGGCGCTCGACGCCGCGGGCGAGCTGACGGCTGGCCGGACGGTGCAGGCGCGGCTTGCTTCGCTCGAACCGGACGGCACCGTGACGGCCATGATCGGCGAGACCAAGGTCGCGCTCGTCCTCGCCGGTCCGCAGGCCAGACAGGCAGCCTTGCAACCCGGCGCCACGCTGATGCTGCGCCTCGATCCGCCCGAGCAGCCCGGCGGCGACCTGCGCGCGACACTCGTGGAGGTGCACCCGCCGAACACGCCGGCGTCCGGACAATCGCAGCAGCAGCCGGCTCAAGCCCTTGCGCCCATGCCGCCAACCACGCCGCCCGCTTCGGCAGCCGCCCCGCTGCGTGCAGTCCCGGCCGCGGCACCTGTCCCTGCATCGCAGCCTGTCGTCACCTCTGCGCCAGCAATTCCCCAGGCTGCGCATCCGCCTTCCCCCGCGGCGGTACAGCAGGCCTTCCTGCAGCAAGCCCTGCAAACGCTCGGACTCCCGCTGGCCCAGTCCGCCGCCACGCCTGCGGCCTCGGCAGGGGCCGCCCCGACGGCCTCCACCACGCCCAGCCCCGCCTCGGCGGCGGCTGCCACGGCCCCGGCCGCTCCTGCGATCACCGCCGGGACGGCCCGCGCAGTCGCCGGCCCGCTGCTCGGCCCCATGCTGCAGCGACAGGACGGCCTTGCCCCGCTCTTCGCCAATCTGCGCGCCCTGGCGCAGGGAACGATCTCGCTCGCCCTGCCCAAGACTCTGCCGCCCGCAGTCCAGCAGGTCCTGGCCCAGGCCGTGCTGGCCGAGCGGCAGGCACCGACCGCCGCCAGGCTCAAGGAAGCCTTCCAAGCCTCCGGCCTCTTCCTCGAAGCGCGGCAGGCCGCGGGGCTGCCCATGCCCAGGCAGGGCGATCTCAAGGCCGGCCTGCAGGCGCTGCGCGAGACCTTGCTGCCGATCGTCGACTCCCTTTCGCCCGATCCGAAGGCGACCCGCGGGGATCATGGCGGCATTCCGTCCGGAGACCAGCAGGCCGATCCCACTCTCGATCCGTCCGCCCGCATTGCTCCGCCGCGGCGGGACGGCCCGCTCGCGCCGCAGGCGGCCACCGAGCCCTCGCTGGCACCGGGCGAAAAGCCGCTCGCCATCGCCGAGACCCTGCTCGACCAGACCGATGCCGCGCTCGACCGGATCAAGCTGACGCAATACGCCTCGCTGCCGTTGGAGTCCGCCCGGCAGGACGGCCCGCAACCGGCGCAGCGCTGGCTCGCCGAGATCCCGCTCGCTTTCCAGCAGGGCATCACGATGCTGCCGCTTCAGGTCGAGCGCGATCCACCGCGCCGCGATGCGCAGGGCGTAAGCCCGCCAATCTGGCGCATCCGCTTCGCGCTCGATGTCGAGCCGATGGGACCGCTCCAGGGCGTCGTCACCTTGCAGGGCCGCGATGTCGGCGTCTCGATCTGGGCTGAGCGCGAGGAGACCAGCCAGCTCCTGCGCGGCGCGGCGCCCGGCCTTGAAGGCGCTCTGCTCGATGCGGATTTCGCCAGCGGCGCCATCGACATCCAGACCGGCCAGCCACGCGTGATGCAGCCGACCGCCGGCCAGTTCCTGGACCGCCTGTCATGAGCGCGCCGCAGCCGCCCCGGATCGCCGTCGCGCTCGAATATGACGGGCATGGCGCGCCGCGCGTCACCGCCAAGGGCCGGGGCGAATTGGCCGAGCGCATCGTCGAGACCGCCCGGGAGCATGACGTCGCGGTCGAGCAGAACGCGATCCTCGCGCAGGCGCTTTCGGCGGTCGAGCTCGACGACCAGATCCCGGAGGAGCTCTATCGGGCCACGGCTCAGGTCATCGCCTTCGTCCTCTCCCTGCGCGGCGAATGGCGCCGGCCGAACCGGGACGGCCATCGCTCTTGAGCACGATCGTCGTCAGGCGCCTCGGCCCCACCGCATACGCGGAGCTGGGGCCGGTTTTCGCGGAGCTTGCCCGCCACGCGCTCGAGCCCAATCCGCATATGGCCCCGGCCGCGGTCTCGGCTGCGACGGTGCTCGTCCCGGAGCAGGATATCGTCGTCCTCTGCGCCTGGCTCAGCGAGGCGCTCGATTTCGAGCAGCTCGTCGGAATCTGGACGTTCCGGCGCGTGAGCGGCTGGCGCAGCGGCTTCGCGGGCGCCCTCGCCGCACCGCTCGTGCCGCTCTACGAAGTCTCCTCCCTGCCGGTGCTTGACCGCGATCATGGGGCTGAAGCGGCGAGGGCCCTGATGCGCTATCTGCTCGCCTCGCGCGACCTGCCGCATCGCTTGCTGCTGCCGCTGCTCCCGCTCGACGGGCCCTGCTACGCGGCGCTGGCCGAAGCCTGCCGCCAGACCGGCAGCGCGATTTCGACCTATGAGCGCTGGGTCCGGCCGGTGATGATCCCGCGCCCGGAGGACAATTTCGAGGCCTATCTGCGCCGCGCGCTCGGCTCTTCCTACAAGAAGCGCATGCAGCAGTTCCGGGCGGTGGCCAAGCAGGGCGCCCTCACCTTCCGGCGCAATCGCGGACGCGGCGCGCTGGAGGCGCTCGATTCTTTCCTCACGCTGGAAGCTTCCGGCTGGAAGGGCGAGGAAGGCACCGCCATCGCCTGCCTGCCCGCCGACACCGCCTATTTCCGCCGCTTGGCTGAACTCTGCGCCGGGGACGACACGCTGCTGATCGACACGCTGCTGCATGACGGACGCGCCATCGCCATGGGCCTGCTGATCGAGAGCGGCAACCGCCGGCATTTCCTCAAGATCGCCTATGACGAGACTCAAAGCCGGCATTCGCCCGGCCGGACCCTTGCGATCGCCATGCTACAAGCCGATTTCAACGGCACGCCGCCCGCCTTCTTCGACAGCGGCGCCGGCGAGGGCGTCGATGCCGGCACCTATGTCTGGGGCGAGCGCCGCGAGATGGCCAACGCGATCATCCGCGTCGGCCCGGGCCGCGCCGGGCTGGCGCAGATCGCCGCCTTCAGCCGGATGTGGCTCCGGCGCCTGCGGGATGCGCGGCGAGCCCGATCCGACCGAGCAGCCAGCGGCCGACCTCCGGCTTGAAGTGCAAGGTGTCGAGCCAGTAGCGCGACGAGGCCTTGGCGGGGTCGAAATCCTCGAAGGGATGATCTGAGACGAGGTCATGGAACGGCAGGCTGCGTCGTGCCGCCAGAGCGGCAACGTCGCGGCGCCAGGCCGCGAGTTCCGGCCCCCGGCCGCCCGTTTCGACGAGCTGGCGCTGCGCCACGCTCATCGGCGACAGGACGATCGTGACCTCCCGCCGCTGCAGCAGGTCGAGCGCCCGTTCGAGATCAGCGAGATCGCCGGGCCGGTAGACCATCGCCGCGATGTTCTGCTCGCGGGTGATCTTGCGCACCAGCTCGGCATCGAAATCCGGCGTCGCCTTGTAGCCGTCCGCGTGCCGGAGGCCGGGCTCCGTCCGCAGGGCTCGCGGCCCGCGCAGGTTGTCGAACGCCTTCGGGTTGAGCACGACCGAGACCTGTGCCTCGCGCCGCCCCGCAGCCGTGGCGAGCTTCCGATCGATCGGCGGAGGCGGCGGCCAGGCCGTGAACATGAAATAGTCGAGTTCGATCACGACCCGCCTGACACTGCCGACATCGACGGCCAGTGCTGCGAGCGTCGGCAGTTCGCGTGCCATCAAGGCGGAGAAGCCGGCATTGTAGACGCGGCCCGCCTCCGCCGAGACGTCGCGCGGATCGAGGCCGCGATAGACCACCGAGGAACCGATCAGCAGCGTCTGCGGCTTCAGCCTCGCGATCTGGAGCGGCTTGATCAGGCGCATCTCGACATCGAGCAGGCGGCTCATACCGGCACCGTCGCGAGTCCAGGGCGGGTTGTCGCGAAACACCCAATAGGGATCGCGCCAAAGGGTGAGAACGGTCAAAAGCCCCACCACGAGCACCACCGTCGCCGCGAAACTGGCGGCAAAGCCCCTGGCAGTGCTGGACGGAGACAAGGCGGCGGAGCGCATGGCGCTGCGCTAGCAGATCGACCGAATGCTGGCGAGCCCGCTTGACCGTCCATCTCCCCCCGCCGATAGAGCAGACCACCCGCAGGAGAGAGCCGATGACCGCGACAGCCCGGATTGGAATCGTCACGGTCTCCGACCGCGCCTCGGCCGGCATCTATGCCGATGAAGGCGGGCCGGCCATCGACGCCTATTTCCGGAAGGTCTTGACCTCGCCCTGGGAGCCTGTCGCGCGCGTCATCCCCGATGATCGCGCCTTGATCGCTGAGACCCTGCGCGATCTCGCGGACAAGGAGGGCTGCTGCCTGATCGTCACCACCGGCGGCACCGGCCCCGCCCCGCGCGACGTCACGCCGGAGGCGACCGAGGACGTCGTCGAGAAACCGATGCCCGGCTTCGGCGAATTGATGCGTCAGGTCAGCCTCGCCAAGGTGCCGACCGCGATCCTCTCGCGCCAGACGGCCGGCATCCGCGGCAAGTCGCTGATCGTCAACCTGCCCGGCCGCCCCCGCGCCATCGCCGAGTGCCTGGATGCGGTGATGCCGGCGATCCCCTATTGCATAGACCTGATCGAAGGGCCGTGGCTGGAGACCGATCCGGCTGTGATCACGGCGTTCCGGCCGAAAAAGTGAAAAGCTCCCGTCGGAGTGAGAGACGCGGCTCTTCCCGGGCGACCGCAGGGAGACCCGCGACCCATGCCGGAGCGCTCCCGATTGAGGTTCCGGCATGGATCCCGGATCTTCGCTTCGCTCCGTCCGGGATGACCCGCGTTTTTACGCGAAGGCGAAGAAGGCTCAACCCGCCGCCAATTCCCGCCCAATCGCCTGCACGAGCTGGGGCGAGAGCGGGTCCGTAGCGGCCGAAAAGCCGCCGAGCAACGCGCCGTCGCGGCCGATCAGGTATTTGTGGAAGTTCCAGCGCGGTGTGTCCGCCGGCTTCTCCGCAGCGGCCCAGCGGTAGAACGGATGCGCCTCCGGCCCGCGCACCACGGTCTTCTCGGCGAAGGTGTAGGTCGCGCCATAGCTCTCGCGTGCCGCCTCGGCGATGGCCGCCCCGTCGAGCGGCTCCTGCCCGCCGAAATCGTTGCTCGGCACCGCGACGAGCATCAGCCCGCGCGTCTGATAGCGCTGCCAGAGCTGCTCCAGCGTCGCCATCTGCCCGGCATAGCCGCAGCGCGTCGCCGTGTTGACGACGAGGATCGGCCGGCCACGGTAGTCGGCAAGCGGAATGCGGCGCCCGTTCGGCTTGTCGAAGCCGAAGGCATGGGCGCCCGTCAGAGCCTGCGCCACGGTTGGGCGCGAAGCGAAACCGGCGGAGGCTGCTCCGGCGATCCCGACGACGATCTGGCGGCGCGTGGGCGACATGGCTTCTCTCCGGTTCGACGGCCGAACGGCGGCATCATGCCCGAAAGCAGAAAGCCCCGCAGCCGGCCGGCGCGGGGCTTCGCTTCACGATGGCGAGACCGATTTGATCAGCCCTCATCCTGAGAAGCAGCCGGGAGGCTGCGTCTCGAAGGATGTTTCAGAAGGCTCCGGTGTCCTCAGGGCCATCCTTCGAGACGCCGCTGACGCGGCGCCTCAGAATGAGGGCCGCGGGTTTCCGGCCGGTCCTCAGCAGGCGAGGACTTTCTTCACCCGCACTTCGAGGTCGCGCAGCTCATAGGGCTTCACAACGTAATGGTCGGCGCCGTTGCTGGTCGCCTCGTCCATCTTGTCGACCGAGCGTTCCGAAGTCGCCATGATGATCTTGATCTGGTTCAATTCCGGCACCGAACGGATGGCGCGCAGCAGGTCGATGCCGCTCATGCCGTCCATGTTCCAGTCGAGCAGCAGCAGGTCGTAGCGCTTGGTCTGCATCTTCATCAGGGCCTCGCGGGCATTCTCCGCCTCGTCGATGTCCTGGAACTCGATCTGCTTGAGGAAATAGGTCGCCAGGCCGCGCATGCTCTTCTGGTCGTCGACCACCAGGATGCGGTATTCGCTTCTGGCCTTTGACATAACAATCTCCTTACGCGGTGCGCAGGTTCGGCCTCTCGCCGATCAGCTGGCTGACCGCGGTACCAATCTGGGTCAATGGAACGACCCTCTCGGTCGCTCCCAACTCGTAGGCCGCTTTCGGCATCCCGTTTACCACGCAAGTTTCCCCGCTTTGGATTAACGTCTCGGCGCCGGCTTTGCGCATGGCTAACAAACCGTCAGCGCCGTCGCGCCCCATGCCGGTGAGCAGGATGCCGACGGCATGGGCGCCGACGCTGCGGGCCACGGAATGGAACATCACGTCGACGGAAGGCGAATGGCCACTGACCAATGGGCCCTCGCGCAGCGCGCAGACGAACTCGCCGCGGCGCTCCTCGATCTCGAGATGGCGCGGGCCGCCGGGCGCCACCACCGCCATGCCGGGCCGCAGCCTGTCGCCGTCATTCGCCTCGTGCACGTCGAGCCCGGTCGCCGTCGCGAGCCTTGCCGCGAACTTCGCCGTATAGCCCGGCGGCATATGCTGCACGACGACGATCGGCAGCCTGAGATGGGCGAGATCGCGCATCACCGTCTGCACGGCCGGCACGCCGCCGGTCGAGGCGCCGATGGCGATCAGCGAGGTCTTGCCGCTGCGCGCTGGCTCCCGCGACAGCGCGGCCGGGCGGGTCGGTGCGGCGGCGGCCATCTGCGTCATCTGCCGGGCGGCGGAGATCATCTTGCGGCTGGCCGCGGCGCGCTGCAGCGCCGCGACGAGATGCTTCATGAAGCCGTCGAGCGTATGCGTCGTGCCGTCGGGCTTCTCGATGAAGTCGATCGCACCCAGTTCCAGCGCCTGGATGGTGTTGTCGGCGCCGGGCCCGCCGAAGGCCGAGACGATCAGCACCGGCAGCGGGTCCTGCTTGAGCACGCGCGCCAGCAGCTTCAGGCCGTGCCGGCCCGGCAATTCGAGATCGAGCGTCACCACGTCGGGGCGCAAGTCCTGGATGGCGTCCCAGCCTTCTTCAGCACTGCCGGCGACACCGATCACCTCGAAGCCTGGCGCAGAGTTGATGATCTGCGTCATCAGCTTCTGCATCAATACGGAATCGTCGACGACGAGAACCTTGACCGGAGCGGCGGAAGACGTCGCGACAACCATCACCAGACCTCCACTTCACCAGCCACAGGCTGCGTCTTGAGCCGGTTGAGATAGGCGATTTCCTGCTCGTGGCCGCTGTCGCGCGCCGTGGGCTGGACATGCTGCACCCAGGCCCGGCCCGTCGAGGGCTGGTAATGGATGCGCCGCGAGCGCGTGCCGCCGACATCCCGCGAGACCACCGGAATACCCTCGACCTTCAGGAACTCGTTGACGAAGGCGATGTTGCCGTCGCCGATCGCCAGCATCGTCGCGCCGGAAAGCACGCGCGCCCCGCCGAAGACCTTCGCCTCGAAATTGCTCCTCTTGGCGCCGCGCTTCAACAGGTCGTTGATCAGGACTTCCATGGCGGTGTCGCCATAGCGCTCGCCGGCGCTCGCATCCGAGCCGCCATTGTTCTTCGGCAGCAGGAAATGGTTGAGGCCGCCGACGCCGGCTATGGGGTCGCGCATGCAGACCGAAACGCAGGAGCCGAGCACGGTCGCGACGATCTCGTCCTTGGCGGAGGTGATCTCGTGCTCGCCCGGCGCGACGGTGATGATCGTCGCCTGGAAGCGCGGATCGAAATAGCGGCGGGAGGACCGGGAAACGCTCATGCAGTCCTCTCGTAGATGGTGCGGCCGATCAGGCGCAGGTTCGGATGCGGTTGCGGCAGCGATTCCGAATGCCCGAGATAGAGGAAGCCGCCCGGCGCCAGCAGCGCCACGAAACGGTCGAGGATCGAGGCCTTGGTCTGCGTGTCGAAATAGATGAAGACGTTGCGGCAGAAGATCACGTCGAACGGGCCGCTCATCGGCCATTTCTCGATCAGGTTCAGGCGCTTGAAGGCGATCATCCGGCGCAGCTCCTCGCTGATCCGGGCCTCGCCCCGTCCCGCCCCGCCTTCGAGCTTGAGCATCGGCTTCACGTCAGCCGGCAGGCGCTCGAACAGCTCGGCCGGATAGATGCCGGCCTCGGCCCGCGTCAGGATATCGGTGTCGATATCGGTCGCAAGGATCTTGAAGTCGAGATCGCTGCGCGGCCCCACCACGTCCCGGCAGGATGCCGCGATCGAATAGGGCTCCTCCCCCGACGAGCAGGCCGCCGACCAGATGCGGATGCGCCCGCGCCGGCCCGAGCGCTCCTGCAGCAGGCGCGGCATCACGTCCTTGCGCAGATGGTCGAAATGGTGGCGCTCGCGGAAGAAGGCGGTGTGGTTCGTCGTCACCGCATTGATCAGCTCGGGCAGTTCGCCCGCCGCCTGCGGCGTCTTCAGGAAGGCGCAGTATTCCGCGACCGAGCTCATCCCGAGCGCCTTGACGCGCCGCGCCAGGCGTCCGCGTGTCATGGCCTCCTTATGCTCGCGGATGACGATACCGGCCTGCTCATAGACCAGCGTGGCGATGAACTTCATGTCGTCGCGCGTCAACGTGACGTCGGCCATGGCGGACTGGCTGAGGGCGAAGGGATTGGAGGGGGCGGGTCTGTTCATCTCTCAAATCCCCATGCGGCCACCGGCAGCGACGCGGCGCGGCGGTGGCTGCGGCATCGCCCGCGGCGGCTGCGGAGCGGCCTGCGTCATGCTGCGCCGCTGCGACGGTACGCCATTGGCGCCGGCATGGCCGGCGTTGAATGTTTCGACATAGGCGTGCAGCGCCGCCGCCTGATCGGCAAGTGCGGCGGCCGCCTCGGCGCCCCGCGCGGCGAGATCGGCGTTCTGCCTGACACCCTTGTCCATCTTCGCGACGCTGCGGCCCATCTCGCCGGCGCCCTGCGCCTGCTCGGCTGTGGCGGCGGAAATATCCGAGACGGTCGCCGAGACCTTGCCCGCCGCCGCGACGATGCGCTCCAGCGCCTTGCCGGTCTCGCGGACGAAGCCGACGCCCTCGGCGACCTGCCCGTTGGACGAGGCGATCAACCCCTTGATGTCCTTGGCGGCCTGGGCCGAGCGCTGCGCCAGCGAGCGCACCTCGGAGGCGACCACGGCGAAACCCTTGCCGGCATCGCCCGCGCGCGCCGCCTCGACGGCGGCATTGAGCGCGAGCAGATTGGTCTGGAAGGCGATTTCGTCGATCACGCCGACGATCTCGGAAATCTTCAGCGACGAACTTTCGATGCGCTCGATCGCGGAGACGGCGCGGGTCACCACGCCCTGTCCCAGCTTCGCGACGCTCATCGTCTCGCCGGCGATGTCGCCGGCCTCGCGGGTGCGCAGGCTGCTGCGCCCGACCGAAGCCTTGACCTGCTCGGCCGCGGCCGAAGCCTCGCCGAGATCGGTCGCTGCCCGCCCGGCGCCCGCCGCAAGCTCGCTCGTGGCGGCATCGACCTCCGCCGCGGCATGCGAAACCCGGCCGGCGCTATCCCGGATGGTCGTCAGCGTCGCACCGACATGGCCAAATGCTTCATTGAGGCTGTCCTGAAGGAAGCCCAGACTGCCCTGACCGGTCACCGGGATGTGCCGATTAAAATCGCCCTCGGCCACCCCCGCGACGGCATGGGCCATCTGGTCGAGCGTACCTTCGAGCGCGGCGTTGATCCGGTTCAGCCCCTTGACCGCATGGCCGAGCGGCAGCGGCTGCCCTTCCGACGACAGGCGGCGGGAAAAGTCGCCGGCCTCGGCCGCCTCGACCAGCGCCACGATCTCGGCGGCGAGCTTGAGATCTCCGGTCATCTCGCGCCATTCCACGGCCGTGCCGAGGCTGCGGCCGTCGCCGCGCACCATGGCGGTCAAGGTGAGGCAAATGGTGCGGCGGCCGAGCGTCAGGCGTACCGGCTGGCCGCCAAGCGGCTGATGCTCACCCTGCACGCGTTCCATGACGCGGCCAAGCATGTCCTTGGCCGAGCAGCCTGGAAAGGCGGCGCGGAAATCCTCCTGCGCCTCGCCGAAGAAGCGCAGCAGCGCCTTGCTGACATAGACGACGCGGCCGGCGGGATCGCAGAGCATGACGCTGGCGCGGCCATGGTCGAGCGCGGCGCGCAGCCTTTCGGCTTCCTGGGTCTGCTCCTGGATCGACGCGAGCGCGCGCGACAGGTCTGCCCCCTCGCCTGATCCGGATGTATCGGACAGCGGGATCTCGCCGCTCTCGGCCAGGCGAGCCGCAGCCGCGGCGCCGCGCGCGAGCGGGCGGGTCGTGCCCCAGGCGGCAAGACCGCCCAGAAGCGCAACGGCCGTCACGGCAGCGGCGCCCATGGCAGGCGCTCCGGCGACCGCGGCATAGGATGCCATGCTGCCGGCGAGCGCCGCCGAACCGGCGGCGAGCAGCGGCTGGCTGACCGAGAGACGTGAGAAGGGGCCGAGCGCGCTGCCCATAAGGTTCGATCGTTTCTTGTTCTCGCCCGCTTGTTGAACGCTACGCTCGGGCTGGTCTCTAAAAGGTCAGGCGGCCCGGCTGGTCTTGATCTGGGCCTCGGCGCCGCCGTCGCGGATCACGGCCGCGAGGTCGAGCAGCGCGACGATATCGGTGTCGAGCAGGACGAGACCCTCGATCAGGCCGTGCTCGTCGCGCTCCAGGTCGGGAGCAGGGCGAACCGCGGAAACCGGCACGTCGACGATGTCCGAGACCGAGTCGACCAGCAGGCCGGCGGTCTTGTCCTCGACATCGACGACGACGATGACATGGGTCGCGGTCGCCTCGGTAGCGCCGAGCCCGATCGCGGTGCGCAGGTCGTAGACGGCCAGGATGACGCCGCGCAGGTTGAGAACGCCGCGCACATGCGGGGCCGCATGCGGCAGCGGCGTCGTCGCCTGCCAGCCCTTGATCTCGCGGACCATGCCGACATCGATGCCGAAGGTGCGATCGCCGACCTTGAAGGTCACGATCCGGCGCGCAGCCGATTCAGGCTGCGCCGACGAGAAGTGCTTTTCGCCGAGTTGGAGGGTCATGGTCATCCAGCCATCTTGAGGTCAGATTGAGGGGGACGGTTGCCGGACGCGGCAAGCCGCAGCATCGAGTCGATATCCAGGATCAGGGCGACGAGGCCGTCGCCGAGGATCGTCGCCGCCGAGGCGCCGTTGACCGCGCCGTAATTCGCCTCGAGGCTCTTCACGACGACTTGCTGCTGGCCGACGATCTCGTCGACGGCGATGCCGACATTGTTGCCGCGCTCGGTCTCGGCGATGATGACGATGTTCTCGTGGGTCTGGCCCATCGAACCCATCACGTCGCCCAGCCGGTATAGCGGGGTCACTTCGCCGCGCCAGCGCAGGACTTCCTGGCCGAAGGGCAAGCGCTCGATCGGGGTCGAGGCGAGGTGCTGCGTCTCGATCACCGAAGCGATCGGGATGACGTAGCGATCGTCGCCGCAGCGGATCACCATGCCCTCCAGCACGGCGAGCGTCAGCGGCAGGGCCAGCGTGAACTTGCAGCCCCGGCCCGGCTCGGAGTCGACGCTGATGCGCCCGCCCAAGGATTCGACGTTGCGGCGCACGACGTCCATGCCGACGCCGCGGCCCGACACGTCGCTGATGACCTCGGCCGTCGAGAGGCCGGCGGCGAAGATCAACTGGTCGATCTCCTCCGGCGCGAGCTTCTCGTCGGCACCGACGAGGCCGCGTGAACGGGCCTTGGCGAGCAGCCGATCGCGGCCGATGCCGCGGCCGTCATCGGTGACGGAGATGACGATGCGGCCGGCACGATGCTCGGCGATCAGCTTGATCACGCCTTCGCGTGGCTTGCCGGCGGCGACGCGCTCGTCCGGCGTCTCCAGCCCGTGATCCATCGAATTGCGGATCATATGGGTCAGCGGATCGGCGAGCTCCTCGATGATGGTCTTGTCGACCTCAGTGTTCTCGCCTTCGAGCACCAGGCGCACTTCCTTGCCGAGCGTCTGGGCGAGCTCGCGCACCAGGCGCGGCATGCGCTGGAACACGGCCTTCACCGGCTGCGCGCGGACCGCCATGACATGGTCCTGCAATTCGCGCGTCTGGCGCGACAGCGTCAGCATGCCCTCGGCGGTCTTGGCATGGACGTCATAGGGCAGCGAGCGCACGCATTCGACCAGCATCGACTGGGTGATGACGATCTCGCCGACGAGGTTCATCAGCTTGTCGATGCGATCGAGATCGACGCGGACGCTGACCGCCTGGCGCTGGCGCCCCGAATTGTCGGGCGCAGCCGGGGCACGCGGCACGGCGCGAGCAGCGGCCGGCTCGACTGCAACGACGGGAGCGGCGACCGCAACCGGGGCCGGCGCGGGCTGGATATCGGGCTCGTTGGCTGCTTCCGGCGCCGCACCGAGCTTGGCGAGGATCGCGGACAGGTCGGCGGCAACCGCACTGGAGACTTCCGGCTCGGCAGCGGGCGCTTCCGCGGCCTGCGGAACTTCGATCACGGCTTCCGGCTCGGGGAAGCTGATCTCGAATTCCTCGTTGGCGAGGCTGAAATCGAAGCGGCCGTGCAGGTCCTCGACCGACAACTCGGTACGCAGCACCACGTCGAAGCGCAGCCAGCAATCGCTGACATCGATGCTTTCGAGCGGCGGCACCTGGCTGAGATCGCAGCGGATCGAGACGATGTCGTCGGCCGGCAGCGAGCCAAGCACGACGCGCGGCTCAATCACGCGGCGGAACAGATCCTGCTCCGGCATGATGCGCAATTGCACGTCGCGGCCGGGCTTTCCGGCAGCGGGAGCCGGCGCGGCGGCCGGCTCGTCGTCCCAGCCATCATCAGCGGCAGCGGCAGGAGCTGCCGTCTTGGCCTCGACCATGGCGAGCAGGTTGCCGAGCGCGGCGATGCCGGGAGGCGCGTCGTTGTCGGCCGCGGGGGCCGGTGCCGGAGCGGGCGCAATGGGAGCCGGCGGCGGCGCGGCGACGGGCGCCTGCGGCTCCTTGCCGACCTGCTCGAGCGCGGCCAGCAGATCCGGCCGCTCGGTCGCGGGCTCATCGTTGCGCGCAGCCGAGACCAGATCGGCGACAGCATCCGCACAACGCAGGAACAGCGTGAATGGCGCATCCTCGACGGCGACGCGGCCGGACCTCAGATGATCGAGCGATGCCTCGAAGACATGCGCGAAGCCGACCAGCTCCGTGCAGCCGAAGGCACCGGCGCCACCCTTGATCGAGTGGATGGCGCGGAAGGCGGCATTGACGTCCTCGGGATCGGTGGAACCCTCGTCGAGAGCCTGGAGCTTCAGCTCCAGCGCGCCGAGGAGTTCCTCGCATTCCTGGAAGAAGGTCTGCTTGAGTTCTGCCAACGGATCCATCGGCCGACCTTCAGTTCTGATAGCGCGCGACGAGGCCGAGCAGCGTGTTGGGTTCGAAGGGCTTGACCATCCAGGCGCTGGCGCCGGCGCGGCGCCCCTCGGCCTTGATCTCGGCGCCGTTCTCGGTGGTCAGCACGATGATCGGCGTGTTCTGCCCGGCGGGGCGCGAGCGGCAGGCGCGCGTGAACTGGATGCCGTCCATGATCGGCATGTTAAGATCGGTGATCACCAGATCGGGACGGAACTGGTCGAACTTGTTGAGGCCGTCCTCGCCGTTCTCGGCCTCGGCCACTTCGTGGCCGGCATTGCGAAGCGTCAGGCTGAGCAGGCTGAGCAGGGTCTTGGTATCGTCGATCGCCAGGATTTTCATACCTGTCACTCCAGAACGAGAGCGCTGTGAGCGGCATCGAAGCCGATCGCCCGCAAGGATTCGCGGCATTCCTCGGAAGCCGCCTTGAGCGTGACCGAAAGCCCCCGCGCGGCGGCGCTGGTGGCTGCGGAATGAAGAAGCTGGATCCAGAGGCTGGGCAGCGGCCCGGCCTCGGCGCATTCGACGGCGATGCTTTCCCGCTGTTCCAGCGCCACCAATAGCTGGTTGCGGAACGTCGCGGCCTCGGACCGGCCGAGGAAAGGGGGAAGCGAGACGGTGATGACCATGAAGGGCGACCCAGGATTGCGCCCGGAGCATCACGTCAAACTGGTAAAAACTTCGCTAAATATGTTCAGCCGCATCAATACTCTTGGCGTTTTCGCGGCAGACGCGGCCTACCTGGGGTTGCCGCAGGCCGTAGCAGCGATGTGAAGAGCCCCCGAGCGAGCGCGCAGGGACGCCGCGCCGGTGGCCGGGGCCGAACAATGCCGTCACGTTCCGTTCGGAGAACGTCTGAGCAACAATCAGAAGATGGCGTTGCTGATCGCGCGCGGCACCAGCGTGATCTTGCCCTCCGCTTCCCTGTATTTCCGGGGCATGTTGATAACGCCCGAGAGGTGAAGCCAGAGATTGTTGGGCGAGATCGGCTTGGTGACGATCTCATGCGCGCCGAGTTTCGCCGCCTGGACAACCGAGCGCCGGTCCGGACGCTCCATCATCACCAGCACCGGCGCCTTGGCGAAGGGCGAGGTCTTGAAGGAGCGGATCGCCGCCAGGCATTTGATGCTGTTCCCCTCCGGCATGTCCCAGTCGAGGATCACGATGTTCGGCTGCTTCTGGATGAAGGTCGATGCTGCCGAGGAGAGATCCGACGCCTCGAAGATGCGGTTGAGCTGCGCCTGATACAGCATCGTGCGCACGATCCGGCGGTAATGCGGGCTCGGATCGATGAGCAGCACCGACAGGTTGGGGAAGGAAGGCGCTATATGCATGGCGCTGGCTCGGGAACTCGCTCACTCAACTCGACAGGTTACGCACGGCAGACGACTAGACCTTCAGCCCGAAGCGGAAAGCGCCCCAGTGCCGGCCCTTGACCAGGATCGGCGCCGACAGGTCCTCCATCACCAGAAACTGCCCGCCGCCCATGTCGCGCCTATAGCTCTGCAGCAGGAACGGCTTGCGGTTGCGCGCAGCGGCAAGCCCGGTCCGATCGTCGAAGATGCGCCGGTTGCGGCAATTCGCATTGTTCCACACCGGATCGCTGCCCTGCGGTTGCGCATATTTGCGGTTATGCGTCGGCAGAAAGCCGTTGCGGTCGACAGCAGCGCAGAACACGATCCGCCCGTTCGAGGTCAGCAATTCCTCCTGCAGCGGCGGCAGCAATCGGTCGGTCAGCGCGACGAAGCGCGTCATGTGCTGGACGGGGTCCGAGCCCCGCACCGGCTGGTAGGCCTCGTCGAACAGGTCCGCGAGCCCGATCTCCCCTCGCGCCAGCGCCGCCTCGAACAGTTCGCCGATCCGGCCGGCGGTCTCCATGGCCGTCGCGATCAGTTCCGACTGCGCGGTGCGCACGCCCGAAGCCGCGATCGAGCCCAGAATGCCTTCGCTGATCGCCACCAGCGCCTCGGTACGCTGCCCGGCCTGCTGGAGATTGTCGGTGGAGGCATCGACTCCGCTGACCAGCGCCGCTAGGTCCTGCCCTGCCTTGGCGCAAGCCTCGGCATTCTCCCGCGTCGGCCGTGACACCGCCTCGATCTCGCCGATCAGCCCGACCACCGAACGGCCGAAGCTGTCGAACTCCCCGATCTGCTGCGAGATGGTCTGGCTGCCCGCCTGGGCGCGCTGCGCCGTCTGGGCGTTCTCCTGGCTGCGGCGGGCGACGGCATCGACCGCCTTGACCAGCAGGTCGAGCTGGGCTGCGCTCGCCGCCGTCGCCTCGCGGGTCTGTTCCGCCAACGCCTTCACGGCAGCGGCAATGACCGCGAAACCCTTGCCGGCCTCGCCGCTGCGCGCCGCCTCGACGCCGGCATTGATCGACAGAAGCTGGATTTCGCGCGTGATCGACTGGATCGCATCGCTCGACGCCCGCGCCTTGTGCGCGTCGCCGACGGCCTGCGCCAGCGCCTGCGACATCGACTGGGCTTCCTGCGAGAGGGTCTCGATATCGGCCTGCGCCGCATTGAGCCCGAGCCGGACCGATTTCGTCACGCGCTCGAGACCATTGCGGACGCCGGAAGCGGCAACCTGTGCGCCCTCTGCCGCCTGCCGGATCGCGTTATTGGCCTGCGAGACCTGCTCGACCGCGCCGACCACCCGGCGCAGGCCCACCGTCTGCTTGTCGAATTGCTGCGTCACGTCGCCGACACGGCCGGCGATATCGGTGATCTCGGCGCTGAGCTTGCCGAAGCGGGCGGCGATTTCGCGCACCGCGCGCTCGGCGCCGGCCCCTGCCGGCTCGCCGGCAGGGTCCGGCATCACCTCGCGAACGGGGAAATCGAGCTTGCGAGCCAGTGCGTGCATGCGGGGGCGCCCCTTCAACCCGGCAGGATTCCTTCCAGACCGTAGAGAAACGCGGTAAATCGCCGGTTAAGAGCCCGTTCGAGCGATTTACCACTTTCGATATGCACGCCGGAATTGTGATATTGCCCTTGGGTCAACTGTCGCGCATGGCCATGCTATAGCTTGGAGCGATCGACGGCGGACCCGCAACGGGACACGCGCGTTGAGCAAGAAGCCAACACGCCCGAACGCTTTCCGGAGGAATTCCATGACCGCAATTTCCCCCGTCTCCCGCCGTGGCCTGATCGGCCTCGGAGCCGCCGCATTCGCCGTCGCCGCCGCGCCGAGGGTCTGGGCGCAGGCCGCCGCGCCCGCAGCCTCTACCGGCCCGTTCTCGTTGCCGAAGCGCGCCTATGAGGCCAATGCGCTCGAGCCGCATATCGACGCGGTCACTATGGACATCCACTACAACCGCCATCACGCGGCCTATGTCGCGGCGCTGAACAATGCCGCCAAGGACAATGGCGTCATCGCCAAGGCCTCGGTCGGGGAGCTGATCGCCGATCTCAACCAGGTGCCGGAGAGCATCCGTACCGTCATCCGCAACAATGGCGGCGGCCATGCCAACCACAGCATGTTCTGGGAGATCATGGGTCCGGGTGCCGGCGGCGCGCCGACCGGCGAGGTCGCCGAGGCGATCACGCGCGATCTCGGCGGCTTCGACAAGTTCAAGGGCGATTTCGAGGCGGCGGGCCTGCGCGTCTTCGGCTCGGGCTGGGTCTTCGTCACCGTCGACAAGTCCGGCAAGCTCGCCCTGCTCGGCAAGCCCAACCAGGACAGTCCGATCATGGACAAGCAGATGGTCCTGCTCGGCAACGACGTCTGGGAGCACGCCTATTACCTGAAATACCAGAACCGCCGCGCCGACTACCTCAAAGGCTGGTGGAACGTGGTCGACTGGAAGAAGGTCAACGAGCGCTACGCCGCCGCCAAGGCCGGCAAGCTCGCGCTCTGACAACACGCGTCATTCTCGGGCGAAGCGGCGCTTCGACCCGAGAATCTCGCGCAGGATAAGGCTCCTCATCGCCCAGAGATGCTCGGGTCAAGCCCGAGCATGACGGCGCTATGTCCTAGTGCCCGACCTTCGCCGCGCGCGTGCCCTCGCTCAACCGCGGCAGGAACCAGGCGAGCAGGCCCATCAGCGGGATGAACGAGCAGATCTTGTAGACCATCTCGATGCCGAGATGGTCGGCGAACTCGCCGAGCAGCGCCGCCGCGAGACCGCCCAGCCCGAAGGACAGCCCGTAGAAGAAGCCGCCGACCAGCCCGACGCGGCCGGGCAGCAGCTCCAGCGCGTAGATCAGGATCGCGGCGAAGGCGCTCGACATGATCAGGTTGATCACGATCGTCAGCACGCCCGTCCAGAACAAGTCGGCATAGGGCACGATCAGCGTGAAGGGCAGCGCGCCCAAGATCGAGAACCAGATGATCTTGTTGCGGCCGATCCGGTCGCCCAGCATGCCGCCGGCCAGCGCGCCCGCCGCCGAGGAGGCGAGGAACAGGAACAGCATCACCTGCGAATTCTGGATCGAGATGCCGAACTTGCCCATCAGGTAGAACGTGTAGAACGACGAGAAGCTCGCCGAATAGGCGTTCTTCGAGAACAGCAGGATGATCAGGATCGTGATCGCGAAGGCGACCGAGCGCTTGCCCGGACGGGCGGGCGCTGCGCTCGCCACGGCTGCCCTCGGTGGCCTTGCCCGGTCGAGGCGGGCATAACTCGCCGCCGTCCAGACCATCAGCATCATCGCGACCAGCGCTGCGACCGAGAACCAGGCGAGGCTGCCCTGCCCGCGCGGCACGATGACGAAGGCCGCGAGCAGCGGTCCGAGCGCCCCGCCCGTCTGGCCGCCGACCTGGAAGATGCCCTGCGCCAGGCCATGCTGGCCGCCCGAGGCGTTTCGCGCCATGCGGGTCGCTTCGGGATGGAAGATCGACGAGCCGATACCGACGCAGGCCGCCGAGAGCAGCAGGAAGCCGTAACTGCCGGCATAGGCGAGGCCGATCAGCCCCGAGAGCGTGAAGCCCATGCCGACCACCATCGAATAGGGCATCGGGTGCTTGTCGGTATAGAGCCCGACCGCCGGCTGCAGCAGCGAGGCCGAGACCTGGAAGGTCAGTGTGATCAGGCCGATCTGGCCGAAATCGAGCCGGTAGGATTCCTTGATGATCGGATAGATCGCCGGGATCAGCGACTGGATCATGTCGTTGAGCAGATGCGTGAAGCTCAGCGCGATCAGCACCGGCATCATGGCCCGTTGCGGCAGGGAGGCGGTCGTCGCGCTGGCGGTCATCTGGTCGGTCCCGCGGCGTCTCCGGCAGGCCGATTCCTGCCTCGTGACGCGGTCGAGGCTCTAGACGATCACCGGCACGCGCACAATTTCATAAGCCGGCGCCACGGCATTGCGCTGGCCGCATGGGCCGGCGGCGGGCGCCCCCGAACGGGACACCCGCGTTTCGGGCTCACGCCACCTTGTCGAGCGGATAGAGCGGCCGCCGCACGCGGCGATAGGGCAGCTTGCTGAGATCCGGCGTGCAGAGCGCCCCGCTGTCGCAGACGATGACCTTGCCGGCGATCGGCTCGAAGGCGGCGCGGAAATGCTGCATCGACTTCAGCCCGACGACGCGCTTCGCGGCGGGGTCGATGCCGAAGGCGCGGAACTGCTGGAGGTCGTTCATCTGGGCGCGGATCGTGGTGACGAGGATCTCGATATCGCCGACGCGCAGCACCGCGCAGGGCCCCCAACTCGCGCTCAGCCCGCCCATCATCGGGCCGTCGCCGACATAGTCGCCGTCGCTGACGCTGACGAGCGTGCCGGTGAGTTCGAGCGGCCCGCCGCCGATCTCGGGATCGACCTTGCCGCCGAGCCGCACCGAGACTGTCGCGCCCGGTTGGCCCTTGCGCAGTTCGGCCGCGACCTCCGGATCGACCATCGGCCCGAAGCAGGCATCCCCAAGATCAGCGGCGATCATGCCCTTGAGCAGGCCGGTCGCGTCGCCATAGCCACCACCGCCGGGATTGTCGGCATAATCGGCGATGATCAGCGGCCCCTTCGTCGCGACATAGGACTTGGCCTCGGCAACCGCATCCTCGACCGAGAGGAACGGCGTCACCACGTCGAAGCGGCGCTGCCACATGTCCTCGACCAGCGCCTCGGCGAAGGCCTGGTGCTTCTCGCGCTCGCCCTCGCAGGTGACGAGCACGGTCGGGCCGACCTCGCGGATATCGGCATTGCCGAAGCCGCCATTGACGCTGACCGCGAAGACACCTGCTTCCTTCTCATAGGCCCTGGCCTTGGCGATACGCTCGACCATCGGGCCGATATCGGTGCGCCCGCCATTGACCTCCTCCAGCATCGGTCGCTCGGCCCGCAGCGTCACCGGCCTGATCTCGCCCTTCATCGTCCGCTGCATGATGCCGGCGGCGAGCTTGCCGATCTCGCGCATGTCGACATGCGGGTAGGTCTTGTAGGAGACGACGATATTGGCGAGATCGGTCATCTTGCGGGTGACATTGGCGTGCGGGTCGAGCGTGACGCCGATCGGCACGTCGGGCCCGAGCACGGCGCGGACCCGCTCCAGCAACTCGCCCTCGCCATCCTCGCAGAATTCCGTGACCATGGCGCCGTGCAGGCCGAGCAGCACGCCGTCGATCTTGCCGGCATGGGCCTTCACCGCCTCGACGATGACGCCGGCGATCCGGTCGAAGGCGTCGCGCGTCACCGGGCCGGAGGGCTGGGCGGCGGCGCTGATCGCATGGATGACCGTCCACCCGGCCGGGCGGCCGATATCGAGGAAGCCGGCGATCGGCGTGTTGGCCTCGGCCCGCGCGGCGATGGCATCGCCGCCCAGCTTGATGCCGCGATCGGTGAAGGCGGCGTAATCGGCCGGGCAGCGGCTGAAGGTGTTGCTCTCATGCGAGAACTCGGCGGTCAGGACGGTGAAGCTCATGGCGTTCCTCTGGCGGTTGTCGCGCGTTGTTGGGGACTTCAGCCGTCCCGCAGCGGGCGGCGGATATCGAGCGCCTCGATCAGCGCATCGCCGAAGACATTGATGGCGATGACAGCCGTGGCGATGACGAGGCCGGGGAAGATGATGATCCAGGGCGCGATGAAGATCTGCGCCGTGCCGGAGCTCATCATCGCCCCCCAGCTCGGGACAGGCGGCTGCGCACCCAGCCCGAAGAAGCCGAGCGTCGCTTCCAGCACGATCGCATCGCCCGTCGCCAGCATGCCGGCGACGATGACCGGCGTCATCGCATTGGGCAGGAGATGCAGGAAGAGTACGCGCCCCGGCCTTGCCCCCGCCGTCACCGCCGCATCGACGAAGAGTTCGCCTTTCAGCGCCATCACCTGCGCCCGCGTCAGGCGAGTGAACTGCGCGAGATAGGCGATTGCGATGGCAATCGCCGTCGAATGGAGTCCGGGGCCGAGGATCGCGATCAGGATCAGCGCCAGCAGGATTTCCGGGAAGGACCATGTCAGGTCGACGAAGACGGTAACGATCTTGTCGAAGACGCCGCCGAAATACCCAGCGGCGGCGCCGAGCGTCGCGCCCATCAGCACCGACAGCGCGATCGAGAGCACGCTGACGCTGAGCGAGGTCCGCGCGCCCTGGATGATGCGCGAGAGCAGGTCCCGCCCGAACTCGTCGGTGCCGAGCCAATGCGCGGCCGACGGCGGCGTGTTGGCCATCGAGAGCTTCTGCGCTGCGTAGTCGTAGGGCGCGATCCAGGGCGCGAAGATCGCGCAGAGCACGAGCGCGATCAGAAGCAGCGCGCAGATAGCGCCACGCGGCGACCGGGCGATGCGGCCGGCGAGGGATTTGCGGCTCATCTTGCACCCATCGCTTCGCGCAGGCGCGGATCGAGCGCGGCCTGGGCGAGGTCGCCGATCAGCGTGCCGAGCATCACCGCGATCGCCAGCATCAGCAGGCAGCCCTGCACCAGTGGATAGTCGCGCTGGCCCAGACCCGTGATCAGCAGCGAGCCGAGCCCCGGCCGGGCGAAGACATATTCGACGGTAACCGCGCCACCGAGAATCCAGCCGATGCGCAGGCCAAGAATGGTCATCACCGGCAGCATCGCCTGCTGCAGGATATGGCGGAGCTGGATGCGCCAGAACGGCACGCCCTTGGCCTGCAGCACCCGCACGAAATCGCGCTGCGAAATCTCGACCATCGCGGCGCGGGTGACGCGGGCGATCAGCGCCGTGCCGCCGATGCCGATGGTCAGCGCCGGCAGCACCAGCGCGTCCCATGTCCTGGCGCCAGAGACCGGGAACCATTCGAACTGCACGGCGAACATCAGGATCATCAGCAGCGCCAGCCAGAAGCTCGGCAGCGTCGAGCCCAGCAGGATGAAGCCCATCACCGCCTGGTCGAACAGGCTGTCGCGGAAGGAGGCGGCGAGCACGCCGGTGACGATCCCGACCACCGTCGAGAAGAACAGCGCCGTGCCGCCGAGCGCCAGGCTATGCGGCATGTTCTCGGCGATGAGCTGCGAAACCGGCTGGCGCATCACGATGGCGTCGCCGAAATCGCCGGTGACGACCTTGGCGAGCCAGCGCCCGTACTGGACCAGCAGCGGCTGGTCCAGGCCGTAGCGCGCGATCATCTGCGCCCGCTGCTCGGGCGAGGAGCCGACCTGGATCAGATGCTCCAGCGGGTCGCCCGGCACGAGATGGATGATCATGAAGATCACCAGCGAGACGGCGAGGAAGACCGGCACCAGCATGGCGAGGCGCCGGATCGCGAAGCGCAGCAAGGATCGATCTCCTAAGCGAGTTCGTCCCGGCTCAGTTGGCCGGGGCGATGTCGATCATCGACTGGCTGGAGAAGCCGATGCCGCGGATCTTCTCGGGCATCACGACGCGCTTGCCATAGGCCAGACTCTGCACCGGCTGATAGATCGGCGCGAACGGATACTGCGACAGCACGTACTCATGGTACTTCGTGAAGTTCGCGACGCGCTCGTCCCAGGTCTTCGACTTGTTCATGGCGATGTCGTTGAGCTTCTCCGCCTCAGGGTCGTTGAACATCGAGACATTGGGGTAGCCGGCGCGCTTGGCCGCGAAGAACCAGTCGACGATATCGGCATTGGTCCACTGATAGGCCCGCACCGCGAGCTGGTGCTCGGTCTTCTTGCGGTACTGCGCATTGATGGAGCCGGCATCGACGATGCTGATATCGGCCTGCATGCCGACGGCCTTGAGCTGCGCCTGGACGATCTCGGCGAGGCGCTTGAACTCCGTGCCGTTCTGGGCCCAGAGCTTCACCTCGAGGCGCTTGCCGTCCTTGACGCGGATGCCGTCGGCGCCGGGCTTCCAGCCGGCCGCGTCGAACACCTTCTTCGAGCGCTCGGGATCGTAAGAAATCTTGTACTTCGGATCGACCTGCGACTCCCTGAGCGAGGAGATCAGGAAGGTTTCGGCGGTCTCGCCATTGCCGCCATAGAGGCTGGTCAGGATTTCCTTCTGGTTGACGGCGAAGGCGGTCGCCTCGCGCACCTTGATGTCGGTAAACGGCTCGACGCTGGTATTGATCGGCATATAGACCACCTCGTTGCCGGGGATGGTCACGAGCTTCACCGCCTTGTCGGCCTGGATGCGCGGCAGGAAATCGGTGGGCACGTTGACGAGCACGTCGGCGCCCCCGGTCTTGAGTTCGAGATAGGCGGTCGATTCCTCGCCGATCTCGCGGAAGGTCAGCTTCTTGAATTTGGCCGGCCCCTGGTTCTTCGAGAGGTCCGAGGCCGATTTGTAGTCGTCGTTGCGCACGAGAACCGTCTGCTGGCCGACCGTGAACTGCTGCATCTTGTAGGGCCCGGTACCGATCGCCTCGGTCACGCCGAACTTGTCGCCGAGTGCCTCATAGGATTTCGGCTCGGGCACGCACATGAACGAGCTGGCGAGGTTGAACAGCAGGTTCGGGTCGGGATGCTTCATGTGGAAGCGCACGGTCAGGTCGTCGACCACCTCGACCTTCTCGATCGCCTCGACGGTGAAGGCGTTCTCGGTGCCCTTGAACTGCGGCACCCACCACTCGATCGTCTTGGCGTTGAACGGCTCGCCATTGTGGAACTTCACGCCGGGCTTCAGCTTGAACGTCCAGAGCATGCCGTCCGGGCTCGACTCCCACGAGGTCGCAAGCTGGCCGTGGAAGCTCTGGTCGGCATCCTGCACCACCAGCCTGTCGAAGATCAGCGTCGTCGCGGTGTTGAGTTTCGTCGCCTTGATCGGGTTGTAGGTCGGCGCGCCGACGAGGCGCGCGGTCATCACGAACGTCGCTTCCTGCGCCAGTGCCGTGGAGGCGGCGAGCGCCGACAGGCCCAGCGCCAGCAGGCTCCCCTTCATCATCGTCTTCATCCCGCTTCCCCTTTTGTTTTGAGATGTTGCGAAAGGCTTTGATCGCGGCCGTCAGCCGAGCGGGCCGGAACTGTCCCCGACATGGCCGGTGAAGCGGCCGTAGAGCTCGGCCATCCGGTTCAGGCGCGCCTCGACCTGCGGGCCGAGCTCGACGAAGACCGCATTGATCAGGAGGTTACTGAGGCTCGCCATCTGGGCGGTCGAGTCCCAGAACAGGTTGAACTCGGTCGAGACGACCAGCATCTCGTCGACGAGCCCCTGCCCCCAATCGCAGAAGGAATCGGTGATGAGCGTGGTTTTGATGCCCGCCGCCTTCGCCTGCTCGGCCAGCACCTTGGCCATGCGCGAATAGCGCCGCGCCTCGAAGATCACGAGGCAACGCTCCGTCTCGGCCGACAGCAGGAGCTCCGAGAAATTTCCGGCCGCAAGATCGGCCAGATGCACGCCTTCGCGCAGGTACTGGAGCTGGTTGGCCAAATATTGCGCGAGGCCGCGCTCGGTCTGGAAACCCGTGACATAGACGGAGGACGCCCTCGCCAACCGGCGGGCGACCCGCTTCCATTCCTCGCTCTGGGCGAGTTCGTAGATGCGGACGAGCCCCGCGATCTCGAGCTGGAGGCTGCGCGCCAATTGATCGTCGCCGGCGAGGCTGCGCTGCTGGAAATCGCGCAGGCGGTCGCTGATCAGCCAGGGCCTGTCGCCGATCTCCTCGCCGAGGCTGGCCTTGAGATCCTTCAGGCTCTTGTAGCCGAGCGTCCGGCAGAAGCGCCCCACCGTCGGCTCGCTGAGCGAGACTTTCTCGGCCAGGCTCGCCGCCGTCTCGAAGGGCAGGCTCGCCATCTGCGCCAGCATATAGCTCGCCAGCGCCTTGTCGGCCCTCGAACCATTAGCGAGGCAAGCCTGCAATCTCTGGCGAAGCGTCTGCGACATCGGCACTCCCGGACTGCGGGAGATGAAGAAATTTTTCTTTCAACCTGTCAAACTATTTTTATTTTCTTGCAAAACTGGTTCAATTCGGGCTCGGTTCCGCTATCCCGGTCTCGGGCCGAAGGGGATGGATTCGACGGGCGATGGCGAGCGCGACTGAACAGGCCGATGTGATCGTGCTCGGTGCCGGCATCGTCGGCGTCAGCGTGGCGCTGCATCTGCAGGAACGCGGCCGGCGCGTGCTGCTCGTCGACCGCGGCGAACCGGGCGCCGAGACCAGCTACGGCAATGCCGGGCTGATCGAGCGTTCCTCCGTCGTGCCCTATGCCTTTCCGCGCGATATCGCGACGCTGGCGAGCTTGGCCTCTAACCGCTCGATCGCCGTGCGCTACCGGCCGGCAGCGCTGCTGCGCATGGCGCCCTGGCTCGCCCGCTATTGGTGGAACTCGGCCCCGGACCGGCTCGACAGGCTTGGCCGCTCCATCCTGCCGCTGATCGAGCGCTGCATCGAGGAGCACATGCGCTGGACAGTAGCGGCGGGCACCGAAGCCTTGATGCGCGGCGGCGGCTGGATCGAGCTCTATCGTACCCGGCAGGGGCTCGACGCGGCCACCCGAGGGGCGGCCGAACTCGCCGCATTCGGCCTCACCTATGACCTGCTCGACGAGGACGCGTTGCTCCGTCTCGAACCCGGCCTGCTCGACGGCGCGGTTGCCGGCGCCGTGCATTGGCGCGACCCCGTTACCGTCAGCGATCCCGGCGCGGTGACTCGCGCCTATGCCGCGCTTTTCGTCGCGCGCGGCGGCCTGCTGAGGCCTGCGGATGCCGCAAGCCTGCACCAGGGCAACGGGGAATGGCGCCTCTCCGCCGATGGCGTGGAATGGCGGGCGCCGGAGACCGTCGTCGCCCTCGGACCGTGGTCGAACGATCTTGTCGAGCGCTTCGGCTATCGCTTCCCGATCGGGTTCAAGCGCGGCTACCACATGCATTATGAGAGTACCGCCGAAACCGCGCCGCAGCATCCGCTGTGCGATGCCCAGGCCGGCTTCGTGCTGACCGCGATGCAGCGCGGCGTCCGCCTCACCACGGGGATCGAACTCGCCGGGCGCGACGAGCCCTCGGATTCCTGGCAACTGGATCAGGCCGAGCGCATAGCGCGGCGGATCATGCCGCTGGGCCGCCGGCTCGACGCCGAGCCCTGGCGCGGCGCCCGCCCCTGTCTGCCCGACATGCTGCCGATTATCGGACAGGCCCCGCGCCATCGCGGCCTGTGGTTCGCCTTCGGCCACGCTCATCATGGCTTCACGCTGGGCCCCGCCACCGGCCGGCTGCTCGCGGAGATGATGACGGGCGCGCCGACGCTCTGCGACCCCGCTCCCTTCGCGGCCGAACGCTTCCTGCCCCAGGCCCGCAGCGCCTGACGGCACAGCGATGGTGCTCCACGGCATCATTGCGACGCGTTTCCGCAACGGAGACGCAATAACTCCGCGCTAACGATGATCTGCGCACGCTTCGGCTCATGATCACTGCGGCAGCCGGCCGGCTACCGCCGGTTGCGCGCCGCAACGATGGATTGAGCGATGAAGAGCCTGACGATACGCCGCCGCATCCTGATCAGCTTCGCCGCCATCCTTGCGGTAATGACCGCCATGGCCGGCGCCAGCTATTTCTGGTTCCTGCAGACCGAGCGGGAGGTGGTCGATGTCGAGACCAAGACCGTTCCCGGTCTTTATACCAGCGCGCAATTGATGGTGGTCTGGGCCGATGCAACCCGCCTCGCCCGCGAGATGGGGCGGGTGGACAATGCGGCGGCGAAGAGCCAGGCAGCCGAAGCCGTTCTCGCCAACCGGGCGCGGGTGCGCGAGCTGCTGAAAACATATGAAGGCGCGATCACCACGGAAGCCGACCGACGCAACCACGCCACTGCCGCACAGCTCGTCGAACAGTTCGTGGCGGCCGAGGATGCGATCCTGGCCGCGGGCAAACAAGCAGCTACGAATGGTCAATCCCTCGACCAGTCCGCCGCCATCCGCAACGATCTCGACCCGATCGTCACCAAGGTGCGCAATACGCTGCGCGAGATGGTCGATTTCAACAAGGCCGAGGCCGACGACTCGACTCGCCAGATCGTTTCGATTGTCCGCGCCGCCGAGCTCGGCTTGGTTGTCTGCTTCGTCATCGCGCTCGTCCTCGCGATCCTCTGCGGCATCCTGCTGTTCCGGGCCGTGACCGTGCCGCTCGGCCGGCTGCTCGGCATCGTCGACCTGATGCGGCGCGGCGATTTCAGCGAGCGCCTGACGCTTGAACGGCGCGACGAGTTCAGCACGCTCGCCGACGGCGTCAATGCCATGGCCGACGATCTCGCCGGCCTGATCGGCCAGATCCAGAAGTCGAGCATCCAGGTCAACACCTCGATCACCGAGGTCGCCGCGACCTCCAAGGAGCAGCAGGCTACGGCCAACGAGATCGCCGCCACCACGACGGAGATCGGCGCGACCGCCAAGGAGATATCCGCCACCTCCAACGAGCTCGCCCATACGATGGACGAGGTCTCCGCCGTCGCTGAGCAGACCGCGACGCTCGCCAATGGCGGGCAGGCCGGGCTCGCGCGCATGGAGAGCACGATGCGGCAGGTGATGGAGGCCGCCGGCGCCATCAACGCCAAGCTCGCGATCCTCAGCGAGAAGGCCGGCAACATCAATCAGGTCGTCACGACCATCACCAAGGTCGCCGACCAGACCAACCTGCTCTCGCTCAATGCCGCGATCGAGGCGGAAAAGGCCGGCCAGTACGGCCGCGGCTTCGCCGTGGTCGCGACCGAGATCCGCCGCCTCGCCGACCAGACGGCCGTCTCGACCTACGACATCGAGCAGATGGTGAAGGACATCCAGTCGGCCGTCGCGGCCGGCGTGATGGGCATGGACAAGTTCTCCGAGGAGGTCCGGCGCGGCATGCAGGAGGTCCAGCAGGTCGGCGGCCAGCTCTCGGAGATCATCGAGCAGGTCCAGGGGCTGGTGCCGCGCTTCGAAGGCGCCAACGAGGGCATGCAGGCGCAGGCCACGGGTGCAGGCCAGATCAGCGAGGCACTCTCCCAGCTCAGCGAGGCCGCGCAGCAGACCGTGGAATCGCTGCAGCAGTCGACACTCGCGATCGACGAGCTCAATCAGGTTTCGAACGGGCTGCGCAGCTCGATCTCGCGCTTCAAGCTGCGCGCCTGACAAGAAGGGCCGAACGGAACCGCGCGATGCTGTTTCTGATGTTCCAGCTGGGGCGTGATCGCTACGTGCTCGATACCGGGCAGGTCGAGGCCGTGTTGCCGCTGCTCGCTGCCAAGCAATTGCCGGGCGCCCCCAGGGGCGTCGCCGGAGCGATCGGCTATCGCGGCCGGCCCGTGCCCGTCGTCGATCTCGCCCTGCTGGCGCTCGGGCGCCCGGCCGAACCGCGCCTGAGCACTCGCATCATCCTGCTGCGCTACCCGTCCGGCCCCGGCAGCGACGATCTCCTCGGCCTGCTGGTGGAGCAGGCCGTCGAGACCATCGAGCGTGATCCGGCCGACTTCACCACATCCGGCGTCGAGGCCGGCATGCCGCCCTATCTCGGCCCTGTCGCGAGCGACGAGCACGGACTGATCCAATGGGTGCGAGGGGAAGCCCTGCTCACGCCTGAAATCCGCGACATCCTGTTCCGTCAACAAGCGGCGGAGCCGTGATGGACGAGACCGCTCCGATCCGGGATTTCGAGAAGCTGCTCAAGGAGACCATCGGCCTGAGCATGGAGACGGTCGGCGCCTCCGTCATCCGACACGCCCTGAAGCGGCGGATGACGGCCTGCGCCATCCGCGACCTGCACGTCTACTGGGCCTTCGTCGTCGAAAGCCCGGCCGAGCGGCAGAAGCTGGTCGATGCCGTCATCGTTCCCGAGACCTGGTTCTTCCGCGATCGCGAGGCCTTCGCCGCGATGGTCCGGCACTTGCGCGAGCGCCGCAGCGGCAATCGCCCGCTGAAGCTGCTCAGCCTGCCCTGTTCGACCGGCGAGGAGCCCTATTCCATCGCGATGGCCCTGCTCGACGCGGGTTTCCCGGATGGTAGCTTCCAGATCGACGCCATCGATATCAGCACCCGCAATCTCGCCCATGCCGAACGCGCCATCTACGGCAAGAACTCCTTCCGCGGCGCCGATATCGCCTTCCGCGACCGCTATTTCGAGGCCTGCGAGGGTGGTTTCAGGCCGCATGACCTCATCCGCCGGCAGGTCCGCTTCCGCCTCGGCAACGTGCTCTCCGCAACAGCGCAGACCGGCCAGGAGGCCTATGACGTCGCCTTCTGCCGGAACCTGCTGATCTATTTCGACCGCGAGACGCAAGGGGCGGCCCTGACCCGGCTCCGGCAGATGCTGGCCGATGACGGTCTGTTGCTGGTCGGCCCGGCCGAGTCCGGCCTGCCGCCCCTGCTCGGTTTCGCATCCGTGCGCTTCCCGCGAGCCTTCGCCTTCGTCAAGGCGCAAGCCGCGCGCTCGACATCCGCCGAACGACCGACGATGCGAAAGCCGCGGCCCGCGCCGGCCAAGGCTGCCCCCGTGCCGCAGACGACCCCGCCGCGACCGGCGCCGCGCCCCTTCATGCAGAAGGCGGCTCCCGCCCAACCAACGGCATTGCCGCCGGATCGGGCGGCAGAGAGCCTGACCAAGATCGAGCGCGCCGCCGATGCCGGGCGCCTGACCGAGGTTCATGCGGCTGCCGAGCGCCATATCGCCGAATTCGGCCCGTCCCCGGATGCGTTCTACTGGCTGGGCCTCGCCCATGACGCGGCCGACGCGGCGGAGGACGCGATGCGGAACTACCGCAAGGCGCTCTATCTCGCTCCGGACCATCAGCGCGCGCTGGCCCAGCTCAGGCTGCTCCAGCAGCGCCTCGGCGACCATAGCGGCGCCAAGGCGCTGGCCGACCGACTCGACCGGCTGGCGAAGCGGAGCGGCACCTGATGTCCGCTGATCCCCATCCGACCATCGGCGAGATCGATGAGTGCTGGCGCGAGATCGGCGTCAGCGGCGACCGCTCCTGCCCGGAGCTGAACGAGCATCTCCACTGCCGCAACTGCCCAACCCATGCGCAGATCGCCCGCAAGCTGCTCGACCGTCCCTTGCCGCCAGGCTATCGCGACGACTGGACGCAGCATTTCGCAGGACGGGACGAGACGGCTCCGGAAGGCGAGGAGATCGACAGCGTCCTGATCTTCCGCATCGGCGACGAGTGGCTCGGCCTGCCCACGGCGATCTGCCGCGAGATCGCCGAGCCGCGCCCGGTCCATTCCCTGCCCCATCGCCGCAGCGAGGCCGTCCGCGGCATCGTCAATGTCCGCGGCGAATTGCTGATCTGCATCTCGCTCCCGGCACTGCTTGGCATCGGCACCATGTCCTCGGCTCGCGGCACCGAACGGATCGCCGTCTTTCCCCGCCTCGTCGTCACCGGCGAGGAAAACCGGCATGTCGCCTTCGAGGTCGACGAGGTCCATGGCCTCCATGCCTACCGGGCCCATGAGCGCATTGCCGTGCCCGCAACGGTTGGTCGCGCTGCGGCGAGTGTCGTCGCCACGATGATCGCGTGGAACGACCGCGCGGTGGGCTGCCTCGATGCCGGGCGCCTGCTTGCCCTGATCGACCGGAGCATCGCATGAGCGGCGAGGACCTCAGCGACTTCTCCATGCTCGATCTGTTCCGGGCGGAGCTTGCATCGCAGTCGCAGGCCTTCACGGCCGGCCTGCTGGCGCTGGAACGCGATCCGACCGCCGCCGTCCATCTCGAAGCCTGCATGCGCGCGGCCCATTCCTTGAAGGGCGCCGCCCGCATCATCGACCTCTCGCCGGCGGTTCAGGTCGCGCATGAGATGGAAGAGTGCCTCGTCGCCGCCCAGCACGGAAAAATCCGGCTGAGCCGAGCCCATATCGATACGCTCCTGCAAGGCATCGACCTCCTCGCTGCGATCGCCGCCGGAGCGGGCGAGCCGGAAGCCGAAACGAAGAAGCGGATCGAGGCTTTCGCGCAGAGCTTGCGCCGGGCTTCCGACGAAACGGACGCGCACTCGCTGGTTGCCGTTCCCGCCAGCAAAGAAACGGCTGCCGAAGCGCCGCCTGCCACCACTCCTGCTCCTCCGGAAACGCCCATACCGACGGCGGATGCCGCAACCGGCGAGCGCATGGTCCGGGTCACTGCCGACAGCCTGAACCGCCTGCTCGGCCTTGCCGGCGAGTCGCTGATGTCGGCGCGCCGGCTGCGTCCCTTCAATGACGGCTTGCTGCGGCTGCGGCGCGTCCAGGCCGAGCTCGCCAAGAGCTTCGAGGAGCTGCGCGCCGCGATGCCGGCCGACGCCGACGTCCGCACCGCACAGGCGCTGGCGGCCGCGCAGCTCAAGCTGGCCGAGGGCCAGGCGCTCCTGGCCCAGCGCCTCGACGAGATGGACACCGTCGACCGGCGCGCGACCGATCTCGCCAACCGGCTCTACGACGAGACGCTGGCCAGCCGGATGCGGCCCTTCGAGGACGGCGTCCGACATTTCCAGCGCAATGTCCGCGATATCGGCCGGGCGCTCGGAAAGACCGTGCGCCTCGATATCGTCGGGGGCGCGACCAGCATCGATCGCGACATCCTCGACCAGCTCGACGCTCCCCTCGGTCACCTCCTGCGCAACGCCGTGGACCACGGCATCGAGGCGCCCGAGCAGCGCCGCGCCGCCAGCAAGCCGGCCGAGGGGCTGGTGCGGCTGGAAGCCCGGCACAATGCCGGCCTGCTCCAGATCATCGTCTCGGACGATGGCGGCGGCATCGATCTCGAAGCGCTCAGGCAGGCGACGCTCGCACGCGGCCTCACCACAGCCGAGACGGTCTGGGACCTCAGCGACGAGGAATTGCTCGAATTCCTCTTCCTGCCCGGCTTCTCGATGAAGGCGACGGTCAGCGACATCTCGGGCCGCGGCGTCGGCCTCGATGCCGTGCAGGCCATGGTCCGGCAGGTGCGCGGCCAGGTCACCGTAACCTCCGAGCCCGGCATCGGCACGCGCTTCCAGCTCCAGCTTCCGCTGACGCTCTCGGTGATCCGTGCCCTCCTGGTGGAGATCGACGGCGAGCCCTATGCGCTGCCGCTGACCGCGATCGCGCGCGCCTTGCGACTGCCGCGCGACAGGATCGAACTGCTCGAAGGCCGCCCGCATTTCCGGATGGACGAGCGGCAGGTCGGCCTCGTCACCGCCCACGAGATCCTCGGGCGTGGCGAAGCGGCAGCCAGCGAGGCCGAATTACCGACGGTCGTTGTCGGCGAGGGCGACAATCTCTATGCGCTGGTGGTCGACCGTTTCCTCGGCGAGCGCGAGCTCGTAGTCAGGCCGCTCGATCCGCGCCTCGCCAAGGTCAAGGATGTCAGCGCCGCCGCCCTGATGGACGACGGCTCGCCGGTCCTGATCCTCGATGTCGAGGACCTGATCCGCTCGATGGAGAAGCTCGTGTCCGGCGGGCGCCTCAGGACGCTTGAACGCAGTGTGGCGCGCACAGGGCAGAAGCGGCGCAAGCGCGTCCTCGTCGTTGACGATTCGCTGACGGTGCGCGAGCTGGAGCGCAAGCTGCTTGACCATCACGGCTTCGAGGTCGAGGTCGCAGTCGACGGCATGGACGGCTGGAACGCGGTGCGCTCCGACCCATTCGATCTCGTCGTCACCGACGTCGACATGCCCCGCATGGACGGCATCGAGCTTGTTACCTTGATCAAGCGCGACCCCGGCCTGCGCAACCTGCCGGTGATGATCGTCTCCTACAAGGACCGCGAGGAGGATCGCCGCCGCGGACTCGATGCCGGTGCGGATTACTATTTGACCAAAGGGAGCTTCCACGACGAAACTTTGATCCATGCGGTCGTCGACCTGATCGGCGAGCCATGAATCAGGGCATGCGCTGTGGGGGCGTTTCATGAAAATCGGGCTGGTCAACGACCTGCCGATGGCGGTCGAACTGTTGCGACGCGTCATCGCTTCTACGGCGGAACACGAAGTGGCCTGGATCGCCATGAATGGCCGCGAGGCGGTCGAAGCCTGCCGGCGCGACCGGCCCGACCTGATCCTGATGGACCTGAACATGCCGGAGATGGACGGCGTCGAGGCCACCCGCCAGATTATGGCCGAGACGCCTTGCCCGATCCTGCTCGTCACCGCCAGCGTCGATGCCAATGTCTCCGGCGTCTACGACGCGATGGGCTACGGGGCGCTCGACGCAGTCGATATTCCCAGCGTCGGCCTCAGCGGCCATAGCTCGGCGCAGACAGCCGTGTTGCTGGCGCGCATCGCCACGATCGGCCGGCTCTCGCGCAGTGTGCCCCCGGCGCCCCTCAGCCAGCGCCGGCCGCCAGTTCCCGCGTCCCCCTCACAACGCCTGGTCGCCATCGGCGCCTCTGCCGGTGGTCCGGCAGCAGTGGCAGCCCTGCTCGGCGGATTGGCACCCGATTTCCCGGCCGCGATCATCCTGGTCCAGCATCTCGACGAGCAATTCGTGCCGGGATTCGCAAGCTGGCTCGGCCAGCATTGCCGCCTGCCCGTCCGGCCGGCTCGCGAAGGCGACAGACCGGAACGCGGCACCGTGCTGATCGCGGCGAGCCCCGATCATCTGGTTTTCAAGTCGGGCGGCGAGCTCGGCTATCAGGCCGAACCGCGCGACTATCCCTATCGCCCGTCGGTCGACGTGTTCTTCGAGAGCGTCGCCGAACGCTGGCAAGGAGACCCGGTCGGCGTCTTGCTGACGGGCATGGGGCGGGACGGCGCCCGCGGCCTGAAACTGCTGCGCGACAGGCAGTGTTTGACGATCGCGCAGGACAAGGCCACAAGCGCGGTTTACGGGATGCCCAAAGCCGCCGCCGCCATCGGCGCGGCCGCGGAAATTCTACCGCTGGCCGCGATCGCCCCCCGCCTGACCGAGGCCTGCGCTCCGTCGTCCTGATGAAGGTTGTCCATGACAGGCGAAACGAAATCCCCTCTGCCTGATGTCCCGCCGCCGGCCGACAGCTACCTCTCCATGGTCCTGCTGGTCGACGATCAGGTCATGGTCTGTGAGGCAGTCCGGCGCGCGCTCGCCCATCACGGCGACCTCGATTTCCATTACTGCACCGATCCGCTGGAGGCGATCGCGGTTGCCCAGCGCGTCAAGCCCACGGTGATCCTGCAGGACCTGGTCATGCCCGGCGTCGACGGGCTCGACCTCGTCCGGCAATACCGTAAGCATCCGGCGCTCCATGCCGTGCCCGTCATCGTGCTCTCCACCAAGGAGGATCCGGCGACCAAGAGCGAGGCGTTCCAGGCTGGCGCAAACGACTATCTCGTCAAGCTGCCGGACAAGATCGAATTGATCGCGCGGGTGCGCTACCACACCCGCGCCTATCTCGATCATCTCCAGCGCGATGAGGCCTATCGCGCGCTGCGCGAGAGCCAGCGCGAATTGATGCGCGCGAATCTCGAGCTGGAGCGGCTGACCCGGATCGACGGCCTGACCGGCCTCGGCAACCGCCGCTATTTCGACGAGTATCTCGGCGCTGAGTGGAAGCGTTGCCAGCGCACCAAGAGCCCGCTCTCGGTGCTGATGATCGATGTCGACCATTTCAAGCGCTATAACGACGCCTATGGCCATCTCGCCGGCGACGACGTGCTGAAGCAGATCGCGCATGTGATCCAGGAAGGCTCGACCCGCTCGACCGACCTCGCCGCCCGCTTCGGCGGCGAAGAGTTCGTGGTCATCCTGACCGGCGTGCCGCAGGAAGGCGCAAGCCATGTCGCCGAGCGGCTGGTGCAGGGCGTGCGCGACCTCAACATCGCTCATGGCGCCGACCGGGTGACGATCAGCGTCGGCGTGGCGACCGCCTGGCCGGATGCCGAGGGCGACCCTGCCCGGGTCGTCAATGCCGCCGACCTCGCCCTTTTCCGCGCAAAGAACGAGGGCCGCAACCGCCTGGTCTATGCGGAGCTGCCGCCCGATCGCTGAGGGGATCAGCTTCCGACATTCTGCGAACGCGGTCGCCCAAGCTTAACCAGAAATGACTTAACCTTGGGCGACGATCTTTCATCGCCTCAGTCGAAGCCTTAATCACCGGCGTGCCAATGCTGTGGCCCCGCATCGTTGATCGAGATGCCGATGTTTGCTGAGATGACCGACTTCGTCGGCAGGATCCTCGACAAGGTCTCGGCGACGAGCCTCGTCGCAACCGGGCTGTTGTTCCTGACGGCGCTCGTCAGCGCGCTCGTCGCCTATCTCAGGACGACGAAGGAGCGCAGCTTCCGCGAGTTCTTCGATTTCGTGTTCCCCCACGAGATCATCATGCATCCTTCGGCGAAGGCGGACCTGCTGTTCTGGGTCACCCGCAAGGCGATCATGCCCTTCCTGATGCTGCCGGCGGGGATCACCTTCGTCGTCGCGGTCGGCTATGCGACCAACCGGTTGCTGGCGACGCTCTTCCACATCGATCCGCCCCTGATCCCCGGCCCGGCCGGTCCGCTCACCACGGTGATCTTCACCGTGACGATGCTGCTCGCCTACGACATTTCCTATTACCTGTACCATGTCGCGCAACACCGCTTCCCGATCCTGTGGGAGCTGCACAAGGTCCATCATTCCGCCGAGGTCATGGTCGGCATCACCAAAGACCGCGTCCATCCGCTGGACGAACTGATGAACCGCGCCTGGGACGGCGTCATCCCCGGCATCTGCTTCGGTATCTGGTCGCTGGTCTCGCTCAACCTCGTCGAGCTCACCGTCTTCGGCATCAATGTCTACGTGATGCGCAACATCCTGATGATGGATTTCGTCAGGCACACGCATTTCAAGATCTCGTTCGGACGGCTCAACAACGTCGTGCTCTGCCCGCACTGGCACCAGTTGCACCACAGCGTCGACCCGCGTCACTACGACAAGAATTTCGGCCTGCTCTTCTCGTTTTGGGATCGCTTCTTCGGGACGCTCTGCGTGCCCAAGCCCGACGAGGACTTCAAGTTCGGGCTGATGGAGCGCAATGTCCGCGACTACCAGTCGCTTTCCGGCCTCTACCTGATGCCGCTGAAGCGGATGTGGCGCCAGATCAGGCTGCGCCTGCGCCCCCGCGCGGCACGCCAGACGGCCCAGGAGATCGAGGAAACCCAGTCGTGACCGGGCAGAAGCGGCTCGCCGCGGCGGCCGGCCGCGAACTGGAGATCGTCACCTCCTACCAGCGGCTCGCGGCACTCGCGCCGGCTTGGGACGACCTGTGGCGGCGCGCCGACGGGCTCGTGTTCCAAAGCCATGCCTGGATCGATGCCTGGTGGCGCACAGCGACGCGCCGCGACGATCGCGACCTGCTGATCGGGCTGGTCTGGAACGGCGCCGCGCTCGAAGCGATCCTGCCCTTCGCCACGATCCGCCGCCGCGGCGTCACCGTGCTGGAATGGGCCGCCAAGGAGCATAGCGACTACGGCGACGCCCTGCTCGCGCCTGACCGGAACCGCGATGCCGTCACCGCCCTGTGGTGGGAGATCGCCGCCGCCGGCGGCTTCGACATGCTCTACCTCAACCGCCTGCTGCCGGATGCGGCGATCCGGGGCATCATCGCGCCCGACGTCGCGAGCGGCCGCTTGCGCCCCAATCATCGCAGCGAGATCAGCTATCGCGTCGCCGGCCCCTGGCGGCGCGGCCCGGACTGGTTCGAGGAGCAATCGAAGAAGACCCGGCAGAACTACCGACGCGGCCGGAAATTCATGGAGGAAGCCGGCGAACTCCGCTTCCGCCTGATGGGGCCGGACGAGCCGCTGGAGCCGGTGCTCATCCGCGTCGCCGTCCTCAAGCGCAAATGGCTGGAGCGGCATGGTCGCGCCTCCGACCTGTTCGACGAAGGCGCGCCTGCGCTCGCCGCGCTGGTCGACGTCATGGCCCGGCTCGGCATCCTGCATGTCTTCGTGCTGGAACTGGCCGGCACGGTCGTGGCGGTCTCGATCAATGTCGTCCAGCGCCGCCGGATGATGGCCTTCATCACCACCTACGACCCGGAATTCGAGCGCGCCTCGCCCGGCATGGTCCTGATGATGGACTATATCCAGTGGTCGATCGACCAGGGGCTGGAGATGGTCGACTTCATGTGCGGCGGCGAGGATTTCAAGCGGCGCTTCGCCACGGAATCCGCGACGCTGGAATCGGTGACGGGCGCGCGCACGCTGGTCGGCCGGCTGGCGATGCTCGCCGACAGCGCCGGCCACGCTATCAGGAACTGGCGCTCGCGCCCGGCGGCTGCCGGCGCGCCAGGGGATTCCGCCGAACCATCGCCGAGCCATCGATGAACTCGAACCCGCCGGCGCCGTTCAGGCTGTGCAGGCGCCGGCCTGGCCAGAGCGGCCCTCCCGCCTCCAGGATGGTCTCGACCTCCTGCGCGAAACCCGTGTCGTCGAGTTGGGTCACGCGGGCGATGCCGAGCGCCTTGCCGTAACCCTGGCGGCAATCCTGCACCGGGCGCAGCAACTGCCCATCGCGCAGCGCCATCCGCCCCGCAGGCCGTGCCGAGGCGATGTCGATCAGTACGGGATTGCGCGGATGCGGCGTCCACGGTCCACGGAAATCCGGCGCCGACCACAGGTGCAGCGCGTCCGAGAATGAGCCGCCGCCGTCGCGCACCGTCGCGAACAGCCACCACTTGCCATCCTGCTCGATGAGGCTGGCGTCGCTCGCGACCACCCCCTCGATCAGGGTCGCCTCCTTCACCCAGCCCCCCGGAAAAGCGGTGGCGCGGAAGAGATCGACCCGCGCCGCGCTGCAGCTTTCCGGGATCATCCAGACCTCGCCGTCGCGGGCGAAGACGAACGGATAGGACAGGTGGCCCGGCTGCTCGAACACGGGCTCGGGCCGGCCGAGCGGCCCGTCCGGCCCGAACGCGACCGCCGAGATGATGCCCTTGCCCGTCGCATGGACGAAATCCTCGACGAAGAGCGTGACCCGGCCCTCGTGCAGGATCGGAAAGGGGTCGGCATAGAAGCGGGTGCCGTCATCCGGCAGATCTGTCCAGCCGCTATCCGGATGCCGCTGCAGGCTGAACAGGTCTGGCCCGTCGAGCTTGCGCCAGCCGACCCGCCAATGCGGCGCGTGGAAGCAGGTCCGGTAGACCAGCTCGATCGCCTTCCCGATCCCGGCCTTGACGACCGTCTTCGCGATGCCGGCCGGCGCGGCGGGCGGTGTCGCCGGCCCCGTCTCGGTCACAGGCAGCGCCGGAACGCGCAACCGTCCGCCGGCCATGGCCGCGACGACCAGCGTCACAATCCGGCTGAGGATATCATCCAGCTTCGCCAGGAAGATGCGGCCGTTTTCGGAGCCCGGCCGGCCCGCGGCGACGACATCGCCGCCTTCCTTGAGTTCGACGAGCGGAATTCCGCCGCCCAGCAGCGCGGCGACCAAGGCATCTTCTCCCGCCTTGCCGTCGAAATGCAGGCTCCAGCGCCGCCCGGCTTCCGCCGCGCTCCCGTCTCCGAGGTCGAGAACCAGATCGGCAGGGCCGGCCTGCCGGCCGATCGGAACGGCCGCATCGCCGGGCTCGGCCACGGCGAACAGGCTGTCGGGGCGCAAGCCATGGAGCAGGCCCTCGACGCGAAACAGAGGGCCGAGCCCGCTCCGGTCGACGGGAGCGTTCTCAGGCAGGCACAGCGACAGGTCGAGGCCCGGAAGGCTCCGCAGGCGATCGATCAGCAGCAGATGCCATCGCCGCAACGGCGAAGCACCGATAGTCAACCTCAGTCGCATGCCCCATCCCACGCGGCCGCGCGCACCAGGCGGCCCGCGAGCGAAGGGCAGCCTGCCATGCCGGGATTTCGATTTCGTTAGCCCTGCCGGTGCTGGGGCGCGGGGGCAGAGCGGGGCTTGTTAAGGACTCGATGCCATTGTCCCCGGCGGTATCGCGACCGGGAAAAGCCGCGATGCCGGCGTTGTTGCGTTGGTAGAGTTGAGGAATGGCCAGCCTGGCTGCGACCGATCATCGGCAGGAGGAAGCGGTGCAGCCGGCTCCTCGGGAGGCTTATCGCCGGCGTCAGGATGGCGCTGTCGAGATCTCCGAGCTCTGGCGCATCCTCTGGCACCGCCGTTTCATGATCCTGGGCATTGCCGGCGTGCTGGCGGGCCTGGCGCTGGCCTATGGCGTCCTGACCTCCCCGCTCTACACCGCATCCGCCCAGCTCCTGATCGATCCGCGCGACCGCAATGTCGTCAGCAACGACGTCAACCCGAGCTCCGTCTCGCCGGATGGCGGGCTGGCGCAGGTCGAGAGCCAGGCCAGCGTCATCCAGTCGACCAGCGTGCTGATGCGCGCCATTCGCGCGAGCAAGCTCGCCGAGGACAGCGAGTTCAACGGCCAGGGCCTGCTCTCGCGCCTGCTCGGCCGGGTCGCGGCCGATCCGCCGAACGCCGATGGCAGCCTGACGCCGGCTGAGGCGCGCGCACTTGCCAATCTGCGCCGCAAATTCTCGGTCCGGCGCGCCGACAAGGTCTTCGTCGTCGATGTCGTGGTGACGACGAAGGAGCCGGAGAAATCCGCCAGGCTCGCCAATGCCATCGCCGAAGCCTATCTCGCCGACCAGGCCGATGCCCGCAGCAAGGCGGCGAACGAGGCCTCCGACGCGCTGACCGCCCGGCTCGACGAACAGCGCAAGCGTGTCGAGAAGGCCGAGAATGCCGTCGAGCGCTACCGCGCCCAGAACAATCTCGTCGCGTCGTCCGGCCGCCTGATCAGCGACCAGCAGCTCGGCGAGATCAGCAACCAATTGTCCGCCGCACAGGCCCGCACGGCCGCGCTCAAGTCGCAGGTCGAGCAGATCGCCCAGCAGCGTCGTGGCGGCAGCCTTGCCGGCAACTCGACCGAGGCGATCCAGTCGCCGGTCGTCGCCAAATTGCGCGAGCAGGAGGCGACGCTGGTCCAGCGTGAGGCCGACCTGCAGAGCCAGCTCGGCCCGCGCCATCCCTCGATCGGCGCGGCGCAGAGCCAACTCGTCCAGATCCGCCGGATGATCGCAACCGAGATCGCCCGCGTCGAACAGTCCGTGCGCACCGATTACGAGCGCGCGCAAGGCAACGAGAAGCTGCTCGCCGGCAAGCTGGAGGCCCTGACGCGGCAGACGCAAGGCGCCGACCAGGCCTCGGTGCGCCTGCGCGATCTCCAGCGCGATCTGGAGGCTGCCCGCACCGTCTATGCCAACTTCCTGCTGCGCGCGCAGGAAACCCGCGAGCAGGCCAATCTCGACACCACCAATGCCCGCATCATCAGCCGGGCGCAGCCGCCGCAGCAGGCGAGCTGGCCGCCGACCCTGCCGCTTGTCGCAGCGGCCGGAATGCTGGGGCTGGGTCTCGGTGCGGGCTTCGCGCTGATCCGCGAATATGCCGCCCCCCACCTGATCTCCCGCGCCCAGGCCGAGGCGCTCATCGGCGCGCCGGTCATCGCCGTGCTGCGGCCGGGGAAGCCCGCCGCGAAGCGGCACTGGCGCCTGCGCAAGACACCGCCTGCCCCGGCGGAGACCGATGGCGAGGCCGGGCTTGCACTGCTCAGGCTGTTCAATACATCGGAAACGACAGCCACCGCAGCGCACAGCCTGCTCCTGACCTCGGTCGAAAGCGACGCCGCCGATCGCGAGCGCGTGACCGACCAGCTCGCGGAAGCCGCCGTCCAGCAGGGCGAGCGCGTCCTGCTGATCGACGCCGATCTCGAGAAGGCACCGGAGGATTCAGGCCCCGGCCTGATGGACCTGCTGCGCGGCGAAAGCAGCCTGGAGGCGGCCATCCATTTCGGCGCCAGCAGGGATGTCGCGATGATGTCCGGTGGGCGCCGCAAGGCGCCGCCGCAGAAGAATATCGGCCGGACCTTCGCCACGCGGATGCTGGCCGATGCAGGCCGGCATTTCGACCTCGTGGTGATGGATGGCGGCGCGCTCGGCCGCAATGTCAGGATCGCTCCGCTCGTCGGTATGGCCGAGGAGATCGTGCTGGTCGCACGCCTCTACGGCACGCGCCAGCAGGACATCGTCCAGGCCATGGAGGCTGCGCGCATCATGGGCCGCTCCATCACGGCCACCATCCTCGTCGACTCCGGCGGGCGCGGCTAGAGCATTTTCAAGCGAAGTGGACACCGGTTCGCGTGAAGAAAATGCAGCAAAATCTCCTCGTACACGCCGCCGGGCTGCGGGCGGCACCCGGCTGGGCCCGGCTCGATGGGATCAGCCGCATCGGCCTCGTCGCCACGGTGCTCGTGCTGTTCTGCATCTCCGGCGGCATGCTCTGGCTCGTCGGCTACAATTACGACGGCCTCGCCGGCTCGGCCGCGACCAAGATCCATCCCTCGACCTACATGGTCGTGCTGTTCTTCTGCTGGAGCGTGCTCGCCAGCGGCGATCCGGTCAGCCGCGCCATCCACCTCGCCAGCGCCCGTCCGGCGACGCTCCTGATGCTGGTCGTCACCATCGCCGTCATTATCGTCACCATCCTGCGCGGCGGCGCCGGCATCGGCGGCATGGTCGACACCTATGTCGCCGCCTGCCTGCTGGTCTTCCTGCTCGCCGATGCCGACGACGAGACCATGGCGACGCTGACCACGATCCTGCATGTCGTGATGACGGCGAACGCTCTGCTCGCGCTCGCCGAATTCGCCACCCAGATCCGCCTCTTCCCCTATCGCTTCGACGGCATCGCCTTCGAGACCGACACGCGCTCCGCCGCGCTGCATGGTCACCCACTGGCCAATGCCATGATCACCGCTTGCTATCTGATGGCGCTGATCAGCGGCTCCCGCCCGCTCTCGCCGGCCGTCCGCGGCACGCTGATCGCCTTGCAGAGCGCAGCCCTCGTCGTCTTCGGTGGCCGGACGGCGCTGCTGGTCTCACTGGCGCTCGGCGTCTGCTACGGTGTCGCCATGCTGTTTTCCTCGCTGCGCGGCGGGCGCGTCTCGCTGATCGGCGCCGCGATCGCCTGCCTGCTGGCGGCCCTGCTGCCGGTCGCGATCGGCGGGTTGGCGACCGTCGGCTTCTTCGACGACGTCGCGACGCGCTTCGTCTCCGACGGCGGCAGCGCCAATGCGCGCAAGGAGATGCTCGACCTGCTCGGCATGTTCTCGCTGGGCGATCTCGTCTTCGGTCCGGACAACGACCTCGTCGACACGCTCAGGCGCGTCAACGGCCTGGAATGGGGCATCGAGAATCCCTTCATTCGCATGACGCTCTATCAGGGCGCGATCGTCACCGCGCTGGTGACCGTGGCCTTCGGCCTGTTCATGTACGAGCTCGCGCGGATCGGGCGGGCGGGCGGCGTCTGGCTGCCGATGCTCGTCTGGATCATCCTCCTGAACGGCTCGGAGAGCATCGCGACGAAGACGAACCTGCCCGCCAAGTTCGCGATCGTGGTGCTCTGCCTGTATCGCCCGGAGCGCCAAACCAGGGCAGAACCGCTCAACCCGGCATCTTCAGCCCGAGCGCCTCGATCATGGCCGGGTCGAGCTGCCGGCTGACATCGTCGACCAGCAGCCCCAGGCTGTCGAACAGGTTCCAGAACGCCCAGGGAAAACCGAGTGCCTCGGCGCTCGCTCGAACATCGTTGACATAGCGCGCGCGGTCGGCGGGGGCGGATGCCGCAATGCCCGCCCCCGTCCGGACTGCGCCGAATTCGCCCATCAGGACGCGGCCGGGCGCGACGCCTTCGCGCTGAGCCCAGGCACGAATCTGGCGCAGATAGCCCTCGATGAAGGGGCGGCCCGGCCGGGCGTCGAAATACTCCTTCAGCACCCGCTCGGTCTCCCGATAGGTCGCGGCGCCGCTCCCCGAAGCCGGTTGGCCGAGCTCCGCCATCCGGGTACGGACGGCAGCGAGCGTCGCCTCCAGCGTGCCGCGCGAAGCCGGCCAGGGCACGGCGTTGAGCGCGGGATAGAACGGCTCGCTCATCCATTTCGCGCCCTGATGCGAGAACAGGTAGGGCTCGTAGAAGTGGAAGGTGAAGAGCAGCGGCTCGAAGGCGGCGAGCGCGCTCGCCTTCAGCGGTTCCAGCCCGGCGATCATGCTGCCGCAAGCCCCCGTCGCGACCAGGGTGAGATCGGGAGCGGCGCTGCGAGCGGCCGCAAGCATGCGCCGCTGGATCCGGTCCCATTCGGCGGCGCCGCACGCCTGGAACGGCTCGTTGACGGGTTCGAGCGCGACACGGTCCGGCCCCAGCCGCACCAGCCGCCCAGCCAGTTCCGCAATCAATGCGAGATAGGCCAAGAAATCCGGCGCCGCCTCGCTGCCGAAGAGACGGGCCGGCGTCCAGTGATGCGTCGCCGCGTTGGCGTGGAGATTGAGGACGACGGCGAAATCCTGGCCGAGCGCCAGCGCAACCGCCCCCATGACCTGGTCCAGCAGGATCGCCCGCTCGCGCGGCGCAGCGGCCAGGATCGGCCCGGGATCGACGGGGATGCGCACGAAATCGAAACCTGCCCGGCGCAATTGCGCGAGATCGCGCGCCGTCGGAACAGGACGATCGAGCTGGAAGGGCGGCCAATCGTAATCGGTGCGCGGCGCCGGAAATTCCCGCGTCAGCGAGAACCACGGCCACAGATTGATCCCGCGCCGAAGAGCGAGCGGCTGCGCGGCCTGCGCCGGCCTCGCGCCGATGAGCGTTGCCCCGACGCCTCCCGCCAGGACGGCCCGGCGGCTGAAGCTCATCCGGAGCTCTTGTCGGCCAGCTTGACGGCCATCGGTTCGGGCGCGGCAGCGGCACCGTCCATCAAGGCCAGCGCCTCGCGTTCATAGTGTTCCAGCACCGCCTGCCACTTGAACTTTTCCTGCGCCCGCGACAGCGCCGCCTTCTTCAGGCGCCCGGCAAGGATGTCATCGGCGATCAGCCTGTCGATCGCCTCGGAGCAGCTGGCCTCGTCGTTGAAGAACAGCCCGGCCTCCCCGGCGGTCCAGCGGTTATAGGGATTGTCATGCGCGATGACCGGGTTGCCCGCCCAGAGCGCCTCGACCAGCGACGGATTGGTGCCGCCGACCGTATGGCCATGCAGATAGGCACGCGCATGAAAGCGCAGGGCCTGCACGACGCCGGGATCATAGATCGCGCCGGGCGTCAGCACCTCTGGCCCTGCCGCGGCCATGACCTCGCGGTGATACGCGATCTTGTCCGAGAACGTGCCGAGGACCACGAGCTTCATGCCGCGCGGCTTGCGTGAGAACGCCTCGACCAGCGTCAGAATCGAATTGTCGGGTTCGATCCGGGCGATCGACACGAGATAGCGGCCGCTTTCGAGGCCGAGCCTCGCGAGAGGGGCCGTCGGTGCCGACGAGATCGGCACTCCGCCATAGGGAATCATCGCGGTGGCCGAGCGCGGACGCCGGGTCGCCAGGTGATCGGCGATGACGGGATGGTCGGCCACCAGCCGGTTGGACGACCAGGCCGCGATCCATTCGTTGAGCCAGAACCAGGCGCGAACCGGAAAGGACCATTTCGGCCGGCGCCATTCGATGCCGTCCATATTGGTCAGGATCTTGCGCCCCGCCAAACGCAGATAGGGCAGGAAGACCGCCCCGTTATAGCCCAGCACGAGGCTCACCGCCTCGCGGCGCGCCGCATCCCGCACGCAATGCCAGTCGAATTCGAGCGTCGCCTGTGGCCCGTCCGATGCGACCTGCGTCCGGATCAGCTCGATGCCACGCCACATCTCGCTGCGAAACCGCTGCGTGACCGCGGGGACCTCGTCCTGGCAATAGACGCCGACGCACCAGCCGCGCTCCACGAGAAAGAGCGCCAGCTTCTCGGCAAAGGTTTCGAAACCGCCATGCGCTGCGGGAATCCCACGTGTTCCGAGGATCAGCAGGGTGGGAGGGGTGTCCATCTTGATCTGTCCAAACCGACCCGCACGGAGGCGCAGGCAAAGCGTCGCACTTTCATTATGCCTTGAATTTCCGTGATTTATCCTCCTTTCATCCGGAATGGTTAGGACGGGCTTTCTCGAATTCCGGACATGTCCGGAACGGACCGCCGCGGCCTCGAACGGAATTGGATCGTGACGCTCCGCATTGCCTGCATACATCAAGGGTACGAACTCTACGGCTCGGACCGCAGCTTCGCCGAAAGCGTCGCGGCGCTGCGCCAGGCCTATCCGTCGGCCGAGATCGAAGTCGTGCTGCCGCGCGACGGGCCGATCCGCCGGCTGCTCGAAGGCAATGCCAGCCGCATCGTGATCGAGCCGCTCTGGGTGCTCCGCCGCAAGGACCTGCCGCGGCTGGTCGCGACCGCACCGATCGCCCTGCCCCGCGCCGTGCTGCGGGCCGCCCGGCGGCTCAGGCGCTGCGACCTCGTCTACATCAACACCTCGGTCATCGTGGACCATGTGCTGGCCGCCCGTTTCTTTCCGGGCAAGGCGCTCCAGCACATCCACGAAATCCCGGAAGGCGCGACCCGCACGCTGCTGCGGCGGCTGATCCTCTGGGGCCGTGCCCGCTTGATCTTCAACTCCCGCGCCACGCGCGAGGCCTTCGAGCCCCCACCCGGCCTTCCCTCCGACGTCATCTATAACGGCGTCGCCGGCCCCGCCGACTGGGCACCGACCGATTATGACGGCAAGCGCTCATTACGCGTGCTGATGCTCGGCCGGATCAATCGTATCAAGGGCCAGGAAGTCCTGCTCGCGGCGCTGGCGTCCCTGCCCTCGGAAATCCGCGACCGGATCGAGACCCGAATCGTCGGCAGCGCCTTCGAGGATCCCGGCCTCGAAATTGCCTTGCGCGAAGCCGTGACAAGCGCCGGCCTCGCCTCCCATGTCAGCGTCGAGGCCTTCCTCGACGATCCGACCCCGCTCTATCGCTGGGCGGATGTCGTCACCGTGCCGTCGCGCCGGCCGGAATCGCTCGGCCGGGTCGCGATCGAGGCGATGGCCTTCGGCCGCCCGCCACTCGCCTCGGCCATCGGCGGCTTGCGCGAGGTCGTCGCCGACGGCGTTACCGGACGCCTGCTGCCGCCGGGTGACGCCGAGGCATTGGCCCAGGCGCTCGCCGAGATCGTCGGCAACCCAGGCATGCTTGCGTCGATGGCGCAGGCCGGCCGTGAGCGCTTCAACGCCCTGTTCAGCGAACAGGCCGTGGCACAAGCCATCGCCGCCGTCGCCGACGACATGCTGCGCCAGAGTCCGGGCCGCCGGCGATGAACCTCCAGGCCATCCGCCAGATCATCCTGCGGCTCGTCGTCATGGTCGGCGGCGAGGCGATGCAGAGCGCCTTCCATCTCGGCCTCAACATCGCATTGCTGCATTCGGTCTCGGCGCGCGATTACGGCATCTTCGCCCTGGTGATGGTCGTCGGCGGCCTCGGCCTGACCTATATCCGTGCGCTCACCGCCCTGCCTGCCAGCATCGCGATTGCCCAGAGCCGCGGCTCCGGCGCGGCCGGCGCCTACGAGGTCAGCTTCGGTTCGGCCGCGATGCTGCTGTCGCTGCTGCTCGGCATCGTCGTCACCGGCGTCCTCGGCGTCTGGCTCGACGAGGGTGCGCCGTTCGGCGGCGCCTTCGTCGGCCTGTGGGCGATGCGGGCCCATGTCCGCACGGTCTTCTTCGCCCGCAACCGCCAGATTCTCGTGAGTATCAGCGACCTCACCTTCACGTTCAGCGGTGCTGCAGGAACGGCCTGGGTGATCTGGGACGGCACCCATATCCTCCAGCATACTTTCGCGGTGATGATGGCGGCCAATGCGCTCGGCATCGCGGTGATGCTGGTCCTCGGGCGGCGCAACACCACGCGGCTGAGCCTCGGCCGGCATGTCTGGCGGCGCTACCGCAAGCTCTGGCGCGATCTGAAATGGTCGGTGCTGAGCGTGACGATCACCAACCTGCAGGGGCAGGGCATGGCATTGATGGTCGCGGCCATGGCCGGTCCTGCGGCCTATGCCCCGATCGCGGCGGCTCTGGTCAATTTCGTGCCGCTGCGCATCGTCTCCACCGCCTTCGCCAACATGATGCATCCTGAGCTCTCAAAGCTCATGGCGCATCGGGACTTCGCCAAGGTCGGGCAAAGGCTGCGGCGCTGGCCCCTGCCGCTCGCCTGCCTCGGCATTCTCTATGGCATCGTCGTCCTGATCGCCCTGCCCTTCATCGAGCCCGACAGCCTCGAAGGCACGCGCTTCTTCAAGATTTCCGTCCTGGCCTGGGTGATGAGCAGCCTGCCGATGCTCTATGTCATGCCGCGCATCTGGCTGGAGATCGCGCAGGACTACCGCTCCATCGCCATTCTCTCGGCCATCGCCGCCGCGGCCGGCCTGCTGCTCGTCTTCGTGCTGCTGCTGACCGTCTCGCCGTCCTGGGCCCTGCTCGGCGGCGCGCTCTCGGAGGTCATCGTGCTCGTCGGCTCCTGGGCGATCGTCCGGCCACGACAGCGCGCAGCCGAGCAAACCGCCAGCCGGCGCTGACGCGCCGATGGCAAGCATAGGCAATATCTATTTGCCTGCGCCGCCCCTCGCCTGAAATCCTGAGCTGGACGGTTCACCCGCAATCGCGGGCGAGCCCATCGCTTCATTGCCCGCAGCAGCTCCCGCCCGACCCGGCGGAGAGGAGACCGTCATGCCCAGCCTCGACACGGCCCGTATCGACATCGAGCGCTTCTGGACCACGATCGAGCGCTCGGCCGAGATCGGCCCGGGCCGGCCGGGCGGTCTCTCGCGCCTTGCCCTGTCCGATGCCGACAAGGAGGTGCGCGACACCTTCGTCGGCTGGTGCCGCGAGGCCGGACTCACCGTCCGCGTCGACGGCATCGGCAATATCTTCGCCCGCCGCCCCGGCACCGATGACAGCCTGCCGCCGGTGGTGATGGGCAGCCATCTCGACACGCAGATCAATGGCGGCCGCTTCGACGGCATCGCCGGCGTGCTCGGCGGGCTCGAAGTCTGCCGCACGCTCGACGCGCTCGGCCACCGCACGCGCCGGCCGATCGAGATCGTCAACTGGACCAACGAGGAAGGCGCGCGCTTCTCGCCCCCGATGGTCGGCTCCGGCTGCTTCGTCGGCGCCTATACGCTCGACTTCGCGCAGGGGCGCACCGACGAGGACGGCCGCACGATCGGGCAGGAGCTGGAGCGGATCGGCTATCGCGGCGAGATGGAAGCCGTGCCGCACGCTTTCGACGCCTATGTCGAGTTCCATATCGAGCAGGGCTATTACCTCGACCGCGACGGCATGCAGGTCGGCGTCGTCACCGGCGGCTTCCCCAGCACCGGCATGCTCGTCGAGTTCAAGGGTGAGACCGCCCATACCGGCCCCTGGCCGATGGAGCGCCGCCGCAACGCCCTTCTGGCCGGTGCCCGCCTGCTGGTCGAGACCGACGAGATCGGCTGGGCCTATGCCGCCGGCGGCGGCAAGGCGACGGCCGCGCGCCTCGCCGCCTGGCCGAACAAGCCGGGCATCCTCTCCGACTGGGCGCAGGCCGTCTGCGACGTCCGCCATCCCGATCCGGAAACCTCCGAGGTCATGGCCGAGCGCGTTCGCCGCGCCGTCGGCGAATCCGCCGCCCGCGCCGGCTGCACCGCCGAAATCCTCGATGTCTGGAAATGGGGCGGCAAGATCTTCGCGCAGGAATTGATCGACAGCGTGCGCCAGACCTCGCTGGCGCTGGGCTACCGCACGCAGGACATCCTCAGCCAGGCCGGCCACGACGCCTATTTCGTCGCACGCCATGCCCCGACGACGATGATCTTCGCGCCCTGCAAAGGCGGCATCACCCATAACAATGCCGAGCTTTGCACGAAGGAAGACCTCGAACCCGGCCTCAACGTGCTGCTTCACACGGTCATGGCGCGGGCGGATCGCTGAGCAGAGCCTCAGTGGTCTCGGCCACCGGCTCCTCCTCGGTCGCGCTGAGCCGCTGCTCGAAAAGCCGCAGGAAGGCCTCTTCCGCAGCGCTGAGCTGCATGGCCGGGTTGGAGATGAAATAGAGGTCGGCGCCGAGCAAATCCTCGGGCCGCGCCAAATTCCACAAGCTCCGGCTCTCCAGCGCCTCGGCCACGGAGGCCAGCGGCAGGATGCCGATGCCGAGCCCGGCCGCGATCATCCGGGTGACTTCTTCGAGATTGGGACTGGAGCCGACGACCCGGCTGCCGAGCCCCGCCCCTTCCCTGACCGAGACCATCGGCTCCAGCGCGCCGTCTTGCCCGCAGGCGAGCGCGACGAAGGGCTCGTCGCGCAGTTCTGCCAGCGGCACGTCCGAGAGCCCGAAGAGCGGATGTCCCCGCCCGCACAGGATGCCGAATTCCTCGCGCAGCAGCGGTCGGCAATCGAGCCCCGCCAAAGGCTTTGCCAGCAGGCAGAAACCGAAGGGGCTGAGCTTCTGCGAGACCGCGCGGACGATGTCCTGGCTGTTGGCGACGTCGATCCGCACGCTGACGCCGGGATGCTTGCGGTTGAGCAGCGTCAGCGTCCGATCGAGCGGCGGCAGCACGACATGGGTGACGACGAGCAGCCGCACGAGGCCCGTCAGGTCGTCATGATCCTCCGAGAGCCTATCGCCGATGCGCGCGACGCTGCGATAGATGTCGACGCATTCCTTGTAGAGCAGCTCGCCGCGCTTGGTCAGGACGAAGCGGCGGCTGTCGCGCTGGATGAGCTGGCCGCCGAGTGTCTCCTCCAGGCGTTGAAGGGCCGCGCTGACCGTCGGCTGGCGCACGAGCAAACGGTCGGCCGCCCGCGTGATGCTGCGCTCCTCGACGATGACGAGGAAGCTGTGCAGCAGGTTCCAGTTGAGATGGTGCAGCTTCGGCTTCGTTCCGCTCAAGCGCGTGTCTCTCCTCCGTGGCGGTCTCTGCCCTTATGCAAACCCGCTGCCGTGGCAAGCCTATGCTTAGCATAGGAACTGTCTATTGGACCCGGTTTCGCGGCTTCCGTAGGTTCGGCAGAATGGACATTCTCCAGCGTAAGGGCGACCATGACAGCGACCGGATCATCGGCCGAAGCCTCGATCGCACAGCGCGCCGCGCTCTTCCGCGAGATCGAGACCGCGACGCTCGGCCATATCCTGACCGAGGGTTTCATGGTCCCGGCGATCCAATGTGTCATCGAGGGACCGCGCGTCTGTGGGCCGGCTCTCACCGTCAGCGTTCCGCCCGATGACGGCGCGGTGCTCTCCTGCGCCCTGACGCAGGCGAAGCCCGGCGACATCCTCGTCATCGACCGCCAGGGCGACGAGCGCCATGCCTGCTGGGGCGCGGTGATGACCGCCGCCGCGCAGGCCGCCGGCATCGTCGGCGTCGTCATCGACGGCTTCGTCACCGATGTCGCGGCGATCCGCGCCTCCGGCCTGCCGGTCTGGTGCCGCGGCCGCTCGCCGCTGACGACCAAGCTGCTCGGCAAGGGCGGCACGATCGGCGATGCCGTCAACTGCGGTAGCGCGACGGTGCGCCCCGGCGACCTCGTCCTCGCCGACGAGAACGGTGTCTGCGTCATCGATCCGGCCGAAGCCGAGGCACTAGCCCGGACCTGCGCCGCCATGCAGGCGGCCGAGCCCGGCATCATCGAGCGGGTCCGCGAGGGCGAACGCATCGACGAGATCAATGGCGCGCGGAAACTCTGGGAAAAGCAGCGTGGCTCCGAGAGCCGCTAACAGACTCCGGCCGCAAAATCGCCCATAGAGGCGCGCTCCGGCCGGATGGATCATCCAGAAAACACAGGGGAACACACCGATGAAAATCTTGGGAACGACCGCGCTGGCCGGCGCGCTTCTGGCCGCCTCCTTCGCGCTGGCACCGGCTCCGGCCCTAGCCGGCAAGGCTGACGATACGCTCAACGCCGCCTTCGCGCTCGAGCCGGAAGCGCTGGACACCTACAAGATCGCCGGCCGCGAAGGCCTGATCCTCGCCCGCCACATCTATGACGGCCTGCTCTACAAGGACCTCGATACCGGCGAGATCAAGCCGGCGCTCGCCAAGGCTTGGCGCTTCGTCGATCCCATGACGATGGAATTCGACCTGCGCGAAGGCGTGACCTTCCATAACGGCGCCAAGTTCACCGCCGACGACGTGGTCTACACGCTGACCACGGTGCTCGACCCGGCCTATGGCACGCGCTTCCGCATTGCCGTGGACTGGATCGACAAGGTCGAGAAGGTCTCGGACTTCCAGGTCCGCATCAAGATGGCCAAGCCCTTCGCCGGCGCGGTCGAGATGCTCGCCGATGCCCTGCCGATCTATCCGGCCGCCTATTTCAAGGAGGTCGGCTCCGCCGGCATGGCGGCCAAGCCCGTCGGCACCGGCCCCTACAAGCTCACCGAGATGACGCCCGGCATCCGCTACGCCTTCGAGCGCTTCGACGGCCACTATGCCGGCAGCCCCAAGGGCAAGCCCGCGATCGGCAAGATCGTGGTGCGCACCATTCCCGAGCTCAACACCCAGTTCGCCGAGCTGATGGCCGGCAAGCTGGACTGGACCTGGCGCATCCCGCCGGACCAGGCCGCGCGCCTCGCCAGCCGCGTGCAGATCGTCAACGGCCCGATCATGCGCATCTCGTATGTCGGCATGACCGTGACCGGGAAGGGCAAGGACTACCCGACCAAGAACCTGAAGGTCCGGCAGGCGATCAACCACGCCGTCAACCGCGAGGCCATCGTCAAGGCCTTCGCCGGCGGCGCCTCTCAGGTCCTGAACTCCGCCTGCAATCCCAAGCAGTTCGGCTGCGCGCAGGACGTCACGAAATACGCCTATGACCCCGCCAAGGCCAAGGCGCTGCTGACCGAGGCCGGCTTCGCCAACGGCGTCGATATCGAGATGGTCTTCGCCGCCATGCCGCGCCCGGTCGCCGAGGCGATCGCCAGCGATCTCGGCAAGGTCGGCATCCGCGTCACCCTCAACGAGCAGCAATATGCCGCCGGCGTGCAGAAATGGCGCGCGGGCGAACTGCCCACCTTCTTTACCAACTGGGGCAGCTACGGCACCGGTGACGTCGCCTTCATCATCTCCAACTTCTTCGGCGGCGGCGCCGACGACCTCGTCCAGGACAAGGAAGTCATGGAGCTGGTCAACGCGGCCGACACCTCGCAGGACCGCGCCCTGCGCGAGGCGAACTACGCCAAGGCGCTGAAGAAGATCGCCGATCAGGCCTATTGGCTGCCGATGTACGATTTCAACATCAATTACGGCCTGTCCAAGGACCTGACCTTCAAGCCCCATCCGGACGAGTTCGCCCGCTGGTGGCTGTCGAGCTGGAAGTAACGGCTTCGCTCCCGTCGCCGCGCCGCTTCCAGTCGATCGCTGGTAGCGGCGCCATCCCTGCCAGGCAGGCCGACCCGCTATCCCCGGAGCCGTCATGCTGCCCTTTCTCGCGCGCCGCCTGATCGTCGCCGCCCTCGTGGCGCTCGCCGTCTCGGCCGTCGCCTTCGGATTGATGTTCGTCTCCGGCGACCCCGCCGTCGTCCTCGCCGGACAGGCCGGCCGGGCGCAGGATGTCGAACTGATCCGCCACGCATATGGCCTCGACCGGCCGATCCCGCTGCAGTTCCTGAGCTGGATCGGCAATGCCTTCACCGGCAATTTCGGCACGAGCCTGTATTTCAACCTGCCGGTGGCACCGATCATCACGGAGCGGCTCTCCGTCACGCTCGTGCTCGGCTCGGCCGCCTTCCTGCTCGCGCTCGTCGTCGCCGTGCCTCTCGGCATCCTCGCCTCGCTCAAGCCCGGCGGCACGCTCGACCGGATCGCGCTGATGCTTGCCGTGCTCGGCCAGGCGATCCCGAGCTTCTGGCTCGGCCTGATCCTGATCGTGATCTTCGGCGTCTGGTACGGGCTCGTGCCGATCTCCGGCACCGAGAGCTGGCAGGGCTATATCCTCCCGGTCGTCGTGCTCAGCTACTATGCCATGCCCGCTTTGATGCGGCTGACGCGCGCCGGCATGATCGACGTGCTCACCGCCGACTATATCCGCACCGCCCGCGCCAAGGGCGCCTCGCAGCCGCGCGTCCTGCTGGTCCATGCCTTGCGCAACGCCGTGCTGCCGCTGGTCTCGCTCGCCGCCGTGCAATTCGGCCTGATGCTCTCGGGCTCGATCGTCATCGAGAGCGTCTTCGCCATCAACGGGCTCGGCCGCCTCGCCTGGGAATCGCTGCTGCGCAGCGACCTTCCCGTCGTGCAGGCGATCATCCTGATCCTCTCGCTGATCTACGTCACGCTGACGACCGTGGCCGACCTGATCAATGCCTGGCTCGATCCCCGCCTGAGGAGCGCCTGATGTCGATCGCCGACAGCCCCGCCATCCGCCGGCGCAAGCTCTTCAAGGGCCTGAGTGCCAGCAGCGCCATCCGCATCGGCGGGGGCCTACTCGCCGTCATCGTCTTCGTCGCGCTCTTCGCGCCCTGGCTGTCGAGCCATGATCCGATCGCGCAGGACCTCGGCAAGCGCATGATCCCGCCCTTCTGGTATCCGGGCTCGGACCCCACCCACTGGCTCGGCACCGACCATCTCGGCCGCGACTATCTCGCCCGTCTGCTTTATGGCGCGCGCGTCTCGCTGCTGATCGGCCTCGGCGTCACACTCTGCGCCGGGTTCATCGGCACGATGCTCGGTCTCGCCGCCGGCTATTTCGGCGGCCGTGTCGACATGCTGATCAGCTTCATCGTGACGACGCGGCTCTCGCTGCCGATCGTGCTGGTCGCGCTTGCGGCGGTGGCGCTCGGCGGCGCCTCCCTCAAGACGCTCGCGATCGTGCTGAGCCTCCTGCTCTGGGACCGTTTCGCCGTTGTGGTACGTGCAGCGGCTCAAAGCCTGCGCAGCCGCGAATTCGTGCAGGCGACCCAGTCCTTCGGCGCCTCGCATCTCTACATCATGCTGCACGGCATCCTGCCGAACCTGCGCAACACGCTGATCGTGGTCGCGACGCTGGAGATCGCCAACGTCATCCTGCTGGAGGCCGCGCTTTCCTTCCTTGGCCTCGGAGCCCAGCCGCCGACGCCCTCCTGGGGCCTGATGATCGCCGAAGGGCGCGAGCACATCCTGTTCGATCCCTGGCTGATCGCCTTGCCGGGCGCCGGGCTCTGCCTGCTGATCCTGGCGGTCAACCTGCTCGGCGACGGCGTCCGCGATGCGCTCGACGAGCGGCGCTGAGCGCGTTCAGCCCAACGCCTTCACCATGTTGCGGGCGATGACGATCTGCTGAATCTGCGAGGTGCCCTCGTAGATCCGGAACAGGCGCGCATCCCGGTAGAAGCGCTCGATGCCGTGATCGGCGATATAGCCGGCCCCGCCATGGATCTGCACGGCGCGGTCGACCACCCGGCCGACCATCTCGCTGGCGAAGAGCTTGCAGCAGGCCGCATCGGTCGCGACATCCTCACCACGATCCTTGGCGCGCCCCGTCTCCAGCACCATGCAGCGCGCCGCATAGGCCTCCGTCCGGCTGTCGGCGAGCATCGCCTGCACCAGCTGGAACTCGGCGATCGGCTGGCCGAACTGCTTGCGCTCCACGGCATAGCGCAGGCTGTCGTCGATCACGCGCTCGGCCATCGCGACGCAGACCGCCGAGATGTGCAGGCGTCCGCGATCGAGCACCTTCATCGCCGTGCGGAAGCCCTGTCCCTCGCGCCCGCCGAGCAGCGCATCGCTCGGCACGCGGCAATCCTCGAAGATCACGTCAGATGTATGCGAGCCGCTCTGGCCCATCTTCCTGTCGATAGGCCCGAGCGAGAGCCCCGGCGTGCCCGCTTCGACGAGGAAAGCCGAAACGCCCTTGGCGCCGGGCTGCGACTGATCGGTGCGCGCGAACACCGTGAACAGCCCGGCATGCGGGGCATTGGTGATGAAGCGCTTGGTGCCGTTGAGGACATAGCCGCCCTCGATCTTTCGGGCCGAAGTCTTCAGCGAAGCGGCATCCGACCCGGCTTCCGGCTCCGTCAGCGCGAAGGAGCTTATCAATTCGCCCGAGGCCAGTCGCGGCAGGTAGCGCCGTTTCTGCTCCTCGCTGCCGTCCATGATCAGCCCTTGCGAGCCAATGCCGTTATTGGTCCCGATCAGCGAGCGGAAAGCTGGCGAGGTCCGGCCCAGCTCGAAAGCGACCCGGACCTCCTCCTCCATCGTCAGGCCGAGGCCGCCGTATTCCTCCGGGATCGACAGGCCGAACAGGCCCATACCCGCGATCTCCCGGCGGATCTCAGGCGGAATGCGATCCTCCTGCGCGACCTGATGCTCCAGGGGCCGCAGGCGCTCGCGGACGAAGCGCGCCACGCTCTCCAGCAACCCCTGCATCGTCTCGCTGTCCAAGGCCATCGCCGTCTCCCTCGCCTGCCCTCGCCGGGCGCCTCCGGCTTCCTTGACAAGGCGGAGCAGTTAAATACCTTCCAGCCGGTAAGTAAATATCGGGAACGCGAGGCGGGCGGCGATGGGCGCGGTACTGGACGGCATCAAGGTCCTCGATCTCACCCGCGTCCTCGCCGGCCCCTGGGCGACCATGACGCTGGGCGATCTCGGCGCAGAAATCTGGAAGATCGAGCAGCCCGGCGCCGGCGACGACACGCGCGGCTGGATGCCGCCCTCGGTCGAGGGCATCTCGACCTATTATCTCGGCGCCAACCGCAACAAGAAAAGCCTCGCCATCGACATGGGCACCCCGGAAGGCCGCGAGATCATCGTCGCGCTCGCCCAGAAGGCCGATATCCTCGTCGAGAACTTCCGGCCGGCCTCGCTGCGCAAGTTCAAGCTGACCTATAAAGACCTCAAGGCGATCAATCCGCGCCTGATCGTCTGCTCGATCTCCGGCTATGGCCGCGGCCACGCGCAGGAGGAGCGGCCCGGCTACGACTTCATCATCCAGGCCGAATCCGGTTTCATGGCGATCACCGGCGAGCGTGAAGGCGAGCCGATGCGGCTGGGCGTCGCCTTCATCGATCTCGTCACCGGCATGAACGCGGTGCAGGCCGTGCTCGCAGCCCTCTACATGCGCGAGCGCACCGGCGAGGGACAATCGCTCGATATCGGCCTCAACGACAGCGCCCTGTTCCTCCTCGCGAACGTCGCCTCGGGCTATCTCAACACCGGCAAGGAGCACGGCCGCTACGGCAACGCCCATCCCAGCATCGCGCCCTATCAGATCTTCGCCTGCGCTGACGGCCGGATCGCCATCGCCGTCGGAACCGACGAGCAATTCCGCCGCTTCTGTCGGGTGATCGGTCTGCCCCAGCTTTCGGGTGATCCGCGTTATACGACCAATCGGAAGCGCACCGAGCATCGCAACACGCTTCTTCCCCTGCTCGAACAGCATTTCGCCGGCCTGAACCTGACCAAAGTGCTCGCCGAGCTGCGTGCGGCCGGCGTCCCGGCCGGCGATGTCCGCAGCGTCGGGCAAGCTCTGAGCAGCGACATCGCCGAGCTGCGCCAGAGCGTCGTTTCCGTGCCTGCGCCGACGATCGGCACCTTCCGCTCGGTCCGCAGCCCCTTGCGCATGTCGGCGAGCCCGACAAAAGAGCCAACGCCGCCGCCCGCGGTCGGAGAGCATACCGACGTGGTGCTGGCCGGGCATCTCGGCCTTCAGCCGGAGCAGATCGAGCGCCTGCGCTCCTCCGGCGCGATCGGCTGAGACGCCATGGCACCGCCCGGCAACACCGAAACGAAACCGAAGCGCCAGGGCCGTCCGCCGACGATCGCGAATGCGCGCGACCGCATCCTCGACGATGCCGCCCGCCTCTTCGCCCACGACGGCTATGACGGAACCTCGCTCGGCGATCTCGCGGCCTCTGTCGGCGTCACCAAGGCCGCGATCTACCACTACTTCCCCAACAAGAAGGAAATCTACGAGGCGATCATCGTGCGCACGCTGGAGGGGCTGCGCCATCACGTCTCGCAAGCCACGGCCGAAACATCCGACCCGGAAGAGGCACTGGCCGGTTTCATGACCGCCCATGCCGATTTCTTCGAGGATCACTATGACGGCTTCCTCACCATGCTCGTCGGCTATGGCGGCATGGAGAATGTCGTGATGATCGCGGAGGCGCAGAAGCTGCGGGACGAGCATGAGCAAGCCCTGAGGCGGATCATCGCCGGCGGCATCGCCAAGGGGGCCTTCCGGCCGATCGATATCGATGTCACCAGCCGCGCGGTGCTCTCGATGCTCAACTGGATGGTGCGCTGGTTCAAGCCGGGCAAGGGCCGCCGCGCTGCGTCCTTCGCCCAGGATTATTGCGACCTGATGCTCGGCGGTCTGCGCGGTTGACCGCCGGCAGCCACGCTTTGATGAAGGCATGCGTAACTGGACCAGATAAAACACTAATAACTGGATATTCCGATCGGTCCAGATCGGTGGCATGAGGCCTCTGACAGAAGGATCTTGCGCATGTACACCCCACCGGCCTTCCGCGACGAAGACAGGGACAGTCTGCTGGCCACCATCCGGGCCGCGCGGCTCGCCACCTTCATCACCGCCACATCGGAGGGACCTCTGGCGACACCGCTGCCGCTCCTCATCGACGCGAGCGAAGGCGAGCATGGGGTGCTCTATGGGCACCTAGCCAAGGCGAATTCGCAATGGCGCATTCCGACCATCGGCAACGCCCTCGCCATCTTCGCGGGGCCGGACGCCTATGTGACGCCGAGCTGGTATGCGCTGAAGCAGGAGACGGGCAAGGTCGTGCCGACCTGGAACTATGTGACCGTCCATGCTTCCGGCCCGGTCGAGTTTTTCGACGACCCCGCCCGGCTGCTCGATGTCGTGACGCGCCTGACCAATCTGCACGAAGGCGAAAGAACTGCGCCCTGGGCTGTTTCCGATGCGCCAGCGGAATTCATCCAGGCGCAATTGCGCGGCATCGTCGGCCTGCGCATGCCGATCGCGACACTCGAAGGCAAGCGCAAGCTCAGCCAGAACCGTAACCCCGCCGACCGCGCCGGCGTAGCGGCGGGCCTCGCGGAGAGCGAGCGGCCCACGGACCGTCACGTCGCGACCTTGATCCCTTCATAGGGGGCAGGTCGCGCCGGCCTAGATCTCCGTGCCTCCGTCGGACGCAAAATCGCGATCCAGCTCCTTGTTTGAGCACCGGATTCCTCCGAAAAATGGAATCCACTTTCGGTCGGATGCGCTAGGTCGCCCGCTTGGCGACGATGGTCAGCTCGCCGTCGTCGTCGAGCGAAGCCATCACCACGTCGCGCGATGTAAATCCCTTCGTGGCGAGGGCCGATTTCAGCTTCGGCTCGTTCTCGATCGTGGCCTGGATCTGCTGAAGCTGCCCGGCCGGCTGCGCCTTCGACTGCTGCGTCACCTGCTCCTGGGTCGCGGCCGGCAAGGCGTCCATGTCGACCACGCTGATCGACTTGATCGTCCCAGCCTTGTGGTCGCCGGAGGGCGTAGATTGAGCCCGCGGTGTCGGGCTACCCGGCGCTTCCGCCATGGCACTGCCCGAGACGAGCAACGCGGTACCGATGGCAATCATGGCCTTTCGCATGGAGTATTCTCCTGTGTTGGCGATCAATGGCCTATCGGACAGCCCAAATGCGGTCTCAGGCTGAAGCCGATCTGGTCATTTCGAGGTGATGTTGTGGCAAGGCCTGCCAGCCCCCCTTCTTGAGACCTGCCGAGGCTGCTGGAAAACCTCCCCTGCCTTGAGCGGCCGCGTCTCCGGAAAGCCAAGCGCCAGCTGGTCGAGGGCCTCCTGCAGGCGGGCCTGATCGACATCGCCGTCGCGCACGCCCTGCCGCTCCGCATGGTTCATCTCGATCGCGAGCGTGCCCTTGAGACGACGCAGGTTGATCGCGCGGTCGAGCTCGGCCCGTATCTCCATGACGGCGTCGCGTCAGCCGGGTCGTTTCGGAATGCCTCATCGAAGAGATCGCCGGCTGCCTGGCCTCCGTCCATGCGAAAACGCGCTAGGCCCCGGCGGCCTAGTCAGGCGCCGTTCTTGATCAATTCCCGCGCGATGATGGTGCGCTGGATCTGGTTGGTGCCTTCGTAGATCTGGGTAATCTTGGCGTCGCGATAGAGGCGCTCAACCTCGAAGCCGCGGATATAGCCGGAGCCGCCGAAGACCTGCACCGCATTGGCCGTCTGCGCCACCGCCATGTCGCTGGCGAAGCACTTGGCCATCGAGGAGGCCGAGGTCGCGGGCTTGCCGTGGTCGATCAGCAGCGCGGCGCGCTCGACGAGGGCACGCGCGGCGGCGATGTCCTTGGCCATGTCGGCCAACAGCCATTGCAGGCCCTGGTTGTCGAGGATCGGCTTGCCGAACTGGCGCCGGTCGCGGGCGTAACCAAGTGCCGCCTCCAGCCCCGCCTGTGCGATTCCGACCGCCAGCGAGGCGATGCCGACGCGGCCCTTCTCCAGCACGCTCATCATGATGTGGAAGCCGCGCCCCTTGGGGCCGAGCAGCGCTTCGCGCGGCACCGCGACGCCCTCGAAATTTAGCGCACCGACCTGGCTCGCGCGCTGGCCCATCTTGTGCTCCTTCGGCCCGCGCGAGACGCCCGGCGCATGCAGGTCGACCAGGAAGATGCTCATGCCGCGATGGCCGGCAGCGGGATCGGTCGAGGCCAGCACGAAGCCGAGATCGGCAACCGGCGCGTTGTGAATCCAGAGCTTGCCGCCGTCGATGACATAGCCCTCGGCGGTTTCGCGCGCGCTGGTGCGGACATTGGAGAGATCGGAGCCGGCCTCGGCTTCCGTCAGGCAATAGGCGACCCGCGTCTTGCCGGCGAGGATGTCGGGCAGGCGCCTGAGCTGTTCCGGCGTGCCGTAGCGGGTCAGCAGCGTCCCGATCAATTCGACGAGGCCGCACTGGTCGGCGACGGAAGAATAGCCGCGCGACAATTCCTCCATAACGATGGAGTAGGCGTAAGTGTCGAGCCCGGCGCCGCCATGCTCATCCGACACGGTGATGCCGAACAGGCCGAGCGTGCCCATCTGGCGGTAGATCTCGGCCGGAAAGACCTCATCGCGATCGAGATCGGCGGCTGCGGGCCTGACGACATCCTCGGCGAAGCGTCGGGCGGTCTCACGGATCTGGTCGTAGATCTCGGCATCGAGCAGCGGGGCATGCATGATCTGCCCTCCCCTCAGGCGATGCCGTTGAGGGCGCAGAGATGCGTCATCCGCCGCGCCGCCAGTTCGGGATCGATCAGCAACCCCGACTGGTCGGCGAGGCGGAAGAGATCGGCATAATGCAGGATACCGCGCGCCGACTCGGCACCGCCGACCATGCGGAAATGATTCTGGAAGCCGTTGAGCCAGGCGAGGAAGACGACGCCGCATTTGTAATGCTGCGTCGGCGCCTCGAAAAGCCGCCGCGAGAGCGCCACCGTCGGGTCGAGGATAGCGTGGAAACCGGCGCGATCCCCCTCCTCCAGCCTGGCGAAGGCCGCTGCGGCCGCCGGCGCGATCGGGTCGAAGATGCCGAGCAGGCCGTGCGAGAAGCCCTGTTCGTCGCCGCCGATCAGCTCCGCGTAGTTGAAGTCGTCGCCGGTATACATGACCACGCCCGCCGGCAGGCGGCGGCGCATCGTGATCTCCTTGGCGGCATCGAGCAGCGAGATCTTGATGCCGTCGATCTTGTCGGCGTGCTCGCCGATCAGGCTGAGCACCGTCTCCATCGCGGGCTCGAAATCGCGGCTGCCCCAGTAGCCGGCGAGCGCCGGATCGAACATCTCGCCGAGCCAGTGCAGGATCACCTTGCCGCGGCATTGGCGGATCAGGCGGCCATAGACGGAAAGATAATCGTCCGGCCCCTTGGCGACGCGGCAAAGCGCGCGGCTCGCCATCAGGATGATCTTGCCGCCATGCTCCTCGATATGGCCAATCTGCTCCTCATAGGCGCGGATCACGTCGTCGAGGCTGCGTGCATCCTGCGGGGCGAGCTGGTCGGTCCCGGCGCCGCAGGCGAGATCGGCGCCCGGCGTCGCCTTGGCCTCGGCGAGGACGCGGGTGATCAGCTCAGCCGCGTTCTGCCAGTCCAGCCCCATGCCGCGCTGGGAGGTGTCCATCGCCTCGGCGATCTTGAAGCCCAGGCCCCAGAGATGGTGGCGGAAGGCCAGCGTCGCGTCCCAGTCGACGGCCGGTTCGCGCCAGGGATTGATCAGCTTCAGTGGATCGGCGACGACATGGGCGGCAGCATAGACGGTGCGGATGCCGTTGGCCTTGGCCGTCTGTGGCAAAGGCGAAGGCGGCGCCAGCCTGTAGCGCTCGCTGCTGCCGTCCATGCGGGGCAGGCTGATCTCGACCATCGCTTCCTCCGGTGAATTTATTGGAACGTTCCAATTATGAAACGCCTTTCCAACCTTATACAGGCGCATAAAAAGCTTTGAAAGAGGGATATTGCGCATCAATCCATTCGCTGATAATGGAACGTTCCAAGAAAAGAACAGCGCCACGCGCATCAGGGACGAAACCATGCCGCAGCCGCAAGGCAGCAAGGGAAAGGTGACGATCATCGAGATCGCGGACGCCGCCGGCGTCTCGAAATCGACGGTCTCGCTCGTCCTCACCGGCCGCGGCGCGGTCAAGCCCGAGACCCGCCAGCACGTCCTGCACACGATGGACCGGCTCGGCTATGTCTATAATCGCGGCGCCGCCAATCTGCGCAATGCGCAATCCCGCATCGTCGGCCTCGTCCTCAACGACCTCTCCAACCCGTTCTTCGCGGAATTCGCCATCGGCGTGGAGAAGGTGCTGCAGATGGCAGGCTATGTCGCCTTCATGGCCAACACCGCCGAGAGCGTGGTGCGGCAGGAACAGGTGATGCGGATGATGCGTGAGCACGGCGCCGGCGGCATCATCCTCTGCCCGGCGCTGGATACGCGGCCCGAGCATCTCGACTGGGTCAGGGCTGCCGGCACCGCCCTGCTGGTAGCGATCCGTCGCCTGCCAGATGTGGCTGTGAGCCATGTCGCGCCGGAAAATCTAGCCGGGGCGAGCCGCATTACCCGCCACCTCATAAACCTCGGCCATGAGCGCATCGCCTTTCTCGGCGGCATGCATTCGATGGTCGTCCGGCAGGAGCGGCATGGCGGCTTCCTCGCGGCCATGGAATCGTCCGGCCGCAGCGTCGACCCGGCACTCAACATCGAGAGCATGCCGACGCGCGACGGCGGCTTCGGCGCGATGAGCGCAGTGCTCTCGCTCGCCGACCGGCCGACGGCGGTGGTCTGCTACAACGACGTCACCGCGATCGGCGCGATGCTGGCGGCGGCGCGGCACGGCCTCGTCGTCGGGCGCGACATCGCCATCGTCGGCTTCGACGACACCAGCGAGGCGCGCCATGTCTCGCCCGCGTTGACCACCGTCGCGGTCGATCCCGTGGGCCTGGGCGAGCGCGCCGCCGCCCTGCTGCTGAAACAGATCGCCGACCCCGCCGCCGAGCCCGAGAGCTTCATCGGCCCCGCCCATCTCGTCATCCGCGAATCCTGCGGCGCCTATCAGCGCGCGCTCGCCGCCGCCGGCTGAACCCTTTCCGAAGAGACAAGAGATCATGGCCTTCCCCCGCATCCTCTCCGCCGACGAAGCCGCTGCCCTGATCCCGGACGAGGCGATCGTCACGGTCTCCTCCTCCTCCGGCCTCGGCTGCCCGGACGCCGTGCTCGCGGCGATCGGCCGGCGCTTCGATGCATCAGGCCATCCGCGCAACCTGACCACGCTGCATCCGATCGCGGCTGGCGACATGTGGGGCGTCAAGGGCGTCGACCACATCGCCAAGCCCGGCCTGCTGGCGCGAATCATGGGCGGTTCCTACCCCTCGGGCCCGTCCTCGGCCGAGCCTCCCGCGATCTGGAAGATGGTCACCGGCAACGAGATCCCGGCCTACAACATCCCGAGCGGCATCCTGTTCGACATGCATCGCGAGGCCGCCGCCAAGCGGCCGGGCGTGCTGACCAAGATCGGCATGGACACCTTCGTCGACCCCAAGCACCAGGGCTGCGCGATGAACGCGCGCGCCATGGCCGAGCCGATCGTCAGCCGCGTGGAGTTCGACGGCGAGGACTGGCTCTATTTCCGCAGCATCGTGCCGAAGGTCGCGATCATCCGCGCCACCACGGCCGACGAGCGCGGCAATCTCTCCTACGAGCATGAGGGCGGGCTGCTCGGCCCACTCGATCAGGCGCTGGCGGTGCGCAACAATGGCGGCATCGTCATCGCGCAGGTAAAGCGCGTGGTCGAGGCCGGCAGCCTCAACACGCAAGCCGTCTTCGTCCCCGGCATCCTCGTCGATGCGATCGTGGTCGCGCCCGACCAGATGCAGACGACGCAGACCGTCTACGACCCCGCCATCTCCGGCGAGGTGCGCCGGCCGCTGTCCAGCTTCGAGACGCCAGCCTTCGACGTCGCCAAGGTGATCGCGCGTCGCGTGGCGCAAGAGCTTCGCTACGGCGACGCGGTCAATATCGGCTTCGGCATCTCGGCCAATGTCCCGCGTATCCTGATCGAGGAAGGCCAGCACGGCGCGGTCACCTGGGTGATCGAGCAAGGCGCCGTCGGCGGCGTGCCGCTGCTCGAATTCCAGTTCGGCTGCGCCTCCAATGCCGAGGCGATCGTCCCCTCCCCCTATCAGTTCACATACTTCCAGGGAGCGGGCTTCGACATGTCGCTGCTCTCCTTCCTGCAGATCGACCGGCAGGGCTGCGTCAACGTCTCGAAGCTCGGCGTACGCCCGCATGTCACCGCGGGCGCCGGCGGCTTCATCGACATCACCGCGCGGGCCAAGCGCATCGTCTTCTCCGGCTATTTCAGCGCCGCGGCCAAGCTCGCGATCGCCGATGGCAAGCTCGTCATCGAGAAGGAGGGCAAGGTGAAGAAGCTGGTCGAGGCGGTCGAGCACATCTCCTTCTCAGGCCCCCGCGCCATCGCCCAGGGCCAGGACATCACCTATGTCACCGAGCGCTGCGTGATGAAGCTGACGGCCGAGGGCATCGTCGTCACCGAGATCGCGCCCGGCGTCGATCTGGAGCGCGATATTCTCGCCCAGAGCGAGTTCCCGCTGCTGGTGCCGAAGCCGCCGAAGCTGATGGACGCCGCGCTCTTCGATGAAGCCCTGATCGGTCTCGAACTCCCCGCGAGGGCGGCATGAGCGATCCCGTCCGCCTCGAGATCGCCGCCGGCATCGCCACGATCACGCTCGCCCGGCCGGAAAAGCTCAACGCGCTCGACGACGTCATGGTCGGGCTGCTCGGCCGCTTCGCCGACGCGGTAGACGCCGACCGCTCTGTGCGCGCCGTCATCCTGACGGCCGAGGGCAAGGCCTTCTGCGCCGGCGGCGACATCGTCGCCTGGGGTGGGCTCTCACCCTTGGAAATGGGTCAGGGCTGGGTCCGCTCGGGCCATCGCGTCTTCGACAAGCTGGCGCGGATGAAGCCGCCGGTCATCGCCGCGATGAACGGCCACGCGCTCGGCGGCGGGCTCGAACTCGCTGTCACCGCCGATATCCGCATCTGCGAGGTCCAGGCCAAGATCGGCCTGCCCGAGACCGGGCTCGGCATGATCCCCGGCTGGTCGGGCACGCAGCGCCTCGTCAGGCGCCTCGGCGGGCAGGTCGCGCGCCGCCTCGCGCTCACCGGCGAGATCGTCACCGCCGAGCAGGCGCTTTCGCTCGGCATCGTCGATCAGGTCGTCGAGAAGGGCGGCGCGCTCGCGGCGGCGCAGGCCATGGCCGAGCGCATCTGCCAGCGCGGCCCGGTCGCCAATATCGTCGTCAAGCAGCTCATCAACGCTGCCGAGGACGAGGATACCGGCGCGATCATGGAGACACTGGCGAGCTCGCTCGTGTCCTATACGGACGACGTGAAGGAAGGCGTCGCAGCCTTCCAGGAAAAGCGCACGCCGACCTATCGGGGAGAGTGAGATGACACGTCCCGTTGCCCTCATCACCGGTGCAAGGCGCGGCATCGGCCGCGCCATCGGCATCGCCCTCGCCAAGGCCGGCCACGACATCGCCTTCACCGATATCGCCGAGGATGAGGCTGTCGCCGAAGCCACAAAGCTGTTCGAGGCAGCCGGCGCGAAGGCCCGCTTCTTCAAGCACGATGTCGCTGCGGTCGCGAGCCATCCCGGCCTCGTCGCCGCTGTGAGGGCCGCCTTCGGCCGGCTCGACCTCTTTGTCTCCAATGCCGGCATCGGCGCGCCCGTGCGTGGCGACATGCTGGAGATCACGGAGGAGAGCTTCGACCTTGTGATGGGCATCAACCTGCGCGGCGCTACCTTCCTGAGCCAGGAGGTCGCGAAGGCGATGCTGGCGGACAGGCCGGAGCGTCCGGGAATCGTCTTCATCACCTCGGCTTCGACGGAACTGGTCTCGATCGACCGGGCGCAATACTGCGTCTCCAAGCTCGGCCTCTCGATGTGGGCGAAGGCGCTGGCCGTCAGGCTCGCGCCGGAGGGAATCCCGGTCTTCGAAATCCGGCCGGGGGTGATCCGCACCGACATGACCGCGAAGGTCGCGGCCAAATACGATGCCCGCATCGCCGACGGGTTGATCCCCGCCGGGCGCTGGGGCGAAGGGGAGGATGTCGCCGCCGCGGTCGCCGCCCTGACCAGCGGGCAATTCGCCTATGCGACGGGAACAGTGATCAATGTCGATGGCGGCTTGCTGATTCCGCGATTGTAGCAAGACTGCACCGGCGACACCGAGAAGCTGGCGGCAAGCCGGCCGGATACTCAGGGAGGACAGGATCGATGAAGGCTGTCGAGCGGCGGAAGACCCGGAGGGGCCTGACCGCATGAGCTATGAATTCGATTTCGCCGATGTCTTCGCGGCCTGGCCCGAGCTGCTGCAGGGACTGCTCAACTCGCTCGTGCTCTCGGCGCTGGCGATGGCGATCGGCATGGTGGTCTCGGTCGCCGGCGCGCTCGGCAAGACCTCCGGGCCGAAATGGCTAGTCAGGATCATCGACGAATATATCGAGCTGATCCGCAACACGCCCTTCCTGATTCAGATCTTCATGATCTATTTCGGCCTGCCGTCGCTGGGCCTGAAATTCTCCTCCAATGGCGCAGCCCTGCTGGCCCTGGTCGTGAATGTCGGCGCCTATGGCATCGAGATCATCCGCGCCGGCATCGAGAGCATCCAGAAGGGCCAGATCGAGGCGGGCAAGTCGTTGGGCATGCGCCCCCTCCAGATCTTTCGCTACATCATCCTGAAACCGGCGATCCAGGCGATCTACCCCTCGCTGACCAGCCAATTCATCCTGCTGATGCTGAACACCAGCGTCTGTTCGGCGATAGCGGCAAGCGAACTGACCGCGGTGGCGGGCGACATCCAGTCGCGCACCTTCCGCAGTTTCGAGGTCTATTTCATCGTCACCTGCATGTATCTCGGCCTCTCCGTCTTCTTCTGGTCGGTCTTCGCCGGCATCGAGCGCGCCTTCCTGCGCAAGCCAACCCGGTGAGGTGACGACATGCGCACGCTCGGATCAGGCGACATCATCTACATCATCATGGCAGTGCGCTGGACGCTGCTGCTCTCGCTCGTCGCCTTCCTCGGCGGCGCGCTCGGCGGTGCGCTGGTCGCGCTCGCCCGCACCGGCGAATACAAGTGGCTCAGGGTCGCCTCGGCCGGCTACATCAAGGTCTTCCAGGGCACGCCGCTCCTGATGCAGCTTTTCCTCGCCTTCTTCGTGCCCGGCCTGTTCGGCTGGTCGGTCGATCCCTGGACGGCGGCCGCGCTCGGCCTCTCGCTCCATGCCAGCGCCTTCCTGGGCGAGATCTGGCGCGGCGCGCTCGAGGTCGTGCCGCGTGGGCAATGGGAGGCTGCGACCTCGCTCGGCCTGCGCTACTGGCCGAAGATGGTGCTCGTCCTCGCGCCGCAGGCGGTTCGCATCGCCATTCCCCCGACGATCGGCTTCCTCGTGCAGCTCATCAAGGGCACCTCGCTCGCCTCCATCATCGGTTTCGTCGAGCTGACGCGCGCCGCGCAGATCATCAACAACGCGACCTTCCGGCCCTTCACGATCTTCGCGCTCGTCGCGCTGATGTATTACGTCATCTGCCGGCCGCTCTCGGCCTACAGCAAGAGGATGGAGCAGAAGCTCCTCGTCGCCGCGCGCTAGGCGCGGCTGCGCAATACCAAGCCTACACCCCAGAGGAGAACGTCCATGTCGCTGTTTAAATCGATTTGCCGCCGCAGCCTCGGCGCGCTGGTCTTCGCCGGCCTCGCTGCCGCCGCACTCCACGCCGCCCCGGCCCAGGCCGCCACGCCCGACGAGATCAAGGCCCGCGGCAAGCTGATGGTCGGCGTGCTCACCGACTACCCGCCCTTCGGCGGCACCGACGCCAACCAGCAGCCGGCCGGCTACGATGCCGATGTCGCCGCGCTGATGGCCAAGTCGCTCGGCGTGAAGCTGGAGCTCGTGCCCGTCACCGGCCCCAACCGCATCCCCTACCTGCTGACCAACAAGGTCGACCTCCTGATCGCGACCTTCGGCATCACCCCGGAGCGCCAGAAGCAGGTGCTGTTCTCCAACCCCTACAGCACGCTGACGATCTATGTGCTGGCGCCCAAGAGCCTCAACATCAAGACGCCGGAAGACCTGAAGAACGTGACGATCAGCGTCGCGCGCGCCTCGACGCAGGACATCGCGCTCAGCGCCATCGTCCCGCAGGGCACGCCGCTCAAGCGCTTCGACGACGACGCCACCACCCTCCAGGCGCTGATCTCCGGCCAGGTCCAGGCGATGGGCGCGAGCAACACTATCCTCGCCCAGCTCAACAAGGACTATCCGCAGCTCAATATCGAGCCGAAGATTACGCTGAAGGAGCAGGCCAACGGCATGGCCTTCCGCAAGTCCGACACGGCGCTGGCCGAGTTCTCCAACAAGTTCATCGCCGAGATCGACGGCAATGGCGAGCTCTCGAAGATCAACCAGAAGTGGTTCGGCATTCCCCTGCCGAAGCTGCCGCCGATGCCTGTGTTCGAATCCGGAAAGTTCTGATCGTTCATGCGACCACGACGTCGTCCCCGATCTGATCCGGGACGACGTACGGACCGGCGCAACCGCGTCGGTTCCCATAACAGCGCAAGCGCCTGGTCCCGAGGCCGGGCGCTTCTTCCACCAGCCAGTCCAGAACGGTTGCCCAGATGGCCTCTATCGCCTCACCCGAAGCCGCGATCGGCGCTCCGATCATCGAGATGCGCAAGGTCGACAAGTTCTATGGCGACTTCCATGTCCTGCGCGATATCGACCTCACGGTCTCGCGCGGCGAGCGCATCGTCATCTGCGGCCCTTCGGGCTCGGGCAAGTCGACGCTGATCCGCTGCCTGAACCAGCTTGAAGAGCATCAGAAGGGCGAGATCGTCATCGACGGCACCACCGTCCACGCCAAGCTCAAGGGCATCGAGGACATCCGCCGCGAGATCGGCATGGTCTTCCAGAGCTTCAACCTGTTCCCACATCTCACCGCGCTGGAGAACTGCACGCTGGCGCCGATGAAGGTGCGCGGCACGCCGAAAGCCGAGGCCGAGGCCACTGCCCGCAAGATCCTGGAGCGCGTCCACATCCCCGAGCAGGCCCATAAATATCCGGTGCAGCTCTCGGGCGGGCAGCAGCAGCGCGTCGCGATCGCCCGCTCGCTGTGCATGAACCCGAAGATCATGCTGTTCGACGAGCCGACCTCGGCGCTCGACCCGGAGATGGTCAGCGAGGTCCTCGACACCATGGTCGAACTCGCCGACAGCGGCATGACCATGATCTGCGTCACCCACGAGATGGGCTTCGCCCGCAAGGTCGCCGACCGCGTGATCTTCATGGACGCCGGCGAGATCGTCGAGATGGCGCCGCCGGAGCAATTCTTCTCCGCCCCGCAGAGCGAGCGGACCCGTAAGTTCCTCGGTCAGATCCTGCACCACGCTTGACGCGCGTTCTGCAGGCCTCGCTGTGGTCGCCCGGCCGGAATGGCGTTAGCCTGCCCGCCACGGACAGCCCGCCCCAGTGAAAGCGTCGTCGTCTTGAACCTGAAATTCCTGGAAACCTTCGTCTGGGTCGCAAGGTTGCGGAATTTCTCGCTGGCCGCGGAGAAGCTCTGCACGACGCAAGCCGCCGTCTCCAACCGCATCGCGACGCTCGAACGCGAGTTGGGCGTGCGCCTGTTCGAGCGTGATCTGCGCACGGTGAGCCTGACGCCGCATGGCCAGCGGGCGCTGCCGCAGGCCGAGGCGATCATGCGGCAGGTGGGCGAGCTCGAACGCTCGGTCGCCGATGCCGGCCAGATGCGCGGCACGGTGAGGATCGGCGCCATCGACTCGATCGTCTACGCCTGGCTGCCGCGCCTGATCGAGCGCGTGAAGGTGAGCTATCCGAATGTCGCGATCGACCTCAACGTCGATACCAGCCTGAACCTCGCGCGCCAGATCCAGGACGGACAGGTCGATCTCGGCCTCATCATGGGGCCGGTCGTCGCGCCGCATATCCGCAATATCGAGCTCTGCGTCTTCGACTGTCTCTGGATCGCCGCGCCCGGGCTTGCGCTCAAGCCGGGGCGGCTCGCCATCGCCGATCTCGTCGACTACCCGATCTTCGCCTATTCGAAGGGCTCGCAGCCGCATCATTCCGTACTGCGGGCGATCGAGGTCGCGGATGTCGATGCCGAGGCCGTCCGCGTCTTCAACTCGAACTCTCTGGCCACCATCACGCGCCTGATCCGCGACGGCGTCGGCGTCGCCGTGCTGCCTCAGGTCGTGGTGCAGGAATTCCTCGACAATGGCGAACTGCACGTCCTCGACGTCGACGCGAAGCTGCCGGCGCTGCATTTCCACGCCGTCTACAACGACAATCCCGGCAATGCCCTGCCCGCGCTCATCGCCGGCATGGCCGCCGAAGTCGCAGCCTCCACGGCCCCGGCCCCGAGCCTGCGGCCGTCATAAGCAATTCTTGTCGAGCCGGACAAGAATTTCGCGTTTGCCGGCACCGTCCGGCTTTGGTCTCCTGCGTCTCGGCCGAAGGGTAGCAGGATGTCCGCCGCAGAGCGCCCTGCCCCGACATCCGGCCACAGGGAGAACGCCGGTGAAAGTCTCGCTCATCCAGATGAATTCGCAGGACGACAAGGCCGCGAACCTGAAGACCGCACGCGCCATGATCGAGAAGGTCATCGCCGAGGATAATCCCGATCTGATCGTGCTGCCGGAATACTACGCCTTCCTCGATGGCAGCCCGGCCGCGATGCGCGAGAGCGCCGAGACCTTCCCGAACGGCGAGAGCTATCGCCTGATGTCGGGCCTCGCCGAAAAGCACGGCGTCACCATCCATGCCGGCAGCGTCGCCGAGCGCGATGGCGACGATTATTTCAATGCCACCGTCGTGTTCGGGCCGGACGGCAAGGAAATCGCGCGCTACCGCAAGATCCATCTCTTCGACGTCGATGCGCCCGGCGGCGTCAGCTACCGCGAGTCCAACATGGTCTCGCGCGGCAAGGACATCGTCACCTACGAGGTCGGCGATGTGACCGTGGGCTGCGCGATCTGCTACGACATCCGCTTCCCCGAGCTGTTCCGCAAGCTGCGCGATGCCGGGGCCGACGTGATCGTGCTGCCCGCCGCCTTCACGCTGATGACCGGCAAGGACCATTGGGAATTGCTGGCGCGGGCCCGCGCCTGCGAGACGCAGACCTGGTTCCTCGCCACCGGTCAGACCGGCACCCATGCCCAGGGCAAGAACGCCTGCTACGGCCATTCGATGGTGATCAACCCCTGGGGCCACGTCACCGCCCAGGTCTCGGACGGCATCGGCAGCACCAGCGGCAAGCTCGACTTCGACTACACGGCCAAGGTCCGCGCCGCAGTGCCGGTCGCCAACCACCACGTCATCGCCTGATCCGGAAAGCCGCCCCCATGTTCATCGTCAACCCGATGCCAGCCCAGATTTCCGGCGAGCTCGTCTCCCTGCTGCAGCAATGCGAGGTCGCGACCATCGGCCATGTCCTGCATTCCGGCTTCGTCGATCGTGAGATCAGGGCGGTGCTGCCGACCAAGCGCATCGCCGGAACCGCCGTCACCATCCGCATCCCGCATGCGGATTCGACCGCGCTGCACTACCTCACCAAGCTGGTGCGCCCCGGCGATGTCGTCGTCATCGATCGCTGCGGCGACATCAAGCATGCCTGCTGGGGCGGCGTCGTTACCCATTCCATGAAGAACGCGGGCGTCGCGGCCGGCGTCATCGACGGTCCGGCGACTGATTTCTCCGAGATCGTCAAGACCGACATGCCGATCTGGTGCCGCGGCCCCTCCCCGATCACCACCAAGATCCTGGGCACCGAGGGCGCGATCAACGTGCCGGTCAGCGTCGGCGGACAGACCATCGAGCCGGGCGATGCGGTGCTCTGCGACGAGAGCGGCGTCGTGGTGCTCAAGGCGGCGACGGCGGAGGCCTATGCCCGCAAGGCGATCGAGATGCAGCAGCAGGAGCTCGTGCTGCTCGAGCGCTTGCGCAAGGGCGAGAAACTGCCCGACATTTCGGGCGCGACCGCGCTGGTGGAGGGCAAGCTCGCCAAGGCCTGAGCCTTGCATGGAACACGTCACAGAAGCGACCAGACCGAACGACGGGCGGCGAAGACCGCCTGCATAACCACAACAGAGGGGATCATCGCATGAATCTGTCGACCAAGCTCACCATCGCCGCCCTGCTCATGAGCGGCGTCTCCACGCAGGTGCTGGCGCAGCAGCAGACCGTCACCGTCATGGCCTATGCCGGCCTCTTCCAGGAGCGCTACACCAAGGCGGTGGTCGAGCCCTTCATGAAGGCCAATCCCGGCATCAAGGTCGAGTATTTCCCGATGCCGAACTCGGCCCAGATGCTCGGCACGCTGCGTGCCCAGAAGGCCGCGCCGCAGGCCGACGTCGTCATCATGGACGTCTCCGTCTCCAAGGCCGCGACCGACGAGAAGCTGTTCAACAAGATCGACGAGAAGGTCTCGAAGAACGTCGCCGATCTCTATCCGAACGCCCGCATCGCCGATGTCGACGGCGTTGCCGTGACCTTCGACAATCTCGTGATGCTCTATAACGGCGACGCGGTGAAGGACGCGCCGAAGAGCTGGATGGATCTCGCCAAGCCCGAGTACAAGGGCAAGGTCGCGATCCCCGGCATGCCCGATATCCAGGGCCTCTCGCTGGTCCTGATCATGGACAAGGCCCGCGGCGGTACGAATTATCTCCAGAACGTCGACAAGGGCATCGCCGCGCTCGGCGAGATCGCCCCCAGCGTCCAGACCTGGGAGCCGAAGCCGGAAGTCTATCCGGTGATCATCTCCGGCCAGGCGGTGATCGGCGCCGGCTGGAACGCCCGCGCGCAGGTCAATGCCGACACCTCCGGCGGCAAGCTCAAGACGGCGCTGCCGCAGGAAGGCAGCGTTTTCCAGATCAACACGATCAACTATGTCGCCAACGGCCCGGGCAAGGATGCCGGCGCCAAGTTCATCGACTACGCCCTCTCGCCGGAAGCCCAGAAGGCCTTCACGGAGAGCATGTTCTACGCCCCGACCAACGCCAAGGCGCAGATCTCGGAAGCGGCCATCGCCCGCACCGCGGTCAAGTCGATGGACAAGGTCATCCCGGTGGATTGGATCGCGCTCGCCAAGGTCCGCGACCCGATCATGGAGCAATGGCGCCGCAAGGTGATCCCGCTGAGCCGCTGAGGACGCGCGATCATGACCGACCAGAGCACGGCACCGGGCCAAGGTTTGAATGGCGCCGCGGGTGAAGGCTTCCTCTCCATCCGCGGGCTGACCAAGCGCTATGCCGGCTTCACGGCGGTCGACAATTTCGACCTCGAAGTGCCCAAGGGCGAGCTCGTCGCCTTCCTCGGTCCCTCCGGCTGCGGCAAGACGACCTCGCTCCGGATGATCGCCGGCCTCGTGCCGGCGACCGCGGGCCGCATCGTCGTCGGCGGGCAGGACCTCACCACGGTCGAGACGCATCGCCGCGACATGGGCCTCGTCTTCCAGAGCTATGCGCTGTTTCCGCATATGAGCATCGCCAGGAACGTCGCCTTCGGCCTGGAGATGCGGAAGGTGCCGAAGGACGAGATCACGCGCCGGGTCAAGGAAGCGATCGCGCTCGTGCATCTCACCGGCAAGGAGGAGCACAAGCCGGCGCAGCTCTCCGGCGGCCAGCAGCAGCGCGTCGCGCTCGCGCGTGCGCTGGTGATCCGCCCCTCGATCCTGCTGCTCGACGAGCCGCTCTCCAATCTCGACGCCAAGCTGCGCGACGAGATGCGCAACGAAATCCGCGACATCCAGAAGAGCCTCGGCATCACCGCGATCTTCGTGACCCATGACCAGGGCGAAGCCCTGACCATGTGCGACAAGGTCGTCGTGATGAACGAGGGCCGGCTGGAGCAGGTCGGCACGCCGGTCGATCTCTACGAGCGGCCGAAGACCGCCTTCGTCGCGAGCTTCGTCGGCCGCACCAACCGGCTGAAGGCCGTTGCGAAAGACGGCGCGGCAGAGTTCGCCGGCCAGCGCGTCCCCGCCGCAGGGCTTTCCGGCCCGGTCGAGGTGATGATCCGGCCGCACCGCATCGCTCTCTCGCCGGCGGCCAGCGGCGAAGGCATCGCCGGCACGATCGCGCGCGCGATCTTCTCCGGCGACATCCTGCAATACGATGTCGATGTCGGCGGCCAGATCGTCTCGGTCGAGCTCGCGACGCGCGGCGGCGAAACCGTGCTCGCGCCGGGCACGCAGGTCAGCCTGTCCTGGCGTCCGCAGGACATCTTCGTCTACGGGGCGGCGGCATGAGCGCGGCCACAGCCATCGCGCCCGCCCTGCCCCCGCGCCGCAGCAGGCTCGGGCTGATCGTCGCGCTGTTGGCGCCGATCGCGCTGATCAATGCGATCGGCTTCCTCGCGCCCGTCCTCAATCTCGCGCGCATGTCGTTCTATGAGGTCGAGCCGACCGGCGCGATGCGCGAGGTCTATACGCTCGCGACCTGGGCCAAGCTGGTCACGGACAGCTTCTATGCCGAGCTGATCGTCAACAGCGTCTCGGTGAGCCTCGGCATCACCCTGCTGACGCTGGTCTGCTCCTATCCGATCGCGCTCTACCTGCACCGGTCGAGCGGCACCTGGAAGACGATCCTGCTGGTGCTGGTGATCTCGCCGCTGCTGACCTCGGCTGTGGTGCGTACCTATGGCTGGATCGCGATCCTCTCCGATAGCGGCCTCGTCAACAATGCGCTGGGCGCGTTGGGCCTGCCGCCGCAGCGAATGATGTTCAACCTCACCGGCGTCACCATCGGCCTCACCGAGATCCTGATGCCCTACATGATCCTGGCGCTACTCGCCGGCTTCGGCCGGCTCGATCCGCGCATCGAGGAAGCGGCCTCCACGCTCGGCGCCCCACCCTTCACCATCTTCCGCCGCATCATCCTGCCGCTGACCGTGCCGGGCATCGCGCTCGGCTGCCTGCTCTGCTTCGTGCTGGCGGTTTCATCCTTCATCACGCCGAAGCTGCTCGGCGGCGGGCGCGTCTTCCTGCTCGCGACCGAAATCTACGACCAGGCGATCGTCACGCTGAACTGGCCGCTCGCCGCGACGCTCTCGATCCTCGTCCTCGTCATCTTCGGCGGCGCGCTTGTGCTCTACACCCGCGCCCTGCGCGCGATCCTGTGAGGGAGGCCGCTCATGGATGAACGTCCCGTCTCGCTCACCCTGAAGATCCTCGCGGGGGTGATGTTCGCCTTCCTGCTGGCGCCGCTCATCGTCGTCCTGCCGATTTCCTTCTCCGGCGATGCCTTCATGGCCTTCCCGCCGACGAGCTGGAGCGTGAAGTGGTATCCGGCGATCTTCGCCAATAGCAAGATGACGGCGGCCTTCTGGACGAGCCTCGTGCTGGCCACTGTGGTCACCACAATCAGCCTCGCGATCGCGCTGCCGGCCGCCTATGCGCTGGTCAGGCTGAAGCCCGCCGGCGCGGAGGTGCTGTCGAGCCTGTTCACCGCGCCGCTGCTGCTGCCGACCATCGTGCTTGGCCTCGCCATCCTGATCGTCTTCGCCAGGCTCGGCCTGCTCGCCACCTTCCCCGGCCTCGTCCTCGCGCATCTCGTGGTGACGCTGCCCTATGCGCTGCGCGTCCTCACCACGGCGCTGGCAACCTTGCCGATCGCGGTCGAGGAAGCCGCCTCCACGCTCGGCGCCTCGCCTTTCACCGTTTTCCGCCGCATCACCCTGCCGATGATGAAGTCGGGGCTGATCGGCACGACGGCGCTATGTTTCCTCGTCTCCTTCGACGAGGTCGTGCTCTCGATCTTCATGACCGGCCCACGCATCTCGACGCTGCCGGTCGCAATGTATCACCATGTCGAGCAGCAGGCGGACCCGCTCGTGGCGGCGCTCTCCGTGCTGCTCGTCGTCCTCAGCCTCGTCGTCGTGCTGGTGGTGGACCGCACCTCGGGCCTGGCCAAGACCTTCGTGAAATGACGCCCATGACGTTGCCCATGGCCGCCTGAGGCGCGCCAGCCCGACCGAACGCCGATCCTCCGACCAACCTGCCCCGCTCGCACAGCCTGCGAGCGGGAACCCTGGAGCTTTGCCCGTGGAGCCCGACATCCGCATCGCCGTCGATATCGGCGGCACCTTCACCGATATCGAGATCCTCGACGCCAATTCCGGCACGATCCACCAGATCAAGACGCCGAGCACGCCGGCCGATCCCTCGATCGGCCTGATCACCGGCATCCGGCAGGCGTCCGAGCGCTTCGGCTTCCCGCTTGCAGCCGTGCAATACCTGCTGCACGGCACGACGATCGCGACCAATGCCGTGCTGGAGCGCAAATTGCCGCTCGGTGCCGTCGTCACCACCGCCGGCTTCGAGGACGTGATGCAGATCGGCCGGCATGGCCGCACCGATGTCTACGCGATCACGCTCGCCCAGCCGCAGCCGCTGGTAGCGCGCCGCCTCTGCTTCGGCGTGACGGAGCGCGTCAACGCGGCCGGCGAGATCACCGTGCCGCTCGATGAGGGCGACCTCAGCCGCATCGCCAACGAGATCGCCAAGGCCGGCGTCAAATCCGTCGCCATCTGCCTGCTCCACGCCTATGCCAACCCGGCCCATGAGCGGCGGGCCGGCGCCATCCTCTCAGGCCTGCTGCCGGGCGTCGCGATTACGCTCGCTTCCGACATCTCGCCCGAGATCCGCGAATACGAGCGCATGTCGACGACCGCGCTCAACGCCATGCTGGTGCCAATCGTGCAGCGTTATACCGACCGGCTTGCTGGCCGCATGAAGGAGGAGCTGCCGGAGGCGCAGGTTTATCTCGTGCAGTCCAATGGCGGCGTCTCCGGTCTCGCCAAGGCCGGGCGCGAGCCGGCCAGGCTCCTGCTCTCAGGCCCGAGCGGCGGCGCGGCGGCGGCCAAGCGCCTCTCGGCCGAGCTCGACGAGCCCAACCTCGTCGCCGTCGACATGGGCGGAACCTCCTTCGACATCTCGGTCGTCCATGACGGCGCGGTCGCCATGGTCAACGAGGGCGAGGTCGATGGCCTGCCCGTGCGCCTGCCGATGATCGAGATGCGCACCATCGGCGCCGGCGGCGGCTCGATCGCATGGGTCGACGAGGGCGGGCGCCTGCGCATCGGCCCGCACTCGGCCGGCGCCGATCCAGGCCCGGCCTGCTACGGAAAGGGCGGCACGCAGCTCACCGTCACCGACGCCAATCTCCTGCTCGGCCGCCTCGACGGGGCGAGCTTCATGGGCGGCGCCATGCCGCTCGATCGCGAGGCCGCGCGCCGCGCTGCCGAGCCGATCGGCGCGAAGCTCGGCTTCACCGTCGACCAGGTCGCGGCCGGCGTGATCGACGTCGCCAATTCCGCGCTGGCGACGGCGACGCGCCTCTCGCTCTTCGAAAAGGGCATGGACCCCGAGGATTTCGCCCTGCTCTCCTTCGGCGGGGCCGGCGGCGTCCATGCCTGCGAGGTCGCGGAGGAGCTCGGCATCCGCCGCGTCGTCTTCCCCGCCCATGCCTCGACGCTCTCGGCCTGGGGCATCCTCTGGTCCGACATCGCGCATGATCTCAGCGCCACGCAGATCGGCCTGCTAACCGATCTCGCCCCCACGCTCGCCGAGACCTCGAAGCGGCTCGTCGCCGATGCCAGGGCGCTGCTCGCGGAAGACGGCGTGCCGGCCGCGGCGCAACGCTTCGAATGGGCGCTCGACCTGCGCTATGCCGGCCAGGCCTTCGACCTGCGCGTGGCGCTGGACGCCGCCGATTTCTCCCCGGCCGGCATCGCGAAGGCCATCGCCGCCTTCCATGCGCTCCACCGCCAGCGCTTCTCCTATGACGAGCCCACCGTGCCGGTCGAGATCGTGGCTTTGCGCCTCAAGGCGATCGGCGGCCTCGCCAAGCCGGTGCCTTCCCATGCCGAGATCGAGCATGCGCAGCATGCCGGCCGCAACCGCCCCGTCCATGGCCGCGGCGGCCCCGTCGCAACCCCGGTCTGGGACCGCGACGCGATCGGCCGCACCGAGGCCGTCGCCGGCCCCGCCATCGTCGAGGAACCCTACACCTCGATCTACCTGCCGGCCGGCTGGACGATCCTGACCCATCAATCGGGCGCGCTGATCGCCGACCGCACCGCCAGCCATTGAGGATGCCGACATGACCGCTTCTCACGGGCCCATCGACCCGATCCGCCTCGAAGTCATCCGCAACGCGCTTGTCGCCGCCTCCGAGGAGATGAGCATCACGATCTGGCGCACCAGCCGCTCGACCGTGGTACGCGAAATCCTCGATTTCTCGACCGCCGTCTTCGACGCTGAAGGCAACAACATCGCGCAATCCGCGCGCATTCCCGTCCATCTCAACTCGATGTCGGACTGCCTGCGCACGATCCTCGATCGCTTCATCCCGCTCGAGGAGTGGCAGGACGGCGATGTGATCGTCACCAACGACCCCTATTCCGGCGGCCAGCACCTGCCGGACATCCAGACCTTCCGCCCGGTCTTCGTCGATGGCAGGCGCGTCGCGATCGTCGGCACGCTCTGCCACCATGTCGATGTCGGCGGCGGCGCGGCCGGCAGCTACTATGCCGATGCCACCGAGATCTTCCACGAGGGCATCCGCATCCCGCCGCTCAGGCTCGTAGACAAGGGCGTGCTCAACAGCGGCGTCTTCGAGATGTTGCTGCACAACCTGCGCCAGCCCGACGAGACGCGCGGCGATCTCAACGCGCAGGTCGCGGCGCTTGGCATCGGCGAGCGCGCGGTCGCGCGCATGGCCCGCAAATTCGGCACAGCCGCGCTCACCGCCGCCATGGCCGCGATCCTCGACGGCTCGGAAGCGATGATGCGCGCCGCGCTCAAGGCCCTACCGGACGGCGAGGCCTCCTTCGTCGAGCTCGTCGACGATGACGGCCAGTCGCAGGAGCCTATCAGGCTAGCTGTGAAGATCACCAAGACCGGCGAGACCATCGCGCTCGATTTCGAGGGATCGAGCCCGCAGGTGCGTGGCCCCGTCAACAACACGCCGGCGATGACCCATTCGGCGGTGTATTACGCGCTGCTCGCGGCTCTGGGTGGCGACATCCCCGCCAATTCCGGCTGCTACCGGCCGGTGACGGTCAAATTACCGGCGGGCAGCGTCGTCAATGCGGTCTTCCCCGCTCCGGTCGCCGGCCGCATGGTCGTCAACCACCGCATCGCCACCGCCGTCTTCGGTGCGCTCGCCGCAATCCTGCCGGAGCGCATCCCGGCTGCCTATTACGCCATCTCCTATGTCTACGCGCTGCAGACCACCAACCCCCAGGGCAAGCGGCAGGTCTATTTCGACATCGAGGTCGGCGGCTGGGGCGGCCATGCCGGCGGCGACGGCGCCAGCGCCCTCTCCTGTGGCCTGCACAACAACACCAATGCGCCGATCGAGATGGTCGAGGCCAAATACCCGGTTACCTTCACGAAATACGGGCTGATCCCGGATTCGGGCGGCGCCGGCACCTATCGCGGCGGCCTCGGCCTCGTCCGCGAATGGCGGCTCGATGCCGCCGAGGGCACGCTCTCGACCAATTTCGAGCGCTTCCGCCACGCGCCCTACGGGCTCAAGGGCGGCGAACCGGGTTCGCTCAGCCGCACGACCGTGACGCATCCCGACGGCTCGATCCTCGCGCTGCGCTCGAAAGTTTCCGGCATCCCGTTGAAGCGCGGTGACGTCGTCACCATCGAGACCTCCGGCGGCGGCGGCTATGGCGATCCGCGCGGACGCGATCCCGAACGGCTCGACCGCGATCTCGCCGATGGGCTCGTCACCCCGGACGCCGCCGCAACCCATTATCGCCGCCCCGAAGGAAAGGACGTGGCCGCATGACGACCACCGCCGCCCACGACGCTGTCACCCTGAGCCTGCCCGAAGTCGAGGCCCTGACACGCGCGGCCCTGCTCGCTTGCGGCGTCGATCCCCTCAACGAACCGGCGATCACGGCCTCCGTGGTCGCAGCCGAAGCCGAGGGCATCCATAGCCACGGGCTCGCCCGCCTGCCGACCTATTGCGAGCATGCCAGGGTCGGCAAGATCGACGGCAAGGCCCGCCCCGTTCTGGACAGCCCGAGGCCGGGCCTCCTGCGCGTCGATGCCCGCTGCGGCTTCGCCCATCCGGCGATCGATTTCGGCCTGCCCGCGCTCTGCGACGCTGCGAAAACCCAGGGTATCGCCGCGCTCGCGATCACCAACTCCTATAATTGCGGCGTGGTCGGCTATCATGTCGAGCGCATCGCGGCTCAGGGCTTCCTCGCGCTCGGCTTCGTCAACGCGCCGGCCTCCATTGCACCGATGGGCGGCACCAGGCCGGTCTTCGGCACCAACCCGATCGCGCTCGCCGTGCCGCGAGCCAGCCGCGAGCCGCTCGTGCTCGACCAGTCCTCCAGCGTCGTCGCCAAAAGCGAGATCGTCGTGCATCAGCAGCGCGGCGAGCCGATTCCGCTGGGCTGGGCACTCGACAAGGACGGCAACCCGACGACCGACCCGGCTGCCGCTCTGGCCGGCGGCACCATGGTCCCCGCCGGCGGCTACAAGGGGGCCGGGCTCGCGCTGATCGTCGAGCTTCTCGCGGCTTGGCTCACCGGCGCCAATCTCTCGATCGATGCCTCGTCCTTCGCCGACAATGCCGGCGGCTCGCCGCGCACCGGCCAGTTCTTCATCGCGATCGACAGCAGCGCCACAGCCGGCCCGGATTCGACCGCCCGCCTGGAGCACCTGTTCGGTGCCATCCTGGAGCAGGAGGGTGCGCGCTTGCCGGGCGAGCGGCGCATCAAGGCGAAGCAGCGGACGGCCGCGCAAGGCGTCACCATTCCAGAGGCGTTGCTTGAGCGCCTGCGCCGCTACGCGACCTGACCATGCTGTAGGACGCTCCGGCGGGCAACGACGGGCCGGGCGTGCGGCTGGAGAAGACGCCTCGCGCCCGTCACCTCCACCAAGATGAACGCAAGCGAACAAATCCGTTCAGGCGGCGTTCCCTCTCCGGATGCTTCAATCGCAGAAGCAAAGGAGAATGCCATGCGTCGGTATGTTGTCTCTGTTCTGGTTGGTGCCGGCCTCGCTGTCGCAGCCGCGCAGGCTCAGGCGGGCGAAACACTCCCGCAGGACATCGCGCAGCGCCTGGACAAGGCGCCCGTCGCGTTCTCGATGAGCGAAGCCAAGCGCGAGCGCCTAATGATCATTCAGGAGAATATGGCCCGCCAGGGCTATTACGGCGGCGGTTATGGCGGCTACAGTGGGTATGGCGGCTATGGCGGCGGCGGTTACGGTGGCGCCTACAGCCATCCGGGCTATGGCTATCCCCCTGGCTATACCGGCGGGTACGGCTACTACCGCCACCAGCAGCCGCCGCTCAGCGGCCTCGAGCGTGGCTATTACGGTCGCTGACCGGCGAGGAGGCGACCAAGCTCCGCTTGAGCAGATTGCTGACGCGCGTCGCGCCGGAATGGCGGTGGGCCTTCCTGACAGATTGCCGCTCAGGCCGGCTTGAGAGCCTGCAGATGACGGGCGTAGCGGGTCAGCGGCAGGCAGATGACGAAATAGATCAGGGCGACCAGTCCATAGACCGTCAGAGGCTCGAAGGTCGCGTTCGAGATGGCGTTGGAGGTTCGCATCAATTCGTCGAAGCCGATGATCGAGGTCAGCGCCGTGCTTTTGACGAGCTGCACGAGGTAGCCGACGATCGGCGCCCTGGTGATCACGAAAGCCTGCGGCAGGATCACGAGCCGCATCTGGTAGGGATAATGCAGCCCGAGGCTCCTGGCGGCATCCCACTGACCTTTCGGCAGAGCCTCGACCCCGCCGCGCCAGATATCGGCGAGATAAGCGCTGGCGCTGAGCGACAAGGCGACGACGGCCGCGAGCCAGGGCTCGATGCGCAAGCCGAGCAACGGCAAGCCGAAGAAGACCAGGAACAGCTGCATCAGCAGCGGCGTGCCCTGGAACAGCCCGATATAGGATTCCGCGAAACGGCGCAGCCAGTACCGGCCGGACACCCGCGCCAGCAGCACGGCCATGCCGAGCACGGCGCCACCGACGAAAGCGACGATCGAGAGCAGGATCGTCCAACGCGTCGCGAGCAACAGGTTGCGCAAAATGTCCCAGAAGGTGAAGTCCATCAGGGCGCTCCCCCGATCAGATATTTCCGCCCGGAGAGATTCAATACCCGGCGCAGCGCGATGCTCAGCGCCAGGTAGACCAGGGTGACGATCAAATAGGTCTCGAAGGCGCGGAAGCTGCGGGCCTGCAGCATATCCGCCTCATAGGTCAGCTCGCGCACCGAGATCTGCGATACGGCTGCCGATTCCAGCATCATGATGATGATCTGGCCTTGCAGCGCCGGAAAAATCACCTTCAGCGCCTGTGGCAGGACGATCTTGACGAAGACCAGCATCGGCCGCAGGCCGAGCGCGCGCCCGGCCTCCTTCTGGCCGTTGGGAACCGCATCGAGCCCCGCCGCGACGATCTCGGTCCCATAGGCGGACAGATTGATCGTCATCGCCAGGATCGCGGCAATGGCGGGGTCGAGCCGGAGGCCAAGGCTGGGCAGGCCGAAGAAGATGAAGAACAGCTGGGCCAGGAACGGCGTATTCCGGATCAACTCGACATAGCTGCCGACTGCGCGGCGCAGCCAGGGGGAGCGGCTGCGTATCGCCGCCGCCCCCAGCACACTGCAGACGGTTCCGAGCACCGCCGTGACGGCGATCAAACCCACCGTCGCCACCGCGCCGCGCGCGATGGGTTCGGCGGCCTGGCTCAGCCAGTCGAAGTTGAGGTTATAAGCCAAGTCTCACAGATCCTTGGGATCGAGCGGCTTGCCGAGCCACTTGATCGAGGCCTTGTTGAGCGTGCCGTCAGCGAGCAGCTTGGCGACGATGTCGTTGAGAGCCTGCTTGAGGCGCGGCTCGTTCTTGTTGAGCGCGATATGGTCCGGCGAGGTCATCAGCTGGAACTTCTGCTCGGGCTTCAGATTCGTCTGGCGCGCCAGCACCTGCGAGCCGACATCGTTGCCCACGGCCATTAATTGCGCCTGCCCGGAGATGAAGGCCTGGATGACGGAATTGTAGCTGTCGAAGCGCTTGATGTCGGCGGAGGGCGGGGCAGCCTCGGTCAGCGAGGTGTCTTCCAGCGTGCCGCGGCTCACCGCGATCGACTTGCCGGCGAGATCGGCCTTGCCTTCGACCTTCACGGCCTGCGGGCCGATGACGGCGATGTAATAGGGAGCGTAGGCCGCCGTGAAGTCGATGACCCTCTCGCGCTCGGCGCTGTGGCCGACGCTGAGCAGGATGTCGACACGGCGCTCGGTCAGGAAGGGGATGCGGTTCTGGCCAGTCACGCTGACCAGGCTCAGCTTCACCTTCAGGGCGCTGGCGATGACCTCGGCGACGTCGATATCGTAGCCCTTGAGGCTCATGTCCGGGGTGGCCGACGAGAAAGGCGGGAAATCGGCGAAGACACCCACCTTGATCGTGCCAGCCTTGGTGATGTCGTCGAGGGCATCGGCGCGTGCGGGTGCGGTCGCGAGTCCGATGCCGGCCAGCAGGCCGACGACCAGCAGCGACGTCTTGAGCGAGGCGGTCTTCGTCATGTCGTTCATCCTTCCCTGAGAACGCTAGAGTGATGTCGAGGCTGCGGCCTGGTTGCCGGCCGGCAGCGTGATGCAGGCGTCGACCGGAAAGCCGATCGTCACCGCCTTGCCCGGATCGAGGCCGTCCCCGACGCGATTGGCCTGCATGACGAGGAGCTGGTCGCCGCCGCTCGTTTCGACAAGAATCTGGCGGGTCGCGCCGAGCAGGGCGACGTTGAGAATTCGGCCTGACGCGCTGTTGACCATGCCGTCGGGACCAGAGGTATCAGCCGCGCTGAGGACGATGTTCTCCGGCCGGACGCAGATGTCGATCGCCTCCGCATCGCAATGGGGTACGGTGAGCGACAGGCCCGAACGGCTGACGGCCTGGGCAAGGCCGGTTTCGCGCCGCGTGACCCGGGCCTCGATCCAGTTGGCGCGCCCCATGAAATCGGCGGCGAAACGAGAACCGGGGCAGCCATAGACCTCCGACGGGCTGCCTGTCTGGACGATGCGGCCGGACTGCATCAGGAAGACGCGCTCGCCGAGGCTCATCGCCTCTTCCTGGTCATGGGTGACGACCATCGCCGTCGAATTGACGGCCGCCAGGACCTGCTTGAGTTCGGCACGCAGATCCTGCCTCAGCTTGGCGTCGAGCGCCGAGAGCGGCTCGTCGAGCAGGACCAGGCCGGGCCGCGTCGCCAGGGCGCGGGCCAGGGCGACGCGCTGCTGCTGGCCGCCGCTGAGCTGCTGCGGCCGGCGCGAGCCGAAGCCCTGCAGCCTGACCAGCGCCAGCATCTCCTCGACACGGTCGGGAATCTCGCGCTTGTCAGTGCCGCGATGGCGCAGCCCGTAGGCGATGTTCTCGGCCACGGTCATGTGCGGGAACAGGGCATAGTGCTGGAACAGCAGCCCGACATTGCGCTCATAGGGCTTGAGCGCGGTGACGTCCCGCCCGCCGATGCTGACCATGCCGTGGTCGGGCCGCTCGAAGCCGGCGATGATCCGCAGGATGGTCGTCTTGCCGCAGCCGCTCGGCCCGAGCAGGGCCACGGTTTCGCCGGCGGCGATCGAGAAGGAGACGTCATCGACGGCCGCAACGGCGCCGAAGCGGCGGCGTATTCCGTGAAACTCGACGGCGTTGCTCACGACGGGTCTCCCTATGAACGAAACAGGCCCTGGCCCAGCAGCCGGTCGAAACCGACGAAGCGCTCCAGAACGATGATGAGAACGGCGGTGACGGCCATCAGCAGGACGGCAGCCGCGGCGATCGAAAGGTCGAAGGAGGCGCGCATGCTGCTGACGAGCGCGACGGGAAGCGTGTAGGTCGAGGGGTCGGTCAGGAACATGCTGACCGCGACATCGTCCAGCGAGACGGCGAAGGCGAAGACGGCACCGGTGACCATGCCGCTGCGAATCAGTGGCAAGGTAACGCTCCAGAAGGCCTGGCGCTCCGTCGCACCCAGCACCAGGGCAGCCTCGGTCAGGCGCCTGTCGCGGCCGGCTAGGCTGGCGAGCACAGTGCGCACGACATAGGGCAAAGTGATCACGACATGCCCGCAGAGCAGACGGGTGAAACCGTCGATGACACCGATCCGCGACAGGAACAGCAGCAAGGCGAGGCCGATCACCACCGCTGGCACGATGAGCGGCGAGAGAAACGCCGCCATCAGCAGGCCGCGCCCGCGAAAGCCGCCGCGGTCGAGCGCGACCGCGGCGGCGGTCCCGACCAGCACGTCGATGACGGTCGCCAGCAGGGCGATCTTGAGGCTGGTCGCCAGGCCTGTGGCGACATAATCCAGCGAGGCGAGCCTCTCGAACCAGCGCAGGGACAGGGCCGGTGGCGGCAGCGGCCCAAGAAAGCTGCGTGAATCGAAGGCGAGCAGGCAGGTGACCAGCAGCGGCGTCACCAGGAAGGCAAGCATCAGCGCGAGCATCGCGACCATCGCACCGCCAAGGATGCGGTCGCCCAGCCGTTTCGTCCTGCCGTTCATGAGCGGGCTCCCTTGCCGCGATGCGCCAGCGAGGCCAGCGACAGCACCAAGAGCGAGATGACGAGCATCGCGATCGAGACGGCAGCGCCGCTCGGATAGTTCGCGACGTCGCTGAAGCGCGTGTAGATCGTGTTCGACAGGAACAGCACCCTGCCCTTGCCCAGCACCATCGGAATAACGAAGGCGCTGATCGCGAAGGTCATGGCGATGAGGAAGGCCGAGACCAGCCCCGGCAGGGCGAGCGGCACGGTGATGCCGAGATGCGCCTTCCAGGCCGGGGCGCCGAGCGATTGCGCGGCGTCACAGAGCCGCGGATCGATGTTCTGGATCGTGCCCAGCAGCGTCAGCGTGCAGATCGGCATCACGGCGTGCAGGAGGCCGGCCTCGACCAGCACCTCGATATAGCCGCGGCTCGTCGGCGAAATGCCTAGCGCCAGCAGCAGCGGTCGCGCGATCCCCACCGAACCGAAGGCGAGTTCCAGCGCATAGGTGCGCACCAGCATGCTGAGCAGCACCAGCATTACCAGAAGGCCAATGCAGGCGGCTCGCTGGCGCGGCGAGAAGCGCCTGACAATGCAATAGGCCAGTGGAAAGGCTGCCATCAGCCCGGCCAGCGAAGCCGCCGCACTGAGCTTGAAGGTCTCGTACAGCACGCCGGCGAAGGACGGTGTCGCCAGCTCGCGATAGTTTTCCAGCGTCAGCGACGCGTCGACGGCCGAGCCGACCCGGCCCGGCACGTATTGCTTGAGGCTTTCCAGCACGAGCCCGAGCAGGGGCAAGGCGAAGATGCTGAGCAAGATTAGCAGGCCGGGCGCAAGCAGCAGGAGCGACATGCGCGCCGGGGCCGGGATCGCCAGCTCCTGCGGCCGTGCGATGGTCACCGCGCTCATAGCAGCGGCGCGATGTCGGATTCCCAGCGCTTGGCCCAGGCGTCCTGCTGGCTGAGCACGACCTTGTAGTCGGGAACATGGACGAAGCTGTCGAACTCCTTCGGCGTAAAGGCGAGATGGGCCAGCTCCGGCGGTATCGCGGCCTTCCCGTTCAGCGGCGCTTCGCCCGCCACCTTGGCGTAGAGCGCGCTCATTTCCGGGCTGATGGCGAAATTGATGAAGTCGCAGGTCGCCTTGCGGTTCGGCCGGTTCTTCATCACGGCGAAGCCGCTCTGGTAGAGGAAGGTCGCCATGCCAGCCTGCTTGGTCAGGCGGGTGATCTTGAAGTTCTTGGCGACGGCGGCCCAGCTCGGCTCGGCGAAGAAGCCGACAGAGGTCTCACCGGAAGTGAAGGAGTTGGTGAAATCGACGTCGGTCACGGCGATGCGGCCGATATTCCCGGATTTCGCCAGGTCCTTCATCAGCTTCCAGCCGGGCTCCATGTTGGATTCGTTGCCGCCGCCCTGCAGGGCGAGTGCAACGATCTGGAGCATCATGCTCTGGGTCGGTCCGGGCCAGCAGATCGCGCCCTTGAGGCGCTTGTCGAAGAGATCGTCGATCTTGGTGACGGCGAAGGGGGCAGTATCGGTGCGATAGCCGAAATAGATGCCGCCGACGGCGCGGGGCACCGCTTTCACATTGCCCTTGGCATCCCGCATCATGATCTTCTCGGGGATGTCGGCGAGGTTGGGGACGTCGGCGGCCGTGATGGTCTCGACCCAATCCTCCGCGATCATGCTGTTGAAGGAGCCTTCCCAGCCGGCGATATAGTCGTAATCGACCTTGGGCCAGGCCGCCTTGATCTTCGGCAGGATGGCGCCGGCACCGCCCTGATGCAGCACCCAGTTGAACTGTGCCAGATTCTGCTTGGCCGCGATCTGCTTCATCGCCTCGACGACATCGCCACCCCATTCGGCAGCGGTGAGGCCTGTCGCCGCCTGGGCAGGGCCCAGAAGCGGAGAAGCCAGCCCGACCGCGCCGCTCGCGCCGATCAGGGAGAGAAGGCTTCGGCGTGTCATCGTCATGGTACAGGTCCTTCGCGCCTAAGGATCGAGGGGCCACAGGCTGTGCTGATCGCATGGACGATCGGCTCCCGAGCCGTTCACAGGCACGATTGCACTCAGAAGCGGGGTGCGGCGGTAGGTCGAAAATGCTTGTCCGGCTATAAGCGGACGTGAACGCCAGCGCGGTCAGAGGCGGCGCAGGTCGCTCTGCTGCGCGATGAAATCCGCGAGATAGCGTGCCTCGCCTGGCGCACCGGTCCGGGAATAGAGGCCGATGCTGACCTCGACCGGCTCGGGCAGGCCCGCGGCATGGTCGAGCACCCGGCAATCCTCGGGGATGGTGGCCGCGATCATCGGGCCGATGCCGATGCCGACGCGCACGGCGGTCGCCATGGCGACCAGCGTCGACGCTTCGCAGACGATCTTCCATTGCAGGTCATGCCCCGACAGCGCGGTCAGCGCGGGCGTTCGCCAGGGGCAGGATTCCTCGAACATGATGATCGGCAGTGGCACGCTCGCCGAGATCACGATGTCCGAGCGCACCACCCAGAGCAGCTTGTCGGACCAGACAAGCGTCGGCTTGCGGTTGAGCCGGGTGGTGTCGCAGACCGCGATGTCGAGCTTGTCGTTCTCGAACATCGCGGCAAGCCGCTTGTTCGGCTCGACGATGATGTCGATGTCGACCTTGGGATTCTGGTCGCGAAAGGCTTTCAGGATCTCGATCAGGCGCGTCGCGGCGAAGTCCTCGACGACGCCGAGGCGGACCCGCCCCTCGATCATCTTGCCGTTGAGGCGCTTTTCGATCTCGCTGTTGAGTCTGAGGATCTCGCGGGCGTAGGGAACGAGCAGGACGCCATCATTGGTCAGCTCGAGGCCCTTCGACGAGCGCTCGAACAGGTTGCCGCCGAGCAATTCCTCCAGCTTGCGGATCTGCATGCTGACGGCCGCCTGCGTGCGGTTGAGCGACAAAGCGGCGCCATTGACCGTGCCGACTTCGGTAACGGTCAGGAACGCACGCAGCAGATAGGGATCGAGCTCCAGCATCCGGTTCCCACCATAGCATCGGCGGCCGTCCTGGACAGCCATGCCGGCACGTTTGCTGCCGCTTCTCCGGCCAGCCTTTCGTTGGGGCACCGTTCAGTTTCATTTATAGGGCCGCACGAATTTTCGTCGTTCCGGCGATCAAGGGGCGATGCCAGCCTACGGGTTCCACACCATTCTCCGCAGGTTGCCATGCCCTTTGACGCCGTTGCTCTCGATCGTTTGCGCCAACGCTACGCCTCGGCCGGCGGCGGCGAGATGCACGATCCGCATTTCAAGGCCGTCGCAGACACCATCTTCCAGGGTTCGGACCGGCGCAAATGGCCGTTTGCCGACCTCGCCACTTTTCTCGACGCTCCGTTTCGACCTTACGGGCTCTCGGCCGAAGGGCTTGCCGGGCTCGACGTCGCCTTGATCGGCGTGCCCATGGACCTCGGCGTCACCAATCGCGCCGGAGCTCGGCTTGGGCCCCGCGCCGTGCGGGCCGTCGAGCGGATCGGACCTTACGAGCATGTTCTGGGCATCGCGCCGCTCGGGACGCTGCGTGTCGCCGATGTCGGCGATATCGCGTTGAGCAGCCGCTACAGCCTGGCCGATTGCCACGCGGATATCGAGGCCTGCTACCGCATGATCGGCGAAACCGCGACGATCCCGCTTTCGGTCGGCGGCGATCATTCGATCACCGGCTCGATCCTGAAGGGGCTGGGCGCCAAACGCCCAGTCGGCATGATCCATATCGACGCGCATTGCGACACGGCCGGACCCTATGAGGGCTCGAAATTCCACCATGGCGGCCCCTTCCGGGAAGCCGTCCTGGCCGGCGTTCTCGATCCGACCCGGACGATCCAGATCGGCATCCGCGGCGGCGGCGAATATCTCTGGGAGTTCTCCTTCGATTCCGGAATGACCGTGATCCATGCCGAGGAGATCGGAGCTATGGGGCTGCCGGCAGTGATCGAGAAGGCGAAAGCCGTCGTCGGCTCCGGCCCGGTCTATGTTTCCTTCGACGTCGACAGCCTCGACCCGGGCTTCGCCCCCGGTACCGGTACGCCCGAGGTCGGAGGCCTCCTCCCGCGCGAAGTGCTGGAGATCCTGCGTGGCGTCGCGGGCGTCGACATCATCGGCGGCGACGTCGTCGAGGTCGCGCCGCAATACGACCCGACCACGAATACGGCGCAAGTCGCGGCGCAGATGCTCTTCCAGCTGCTTTGCCTCGTGGCCTGTAAAAGCGCCCGGTAAGCCTTGGACGAATACTCGCACGGCTCCAGACCCAGTCCGATGCATGCATGCAGCGGCTTCGCTCGATAGAAGCCACCAGACTGCGAAGAGAAGCGTGACCCGCGTGAACGAGACCCCTGCGCAAAGGTGCAATCCGAGCGTGACCGATCTGCCCGACTAGAGAAGCAGAAGTAAACTGATTGCTTGAAAGCGGACCTCCGAGCAACACGGTCAACCGGGGCTGAGCCGAGCCAAGTCTGAAACCTTCGCCAAGCTAGGCATCGGCAACGATCACGCGCTCGACGATGCTCGAAAGCGCCGCCAGCGCAGGTAGCGTTCTCGCCTTCTTGTCCGTAACGAGAGCGGAAACGCGATCGAGCTCGCAGAAGCGGACGCGGCTGGTCACGCCGATCTTGGAATGATCGGCGATCAGGACGACGCTGGCCGCGTTGGCGACCATGGCGCGTGCGATCTCGGCGGTATGCTCGAAGAAATTGGTCGCCCCGCCTTTGATGTCGACTCCGAAAGGCGACAGAAGCGCGAGGTCCGCCTTGAAGCGGTAGATATCGTTGATCGTCGCGGGACCGCCAGTCTCCGGCGGTTCGTGGACGATCGCGCCGCCCAGCAGGAAGACCCGACTGCCCATCCGCTGCTGCGTCGACGCCATGGTGGTCGCGACGTCCAGGGAATTTGTCAGGATGTTCAGTTCGGGAACGCTCTTGAGCTCTTCCGCCAGGGCTGCCGTCGTAGTCCCCCCGTCCAGGAACAGGGTCTGACCGCTCTTGACCAGCGCCATTGCGGCCTGCGCGATCGCGCGCTTCTCCTTCAGGCGGACGGTTGAGCGGGCGCCGTAGGACGCATCCTGCTCCGCCGTCAGGCTGACGGCCCCGCCATGCACCCGGCGTAAGGAACCATCCTGCTCCATCGCGACGAGATCACGCCGGATCGATTCGTGGGAAACGCTGAATTCCTGGGCGAGCCGCTCGACCGAAACGCTGCCGAATGTCTCCAGAAGCGCACGGATTCGCTGCTTTCTCTCGCCCTGCCACATGCGCTGCCGCCTCCTGCGAACCGGTTCATTGCACCGCCGGCCAAGGAGGCGCAACAGCGATTGCCGTAAATCGGTCATAAATCCACATTGCCACATATATCCACAAATGCTAAGCCGCCTCGACAGATGGTGGGGATGGCGGATGCATACCGGGAACAACCAGCCTGAGTGGACGGCCTTTGCCATCCAGCTCGCGACGGAAAGCGGTGCGATCCTGCGGGAAGCGGCCACTATCCGCCCGGATGTCGAGGTCAAGCCCGACAAGAGCTTCGTCACGGCCCTCGACGCCCGCATCGAACGCCGCATGCGCGAGATGCTGGCCGATCGTTTCCCGGGCCATGGCATCATCGGCGAAGAGGAAGCTCCCTCCGATGGCGATGCCGATCTGGTCTGGGTGCTCGATCCGATCGACGGCACCGCCGCCTTCATCGCCGGTCTGCCGGTCTACGGATCGCTGATCGCGCTGATGCAGGAGGGGGAGCCGATCCTCGGAATCATCGACCATCCGATCACCGGCGACCGCTGGATCGGCGTCAAGGGCAGCCCGACCACGCATAACGGCCGCCCCTGCCGCACCCGCCCCTGCGGCGCGCTCGGAGAGGCCATCCTCTCCGCCAGCAATCCCGATTTTTTCGACGCGGCAGAAACGCCGGCGCTCGACGCCATGCGCGCCGCGACGGCCTGGCGCATCTGGGGCGGCGCCTGCATGAGCTTCGGCCTGCTGGCATCGGGGCGGACCGACGCCGCCTTCGATACGCGCCTGAAGCTCTGGGACTTTGCGCCCTTCCGCCCGATCATCGAGGGCGCCGGCGGCGTCGTCACCGACTGGGAAGGGCGCTCGATCGACCACAAGACGGGCAAGCGCATCATGGCGGCCGGCGATCCGGCCCGCCACCGCGAGATGCTGCGCCTCGTCGAGAAAGCCATGACGCGCTGAGCCGGCCACGGAACATCCGCTCCGAGACGGCGCCGATCCGCCGGAGCTTTCTATCGAGAGGGGACGACGAGATGGGCATTGAGATTGAGGATCTGGCCGTCGCCTATGGCGGGCAGCGCGTGATCGACGGGCTGGCGTTGACGATCGAGCCCGGCTCGTTCTTCACGCTGCTCGGCCCCTCCGGCTGCGGCAAGACCACGCTCCTGCGCACCATCGCCGGCTTCGTCCCGGCCGAACGCGGCCATCTGCGCTTCGGCGGCACGGAAGTGACGCATCTGCCGCCGCACAAGCGCGATATCGGCATGTGCTTCCAGGATTACGCGCTCTTCCCCGACAAGACCGTGTTTGACAACGTCGCCTACGGCCTGCGCGCCCGCAAGCAGGCGGAAAGTGCGATAAAGCCGAAGGTCCAGGCGGCGCTGGAACGCGTCGGCCTCGGCCATCTCGGGGGCCGCCATCCGGCCGCGCTGTCCGGCGGCCAGCGCCAGCGCGTCGCGCTGGCCCGCGCCCTCGTCATCCAGCCGAAGGTACTGCTGATGGACGAGCCGCTCTCCAATCTCGACGCCAAGCTGCGCCTCCAGGTGCGCGAGACCATCGTCGAGCTCCAGCGCGAGGCGAAGATCACCACGGTCTTCGTCACCCATGACCGGGAAGAGGCGCTCGCCATGTCCGACAGGATCGGCGTGATGAACCAGGGCGGGCTCGAACAGGTCGGCACCCCCGCCCAGATCTACCGCGAGCCGCGCACCGGCTATGTCGCGGACTTCGTCGGCGGAGCGAATCTCGTGGACATCGAGACGCGGGCAAGGCAGGCCGGTGAGACTGGGCTGGTCACGCTCGACGGCATCGCGATTGCGGCGCGCGCGCCCGCTGCCATCGCGGCTGGCAAGGCGACGCTGGTCGCCCGTCCCGAGGATATCCTGCTGGCCGAGCCCGGCACGGCCGGCACGCTGCCCGGCCGGATCGCGCATCGCCAGTATCTCGGCGGCAAGACCAGCTACAAGGTCGCGCTCGACAGCGGCCGCGTTCTTGCGGTCGATCTGCAGAGCGGCCCGCATGACCGTTTCGAACCCGGCGCCACCGTCGGCCTCGGCTTCGATCCCGCCCGTACGCTGGTGCTCGCATCATGAGCCAGCAATTCCGCTCGATCTGGTTCTGGTTCTCCGCGCTGGCACTGGCGATCCTGGCCGTCTTTTTGCTCTACCCGCTGCTCAACGTCCTGACCGGCTCGATCGGCAGCGGCGGCCGCAACGGCTGGGTGACGCTGGCCGGCGATCCCAAGTACTTGGCCGCCATCGTCAACACCGTCGTCCTTGGCATCGCGGTGACGCTGACCACGACGCTGATCGGCGTGCCGCTCGCCTATTTCACGGCGCGCTTCGACTTTCCCGGCAAGTCGATCGTCGCGGTGCTGCCGCTGATCACGCTCGTCATCCCCGAGGTCATCGCCGCGCAGACCTGGCTGATGATGCTGGGCAATAACGGCTTCATCACCCGCTGGCTCGGTGGGCATGGCATCGACATGCCGACCTTCTACGGCTGGCCCGGCCTGATCACGGTGATGACCTTCACCTATTACACCTACATCTATATCGGCACCCTCGCGGCCATCCGTGGTTTCGACGTCCAGCTCGAGGAGGCCGCTCAGAGCCTCGGCACCTCACCGGCGCAGTCGCGCCTCAAGGTCATGCTGCCGGTGGTCCTGCCCTCCGTGCTGGCGAGCGCGCTGCTCGTCTTCACGCTGGTCGTCGGCAATTTCGCCACCGCGACCATCCTCGGCAGCCGCGTGCCGCTGCTTTCGGTCCTGACCTATCAGGCCGCCGTCGCCGAGGGCGGCTCCGACCCGGTGATGCAGTCGACGCTCGCCACCGTCTCGATCGCGCTCGTCATGATCGTGCTCTTCGTTCAGCGCTGGATCGTCTCGCGCGGCCGTCACGAGGTCACGCAAGGCCGCGGCGCGCGGGCCGAGAAGCTGCGCGGCTTGCCTGGCCTCGTCATCGGCCTCAGTGCCGCGATCCTGGTCGTCGTCTCGCTGCTGCCGCTCGGCTCGATCGTCGTCGGCGCCTTCACGGTCTCGCGCGGCCCAGTGATGCGCTGGGGCGAATGGACGACGGCCCATGTCGAGCGTCTCGTGAAGATCGCGCCCGACCCGGTGATCAACACGCTGATCTACTCGGCCGTCGCCACCGCGATCGGCATCACCTTCAGCGCGATCGTCAGCTATCTGATCGTCAAGAAGCGCAACATCCTCACCCCCGCGCTCGACTACCTGACGGCGCTGCCGCTGGCGCTCTCCGGCACGATCATCGGCATCGGCCTGATCATGTCCTTCAACACCGGCTTCCTGCCGATCACCGGCACGGCCAGCATCATCGTGCTCGCCTATATCGTGCGCCGTCTGCCCTTCGGCATCCGCAACTCGTCCTCGACGCTCTACAACATCCCGAACTCGATCGAGGAGGCCTCGATCAGCCTCGGCGTGCCGCCGGTCTCGACCTTCTTCAAGGTCGTGCTGCCGCTGATGTTGCCGGCGGTCGCCGCCGCCGCGGTGCTGACCTGGACGACCACCGTCGCCGAGCTCTCGGCCTCGATCATCGTCTATTCCGGCGGCCGCGAGACCATGCCGATCCAGATCTACAAGCTGATCGACTCCAACCTGATGGCCCCGGCCTCGGCCTATGGCCTCGTGCTGGTCGCGGTGATCCTGATCCCGATCATCGTCGCCACCCGCGTCTTCAAGATCGACCTGTTCTCGTCGAAGAGCTGAACGAACCGCACAAGCCGGGCCGGCTCCGCCTGCCGCCCGGTTCAGAGGGGAAGGCGGAACGAAAGGAACGACCATGACTCACCTGATCGACCGCCGCACCGTGCTCGCCGGCCTCGCCGGCATGGCAGCCGCGCCCGCATTCGCGCAGAGCGCCTCGGGCACCGTCGTGCTCTACACCTCCAACAACGCGCAATCCGTCGATGCCGTGCTCGGCGTCGCCAAGGAAAAGCAGCCCAACCTCAAGATCAGCACGATCACCGGTGGCTCCGGTCAATTGCTGCGCCGCATCGAGGCCGAGGCCGCGAAGCCTCAGGCCGATATCTTCTGGAGCTCCAGCGCCAATACGCTGGGCGCCTTCAAGCAGCTCTTCGAGCCCTATGCCTCCCCGGCCGCCTCGGCGATTCCGGCTGCGCTGCGCCACCCGGAGAACCTCTGGACGGCCTCGAACGTCCATCTCGTCGTGGCGATGATCAACAAGAACCAGCTTGGTGGAAAGCCGGCGCCCAAGACCTGGAAGGACCTGATCGACCCCGCCTTCAAGGGCAAGATCATCATCGCCGACCCCGCCAACAGCTCGACCGCCTTCACCATCCTCTGGGGCGTCGACAAGCTGATGGGGCCGGACGGCCTCAAGGCGCTCGCCGCGAACCTGACCGTCTCCAGCGCCGCCTCGACCGTGCTGCGCGCCGTCGGCCAGGGCGAGTTCGCCATGGGCCTGACCTTCGAGTCGAACGCCTATGCCTATGTCGCCGGCGGCCAGCGCGAGATCGCGCTGCTCTACCCGACTGAGGGCACCTTCTCGACGCCGGAATTCCAGGTCCTGGTCAAGGGCGCTCCGGCCGGCGCCGCCGCCAAGGCGGCCTATGACCTGATGCTGTCGAAGGAAGCCCAGATCGCCCTGCTGGAGAACGCCTTCCGCCGCCCGAGCCGCAGCGACATCGACGTCTCCAAATATGTCGAGCTCCCAGCCATGGAGAGCGTCAAGGTCTTCGCCATCGATGAGGATGAAGCCGCCGCCAAGCGCGACGAGTTCCTCAAGCGGTGGGCTTCCTACGCTACGGCGACCAAATAGGCCCCTTCGTCTCCAGCGGCAGATCGAGAAATCTTCTCGGGCGTCCTCGGCGCCCAAGCGCGCCGCAACGGTCGCAAATCCCTCGAAAGATCGCTCCGGGGCAGTGTCGCCGCATAATCGGCGACACTGTGCGAACAGATGCGTGCGAGGCCTTCGCCGGATTTCACCCCATCCCACCGAGTCTTCCCGCCTTCTGCCGCGACAACATGTGGGGAAGACACGTATAGCTATGGAATCTATTGGAAATCCGCGCGCAGAACGCGGCACATGAGTTCATTCGGAAGGGCGTGTAAGCCTGACGAGGGCGAATGGCCAACCAGTTCAACTATCCCGTCTGGAACCTGATCAGGCTCGCGCGCGACAGCGACACACCGCTCTATGAGCAGATCTTCGCCCAGTTCCGGACAAGCATCATCGAGGGCATGCTGCCGCGTGGAACCCGTCTGCCGCCCAGTCGCATCCTGGCCAAGGAGTTGTCGCTCGCCCGCAACACGGTGGTGCAGGCCTATGACCGGCTGGAGGCGGAGGGCTATGTCCGGCGGGCCCATGGTTCCGGCACCTTCGTCGACAAAGTCCTGCCCGAGGATCACCAAGCGCGCGCCAAGCCGATTTCGCCCGCGCCGCTGCCGGGCCAGGCCGCGCTGTCCAAACGCGCGAAGCGGCTTCTCGGATTCGGCCTGCCGTCCGAGCGCTCGGAGACGCTGGGCCTCAGCCCCGGCGTGCCGGCTCTCGACGAGTTTCCCTACGAGATCTTCAGCCGGATCGCTGCCCGGCACTGGCGCTCGCGCGCGATCTCGCAGACCGGCTACGGCGTCGTCCGCCCCGGCGCCGGACTGACGCAGCAGATCGCGACCTATCTGGCCGAAGCACGTGGCCTGGCCTGCGTGCCCGAACAGGTTATCGTCATCGGCAGCACCCTCCAGGCGGCTGCGCTCGTCGCGCATGTCCTGCTCGATGTCGGCGACACCGTCGCGGTCGAAGATCCCGGCCATCTCGCCGAACTCGCCACCTTCGAGCTCAGCGGCTTGCGCATCCTTCCCGTTCCGGTGGATGAGATGGGGCTCGATGCCGCTGCGCTGCCGACGCCGGCGGACGGAGGCGCGTTGCCGAAACTGGTAGTCGTCTCCCCGGTCGAGCAGTTCCCGTTCGGATCCTCGATGCCGTCCGCGCGGTGCCAGGCTCTGCTCGCCTGGGCGCAAGCTCATGGCGGCTGGGTGCTGGAGGACGATTTCAACAGCGAGATCCGCTGGTCGGGACAAGCGCAGCCGCCGCTCTTCGCCGCCGACACGCAAGGGCGCGTCATCTATACCAGCTCGTTCAACCGCGCCTTGGCGCCCGGTTTGAGGCTGGCCTATCTCGTCGTTCCGCCGAACCTCGTCGAGGCCTTCGCCCAGGCACAGCGCGTCTTCTCGCTGTATGCGCCGCAGCCGGACCAGGCGCTGGTCGCCGCCTTCATGGCGGAGGGGCATCTGGCGACGCATTTGCGGCGGATGCGGGCGATCTATCGGGAACGCTCGCTGCTGTTCGCAGACGGGTTGCAGCAGCGGATCGGCGACCGCTTCGTCATCCCTTATGTCACCGCCGGACTGCACATGACGGTTCGACCTCGCATTCCGTTCGACGATGTCGCGGCTGCGGCTGCGCTCCTGCGTCGCGGTTTCGATTGCCCGGCCTTGTCGCGATATTGCCGCGGGCCGGTACGGCAGGGGTTGATCCTCGGCTTCGGCAACACCCGAACCGAAAAGCTGCCGGCCTGTGCCGAGGCGGTGGCCGAGGCTGTCGATGCCGCCTGTGAAAAGGCCGAGCGCTCCGCGACGATGCAATAGGCGCCCGAAACCTGCTCAGCCTGCCGCGCTCTTATGCAAGAGCTGGAACTGGACCCTAGCGAAAGCTCCGAATTGGACCTTGGGGGGCCACTATGCGCCTCACATTCTGCCGTCAGCAGCGGAGTCCTCATGAACGTCGAACGCAGCACCGTCCTGGAAGTCGAGGGCATCCGGAAAAGCTTCGGGGATCTCGCCGTCCTCAAGGGGCTGGACCTGACGGCGCGCAGCCATGACGTCGTGACGATGATCGGCGCCAGCGGCTCGGGCAAGAGCACGTTCCTGCGCTGCATCAATTTCCTCGAGCTGCCCGATGCCGGCACTATCCGCTTCGAGGGCGAGACGGTTCGGCTGGCGCAGCAGGGGGCTGCCCGCGCCCAACTCGACCGCAAGCAGATCAACCGGATGCGCAGCCGCATCGGCATGGTGTTCCAGAGCTTCAATCTCTGGACCCACCTGACCGTGCTGGAAAACGTAGCGGTGGCGCCGATCAAGGTGCTCGGCCTTTCCCGCAAGGAGGCGACGGAGCGGGCCGAGGCCTATCTCGACAAGGTCGGGCTGATCGAGAAGCGCCACGCCTATCCCGCCCATATCTCCGGCGGCCAGCAGCAGCGCGTCGGCATTGCCCGGGCGCTGGCGATGGAGCCGGCGCTGCTGCTCTTCGACGAGCCGACTTCGGCGCTCGATCCCGAGCTGGTCGGCGAGGTGCTCGCGGTGATGCGCACGCTCGCGGCCGAAGGGCGCACAATGATCATCGTGACCCACGAGATGGGCTTCGCCCGCGAGATCTCCAGCGAGGTCCTGTTCCTGCACCAGGGCGTCGTCGAGGAGCGCGGCCCGCCCGAGCAGGTTCTCGGCAATCCGCGCTCCGAGCGCTGCCGTGCCTTCCTGCAACGCGTCCTGTGAACCGAGCCGTCGAATAAAAGGGGAGACCATCATGCTGAAGCCAATTCTCGTCGCCGCCGGCTTGCTCGGCGCCTTCACCGCGGGCGCCGCGGCGAAGGACATCAAGGTCGGCAGCGAATGCACCTATCCGCCTTTCAACTATCGCGACGCCAAGGGCGAGTTGCAGGGTTTCGACATCGACGTCGCCCGCGAGATCGGCAAGCGCCTCAACGCCAACCTCGTCTTCGTCTGCCAGCAATGGGACGGCATGATCCCGGCGCTGCTTGCCGGCAAGTTCGACCTGATCGTGGCGAGCATGTCGATCACCGACGAGCGCAAGAAGTCGATCGACTTCAGCGTGCCCTACCGCTCCTCGACCGCCCGCTTCGTCGGCGCCAAGACGCTGAACATCCAGCCGATCGCGGCCGATGGCAAGCCGGACCCGAAGGCTCTGGCCGGCAAGACGGTCGGGCTCCAGCGCTCCTCGACCTACGAACAGTTCATGACCAAGGAATTCCCGGGCGTGAAGCTCGCTCAGTACGACACGGTCGACAACCTGCTGCTCGACCTGCAATCGGGCCGGATTGATCTCGCCTTCGCCGGGCCGATCAAGCTCGACGGCGACTTCCTGCAGAAGCCGCGCGGCGAGAAATTCCATTTCGTCGGCCCCGAGATCAACAATGTCGCGCTGTTCGGTCCCGGCGTCGGCGTGGCGCTGCGCAAGGAGGACAGCGCGCTCCGCGACCAGATCGACGCGGCGCTGACAGCCTCGTTCAAGGATGGCTCCTTCAAGGCCATCAATGATCGCTACTGGTCGTTCAGCGTCCTGCCCTGAGCGCGCGGCGAGGCGATTGGCCCGGAAGCGGCGGAGGTCGTGACGATGGATGTCCTGATGGGTTGGGGCGGCCAGCTCCTTCACGGTGCGCTGGTGACCCTCGAGGTCGCTTTCGCCGCGCTGGCGCTCGGGCTCGTCTGGGGCATCCTCGGCGCGCTCGCCCAGCTCTCGCGCTGGTGGCTGGTCCGCCAGCTTGGCTTCCTCTTCACGCTGATCATGCGCGGCACGCCGGAGCTGCTGATCATCCTGATCATCTATTTCGGCGGCTCGGTCACGCTGACCGGGCTCGCCAAGTCGGTCGGCCTGGCGGCGGGTTTCGTCGAGATTCCCGCTTTCGCTGCCGGCGTCTTCGCGCTCAGCCTCGTCTTCGGCGGCTATGCCGCGGAGGTGCTGCGCGGCGCCTTCCTCGCCATCCCGAAAGGCCAGATCGAGGCGGCAGAAGCCTTCGGCTTCTCCTGGTGGGACGCCTTCACGACGGTGCGCCTGCCGCAGATCTGGCGCTTCGCGCTGCCCGGCCTCGGCAATAACTGGGTGTCGTTGATCAAGGACACCTCGCTCGTCTCGGTCGTCGGGCTGGAGGAGATCATGCGGGTCAGTGGCATGGCGACCGCGGTCACCGGCGAGCCGTTCCGCTTCTACCTGATCGCCGCGATCATCTTCTACGCACTGACCACCAGCAACGGGCTGCTCGTCGCGAAACTGGAGCGCCGCGCCAGCCGTGGCGAACGGGAGCTGGCGCGATGAATTCGGCCCTGATGATCGAAAGCCTACCGGCCTTGCTGGAAGGCACCTGGCTTAGCCTGCAACTCCTGACGGCGGCGCTTATCCTGGGGCTGGCGCTGGCTGTACCGATGGCGATCGCTCGGCTGGAAGCGCCCGGTCCGGTCCGCGCGGTGATCGCCTTCTACATCTCGTTCTTCAGGGGCACGCCGCTCCTAGTCCAGATCTTCCTGGTCTATTACGGCCTGTCGCAGTTCGATGTCGTCCGCGAGAGCGCGCTCTGGCCCTTCATCCGGGAGCCGTGGTTCTGCGCCGTCCTGACCTTCGCCCTGCACACCGCCGCCTATACGGCCAACATCCTGCGCGGCGCGATCCAGGCGGTACCGGCCGGCGAGATCGAGGCGGCCCATGCCTGCGGCATGTCCGGCCCGATGGCCTATCGCGTCATCATCCTGCCGCGCGCTTTCCGGCTTGCCCTGCCGGCCTATGCCAATGAGGTGGTCAGCATGCTCAAGGCGACTTCGCTGGCGAGTACCATCACGATCATGGAGCTGACCGGCACCGCCAACACGATCGTGGCGCGCACCTTCGCGCCCTATGAGCTCTTCGTCACCGCGGCCGCGATCTATCTCGTTATCGCCGCCATTCTGACCGCAGCCCTGCGAGCCCTCGAATACCGGCTCGCCAGACACCAGCGCGCGCCCGCCAGCACGACGGCGGTGATCGCCGGAGACGCTCATGTCCAAGCCTGACATCAATGCCTTCGCCGCTTTCGCCGAGCGGCTCGCCGATCGCAGCGGCGCGATCATCCGGGAGGCGATCGCCAAGGGCCGCAGCTTTGACACCAAGGCCGATCGCAGTCCGGTCACCGAGATCGATCGCCGCGTCGAGGATAGCCTGCGCCGTGAGCTCGCTATCGCCCATCCAGACCACGGCATTCTCGGCGAGGAATACGAATCCGTCGGCCTCGACCGCGACTTCGTCTGGATCATCGATCCGATCGACGGCACCAAGGCCTTCATCACGGGCATCCCGACCTTCGGCACGCTGATCGCTCTGGCCTATAAAGGCACACCGATCCTTGGCGTCATCGACAACCCGGTCACGGCCGAGCGCTGGATCGGCGGCGACGGGCTGCCGACGCGGCGCAACGGCGAAGCTGTGCAGACCCGCAAGAGCGCGTCGCTGGCCGAGGCCATCCTCGGCAACGGCAATCCCGAACCCTTCGACGCCGGTGAGCGCGCCGCCTTCGAACGCCTGCGCAGTGATACGAAATGGTGCGTCTACGGCGGCGGCTGCCACGCCTATGGCCGCGTCTCGGACGGGGCCCTCGACATCAGCCTCGACGGCGGGCTTGATCCGTTCGACTACTGCGCGCTGGCGCCGATCGTACGCAATGCCGGCGGCGCGATCACCGATTGGGAAGGCCGCGAGCTCACGATCCATTCCGGTCATCGTTGCGTCGTCGCGAGCGGCAGCCCAGCGCTGCATGGAGTGGTTCTGGACAGGCTGCGCAGCCATCGATGAACTGTATCGTCCGAAAAAGGACGCTCCGGATGTCAGTAATGGGCCAAACTCGGACGGCAGCGCGTAACCCTGAAGCGGGCGGTCGTCGATGAGCCCGGAAAAATCCGCGCTATCGGCGGGAACGACAGCTTAGAGCACAGCTTGCGAAGCCACGCCGCCCGGTGCGGCCCGGTTCGCAGTCCTGATCGGAAATGGTGGGCCGGGCCGGACTCGAACCGGCACCGGCGCTGTTATGAGCAGCGAGCTCTAACCATTGAGCTACCGGCCCGCTCCTCGCCTAGAGCATCGGACCGAAAAGTGGAAGCCACTTTCGAAAAATCCGATGCCCAACAAGGAGCTAGATCGCGGCCGCCCAACTGGCAAAGGCGCACAGGCCCGGAATCGAAAGGACCTCCCGGCATGCCGGGAGGTCCTGCTCCGTTGCCGGGAACCGAATGGCCCCGATCCTTGCGTCAGGCCGCTGCTGCTTGCCTGCGCTCGCCATGGTCCTCGGCGGCATGGCCCTCGCGGAAGGTGAAGCGGCCGATATGCTCGGTCAGCGCCCTCGTCTGCTCGTCGGTGAGCGCGAGCGCGGCGTTGGTCTCCTCGACCAGCGCGGCATTCTGATGGGCCATCGTGCCGATCCCGTCGATCTCGGTATTGATCGCCGAGACGTCGCTCGCCTGATTGCGGGCGGTCTGCGAGATGCCGTTCATCAGGCCGGTCAGCTCGTTCACCGAGGAGACGATCGCACCGAACATCGCCGAGGTCTCTTCGACCAGGCCGACACCGACCTTGACGTCGCCATGCGCCGCCTCGACCAGCTTCTTGACGTCGTTCGAGGCATCGGCCGAGCGCTTGGCGAGGCTGCGCACCTCGGTCGCAACCACCGCGAAACCCTTGCCGGCGTCGCCGGCACGCGCCGCCTCGACCGCGGCGTTGAGCGCCAGCAGGTTGGTCTGGAAGGCGATCTCGTCGATCATCGCGATGACCTCGGAGATCTTGCTCGAGGACTGGCGGATGCGCTGCATCGCTTCCAGCGCCGAGGCCACGACCTTCTCGCCCTGCTGAGCGCGCTCTTCCGCGCCCTGCGCCATACCGGTCGCCTGGGCGGCCTCGCTTGCGGTCTTCTTCACCGTGCCGGCGAAGGCGCCGAGCTGGTTGGTCGCCATCGAGACGGCGTTACTCTCCTCGCTGGTGCGTTCGGCGAGATCGGTGACGCCATCGAGGATCTCGCTCGTCGCGCTGCGGACGGCCGAAACCGTCTCGGCGAGGCGGGCGAGCGTGCTCTCGAACTCTTCGGCCAGCGCGTTGGTGCCGTCCTTGAGCTCGGCGAAAGCTCCCTGATACATCCCTTCGATGCGGGTCGAGAGATGGCCGGCCGACAGCTCTGCCAGCACGTCGCAGGTTTCCAACAGACCGGTCTGGACCGTCTCCAGCAGCGTGTTGACCGAACCGGCGAGCGCATTGAGCTCGGGATCGGCGAACTGCGCTGCGACGCGCTGGGTGAAGTCGCCGGCAGCGGCGGCCGCGACGACGACGCCGAAGGCCTCGCCCAGCTCGCGCATCATCTCGCGGCGCTGCTCCTGCGCCCGTGCCTCGTCCTCGACCTTGGCCAGCTCGGCGGCGCGCAGCGCCACCGCGTTGTCACGGAACAGCAGGACGCTCTTCGAGATATCCGAGATCTCGTCATTGCCCTTGGTGTCGACCACCGTCTCCAGCGCGCCGTCGGCGATCGCCTTGGTCGCGGCCCAAAGCCGGTTGAGGCGGCCGACGATCATCGGGCGGACGAAGAGGAAGGACAGCGCCAACGCCACCAGCAGCGAGGCGATGCCGATCGCCGCGAGCGTGTACTCGCTGCGTTCGATCAGGGCCTTGGTGGAGTCGCGCCCGGCGATGGCACCGCCGCGGGCGGAAGAAACGAGCTCGCCGACCTCGCGGCGGACCTTGTCGGCCGCCTGGTCGAGATTCTTGAGGCCCGCGACGATCGCGGCTTGCGTCGCCAGATCGCGCTCGCGGATGGCGACTAGGCCGCCGGCGCCCTCGCCGAGATCGGTCACCGCGTTGACCGCCTGGCCGCGCGCCGGGTTGGCCTGCAGCATGTCCGCCGCGGCGAGGAGGCCGCGGACCTGGCCGAGCTGCGCCTTGAGGCGCGACTTGGCGATCTCGAGCTTCTCGGTGCTGTCGACCTGGGAGATCTCGCGCAGCAGGCCAACCGTCTCGCTGATCTGGAGCTGGAGCGCCTGAGCGGTCTGGAGCGAAGACAGGTCCTTGTCCAGCACCTTCGAGAGCGCGGCGTCGAATTCGCTGCCCGAGAGCTGCGCCGCACTCGTGATGTTCATCTTGACATTGAACTGGGCGTCGGACGTCTCGAAATCGGCCATGGCGCTGAAGCCGTCGCGGGCCTTGGAGAGGGCTGCCAGCGCAGTCGCGGTGTCGGCGGCGTTACGCAGCCGCTCACCGGTCAGGTCGTTGATGTCGTTGATCTGGCGGGCCAACTCGTCGATCGCCGCTTGCGGCTTGGACTTGTCGACATTGCCCTGCTGGGCGATGCGCCGCAGCAGCTCGAGCTGGCGTGCCTCGACGCCGTCGAGATCGCCGGTCAGGCTCGCACGCTGCTGCAGGGTCGAGACCTCGCTGAAGCGGGCGGCGAGCGCAGTGGACTGGGTCGCGGCCTGCGAAAGCTCGAGCGCGAGCTCGACCACGGGCATCTTCTGGCTGACCAGGTCTTCGACAGTCTTGTCGACGCTGTCATAGGAGAACCAGGCGACCGAGGACGAGACGATGGTCAGCGCCGTCATCACGCCGAGCGCGGCATAGATCCGGGGCGCGATACCGATCCGCAACGGCTTGCCCTCACGCACGGGCTTGGCTTTCGTCATGAAGTCGTACTCCGGAATTCACGCAACGCTGGAGAGGGGCTCGGAACAGGAAGAGCCGCCCGCCCGGGCCAGGCCCGAGCCGGTGCGATCGTGCGACAGACATGGGAATCCCCTCCCTCCCCCGGCGTGCAGGCCAGGCGGCAGGATCCGCATGCGGCATCGAAAGACCATGGAAGTCCCCTGGCCGGGGCGTATCCCCCGGTCTGGAGCGCAGCATCGTCCAAGTGCGCTTAAGGAACGTTTAAAGTGGATTCTTTTGAATCACTCGCACAGTGACGGGATTCACCTGACGTTAGAGGAGGTTAAGTTCCTTTAACCTTCAAGCTTAGGGACCGGCCTGGGCCGCCCCTCCTCGTCGATGGCGACGAAGGTGAAAGTGGCCTCGGTGACCTTCTCGTGCAGCGTCGTGCGGAAGCGCTTGGCCCAGGCCTCGACATGGATCTTCATCGAAGTCCGGCCGACGGATTCGATCTCGGTATAGACGCTGAGCACATCGCCGACCTTGACCGGCCGGAAGAAGGTCATCGCATCGACCGCGATCGTGACCACGCGCCCCTGCGCCCTGTCGACACCGGCGATGCCGCCGGCCTGGTCCATCCGCGACATCACCCAGCCGCCGAAGATATCGCCATTGGCGTTGGTGTCGCCGGGCATGGCGATCGTGCGCACGGTCAGCGCCCCGCGCGGGACTTCCTCGGATTCGTCGGCGGCAAGGCTCATGGGCATCCTTCAGGCAGGCGGGGAATCCGCTCAGCCGATGATGCTGGCGCCGCGGCGACGGCGCAAGCGGCCTGCTCAGCCGGCGACCTGAAGCGGCGGCGCAGGCCGTTGCCGCGCCCGCAGCATCAGCCAGCAGACGATGCTGAGATTGACGAGGTTCCAGGCGAGCCCGTTGAGGAAGGCCATCCGGTAGGAGCTGAAATAGTCGAAGATCACGCCCGAGAGATAGCCGCCGAAGGCCATGCCGAGCACGGTAACCGACATCACCAGCCCGATCCGCACGCCCGCCTGCTTGGCCGGGAGATATTCGCGGATGACGACGGCATACATCGGCACGATGCCGCCCTGGAACAGGCCGAAGATGCCGCTGACGACATAGAGCGACTGCAGCCCGTCGAACCAGAGATAGAGGAAGAGCGCCACGCCCTGCATCAGCGAGCCCAACGCCAATGTCGCCGCGCCGCCGATCCGGTCCGAGACGAAGCCCGAGCCGATGCGGCTGACGATACCGAGCAGCATCATCAGCGAGAGCATCTCGGCGCCCCGCGCCACGCCGTAGCCGAGGTCGCCGCAATAGGCGACGATATGGACCTGCGGCATCGCCATGGCGACGCAGCAGGCGAAGCCGGCGACGCAGAGCAAAAGCTGGAGCTGGCCGGCGCTGAGACCGAGATCGCCCCGCGCCCCGGCGCTGCTCGCCTCCGCCGCGGCCATGGTCGCTGCGGTCGGCTGGCGCCGGAAGAAGGGCGCCAGCGGCAGCAGCACCACCAGCGTGACGATGGCGATGCCGAAATGCGTCGCGCGCCAACCATGGTTGGCCATGCCCCAGGTGATGACCTGTGGCCAGAACACGCCGGCGAGATAGCTGCCCGAAGCGCCGCAGACGACGGCGAGGCCCCGGTGCTTGCGGAACCAGTGAGACAGGTCCGAGATCAGCGGCGAGAAGCCCGCGGCGCTGCCCATGCCGATCAGCAGCCCGTGTGCCAGCGCGAACTGCCAGAGTGATTGCGACATCGCCGCGGCGGAGTAGCCGGCCGCGAGCAGGAACGCGCCGATCACAATCGGCACCATGATGCCATAGCGATCGGCGACCCGGCCCATGATGATGTTGCCGGCGCCAAAGCCGAGCATGGCGAAGGTATAGGGCAGCGAGGCGCCGGCCCGCAGCGTGCCGAACTCGCCCTGCATCGCCGGCAGCACGACGACGACCGACCAGGAGCCGACGCAGGCGATCGTGCCGATGACCAGCGCGACGGCGAGCCTCAGCCAGGCATAGGACGAATCGGGTTGGTAGCGGTCGGCGTCCTGGGACATGCTTCCTCGGCGGCCATATCTTGGGAGATGGCTCTTCTCCGGGCAGCTTTAGCGCATGGAACCTGCCGGGCAAGCGCGCCGGAGGCAGGGCAGCCGCGCGATCGCGGCGGGCCGACAAGACGAGGCATCCGCGGCCGATGGACCGCGGATGCCTTGTCTTGAGGTGGTGTAAGAGAGAGTTGACGTCAGGCGGCCCGGCGCTCGTGGCGGCCTTCCTTCACCTCCTCGATGATCTTGGCGACGAAGACCGGCAGGTCGTCGGGCTTGCGCGAGGTCACGATGCCCTTGTCGGTGACGACCTCGCTATCCTCCCAGCTCGCCCCGGCATTGATCAGGTCCTGCTTGATCGTCTTGTAGGAGGTGACCTTCCGGCCCTTGGCGATACCGGTGTCGATCAGCAGCCACGGGCCGTGGCAGACGGCGGCGACGACCTTGCCCTGATCGTAGAAGCTCTTGATCAGGCTGAGCGCCTTGTCGTTGCCGCGCAGCGTGTCGGGGTTCATCTGCCCGCCGGGCAGCACGATCGCGTCGTAATCCTCGGCACGGGCCTGGTCGAGCGTGCGATCGACCGCGACCGGCCTGCCCCAGTCCTTGTTCTGCCAACCCTTGATCTCGCCCGCCTCGGGCGAAACGATGTCGACGGTGGCACCGGCCTTCTGCAGGGCCGCATGCGGCACGTCGAGCTCGGATTGCTCGAATCCATGCGTCGCGAGGATGAGAATCTTCTTTCCGGTGAGATCGGCCATGGCGTTCTCCTGATCGTGGGGGAGGTGATCAGGAAACCCTCGGGCTGCAGAACCGTTCCCGGAAAATCCGCAGGCCGTCGCTCAGCGGAAGACGCGGTCGCCTTCCATGTCGACAATCTGCTGGCCCTTCACCAGGGTGAAATCGGCGGCTTCGGCCTGCCCCGGAAAACGGTCGGCCCGGATGAAGCGATGGCTCTTCGTCTCGCCGTCGACGACTTTCTCGATGACGCCGCAGAGCTGGTACTGCCCGGCCTCCTGATAGGGCGTGGCATGGATGGTGAAGCCGTTATGCTCGATGCTCTTGACCGGGCCGGCGGGCTTCTCCTCGGCCGGCTTGCGGCCCCCGAACAGCGACTTGAAGAAAGACATGGTGCCTCCGCATTGCCTGAGGCGTGATATAGGGCAGGAGCGGCGTCAAGGGGAGCACTGTTTCGCTTGGCGAAGAAAAGAGCCCCCGCCGCATCTGCCGCTTGAACGACGCCTCGCCGCCCCCCACATCAATAACGTCCGGGCGGCCGCGAGGCTTCCCGGTATCCTGCCGCCCCAGCGGCTGCCTCCGGACAGGGAGGTGGTCATGACACTCGGCAAATTCCTGATGGTCGCTTGCCTGGCCGGCACGGCGATGGCAGCACCCGTATTCGCCCAGCAGCCCTCGCCTCGTGGCCCGCCCTGCGCTGAACGCGACCATGTCGCCGGCCAGCTTCGCGAGACCTTCGGCGAGCGCATGATCGGCAGCGGGCTGGCCGAAAGCGGCGTCCTGTTCGAGCTCTATGTCGGGCGGACCGGCACATGGACCCTGCTCGCCACCACGCCCACGGGCAAGAGCTGCCTCGTCGGCGCGGGCCAGGCCTGGGAGCCTCTGCCCGATCCGGATACTTTTGCGGCCCGCTAGGTCCGACGCCGGTATCGGCTTGGCAACCCCGTTTCGATCGACTATGGAGCCGCGATCGGGCTTTCGTCCCGTTCGTAAGCGTCTCACGTCAGGCAACGCATCCTTTCGGCATTGTGCCGTAGCGGATGCGTCCGAACGGCCTGTCCCTTGCGAAAGCCTGATCCATGCCTCGTGTAGCCCTCCGCCGCCTCCCAGCTCATTACGCCGGCGTGGTGATGCCATTCATACTGTCGGGAATGATGACCCTCGTCGTCTCCGGCATCTCGACCGTGAAGGTCCTCGGCCTCGGCGCCGAATTCCTCCAGGCCTGGCCCGTCTCCTGGGCCTTGTCCTGGCTCGTCGCCTTCCCGACGCTGCTCGTGCTTCTGCCGCTGGTCCGGCGCCTCGTCGCGCTCGTGGTGGCGCCGCCGGCTTGATCCGTCACGCCGAGAGGTGGAGGGCAACCTCGCGCCGATGCGGCCTCTGGCGGTGCTCGAACAGATAGATGCCTTGCCAGGTGCCGAGCGCGAGGCGCCCGCCCATCACCGGAATCGACAGCGAGACCGGCGTCAGCGCCGCCTTGATATGGGCCGGCATATCATCCGGCCCCTCGTCGCGATGCACGAGATAGGCCATCGCCGGATCATCCGCCGATGGCACCAGCCTCCGAAAGAACGCGTCGAGATCCCGGCGCACATCCGGATCGGCATTCTCCTGGATCAAGAGCGAGCAGGAGGTATGCCGCACGAACAGCGTCAGCAAGCCGCTCGTCTCGCCGCCGGCCTTCACGAAGGCGGTTGCCCGGTCGGTGAACTCATAGAGCCCCGGCCCTGTTGTCTCGACCGTCAGGATCGTCTGCTGCGCCATCAGCGCTCGGTCAGCGCGAGCTTGGCCCCGAGCGCGACGAAGGCGGCCGCGAAGCTCCGCCGCAGCCAGGCCATCACCGCCGGGCGGCCGATCACCTTGTCGCGCATCGCCGCGGCGAAGAGCCCATAGAGCGCGAAGACGATGAAGGTCATCGCCATGAACACGCCGGAGAGCTCCAGCATCCGCGTCATCGGGCTCGTCTCGTCGGCGGCGATGAACTGCGGCAGGAAGGCGACGAAGAAGATCGAGAGCTTGGGGTTGAGCAGGTTGAGCGCGAGCCCGTCGCGCAGCACCAGCCAGGCCGAGCGCGCATCCGCCTTGGTCTCGACCTTGAGCGCACCATGCTCCCGGAGCGTCTGCCAGGCCATGTAGAGCAGATAGGCGACGCCGGCATATTTCACGACGGCGAAGGCGAGCGCGCTGGCATGCAGCAGCGCCGCGATCCCCATCATCGCCGCGATCAGATGCGGCACGATCCCGATCGTACAGGCGAAGGCGGCGAGCACGCTCGCCCGCGAACCGCGCGTGAGGCCGGCGGCGATGGTGTAGATCGCGCCCGTGCCGGGCGAGGCGACGATGATCAGCGAGGTCAGCAGGAATTCGGGGGACATTGCGGCGCACTCTCCAATATGCCGTCGTCGGCAACGAACTCTTCTCTATGCGGGCGGGAGTGATGCGTTTGCAGAAATAGGAACCCTTTCTCCACTTTAACACTTGATCCGCGCATATTGAGCAGGATTGTTCGTTAATATGGCTACCAGCGAGTCGCGCATGTCAAATTTGAATAGAGGTATTTTTTCAATCGAAAAAAAGCCGTCTATTGGCGGTCAGTGTTTTCCGGAAACGCTTGCCACAATCGTTTTTAACAGATGGGACAAATTGGTCAGTGGCGACTACACACCACCGCCACTACCTTCCAAGAAAATACTAAAATCAATTCTTGAAATTGCATATATAACTGGAGGAGCGCCGGAAGAAGATCGATATCCGCGCTTTAATATCGTCGCCACCCCACTAGGTAACTCCGAAGAAACAGGTCAATTAGGGAAAATATGGCAATTCAGCAAGAGGCGGCAATTTACAGTATCTGATTTACGTCGCCTTGCCCCGGCTGCAGATATCAAGAAATCTGCAATATGGGTGCAATGGTCTAAATCTAAATTGTATATCTCAGGCCTTATTGATCTCGGGACATCATGGTCACGCGCGCGCATTGGACTTGAATATCGATACGCAAGCCCGCACTGCCTTCTAATTCAAGTTGAACGACCAGGACGCATGCGCGTTTATCAGAGAAGCTATCATGTAGCAACATTAAGCGATGGCTCAATTGAAGGTCACGAGGGATTTGGATTCCATCTATCACTTCACGAACCCACAAACTGTGGAATCGAATCCATTAAATCAGACTTAATTCGCCCAAAAGTTGAGCATCCAAAAGAATTTTTGGAATTTGAATTTATTGCATTATGGAATACATTTGCAGCTATAGCCAACTCTGTATCGCAATTAAAGCATGGCGGCGCAATAATTATCGTGCCATCAGCGAAAAAATCGATCGATAATTTGAGAATAAAATACAAACAGGAAACACAAATTCTAAGATCAAGCTTCATTAGATTTATCAATGAGCGACACATCCTTGGTGATATGATCGCAAAGAAGGAAAACGGCGAATCTATACCAGAAAATTCGCTCAGCCTTGCGGACAGCGCATGCCAAAAATCATTCAACGATCTTGTTGAAGCCACCAGATTTGTCGCACAACTCTCAGGATGCGACGGCGCTATTGTAATTTCAGACGACTTACAGCTCCTAGGATTCGGAGCTGAGATAACAGCCGAAATGCCCAACAGCACGCCAATCTTCGAAGCCGATAGCGAGTATCACGAAGCCAACCGAGATTATCGTCAGCTCAACCTAGAGCAATTTGGAATGAGGCATCGTTCGGCAGTCAAGCTCGTTAGCCATGAAACAAAATATCGAGTTTTGGTCGTATCTCAAGACGGCCCGATAAGCGCTGTATGGTCAGAACAGAAAAAAGTAATCGTTCGGCGAGGAGTAAATCTCGTCAACATGAATATGCCGTGGGCGTAAGCACGCAATAAATTCTTGCCCGCCGGGCAGCCCAATCAACATACGTCAAGGGCTACGATAAATCTTTTCGTAGCCCTTGACGCCAAGCAAAGCACAGCTATCAGACAAGGCTGTCCGATAGCTGTCAGTTGTCCAGGAAGCTCCGCAGCTTCCGCGAGCGGCTCGGATGCTTCAGCTTGCGCAGCGCCTTCGCCTCGATCTGGCGGATGCGCTCGCGGGTGACGCTGAACTGCTGGCCGACCTCTTCGAGCGTGTGGTCGGTGTTCATGCCGATGCCGAAGCGCATGCGCAGCACGCGCTCCTCGCGCGGCGTCAGCGACGCCAGCACGCGGGTCGTCGTCTCGCGCAGGTTGGACTGGATCGCCGCGTCGATCGGCAGGATCGCATTCTTATCCTCGATGAAGTCGCCGAGATGCGAATCTTCCTCGTCGCCGATCGGCGTCTCCAGCGAGATCGGCTCCTTGGCGATCTTCAGGACCTTGCGGACCTTTTCCAGCGGCATGGCCAGCTTCTCGGCCAGCTCCTCCGGGGTCGGCTCGCGGCCGATCTCGTGCAGCATCTGGCGCGAGGTCCGCACGATCTTGTTGATCGTCTCGATCATGTGGACGGGGATGCGGATCGTGCGGGCCTGGTCGGCGATCGAGCGGGTGATCGCCTGCCGGATCCACCAGGTCGCGTAGGTCGAGAACTTGTAGCCCCGGCGGTACTCGAACTTGTCGACCGCTTTCATCAGGCCGATATTGCCTTCCTGGATCAGGTCGAGGAACTGCAGGCCGCGGTTCGTGTACTTCTTGGCGATCGAGATCACGAGGCGCAGGTTCGCCTCGATCATTTCCTTCTTGGCCTGACGGGCCTCGCGCTCGCCCTTCTGGACCATCAGCACGATCTTGCGGAATTCCTGGATCTCCAGGCCGGTCTCGGAGGCGAGCGTGTGCACCTCCTCGCGCAGCTGCTTGATCCGCTCCAGCTCCGCCGCGACGAATTCCTTCCAGCCGCGCGAGCCGAGCTTCGAGACGCGCAGAACCCATTTCGGGTCGAGCTCGCCGCCGACATGCTGCTTGAGGAAGTCGTCTCGTGCCACGCCATAGCTCTCGGCGAGGCGCAGCAGGCGTGTCTCATGGCCGATCAGGCGCTTGTTGATGTCGTAGAGCTGCTCGACCAGCGCCTCGATGCGGTTGTTGTTGAGCGAGAGCGACTTCACCGCGGTGATGATGTCGTCCTTGAGCTTCTTGTACTTGCGGTCCTGCGACGGCGAGAGCTTGGTGTTCTCCAACCGGTTGGCGATGTCCTGGTCCTGCAGGCGGCGCAGCTTCTTGTAGTCGTCGGCGATGGCGTTGAAGGTCTCGAGCACGCGCGGCTTCAGCTCGGCCTCCATGGCCGAGAGCGACACGTTGTTCTCCATGTCGTCGTCGTCCATGTCCGGCGGGGTCTCGCCCTCCGGGGTCTCGGCCGGCTCGGCTTCCTCGGCCTCTTCCTCGCCGGCGACGACGGGGTTCTTGCCGTCGGGGCCGGCATAGGTCGCTTCGAGATCGATGATGTCGCGCAGCAGCACCTTGCCGTCGACCAGCTCGTCGCGCCAGATGATGATGGCCTGGAAGGTCAGCGGGCTCTCGCAGAGCCCCGCGATCATCGCCTCGCGGCCGGCCTCGATGCGCTTGGCGATCGCGATCTCGCCCTCGCGCGAAAGCAGCTCGACCGAGCCCATCTCGCGCAGATACATGCGGACCGGATCGTCGGTACGCTCGGTCGGCTCCAGGTTCCGCTTGGTCTCGACCGGCAGGGTCTGGCGCGAGGCGTCGACCATGTCGCCGCCCTCGGGCTCCTCCTCGTCACCGCCGCCATCCTTACGGTTGGCCCGCTCCTCGCCGGCCGCCTCAGGGTCCTCGTTGTCGACGACGTTGATGCCCTGCTCGCTGAGCTGACCGAGCACATCCTCGATCTGCTCAGAGGAAAACTCCTCCGACGGCAGAACTTCGTTCAGTTCGTCATAGGTGACATAGCCGCGCTTCTTCGCGAGCTTGATCATCCGCCTTACGGCCTGATCGGTCAGGTCGAGCAACGGGCCGTCGGTAGTCGGGGGGGCATCCGGCGGGACCTGATCGGTCTTTTCCCGTTCGCTCGCTTTAGTCGCCATCAATCAGCGCTCCGCACTCGCGCCGGCCATGACCGAGACAGCCATATACCGACGCATAAAAGGGCGGCGCGACCGCAGGCCCGGCGCGCTCACCCACCCAAATCCAGTTGCAGATGGCACCAGACGTCGTTGACGAATCGTGAACCACCCCACAGCTTGCGCGCACCAGACTCGCGTCCACCCTTCGCTGGGTAATCAATCCTCGGACATGGCCTCGGTGCCTTCGATTGTCTCGAGGCGGGCCTTCACGTCCTTGATCCAGGCGAAATTGGCTTCGGTCGCGTCGTCAGCCAATGCGCGCTCGGCTGCTCTCAACTCGCTATTTAGCGTCCGCGCGCGATGATGCAAGACGATGGCCTGATGAATCGAGTCGAAAACCGATTCTGGATCAGCATCTTGTGCGAGCTTGCGCCGCTCGGCCGGCCCCGTGACGGCCATCAGATGGCCCTGCGCCTCCCGCACGCGCGGCTGCGCCAGCCGATTCGCCAGCGTCTCGCGATCAAGCGTGTCCTCGACGGAATCGAGCAGCGCCTGCCGGAAGCGCTCCGCCGCAGGCCCGTCCAATGAGAGTTCGGCGATCTCGTCGGCGCAGCGCAGGATGAGATCGGGATGGCTCGCCAGTCCCAACAGGATGAAGGCCTCGCGCTGATCCTCGCCGCGCAGCTTCGCAATGAGGCGCGATTGCGTCAGCGCACTCGACGCCTTGAGTGGGCCGGCGAGCCAGGGCGGCACCTGCCGGCCGAACCCGCCGCCGCGCTGCGGCCCGCCGCCGCGACCACGCTGGAAGTTGCCGCCTCCCCCACCGCGCTCCGGCCTTGCCGGCGCCGCACTGGCGAAGAGCTGCGCCAATCGCTCGTCCATCTCGCGGCGGTAGTGCTTGCGCGTGGTCTCGTCCCGAATCTGCCCGAGCGGCTCCTTCAGGCGCCGCTCGAAGGCGGCGCGCCGCTCCGGCGTATCGAGCGGCCCGGCCTCGACCTCGCGCTGCCAGAGCATGTCGACCAGTGGACGCGCCGCCGCGACCACCTCTGCGATCGCCTGCCGTCCACCCGAGCGCGCGAGGTCGTCGGGATCCTGCCCGTCCGGCAGCAGCGCGAAGGAGAGCGACTTGCCGGGTTCGAGCATCGGCAGCGCGATATCGATCGCGCGGCTCGCGGCCTTGCGGCCCGCCTTGTCGCCGTCGAGGCAGATCACAGGTTCGTCGGCCATGCGCCAGAGCAGGCCGAGCTGGTCCTCGGTCAGAGCCGTGCCGAGCGGCGCCACCGTCTGCGGGAACCCTGAGAGCGACATGGCGATGACGTCGACATAGCCCTCGACCACCACGACCTGCCCGGTGTCATGCGACGCCTTGCGGGCGTTGTGGTGGTTGAACAGCAGCGAGCTCTTGTGGAAAAGCGGTGTCTCCGGCGAATTCAGGTATTTCGCCGCGACCTCGGAACTCATCGCACGCCCACCGAAGGCGATGACCCGCCCGCGGGAATCGTGGATCGGGAACATCACCCGGTCGCGGAAACGGTCATAGGGCACGGCGATCTCCTCGCCATGCACGAGCAATCCCGCCTCCATCATCAGTTCGGCCGGGACGCCCTTCCCCGCCAGATGGTCGCGCAGGGCGAAGCGGTCGGCCGGGCCATAGCCGAGGCGGAAGCGCGTGCGCGCCTCGCCGTCGAGCCCGCGCGTCGCGAGATAGCGCCGGGCTCCCCCGCCGCGATCGCCCATCAATTCGGCCTCGAAGAACTGCGCGGCGAGCTCCACGACCTCGTGCAGCCCCTTGCGCTTTTCCTCCTGGACCTGCGCTTCCGCCGTGATCTTCGGCAGGATGACGCCGGCCTCGGCCGCGAGCTTCTCGACGGCCTCCGGGAAGGAGAGCCCCTCGGTCTCCATCACGAACTTGAAGATGTCGCCGTTCTTGCCCGACGAGAAATCGAAGAAGGACGCCTTCTGGTCGTTGACGAAAAAGGAAGCGGTCTTCTCGGCATTGAAGGGCGAGAGCCCCTTCCATTCACGCCCCGCCTTTTGCAGGCGCACGCGTTTGCCCACGACCGCCGATACAGGCAGCCGCGCCTTGATCTCCTCAAGGACGGAGGGCGGGAATTTCATGTTGTCTGATGTGGCCCCTAAGCGATGGAAAGCCAACCTCGAACATGGCTTCGACAGAGCTTGTCGGGAATATCCACAAGGAGAGGCGTCCAGACAGGCTCGTCATTCTCGGGCAAAGCAAAACGCAAACCCGAGAATCTCGGGAATCTCTCGCAGGAGGAGACGCCCTTGCGTTCCCGTCATGCTCGGGTCGAGCCCGAGCATGACGGCCTAGGCTTTTCGGCCCCGCCGGCTCAACCGCCGAGCGCGGCCTTCACCATCGGGCTTGCCTTGCCAAAGTCCATCTGCCCGGCATAGGCAGCGCGCAGCACGCCGATGACCTTGCCCATGTCCTTGACGCCCGCTGCGCCGGTCTCGGCGATGGCCTTGTCGATCGCAGCCTTCACCTCCTCGTCCGACATCTGCTTGGGCAAGTAGGACGAGATCACCGCAACCTCGGCACGCTCGCCCTCGGCCAGCTCGGGGCGGTTGTTGGCGTCGTAGATCGCGATCGATTCCTGGCGCTGCTTGATCATCTTCTGGAGCACGCCGAGGATCTCGTCGGCGGTTGCCTCGCCCTTGCCGGCGCCGCGCGCCTCGATGTCCTTGTCCTTCAGCGCGGCGCTGATCAGGCGGATCGCCGCGACCTTCGCCTTCTCGCCGGCCTTCATCGCTTCCTTCATGTCGGCCGTGAAGCGCTCGCGCAGGCTCGTCATCGTGTTCGTCCTTTTCTCTTGCTCTTTTGTCCTGTGCGGCCTGCGCCAGCTTCGATTGACGGGCAGCGCCCGGCTCTTTAAGGCTCGCGTTCCAGACCGGCGGAGTGGATTGCTGCAGCCCCGCCCCCGCATTTTGCCGCTCGCGCGGCCTGGACCGAGACATAGACATGACCGCTCCCGAAGGAAACCCCGCCGCCAGCGGCTGGACCGAACCGCGCGCGACCGCGCTCCTCGTATTGGCTGACGGCACCGTGCTGGAAGGCTTCGGCCTCGGCGCCACCGGCGAGGCGCCGGGTGAAGTCTGCTTCAACACGGCGATGACCGGCTATCAGGAAATCCTGACCGACCCGTCCTATGCCGGGCAGATCATCACCTTCACCTTCCCGCATGTCGGCAATGTCGGCGTGAACGAGGAGGACACTGAGACGGTGAACGCTGCGGCCTCGTCCGGTGTGCGCGGCTGCGTGCTCCACGCCGCCATCACCGAGCCCTCGAACTGGCGCAGCCATCGGCATTTCGATGCCTGGCTCAAGGCCCGCAACATCGTCGGCATCTGCGGCGTCGACACCCGCGCGCTGACCGCCCTGATCCGCGACAACGGCATGCCGAATGCGATCCTGGCCCACAGCCCGGACGGCGTCTTCGATATCGAGCGCCTCAAGAAGCAGGCGGCCGGGCTGCCTTCGATGGCAGGCCTAGACCTCGTCCCGCTCGTCACTGCCGCGCAACGCTATGACTGGGACGAGACGCCCTGGGTCTGGCCGGCCGGCTACGGCAAGCGCGACAGCAGCAAATTCAAGGTCGTCGCCATCGATTACGGTGTGAAGCGCAACATCCTGCGCCTGCTCGCCAAGGCCGGCTGCGACGTCACCGTCGTGCCGTCGACCGCGACCGCCGCCGACATCCTCGCGCTCAACCCCGACGGCATCTTCCTCTCCAACGGCCCGGGCGACCCGGCCGCGACCGGCGAATATGCCGTGCCGGTGATCAAGGAGCTGCTCGACAAGAAGCTCCCGACCTTCGGCATCTGCCTGGGACACCAGATGATGGCGCTCGCCATCGGCGGCCAGACCCTGAAGATGAAGCAGGGCCATCACGGCGCCAACCATCCGGTGCAGGACAAGACCACAGGCAAGGTCGAGATCGTCTCGATGAACCACGGCTTCGCGGTCGATCCGGCGAGCCTGCCGACCAATGCGGTCGAGACCCATGTCTCGCTCTTCGACGGCTCGAACAGCGGCATCGCGCTCACCGACCGCCCGGCCTTCAGCGTCCAGCATCATCCGGAAGCCTCGCCCGGCCCGCAGGACAGCCACTACCTCTTTACCCGCTTCACCGAGATGATGGCGGCCGAGAAGGCGAAGAAGGCGGCTTGAGGCCGCTGAGGGAGGCGGGCATGATCCACCAGTTGCGCATTTACGAGATCTTCGAGCGCAACAAGGCGGCCTTCCATGCCCGCTTCCGCGACCATGCCGCGCGCATCATGGCGCGCCATGGCTTCCATATCGTGGCGATGTGGGAAACGGCGAGCGCGGGGCGCACCGAGTTCGCCTATATCCTCGCTTGGCCGGATATCGAGACGAAGACTGCGTCCTGGGCGAGCTTCATGGCCGACCCGGAATGGAGCGAGATCAAGCGCGTCACCAAGATCGAATATGGCGACATGGTCGGCGCCATCGAGGATCGCATTCTCACGCCCACGGCCTATTCGCCGCCGCTCGATTGACAAGGGCCGGCCTCGCGCGCTTTAAGCAGGGCATGATCAGCCTGCTCGCCTTCCTTCACGGCTATTACGCCCCGCTCTCATAGAGGCGGTGGCATTCCCATGTTCAACCGCCGCGCTGGCGGTTGAATTCAGGCAGATCACCCGGCATCGCGGCTCCCACCGGACCAGAGCGATGTCTTCAAAAATCAGAACGATCTCCACCATCGGCATCATGGGCTTCGGCGCCTTCGGGCAGTTGATGGCCCGCCATCTCCAGCCGCATTTCGCGCTGCGCGTCTGCGATCCCGGCAACGCGCCCGCGGCCGATGTGAGTGGCAGGGGCTTGCAGCCTGCCACCGCTGCTGAAGTGGCCGCTTGCGATCTCGTCATCCTTGCCGTGCCCGTCCCGGCGATCCTCGAGGCGATCGCAGCCTTGCGGCCGCATCTCAAGGCCGGCGCCATCGTGCTCGATGTCGGCTCGGTCAAGATCGGCCCAGCGCGTGCCATGCAGGCCGCACTGCCCGACGATGTCGAGATCATCGGCACGCATCCGCTTTTCGGCCCGCAAAGCGCCCGCAACGGGCTCGACGGCCTCAAGATCGCGCTTTGCCCGATCCGAGGAAGCAGCACGCCGCGCATCGCAGCTTTCCTGCGCCAGGTGCTTAAGCTCAAGGTCATCGTCACCACGGCCGATGCCCATGACCGCGAGGTTGCGATGGTGCAGGGCCTGACCCATCTGATCGCCAAGATCCTGGTCCGGATGGAGCCTCTGCCTCGGACGATGACGACGGCAAGCTTCGACCTCCTGATGCAGGCGACCGAAATGGTGCGCTACGACGCGCCCAACGTCTTCATGGCGATCGAGCGCGCCAATCCGCATGCCAAGGCGGTACGGGATCGCTTCTTCGCGCTGGCCGAGGAGATGCGGCTGTTCCTCGAGCATGGCCATGCCGAAGCGGCACCATCTCCCGCCCTGCCTCACAAGGTCGCAGAGGTCGCGCAGGCCTAGCCTTCGCGAGCCTCTCCTAAGAGAATGCCGGAAACGCGAAGACCCCAGCGATGACTGACAATCCCCTGCTCTACCCGGGCGCCGCCCATCCCGACCTGCGCGAGCCGATGATCGCGGAACTCGTCCGCACCTTCTATACGCGGGCTCGGGAGGACAAGCTGATAGGCCCAGTCTTCGCGGCCGCTGTCGAGGATTGGGACCACCATATCGGCAAGATCACCGATTTCTGGAGCGGGGTGATGCTGCGCACCGGCCGCTACGATGGCCGCCCGATGCGTCCGCATCTGATCCTGCCGCTGGAAGGCAAGCATTTCGACCGCTGGCTCGACCTGTTCGAGATCACCGCGCACGAAGTCTGCCCGCCTGATATCGCGCAAGCCTTCATCATCCGGGCGCGGCGCATCGCCGACAGCTTCGAGATGGCCCGCGCCAGCCAGCGCGGCGAATTCGCAGCGCCGCGACATAGTTTGCGCTGATCAGGCCGCTCTGGCTTCCCGGCGGAGAAAGGCCGCGATCTCCCCGCGATCGGCTCCCGCTCCGAGCGCGATCCGCTCAGCCAGCGCCGCAGCCGAGGGCCGCAACACGCCGAGCGGCCGGTCGAGCCAGTAGGAGACCGGGTTCAGCGCCTCGCGTTCATCGACCCTGACGATCCGTCCCGCCGCCAGTTGCTCGCGCGCCAGCGGCGGCCGCGCCAAGGCGATGCCCAGCCCATGCGCCGCGGCATCAAGCACGAGATTGTAGTCCTCGAAGCGCCGGTCCTGCGGGCGCGGGCGATAATCCAGCCCTTGCGCCGCGAACCAGGCCTTCCAGCCGGCGGCATCCGAGTCATGGATCAGCGGCTGCGCGAGCAGACGCTCCGGCGCGCCCTCCCCGATCGCCTCGGCGAGTTGGGGCGAGGCGATCGGGAAGCACCATTCCTCGAACAGCTTGAGCGAGAGCCGGTCCGGCGCGCCGCCGCGCCCGCAGCGTATCCCGAGATCGACGCCCTCTTCCTCAAAGTCCACCTTGCGATGCTCGACCTGCAGCACGATCCGCAATGACGGCGTGCCCGCCTCCAGCACGGCCAGCCGCGGCATCAGCCAGAGCGCACAAACCGAAGGCGGCGCGCTGACCCTCACCACCGAAGCGCCCCGCACCTCGCGCCAGCGCTCGGAATTGTCGGCGATCAGCGCAAAAGCCTCCTGCGTGCGCTGGAGCAGGCGCTGACCTTCCGGCGTCAGCGAGACACCGCGCGCCTGCCGCAGAAAGACGCGCAGGCCTAGCCAGTGCTCCAGCTTGGCGATCTGCCGGCTGATGGCGCCATGGGTCAGGTTCAGCGCCTCGGCGGCCGAGGAGAAGCTGCCGGTGCGCGCGGCCGCCTCGAAGGCGCGCAATGTATCGAGCGGCGGCAGGTTCGAGCTGTGATCCATTCTCACAGCTCATGCGCGAATTGTTCGTTTGTCAATCAGCTCGCCGAGGCGCTTATCGGGAGCAACTGCTCATCACCGATGGATCGACGCCATGTCCTCCTCAAGCTGCGCTTCACCCACCCTCGCCGCCTCAGGCTCCCAGCGCCTCGATCCGACGCTGGTCTTCACGGTCACTTTCACGGTCATGGCCTGGGCCTCCTCCTTCCCGGCGATTCGCGCCGGCCTTGCCGGCTTCGGCCCGGCAGAGATGGCCGCGCTTCGCTTCGCTCTGGCCGGTGGCCCGGCCGCGCTCTTCCTCCTCGCGACGCGGGCGAAATTGCCCGAGTTCGGCGATATCTGGCGCTTCCTCGTCGGCGGCGTGATCTTCATCGCGGGCTATGCGTTGCTGCTGAATTTCGGCCAGCGCGTCGTGCCGGCAGGCCCCGCCGCCTTCATCATCAACACCAACCCGATCATGACCGCCGTGCTCGCCATGATGATCCTCGGCGAGCGCTTCAGCCTCACGGCTTGGCTTGGGACAGCCCTTTCCTTCGCAGGCATCGGCGTGATCGCGCTCGGCAAGGGGCTCGATGTCGAGATCGGGTTGAGCGTGCTGTTGATCCTCGGCGCCGCCTTCTGCAACGCCATCACCACGGTCGTGCAGAAGCCGCTCTTCGCCCGCTACAAGCCGCTCCATGTCGCGGCCTGGAACATGGCGATCGGTGGCTTCGTGCTGCTGCCCTTCCTACCTTCGGCCATCGAGCAGGCTAAAGCCGCGCCGAGCATCTCCTTCTGGTCGGTGGTCTATCTCGCGGTGGTGCCGAGCCTGATCGCCTACGGCACCTGGGCGATCACGCTTTCGCGCTTGCCGGCCGCCCGCGCCTCGAATTTCCAGTACGCCGTGCCGCCGATGGCGATGCTGATCGGCTTCTTCTGGCTCGGCGAAATCCCCACGGTCTTCGGCCTGATCGGCGGCGCCATGGCGCTGGCCGGGGTGGTGGTCGTCAATCTCAAGCGGTGACGGCCTTCGCCGTCATTGCGAGGAGCAAAGCGACGAAGCGATCCAGGGGCGGCCGGGTGGAACGTTTCAATCCAGTCCTCCTGGATCGCTTCGCTTCGCTCGCAATGACGGAAAGCGGCCCTCCTCAAAACCCCTTCGCCTCCAGCGCCTTCTCGTCATCCGCGATGTAGTCGCGGATGATCGGGACGGCGCTCTTGTGCTGGCCGAGCAACAGCTGGAACACCATGTCGCCGCCGATGTCGAAGGAGATCGAACAGGCGCAGAGATAGAACTCCCACATCCGGGCGAAGCGCTCGCCCATCATCGCGACAACCTCCTCGCGCTTGGCCAAGAAGCGCTCGCGCCAGGCCTCCAGCGTCCAGTGGTAATGCCGGCGCCAGAACTCGCAATCGGACGCCCACAGGCCCGTCTGCTCCTGCGCCGCGAACACCTCCGACAGCGCCGGAGCATAGCCACCCGGGAAGATGTACTTGTCGAAGAAGGGGCCGGTGAAGCCGGGCGGGCCAACGCGGCCGATGCAGTGGACCAGCGCGATCCCCTCCGGCGTCAGCAGGTCGCGGATCTTCTCGAAATACTCAAGGTAATGCGCGACGCCGACATGCTCCATCATGCCGACCGAGACGACGCGGTCGAATTTGCCACCGAGCTCGCGATAGTCCTTGTTGATGAACGTCACGGCATCGCCGACGCCGGCCGCCTCGGCTCGCTTCTGGGCTGCCGCCATCTGGTCAGGTGAGACGTTGAGCCCGGTGACCTTCGCGCCGCAGGCCTTGGCGAGATAGATCGCCAATTCGCCCCAGCCCGAGCCGATGTCGAGCACGCTCATGCCGGGCTCGATCTTGAGCTTGGCGGCGAGGTGGCGGAGCTTCGCTTTCTGCGCGTTCTCCAGCCCGACCTCCGGGCTGTGCCAATAGGCACAGGAATAGGTCATGGTCTCGTCGAGCCAGAGCCGGTAGAAGTCGGTCGGGATGTCGTAGTGATGCTTGACCTTCTTGCCGGCGACGCCGAGCGGGTTGTGCATCCGCCAGCGCCGGATCTTGAAGCGCATCTTGCGGATCGCCTGCTGTAGCGGGTCCTTGCGCATCTCGCGGCGCTGCAGCCAGAACAGCGTCAGCAGGTCGTGGATCGTGCCGTCCTCGAAATCGATCCGCCCGTCCATATAGCCTTCGGCCAAAGCGAGCTCGGGATTGAGGAAGAGCTCGCGCTCGACGCGGTTGTCGTAGAAACGCACTGTGACGGCGGGTGCGGTCTTGGTCACTCCGGCGAAGAGAAGTTCGGCCGGTCCGGCGCCGAAGACATGCTGCTTGCCGTCCGGCGTGATGACCGTCAGGCGGCCGTGGCGGATGAACCGCTTGAGCAATCGCGGCAGCAGCAGCATGGGCGCTCCTCGTCTCGATTCGCTAACTAAAGCCGAAACCCCGCGGCCTCGAAACCCCCGAAGGTTGCGGAGCCACCCGGCTTGCGCGTAGTCATCGGGAATAGGCGCAACCCGAGGGTCGACCGAACACATGTCCTGGCGCGATTTCTGGAACGGCGAGCATTCGATCTACGTCTCGCCGCGCCACAAGGCCCTGCATTATCGCGCCATCGCGACTGACCTGATCGGCCATATCCCGGCGGCCGATGCGATCGTCCTCGACCATGGCTGCGGCGAAGCGCTCGATGCCGCCCGCGTCGCCGCATCCTGCGGCAGGCTCTATCTCTGCGAGGCAGCGCCTAACGTGCGCGACAAGCTGCGCGCCCAGTTCGGGCGCAAGGACAACATCGTCGTGGTCTCGCCGGAGGAGGTCGAGGCTCTGCCGCCGGCCTCGCTCGACCTCGTCGTCGCCAATTCCCTGCTGCAATATCTCTCGCGCGACGAACTGAAGGCACTGCTCGAAACCTGGCGCGATCGGCTGAAGCCCGGCGGCGCGCTGATCCTCGCCGACGTCATCCCGCCCGATGTCAGCCCGCTGACCGACGCCTCGCAATTGCTCGCCTTCGCCTGGCGCGGCGGCTTCCTGCTGGCGGCGCTCGGCGGCCTCGTCCGCACGGCCTTCTCGGACTACCGCAAGCTCCGGGCGCAATACGGTCTCTCGACTTACACGGCGGAGGCGATCACCGGCCTGATCCGCGAGGCAGGCTTCGCCGACGTGCAGCGGCCGGGGAATTTCGGACACAATCCGCACCGGATGACATTCAAGGCAACCAAGGCCAAGGCATAGACGAAAGTAGAATTCGCGCGCGTCATCCGGCACTTCCGTCTCACAATTCCCCTGCGGAAGCGCGTCATACGCCTTGATTTGACACTTCAAATATGGCTTTCAGCGCGGCTTGCCCCAAAGGCGCGAGATTTCCGTGCAGGACCAGTTCACCTGTCCCTATTGCGAAGCTGCGCTCAACCGAGGCGTGCTGTCCTGCCGCAACTGCGGCCGGGACCTCACGCCCGTGCTGCCGCTCCTGCGCCGTCTCGATGCGCTGGAAGAGCGCCTTGCCGCAGCCGAGAAGCGCGCGGAAGAGGATCGGGCCGCGCTTGCGACCCCTCGGCCGCTCGAACCCCTGAGGGCCACCGCCGTCGAACCGACGGAAGCTTCGCGTGAAGTCCAGCCGCACCACCAGCCGGCTGCGCGCCGACGCTTCTGGGTGCTGCCCTTCGGCCTAGTGCTGCTGCTGCTCGCCTATTCCGGCGTGATCCTTTGGCTCGACCTACCGCTCTGGACCCTGCGCCTTGCCTCGATCACGATCCCCTTCCTGACCGGGCTGATCTATTTCGGCATCCGCCCGCGCCTGATCGCCTTCGATATTGGCGTGGCCATCGCCTTCGCGATTTTTTCCGTCGGGACGATGAACGCGTTGCTGAGTTGGCACGACAACATACCGCTCCTTCCGCAGGGGGCGGCCGCCTGGCGCGAGACGTCGTTCTACGCGCTGAGCATCGCCGCCTCGATGTTCTCAGGGATGTTGCTGCGCGTGACGCAGGCTGCGCTGACCGCGCGCGGCCTCGTCTCGCTGCCGGAACTGCGGAGGGGGCTGCAGGCCGTCCACGGCAAGGTGCCGATGGAGACGCTGAAGACCATCGAAACCACCATCCTGATGGTCGGCACCGTCATTTCCGCGGTCGCCGGCCTGATCGCTGCAATCCTGGGAGTGAAATAGGACGATGACCAAGTCTGTGCTCATCCGGCACATTCTGCCTGCCGTTCTCGCCACCGCCGCCATGCTGACGGCCGCGCAAGCCGCCGACCCGATCCAGCTCATCACCCGCGAGGAAGCGGGCCTGCCAACGACGCCGAAGGCCGCGGCCGGCACGCGTAACCTGACGCGCGGCCCCGGCATCGACACGCTGCCGACCCCGGACAAGGGCGTCGACGGCAAGCCCTTCCGTCTCGCCGTGCGGTTCATGCCGAGCAATGGCGTGCCGGTCGACCCGGCAACGGTGCGCGTCTTCTACCGGCGCCAGCCGCCGGTCGACATCACCGAGCGGATCAAGCCCTTCATCACGCCGGGCGGCATCGACGCCCCCGCCGTCATGGTGCCGAGCGGCAGCCACATCATCGAGATCGAGGCCACCGACAAGGAAGGCCGCATCGGCCGCAGGCAGATGACGCTGACCGTCGCCCCGACCCCGTGAGGCCGTCGCGAGCGGGCCGCTCGGCGGCTTGCCCGCGTGACAGGGTCGCTGCTCATGCCCTAGCGCGACCTGCTCTCATCCCATGGACTCCCGCCGGTAAGCGTGAAACCTTGGCTCGGCTTGGGGGAGACAGAGATGAGATACTGGCTGGTGACGGCGGCTTTGCTCGCCGTTGCATGGGGGACCCTGTCGAGCGCCTCGGCGCAATACGGCAGGATCAGGCCCGAATGCCGCAGCATGGGCAATCCACGCTCCTGCAGTTGCGCGCTCGATAATGGCGGCCGGATCATGCCGGATCATCACCGCCCGGGCCGGCTGGTCTGGCGGAGCCCCAAGCCTGGCTCCGGAGCGCATATGGCGTTCATGAATTGCGCGATAGGCTCGGGACGGTAGCGCCGGTTACCCGCCGGGCGCCTCGGCTGCCCGGGCGAACTAGCCCGCCCTGTCGGCGAAGCTGAAGAACTTGTGGCCGAGGAACGAGAACACCATCACCACGCCCGTGGTCACCAGCTGCATCGGCAGATAGGGCAGGCCCGCTCGCGCCACGAAGAAATGCATCAGGATGCCGGTGAGCACGAAGCCACCGGCTGCGATCAAGGCGAAGCGCCAGCCCGCCTGAGCATGGCTGCGGGTCGCGTCGAAGGTCATCCAGCGGTTGAGCGCATAGGAGACCAGCGCGCCGACGATGAAGCCGGCGAGGGTCGCCGGCACGGGGTCGACCTGAGCCAGCTCGACCAGGCCGATCAGAACGCCGTAATGCGCGACCGCCGTCAGCCCGCCGGCCAAGACATAGGCGACGAGCTGGCGGACCTGGCGCGGATACTGGCGAAACGGCATCCGCGCTTCCTAGAGGATGCCACCGGTTCGCGGAAGCCCGTCAGCCGGCGTCGTTGCCGGCCAGATTGGCCGGCATGCCGCCGACTGGCATGTCCAGTCCCTGCTTCAGCGTACCCAAATGGAATTCGCGGATGCGCCCATTCGTGGGATCGCTGACGAAGGCGCTCCCGCCGATCACCGCGAGGCTCGGCGTCGGCGTCTTCGCGCCATAGGCGCAATCGAAGGCCGGCACGGCATCGAAGGCCGCGAGCTCCTTCCAGGCGGGTGCGACCTCGTAGAGGCGCAGCTTGCCGTCCGGCGTCAGGTTGGCGAGCCGGCTGCCATTGCCGCTGAGCTCGAACTGGCAGGCGGCCTGCCCGCCCGGCACGGCGAGCGCGTCCTCGATCTTTAGTGCCTTGGCTTCCGGGTCGACCCGCAGCAGCGCGTCATAAGGCGCCTTCAGTCCATAGTTGCCGACGAGATGGCGCCCGCCCTCGCGCGATTTCAGCGCACTGACGCGGCGTTCGTCGGGATAACCGAGCTTGCGCCCGCTCCACGCTGCCGCAGCTCCTTTGCCCGCTTTCGACAACACCAGCAGGCCGCCACCCTCGCCCTCGGCGCAGCCGAAGACATGGCGCCCGCCGCGCGCTTCGGCCGAACCGTGGAAGAGCTTGCAGGAGGCGTCGGGCTTTGCGGCATCGTCGAACAGCGCGACGCGCTTCCAGTTCTGGCCCTCGGCGAGAATCTCGAAGCCGTTGGGGCGCGGCGAGGCGCTGCGGTCGTCGCCCTTGGCATAGGCCGGGTTCGGGATCGACATCAGCCATTGCCGGTTGCCCAGCGGTACGGCGACGCCATGCTGTGGCGCCGGGCTCGGCCAGGTCGTTACGGCCGGCTTGCCCTTGGCCAGGCTGTCGATCGCGACCAGCACAGCCTTCGGCTCGCTCTTGCCTTCCCAGGGACGCAACCCGTCGAAGAACAGCGCGAGCTGCCCATGGCCGGAGAGCACATGCGCCGGCCGGTCTCCCTTCACGCTGAAGTCGAGCAGCTTCGGCGGGGCCTTGTCGAGATCGACATGGTCGCCATGCGATTCCGCGATCAGCCCGGTATCGAGGATACCAAGCGTGCCGGCCTCGTCCCCGGTCTTGACCACGACGTAGCGCCCGCCGGAGACGCCGGCGAAACCGGGATTGGCTTTCGGCACGTCGAAGCTGTGTGTGACCTCGCCACTGTCGAGATCGAGGATGCGGATGACCGGCTTCTCGTGATCGGCGAAGACGAGGCGGCCCCGCAGCGGGGCGTGGTCATGGGCGAAAGCCGCGGAGGCGAGCAGGCAGCCGGCGAGACCGGCAGCGGCGAGGCGGATGGAAGGCACAGGAAAGCTCCAAGGCAATATGCAATGCTATAACGTTACATTTTTGTCCCGCGAACTCAACCCGCTCCTGGTCCGCGATGGATAAGGCGGAGCGTCCGGCAAGCGCCCAACGGACGCCTACCGGACAACGATCAGCCGAGCAGCCTCAGGCCCGGACCTCGAACACCATGTTGAATGGCGTCTCGGTGGCGCGGCGGAAATGCTGGAAGCCCGCATCCATCGCGACCTTACGCAGCCGCATCTCGCCGGCCTGCGCGCCCAGCCCGAGGCCAACCTCCTGCGACAGCGAGGCCGGCGTGCAGATCATCGTGGAGGCCCCGTAGAAGATCCGGCCGACCGGGTTGAGATTGTCCTTGAGATGGTCATGCGCGAAGGGCTCGACGATCATCCAGCTGCCGTCCCGCGCCAGTGACTCGCGCACATGCTTGCCTGCTCCGACCGGATCACCCATGTCGTGCAGGCAGTCGAACATCGTCACGAGATCGTACTTCTTCTCCGGGAAATCCTTGGCAGAGGCGCGCTCGAAGACAATCCGGTCGCCGACACCCGCCTTCTCCGCCGCTTCCCGTGCGCGCTCGATCGACGGCCCGTGATAGTCGAAGCCGTAGAAACGCGATTGCGGATAGGCCTGCGCCATCAGGATGGTGGACGAGCCATGCCCGCACCCGACGTCCGCGACGGTCGCGCCCTCCATCAGCTTGGCCTGGACGCCGTTCAGCGCAGGAATCCAGTCCGCCGTCAGATGGGCGTTGTAGCCTGGTCGGAAGAAGCGCTCGGTCCCGCGGAACAGGCATTTGCTGTGCTCGTGCCAGCCGAGGCCCGAGCCGTTGCGGAAGGCCTCCGCGACCTTCGGTTCGTCGAGCCACATCGACTGGATGATCTCGAAGGCGCCCGCGAAGAAGGCCGGGCTTTCCTCCTCGGCGAAAGCCATTGCCTGCTCTGGCGAGAGGCTGAAGCTGTCGCTGCCGTCGTCATAGTCAACATAGCCGGCCGAGGCTTGGCCAGCGAGCCATTCGCGCAGATAGCGCTCCTTGAAGCCCGTCTTCTCTGCCAGTTGTTGGGAGGTGACGGGCTGTCCGTCCGCCATCGCCTTGTAGAGGCCGAGCTGGTCGCCCAGCACGATCAGGGCGCCGGTGACGGACGCCCCGACATCACCGACGAGACGCCCCACCAGGTCATCGAGTTTCTGAGAGTCGGCAGCACGCATGGCCATGCTCCTCGGGTTCGGGCGTGGCCGGTGCCGTATCGCGAACCGGCTCGACGCCATCGCGGAAACGAGGACGTTAAACCTGTGCGGATACCTGTCAACGAGCGGCTGTTCGTCCCTATGCCCCGACGCTGCCGGAGAGCCATTCCGGCCCGAGCCGCGGCAGGTTGGGGTCGCGCCGCGCGGTCTCGATCACGCTGTCGATCAGCCCGGGAAAGCGCTGGTTCAGCTCCTCGCGCCGGATGCTGAGATAGCGTGAGGTTCCCTCGACCCGCATGCGGGTGATGCCGGCCTCGCGCAGCTTGGCGAAGTGGTAGGACAGGAGCGAGGGCGAGGCGAAGGCGGTGAAATGGCTGCAGCGCGCCTTGTCGACCTCGTTGACGTCCGAGAGCGCGACGAGAATGCCGAGCCGGATCGGATCGGCCAGCGCCCCGAACACGTCGGCGGGCGCGACATCCTCGATATCAGGGTGAAAAACCGGCTTCATGGCCTTCGAGATAGGCGATGCGGCCGCTCCTGACAATATTCAACATTCATTGAAATTACCCTTGTGGTAATCGCCAGGCAGGTTTAATTCAACGATTATTGAATTTCGAAGCCTGACTTCGACACAGCGACCATCCGCAAGGATCGCTCCCCGAGGATCTCTCCCATGGATACGCGCCTTCTCTCACTCGCCGGCGGCGCCTTCGCCATCGGCACGGGCAGCCTGATCGTCACCGGCATCCTGCCCCATCTCGCCTCCGGCCTCGCCGTCTCCGTCGACACCGCCGGCCTGCTCATCTCGATCTTCGCGCTGGCCTATGCCATCGGCTCGCCAATCCTCTCCACCGTGCTGGGCGACGCCGATCGCAAGGTGGTGCTCGTCGGCGCCATGACCGTCTTCGGCCTCGCCAATCTCGGCGCTGCCTTCGCCACCGATTTCTGGGTGGTGATGGCCGCCCGCATCGTCATGGCGTTCTCGGCCGGTGTCTTCATGCCCGCCGCTAATGCCGTCGCCGTCGCGGTCTCCTCCCCCGAACGCCGCGGCCGCGCCATCGCGCTCGTCACCGGCGGCATGACCGTCTCGCTGATCCTCGGCGTCCCGATCGGGACGGCCATCGTCGGCTTCGGCGGCTGGCATCTCGCCTTCCTGATCGTGGCCCTGCTCAGCGCGCTCTCGCTCGCCGGCCTGCTGGTCAAGCTGCCGCGCGGCCTACCCCGCGGCACCAACACGCTGCGCGAGCGGCTTCAGGTCGCGGGCCGCGGCGACGTGCTGCTGGCGCTCGCCACGACCATGCTGTGGACCACCGGCGCCTTCGTCCTCTACACCTATATCGCGCCCTTCCTGACCAACCATGCCGGCATCACCGGCCCCTGGCTCGCCGCCACATTGGTCGTCTCCGGGCTCGGCTCGGCCATCGGCAACCAGTTCGGCGGCGTCGCCAGCGACCGCTTCGGCCCCGAGCGCTCGCTGACCGTGGTGCTGTCGATCCTGGCGGCGGCGCTGCTCGCCGCCTCGCTGATCGCGGTCAGCCTGCCGCCGGCCCTGGCTATCTGGCCGATCCCCTTCGTGCTCTTCGTCTGGAGCGCGGCGGGCTGGGCCGGCCATCCCTCGCAGATGTCGCGATTGGCGGCGATGGCGCCGGACGCCACCGTGGTCGCGCTCTCGCTCAATGCCTCCGCGCTCTATTTCGGCATCGCGGCCGGCGCGGCGCTCGGCCAGCAAGTGATGCGCCATGCCGGCACCTGGCCCCTCGGCTTCGTCGGTGCCGCCTGCGAGGTCGCGGCGCTCGCGGTGCTGGCATTCACACTCTATCGCAAGCGCGCCGCCAAGCGCGTGCCGGCCCTCTCGGAAACGGCCGCGCCGGCCCGCAGCTGAGACGTAGCGACCCGGATCAGGCCGCTTCCGCCCGCCGCCAAGCCGGGAACGGGTCCGGCAGGTCGCGGTAGCGCTCGGGGTTGAACCGCAGCGGCATGGCATCGCCGACGAGGCAGAGATCCAGCGCAGCGCGAATTGCCGCCTCGTCGAGCCCGGTGCCGATGAAGACCAGTTCCTGTCGGCGGTCGCCCCAGACCGAATGCCAGTTGCGGTTCAGGATCGCCTTCCATTCAGGATGTTCGGGCCAGCGCGAGCGCGGCACGGCCGCCCACCAGAAGCCCATCGCCTCAGTGCGGCAGATGCTGCCGGCGAGCGACATCTCGCCGACCCAGTCAGGCCGCGTCGCCAGCCAGAAATGCCCCTTGGCACGGATCAGCCCCGGCCATGTCCGGCCCAGGAGGGCACTGAACTTTTCCGGATGAAAGGGGCGCCGCGCCCGGTAGACGAAGGAGGATATGCCGTATTCCTCCGTCTCCGGCACATGGTCTTTGAAGCCGTAGAGTTCCTTGTGCCAAAGCGGATGTTCCTGTGCCTTCTCGTGGTCGAACAGCCCGGTATCGAGCACGACGGCGAGCGGGACCTTGCCGAAATCCGCCTCGATCTGCCTTGCATCAGGATTGAGCGCGCGCACGATCTTGCGGACGGCCTCGCGCTGCTCCGGCGAGGCGTCGGAGATCTTGTTCAGCACCACCACGTCGGCGAACTCGATCTGCTCCACCAGGAGGTCGACCAGCGTGCGCTCGTCGCCCTCTCCCGCCGTCTCGCCGCGCTCGCGCAGGAAATCGCGCGAGCCGTAGTCCTTCAGCAGGCTCACGGCATCGACCACCGTGACCATCGTGTCGAGCCGGGCGACATCGGCCAGCGAAAGCCCCTCCTCGTCGCGGAATTCGAAGGTCGCCGCGATCGGCAGCGGCTCGGCGATGCCCGTCCCCTCGATCAGCAGGTAATCGAACCGCCCTTCCTCCGCGAGACGGCGCACCTCGGCCAGCAGGTCGTCGCGCAAGGTGCAGCAGATGCAGCCATTGCTCATCTCGACCAGCTTCTCGTCGGTGCGCGAGAGCTTGCCTCCGCCCTCCCGCACCAGATCGGCGTCAATGTTCACCTCGCTCATGTCGTTGACGATGACTGCAACCTTGCGGCCCTCGCGGTTGTTGAGGATGTGGTTGAGAAGGGTCGTCTTGCCGGCTCCGAGGAAGCCGGACAGGACGGTGACGGGCAGGCGAGCCATGAGGCAGTAACTCCATATGAAATGTTATAATATAACATTTCATATGGAGTATGTGCCTGGCAAGCGGCATGACGAAGCCGTGCACATCTGGCCAGGCCGCTCCTTTTAGCTTCCCCCCGGCGCCTTCGCCGTCTATAGCGAGCGCCTAGCATTCATTCAGACGCTCGCCTCGCCTCCGCTCGCCCGATCGGACCGGCCTTGCGCGCGCCTGCCCAAGACCGGTCGAGATCATGCCCAAGCGCACAGACATCAAGTCCATCCTGATCATCGGCGCCGGCCCCATCATCATCGGCCAGGCCTGCGAGTTCGACTATTCCGGCACCCAGGCCTGCAAAACGCTGAAGGCCGAGGGCTACCGCATCATCCTGGTCAATTCGAACCCGGCGACGATCATGACCGATCCGGACCTGGCCGACGCGACCTATGTCGAGCCAATCACGCCCGAGATCGTCGCCAAGATCATCGAGAAGGAGCGCCCCGACGCGCTGCTGCCGACCATGGGCGGCCAGACCGCGCTGAACTGCGCGCTCTCGCTCAAGAAGATGGGCGTGCTGGAGAAGTTCAACGTCGAGATGATCGGCGCCACCGCCGAGGCGATCGACAAGGCCGAGGACCGGGAGCTCTTCCGCGAGGCGATGACCAAGATCGGCCTGGACACGCCGCGCTCGCACCACATCAAGACGCTCGGCCAGGCGCTCGACGCGCTGGAGGATATCGGCCTGCCGGCGATCATCCGCCCGTCCTTCACCATGGGCGGTACCGGCGGCGGCATCGCCTACAACAAGGGCGAGTTCATCGACATCGTCGAGCGCGGCATCGACGCCTCCCCGACCAGCGAGGTCCTCATCGAGGAGAGCGTGCTGGGCTGGAAGGAATACGAGATGGAGGTCGTCCGCGATAAGAAGGACAACTGCATCATCGTCTGCTCGATCGAGAATTTCGATCCGATGGGCGTCCATACCGGTGATTCGATCACCGTCGCGCCGGCCCTGACGCTGACCGACAAGGAATACCAGATCATGCGCGACGCCTCGCTGGCGGTGCTGCGCGAGATCGGCGTCGAGACCGGCGGCTCGAACGTCCAGTTCGCGATCGACCCTGCCACCGGCCGCATGATCGTCATCGAGATGAACCCGCGCGTCTCGCGCTCCTCGGCGCTGGCCTCGAAGGCGACCGGCTTCCCGATCGCCAAGGTCGCGGCGCGTCTGGCCGTCGGCTACACGCTCGACGAGATCGAGAACGACATCACCGGCGGGGCGACCCCGGCCTCCTTCGAGCCGACGATCGACTATGTCGTCACCAAGATCCCCCGCTTCGCCTTCGAGAAGTTCCCGGGCTCGGAGCCGACGCTGACCACCGCGATGAAGTCGGTCGGCGAGGCCATGGCGATCGGCCGCACCTTCCAGGAATCGCTGCAGAAGGCCTTGCGCTCCCTTGAGACCGGGCTCGACGGCCTCGACGAGATCGAGATCGAGGGCTACGGCAAGGGCGACGACCGCAACGCCATCAAGGCGGCGATCTCGACGCCGACACCGGACCGCATCCTCCATGTCGCCCAGGCCATGCGCGCCGGCTTCACGGATGAGGAAATCCACGAGAGCTGCAAGATCGATCCGTGGTTCCTCGCGCAGATGCGCGAGATCGTCGAGACCGAGCAGAAGATCCGCGCGATCGGCCTGCCGACCACGCCCGGCGCTTTCCGCCAGATCAAGGCGATGGGCTTCTCCGACAAGCGCCTCGCGGCCGTCTCCGGCAAGACCGAGGCCGAGGTCCGTACCCTGCGTCGCTCGCTGGAGGTCCGCCCGGTCTACAAGCGCATCGACACCTGCGCGGCCGAGTTTGCCTCGCCGACGGCCTATATGTATTCGAGCTACGCCATGCCCTTCGCCGGCAAGGCGGCAGACGAGGCCAATCCGTCCGACCGCAAGAAGGTCGTGATCCTGGGCGGCGGGCCGAACCGCATCGGCCAGGGCATCGAGTTCGACTATTGCTGCTGCCATGCCTGCTACGCGCTGCGCGACGCCGGCTACGAGACCATCATGGTCAACTGCAACCCGGAGACGGTCTCGACCGACTACGACACCTCCGACCGGCTTTATTTCGAGCCGCTGACGGCCGAGGACGTGCTCGAGATCCTCGAGACCGAGAAGCAGAACGGCACGCTGATGGGCGTCATCGTCCAATTCGGCGGCCAGACCCCCCTGAAGCTGGCCAACGCGCTGGAAGAGGCCGGCATCCCGATCCTCGGCACCTCGCCCGACATGATCGACCTCGCCGAGGACCGCGACCGCTTCAAGCGCCTGCTCGACAAGCTGCACCTGAAGCAGCCGAAGAATGGCATCGCCTATTCGGTGGAGCAGGCCCGCATCATCGCCGGCGAGCTCGGCCTGCCCTTCGTCGTGCGCCCCTCCTATGTGCTCGGCGGCCGCGCCATGGCGATCATCCGCGACGAGATCATGTTCGAGGACTATCTTCTCGGCACCCTGCCCTCGCTGATCCCCTCCGAGGTCAAGGCCAAGTATCCGAACGACAAGACCGGCCAGATCAACACGGTGCTGGGCAAGAACCCGCTGCTGTTCGACCGCTACCTGTCGGACGCGATCGAGGTCGATGTCGACTGCCTCTGCGATGGCAAGGAGGTCTTCGTCGCCGGCATCATGGAGCATATCGAGGAAGCCGGCATCCATTCCGGCGATTCGGCCTGCTCGCTGCCGCCGCGCTCGCTCTCGCCTGAGACGATCGCCGAGCTGGAGCGCCAGACCAAGGCGATGGCTCTGGCGCTGGATGTCGGCGGCCTGATGAACGTCCAGTACGCGATCAAGGACGGCGATATCTACGTTCTCGAAGTCAATCCGCGCGCCTCGCGCACGGTGCCCTTCGTCGCCAAGGTGATCGGCGTGCCCGTAGCCAAGATCGCGGCCCGCATCATGGGCGGCGAAAGCCTCGCGAGCTTCAACCTGAAGCCGTCGAAGCTCGACCATGTCGGCGTCAAGGAAGCCGTCTTCCCCTTCGCCCGCTTCCCCGGCGTCGACGTCCTGCTCGGGCCGGAAATGCGCTCGACCGGCGAGGTCATCGGCCTCGATCGCTCCTTCGACACCGCCTTCGCCAAGAGCCAGCTCGGTGCCGGCTCCAAGGTTCCGGTCAAGGGCACGGTCTTCGTCTCCGTGCGCGACGAGGACAAGCCGCGCATCCTTCCTGCCGTTCGCATCCTCGCCGATCTCGGCTTCCGCATCCTCGCGACCGGCGGCACGCTGCGCCACCTGCAGGAGCAGGGCATCTCGGCCTCCAAGATCAACAAGGTCCTGGAAGGCCGCCCGCATGTCGTCGATGCGCTGAAGAACAGCGAGATCCAGCTCGTCTTCAACACAACCGAGGGGCCACAGGCTCTTGCGGACTCCCGTGCACTCCGGCGCACGGCCCTCTTGCACAAGGTTCCCTATTATACCACCTTGGCCGGAGCGATCGCGGCGGCGGAGGGCATTAAGGCCTATTGCAGCGGCGATCTCGAAGTACGATCCTTGCAATCGTATTTCGAACGCGCGGCCTGACCGGCCGCGCCGGGCGAATTCTATAGATTGAGCGGAAGCGCGGGAACCGGCGGTCGATATGCCGCCGGTGAGCCGCGCTTTCGGAGCTTATGGGACGGAAGGTATGGAAAAGGTTCCGATGACCGCGGGCGGCTTTGCCGCCCTGGAGGCCGAGCTGAAGGACCGTCAGCAGGTCCAGCGTCAGCGCATCATCACCGCGATCGCCGAAGCGCGCGCGCTGGGTGATCTCTCCGAGAACGCGGAATATCACGCGGCCAAGGAAGCGCAGTCGCTCAACGAAGGCCGGATCATGGAACTCGAATCGCTGATCGGCCGCGCCGACATCATCGACGTCTCCAAGCTTGGCGGCGACACGATCAAGTTCGGCGCCACCGTGAAGCTGATCGACGACGATACCGAGGAAGAGAAGAGCTACCAGATCGTCGGCGAGCCCGAGTCGGACGTGAGGTCCGGCAAGGTCTCGATCGGCTCGCCGATCGCCCGCGCCCTGATCGGCAAGAAGGTCGGCGATTCCGTCCAGGTCAACACGCCCGGCGGCGGCAAATCCTACGAAGTCGTCAGCGTCGTCTTCCGGTAACGATAGCGTCAGGGCGCCGATGCAAATCGGCGCTGCCATCCCTAGATTGTCTTCGACCCCATCGGAGACGACGCCATGATCAATCGCCGCAGTTTCCTCAACCTGACCCTCGTCGGCACATCGCTTGCCCTGCTCCCGGCCGGTCTATCGCCCGTCCTCGCGCAAGGCGCGCCGATCGGCTCCGTCAGCGTCGTGTTTTCGCCGACGGTTTTGGAGGGCTGGGGCGACAATGTCGCCGTGGTTCGCAGCGAGCTGGAGCGGACGCTGGCCGAGATTCTCGGCCCCGGCTACCAGCGCGGCTCCGGCAACCGGCTGGTCGTCTCGGTCAGCAGCCTCTGGCTCGCGAGCGCGGCCGGCGGCAATGGCGGCGGCGGGGGCCGGCGCCACGGGGACGGCGGCGGCTCGGATAGCGACTATCTCGAAAGCACCGTCACGCTCTACGACCGCGCCGGCCGCGCGCTGCAGAGCTGGCCGATCCGCTCCACCGAGAACGCAAACGGTGTGTTGTGGACCCTGCCGGATGCCGCCCCGCGCCGGCTGGCGGCACTGGCGCGCAACAACGCCTGGTGGATCAAGCACTACCTCGCCTGATTGAATGCATGAGGCTGCGGTGATCGTGTCGGCGGGTGCGCTGCAGTGAAAGGTGCCGAGCGGCAACCGGCGGAGTTTTGGCGCGTCGCACTGGCATTTGCCGTCGCGCCAATTCCCTCGATTTTGGTCTTCACCCTCATTGAGAACGGCTTCCAAGGCTTCGGACGCGGCATCTATCTCATCGCCGCGCTCGGCGCCTATCCGCCACTGCTGCTCCTAGGCCTGCCGCTTTATGTCCTGTTACATCGCGAGGTACGGCCGAGATTGGCGCTGACCTGCATTCTGGCAGGCGTCGTTGCCGTTTTGCCCTGGCTGCTCTTGGTATCGCTAATGTCGTTCCAGCCTTTGTCCAACAATGAAAAAGTAGGGTCCGTCTTCGTTGTTGAAAACGGTAGGATCACCTTGGCCGGCTTGTGGTTGCACATGCAGTTCCTCGCGAAGATATTCGCGCTGGGCGCCCTCGCTGGCGCCGTCTTCTGGATGATCGCGAGTCGCCGCGTGCATCCGACCTGACGTTTCTCAGCCGAACGGTACGATCGGCTCGTCCTTGACCCGGTCGAGGGCGAGCGCGGTCCGGACATTGCGGACATTCGGCATCGCGGTCAGTTCCGCGACGAAGTCCTGGAAGGCCTTCAGATCCGGCGCGACGCATTTCAGGGCGAAGTCGATATCGCCCGAGAGCGTCCAGCATTCGCGCACGGTCGGCCAGCCCCTCATGCGTTCCTGGAAGGCGACGAGGTCGGCCTCGGCCTGGCTCGCCAGATGCACGAAGGCGAAGCAAACCACTTCGAAGCCCAGTTTCCGCTCGTCGAGATCGGCATGGTAGCCGCGGATCAGGCCGGCTTCCTCCAGCGCGCGCACTCGCCTGAGGCAGGGCGGCGGCGAGATGCCGACACGGCTGGCGAGCTCGACATTGGTCATGCGCCCATCGGCCTGGAGTTCGCGCAGGATGCGCAGGTCGATATCGTCGAGTTTGGCGCGCAACGCGTGTCCTCGCGTGAAGGTCGCGCTGGTGTAGACGGCGCGGCCAAGCGATACAAGGCGCATGCCACGAGCCCAGATAGCCATGCACGACAATCCGGAGCCGACCGTCTGGGTCCTGACCGACGGCAAGGCCGGCGACGAACTGCAATGCCTCGGCGTGGCCGAACGGCTCGGCGTCGTGCCTGAAATCCGCCGGGTGAAGCCGCGCACGCCCTGGGCCTGGCTGATGCCGCGTGGGCCGGTCGATCCGCGCGAGGCGCCGGATCGGCCGGACAGCCCGCTCAAGCCCCCCTTCCCCGATATCGCCATCGCCTCGGGCCGGCGCGCCGTCGCCTATCTGCGCGCGTTGAAACAGGCCTCGAACGGCGCGACCTACACCGTCTTCCTCAAGGACCCGCGCACAGGCCCCAGCACCGCCGACCTGATCTGGGTTTCCGGCCATGACAAGCTGCGCGGCGACAACGTTCTCGTCACCACCACCTCGCCGCATCGGCTGACACCTGAAAAGCTCGCCGCCGCCCGCGCCGCACCACCCTCGGGCATCGCAGGCTTGAACACACCGCGCGTCGCGGTTCTCGTCGGTGGCGACAGCCGGCATCATCGCTTCACGCCGGCCGATATCGAGCGCCTCGCCAGGCAGCTCGACGAACTCGCTGGCTCAGGCGTGAGCCTGATGGGCTCGCCCTCGCGGCGCACCTCGCCAGTGTTGGGAGCAGCGGTTGCCGCCGTCTTCGCCCGGCATGGCGGCTGGTGGTGGGACGGAACCGGCGAGAATCCCTTCCTCGCCCTGCTCGCCAATGCCGACGCGGTGGTGGTCACCGCCGACTCGACCAACATGATCGGCGAGGCCGCGGCGGCGGGCAAACCCGTGCTGGTTTTCGAGCCGACCGGCGGCCACCCCAAGATCGCGGCGCTGGTCTCAGCGCTCCAACGCGAGGGCGTTGTGCATCGCTTCTGTGGACGCCTTGAAGGCCAGCCTTACGAACCGATAGACTCAACGCCGATCATAGCCGATGCGATACGGCAAGGCTGGCTGCGCCACCGGGCTGCCTTGGGGTTCACGCGCTCCTGAACCCGGCCGCTCTTGTTTCGGCGCGTCGCCTGCGTATCTGACGGATCGAGGCTGCGGCTCCAGGCCCGCAGGAGAGGAACTGAGACGATGGCCCATACCCACGCCCGCGTCATGATCGTCGGCTCCGGCCCGGCCGGCTACACCGCCGCGATCTACGCCGCCCGCGCCATGATGGAACCGGTGCTGATCTCCGGCATGCAGGCCGGCGGCCAGTTGATGATCACCACCGATGTCGAGAACTATCCCGGCTTCGCCGACGTCATCCAGGGCCCCTGGCTGATGGAGCAGATGCGCGCCCAGGCCGAGCACATGGGCACCCGCATGGTCTCCGACCATATCGCCCGCGTCGACCTCTCGCAGCGCCCGTTCCGGCTCTGGGGCGATGGCGGCGAGACCTATTCCTGCGACGCGCTGATCATCGCGACCGGCGCCCAGGCCAAGTGGCTGGGCCTGCCCTCCGAGCAGAGCTTCCAGGGCTTCGGCGTCTCGGCCTGTGCGACCTGCGACGGCTTCTTCTTCCGCAACAAGGAGGTCGCGGTCGTCGGCGGCGGCAACACCGCGGTCGAGGAAGCACTCTACCTCGCCAATCTCGCCAGCAAAGTGACGCTGATCCATCGCCGCGATAGCCTCCGGGCCGAGCGCGTGATGCAGGAGCGCCTGTTCAAGCATCCGAAGATCGAGGTGATCTGGGACAGCGAGATCGCCGAGATCTGCGGCGGCACCATGCCCCCCAACGTCACGCACCTGCGCCTGAAGAACCTCAAGACCGGCGCCGAGAGCGACCTGAAGACCGACGGCGTCTTCATCGCGATCGGCCACAAGCCGGCGACGGAGCTCTTCGTCGGCCAGCTCGCCATGAACGAATCCGGCTATCTCGATGTCGAGGCCGGCACGACCCGGACCAATATCGAGGGCGTCTTTGCCGCGGGTGACGTCACCGACGAGCATTATCGTCAGGCCGTGACGGCGGCCGGTCTGGGCTGCATGGCTGCCCTCGACGCAGAACGCTGGCTCGCCGCCAACGCTTTGGATCGCCGCGAAGCTGCGGAATGACGGTTTCAGCGCAACCCATCACTGACTCTGATGGGTTGCGTCACCAGATTCACGGCGAATAACAGAGACTCTCTGCCACGCAGACATTGACGCACCACGCCTTTATCCCCCATCATGCAAAAAACGCATAGCGGGGGAAGCGCGGTGGATTGGGACCGCATTAGAATCTTTTATACGGTCGCGGAGTCAGGCAGCTTCACCAAAGCTGGCGATGTTCTCGGCTTGAGTCAATCGGCCGTAAGCCGGCAGATCGGGGCGCTTGAGCGAGAGCTGCGCGCGCCGCTGTTCCACCGGCATACGCGCGGCCTGATTCTCACCGAGCAGGGCGAATTGCTGTGGCGCGCCGCCCGCGAGATGACGCAGCGGCTGGAGCGCACGCGCTCCCAGCTCTCCGAAACGCGTGAGCATCCGTCCGGCGAGCTCAAGGTCACCGCGACACGCGGTCTCGGCGGCCACTGGCTGACGCCACGCCTTGCCGAGTTCCTGGATCTCTATCCCGATATCAGGGTCGAGCTCATCCTCACCGACGAGGAGCTCGACCTGTCGATGCGCGAGGCCGATATCGCGATCCGCCTGCGGCAGCCGCAGCAGCCGGACCTGATCCAGCGCAAGCTCTTCACGGTGCACTTCCACGTCTACGCCTCGCCGGCCTATGTGAAGCGCTTCGGCGAGCCCAAGAGCTACGACGATCTCGACAACCACCGCATCCTGTCCTTCGGCGGCACCTCGCCTTCCTATCTGACGGCAGTGCACTGGTTGGGAACGATGGGGCGCGACCAGCGCAACCCGCGGCCGATCCACCTTGTCGTGAACAACATCACGGCGATGAAGCGGGCGGTGGATTCCGGGGCCGGCATCGCCGTGCTGCCGGATTACCTGATCGAGACCGGTTCTCCGCTCGTGCAATTGATGCGCGAGACCGAGATGCCGCAGCTCGAGAGCTATCTGGTCTATCCGGAGGAGATGAAGTCGGTCGCCCGCGTCCAAGTCTTCCGCGACTTCCTCATCCAGAAGGCCCAGCGTTGGACCTACTGATTTCGCCAGAAGGGCGGACATGAATCGGGCGCCGCAAGGCGCCTTTTTCAATTCTGGCGGTTTTGTGACCAAACCGACATCTCGCATGCGCCAAAATCGGACTGTTCGCCTGAAAACTGTTCAGCAGCGGACGAAAACCGGATTTCAGAAAGGCCCGCAACTTCCCCGCGCAGCCTCCATCCTGCAATGAACGCATATTTCTCAATCATTTAGGCTCAAATTGGCGCCATCTGCCCTTGGTTCATGCAACACATGCATGGCGGACCCAAGATATGTTGCATTGCAAAATGGCAGGTCATGCCCGATATTGTACTCACGGTTGTTCGGAACGGGCTCCGCAATCTCCTCCCGGCGTTGAGTTCGTTTCAGCCGTTCCCCTCTGAGATGTTTGGCTTTTGCCAGATGTTTCAAACTTACAAAGCCGGCTCCCCTCGGGGACGCCGGCTCTTTTTTTGCCCGAATGCGGCAAACCCCATCGGGCTACCCCATCTTCCCCGCCGTCAAAAGAAAAAGGCGCCGCCCGGAGGCGACGCCTTGATGCAAGCGTAGAGGTCGCTTCGATCAGTCGGCGAGCTTGCCGGCGATCTTCGCGAAATTATCCATGAAGCCCTGCAGGAAGCCGCGCGTCGCTTCGATGGTGATGTTGTGCTCGGCGTCGACGAGATCGTCCTTGAAGGTCACGAAGACCTGGCCACCGACGACGACACCGGCCAGGTTGGTCAGGATCATGCGCAATTCGTTCTGCGAGACGGCCGTGCCGACGGCGCCGCCGCTGGTGCCGGTGACCGCGACCGTCTTGCCGGCCCAGGAATTCTTGCCATAGGGGCGCGAGGCCCAGTCGATGGCGTTCTTGAGCACCGCCGGGATCGAGCGGTTATGCTCGGGCGTGACGATCAGGATCGCGTCGGCCGCCTCGATCTCGCGCTTCAGGCGCAGCGTCGACTCGGGCCGGTTCGGCTCCAGGTCCTGGTTGAACATCGGCAGGTCGTCGATCTGGACGAAGCTGGCGTCGAAGGCGCCCTCGCCCAGCTTCGCCAGCGCCTGGGCCAGCTTGCGGTTGATCGATTCGCGGCGGTTGCTGCCCACGATGACGGCGAGCTTCAGTTTGGCCATGACGGTCCCCAGTGGAGGGTGGAAAGGCCGGCACAGTAGAGGCCGCAGCCTCGACCGCGCAAGCCGCCGCGCTGCAAGAGCGACATTGCGCGATTTCAAGCTTCGCGGCGGGTCGGCAAACGCTCAATGCCGGCCGGGCCGCGCCGCCAGCGGCAGGGCGTCGAACAGGCTGGGCTCGGCGCTGGTGCGCGCCTTCTCGATGGTCAGGATGCGAAGCTTGATCTCGACGCCGCCCTCGGCCGAGAAGCCGCCGGTCTTGCCGCCGGCGGCCAGCACGCGATGGCAGGGCACGATGATCGGCCAGGGGTTCTGGCCGAGCGCGACGCCGACCGCCCGCGCCGCGCCGGGATCGCCGATGCGCTGGGCAACCTCGCCATAGGTCAGGGTCTCGCCATGGGGGATCGCAAGCGCGACCTCGTAGACCTTGCGGTTGAACGCGGAGACGCTCTCCAGCGCCACCGGCAGATGCGACAGGTCGCGTTTCTCGCCGTCAAACAGTGCGCGAATGCCGGTCACCGCCTCCGCGACGAAGCCTTCGGCCTCCGTCTCATCGGCTTCGGGAAACCGCCGCTCCAGGCGCTTGCGGGCTGCGGCTTCGTCGCGCTCGGGCAGTTGCGCGCCAATGAAGCGCTCGCCTTCCCAGACCACGGCGCAGGGGCCGATCGTGGTTTCGAACAGATGGAAATGCTGATTGGCCATGCTCGACTCGTGTCGTTCCGGCTAGGGATGACACAAGGTCTATCACGACGGCGGCAGGAGACGGCACCCGAAACCTGCCGTGCCCGCCCTCACATGAAGAGGTTCTCGCCCTCAAGCCCCTTGTAGAGCCCGGCGACCTGCTCGCCATAGCCGTTATAGATCAGCGTCGGGCGCCGATCGCGCGAGCCCAGAACCTGCTCGCTCGCCTGGCTCCAGCGCGGATGCGGCACGGCCGGATTCACATTGGCCCAGAAGCCGTATTCCGAGGCCTGCAAGCCCTCCCAGAAGGTCTTCGGCCGCTCGGCGACGAAGCTGATCTTGCGGATCGACTTCACCGACTTGAAGCCGTATTTCCACGGCGTGATCAGGCGGATCGGCGCGCCGTGCTGGGTCGGCAGCGGCTTGCCGTAGATGCCGGTGACGAGCAGCGGCAGCTCGTTCGTCGCCTCCGCGAGGGTCAGCCCCTCCGTATAGGGCCAGGGATACCAGCGCTGGCTCTGCCCCGGCGCGACGCGCGGGTTCATGAAGGTCTCGAAGCGGATGTATTTCGCGCCCGAGAGCGGCTTCGCCAGCGCGACGAATGACTTGAGCGGAATGCCGGTCCACGGCACGGCCATCGCCCAGGCCTCGACGCAGCGAAAGCGATACAGGCGCTCCTCGATCGGCAGCTTGCGGATGAGGTCGTCGAAACCGATCTCGAAGGGCTTTTCGACGAGGCCGTCGACCTGGATGGTCCAGGGCCGCGTGGCAAGGCGCTTCGAGGCATCGACGATGTCCTTCGACATGCCGAACTCGTAGAAATTATTGTAGTTCGCCGCGTCGTCTTCCTTCGTCAGCGCCACGTCGAGCTTGTAGGCTTCGTTGCGCTTGGCCGGATAGAGATCGAGCGTCGGATCGGCTCCCTCGGCCATTGCGCGGCCCGGCAGTGCGGCGCCGGCAATCAGCCCGGCCCCCGCGACCATCAACTGGCGGCGATTGAGGAACGCGCTCTCGGGCGTGGCCTGGCTTTCCGGCATTTCCCAGCCGGCACGGCGCTTGATCAGCATGACGGACATACTCCGTTTTCGTCGCGCCGACTTAGGCCACGAAAGCGGATTCACGGCAATTCACGAGGGAGAGAGGCGCGGGGTCGACTTCCGTCATGCTCGCCCTTGTGGCGAGCATCCACGTCTTGAACACGGCGTTCGACCAGCAAAGACCTGGATGGCCGGGTCAAGCCCGGCCATGACGGTTGACGATCAGCCCCGCGCTTCCAACGCCCCAATGATCGCCTGGCCCATTTCGCTGGTCGAGACGGCGTTGGCGCCGGGAGCCGCGATGTCCTTGGTGCGGGTGCCGGAGCCGAGCACGTCCGCGATCGCGCCTTCGAGACGGTCCGCCGCCTCGCCCGCGCCGAACGAGTAGCGCAGCGCCATGGCAAACGAGCCGATCATCGCGATCGGGTTGGCGAGGCCCTTGCCGGCGATGTCCGGCGCCGAGCCGTGGACGGGCTCGTAGAGCGCCTTGCGCTTGCCCGTAGTCGGGTCCTCGGCGCCGAGCGAGGCGGAGGGCAGCATGCCGAGCGAGCCGGTCAGCATCGCCGCGACGTCCGACAGGATGTCGCCAAACAGGTTGTCGCAGACGATGACGTCGTACTGCTTCGGCCAGCGCACGAGCTGCATGGCGCAGTTGTCGGCCAGCACATGCTCGAGCTCGACGTCCTTGTATTCCGCGGCGTGCAGCGCGGTGACCGTCTGCTTCCAGAGCACGCCGGTCTTCATCACGTTGTGCTTCTCGGCCGAGGAGACCTTGTTGCGGCGCGTGCGCGCCAGCTCGAAGGCGACGCGGCAGATGCGCTCGATTTCCGGCGTGGTGTAGAGCTGCGTGTCGACGCCACGCTTCGAACCGTCCTCCAGCGTGACGATCTCTTTCGGCTCGCCGAAATAGACGCCGCCGGTGAGCTCGCGCACGATCAGGATGTCGAGGCCCTCGACGACCTCGGGCTTCAGCGAGGAGGCCGAGGCCAGCGCCGGATAGCAGATCGCAGGGCGCAGGTTGGCGAACAGGCCGAGATCCTTGCGCAGGCGCAGCAGGCCGGCCTCCGGGCGGTGCTGATAGGGCACGTCGGCCCATTTCGGGCCGCCGACAGCGCCGAACAGCACGGCGTCGGCCGCCTCGGCCAGCTTCATGTCGCCTTCGGAGATCGCCTGCTTATGGGCGTCATAGGCAGCGCCGCCGACGAGCCCCTTCTCGATCTCGAAGGAGCCGAGGCCCTGCTTGCCGAACCAGGAGACGATCTGCTCGACCTGGCCCATCACCTCGGGGCCGATGCCGTCGCCGGGGAGCAGCAGGAGCTTGTGGGTCGCCATGGTCGTCGCCTCGCGCGCTAGATGTCGTCAGCTCGGCCGTTTTCCGGCCTCGCCGGGTGATTAAGGTCGGAACCGGAACGACGCAAGCGGCAGGCGCGCGAAGCCGGCGCATGGCAGGCCATGCGCCGGCGCCGGAAGCCTTCTCAGGCCTTCTTTTCCATGTTCCAGAAGAACTGAGCTGGCGCGAGCACCATGCCGCTCAGGTTTTTGCGGAACGCCATCGGCTGTTGGACGAGGCCACAGGGAACATAGGGCACGACCTCGAAACCGCGCTCCTCGATCTTGGCCGCAAGTTCCTTCTGCTTGGCCTCCTCCGGCGTCGCGATCCAGGCGTCCCGGAGTTCTTCGATTTTGCTGTCCTCAGGCCAGCCGAACCAGGCGGAGCCGCCATTGGCCCGCATCAGCGGATGCAGCGCCGGATTGAGCGTATCGGCGCAGGACCACAGCGTGTGGAACACCGACCACCCGCCCTGATCCGGCAGGCCGCGATTGGAGCGCCGGCCGATGAAGCTCGCCCAGTCGGTCGCGACCAGCTCGGTATTGATGCCGAGCTTCTTGAACAGATCCTCGGTGATCATGCACTGCTGATAGGCGATCGGCTGGTCTGCCGGCGCGAGCAGGACGACCTTCTCGCCCTTGTAGCCGGCCTCCTTGAGCATGGCCTTGGCCTTCTCGAGATTGCCCGGCATGGCCGCAGCCCCGCCCGCTCCCGACGACATCGGCGAGCCCGGCGTGAAGAAGGTCTTGGCGCCGCTGTAGAACGCCTTGTCGCCGACGACAGCCTCCATGTAATCGGTCTGGTTAACGGCAGCCATCACGGCCCGGCGGATCGCCGGGTTGTTGAAGGGCGGCTGCAGCTGGTTGAAGCGCATCAGCAGGAACAGGCCGAGCGGCACGTTCTCGATGACGACGTCCTTGTTGCCCTTTAGCATCGGGATCAGGTCGACGGGCGGCTGCTCGTACCAGTCCAGCTCTCCCTGCATCAGGGCGCCGGCCGCGGCAGCGGCTTCGGTGAGGGCGAGCCACTCGATGCGGTCGATCCGGGCGACCTTGCCACCGGCAGCCCAGGACGGTGCCTCCTCGCGCGGCTTGTATTTGGCGAAGCGCTCGTAGATCGCGTTCTGGCCGGGTATCCACTGCTTGTCCATGAAGCGCCACGGACCGGAACCGATCGCCTCCGTGATGTTCTTCATGTGGTCGGTCTGCGCGATGCGCTCCGGCATGATGAAGGGCACGTTCGACGACAGCTTGCCGAGCGCGGCCGTCATCATCGGGAAGGGCTTCTTCAGGCGGATGCGGAAGCTGCGCTGGTCGACGACGTCGTAAGCTTCGACGAAGGTTGCAAAGGTCTGGCCGAAGGCATCGCGCTTCGACCAGCGGGCGATCGAGGCGATGCAGTCCTGCGCGCGGACCGGCGTCTCGTCATGGAAAGCGAGCCCGTCGCGGAGGCGGAAGGTCCAGCTCAGCCCGTCCGGCGCGGTCTCCCAGGCCTCGACCATCTGCGGCTTGATTTGGAAATTCGCGTCGGTGGCGAAGAGCGTATCGTAGATCAGGTAGCCGTGATTGCGGATGACGTAGCTGGTGGCCGTGATCGGATCCAGCGAGGGCAAAGGCGTGGAAGGGTTGAAGCGCAGCGTCGCCGCCGCCCCCTGAGAAAAGGCCCGGTTGCCCATGAAGGCCGTCGCGGCAAGCGCCCCGGCTCCCTTGAGGACAGTGCGACGGCGGATCGACATGGCAAATCTCCCTCATTGTTAGGCAAATGCCCAAGGGGCACTCCCAAGCAAGGGATATACCAAGTGTCGGCAGCTTGTCGACAACTTGCCGTCAAGGGCGGGGCATACGTGCCGTCACCTCGATCTCGACCTTCATCTCGGGCTTGAGCAGCCCGGCAACGACATAGATGCCGGCGGCCGGCCTAATCTCGCGGAAGAACTCGCCGCAAACGCCCAGCACCGGCTCGCAATAGCTGCGATCGGTGACGAAATACTGCGCCCGCACGGCCTGCGACAGCGACGTGCCCGCCTCCTCCAGCACCGCACCGATCGTGCGGAAGATGTTCCGCGCCTGCTCGGCCGGGTCTTCGGGCAGGATCATGGTGGCGTAGTCGTAGCCGGTCGTGCCGGAGACGAAGACGAGATCGCCGTCGATCACCGCGCGCGAATAGCCGAAATTGCGCTCGAAGGGCGAGCCGGTGGAAAGCAGGCGGCGGATCATGACATCTCCGAAGGCTTGGGGCACTGCGGGAACGATTTTCCCAAGCGCTCCCGCGACGCCACCCGTTTTCTGCGCGATCAGACCCGCCCGCCCTTGAGCGCGCGCAGGACCTTCTCGCCGGGGCGCCCGGTCTGCGGCATGCCGATCTTCGCCTCGATCTCCTTGATCGCGGCCCGCGTCAGCGAACCCACGGCGCCGTCCGGCTCGCCGACATTGTAGCCGCGCGCGATCAGCAGGCGCTGGAGCTCGCGGCGCTGCTCGCGCGACAGCGGCAGGTCGTCGGTCGGCCAGTCGCCCTGGACACCGGGCCTGCCGCGCAGGCGGTCCGAGAGCAGGGAGATGGCGAGCGCATAGGAATCCGCGCCATTATAGCTGTAGGCGGCGTCATAGTTCTTGAAGACGAGGAAGGCCGGGCCGTTGCGCCCCGCCGGCATCAGCAGCCCGGCATTGCCCGATCCGGTCAGTGCCGAGCCGTCGAACTTGACGATGCCGCGCGAAGCCCAGCTCGACACCGGGTGCTTGGGATTGCGCCCGGTCGGGCCGGAATAGCCACCGGGAACGCGCACCTCGTAGCCCCAGGTCGCGCCGGTGACCCAGCCGGCCTTGGCCATGAAATTCGCGGTGGAATGCAGGGCATCGGGGATCGAATCGACGAGGTCGCGCCGCCCGTCGCCGTCGCCGTCGACGGCGAGGCGCAGATAGGTCGAGGGGATGAACTGGGTATGGCCAAAGGCGCCGGCCCAGGAACCAAACAGCCGCTCGGGCCGGACATCGCCGCGCTGGATGATCTGCAGCGTCGCGATCAATTCGCCCTTGAAGAAGGCGTTGCGGCGCGGCGCCAGGCAGGCGCCGGTCGAAAGCGCCTGGACCAGCGGCATCTTGCCCCGCGCCTTGCCGAAATCGCTCTCAACGCCCCAGACGGCGGCGATGGTGTGGCGGTCGACGCCGAAGCGCTGCTCGGCCGCGGCGAAGACGGAGGCGTATTGGCGCAGCATCGAGCGCCCCTCCGCCACCTTCTCCTCGTCGACGAGCGTGCCGAGATAATCCCAGATCGGCGTCTTGAATTCCGGCTGGTTGTTCATGGCCTCGATGACCTTCATGTCCGGCTCGACGCCGGCCATGGCCCGGTCGAAGGTCGCCCCCGAGACGCCCTTGGCGGCGGCCTCCGAACGCAGGCCCGCAAGGCAGGACTGGAAGCCGCTCTGCGCCGAGGCGGCGGAGGCGAGAAGGATGAGTGGCAAGGCCAAGTGAATTGCGCGCATGGTCTCCACCGAATCGCAGAATTCCCGCCAAACTAGGGCGTTGCCGTTAACGGAAGTTAACCATGCCATCTGGCGAGGTAGCCGCGAATCCGTCTATGGGAGCGCCGTCATCCGGAAACTCCCCGTGCCCCTCGCCGTCGAACTCCTTGGCTTCGCCGCCGCCACGCTCACCAGTCTGTGCTGGCTACCGCAGGCATGGCGAACGTTGCGCACGCGCGACACCCGCGCGATCTCTCTGTGGACGCAACTCCTCTTCGCTTGCGGGACGGCGCTGTGGTTGCTTTACGGCGTCCAGATTCTGTCCTGGCCCGTCATCGCGGCCAATTCGCTGACTCTGCTGCTTGTGCTGGCCATCATCACCATGAAGCTGCGTTTCGGCTGAGCGCCTCTGCCCACCCCTAGCGTCGCGAAGAAGGCCTCCGGCATGCCCTCGCTCTCCCTCGCCCATCTCCTGCCGATCGTGATGCTGTTCGGCTCGAACATCTTCATGACCTTCGCCTGGTATGGGCATCTCAGCTACAAGAGCACCGCGATCTGGCTCGCCATCCTCGCGAGCTGGATGATCGCTCTCCCGGAATACATGCTGGCCGTGCCGGCTAACCGTATCGGCTCGGCCGTCTATTCCGCCGCCGAGCTCAAGACGATGCAAGAAGTGATACACTTACCGTCTTTGCCGGCTTCTCGGTGTTCTGGCTCAAGGAATCGCTGACCTGGAGCCATGCTGTCGGCTTCGCCTTGATCGCTGCCGGCGCCTTCTTCATCTTCCACGCCAAGGCCTGAGCGCCACACTTCCCTCTTCTTCGATAGGAACGACTGCCTTGCAAAAGACGGCACTGATTCTCTGCGGCCTCGTGCTCGCCCCCACCGCCGCCCTCGCCGGCCCAACCTGCAGCCCGAGCGACGACAAGGCACGCATTCTTTCCGCGGCCTCGCCGGGCGCTGTCCATCGCAACTGGCAGGGCGGCAAGCAGGTCGGCTACGGCTGGTCGCTCCAGGTCGAACGCAGCGCCCATGACGCCGCCGGCATCGGGTACTATGTCGGTGATCTCTACGACCAAAACGGTAACCTCGCCACGCGCAAGGTCTTCGTCATCGAGCGCGAATGGGATTGCGGGCCCTGATCGGCGCCTAGCGGGCTGGTTTCACCCGGATAATCTTCCCATCGGCATCGTCGGTGAGCAGGTAGAGGAAGCCGTCAGGCCCCTGGACGACGTCGCGGATGCGTTCGCCGATATCGGTCAGCAGGCGCTCCTCACCCGTCACGGTCTCGCCCTGCGTCGAGAGCCGGATCAGCATCTGCCCGGCGAGCGCGCCGACGAAGAACGAATTCTTCCAGGCCGGCCAGACCGGCCCGGTATAGAAGGCGGCGCCGGACGGTGCGATCGACGGGTCCCAGTAGAACAGCGGCTGCTCCATCCCGGGCTTCGCGGTGCCCTCCCCGATCTTCGCCCCGGAATAATCCACGCCGTAGGTGATGACCGGCCAGCCGTAGTTCAGCCCGGCCTTGGGCGTGTTCACTTCGTCGCCGCCGCGCGCGCCGTGCTCGGCGGTCCAGAGCTGCCCGCTTTGCGGGTGGAGCGCGGCACCTTGGACATTCCGATGGCCGATCGACCAGATCTCCGGCGCCCAACCGTCCTTCTTCGGATTATCGGCGGGCGTCCCGCCATCCGGCCGGATGCGGATGATCTTGCCGAGATGATTGGCGGGATTCTGCGCCTGGTCACGCTGAGTGAAACGCTCGCCCACCGTGACGAAGAGCGCGCCCGTCCGGTCGAAGACCAGGCGCGAACCGAAATGCAGGTTGGAATTGATCGCCGGCATCTGCCGGAAGATCACCTCGACGCCTGTCAGCGCCACGCCCTGTTCGTTCAGGCGCCCTCGAGCGACGCTGGTGCCATTGCCGCCGCCACGCGGCTCCGAGAAGGAGAAATAGACGAGACGGTTCTGCGCGAAACCGGGATCGAGCGCGATACCGAGCAAACCACCCTGCCCGCGCGCAACCACGCTCGGCACCCCGTTGATCGGCCGCGAAAGCTTGCCGTCCTTCTCGACGAGCCGAAGCCGACCGGGGCGTTCGGTGACGAGCATGCGCCCGTCCGGCAGGAAAGCCAGGCCCCAGGGATTTTCCAGCCCGCTGGCGACGGTCTCGACCGAAAGCTCGCCTGTGCTGGAAGGATAGCGCTTCTGCGCCAACGCCGGCAACGCGGGGCTAGCGAGCGCCAGCGCCGCTCCGAACAATCCGACCCATCCCCATCGCAGCATGACGCTCTCCCTCTTCCACCCCGCCTATGACCGGAGATTGAGGGGAACGCCGCCGATCACCAAGCCGTTGCGGCCAGCTCACGACGAAGTGAGGGAGTCACGAGCCATCCGGCCGGATTGGCGCCGGCCGGATGGCTCGAAATATAGCCGCCTCTTATTCCGGCTTCACGCCGGCATCCGCGATGATCTGCTTCCAGGTCGCGATCTCCTGGACATGGTAGGGCTTGAACGCCGCGGGATCGCGCACCTTGAGCGTAAAGCCGAGCTTCAGGATCGCCTCGCGCGTCTCAGGCTTGTTGAGCGAGGCGATGACCGCCTTCGACAGCTTGTCGAGCACATCGTCGGGCGTCTTCACCGGGGCGAAGAAGGCGGCCCAGGAATCGGCATCGGCATTACTCACGCCCTGCTCGCGCAGCGTCGGGATGTCCTTGGCGCGCGGGTTGCGCTCGGGGCTGGCGAGAGCGAGCGCGCGCAGCGTGCCGGCATTGATCTGCTCCAGCACGCTCGGCAGCGTCGAGTTGGCGATGTCGATGCGGCCGGCGATGATCTCCTGCACCAGTGGCGCCGCGCCGCGGAACGGCACATGCGTCATCTTGATGCCGGTGCGCTGCATGAACAGCTCCATCGCCAGATGCGAGCCGGAGCCGACGCCGGTCGAGCCGTAGTTCAGCTTGCCCGGATCGGCCTTGGCGAGCGCGATCAGCTCCTGGATATTCTTGGCCGGCAGGTCGTTGCGCACGACGAAGGCATGCTCGAAGGCGCCGACACCGGCGAGCGGCGCGAAATCCTTCACTGCGTCGTAGCCCGGCTCCTTCAGCAGGAACATGTTGTTGCCATGCGTCTGGTTGTTGCCGAAGACGATAGTGTAGCCGTCGGGCGCCGCATGCGCGACGGCGCGGGTGCCGACGGCGCCCGAGGCGCCGGCCCGGTTGTCGACCACGACATTATGCCCGAAGGCGACCGAGAGATCCTGCGCCACGAAGCGCGCGATGGCGTCGGTCGGCCCACCCGCCGGATAGGGCACGACCAGCGTGATGACCTTGGTGGGGAAGCTCTGCGCCCGGACGATCGACGGTGCAAAGACGGCGCCGGCCATCAGGCCGAGCGTGGAACGGCGGGTCAACGACATGAAATTCCTCCCGGACACCCGCCTGAATGGCAGGCCTGCTTTGCGGCGAGATTTACGGGCAAAGGCGCCATGCGTCCAGCGCCAGACATCGGCGTAGAAACAGTGCCTAATCTGCATGGGAAACACAGGGAGGAAGGACGATGGCGGTGCGGATCGAGAGGCAGGGCAAGGTCGCGACGGTCGTTCACAGCCGGCCGGAAGCGCGCAATGCGATGGACCCCGACAGCGCCGATGCGCTGATCCGCGCGTTCCGCGAGCTCGACCGCGACGAAGACACGGCCGCGATCGTGTTCTGGGGCGAAGGCGGCGCCTTCTGCGCCGGCTGGGATCTGAAATACGCCCAGGCCTTCACCGACGCCGAGCGTTTCAAGAGCGAGATCGTCGACGGCCTCGCTTTTCCAGCGGCGGATGGCGCCATGCCCCGCGGGCCGATGGGTCCCTCGCGCCTCGAGATGAGCAAGCCTCTGATCGCCGCGATCGAAGGCCCGGCCGTCGCGGGCGGCATGGAACTGGCCCTCTGGTGCGATATCCGCGTGATGGCGGAGGATGCCTATTTCGGCGTCTATTGTCGGCGCTGGGGCATCCCGTTGATCGATGGCGGCACGGTGCGCCTGCCGCGCCTCGTCGGACAGGGCCGTGCGCTGGAGATCATCATGACCGGCCGCAAGGTCGCGGCCGACGAAGCGTTGCGCATCGGCCTCTGCGAAACGATCGCGCCCAAAGGCCAGGCTCGCGCTGCAGCCGAAGCGATGGCGCAGGAGATCGCGCGCTTCCCGCAGGGCGCCGTCCGGGCCGATCGCGCCAGCGCCATCGCCGGCCACGGGCTGAGAGTGGCCGAGGCTCTCCGCCAGGAATGGCAGCGCGGCGTCCATACCATCGAGACGGAAGGCGCTGCCGGCGCGGGCCGCTTCGCCGCGGGCAAGGGGCGCGGTGGTGACTTCTCGGAAATCTGAGCGTTCAGGCGCCGAAGCCCGCCCGCTTCAGCCGCTGGATCGCGAGGTCGAGCGCCTGCAGGAAGGCCGAGCGGTCCTTCTGCGAGAACGGCTTCGGTCCGCCCTGCACGGTGCCCATCGCGCGCAGGTCCTCCATCATGTCGCGCGTCGCCAGCGCCATGCCGATCGAGGCTTCGGTGAAGGGCTTTCCGGTTGGCCCGATCACGTCGGCGCCGGCCTTGATGCAGCGGTCGGCCAGCGGGATGTCGGCGGTGATCACGATCGCGCCGCGCGAGACACGCTCCGCGATCCAGTCATCGGCCGCATCGAAATTGCCGGGCACCGTCACGCGCTCGATCCAGGGTTCGCGCGGCACGTTGAGAAAGCTGTTGGCGACGACGAAGACATGCAGGCGGTGCCGGCCGGCGACGCGATAGACCTCGTCCTTCACCGGACAGGCGTCGGCATCGACATAAACAGCGATGGGACCGGTAGCGTTCGTCATGAACCGGGCTTCGCATGTCCGGGCCGCAGGGGCAAACCGTCGCAATTCATGATGTTTCTGGCAGACATCAATCAGTTGCGCTTGCGATCATGCCGCGCGAGTCATAAACCTCGCCCGCGCCTTTTTCCGGCGCCCACCCTTCCGCCTCCCCGGAGATCAGTCCCATGGCCTTTCTTGCCGATGCCCTGAAGCGCGTGAAGCCGTCCGCGACCATCACGATCACGCAGAAGGCCCGCGACCTGAAAGCCCAGGGCAAGGACGTGATCTCGCTCTCCGTCGGCGAGCCCGATTTCGACACGCCGGACAATATCAAGGAAGCCGCGATCGCTGCGATCAAGCGCGGCGAGACCAAGTACACCCCGGTCTCCGGCATCCCGCAGCTGCGCGAGGCCGTCGCCCGCAAGTTCAAGCGCGAGAACGGCCTCGACTACAAGGCGAGCCAGACCATCGTCTCGACCGGCGGCAAGCACGTCATCTACAACGCCCTGCTCGCCACGCTGAACCCCGGCGACGAGGTCATCTGCGTCTCGCCTTACTGGGTCTCCTATCCCGAGATGGTGGCGCTTTGTGGGGGAACCCCGACCTTCGCCGAGACCTATCTCAAGAACGATTTCAAGCTGCAGCCTGAGGACCTCGAGAAGGCGATCACCCCGAAGACCAAGTGGGTGATCCTGAACTCGCCGTCGAACCCGTCCGGCGCCGCCTACAGCCACGCCGAGATGAAGAAGCTCACGGATGTGCTGATGCGCCATCCGCATGTCTGGATCCTCACCGACGACATGTACGAGCATCTCGTCTATGGCGATTTTCAGTTCGTCACCCCGGCGCAGGTCGAGCCCGCCCTCTACGAGCGCACGCTGACCATGAACGGCGTCTCGAAGTCCTATGCCATGACCGGCTGGCGCATCGGCTACGCCGCCGGCCCTCAAGCTCTCATCAACGCCATGGACCTCGTCCAGGGCCAGCAGACCTCGGGCACCTCGGCGATCTCGCAATGGGCCGCTGTGGAGGCGCTCGACGGCACGCAGGAGCACATCCCGGTCTTCAAGAAGGCCTTCGAGCGTCGCCGCGACCTCGTCGTCTCCATGCTGAACCAGACCCGCGGCCTGAAATGCCCGGTGCCGGAAGGCGCGTTCTACGTCTATCCCGACTGCTCGGCCCTGATCGGCAAGACCCTGCCGAACGGCAAGAAGATCGAAACGGACGAGGACCTCGTCATGGGCCTGCTGGAAACGGAAGCGGTCGCGGCCGTCCACGGCTCGTCCTTCGGCCTCGGTCCGAACTTCCGCATCTCCTACGCCACTTCGGACGAGAAGCTGGAAGAAGCCTGCCGCCGCATCCAGCGCTTCTGCGCCGAGTTGCGCTGAGCACGATGAACAAAGGCGCCGCAACGCGCCGGATCGTTCTGGCCGGGAGCTTCATGCTTCCGGCCTCTTTCGTTTTCGGGCAGTCGGCAGCGACGCTCTCGCCCCGCGAAGCCTATGAAGCCGCACAGGCCAAGCGTATCCTGCTCGTCGATATCCGCGGGGCACAGGAATGGGCCGATACCGGCCTGCCGCAGGGCGCTCTCGCACTGGATGCCGACGCACCAGCCTTCGAGGTCAGGATCGCCGGGCTTCGCCTCGACAATCCCGGCAAGCGCATCGTCCTGATCGACCGGACCGGTGCGCAGGCGGTGGCCGTCGTACAGAAGCTCGCCGGACGTGGCTGGCGCGATCTCGCGGGCGTGCGCAGCGGCATGCTCGGCCCCAGCGGCTGGCTGGCCGAGAAGCTGCCGGTGACGGCCTATCCCTGATCCCGCTTGGCGAGCAAATCCGGCCGCCGTTCCCGCGTAATCTTTTCCGCCTGCTCGCGGCGCCATTTCGCGATGCGGGCATGGTCGCCGGAGAGAAGCGCCTCAGGCAGGCCCCTGCCCTCCCATTCGCGCGGGCGGGTGTAGTGCGGGTACTCGAGCAGACCGTTCTCGAAGCTCTCGTCCTCGCCGGACGCGACCTTGCCCATCACCCCTGGGATGAGGCGCACGCAGGCGTCGAGCAGCGTCAGCGCCGCCATCTCGCCGCCAGAGAGGATGTAGTCGCCGATCGAAACCTCGATCAGGTTGCGCCCCTCGATCACGCGCTCGTCGACACCCTCGAAGCGCCCGCAGACGATGACGAGTCCAGGTCCCTCAGCCCAGTCGCGGACCTGCTCCTGCTTGAGCGGGCGCCCGCGCGGCGACATCAGCAGGCGCGGTCTCGCATCATTCGCCGGCACGGCCGCATCGATCGCCGCCGCCAGCACGTCGCAGCGCAGCACCATCCCGGCGCCGCCACCGGCCGGGTTGTCATCGACATTGCGGTGGCGGCCGATGCCGTGCTCGCGGATCTGATGGGTATCGAGCGACCATAGCTCCTTGCGCAGCCCCTCACCCGCCAGCGAGATGCCGAGCGGCCCCGGAAACATCTCCGGGTAGAGCGTCAGGATCGAGGCGCGGAAGGACATGCCTTCAAGCAAAGCGCAGGGCTGGCAAGCCGTCCAGCGCCGTGAAATCGGAGACCATCGCGATCAGGTTGTCATAGTCCGCGAAGCCCTCGGGGCCGAGCATGGTCAGCAGCGCCACAGCGCGCATGCCGGCACGACGCGCCGCCTCGACGCCGAGCGGCGCATCCTCGAAGACAATGCAATCAGCCGGATCGACCTTCATCCGCTCGGCGGCGGCCAGGAACATGTCGGGATGCGGCTTGCCGCGAAACCCTTGGCTCGGCGAGACGATCGTCGCGAAGCGCTGGCGCAGGCGGAGCGTATCGAGCACGACCTCGATATTGGCCGGCGGCGCCGCCGTCCCGACAGCCATCGGCACGCCCGCCTTCTCGGCACGCGCGATCAGCTCCAGGAAGCCGGGTGTCGCGGCGACGTGCGGCAGATAGGCTTCCCGGTAGAGCGCCTCTTTGGCGTCGCTCATCGCGTCGAGCTCGGCCACGGCCGCCTGTGGGAAATAGGAGGCGATGATCTCGTGGCCGGCCATTCCGGCGGTGCGGGCTGCAAAAGTTCTGCGATCGAAAGGCAATTGGTTGCTGACGTGCCAGCTCTCCCAGGCATCGTCATGGAAGCGCATGTTGTCGACGATGGTGCCGTCCATGTCGAAGATCAGGGCGCGGGCAGGCCTATTGCTTGTCATCGTCGGGCTCGAACAATCCCAAGGGCGGCTCGGCCTCGATCCGGCGCGCGGCGATGTCGATGCGCGGCGCGAAGGCCTTGGTGAAGGGCATCAGGACGAAGCGCCCATCCGGCGTCTTGATATCTAGCAGGTCGCCGGCCCCGTAATTCTCGACCATAGTGACGGTGCCGAGCGCAGCGCCATCCGGCCCCACCACGTTGCAGCCGATCAGGTCGGCATGCAGAAACTCGTCTTCGTCCTCGTCAGCCGAGAGCTTGTCGCGGGTGACGAACAGTTCGGTCCCGTTCAGCGCCTCGGCCGCCTCGCGCGTCGTCACGCCCTTGAGCCGGGCGACGACCACCTCCTTGGAGGGGCGGATATCGGTGATCTCGAAACTGCGGCCCTTGCCGTCGGACAAGGGACCGTAACCGGCGATCCCCAACGGATCGCCGGTAAAGGTCTTGATCCTGACCTCGCCGCGCACGCCGTGCGGCGCGCCGACGATACCGAGCAGGATAAGGTCGCTCATGTCAGCACGTCATGCCCGGCCTTGAACCGGACATCTCCCTGAGAAAACACCCGGGCCGAAGCAGTGCCTCGCCCGAGACCGACGTGCGGACGATCAGGCTCACGCCTCGGCGGCTTCTTCGGCAGCCGGAGCAGCGGCCTTCTCAGCCCGCTTCTCGGCGCGCTCCTTGGCCTTCTCGCCGGGAACGGCCTTGTTCGGGTTGTTGCGGGGGGCGCGCTTGACGAGGCCGGCGGCGTCGAGGAAGCGCAGCACGCGGTCGGTCGGCTGGGCGCCCTTGGCAAGCCAGGCCTGGACCTTCTCGAGGTCGAGCACGACGCGGTCGGCGGCGTCCTTGGCCTTCATCGGATCATAGGAGCCGATCTTCTCGATGAAGCGACCATCGCGCGGCGAGCGCGAGTCGGCGACGACGATGCGATAGTAGGGGCGCTTCTTGGCGCCGCCGCGGGTCAGGCGAATCTTGAGGGACATGGGTCTTCTTCCTTTGGTTTGACTGTGACGTCGGTTGAATGGTGAAGGCTATTTCTTCTTGCCGAACGGGTTACCGCCCAGACCGGGCAGGCCACCGCCGCCGAGGCCCGGCAGCTTCGGCATCATCCCGGCCGGCGGGGTGACGCCCTTCGGCAACCCTGGGAAACCGCCCGGCGGCATTGACGGCAGACCGCCGCCCGCGCCGAGCTGCTTCTGCAGTTCCGCGAGCTGGGCCGGATCCATCTTCGAGGGGTCGGGCATGCCGGCCGGCAGGCCACCGCCCATCCCGAACATCGAGCTGAGCTTGCCGAGCATGCCGCCCTTCTGCTTGCTCATCATCTTCATGGCATCGGCCATGCCGCGATGCATCTTGAGCAGCTTGTTGATCTGCTCGGCCGTGGTGCCGGAGCCGGCCGCGATGCGCTTCTTGCGGCTGTTCTTGAGCAGGTCGGGATTCTTGCGCTCGGCCGGCGTCATCGAGTCGATCGCGGCGATCATGCTCTTGAACATCTTGTCGCCGACGCCGGCATTGGCGAGCTGCGACTGCGCCTGCTTCATCCCGGGCAGCATGCCCATCACGCCGCCGATGCCGCCCATTTTCTCCATCTGCTGGAGCTGCGCGCGCATGTCGGAGAGGTCGAACTGGCCCTTGGCCATGCGCTGCGCGGTGGCCTGCGCCTGCGCGGCGTCGATCGTCTGCGCCGCCTTCTCGACCAGCGAGACGATGTCGCCCATGCCGAGGATGCGGTTGGCAACGCGCGAGGGATGGAATTCGTCGAGCTCGTCGACCTTTTCGCCGATGCCGACGAGCTTGATCGGCTTGCCGGTGACGGCGCGCATCGAGAGCGCCGCGCCACCGCGCGAGTCACCGTCCATGCGGGTCAGCACGATGCCGGTGAGGCCGACGCGTGCATCGAAGGCGCGGGCCGTGTTGACGGCGTCCTGACCGGTCAGCGCGTCGGCGACGAGCAGCACCTCATGCGGGTTGGTCGCGGCCTTCACCTCGGCGACCTCGGCCATCAGCGTGTCGTCGAGCGTCACCCGGCCGGCGGTGTCGAGCATCACGACGTCGAAGCCGCCGAGACGGGCGGCCTCGACTGCGCGCTTCGCGATCTGTACGGCTGACTGACCGGCGACGATCGGCAGCGTCTGCACGCCGACTTGGCTGCCCAGAATGGCGAGCTGTTCCATGGCGGCCGGGCGTCGCGTATCGAGCGACGCCATCAGCACCTTCTTCTTGTGGCGCTCGGTCAGGCGCTTGGCGATCTTCGCGGTCGAGGTGGTCTTACCCGAACCCTGCAGACCCACCATCAGCACCGGCACCGGCGGCACGGCATCGAAATTGATGCCCTCGCCCTCGCCGCCCAGCGTCTCGATCAGGACGTCGTTGACGATCTTGATGACCTGCTGGCCGGGCGTGACCGACTTCAGCACCTCGGCGCCGACGGCGCGCTCGCGCACCTTGTCGGTGAAGCTACGGACGACCTCGAGCGCGACGTCCGCCTCGAGGAGCGCGCGGCGAACCTCGCGGAGAGCCGCGTTGACGTCCTCCTCGGTCAGCGAACCCCTGCGGGTCAGCCCCGAGAGGATGCCGGAGAGCCTGTCGCTCAGCGTGCCGAACATGCGGACCTGCCTGCTTGCCTCAGGAAGCCTTCAGCGCCAGAGCCTCATCGCCAAGCGGTTTCGCGCCCGAGGGCGCAATCGCGCTGTCGGGCGTTGACCTCCGGGCTCATGAAAGCGGCTTGCGCGGCCCGGTCGGCGGATGTGGTTTCGGCGATGTCGGCGAAACGGATGGGCGTCTTAAAGCGGAAGACTGTGGCGAAAGTCAAGTTTGGCGGCGATTTTCCTCACCGGCAGCACCTTCGGGGCGCCCCGTGAACGCTCCCTCGGCTCGGAGCAGGAAGCGCGAGCAAGCCTGCATTCGCCCACTGGATTCAACCCCTACACGAAATTGTGAGCCTTGGCCGCAGAAAGGCCCTGATCGGGCGGCATCGCTGCGCGCCCGATTCGTGAGACGTGCCGGCCCATGACACTGAAACCCGCCTCGATCCTGCTGGCCCTTTCCGTTCTGCTGGCCGCCTGTGCCGGCGATCCGCGTCGTGAGGGCCAGCTCGATCCGCGCATGGTCGAGAAGGTCGCGGCCGTCTCACTCGACCCCGCGCAGGCCGGGCGCATCCTCAACGCCTATCGGGCGAGCCAGGGCCTCGGTGCTGTGCGGCCGGACCCGCGCCTGATGGCGATGGCGCAGCGTCAGGCCGACGCGATGGTCAAGGCCAATGCGCTCTCGCATGACGCCGGAGGCAGCTTCGGCAGCCGCATCCAAGCCGCCGGCATCGACAGCGCCCGGGCCGCGGAAAATCTCGGCGGCGGCTATTTCTCGGTCGAGGAAGCCTTCGACGGCTGGCGCAAATCGCCGGGCCACGACACCAATCTGCGCATGAAGGAGGCGACCCGCTACGGCATCGCGCTCTCCAAGGACCCGCGCACCACGTATCGCGTCTGGTGGGCACTGGTCATCGCAGCCGATCCCGAGCCGCGCGTGACCATGGGTTACGGTGACAGCCCGCCGCAGCCTCGCTAACCAGCGACATCCGTCACTCCTAGCGAGCGTTCAGATGTCCATTCGTTCTTTTATTCCCTTCGTCATTGCAGCTACCGCTTCTTTCGCCGCCATCGGCGCAGCTCAGGCCCAGCCCTGCGCAACCAATTTCACCTCATCTGGCGTGCCGATGGTCTCGCAGATCACCTACCGGACCTGGGACCTCTCGAAGAAGGCCCCCGCCGCCGTCCTGCCCGCCATCGTGCGCGCGATCGAGGCCGACGGCGATTTCGGCGACATCCGGACCGACAAGGCGAGCGGCACCATCACCGCCATGCAGGAAGTCACCGGCTCCGGCCGCCCGCAGATCCTGAAGGTGACGACCCGCAAGCAGCCGACCGGCACGCGCATCGATATCGCCTTCACCGTCCAGCCTGGCCAGATCGCGCCTGAAGACGCCGTGCGGAAGGGCCTCTGCGACTTCCTCAAGGGCACGCGCTGAGCCGGCCTGAGCCGATCTTAATTCGGCCCTTTACAAGCACCGGCTTCTGGTGATGGCTCTCGTCTTTAATGGAGCCATCATCATCATGACGTTCGAAGCCTGGATCGCCTTCACCGCCGCCACCGCCGTCCTCCTGGTCATTCCCGGGCCGACGATCCTCCTCGTCATCTCCTATGCGCTCGGCCAGGGCTGGCGCACGGCGTTCCCGATCGCGGTCGGCGTCGCGCTCGGCGATTTCACGGCGATGACGCTCTCCATGCTCGGCGTCGGCGCCCTGCTCGCGACCTCCGCCCTGGTCTTCACCACGCTGAAATGGATCGGCGCGGCCTATCTGGTCTGGCTCGGCATCAAGCTCTTCAGGGCCGGCGGCACCCTCGATGCCAAGCCGCGCGAGGACGCCGCCCCCGGCAGGAAGATGCTCGGCCATGCCTGGCTGGTGACGGCGCTGAACCCGAAGAGCATCACCTTCTTTGTCGCCTTCCTGCCCCAGTTCCTCGACACCAAGGGCGATTTCTGGACGCAGATGCTGGTCTTCGAAGCGACCTTCATCACGCTCGCCTTCGCCAATGCCATGGGTTACGCGCTGATCGCCTCGCGGGCACGGGCCGTGATCGGCAATCCCCGCGCGATCGGCCTGTTCAACAAGGCCGGCGGCACACTCCTGATCGGCGCCGGCGTCGCGACCGTCGCGATCCGCTCCGGCAGCAACTGACGCCGATCATGTCGAGCAAGGACGACCAGACACTCGGCTTCTATGCCGAGGAAGCCAGCGCCTATGCCGGCCGCGACAGGTTGGCCGAGCACAGCCGCATCGATCCCTTCGTGGCCGGGCTCAAGCCCGGCGCTCGCATTCTCGAACTCGGTTGCGGCGGCGGGCAGGACAGCGAGGAATTGCTGCGGCGCGGCTTCGACGTCGCGCCGACCGACGGCTCTCCGGAACTGGCGCGGCAGGCCGAACTGCGCCTAGGCCGCCCAGTCGGCGTCCTGCTCTTCGAGGACCTGGAAGAGGTCGCGACCTATGACGGGGTCTGGGCGCATGCCTGCCTGCTGCATGCGCCGCGCCCGGCCCTGCCCGGCATCATTGACAGAATCCATCGCGCCTTGCGACCCACCGGCATCTTCTATGCCAGCTTCAAGGCGGGTGAGGCCGAAGGGCGCGACGGCCTCGGCCGCTATTTCAACTATCTCTCAGCCACCGAACTGCGCACCGCCTTCGGAGATGGCGCTCGCTGGCAATCCCTAGACATCGATGAAAACACCGGCTCCGGCTACGATCGCCAGCCGACGCGCTGGCTTCACGCCCTGGCGATCAGATCGCCGAAACCTTGACCAAGCGTCGCGGCGGCCTACCTCTTCTGGACCATGACCCGCCGCAAACTCCTCTCCTTCATCGGCCTCGGTGCATTGCTGGCTTCGACCGGCGCCGCCTGGGCCGCCATCTCCCGCTCGCGCAATCCCTATTATCGGGGGCCCGTCAGCGACCATTTCGACGGCCTCGTCTTCAGCGACGGGCGCCCGGTGACCAAGGGCCTCGCCGACGTGCTGCGCTGGCAGACCGGCAAGCGCGAGCGCGAGGCCTTCCCCCTCGCCTATCAGGCGCCGCCGCAGGACAAGCCGCCGGCGCGCGTCGATGGCGTCCGGATCGTCCATCTCGGCCACGCCTCCTTCCTGTATCAGGTCGCCGGCTTCAACCTGCTGGTCGACCCCGTCTATTCCGAGCGCGCCAGCCCCTTCTCCTTCATCGGCCCCAGGCGCGTGAACGCGCCGGGCGTCGCCTTTGCAGACCTGCCGAAGATCGACGCGGTGCTGGTCACGCATAACCATTACGACCATCTCGACATCGAGACGCTGGCGCTGCTGCATGAGCGCGACCGGCCGCGCATGATCATGCCGCTCGGCAACGACTCGATCGTGCGGGCCCGCATCCCCGATGCTCGCGCCGAGGCGCATGACTGGAACGACCGGCTTACCCTCTCGGACAAGGTCGCGGTCACGCTGGTGCCGAGCTATCACTGGTCGGCGCGCGGCGCCTTCGACCGGCGCATGGCGCTCTGGTGCTCCTACATCCTCGAAACGCCAGCAGCGAAGATCTTCCATATCGGCGATACCGGCTACCATGACGGCTCGCTCTACGCCGAACTCGGAAACAAGCACGGGCCGTTCGACCTCGCCGTGTTGCCGATCGGCGCCTACGAGCCGCGCTGGTTCATGTCGGATAATCACATGAACCCGGACGAGGCCGTGAAGGTCATGCTGGCATTGAGAGCCGAGCAGGCGATCGGCCATCACTGGGGCACGTTCCAGCTTACTGATGAAGGCGTCGAGCGCCCGCCCGAAGCGCTGAAGGTTGCGCTCACTGAGGCCGGTCTGCCGGAAGAGCGCTTCAGGCCGATGCGGCCGGGTTTGAGCTGGAGCGTTTGAGAGCCCTCACCCGTCATTGCGAGAGCAGCGAAGCAATCCAGGTAGACTTGGTGAAACACCTCACCCGGTCCCTCTGGATTGCTTCGTCGCTTCGTTCCTAGCAATGACGGCGAGAGCTCAGCCTATTTCGGCTGGACGTAGACGTTGATCTCAAGGTTCGGATCGCCGGGGTCCTTGAGATCGCTGACATATTCCTCAAGGAAAGCATCCTTCACGGCGATGCTCTTGGCTTCGAGATAGGCCGTGATCGTCTCGTAGGTGGAATCGATGTCGTCATAGGGCGCGACATGCAGGAAGCGCAGCGCTCTGCCCGCCGGCGAAGCGCTCAATCGCACGCCCGGACCGAAGGCCGGAGACTGTCCCTCGGCCGGCGCGGCGACCGGCAGCATCGCGTCGAAGCGAAAGCCGTCATCGGTCGTCTCGACGAAGAGCGACAAGGGCCGGCCGGCAACGGGCAGGCCCGCCCTCTGCGCCTCGGCACGCAAGAGATTGAAGCTTTCCGAAAGCTTCTGAAAGCCCTGATCCCAGCTCGCCTGCCCAGACAGCAGCAGCACAGGCTTCGCGATCAACGCGACCTCGTCGATATCGCTGGCATCGCCACGCTTGCCGGCGAGCGTCGCATTGGAATCGGGCACGCCGGTCTGCTGTTGCGTGGGCGGCGCAGGCAAAGGCTGGCCCGGAGGCGGCAAGGTCGGCGGCGGCTGCACAGGCTGCGGCTCTGCCGGTGCAGGCAATGTCGGCGCGGGCTGCACCGGCTGCGGCACGACCGGGTTCGGCGGCGGCGGAGCCGGCTGGACGGGCTGCGGCCCCGGCTGGGAATCGGGAACGGGCACGGGCGGTGTCTGCGCGGGAGCCGAGGGTATCTGGCCGGGGCTGGCGCCCGGCGGCGGGGCAAGCGGCGTGGACTCGACGGCGGCCGGCGGCGCGATGCGCGCCTGTGCGAAGACCATGCCGCTTGGCAGGCTCGTCAAGCCGACAAGCGCCAGAACACAAATCCGAGAATACCGCCGAGAATCACGCATCGTCACGGCCTTAGAGTTTCACGCGATTCGCGCCCTTGCGGCGCAACATAGAATGTCCACCTTCTCTCAGGAACGGGGACGAGGGTGGCTTTTTCACGTCGCCTCCGTCATAGACCCACTATTCACGGGACGTGTGACCAAATGAACGCTCTGGCCAATCGCCGGTTCCTGAAGATGAACGGGCTCGGCAACCAGATCACGGTGCTGGACCTGCGCGGCAGCAAGCATGTCGTCAGCGAAGCGGAAGCCCGCGCCATCGCCTCAGAGCCGCGCGCCCGCTTCGACCAGCTCATGGTCCTGCACGATGCCACGACGCCCGGCACCGATGCCTTCGTGCGCATCTACAACACCGACGGCTCCGAGGCAGGCGCCTGCGGCAACGGCACGCGCTGCGTCGCCTGGGCGATGATCGCCGATCCGCAGATGGGCGATGCAGCCAAGACCCGCCTGGCGCTCCAGACCAAGGCCGGCCTGCTGCCAACGGTGCGCGAGGGCGAGACCCTTTTCACCGTCGACATGGGCGCGCCACGCCTCGCCTGGGACGAGATCCCGCTGGCCGAGCCCTTCGAGGATACGAGCCGCTTCGAACTGCAGATCGGGCCGATCGATAATCCCATCCTGCACACGCCCTGCGCCGTCAACATGGGCAATCCGCACGCGGTCTTCTTCGTCACCGACCCCTATGCCTACAATCTCGAGCAAATCGGCCCGCTGCTTGAGAACCACCCTATCTTCCCTGATCGCGCCAATATCGAGCTCGCCGCCGTGAAGGCGCCCGACCATATCGTGCTGCGCGTCTGGGAGCGTGGTGCCGGCATCACCCAGGCCTGCGGCTCGGGCGCCTGCGCGACACTGGTTGCGGGCGTGCGCCGCGAGCTCACCGCCCGCAAGGCCACCGTCAGCCTGCCCGGCGGCGACCTCGCCATCGAATGGCGCGAGCGCGACGGCCATGTCCTGATGACCGGCCCGGTCGAATTCGAATGGGAAGGCACGCTCGATCCGGCGTTGTTCACGAGCGCCGCGTGATGGCCCCGGAGCATTTTCAAGCGAAGTGGTGCCTGTTCGCGTGAAGAAAATGCGACCAAACAATAACCCAGAGCATCTTCGCGGTTCGGAGAAACGCGAATATGCTCTGGAGGTCGTCACCTTCGGCTGCCGCCTCAACATCGTCGAGAGCGAGGCACTAAGGCTCCAGGCGGAAGCCGGCGGGCTGAAACACGCCGCGATCGTCAATTCCTGCGCCGTCACCGCCGAGGCGACCCGTCAGGCGCGCCAGGCCGTGCGACGCCTCAAGCGCGAGCAGCCGGACAGGCCGGTCATCGTCACCGGCTGCGCCGCGCAGATCGAACCCGCCCGCTTCGCCGATATGCCCGAGGTCGACCGCGTCCTCGGCAACGACGAGAAGCTGCGGCCCGAGAACTGGACGGCGCTCGCCCGCTCCAACAGCCTCGGACATCCCGACACGACGGCGGCGGACAAGCTCGATGTCGGCGACATCATGGCCCGCACCGCCATGCGCGCGCCAGTCACCGGTCGCTTCGCTGGCCATACGCGCGGTTTCGTCCAGGTCCAGAACGGCTGCGACCACCGTTGCACCTTCTGCGTCATCCCCTTCGGGCGCGGCAATTCACGCTCGCTCGCCGTCGCCGATGTCGTCGCGCAGTGTCGCACCTTGCTGGAGGCCGGCGCCCGCGAGATCGTGCTTACGGGCGTCGACCTGACCAGCTATGGCCGCGACTTGGCCAGCGGGCCGTCGTTGGGCGCGCTTGCTGGGGCGATCCTGCGCGCTTTGCCCGAATTGCCGCGCCTGCGCCTATCCTCGATCGACGCGGTCGAAGTCGACGATGGGCTGCGCGACTTGCTCGCGACCGAGGCCCGCCTGATGCCGCATCTGCACCTCTCGCTACAGGCCGGCGACGACCTCATCCTCAAGCGCATGAAGCGCCGCCACAGCCGGAGCGACGCCATCCGCTTCTGCGCCGAAATCCGCGCCTTGCGCCCCGATATCGTCTTCGGCGCCGATCTCATCGCCGGCTTCCCGACCGAGGACGAGGCGATGTTCACCCGCTCGCTCGACCTCGTTGGGGAATGCGGCCTGAGCTTCGTCCATGTCTTCCCCTATTCGGCCCGCCCCGGCACGCCCGCCGCGCGGATGCCGCAGCTTTCGGGAGAGGTTGTCTCGGAGCGCGCCGCACGGCTGCGTGCTGCGGCAGGCGCCGCGCAGCAGCGCCATCTGGCCGAGCGCATCGGCCGCCCCCTCAGCGTCCTGACCGAACGCGGCAATACCGGCCGCGCCGAAGATTTCACGCTGGTCCGCTTTGCCCGCGACGTCGCGCCGGGCAAGATCGTGCCGGTGACCGGCCATGCCGCCGACGGCAAGGCGCTTCTCGCGGCCTGACTGCGTTTTCCTGAGAGGAATAGCCGCCTCGGTCGCCGATGGGAGGAGGAGTGACCGAGGCGGCAGAGCCATGCCCGGAATGGCAGACCCATTCCTTAGACGCGGCAGCCCGACAAAAGGTTCAAAGCGTCACGCGACGACCGAGCCACGCACGCGCTGGACCTGATTGTTGCAATATCCGCGCGGGTTCCAGACCGGCTCCAGCGGCTGGACGCCGCCCTCGGCATCGCGCGCCCGCGCCATGACGACGAACGGTCCGGGCTGTTCGACGACGATCTCCGTCTCGAAGCGCTGCCAGGCGAAGCGCCCCTCGCCGGCCTGCAATGCGACTTCGCTCCAGCTCTCGCCGCCATCCTCGGAGATCGCGAGCGATTCCAGCGGAACGGCGCCGCTCCAGGCAAAGCCCGCAACCGTCAATCGCTCGCCCCGCTGTACCACGAAGCCGTCGAGCGGCGCCGTGATCAACGACTTGACCGGCATGTCGGTGATGACAGCGAAATTCGCCGGATCGAGCGACTCGCCGGGGCGCACCGGCCGGATCGGCAGGCGATAATCGGTCACGCGCATCTTTTCGCCGTCATGCTCGACAGCGCGCAGGCTGATCCGGTCGAGCCATTTCTGCCAGGCCGAGCCGGGATAGCCCGGCGCGACGATGCGCAACGGCCCGCCATGCAAACGCGGCAAAGACTCGCCATTCATGGCGAAGGCGATCAGGGTTTCCGGCGCCACCGCCTTGGCCATCGGCAAGCCGCGCGAGAGCGCCGCCTTGTCCGGCTTGCCGATCTGGCAGTCCGGCGCGTAATGGGCGGTATAGATCGCGCCCGGCCTGGGGCCGGCATGCTCCAGCACATCCGCCAGCCTGACCCCGGTCCAGCGCGCGCAGCCGACGGCGCCGAGCCGCCACTGCAGCCCGTCCGTCGCCGGTGAGAAGCGCGAGCGGCCATTGCCGGCGCATTCCAGCACCGCGGTAACCGTTACGGTCTCGAAGCGCTGGCGCAGGCCCTCCACGGTCCAGACGGCAGGGCGCTCGACCTCGCCATCGATGGTCAGCGTCCAATCGCTGTTCTCGTCGATCTCCGGCAGATGGCCGTTATTGCGGATGAAGAAGGAATCGACCGGGGTGATCGGCTCGTCGAGCAGCGCGAGCGCCGGCTCGGCATTCAGCGCCTCCTCCTCATGGACATGGAGGCCGGGCTTGAGACGGCGCAGCAGCGGCAGTTCGACGAGGCGGTGGGGCAAGCAGCGATGATCTCCGGCGGCGCGGGGGCGGTCACCCGCCCCTGCGAAAGCCGACAAGAGATGACACGATGCCCGCCCGCCTGTCGACCGTCGCCCCGCCTCAGCGCTTGGCGACGACCTCCTCGCGCAGCGCCCGGCGCAGCACCTTGCCGACATTGGTCTTGGGCAGGCTCTCGCGGAAGAAGATCTGCTTGGGCACCTTGTAGCCTGTCAGGTTCTCCTTGCAGTAGGCCCGCAGCGCATCCGCCGTCAGCGTCGGGTCCTTGCGCACGACGAAGGCGGTGACCGCCTCGCCGGAATGCTCGTCCGGCAGGCCGATCACCGCCGATTCCAGCACGCCGGGATGCGAGGCCAGCACGTCCTCGACCTCGTTCGGATAGACGTTGAAGCCGGAGACCAGGACCATGTCCTTCATGCGGTCGACGACCTTGATCTGCCCGTCCGGCAGCATGACACCGACATCGCCGCTGCGGAAATACCCGTCCGACGTCATCGCCTTGGCGGTCTCGTCCGGGCGGTTCCAGTAGCCCGCCATGACCTGCGGCCCACGGATGCAGATTTCGCCGGCCTCGCCGAGCGGCATGTCGTTACCCTCGGCATCGCGGATCGCGATCTCGGTCGAGGGAATCGGATAGCCGATCGTGCCGCTGAACTCGGTCAGGTCCGGCCGGTTGATGCTGGCGATCGGCGAGGTCTCCGAGAGGCCGTAGCCCTCGATGATCGGGCGGCCGGTCACGGCCTTCCATTGCTTGGCGACCGCGGCTTGCGTCGCCATGCCGCCGGCGACGGCGAAACGCATCTCGGAGAAATCGACTTCCTTGATCTCGGGATGGTTGGCGAGCGCGTTGTAGAGCGTGTTGACGCCGGAGAAGAGCGTGAAGCGGCTCGCCTTCAGCGTCTTGATGAAGCCTGGAATGTCACGGGGATTGGCGATCAGCAGGCCCTTGGCGCCGATGCGCAGCATGAACAGGCAGCAGCAGGTCAGCGCGAAGATGTGGTAGAGCGGCAGCGCGGTCACCATGACATGCTGGTAGTCGCTGCGGCCGAGCGGCGGCTCCAGCACCCATTCCAGCCAGAAGCCGGCCTGCTGGACATTGGCGGCGACGTTGCGATGCGTCAGCGTCGCGCCCTTGGCGACGCCGGTCGTCCCGCCGGTATACTGGAGGAAGGCGACGTCTTCCGGCATGACCGTCACGGGCGCCATCCGGGCACCGCCCTGCAGGATCTGCTGGAAGCCGATCGAGCCCGGAAGGTCGAACGGCTTCACCACCTTCTTGATGCGGCGCGCGACGAAATTGACGATTTTGCCCTTGAAGCCCATCAGGTCGCCGGCCGTGGCGATGACGATCGCGTCGAGCTTCAGGTTCGGCCTCGCTTCCTCGACGACATGGGCGAAATTCTCGATCACCACGAGCACCCGCGCCCCGGCATCGTTGACCTGATGCGTCAGCTCGCGCGCCGTATAGAGCGGATTGACGTTGACGACGGTGAAGCCGCCAAGCAGCACGCCGAAGATCGCCGCCGGATAGGCCAGGATGTTCGGCATCATCAGGGCGACGCGATCGCCCTTCTTCAGGCCCTTGGCCTGGAGCCAGCCGGCAAAGGCCTCAGCGGCGCGGCGCGTCTCGGCGAAGGTGATCGCCTTGCCGAAGCTCTCGAAAGCCGGGCGATTGGGGTAGGTCGAGCAGGCGGAGGCGATCAGGTCCGCCAGCGTCCCGATCTTCGTCTCGTCGAGCTCGGGCGGAACGGCCGGCGGGTAATGCGCAAGCCAAGGGCGCGAGGCGTTCCTGGCCTGCGTGGCGCCAGTCGCAGTCATGTTTCCCTCCCTGGTGCCCGGTTAGCCGCTTTGAAAAGCGGGTTCCGGTGCATTTTCATGGTCGTACAGTGCGGAACAGCAGCCCGCAGCGCAAGCGCCGGCCGCCATAAGCCGTAGAATGTTCATATCTAAACAGTCCACTCGGCACGAAATCAAGCCCAAACCGGGAGCCCTGCAAGGGCTCCCGGTGGGAAGGAGGGTCGACAAAGGTCGAGATCAGCGCCCTTGCGCGACGGCGAGCGCCTGCGCGGAGACTACCGCCTCGGCCGGCTTGCCGGCGAGTTCCGCGAGATGGTCGAAACGCGCGCTGAACGAGCCCACCCCGGACGTGGCCGAGCGCAGTTCGACGATCAGCCCGGTCATCTCCGCTTCCGGCACCAGCGCCTTGATCTGGTCCCAGCCGCGCCAGCCGGCGCGGGTGTCGTAGCCTAGAATCTGTCCGCGCCGGGCGGAGATCAGCGCCGATGCCCGCGACATCGCCTCCGAGGGAATGACGACGTCGACCGAAAGGATCGGTTCGAGCAGAACCGGCTTCGCTTGCGGCATCGCCTCGTTCATGGCGAGCCGCGCCGCCTGCCGGAACGCCATGTCCGAGGAATCGACCGTGTGATAGGAGCCGTCCGTCAGTGTCACCGCGACATCGACGATCGGGAAGCCGAGCGGCCCCTTCTCGCAGAAATCGCGCATGCCGGCCTCGACCGAGCCGATATACTGGCGCGGCACGACGCCGCCGGTGATCTTGTCGATGAACTGGATGCCCTCCCCGCGCGGCAACGGCGCGACCTCGATCACCACGTCGCCGTATTGGCCATGGCCGCCACTCTGCTTGCGATGCCGGCCACGCGCCCCGGCATGGCCGCGAATCGTCTCACGATAGCCGACCTGCGGCGTCTTGCTGGTCACCGTCACGCCATAGCGGCCGGCGAGCTTCTCCAGCGCGACGCGCAGATGCATCTCGCCCTGGCCCGACAGGCGGGTCTCGCCGAGCTCCGGCACCTGCGTCACCGCCAGCGCCATGTCCTCCTCGGTCAGGCGCTGCAAAGCCGCCGCGAGCCTGACATCGTCCTTGCGGTCCTTCACCGCGATGGCGAAGGCATGGACGGCCTCGGGCGGCGCGACCGCGCTGACCACGCTCGCCCGCGCCTTGCCGAGCATGAAGGCCTCGCCCGTGGCGATGCCGTCGAGCTTGGCGAAGCCTGCGACCTCGCCCTCCTGCGCCGCGGGCTTGCGGCTCTGCTCCGATCCTTTCAGCGAGACGACGCCGGCGATGCGCGCCTCGACGCCACCCGAGGAGGTCACGACATCGCCCTCCGCCAGCCGCCCGCGCATCACCCGCGCCAGCGAGAGCTTGCCGCCCTGGCTCGAATGCCAGGTCTTCATCACCTGCGCGAGCGGCGGCCCTTCCGCGAGGATGCCGGCTCGGCCGCGGGTTTCCGCAAGCCCCGGCGCCTCGTGCCTCAGCGCCTTGAGCAGCCGCGTCACGCCATTGCCGCGCTCGGCCGCGCCGATCAGCACCGGCACGACATGGCGATGCTGCAACTCGCGGGCTAGATCGTCGAAGACGCGGTCGCGCGGCGGCTCCATGTCCCCCAGCAATTCCTCCATCAATTCGTCGTCATAATCGGCGAGCTTCTCCAGCATCGAGAAGCGCGCATCCTTCTCGCGGCCGGCCTCGTCGACCGCCAGCGGCACGATCTCGCTGGGTGCGTGTTCGCGGTAGATGAAGGCCCGTTCCAGCGCGAGATCGATGAAGCCGACCGCGATGCCGTTTTTCCAGATCGGAATCTGGCGCAGCAGCAGCGGCGTGCGCGAGGCGCGCTGCAGGATGCCGAGCGTCTCGCGCACCCGGCGCGAGGCCGTGTCGATCTTGTTGAGGAACAGGAAGCGCGGGATATCGGCCTCCTCCAGCTCGCGCAGCACGAGCTCCAGCGCTGGCGCCTTCCTGTCATCCGCCTCGCAGACGACGACGGCGGCATCCACCGCCGGCAGCACGTGGCGCATCTCGTGCAGGAACTCGACCGATCCTGGGCAGTCGATGAAATGGAAGGTATCGCCGAGGAAATCGACAGTCGCGACCGTCGGCTCCGTGCTCATCTGGTGCGCGCGCGCTTCCGGCGCCGCATCGCCGACCGTGTTGCCCCCCTTGACCGTGCCGGTGCGGGTCAATGCCCCGCATCGCATCAGGATGCTCTCGAGCAGCGTCGTCTTGCCGCTCTGGAAGGGGCCGACGAGCGCGATGCATCGCGGCCCCGCGCTTCGGGTGCCAGTTGCGGAGACTCCGTTCTGTGCCGATGCGGGCATGGCTTCCTCCTTCGGGACTGGCCGCGATGGAGGAGAAGGTTTGGCGACCCCGGCTCCGGCGCGGTGGAAACCCGGCGGGAACAGCGCATGCGCTCACGCCGGACGGGCGGCGGTCGCTCCGGCCCGACAAGGTCGGGCGGCCGTCGGAGAGGCAGTGGGGAAAGGTTCGCGCCGATCGGGAGCGGACGCAAGCGCTTTGTCGGGGCGAACACGAGCGGGCGAAGCCGCCGCGAGCCATGACGGCGCGTCCACCATCCGGACGGCTATCCCGCCGTCCCGACCTATGATTTCATCAGGTCTGCACCGCTTGGCTGCCCGTGCAGACAAGCGTGGCCGGCGACCCCGCGCGCCTCGCTGCTTTCGCAGCCGGGAACCGGAAGTATCGCCGGACATTCTACGGGCGGGCCGCCAATGCGGCGGCGACGAGCATGGAGAACGGCCGATGCCTGAGAACGCTTCGCAAATGGAACTGGACGAACGCATCGCCCTGCTCAGGCGCAATATTTCCGAACTGATGGAGCAGGCGACGGGGGCTTCCGGCGCCGCGGTGGAGGAGGCCCTCGCCAACCGCCTCAGCGAGCAGCAGGACATGCTCAACGAGTTGCTTAAGAAGCGCGAGGCGATGGGGTAGAAGCGCCTACCAGGAGCGGCTGAAGCTGGTGCACCACGATTGTCATTCCGGGGCGCGCTATGGCGCGAACCCGGAACCACGACTGGGTGAGACCCGTACCGCCCGGTTGCCGGCGACTATCCCAGTCGTGGGTTCCGGGTTCTTCGCTGCGCGAAGCCCCGGAATGACAAAGGGAGCAGCTTGAAACCCTGACTTCAGAGATTGCGCCGCTCGCCGCGCAGCGTCGCGAGGCCGATGCCGGCCGCGTCGAAACCGCCATCGACAGCCAGGACCTGCCTGGTGATATAGGTCGCCCGGTCGGAGCAGAGGAAGAAGATCGCCTCGGCCAGCTCCTCCTCCAGCCCGTAGCGGCCGAGCGGCACGGCGTCGCGGTAATCCGCCCGGATCTCCGGGCTGTGCACCGCCTTGGCCATCGCCGTCTCGACCGGGCCCGGCGCGACCGCATTGACGCGGATGCCCAACCCAGCGAGCTCGACCGCCTGCTGCTTGGTGAGATGGGCAAGCGCCGCCTTCGAGGTGCCGTAGGCGACGCGCAGCGTCGAGGCGCGCAGACCCGAAATCGAGGTGATGTTGACGACGGCGCCGCCGCCATTGTCGGCCATCGGCCGCGCCGCGAGCTGGGTGGCCAGGAAAGGGCCAGTCAGGTTGACCGCCAGCACCCTCTGCCATTCGTCATGGGTCGTCTCCAGCAGCGGCTTGAACACCGCCGTGCCGGCATTGTTGACGAGGGCATCGAGCCGCCCGAAGCGCTTGGCCATGCCGGCGAAGGCCGATTCGAGCTGCGCCGGCATGGCGACGTCGCAGGTCAGCACCAGCGTCCGCTCGGGCGTCGCGATCTCGGCCGCCGCGCGCTGGAGGCCGGCGCCGTCGATATCGAGCAGGCCCACCTGCCAGCCCTCAGTCAGGAAGCGCTTGGCGGTGGCAAGCCCGATGCCGCGCGCGGCCCCGGTCACGAGGGCGGTCTTGATAACGGGATCGGTCATGGCATCTCGTCCGGTGGCGTGTCGCTTCCGCACAGGCTATGCATGCCGCCAGCATGGCCAACAAGCTGGGATTGCTGCTCGACAAATGCCGCGCGCTCCTGTAAGGCCCCGCACTCAACTGAAAACAGCGAGCCGAAAGCCCGCGCTTCCGCGCGAATACGGCCATGGAGAGACCCATGAACATCATCGAACAGCTCGATGCCGAGCAGATTGCCAAGCTGAGCGAAGGCCGCGAGATCCCGCAGTTCCAGCCCGGCGACACCGTGCAGGTCAACGTCAAGGTCAAGGAAGGCGAGCGCAGCCGCGTCCAGGCCTATGAAGGCGTCGTGATCGCCCGCAACGGCGGCGGCCTCAACCAGAGCTTCACCGTCCGCAAGATTTCCTACGGCGAGGGCGTCGAGCGCGTCTTCCCGCTGTTCTCGCCGAACCTCGATTCGATCAAGGTCATCCGCAAGGGCAAGGTGCGTCGCGCCAAGCTGTATTACCTGCGCGATCGTCGCGGCAAGTCGGCCCGTATCGCCGAGCGCGTGGATGCCAAGCCCGCTAAGGGCCAGAAGGCTGCCGGCAAGTAAGCCGAAGCCTCAACTAAACGAGTTTGGAACGCGGTCCTCCGGGGCCGCGTTTTTTGTTGTCCGCGCACGGGTAGGTACATTCCTAAAGCGCATATCGAAAACAAGAATTATCATTTGATATGCGTCATGGGCGCATGTAAGCAAGATAATCATTAGCATGCTATTTATGTTGGTGCTATGGACCTCATCCAGCTTCAGGCTGCGTTCACTGGCGAGCTTGCCGCCGTCAATCGCAAGCTGCGGGCGCTCGTCGACGAGCGCGCCCGCGACATGGGCCTGACGCTCTCGCGGGCGCGTCTGCTGATGGAGCTTGCGCGCGAGGATGGACCGATCCAGTCCGATCTCGCCGGCCTCCTCGATATCGAGCAGCCGACATTGGTCCGGCTTCTCGACGGGCTGGAGCGCAACGGCATGATCGAGCGCCGCGCCGTCGAGGGCGACCGGCGCGCACGCCGCGTCTTCCTGACCGAAAACGCCCGCGCCCAGGCGCAGGACATCCTGGACTTCCTCGCCGAGCTGCGGGCCGGTATCCTGCAGGGCATTGCCCCCGAGGAGCTGGAAGCAGCACTCAGCGTGCTGCGCCGCACTTCGCGCAACATCGCCGCCGGCCGGAGCGCCGCATCGTGAGCACGCCGGAAGCCTCGACCGTGCCCGCCGCACCGCAGCCCGCTCGCATGGGTCTGCTGATGCCCCCTGCCCGCGCGCTGGCCTATATGCTGGCCTCGGTCACGCTGGCGATGACGCAACAGATCGGCGCGAACCTCGTCAACACCAATGTCTACCAGATCCAGGGCGAGCTCGGCGCCACCATCGCCGAGACCAACTGGCTGATCGCCGCCTATATGGCACCGAATGTCTCGCTCTCGATCGCCCTGATCAAGATCCGGATGCAGTACGGCCTGCGCAACTTCGCCGAGATCAGCCTCGCCGGCTTCGTGCTCGCCGCCTTCCTGAACCTCACCTTTGTCCACGACCTGCCATCGGCCGTGATCGTGCGCTTCATGAGCGGCATGGCGGCGGCGCCGATGTCCTCGCTCGCCTTCTTCTACATGATCGAGCCGCTGCCGCCGGAGAAGAAGCTCACCGTCGGCCTCTCGCTGGCGCTGACCAACACGACGCTCGGCATTCCCGTGACGCGCCTGATCTCGCCCTGGCTGCTCGATCTCGGCGGCTTCCACGGCTTGACCCTGTTCGAGGCGGGGCTCGCCATGGTGGCTTTCGGCTTCGTCTACGCCCTGCCGCTGACCACGCCGCCGCGGATCAAATGGATCGGCAGGCTCGACATCGTCAGCTATCTCCTGATCGCGATCGGGTTCGGCGCGATTGCGGTCGCGCTCAGCCTGGGACGAATCTACTGGTGGTTCGAGGTGCCCTGGCTGGGCTGGCTCTTCGCCTGCGCCGTCATCTGCCTGACGCTAGCGGTGATCATCGAACTGCATCGCGACAGCCCGCTCATCGACATCCGCTGGCTGACCAGCCCGGCGACCCTGCATTTCGCCGGCGCCATCCTACTGATGCGCATCGTGCTGGCCGAGCAGACGGTGGGCGCCTCCAATTTCTTCCAGGCGCTCGGCATCCAGAACGAGCAGACCCTGCCGCTCTACGGCGTGATCCTCTGTGCGATCCTGGCCGGCGGCGCGACCTGTGCGCTGCTGCTGCGGCCCGGTCGGGAGAACTGGTTCTACGGCACCGCGCTCGCCTGCGTCGCGCTCGGCGCCTGGCTCGACAGCGGCGCCACCAGCCAGACGCGGCCGCACGACATCTGGCTCAGCCAGGCGCTCGTGGCCTATGGCTCTGGCCTGTTTCTGCCGGCGGCGATGGCACAGGGCATGGGGGGCGCCATCGCGCGCGGCCCGATCTACATCCTGAGCTTCATCACCGTCTTCCTGTTCACGCAGAGCATCGGCGGCCTGCTCGGCTCGGCGCTGTTCGGCAGCTTCATCACGCTGCGGACCAGCTTCCACTACAACGCGCTAGCCGAGCATTTTGTCATGTCTCAGCCGCTCTTCGCCGAGCGCATCAGTCAGTACGGCAGCATCTACAGCCATGTCCTGAACGACCCGGCGCTGCTGCGGGCGGAAGGCGTGACGCTCCTCGCCCAGCGGGCGACGCAGGAGGCGATCGTGCTCGCCTATAACGACGCCTTCATGCTGATCTCGGCCATCGCCGGCCTCGCCCTGATCGGCCTGCTCTCGCACCTCGCCTATCTGCAGCTACGCTCGCGCGCAGCCGCCCCCACCGCTCAACCCGCTCCCTGACCGCCAGCCCCGCCATGACCCGCATCTTCCGCTCCGTCTCGACCTATGTCGCGCTCGCCATCGGCCTCATCGGCCTCGGCATCGTCCTCTACGCCTGGCGGCTGCCGCCCTTCACGAGCGCGATCGAGGTGACCGAGAACGCCTATGTCCGCGGCCAGGTCACGATCATCGCGCCGCAGCTCGCCGGCTATGTCGCCGAAGTGCCGGTGCAGGACTTCGCGACCGTGAAGCAGGGCGACCTGCTGCTGCGCATCGACGACCGCATCTATGCGCAGAAGCTCGAACAGGCCCGCGCCGGCCTCGCCGCGCAGCGCGCCGCGCTAGCCAACTCCGACCAGTCCCGCGCCGCAGCCGAAGCCCGCCTGCGTGCCGCCGTCGCCAATGTCGCCAGCGCCGAGGCCGCGTTACGCACGGCCGAGGCCAATTGGGGCCGCATCGAGCCGCTGCGCGAGCGCGGCGTCGTCAGCCAGACTTCGACCGACCAGAGCCAGCAGGCGCTCGACCAGGCGCGCGCGTCCATCACAGCGACCAACGCCGCCGTCGATGTCGCCCGGCAGGACATCCAGACCGCCGTGGTCAACCGCCAGTCGCTCGTCGCGGCAGTCGAGGGTGCGGAGGCCGCCGTCCACCTCGCCGAGATCGACCTGAGCAACACCCGCATCATCGCGCCGCAGGACGGGCGGCTGGGCGAAGTCTCGGCCCGGCTCGGCCAATATGTCTCGGCCGGCACGCAGTTGATGGCGCTGGTGCCGAACCAGGTCTGGGTCATCGCCAATTTCAAGGAGACGCAGCTCGCCGGCATGCGCGTGGGCCAGCCGGTGAGCTTCACCGTCGATGCCCTGCGCCATGCCCGCCTCACCGGCAGGATCGAGCGCTTCTCGCCGGCAGCCGGCTCCGAATTCAGCGTGATCCGGCCGGAGAACGCCACCGGCAATTTCATCAAGATCGCCCAGCGCGTGCCGGTGCGCATCACTGTCGATCCCGGCCAGCCTCTGGCGGCGGAGCTGGCGCCCGGCATGTCTGTGGTGGTCAGCGTCGATACCGCGCAGCGCTGATCAGGCCAGCCTCGCCAGCCGCTCCAGCAGAAGCTGCGCATCGGCTGCATTCTGATAGAGCCCGAAGCCGAGGCGCAGGCGGTCTCCGCGCAGATCGGTGACGATACCGGCCTGCGCCAGCTTATCGTGCCAGCCCGGGGCGTCGGCATGGCGGAAGGTCAGGAAATTGCCGCGCGCCGGCTCGGACAGCGGCACGACGAGGTTCTCGAGCGCGAGCACGCCGCAGGGCCGGCGCGCCAGCCCGTCCGCGACGATGCCTTGCAAGGCATGGGCGTGCGCATGGATCGCCGCCGCGTCGAGCCCTTGCGCGTCGAGCCAATCGAACACCGCGCCCATGCGGTAGAGGCCGGAGGGATCGAAGGTCGCGCCCATGAAGCGCCAGCCGCCCTCGGCATAGGCAACGCCGCCTTGCGGCCCCGAGAGCGCGCCGAACGAGGCATACCAGCCGGTGTCGCGCGGCCGCATCGCGAGGCCGGGCGGGCAGTGCATGAAGCAGGCCCCCTCGCCCGCCATGGCGTATTTGTAGCCGCCAGCGATGTAGAAGGCCTTGTCGGCGATGCCGGAGAGATCCGTCGGCCGCGCCAGGAAGCCGTGATAGCCGTCGATGACGACGAGGCGCTCCGGCGCGGAGACGCCGGCGACGAGCGTGTCCAGATCGGTCAATGCCTGGCCGGAATTGAACTGCACCTGGCTGACGAAGACCATGTCGGGATTGCCGGCCTTCGCCGCGGCGATCAGGCGCTCCGTGAAATCGGCAAAGGGCTCGGCCGGCACGATTGTGAGCGCGATCAGCCCCTCCTCCGCCAGCCGTTCGATCTGCCGCCGGAAAGAGTGGAATTCGGCGTCGCTGGTCAGAATGCGCGGCACCCGGTCTCGCGGCAGGCAGGAGAGCAGCCGGTTGACGAATTCATGGGTGTTGTTGGCAGGCACGAGCCCATCGACGCCTGGCAGGTTGAGATGCCGGGCCACGCCCTCGGCCACCTTCTGCCAGACCGGGCCGAGCACTTCCTCCCATTTGCCGTCGATGAGGCGGGCGGCATCGTCCCAGCAGCGAAGTTGCGCCTCGCGGGTGACATCCGGCCAGAAATGATGGCTGTGCGCGGCGAAATGCAATTGCGCCGGCCAATTCTGGCGGAAATGGGAGAACTCCGCCGAGAAGTCGAAAGGTGGTTGGGCGGTTCGCGGGGGAACGGTCGTCGCCTGGTCACTCGCCATCGTCATGCCTTGCCCGCCGCGCGAAATACTTTAAGCTTAAAATATATCGCGCCTTAGCCTCGTCAAGGCGCGCCGCGAGCGAGGGCTAAAGCGATGGCAACCGGCACGGGCGAGCAGCATAGCCGCATCGAATCCGGCATGCAGACCGACTTCAAGGAGCGCATGGATTACGGCTCCTATCTCGGCCTCGACCTGCTGCTGGCGGCGCAGAAACCGCTGAGCGACGCTCCCGACGAATTGCTCTTCATCACCATCCATCAGGTCCAGGAGCTTTGGCTGAAACTAGCTGCGCACGAGCTCGACGGCGCCATCGCGGCGATCCGTGCCGACGAGCTCCAGCCCGCCTTCAAGTCGCTGGCGCGCGTTTCGCGCATCCAGTCCCAGCTCGTCACCGCCTGGGACGTGCTCTCGACCATGACGCCGGCCGACTATCTCGCCTTCCGCGACGCGCTCGGCCAGTCCTCCGGCTTCCAGTCCTACCAGTATCGCGCGCTGGAATTCCGCCTCGGCGCCAAGGACCCGCGCATGCTGGCGATGCACCGGCACCACCCCGATCACCACGCCCATCTGCAGGCGCTGCTGGAGGCGCCCAGCCTCTATGACGAGGCGCTACGCCTGCTCGCCCGGCGCGGGCTGCCGATCCCGGCCGACTGCATCGAGCGCGACTGGGCTATTCCGCACGCCGCCAGCGACGCCGTGAAGGCCGCGTGGCTGACGATCTATCGCGACACGAAAGCTCATTTCGATCTCTACGAGCTCGCCGAGGAGCTGGTCGACGTCGAGGACCAGTTCCAGCAATGGCGCTTCCGCCACATGAAGACGGTCGAGCGCATCATTGGCTTCAAGCCGGGCACGGGCGGCTCCAGCGGCGTGAAATTCCTGAGGACCGCGCTGGAGCGCTCGTTCTTTCCCGAACTCTGGCAGTTGCGCAGCGAATTGTGAGGCTCGCGCCCTGCGTCGCCGCGATGACGCGGCTGCAACGGCATCGATTGTCCGGCTTGATTGGAACTGCTAAACAGTAGCCATGTCGCCGTGTGAGCATCATTTACAGCGCTTCTGCGCCGTGCAGGGAGAGGGCCATCTGCCGCCCCTGCCGACGACGCAGGATTTTGCCGCGCTGCACGACCATGCCCGGCTGCCCTGGCGCTTTTTCGGCCGCTTCACCGCTTCCATTGCCGCAGGCCTTACCGGCGCCTGAGACCGGCCGCTCGGGCGGCCGGCGACAGGCGAACCGTTTTGCGCGCGGGCCTTCAGCCCGCGCATGATCTCACAAGCAGATTCCAGAAGACCGAGAACAAGCCATGACTGCGACCAAAGGTCCCCAGACGCTCTACGACAAGATCTTCGACGACCACGTCGTCGACCGGCAGGAGGACGGCACCTGCCTGCTCTATATCGACCGCCACCTCGTCCATGAAGTAACGAGCCCGCAAGCGTTCGAGGGCCTGCGCATGACTGGCCGCAAGGTCCGTGCGCCCGAGAAGACGCTCGCCGTCGTCGACCACAACATCCCGACGACCGACCGCACCAAGGGCATCGCCGAAGAGGAAAGCCGCATCCAGGTCGAGGCGCTCGCCAGGAACGCCAAGGACTTCGGCGTCGAGTATTTCAACGAGCTCGACAAGCGCCAGGGCATCGTCCACATCGTCGGCCCCGAACAGGGCTTCACCCTGCCCGGCACCACGATCGTCTGCGGCGACAGCCACACCTCGACGCATGGCGCCTTCGGTGCGCTCGCCCACGGCATCGGCACCTCCGAGGTCGAGCATGTGCTCGCCACCCAGACGCTGATCCAGAAGAAGGCGATGAACATGCTGGTCCAGGTGGACGGCACGCCCGCGCCCGGCGTCGGCGCCAAGGACATCACGCTGGCCATCATCGGCGAAATCGGCACCGCAGGTGGTACCGGCTCGGTGATCGAATACGCCGGCGAGGCCATTCGCGGTCTGACCATGGAAGGCCGCATGACGGTCTGCAACATGTCGATCGAGGGCGGTGCCCGCGCCGGCATGGTCGCGCCGGACGAGAAGGCCTTCTCCTACCTGAAGGGCCGCCCGAAGGCCCCGCAGGGCGCTGCCTGGGACGCAGCCGTCCGCTATTGGGAGACGCTGCGCACCGACGAGGGCGCGCATTTCGATCGTGTCGTCCGGCTCGACGCCGGCAACCTGCCGCCGATCGTCTCCTGGGGCACTTCGCCTGAGGACGTCATCTCGGTCACCGGCGCAGTTCCCGATCCCGAGTTGATCACTGATGAGGTCAAGCGCGCCTCGAAGAGGCGCGCGCTCGAGTACATGGGCCTGACTGCCGGCACGAAGATCACCGACATTCCGCTTGACGTGATCTGGATCGGCTCCTGCACCAATGGCCGCATCGAGGACCTGCGCACCGTCGCCAAGATCGTCGAAGGCAAGAAGCTCCACGAGAGCCTCGACTACGGCATGATCGTTCCCGGCTCCGGCCTGGTGAAGGAACAGGCCGAGGCCGAGGGTCTCGACAAGATCTTCATCGCGGCCGGCTTCGAATGGCGCGAGCCCGGCTGCTCGATGTGCCTGGGCATGAACCCCGACCAGCTCAAGCCCGGCCAGCGGGCAGCCTCGACCTCGAACCGCAATTTCGAGGGCCGTCAGGGCTATCGCGGCAGGACGCACCTCGTCTCACCGGCGATGGCGGCGGCTGCGGCACTTACCGGCCGCTTTGTCGACGTCCGTACACTGGGCTGAGCCGGACAGGCGGGGAGCTCACCATGTCGAACGATCCCCGCGAAGCCGCCCGCGCCGCCGAATCCAAGGCGGCGCTGGACCGGGTCAAGCGCGACAGCGAAAGCCTGCTCGGTTCCTCGATGGGCCGTGCAGCCAATCACTTCTCGGGCGCCGACGCGCCCGAGGGCGACAAGGTCGAGCTCTGGGGCCGACGTATCGGCCGTTCCCTCTCGCTCTTCGGCGTCATCGTGCTGGCCTGGTGGCTCGGCCACCAACTGAAATTCTGGTGATGGGTAAAGGCGTGGACGCCAGGGTCACGACAACGGCGGAGATCGACTGGGACGGCGTCAAGGCGCCGTCGCAGGAGGCGTTCGAGGTTCTGGCGCAAGCCGCCTTCGACCGCCTGCCGGAGGAATTCCGCGCGCTCTGCTCGGACGTGATCTTCAACGTCACCGAATTTCCCGAGGACGACGTGCTGAAGGAGCTGGAGGCGGAAAGTCCGTTCGACTTGCTCGGCCTGTTCAGCGGCGTCGGCCTGCCGCAACAGGGCTTCAGCCCCCAGACCGGCCAGATGCCCAACACCATCCATCTCTATCGCCGGCCGATCCTCGATTACTGGGCCGAACATGACGAGAGCCTCGGCGCGATCGTCACCCATGTCATGGTCCACGAGATCGGCCACCATTTCGGCTTCTCCGACGAGGACATGGAAGCCATCGAAGCCGCGGCGGAGCGCTAGGTGATGCTCGACGAACTGATCCGCAATCTGCCCGGCCTGACGCTGGTCTACTCGGCCTTCATCCTGGCGGTCGCAAGCCCCGGCCCGAGCAATCTCCAGGTCATGGCGACCTCGATGGAGCGCGGACGCAGCGCCGGCTCCACCCTGGCACTCGGCGTCACCGCGGGATCCCTGACATGGGGTATCCTGGCCGCCATCGGCGTCACCGGCATCATCGTGGCTCATCCGGGCGCGCTCTACGGCATCAAGATCGTCGGCGGCCTCTACCTGCTCTTCCTCGCCTGGCGTTCCGCACGCTCGGCCATGCGCGCCGAGATGCCTCCGACCAAGCTGGTGGCCTCGGGTCGCCGCACCTTCCTGCGCGGCTATCTCATGCACATCACCAACCCGAAGGCGATCCTGAGCTGGACGGCGATCATCGCGCTGGCCTTGCGGCCCGATACGCCACCGGTCGTGCTCTATGCGATCGTCGGCGGATGCATGCTGATCTCGCTCGCGATCAACCAGTTCTATGCCGTGCTGTTCTCGACGGCATCGATGATCGCGGGCTACCGTCGCATCCGTCGCAAGGCCGAAGCCTGCCTCGCCGCCTTCTTCACCTTCGCCAGCTTCAAGCTGCTGACCTCGCAGCTTTGAAACCCCTCACCGCCATATCAGCAAGAACATCGCCAAAAGGCCCATCGGAGCTTCCGCCATGCAGCCCTTCACCACCCTGACCTCGACGCCCGCGCCCATGAAGGTGGTCAATGTCGACACCGACATGATCATCCCCAAGCAGTACCTGAAGACGATCAAGCGCACGGGCCTCGGCACCGCGCTGTTCTCGGAGATGCGCTACAAGGACGACGGCTCGGAGAACCCCGATTTCGTGCTGAACCAGCCGGCCTATCGCAAGGCGGAAATCCTCGTCGCCGGCGACAATTTCGGCTGCGGCTCATCGCGCGAGCATGCTCCCTGGGCGCTGCTCGATTTCGGCATCCGCTGCGTGATCTCCACCAGCTTCGCCGACATCTTCTACAATAACTGCTTCAAGAACGGCATCCTGCCGATCAAGGTCACGCCCCAGCAGCTCGACATGCTGTTCGACGACGCCGAGCGCGGCTCCAACGCGACGCTGACGATCGACCTCGATAAGCAGACGATCAAGGGCCCGGACGGCGGCGAGATCACCTTCGAGATCGACCCGTTCCGGAAGCACTGCCTGCTCAACGGTCTCGACGATATCGGCCTGACCATGGAGAAGGGCACGAAGATCGACGCCTACGAGGAAAAGCTGAAGCAGCGCGCCTGGGCCTGAGCGATAGCGGCTTCGGATATCCACGTCATGCTCGCCCTTGTGGCGAGCATGACGGCTCGGCCTAAACCACCAGCCCCTGCATGGGCTTGAGGCCCCCCGTCTCCGGAAAGACCTTCTCGGCCAGCACCGGACCGGATAATCCGAACAGATTCGAGACCACCCCCTTGGCGACAGCGCGGATATCCGTCGTCGGCTTTAAGTCGCGGTTCTGGTAGAGCTGCTCGGGCTTGAGCCCCGGCCAATCGGCGACCACCCGGCCGCCCTTCACGCCGCCGCCGACAAGGAAGGCGACCGTGCCGGTGCCATGATCGGTGCCAACCGTGCCGTTGACCGCAGCCGTCCGGCCGAACTCGGTCGCGACCATCACCACCGTATCCTTCCAGATCGGCGCCAAGCCCTGCTCGAAGGCGGCAAAGGCACCGTCCAGCCCGCCAAGCAGATTGGCCAGCCTGCCCTTGGCCCCGCCCTCGTTGGCATGGGTATCCCAGCCCTCGAAGGCGAGCGCGGCGATGCGCGGCCCATCATCGGCACCGACCAGCCCCGCCGCACCTTCGGCGATGCGGCGCATGCCGTCGGCCGTGTCAGGCCCGCCGCCGCCCTTCTGCTCGCCGGCCATGCCGCGCCTTTGCGCCAGTCCTTCGGTCTCGACCGCCTGCGCCAGAGCGCGCGCCAATCCGGGATCGCGCTGGCCATAGAGATCGGCGAGGCGCATCGTCAGGTCGCTGCCGGCGCGCGCCATGCGCGGCGGCGCCCAACCCAGCACCGGTGCATCGCCGCGCACCACCAACGGCGGCACCACGCCGACGCCGAGCACACCCTTGCGCGAGATGCCCTCGCCGGCCGGCAGGTTCGCGATTAACCGGTTGAGCCAGCCGGTCTGCGTGTGTCCTGCACCGGGCTGGCCGCTTTCCAGCACATCCTGCCCGTCGAAATGCGAGCGCTCGCGATAGCCCGTCGCCGCGGCATGGACGATCGTCGCCTGCCCCTGCTTGTAGAGCCGCGCCAGGTTCGGCATGGCCGGGTGCAGGTAGAAGAAGCCGTCGAGCGGCAGCGCCGCGTCCGGCCCATCCTTGACGAGTGCAATACCCTCGCGCAGCCCGGCATAGTCGGGATCGCCGATCGGCGGCACCGCCGACAGCCCGTCGAGCGCCCCGCGCAGGATGACCAGCAGGAAGCGCGGATCGCGCGCGCCTGCCGCATAGGCGAATTTCGGCACGAAGGACCAGGCGAAGAGCGCGCCTGCCGCACCGAGAACGGCACGGCGCGACGGCGTCATCCGTTCGCAATCATCGTCGTCGTGGTGAGCCGTCATCGTCACCTCCGCTGGAATTCGGGCGACATCAGCAGGAGCGCGATCGCCTGCGGCTTGCTCTCGGCCCGCGCCACCGCCTGCTTCGTCTCCGGCGAGAGCAGCGGCCCGAGGATGTCGTCGGCGAGCACGCGCGGATCGGCGACCGAGCCCGCGGCCTGCCGCCCCCAGCCGGCCGCGACGTCGACGCGCGTCTTCAGCCCCTCGGCCGAGGCCCAGGCGGCATTGCTGTCCGCATAGCCGTTCGGCCCGGGGGGCTGCCAGAACGGCTGCCCCATCACGCCCACCGGGCCGATGATCTGGCCGAAATCCGGCTGGCGGCCCAGCGCGCGATAGGATGCCAGTAGGAATTCCTGCGGCGACCGTATCTTTGTGGCTGGCGCCCGCCAGACGGCGTCGCTGCCGATCAGCGCCCGGTAGACCGCCCTGAGGTCGCCATCGCTCCCTCGAAAGGCCGCGGCCAGCGCTTCGACGAGTTGCGGCGGCGGATCGTCGGCCACGAAATGCCGCACGAGCTTGGCTGCGATGAAATGCGCGGTCGCAGGCTGACGGGCGAGATCTGTCAGCGCCGCGACGCCCTGTGCCAAATCCGGCTGGGAATAGTCCCGACCGAGCAGGGACGTCGCCCCCGGTTCATGCTGACCGGGATTGAAAATGAAGGAGCCGGGAAAACCAAGCCGGCCATCGCGCCCCGCCATCGTCCATCCCGTGAGGATGCGCGCGAGATTGGTGACATCGGCCTGGCTGTAGCCGCCGGAAACGCCGAGCGTATGCAACTCCATGATCTCGCGTGCGAGATTCTCGTTGAGCCCGCGGCCTTGCCGACGACCAGCCGGCGAATTCGGGCCGATCGACTGACGGTTGTCGAGGAAGTCGAGCATGGCCGGATGGCTTTCCGCCGCGATCAACATGTCCTCGAAACGGCCGAAGACATGCGGGCGGATCGCCTCGCGCTCATAGGCGCCGGCCATGATCCGTCCGATATTGCTCTTGGTCGCACCGATGCAGAAATGGTTCGACCAGAACATCACCAGTCGCTCGCCAAACCCGGTCTCGGCCGCAAGCGCCAGATCGACCCGCGCCTTCACCTCGTCGCGATAGGTCCGGTAGGGCAAAGCCGGCTCATTCGGAGGCTTCGCGGCGGCCATCTGGTTCTGCGGCCCGGCCAGCTGTGCCTGGGGCGCGGCGCCGGCCATCTCCATGGCTTGCTGCGAACCTTGGGCGGGCGACGCGGCAGCGATGCGACGCGCCTCCCGCTGCTGCTTCTCCTGATCCTCGAAAGCGAAGAGAGCCTTGCCGATCTCGACCGTGCCGGAGAAGGGTACCCCCGCGGGCTGCGCGACGCCGCCCGCTGCAATCTCGGCCAGAAGCCTCTCGCGGATCTGCGCCCGGAAAGCCTCACCCTGGCCAGGCTTCGGCCCCAGGCCGAACCGTTGCAGCGCCACCGCTCCCGCCGTCAGCTCGCCCGATCCTGCCATCCGCAAGGTCTCCGCTGGTCGTGAGCCCAGGATCGGCATCGACTATGGCAAAAAACCGTTGGGTTTCATGACAAATCGGCAATGTGGCAGGCGAGCGCCTCAGCGCCGCTGGGAGCGCGCCGTGTTGAGGGCAACCGCGTCGCGGATCATGGCCTTGAAGGCGTCGGCGTCGATCGTCTCGCTTTCGCGGATATCGATGGCGCGGCGGGCATTGCCGTCGAGGCTCGAATTGAACAGGCCGGCGGGATCGGCCAGCGAAGCGCCCTTCAGGAAGGTCAGCTTGACCACGCTCTTGTAGGTTTCACCGGTGCAGATGATCCCGCCATGGGACCAGACGGGCACACCGCGCCACTTCACCTCCTCGACCACGTCGGGATCGGCCTCGCGGATCAGCGCGCGCACGCGCCCCAGCGTCGTGCCGCGCCAGTCGACGAGAGATGCGATCTTCTCGTCGATCAGCCGGGAAGCAGCCGGGTCCTGGGCTTCGTCCTTCGCCATGACAGCTCCCTTCCTTCCGGCGTCTAGACCACCACCGTAACGGTCTCGGCCGCACGCGTCAGGCCGGTATAGAGCCAGCGGGCGCGATGCTCGCGGAAGGCGAAGCTCTCGTCGAAGAGCACGACATCGTCCCATTGCGAGCCCTGCGACTTGTGCACGGTCAGCGCATAGCCGAAGGTGAATTCGTCGGTGTGCTTGCGCAGCTCCCACGGCACCTCGTCCTCAGTGCCGTCGAAGAAATTCGGCATGACCGAGACCTTGACCGCCTTGCCGCCGACATCGTCCTCAGGCGTCACCCGCATGGTGACCAACCCCTTCTTCGAGGTCTTGATCTCCTGTACGATCCAGGAACCGCCATTGAGCAGGCCCTTGCTCTTGTCGTTGCGCAGGCAGACCAGCTTCTCGCCGGCGACGGGGCTGTTGTCGGTGCGGCCCATGAGCTGGCGGATGCGGGCATTGTAGTTGCGCCGCGTCTTGTTCATGCCGACCAGCACCTGGTCGGCGCCCATGACGATCTCGGGATTGATCTCACCGCGCCGGATCACCCGGCTCGGGCCGTATTCGCCGAGCTCGAGCTGGCCGCCCTCGCGCACGATCATCGACATCCGCACGATCGGGTTGTCCGCTGCCTGCCGGTGGACCTCGGTCAGCATGACGTCGGGCTCCTGATCGGTGAAGAAGCCGCCGCCCTTGACGGGCGGAAGCTGCGCGGGATCGCCCAGCACCAGAACCGGCGTGCCGAAGGAGAGCAGGTCCCGGCCCAGTTCCTCGTCGACCATCGAGCACTCGTCGATGATGATGAGCTTGGCCTTGGCGGCCGCGCTGTCGCGGTTGAGCGCGAAGATCGGGCTCTCCTCCTCGACGCCACGCGAACGGTAGATCAGCGAATGGATGGTCTGCGCCCCGTGGCAACCCTTGTTGCGCAGCACGAGCGCGGCCTTGCCGGTATAGGCGGCGAAGACGACATCGCCGTCGACCGCCTCCGCGATATGGCGCGCGAGCGTCGTCTTGCCGGTGCCGGCAAAGCCGAACATGCGGAAGAGCTGCGGCTCGCCGGATTGCAGCCAGCGCGCCACGGCGGTCAAAGCCATATCCTGCTGGGGCGACCAGCTCATCGCAGAACCATCGTCGAAAAGGGCATGGCGCAGATGGGGCCGAGTCGCGCCGCGAGGCAAGCCCGGCGATGTCTGAACCGCTCAGGCTGCGCGCAATCGCCTGACGAAAGCCTCGGCCTCGCCCTGCAGGGCATTGATCCGTTGGTCGAGCTCCCGCGCGCTCGCAGCTCCCGTATCCGCCTGACCGACGGTCTGGAGATTGGCGGCTGCGATCTCGCCCATCGCCATCGCGGCCGTGCCCGTCACGTCCGAAATGCGCGCCACGGTCTCACCGAGCGATCCCAGCAATTCGACATGCGAGCCCACCATCGTCGCGATCTCCGTTCCGGTCTGCTCGACTGCCGCCACGCTGGCACCGATCGCGGACACCGCTTCGGCAGCATGCGACAAGGCCTCGTCGGCCTGCGCGATCCGGCTGACGATCCGCCCGGCGGCATCCGACGCCTGGTTGGCGAGCGTCTTCACTTCGGCTGCGACCACCGCGAATCCGCGCCCATGAGCCCCGGCACGCGCGGCCTCGATCGTCGCGTTGAGGGCAAGCAGATTGGTTTGGCGCGCCACCGCATCGATGATGCCCACGACATCGCGGATCTGGGCGGCGTTTTCGGTCAGGCGCGTCACTAGCGCATGGGTCCCGGCCGCCTCGCGGGTCGCCTCGGTCGCCATTTCCGAAACCCGCCGGACCTCGGCATTGATCTGGCCGAGGACGAAATCGAGCCGCAAGGCCGCCTCGCTGGAGCGGCGCGCATCGACCCCCGCGCCGTCGACCGAAGCCGCCGCCGTCTCGGTGCTGCGCGAGATCTGGTGCACCCGGACGGCGGCATCCTGCAGCGCCATGCGCAGCACCTCGCTGGCTCGCCCGATCTCGCCGAGCAGGAGGCCGATGCGCCCTTCGAACTCGTCTGCGATCCCCGCGAGCTCGGCATTGCGGAGCTGTTCCAGGCGCCGTGCATCGTCGGCCTCGCTCTCGCGGGTCACCAACGTCGCCCTGACCTCGCTGAACTGGCGCACGACGCGCGCAAGCTGACCGATCTCGTCGGCCCGGTCGCGATGCGGCACCTCGATGACCCTGTCCGAAGCCGCAGCTTGCCGGATCGCCTCCATCAGGTTGCGCAGGGGCCGGGTCAATTGGCTGCGCAGCATCAGCAAGGCCAGGAGCCCGCCGCTGAGGGGCAGGAGTATCGCCAAGAGGATGGTCCGGAAGCGGACCGCCTCGGCCCGTGCTCCGGCACGGATGGAAGCCTCTCCCGCCCGCTTGGCAAGTTCGTCGCGCAGTGCCGCGGTCGTCGCGACGATCTCGTCGACATTGGCGCGCGCCTCGATCGCACCCGCCTCCAACAAGGCGGCCTTCGCCGAGACGCGCTGGCCGATTTCGACGATGCCGTGCTGGAAGTCGATGAAGGTCCTGATCCGCGCATCGAGCGTCGGATTGGCCTCGCGCAAGCTCGCCGGCAGGGCCGAAATCAGATGCGCCCGCGCCGCATCGACCAGCTCGATGGCAGCATCGAGCTTGCCGAGCATCGTCGCGATCTCCTCCGGGGAACTCTCCGCATCGACCCGGCTGAGCAGCGCGGCGGCGGCAATCCGGCTCGACAGCAGCGAGGCGCTGCCGGCGAGGCGGATATGCGAGAAGGCAGCGGCATCGATACGCCGGGCCTCGTCGAAACCACGCAAGGCGCTGGCGAGGCCGAGCGCGCCGGCGAGACCCAGCAGCGCGAAGAAAATCATGATCTTCGCCGTCAGTCCCAGTCGCCGCATCGTAGCCTCAGTCGCGTAGCCCCCGCCCATTTCGCAGATGCGAGCGAACACGAGGTTAACGCGAGGCAACATGACACAACGATATCAATAACTTAGCCGGATATCGAATCATGCGGTGCGCAGCCCCGCGAACGGCGCGCGCCACGATTGCTCGGGATCGAAGGGCAGCCTAGCTTCTCGCCATGAGACGACGCGCCCAACGAATCTTTCTGTTCTGCCTCGGGCTCGCCTTCGTGGGCTACGCCGCCTTCGTGCTGTCGCCCTGGCCTTCGGCACTTCTGACGCGCGTCGCCTTCAGTTACGGCGCCTCGAAGATCACGGCAGCGCTCGCTCCTCATGTCCCCTCTGGTATTCGCGAGCAACGCGGCATCGCTTACGGCAGCGCTGAGGACGAAAAACTCGACATCTATCTGCCGCCCGACGGCGCCCAGCCGGGCCGCCCGACCATCGTGTGGGTCCATGGCGGCGCCTTCGTCGCGGGAGACCGCGCGGATGTCGCACCCTATCTCAAGATTCTGGCCGGGCGTGGCTTCGCGACGGTCGCCATCGGCTATACCCGCGCACCGACCGCCCGCTATCCCGGCCCCGTACTGCAGGCCAACGCCGCTCTCGGCTTCCTGCAGCGCGAGGGACAGCGCCTCGGCCTCGATCCCTCGCGGATCGTGCTGGCAGGCGACTCGGCCGGCGCGCATATCGCGTCGCAGCTCGCTGCCGGCCTGACCGGGAAGGATTACGCGGAGCTTCTGGGATTGAAGCCGGCTGTCGTGCCGGCGAACCTGCGCGGCACTATCCTGTTCTGCGGCGCCTTCGATCCGACAGCCTTCGAGCTGACCGGTCCCTTTGGCGGCTTCATCAGGTCCGTGCTGCTGGCCTATTTCGGGACCTCGAACCCCTTCGACAGCGAGCGCATCACCGAGGCCGCGGTGCCGCGCTATGTCACGGAGGCCTTCCCGCCGAGCTTCATCTCGGTCGGCAATGGCGATCGGCTGGCACCGCAATCCGTGGTGATGGCGCAGGCGCTGCGTGATCGGGGCGTCAAGGTCGACACCCTGTTCTTCCCGCCTGAGACCGAGCCGAAGCTGCCGCACGAATACCAGTTCGACCTTGATCGCCCGGAAGGGAAGCAGGCGCTGGACCGACTGACCACCTTCCTGAACGGGCTCTCGCGCTGACTAACGAGCCTGCGCCGCCTAGAGCACCAGCCGGAGCAGCGGCCGCCCCGGCTTCTGCCGGGCGACCTCGACGAAGCCGGCGCGCAGGAGGGTGCTTTCAGCCCCGACATAAAGCCCCTCCGCGCTGCGCTTGTCCTGATTGTCCATGGCCGCGGCCTCGATCAATCGCGCGCCGCTCTCCCGCGCGAAGGCGACGGCCCCTTCGATCAATGCGCCGGTGACGCCCTTGCCGCGAAAGCCCCGCCGCACGAAGAAGCAGGAGGCAGCCCAGTTGCCGATGTCCTCAGCCGGCGCATCCGGCAACGGCGTCGAGGCCCGGCGCGGGTTGTTCCATTCAGGGATGTCGGCGCGCGGCCCGACCTGCAGCCAGCCGACGGCCTTGCTCTCGGCATAGGCGAGCACGCCGGGCGGCGGCCCCTTCTTGACGCGATCCTCGAAAAGCTGCCGCGCGCCCTCTCCGAGCAAGGGCTTGCGCAGCCGCTGCGGCATGCGGAAATGGTTGCACCAGCAGCCATAGCAGGGCCCCTGCGGACCGAAGAGATCCTCAAGATCGCGCCAGCGCTCGGGCGTGAGGGGCTTCACGTCAAAACCTGTCCGATCCATCGCGACCTCCCATCCGCGACAAAGCGGAGCATCTGGACAGGCGCTCAAGAACGGCAGATCACTATGCGACACTGCCGGAGGCCAGCGCCATGTCGCTCGAAGTCTATGCCGCCTATCTCATCGCCTGCATCGTCATCATCATCGTTCCCGGGCCGACGGTCACGCTGATCGTCGCCAACAGCCTGAAACACGGTACCCGCGCCGGCCTCCTCAACGTGGCAGGAACCCAGGCCGGGCTTGGCATCATGGTCCTCGTCGCCGGCATCGGATTGAGCTCTGTCATCGCCGCGCTCGGCCATTGGTTCGAATGGCTGCGGCTGGCCGGCGCCGCCTATCTGATCTGGCTCGGCTGGAAGATGTTCCGCTCGGCCGGTGCCGATCTCGACGGCACGGCCCCGGCGAAGCCGCCGCGCGGCGGCTTCTTCCTGCAGGGCGCGCTGGTCGCCCTCAGCAACCCGAAGACGCTGCTGTTCTTCGGCGCCTTCTTCCCGCAATTCCTTGATCCCGCGCGCGACCACGCCACCCAGATCGCGATCATGGGGGCGACGGCGCTCGCCTTCGCAGCGCTCAGCGACGGCGCCTACGCCCTGCTCTCCGGCAAGGCAGGGCACCTGCTGTCGCGCAATCGCGTGCGGCTGCTGTCGAAGCTCAGCGGCGGCTTCCTGGTCGGCGGCGGCCTCTGGCTCGCCTCGACTCGGGCGAGCTGAGGCGACCAGCCCTCACCAGGCGATCGTCTCGCCGGAATAGTCGCGGAAGCTGTTGGTCTGCGCCACGCCGGACGCATCGATGGTGCGGATCAGACCGCCCGCGCTTTCGGCCGGCGTGATGTCCGCGCCGCCACCGCCCATGTCGGTCTGGACCCAGCCTGGATGGAACAGCATTACGCTGACCTGGCGCTCGCGCACGGCATTGCCGAACACGACCATCGCCATGTTCACCGCCGATTTCGACGAACGATAAATCAGCGCATTGCCGGGATTGGCGCTGATCGAGCCCATACGGCTCGTGATCGTCGCGATCTTGCGAGCCTCCCCGGCCTCGATATTCGGCAGGAAGGCCTGCGCCACCCGGATCGGCGCGTAGACATTGACCTCGAAGACCTCGCGCCAGGCGTCGAAATCGACGTCGAGCCCGGTCTGCCGGTCGCGCGGCCCGTAGAGCCCGGCATTGTTGAGCAGCACATCGATCGGCTGCCCAGCGAGAGCCTCCTTGGCCGCCGCAACGCTGGCATCGGAGGTCACGTCAAGCTCGACCGGGATCAGCGCCGCCGGATACTCGGCCGCAAGCTCGGAGAGCGCCCCGCCCCAGGGATTGCGCGCAGCCGCAATCACGCGATCGCCCCGGCGCAACAATTCGATGGTGATGGCAAGCCCGATGCCGCGATTGGCACCGGTGATCATCCAGGTCTGGGGCATGAGTATTCTCCGTAAGGGATGCCAGAGGTAGGGCTTGCCGCTCCCCATTTCCAGACCGATAGTCCGGCCCCTTCAAATCGTTCGGAAGGGCTGTCGAGATGGCCGAGCAACAGATCCGCTTCAACGATGGCGCCGCCTATGAAGAAATGATGGGCAAATGGAGCAGGCTCGCCGGGGATGTCTTCCTCGACTGGCTCGCTGCCCCCCAAGGCCTACGCTGGGCCGATATCGGCTGCGGCAACGGCGCCTTCACGCAATTGATCTTCGATCGCTGCGCACCGGCCGCCCTGAGCGGCATCGATCCGTCGCAAGGCCAACTCGACTATGCCCGCAAGCGCCCTGTCGCCGGCCTGGCGGAGTTCTCGCTGGGCGATGCCATGGACCTGCCCTATCCGGACCGGAGCTTCGATGCGGCGATCATGGCCCTGGTCATCTTCTTCGTGTCCGATCCAGCCAAGGGCGTGGCGGAGATGGTCCGTATCACGCGACCCGGCGGCCTCGTCGCCGCTTATGCCTGGGACATGCCGGGCGGCGGCTTTCCGCTCGACCCGGTCCTGGTCGAACTCGCGGCCCTCGGAATGACGCCGCCCCGGCCGCCGAGCGCGGAAGCCTCAAGGCTCGAAAGCCTGGTCGCGCTGTGGACCCAAGCCGGGCTGCGCGATGTCGAGACGCACGAGATCAGCGTGCGCCGCCACTTCGCCGATTTCGATGCATTCTGGCATGCCTGCACGCTTGGCGCGACCGTTGCACCGGCCATTGCAGCGCTCGCCCCGGAGAACCTGACCCAGCTCAAGGACAAGGTCCGCGCCCGCGTCGACCTCGCGGACGATGGCAGCGCGTCTTATGTCGCGCGCGCCAACGCCGTGAAAGGCCGTGTTCCGGCAGGCTGAGGCAACGGAGACCTCAGCCCTAGGGCTTTAGCCCTTCGCCTTGCCGTATCCACCGGCCGTCGGCGTGATCACCGTCACCGCCTCGCCGGCCAGGAGCAGGGTCTGGTCGGAAGGCTTCAGCTCCTCGACCGCGCCCGAGAGGCGACGTACGAGGGTCTTGCCGAGCTCCCCCGCCTCACCGCCATCGACGCCGAAGGGCCGGACCCGGCGATGCGAGGCCAGGATCGCGCAATCCATCGTCTCGCGGAAGCGGATGGTGCGCGAGGTACCGTCGCCCGCCGTCCATTCGCCCTTGCCGCCCGAGCCCTTCCGAATGTGGAAATCCTCCAGCACGACCGGGAAGCGCGTCTCCAGGATCTCTGGATCGGTCAGGCGCGAATTGGTCATGTGGACATGGACACCCGACGTGCCGTCGAATCCCGGCCCGGCCGGCGAACCCGAGCAGATCGTCTCGTAATACTGGTACTGGTCGTTGCCGAAGGTCAGGTTGTTCATCGTGCCCTGCGAGCAGGACATCGCCTTGAGCGCGCCGAACAGCGTGTTCGTCACCGCCTGTGACACCTCGACATTGCCTGCAACCACCGCTGCCGGATAGCGCGGCGCCAGCATCGAGCCCTCCGGCACGACGATCTTGATCGGACGCAGGCAACCCGCATTCATCGGGATCGCGTCGTCGACCATGACGCGGAAGACATAGAGCACGGCGGCCCGCGTCACCGGTGCCGGCGCGTTGAAATTGTCCGGCCGCTGCTCGGAGGTGCCGGTGAAATCGACCGTCGCCTCGCGCTTCTCGCGATCGATGGTGATCTTCACCTTGATCGCGCAGCCCTGGTCCATCGGATAGGTGAACTCGGAATCGTGCAGCTTGGTGAGCAGCCGCGCCACGCTCTCGGCCGCGTTGTCCTGGACATGGCCCATATAGGCCTGCACGACATCGAGCCCGAAGGAGCCAATCATCTTCTTCAGCTCGGCGAGGCCCTTCTCGTTGGCGGCGATCTGCGCCTTGAGGTCGTTGACGTTCTGCACGACGTTGCGGACGGGATAGCGCGCGCCGGTGAGCCGCTTGACCAGCTCCTCCTCGCAGAAGCGGCCCTGATCGACGATCTTGAAATTGTCGATATAGACGCCCTCTTCCTCGATATTGGTCGCGAGCGGCGACATCGAGCCCGGCGCCGTGCCGCCGACATCGGCATGATGGCCGCGGCTCGCCACCCAGAACAGGATATCCTTGTCCTCGGGGTCGAAGACCGGGGTGCAGACCGTGATATCCGGCAGATGCGTGCCGCCGTTATATGGCGCGTTCAGGCAATAGACGTCGCCCGGCTTGATGACCGGATTGTTGGCGATCACCGTTTCGACCGACCGGTCCATCGAGCCGAGATGCACCGGCATATGCGGCGCGTTGGCGACGAGCGCGCCGGTCTGGTCGAAGACGGCGCAGGAGAAGTCGAGCCGCTCCTTGATGTTCACGGAATAGGCGGTGTTCTGCAGCGTCACGCCCATCTGCTCGGCGATCGACATGAACAGGTTGTTGAAGATCTCGAGCATCACCGGATCGGCCTTGGTGCCGATCGCAGCCTGCTGGACCAGCGCCTTGACGCGCACGAGCACGAGATGGTCGCGGGCCGTGAGCTTGGCGCTCCAGCCCTCCTCGACGACGACGGTCTGGTTCGGCTCGATGATGATCGCCGGGCCGGCGACGTTCTGGCCGGGCTTCATCGCCTCGCGACGGACGATCGCCGCGTCGTGCCATTGCCCCTTGGCGAAGAAGCGCGTGCGCTCGGCGACAGCAGGCTCGCCCCCCTGCTCGGCCGCGGCGGCTTCCTCGAAACGGGCACCGCCACCGACGGCCTCGACCTCGACGGCTTCGACGACCAGCGCCTTGGTCTCGTCCATGAAACCGAAGCGCGCCTTGTGCGCGGCCTGGAAGGCCTCCTGCATCGCGGCGCGCGTGCCTGCAGGAGCCGCGATCGCAGTATCGGTGCCGGCATAGCGGATATGGGCGCGGGTGTGGATCGCGATATCGCCCTCGGCCACTCCCTGCCCGGCGACCTCCGCGTTCGCCTCAGCGGCGAGCTTCGCGGCCACAGCCTCGATCGCGGCCTTCGCCTCGCCGTCGAGCGCGACATCCAGCGCCGCCGTGCGCGTCGAGCGGATTTCGGCCAAGCCCATGCCATAGGCCGAGAGCAGGCCGGAGAACGGGTGCAGCAGCACCGTCTTGATGCCGAGCGCATCGGCCACGAGGCAGGCATGCTGGCCGCCGGCTCCGCCGAAGGAGTTCAGCGCATAGCGGGTGATGTCGTAGCCGCGCTGGACCGAGATCTTCTTGATCGCCTCGGCCATGTTGGCGACGGCGATCTGGATGAATCCATCCGCGACTTCCTCGGGCGAGCGCCCGTCGCCCACTTCGGCCGCCAGCACCGCGAACTTGTTGCGGACGATGCCGACATCGAGCGGCTCGTCCTGCTTCGGCCCGAAGATCGCCGGAAAATAGGACGGGATCAGCTTGCCGACCATGACATTCGCGTCGGTCACCGCGAGCGGCCCGCCGCGGCGATAGGCCGCCGGGCCCGGATTGGCGCCGGCAGAATCCGGACCGACGCGGAAGCGCGCACCATCATAGTGGAGGATCGAGCCGCCCCCGGCCGCGACCGTGTGAATCAGCATCATCGGGGCGCGCATGCGCACGCCGGCGACCTCGGTCTCGAAGGCGCGCTCATATTCGCCGTCGAAATGAGCGACGTCGGTCGACGTGCCGCCCATGTCGAAGCCGATCACCTTGTCGAACCCGGCCGAGCGGCCGGTTTCGGCGAGGCCGACCACGCCACCGGCCGGACCGGACAGGATCGCGTCCTTGCCCTGGAACAACTCGGCGGCGGTAAGCCCGCCTGAGGACATCATGAACATCAGGCGCGCACCCGTGCGGGCAACGTCGAGCTCTTCCGAGACCTGCTGCACATAGCGGCCGAGGATGGGCGAGAGATAGGCATCGACCACGGCGGTGTCGCCGCGCCCGACCAGCTTCACCAGAGGCGAGACCTCGTGGCTGACCGAAACCTGCGGGAAGCCGATATCGCGCGCGATCCGGGCCGCGACCTGCTCATGCGCCGTGTAGCGGTAGCCATGCATGAAGACGATCGCGACCGCGCGGAAACCGGCATCGTACTGTGCCTGCAGCGCGCTGCGGATCGCCGCTTCGTCGGGCCCGCGCTCGACCGTGCCGTCGGCCAGCACGCGCTCGTCGATCTCCTCGACCGCTTCGTACAGCGCCTCGGGCAGGATGATCTGCTTGGCGAAGATATCCGGCCGCGCCTGATAGCCGATGCGCAACGCATCGCGGAAACCCTTGGTGGTGACCAGCAGCGTGCGGTCGCCCTTGCGCTCCAGCAATGCGTTGGTGGCGACGGTGGTGCCCATGCGCACCTCGCCGATGGCCCCGGTCGTGATCGGCTCGCCCGCCTTCAGCCCGAGATGCTCGCGGATGCCCTGCACGGCAGCGTCGCGATAGGCGCCGGGGTTTTCGGAGAGCATCTTCCTGGCATGGAGATTGCCAGCCGGATCACGTCCGATCACGTCGGTGAAGGTGCCGCCGCGATCGATCCAGAAGTCCCAATGAGCCGCCGACATAGACCCTCTCCCCCTTGGACAAGCCGGGATCGCCCGACAATGACAAATCATCGATAAATCGTCGATGAGTTGTTGACAAGGCGATTCTGCCGGCTACGATCCCGATTGTGGCTGGAACATGGCTGAGGGGCCGGGCCGGCGCGAACGCGGAGGATGCGACGATGCGAGCAATCCTGGCAACCGGGCGCGCCTGCGCTCCCATTCGGTGGGAGCAGCACGCCCCATGATCCGTCGAACACTCGATACGCTCTATCTCGCGGCGGGCTATCTCGCCGGCTTCTTCCTGGTCGCGATCTTCGCCCTGATGATGCTCCTGTCGGTCGGGCGCGAGATCAATCTCAACGTCCCCTCCGGCGACGATTTCGCCGGCTGGTCCCTGGTCGCCATGGCCTTCCTCGGCCTCGCCCATACCTTCAAGCGCGGCGAGATGATCCGGGTCGGCCTGCTGCTTGAGCGCCTGCACGGCCGAGCGCGGCGCATCGCCGAGCTCATCTCGCTCACCATCGCCGCCGCCTTCCTCGCCTATTTCACCTGGCAGGCCGGCCGCCTCGCCTATGATTCCTGGCGCTTCTTCGACATGTCGACCGGCGTGATCTCGGTGCCGCTCTGGATCCCGCAGCTCGGCATGGTCGCCGGCCTCGCGATCCTGCTGGTCGCGGTCGCCGAGGAATGGGTCATCGTCGCGCGCGGCGGCAAGCCGACCTACGAGCCCGAGCCGCCGAAGACGACGGAAGAACTGATCGAGCGTGTCGCGCAGGGCGGAGGCGTCTGACCATGAGCCTACCCGTTCTTTCGATCGTCCTGCTCGGCTTCCTCGTTCTGATCCTCGCCAGCGGCGTCTGGATCGCGGTGGGCCTAGGCCTCGTCGGCCTGCTCGCTATGACGCTGGTCACCGACATCCCGATCGGCCAGGTCCTGGCGACGACCGTCTGGAGCGCCTCCTCCTCATGGACGCTGGCCGCGCTCCCGCTCTTCATCTGGATGGGCGAGATCCTGTTCCGGACGCGGCTCTCGGCTCAGATGTTCCAGGGCCTTTCGCCCTGGTTGCAATGGCTGCCCGGCCGCCTCATCCACACCAATATCGTCGGCTGCGGCATCTTCGCCGCCGTCTCTGGCTCCTCGGCGGCGACGGTCGCAACGATCGGTAAGATCGCCCTGCCGGAACTGAAGAAGCGCGGCTATGACGAGCGTCTCAGCCTCGGCACGCTTGCCGGCTCCGGCACGCTCGGCCTGCTGATCCCCCCGTCGATCCCGATGGTGGTCTATGCGGTCACGGCCAATGTCTCGGTGCTGCAGGTCTTCCTCGGCGGCTTCCTGCCCGGCCTGCTCGTGATGGCGCTCTACATGGGCTACGTCATCATCTGGTCGCTGCTCAATCCGGACAAGACGCCGCCGCGCGACCCGCGCATCCCCTTCATGGAAAAGATCAGGCAGTCGGCCAAGCTGCTGCCCGTTCTCGCCCTGATCGCCGCAGTGTTCCTCTCGCTGATCCTCGGCTTCGCCACGGCGACGGAATGCGCCGCCTGGGGCGTCACCGGAGCACTGTTCCTCGCCTGGTGGAGCGGCACGCTGACCTGGCAGACCTTTTCCGAGAGCGTGATGAGCGCGACTCGCCTGACCTGCATGATCATGCTGATTCTGGCCGGCGCCGCCTTCTGCACGGCCGCCATGGCCTATACCGGCATCCCGGCCGCGCTGGCCGACTGGGTAAAGGGCCAGTCGCTCTCGCCGCACATGCTCGTGCTGGCGCTGACCTGCATGTACATCATCCTGGGCTGCCTGATCGACGGCATCTCGATGATCGTGCTGACGGCGGTGATCGTGCTGCCGATGGTCAAGGAAGCCGGCTTCGATCTCGTCTGGTTCGGCGTCTACCTCGTCATCCATGTCGAGATGGCGCAGATCACCCCGCCGGTCGGCTTCAACCTGTTCGTGCTGCAGAACATGAGCGGCAAGGACACGATGACGATTGCGAAGGCGGCGTTTCCGTTCTTCATTCTGCTGAACGTGGCCGTCATCATCATCACGACCTTCCCGCAGATCGTGCTCTACCTGCCCAAGCTCGCCTTCCCGGACTGATCTTCGGCCCCATCACCACAAGCAACAGAGAGGGAATGACATGATCAACCGCAGACACCTGACAGCCGCGGCCTTCGCCTTTGGCGTCAGCGCGCTCGCCTTCGCCATGCCGGCCGCGGCGCAGACCAAATGGAACCTGCCCAACGCCTATCCGTCGGACAATCCGCATACCGAGAACCTCGCGCTCTTCGCCAAGGACGTCGAGACGGCGACCTCGGGCAAGCTGCTGATCACGGTCCACGCCAACGCCGCCCTGTTCAAGGCGCCGGAGATCAAGCGCGCCGTCGCCTCGGGCCAGGCCCAGATGGGCGAAATCCTGATGTCGATCCACGAGAACGAGGACCCGATCTTCGGCATCGACGTGGTGCCGTTCCTGGCGACCTCCTTCGCCGATTCGCGCAAGCTCTACACGGCCTCCAAGGCCGCGGTCGAGAAGAAGCTCGACGCCCAGGGCATCAAGCTCCTCTTCATGGTCCCCTGGGCGCCGCAGGGCGTCTACGCCAAGAAGGACATCAACACGGTCGAGGACATGAAGGGCCTGAAGTGGCGCGCGTATAATGTCGGCACCGCGCGCCTTGGCGAGATTCTCGGGATGCAGTCGGTCACGATCCAGGCGGCGGAGCTGCCGCAGGCGCTGGCGACCGGCGTCGTCAATTCCTTCATGTCCTCCGGCGGCACCGGCTACGATTCCAAGGTCTGGGAGTCGCTCGACCACTTCTATGACGTGCAGGCCTGGATCCCGAAGGACGCGACCTTCGTCAACAAGGCCGCTTTCAACGCGCTCGACAAGACGACGCAGGATGCGATCCTCAAGGCCGCCGCCACCGCCGAGGAGCGCGGCTGGAAGATGTGGCAGGAGAAGGCCGGCTGGTATCTCGACCAGCTCAAGGCCAAGGGCATGAAGGTGCAGGCGCCCTCGCCAGAGCTGTCCGCAGGCTTCAAGAAGGCTGGCGAGCAGCTCACAGCCGACTGGCTGAAGAAGGCCGGCGCCGAGGGTCAGGCCATCGTCGACGCCTACAAGAAGATGTAAGACATTACCCGCTTGAACGCGGGAATCGAGACGCAGACCCTCTCCCTCCGGGAGAGGGTTTCCCGCGCTTTTTTGGCAAGCGACAGAATGCCCGATCCAACGCCTCCCCCTGACGACCTCGGCCCGATCGTCTCCTCCGGCCATCTCGCCTCCGGAGCCTTGCCGGCTCTGTCGGAGTTCGAGTTCGCGCTGAGCATGACCGTGCATGCCTTCCAGCGTTGGATGATCCGCTGCATGGCGGCGGCCGGCATCGCCGATCTCTCACCGCTCGACGTGCTCGTGCTGCACAACGTCAATCATCGCGGCAAGGCCAAGCGGCTCGCCGATATCTGTCTCGTCCTCAATATCGAGGACACGCATCTGGTGAACTATTCGCTGAAGAAGCTCGAGCGCCTCAAGCTTCTGAAGGGCGGCCGCAAGGGCAAGGAGAAGACCGTCGAGGTCACACCGGCCGGCGAGGAAGCCTGCCGGCGCTATGCCCAGATCCGCGAGCAGCTCCTGGTCAAGTCGGTCCGCGCCACCGGGGCCGACCCGGCCCGGCTCTCCGAGATCGCCGCCGCGATGCGCTCGCTCTCCGGCCAGTACGACCAGGCGGCGCGTGCGGCGGCCAGCCTCTGATCAGCGCTGCCCCGGTTCGGGCAGCTCCGCATAGCGTGCAGCGTATTCCGCATCGAGCGCCTTGAACCGCGACCAGAATCCGCGTGGCTTGCTGCCGGTGAGCTGGTCCTCCAGCAGGTCCAGATGCATGTGCCAGCCGCCGGAGACGCTGGTCATCTCAGCCTTGCTCGTGAGCTTGCGGTGCGTCAGCACGAGCAGGACCTTCTCGCCCTTCGGCACGAGCTCGAACTCGACCTCGGATTCCGGCTCGCCGCCTCCGCCCCAGGTGAAGGCGATGATCCGCGGCGGCTCGCAGCGCGTGATCGTCCCGGTCGAGCGCACGCCATTCTCATGCACCTCGCGATAGGCGTCCGGCGGCGTCTCGTCGGTGATCTCGGAATGCTTGAACAGCATCTCCGTCCGGCCGCCGACCCTCAGGTCGAAGACGCCGGACGCCAGCCATCGTCCGCGTTTCTCCGACTCGGTGAGATAGGACCAGACCCGTTCGATGGGACCGGGCAACAGGCGCTCGAAGCGCACAGCGCCGCTTTCCAATACGACTCCATAGGCGTTCATCGGTTGTCTCCCTGGCCCGGTTCGGGCTTCGCGAGTTCCTCTTCCAGCAGATCGAGATGCCGCCCCCAGAAGCGCCGGACCTTGCCGAGCCAGGCATCGAATGCCTCAAGCCCCGCGGGATCGAGCCGGTAGATGCGCTGCTGGCCCCGCACCTCGACGCTCACCAGCCCGGCCTCCCTGAGCACCTTGAGATGCTGCGAGATCGCAGGGGCACTGGCGCTGAAACGGGCGCCAATTTCGCCTGCCGACAGCGATCGCTCGCCCAGCATCTCGATGATGCTGCGGCGCGTCGGGTCGGCAAGGGCGGCAAAGCGATCCATGGCCAATAATTTCGCCATTCACTTAATTAAGTCAATACTTAATATCAGGACAGCATGAGGGCATGCGGCGATGCGGATTGCCACGCGCGGCGGACTCGGCCAGTGGAAGCGCGCCTTTGGAACCCTTTCGCCTGACATGACCACCCGCAACGCCTCTCTCGCCGGCATCGCCATGATGCTGATCGGCATCCTGCTGTTTTCGCTGAACGACGTGATGGGCAAATGGCTGGTCGCGACCTACACGGTCGGCCAGCTCCTGCTGATCCGCAGCCTGGCGGCGCTGGTCGTGATCCTGCCCTTCGTCATCAAGCAGGGCGTGCACAGGACGTTGCGGCCGGAGCGCCCCGGCCTCCAGGCCCTGCGCGTGCTGTTCAGCTCGGGCGAAGTCGCGCTGTTCTATCTCGCCGTCACCTATCTGCCACTCGCCGACGCAATGACGATCTGGCTCGCGGCCCCGGTCTGGGTCGTGATCCTCGCCGCCCTGCTGCTGGGTGAGCGTATCGACGGCCGGCGCTGGCTCGCCATCGCGCTCGGCTTCGCCGGTGTCGCGGTCTCGCTGAACCCAAGCGGCGCCAGCTTCTCGATGCCCGCGCTGATCGCCCTGCTCGGCAGCTTCCTCTTCGCTGCGATGATGATCGCCGGCCGCCGCCTGCGCGGCACGCCGGACGTGACGCTGGTCGCCTGGCAGACGGTCGGCGCCCTGCTGATGGGCCTCGCGCTCCTGCCCTTCGGCTGGGTCACTCCGAGCCTGAGGGACACCGCCCTGCTCGCCCTGCTCGGCATCGTCGCGATGGGCGCGCATATCTGCGTCACCCGCTCGCTCAAGCTGGCGGAGGCTTCCGTCGTCGTGCCTTATCAGTACACGCTGATCGTCTGGGCGCTCGTCTTCGGCTGGTTCGTCTTCGGCGACTGGCCGACGCCGGCCATGCTCTGCGGCGCGGCCCTGATCGTCGCCGCCGGCCTCGTCCTGCTCGTCCTGGAGCGGCGGGCCACCGTCGCGACCTACAAACCCGTCGTGAAAGCGGCTACGATCCGCCAGCAGGGCTGACACGCGAGAGGGCACGCCGACGGACCGGAAGCCACCCGACGCCTGGATTCTCACCCTCGGCATCGCTGCCGCCGGGATAGGCCTCTGCGTGGCCCTTTCCGGCTGGCTCGCCCGCCCCTTGCCCCGCGAGAAGCTGGCGATCGCCGAGCATGTCGGCCCGATCTCGGTCGAGATGCCGATCGTCAGCGAAGGCATCGGCCGCAACCGCGGCGGCTATCGCACGCAACGCCTTCCCCTCGTCGCGTCGGGCCGGATGCTGCAAACCTACTCCCCGCCCCGCACGTTCTGGGTCGATGACCTCGACAATATCCGCTGGGGCCAGCCGCTGCGCTTCCTCGTCGATCCCGATGCCGGGCTCATCTACGAGGCGACGAGCGCAGGCCGAAGCCTGCTCTCCTATGACGAGAGCGCCGCGAATCTCCAGGCTTCGGCGCGCAACCGCATCCTGATCGGCCTCGGTATTCTTGCCTTCGCCGCCTGGCAGTTCGGCACGCTGCTGCACCGCCGCCGGCACGACAGGCGCGAGACGCGCCTGCCTCAGTAGAGGCGCAGGCGATAGGCTTCCTCGAGATTGCGGTCGGCCTCGTCGCCATCGACAGCCTTGGTCTGGTCGGCGATGATGCGGCCGAGCGTCGGGAACGAGTGCCGCGGCACCTGCGTCGCCGGGTCCCACAGTTTCGAGCGGATCAGGGCCTTGCCGCAATGGAAATAGGCTTCCTCGACCGCGACGATGAGGCCCGTCACCGGTGCGCGCTCCTGCATGACCGAAGGCGCCAGCAGGGCGGCATCGCGCGTCGCGTGCGCCTTGCCGTTGACGCGCAGGGTCTCCGGGATGCCTGGCACCATGAAGACGAGCCCGACGCCCGGCGCCGACAGGATGTTGCCGAAGGAATCGACCCGGTTGTTGCCGCGCCGGTCGGGGATGAGCAGCGTCGTGTCGTCGAGCACGCGCACGAAGCCCGGCCCGTCGCCGCGCGGGCTCGCATCGGCATTGCCCTGTGCATCGCAGCTCGCGAGCACGAGGAAGGGCGAGAGCGCGATGAAGTCGCGGCAGAACTGGTCGAGTCGGCGCAGCACCTTGCCGGTCGCCAAGGGCGAGACCGGGCCGATATGCCCGCGCAGCGCCTCCGAATCCTCGATGCGCGCGGCAGGATCGTCGAAGCAGTCTGTCATGTCGTTTCCCCGTTTTTCTCGGCCCAATCTGTCCGATTGCCGTCTTTGGCGCCAGCGCGGGCTGCTCTTGCCTGCCCGCCTTCCCCGCATGACGCCGTCCGGCCTACTGCCGCCTTGACCGGCGACCGGCGCATCGCCATCGTGCGCCTTATTTTCGCCCTCCCATACGAGGCCTGATTCGATGCGCCGCGCCCTGCTGCGAACCGCCCTTGTTTCCTTCGCCTGCCTCACGGCTTTCGCTGCCGGAGCCGCGAACGGCCGTTTCGTCCACCCGCTGGACCGGGCGGAGAATCGCACCTTCGCGCTGGACGGCAACCTCCCCGGTTGCGACGATCCGGCGGTGCTCGGCAAAGTCACCAGCCACTTCAACTCGCGGGAAGGCACCTATTGGGGCCCGCTCCAGGCCCTGTCCTATGATCGCATCGCGCAGATCGGCTATCGCAGCTGGGGCGCCGACTTCATCCCGCGGCGCTTCTGCAGCGGCCGCGTGCTCCTGAACGACGGCAAGTTCCATCGCGTCGATTATTCGGTGCGCGAGTCGCTCGGCCTCTTCGGCCTGACCTGGAACGTCAACTGGTGCGTGAGCGGTCTCGATCGCCAGCGCGCCTACGCGCCCGACTGCAAGATGGCACGCCCGTAAGCGTAAGGCTCCCCGATGATGAAATGGCTGTTGGTCGCGGCCCTGTCGCTGTTCGGCTTCATTGAAGCCGGCCACGCACAGGGCTTCGGCCAGCGCAGCAGCGCGCCCGGCGATTTCGACTTCTACGTCCTGGCCTTGTCCTGGTCGCCGGGTTTCTGCGAACTCGACGGCGACCGCACGCGCAACCGCGAGCAATGCGGCGAAGGCGCCGGCTTGCGCTTCGTCGTGCATGGCCTCTGGCCGCAGAACGAGCGCGGCTACCCCAGCGACTGCGGCCCCGCCGGACGCTCGCCCTCGCGCATCGCGCTGGAGCAGGCCGAGGGCGTGTTTCCGACCGAGAGCCTCGCGCGCTACGAGTGGCGCAAGCACGGCACCTGCTCGGGATCGAGCCCGAGCGATTATTTCCGCGACGTCCGCCGCGCCCGCGACAAGATCGCGATTCCCCCGCCCCTGGCCAAGGCCGAGCGCGACCAGACCTGGACCGCGATCGATCTCGAACGGGCCTTCGCCGCCGCCAATCCCGGCCTGCGAACGGACATGATGTCGGTCGCCTGCAAGCGCGGCGTGCTGCAGGAAGTCCGCATCTGCCTGACCAAGGATCTCCGTGATTTCCGTACCTGCCAGCAGATCGACCGATCAGGCTGCCGGGCGCGCGATTTCACAGTGGTCGCGCCGCGCTGAAAGCGGCATCAGGCAAGACTTTGCCGCTTCCGGTCGGCGGCCGCTTCCTCTACCAACGGCGGCATGAACTATCGCCATGGCTTCCACGCCGGAAACTTCGCCGATGTGCTGAAGCATGTCGTACTGACACGCATCCTGCTGCATCTCAACGCCAAGCCCACGCCCTATCGCATCGTCGACAGCCATGCCGGCAGCGGCCGCTACGACCTCGATTCGGAAGAGGCGCTCAGGACGCATGAATGGAAGGACGGCGTGGCGCGCATCGACCGCTCGCCCCTGTCTCCCGCGGTCGAGGCCCTGCTCGTTCCCTATCGCGCCGCGCTGGCGGGCGCCCGCGCTCTCTACGGCGCTGGCGCCTATCCCGGCTCGCCCTGGCTTTGTCGCCATGCGATGCGGCCGGACGACCGACTGGTCGCGGCCGAGCTTCATCCCCCGACCTACAGGAAACTCGCCGAATCGATCGGCAAGGACAAGCGCAGCAAGCCCCTCGCCATCGACGGCTGGACAGCGCTTCGGGCCAATGTTCCGCCGAAGGAGCGTCGCGGCCTTGTCCTGATCGACCCGCCTTTCGAGGACAAGGACGAGTTCGCCACGCTCGCCGCGCAATTCGTCGCAGCATACCGCAAATGGCCGACCGGCATCTATGCGCTCTGGTATCCGATCAAGGGCAGCGCCGGTGTCGAATCCCTTATGGATGCGGTGCTTGATGCCGGAATCGGCCGGCTCCTGCGTTTTGAGATCGATGTCGACCGGCCGGAAGCCGCCGGCGGCCTCAGCGCCACCGGTCTGCTCGTCGTCAACCCGCCCTGGCGGCTGGCCGAGGAAGCCGAAACCTTGCTGCCGGCATTGACCGAACGGCTCGCGCAGGGTCCCCGGCCGCGCTATCTCTGCGAGACGATCCGCCCCGACGGCTGATCGATCGCTCTCCGCTCCGCATCAAGGATACCGTCGATGCTCGTCCTGCGCTCCTCCCCCGCCTCCCCGTTCGGCCGCAAGGTCAAGCTTGCCGCCCTCGAACTCGGGCTGATGGACCGCATCGAGATCGTCGCCGCCGATACGAACGACCCGTCCGAGGTGCTGCGCCAACAGAATCCGCTCGGCAAGATCCCGACGCTGGTGCTGAAAGACGGCACGACGTTGTTCGATTCCCGCGTGATCGTCGAATATCTCGACCATCTCGCCGGCGGGAAGCTCATTCCGGCCGGAGAAGCGCGCTTCACCCAGTTGCGGCTGCAGGCTCTGGCCGACGGCATCTGCGACGCCGCGCTGCTCAAGGTCTATGAAGGGCGCTTCCGGCCGGAGGAAGGCCGCAACGCCAACTGGGTCGCGCATCAGGACGGCAAGGTCGCGCGCGGGCTAGCGGCGCTCGAAGCCGCGCCCCCCGCTTTCACGGACCGCCCGCGCATCGGCGAGATCGCGCTGGCCTGCGCGCTCGGTTATCTCGACCTGCGCTTCGAGGGGAAGTGGCGGGCCGGCCATCCGAAGCTCGTCGCCTGGCTCGATGATTTCGCCGCCCGCGTTCCGGCTTTCGAAGAGACCCGCTTCAAGGGCTGATCGAAGTCGTCCGCGCGGAAGCCGCGCTCAAACGAAAAAGCCGGCGACCAAGATCGCCGGCCTTTTCGTGTCGGACCGCGCGGCAATCACTCCCATCCGGGCAAGAAAAAACCCGGTGGCTGAGGCCACCGGGTCCGTTCTGTCTCCGTGAGGAGAGGATCAGAACTTGTAGCTGAGGCGGGCGCGGACGACCGAGAAGTCGGTGCCGACCTTGGTGCCGGCGCCAGCGATGTTCTTCTCGCCCAGGTCGACGTAGAGGTACTCGACGCCGGCGATCAGGTTGTTGGTGAAGGCGTACTCGAGACCGCCGCCGACAGCGTAGCCGCCGGTGTGGGTGCGATCGGACGAGAAGCCGATGCCCGGGATCGAGGTCTTCACGTTGCCGTAGGCCCAACCACCGGTGATGTAGGGCATGAACCGGTCGAAGGCGACGCCGACGCGGGCACGGACCGTGCCGAAGTACTCGGTCTTGACGTTGGCGAGGCCGAGGTTGCTGCCGCTGCTGAGGTCAGCGCCCTGGAAATCGGCTTCCGCGCCGACCACGAACTGGCCCATCTGGTAGTTGTAGCCGATCTGACCACCGCCGACGAAGCCGTCGAGATCGCCGATGTTGGCGAAGCCGTTGGCGTTCACGTTACCCCAGCCGTAACCGGCGTTGGCACCGACGTAGAAACCGGTCCAGGTGAACGCCGGCGGCATGTAGACGGGGGCGGCAACCGGGCCCTTGCGCGACGGCAGGTCAGCAGCGGAGGCGGCGCCAGCGGCGACGAGACCGAGCGCGGCAACGCTCGCAAGCAGATACTTCTTCATGACAAACTCCTTAGTCGTCGCTGTCGCCGGCAAACCCGGCGGTTGATTTCGATGAACCCGTTATAAGACCGGCAGCCGGCTTTGTCTGTTGCATCGGAAGCACATCTGCTTTGCAGACCGCGGCAGAAATGCGGCACGAATGCGATAACTGGATGCAAATAGGTAAAACCGAGTTAACCAACCAGCGACTAGCCAGCATGGTAAATCGAATACTAACAGCATTTCGACTACCTGTCGGCTGAGGAGCATGGCCCGGCCTACAAACGCCGGAGCTTTCCCAAGGTTCCTTGGCTTCTGCGCGCTTTTTTCGCCTGTCTTGCCGCCTCGGCCCGCTCATGCTTAAGCCTTGGGGCAACAGGAACCGAAGAAGAACCGTGCTGCCTCTCTCGATTTTCATCATTGCCCAGAATGAGGCGGACCGGATCGGACGGACGATCGAAGCCGCGCGCGCGCTAAGCGACGATATCGTGGTCGTCGATTCCGGCTCGACCGACGGCACGCAGGCGCTGGCCGAATCGCTCGGCGCCCGTGTCGTCTTCAACGCCTGGCCGGGCTACGGCCAGCAGAAGCGCTTCGCCGAGGAGCAGTGCCGCCACGATTGGCTGCTCAATCTCGATGCCGACGAGGTCGTCCCGCCCGATCTCGCTGTGGAGATTACCGCCCTGTTCGCAGCCGGCGCGCCGCCGAAGGACGCCTACAAGGTGAGAATCGCCGAGATCTTTCCCGGCGAGGGCGCGCCGCATCGATTCGCCTATGCGCTCGCCCCCGTGCGTCTCTACCGCAAGAGCAAGGGCCGCTATTCGACCTCCCCTGTCCATGACCGGGTCGATCTCGCCCCGGATGCGAGCGTCGGGCGCCTGCGCGGGACGGTCCATCATTTTTCGGTCCGCTCGTTGGGCGAGCAGATGGACAAGCTCAACGCCTATAGCGATGCGCAAGCCGACGATCTCGACGCGCGTGGCGGCACGCTCTCCGTCTTCCGGCTCGTCGCCGAGTTCCCCGCGAATTTCCTCAAGGCCTATATCGGGCGCCGCCATGCGCTGCGCGGCATCTATGGTTTCATGACCGCGATGAACTACGCCTTCTATCGCTATCTGCGCGTCGCCAAGCATTGGGAACGCCGTCTGCAGCGGCGCGCTTCGCTCCCGCCCGCCACGACGCCCGCGAATCGTGATGGCCGTGATGGCTGAGGTCGCTCTGGTCACGGGTGGCGCCCGCCGAATCGGGCGCGCCATCGTGGAGAAGCTGGCAGGCGCGGGCTATGCCGTCGCGATCCATCACGGCGATAGCCGCGAAGACGCGGAAGCGCTGCTGGAAGCGCTCGAAGCGGGCGGCGCGAAGGCCTGCCTGCTCACCGCCGATCTCGTCGACCCGGCCGCCGTGGCCAGCCTGATTCCCGCTGCAGAAGCAGCGCTCGGCCCGGTCACACTCCTGGTCAACAACGCCGCGAGCTTCGTCGCCGACGATGTTCGCTCGCTCGACATCGCCGCCTGGAACCGCCAGTTCTCGATCAACCTGCGCGCGCCCTCCCAGCTGATCGGGATCATGGCCGAAAGGTTGCCCGTCGACGCGAACGGCGCGGTCGTCAATATCGTCGACCAGCGCGTCTGGAAGCTGACGCCGCAATATTACTCTTACACCCTGACCAAATCCGCCCTGCTCACCGCAACCCGGACGCTGGCGCAGGCGCTGGCCCCGCGCATCCGCGTCAATGCCGTCGGTCCCGGCCCGACCTTCCCGAACAGCTATGACGGCCTCGACCGGCTGGATCAGGAGGCCGCGGGCACATTGCTCGGACACCGGGTCGCGCCGGATGAGATCGCCGAAGCGGTCCTTTATCTCGCGCGCGCCAACTCCGTGACCGGCCAGATGATCGCCGTCGATGCCGGCCAGCATCTCGGCTGGCGCACGCCCGACATCGTCGGCTGATCGCGACCGGGGCGCCTCAGGCTGCCTTGTTCTTCACCGCTCCGATGATCGCGGTGAGAATCGCGCCGCCGGCACCGCCCGAGATCAGGTTGGTCAGGATGCCGCCGATGCTGAGATTGCCGCCCTGTGCCGCAGCGCTGATCGCCGGCAGCAGGATCGGGATGAGCTGGCCGAGCACGCCACCGCCAACGAGGCCGGAGATCGTGTTGCCGAGCGTGCCGAGATCGAAGCTCGGACTGGCCTTGCCGGCCGCATTGCCGCCGATCGCGCCAGCGATCAGGTTCATCAGGATCTGTTCCATCTCGGCCCCCTGCATCTCGATGCATCGCCCGAAGAGCACAGGTCTTGAAGGAAGCGATGCGTTCCCCCCGACGGCGGAACGATGCTCCTATTGCAGCAGTGCGACAAGCCGCCGCACCGTTCCTTCAACCGCTATCCTCTCAATCGAGGGCGATCGCCGCGATCAGGCGGCCGTAATCCGGCTCGCCGCGATGGGTCGTGCGCCGGTAGCTGAAGAAGCGCTGCTCGTCGCCATAGGTGCACAAGCCCATATCGACGAATCGGCCGATGCCCGCCTCCTGCGCCTTGAGCCCGATGAAGGCCGGCAGATCGAACATCGCATGCGCCGCCCGCTCCGAGGGCGTGAAAAAGCGCGAATAGGTCCGGTTCTCTGCCTTGAAGCGCTCGATGAACTCCGGCCCCACTTCATAGGCTTTCGCGCTGATCGTCGGGCCGAGCACGGCGGTGATGCGCTCGCGCCGGGCGCCGAGCTTTTCCATCGCCGTCACCGTCGCGCCGACGATGCCGGTGAAGGCGCCCTTCCAGCCGGAATGGGCGGCGCCGATCACCCGCGCTTCGCCATCGGCGAACAGGATCGGCCCGCAATCGGCGGTGGAGACGCCGAGTGCGACATGCGAGGCGGTGGTGACCATTGCGTCGGCCTTGGGCCGCTCGGCCGGCCATGGACCGGTGACGACTTCCACATCGGCGGAATGGACCTGATAGAGGCTGATCAGATTTTCCGGCGTGACGCCGAGATGGTGCGCCATCCGCGCCCGGTTCTCGAGGATCGCCGCCGGATCGTCGGAGGAGCCGAGCCCACCGTTCAGCGAAGCGTAAATCCCCTTTGAAGCGCCGCCATCGCGGGTGAAGAAGGCGTGGCGGATACCGGCTTCTCCGGCGAGTTCGCGGGCGGTGATGAACATGGGCGTAATGGTCCAATTGGTGCGAAGTCGCGAACGGCTCCCCGCGTTCAGCCCCGGTCTGGCAGCCGATGAAGGTCAAATCCGGGCAGAGGCGGCAGGGTCTGCTGCGATAGCGCGAGAACCTTGAACAAATCCCCCATGCCGGTCTCGCCCGATGCAGTCAGGCGGTCGAAGGCGTCGGAAATCGCGGCGCGCTGCTCCGCATTCGCCTTGAGCGACAGAGCCTGCGCCCGCTGCGGGAGGCCTAAAGCGACCAGGAAATCGCGCTGGGTCGCCGGCCCGTGCAGCGCGGCTCCAGCGTTCAAACCCGCCTGCCCCACCCGCTCGAAATCGACATGGACGGTGAGATCGGCGTCGCCGGGCTCGGCGAGCGGATCGACGAATTCATGCCGCTTCATCGCCTGGAGCGTGTCCCCAAATCCCGAACGCATCGCGCCGTAGTCGATGAGCAGTAATGCCCCACCCGCCGAGGCGAGATGGTCGGCGAGTTGTCCGACGATGTTGAGCGCAATGGTTGGCTGCTCGAAAATCGAGCCCGCCGGCGCCGCGATTCTCAACGTAACCTCGCTTGCCGCCGCAAGGCCGAAGGCGAGGTCGCCATCATCGCCAATCCCGACCAATCGCTCGCGCCAGCCGTCCTTCGTCATCACGAACTGATCGAGCGGCAGCGCGTCGAGGAACTCGTTGGCGACCGCGATCACCGGACCATCGAGCGCGCCGGCCACCGTGTCATGCCAGACAGGCTCGAAACCCTTGAGCGTCGTCGCCTGCCGGGCGCGCAGCACCGGGCTGGTCTCGACGAGATGGATCGAGAGCGCGGCGTGGAAGCCCGGCACGATCCGCGTCGCCCGGAGCATGTCGGCCATCAGCGTCCCGCGTCCCGGCCCGAGCTCGACCAGCCGGAACCGCGCCGGCGCGCCCATCGCCTGCCAGGCATGCGCCGCCCAGAGCCCGATCAATTCGCCGAACATCTGGCTGATCTCGGGCGCCGTGGTGAAATCGCCCTCGGCTCCCAGGGGATCGCGGGTCATGTAGTAGCCATTGCGGGGATGGCCGAGCGCCAGCGCCATGTAGCGGCCGATCCCGATCGGCCCATTCTGCCGGATCAGGTCGATGATCTCGGCCTTGAGCGTGGTCACGCCCGCGCCCCGCCGGGCATCCCGCGCCGGCTGCGCAACACGAGCCAGAGACCGGCGAAGAACACCGGCAGCGAGAGCAGCATTCCCATGGTGATGCCGCCCGAGAGCGCATCGACCGAAGTGCCGAACAGGAAGCCGAGCTGCGGATCAGGCTCGCGGAAGAACTCGCAGACCGTGCGGGCGACCGCATAGCCCATGCCGAAGACGCCGGCGACGAGGCCCGGCCGCCGGAATCCGCCGAAGCGGACGAACAGATTCACCAGCACGAAAAGCAGGAGCCCCTCGGCGAAGGCTTCGTAGAGCTGGCTCGGATGGCGCGGCAGCGGCCCGCCATTCGGGAAGACCATGGCGTAGGGGAAATCGGGCGCCGGCCGGCCCCAGAGCTCGCCATTGATGAAATTGGCGATGCGCCCGAGCATGAGCCCGATCGGCACCACCGCTGCGGCGAGATCGAACACGGACAGCGCCGGGAGCTTCAGCCGGCTGGCGAAGAACCAGAGGCCCAGCGTCGCGCCGATCAGCCCACCATGGAAGGACATGCCGCCTTGCCAGATCGCCAGGATGTCCAGCGGGCGTTCAAGATAGCGCGGCAGGTCGTAGAACAGCACGAAGCCGATCCGCCCGCCGAGCACGACGCCGAAGGCGACGAAGAGCAGCATGTCGTCGAGCTCTGCCGGTTTCGGGCGCAGACGGCCGCCCCAGAGCCTGTCGGAATCCACGAGCTTGCGCGCATACCACCAGCCGCCGAGCAGCCCGACGACATAGGCGAGCCCGTACCATTTGATCGCCAGGGGTCCGAGTTGCACCGCGACGGGGTCGATCATCGGGAAGGGAATGGCGAATACGGGCATGGCGAGGTCCGGTGGCGGGCGCATGGTGATGGCCGCGCACCTGCTCAATGGTCAAGGAAAAAGGCTGGCCCGTGGCACGCAGCGCTCAGATCTTGACGATCAGCTTGCCGAAATTCCGCCCCTCCAGCAGACCGATGAAGGCCTCAGGCGCATTCTCCAGCCCCGTCACGATGTCTTCCTTGTATTTGACCGCACCCTCCGCGATCCAGCGCGCCATCTCCTCACGGAAGGCCGGCCCCTGTGCAGCCGCGAATTCGCGCTGGATGAAGCCGCGGATCGTCAGGCTCTTCGATAGCACCTCCCGCATCATCGCCGGCAGCCGGTCCGGCCCCGGAAACGCGCCGCTGGCATTGTACTGCGCCACGAGGCCGCAGACCGGGATGCGCGCGAAGGTGTTCAGCAGCGGGAAGACCGCGTCCCAGACATGGCCGCCGACATTCTCGAAATAGACGTCGATGCCATCAGGACAGGCCGCCGCGAGCTTGGTCGCCATCTCGGGGTCGCGATGGTCGATCACCGCGTCGAAGCCGAAGGTATCGCGCACGAAGGCGCATTTCTCGGGGCCGCCGGCAATGCCGACCGCCCGCGCGCCCTTGATCCGTGCGATCTGGCCGACGGCCGAGCCAACCGGCCCGCTCGCCGCCGCGACCACGACCGTCTCGCCCGGCTTGGGCTGGCCGATGGTCAGCAAGCCGGCATAGGCGGTGAAGCCGGGCATACCGAGCACGCCGAGCGCCGTCGTCAGCGGCGCAGCTCTCGGGTCCAGCTTGCGCAGCTGTGCGGCATTGGCGACGGCGTAGGACTGCCAGCCGGAATGGGAGAGGACGATGTCGCCCGGCTTGAAACCCGGATCGCGGCTCTCGACGACCTCGCCGACGGTCCCGCCTTCCATCGGCTGCCCGATCTCGGTCGCGGCGGCATAGGATTTCGCCGCGCTCATCCGCCCGCGCATATAGGGGTCGAGCGAGAGATAGAGGATCTTGAGCAGCACCTGCCCGTTCGAGATCGCCGGAATGGCGGCGCGCTCGATGCGGAAGTTCTGCGGGCTCGGGCGGCCCTCCGGGCGGGAAGCCAAGGTGATACGCAGATTATCGGCCTGAATCATGGTGGCATGCCCTACTGGGAGCCCGACGCTTCGGCCACGCCCGTAGCGTTCGCCGTCGCAACCGCGCCTGTTTCGACTACGCTAGCTTAGAAAATCGCAACCCGTTCGATATTCAAGGCCATCGCAGCATGACAGCGAAACGAGAAGTCATCCGCGTCGAACCGCTATCGACATGGCTCGAACGCTGGAAAGCGCCGACCTCGGCGATGACGCGTCACGGCGATACGCTCTATGTCTCGGGCTTTCCGCCCTTCGATCCCGTAACGGGCGAAATCCTAGCCCATGCACCCATCGAGCGTCAGACCGAAATCGTGCTGGAGCAGATGAAGCTCTGCCTGGAAACCGCCGGCTCTTCCCTCGGAAACGTCCTCAAATGCAATGTCTATTGTACCTCGGTCGACAGCTTTGCCGCGGTGAATGCAGTTTACGCACGTTATTTCCCGAAGGACCCGCCGGCGCGCATCTTCATCTGTGTTCCAGCCTGGCCGGGGCCGTTCGACATCGAAATCGACTGCATCGCAGCCGCTTGATCGCGCCCGTGCTCAGCCACGGCTCCGCCCCGCGCGCAACCGTTCGAAGGCCGAGGGGGATGTGCGAGCTCGCCATGCGGCAATGACCGCATCGGCATTGGTCTCCCGATCCTGCATCGCATCGATCTCGAGATCGTAGAGGCAATAGGTATGGATGCGGTGGTAGTCGCGTCGGGCATCGCCGATCGGCCTGTCGCCGCGCTCGCGCTCGCGCCGTTCCAGCTCTTCGAGCGCGCAGTGGACGCCGACGAAGAACACGTCATGGCCGGCAAGCGTATCAGCAAGCCGAAGCAGCCAGGCCTCGCTTTCCATGATGTGCTCGACGATGAGGTCGTTGCCGGCCTCGACATAGGCGAGCAACGAGCGCTCGAAGCCGAGGAAGAAGGCCTCGCGCATCATCAGCCAATCGAACTCGCCGCTCTTGATCCGCGCTGTCGGCAGCACGCCGGAATCGCGGAGATGATCGATCGAGATATGCCAGAACGAACGGTCAATCCGCGCCTGGATGGCGCGTGCCAAAGAGGATTTGCCGCTACTCGATGCGCCGTTGAGCAGGATGATCCGACCGCGTACGGAAGGAAAATCGTTCATCTCGCGCCTTCTCCCTGCCGAATAGGGACCGCATCGGCCCATATGCGGACAGGCGGCACATCCTGATGGCCGCCTGTCTGAAATATCGTCAAGGGAAGAACGTCAAAGCGGCTTCGCGGCAGCCCGGCTCGGACGTTTCGAAGCCGCCTTGCTGATCGGGACGGCCGCCTTTGCGGCGGCCTCCTCGGCATCCCGGGCCAATCGCATGGCGCGCAGCTTCTCGGTCTTGAGGCGGGCCTGGCTGGCCTCGTCCTCAAGCGCCTGCCACGCATCGAGAGCATCCTTGCGGCGCTGCTCGGTCTTCGCAAGAGCCTCCTGCGCCCGAGCAGCGATCTCGTCCAGCTTCATGTTGCGGCTCGACATGCGAAACTCCTACTCAACTGACGCGGGTCGGCCGCACTGCTTAAACTGCGGCCGGACGCGGTGCTCCGGCTCCTGGGCCGGCTCCGGGACGACCCTTACCAACGGGCAGCTTGCGCTTCGGCGCCGGCAGCAGGCCTTCGCGCTGCGCCTGCTTGCGGGCCGCCTTCTTGGCGCGACGAACCGCTTCGCCCTTCTCGCGAGCACGGCGCTCGGACGGCTTCTCGTACTCGCGGCGCTGCTTCATCTCGCGGAACACGCCTTCGCGCTGCAGCTTCTTCTTCAGAACGCGGAGCGCCTGTTCGACATTGTTGTCCCGAACGAGAACTTGCATGGTCATCCTTTCCAGAAAGCACAAAGGGCCGGGCTTGTAGTCCCGACCCTCCATCAACCGCTGGTGCGAAACATCGTGTCGTGGCGCCGGTACATCCGCGGCCGCCTCAAAGCGTCGCTGCTCCGCTCCCGCAGTCGTTATTCAGCGCGCAGGTTGTCGGCCGAGCTCTTGCCCGAGCGCTTGTCCTGAACGATCTCGTAGGAGATCTTCTGGCCGTCGCGCAGATCGCGCAGACCAGCGCGCTCGACGGCGCTGATATGGACGAACACGTCCTGCCCGCCATCGTCAGGCTGAATGAAACCGAAACCCTTGGTGGAATTGAACCACTTGACCGTACCAGAAGCCATATGCGCCTCCCGCAAACATGTTTATCCAAGCCCCATGGAAAACATGCGGCGGCGAATTCGATCAGAGGAAGAAAATCATCAGCGTGTCGCGCTCAAGCGTCGCGAACGGCCAAGTCATCAGGCCTAAATCGAGCCCAAGAGATAGGGACAGCTCACTCCGATGTCAAATCAACAACGACCGATGGGCCGCAGAAAAACAAAACTGGCCAGTGTGAACAACTAAAAGCAACCGCATAAAGACGTTCGCCGCTTTTAATCCGGCGTCGATTTTATCGGATGGCACGCAGCCGTTCATTCGAGGCTGGAACAGCGCCTCTCCTGACATGACGAAGCCGCTCCGGCATCCTACATGGAGATCATGAGTCGCGAGCGTCAGGACGATCTGCCCCGGGAGGAGTTCGAGGACGAGGAGGACACCCTCCCCGCCGAGCCTGCCCTCGTCGTCGCTGAAGCCGCCCCCGGCGCGCTCAAGGCCGGCATCGAGATCATCCAGCAATTCGCGAAGCACCTGCCGAACCGGCCCGGCGTCTACCGGATGTTCGATCGCGCTGGCGAGGTGCTCTATGTCGGCAAGGCCAAGAGCCTGAAGAACCGCGTGACCTCCTATGCCCGCGGCATGGCACATACCAATGCCGTGGCGCGGATGATCGCCGAGACGGCGAATATGGAGTTCGTCACCACCGGCACCGAGACCGAGGCGCTGCTGCTCGAGTCGAACCTGATCAAGCAGCTCAGGCCGCGCTACAATGTGCTGCTGCGCGACGACAAGTCGTTCCCCTATATCCTGCTGACCGGGGACCATGCCGCGCCGGCGATCCTGAAGCATCGCGGCTCGCGCCAGCGCAAGGGCGACTATTTCGGCCCCTTCGCCTCGGTCTGGGCGGTGACGCGCACCATCGATGCGCTGCAGAAGGCCTTCCTGATCCGCACCTGCTCGGATTCCTTCTACGAGAATCGCACGCGCCCCTGCCTGCTCTTCCAGATCAAGCGCTGCGCCGGCCCCTGCACCGGCGAGGTCTCGATTCCCGAATACCAGGCGCTCGCCGGCCAGGCCCGCGACTTCCTCTCCGGCCGCTCCTCGGCGGTGAAGCAACTCCTGTCGACCCGGATGCAGGCGGCGGCCGAGGAGCTCGAATTCGAGAAGGCCGCGCGCTACCGAGACCGTCTCGCCGCGCTTTCGGCGGTGCAGGCCGGGCAGGACATCAATACGCAGGGCGTCGAGGAGGCCGACGTCTTCGCCATCGACGAGCAGGCCGGACAGTTCTGCGTCGAGATCTTCTTCTTCCGCAATCACCAGAACTGGGGCAACCGCGCCCTCTTCCCGCGCGCCGACCGCTCCCTGACGCCGGCCGAGGTGCTCGCTTCCGTCGTCGCGCAGTTCTACGACGACAAGCCGCCGCCACGCCTCGTGCTGCTCTCGCATCCGGTCGAGGAGATCGAGCTGATCGGGCAAGCCCTGTCGGCGCGCGCCGGCCGCAAGGTCGAAATCGCCCATCCCAAGCGCGGCGAGCGCGCCGACCTGATGGCCCATGCCGTCAAGAACGCCCGCGAAGCGCTTTCCCGGAAGCTCGCCGACAATGCCGGCCAGAGTGCGCTGCTCGCCGCACTCGGCGCCGCCTTCGGCATGGAGACCGCGCCGCGCCGGGTCGAGGTCTACGACAACTCGCATATCATGGGCACGAACGCGGTCGGCGGCATGATCGTCGCCGGGCCGGACGGTTTTGTGAAGAACCAGTACCGCACCTTCAACATCTCGACCGACACCATTGCCGGTGACGATTTCGGCATGATGCGCGAGGTGCTGACGCGGCGCTTCACGAAGCTGGCGAAGGAAGAAGGCACCCTGCTCAGCACTCATCCTGATGAGGCCGCGGACGCGGCCGTCTCGAAGGATGCTCCAGAGGGCGGCGAAGTCTCTACGATCATCCTTCGAGACGCGCCTGAAGGCGCTCCTCAGGATGAAGGTTCGCGCGGGAAGAGCCGCAAGGCGGCAAAGCCGCGCAAGGACGAGGACGGTTTCCCCTCCCGCCCCGACCTTGTCATCGTCGATGGCGGCAAGGGACAGTTCACCGCCGCACTCAAGATCATGACGGAACTCGGCGCAGCCGATATCCCGCTCGTCGCCATAGCCAAGGGGGAGGATCGCAACGCCATGCGCGAGACCTTCCACATGGAGGGCAAGGAGCCCTTCAAGCTGCAGCCCCGCGACCCCGCGCTTTATTTCATCCAGCGCCTGCGCGACGAGGCGCACCGCTTCGCCATCGGCACCCACCGCGCCAAGCGCAAGCGCGAGACGATGAAGAACCCGCTCGACGAGATCCCCGGCATCGGTCCCTCGCGGAAGCGGGCGCTGCTTTTGCATTTCGGCACGGTGAAGGCGATCCAGCGCGCCAAGCTCGACGATCTCATGCGCACGCCGGGCGTGAATGCCGCAACCGCCAAGGCGGTTCATGATTTCTTTCACGATGCGTAGAGCATTGCGCGAAAAAGTGGGAACCGGTTTTTTCGCGGCAGCAATGCTCCATTATTTCGAAAGCGAGCACGGTTTTCGCCTTCAGACACCTGCGTCCGAAGGCGACGTGGTCGCGAAGTTCTGCCACATTCACGCTGTTGCGTGTTGACGGTGCGGCGGCCGCCTTGCTTTGGTGCATCTCGTGACGATTCTTCCAGACGCCATCAGGCGGCGCGGCCCCTGGTCGCTGCCCAACCTCCTCACCTACGGGCGGATCCTGGCGATCCCGGCCCTGGTGGCGATTCTGTTCTGGCCGCGCGACGACTGGATGCGCTGGATCGCACTGGGCATCTACACCGCCGCCGCCATCACCGATTATCTCGACGGCTACATCGCCCGCGCCTGGAGCCAGCAATCCGCGATCGGCCGCATGCTCGATCCGATCGCCGACAAGCTCCTCGTCGCGGCGCTGCTGCTGATGCTGGTCTATACTGGCCAGATCGAGGGTTGGACGCTCTGGGCCGCGATCGTCATCCTCTGCCGCGAGATCCTGGTCTCAGGGCTCCGCGAATTCCTCGCCGACCTGAAGGTCAGCGTCCCCGTCAGCAGGGTCGCCAAGTGGAAGACGACGGCGCAGCTCTTCGCGCTCGGATTCCTCGTCGTCGGCCCGGCCGGCGACAAGGTCCTGCCCGGCAACACCACGATCGGCATCGTCCTGCTCTGGGCGGCCGCCGGCCTGACGATCTATACCGGCTGGGATTATTTCAACGCCGGCATCCGCCACCTCGTCGCGGAAGACGAGCGCACGCCATGAGCGCCGCGACCGCCACGGCGGCGGCAGACACCCGCCCTGTCCGCATCGTCTATTTCGCATGGGTGCGCGAACGCGTCGGCCTGCCCGAAGAGACGCTCGACATCCCCGCCGATCTCGCCACCATCGCCGATCTCGTGCGCTGGCTGAAGGCGCGCGGCGAAGGCTACGAGGCGGCCTTCGCCGACGAGACAATCGTGCGGGCGGCGCTCGACCATGTCCATGCCAAGCCGCAGGCCCGGCTCGGGAACGTTCGCGAGATCGCCTTCTTCCCACCCATGACGGGCGGCTGAGGCCGTGATCTCTCCCCTCGTCCGCATCCAGCGGGAAGATTTCTCGCTTCAGGACGAGATCGACGCGCTGTCGACCGGCCGCGCCGATATCGGCGCCGTCGTTTCCTTCACGGGCCTGTGCCGCGACGAGGCCGGCACGCTCGCCGCGTTGGAGCTTGAGCACTATCCCGGCATGGCCGAGGCCGAGATCGCCCGCGTCGCGACGGAGGCAGCAGAACGTTGGCCGCTGCTCGGCCTCGTCGCGATCCATCGTTACGGGCTGGTCAAGCCGGGCGAGCAGATCGTGCTCGTGCTGGCGGCTTCCGCCCATCGCCGCGCGGCCTTCGAGGCCACCGATTTCATGATGGATTATCTCAAGACTCGCGCCCCGTTCTGGAAGCGCGAGCACCGCGCCGACGGCACGCTCGGCGGCTGGGTCGAAGCCAAGGCGGATGACGACGATGCGACGAAACGCTGGGAACAGACTCCCTGACGTTGTGAAAAGCGCGGCACTCGCCGCGGGCTTTGCCACGCTCCCGGCGCTTGCCTTCGCCGCCGCACCGGAGCCGAAAACCTTTCGCGAGTGGATGGGCGGCTGCGACAACATCAAGACCTGCACGGCCCTCTCGCTCCCCGCGGAAGCGGCCGACCCGGTCGCCTATCTGCGCCTGGAACGTCCCGCCGGACCGGATGGGGCGGCAACCCTCGTGCTCAGGCTGCGCGGCGACTGGAAGACGCCGCCACGCACGGTCCAGCTCAAGCTCGACGGCGCAGCTTTCCCCGCGAGCGGCAAGCCGCTCCCCGTCACGGCCGATGCCGATCTGGCGACGCTGACCTTCTCGGCCGAGGACATGGCCGCGCTGATCGAGGCCGCTCGCAAGGCGACGAAGCTGACCGTCACCGCGCCAGGCCTTACCGGCAGCGTCTCGCTCGCCGGCTCGGTCGCGGCGATGCTCTGGATCGACGAGCAGCAGGGGCGCCTCGGCACGACCACCGCGCTCATCCGCAAGGGCACGAACACGGCCGCGCCGCCGGCTCCGCCCCTTCCGGTGATCGCAGCGGTCCCGGCCCCGCCCATGCTCGACATGAAGGCGGGCAAGCAACAGGCCGCGAGCCTGCGGGCCGAGCTGAAAAAGAAAGCTCCCGATTCCTGCGAGGACGATACCGCTCTCGTGGAACAGGACGAGGCCTGGGCGCTCGGAAGCAAGCGGATATTGGTCGCCCTCGCCTGCTCGCGCGGCGCCTACAACCTGTCGTCCTCGTTCTTCATCATGCCGGAGAACGAGCCCGCCAAAGCAATCCCGCTCGGCTTCGCCGGTGGCGGAAACGATCTGACCAATGCGAGCTTCGACCCGCGCACCGGCCATCTCGCCTTCTTCGACAAGGGGCGCGGCATCGGCGATTGCGGCGCGACCGGCGGCTATGCCTGGACCGGCGCCGCCTTCGTCCAGACGGAGTTCAGCATGATGGGCGAATGCCGCGGCATCTCGCCCGAGGACTGGATCACGCTTTATCGCAGCAAGGGGAAGTGAGGAGCGCTTTCGACTTCAGGAAACGCGGGTCATTCCGGACAAGCGGCGAAGCCGCGCCGATCCGGGATCCATGCCTGAACCGTTCCGGCATGGATCCCGGGTCTTCACTTCGTTACGCCCGGGATGACGGGAAACGATGGGGCTAGCAGGTGATCACGCCGCCTTCGACTGCGAGCGCACCGCCGCCGAGTAGTCTTCCATCACCACCTTGCCCATATTGCCGGTGATGAAGTTGTACGGGCCGATCTCGGAAACCAGCGTCACCTCGGCGGCCGAGCCGGTGATGAAACACTCGTTGAAGCTTTCCAACTCCTCCGGGCGAATGCGCCGCTCCACCACCTCGAAGCCGCGCTCACGACACAGGTCGATCACCGACTGGCGGGTGATGCCGTTCAGGAAACGGTCGGCGAGCGGGGTGTGGATCACGCCGTCCTTGATGAAGAAGATGTTGGCGCCGGTGCATTCGGCGACATTGCCTTCCCAGTCGAGCATCATCGCGTCGGCATAGCCGGCCCGCTCGGCTTTGTGCTTGGAGAGCGAGCAGATCATGTAGAGGCCCGCCGCCTTGGCATGAACAGGCGCGCAGGCCGGGTCCGGCCGGCGGTAGTCGGCAACGTCGAGACGGATGCCCTTCAGCTTCGCCGCCATGTCGAACATGCTCGGCCATTCCCACACGGCGATCGCGGTGTGGATCGTGTTGTTCATGCCGGAGACCGCCATCATCTCGGAGCCGCGCCAGGCGACCGGGCGCAGATAGGCGTCCTTCAGGCCGTTCTCCTTCAGGCAGAGATATTTCGCCGCGTCGAGCTCGGCGACCGAATAGGGGATCGTGAAATCCATGATCTCGGCCGACTTGTGGAAGCGCTGCGAATGCTCGGTGCTCTTGTAGATCACGCCGTCATAGGAGCGCTCGCCCTCGAAGATGCACGAGCCGTAGTGCAGTCCATGGGTCAGTACGTGAATCTTGGCGTCCTTCCACGGCACGAGCTTGCCGTCGAACCAGATGACGCCATCGCGCTGGTCGAAAGGAATGACTGACATGGACCTTCTCCTGGGTGCTTGTTTCCGGAACTCGGGCACAGCCGTTTTCGGAACGCAAGCGCGGGTCTAAAGCTGCGTTGCAGCGGCACGCTTTGAAATAATCGTTCGCTCAACGCCCTTGACCGGTAATCTTCCGTCTGAGATATGTCAATAAGGCTGACCCAAATTTTTGGACGCGTGTTTTGGCCCCATCCTCTTCCGACACTGACGACCTGCCGCTCAGGCCCTCCTCCGAGGCGGTGCCGCACGACCTCATCGAGCTCCTGTTCTTCGCCTATCGCGACTTCGTCGGCGACCCCGACCGCATTCTCGCCGATTACGGCTTCGGCCGCGCCCACCACCGCGTCCTGCACTTCGTCCAGCGCCGGCCGGGCCTGACCATCGCTGAACTGCTCGACATCCTCCAGATCACCAAGCAGAGCCTGAACCGGGTGCTCAAGGAGCTGGTCGAGAAGGGCTATATCGAGCAGCGCACCGGCCGACAGGACAAGCGCCAGCGCCATCTCCACACCACGCCCTCGGGCCAGGACCTGGCGCTGCGCCTCGTGCGCCTGCAGGCGAAGCGCATCAACCGCGCGCTCGAAGGCGCAGCGCCCGAGGCGGCGGCCATCGCCGCGCGCTATCTCGCCGCCCTGATCGACCCGGCCGAGCGGCCCAAGGTGGAGCGCCTGCTCGACAAGCCTTAGCGGCGACCGGCTCCGCACGTTATGCTATGGAGCCCTGCACCGCGAGCGCGCCGGCCCAAGACCGGCGCAGGAGAAAGGCGCTAGATGATCGCAACCGAGACCCTGGCAAAGCCGGCCCGCAAGCCCCTGCCCGACGAGGCCCCGCATGTCCTCGTCGTCGACGACGACCGGCGCCTGCGCGAATTGCTGGCCCGCTTCCTCGGCGACAACGGCTACAGGGTGACGACGGCCGCCAATGCGGCGGAGGCCGATACGCGGCTGGGCAATCTCGTCTTCGATGCGATCGTGCTCGACGTGATGATGCCCGGCGAGAACGGCTTCGATTTCGCCCGCCGCTTCCGTGGCGGCTCGGCCGTGCCGATCCTGATGCTGACAGCCCGCGCCGACGGCAAGGACCGCATCAACGGCCTCGAGATCGGCGTCGACGATTATCTCTCGAAGCCGTTCGAGCCGCGTGAATTGCTGCTCAGGCTCGGCAATATCCTGAAGCGCACACTCATCGTCGAGGCCGCGCAATCCGGCACGCGTCCGGATTTCGTCCGCTTCGGTCCCTTCATCTACGGGCTGGCGCGCGGCGAATTGCGCAAGGGCGAAGAGACGATCCGCCTGACCGAGCGCGAGCGCGAGATCCTGACCGCGCTGGCGGAACGCGCCGGCGAGGTCGTCCCGCGCGAGGAGCTGGCCGCGCAGGGCTCGGCCGCCAACGACCGCACCGTCGATGTCCAGATGAACCGCCTGCGCCGCAAGGTCGAGCGCGACCAGACCGACCCGCTCTATCTCCAGACGGTGCGCGGCGTCGGCTACAGGCTGGTGACGGACCGGACGTGACACCGCTGCAACCCGGCAGGAAAGGCCAATCCACGCTGCGCGCCGCCGCACGCCTGGTGACGCACGCCTTCGCCGGGCTGGAGCAGGCGCTCGACAATCTCGGCAAGGCCGTGCGGCCGGCCTTCAAGCGCATCGGCCGGCCCTTGCAGGTCGTCGCGCGCTACATGCCCAAGGGGCTTTATCCGCGCGCGCTCGTCATCGTCATTGCGCCGGTCGTGCTGCTGCAATCGGTCATCGCCTATGTCTTTATGGAGCGGCACTGGCAGACGGTGACGCAACGCTTGTCCTCGGCCGTATCCGCCGACATCGCCATGCTGATCGATGTCTACGAGAGCTACCCGCAGGATGCCGACACCACCACACTGTCGCGCATCGCGGCCGAGCGGCTCGGCATGGATCTGGACATCATCCCTGATTCCGATCTGCCGGCGCCGGGCCCGCGCCCCTTCTTCTCGCTGCTCGACAACGCGCTCTCGACCGAGCTCAGCCAGCAGGTCGCCCGCCCCTTCTGGCTCGACACCGTCGGCCGCTCCAGCCTGATCGAGATCCGCATCAAGCTCGGCAAGGACGTGATGCGCATCCTGACGCGGCGCAACTCGGCCTATGCCTCGAACAGCCACATCTTCCTGCTCTGGATGATCGGGACGTCGCTGATCCTGCTGACCATCGCCGTGCTGTTCCTGCGCAACCAGATCCGCCCGATCCTGAAGCTCGCCGATGCGGCGGAAGCCTTCGGCAAGGGGCGCGACGCCGATTTCCGGCCGCGCGGTGCGCGCGAGGTCCGCCGCGCCGGCAATGCCTTCATCGAGATGAAGCGGCGCGTCGAGCGCTCGATCGGCGAACGCACGACCATGCTCAACGGCGTCAGCCACGACCTGCGCACCATCCTCACCCGCTTCAAGCTCTCGCTCGCCTTGATGGAGCGCTCCTGGGAGATCGAGGCGCTGGAGAAGGATGTCGACGAGATGAGCCGCATGCTCGAGGATTATCTCGCCTTCGCCCGCGGCGATGCCGGCGAGACCGCCGTCGAGGCCGATATCCGCGCGCTTCTGGAAGAGCTGAAATCCGACGCCGAGCGGCAGGGCCATCAGACCGAATTGACGGTGGTGGGCGACCCATTGGTCGTGATCCGTCAGGATGCCTTCCGCCGCCTGCTCACGAACCTCGTCTCCAATGCCGCCCGCTATGGCGACCGCATCGCGATCCGCGCGACCCACGATGCGCGTTACCTGATCGTGATGGTCGACGATGACGGGCCGGGCATCCCGCCGGACCAGCGCGAGGATGTCTTCCGCCCCTTCTTCCGGCTCGACGAGGCCCGCAATGTCGATGGCGGCGGCACCGGCCTGGGCCTCGCGATCGCTCGCGACATCGCGCGCGCCCATGGCGGCGACATCATGCTCGGCGATTCGCCGCTCGGCGGCCTGCGCGCGACGGTGCGGCTGCCGGTCTAGGCCCCACGGATTCGCTCGACAGCGGCGGAAGCCGGGCGCTAGTCTGCGGATGACGCAAGGGGAGGCCCGGCATGCGGTTTCTGCAAAAGATCCTGGCTCTTCTGACCGGCGCGCTCCTGCTGTCCATGACGACCGCTCAGGCCGAAGAGGTCGTCGATCTCGGCGGCAGCTTCTTAGGCAATGGCCGCGCGCTGCTGAACAAGCCCGCGGGCAAGGCCCGCGCCGGTCTGGTGCTCCTCACCGGCGGTGACGGCTATGTCGGCATCGGCGCCGATGGCAGCGTCGCACGCAACGGCAACTGGATCGTGCGCACCCGCGCGGCCTATGTGCGCAACGGTATCGCCAGCATCACGCTCGATGGCGGCGCCGATCCCGCCAAGGCCGTCGAGTACATGCGTGGCATCGCACCGCGCGTCATCGTCGTGGCGATGAGCCGGGGCGCGCTCAAGGTGGCCGATACGCTCGCCGCCCGGCCGGACGGCATCGTCTTCGCCTCCTCCATCCTGGATGGTGCGCGCGGCATGATCGGCGATCCCGGACGCCTGCCGCCGACGCTGATCATCCACCATCGGCAGGACAGTTGCCGCCTAACTCTGCCGGACTCGGCCGTCACTTTCCAGCAATGGGCTGGCGGAAAGGCACGCCTGATCTGGATCGATGGCGGCAGCTCGACAGGCGATCCCTGCCAGGCCCGCGCCTACCACGGCTTCATCGGCCGCGAGGGACAGGTCGTCTCCGCCATCACGAGCTTTGCGGGCTCGCTGCGCTAACGTCGGGGCGGATCGGCGCGAGCTCGGGCAAACGCGCCACGGCATGGTCGATGAAGGCCCGCACGCGCGGCGCCGGCTGCCGCCCGCCCGGCACCACGAGTTGCACCGGCAGCGGCGGCGGTTCGAATTCCGGCAGAAGGCGCATCAGCGTGCCGGCAGCGAGATCGTCCGCCGCCTGATAGGACAGCACCCGAGCCAAGCCACGCCCGGCCCGCGCCGCGATCAGCACCGACTCCACCTCGTTGACGATCAGACGTGGCGTCAGCACGACCGAGCTGCCTGAACGCGGCCCGCCGAAGCGCCAGGTCAGCGTCTGGTTGGCGGCGACGCTCGCGATCGTCTCATGCGCCGTGATGTCGGCCGGGCGCCGCAAGGGCGGGCGGTTCGCGAGATAGCTCGGCGCCGCGACGAGGATGCGCCGGACCTCGCCGACCTTGCGCATCAGCAGGCCAGAATTCGGCAAGGGCCCGATCCGGACGGCAAGCTGCAGGTCCTCCTCGATCAGGTCGAGATTGCGATCGGCCAGCACGAGTTCGACCTGCACCTGCGGATAGCGATCGAGAAACTCGCTCACCAATGGCGTGACGTGCCGCCGGCCGAAAGAGAGCGGCGCAGTGATGCGCAGGAGACCGCTGACCGGCTCGGCTGCCGCGACACCGAGCGCGGCTTCGTAATCGGCGAGCAGGCGCCGGGCCGTCGCCGCAAGCTCCCGGCCGGCATCGTTCGGAGTCAGGCGCCGCGTCGTCCGGGCGATCAACTGCGTCCCGACCCGCTCCTCCAGCCCGGCAAGCGCCCGCGTCACGGCCGGGCGTGATTTGCGCAACCGCCGCGCCGCGCCGGCCAGGCTGCCGGCATCGACGATCCCGACGAAGATCGCCAACTCCTCGATCCGGTCCATCGCATCATTCCGAAAATTGAAATTCTGAGTTCAGCCAATAGCATATTTCGACATTTCGGCGAAACGATCATGATCTCCGCCAGAAGCAGGAGAACCGCCATGCAGTCGCCGGAGATCGTCCTCCACGGAACGCCCCTGTCGGGCCACGCCCACCGTGTCGAATTGCTGCTGCTCGCGCTAGGCCTGCCCTATCGCAGCGAGCCGGCCCCGGCCGATATTCGGCGCGGCGAAGCCTTCCGCAGGCTCAACCCGCTCGGGCAGATTCCCGTCCTCCAGGACGGCGATCTCACCCTCGCGGACAGCAACGCTATCATGGTCTATCTGGTCCGGCGCTACGCCCCGGACAGCACCTGGCTGCCGCTCGATCCCGTCGGCGCCGCCCATGTGCAGCGCTGGCTCTCGATCGCTGCCGGCGAGGTCATGCACGGTCCTTCAATCGCACGCCTGATCACGCAGTTCGGCCTGAACGACGACAAGGCCCGCGCCAAGCGCATCGCTGCCAAGCTGCTCACCTTCATGGAAGAACACCTGGCGACGCGCGATTACCTCGCCGTCGCCCATCCGACGATCGCCGATCTCGCCTGCTATTCCTACGTCGCTCACGCGCCCGAAGGCGGCATCTCGCTGCGCCCCTACCCGGCCGTCCGGCGCTGGCTCGCCCGGATCGAGACGCTGCCCTTCTTCAAGCCGATCCCGCCTTCGCCTCTGCCGCCGGAGCTCGACGACGATGCTGCCTGATAGCCCCTTTCATGCCGGCGAGTTGGCGGCGCAGGCGCTGGCCGGTGTCGCCTCGCGCGGCGCCGGTATCCGCGATTTCATGCCGGACCAGCACCGCATCTTCTTCGGCCAGTTGCCTTGGCTCTTCGCCGGTGTGCTCGACCGCGACGGCTGGCCGCTGGCGACGGTGCTGACGGGGGCGCCCGGTTTCGTGACAAGCCCGATCCCAACCACGCTGTCGGTCGCGGCTTTGCCTTCCAGCGATGATCCGGTTTTCGAATTCTTTCGGCCGCAAAGCTCGATCGGCCTGCTCGGCCTCGAACTCGAGACCCGCCGCCGAAATCGCGCCAATGGCCGGCTCGAGACCGTCGGCACAGGCGGCTTCGCGGTTTCGGTGGCTCAGAGCTTCGGCAATTGCGCGAAATACATCCAGGTCCGCAATCGGCTTCAGGATGGAACCGAGCCCGCCGCTTCACCCGCCGAGCTGCCGAGCCTCGATTCCGAGGCACGGGCGCTAATCGCCGCAGCGGATACGCTGTTTATCGCCAGCGCCGCTGCGCTGGAGACCGAGACCGGCGGCGTCGACATCTCCCATCGCGGCGGCCGTCCCGGTTTCGTCCGCATCGATGGCGACACGCTCATGATCCCGGACTTCACCGGTAACAGCTACTTCAACACCTTCGGGAACCTGCTGCAGGAGCCGCGCGCCGCGCTGCTCTTCGTCGATTTCGCGACGGGCGCGCTGCTGCGATTGCAGGGCGAGGCGGAGATCGTCTGGCAAAGTCCGGAACTGGCAGGGCTCGACGGCGCCGAGCGCCTGTGGCGTTTCCATGTCCGGCGCGGCTGGCGCCGGGCCCATGCATTGCCCCTGCGCTGGTCGGCACCGGAATTCGCACCGACCACCCTGCAGACAGGCCTGTGGGCGGCCGCAGCCTGACCGGCCGGTCTAGAACAGCCGCCCGCCCTCGGGCACGAACTGTCCCGGTCCGATCAGGACGACCTCCCCCTCGGCGTCGGGAATGCCGAGCGTCAGCACCTCCGACATGAACTTGCCGATCTGGCGTGGCGGGAAATTCACCACCGCGAGAACCTGCCGGCCGGTCAGCTCTTCCGGCCGATAGTGCTTCGTGATCTGCGCCGAGGATTTCTTGCGGCCGATCGTGCCGCCGAAATCGATGACGAGCTTGATCGACGGCTTGCGCGCCTCCGGATAGGGCTCGGCCTCGACGATCGTGCCGACACGGATGTCGACCTTCAGGAAATCGTCGAAGCCGATCTGTGCAGCAGGCTCGGAAGGCGTGCTCAAAACTCCGCCCACCCGTCATCGCGCGAAGCCGGCTTCGACGCCGCGGCAGCACCGCCGTTATAGGCCTTGGCGCGCGGAGCAGCCGGACGCGGCGCCGCGGTGACAGCCGCCCGCATGGTCTGCGAGATCGCCTTGAGCTTTGCGACGTCGCCGCCCAACTGGAAGCGCGCGACCAGCGAGGACAGCCGGTCGGCTTCCTGCGACAGCGAATGCGCGGCGGCGGTCGACTGCTCGGCCATCGCGGCGTTCTGCTGCGTCGCCTGGTCCATTTCGCCGACGGCGGAATTGACCTCCTGGAGTCCCGAGGCCTGCTCCTGCGCTGCACCAGCGATCTCGGCGACGAGCGAGGTGACGCGGGTGATCTCGGAGGCCATGCGCTGCAACGCGCCGCCGGTCTGCCCGACGAGCGTGACGCCCTTCTCGACCTCGATCGTCGAGGCGTCGATCAGCGTCTTGATCTCCTTGGCGGCGGAGGCGGAGCGCTGTGCCAGCGCGCGCACTTCCGAGGCCACGACCGCGAAGCCCTTGCCGGCATCGCCAGCCCGCGCCGCCTCGACCGAGGCGTTGAGCGCGAGCAGGTTGGTCTGGAAGGCGATCTCGTCGATCACGCCGACGATCTGCGAAATTTCCTGGGCCGACTTCTCGATGCCGCCCATCGCCGTCACCGCATCGCGAACGATGCTGGTGGACTGCTCGGCCTCGGTCTTGACCTGCTCCGTCGCCTGGTTGGCGAGGCGCGCGCTTTCGGCGGTCTGGCGAACCGTCGCAGTGAGCTCGTCGAGCGCCGTCGCTGTCTCCTCGACCGAGGAGGCCTGCTGCTCGGTGCGGCTGGCGAGATCGTCGGCCGCCTGGCTGATCTCGGTGGAGCCCGCCTTCATGCTCTCGGTATTGGTCGCGATCTGGCGCATCGCGTCCTGGAGCTTGGCGATGGCGCCGTTGAAATCGTCCTTCAGCTTGACGTACTCGGCCGAGAAGGTCTCTTCGATCCGGTAGGTCAGGTCGCCGTCCGAGAGGCGCTCGAGGCCCTGGCCCAGCGCATGGACCACATCGGCCTGCACGCGGGATTGTTCAGCACGGTCGGCCTCGTTGCGCCGGCGCTCGCCATCGGCGGCATGGCGATGGCCGGCAGCCTCCTCCTCCATGCGCAGCTTGTCGGCCTCCATCGACTCCTTGGCGAGGGCGGCGTCACGGAAGACGACGAGCGTGCGCGCCATGGCGCCGATCTCGTCGGAGCGCTCCTGATGCGCGATCGGGGTGTCGAGCTGGCCGGCTGCCAGGCCTTCCATCGAGCCGCGCACCGAGTGCAGCATGCCGGAAGCGCGGCGGCTGAGCACGATCACGAGGCCGAGCATGACGAGGCCGAGCGGCACCAGGACCTTGGCGACGCCGCCGACCATGCCCATGAAGGCCGCATCGACGTCATGCACATGCAGGCCGGAGCCGACCACCCACTGCCATTGTGGAACGCCGATGATGTAGGAAATCTTGAGCGAGGGGTCCTGGTCGCCGGGCTTGAGCCAGCCATAGTCGACGAAGCCCTCGGTCTTCGCCTTCGCCAGCGCGATCATGTCCTGGACGAAGAACTTGCCGTCAGCGTCCTTCAGCGGGCGCATGTCGGTCGACTGGATCTTCTTGTTCGCGTGCAGGACGCTGATGCCGTCGTAGTTGATCAGGAAATAGTAGTTCCCACCATCGAAGCGGGCGTTGCCGAGGGCATCCATCGCCAGCTTCTTGGCGTCCTCTTCCTTCAGCTCGCCGGCCTGGGCGCGCGCGATATAGCCCTTGACCGTCGTCGCGGCTGCCTCGACGGCATTCTTCATCTCGGCCCGCTTGAGCGCGATCATCTCGTTGCGGGCGGCATTCAGCGTATAGCCGACACTGCCGACGGCGATCAGCACAGCCAAGGCGGCGATCAGACCGAAGGAACGGCTGATCGAGAGGGTCGCAAGCTTCCGGGTGAACGACATTCGCGTATCCTGCGCGATGGGAGATTCCCCTCATTCGCGCAGAATTGGCTAAGGTCCGCTTAACGCTGACCCGATTTCGCCACATTTTGCAGGAGGCACGGCAAGGATGCCGCCGGGCGCTCAGATCGCCGGCGCGTAATCCTCGTTGTCCTCGCCGCGCTCGGAAGCGCGCTCGCGCCGCCGCCCCTTGAGCGGGCGTCCCGAGCAGAGCGCCCGCGCCAGCCCACGGAACGGTGCCGTCAGTCGGTGGACATCCTCCACACGGGCCATGATGCGTCCGGCCGTCTTCAATTCGCGATCGAGCCGCGCCATGGTCTTCGACAGCTCCGGCTCGTCATCGTCGAGCCAGACCTCGGAGACCCGTGCCATCAGCAGCACCGCGCCCTGTACGCGCAGGTGGCCAAGAGAATCCTCGGTCGCGATGCCGGCCGAGGCGAGCATGTAACGCCAGGAATTGACGGCGCCGCGATTGAGCGCCGCCAGCGCCAGCGGATCGCGGCGGATGACCGGCGCGATCTTGCGCAGGCCCGCCTTGTAGGGTGCCATCGCGTCGAGTCGGCGCATCACAAGGTCGAAGAGCCGTTCCTTGACCGGCTCGCCGGCGAGATCGTTGGAGGTATCGGCGAGAACCGCATCGTCGACGATACGGGTCACGCCGCCCAGCATGGCGAGCTTTGACGGGAACAGTCCACGCAACTGCGCCAGCGTCAGCCCGGCCTCGGTCGCGATATCCGGAAGCTCGATCTGGTCCCAAGGCCGCTCGGTGGCGAGCTTCATCAGCGCGTCGACGGCACGCTTGCGCGGATCGACAGGCTTGGCCGCGGGCGCAGACGGCGCCTCGGGCGGGGTGGAAACGGGTTTGCGGGCCATGGGGCAGCTCCTCTCGCTTCGCAATGAGAGGAGGTTAGGCCGCTATCGTGGCGGGTGGAAGGCTATTCAGCCGGAAAGCTCGCCGGCGCGACGTTTGGCAGCAGCAACCGCCTTGCGCATCAGCGGCTTCATGCCGTCATCGGCCATCAGCACCTCGAGCGCGGCAGCCGTCGTCCCGCCTGGAGAAGTCACGTTCTGGCGCAGCGTGCCGGGCGGTAGCGGCGACTGGAACAGCAATTCGCCGGCCCCTTCCACGGTCGCCCGCGCCAATCGCTCCGCCACATCGGCTGGCAGGCCGGCATCCTTGCCGGCAGCAGCGAGGCATTCAACCAGATGGAAAACATAGGCCGGGCCGGAGCCCGACACAGCGGTGACCGCGTCGATCAGCCCTTCGTCGTCGAGCCATTCGACCTTTCCGATACTGCCCAGCAGGGCATCGGCGGTGGCGCGTTGGGCAGCACTGACGCCCTTGCCGGGTGCGGCGGCGGTCGCGCCACGCTGCACGGCCGCCGGCAGGTTCGGCATCGCGCGGATGATCGCATTGGCATTGGGCAGGCGCGCCGCGAGATCGCCCAGCGTCTTGCCGGCGAGGATCGAGATCAGCAGCGTCTTCGGATGGATGAAGGCCTGCACGGCCGGCGCGGCGGTATCGAGCATCTGCGGCTTGGTCGCGAGCACGACGACGTCCGCGGGGGGGATGTCCCTGGCCGAGGGATTGACCCGCATGCCCTTCTCCTGGGCAAGCGCGACCATCTCGTCAGACGGCTTGGGATCGATCAGGCTGATGCCCTTCGGATCGATGCCGATGCGCAGCCAGCCCTCCAGCATCGCGCCGCCCATCTTGCCGGCGCCGATCAGCACGAGCGATTGCGGAAGGGAGTTCGACATGGCGGCCTCATAGGCTTGGCGCGCCGCGGGCCCCTGCCCGGACGCTCACGGCCGAGAGCCTTCCCGTCCCGCAGCCGCCCGGTCAAGCCCGTCTGTGCGAAATCAGCCGATCAAGCTTCGCCGACCGTCTCCAGGATCGCGCCTTCCATGCCTTCCTTCGCCGTCTTCCCGGCCCAGACGACGAACTGGAAGGCCTGATAATAGCGCTCGCAGGCCTCGACCGCAGCCTTAACCAGCGCCGCCGCCTGTTCCTCCGTCGGCTCGGCGCCACCGGACAGAAGCATGCCATGGCGATACATCACCACGCTTTCGCTGCTCCAGAGGTCGAAATGGCCGAGCCAGAGCTGCTCGTTGACGAGGCTGACGAGTTGCAGCACCTCGCTGCGCCGCCGCTCCGGCACCTTGAGATCGAAGGCGCAGGCGATATGCAGCGCCTCGACCTCGGCAAGCCAGGTGATCGCGACATGGTATTCCGACCAGCCGCCGGTGACGGAGACCGATAGCTCGTCCTCGCTGTCGCGATCGAAGGACCAGTCGTTGAGTGCTGCGAGACGCTCGAACAGGTCGAGCGGGTTGGAAGGCCGATCCAGCTCGGCATCCATATCGAGGTCTATCATGCCCTAAGGTCCACCTTCCGGAGCGACAGGCTCCGGCGCGTTCGAGAACAGGAACACGGCGACTGGAAAGCCGAAGGAACGCAACACACCTCCGGAGCATCCCTGAGGTGATGCTCCCATCCGGCGCGGCAGGACGAATCCGCCCGACGAATCAATTCTTTCCACCGACGATAGCGCAGGCGCTGCGACGCTCCCAACACGGCGCCAAGCTCCGCGGATTCGGCCGGCAGGCTCAATCCCCCCAAAGGGCTGTCCACAGCACATGGCTGTGGACATAACCTGAGGGCAACCCGGGCGCGCGCTCAGGCCTTGCCGAGCTTCTCCTCCAGCGCCTTCAGCCGCGCTGCAAGCTTGTCGTTCTCCTCGCGGGCAATCAGCGCCATCTCGCGCACCGCCTCGAATTCCTCGCGGGTGACGACGTCGAGATCGCGCAGCAGCCGCTCGATCTGGGTCTTCACGACGGTCTCGACCTCGCGCCGCACGCCCTGCGCCGCGCCGGCGGCATCGGTGGCGAGGCGGGCGATATCGTCGAGGATGCGGTTGCCGGGGTTGACCATGGCTCTCTCCCTTTGGGGCGCGAAACTCTCTGACGACAGCCTATAGGCAGCCCACGCGGGTGCCGCAATTGCGACCGGTTGTCGGGCTTGCCCGCGAAGCGTCGGCACGATCACATGCGCGACCTGCCGGAGGACAAGCGCCATGGCCCTACATTTCACGCCCGCCGAATTCGCCCGCCGCCGCGAGGCCCTGCTGGCCGCGATGCAGAAGGACCGCCTCGACGCGCTTTTCCTGTTCCAGCAGGAATCGATGTTCTGGCTGACCGGCTACGACACCTTCGGATTCTGCTTCTTCCAGTGCCTCGTCGTCAGGGCCGACGGCACCATGGCGCTGCTGACCCGCTCCGCCGATCTCCGGCAAGCGCAGCAGACCTCGAATCTCACCGATATCCGCATCTGGAAGGACGGCCACGACGCCAACCCGACGGCAGACCTGCTCACGTTGACCAGTGATCTCGGGCTTGCCGGAAAGTGCATCGGCGTCGAATTCGAATCCTACGGCCTCGTCGCATCGAACTACCGCAAGCTCGAAGCCCGCTTCGCCGGACAGGCCGAGCTCGTCGACGCCTCGCTGATCGTCACGCGGCTGCGCGCCGTGAAATCGGCGGAGGAGATCGCCTATGTCAGGCGCGCCGCCGTGCTGGCCGACGCGGCCGATCGCGCGGCGCTCGATGCGATCCGGGCCGGCGCGGACGAAGGCGAGATTCTCGCCGCCCAGCACAATGCGATCTTCGCGGGCGGCGGCGACTATCCCGCCAACGAGTTCATCATCGGCTCAGGACGCGATGCCCTGCTCTGCCGCTACAAGTCCGGCCGGCGCAAGCTCGATGCGAACGACCAGATCACGCTCGAATTCGCCGGCACCGACCGGCACTACCATGTCGCCGCGATGCGCACGGTCGTCGTCGGCGAGCCGCGCCCGCTCCACCGCCCCTATCACGCCGCCGCCCGCGATGCCCTGCTCGCTTGCGAGGCCGAGCTCAAGCCCGGCCGCACCGCGGGCGACGTCTTCGCCGCCCATGCCCGCGTCTTCGACGAGCATGGCCTCTCGCAGCACCGCCTCAATGCCTGCGGCTATTCGCTGGGTGCCAAGTTCACGCCGTCCTGGATGGACTGGCCGATGTTCTACGAGGCAAATGACTGGCCGATCGTGCCGGGCATGGTGATGTTCGCCCATATGATCCTGATGGATTCCGCCAGCGAAACCGCGATGTGCCTGGGCCGGACCTATCTGGTCGGAGAAGGTGGCGCCGAAGCGCTCAACCTGCCCGATCTGGACCTCGTCATCCGTTGAGCTTACTAAGGGCGCGCAGGGAATCTCGAAGCAGTCCACAGCCCAAAGGGCGGGAGGCGTCATGATCAACCGTTTGAGCGGCCTCGTTCTGGGGCCGGTTTTGGCGCTGGCTGTCGCCGGTTGCCAGGAAACCACCCAGACCGCGGCCCGGCCGCGCGTCGATGCGCCGGGCGTTCCGGTCTCGGTGCAGAGCATCTCCGGCGCGCCGGAAAACGTCACCACCAGCTTCGCCGGCCTGCTCGGCGAGGCCGCCGCCGAGCGCAAGATGGAAATCGTGCCCGGCAACAAGCCGGCGCGCTTCCGCGTCAAGGGCTATCTCACGGCACAGCCGACAGAAGACGGCCAGACCGCGCTCGCCTTCGTCTGGGACGTCTATGATTCGACGAAGCAGCGCGCCCAGCGCGTGCAGGGGGAGAGTATCGGCAAGCGCAGCGGCGGTTCCGATCCCTGGGCCGGCATAGACCAGACGATCGTCGCCAAGGCCGCGTCCGACTCGATGGATGCGATCGCCGGTTTCCTCGTCACCGCGCCGGGCATCGAGACGCTGACCGTCGATGAGAAGCCCGCCAAGCCAGCCAAGCCCGGCACGCGCGTCGCCGCCACGGACGAGAAGAAGAAGAGCTGACCGGATGCCGCGGCGACGCTGCGGCAGTGGTTTCCGGGTCACGGCGCAACGCCCCGCGCTTTTTGCGCGCCGATATTGCACTGCAGCGGTCGACTCCATCCGACCGCGCTGTTAAGAGCCGTTCGAATTGAGCCGGCAATGCCGGCCCTCCCTGCTCAGCCTTACTGCAACGGTGCGCTACGGCATGGCCTCCCACTTCAAAGTCGTCGCCGGCAACTCCAATCGCCCGCTGGCCGAGGCGATCTGCAACCATCTCAGCATTCCCCTCGCCAAGGCCTCCGTCCGGCGCTTCGCCGACATGGAGGTCTTCGTCGAGATCCAGGAGAACGTGCGCGGCCAGGATGTCTTCATCATCCAGTCGACCTCGTTCCCGACCAACGACCACCTGATGGAATTGCTGATCATCACCGACGCACTGCGCCGCTCCTCGGCCAAGCGCATCACGGCGGTGATCCCCTATTTTGGCTATGCCCGTCAGGACCGGCGCGCCTCGGGCCGCACGCCGATCTCGGCCAAGCTCGTTTCCAACCTGATCACCCATGCCGGCGTCGACCGCGTGCTGACGCTCGATCTCCATGCCGGCCAGATCCAGGGCTTCTTCGACATCCCGACCGATAACCTGTTCGGCGCCCCGCTGATGGCGCGCGACATCAAGGACAGGCTGGAGTGGAAGAACGCCATGGTCGTCTCGCCGGACGTCGGCGGTGTGGTCCGCGCCCGGGCGCTCGCCAAGCGCATCGACGCCCCGCTCGCGATCGTCGACAAGCGCCGTGACCGGCCGGGCGAGTCCGAGGTCATGAACATCATCGGCTCGGTCGAGGGCCGTTCCTGCATCCTGATCGACGACATCGTCGATTCCGGCGGCACGCTGGTAAACGCCGCCGACGCGCTGCTCGAGCAGGGCGCCAAGGAGGTCTTCGCCTATATCACCCATGGCGTGCTCTCCGGCGGCGCCGTCGCCCGCATCGCCTCGTCCAAGCTCAAGGAGCTGGTCATCACCGACTCGATCATGCCGACCGAGGCCGTGAAGGTCGCCCGCAACATCCGCGTCATCTCGATCGCCGGCCTGATGGGCGAAGCGATCGAGCGCACGGCGAGCGAGACCAGCGTCTCGAGCCTGTTCGACTGAGAGGTTCCGGCTTGGGCAACTCCCGCGCCCTCGTCCTGTTCTCCGGCGGCCAGGACTCAACCACGGCCCTGGCCTGGGCGCTCGACCGCTTCGACGCGGTCGAGACGATCGGCTTCGACTACGGCCAGCGCCATCGCATCGAGATGGAATGCCGCGAGACGATCCGCGCCAAACTGCCGGGGCTGTCTGCCCGCTATGCCGAAAGACTCGGCGCCGATCATGTCGTCGATCTCAAGGCGCTCGGCGCGATCTCCGAGACGGCGCTCACCCGCGAGACCGAGATCGCTTTCGCCGAGACAGGTCTGCCCACGACCTTCGTGCCGGGCCGTAACCTGATCTTCCTGACCTTCGCCGCGGCACTCGCCTATCGCCGCGACCTCAAGCACATCGTGCTCGGTGTCTGCGAGACCGATTATTCCGGCTATCCCGACTGCCGCGACGACACGATCAAGGCGATGCAGGTCGCGCTCGGGCTCGGCCTTGATCGCCGGCTCGTCCTGCACACGCCGCTGATGTGGCGTGACAAGGCGCAGACCTTTGCGCTGGCCCACGCCATCGGCGGTGAGCCCCTGCTCGACCTCGTGATCGAGGACAGCCATAGCTGCTATCTCGGCGACAGGACGACCCGGCATGGCTGGGGTTACGGCTGCGGCCATTGCCCGGCATGCGATTTGCGATCAAAAGGCTTCGCGGCCTATCTCGCAGCCCCCGACGACAGCGGATTTGACCTATGACCCGTGACCGCCAGCGCCTGACGGAGGGCGCTATCGCCCTCGTCCTATTCGGCCTGACCATTCCCGCCGCCAACTGGCTGATCGGCAATGCCGGCGCGGCCTGCGTGCCGAACGGCCCCTGCCTCGTCCCGGTCTGGCCTGGGATCATGGCGCCGAGCGGCGTCCTGATGGTCGGGCTCGCGCTCGTCCTGCGCGACATCGTCCAGCGTCGCCTCGGCCCGCTCGCCGGTCTTGGCGCCATCGCGGTCGGCACGCTGATCTCGGCCATGCTCGCGCCACCTGCCATCGTGCTGGCCTCGGTCGCAGCCTTCCTGCTCTCGGAGCTGGCGGATTTCGCGGTCTATACGCCGTTGCAGCGCCGGCGCTTCGTCACGGCCGTTTTCGCCTCCAGCGTGGTGGGTCTCGTCGTCGACAGCCTCGTCTTCCTGCATCTCGCCTTCGGCAGCCTCGACTTCCTCGCCGGCCAGATTATCGGCAAGGCCTGGATGGTCCTGCTCGCCCTGCCACTGATGCATCTACTGCGGCGCCGCGACGAACGGCTGGGCCTGGCCGCGGCCTGAAGCCGCGCACCACTACCCTGTGTAAAGTTTGAGGCGGCGGCTCAACCGGGCTTTAAGGCATTTGCGCTAGAGAACGGGTCTTCGACGAACCCTGTCGGACATGCCGTGACCAGACCTACGGGCCGCCTGCAAGCCCTGCAGAACGATATTCTTGAAGATATCGCGCGGGGCGAACCTCTGGCCGCCTGCATGGAACGCCTGTGCCATCGCGCCGAAGCGATCTCGGCCGGCGTCGTCTGCTCGGTCGTGGCCGTCGACGACCAGCTCTGCCTGCAACCCCTCGCCTCTCCCAGCCTGCCGGCGCAATACGTTGGTGCGATCAAGGGATTACCGGCCGGCCCCAATGTCGGCTCCTGCGGAACCGCGATCTTCCGCGGCGAACCCGTCGAAGTCACCGATATCGCCACCGATCCGCTTTGGGCGCCCTATACCGATCTCGCCCTGCCGCTCGGCCTGCGCGCTTGCTGGTCGACGCCGATCAAGGCGCGCGACGGGCGCGTGGTCGGTGCCTTCGCCTTCTATTTCACCAGGCCACGTCGCGCCCGCGAACTCGAGCGCCAGATCGTCGCGACCTGCGTCCATCTCTGCGCCATCGCCATCGAGCATGACGAGGTTCGCACCCGCAATCACCGCCTCGCCTATTTCGATACGCTGACCGGGCTGCCGAATCGCAGCCAGTTCAACAGCGCCATCGCCGGGATGAGCAGCATCGGCCGCCGCTATGGGCTGATGCTCATCGACATCGATCATCTCAAGCTGGTCAACGACACGCTCGGCCATGCCGCCGGCGACGCCCTGATCGCCCAGGTCGGCGCACGGCTGGACGCTGCGCTGGCCGGGTGCCTCACCTGCCGGATCGGCGGCGACGAATTCGCCGTCCTCATCCCGGATTGCGAGGGGCCCGTCCGCATGCGTGCCCTCGCCTCGGCGGCTCTGGCTGCCATGGCGGCCCCTCTTGAACATGACGGCCACAGCCTTCAGCCCGGTATCACCATCGGCGGGGCACTCGCCGGCGAAGACGGGCTGGACAGCGTCACACTCAGGCAGAACGCCGATCTCGCGCTCTACCATGCCAAGGAAACCCGGCGCGGTCGCTATGTCCGCTTCCGCCGGCAGCTGCGCAGCGCGATGATGCAGCGCATCCATGTCCGCCGCGACGTCACCGGCGCGCTCGGCGACGAGCGCATCATCCCCTATTACCAGCCGATCCTCCGCCTCGACACGACCGAGGTCGTCGGCGTCGAGGCCTTGGCCCGGATGCGCCGCGACGATGGCCGGATCGTCACCGCCGGCGAGTTCCAGGATGCGCTCCGCGATCCGAAGATCGCCCATCGCACCACCACCCAGATGCTGACGGCCGTCGCCGCCGACATGGCGGAGTGGCGGACGAGCGGCCTGAATTTCCAGCATGTCGCGGTCAACGTCACCTCGGCCGATTTCCAGAAGGGTGATCTGGTGCAGCGTGCCAGCCGCATCCTGGAAAAGGCCGCCGTGCCGATGCAGCATCTCGTGATCGAGGTCACCGAGCAGGTCTTCATGGGCGGCCGCAAGGACGGCGTCGCGCGAACCATGGAAGCGCTGCGCGCCTGCGGCTCGCCGGTCGCACTCGATGATTTCGGCACCGGCTTCGCCTCGCTGACCCATCTGCTGGAGTTCCCGATCGACATCATCAAGATCGACCGCTCCTTCGTCGGCTCCCTCGGCAGCGGCGCCCGCAGCGAGATCATCATCGAGGCGCTGCTGACGATGACCTGCCGCCTCGGCATGAAAATCGTCGCCGAAGGCATCGAGACGCAAGGACAGGCCGAGCGCCTGACCGAAATGGGTTGCCGCCTCGGCCAGGGCTATCTCTATTCCCCGCCGGTTCCGGCCTCGGTCATCCGAGAATGGCTCCTGCGCTTCGCGCAACCGATCGAGTCCGCCTCCCCTGTGACCGGCCTCGTCGCGAACGCGGCCTAGGGCCTCCAGGCCGGGCTTGAGATCGCGGCGGTTTTCGCCTATGAGCACCCCTGCGTTCGGCTGACACCCTTGGAGGCTCTGAACGCACCATCCGATGGCCGCCACGAGGCGGCCTTGTCATTTTACAAGTCAAGGACATCCAACATGACCGCCGTGAAGCAAATCGAGGCTTCGGCGCGCGCACAGGTCGGCAAGGGGGCCGCCCGTGCTGTTCGCCGCCAAGGCCAGACGCCCGCCGTGATCTATGGTGGGGGCGCTGCTCCCGAAGCCATCGCGCTCGACGCCAACAAGACCCGCCTGCTGATTTTCGGCGGCCACTTCCTGACCACGATCTTCGAGATCAGCGTCGCCGGTAAGAAGCAGCGCGTCATCCCGCGCGATTACCAGCTCGACCCGGTCAAGGATTTCCCGATCCATGTCGACTTCCTGCGCGTCGCTAAGGGCCAGACCGTAACGGTCCAGGTTCCGGTGCACGTCGTCGGTCAGGAGCAGAGCCCCGGCGTCAAGAACGGCGGCCTGGTCCAGATCGTCGAGCACGCCCTCGAAGTCACCGTCGAGCCCGACAGCATTCCGGAGTCGATCGATGTGTCCGTCGCCGGCCTGAACGTCGGCGACTCCGTGCATGCCGACGCAATCAAGCTCCCGGCCGGCGCCAAGCTCTCCGTCGGCGCCGACGCCACGATCGTCACGATCTCCGCGCCGACCGTCGAGGCCGAGCCTGAGGCCGCCGAGACCGCGGAAGCCGCGACCGAAGCCAAGGCCTGATGAAACGGCGCCAGCCGGCGCTGCTTCCATCCGGAACGATCACGAGACGGCCGGGCAAGCCCCGGCCGTTTTGCTATGTAACGACAAGCCTGCCGGAGTCCCGCCATGCTGATCTTCGCCGGCCTCGGCAATCCCGGCGCGCGCTATGCCCGCAACCGTCACAATATCGGCTTCGTGGCCGTGGACGAGATCGCGCGCCTGCACCGTGCCTCGCCCTGGCGCGCCCGCTTCCAGGCCGAGGCCTGCGAGGCGACGATCGGCGGGGAGAAGGTCATCCTGCTCAAGCCGCAGACCTACATGAACGAGTCGGGCCGCGCGATCGGCGAGGCGGCGCGCTTCTTCAAGATCGCGCCGGCCGATGTGGTCGTCTTCCATGACGAGCTCGACCTCGCGCCCGCCAAGCTGCGCGTGAAGCTCGGCGGCGGTAATGCCGGGCATAACGGCCTGCGCTCGACCACCGCGGCGATCGGCAATGACTATCGCCGCATCCGGATGGGCATCGGCCATCCCGGCGACAAGGCGCTGGTCCACGCCTATGTGCTCAACGATTTCGGCAAGTCGGAGCAGCCCTGGGTCGAGGATCTCTGCACGGCCTGCGCCGACCATGCCGCCCTGCTCGCGGCCCATGACGACACCGGCTTTCAGAACAAGGTGCATCTCTTCATGGATGCCCGCGGCCACGCCGGCGTGAAGCGCCTCGGCGAGAAGAGCGACGGCTGATCGTCAGAGCGGCAGCTTGGCGCCCGCTTTCGCGACCGTCACCCGGCTCGTGCTGTAGCTGCCATCGGCCTGCCGGCTCGCCGTCATCGCGACCTGCGCACCGGGCTTGAGTTCACTCGCCTCGGCCGGCGCCGCCATCAGGATCGTCGCTTCCGGCGTGATCGCGACCTTCTGCTCGCCGCCGGGATAGCTCAGCACGAGATTGGCACCGTCCACCTTGGAGACCGTCTCGGCCACCGTCGCATTGGTCATGGTCGCATCCGGCAGCACGCCCCAAGGCCGATGTCCCTCACCCGTGCCGCGCATCGACTCCGGGAAGATCACGACCTGCACGGCGAGCAGCGTGCCGTTGGCCTGTGGCTTCGCGCCGACGCCGATGAAGCTGCCCTTGGCGATATCGCTCGCCTTCGCCGCGACCATGCCGCCGACCGAGAAGCCCGGCGTCAGCGCGACCTTGATCTCGCGCCCATCCGTGGCCTTCAGCATCATCGTCGTTCCGTTCACTGCTTCTACTTCGCCGCGAAGCCGCGCCCCTGGCGCCTGCGCCATGGCAATGCCTCCGGCAAGAGCAAAAACCGAGAGGATGAACGCGAGGCGAAAACGCTTCATGACAAGGCTCCGAACGATGCGGACAACAGGATCGGCCCGATCCAGCACCCGCATCCACCACGCCGCCATGCACGTTCGCGTGAGGGGCACAACGGCCATAAGCCCTGCGGCTCTTGTCTTTATCGCGCAAGCCCCCCAATAAGGCCGCAACTTTCAAAGCTTCACGCCCGGCGGCAATCATTCCGTCGCGGGCAACGGAACAGGCGATCATGGGTTTCAAATGCGGAATCGTCGGCCTGCCGAACGTCGGCAAGTCGACCCTCTTCAACGCGCTGACGCAGACAGCCGCGGCCCAGGCCGCGAACTACCCGTTCTGCACGATCGAGCCGAATGTCGGTGACGTCGCGGTGCCTGACGAGCGGCTGGAGAAGCTCGCCGCCATCGCCGGCTCCAAGGAGATCATCCCGACGCGGCTGACCTTCGTCGACATCGCCGGCCTGGTGCGCGGCGCCTCGCGCGGCGAAGGGCTCGGCAACCAGTTCCTCGCCAATATCCGCGAATGCGACGCCATCGCCCACGTCGTGCGCTGCTTCGAAGATGGCGACATCACCCATGTCGAGGGCAAGGTCGCTCCGATCAACGACATCGAGATCATCGAGACCGAGCTGATGCTGGCCGATCTCGAAAGCCTCGAGAAGCGGGTCCTGCCGCTGGAGAAGAAGGCCAAGACCGGCGACAAGGAGGCCAAGGAACTGGCTGATTTGATGAACCGCTGCCTTGTGCTGCTGCGTGACGGCAAGCCTGCACGCCTCGTCCAGGTCGCGGCCGACGAACGCCGCACCTTCGAGACGCTCGGCCTGCTTTCGTCCAAGCCCGTGCTCTATGTCTGCAATGTCGAGGAAGCCAGCGCCGACAAGGGCAACGCTTTCTCCGAACAGGTGAAGGCTCGCGCCGCTGAGGAGAACGCAGTCGTCGTCGTCGTCTCCGCCAAGATCGAGAGCGAGATCGCCGTCCTCCCGGCCGCGGACCAGAAGGACTACCTGGAAGCCGTTGGCCTCGACGAGCCCGGCCTGAACCGCGTGATCCGCGCCGGCTATAGCCTGCTGCATCTCGTCACCTATTTCACGGTCGGTCCGAAAGAGGCCCGCGCCTGGACGATCGAGAAGGGCACCAAGGGGCCGCAGGCCGCAGGCGTGATCCATACCGATTTCGAGAAGGGCTATATCCGCGCCGAGACCATCGCCTATGACGACTACATCGCCAACAAGGGCGAGTCCGGCGCGCGCGAGGCAGGCAAGTTCCGGCTCGAAGGCAAGGAATATGTCGTCGCCGACGGCGACGTGCTGCATTTCCGCTTCGCTAACTGAAGAGCCTGCCGGCGATGTCGTATTTCGAGGATTTCGTTCCAGGTCAGAGCGCACGCTCGCGCAACCTCGACGTCTCGCAGGACGATATCGTCGCCTTCGCCTCGCGCTATGACGCGCAGGATTTCCATGTCGATCCGGAGGCCGCCAAGGCGAGTTTCGTCGGACGCCTGATCGGTTCGGGCTGGCATAGCTGCGCGCTGCTGATGCGGCTGATGGCGGAGGAATTCCTGCTCGATGCCGCCAGCATGGGTGCGCCGGGCATCGAGGAGGTGAAGTGGCTGCGCCCGCTCCTCCCCGGCGACAGCGTCGCTGCTCGCCGCACCGTGCTGGACAGCAAGGCTTCGCGCTCGCGCCCCGAGATGGGCCTCGTCCGCTTCCGGCTTGAACTCCTGAACCAGCGCGACGAGCCGCTCCTCGAACAGACCAACTGGATCATGTTCGGCCGCAAGGGTTCCGGCATCGGCCCACATCCGGCCGGTCCCTGGCTCGACCATGCACCGACCTACGAGCGCCCGGCCGTCGAAAGCCCGCTGGAAGCGCCAGCCGAGCCGCCGGGGCCGACGCGCTTCTTCGAGGAGCTCTCGGTCGGCGACAGCCACGAACTCGGCAGCTTCGTCTTCACGCCGGAGGAGATCGTCGCCTTCGCCCGCAGCTTCGACCCGCAGCCCTTCCACATGGACGAGGAAGCGGCGCGCAACAGCTCCTTCGGCAGGCTCGCGGCATCAGGCTGGCACACCGCGGCCGTCTGGATGGCCTGCATGGTCCAGCACCGCGAGAGCCAGCTCGCCGCGGCGTCGGAACGCGTGGCACGCCTCGGCCCCTCCCCCGGCTTCAAGAACCTGCGCTGGACGAAGCCCGTCTTCTCAGGGGATCGCATCACCTATCATTCGCAGGTGATGGACAAGCGAGAGAGCGCCTCGCGCCCGCAATGGGGCCTGTTCTTCCACCGCAATACCGGGGTGAACCAGCACGGCGAAGAGGTCTTCAGCTTCGACGGCTGCGTTTTCGTCGAGCGCAAGCCGGCCTGAACTCAACCGGCCTTGAGACCTGCTGCCGTAGGCAGATGCACGGTCTCGATCCGGTCGCGGCCATTGCGCTTGGCGGCATAGAGCGCCGCATCGGCATGGGCATAAAGCGCATCGCCGTCGAGCGGCCCATGGCCGCAGCACAAGCCGATCGACACCGTCGCAGCCTGCAGTTGCGCATCGACCGCCCGCCAGGGCGCCTGCGCCAGCGCCAGCCGGATCCCCTCGGCGATGGCCATAGCCTCGCCTGGCGTCGCATCCGCGATCAGGACGCCGAACTCCTCGCCGCCAAGCCGCGCGACCAGACGCGCGCTGCCGGTCGGCGGGCCATCGATGACCTGTGCCACCAGCCGCAGGCAGGTATCGCCGGCTACATGGCCGAACTGGTCGTTGATCGCCTTGAAATGATCGACATCGACGATCAGCAGCGCCAGCGACTGCGGCCGCGCTGCCTCGCTGGCGAGACACTCGATGAAGCGGCGGCGGTTGGCGAGTCCGGTCAGCCCATCCGTCTGCGCGAGCTTGACCAGTTCGGCATTGGCCTGACGCAGAGCATCCTGTGCACTGAGCAGCGCCGCCTGCTGGCGCTTCGCCGCCGTCGTGTCGGCGTGAATGAAGCAGCTCAGTCCCTCAAGCGTGTGCCGGGCGACGACGCGCCGCCAGCGCTGACCGGGCAACTCGATCTCGAAGGGAGCCCCATCGTAGCGCAGGCCGTTGAGGATGCTGGCCCGCAGGCCCGCGACCGTCGAGACGCCGCGCCAGCATTCGGCGACGATCTCGTCGAACTTCAGGCCAACGAGCAGCGTGTCCGCTGGAATGTCGTAGAGATCGCGGAAGGCGTCGTTGGTGGCGATGATCCGGTCCTCGCCATCGAGCAGCATCGCGCCATCCGGGATGAAGCGCAGCGCCTCGAAGGCCGGCAGCATGGCCTCTGCCATCGCTCCAGCACGACGCGGCGCTTCCAGCATCTGCCACATCCTGACACGGCCGCCACAGGGGGACAGCAGCGAGTTCGCGCGCAACCGCCGGCCATTGTGGAGGAATTCGAAGGCCTGCGTCTGGTTCTCGTGCCGCGCCATGCCCTCGGCGATGTAGCGGTCGATGTCGTGCATCTCCTCGGGCGCGAGCCTGAGCGTATAGAAGCGCCGGAGATTCTCGACATAGGGCTCGCCGGGATAAATCAGCCCGTCATCTTCGGGGAAGAAATGCAGGAACGTCCGGTTCCAGCCGACGGCACGATGCTCCGCATCGTACTCGCAGACGCCGACCGACAGCACATCGAATGACTCGTGCAGGTAGCGCGAAACGATCATGCGCCACCCTATGGTGGTAGTCTTTAACGGAGCGTAAGGCGATCGAGGTCAGATCAACCGACCTTGCCGTAGCCCGCGAATTTGGCGCCGACGCGCTCCATCTCGGCCGCGTCGAGGATCACCGGCTCGATCCCCGCCGCGAGGATATCGAGATACTGTCTGGCGAGATTTTCAACCTCGGCGACGATCGCATGGGCGCCCGCAAGCGTCTGGCCGAGCGCGATCACGCCATGGTTGGCGAGCAGCACGGCCTTGCGCCCCTCCAGCGCCTTCACGGCGTTCTCGGCGAGCTCCGGCGTGCCGAAGGTGGCGTACTCGGCACAGCGCACATCGGCGCCGCCGCAGAGCGCGATCATGTAATGGAAGGCCGGGATGCCGCGCCGCGTGCAGGACAAGGCCGTGGCACGCGGCGAATGCGTATGAACGATCGCCTGCGCCTCCGGCCGCGCCTTGTAGATCGCGACATGGAAAGGCCATTCCGATGACGGCTTGCGATTGCCGCTCAGCACGGTGCCGTCGAGCCCGAGATGGATGAGGTCCTCGGGATTGGTCTGCGCATAAGGCAAACCCGAGGGCGTGATCAGCAGGCCGTCACCGAACCGCGCCGAGACATTGCCCGATTTCGATGGGCAGAACCCGGCCCGGTCGATCGCCTGTGCGACCGCGACGATCTCCTGCCGCAGTTCCTGTTCGGTCATGTCCTGTCCCTATTCGCCAGATCGGGAAAGAGCTGCGCGAGGCCGCCAGCGCTGGCCACGCAGACGCCGCGCTCAGTGATGAGCCCGGTGACCAGCCGTGCCGGCGTCACATCAAAGGCCGGGTTTGCCGCTCCGCTGCCCGGCGCGACGACGCGCACGGACCTGACCTCGCCGTCATCGGCCAGGCCCGAGAGATGCGTGACCTCGCGCGCAGCCCGTTCCTCGATCGGGATATCGGCGAGGCCGTCGCGGATGCTCCAGTCGATCGTCGGCGAGGGTAGCGCGACATAGAAAGGCACGCCGTTGTCATGCGCCGCCAGAGCCTTGAGATAGGTGCCGATCTTGTTGGCGACATCGCCTGTCGCCGTCGTCCGGTCGGTGCCGACGATCACCATGTCGACCTGCCCATGCTGCATCAGGTGGCCGCCGGCATTGTCCGCGATCACGGTATGCAGCACGCCATGGGAGCCGAGCTCATAGGCCGTGAGTGCCGCGCCCTGGTTGCGGGGCCGGGTCTCGTCGACCCAGACATGGACGGGAATGCCGGCATCATGCGCCAGATAGATCGGCGCCAGCGCCGTGCCCCAGTCCACCGTGGCGAGCCAGCCGGCATTGCAATGAGTCAGGATGTTGACCGTCGCACCGGCAGGCTTCCGCGAAGCGATCTCCGCGATCAGCGGCAGGCCATGCTCGCCGATCGCCCGGCACAAGGCGACATCCTCGTCGCAGATCGCGGCCGCCTCCGCATAGGCTGCCTCGGCACGCGCCTCCGAAGACAACGGAGCGAGCACACGACGCATCCGCGCCAGCGCCCAGTGCAGATTGACGGCGGTCGGCCGCGTAGCACCGAGCAAAGCGAACGCAGCCTCCAATGCCGCGTCTGACGCATCCGCCCGCATCGCCAGCGCGACGCCATAGGCCGCGGTCGCGCCGATCAGGGGCGCGCCGCGCACGACCATGCTGCGGATCGCGTCCGCCGCCTGCTCGGCCGAGCCCAACGCCACGGTCTCGAAGCGGAAAGGCAGGCGTGTCTGGTCGATAACGACGACGCGCCAGCCATCCTGCGCGAGCCAGATCGTGCGATAGTGCTGGCCGTTGATCTTCATCCGCCGCTCAATCGCCCGCGAAGGAAACCAGGGTGCGCACCGGCACGCCCAGCCGCCGGATCTTGTCGCCGCCGCCGAGCTCCGGGAGGTCGACGATGAAGCAGGCCGCCACGACCTCGGCACCCAAGCCCGCGAGCAGGTTGACCGCCGCCTCCGCTGTGCCGCCGGTCGCGATCAGATCATCGACCAGCAGGACGCGCTCGCCCTGCTGCACCGCGTCGCGATGGATCTCGATCTCGTCGGTGCCGTATTCTAGCGCATAGGTCGCGCGCAGCGTCTCCAGCGGCAGCTTGCCCTTCTTGCGCACCGGGATGAACCCGGCCGAGAGCTGGTGCGCCACCGCCCCGCCGAGAATGAAGCCGCGCGCCTCGATCCCCGCGATCTTGGCGATCTTCAGGCCCGCGAAGGGCTGCACCAGTTCGTCCACCGCGCGACGGAAGGCCCGCGCATCGCCAAGCAGCGTGGTGATGTCGCGAAAGACGATGCCGGGCCGGGGATAATCCGGGATCGCGCGGATGCTGTCGGCGAGGTTCATGGGCACGGTCTCGGAAGCGAAGGCGGACGCCTTGGTCGGACGCCGAGCCGGCTTCGTCAAGGGCACCAACATCACGCCACCTTGAGCACGCGCCCGGCGACGGCATCAAGCTTCGCCAGCAGGACCGGATCGCGGAAGGCCGGCGCCGTCACGACGGCGTTGTCGAGCGCGTTGTGGGAGCCGGCGGGGCACGGCTCGCGCTCGGCGGGGAAATCGGCGGCGAGCCGCGCCACGAGGCGCCGCGCCTTGTCCGCATTCTCGTGCAGCACGGCGATGACCGAGGCCACGTCGACCGCACCATGCAGCTCGTGCCAGCAATCATAGTCGGTGACCATCGCGACGGTGGCATAAGTCATCTCGGCCTCGCGGGCGAGCTTGGCCTCGGGCATCGCCGTCATGCCGATCAGGTCGTAGCCGAGCCCGCGATAGGTCGTGGATTCCGCATAGGTCGAGAATTGCGGCCCTTCCATCGTCACCAGCGTCCCGCCGCGCACGAAGGGCAGTTCCTCGGCCTGTGCCGCCGCCGCGATCCGCGCCTGCAGGGCAGGCCCGACCGGCTGGGCGACCGAGACATGGGCGACACAGCCCCGGCCGAAGAAGGAGTTCTCGCGCCGGCTCGTCCGGTCGACGAACTGGTCGACGAGCACGAACAGGCCGGGATAAAGCTCGGCCTTGTAGGAGCCGCAGGCCGAGAGCGAGACGAGATCAGTCACGCCGGCCCGCTTCAGCACGTCGATATTGGCGCGGTAATTGATCTCGGACGGGGGGATCGAATGGCCGCGGCCATGGCGAGGCAGAAACACGATCTTCGTCTGGCCAATCCGGCCGATCCGCAAACTGTCGGAGGGCTCGCCCCACGGGCTTTCGACGCGCTCTTCGCGCAGGTCGCTGAGGCCCGGCAGATCGTAAATGCCCGATCCGCCGATGATTCCGAGAACGGCTTCGCTCATGGTCGATTCCCTGTTGCGGCGCGGAAAGGACCACCTTTCGATGACGATCGCAATACGGCCGGGCAGGATGCCGTCATGCTCGGGCTTGCCCCCGAGCATCTCCAGCCGAAGAAGCCTACGGAAGCTCTTCCTGTCCGAGATTCTTGGAGCTGTCCTCCGCTTCGTCCGAAAATGACGACGCGCAACGAAAAAGGCCCCGTCACCGGGGCCTTTTCCATGACGATACCAGCCTGTTTCAGCGCGCCGGCGAGCCGTCCGGCATGCGCGACCACACCTTCTTCTTGGTGTAGTAGAGCAGCCCCGCGAAGATCACGAGGAAGAGCATCACCTGCAAGCCCATGCGCTTGCGCGCTTCCAGATGCGGCTCCGCCATCCAGACCATGAAGGCGGCGACGTCGCGGGCATACTGATCGACCGTCTCCGGCACCGGCGCCTTGCCGTCCGGCCCCTTCGGATACTCGATCTGGCCATCCGAGAGGGGCTTCGGCATCGCGATGAGATGACCGGGCATGTATTTGTTGTAGTTCTGCCCCGGCAGGAGCGTGACGCCGGCCGGCGGCTCTTCGTAGCCGACCATCAGGGCGTGGATATAGTCCGGCCCCTGCTCCTGATACTGGGTGAAGATATCGAAGATGAAGGTCGGGAAACCGCGCTCATAGGTGCGCGCCTTGGCCAGGACCGAGAAGTCCGGCGGATAGGCGCCGCCCTGGGCCGCGCGGGCGGCCTGCTCGTTCGGGAACGGCGACGGGAAGCGGTCGGCCGGGCGGCCGGGCCGGTCGAACATCTCGCCCTGGTCGTTCGGGCCGTCCTTGATCTGGTAGGTCGCGGCGAGTGCGGCGACCTGGCCGGGCGTGAACTCGGGGCCGCCCGGCTGCGACAGGTTGCGGAAGGCGACGAGGCTCGCCCCGTGGCAGCTCGCGCAGACCTCCTTGTAGACCTTGAAGCCGCGCTGGAGCTGGGCCCGGTCGAACTTGCCGAACGGACCGGAGAACGACCAGCTCAGCTGCGGCGGCTTGAAGCCGCCTTCGGCAGCCTGCGCGGCCGGCTGGAACAGCGCCAGCGAGAGGCCCGCAGCGAGCCCGGTCAGGGCGAGACGAAACGATGTTCTGCTCATGGTTCCGTCAGCCCTTGACGTTCGGTTCGGCAGCAGTGGCGGTCGCGACGCGGGCCGCCGACCCGCCATGGGCGGAAGCGAGCACGGCATCGGCGATCGAGGTCGGCAGCGCCTTCGGGCGCTCGAACAGCCCGACGATGAACAGCGCGACGAAGAAGCCGAAATACAGCACGGTGAGGATGCGCGAGATGGTCACATAGGGCTCGTCGGCCGGCATGGCGCCGAGATAGCCGAGGCCGATGCAGACCAGGAGGAACATCCAGAACAACTGGCGCGCGATCGGCCGGTAGCTCATCGACTTGACCTTGGAGGTGTCGATCCACGGCAGGAAGGCGAGAACCACGATCGCGCCGCCCATGGCCATGACGCCGCCGAGCTTGTCGGGGATGGCGCGCAGGATCGCGTAGAACGGCAGGAAGTACCATTCCGGGACGATATGGGCCGGCGTCGCAGCGGGGTTGGCCGGGATGTAGTTGTCGGCATGGCCCATGAAGTTCGGCTGATAGAAAACGAACCAGGCGAACAGGATCATGAACACGACCATGCCGAAGATGTCCTTCACGGTCGCGTAGGGCGTGAACGGCACGGTGTCCTTCTGGACGTTCTTCACCTCGACGCCGGTCGGGTTGTTCTGGCCGACGACGTGCAGCGCCCAGATGTGCAGCACGACGACGCCGAAGATCATGAACGGCAGCAGGTAGTGCAGCGAGAAGAAGCGGTTCAGCGTCGGGTTGTCGACCGAATAGCCGCCCCACAGGAAGGTGACGATCGTCTCGCCGATCACCGGCAGCGCCGAGAACAGGTTGGTGATGACGGTGGCGCCCCAGAAGGACATCTGGCCCCAGGGCAGCACGTAGCCCATGAACGCCGTCGCCATCATCAGCAGGAAGATGACCACGCCGAGGATCCAGAGCACCTCGCGCGGCGCCTTGTACGAGCCATAATAAAGCCCACGGAAGATGTGCACGTAGACCGCGACGAAGAACATCGAGGCGCCGTTCGAGTGCAGGTAGCGCAGCAGCCAGCCGTAGTTCACGTCGCGCATGATGTGCTCGACGGCATTGAACGCCATCAGCGAATTCGCCGTGTAGTGCATCGCCAGGATGATGCCGGTGACGATCTGCGCCACCAGCATGAACACGAGGATGCCGCCGAAGGTCCAGAGGTAGTTCAGGTTGCGCGGCACCGGATAGGAGACCGCCGAGTCATGGGCGAGCCGGATGATCGGTAGGCGCGCGTCGAGCCAGCGCTCGATGCCTGTCTTCGGGACGTAGGAACTGTGACCACTCATGAAGAATGCCTCAAGGCTGTCTCATCTTGGCGGGAAAGCGTCGAGCGCATTGCTCAGCCGATCTTGATCTTGGTGTCCGCCGTGAAGGCATAGGGCGGAACCGGCAGGTTGAGCGGTGCCGGGCCCTTGCGGATGCGGCCGGAGGAATCGTAGTGCGAGCCGTGGCAGGGGCAGAACCAGCCGTCGAAATCGCCCTTCGGATCGCCGGGCGCGTTGCCCAGCGGCACGCAACCGAGATGGGTGCAGTTGCCATAGATGATCAGGAAGGGCTCGTGGCCGGGCTTGGTGCGCTGCTCGTCGGTCTGCGGGTCGCGCAGCGTGGCGATGTCGACCGCCTTGGCCTCGTCGATTTCCTTCTTGGTGCGGTGGCGCACGAAGATCAGCTTGCCGCGCCAGAATAGCTTGATGGCCTGACCTTCGGCGATCGGCGCCAGGTCGACGTCGATCGGCGCGCCGGCCGCGATTGTCTGCGCGTCGGGTGCGAGCTGGCTGATCAGCGGAATGACGACGGCGCCGAGGCCGACGGCACCGGCTGCGCCGGTCGCCAGCATCAGGAAATCGCGGCGGGTTGTTCCGGTCGATGTATCGGTCGCGTGCGCCACGATCCAATCCTCTTACACGTCTTGCGAGCTGTAACAGCTCGAAATTGTCGCCTGTCGCCCTCATAGGGGCGCGCCACGGCCACCGCAATGCGGCGGCGCGTCACCTTCGGCTCTTTGACATGCAGATTGGACGAAGTCTACTGTCTGGAACGCCTTGGCCATGCATGGCGCACAGTCCGTCGGCGTAGACGTCAGACCGCGAGCTTTTCCGGATCGGCGGCAGCCAGGAAACCGCCCGACTGGCGCGCCCAGAGCCGGGCATAGAGGCCGCCGCGCTGAATCAGTTCGTCATGGCTGCCGATATCGGCGATGCGCCCCTGATCGAGCACGATCAGGCGGTCGAGCGCGGCAATGGTCGAGAGCCGGTGCGCGATCGCGATAACCGTCTTGCCCTGCATCAGGGCCGCGAGCTGCTGCTGGATCGCCGCCTCGACCTCCGAATCGAGCGCCGAGGTCGCCTCGTCGAGGATCAGGATCGGGGCGTCCTTGAGCAGCACGCGCGCGATCGCGATGCGCTGGCGCTGGCCGCCCGAGAGCTTAACGCCGCGCTCGCCGACGCGCGAATCGAAACCCTTGCGGCCGTCCTGATCGCCGAGGCCGAGGATGAACTCATGCGCCTCGGCTTGCTGCGCCGCGCGCGCGATCTCGGCCTCGCTCGCGCCCATGCGGCCATAGGCGATGTTGTCGCCGATCGACCGGTGCAGCAGCGAATTGTCCTGCGTCACCATGCCGATCTGGGCCCGCAAGCTATCCTGCGTGACATGGGCGATGTCCTGCCCGTCGATCAGGATGCGCCCGCCTTCGAGCGGATAGAGCCGCAATAGCAGGTTCACCAGGGTCGACTTGCCGGCGCCCGATGGCCCGACCAGCCCGATCCGCTCGCCCGGCCTGATCTGGAGATCGAGCCCCTCGAACAGCCCCTGCCCCCGCCCGTAATTGAAGCGGATCTTCTCGAAGCTGATCGCCCCCTTGTCGACGACGAGCGGCACGGCGTCGGGTGCGTCCGGCAGGTCGTGGGGTTTGGCGATCGTCTCCATGCTTTCCTGCACCGAGCCGATATTCTCGAAGATGCCGCGCACGAGATGGATCAGCCAGCCCGACATCTGCACCAGCCTGAGCACGAGGCCGATCGCAGCCGCAACCGCGCCCGGCGTCATCTCGCCCTGGCTCCAGAGCAGCAGCGCGAGCCAGGCGGTGGCCACCACGAGCAGGCTGTTCATCGTCTGCAGGATGACGCTGACGCCGGTGATCAGGCGCGACAGGTTGAGGAAGGAGGCGTTCCACCGCGTCAACGAGTCGCGGACGGCGGAGCGCTCGGCATCGACCCGCGCGAACAGCTTCACCGTCAGAATGTTCGTATATGAATCGACGATGCGCCCGGTCGTGCTCGAACGGCCGAAGGAATTCGCCTCCGAGCGCTGCTTCGCACGCGGCACGAAATAGATCAGCAGCGTAACGTAAGCGCCGAGCCACAGGATGACCGGCAGTGCCAGCCACAGGCTCGTCTTGCCGAAAAAGCCGATCGCGACCGTGGCGAAGACCAGCGCATACCAGAGATCGTCGATGACCTCGATCGTCGCACCACGGATCGACTGCCCGGCCTGGATGACGCGGGCGGAAAGGCGCCCTGCAAAGTCATTCTGGAAGTACCCCAGCGCATGGCCCAGCGTGTAGACATGGTTGCGCCAGCGGATCTGGTTGGTGATCTGCGGCACCACGACCTGATCGACGATGGCGTGATTGGCGAAATAGATCAGCGGCCGGACGACCACGAGCAGGAAAGCCGCGCCTGCCAGCAGCCAGCCATGATCCTGGAAGATCGTCTGCGGCGACTGGGTGGAGAGCAGATCGACGAACCAGCCGACCATCAGATACATCGCCGCTTCGATGCCGCTGAAGCCCAGCCCCGTGATCATGATCAGGGCCATCCAGCCCTTCACGCCTTTGATGTGGTGCCACATGAAGGGCCAAACGCCACGCGGCGGCGTCTCCCGCTCGTCGAACGAAGCGAAGACGTCGATGCGGCTTTCGAGCCAGCGGAAGAGCGGAGCGAACATGTCTGCTCTCCCTGGAGCGGCATCGCGACGGTTTCGAGGCATATGGTCTGCGCCTGCGCACATGACCAGCCTGCTTGACGCATGTCCGGGCGTCACCCCATGACGGGAGCCATGCTTCGCCTCGCCCTTTTCCAGCCGGACATCCCGCAGAATACCGGTACGATGATCCGCATGGCGGCCTGTCTCGGCATCGCCGTCGATATCGTCGAGCCCGCGGCCTTCGATGTCTCGGATCGGCATTTCCGCCGCTCAGGCATGGATTATCTCGAACGCGCCGCCGTGAGGCGCCATGATTCTTTCGCCGCCTTCGACGGTTGGCGCAGGGCGGAAGGCCATCGCCTTGTTCTGGCCGAGACCGACGGCGCGGTTCCTCTGCCCGCCTTCGCCTTCCGGCCCGGAGACATCGTCCTGGTCGGGCGCGAATCGTCCGGCGTGACGCCCGAGGCGCGCGCTGCAGCCGATGCGAGCCTCCATATTCCCATGCGCCCGAATTTGCGCTCGCTCAATGTCGCGCTGGCGGCTGCGATGGTAATGGGCGAGGCATTGCGACAGACAGGCGGCTTCCCGGGCCGCGATGGAACAGACGATGATCACCTCGAAACCCGCTGAATCCCCGCCCGCCGATCCGGCTGTCGTCGAGGCGCTGAAGCCGCGCGCCGCCGCTTGGTTCGAGAGCCTGCGCGACCGGATCTGCACCGCCTTCGAAGAGATCGAGGACGAGGCCGCCGGCCCCTTCCCGCCCGAGACGAACGAGCCCGGGCGCTTCGTCCGCACGCCCTGGCAGCGCACCAACCATGACGGCGCGCCCGGCGGCGGCGGCGTCATGTCGATCATGAAGGGCCGCGTCTTCGAGAAGGTCGGCGTCCACGTCTCGACGGTGCATGGCAGCTTCCACCCCGACTTCGCCACACAGATTCCCGGCGCGGCGCAGGACCCGCGCTTCCACGCCACCGGCATCTCGCTGATCGCCCATCCCTGGAACCCGCATGCGCCGACCGTGCACATGAACACGCGCTTCGTCGTCACCACGAAGCCATGGTTCGGCGGCGGGGCCGACCTGACGCCGGTCCTCGACGCACGCCGCAATCAGGAGGACCCCGACGCGCGCGATTTCCACGCCGCGATGCGCGCGCCCTGCGACAATTTCCCGGCCGTGGCGGATTACCCGCGCTTCAAGACCTGGTGCGACGAGTATTTCTTCCTGAAGCACCGCGACGAGCCACGCGGCATCGGCGGCATCTTCTACGACTATGTCTGGACCGGCGATGTCGAGGCCGATTTCGCCTTTACCCGCGCCGTCGGTGAGGCCTTCCTCGACAGCTATCCGAACATCCTGTGCCGCAATATCGGCAAGCCCTGGAGCGAGGCCGAGCGCCATGAGCAGCAGGTCCGGCGTGGCCGCTATGTCGAGTTCAACCTGCTCTACGATCGCGGCACGATCTTCGGGCTGAAGACCGGCGGCAACGTCGATTCGATCCTTTCCTCGATGCCGCCGACGGTGCGCTGGCCTTAAAGCCTCTCGTTTCCGATCGCGCTGTCGAGCAGCGCGAGCTGAGCCTCCGCGGAAGCCGGGCAGCCAGCCTCGATCCAGCTCCGACGAGCCGCCTCGAGGGCCTGCCCGATGCCCGGTCCGGGCACGATGCCGCGCCCGATGACATCCTTGCCCGTCGGCAGGAAGGACGGCGTCCGGCCGAGTTCGGCGATAAGCTGCTGCACGCCGTCCCTACCCCCGCGCCCCGCCGACGCATTGAGCAAGACCAGCGCCGCAGCCGCCGCGTCGTTCCCGGCATCATGGGCAACATGACGCAGCGCCGCGATGCCGGGCAGTCCCGCCCGGCCACCCAGGCCTTCCAGCGCTCGCGCGATCCGCTCGATCCTGTCGAATTCCTCGTTCGAGAGCCGGAGCCGCTCCCGCAGGCGCGATGCGTCCTCGCCGACCGCGACCGCCAGCGCAGCCAGCCGAAACACCGGATGGACGCCCGCCCCGTCATCCCCCGCGATCGCGGCAAAGCGCGAAAGGTACGGCACGCCGCCGACCACCTGCATGACAAGCCCGGCCCCGGCCATCGCTGTGATCGTCGCGACGACACCCGGCGCGACGAGGAACTTCAGCAATTCCGCCCGCACCCGCTCGCGCGACAGCCCGGCGAGGCCCTCGCGCCCGGCGATGCAGGCGCGCAATCCTTCGGCGTCCGGAGCGCCCGCGCCGTATCGGGCATGGAAGCGGAAGAAGCGCAGGATACGCAGGTAATCCTCGCGGATACGGGTCGTGGCATCGCCGATGAAGCGCACGCGCCGCTGCGCGAGGTCGTCGAGCCCGCCGCAATAATCATGCACCCTGCCGTCCCGGCCGAGCCCGAGCGCATTGATGGTGAAGTCGCGCCGCAACGCATCCGCCGCGAAATCGCGGCCGAACACGACCTTGGCGCGGCGCCCGTCCGTCTCGACATCGCGCCTGAGCGTCGTCACCTCGAAGCTCGCGCCATCCGCAACGAGCGTCACCGTGCCGTGCTCGACGCCGGTCGGTACCGCCTTGAAACCGGCCGCCCGGCCGCGGCGCATCGTCTCCTGCGGCAGAGCCGTCGTGGCAAGGTCGACATCGCTCGCCGGTTCGCCGAGCAGGAGATTACGCACCGCGCCACCGACGACGCGGGTCTCCTCGCCGTCGCCGTCGAGCGCCTGCAGCAGCCGTGCGAGAACCGGTTGGGTCAGGAAGCGCGCAATCTCGCCGGCACGCTCCGGCATCATTTGAAGCGGCCCGGCACCAGAACCCCGTTCTCCATATGCGGCGGATCATAGGCGCCCCGGCTGCGCGGCGCGATGAACCCGCCATAGATCAGCACGGCGATCGCCAGCAGGAAGCCCACGACCGCCAGGCGGAAGGCATGCGGGCTCCAATGCTCGACGTCGAACGGGTTGCGCCGGTTGAGGACGAGATAGGCTGCGAAGATGCAGAAGGGCAGGACGAAGAGCAGAACCTCTTCGATGATCGCGCGCAGCATCGGCTTCGTCGTTCCCTGGCGCGGTATTCGCGCAGACTCAGTTTACATCGCCGCATCGGATGCGTCCGAAAAGCGCATTCTACTTTTCGGCCCGATGCTTAGCCCACCAGCCGCTCGTAGAGATTGCGGATCATGCCGGCGGTCGCTCCCCAGATATAGCGACCCTCGAACGACATCGCATAGTAGGTGCGCAGATGACCCTTCCACTCGCGCCCCTCGCGCTTGTGATTGGCCGGGTCGAACAGGAAGGAGAGCGGCGTCTCGAAGGCCTCGTCGACCTCATTGGGATTGATCGTCAGCGCGAAGGGCGGCTCGACCAGCGCCACCACCGGCACGATCCGGTAGCCGGTGCCGGTGAGATAGGCGTCGAGGAAGCCGAGCGTACGGATATGCGAGCGCGACAGGCCGATCTCCTCCTCGGTCTCGCGGAGCGCCGTGACAACCGGGGAGCCATCGACGGCATCGACCCGCCCACCGGGGAAGGCGACTTGCGCCGAATGGTTGCGCAAGGCCGCCGCGCGCTGCGTCAGCAGCACGGTCGGCCCCTCCGGGCGCGGCACGATCCCGATCAGCACGGCGGCCGGCACGGCGCGCTTCTCGTCGGGGACCGGCACGGGCGACGGCTGGTTCTCATGGTCGCCGCGCGGCCGGCTGATCACATCGCCGAGCGTCGGCGGCTCGGCCCTCAACCGCTCGCGCGCCAAGGCTGCAAAGTCCTCGGCGCTGAGATTGAGGGCAGGCTCGATTGTCTTCAGCACTAGATGCCCTCGATCTCGCTCGCCGGCACGGCCGGATAGAACTCACCTGCGGCGGCGACCCCGAACATCGCCTCGTCTGCGATGCCCCTGATCTCGCCGAGCGCCAGCAGGTCGTAGGTCAGCGCCCGCGTCAGCCGGGCCCAAAGGCCGCCCCGGACATGGACATAAGGTGTCAGCCCGTCCTGCGCAGCCCGTTCGAAACGCAAGCCATGGTCCGGCCCAACGCAGACGAGATCGTCGACCTGCGTCCGGAACGCGATCGTCCGGCCGTCGCACGCCCCGTCGACCTGCATCTCGACGGCCTGGAACGGCGCGTCGTCGACGGTGATCCCGACCTTCTCGACCGGGGTCACGAGAAAGTAATCGTCGCCTTCGCGCTTCAGCACCGAGGAGAACAGCTTCACCAACGCCGGCCGGCCGATCGGCGTGCCCATGTAGAACCAGGTGCCATCAGTGGCGATCCGCATGTCGAGATCGCCGCAGAAGGGCGGATTCCAGCGCTCCACGGGCGGCAATCCGCGCGTCTTGCCGCCGCCGAGCGAGGCCATCAGACGCTCCATCGCCTGGCCTGGTCCCGTCATCCGATCCTCCCTGGCCCTTGGCTGCGGCATCGTGCTTGCATCGCGTTTCCGCCTTGAACTCCACATAATCGTGAAGCCGAGATGATGTGTACCGTTCTATTCGGCGCTTGAGCCGCCGTGATGGCCCGTCCACACTGAACGGCCGAACGCATCGACGGTTCGCAGGACGGCGCAACGGCCCGCGACAGTGAAGGAGACCGACATGGCGGCGCAAGCCCGTGCAAGCGAGAGCAACTCCACGATCGATCTCGACAGCGGCATCGTCGAGGCGGCGGAAGCGGCCCTCGGTGCCATCGGCGCGGCGCGCAAGGAAATCGGCCAGGTCATCTTCGGGCAGCAGAAGGTCGTCGATCTCTCGCTGGTGACGCTGCTTTCGGGCGGCCACGGCCTGCTCGTCGGCGTTCCCGGCCTCGCCAAGACCAAGCTCGTCGAGGCGATGGGCACCGTGCTCGGCCTCGCCGCCCGGCGCGTCCAGTTCACGCCAGACCTGATGCCGTCGGACATCCTCGGCTCCGAGGTTCTCGACGAATCGAGCGACGGCAAGCGGCATTTCCGCTTCATCAAGGGCCCGGTCTTCGCCCAGCTCCTGATGGCGGACGAGATCAACCGCGCCTCGCCGCGCACCCAGTCGGCCCTGCTCCAGGCGATGCAGGAGCACCATGTCACGGTGGCCGGCGAGCGCTACGACCTGCCCGCCCCCTTCCACGTTCTGGCGACCCAGAACCCGATCGAGCAGGAGGGCACCTATCCCCTGCCGGAAGCCCAGCTCGACCGCTTCCTGCTCGAGATCGATGTCGGCTATCCCGACCGCGAGGCCGAGCGCCGCATCCTGCTGGAGACGACCGGCGCCGCCGAATACAAGCCCTCTCAGGCGATGACCGCGGAGACGCTGATGTCGATCCAGCGCCTCGTCCGCCGTCTACCGGTCGGCGAGGCCGTCGTCGATGCGATCCTCGATCTCGTCCGCTCGGCCCGCCCCGGCGAGGGCGAGGCCTCGGTCACCGACAAGCTCTCCTGGGGTCCGGGCCCCCGCGCCAGCCAGTCGCTGACGCTGGCGGTGCGTGCGCGTGCCCTCGTCGAGGGCCGGCTCGCTCCTTCGGTCGATGACGTCGCGGCGCTCGCCATCCCCGTTCTGAAGCACCGCGTCGCCCTGACCTTCGCCGCCCGCGCCGATGGCGAGACGGTCGAGGGTCTGATCGGCAAGCTCGTGGAACGGCTGGGATAGGCCGATGTTGCGCACGCGCGTCCTGGGTCCGAGCGAAAGGCGGCCGTCGCGGCCGGTCCTCACCGAGTCGCTCGACCTCGCCGCGCGCCTGCCGCGCCTGATCCTGGAGGCGCGCCGCGTCTCGGCCAGTATCCACGGCATCCACGGCCGCCGCCGTTCCGGTCCGGGCGAGACCTTCTGGCAATACCGCCCGCTGGTCGCCGGCGAATCGGCCTCGCGCATCGATTGGCGCCGCTCCGCCCGCGACGGCCATCTCTTCGTGCGCGAACGCGAATGGGAAGCCTCGCATTCGATCTGGCTCTGGATCGACCGCTCGCCTTCGATGGGCTTCGCCTCCTCGCTGGCCATGGCCTCGAAGCTCGACCGCGCATTGGTCGCGGGCTTTGCCTTGGCCGAAACGATGGTCGAGGGCGGCGAGCGCGTCGGCCATCTCGGACTGACGCGGGCGCTGGCCTCGCGCCGCATCGTCGAGATGCTGGCGCAGGCGATCCTCGCCGACGAGCGCAACGCCGCCTCCGACCTGCCGCCGGAAGCGCCGCTGCCACGCTTGGCGGATGCGATCATCATCACCGACGGTCTCTCGCCCGCTTCGGCGCTGGCGGGGCGGATCGCCACCATGGCCTCTTCGGGCGCGCGCGGCCATGTCCTGCTGATCGCCGATCCGATCGAGGAGACCTTCCCCTTCAGCGGGCAGGCCGAGCTTTTCGACCTGGAAGACGGGCTGACCTTGCGCGTCGGCGATGCCGGCGCCTGGGGCGACGAATACCGCCAGCGCCTCGCCGCCCATCGCGAGGCCATCGCCGAAGCCTGCCGCAAGGCCGGCTGGACCCTGACGCTGCATCGCACCGACCGGCCGGCGAGCGAAGCGGTGCTGCGCATCGCGAGCCTCGTCGCCGCCTCGCGCAGCGCCTCGGGCTTCTGAGGGGAAACGCCGATGCTCAGCGCCCTGCCCTTCAGCTTCTCCGCCCCGCTCGCTCTCGCCGCGCTCGCCTTGCTGCCGGCGCTCTGGCTGATCCTGCGCGTCACGCCGCCGCGCCCGCGCCGCATCGATTTCCCGCCGCTCAAGATCATGGCGGACCTGATCGCCAAGCGCGAAACGCCGGCTCATACGCCCTGGTGGCTGCTCGCCCTGCGCATGGCGGTGGCCGCGCTCGCGATCCTCGCCGTCGCCGGCCCGGTCTGGAATCCCGTGCGCGATGCCGCCCCTTCGCGCGGCCCCGTCCTGTTGCTGATCGACAATGGCTTCGGCGCCGCGACCGACTGGTCGGAGCGCGTTGCGGTCGCTGAATCGCGCATCGCCGCCGCCACCCGCGAAGGCCGCCCGGTCGCCGTGCTCGGCCTCGCAGAAGCGCCGGCCGCGATCGCGCTGGCTGAGCCCCGCATCGCGCTCGACCGCCTGCGCGCGCTCCCGCTCCAGCCGCACGCGCCCGACCGCGCCGCCCATCTCCCGCGCATCGAGGCCTTCCTGCAGGGCTCTCCCTCGGCCGAGATCGTCTGGGTTGCCGATGGGCTGGGCGTTTCCGACGACGGCAGCTTCCTCGCCCGCCTGAAGCAGGATGCCGAGGCCCGCCGCCTCGCTGTCCATGCCGGCCCGCCCGCGCTACTCGCCCTCGCCGCTCCCGAGAACCTCGCAGGCGCCCTGACCGTCAAGGTGCTGCGCCCAAGCGCCAGCGCGCCCGCGACGGGCCAGGTTCGCGCGCTCGATCTCAAGGGCCTGCCACTCGGCAACGCACCCTTCATCTTCGAAGGCAGCAATCTGGAGACGACCGCGCGCCTGACCTTGCCGATCGAGGTCCGCAATGCCGTCTCGCGGCTTGAGATTATCGGCGAGCGCAGCGCAGGCGCCGTGGCCCTGCTCGACGACCGCGCCAAGCGCCGCCGCATCGGCCTCGTCTCGGGCGCGACCGCCGACACCGCCCAGCCACTGCTGTCTCCGACCTATTACCTCTCCCGTGCTCTCCAGCCCTTCGCCGAGATTCGCGAGCCGCGGCAAGGCTCGACCGATCCGATCGGCGAAATGCTGGCGCAGAATCTCTCGGTGCTCGTCCTCGCCGATATCGGCGCGCTCGATCGCGAGACAGCCGAGAAGGTTACGAGCTTCGTCGAGCGCGGCGGCGTGCTGCTGCGCTTCGCCGGTGCCCGGCTCGCCGCGGCGTCCGACGACCTGACGCCAGTGCGCCTGCGCCGTGGCGGCCGCACGCTGGGCGGCGGCCTGTCCTGGGAGAGCCCGCGCAAGCTCGCGCCCTTCACCCGCGAGAGCCCCTTCTTCGGCCTGGCCATCAGCGACGATATCCGCGTCAGCCGCCAGATCCTGGCCGAGCCGGAGCCGAACCTGTCGCGCAAGACCTGGGCGGCGCTAGAGGACGGCACGCCCGTCGTCACCGCCGAGCGGCGCGGCGACGGCCTCATCGCCATGGTCCATGTCACCGCCGACACCACCTGGTCGAACCTCCCGCTCTCGGGTCTCTTTGTCGACATGCTCCGCAAGATCGTCAACCTCGCCGGCAACGGCCCCGTCGCAGCTGAAACGCAGGGCGAGGAGACCAAGGTCGAGACCCTGTCGCCCGCGCGCGTGCTCGACGGCATCGGCCAGTTCCGCTCGGCGCCGGCAACCGCCCAGCCGGTGGCGCGCAACTATGCCGGCCGCGCGACGCTCGCCCATCCGCCCGGCCTCTACGGCCCGACCGACGGCTCGCTCGCGGTCAACGCGCTGACACCGACCGACACGCTGGCGGCGCTCGATCTTGCCAGCCTCGGCGTCGCCGTCCTGCCGATCGACGAGCCGGTCGCGCGCGACATCCGCCCGCCGCTTCTCGTCCTCGCCCTGTTGCTGCTCGTAGCCGACACCCTGGCGACGCTCTGGCTCGGCGGGCGCCTCAATGTCGCCCGCCTGCGCAAGGCTGCCGCGCCGGCCGCGATCCTGCTGGCGCTAGGGGGCGCCCTCACGCTCGCTCCGGATTCAGCCCGCGCCCAGCAGCCCGCGCCGAATGCGCAGGCCGACGCCCGTCCGCCGATCCCGCGCGCCCTGCTCGCCAATGGCGCGCAGACGCGGCTCGCCTATGTCGTGACCGGCGACAAACCCGTCGACGACATGTCCAAGGCCGGCCTTACCGGCCTCAACACGGTGCTCGGCGCCCGCACGGCGCTGGAGCCGGGCGAGCCGGTCGGCGTCAGCGTCGAGCGCGACGAGCTCGCCTTCTTCCCGGTGCTCTACTGGCCGATCGTCGCCGGCCGGCCGCTGCCTTCGGCCGAGACCTTGCGCAAGCTCGAGGCCTATATGAAGGGCGGCGGACTCGTGATCTTCGACACCCGCGACGCGATGAGCGCGCGGCCGGGCGGCGGCACCACGCCCGAAGGCGACCAGCTCAAGCGCATGCTGCAGACGCTCGACATTCCCGAGCTGGAGCCGCTGCCGCGCGACCATGTTCTGACCAAGACCTTCTACATCCTCGATGAGCTCGTCGGCCGCTACGACACCGGCACGACCTGGGTCGAGACCCTGCCGCCGGCCGATAGCGACGGGCGCCGCCCGGCGCGCGCCGGTGACAATGTCTCGCCCATCGTGATTACCGCCAACGACCTCGCCTCCGCCTGGGCGATCGACCGGCGCGGCGAAGGGCTGGTGCCGCTCTCCGGTGGCGACCCGCGCCAGCGCGAACTGGCGCTCCGCGGCGGCGTCAACCTCGTGATGTACGCGCTCACCGGCAACTACAAGGCCGACCAGGTCCATGTCCCGGCCCTGCTCGAGCGCCTGGGACAATAGCCATGTGGAGCGTCTCCCTCGCCCCGCTGGTGCCCCTGCCGCTGCTGATCGGATTGGCCGTGCTCGCGGCTTTGGCAGCCGGTGCCGCCATCGTCCTCGCCGGCCGCAGCGCCATCCTGCGCGCGCTCGCGCTCGTCGTGCTGACGGCTGCGCTGGCCGATCCCTCGCTCGTCTTTGAGGATCGTGAGCCGGTCAAGGACGTCGTCTCCGTCGTGGTCGACCGCTCGGCCTCGAACCGCCTCGCCGACCGCTCGGCCCAGACCGATGCCGCGGTCGCCGAGATCGAGCGGCAATTGCGCGGCATCCCCAATGTCGAGCCGCGGATCGTCGACCTCCGCGACGCGCAAGGCACCAATGATGGCACCCGTCTGTTCGAGGCGCTCTCGAACAGCCTCGCCGACGTGCCCTCGGAGCGTGTCGCAGGCGCCATCGCCATCACCGACGGCCTCGCCCATGACGCACCGGCCAATGCCGAAGCGCTCGGCCTGCGCGCGCCGCTGCATATCCTGACCACCGGCCGCAATGCCGAGATCGACCGCCGCATCGTGCTGGTGGATTCGCCGCGCTTCGGCATCGTGGGCAAAGACCAGATCATTCGCTTGCGCGTCGTCGACAAGGGCGGCCCCGGCCGCGCCGGCCTGACCATCCGCCGCGACGGCGAGATCATCGCCCGCCGCGAGGTCGCGACTGGCCAGACCGTGCAGGTCCCGGTCCGCATCGACCGGGGCGGCCCGAACGTCGTCGAGATCGAGGCTTCCCCGCTCGACAACGAGCTGACGCTGGCCAACAACCGCGCCGTCATCACCATCGAGGGCGTGCGCGACAAGCTGCGCGTGCTCCTGGTCTCGGGCGAGCCGCATCCCGGCGAGCGCACCTGGCGCAACCTGCTCAAGGCGGATGCCAATGTCGACCTCGTGCATTTCACCATCCTGCGCCCGCCGGAGAAGCAGGACGGAACCCCGATCAACGAGCTCTCGCTGATCGCCTTCCCGACGCGCGAGCTGTTCCAGGTCAAGATCAAGGAATTCGACCTGATCATCTTCGACCGCTACGCCAACCAGTCGATCCTGCCGCTGCTCTATTTCGAGAATATCGTGCGCTATGTCCGCGACGGCGGCGCGCTGCTCGTCGCCGCCGGCCCCGAATACGCGGGTTCGCAGACGCTGGCGCGCACGCCGCTCGGCCAGATCCTGCCCGCCCTGCCCGATGGCAGCGTCATCGACGAGGCCTACCGGGCCCAGGTCAGCGAACCCGGCAAGCGCCACCCGGTCACGCGCGACCTGCCGGGCTCGGAAGTCTCGCCGCCGCGCTGGGGCGAATGGCTGCGCATGGTCGGCGCCCAGGCGCGGGCCGGCGGAGCCCCCGTCATGACCGGCCCCGGCGACCGCCCGCTCCTGATGCTGGCGCGCGAGCAGAAGGGCCGTGTCGCACTCTTCCTCTCCGACCATGCCTGGCTCTGGGCGCGGGGCTTCCGCGATGGAGGCCCCTATCTCGACCTGCTGCGCCGCCTCAGCCACTGGCTGATGAAGGAGCCCGAGCTGGAGGAGGAGGCGCTGCGCGCCACCGTCCGCGGCCCGACCGTCGAGGTCGAGCGCCAGACGCTGCGCGACAATCCCTCACCCGTCACCATCACCGGCCCCGACGGCCAGTCGCGCACGGTGACGCTGGAGCCCGGCCGCCCCGGCCTGTTCACCGCCCGCATTCCGACCAGCGATCTCGGCCTCTATCGATTGACCGCCGACAATCTCACCGCCTTCGCCAGCGTCGGGCCGGAGAACCCGCGAGAGCTGATGGAGGTGGTCAGCGACCCCGGCGCACTCCAGCAACTGGCGCAGGCGACGGGCGGCTCCTCGCGGCGGATCGGCCGCGAGAGCGGCTCGGCCGTCAATCTGCCCCGCATCGTTCCGGTGCGCTCCGGCAGCCAGTTCGCCGGCAATGACTGGATCGGCCTGAGGATCAGCGATTCCGGCATCGTGCGCGGCGTACGCATCTCGCCGCTTTTCATCGGATTGCTCGGCCTGGCCGTGCTGTTCGGGGCGCTCGTCGCAGGCTGGCTCGGAGAGAGCGGGCGGCGGCTCAGGCGTCAGAGCTGAAGCGCGTCGAGGTCACCGCCCCGCTGCGCTGCTTCAGCACGCCTTCGACCAGTTCCAGCGCGAGGAAGCGCGCCGGATCGGCCGGGCCCGGCAGTACGAGCTGGCCGGGCGGCAGAACCTTGAAGCCGAAGCGGGCGTAATAGGGCGCGTCCCCGATCAGCATGATCAGGTCGTGCCCAGCCTCGCGCGCGGCCTCGATCGAGCGGTTCATCAGCGCGGCCCCGATGCCCCGGCCCTCGAAGGCGGGGTCGACCGTCAGCGGCCCGAGCATCAGCGCCTTGTGGCCACCGGCCAGCACCGCCGTCACCTTCACGGAACCGACGAGGAAGGTGCCGACATGGCTGGTGAAGGACAGGGCGTGGTCGGGCGGCACGCCCTCGCGCAGGCGAAAGGCGGTGCGAGCGAAGCGGCCGGGGCCGAAGGCGCGCTCATGCAGGCGCTCGATCGCGGCGGCGTCCACGGGGAGCTCGTGGCGGATGGTCAGAGGCAGAGATGTCATGATGATCGACGTGTAGCGCGGAAGACTGATCGGCAGAGCGAGGGCAGGCGCGTGCGGGCGCAGTGCCGGGAGAGCGCATTCAGCGCGCCGGTCGTCGCAGGTCTCGCAGGCTCAGACGGATCATCATGAAAGCGCCTCTACAGCATCGGATCGGAAAGGGAAATCCGCCTTTCGGAAAAATATGGTGCTACGCCGAATGGCTTCGAAGCGGCATCCGTTCATCCTGCGCCCGCCTCCTGCCAAGGCTTGCCGGCCTCGGCGCTTTGGTCTCAACTCCGATCTCCAAGCGGGGGGAACAAGTCACGGAAACCGAAAGCGGTCTCGCTCTTCGGAACGGAGGAAGCCGATGTCTGGATTGAAGCCGCTCGCCCCTGCCCTTCTTCTCACGGCCCTATGCCTGCCGGCGCTGGCCCAGCAGCCGGCCCAGCCAAAGGAGCCGATCCGGGACGAGTTCTTCTGGCTCAGCGAAATCAACAAGGCGAGCACCGTCATCAATGCCGAGCAGGGCCTGCTCGACCGGGCGCTGGCGCCGAAGCTGGCGCAGGGTATCGCGAGGGTGATCGAGGCCGGCAACCAGCCGGGCGCCAGGCGGCCCTCGACCGTCATCACCTTCGAGCCCCTGATGATTAAGGAAGCCGGGGTCGAGGTCACGCTGATCCATGCCGGCCGCTCCAGCCAGGACATGCACGCGACCTATCGCGCCGCGATCATGCGCGACCGGCTCCTCACCTTGGCCGAGCGCCTGAACCAGGCGACGCGGACGATGGTCGAGCTTGCCGCGACCCATCGCGACACCGTCGTCCCCAACTACACCAACGGCGTCGCCGCCCAGCCCAACAGCTACGGCCATTACCTGCTCGGCCTAGCAGCGGGGCTCGATCGCGACGCGCAGCGCATCCGCGAGACCTACGCCCGCGTCGACCGCTCGCCGATGGGCACGACCGTGCTCAACGGCACGAGCTGGCCGCTCGATCGCCAGCGCATGGCTGATTACCTCGGCTTCGCCGCCCTGGTCGACAACGCCTATGACGCCTCGCAGATCGCCGCGGCCGACCTGCCGGTCGAGGTCGGCGGCATCGTCACTGGCATCGCCCTGCATGTCGGCGGCTTCATCGAGGACGTGATGACGCAGTACGCGCAGGCACGCCCCTGGATCCTGTTACGCGAGGGCGGCGGCACGACCGGTGGCGGCAACACCTATGTCTCCAGCGCCATGCCGCAGAAGCGCAATCCGGGCCTGCTGAACGGCACGCGCGAGGACGCCTCGACCGCCCTGTCCTTGGCGATGGGTCCGGTCTTTAGGGCGCATAACATCCCGCCCGGCATGCCCGATGCCAAGGACGCCAGGACCAACAGCGCCATGGTCGACAGCGCCGCGAAGTCCCTGCAGGGTCTGGACCGCATCCTGAAGGCGCTCGCCATCGACCCGGAACGTGCGCTGGAAGAACTGAACAGCGACTGGACCGCCTCGCAAGAGCTAGCCGACGTGCTTATGCGCAAATACAAGCTACCCTTCCGCGCCGGGCACCATTTCGCGTCCGAGGTCGTCGACTACGCCAAGCTCAACAACATCAAGCCGACCGAGTTTCCCTATACGCAGGCGCAGGCGATCTATCGCAAGGCCGCAGCCGAGATGGGGCTTGCCACAGCCGAGCTGCCAATGAGCGAGGTCGAGTTCCGTGCGACGCTGGATCCCGTCGCGATCGTCAAGAACCGCGCCACTTCCGGTGGCCCGCAGCCGGCCGAGATGGACCGGATGCTGACCGAGGCGAAGCAGCGCGTCGAAAAGCAGGACGGCTGGATCAAGGACAGGCGCGCCAGGATCGCAGCAGGCCTGGCCAAGCTCGACGCCGATTTCGCCACGTTGGCTAAAAACGCGAACTGAGCGATCAGGCCGCTGCGCTCACCATTCCTTAGCAGGCGGCTGCCCGGAGATGATCTCCGCCAGCCGTCGCCGCGTCGCCGGCGTCGTCCCTTCCGGCAGGCGATCTAGTGGGAAGAAGCCCGCCTCCGCAATCTCCCTGTCCGGCTGCTTGACGCGCTCGACCCGGAACTGGCGCAGGACGTAGACGGCGACATGATCGCGCCGCGAAATCCTGCGGTTAAAGAAGAGCCCGTGCAGAATCGGCCGTTCGGTCGGAACAATGCCCGCCTCCTCCGACAATTCGCGCTCCAGCGACAATTCCGCCGTCTCCCCGACCTCGACCCCGCCACCCGGAAAATGCCAGCCGGGCACATAGGTATGGCGGATCAGGAAGACCTCGCCGCGCTCGTTCAGGACGACGGCGCGCACGCCGAAGGTCATCCCTCGCGCGAAACGGAAATAGACATGCAGCAAGCGCGTCAGCAGGCGCTGCGCGAGCGTGCTTGGCCTGTCCGGATCGGTGGCATGCTGGAGCGTCTCTGATTGCATCCGATCGATTCTCAAGGGCGGGTTAATTGTCTATGCAAAAAACGCATGACGGACCGTCAAGCGGCTCAGTTGTTCTGCCACAAACGCGCCCCAAATGAGGCAGATATCGCACTGCAACATCAGGACACAACGACCATGCTTCTCTCTTTCATCATCGCTCGCTTCAAGGCCAAGCCGGCCTATGTCTGGAAGCCCGCCGTCACGCTGACCGATTCCCGCATCGTGTCGGAACTGACCGGCGCCGCCAACTGAGGTCATCTGACCTTTCCGCAGTCCAGGCGCGCCATCGGCGCGCTTGACTGACGGCCTCTTGCGGGGGCAAGCGCTTGAGCGTGTTCAAGCTCGCGCATCTGTCCGACCCGCATCTCGGCCCGCTCGCCGGGTTTTCGCTGCATCAACTCATCGGCAAGCGTGCGACCGGCTATGTCAACTGGCGTCGCAAGCGCCGGCATGCGCATGACATGGCTATCCTCGCGCGTATCGTCGCCGACATCCATGCCCATGAGCCCGATCACGTCGCCTGCACCGGCGATGTCGCCCATATCGGCCTGCCTGACGAATTCAAGACCGCCATCGCCTTCCTCGATACGCTCGGCCCGCGCGAGACCGTCAGCTTCGTGCCGGGCAATCACGACACCTATGCCCGCTCCTCGCTGAAACCCCTGGCCGGACTGCTCGCGCCCTGGACGGCAGGCGATGACGGCAAGGCCGGCTATCCCTGGTATCGCCGCCGCGGCCCGGTCGCCCTGATCGGCGTCAACAGCGGCGTGCCGACCCTCCCCCTGATGGCGACCGGCCGTGTCGGCAGCGAGCAGATAGCCCGCACCGAGGCCCTGCTGGACCGCGCCCGCGACGAGGGGCTGATCCGCGTCGTGCTGATCCATCATCCTCCCTATGTCGGTGGCGCCAAGCGCGGCCGCGAGTTGGTCGATGCCGCCGCCTTCGAGGCGATGCTCAAACGCAAGGGCGCCGATCTCGTCCTCCACGGCCATAACCACAGCTTCTCGCTGGCCTGGCGGCCTGGCCTGCGCCGCGATGTGCCGATCGTCGGCGTGCCCTCGGCTTCGATCGGCCCGCTTGGCCATGGCGAGCTCGCGACCTGGCATCTGTTCCGCATCGAGGGCGACGCAGCGGCGCCGCGGATCACATTGGAGCAGCGCGGCTTCGAACCCGACGGCACCGTCATCCTTCGCCAGGAGATCGCGCTGCACGCCAAACCGTCCTGACGCAGCCGCACGGCGAAGTCCGCGACGCTCGTTTACCGGTCTTTCACGGGCGGATCATAGGATTCCCTTGCGGAAGGAATGCGCCATGTTCGCGGGCACGCTCGGCAGAAGCCAGTTCTTCATCAGGTCCGGCCTCGTCGGCAGCGCCGAAGCGATTCTGCTGCTTATCTGCATCGGCGTGCAATACGAAGCATTCATGGGGCCGCCTGGACAGGGGCGCTATCGCCTCGCCGCGACCACCTTCCTGATCAGCGCCTTCTTCGGCTTCAAGCGTGTCGGCTTTGCCATCCGCCGCAATCGCGATGCCGGAGGCGGCGATGTCCTGCCCGGCCTCTATGCCATCGGCGTCTGCTCGGCGCTCGTGCTGCAGGCGCAGATGCTGATCGTGAGGACCAGTGACAGCCCGTTCAACAGCGCGGAATATTCCGGCTTGCTCGGGCTCTTCATGTTTGGCGCCTGGATCTATCTGCAATTCGCGCCGTCCGTGCCCGCCTCCGAGCGGATCGAGGGCGGCGTCTCGCCGGCGCTCAGCCGACTGGGCGGGGAAGACGCGCCCGCCGCCCCCTCGCATCTTTCGCTCGCGATGGAAGAGGCGATCTCCGGCAAGAAGCCGATCCCGGTACTGCCGGCCCCAGCGCAGCCGCAGGGTTTCCTCGGATCGGTCCGGCGGCCTCCGCCGCCGCGCCAACGCACCGAATTCGGCCGGCGCGGCGTCAAGTAACGACCTTTCGGATCAGACGCAGCGTCCGCCGTCGACGGCCAGCACAGAGCCCGTCACCATGTCGGCCTCGTCCGAGCACAGGAACAACGCGGCATTGGCGATGTCCTGCGGCGTCGAGAAGCGACCCCACGGGATCGAGGCCGTGAACTGCGCGCGCCGCTCGGGCGTGTCCTCGCCCATGAAGGTGGCGAGCAGTGGCGTCTCGCCCGCGACAGGCGCGATCGCGTTGACGCGGATCTTGTCCGGCGCGAGCTCGACCGCCATCGACTGCGAGATCAGGTTCGCCGCGCCCTTCGAGCCGTTGTACCAGGTCAGGCCCGGGCGCGGCCGCACACCCGCCGTCGAGCCGATATTGAGGATGACGCCGCCGCCATGCTGCCGGAAATGCGGCACGGTCGCGCGCGCCATCAGGTAGATCGACTTCACGTTCACCGCGAAGATCCGGTCGAATTCCTCCTCGGTCACCTCGGTCATCGGCTTGTTGCGATGGGTGGTGCCGGCATTGTTCACGACGATGTCGAGTCGCCCGACCTTGGCGAGGATCTTCTCGACCGCCTTGTCGACACTCTTTGCCTTGCCGACATCGCAGGTCACGGCGAAAGCCTTGCGGCCGATCGCCTTGGCGGCCTCCTTGGCCTTGTCGCCGTTGATATCGAGCACCGCGACGCGCGCGCCCTCCCGCACGAAGGTCTCGGCGATGCCGAAGCCGAACCCTTGCGCCGCGCCGGTCACCAGCGCCGTCTTGCCCTTCAGTCTCATGGTCATTCCCTGCGGTCTCGATGCCACGATGTTTGAAACGATTGAGCGCGGCGGTAAATGCGCTTTCGCGCGGGGCCGGTTACAGAAATCGAATGGCTCGACGCGCCCCCTCTCCCGTTGCGGGAGAGGCTACGCCCCGATCTCCTCGCGCAGCATCTCCAGCTCCAGCCAGCGCTCCTCGGCCTCGCCGATCTCGCGCGCGACCTCTTCCAGCCGCGCCGTCGCCTTGGCGAAGAGCTTCGGATCGCGCGTGTAGAGATCGCCGGCCACCGCCGTGTTGAGCTTCGCGGCCTCGGCCTGCAGCGTCTCGATCTTCTTCGGCAGCGTCTCCAGCGCATGTTTCTCGTTGAAGGAGAGCTTGCGCTTGGAGGCGGATGTGGCCGGTGATGACGCCGCCTTGGCAGCGGCAGGCGCCGCCTTCTCGACTGGTCGCGCCTTGGCTCCGACGCCGCGCCCGCGCTGGGCCAGCATGTCGGAATAGCCGCCGGCGAACTCGGTCCAGACGCCGTCGCCATCCGAGATCAGCACGGACGAGACCACGCGGTCGATGAAGTCGCGGTCGTGGCTGACCAGCAGAACCGTACCCTGATAATCGGCGAGCAGTTCCTGCAGCAGGTCGAGCGTCTCGAGATCGAGATCGTTGGTCGGCTCGTCCAGCACCAGCAGGTTCGAGGGCTTGGCCAGCGCGCGCGCCAGCATTAGCCGCCCACGCTCGCCGCCCGAGAGCGCGCCGACCGGCGTGCCGCGCTGGATCGGCTGAAACAGGAAGTCCTTCATATAGGAGATGACATGGCGCGGCTGGCCTCCGACCATGACCTGGTCCGAGCCGCCCCCGGTCAACGCATCGCCGAGCGGCGTCTCCGGATCGAGGCTTTCGCGACGCTGGTCGAGCGTCACCATCTCCAAGGCGGTGCCGAGCTTCACCTTGCCGGAATCGGGCTTGAGCGCGCCGGTCAGCAGGTTGATCAACGTGGTCTTGCCGGCACCGTTCGGCCCGACGATGCCGATCCGGTCGCCACGCGCGACCCGCAGCGACAGGTTCTTGACGATGGTGTTGTCGCCATAGGCTTTAGCGACATCGATCGCCTCGATGACGAGCTTGCCGGAACTTTGCGCCTCGCTCGCCTCCAGTCGGACATTGCCTTGCGCGGCCCGCGCCGTGCGCCGCTGGTCGCGCAAAGCATGGAGCTCGCCGAGCCGGCGCTGGTTGCGGGTGCGCCGAGCGCTGACGCCATAGCGCAGCCAGTCCTCCTCGCGGGCGATCTTACGGTCGAGCTTGTGGCGGTCGAGCTCTTCTTGCGCCAGAACCTCGTCGCGCCAGGCCTCGAACTCGCCGAAGCCTCGCTCGGCCCGCCGCGTCACGCCGCGGTCGAGCCAGATCGTGGCGCGCGACAGCGAGGTCAGGAAGCGCCTGTCGTGGCTGATCAGCACCATGGCCGAGCGCAGCGATTTCAACTCCTGCTCCAGCCATTCGATGACGGGCAGATCGAGATGGTTGGTCGGCTCGTCCAGCAGCAGGATGTCCGGCTCCGGCGCCAGCACCCTCGCCAGCGCCGTGCGGCGAGATTCGCCACCGGACATCGTGGCGGGATCTTCTTCACCGGTCAGGCCGAGTTCCGTGATGAGATATTGCGCGCGATAGGCATCGTCGCCCGGCCCCAGGCCAGCCTCGACATAAGCGAGCGAAGTCTTGTACCCGGTGAAATCCGGCTCCTGCGGCAGGTATCGGATGGTCGCCCCCGGCTGGACGAAGCGCTCGGCATGATCGGGCTCGACGATCCCCGCCGCGATCTTGAGCAGCGTCGACTTGCCCGAGCCGTTGCGGCCGACGAGGCAGACGCGCTCCCCGGCCGAAACCGCGATCTCGGCGGCTTCGAGCAGCGGTTGTCCGCCGAAGGTGAGCGCGACGTCGCGCAGATGCAGCAAGGGGGCCATGATCCGTCCTGTGTTCGGCCTGCGGGATAGACCGCCGCTGCTCCGCTGTCACGTCCGCAAGCCATGGCACGGCCCTTGCCAGCTCCCCTCCGCCCCTTATCGTGATTGGGATCGAGACCTGATGAGTCCAAGAGCGATGCCCAGCGAACGCCCGATCGGGATCGGCCATAATGGCGGTCCGCCGCTGAAGGAGCGCAAGCGCCGTTCCGCCAGCGGTTCAGGGACGATCGGCCGCTATTTCGACTGGCGCTTCGCCCATCGCAAGGCCTGGAAGAAGCCGCGCGAGATCGCGCTGCGGCGCGAGGAGAAGGCTTCAGCGCTGGGCCTCACCTACGAGGAATATTCGCTGGAGATCATGGAGCGCGGCTATTACCCGCAGCCCGAGCATGTCGAGACGATCAAGTCGAAGCGGGCGCAGCGACGCAAGGATGGCGGCATGGTCGGCCAGTCCCTGAAGGGCATGAAGCTGAGCTGAGGCTCCGCGCCTCAGCCTCCGAGCCAGCGTCGGGCCAGTCGCGTCGCCGGCTTCTCGAAGAAGCGGTAGAGCAACAGCGCCGCAACCACCGAACCGGCGAGCGCCAGCGCGATATAGAGCGCCGGCGAATATAGCCCAAGCTTCAGCACGACCTCGCGCATCCCTCGGACGACGAAGGGATGGACGAGATAGAGCGCATAGGAAGCGTCGCCGACCGCCGCCAGGGCCTTCACCGGCGGCAGCGGCACGATCCCCTCGCGGCCGCAGCCGGCAGCGAGCATCAGCAGGACTGCCGCCGCGCCGCGCCACAGCACGCTGCTCCAGGCGCCGTCCGTGCCCGGAACATGGGCAGCGGCGACCAATAGAGCGGCACCGGCCAACGCCACGGCGATCCGCAATGCCCCGTGCAAGCGCAACCCCTTCTGCCTGAGGACAGCGATGCCCATCCCTGCCGCAAATTCCAGCACGATCGGCTGCCCCCAGAAACCGAAGGGCAGCGCCAGCGGGCCCTTCAGGCTTTCCGCCCCAACCAGTAGTGCCAATAAGAGGGCGACCGCCGGCAAGGTCCAGCGCCGCGGCAACATCAGCCCGGCCGCGAACAGAGCGTAGAACAGCATCTCGTAGTTCAGCGTCCAGCCTAATGAATAGACCGGCTGAACCATCCCTTGCGTCGAGACCACCGGCCAGAAGAGATAGGAGCCCAGCACCTGCTGGAGGTTCGGCACGCCCGAGTTCAGCAGGGCCGGAACGACGAGCCCGACGAGCAGGAACAGCGTCGTCATCGCCCAGTAGAGCGGCACGATCCGCGCCAGCCGGCGCTTCAGGAACAGGCCCGCGGCGCCGTCCCGCCCGAACAGGTCCTGCGAGGCATGAACCATGATGAAGCCGGAGACGACGAAGAAGATGTCGACGCCCGCCATCCACGGCAGCAGGTCGCTACGCGTGAAACTCATGCCAGCGCGAGCGGCCACCATGGCGGCATCGGGCTGGACATGGTGGATCGCGACCATGAAGGCCGCGAGCGCGCGCAGGACCTGGATCGAATGGATGGGCTGCACGCGGACCTGAGGACATGCTGAGCGAAAGGGCGCTCAGCCAAACCACAGCCGCCTGGGATCGTCGAGCCCGAAACGATGGAGATTGGCGGCGATCGCCGCGAGCCCCTGCTCGGCGGCGTCCGTTGCAGTGATCACATGCAGGGCAAAACGCCCGGTCAAATCCTCCATCGGCGGCTTGCCGGCGAAGGCCGCGCGAATCGCCGCCTTGTCCGCCAGCGGCAGGAGGTGCGGCGCGATGCCGCCGGCAATGTAGACACCGCCCGTAGCCTTGAAGACGAGCGCGAGATCGCCGGCCACCCGCGCCAGCAGGCGCCAGAAGCAGACGACGGCCATCAGCGCCGCCGGATCGCCGTCATGGGCAAGGCGAGAGACATCGGCCGCGCTGACATCGGCCTCCAGCATGCCGGAGGTCCTGGCCACTGCCTTGTGCAGGCGCACGAGCCCGTCGCCGCTGAGCAGATGCTCGACCGTCAGGCGCGGGATGCCATCGCTCAGCGCCGGCCAGAGCCGCTGCTCGGTCTGGTCCTCCGGGCCGATGCCGATATGGCCGGATTCGGTTGGGATCAGCACGCCGCGCTCGCCGCGTATCAAGAGCGCTGCCGCACCAAAACCGGTGCCTGGCCCAAGCACCAGCTTGACACCTTCAGGCTCCGGATCGCCTTCGACCTGGGTCGAAAAGTCGCCCGGCTTCAGAACCGCGAGCGAGGCCGAGAGCGCCTCGAAATCATTGACCATCAGTCCCTGGCTCAGACCGAGCGCCCCGGCGATCCGCGGCCCGTCGAGATGCCAGACGGCATTGGTCAACTGCGCCTGCCGGCCATCGAGCGGCCCTGCGACAGCAATCACAGCGGAACGCGGCTTCTCCGCCACGTCCGCGAGCACGGCAGCAAAAGCGGCTTCAGCGGACGGATAGCTGCCCGTGCCGATCCGCGCCAATGGCCGGTGCGCGCAGTCCGCATCGGTGACCAGTGACAGCCGGCAATTCGTGCCGCCGATATCGGCGACCAGAACTGGATAGGAGATCGAGGGCGGGCGCATCAGAGCGGCTTCCGCCAGGGCGCGAACCAGCCGAGCCCTTCGAGCGTGCCGGCCTCCGGCCGGTACTCGCAGCCGACGAAGCCGTCATAGCCGAGGCCGTCGAGCTCGGCGAAGAGCCTCGGATAGTCCGGGCCGGAAGCATCGGGCTCATGCCGGCCATTGGCGCGGGCGATCTGGACATGGCCGACGAGCGGATAGAGCGCCTTGAGCCTGGTCGAGACGTCGCCATGGATCAGCTCGCAATGATACATATCGAACTGCAGCCGGACGTTCGGGCGGCCGGATTCGCGGACATAGACCGCAGCCTGGTCGAAATCATTGAGGAAATAGCCCGGCATGTCCTTGCCGTTGATCGGCTCCAGCAGGAGATCGATGCCCTGCTCGCCGAGCTTGTCCGCGGCATAGGCGAGCGAGGCCCGATAGGTCTTCTGCGCGACCGGATCGTTCGGGTCGGCCAACCCCGCCATCATGTGGAGGCGCTTGACCCCGGTCTCATGCACATATGACAGCGCCGTATCGACCGAAGCCCTGAACTCGTCCTCGCGGCCCGCCAGTGAGGCGATGCCGCGCTCGCCCCTGGCGAAATCGCCGGGCGGTAGATTGTAGAGCGCCTGGGTGAGGTTGCCGCCCGCCAGTGCGAGCCCGACCTGCTCGGGCGTATGCTCATAGGGAAACAGAAACTCGACCGACTCGAACCCCGCCTCGGCGGCCGCCTTGAAGCGATCGAGGAATTCCCATTCTGTGAACATCATCGACAGGTTGGCGGCAAAACGCGGCATAGGTCTCTCTACAGGCTGGGCACGATCGGTCGCCACAGGCTAAACCGATGCGCCCGCCGCGTCATGGCCAAACGCGACACGGAGGCAATGCGTTCCGCTATGCCCCGCCCCGCCTCACTTCTTCTCCACCTTCGGCGGCGGATTCGGATCGGTGGAGAAGCGCCGGAACACCATGTCGGGCGAGGAGGTGTTATGGCGCGAATGCGTCGTACGCCCCATCCAGATATCGGTCGCCCTGCCGCCGGGATAGGACATCAGCGCCTCCTCGCGCCAGCCCTTGGCGCCGGGCTCGCGCAGCGCGATGCGCGCGACGTCGTTGTTGAACTCGGTGACATACATCGAGCGCAGCGCCAGGAAGCCCTTGCCGCCGGTCACCGGCTTGTCGAGGACGGCATCGAGCACCATCCGGTTCTCGTCGACGCTGTCGAGCTTGAGGCTGCCGGAGGAGCCGTCCTTGAAGCTGAGTTTGAAGGTCAGCGTCTTCGGCTCGAATTCGATCTCCTTGATGTTCACGACGGGGCGCCCCTCCTGCTCGATCGGCCCGAACAGGAACGAGGAACCGTAGGACGAGAAGCCGAGATGCTCAGGCGGCAGCGGCCGGGCGCGCCAGTTGCCATCCTGCGGATAGACGACGAGCACCTCGTGCGACTTGTCCTTGCCGAGCTTCCAAAGCTGGACGAGATGCAGGTTCTTCTCGACGCGATCGCCGACGCGGAAGGTCGCCTCGGCCGGGCGCCAGAAGCTCGGGAAGGTGTAGCCGACCAGCCAATAGTCGATCGATTCGTAGAAGGTGACGCGGCGCGGCGGCGTCGGTGGTGCGAAGGACGGATCGCCCTTCATGTCGCAATTCGTCCAGTCGGCATCCCAGTTGTCGCGCACGAGCCCGGCGACATAGGCGGGATGCGCGGCTTCGATCTGGAAGCGCCGGACCTCGGGCGAGACCACCTTGATCGTGACATTGTCCTTCTCGGCGCAGAGCACCGGCTCGGATTCGTTCTTCACCTCGACGGCGACGTCTCCTGCAGCTCGCGCGATCGTCATCGACGCCAGAAGGACGAACGAAACCGCGAGCGGGCGAAGAAGGCTGATCATGGCGATCCTTGACGAGAGTTCGGGAACAAACTGATCGCGGCGAGATGAACGCCGGCTGACCAAGGCTGCGGCAGGAACGGGGCGAGAGCGCGACAGACAAACGCCTGATGGGTTCCGGCACCGTGAACGGCCCGGCCGCGACATCGTTCCAACGCACGCATTGCCATACGATCGCTGAAGCAACGCGTGAGAGCGAGCTCTCGCGAAGAGTGCCCCGTGCCTGCGCGTTCAGCCCGCCAGGACGGCGTAGACATCGCCCGAATTGGCCTCGTGCGGCAGGCCACGCAGATAGTCCCCCATCGCCTCGGCACTCGCGTGCTCGGCGAGTTCCAGCACCTGGCTCTCGCCGATCGCGACATTGAAGCGATAGGGGCCGAGCGTTTCCAGCAGCACGAGGCACGCCTCGGCGACATCGCGCTGGATCGTCGTGAACTCGAAGGAGATCACCGGCACCGCCTTGGTCAGGCCGGCCAGCACATGTGCCTCGAAACCCTCGACATCGATCTTGAGCAATTTCGGCAGGCCGTAACGCTGGATCAGGCGGTCGAGCGTTGTGCAGGGCACCATGATCTCATGGTCCCAGACCTGGCCTTCCCAGCCCCGCGCGCCGTCGGCAGCACCGATGAAGGCGGCCGAGGCTGTCGAGACGGTCGGGTTCCGGCTGTTGATCCTAAGCACGATCGAGCCCTCATGGTCGCCGCAGGCCGCCTCGATCAGCATCACCAGCGGGTCGCGCCGGTGGATCAGGCGAGTGACGCGGGCGGGGCCGGGCTGCGGCTCAAGCGCAACCACGCGCGCGCCCAGTCGGCGGAAGGAAGAGATCCGGTCGCCGACATGCGCGCCGATATCGAAAGCGAGATCGCCCGGCGCCAGGAACGCCCCGTAGAGCCTATCCATCGCCGCATTGCGCTGCTTGTCGCCATGGTAGACGCGCAGGGAGCGCGACAGCGCCTTCACCGTTCCCTTCGGATAGGTGACGGCGTTCATGCCGCCTCCTTGTCGCGGATTGCGGCCAGCACCGGCGGCAGGTCGAAATCTTCGGGGATGCCGCAGAGCCCGTGCCGCGCCAGCCACGCACCGCAGGCCGGCGCCGCCGTCAGCATGGCGAAGGGGATCGCCAGCACATAGCCGGCAGTCAAGGGAAGCGACCAGATCAGCACCGCCGGTGCCATCAGGCCCAGCGTGGCGAAGAGATAGGCCCCGAACAGCAGATGCGGCCACAAGCCGGCGAAGGCCGTTCCGAAGGAGAGCGCATGGGCATCGCGCGCCTGCCCGTTCCAGCCGATCTTCGCATGACCTAAGGCGAGCCCGATCATGAACAGCGTCGTGCGGAAGCTCGAGACCGCGCCTTGCAGAAAGGAGAAGGCGAGCTCGATCGCCGCCGAAATCAGGAACCGCGCCCTGCCGCCATAGCGCGTGACACCTCCTGATGTCAGCAGAATGTCGGCGAAGCCGGCGAGCTTCGGCGAGAGATACATCGCCAGGAACAGCAGATAGAGCGCGCCCGCGAGCACGACGGGATAGTCGGGGATCGCCCGATCCTCGAACACCTTTAGCGGCAGCAGCGCGATCATCAGCGTCCAGGCCGGCAGGCCGAGAAACATCAGGATCGCCCAGATGAGCTGGAAGCGGCTCATCGGCTTGAGACCGGGGATGTCGAGCAGCTTGAGATATTGCAGGTTGCCGAGGCACCAGCGCAGGTCGCGCTTGGCAAATTCGAGCATGGTCGGCGGATTCTCCTCCCAGCTTCCACCCTCGACCGGCAGAACGCGCACCTCGTAGCCTGCGCGGCGCATCAAGGTCGCCTCGACCTGGTCATGGCTCATCACCGCGCCGCCCAGGGGCGGCCCGCCCGGCAGCACCGGCAGATGGCAGTGATCGCGGAACGGCGCGATCCGCACCAGCGCGTTATGCCCCCAGAACGGCCCGCAATCGCCGCCCCACCAGGACGAGCCCATCGTGTAGGGCCGCATGCCGTGGCGCATGCCGAACTGGAAGATGCGGGCGAAGGCCGAACGGCTGGGCATGCCGACCACGAGACTCTGCAGGATTCCGAGCTTGGGATGCGCCTGCATCATTCGGGCCATGCCCAGGATCGTCTCGCCGGCCATCACGCTGTCGGCATCGAGCGGCAACATCAATTCGTAGCGTTCGCCCCAGTGCTCGCAGAAATCGCGGAGGTTGCCGGCCTTGAAACCGGCATTGTCGCTGCGGCGGCGATAGGTCACCCGCGCCGGCTCACCGATCTCGCGGGCCCAAGCCTCGGCCAGCCCCTCCTCGGCCGCGGCGACGGCCGGATCGTTGGTGTCCGACAGCACGAAATAGTCGAACCACACACCCGCGCCGGTCTCATCGAGGCTGTCCTTGACGACCTTGAGGCGGCGGAAAGCACGCGCCGGGTCCTCGTTGCGCAGGGTCATCAGCACGGCAGTGCGCAGGGCCAGCGGCGACGTATCCTCATCCGCCACGGCGAAGGGCGCGGCCTCGGCAAGCCCATCCACACTGCCGTGCAGAAGCCAGAGCCCGATCGCGGCGTTCCAGAAGCCGAGCACGGTCCAGGGCGCGCCGAACAGGAAGGCGACGAAGATCGCGACATCCGCCACGCTCCAGCCACCTGCTCCAAGGACCCGTGCAAGCCCGACGAGCAGAAGAGCCAATGTGATGAGATTCAGGGCGAGGACGAGGAACCGGCGGCCGCGCAGCACCGTTTCCGCCTGCAGCCCGGCCGGAGTCAGACCATCAGGCCCGTCCTCTTGCGCCGCCCGCCGGAACGTGGTCGGAGCGGGGCGCTGGTTCATGGCGGTCTCTGTCATGGTAGGCAGACAGGCTCGGGCAGACGGGGATCGGACGCGAATGGCGCGGGAGCTAAAGCCTGCAACCTCGATTGACGCAAGGACAAAGGCTCTTGCGCTTTGGTATACAGCTCGCCGTGAATGCAACCTGAACGAGGTTGCCCTGCCTGCGCTGGGGCCGGAGGACTGCCTGCTCACCACGCTCTGGAGCGGCGTCAGCCGCGGCACCGAGCGGCTGGTCTGCGAGGGCCGCGTGCCCTGTTCCGAGCACGAGCGCATGCGGGCGCCATTCCAGCAGGGCGATTTCCCCTTTCCCGTCAAATACGGCTATTGCGCCGTCGGCCGTGTCGATGCCGGCCCGCCGGATCTGCTCGGCCGCATCGCCTTCTGCCTGCATCCTCATCAGGACCGTTTCGTCGCGCACCGCGACCGGCTTGTCCTGGTGCCCGACGCGGTGCCTGCCCGGCGCGCCATCCTCGCCGCCAATCTGGAGACCGCGCTGAACGCCCATTGGGATGCCGGCTCCGGCCCTGCTGACAGGATCGTGATCGTCGGTGGCGGCGTCCTTGGGCTGCTTGTCGCATGGCTGGCGGCCCGCCTGCCGGGAGCCGAGGTCACGCTTGTCGATGTCGAGCCGAGCCGGGCCAAGCTCGCTGCCCAACTGGGCTTCGGCTTTGCGTTACCTGAGGGAGCGCCCCACGACGCCGACATCGTCTTCCACACCAGCGCCACGGCCGCAGGCCTCGAAACCGCCCTCGCCTCAGCCGGTACCGAGGCGCGGATCGTCGAGCTCAGCTGGTATGGCGAAGGCGCCATTCCCGCCACGCTCGGCGGCGCCTTCCATGCCCGCCGCCTGCAGCTCATCTCCTCCCAGGTCGGCCTGGTCTCGGCCTCCCGCCGCGCGCGCTGGAGCTATGCCCGCAGGGCCGAGGCCGCGATGGCCCTGCTCACCGACGACAAGCTCGATGCGCTGATCACCGACGAGGTCGCCTTCCGCGACCTGGCCCAGCGCTTGCCCGGCCTGCTGGCACCCGGCGCCGCTGGCCTGACCGCCGCAATTTGCTATGAAACGCGGCCCTGACCGGGTCGTATCGCCAATCCATCCCCGAGAGATCGCATGTTTTCCGTCGAAGTCCGCGACCGCATCATGATCGGCCATTCGCTGCCCGATCCCTTTTTCGGTCCGGCGCAGAACATGCACGGCGCCACCTTCGTGGTCGATGTCGCCTTCTTCCGGGAGACGCTGAACAAGCAGAACGTCGTGGTCGATATCGGCGCCGCGCTCGACACCCTCGCCGAGACGCTGAAACCGCTGAAATACCAGAATCTCGACACCCTCCCGCAATTCGCTGATGTGCTGACCACCACCGAATTCCTCTGCAAGCACATCTTCGACGCCATGGCGACGGCCGCCAAATCCGGCGCGCTCGGCGCTGATGGCGCGGGGCTGAGCAAGATTCGCGTGACCCTCCACGAGACCGATCTCGCCCGCGCCAGCTACGAGGGCGCGCTCGCGTGAGCCGCATCGCCTTCGCGATCCCCGGCGACATCGATGCGCCGACAGGCGGCTACGGCTATGACCGGCGCCTCCTGCGCGAATGGGGCGAGGCGGGGATCGAAGCGCGACATCTCGCCTTGCCCGGCTCCTTCCCGTTCCCGACGGCCGTGGATCTCGCGACGACGGAACAGCTGCTTGCCGCAACCGCGCCCGACGACGTCCTGCTCGTCGACGGCCTGGCCTATGGCGCCTTCCGGGAAGAGATCGCGGCACGGTTCGCATCGCGCATCGTCGCGCTTGTTCACCATCCTCTGGCGCTGGAAACGGGACGAACTCCGGAGATGACGGAGCGACTGCGGGAGAGCGAAACGTTGGCGCTAAGCCACGCGCGTGCCGTGGTGGTCACCAGCCCCGCGACGAAGCTGATGCTGGCAACGGAATTCGGAGTCTCGGCCGACTCGATAGCGGTGGCGATCCCCGGCACTGAACCGGCGCCACGAGCCGCAGGTTCCGGGTGCGACTCGCCGCTCCGCATGCTTGCCGTAGGCTCGCTCATTCCCCGCAAGGGCTACAACGTCCTCATCGCGGCGCTGACGGGCATCGCGGACCGCCCCTGGACCCTGACAATCGCCGGCACGCCCGATCACGCCCCCGCGACGGCAGCGGAACTGAGCGATGGCATAGCGCGCGCCGGATTGGCGGAACGGATCTTGCTGACTGGAGGCATCGGAGCCGACAGGCTGGCACAACTCTATGACGAAGCGGACCTTTTCGTGATGTCATCGCTCTACGAAGGCTACGGCATGGTGCTGACCGAAGCGCTGGCGCGCGGCCTCCCGATCGTCACCACGCTGAGCGGCGCTGGCGCCGAAGCCCTGCCCGATGCCGCCGCGCTCAAGGTGCCGCCCGGCGACGCTGCGGCACTTGCCAAGGCCCTTGCAAGACTGATTGATGCGCCGGCAGAGCGTCGGCAGCGTGCCGATGCCGCGTGGGCAGCCGCCGGCGATCTGCCGCGTTGGAGCGAGACCGCGCGCATCGTCGCGGAAGCTTGCCTGCGCGACAAAGCATCGGCCCGAAAAGCGACACGCGGTTTTCGGGACAAGCCGATGCAAGATCAAAGAGCAAGAGAAACGGACTGAATACAAGATTCAGTCCGATTCTCTTGCGGCCGAAAGGTGGGGTAATGGCTGGTTTCTCTCCGGAATGGCTCGCATTGCGCGAGCCGGCCGATCATGCGGCGCGCAATCCGCAAGTGCTTGCAGCGGTCGGCGGCTATTTCGCCGACAAAGCCTCGATCTCTGTGCTCGATCTCGGCTGCGGTGCCGGCTCCAACCTGCGCGCCACCTATACCGTCTTGCCTGATCGCCAGCACTGGACGCTCGTCGACCACGATGCCGAACTCCTGGCCTTCGCCCGCGAGCGCCTGGTGAACTGGGCCGACGAGGCGCGCGAACAGGGCGAGGAACTCGTTCTCGCTAAGGATGGCAAGTCAATTACGGTCGATACCCGCAAGGTCGATCTGAACACCGATCTCGAATGGGTACTGGGCTGGCAACCCGATCTCGTCACGGCCGCCGCGCTCTTCGATCTCGCATCCAGGCGTTGGATCGAGCGCTTCGTCGCCGCACTCGCCAGCCAGCACCTGCCGCTCTATGCCGTGCTGACCCATGACGGCCGCGAAACCTGGTTGCCGGAACACTCGGCCGATGCCGGCATCCACGCCGCCTTCACTGACCACCAGCACCGCGACAAGGGCTTTGGCCCCGCCGCCGGTCCGGAGGCTACCGAGATCATGGCGGAATCCTTCCGCAAATCGGGCTTCGCGGTTTCAAGCGGCGACAGCAACTGGCTGCTCGACGCGAAGCGCAGGCCCTTGCAGGAAGCGCTCGCCGAAGGCATCGCCACGGCTGTCGGCGAAACCGGCCGCCTTGACCCGAAGGCGATCGCGGAATGGCTCGCGGCGCGCCGCGAAGCCCAATCGGCGATGATCGGCCATCAGGACCTCTGGGCCCGGCCGATCTAGGAAGGCTCTACTTCGCCCAAGGCAGCATCCGCCGCATCACTCCGTCCTTCAGGAACAGGTAGTGATGCAGCGCTGCGCCAATATGCACGAGCGCAAGCGCCCCCGTCGCCAGCGCAAGCTTGCCGTGGATGTCGAGCACGCGCTTGGCGGCCTCCTCGTTGGGCTTCGCCAACGCCGGCAGGTCGAACAGGTCGAAGATCGTCAGCGCCGGAAACAGCGAAACGCCGATCCAGCCGAGCAGCGGCACCACGATGAGCAGCCCGTAGAGCAGCCAATGTACCAGATGCGAGGCGGCCTTCTGCCACCAGGCCAGCGTCGGTTCGTCGGGTGGTGCACCGTGCAGCAGGCGATAGGTGAGCCGACCGACCATCAGCCACAGCAGCAGGAAGCCGGTGAGCTTATGTGCGCTGTAGAGGCCGTTGGTCAGCCCGTCCCAGATGTTCAGGACATTGCCGCGATAGCTCATGGCGAGGCCGACCGGGATCATCACGCAGACCGCGGCCACCGTGATCCAGTGCAGGGTCCGGGCGACCGGGCTGTAGACGCGGGTTGCCCGCATTTCGCCTTGCATCGGAAAGCCTCCTGTCCTGCGGCCGGAGCGTATTCATCTCACGTTCAAGCCTAAGCGCCCATAGGACGACGAGACGCTCCGGAAGTTCCCGTTTTCGCTTGCCGACGGACACTATCTGACGTGGTTTTGATCATGGAACCCGCACTGTCCCGGCCACGTTGCTGGCAGAGTGCACTGCAAGGTCCTATATCGATACCCGATGGTGCCCTGGATGCCCCTCGGCCGGTCGCCGGCCCAATCTGACGGACTTTTCGATGCCTGAGTCGCGTACGCTCTTCGGCCCATCCCTCCAGACGGATCTCGTGAAGGTCGAACGCGCGATCGCCGAGTTTCGCGCCGGCCGTCCGGTCCTGCTCCGCGACGGCGAGCGGCTCGCGCTCGCGCTGTCCGCCGAACTCGCCGACGCTGAGATGATCAGCCGCTTCGACATGCTGGCGCAGGGCCGCGGCCATCTCGTGCTGAGCGCAGCGCGCCTGCGCCGCCTCGGCGCCAAGGGGCGCCTGGAGACTGGCATCTTCGCGTTGCCGACCATCGATACCGGCCGTATCGAGACACTTGCGCTCAAGATCGACGCCCGCATGGACGCGCCCGTTGCCCCGGCTTCCGCGTTGGATGAGGCCGCGCTGGAACTGGCGCGCCTGTCGCTCGTGTTGCCGGCCGTCATCCTCGTGCCGGTGAGCGCCGAAACCGTTGCAAGCGAGCCGCTCGTCGAGGTCGTGATCGCCGCCGTCAACGGCTACCGCGCCGAGCAGGCCGCGACGCTGAAGATCGTCGGCCGCGCGCCGGTGCCGCTCGAAGGCGCGCCCGATACCGAATTCGTCGTCTTCCGCGGCGGCGAGGGCCTTCGCGACCAGGTCGCAATCATCGTCGGCAAGCCCGATCTTTCGTCGGCCGTGCCGGTGCGACTGCATTCGGCCTGCCTGACAGGGGATCTCTTCGGCTCGCTGAAATGCGATTGCGGCGACCAGCTGCGCGAGACCGTGCAGTGGATGGCCGAGAACGAGGGCGGCATCCTGCTCTATCTCGACCAGGAAGGCCGCGGCAACGGCATCTCCAACAAGATGCGTGCCTACAAGCTGCAGAGCCAGGGCTGGGACACCTATGACGCCGATGAGGTCCTCGGCTTCGATCTCGACCAGCGCCATTTCGACTTCGCGGCGACCATGCTGAAGCAGCTCGGCATCTCGCGTGTCGTGGCCTTGACCAACAACCCGCAGAAGATCGGCGCGATCGAGGCGGCCGGGCTTGAGGTCGCCGCGACCCAGCGTGTGCTCGGGCGCCCGAATGCACATAACGTGCGTTATCTCGCCTCCAAGCGCGACCGTGCCGGCCATTTCATCGACATGGACGCGTTGATGGCGCGCGCCGCCCCGACGGATTGACTGCGTTCCCGCCCGTGATCAGGCCAGGCTGATGCCCGAGCCCGACAACACCCTCCCCGACAGTCCTGGACGCTGGCCGCTCGCCAGCGTCTGCGCGATCGTGTTCATCGCCTGGCTCGCTTTGTCCTGGCCCTGGCTCTCCGGCACCGTCACCATCCCCTGGGACGCCAAAGCGCATTTCCATCCGCAGCTCCAGTTCCTCGCCGATGCCTGGCACAAGGGTCTCTCGCCCTTCTGGACTCCTTACGTCTTCTCCGGCTCGCCGCAGGTCGCCGATCCGCAGTCGCTGATCTTCTCGCCCTCCTTCGCGCTGATCGCGGCGCTGAACCCGACTCCCGATTTCCGCTGGAGCGACGGCGCCCTGCTCGGCACGCTGCTACTCGGTGCCTTGTCGATCGTCATGATCTTCCGCGACCGCAGCTGGCATCCGGCCGGCGCCGTCGTCGCGGCCCTCTCCTTCGCCTTCGGCGCCGCGGCGGCCTGGCGCATCCAGCATGTCGGGCAGGTGCTGAGCCTCGGCTATTTCGCCATCACGCTCTTCCTGCTCTCGCGGGCGCTGGAGCGCGGCTCGATCGCCTATGGCCTCGCCGCCGGCATCGTCTCGGGCTTCATGGTGCTGGGCCGCGATCAGGTTGCCTTGCTCGGCGTCTATGTCCTCGCCGGGCTCACCATCGCCGCGATCCTGATGGCCCGGAGCCCGTGGCGCGCCTTCCGCGCCAGCCTGCCGTCCCTGCTCGCCGGCACGCTCGGCGCCATCCTCGTCGCGACCATCCCGATCCTGCTGACCGCCTTCATCGCGCAGGAATCGAACCGCCCTGTCATCGACTTCGTCGAGGCCGGCAAGGGCTCGCTCCACCCGGCAGCCCTGCTCACCGGGCTCTTCGCCAATCTTTATGGCGCGGCCGGCCCGCTCGCCGATTTCTGGGGCGCGCCGAGCCCGGCCTGGGAAGCGCGCTTCGGCCCGCTCGGTCTTTTCCTTGCCCGCAACATGAGCCAGCTCTATCTCGGCTTGCTGCCGATGGGCTTGATCCTCACGGTGGGTCTCGTCCGCGGCGCGCTCTGGCGGCGCGAGATCATCCCGCTCACCGTCGCCGCGATCATTGTGCTGCTCTTCGCGCTCGGCCGTTATACGCCAGCCTTCCGCGTGCTGTTCGAACTACCCGGCATCAGCTTCTACCGCCGCCCGGCCGATGCGCTGTTCATCCTCGGTGCCCTGCTCGCGCTGCTCGGCGGCTACCTGACCCATCTCGTCATGACGGGGGCCGCCCCTAAGGCACGCCCCTGGCGGATCGTCCTTGAAGCGCTGATCTTCATCGGAGCGCTCGCGCTCGCGCTCTGGCTGGCCTGGACGGTCGGGCGCATACCGGTCGCCGCGATGCCGCTCGTCATCGCGGCGCTCTGCGCCATGCTCTCGCTCGGCGGCCTCATCGCCGCACGCGGTCTCGCAAGGCGCGGCTCCGTCCTCGCGGCGACCATCGTGCTGGCTGCAACGCTCACCATGGATCTCTCGGTCAACAATGGCCCGAGCGAATCCACGGCCCTGCCGGCGCAGACCTATGACGTGCTGCGCAAGGACAGCAGCAACGACACCATCGCCCTGCTGAAACGCGAGACCGCCCGCACCATGGCGCCCGACCGGCGCGACCGGATCGAGCTCGCGGGCATCGGCTTCCACTGGCCGAATGCCAGCCTCGTCCACGATCTCGACAACACGCTGGGCTACAACCCGCTCCGTCTCGGCCTCTACAGCAAAGCGACCGGCGCCGGCGACCATGTCGCCCTGCCCGACCAGCGTACCTTCTCCCCGTTGATGCCGGGCTATCGCTCCCTGCTCGCCGATATGCTCGGCCTGCGCTTCATCGCGACCGGCGTGCCCGTCGAGCAGATCGACAAGCGCCTGAAGCCGGGTGATCTCAAGCAGATTGCCCGCACGAAGGACGCCTTCGTCTACGAGAATCCCCGCGCCCTGCCGCGCGTGCTGCTGGTCACGGACGCCCGGAAAGCGGATTTCGACGCGATCCTGAAGACCGGCGAATGGCCCCAAGGGTTCGACCCGCGCCGCACCGTCCTGCTCGACCGCGATCCGCCGCCCTTGCCCACCGGCCCGCTCGGCCCCGACAGCGTCGCGATCCGCGACTACGGCACCACGACCGTGACGCTCGCGGCCGAGACCGCGCGCGGCGGCTATCTCGTGCTCAACGACGTCTGGCACCACTGGTGGCAGGTCGAGATCGACGGCCAGCCCGCCGAATTGCTGCGAGCTAACGTCCTGTTCCGGGCTGTCGTCGTGCCGCCCGGCAAGTCGACGGTGCGTTTCGTCTTTCTCCCGCTGCAGGGGCTCTGGCACGATATCGGCGCGCATCTGCGCAAGCCTCAGGCCGAGCAGCCGGGATAAAGCCCCGCGATATGGTCCTCAGGCCAGCGCGCCCATCGCCGCGATCGGCTGGATGGGGAGACCGCCCAGCACCTTGGCGAGACCTGCGGAATCGACCTCCCCGCCCCGCATCGTCTCGTCGCGGTGAATGCCGCCAGCGATAAACAGGCTGTCGAAGCCCATCAGACGCGCACCGGCGAGATCGGTGCGGACCGCGTCCCCGATCACCAGCACCTTGCTGAGCTCGACCGAACGGCCGCCGCGGGCATCGGCCGCCGCCGCGAGCGCGAGGTCATAAGCCGGGCGATAGGGCTTGCCGGCCCAGGCGACTGAGCCGCCGAGTTCCTCGTAGATCGTCGCCAGAGCACCGGCACAGGGCAACAGGTCCTCGCCGACATGCACGACGAGGTCGGGATTGCCGCAGATGAAGGGCAGGCCGCGCCGGGCGAAGCGCTCCAGCAGCGGCAGGTACTGCTCCGGCGTCTCGGTGCGGTAGTCGTTGAGCTCGGTCGCGACGACGATATCGGCCTTGTCCTCATCGACCAGCGTGACATCGAGCCCGTCGAACACGGCCCGGTCGCTCTGCCAGCCGATATGGTAGGCCCGCTTGTGGTGGCTCTGCGCGATCAGCGCCCGCGTGACGTCGCCCGAGGTGACGAGCCGGTCCCAGGCCTCGCGCGGCACGCGCTTGGCATCGAGCAGCCCGGCAACCTGCTGCGACGGCCCCGGCGCATTCGAGAGCAACACCACCGTGCCGCCGCGCTCGCGATAGGCCATCAGCGCGTCGCAGGCCGGCTCCAGCGCCCAAAGCCCGTCATGCACCACGCCCCAGACATCGCTGATCAGCACGTCGTAGCGGGCGAGGAGATCGCCCGCCCGCTTCAAAACCGGAACGCTCATCAGGAACGCGCCTCCGCGGCGATGCGTGCCTCGACATCGGCGCGGCGCGGCAGCGGCGCGACCGCCCCATAGCCTTGCGTCGACAGGGCCGCCGCGACATTCGCATAGGCGCCCGCAGTGAAGGCGTCGCCCGTGCGCAGGTACTCGGCGAGGAAGGCGCCGTCATAGCAATCGCCAGCGCCGGTCGCATCGATCGCGTCGACCTTGATCGGCCGGAAGCGCTCGCGCCGGACCGGCGTCGCCACCAGCGAGCCCTCGTGGCCGAGCGTCAGCGCCACGACCCGTGCGCCGAGCCCGAGATAGAAATCGGCGATAGCGTCGGGATTGTTGAGCCCAGTGAGCTGCGTCGCGTCGTCGAGCCCCGGCAGGATGATGTCGGCCATGGCGCAGGCGGCATGGATGATCGCCTTGGCACGGGTCAGAGGCCAGAGCTTGAGGCGCAGGTTGGTGTCGTAGGCCGTGAGCACGCCAGCCTTGCGCGCGATGTCGAACGCGTCGAACACGGCGTCGCAAGCAGTGGCCGAGATCGCCTGGCTGATGCCGGAGGCCTGGATGATCCGCGCCGAGCGGATCAGGTCGCGCGGCAGGTCGCGCGGACCGTAGAGGCTCGCGGCAGAGCCCGCGCGCAGATAGGAGAAGACGTGGCCGGAGGGGCCGTGATCGACGAAATAGAGGCCGGTCGGCGCGCTCGGATGGGTCGCGACATGGCTGTCATCGACGCCCTCACGCTTCCACAGGCCGCGGATCGAATGGCCGGCGCTGTCATCGCCCAACGCGCCGAGATAGCCGACCGACATACCCTGCCGCGCCGCCGCGACCGCGCAATTCGAGGTGTCGCCGCCATGGCCGAACAGGAAGGCGCCGCTCTCGGCGCGGGTGGCGTTGAATTCGCCGAGCGGTTCGCCGAGGCAAAGGAGATCGAAGCGGCTGTCGGTCACGTTTCAAACCATTCAGATGGCGCGGAATGCCGGGGAACCCCGCCTTCCTAGAGCATAGAATCGCAAAGTGAAATCCGGTGCGCAGGAAGAATCCCACAGCCGGGTCACCTCGGCATATGGCCACGCTTACTCCGCCGCTTCGCGCTTCGGTGCGGCATCCATGAGCCGATCTGCCAGCTTGATGATTTCCTGGCGCAAAGCTGCGTCGTTGGCTCCCGCGCCTCCAGCTTTGCGCAGGGCGGAAATCTCGTCCATGAGCTGCGTCCGATCGGTCCTCGCCTGGGTCAGAGCACCCTGCAGCGTCTGCAACTCGGCCCGCAATATTGCGATCTGGCTCTCGCGTTCGTTCTGAGCGTCCTGCAAGGTCGCGACCTCCTCCCGGTTTCGCCGCTTGGCCGCCTCATGGTCATCCTTCGCGGCGGTCAGCGCCAGGTCTAGTGCTGCCTGTATATCCCTGGTCGCGGCATGGTCGGCCTGTTCCTGCCGAAGCTGAGTGTCGAGCTGCTGCGCCGCCACCCCTGCCGCGCTGGCGCGGGCATCGGCCGCCGCAAGCCCCGCCTCGGCCTGCGCCGCCCGCGCATCGAAGGCGTCAGCCCGCACGCGCTCGCCATCGCGCTCGCCGGTCATGGCGCGCAGCGCCGCCTCGCTCTGGACGAGGCGTTTCTCGGTCGCGGCGAGCTTGTCGGCAAGCTCGTCGCCCTTCCCTTGCAGCACCAGGATGCGCGTCCCGTCCTCGACCTGCGCGACGCGCAATTTCTCGGCCACGCTGCGGCTCTCGGCCAGCTCCCGCTCGCGCTCGGCCAGCAGGGCCTCGATCCGCCCGACGGTCTCGCGCTCGCGTTCCAGTTCGCCACTGCGCGCCACCAGATCGGCGCCCGTGCCGGTCAAGGCCGCACGCGTCTCTTCGAGATTGCGTTCGAGGCTGGCGAGATCGGCAACGCGCTTATCCAGCGTCGCGGCTGTTTCGCCATGGCTGGTGCGCTCGCTCGCAAGCGCCGCCTGCGTGTCGGCCAGTTCGGCGCGTGTCGTCGCCAGATCGGCATCGAGCCCGTCGATCCGGGCATCGCGCTCGCCGAGCTCGCGTTCCAGCCGGCCGATCCTCATGTCGCGTCGCCCGAGGTCCTGCATCGCCCCAGCCTTGGCTGCAAAGCCGCGCTCCGCCTCCTGCTCGGCCGAGCGCATGCGCAGGGCAAGCTCGGCGCGCAGATGGTCGCGGTCGGCGGCGATCTCGGCGAGCGAGAGGGGGAACGCCGCCTCGGCCCGCTTGCGCGCCAGCCTGTCGGCCCGCCGCGCCAGCGCCGGCACGGCCGCCAGGGCCAGCAAGGCGGCGCAGAGGAAGCCGAGCGCGAACAGCATTGCGGCTTCGATCAAGTCTCAGGACTCCCGGCTGAAGGCTGGGATCGAATCTGCCATGGCGGCAGCGTCATGGCCAGAGATAGTCGCCCCGGGTCGGGGAGACGTTCATCTGACCATTGCCCAGTCCCGACTAGAACGGGTTCCAGGTCGCCTGCTGCGTGAATTTGAGATAGCCGAGATTGACGCCGAGCCGCCAGCCGACGCCCGTGCGGATCGGCACGACCATGATGCCCTCCGCCGTCAGCGCGGTGAAGCCGAAGCCGCCGATGAAATAGGCCGAGCCGTCGACGCCGGCGAAGCGCTGGTAGAGTGCGTCGACCACCGGCAGGTTGTAGACCAGCATCATGGTGCGGGCGCCCTCGCCGCCGAAATCGAAGCCGATCGAGGGGCCCTGCCAGAACACACGGCGGTCGCCGGCATTGCGGGTATAGAGCTGGCCCTCGCCGTAGCGCAGACCGCCGACGAAGGCGCCGGAGGCTTCTTGGCCGAGGACATAGCCGTTCGGCTCGCCCCAGCGGCGCACCGCCTCCTCGATCGTCAGTGCGAGGCCGCGAGACACGTTGCCGAAGAACTTGTGGCCGGAGCCGACGAGCTCGTTCTGGCTGAACGACTGCTGGTTCTTGTAGTTCTGGGCGAGTGCGGCAAGCGGCATCCCGCTCAGGCTCGCGCCGGCCACGGCGAGACCGCCCGTGATCAGGTTGCGGCGGGTCTGGGTCATCAGCGACATCTCCAGGCAGGGCGCCAGGCAAGGCAGAGCGCCGGGGCGGTTCGATCGTCCGTCCGCTCGGCCCCGGCGGCGACTGCAGGGCAGTCGGCCCGGGATGGATGCGGCGCGAGCCGGGGGCGGGCCGATCCTGGGCCATCCGCCGCCCGACCGAACGTCGAAGCGTGACGTTCGGCGAATGCGAATCAATTCGGTAACGAATTTGATACGCCGCAAATCTATCCAAGGCGTGAAGATTCCGGAGGGTCGTTCGGCCCGGGATTGGGACTTACCCGAGGATTTGATGCGATGAAGGCCGCAACAAGGCAGCGCTTGCTCTCAGCCGCTGCCGCCTTCGTCTCGCTCTCCCTGATCGGGCAGGTCGCACTTGCCAGCACGTCACAGGCCGGACCGGACACAGCAGCATCCGCGCCTGACCCGACCTTGCCGTCGGGCCTGCCAGAGCTGCCCTCGCTCGGCGAAGTGATGCAGCGCGACCTGCACACCGGCCTCGCCATCAACGGCTTCGATCCGGTTTCCTATCGCCTCGGCCCAAAACCGATGGCGGGACGAGCCGAGTACGAACTCATTCAGGATCGCTTCATCTGGCGTTTCGCCTCGCAGGCCAATCTCGAAGCCTTCCGCGATGCGCCGGAAATCTACGCGCCCGCCTTCGGCGGCTTCGATCCGACCGGCGTCGCTAATGGCGTCGCGGTCGAGAGCGACCCCAGCCAGTTCGCGGTGATCGGCTCGCGCCTGTACCTGTTCCGCTCTGCCGAAAACCGGCAGCGTTTCCTCACGGAAGCCGGATTGCTGGCCCAGGCTGAAAGCCGCTGGAACGCGGTGCTGCGCTTCGTCGCGCGTTGACCGTAGCGGCTCAGCCGCCGCAATCCCCAGCGATTGCCCGCCGCGCCAGCGCTTCGCTCGACGCCGCCACGAAAGGCGGGTTGCGGAACTGCCGCTCGCTGCGGCCGTAATCGGGCAAGGTGCCGTCCAGCGTCAGCACGATGCCGCCCGCGGCCGACAGGATCGCATCGCCGGCCGCGATGTCCCATTCCATTGTCTGGCCACAGCGGACATGGATGTCGGCCTCGCCCGAAGCGATCATGCCGAACTTCACCGCCGACGAAACCGGAATGCCCTTGCTGCAGCACATCGACGCCGCGATACCGTCGCTGCGGCCGTCGCCATGGAAGCGGCTGACCAGTGCGACCGGCCCCTCGCCCGGGACGGCGCGGACGCTCGTCCGCCGAGCCTCGCCCAGAAGGATTCCGTCGGGGCCGAAACCCTGCGCATAGGCATGCGCGCCGGAAAACCAGAGCCGTCCGATGGCCGGGGCCGCGATGGCGCCCGCGATCGGCCGGCCGTCGCTGACGATCGCGATCGCCACGCAATAGCTGTCGCCGCCGGCAAGGAACTCGCGCGTTCCGTCGAGCGGATCAAGCAGGATGAAGATGGCGCCGGGCGCAGCGTTCTGCGCGGTTTCCTCGCTGACGATCGGAAAACCCGGCAGCAGCCGCGTCAACGCCGCCTTGGCGGCTTGGTCGGCAGCAAGGTCCGCGGAGCAGACGGGCGAACCGTCGCTCTTGAGCCTGACATCGCGGGCCGCCCGCTTCGCCAGCAGGACGGCGGCACTCACCGCGGCAGCTTCCGCCAATTTGCGCCCCAGGCCATCGCGGTCGCGCAGGCGGGGATCGTCATGGCCGATCATCGCGGCCCATCCTTCCAGTAACCGCCCTCATATGGCGATTAACCACATGAAAACCAAGATGGCAGCATATCAAGCGATAACGGCGCCCCAATCCGGCGCGTCCCCGTTTCCAGGACCTCGCCCCCATGACCGACATCTCGCTCGAGCCGCTCGATCTGGCTGCGCTTCTCTGCAGCCGCGTCTGCCATGACGTGATCAGCCCGGTCGGCGCGATTGTCAACGCCCTCGAGGTTCTCGAAGAAGATGATCCGTCGATGCGCGATTTCGCGCTGGAGCTGATCAAGAAGAGCGCACGCGCCGCCTCGGCTCGCCTGCAATTTGCCCGCCTCGCCTTCGGCGCGGCCGGTTCTGCCGGCGCGATGATCGATCTCGGCGATGCCGGCAACGTCGCCAACGGCTTCCTCAACGACGAGAAGCTTTCGCTCGACTGGGAAGCGCCGCGCGCATTGCTGCCGAAGAACCAGGTCAAGCTCCTGCTCAACCTGCTGGTGCTGGCGACGCAAGCGGTGCCGCGCGGCGGCAAGCTCGTCTCGCGCGCGACCGTCGAGGGCGAACAGGGCACGTTCGAGATCACCGCGACCGGCTCCCATGCCCGCATCCCGGCCCATGTCGAGGAACTCATCGCCGGGCGCTCGGAGACGGGCACGATCGACGCCCATGCCGTCCAGCCGCTCTATACCGGCATGGTCGCGCGCGCCGCCGACATGAGCATCACCTTCGCCATCGAGGGCGACACCGTAACGATCAAGGCCGCCAAGGCGGCCTGAACGAAAACAGGCTGAGCGATCGTTACCGGTCGAGGCGCGATCTCAACCGATCATAAACCGTTCTCCTGCTTTAGTTCCTGCAGCGTTCCGCGTTGAGTGAAGTTCCTGCATGGACGATCTTCTGCAAGAGTTCCTGACGGAGACCGGCGAGAATCTCGACACGGTCGATCGGGAGCTTGTCCGCTTCGAGCAGGACCCCAACGACCGCGACATCCTGCGGAACATCTTCCGGCTGGTCCATACGGTGAAGGGCACCTGCGGCTTCATCGGCCTGCCCCGACTGGAAGCGCTGACCCATGCCGCCGAGTCGGTGATCGGCCAGTTCCGCGACGGCGCCACCGTCAAGCCCAGCGCCGTCACCGCGATCCTGGAAACCATCGACCGGATCAAGGACATCCTCGCCGAACTCGCCGAGAAGGGGCAGGAACCCGAAGGCAATGACGAGACGCTGATCGGCGAATTGTTCGCGCTCGCCGAACATGCCAAGGGCCAGCTCAAGCTGCAGCCGCCGGTCGATCTCGCGCTCGATCCGGTCGCTGCCTATCTCGCGCGTCATGGCCAGGCCGCGCCGGCCCCGGGCAGCGCGGAGGATATCGTTTTCCGCAGTGCGCCCGGCCCGCAGCGCGGGCCCGACGGCCGCATCGAGGGCCGCGAAGCCGCCTCTCCCGCCGAGGACGCGCATGCTCCGGCACGCGGCGGCACCAGCGCCCCGGCGACGTTGCGCGTCAATGTCGATACGATCGAGCATCTGATGACAATGGTCTCGGAGCTCGTCCTCACTCGCAACCAGCTCCTCGAGGTCGCAAGGCGTCAGGAGGATGCCGGTCTCAAGGCCCCGCTCCAGCGCCTGTCCCTGATCACCGCCGAGCTGCAGGACGGCGTGATGAAGACTCGCATGCAGCCGATCGGCAATGCTTGGTCGAAGCTGCCGCGCATCGTGCGCGACCTCAGCGCCGAGCTGGGCAAGCGCATCGAGCTGGTCACCGAAGGTGCCGAGACCGAGCTCGATCGCCAGATTCTCGACCTGATCAAGGACCCGCTGATCCACATGGTCCGCAACTGCGCCGACCATGCAATCGAATTGCCGGCCGACCGGCGTGAGGCCGGCAAGCCCGAGCACGGCACGATCCGGCTCGCCGCCTATCACGAGGGCGGGTCGGTCACGATCTCGATCGCGGATGACGGCCGCGGCCTCGATATTGAGCGCATTCGCGGGAAGGCCATCGCCAGGGGCCTTGCCACCGAGGCCGAGCTGGACAGGCTCAGCGACGCGCAGATCAGCTACTTCATCTTCCATCCCGGCTTCTCCACCGCCGACAGCGTGACGGCGGTCTCGGGGCGCGGCGTCGGCATGGACGTCGTCAAGGCCAATGTCGATTCGATCGGCGGCACGGTCGATGTCGCCAGCCGCGCGGGTCTGGGCACGACGATCACCATCAAGATCCCGCTCACGCTCGCGATCATCTCGGCGCTGATCGTGGTCGCCGGCGCCGACCGCTACGCCATTCCGCAGATCGCCGTGCGCGAGCTGGTCCGGGCCAAGGCGGGCGACGACAACCGCATCGAGGAGATCAACGGCGCTCCCGTCCTGCGGCTGCGCGGGCGGCTTCTCCCGATCGTGTCGCTGCCGGGTCTCATGGCCTGCCCCGACCGGGAGCCGGCCGCCCGGCGCGCGGATGGCGAGGGCTTCATCGTCGTCACCCAGATCGGCGAACGTCAGTTCGGCATCCTCGTCGACAGCGTCTTCCACACCGAGGAAATCGTGGTGAAGCCGATGTCGAGCAAGCTGCGCCACATCCACCTGTTCTCCGGCAACACCATTCTCGGCGACGGCACCGTCGTGCTCATCGTCGACCCCAACGGCGTCGCGCGGCTGGTCGGCGCGGCCACTTCCGAGGAGATCGAGGAGGAGCCGCGCACGGCCGCCGCCCAGATCCATCGCGGCGAGCGCACGACGATGCTCGTCTTCCGCGCCGGCTCCGGCAGTCTCCAGGCCCTGCCGCTGTCACTGGTGACGCGGCTGGAGGAGATCGAGGCCCGCGAATTCCAGCGCGGCGGCGGCCGTACCCTGCTGCATTATCGCGGGCGCCTCGTCCCGGTGACGCCCGTCGCGGATACGCAACTGCGCGCCGAGGGCATCCAGCCGCTGGTCATCGTCTCGAACGGCGATCTCACCGTCGCGCTCGCCGTCGAGGCCATCGTCGATATCGTCGAGGAGGTCTTCGACCTGGAGATGGCGGCGGCCGAGGGGCGCGGCATCATCGGCTCGGCCATGATCCGCGGGCGGGCCACCGACATCCTCGACCTCGCCCATTACCTGCCGCTGAACGAACCAGGCTGGTTCGGAGCAGGCCGCAGCGCCGAGCTTCCCGGCCGGATTCTGCTGGTCGAGCCCTCCGACTTCCTGCGCGACATGCTGAGCCCGGTCCTGAGGGCGTCCGGTCGGATCATCGCCCCGATCGCCGATTTCAGCGAAGCAGCTCTCGCGACGGCGGGCGAGCCGATCGTGACCGCATTGCTTGACCTCGACCGCGACAGCGAGGCCGCCTTCGCCTTCGCCGCCCTCCTGAGGGAGCGCGTCAAGGGCGAGCGCCTGCGCATCCTCGGCCTCACGACCTGTGCCACGCCCGACCTCCACATGCGCGCTGTCCAGGCCGGGCTCGACGACGTCATCGCGAAATTCGACCGCCGCGCCCTGCTGAGCGAGCTCAACACGGCCGGCGCCGACCTGAGGCATGCGGCATGATGGCGAACGAACCCCACGCTCACGACCCTGCGGCATCGGGTTTCGGCGATTCGCTGGATTATGTGACGATCCGCGTCGGCGAGCAGCTCCTCGGCCTGCCGATCGGTCGCGTCCAGGACGTCTTCATCGCCAACCGCATCACCGTCGTCCCGCGCGCACCCGACGAGATCGTCGGCCTGATCAACCTGCGCGGCCGCATCGTCACGGCGATCTGCCTGCGCAAGCGGCTCGGGCGCCCGGTCGAGCTCAAGCTCGACGGCCAGGGCCGCTACGAACTGACGGCGATCGGCATCGACCATGGCGGCGAGGCCTATGCGCTGATCGTCGACGCGGTCGGCGAGGTCATCCGCCTCGACCGGTCCACCTTCGAGCCGCTTCCGGTTCATCTCGATCGCGTCTGGGCGGCGCTGGCGACGGGTATCCATCGCCTGGCGGACGAGCTTCTCGTCGTGCTCGATCTCGACGCCGTTCTCGATCTCGACCTTCGCAGCGCGGCCTGACGGCGGCGCCACAGTTCTGGAGACAAAAGTCATGAAATACTGTCTCGTCGTCGACGACTCGGCGGTGATCCGCAAAGTGGCCCGCCGCATCCTCGAAGGGCTGCAGTTCCGCATCGCCGAGGCCGAGGACGGCGCGCGCGCCATCGACGCCTGCAAGGGCGAGATGCCGGACGCCGTGCTGCTCGACTGGAACATGCCGATCATGGACGGCTACGAGTTCCTGCGGACGCTGCGCCAGATGCCGGGCGGCAAGCGCCCCAAGGTGGTCTTCTGCACCACCGAGAACGACATCGCCCATATCGCGCGCGCCATGCATGCCGGCGCGGACGAATACATCATGAAGCCCTTCGACAAGGAAATCGTGGCTTCGAAATTCCATCAGGTCGGGTTGCTCTGAGCCGGTGCGTTTCGGTGCGGCCGCGCACCGGGTACTTCTTGCCTGAGACGTTTCTGCCCAAAACGTCTTCTCCCATACCGCCGGCCCAGTGAGAAACATCCTCATGTTGTCTCCTCGCGCGAATCCTGCAGGGCCCTCGTCCCGGCACAAGACCGTGGTGATCGCCGACGATTCCGTCGTCGTGCGCGGACTCTTCGCGCGTTGGCTGGGCGAGGCCGGCAATTTCCATGTCGTCGCCGTCGCCGGTGACGGCGAGACCGCCGTCGCCCATGCCACTCGCTTCAAGCCCGACGTGATGGTGCTCGATCTCGACATGCCCGGCGTCGACGGCGCGGCCGCGCTGCCCCAGATTCTCAAGGAAAGCCCCCATACCGGCGTGCTGCTCGCGGCGACGCTGAATGAGCGCAACACCCGCCTCGCGCTGGAATGCATGACGCGCGGCGCGATGGACGTGGTCTCCAAGCCGGACAGCCGCAGCGGCATGACGCTGTCGCTCGATTTTCGCAGCGAATTCCTGCTCAAGCTCGGCAACATCGTCCAGGCCCCGGTGAAGCCCGGCTCGCTGCCGCCGGAGATCGACACCGACCTGCCGCATGCCGGGCCGGTGAACCTGCGCCCGCTCGTCTCGGTGATGCCGCGCTATCTCGTGATCGGCGCGTCCACTGGCGGCCCCCGCGCGGTCGCCAAGGTGCTGTTCGACATCGGCGAGGGCCTCAACGACCTGACGACGGTCGTCGTCCAGCATATGCCGCCGCTCTTCACCGCCTCCTTCGCCGAGCAGGTCGCGGCCCATGTCGGCGTCCCCGCCCGCGAGCCCTTCGACGGCGAGCGCCTGATGCGGGGCACCGTCTATATCGCGCCCGGCGGCCGCCATCTCGGCATCGACCGCCGGCTCGGCCATATCGTAGCCCGCATCGGCGACGAGCCGCCCGTCAATTTCTGCCGCCCCGCCGTCGATGTGCTCTTCGGCGATGCCGCGCGCCATCTCGGCCCGGCCGCGCTCGGACTCGTCCTCACCGGCATGGGCAGCGACGGCACCGACGGCGCCGGCGCCTTGCGCAAGGCCGGCGCCGCCATCATCGCCCAGGACGAGCCGAGCAGCACGATCTGGGGCATGCCCGGCTCGGTCGTGCGCGCCCGCCACGCCAGCACGGTGATCGCGCTCGACGAGATCGGCGCCTCGATCCGCTGCCTCGTGCGCGGGGTGCAAACGGCATGACCGAGGCTGATTTCACCTTCCTGCGCCTCCTGCTGCAGCAGCGCTCCGGCCTGTCGCTGACGGCGGACAAGCGCTATCTCGCCGAAAGCCGCCTCGGCATCCTCTGCCGCCGGCGTGGCGTCGCGGATATCGAGGCGCTCGTGCGCGAACTCCGACTCTCGCGCGATCCGGGCCTGGAAAGCGCCGTGGTTGATGCCATGACCACCAACGAGACGCTGTTCTTCCGGGACCAGATGCCCTTCAACCTGTTCCGGGACGTCATCCTGCCCGAGCGCCTCGCCGCCAACGCCGCCAGCCGCTCGTTGCGGATCTGGTGCGCGGCCGTCTCCAGCGGCCAGGAGGCCTATTCCCTGGCGATGCTGATCGACGAGCTCGGCGATCGGCTCGCCGGCTGGAAGATCGAGATCCTGGGCACGGACATTTCAGCGGAGATCCTGGAAAAGGCCCGGGCCGGCATCTACAGCCAGTTCGAGATCCAGCGCGGCCTGCCGATCCAGATGCTGCTCAAGCATTTCCAACAGGTCGGCGACAAATGGCAGGTCTCGCAGCGAATCCGCGCGATGGTCACGTTCAAGCAGCACAACCTGCTGGATCGCAACGACCTGTTCGGCCGCTTCGACGTGATCTTCTGCCGCAACGTCCTGATCTATTTCGACGTGCCGACCAAGGTGAAGGTGCTGGAGCAGCTCACGCCGCGCCTGGTGCCGGACGGCGCCTTCCTCCTCGGGGCGGCCGAGACCGTCCTGGGATTGGCGACTAAACTGGTTTGCGACCCGCAGCACCGCGGCCTTTACAGGCACGCCGCGATGGCGGCTCCTCTTGCCGCCTCTCCCGCTCCCAGCCTCCGGCCGCGCACCGCCATCGGGGCCACACTGCGCGGCTGAACCGGCAAGGCTCTCCTGTTGACACCGCACAAACAAAAACCCCGCCTCTCGGCGGGGTCCCCGTCGACCTGTCGTGTACATCCGACGATCAGGTCAAGAACTGGTATGCCGTCGCTTCATGACCGCCCGATGACGGGCGGGCGACAGAAATGCGTCAGGCCGGGATGCGCTCGTCGACCTCGGACGGCTCGCGCAGCACGTAGCCGCGGCCCCAGACGGTCTCGATGTAGTTCTTGCCGTCCGACGCGTTGGCGAGCTTCTTGCGCAGCTTGCAGATGAAGACGTCGATGATCTTGAGCTCGGGCTCGTCCATGCCGCCGTAGAGATGGTTGAGGAACATCTCCTTGGTGAGCGTCGTGCCCTTGCGGAGCGAGAGCAGCTCCAGCATCTGGTATTCCTTGCCGGTGAGGTGGACGCGGGCTGCGTCGACTTCCACGGTCTTGGTGTCGAGATTGACGACCAGATCGCCCGTCGTGATGACCGACTGGGCGTGGCCCTTCGAGCGGCGCACGATCGCATGGATGCGGGCGACCAGCTCGTCCTTGTGGAACGGCTTGGTGAGGTAGTCGTCGGCACCGAAGCCGAGGCCCTTCACCTTGTCCTCGATACCGGCGAGGCCGGAGAGGATCAGGATCGGCGTCTTGACCTTCGCGACCCGAAGTGAGCGCAGCACCTCGTAACCCGACATGTCCGGCAGGTTCAGGTCGAGCAGGATGATGTCGTAATCGTAGAGCTTGCCGAGATCGACGCCCTCTTCGCCGAGGTCCGTCGTATAGACGTTGAAGCTCTCCGATTTGAGCATAAGCTCGATGCTTTGAGCGGTCGCGCTATCGTCCTCGATCAGCAGAACCCGCATGTCCACGTCCCCAATTTCGCCCGCAGGGCAGGTTTGACCGTTGTTTCCGCCCGGACCTTCCCGGCCCTCGGCGACGACGCACTTGCCCGATGAAACGCCACGCGACACGCTACAAGGAAACTGGTTAACAAACCGTGATTCCCGAGCGCAAGCGCTTCCTCGGAGAAAGTGAACGATCCTTGTCGAGGTGAGTCGAATTTGACACGGATCGCTGAACTTCTCGGCCGCGAAAGCGCCTTTCGCGGAGGGTTGCTTCGGGAAACAGGGTGATAATCGCCCTGCGACACGCGGCAGCCTCGATGAGCAGTGTTAACCACAGAGCTTAACAGCTGGTAAATGAGCGCAATTTGTTAGGAACCCTTACCAAATCATCCACAGGGCTCCTGCCAGCTGATAATGCCGACTTGCATATGACCGACAACCTTGAAATGCACCGATGAGTTCCCCCTCGCACGGCCATGACCGTCTCTCCGCCCTGGCAACCGCCATCGAGCACCTCGAAGGCGTGAGCATCTATGGCCGGGTCATCGGCGTGCGTGGCCTGCTGGTCGAGGTCGCCGGCCCGATCGGCACGATGAGCCTGGGTGGGCGCGTCGGCATCGAGATCGCGCCGGGCACGCGCGTTCCCTGCGAGGTCGTCGGCTTCTCCGGCGACAAGGCGCTGGTAATGCCCTTCGGCGGGCTCGACGGCGTTCGCCGCGGCTGCCCCGTCCATGTCGACCGAGCCCAGCCGGGCCTGCGCCCCACGCCCGCCTGGCTCGGCCGCGTCGTCGATGCGCTCGGCCGCCCCGTCGATGGCGGGCCGCCCCTGCCACAGGGCGACACGCTCTTCGCCTACCGCAACGATCCGCCGAACGCCCACAAGCGCCGCCGCGTCGGCCGCCCGCTCGATCTCGGCGTGCGCGCGCTCAACACCTTCCTGACCTGCTGCATCGGCCAGCGCATGGGCATCTTCGCCGGTTCGGGCGTCGGCAAATCCGTGCTGCTCTCGATGCTCGCCCGCTATGCACAGGCCGACGTCAATATCATCGGCCTCGTCGGCGAGCGCGGCCGCGAGGTGCAGGAGTTCTTGCAGGAGGACCTCGGGCCGCAGGGTCTCGCACGTTCGATCGTCGTGGTCGCGACATCGGACGAGCCGGCGCTGATGCGCAAGCAGGCGGCGCTGACCACGCTGACACTGGCCGAATATTTCCGCGACCGCGGCCTGCAGGTGATGTGCCTGATGGATTCGGTGACGCGCTTCGCCATGGCGATGCGCGAGATCGGGCTCGCCGCCGGCGAGCCGCCGACGACCAAGGGCTATACGCCGACCGTCTTTGCCGAGCTGCCGCGCCTGCTCGAACGCGCCGGCCCCGGCACCGGCGACGGCGCGATCACAGGCCTCTTCACCGTGCTCGTGGATGGCGGCGACCATGACGAGCCCGTCGCCGATGCAGTGCGCGGCATTCTCGACGGCCATATCGTCATGGAACGCTCCATCGCCGAGCGCGGACGCTATCCGGCAGTCAATATCCTGAAATCCGTGTCGCGCACGATGCCGCGCTCCTGCGACCCCGCCTATTACCCGGTCGTGCAGAAGGCCCGCTCGACGCTCGCGACCTATGCCGACATGGAAGAACTGATTCGCCTCGGCGCCTATCGCCAGGGCGCCTCCGCCGAGGTCGACGAGGCGATCCGCCTCCATCCCGCGCTCGAAGCCTTTCTCAAGCAGGCCAAGGACGACGCGACCCCGCTTCACGAATGCTACGCGCGCCTTGCCGCCATTATGAGTGGAACCGTCTGATGATCGCAGCGCTCCTGATCGGCCTCGTTGCGCTGATCCATGTCTACATCGTCATTCTGGAAATGCTGTGGTGGGATACCCCGCGCGGCCACAAGGCCTTCGGCCTCACGCCGGAATTCGCCGCGCGCTCGAAGGTGCTCGCAGCCAATCAGGGGCTCTATAACGGTTTCCTCGTCGCCGGCCTCACCTGGGGCCTCTGGCTCGGCGCGGAAGGCTTCGCGATCAAGCTGTTCTTCCTGGGCTGCGTTCTCGTTGCCGGGCTCTTCGGCGCGGCGACCGCCAGCCGCAAGATCCTTTACATCCAGGCCCTGCCCGCCGCGCTCGCCATCGCGGCGCTGCTCGCTCGGATCTAAGTCGACCTCAGCCCCGCGCCACCATCCGCACCAGCGCGAACATCGCGGCGAAGCCGACAGCCTGGATGGCCGCGGAGGCCATCAACGTCGGGCTGGCGCCGAGCCGCTCGACCATCACCGCGAAAAGCAGCGGAGCCGCGGAGAACGCCATATTCTGCGGGACCGTGAGCTTGCCGAGCATCGCGGCGAAGCCGTTGCGGCCGAACAAGGCCAGCGGCAGAGTCGCCCGCGCGACCGAGATCACGCCGAGAGCCGCACTGAACAAGGCGACGAAGATCGCCGCGGTCGCGATCGTCATCGGCACGAAGGGCAGCGAGAGGCATAGCACCGGCCCCAGCAGCAGGCCGAACAGCGCCACCTTCTCCGCCGGCAGCTTTTCGCCGAGCGTCGCGTCGATGGCACGCGCAGCGAGCGTCGCGGGTCCGCTCAGTGTCGCGACCCAGACGGCCTCGTGCTGGGTCAGCCCCGCTTCCTGGAAGAGCGTGATCAGGTGCAGCGGCAGCCCCCAGGAGACGAGCCCGCTCGCCGAGAAGGCGAGCGCCACCAGCCAGAACGCCGCCCGCCGCGCATGCGCCGGCACGCTGCCATGTCCCCCGTCGGAGGGAGCTCCCTGAACGGCCGCCGGCTTGGCCTCCAGCGCCTGCGGATGCCGGTAGCGCGGAATCGAGGCGTAGATCGGCAGCACGATGACGAGCTGCATCGCCGCGAAGACCAGCAGGGTCGTGCGCCAGCCGAAGGCGTTCATCAGCGTCGCGGTCAGGGGCCAGAACACGCTGGAAGCGAGCCCCGTGACCAGCATCATCAGGCCGATCACGCGCCGCGTCCGCTCGCCCATCAACTGGGCGATGGTGACATTGCCGGTATTGGCGAGCGACATCGCATGGCCAAGCCCGATCACGAACCAGCTCGCGAGATAGCTCGCCGGCCCCTGTGCCAGCGACAGGACGCCGAGCCCGAGCGCGCAGATCACCGCGCCCACGCACATCGAGCGTCGCGTGCCCTCCCGGTCGAGCAACCGCCCGATCGCGGGCGCGACCAGGGCACCGGTGATCAGCAGGATGGTGATGCCGCCGAAGACGATCTCGGCATTGAGCCCGATCTCGCGATCGAGCGCGCCGACCAGCACCGAGGGCGAGTAGAAGGTCGAGCCCCAGCCGATGATGCGGGTCAGCGCAAGGCCCAGGAGCAGGGGGCCGTGCCCGCCGAAACGAGAAGTGGCAGCCAAGACAGGAATCCGCGGAGCAGAAGGCCGGACGGCCTCGCTTCCGGATTCACTAGATCATCCCGACAACGAGTGGCAGCAGCCGGGGCGCGACCTGATCATGCGTCAAAAGCAGCCCGTTCCGGTAAGGAAAGGTCAACCTCCTTGCGCCATGTTGCTCCACGTCTCGCGTATGGAGTTCGGGCGCGCGCCGAGGGGTCGGCAACCGCCGCTGCGTAATCAGGAGTTGAAAACGACATGAAGTCGCGAGAGACGCTTCTTCGGCTCAAGCGCTTCCAGGTCGACGAGAAACGTCGCCGGGTAAGCCAGATCGAGATGATGATCGCTGATTTTCACCGGATGGCGAGCGATCTCGATCGCGAGATCCAGGCCGAGGAATCGCGCGCCGGCATCGCGGACCCCGCCCATTTCGCCTATCCGACCTACGCCAAGGCCGCGCTCGGCCGCCGCGACAACCTGCGCCAGTCGGCCGACAACCTGAAGGGCCAGCTCGACGAAGCCAAGGCCGAGCTGCAGGAAGCCTTCGAGGACATGAAGAAGGTCGAGATCCTCGACGACCGCGAGCGCGCCTCGGAGCGCGCGGCGGAAGCCGCCCGCGACCAGGCGACGATGGACGCGATCGGGCTGCGCTCGCGCGTTTGAGACCGGTTCCAGGAATTCAGCAAAAAGGCGGCGCCCTCGGGACGCCGCCTTTTTTCATGCGATGACGGGATGGTGAGTGACGGAGTCGCGCCGCAGCTTGCCGCTCAGGCGCGGATCGTCATCGACCTCGACGCCGCGCTTGAACACGGTGAAGCCCGAGCGCTGGTAGAAGGCGAGCGCGGCGGGATGGTCGAGCGTGCAGGTATGCACCCAGAAGCGCGAGATCGGCTTGGCCCAGGCCAGCGCGAGCGCCCGGTTCATCAGCCAGCGGCCGGCCCCCTTCCCGACCACGGGCTCGTCCAGCCCGAAGAAGGCAAGCTCCCCCTCCCCCGCTACGCGGAAATCCAGCTCGAGCAGGCCGACATCGCGCCCTTCGTGGCGAACCGCATAGACCGCGATGGCGGGGTCGGCAAAGACCGCCTCCAGCTCGGCCCGCGGCTTGGTCAGGCGGCTGAACCACATCCAGCGCTCGCCGAGCAGCCGGTAGACGGCGAGATAGCGCTCGATCTCGGAGCGGCCCATCGCTTCAAGCGAGAAGCCTTCCATGCCGGGAGGGTCGGGCCGCTCCGGCGGCCGCGCGAACATCTCCAGCGAGGTCACGATCGTCGCGATCTTGCCGGGCGGCAGGTCCGTCGTTCCGGTCAGGGTGATGGTCAGGCTCTGGGACATGGAAGGCAGATACGCTTGGCTCGAAAATCAGGATCGTCGCCGCGATCATGACATGATCGCGTTCGAAAGATCACGACGCAATGATGCATGCCCGGCCTGAGAGCACAGACGGATCAAGGCGGCGGCGGCAAAGTCGCCGGCCGGCGGGCTGGTTGTTCGGCCTCTTGGTGATGTGCTTCGCGGTGCTGCCGCATCTCACGCTGGCGGCATCGATGATGCGCATGCCTGTTCCCGGCCCAGCGCACCATGCCGCGAGCACGCGGACGGCTCCGGGCGAACAGGCGCACGCGCCCATCCCCTGCCACGAGGGCGGAGATGCGAAGGGCCCGGAGGCCGCAGCGCCGCCCTGCTGCATCATCGGCTGCGGCCTGATCGCCGAAGCTCCAACCGCTCCGTCGCTGCCGCTCGCGGTCCGCTGGTCGCGGATGCCGTCCGCTTCGGTCGCGACGATACAAGGCCGTTCGACCGAGCCGGCAGAGCGACCGCCGCGACCGGCCCCTTTCGCCTGAACCCATCATCCGACGGATCATGACGCCGCCTTGCGGCGCGGTCCGCCTATCCATCGATCAAGGATCAAGACAGATGAAGCGTACTTCCATGGCCCTCGCCGCCCTTCTCGCCGCCGGCCTGCTCGCTGGCACGGCCCAGGCCCAGCAATCCCATGCCGGCCACGGCACCCCTGCGGCCGCCAAACCCGGCGACAGCGCCTCGACCAAAGCCTATCGCGACGCCAACATGAAGATGCACAAGGACATGGACATCCCCTATTCCGGCGATGCCGATGCCGATTTCGTCCGCGGCATGATCCCGCATCACCAGGGCGCGATCGACATGGCCCGGATCGTCCTCGCCCATGGCAAGGATCCCGAGATCCGCAAGCTCGCCGAGAACGTCATCCGCGACCAGGAGAAGGAGGTCGCGATGATGAAGGACTGGCTGAAGAAGAACGGCAAGTAGCCGCTTCTCCGTTCACATGACCTTGGGCGAGGACCGGCAGCCTCAAATGCTTGCCCTCGCCCTTCCCCACTGGCAGAGAGGGAAAAGGTTCGCGCCGCAGCGGTGACGACGTGGGCCAGCCGTCACCCGTCATTGCTGTTCCGAACCCGCGGCCTCCATGAAACGTTATCTCGACTATCTCTGGCCGATCATCGGGCTCGTCGCGGTCGTCTGGTCCGTCGAACTGCTCTGGAGCAAGCTCAAGTCCGAAGCCGGCTCCGACGCCACGATCGAGGCATTGCTCGCCGATGCCAGCCTCTGGCAGAGCATCAAGATCATCGCCCACCGCATCGGCCACAAGATCGCGGTCATTCCACCGGAGGCCTTCTTCCACGCCGCGCTCGCGACCCTCGTCGCCTATGCCGCGCTCGCCTGGTACGATCGCATCGCGCTGATCCATCTCGGCAAGGAGAAGGGCATCTCCTGGCCCTATATCTCGCTCTGCTCCTTCGTGACTTACGCGCTCTCGCACAATATCGGCGCCTCGGTCTTCTCGGGCGGCATGGTGCGCTACCGGGCCTACACGGCGAAGGGGCTGACGGCGGCGGAAGTCGCCGTACTCGTCGCGCTCTGCTCCTTCACCTTCGCCTTCGGCACGATCTTCCTGATGGGACTCGTGCTGCTCTACGAACCGCAGATCCTCCACCCGCTGGAGCGAATGTCGAAATGGTTCGCGATCAGCGACGGCACCGCCCGCCTGATCGGCGTCGGCATGCTCGCCTTCGTCGCGCTCTACACGATCGGCTCCTGGCTGCGGTTCAAGCCGCTAAAGATCGGCAAGCTCGAGGTCATCTATCCGCGGCTGCCGATCGTCTTCAGGCAGTATCTCGCCGCTCCGCTGGAGCTCGCGGGCGCCGCCGGCATCATCTATTTCGCGCTGCCCGACCAGGGCAATCCGGGCTTCCTGATCGTGCTCGGCGCCTTCCTGCTCTCCTTCTCGGCCGGCCTGCTCAGCCAGGTTCCGGGCGGCGTCGGCGTGATGGAGGCGGTGTTCCTCGCAGTGATGCCCGGCGTCCCGGCGCCGGCCGTCTTCGCAGCGCTGCTGGTCTGGCGGATGTTCTACCTGATCCTGCCACTGGTCTTCTCGCTACCGATCGTGCTGGCCTTCGAGCGGGCGCAGCTCAAGCGCAGCACCCGCATCGCACCGCCGCCGTAGAGAAGCGTGCCGTCATGCTCGGGCTTGATCCGAGCATCTCGGAACCAGAAGACGCCACTTCCTGACCGAGTTTCTCGAAAGACGCCCTAACGCTTGAGGGCGATCGCGGCTGCACCGAACATGAGCAGCGCGCCAATCGCTTCCGACCAGCCGAAGGGCTCGCTGAGCGCGGCGACACCGACCGCGACCGCGATGGCCGGGCTGACGAAGGCATAGAGCCCGGCCCGGAACGCTCCCCAGTCGCGCAGCAGCCGCATATAGATGGTAAAGCCCATCAGCGAGCCGCCAATGACGAGGAAGACCACCGCGGGCAGAACCGGCCAGCTTGCCAAGGCCTGGACATCGGCCAGGCTGATGGGCTCCAGCGCAAGCGACACCGCGGTCAGGCCGATGCCGCCGATCAGCGTCTGCCAGCCGGCCAGCGTCAGCGTCGGCATCGTCCCGGCGATCGGCCGCGAGAGCACGGCGCCGACGCAGTAGAACAGCGTGCCCGCCGCCACGGCCGCGAGCCCCATTATCTCCAGCGGATCGCCATGGGCAGCCGAGAGCCCGCCCATCGCCCGCGTCGCGAACAGGAAGCAGAGCCCGACGGTTCCGAGCGCGATCGCGGCGATCTTGCGCCCGTCGATGCGCACGCCCTCGATCGCCCGGCTCGCCAGCAGCGTGTAGATCGGGATGGTCGCGAAATTGACGATGGCCGCGAGCCCGGTCGGCGCATGTTTCGTGCCCCAGAACAGCAGGGCGTAATTGACGGTATTGAGCAGCAGCGCCGTGCCGATCAATCGAGGCCACGCGTTGGCTGGCACCTTGGGCGCGTCACGCCCGGCCCAGACCAGCATCAGGAAACCGGCGATCGAGAAGCGCACCGCCGCCAGGAAGACCGGCGGCACATGCGTCGACCCGACCTTGACCGGCAGCCAGGTCAGCCCCCAGACAAGGCACATGACGGCGAAGAAAGCAGCGTTGCGCGACATGCTCTCCGCTTAGCCGCAGCCTATAACGCTGACCATTGCGCCGCGGGCATCGGGGGGCCGTGGAAAGCGGAGGCTCGACCGTCATTGCGAGGAGCAAGGCGACGAAGCAATCCAGGGAGACCGGGCTGAACGCATCACCCGGTCTCCCTGGATTGCTTCGCTACGCTCGCAATGACGGAGAAGGTCGAAAACCTCAGACGCTGCCGACCGTCTTGAGCCGCACGCGCGGATGGATCTCGGCCTGCGACAGCACCGGCGTCTCCCGGCGGAAGCGCTCGATGATCTGGCGGGCGAAGGGCCGCGCCATGGCCGAGGTGACGAGCGCCGGCATCTCGCCGATGCGGGCCGCATCCTCGAACTTGTCGCGGACGTGATGCACGAATTCCTGCAGGCGCGAGGGCTGCATGGCGAGATGACGGTCCTCGCCCTGACCGATGATTGACTCGGCGAAGACGCCTTCCCAGGCCGGCGACAGCGTGATGATCGGCAGCACGCCCTGCATGTTCGAGAACTGGGCGCAGATCTGGCGAGCGAGCCGCGCGCGGACATGCTCGGCGATCTCGCGCGGGTTGCGCACGCTCGAGGAAACCTCGGCGATCCCTTCGATGATCGTCGGCAGGTCGCGGATCGAGATGCGCTCGGAGAGCAGGAGCTGCAGCACGCGCTGGATACCGGTGGTCGATATCTGGCTCGGCACGATCTCCTTGACGAGATCGGCATGGTCCTTCGGCAGTTCGCGCAAGAGCTTCTGCACCTCGGAATGCGAGAGCAGCTCCGGCATGTTCGACTTCAGCACCTCGGTGAGATGCGTCGAGATCACGGTGGCGGCGTCGACCACGGTGTAGCCGCGCAACTGCGCCTCGTCCTGCAGCGCCGCGTCGATCCAGGTTGCCGGCAGGCCGAAGGTCGGTTCCAGCACGTTGTGGCCCGGCAGGTTCACCGCCCCGCCCATCGGGTCCATCGCCATGTACTGGCCGGCATAAACGATGCCCTGACCGGCATCGATCTCCTTGATCTTGATGAAATAGTGGTTTGCTTCGAGCTGGACGTTGTCGACGATGCGCACCGCCGGCATGACGAAACCGAGTTCGGCGGCGAGTTGGCGGCGCAGTGCACGGACCTGGTCCGTCAACCGGTCCTGGCCGCTCGGCGCATTGACCAGCGGCAGCAACCCGTAGCCGATCTCGATCTTGAGCTCGTCCATCTTGAGCAGATCGTTGAGCGTCTCCTCGCGCGGGCTGCCGTCAGCCGCAAGCGTGCCGCTGGCCTGGCCGGCATCGATCGTAGCCTGCTCCGCCTCGCGCGCCTTGGCGGCCTTGCCGAAGCGGTAAGCGAGGAATCCCGCACCAGCCGCCAGCAGCAGGAAAGGCAGCATCGGGATGCCCGGCAGCAGCGCGATCAGCAGCATCACCGCAGCCGACATGCCGAGCGCCTTCGGATAACCGGAGAGCTGCTTGCCGAGCGCCTTGTCGGCCGCGCCGCGCACGCCGGCCTTCGAGACGAGCAGGCCCGCCGCGGTCGAGACGATCAGCGCCGGAACCTGGCTGACGAGACCGTCGCCGACGGTGAGCAGGGTGTAGTTCGTCGCAGCCTGGCCGAAGCTCAGGCCCTGCTGCGCCACGCCGATGATGATGCCGCCGAGCACGTTGATGAAAGTGATCAGCAGGGCGGCGATGGCGTCGCCGCGCACGAATTTCGAGGCGCCGTCCATCGAGCCGAAGAAGGAGGATTCATCCTCCAGCGCCTTGCGGCGGACCTTGGCGGTATCCTGGTCGATCAGCCCGGCCGAGAGATCGGCGTCGATCGCCATCTGCTTGCCTGGCATCGCGTCGAGGGTGAAGCGGGCAGCGACCTCCGCGATGCGGCCCGAGCCCTTGGTGATCACCACGAAGTTCACGATGATCAGGATCGTGAAGACGATCACGCCGATCACGAAATTGCCGCTCATCACGAAGCCGGCGAAGGCCTCGATGACGTGCCCCGCCGCCGCAGAGCCCTCATGGCCATGCGCGAGGATCAGGCGCGTCGAGGCCATGTTCAGCGCCAGCCGGAACATCGTGACGATCAGCAGCACCGTCGGGAAGGCCGAGAACTCGAGCGGCTCCTCGATGAAGAGCGCGGTCATCAGCACCAGCACCGATACGATGATCGAGAGAGCCAGCATCAGGTCGAGCAGGACCGCCGGCATCGGGAAGATGAGCACCACCAGGATGCCCATGACGCCGATGGCGAGGAAGAGATCGGGACGGTTGAGCAGCTTCCCCATCGCCCCGCGATCGGGAATGGCGAAGCTTCCGCCCTGACCTGCCGTCACATCGGTCATCGACCGCTCCGCCCCGCGCCCGCGCGCCCCGAAGCAGGGCGCAGCTCGGCAATTCTTGCCGGGCACATGGTGAACGAGTGGTTAAGATCGACCCGAAAATCCCATCCGGAACCTTTTCCTGAACGTCCTGTTATCGAACGACCGTGTTGCGACCGCATTCGCCCCGAGAATGGGGCCTGGGCCGACAGACCCGCATTTCGAGCCGAGCTCGACGGAGGATCAATTGGATAGACGTTCTTTCATCACCAGCCTTTTCGGCGGCCTCGCCATCGCCAGCATCGGCGGTGCCGCCCTGGCCAAGACTGCTTCGTTGCCTGCTCCGACGCCCCAACCGCTGCCGGCAGCTGATCCGCAGGCGCTGGACACGGAAACCGCACGCAAGCTCGATCAGGCCGATGCCGAATTCGCTCAGGTCGTCCGCCGCGAGCGTGTCTATCGCCATAACCGTCGCGGCCGGCCCGTCGTGGTCGACCGGCGCGTCGTCGTCCGGCGCGATCGCTTCGGCCGGCCTGTGCGCCGCGTCGTGACCCGCCGCCGCGTCTACTGACGCCTGGCGGGCTTTCGCCCGCTCGCTTGACGGCTCCGTCGCTTCCATCGGGAGCGGCGGTTCGATGGGAGGACAGCGTGACGGCCCCTGCCCCGACAGACGCAGCGCCGGTCATCGTCGAAACCGATGTGCCGGCCCGGCTCGACCGCCTGCCCTGGTCGCGCTTTCATACGCTCGTGGTCGTCGCCCTCGGCATCACCTGGATTCTCGACGGACTCGAGGTCACGCTCGCCGGCTCGGTCTCGGGCGCCCTCAAGGAAAGCCCGGCCCTCAAATTCACTAATACCGAGATCGGCATGGCCGGCGCCGCCTATATCGCCGGCGCGGTGCTGGGCGCCGTGTTCTTCGGATGGCTGACCGATAGACTCGGGCGCAAGAAGCTCTTCACGGTCACGGTGCTCGTCTATCTCAGCGCTGCGGCGGCCACAGCCTTCTCCTGGAACGTCTGGAGCTTCATTTTCTTCCGTTTCCTGACCGGCATGGGCATCGGCGGCGAATACACCGCGATCAACTCGACCATTCAGGAACTGGTCCCCGCCCGCGTGCGCGGCTGGACCGACCTCGTCATCAACGGCTCGTTCTGGATCGGCGCGGCGCTGGGCGCGCTCGGCGCCATCGTCCTGCTCGATCCCGCCCGGATCGATCCCGAATACGGCTGGCGCCTCGCCTTCTTCATCGGCGCGGCGCTCGGACTGATCATCCTGTTCATGCGGCAGTGGATTCCGGAAAGCCCGCGCTGGCTGATCAGCCATGGCCATCCCGAGCGAGCCGCCGAGATCGTCGCCGATATCGAGCACCGCGCCGGCTTCGTCCCGCCCGTCGGCGAGGTTCTGCCCCTGACCCGTCTGCGCCCGCGCGCCGCAACGCCGCTCGGAGAGGTCTTCCGCGCGCTTTTCGTCGCCCATCGCGAGCGCGCGCTCGTGGGACTCATGCTGATGCTGTCGCAGGCCTTCTTCTACAATGCGATCTTCTTCACCTACGCGCTGATCCTGACCGATTTCTACGCGGTGCCCGCCCAGAAGATCGGCTGGTTCATCCTGCCCTTCGCTGCCGGCAATTTCCTCGGGCCCCTCCTGATCGGCCGGTTCTTCGACACGCACGGCCGGCGCGCGATGATCGCCGCGACCTATGCCCTCTCGGGGCTGCTGCTGACCGGGACCGGCTATCTCTTCTGGAAGGACTGGCTCACCGCCTCGCAGCTCACCCTGTGCTGGAGCGTCGTCTTCTTCTTCGCCTCGGCTGCAGCGAGCTCGGCCTATCTGACGGTTTCCGAGACTTTCCCGGTCGAGATGCGGGCACTCGCCATCGCGATATTCTATGCAGTCGGCACCGGCGCGGGCGGCATCGCCGGCCCCTGGCTCTTCGGCATACTCATAGACACCGGTTCGCGCGGCAGCGTCTTCGGCGGCTACCTGCTCGGAGCGGCCCTGATGCTGGCAGCGGCCCTGATCGCGGCGCGTTTCGCCGTTCGGGCCGAGCGCCAGCCGCTAGAAAGCGTGGCGAGGCCGCTCAATGCGGTGGATTGATCACGAGGCCCGTAACCATAGCGCGTGAAAAGGCGCCTTGATGGAACAAAGCATCATTTAAATGCATTATTCCACACCGGCATTCCCTCACTAAGAATGCCCTGGGAGATGTGGTGACAACAGCCTGGAGGCCGTCGTGGACAGACGCTCATTCCTGATGACACTGGTCGGTGGTTTTGCTGCAGCCGGCATGGGCGGCATCGCCGTTGCCGAAGCGGCCCAGCCCAAGCTGGCACCGCTGCCTGACGCCGAGCCCGCCAAGGCCGACGAGGCCGTGACCGCTGAGATGAAGGAAGCGCTCGACAAGAGCGACGCCGAATTCAGCCAGTACTACTACTATCGCCGGCCGCGCTATTATCGGCGCCACTATTACCGCCCACGCTATTATTATCGGCCGCGCTATTACGCCCGGCCGCGCTACTACCGCAGGCGTTATTGGTAAGCTCGTTCCGGGTCAGGCCGCGCTGATGCGCGCCTGGCCCGGCTCGGCCACCGTAATCCCCGCCGAGGTGTACTCGCTGAGCTTGTTGCGCAGCGTGCGGATTGAGATTCCCAGAATCTTGGCCGCATGCGTCCGGTTGCCGAGGCAGTGATCGAGCGTGTCGAGTATCAGCTCGCGCTCGACATCCGCGACGGTGTGGCCGACCAGCGAGCGTGTCATCGCCTCCGCCGTCTGGGCCGCGCGTGCAGCCGGATCGCGTGACGGAGCCGGCGACAGTGCCTCGCCTTCCGGGCTGAGCACGGCCGAGGCCGCGATCTCCGGCCCGGTCGCCAGCAGCACCGCCCGGTGCATGGTGTTTTCCAGCTCACGGACATTGCCGCGCCAGGCGCTGGCGAGCAGGAGCTTCCGTGCATCGGGCGCGATCGGCCTGAACGGCAACCCGTTCAAATCCGCATATTTCCTGGCGAAATGCTCGGCCAGCACGAGGATGTCGCCCGGCCGCTCGCGCAGCGCCGGCAGGCGAAGATGCACGACATTGAGCCGATAGAGCAGGTCCTCGCGGAACGAGCCCTCGCGTACCGCATCGGCCAGGTTGCGGTTCGAGGTCGCGATGATCCGGATATCGACCTTGACCGGCTGCGTGCCGCCGACGCGATCGATCATCCGCTCCTGCAGCGCGCGCAGCAGCTTGGCCTGCAGGCGAACATCCATCTCCGAGATTTCGTCGAGCAGCAGCGTACCGCCATTGGCTTCTTCGAACTTGCCGATGCGCCGCGCGATGGCGCCGGTGAAAGCGCCCTTCTCATGGCCGAACAACTCGGATTCGAGCAGGTTGTCGGGGATCGCCGCGCAGTTCACGGCGACGAACGGCCGGTCCTTGCGGCCGGATTTCTGATGGAGATGACGCGCGATCACTTCCTTGCCGGTGCCGCTTTCGCCGGTGACGAGCACCGGCGCTTCCGAGCGCGCGATCTGCGTGGCGAGCTGCACCACGCGTTCCATCGCCGGATCGCGCCAGATCAGGCTGGACTGGTCGGCGGCGACAGCCTCCAGCACCGCGGCGATCAGTTCCGGATCGGGTGGCAGCGGCACGTATTCGCGGGCACCGGCCTGGATCGCGGCCACGGCGGCGCGCGTATCGGTCGAGGTGCCGCAGGCGACGATCGGCGTGCGGATGCGCTCCCCTTCCAGCGCCGCGACGTAAGCCGCGATCGGCTGCACGACATCGATCATCAACAGGTCAGCGCCCTTGGCGCGCAGCACGGCGAGCGTCTGATCGAGACTTTCGGTATGGGTCACGGCCGCACCATGCGACATGGCGATCTTGGCGGCTGCGATGATCTGTCCCTTGAGACCGCCGGCGATGATGAGGCGCATGGCTCAGGTCCTTCTGCTTGCGATGTCTTTGGCAGCGAGCCCGGTTTCAGAGCCTTGAGCTCTCACCGGTCCGCCTTGATGATTTCCGTCATGGTCACGCCGAGCCGGTCCTCGACGACGACGACCTCGCCACGCGCGACCAGCCGCTCGTTGACGAAGATGTCGATGGCCTCGCCAACGCGCCGATCGAGCTCCAGCACCGCGCCGGGCACGATCTGCAAGAGGTCACCGACCGCGACCTTCGAGGAGCCGAGCACTGCGGAAACCGTGACCGGCACGTCGAAAACCTGTTCGAGGTCCTCGGCGGTCTTGATCGGCACCGGCCCCGAGCGCGCCACCGACATGTCGCCCTGGTCGAAGGACAGGTCGGCCTGGTTCAGCGGCGGCAGCTTGAGATCGTTCTCCGTGCTCATGGTTCAGACCTTCATGGTTGGCCATGGCCGAACACGCGTGCGACCGCCTGTTCGACCAGAGCCGTGAGTTGCTGGCTGTCGAGGACGAAACCGCCCTCCGCCCATTCGATGCGCCCGTCGCCGGGGGTGATGTCGAATTGCCCGAGCACGATCAGCTTGCCTGCGAAGCCGTGTTCGGCCGCGAGCTTCCGGACGAGTTCCTCGGCAGCCTCGACCATGCTCTCATGGACGCGCAGCACCAGATGCGGCGCGGTGCGGGCATGGTTCAAGGCTTCGCGGACGGCCCCTTCCAGGGCGGCCAGCGGCTTCTCCGCCAGCGCCGCTCCGGCCAGCGCCTTCGCCGTCGCGATCGCGACATGGGCAGCATGTTCCTCGATCGCCGCCGTGCGCGCCGCTTCCTGCGCGAAGAGCCGCTCGGCCGAGCGCGCTAGCTGCCCGGTCAGGCCCACGAGCTGGCTCTGCGCATCGCGATGCGCCTGATCCTGGCCGGCGTGGAAGCCCTCGGCCCGCGCCGCAGCGATCTCGGCCTCGCCGGCGGCCTTGCGGCCGCCTTCGCGGAAATCGGTCCCGAACATGAACTTGGTCGCGGCCATCTCAGTACACCAGCTCGTCGTCGGCGCTGCCCTTGGACAGCACGATCTCGCCCTTGTCGGCGAGTTCCTTGGTCATCTGGACGAGCGTTGTCTGAGCCTCGTCGACCTCCTTGAGGCGCAAGGGACCCAAGCTCGCCATGTCGTCCTGCATGTTCTTGGCCGCGCGCTGCGACATCGCGCCGAAGAAGAAGTCGCGCATCGATTGGCTGGCGCCCTTGAGCGCGCGCGCCAGCGTGCTCTTGTCGGCTTGACTCACCAGCGTCTGCAACCCGGCGGGGTCGAGCTTGCTGAGGTCATCGAACGTGAACATCAGGGCGCGGATACGTTCCGCCGATTCCTGGTTCGAGGCGTCGAGCGCCGAGAGGAAGCGTATCTCGGTCTGCCGGTCGAAACCGTTGAAGATTTCCGCCATCATCTCGTGCGGATCGCGCCGACGCGTCTGGGTCAGCGTCGAGACGAACTCGGTACGCAGCGTATTCTCGATATGGTCGAGCGCTTCCTTCTGCACCGCTTCCAGCCGCAGCATGCGTCCCACGACCTCGATCGAGAGCTCGTTCGGCAGGTTGCGCAGGACGTTGGCGGCATGCTCGGGCCGAATCTTCGACAAGATGACGGCGATCGTCTGCGGGTATTCGTTCTTGAGGAAATTCGCGAGCACCACGGCATCGATATTGCCGAGCTTCTGCCACATGTTGCGGCCGGCAGGCCCCCGAATCTCCTCCATGATCAGCGCCACCTGATCAGTCGGCAGGATCTTCTCGAGCAGCGAGATCGTGCGGTCGAACGAGCCCGTCACCGCGCCGGCGCTGGAGAGCTTGCCGACGAAATCCAGCATCAGGCGCTCGACCTCATCGGCATCGACCGTGCCGAGCTCGGCCATGGCGCGCGTGATGATCCGAATCTCGTCGTCGTCGAATTGCTGCCAGATCTGGCGGCCGTGATCTTCCCCGAGCACGAGCAGGATGACGGCGGCGCGCTGCGGGCCGGTCATCTCGGCAACGGTGGTCACGCCGAAGCCGCCGCCCTCGATGGCGTCCTGGAAACCGGAGTTCCGCGGTGCGATGGATCGGGAGTCGGCCATGTTTCAGCGCCCCGTCACGCGGCGGACTTCTCGTGGATCCAGCTCCGCAGCACCGCGACCGAGTCGGCCGGGTTCTGCGAGACCAGAGCCCCGATCTTTTCCACGGACTGCGCCTTGAGCTGCCCCTTGACCTGGGCGATCGCCAGCATCCGCTCGGAAGGCGCCGTATCCACTTCCATGGCAAGCGGTTCGCCGTCGGGGCCAACCGTGGCCAACGCCCGCCCGCTGCCGGCGGGATCGCCGGTCTCGCCAGCGGGGCCTACGAGGACGGCGCCATTGCGCATGAAGGAGGGGATCGCCCGGACATTGCTGTTGTCTGCGGCTAGGACCTGCTTCAGCAGCGGACGAACCACCGTCATCAGCACGATCACGGTTAGCAGCGAGATGACGGCGAGTTCGGCGAAGCGGACCAGGTCCTCCCGGGTGAAGGAAGTCAGTTGCTGCAGCAGCGTCTGCTCGGTGAGGTCGGCCGGCGCCGGCGGTGCCTCGGCGAAGCGCAGGTTGACGACCTCGACCTTGTCGCCGCGCCCCTGGTCGAAGCCGACCGCCGTGCGCACGAGCTCGCCGATGCGATCGAGCTCTTCGTTGTTGCGCGGCTGGTAGGAGAGTTCGCCGGCCGGGCTGCGCGTATAATTGCCGTCGACGAGGACGGCGACCGAGAGCTTCTTGACCCGACCGCCTTCCAGCACCTCGGTACGAGTGGTGCGCGAGATCTCGTAATTGGCGACTTCCTCGTTCTTCGATGAGTTCTCGCGCTGGTTCTGCTGCGCCCCTTGCGTCTGCTGTGCGCCCGGCAACTCGTTGCCGACGGTCACCGTGCCGTTGCCGCCCTCGGTCGTGGTCGAGGCTTCCGTACGGTTCTGACTGGAGCGCAGGACCCGACTTTCCGGATCATAGCTCTCGGAGCGGCTCTCGACGCGGTTGGTGTCGAGCGCGGCCGAGACCTGCACCCGCGCCCGGCCATAGCCGACGACGCTGGCGACGATATCCTCGACTTGGCCCTTGATGCGCTTCTCGATCGCGGTTTGCCGCTCCTCGATGCCGAGCCCGAGCAGGCCCTGGTCGCTCTGGGCGCCGTCCGCCAGCAGCCGGCCGCGCTCGTCGACGATCGAGACGCGCTCCGGTTTCAGGCCGTCGACGGCCGAGGCGACGAGATGGCGCACGGCCCGGACCTGCGCGGCATCGAGATCGCCCGCGAGCTTGAGCGCGATCGAGGCGCGCGGCGGCTCACGGTCGCGCTCGAACAGGCGCCGCTCCGGGATAACGAGATGGACGCGTGCCGCCTGCACCCGTCCGATCGAGCGGATGGTGCGCGACAATTCGCCTTCGAGAGCGCGCAGATGATTGATGTTTTGGACGAAGCTGGTGGAAGAGAAGGCGTCGCCCTTGTCGAAGATCTCGTAGCCGACGCCGCCGCCGGCCGGGATGCCCTTGCCGGCGAGGTCGAGGCGCAGGCGCGGCACGTCGGCCTTCGGCACCAGCACCGTCTGACCGTCGCCGCGCAATTCGTACTTGATGCCGCGCGCGTCGAGATCCTTGAGGATAGCGCTGACGTCCTGGCTTCCGAGATCCGAGAACAGCACGCTCATCGCCGGCTGAGACATCCGGAGCATGACGAAGCCGAAGAAACCGACGAGCACCAGCGTGACGGCCAGCATGGCCGCCAGGCGCGCCGCTCCGAATTTGGCAAACTGCTCGATCAGGCCGTTCACGCCGCCATCCGTCCCACAGAATCGCGGGGTACGGCACACCTGTCCCGCCCCACTAGGCAAGTTTTTCCCAGTGCATGGTTAGCGGGCGGTTAATTTTTCCGGCCTGGCCGTTAACTTTATCGCGGGAGATCGCGTGCAAACGCCAAAGGCGTCGGCCCTGTCAGGGTCGACGCCTTTGAAAAGAAACGGAAATATCTGTTTCTACTGGCGGTAGTGCTGGATCCGGGTCGTCCGCAGGCCAGCGAGGCCGTGCTGGTCGATCGACATCTGCCAACTCAGGAACTCGTCGACGGTCAGCGTATAGCGCTGGCACGCCTCCTCGAGGCTCAGCAGTCCGCCGCGCACGGCAGCCACCACCTCGGCCTTCCGCCGGATGACCCAGCGCCTCGTATTCATCGGCGGGAGGTCCGCGATCGTCAGCGGGCTTCCGTCCGGTCCGATCACGTACTTAACCCGCGGTCGCAATGGCTCGGTCATGGTACACTCACACAACTCAACAGAGCTACTGAGGGCAGCATAGGCGGGCGGCTTTAAGAATTGGCTAAAACGATCGCCTCGGATGTCCACGACTGATTCGCCGCCGCTCACTCGCTGCGCACCACGCTCTTGACCTTGTCGATCGGAACCGTGATCGAGCCGATCTTGAGCATCGGGATCGACGAGGTGAAATCGACGCCGTCGACCACGCCGCTGATCTGCGTCTTCGCCGTGATGCTCTCGCCCAGGACGTTCTTGGCGTCGATCGAGATGCTGTACTCGCCATCCGGCGCCTTGGTGCCGAGCGAGGTCGAGCCGTCCCAGCTGAAGGTCTGGTCACCGGCGGTCAGCGTCCGGGTCATCGTCTGGACGACACTGCCCTTCGAATCCTTGATGGTGATCGTGGCTGTACCGGCCGAGGCCATGTTGACCTTCCAGTCGGCCTTGTCATTGGCAAGCCGCGTCGTGGTGCCGTCGGCCGTGATCGTGGAGCCGATGAAGCCGACCGCGTTCGTCGCCGTTCCCGCCGCGCTGAGGCTGAGCAGCGAGCTCAGGGTCTCATTGGTCTTGAGCTGCTGCTCGACGCCGGCGAACTGCACGAGTTGCTCGGTGAACTGGTTGGTATCGAGCGGGTCCAGCGGCGACTGGTTCTTGAGCTGCGTCGTCAGCAGCGTCAGGAATTGGTCGAAATTGTTGGCGATCCCGCTCGTTGTGCCGGTCACACCGCTGGAGCTGGTGCCTGATGTGCCGCTCGTGCCAGAAACATCCATGGCGCGTGTCCTCGTTCAAATGCTGAGATCGACACCGCCGAGCCGAATAAGCCGGCGCTGCGGGGCGGGGTCGGTCGAAAGGGGGGCGTCTTCGGTGAGTTCGACGCCGCCGGACTGGCGCTGGCGTTGCGGCGCCTCGTCCTGCTGGCGGTTCTGGCGGAAGGCCGACTGGTCGGACGGATCCCGCAAGGTGATGTCGACGCCGCCATCGGACGGCTTCAAGCCCGCCTGCTCGAAGGCGCGCTCCAGCGTCCGCGCGTCGCGCTGCAGGAGGTGCAAGGTCTCGACCCGGTCCACGACCAGCTTGGCGCTGACCTCGCCCTTGTCGGAGATCGACAAGTTGACGTCGACACGGCCGAGCTCGTCGGGGTCGAGCCGGATATCGAATTGCCGCGAGCCCGACATCGCCCGCAGGCCGATCTCGATCGGCACGACATGGATCGGTGTCGGCTGGCCGCTCGCAGTGCCTTGGCCGGGGCCCCCGGGGGCCGTGCCTGCTGCCGCATTCGGATCGAACGGCTGGAGCAGGCGATCATGCCCAGGCTTTCCGGGCACCTGCAGCAGCGTCGACAGGTCGAACGGAGCTGCCGGCTGCTGCTGGAGAGCGTCGAGCGCCTTCGCCTCGGCGGGAGCCTGCGTGCCGTTGGCTGCAGCCGGTTGATCGGCCTTGGCCAGAATGTCGGCGAATTCCTGCGCACCTTGCCCGGCCACCCCGGCAGCATGGGCGCCGGCCGGCGCGGTCTTGCCATCTGCCCCCGAGGCGGCCCCGGCCTGCTGCTGCTCCGGCGTCGAGGGCGCCGCCAGCAGCAGCCCGGCGCTCGCAACGGCAAGGCCCGGCTTCGCAGGACCCTTCTTCGCTCCGCCTTCGGCCGAGACGGCTTCCGCAGCCTCGTCCGCAGCTCCATCGACGGCGATCAGCGCTCCCTGCTGAAGCAGAGCGGGCACGATCGTAACCGCGACCGGCGTCACCACGGTCTGATTTTGGATTACCGGGGCGGCAACGGCCGCTGCGGCCTCGCCCTTGTCTTCGCCAGCTGCCTTGCCCTCTTTCTTCGTCTCGCCCTTGCCGGCCTCGCCCGCGGCCTCCCCAGCTTCCGTCACCGCGTTATCGCCGGCGGCCCCCGCCTGCGTGCCGGCCTGGGCGGCAGCCACCGCGATCAGGAAGGCGATTCCGGTCGCATCCGTCTTGGCGGCCTGTGGGGCGGGCTTGCCGGCTGTAGCGGGCGCCGTGACAGGCACGGCCGGCACGGCAGTCGCTTGAGATGCTTTTGCTTGCGCCGAAACCTTGGCGGGATCGATGACCGTCTCGGCAGCGGCGGCTTCCTTGGCGGCCACGACCTCACCGGAGGCAGCAGTTTTCCCTGTCGCGCCGCCCTTGCCCGCTGCGGCGGCAGGCGCCTCGGTCTCGGGCAGCGTGAAGACATCACCGCCCTCGCGCTGCTCGGTTTGACCGGCACGCGACCGGGCGACCGGTGCTTCGGCAGTGGCCTGACTGGTGAACGCAGACTGGATCGGCATGAACGGTCCCGTGACGCGGGCAACAACGCGCCCTGCCCTGTCCAGCAAGTTGCAAGCCAGAAACGTGCCTTTTTGAATCAAGGCCTTAGAGCCGCTGCGCCAGAGCAGACGGGCAAGATGAGCCCGGTTTCGCGGCCCAGATCGGCAGGATTTGCCGATCCTGCTGGCGGCATCCGGTCAAAGCCGGTATAGAGCCGGCACATGCGCTAATGCCCGCGCCTGCCCCCGAGCCAGCGACGACACGACCGAGAATGACCGCGATCCGCAATTCCCTCGACATCGCCAAGCCGCCCTCGGCGACACGCGTCGTCGCGGCAATGTCCGGCGGTGTCGACTCGTCAGTGGTCGCGGCCCTGCTCAAGCGCGAGGGCTATGACGTCATCGGCGTGACGCTCCAGCTCTATGATCACGGCGCCGCCGTCCACCGGGCCGGCGCCTGCTGCGCCGGGCAGGACATCCATGACGCCCGCCGCGTCGCCGAGACGATCGGCATCCCGCATTACGTGCTCGACTACGAGAGCCGCTTCCGCGATGCGGTGATCGAGCGCTTCGCCGAGAGCTATCTCGCCGGCGAGACGCCGATCCCTTGCGTCGAATGCAACCGGACCGTGAAGTTCCGCGACCTGCTCGATCTGGCGAAGGAACTCGGCGCCGACGCCCTGGCGACCGGCCATTACGTGCTGAGCCGCGATCTCGGCAACGGTCATCGCGGCCTGTTCCGCGCCGCGGACATGAGCCGCGACCAGAGCTATTTCCTCTACGCGACGACGCAGGAGCAGCTCGACCTGCTGCGCTTCCCGCTCGGCCATATCGACAAGACGCAGACCCGCGCGCTCGCCGCCGAGCTCGGCCTCGCCATCGCCGACAAGCCCGACAGCCAGGATATCTGCTTCGTGCCAAACGGCCGCTATGCGGACGTCATCGAACGGTTGAAGCCCGGCGCCGCCCGCCCCGGCGACATCGTCCATCTCGACGGCCGCATCCTCGGCCATCACGATGGCGTGCTCCATTACACGGTGGGCCAGCGCAAGGGGCTGGGCATCAGCGCGAGCGAGCCACTCTATGTGCTGCGCCTTGATGCCGACGACGCCCGCGTCATCGTCGGCCCGCGCGAGGCCCTGAGCGTAGGTGAGATCCGCCTGCGTGATCTCAACTGGCTCGGCGAGATCTCACTCTGTGCCCTGCCACCGGAGGGGCTCGACGTCGCCGTGCGCGTCCGCTCGACCCGCGCGCCGCGCGAGGCTCGGCTCTTCCGCGACACGGACGGCCTGCGCATTGAGCTCGCCAGCGATGAGGAAGGCGTCTCGCCCGGCCAGGCCTGCGTGATCTATGCCGATGCCGGCCCCGGCTCCCGCGTCCTTGGCGGCGGCACCATCCTGCGGCGCCCGCTCGCCCTGCCGGCCGCGCCCTCGCCGGCCGCTCTCGCCCTGTCCTGACCGTTCAGGCTCAAGCCCTTCCGCGCGGATTCCAAACCCCATGCCGGTGACCTACGATCTCGACGGCCAGAAGCGCGTCTATGCGACCTGGGCGAAATTCTACGACCGGATCTACCAGCGCATGCTGGCCCGCCCGCAGCGCGAAGCGGTGGCAGCGGCCTGCGCCTGCGGGCCGGATATCCTCGAGATCGGCGTCGGCACCGGGCTCACCCTGCCCTATTTCACGCCCGATTCCCGCGTGTTCGGCGCCGACCTGTCGCTCGACATGCTCAGGGTCGCCCATCGCAAGGTGGAGAGCCAGAAGCTCGACCATGTCCGCGGATTGATGGTGATGGATGCCTGCCGGCTCGGCTTCGGCGACGAGCGCTTCGATGCGGTCACCGCGCAATTCGTGATCACGCTCGTGCCGAACCCCGAGCAGGCCCTGGCCGAGATGGACCGCGTCCTGAAGCCCGGCGGCGAACTCATTATCTCAAGCCGCCTCGTCGACGATGGCGGTTTGCTGGCGCCGTTCTGGAGCGCGGTCGCGCCGCTGTCGAAGGCGATCGGCTGGAGTTCCGACTTCAAGGTCAGCCGTCTGACCGACTGGGCGAAGGCGACCGGCCGCTATGAAACCGTCCATGTCGGGCGCGGCTATTTCAAGGTCGTCAGGCTGCGCAAGCAGGCTTCTGCCGATAACGCGCGATCGAAGGCTTGACGGCCCCCCGCCGCGACGCCTATATCGCGCCTCGAAGACGAGCTGGCTCTGCCGGCTCCGACCCTGTGGCGGGGTAGCTCAGCTGGTTAGAGCAGCGGAATCATAATCCGCGTGTCGGGGGTTCAAGTCCCTCTCCCGCTACCAAATTTCTTCTCATTGACGTTTACAGACGACCGCGACCGGCCCCGAAAAATGCGTCGGCAGCGTTCGCTGGCGTTCATTGACGGCCGGCCGCCTTGTCGGGCTTTCTGTCGGTCATCCTCGAATACGATGCCGATCTCGCCGATCGTCTATTCGAAGGACGATCTCACCCAATGCTGCCAGCACATTGCATTGCTTGCGTGCTCACATGTTGCAATCAGGCTGTTGGACGATCGCTGGCAGGAGGGGTCGATGCCGCATTTCGTAAAGTTTGCTGGAAACCCCCATCAAGCCGCGCCGCCCGCTATCAAACGGCATGATCAATTGATCTCGGTTGGTACATCTATCCGCATTGGTTTCAAGGATATCCAATCCTGGATTGATGTTCGCGCCAACAACCCGAGCGTGCGCATTACCAGGCGAGAGGCCATCGAGGGCGCCACGAATGGGATAGCCTGGTACGAAATTGTGGGAATGTATGAAGGCTCAACCGAAATTACGGCCGTCGACACCAACACCAATTACGTCTGGGATCAATTTACACTGGATATCAAGGGCAAGGTAAAAACGACCAATAGGCCGCCTATCCGTGGCGTGACCTTCAATTACTATGTCGACACGAAGGGCATCGGCCCGAATTACAACGCGTCAGTCGTTCTCGAATGGAAGGTTGCGCTCATTCCGGTCCCGGCCGGTCCTGTTACGGACACGGATGGCACCAGTTTCACCGCTTCCAAGTGGGGCAATGATTGGAATAGCTGGACCGCAAAATTCAAGCGGACGGTTGAGTCCGCATGGAGTGAAAGGATTTGGCTTTCCACCCCAGCTAAACTTCACGAACTCGAAGTAAGCGACCCCGCCGGAGGGAAACGCCGGGTAAATCTTCACTGCATATTGAAATGCGTCATTTCGCACCCTGGGGCAGCACATCAACTTATCAGGGTCGCGAAGGCCGGCCAAAGCACCGGAGGGTCTTTTCGATCCGACTCTCGATTGCTGGACGACGCCGATCTGAAAAACGATCCCGTAGGTACTTACGTCAATCAAACGAAGCCTTTTAATACGGCCGTTCATGAAATTGGTCATGATCTCGGCTTCACTCATGCATGCGAAGTGACGACACCTTCGACGCCTTATTGCGTGGCAACGGACCCCAACAGCGCGGAAATCATGGCGACCGGCAATGAACTGCGCGCCAGATACGCGACGCCGTGGCAGCGAGCTGCCGCTACATGGTTCACGACTGGCGGAACTCCATGCACACCAAGCGACTTCACGCCATCGCTCGTCAGGCTCGCGCCGGTCGCGGTGCCGTAGCGAGAACTGGAAATCCGATGCAACGTTTATCGGCTAAAATCGTTCTGCCTGTGGCCCTAACAGTGGCGGGTTTGATCATGACCGAAGGATCTCGTGCGCAATCGCCGCAACAGCCAAATCAGCCAGAACTCCTGAACGCGCCTTTGTTGGCGAGGGTTCGGCCCCGCGCTCCAGCGACACTCTTGATAGAACGACGTGACGGTGGCCGCATCGTTGTCGATCTCGGACCATCGATCGCTACTCCCCAGTCGGAATTCGCGGCGCTTCAAGACCCGAAAGTATTCGCCGCGGCGAAAATCGCGAAAGACGGAAATGCTGTGATTTGGTCGCGCGCCGGAATTACGATCAGTTCCAAACTCTTGCATAGCATCGCCGCGGAACAGTTTCACGACCGTGAGAAAGGGAAGACCGTTCGCCATCCGATCGAGTGAACGGTGCATTGGAAATAACCCGGGACGATAACCAGAGTCCGGTCCCACCTGCTCGTCTCCACGCATGCGCCCGGGCCGATGCTTCAGTGGGCCCCCTTGCGTTTCGAAGCGACCGGGGCGTCAGCGGAAAGGCCGTCGAGGCGCAAGTTGACGATGTAGATTTCCGCCCCCTCGGCATTTTGCACGGTGACCGAAAGCGACATGTGGTCGCCATTGGGCAGCTTTTCGCGGTTCAGCGCAGCGAGCAGCTCCTTCGCGGCATTTCGTGCGCTCTGGTCATCGGGCAGATCCGTGCCCTCCTCGTCGATATCGAGCTTCTCTCCGTCGCGCGTATGGAAGAAATAACAGGGCATGCCTGCCTAATGCGGCCGAGGCCAAGCTGTTCCTCAATCGCTTGCGATTTTGGCAGCGTCGGGCTGGAGATGCAGATAGTCCGGATCGAAATCGGCCAGACTGCAAAGACCTTTCCAGTCCAGGACCGTCAGGCGATTCGCCCGGATCCGGATCAGCTTGGCTTCGCGGATTTCGCGGAGCTTCTTGTTCATGTGGACAGTCGAGAGGCCGAGCGCATCCGCAATTTCGGGCTGTGTCAGGGGAAGATGGCAGGTCACGCCGTCGGACAACCCGATCGCCGTCATCTTGGTGATGAACTCGCAGAACAGATGGGCGATGCGGCTAGGCGCCGCGCGGCGACCGATGCCCACCATCCATTCCCGGTAGATCGAAGCTTCGATCAGCGTCTCGCGCCAGAAGGCTTCGGAGATGCGATAGGACGTCCGTGTGAGGGCTCGGACGGCGTCGTGCGGGATCAAGCCGACCACCGCCGGCGTCAGAGTCCCCAAGGAATGATCCATGCGCTCGATGAGCAGCGAGTGGATATCCGGAATATCGCCTGGAAGGTGAAGCGACAGGATCTGCCGGGCGCCGTCGCCGACGATCTTGTAGCGGCAAACCAGCCCCTCGGCGACGAGGCAGCACTGCTTCGTCAGCTCGCCTTCGCGGACGATGTCCTGGTTGGCGTCCAGGCGCTTCAGGGTAAGCGGCAGGTCCAGCAGCTTCTCCCGCTCGGCAGAAGGCATGGAAACATGGGTTTCGAGCTTGAGAACGAGCCGTTGCAGATAGAGCTGCTTGTTCATTGGTTTCCCGCCACGCCGGATGACGTATTGCAGATAGGAGATCACGCCGCCTCGTGCCGCATCAAATGTTATACGGGGGGCCGGATGAAAGCTCCTCGGCCCGTCCTCGGCAGAAGGGCAATAATTTCGGCATTCCCCTGCTGTGACGCCAGCAGGCCGGCATCGAATGGCGCAATATTGCTCCCCGGCGAGCCCAGCTTGGTTAGCCCTTCTTGCTGAGATCGACGATCTTGATCGTCTCGCTCGGCTTGCGCCGTTCCTCCGCCTTGTCCTGGATCTCCACGGACTCCGAACGGTGCTTTTCGGCAGCAAGACCCTCCAGGTCGTCCGGCTCGTAGGGCGCGTGAGGCCCTGTCGGGTGCGTCGAACGCGGATTGGGGCCCGCGCGATTCTCGTTTTCGTCTCCCGGCTGTCCCGGCCTGCGCGCCGTGTTGTAGGCGGCGGGAGCGTCGGTCGGCCGGTTGGGAACCTTGTTCATCGATCCATCCTCCTGCGAAGTGAACCGATCCTGACAGGGCAGGTTCCGGCCGGGCTTTCGATAGGCCGCGCCGTTGATGGCCTGGTCCGCCCCCGCTCGCCGGATCATCCGCGGGAACCGGCGCACCTTCGTCGTGTTCTAGTGTCGCCTGCCTATCGGGGCCGGCCGCCATTCCGGGGGAATTCTGCCTTGTCCGCACTGTCGCGCCGCGCCCTTCTCGCCGTGCTCTCCAGTACCGGCCTGCTGGCAAATCGCTCCGTCTGGGCTCAGGCGCCAGCGGGTCCCACAAAGAGCTTCGGCTACGGTGAGGTCGTAGAGCGCGCGAAAGCACTGGCGCAGCAGTCCTTCGACGCCGAAAGCGCCAAGATCCCAGCCGAGCTCGCAAACCTGACCTATGACAGCTATCGCGAAATCCGCTTTCGCCGCGACAAGGCTTTTTGGCGCGAAGGCGGGTCGGATTTCCGCCTCCTGCCGTTCCATCTCGGCTTTCTGCACAACAAGCCGGTCCAGGTTCACATCATCAACCACGGCAACGCGATCCCGATCCCGTTCACGACCGGCCTGTTCGAATACGGCAAGGTTCCTGTGCCCAAGAACCTGTCCCCGGCGCTCGGCTTCGCGGGGTTCGCTGTCACCACCAACCTGAACGATCCGAAGGTTCAGGACGAGGTCATCTCCTTCCTGGGCGCAAGCTATTTCCGCTTGATCGGCCGGGGGCACCGTTACGGGCTTTCGGCGCGTTCGCTGGCCTTGAATGTCGGTGGCGAGGGTCCCGAGGAATTCCCGTTCATGCGAGCCCTCTGGGTGGAGGAGCCGTCGCGCGACACGACCGAACTCGTCATCTACGCCCTGCTCGACTCCCCGTCCGTCGCGGGAGCCTTTCGCTATGTCGTCAGTCCGGGCCGCGAAACCCATATGGACGTCACCGCGACGATCATTCCGCGCCGGGAGATCGAGCGGATCGGCATCGCGCCGTTGACGTCGATGTTCCAGGCCGGCGAAGGCGATCTCGCCCAGCGTACCGATTTTCGACCCGAAATCCATGATTCCGACGGGCTAATGCTGCACTCGGGCAGCGGGGAGTGGATCTGGCGCCCGATCCGCAACCCCAAGGAGCTTCGCATTTCGAGCTTCGGCGACAAGAATCCGCGTGGCTTCGGCCTGATGCAGCGCGACCGTGACTTCGGCAGCTATCAGGACCTTGAGGCACGCTACGATGCGAGGCCCGGCTATTGGGTCCAGCCTCAGGGCGACTGGGGCGAAGGCCGGATCGAGCTGATCGAGATCCCGACGGTGAACGAAGCCTTCGACAATGTCGTGGCGTGCTGGACGCCGAACACGCCCCTGCCCGTCGGGCAGGCCATGGAATTTCGCTATCGCATCTCGGCACTGTCGACGACCTGGCACCTGCATCCGTATGCGCAGGTGCAGCAGACCTTCAACGGCTCGGATATCGAGGATGGCGTCGTCGACGGGAACGGAACGAAGCGCTTCATCGTCGACTTTGCCGGCGGCGATCTCGCCTATTACCAGAGCGAGCCCGATCGCCTGGAACTCGTCGCGACGACGACAGCCGGCGCCATCGCCACGAAGATCCTCGCATTCAATGCGCCCCTGAAAGGCGTGCGCGCCATCGTCGATGCGACGCTGCCCGACGGCCAGTCGGCCGAGCTTCGGATGTTCCTCAGGGCGCGCAACCGAACCCTGAGCGAGACCTGGACCGCGACCTGGTCGGTTCCCCCCGGAGACTCCGCCAAGCCGCAGCCGCCGAAGAAGGAACCGGCACGCAAGTGACGCCCCTGCCGCTCACTCACGCAGGCTCATGAAGCTCACGCGGCATCCCCTCGACAGCGCCATCACGCAGTCGAGATGGTGTGGGCGAAGCGACCGCTACACCATCTCTGTCGACGGAAACGCGCGCCGGGATCAGGCGATCTTCGGCAGGAGCTCGTCGAGGCTCTTCTTGGCATCGCCGTAGAACATCCGCGTATTCTCCTTGTAGAAGAGCGGGTTCTCGATGCCGGAATAGCCCGTGCCCTGGCCGCGTTTGGAGACGAAGACCTGCTTCGCCTTCCAGACCTCGAGCACCGGCATGCCGGCGATCGGCGAGTTCGGGTCCTCCTGCGCGGCCGGATTGACGATGTCGTTGGAGCCGATGACGATCGCGACGTCCGTATTCGGGAAGTCCTCGTTGATCTCGTCCATCTCCAGCACGATGTCGTAGGGCACCTTCGCCTCGGCGAGCAGCACGTTCATATGGCCGGGCAGACGTCCCGCGACAGGATGGATCGCGAAGCGCACTTCCTTGCCGGCGGCGCGCAGCTTGCGCGTCAGCTCGGAGACGGATTGCTGCGCCTGCGCCACCGCCATGCCGTAGCCGGGAACGATGATGACGCTGTCGGCCTCGTTCAGCGCAGCCGCGACGCCGTCGACATCGATCGCGATCTGCTCGCCCTCGATCGCCTGCGCCGGGCCGGTCGTGTTGCCGAAGCCGCCGAGGATGACCGAGACGAAGGAGCGGTTCATCGCCTTGCACATGATGTAGCTGAGGATCGCACCGGACGAGCCGACCAGGGCGCCGACGACGATCAGCAGGTCGTTGCCGAGCGTGAAGCCGATGGCAGCGGCCGCCCAGCCCGAATAGCTGTTCAGCATCGAGACCACGACCGGCATGTCGGCGCCGCCGATGCCCATGATCAGGTGGTAGCCGATGAAGAAGGCCAGCAGCGTCATCAGGAACAGCGCCCAGAAGCCCGCGCCTTGCACATAGACGATCAGCAGCAGCAGCGAGAGCGCCGCCGCGCCGGCGTTCAGCATATGGCCGCCGGGCAGCTTCTTGGCCTTGCCGTCGACCTTTCCGGCGAGCTTTCCGAAGGCGATGATCGAGCCGGTGAAGGTGACCGCGCCGATGAAGACGCCGAGGAAGACCTCGACCTTCAGGATCGATATCTCGACCCCCGTTTTGTGCGCCAGCACGCCGGCGAAGCCGGTCAGCAACGCACGCGAGGCCGGTTCGAGCGCCTGGACCGATCCCAGCTCGATATGCGCGTTGAAGCCGATCAATACGGCGGCAAGGCCGACGAAGGAGTGCAGCGCCGCGACGAGCTGCGGCATCTCCGTCATCTGCACCTTCGTCGCCACCTGCCAGCCGATGGCGGCCGCGATGGCGAACATGATGAGGACGAGCCAGAGCTTGCCGCTGTCCGGCCCGAAGACCGTGGCGAAGACGGCAAGCGCCATGCCGACGATGCCGTACCAGACCGCGCGCTTGGCGCTTTCCTGGTTCGAGAGGCCGCCGAGCGACAGGATGAACAGGATGGCGGCGGAGATATAGGCCGCGGAAACGATACCGATGCTCATGTCCGAGCCCCCCTCAGGACTTCTGGAACATGGCGAGCATCCGGCGCGTGACCAGGAAGCCGCCTACGATGTTGATGGATGCGATCAGCACCGAGATCATCGCCAGGATGGTGACGATCCAGCCCGAGGAGCCGATCTGCAGCAGCGCGCCGAGCACGATGATCCCGGAGATCGCGTTGGTGACCGCCATCAGCGGCGTGTGCAGCGAATGCGACACGTTCCAGATCACCTGGAAGCCGACGAAGCAGGAGAGCGCGAACACGATGAAATGGCTCATGAAGCTCGCCGGCGCATAGGCGCCGACGATCAGCATCAGGACCGTTCCGACGGTCAGCAGCGTCAATTGCGAGCGGGTCTGTGCCTTGAACGCGGCGGCCTCCAGAGCGAGCTTCTCCTCGCGTGTCGGCTCCTTGGCCTTCTCCTTCGGCTTCTGCGCCGCGATCGCGGCGACCTTCGGCGGCGGCGGCGGGAAGGTGATGGCGCCCTCGAAGGTCGCCGTCGCCCCACGGATGACGTCGTCCTCCATGTTGTGGACGAGCTTGCCGTCCTTGCCCGGCGTCAGGTCCGTCATCATGTGGCGGATATTGGTGGCGTAGAGCGTCGAGGACTGGGCCGCCATCCGGCTCGGGAAGTCCGTATAGCCGACGATGGTGACGCCGTTGGGCGTGACGATTTTCTGGTCCGCCTTGGTCAATTCGCAATTGCCGCCGCGCTCGGCGGCAAGGTCGACGATGACGGAGCCCGGCTTCATCGCCTCGACCATGTCAGCGGTCCAGAGCACCGGCGCGTCGCGGCCGGGGATCAGCGCCGTGGTGATGACGATGTCGATCTCGGGGGCGAGCTCGCGGAACTTCTTGAGTTGCGCCTCGCGGAACTCGGGGCTCGATGGCGCGGCATAGCCGCCGGTCGTAGCGCCGTCCTGCTGCTGGCCCTTGAAGTCGAGGAAGACGAACTGGGCGCCCATCGACTCGATCTGCTCGGAAACCTCCGGGCGCACGTCGAAGGCGTAGGTGATGGCACCGAGCGATGTCGCCGTACCGATCGCCGCGAGGCCGGCGACACCGGCGCCCACCACCAGCACCTTGGCCGGCGGCACCTTGCCCGCCGCCGTGATCTGGCCGGTGAAGAAGCGGCCGAAATTGTTGCCGGCCTCGATCACCGCGCGGTAGCCGGCGATGTTCGCCATCGAGGACAGCGCGTCCATCTTCTGGGCGCGCGAGATGCGCGGCACCATGTCCATGGCGATGACGTCGGCGCCCTTGTCCTTGCAGAGCTCCAGGAGCTCCTTGTTCTGGGCCGGATAGAAGAACGAGATCAGCGTCTTGCCGGCCTTGAGGCGCTCGGCCTCGGAGGTCTCGGGCGGGCGCACCTTGGCGATCACATCCGCCTCGTCCCAGAGCGCGGCGGCCGTCGCGACGACCGTCACGCCCGCATTCCGGTAGGCATCGTCGGTGAAGCCGGCGAGCACGCCCGCACCGGCTTCGATCAGGCAGTCATAGCCGAGTTTCTGGAGCTGGAGCGCGCTGTCCGGCGTCATCGCCACCCGCGCCTCGCCGGCGAAGATTTCCTTTGGTGATCCGATCTTCACGACGCCCCCCGTTCCGAGCCCAATCGATAACCGTGCCGCCCGAGACGAGTCGGGCGGCGATGTTTCAGTCCTACAATCGTATCGCCGTTCAGGCCACGTCTTCCCGCCACAGACGACAAGAGCACGACCCGAGGCGAGCCGGGCGATCTGGCGCCCGACCGTTGAATCCGTTGTGCCGTGGATGCGAAGACAATGCCAGCCGGCATGCATTCGCCCCGGAGCATTTCGATGGGAACATGCTCCGGATGGCGGCGCCCTCGATCTATTTCTTCTTCTGTGGCGGCAGGTCGGTGCAATGCCCTTCGAAGACCTCGGCCGCCATGCCGATGGATTCGCCCAGCGTCGGATGCGGATGGATGGTCTTGCCGATATCGGCCGGCTCGCAGCCCATCTCGACGGCCAGGCAAACCTCGCCGATCAGGTCGCCGGCATGGGTGCCGACGATGCCGCCGCCGATGATCCGATGCGTGGCCTCGTCGAAGATCAGCTTGGTGAAGCCCTCGTCGCGGCCATTGGCGATCGCGCGCCCCGAAGCCGCCCAAGGGAAGACCGACTTGCCGAACTTGATGCCCTCGGCCTTGCACTGCTCCTCGGTCTTGCCGGCCCAGGCGATCTCCGGGTCGGTATAGGCGACCGAGGGAATCTGCCTTGCGTCGAAGAAGGAGGGCTCGCCCTTCGCGACCTCGGCCGCGACATGGGCCTCGTGCACCGCCTTATGCGCCAGCATCGGCTGGCCGACGATGTCGCCGATGGCGAAGATATGCGCGACATTGGTCCGCATCTGCTTGTCGACCGCGATGAAGCCGCGCTCGCCGACCGCGACACCCGCCTTCTCGGCGCCGATTGTCTTGCCGTTGGGCGAACGGCCGACCGCGACCAGCACGAGATCGTAGAGCTGCGGGCCGGCCGGCGCCTTCTCACCCTCGAACGAGACCTCGATGCCGGCAGCCGTCGCCTTGGCGCCGACGGTCTTGGTCTTGAGCATCACGTTGTCGAAACGCGGCGCGTTCTTCTTCTCCCAGACCTTGACCAGGTCGCGATCCGCGCCCGGCATCAGCCCATCGAGCATCTCGACCACGTCGACGCGCGCGCCGAGCGTCGAATAGACCGTCGCCATCTCCAGGCCGATGATTCCGCCGCCGATCACCAGCATGCGTTTGGGGATGGCGCGCAGCAGCAGGGCACCGGTGGAATCGACGACGCGCTCGTCCTCCGGCAGGAAAGGCAGCTTCACGGCTTGCGAGCCAGCCGCGATGATCGCCTTGGCGAAGCGGATCGTCTTCTTGCCCGACGCCGTCTCCACTTCGAGATGATACGGATCGAGGAACGTGCCGGTGCCGGTGACGACCTCGACCTTGCGCGCCTTCGCCATGCCGGCGAGACCGCCGGTCAATTTGCCGATGACGCCGTCCTTGAAGGCTCGGAGCTTGTCGAGATCGACTTGGGGCGGGCCGTAGCTGATGCCATGCGCGCTCAGATTGGGGATCTCGTCCATCACGGCCGCGGTATGCAGCAGCGCCTTGCTCGGGATGCAGCCGACATTCAGGCAGACGCCGCCCAGCGTCGCATAGCGCTCGACCAGAACGGTCTTCAGGCCGAGATCGGCGGCCCGGAAGGCGGCCGAATAGCCGCCCGGCCCCGCACCGAGCACCACGACTTCGCACTCGATATCCGCCTTGCCGCCGAAGCTCGCCGCCGCCGGCGCAGCGACGGACGCGGGTGCCGGAGCGGCAGCCTGCGCAGCGGGCTTGGCCGCCGCGGGAACAGCCGCGGCCCCAGCGGCTTCCAGCGTCAGGATCACCGATCCCTCGCTGACCTTGTCATCGACCTTGACCTTGATCTCCTTGATTACGCCCGCGGAAGACGACGGAATCTCCATCGAGGCCTTGTCGGATTCGACCATGATCAGGGCAGTGTCGACGGCGATGGTCTCGCCGGGCTTCACCAAGACCTCGATCACGGCGACATCCTTGAAATCGCCGATATCGGGAACGGTCACATCGATCTGGTTCGCCATCTCAGAACTCCCGATTCAGAACAGCACGCGCCGCATATCGGCGAGCACATTGGCGAAATGGACGTTGAAGCGGGCGGCGGCGGCGCCGTCGATGACGCGATGGTCCCAGGAGAGCGAGAGCGGCAGCGTCAGGCGGAAGCTGGAGCTCTTGCCGTCAGGCGAATGCTGCTTCCAGTAGCTCTTGCACACGCCCATGATCGCGACTTCCGGCGCATTGATGATCGGCGTGAAATAGATGCCGCCGATGCCGCCGAGCGACGAGATCGAGAAGGTGCCGCCCTGCATCTGGTCCGGCTTGATCTTGCCGTCGCGGGCGAGCTTGGCGAGCTCGTTCATCTCCGTGGCGATCTCGGGGATCGTCTTCTTGTCGGCGTCGCGGATGACCGGGACCATCAGCCCGTTCGGCGTGTCGGCGGCGAAGCCGATATGCCAGTAGTTCTTGTAGACCAGCGTGTCGCCGTCGAGGCTGGCATTGAACTCGGGGAACTTCTTCAGCGCCGAGACGGCCGCCTTCACCATGAAGGGCAAGAGCGAGAGCTTCACGCCGCTCTTCTCCAGCTCCTTGTTCATCTGGACGCGGAACTGTTCGAGATCGGTGATATCCGCCTCGTCATGGGTCGTGACATGCGGGATGACGACCCAATTGCGGTGCAGGTTGGCGGCCGAGATCTTCTTGATCCGGCCCATCTCCTTGCGCTCGACCGGGCCGTATTTGGCGAAGTCCACCTTCGGCCAGGGCAGGAGGTCGATGCCGCCGACACCGCTGCCACTGGCCGGCGCCGCGGCAGCCGGTTTCGCGGCAGCCGCCGCGCCGCCCCCCTTGGCGAAGCCCTCGACGTCTTCACGCGTGATGCGGCCGTGCTCGCCGGTGCCCTTGACCTTGCCGAGATCGACGCCGGTCTCACGGGCGAGCTTGCGCACGGCCGGGCCGGCATAGGCGAGCGCGAAGGCCTTCTCGTCGATCGCGCCGGTAGCCGCCGCGGCAGCGGGCGCCGAGGCTGCGGCCGGAGCCTGTGCTTGTGCCTGTGCGACCGCAGGCGCTGCGGAGGGCGCCGCCGTCGCTTCACCGGTGGCGAGCGACAGCACGATCATGCCCTCGCTGACCTTGTCGCCGACCTGCACCTTGATCTCGCGCACGATGCCGGCCAGCGGCGCGGGCACCTCCATCGTGGCCTTGTCGGATTCCAGCGAGAGCAGCGGGTCTTCCGCCTTCACGCTGTCGCCGACCTTGACCAGAATCTCGATGACCGGAACATCCTTGAAGTCGCCGATATCGGGAATGCGCACCTCGGCGAGGCCCGCCGGGGCGCTGACCGGCGCCGGCGCGGCGCTGACGCTGGGCCGCGCTTCGGCTGGCGCCGCGGCGCCCGCCTCCTCGAGCTGCAGGATGACGGTTCCCTCGCTGACCTTGTCGCCGACCGCGACAGCGATGGACTTGACGACACCCTCGCGCGGGGCCGGCACCTCCATCGTCGCCTTGTCGGATTCCAGCGACAGCAGCGGGGTTTCCGCCTTCACATGGTCGCCGGGCTTGACGAAGATCTCGATGACGGGAACGTCGGTGAAGTCGCCGATATCGGGGACCTTGATCTCGATCGAATGGCTCATCGCTCTGTCCTCGAATGGCTTTGTCAGACGGTCCAGGGCGCCGGGCGTTCGCCGTCCAGCCCGTATTTCGCAATGGCATCGGCGACCACCGAAAGCGGCAGCGACCCCTCGTCCGCCAGCGCCTTGAGGGCGGCGACAGTGACGTAGTAACGGTCGACCTCGAAGAAGCGGCGCAGGTTGACGCGATAGTCCGACCGGCCGAAGCCGTCCGTGCCGAGGACACTCAAGCGCTTGCCCGCCGCCTGGACGTATTCGCGGATCTGGTCGGCGTAGTTGCGCATGTAGTCGGTCGAGACAACGACTGGCCCCGCGCTGCCGGCAAGCTGGGCCTCCACCCAGCTCTTTCGCCGTTCCTGCGTGGGATGCAGCAGGTTCCAGCGCTCTGCCGCCATGCCGTCGCGCCTGAGCTCGTTGAAGCTGGTGGCGCTCCAGATGTCGGATGCGACGCCGAAATCCTTGGCCAGCAGGTCGGCCGCCGCGATGACCTCGCGCAGGATGGTGCCGGAGCCCATGAGCTGCACGGTCAGGCCGGTCTTCTGCGCCGCGCCCTTCGTCAGGAGATAGAGCCCCTTGAGGATGCCCTCCTCGGTGCCCTCGCCGGCCGCCGCCTCGGCCATGCCGGGCTGGGCGTAGTTCTCGTTCATCAGGGTGACGTAATAGTAGACATCCTCCTGATCCTGATACATCCGCCGCATGCCGTCGCGGATGATCGCCACCACCTCATAGGCGAAGGTCGGATCGTAGGAGATGCAGTTCGGGATCGTGCCGGCCATGATGTGGCTGTGGCCGTCCTCGTGCTGCAGGCCTTCGCCATTCAGCGTGGTGCGGCCGGCGGTGCCGCCGAGCAGGAAGCCGCGTGCGCGCATGTCGCCGGCCAGCCAGGCGAGATCACCGACGCGCTGGAGCCCGAACATCGAGTAGAAGATGTAGAACGGGATCATCGGCACGTCGTTCGTGCTGTAGGAGGTCGCCGCGACGATCCAGCTGGACATCGCGCCGCCTTCGTTAATGCCCTCCTGTAGCACCTGACCGGTCTTGTCCTCGCGGTAATACATCAGCTGGTCGGCGTCCTGCGGCCGGTAGAGCTGGCCGACCGAGGAGTAGATGCCGAGCTGGCGGAACATGCCCTCCATACCGAAGGTGCGCGATTCGTCCGGCACGATCGGCACGATGCGCTTGCCGATCTCCTTGTCGCGCACCAGGCTGCCGAGCATCTGCACGAAGGCCATGGTGGTCGAGATCTCGCGCTCGCCGGAGTTCTCCAGCAGGCGCTGGAAGGTCGAGAGCGGCGGGATCTCCAGCGACTGCGACTTCCGGCGCCGCTGCGGCAGCGAGCCGCCGAGCTTGGCGCGCTGGGCTCGCAGATACTGCATTTCGGGCGAGTCTTCGGGCAGCTTGATGAAGGGGACCTTGTCGAGGTCCTCGTCCGCGACCGGGATCTGGAAGCGGTCGCGGAAACCCTTGAGCGCGCTGGAGGTCATCTTCTTGGCCTGGTGGGCGATCATCTGGCCCTCGCCGGATTCGCCCATGCCGTAGCCCTTGACCGTCTTGGGCAGGATCAGCGTCGGCTGGCCCTTGTGCTGGACCGCCGCCGTATAGGCCGCGAACACCTTCGCCGGGTCATGGCCGCCGCGCGTCAGCTTCCAGATTTCGTCGTCGCTCATGTCGGCGACGAGTTCCCTGAGCTCCTCGTATTTGCCGAAGAAATGCTCGCGCACATAGGCGCCGCTCTTGCTCTTGAAGTCCTGGTATTCGCCGTCGACGCATTCCTCCATGCGCTTGAGCAGCAGGCCGGACTTGTCCTTCTCAAGCAGCCGGTCCCAGCCGGTGCCCCAGAGTACCTTGACGACGTTCCAGCCGGCGCCGCGGAAGACGCTCTCCAGCTCCTGCACGATCTTGCCGTTGCCGCGCACGGGTCCGTCGAGGCGCTGCAGGTTGCAGTTGATCACGAAGACGAGGTTGTCGAGATTCTCGCGGCCGGCGAGCGAGATCGCGCCGAGCGATTCCGGCTCGTCCATCTCGCCGTCGCCCATGAAGGCCCAGACCTTGCGGTTGGACGTCTTGGCGAAGCCCCGGCTCTCCAGATATTTCAGGAAGCGCGCCTGGTAGATCGCCATCAGCGGGCCGAGGCCCATCGACACGGTCGGGAACTGCCAGAAATCCGGCATCAGCCAGGGGTGCGGATAGCTCGGAATGCCCTTGCCGGCCGTCTCCTGCCGGTAGTTGAGCAACTGCTCCTCGGTCAGGCGCCCCTCGAGGAAGGCGCGGGCATAGATGCCGGGCGAGGAATGGCCCTGCACGAAGATCAGGTCGCCGCCATGATCCGCGGTCGGGGCGTGCCAGAAATGGCCGAAGCCGATGTCGTAGAGCGTCGCCGCGGACTGGAAGGAGGCGATATGGCCGCCGAGCTCGGAACTCGTCTTGTTGGCGCGCAGGATGATCGCGAGCGCATTCCAACGGATGATCGAGCGCAACTTGTGCTCGATCGCGCGATCCCCCGGCAAAGGCGGCTGTTCCTCGGGCGGAATGGTGTTGCAATAGGGCGTGGTCAGGGATTGCGGAACATAGAGCCGGTCGCGCCGGGCGGCATCGACGACGGCATTGACGACGGAGTTCGCGCGCTGCTTGCCGCGATGCGCTTCCAGCGCCGTGAGCGCGTCCAGCCATTCTTGAGTCTCGAGGGCATCCCCGTCTCGCTGATCAGCCATCGTATCGCTCCCCAGTCATGGTCTTTTCGTTCTTCTCGGGCTCATCGCCCGGCGACTACAGCCACCATTCGCCGAGGCAACCGATAGCCGGTCGTCCAGCAAAGCAGAGGATCGCATGCCGTATCAAGCGTTTCGTGGAGCGGCGCGTGGAGACTCGTAAGGTGCGCGAGGATCATGCGCATTTTCGCATGCCGGAGGTCTTGGATCGGATTCTCCCGATCCAGCCGTTTGCGATTGACGCTTCGCCGGTTGCGGTGAGGTTCCGAGAAGCCCGAAAAATTATGATGGGACGGGAACGCAGCCCAACTGGTCGAGCTTAACGACGCGCTTGGTCAAAGACATCGAAGCGAGTGCCGCGCGTTGCCCCACGAGACCGGGGCTCCGATGCGCGAGCGTACCGGAACCCTCGGCTTCGGGCGAAGATGCTGAACGCGAGTTGCTCTTGGCCGGCTTCCGCGTTCGGGCCGCCTCGCGCTACGGCGCCGGGCAGGCGGCGCCGCTATCGGCCCAGGCCTGCATCAGCGCCCCGAACTCGGCCGGCGTACCCGGCGCGGGCGTGCGCCCCTTGCCCGGGTTCCAGCCCCAGAGCACGAGCGTATCGGTCGTGACGTGCTTGACCAGCGCGGCAAGGTCGCGGCTGCCGTTGCGGTTCTGGTCCTTCAACTGCTCGCAGATCTGGCCAACCGTCTTGCCCTCCCAGGCCATCGAGGCCGGGGCCAGCGCCCAGTGTCCGTCTCCGGGAACGCCAGCCGGATCGAAGTTCTGCTTGCCGTGGCAGGTCGCGCAATGCAGGCCCGCGGCGCCGTGGCCGTCCTTGCCGCGGACCACGACGGGCTCGTGCAGCTTGCGCAGATCGCCCTGGCGGGGCCGCTCCGTCGCCGGATGGCAGTTCATGCAGCGCGGGCTGGTGAGCACCTTGCCCATCTCGGTGAAGAGCGCGACCGAACGGTCGCGCTGATTGGCGATCGAGGCAAAGCTCGATGCGGGGCGCAAACTCGCGCCGCCGGGCTGGGCGGCATTCTGCGCCAGCGTCAGCGCGCTGCCACCGATGCAGACCGCGAGCGCCGCGCCGGCAGCGAGGATCAGGTTCCGGCTCATCAGACGGTGCCTCCCTGCATCGGCAACTGACGCGGCCGGCCATGACCGAGCGCGGCGAGCGCATTGGCGACGGCGGGGCCGATCGGCGGCACGCCGGGCTCGCCGATGCCGCTCGGCTTCTCGGTCGAGGCGACGATCGTCACCTCGACCTCCGGCATCTCGTGGATGCGCAGCGAGCGGTACTCGTGGAAATTGGTCTGGACCGGCCGGCCGCCATCGAGCGTGATCTGGCCGTAGAGGGCATGGCCGAGGCCGAAGCCGATGCCGCCCTCGACCTGCGCGCGGATGATGTCGGGATTGACGGCGACGCCGCAATCGACCGCGCACCAGACCTTGTGGACCTTGGGCTCGCCCTCCGGCCCCATCGAGACTTCGGCGATCTGGGCCACGAATGACCCGAAGCTTTCGACCACCGCGACGCCCCGCGCCCGGCCATCGACAGGTCCAGGCCCCTTCCAGCCTGCGAGTTCCGCGACGGCCTTGAGCACGCCGGCGGCGCGCGGATGCTTGTCGCCCATCAGGGCAAGCCGGCCCTTCACCGCATCCTGCCCGGCCGCCTGCAGCAACTCGTCGACGAAGCACTCGACGGCGTAGCCGGTATGGGTATGGCCGACCGAACGCCACCACAGGGTCGGCACGCCGACCTTGGGGTTGTGCACCTCGCAGCGGAAATCCGCGACCTCGTAGAATATCTCGTTCGCGCCCTCGACCGAGGTCGCGTCGATGCCGTTCTTGACGACCATCGCCTCGAACGGTGTGCCCAAGAAGAAGGATTGGCCGACCAGCGTGCTCGACCATGCCGCGATCTTGCCGTCCTTCACCGCACCGCGAAAACGATGGACGAAGAGCGGGCGATAGTAGCCGCCGGTCAGGTCGTCCTCGCGGGTCCAGACCACCTTGACCGGACGGTTCGGGCCGATGGTCTTGGCGACCGTGGCGAGTTCGGCCGCCAGATGCTGACTGACCTGCGCGCGCCGGCCGAAGCTGCCGCCGGCGAGCATCGTCTCCAGCCTCACCTTCTCCGGCGGCAGGCCAAGGATGCCGGCGATGGTCTGGTGTTCGGTGGTCTGGAACTGGCTGCCGAAACGGGCATGGGCGGTCTGGCCGTCCCATTCCAGATAGCCGTCGAGCGGCTCCATCGGCGCATGCGCCAGATAGGGGAAGACGAACTCGGCCTCGATGACCTTGTCGGCCTTGGCCAGCGCGGCTTCCGCATCGCCATGGCTGCCGGCGACGGTGCCGGGCTGCCGGGCGAGCTTTCGGTACTCGGCGATCAGCTCGGGGCTGCCGCGCTTCTCGGCCGCGCTGTCGTCCCAGGTCACCTTCAGCGCCTCGCGGCCCTTCAGCGCCGGCCACATGCCGGTGGCATAGACCGCGACGCCATAGCCGATCGACTTCACCTCGACGACGCCCTTGACCTTCAGCGCCTCGGCCGCATCGAAGCTCGCGACCTTGCCGCCGAAGCGCGGCGAGCGGGCGACCACCACCGTCAGCATGTTCGGCGCATGGATATCGATGGTGAACTGCGCCTTGCCGCGCGACTTGTCGGCACTGTCGAGGCGCTTCACCGCACCCTCCTTGCCGATGAATTTATAGGCCGAGGCCGGCTTCAGCGGCGGGTTCTCCGGCACCGGTAGCTTCGAGGCTGCCTCGGCGAATTCGCCGAACGAGCCCTTGCGGCCGGAAGCGTGGCTGATCACGCCCGCCTCGACCTTGATCTCCGAAGCCGGGACCTTCCAGCTCTCGGCTGCGGCCTGCACCAGCATCATGCGCGCGGCGGCGCCGGCCTTGCGCATCTGCTCCCAGCTATTGGCGATGGCGGTCGAGCCACCAGTGCCCTGCACGCCGAAGGCGAGATTGGCATAGAGCTTGACGTCGGCCGGCGCATGCTCGGCGCGCATCTGGCCCCAGGCCGCGTCCATCTCCTCTGCTGCGAGCGTGGCGAGGCCTGTGAACGGGCCCTGGCCGAACTCGATATGCTTGATCAGCACGGTCACCGTGGAATCGGGCGCGACGCGGATGAAGGCGTTCGGCGCGAAGCTGGCATTGCCGCCGGGCCGATAGGCCGCGCCGGCGCCGGACTGCGCCTTTGCGTTGCGCGGCAGATGCAAGCCGATGACGAGGGCGCCGGCGCCGGCCAGCAGCGAGCGGCGGGAGAGTTTGGGATCATGCGCGGTCATGGCTCAGATCTCCAGCGCGCGGGCCGCGTCATGGATCGCGGCGCGGATGCGGACGTAAGTGGCACAGCGGCAGAGATTGCCGTTCATCGCGAGGTCGATGTCGCGGTCGGTCGGCTTCTTGTTTTCCTTGAGCAGGGCGATGGCGCTCATCACCTGGCCGGACTGGCAATAGCCGCATTGCGGCACGTCGCGGGCGATCCAGGCGGCCTGGACGACGTCCGCCTCCTTGCCGGCGAGGCCTTCGATGGTGGTGATCTCGCTAGTGCCGACCGCCGAGACCGGCGTCACGCAGGAGCGCAGGGCCTGGCCGTCGATAAAGACGGTGCAGGCGCCGCATTGGGCGACGCCGCAGCCGAACTTGGTGCCGGTGAGGCCGATATTGTCGCGAATGGCCCAAAGCAGGGGCGTATCGTCGTCGACGTCGACGGTATGCGTCGTCCCGTTGACCTTGAGAGAGACCATGGCTGCCTCCGATGCTGGCATGCGTCGGCGCGGCACCATGGTGCGGATCGAGGGCTCGCCCCCGACGGCCCGATCTGACATATCAGATGGCGGGCGATGCATCCGTAGCCCTGGGTCGCGCGACTGGACTATTTAGACAATTTGAGTCTAACTAGGATGGTCGCGCGCAATTTGGATTTTGTCAAGACTACCGACGCTGCAATGCAGGACAAACGCGAAAGTTCCGGCTCTCCTCCCGCCGATGAGGCAAACGCCCGCGTCGACCAGATCGCCGATGCGGCGCTGCGCCTGTTCGCCCGCTACGGCTACAAGCGCAGCTCGATGGACGACATCGCCAAGGAGGCCGGCCTCGCCAAGGCGACGCTCTACCTCCACTTCAAGGGCAAGGACGATCTCTTCCGGGCCATGCTGGACCTGCTCGGGCGCCGGGTCGAGGCACGTTGCCGTGAGGTCATGGCGATGCCGGGGCCGTTTCCCGAGCGGCTCGCCGCACTGCTTCAGGCCCATCACGGGCAGGCCTATGCTTGCTTCGGCACCGGCGAGCATCTCGTCGAGCTGAAGGCCGTGATGAACACGATCGCGACGCGCGAGCTGCAGGCCTTCGAGCAGATCTTCTCGGGTTTCGCCCGCGAGCTCATCCTGCAGGCCGAGCGAGACGGCGAAGTCACCTTGTCGCGCCTGCCGACCGGTGCCGAGGATTGGACTGCCGGCCTGCTCTTCGCCGCTGCCGGCGCGAAGCTCGGCACGCCGCCGAGCCCCGGGGACTATGCGCAAAGGCTCGCGGTCATCGCATCGATCTTCGCTGCCGCGCTCGCGCCATGACGCCGTTCGCTGGCTGGCTCCTTCGGCCGATCGGCGGCGGCGTCAGCCCGATCGGCCGGGCTCACACCAGCGCGAATGCACGGATCGATAAAATGCCTCCTAGGCGTTTCATCCAATCTCCAGCGCCCAGCGCCTATGCGGTGACATGACTACACATCAACGAAGCTCGGAGCGGCGCCGGATGGTCGAAATGGCCCGGCTCGTCACGGATTCCGGCACGCTCTACAGCTGCATCATCCGTGATCTGTCGAAGGGCGGCGCGATGCTGCGCGTTCCCGCGAATGCCCAAATCGACGGCCGCGTGCTCATCACGGCCGATGTCATCGGGCATGAGCGCCCGGCCCAGGTGAAATGGCGCGACGAGACCTCGATCGGCGTCGCCTTCGATGACTCGCCAAGCGAACTCTGACTCCAGCGAGCGAGCGCTTCGTTACCGAAGGCGGTGAGCGATGAGATCGAACGGCAATAAATCCGCAAAACGGATAATCAGAAAGATAGATAATCGATTGGAGTTATTTTGAGTTGAATTGCACGATCCGCCTGTCCAGACAGGAGGCCATCGTGCCCAAGACCCTCATTCTTCTCTTCCATCGCGACCTCTCCGCCTCAAGGGCCAATGCTGCGCTTGCCGCGGCCGCCGGCAGTCTGCCGGGCGTCGACGTCATAGACATGGCCGCCCTTTATCCTGATGGCATCGACATGGTCCGGGACGGCGAGTGCGAAGCGGCCCGCCTGCTCTCCGCCGACCGGATCGTGCTGCAGTTCCCGATCCAGTGGTATTCGACCCCGGCGCTGCTGAAGGCCTGGCAGGATGCGGTGCTGACCCGCATGTTTTACCTCGCCTACGAGCAGGAAGGCCGCCTGCTCGAAGGCACGCCGCTGATGATCGCCGCGACGGCCGGCAACGTGCCCGAAGCCTATCGCCCGGACGGCCGCAACCTGTTTCCGATGATGGACCTGCTCGCGCCGCTGCGCGCGACAGCCCATCGCTGCGGGCTCGGCTGGTCCGCGCCCTTCATCGTCTATCAGGCGGACAAGCTCTCGCCCGAAGCCTTGGGCCAGGCGGCAGCGGATTATGAAGCAGCGCTTGCGGGATGGATCGCGGCAACGTCGGACCCGCGCGAACTGCAGCCTGACACGGTTCCCGGAAGCTCTTCCGGGCGAGCGTCATGGCGGTCCGCCGGAACGGCGAGCAGGCGTTGCATGCTGAGCCCGAACGGTTGCAACTAGGCCATTCGCAAGCTCCGCCCGGCGCCTTCGCGCTGGGCGGATGACGGATGGAGGCCTGCGCGGCACCGGATGAAGACGCTTATCGACTCCACCAATGCGCTGATCGGCGGGCTTGCGGCGATACGCCGGCAATTCGCCGTCCCCGCAGAGTTTCCGCCAGCGGTTCTCGCAGCCGCCGAGAAGGCCGCCGGCCGCGCGCCGACGGCGCATGTCGACCGCACCGACCGGCCCTTCGTCACGCTCGACCCGGCGACCTCGACCGATCTCGACCAGGCCTTCACGATCGAGCGCAGCGGCAGCGATCTCCTGCTGCACTACGCCATCGCCGACGTCGCCTGGTTCGTCGATGATGGCGATGTGATCGACCGCGAAGCCTGGCGGCGCGGCACGACGATCTATCTGCCCGATGGCAAGGCCGGGCTCTATCCGCCGGTTCTCGCCGAGGGCGCCGCCAGCCTCCTGCCCGCGGTCCTGCGGCCGGCCGTGATCTTCACCACCCGGATCGACGCCGATGGTAGCGTCCGTCTCGACGGCGCCGAACGGGCCATCATCCGCAGCACCGCGAAACTCGCCTATGACAACGTCGGGGCCGCCGACCTGCCACCCGATTTCGATGAACTTGCCCGCCGCATCGAGGCGGCCGAGATCCGGCGCGGCGCCGCACGCGTCGATCCGCCCGAGCAGGAGGTCGATGCCCTCGGCGACGGCCGCTACCAGTTGGTCTTCCGTCCGCGCCTGCGCGCCGAGGATCAGAATGCCACCCTGTCGCTCGCAAGCAATGTCGCGATCGCGGCCGCGCTCCTGGCGGCCCGGACCGGGCTGTTCCGGATCATGCCGGAGCCGGACGAGAAGGCCGTCCAGCGCCTACGTCAGAGCGCACGCGCTCTTGGTCTGGCATGGCCGGAGATGGAGACGCTCGTCCAGTTCGAGAAGACGCTGAACCCGGCCGACAGCAGCCACGCGGCCTTCATGCTGGCGGTGCGCCGGGCCAGCGGCGGCGCGAGCTATGTCCCCTATCGCGATGGCGTCGTACCCTGGCATGCGCCGATGGCCGCGACCTATGCCCATGCGACCGCGCCGCTGCGCCGCCTTGCGGACCGCTATGTGGTCCGTGCCACGCTCGCGGTCGCGAACGGCCAGCCGTTGCCACCCGAGGTATCGGCCGCCTTCGAGCAATTGCCGGCGGTGATGGGCCGGGCCGATGCCCGCGACGGCCAGATCGAGCGCAACGTGATCGATCTGGCCGAGGCGCTGATGCTTCAGGGCAGCGAAGGAACCGCCTTCGATGCTGTGGTGACCGATATCGACGAGCATGGCCTGCGCATCCAGCTCTGCGATCTGCCCGTGGTCGCGCGCCTTCGCGGGCCGGGCGGCAAGCCGGGCGATCAGATCCGGGTCAGGCTGACTGCCGCCGATCCCCTGAAGCACACGGTCGTCTTCGAGCGAGCGGATTGAAGGGGCGCGGCGCTCGCCGGCACTTCCTCACGCGTCCGGTGCCGCGGCGCCCTGCTCGCGGAATCGGGCGGCGCCGAACATCGCGTCGCCGGCCCTGCCCTCGACCAATTGCGGGAGCAGCGCCTTCCAGGCCTTGATCATATCGGCGAAATAGCCGGGGTCCTGACGCAGCACGGTCTGCACGCCCATGCCGCGCACCAGGCAGACCGTCAGGTTGAGGATGATGCGGGCCTGGCGAGCGGTGCGCTTCTCCGGATTGCAGAATTCCACCCAGGTCGCGTCGAGCGCCGCGTGGAAGCGCTTGACGACCGGGATCATCCGCTCGCGCAGGTCGGCATCGTTGCGGGCCTCGGTGATCATCTCCAGCGACAGATAGAAGAAGCGGCCGGAAAAAAGCTCCCAGAGGAAACCGACGAAGCCCTCCAACGACAGTTCGCCCTCCTGGACACGCAATGCAACGGCGCGGATTTCCGCCGTGCCGTCTTCGAGCAACCGCTCCATCGCGGCCAGGATGATGTCGGCCCGGGCCGGAAAATGGTAGAGCAGCGCGCCGCGCGAGACCTTCGCCCGCTCGGCGATCTCTTGCGTCGTGGCCGCGTGGTAGCCGACGTCGTGGATGACATCGAGCGTAGCCCCGATCAGCCGCTCATAGGTCGCGACGCTGCGCGTCTGCTGCTGCCGTTCGGAGCGCGAAGCCTTCGTACCTGCCTCCATCTCACAGTTCCCCTCTTGCCACGTCCTGCCGGCAAATCGGCGCTATAAAAACAATCTTGCCTGATTTTTTCAAGCAGATACCGTCCTCTCACAGCGACAATGATCGCTCGCGCAAAGGAGGAAGCCATGACGGATGACGACTACAGGAACAGAAGCTACGGCGAGATTCCGGTCGGCTTCGGCATGAAGCCGGGCATCGTGGTCGTCGATTTCCAGACTGGCTTCACCGACGCCCAATACCCGCTCGGCGGGGCGCCGCTCGTCATGCGCGCCGTCGAGAACACCGCCAGGCTGCTGGAGGTCGCGCGCCGCTACAACGTGCCGGTCGCGAACTGCAACACCGCTTATATGAACGAACGCGAGATGCCCTACTGGAAGATCACCGCCGTGCGCGAGACCTTCCGCCACGATCATCCGAGCGCCGCCTTCGATCCCCGCATCTACGATCCCGACTACGACCTGACGATCTGCAAGAAGGCACCGTCGATCTTCTTCAACACCGGCGTCAGCGACTATTTCAACAAGGAACGCGTCGACACGGTGATCGTGACCGGCTGCAACACCTCGGGGTGCATCCGCGCCACCTCGATCGACAGCTTCAGCTACCGTTACCGGACCATCGTGCCCGAAGATTGCGTCGGGGATATCGAGGAGCAGCCCCATCGCGACAATCTCCGCGATCTCGGCCGCCGCTATGTCGACGTGTCCGATCTCAAGACCGTGCTGGCCTACCTGGAGGATTGGCACAGGCAGAACGCGGCCTGAGACCGGCCTTGCCGGCCGATGCGACGGGCGCCTGGGCGCAAGCACGAGTGCCCGCATTTTCGCCTGCGACAGCCGCCAGGTTTGGATGTTCAATCGTCCCGGCAGGCTGGCTCCGCTATAAGCCATAGTCCGGAGCGAATTGGCCTTTCTCGTCTCCGAAACAGAATGATCCCGACCTGATTCCGCTTTCAGGGGCGTGATCGGGGTACCTCGTTTGCATGTCTCCCGAATCAGGCCGGGGTGGATCTTCGCGGGCATTGCCCCGCCACCGAGGCGTCGAACAGCACGCAACACATTGGCGGTTCATGAAAACCGGCGAGTGCTTGCCGTACGCAAATCCTGAGTTATGCTGAAAAAAACATAAATTCGGGAGGAACGATGCTGATCTGGTCGATGATTGTCTGGCTGGCCTGCGCTGCAATCTTCCTCGAACTGGTTGAGCGCGCCCCCTCCATCGATAATTGAAGCCTGGGCAGAAGAGCCGGCGGTCTAGCCGGACGGCGCAGGATGCCGGGTGGGCCCTCGCGCGGGCGGAGTACTCATGAAAGGCGCGACCCCCGAGACGTGAATTCGGCGGGTCCCGCCTCCCTGGTGGCTTGCGGAAAATGCGCTGTGGCGTGAAGGCCGGAGCCGGCATGCTCGCCACGGCGCCCCGCCTCATCCGCGAGGCATCGGGAAGCCTCGCGCGGTAGATCGGCTATCCGCGCTCGCTTCGAACGGCCTCAGACGGCTCCGGCCGCTGCGAAGGCCTGGCCGACGATCCGCCGCGCATCCTCCTGGATCGCGGCGAGATGCGCCTCGTCGCGGAAGCTCTCGGCGTAGATCTTGTAGACCTCTTCGGTGCCGGACGGCCGCGCCGCGAACCAGCCATCCCCCGCCGTGACCTTGACGCCGCCGATCGGCGCGTCGTTGCCGGGCGCCTTGCTCAGGATCGCCGTGATCGGCTGACCCGCGAGCTCCTTTGTCGCGATCTGCTCGGCCGACAGGCTCTTGAGCACGGTCTTCTGGCTGGCGCTCGCGGGCGCATCGACGCGCGCATAGCGGGGGTCACCGAGCTCCGCGGTCAGCTTGCCGTAGAGCACACCCGGATCGCTGCCGGTCTTCGCGGTGATCTCGGCGGCGAGCAGGCCGAGGATGATGCCGTCCTTGTCGGTGGTCCAGGCCGTCCCGTCCATGCGCAGGAAGGAGGCGCCGGCGCTCTCTTCGCCGGCAAAGCCGAAGCTGCCCGAGATCAGGCCATCGACGAACCATTTGAAGCCGACCGGCACCTCGACGAGCTTCCGCCCGAGCTTGTTCGCGACGCGGTCGATGATCGCGCTCGACACCGCAGTCTTGCCGATCGCGGCATCCGCGCGCCAGCCCGGCCGGTTGGCGAACAGATAGGCGCTCGCCGCCGCGAGATAATGGTTCGGGTTCATCAGCCCGCTGCTGCGCGTCACGATGCCGTGCCGGTCGGCATCGGTATCGTTGGCGAAGGCGACGTCGAAACGGTCGCGCATGCCGATCAGGCTCGCCATCGCGTAGGGCGACGAGCAGTCCATCCGGATCTTGCCGTCCCAGTCGGCGGTCATGAAGCCGAAGGTCGGATCGACCTCCTGGCTGACGACCGTAGCGTTCAGCCCGTAGCGGTCGATGATCGGCTGGTAGTAGTCGAGCCCCGCGCCGCCGAGCGGGTCGATGCCGATCACGACGCCAGCCTGCCGGATCGCCTCCATGTCCACCACGCTGGCGAGGTCGGAGACATAGCCGGTGATGTAATCGTGCCGGTGGACATGCTCGCTCTTGATCGCGCGCTCGTAGGGAATGCGCTGGATGCCGGCAAGCTTCTCGGCGAGGAAGGCGTTGGCGCGCTTCTCGATCCAGCCGGTCGCGTCAGTATCGGCCGGCCCGCCATGCGGGGGATTGTATTTCAGGCCGCCATCGGCCGGCGGGTTGTGCGAGGGCGAGATCACGACGCCGTCGGCGAGCCCGGCGGTCCGGCCGCGGTTATGCGCGATGATGGCATGCGAGATCACCGGCGTCGGGGTGAAGCCGAGCTTCTCGTCGACGATCGTGGCGACGCCGTTGGCCGCGAAGACCTCCAGCACCGTCTCGAAGGCGTTGCGCGAGAGCGCATGCGTATCGATGCCGAGGAAGAGTGGCCCGTCGATCCCCTGCTCGCGGCGATAGAGGCAGAGCGCCTGCGCGATCGCCAGGATATGCGCCTCGTTGAACGAGCGCAGCAGCGCCGAGCCGCGATGGCCCGAGGTCCCGAAAGCGACCTGCTGCGAACGCTGGGAGGGATCGGGCTGCTCGTAATAGGCTTTGGTGAGGGCCGCCACATCGACGAGTTGGCCGGGCTCGAGCCGCTTGCCGGCCAGGGGACTCACGGTATCGCTCATGTAGGCTCTCGTTCTAGGCAAGTCAGGATGCGACATCCCTTATAGACGCCGGCATGAACAGAGTTGCAACGGAATGCGACAGGCTCGCGGCAGGTTGCAACCGCAATGATCTCATTGCCGCCGCTCCGCGCAAGACCGCTTTTTTCTCGCCTATGTCGCAAAGGCGGGCTAGTAGGCGCCCTGCGCATCATCTCGCTGACAGGGTTTATCGATGAAGATCGTGATGGTTGGGTCTGGCTATGTCGGGCTTGTCTCGGGCGCCTGCTTTGCCGATTTCGGGCATGAGGTCGTTTGCGTCGACAAGGTCGAGAGCAAGGTCGCGGCGCTGAAGCGCGGCGAGATTCCGATCTTCGAGCCCGGCCTGTCGGATCTGGTGCGGACGAATGCGGCGGCGGGGCGGCTGTCCTTCACGACCGATCTCGACGGGCCCGTGGCCGAGGCCGACGCCGTCTTCATCGCGGTCGGCACGCCCTCGCGCCGCGGCGACGGCTTCGCCGACCTGTCCTATGTCTATGCCGCGACCCGCGAGATCGCCGGGGCACTCAAGGGTCATACGGTGATCGTCACCAAGTCGACGGTCCCGGTTGGCACCGGCGACGAGGTCGAGCGCATCATCCGCGAGCTCAGGCCCGATGCCGATTTCGCCGTGGTCTCCAACCCGGAATTCCTGCGCGAAGGCGCAGCGATCGAGGATTTCAAGCGTCCGGACCGCATCGTCGTCGGCACCGATGACGAGCGCGCCCGCACCGTCATGGCCGATATCTACCGGCCGCTCTATCTCAACAACGCACCGATCCTGAACACCGGCCGGCGCACGGCCGAGCTGACCAAATACGCGGCCAACGCCTTCCTGGCGACGAAGATCACCTTCATCAACGAGATCGCCGATCTCTGCGAGCAGGTCGGCGCCAACGTCCAGGACGTCGCCCGCGGCATGGGCCTCGACAACCGCATCGGCTCGAAATTCCTGCATGCCGGGCCGGGCTATGGCGGCTCCTGCTTCCCGAAGGATACGCTTGCTCTAATCAAGACGGCGCAGGATTACGGCACGCCCGCGCGCATCGTCGAGACGGTGGCGGCTGTGAACGACCAGCGCAAGCGCGCGATGGGGCGCAAGGTGATCGCGGCCTGCGGCGGCGCGGTGCGGGGCAAGACGATCGCGGTCCTGGGCCTGACATTCAAGCCGAACACCGACGACATGCGCGACGCGCCCTCGATCGCCGTCATCACAGCGCTGATGGATGGCGGCGCCACGATCCGCGCCTATGATCCTGAAGGCATGGAGCAGGCCAGGGCCGTCCTGCCGGCGGGCGTGATATATTGCCATGACGCATATGAATGCGTCGCGGGCGCGGACGCGGCGGTGATCGTGACCGAGTGGAACATCTTCCGCGCGCTCGATCTCGACCGGGTCAAGGCGGCGATGGCGGCCCCCGTCCTGGTCGACCTGCGCAATGTCTACCGGGCCGAGCAGGTTCGCGCCAAGGGCTTCACCTATGCCGATATCGGCCGCGGCATCGTCGCGCCCGAAGGCAGGGAAACCGAAAGCGCAGCCTGAACGGAAACGCGCGACCGGGCTTCATCGGCCCGCCGCACGCTCCTTCACTGCTCTGTCCTGCATCAGGGCCCGCTCCTTGGCGTTCTGCGTGAGAGCGACAGCGGCATCGAAAGCCTCTGCCGCCTCCTGGTGGCGGCCGAGCTTGGCGAGCAGATCGCCACGCACGCCCGGCAGCAAGTGATAGCGCTTCAGCGCGGGCTCATCGGCCAGCGCCTCGACCAGGGCGAGCCCGGCTTCCGGCCCTTCCGCCATGCTGACCGCCACGGCGCGGTTGAGTTCGACGACCGGCGACGGCGTCACATGTCCGAGCACTGTGTAGAGCGCGACGATCCGCTTCCAATCGGTCTCCTCGGCGGTTCGGGCGCGGGCATGACAGGCAGCGAGCGCGGCTTGTAGCAGGTAAGGCCCCGGCGCCGCGCCAGCGAGCAGTTGTGCCCGTTCAAGCCCGGCAAGCCCACGCCCGATCAGCAGCCGGTCCCAGCGGGCGCGGTTCTGGTCGAGCAGCAGGATCGGCTCGCCATCGGTGCCCACGCGAGCCCTGAGCCGCGAGGCCTGCAATTCCATCAGCGCCACGAGGCCATGGACCTCGGGCTCGTCAGGCGCCCGCGCCGCCAGGATGCGCCCGAGCCGCAGCGCCTCATCGCACAGGCCCGGCCGGACCCAGTCCTCGCCGGCCGTGGCCGCATAGCCCTCGTTGAAGATCAGGTAGACGACTTCCAGCACCGAGGCGAGGCGTTCGCCGAGCTCGGCGCCTGCCGGCACTTCGTAAGGCACCCTGGCCTCGCTCAGCGTCTTCTTCGCCCGCACGATGCGCTGAGCCATCGTCGGTTCCGGCACCAGGAAGGCGCGCGCAATCTCCTCTGTCGTCAGTCCACCGAGCAGCCGCAGCGTCAGCGCGATCCGCGCTTCCTTGGGCAAAACCGGATGACAGGCGGTGAAGATCAGGCGCAGGAGATCGTCGCCGACCTCGTCATCAAGGGCCTCATCGAGATCCGGCATCGCCGGCCCTTCATTGTCGATATCGCGGCCGATCTCGTCCTGCTTGCGCCGAGCCATGATCTCGTGGCGGGCGGCATCAGCTGCGCGATGCTTGGCGACCTGCATCAGCCATGCCGCCGGATTGCGCGGTACGCCCTCTTCGGGCCATTGCCTGAGCGCCGCGACCAGTGCGTCCTGCGCCAGTTCCTCGGCCCGGCCGACATCGCGGGTCAGCCGTGCGAGCCCCGCGATCAGCCGGGGCGCTTCCATGCGCCAGACCGTCTCGATGGTGCGGTGTGTATCGCTGCCCGACATGGGAAGCGATACACACCATCAGCGCATCGGCTGGCAAGGGCCGCAGGCGATGCGTCGATCGCTCAGCCCTGGCCCTCGGACTCGGCCTTCAGCCGATCCCACTGCGCCGCCGTCTCCGGCGTGACGATCTCGCCGAAATCGGCCAGCTCGAACAGCGGCCGGATCTCGATCTCCGACGGGCCGGGCATCGGGTTGGGGCAGCGCTTGACCCAGGCGACCGCCTCGTCGAGCGAGGCGCATTCCCACAGCCAGTAGCCGGCGACGAGCTCCTTGGTCTCGGCGAAGGGGCCGTCGACGACAGCGCGCTTGGCGCCGTCGAACTGGACGCGCGCCCCCTTCGAGCTCGGCTGCAGGCCGTCGCCGCCCTTCATGATGCCGGCTTTCACCAGCTCTTCGTTATAGGCCATCATCGCCTCGAGCAGCTCTTGGGTCGGCGGAGCGCCGGCTTCGCTGTCCTTCGTCGCCTTGACCATCACCATGAAACGCATCGGTTTTCTCCTTTGAGAGATCGAGAGGGACGGGCGCATCCTCTGCACCGTCCGTTGAACTGGATTTGAGGTATCGGACAGGCTCAGCCGGGGCGCTTCTCGAATTCGGCGCGCAGGTTTTCCTTCCGTTCGCGCCGCTCCGGCGTCACCATCTCCCCGAAATCCTCCATCTCGAAGACGGGCCGGAGCTCGATCTCGGTATTGCCGTCGAAGGGCGCGCGCTTCAGCCATTCGACTGCTTCGTCGAAGGACTTCACCTGCCAGAGCCAGAAGCCGGCCAGCAGCTCCTTGGTCTCGGCGAAGGGACCGTCGGTGATCGCCCGCTCGCTGCCCGAGAAGCGCATGCGCAGCCCCTTGGAGGTCGGCTGTAGGCCTTCCGCGGCGAGCAGGATGCCGGCCTTGATCAGTTCCTCGTTGTAGACACCCATCTTCGCGAAGACTTCGGGGTCCGGCATCACGCCGGCTTCGCTATCCTTGCTTGCCTTGACCAGAACCATCACACGCATCGGTTTTCTCCTTGGGTTTGGGAGAACCGGACGGCTCCCGCGATAGCCGCCGAAACCCGTTCTCTGACTACACGTCGAACGGGCGCGGCCGAAATCGACAACGCCGGGAATCTTTTTTCTATTTTTTTTTGCGGAGCCGCCCGCGCGTTCATCCAGAGCTGAACGCGGGCGGCGCCGATCCGTTTCAGGCGCTGCGCGGCAGCGCCTCCAGGAAGCGCGCGGGCTCACCTTGCGACGGGGTCGTCAATTCGCCCTCCCACATCACCTTGAGGCCGCGCACGAAGGTGCCGACCGGCCAGCCGGTGACGGTGACGCCGTCATAAGGCGTCCAGCCGCATTTCGAGGCGCTCCACTCCTTGGTGATCGTCTCGCGGCGCTTCAGGTCGACGATGGTGAAATCGGCATCGTAGCCGACCGCGATGCGACCCTTGCCCTCCAGCCCGAAGATGCGCTGCGGCCCGGCGCTCGAGAGATCGACGAAGCGCTCCAGCGTCAGCCGGCCGGCATTCACATGGTCGAGCATGATCGGCACCAGCGTCTGCACGCCCGGCATGCCGGAGTGGCTCGCCGGATAGGGATGGTGCTTCTCCTCATGGGTATGCGGCGCGTGGTCCGAGCCGAGGACATCGACGATGCCCTGCTCCACGCCCCACCAGATGCGCTGGCGATGGCTGTCGTCGCGGATCGGCGGATTCATCTGGGCATAGGTGCCGAGCCGCTCGTAGCAATCCGGTGCGACCAGCGTCAGATGGTTCGGCAGCACCTCGACGGTCGCGACATCCTTGTGGTCCTTGAGGAAGACCATCTCCTCGCCGGTGGAGATGTGCAGGATATGGACGCGCGCCCCGGTCTCGCGCGCGATGCGCACCAATCGCTTCGTGCAGGTCAGCGCCACCTCGGGCGAGCGCCAGACCGGATGGCTCGACGGATCGCCCTCGACGCGCAGCGGCATGCGCTCGCGCAGCATCATCTCGTCTTCGGAATGGAAGGCGGCGCGCCTGCGCGTGCGCTTCAGGATCTCGGCGACGCCCCTGTCGTCCTCGACCAGCAGGTCGCCGGTCGAGGAACCCATGAAGACCTTGATGCCGGCCGCGCCCGGTAGCCGCTCCAGCTCCGGCACGTCGTTGGCGTTCTCATGCGTGCCGCCGACCCAGAAGGCGAAGTCGCAATGCATGCGATGGCGCCCGCGCCTGATCTTGTCGGCCAGCGCCTCCGGCGTCGTCGTCTGCGGAATGGTATTCGGCATCTCGAAGACGCAGGTCACGCCGCCGAGCGCGGCCGAGCGCGACCCGCTCTCCAGGTCTTCCTTGTGGTCGAGACCGGGTTCGCGGAAATGCACCTGCGAATCGATCACGCCGGGCAGAATGTGCAAGCCGGTGCAATCGACGACTTCCCCAGCCGAAGCCTGCGAGAGATCGCCCAGCGCCATGATCTTGCCGCCGGTGATGCCGACATCGCGCGCGACGCGGCCATCCTGGTTCACCACCGTGCCGCCCTTGAGGATGACGTCGTAGGTCTGGGGCATGGCGTGTCTCCGGGAGGTTGAGCAAAGACTGGATGCAGCCTACCTATCGGCCAACGCGCCGTCCCGGAAGCCCAAACAGTTTTCGGGTGGCGCCCTCATCCCCATTCGGCTGACGAGCCTCGGCCCGACATCAGAACTGGAACGGCTGCCCATGTCCGCCACACGATTGATCGATCGCGGTGTCATCCGCGTTAGCGGCGACGATGCACGCGACTTCCTGCAGAACCTCGTGACCAACGATCTCGATCCGGTCGTGCCCGGACAGGCCGGCTACGGCGCGCTGCTGACGCCGCAAGGCAAGATGATCTGCGATTTCTTCATCCTCGCGCTGGCGCCGGAGGATGGCGGCGGCTTCCTCCTCGACACGCCCCTGCTCCAGACCGCCGACCTGATGAAACGCCTGAAGCTCTACAAGCTGCGCGCCAAGGTCGCACTGGAGGACCTCACCGAGAAGAGCGCCGTGCTCGCCTCGGCCGACGGCACTCCGCTGCCCGCGGATGCCGGTTTCGTCTACGACGACCCGCGCCTCCCGGCGCTCGGCCAGCGCGCCATCGCCGACCGCGAGGGCATCGAGGCATTGGTGACGGCCGAGCCTGACGTCTATCACGCCCGCCGCATCGCGCTCGGCGTGCCCGCAGGCGGCCGCGACTTCGCCTATGGCGACACCTTCCCGCATGAGGCGCTGCTCGACCAGCTCGGCGGCGTCTCCTTCAAGAAGGGCTGCTATATCGGGCAGGAGGTCGTTTCCCGCATGCAGCATCGCGGCACGGCCCGCACCCGCGTCGTGCCGATCGTCTTTGACGAGGGCATCGCGACCGAGACCGGCGCCGAGGTCACGGCCGGCGGCAAGACGCTCGGCAGCATCGGCTCGGGCGCCAACGGCCGGGCACTCGCCCTGCTCCGGCTCGACCGGCTGGCCGACGCGCTCGCGGCCGGCACGGTGCCGCTCGGCGGCGGGCTCGCCTTCCATCTGGCGGAGAAGCCCAGCTTTATCCGCTTCCCCTTCCCCGGCGAGGCGGGCTTCGGCGCCGCCGCAGGAGCCGCCCTATGAGCGACGCCGTCCTCGTCAGCGAAGAGCGCATCGCGATTCAGGGCGCGGACGGGAAGTTCCGTTGCCGCTGGCCGGGCACCGACCCGCTCTACATCACCTATCACGACACCGAATGGGGCGTGCCGGAATATGATTCCCGCGCGCTCTGGGAGAAGCTGATCCTCGACGGCTTCCAGGCCGGCCTCTCCTGGATCACCATCCTCAGGAAGCGCGACGCTTTCCGCGCCGGTTTCGCCGGTTTCGAGCCGGAGGCGGTCGCTCGCTTCACCGAGGCCGATGTCCAGCGCCTGCTCGCCGATCCCGGCATCATCCGCCATCGCGGCAAGATCGAAGGCACGATCAAGAGTGCGCAGGCCTATCTCAGGATCAGCGAGCGCGAGCCCTTCGCCGATTTCCTCTGGAAGCATTTCGACGGCCGCGTGCTGCAGAACAGCTACCGCACGCAGGGCGAAGTGCCGACGCAGACCAAGGTTTCCGAGACGGTCTCGAAGGAGTTGAAAAAGGCCGGCTTCACCTTCTGCGGCCCGACCATCGTCTACGCGTTCATGGAGGCGTGCGGGCTGGTCAACGACCACCTGACCGGCTGCTTCCGCTGGAGCGAATGCGCCGCGCTGGCGCGCGACGCGCGCCCCGCCGCCTGATGGCCCGCAAGCCCGAACCACCGCGCGCCTGGCAGCGCATGCTCTCAGGGCGCCGGCTCGATCTGCTCGACCCCTCGCCGCTCGATATCGAGATCGAGGACATCGCCCATGGCCTCGCCCGCGTCGCGCGCTGGAACGGGCAGACTCGCGGCGCCCATTCCTTCTCGGTGGCGCAGCATTCGCTGCTGGTCGAGGCGATCGCGGCCCATCTCAATCCGGACTGGAGCCACGACTGGCGCGTGATGGCGCTGCTGCACGACGCGCCGGAATATGTGATCGGCGACATGATCTCGCCGTTCAAAGTGGTGATGGGCGACGCCTACAAGAGCGTGGAATTGCGCCTGCTGGCGGCGATCCACCTGCGCTTCGGCCTGCCGACGGCCACGCCGGCCGCCCTGAAACGAAAGATCAAGGAAGCCGACACCATCGCCGCCTTCTTCGAGGCGACGCGCCTCGCGGGCTTCGGCCGCGAGGAGGCCCTGAAATTCTTCGGCCGGCCGCAGGCGCTGCCAGTCGAAGTCCTGAGCTGGCTCGATCCGCTCGACACCGAGGCGGCGCAGGCGCGCTTCCTGGCGCGCTTCGCCGCGCTCGGACTTACTGAGTCAGGCGCACCGCGCTGATCTCGCTCGCGATCGCCTTGAAGATCGGGCTGAGCTGCGAGGCGGCGGTCACCTCATAGTACATGCTCGGGTCAGAGGCGCAGTTGCGCAGGAGCGTCGCATTCCCGTCCATGACACGGATCGTATAGAGACTGATGCCAGCGCCCTTGATCCCGGTGCAGGCAAGTGCGGTCCGTGCATCGATCGCCGTCTGAGACGTCGTGAACCTGTTCTCGGTATTGTCGCCATCCGTCAGCAGGATCATGTATTTCTTTAGCCGAGGCTCCGTCAGAGGTTTCGCCTCGGTGAAGGGCGCAGCCTGCGAAAGCGTCGCCCAACCCCACACTCCTCCGATCGTAACGTTGGTATTGCCGACCGGCGTCATCGTGTCGACCTTGCTCGACAGCGCGGTCCAGTCGGACGACAGCGTCATCGCTTCGACGAGAGAGCTTTGGCCGCACCATGTCGCAGGATACTGCTGGGCACTGGCGGCATAGGAACCCGCGTCGCTCACGTCGTAATTCTGATCGCGATCGGCGATGCACCCCTCGCTCGCGGCCCAAGCGGCCTTGGTCAGGCGCTCGGTGCAGGTCATCACGCCCTTACTGCTCGTGCTGCAGCCCGAGATTGTCGGATCTGACTGAGCCACACCGCCCGGCGTCTTGCAGTTCTTGCCGTTCTTGTCGCAGCTCATCGTCACCGACCGGGTCATGCCGTAGCGGATCCACTGCTCGTCCTTCAACGTTCGGCTGATACGGACCTGCGTGTTGAACGGCACGATCGAGATCTTGATCTGATCAGGATCGATCGACGCATCCTTCATGATCTGAATGAGGTCTTTGGCGGCCGTCTTCAGATTGGTCATCTTGTTGTTGTTCGCCATCGAACCGGTGTTATCCAGCACGAGCGCGAGCTCGATCTTGTTGGTGCCCCAGGTCGACTGGCTGCTGGTGCCGACGGCAAGCTGCGTGGTACCGAGCACGCGGGCGGCGGTCGTCGGCACATCGGCCTGGGCGGTAATCTTGATCGTCCGCGCCGTCCGGTCGATCGCGATCGTGGCGCCGGTGAACTGGCTCTTCACGTCGGCAGGCAGGTTGTCGCTGATCCAGGCGTTGATGCGGGCGGTCAGCTGCGCATCGGTCAGCTTCTGGGCATCGCGCGCCGCCATCAGAGCGGCGGAGTCGATCGCCGAGTTGAGCGCCTGCCGGGCATTGCTGGCGCGGGAATAGTCGACGGCGACACCGACGACCCCCATCAGAGGAACGAGCGCGAGCCCGAACATCATCAGCACGTTGCCGCGCCGATCTCGGCGGAAGCGCCTGATCGCCTCAGGCAGGGAACCGAACTTCATCATGTGCCTCATCCAGGGCCGGATTGCCGCATTCGACCCTGGAAGCGTTGGCGGTCGGAGCTTACGAATTGCTGAAGCCGATTTGCGGAAGTCGAGCCTATCTGCACATTTTGAATCGAAAGTCTCTGCCGTTACGTCATCCTGCGTTTATCACGATAGACATACAACCATTGATTGCGGACATGGTTTCTTGTCCCGAAACGGAATTTTTTCTGAAACAGAACAACTGATCATCATTTTTTCCGGATTTTGCAAAACGCGCTTTTGCAGAATGATGGGCCCAACGTGATCGGAGGATCTCCCATGTCGAACACCCCCACTCTCGCCCCGCCGGCTGGCGTCACCGTCAAGGGCGCCCTGCAGCCCGGCTTCGAGCAGATTCTCACCACCGAGGCGCTGACCTTCGTCGCCGACCTGCATCGCCGCTTCAACGAGACCCGCAAGCGCCTGCTCGCGCTCCGTGCCGAGCGCCAGAAGCGCTTCGATGCCGGCGAGACGCCCGATTTCCTGGCCGAGACCAAGCATATCCGCGAGGGCGACTGGACCGTCGCGCCGATCCCGTCGGACCTGCTCGACCGCCGCGTCGAGATCACCGGCCCGGTCGACCGCAAGATGATCGTCAACGCGCTCAATTCCGGCGCAAAGGTCTTCATGGCCGATTTCGAAGATGCCTCCTCGCCGGTCTGGGCCAACATGATCGAGGGCCAGATCAATCTCCGGGACCGCTGGGCCGGCAAGATCGACTTCACCGATCCGACGAATGGCAAGGACTACAAGCTCAAGGACAAGCCCGCCGTCCTGATCATCCGCCCGCGCGGCTGGCATCTGCCGGAGCGCCATATCGAGATCGACGGCGAGGAAGCCTCGGGATCGCTGGTCGATTTCGGCCTCTATGTCTTCCACAACGCCAAGGCGGCGCTGGCGGCCGGCTCCGGCCCCTATTTCTACCTGCCGAAGCTGGAGAGCCATCTCGAGGCCCGGCTCTGGAACGACGTCTTCGTCGCCGCCCAGTCCGCGCTCGGCCTGAAGAACGGCACGATCAAGGCAACCGTCCTGATCGAGACCCTGCCCGCCGCCTTCGAGATGGACGAGATCCTCTACGAGCTGCGCGAGCACATGGCCGGCCTCAATTGCGGCCGCTGGGATTACATCTTCTCCTTCATCAAGAAGCTCGCCCGCAACAAGGCCTATGTCCTGCCTGATCGTTCGCAGGTCGTGATGTCCAAGGCCTTCCTGCGCGCCTATTCGCTGCTGCTGATCAAGACCTGCCACAAGCGGGGCGCCTTCGCGATGGGCGGCATGGCGGCGCAGATCCCGGTCAAGAACAACCCCGAGGCCAACGCCGCCGCCTTCGCCAAGGTCAAGGCCGACAAGGAGCGCGAGGCCAGCGACGGCCATGACGGCACCTGGGTCGCCCACCCCGACCTCGTCCCCGTCGCCATGGAGGTCTTCGACCGGCTGATGCCGCAGGCCAATCAGCTCGGCAAGAAGCGTGATGACGTCTCGATCGGCGCCAAGGACCTGCTGGAGGTCCACCAGGGCACGCGCACCGAGGAAGGCTTCCGCGAGAACATCCGCGTCGGCGTCCAGTATATCGAGGCCTGGCTGCGTGGCCGCGGCGCGGTGCCGATCTACAACATGATGGAGGATGCAGCGACCGCCGAGATCAGCCGCGCCCAGATCTGGCAGTTCTGCCAGTACGGCGTCGCACTCGAAGGCGGCATCAAGGCCGATGCCGCGCTGTTCAAGCGCTGCCTGCCGGAAGAGATGGAGCGCGTGAAGGGCGAACTCGGCGCGGAAAACTATGCCAAGGGCCGCTTCCCCGAGGCGATCGCGCTGTTCGAGACGCTCTCGCTGGCGCCCAGCTTCGAGGATTTCCTCACTGTCCCGGCCTACGCCAAGCTGAACTGAACCAGTTCGGATCGATGCTCCAGAGGGCGCCGCAGCAATGCGGCGCCCTTTCCTTTGCGCGGTCAGGTCATATGCCACCAGACCCGCGCGCCGATAAGCACGGCGAGCAGGACGATCGAGCCGCACAGGTGCAGCAGATCAGCCTTCAAGCCGCCCGCCGATGTCCGCGGAACGGCGCGATAGATCGCCTCCCGGCGGCGGCGATAGGTCCCGATTGCGGTCATGAAAACCTCCATCCGGTTCGCGGCGTGCGCTGCTGCGCCCGCTGTGGATTCAAAGTCTGCGGGCTGCCGCCATGCCGTAGCCGGATGGCTTCGTCGCCATGCCGACAAGCGGATGCGGCAGGTCCTCGATGGCATCGCAGAGCAGGGGCACGCATTCCGGGCGCGGCGGCGCGAGCGGCGCGCGGCAGGCCGCGCCCACCTCCGGATGCAGCATCGACAGCGCGAGCTTGATCAGGACCGGATCGGGCTCGCGCGCGAGCAGATCGAGCAGCGGAACGAGCCGCCGCTGCAGGATCTGCGCCTGCCCGTAGAATTCGGAGCGCGCGGCGCTGTCCAGCCGCGCCAGCCAATGCGGCGCGAGATTGCCGACGCTGGTGATCGCCCCGCAGCCGCCCGCGAGCAGATAGGCGGGAATCGTGTCGGCAGCGCCGGTCAGGCGCATGAAACGGCGGTCGCGCGCGCGCGCGATCCGGCCGCAGCGGACGAGATCGCCCCGCCGCTCCAGGATGCCGACGATGTTCGGTGCCCCTTCCAGCATCTGCAGCGTCTCCAGCGCGATCTCGACGCCGCAGCGATCCGGATCGTTGTCGAGGATGATCTCGAGCCCGGTCGCCTGCGCCGCCGCCAAGGCATGGGCCGCGAGCCCCGCCTGCGTCGGCCGGTTGTAATAGGGCATGCGCAGCAGCAGGGCCGAGGCGCCCGCCTTCTCGGCGGCGACGATCTCGGCAATGGTTACGGCGGTCGAATAGCTGCCGACGGCGGCGATGACCGGGTAATGCCGGCCGGCGATGCGGCGGGCGGCGGCGCAGAGCGCTTCCCGTTCCGCCCCGCTCAGCGTCGGGCTTTCGCCCGTGGCGGTCCCGACGACGATTCCGTCTGCGCCCTGCGCGATCTGCCAGAGGATGAGCCGTTCCAGCGCGCCATAGTCGATCGCATCCTCGTCGAAAGGCGTGACCAGCGCGGTGAACATGCCGTGAAGCCAGTGGTTCATGGCCTGGCCTCAGAGCAGCGAGAGCGTCTTGGCGGTCACCCGGACCGCGCGGGCCCGGTGCCCGGTCTCGAACACGGCGTAACGCAGCGCGGCGCCACGATCGCAGAAGATGCCGCCGCCGCGGCCATGCGTCTCGACGGCAAGCCAATGACCTTCCGCATCACGCCCGACCAGGAACTGGAGCGGGCCGCCGAAGGATCTACGAGGGATACTGACCATCATCCTGTTTCCCGAACGGCCTCCAAGGGCCGCCCCGACAAGCTAGGGAGGGCGCCATAGGGGTTCGAGACGAGGCAAGGGGCGGGATCATCAAGATCCCATAGGGATCGCACCCGCCGTGCTTTGACATCCGCCAGCCGGACGCGCTCAATCCGCGCCCCTTCCTCCGGATTCGCCCGATGCGCTACCGCCTCCTCGCCATGCTCGTCGCAGCCAGCCTTCTCGGGACCGCTTTCGCTGAGGCAGCGACGCTGGCACCGGAACAGCGCTTCAGGACGCTCTCGGATTTCTCCGGCAAGAAGGCGGGCAAGCCGGCGCGGGATGTCAGCGGGCTCGCCTGCATGCCCGCCGCAAACGGCGTACAGCGCTGCCTGCTGATCAATGACGAGGGCTCCTTCGCCCAGTTCGCCCGCATCGCCGAGAACCGCATCACCCCGGATGCGACGCTGCCGATCATCGGGAACGAAGCCTCGTCCGAGACGCTCGGCCAGCCGCCGCAAGGCATCTGCAAGGCGCCCGGCCGCTTCGCCGAGCTCGACGGCGAGGCCGTCGCCTATGCCGACGGCGCCTTCTATGTCGCCGGTTCGCATGGCTGCTCACGCAAGAAGGGTGAGTTCCGCCTCTCGGCCTTCCACCTCGCCCGGATCAAGGTCGATGCCGAAGGCACCGCCACCGGCAAGGTCGAGCTCACCTATCGCCTCAGCGACATGCTGCGCGCCGCAGCCCCCGCCAACGCCTTCTTCGGCCGGGGCCTGATGGACGATAACGGCCTGAACATCGAAGGCATCGCCGTCACCGGCGATACGCTCTGGGCCGGCCTGCGCGCGCCCTCGCTCGGCAATCGCGGCTTCCTGGTGGGCGCCTCGCTCAAAACCCTGTTCGCGCCGGGCCATGCACCCACGACGGAGGCGCCGCGGATTTTCGAAGTGCCGGCCGGCGGCAACCGCGGCATCCGCGACCTCGCCCCCCTCCCCGACGGCCGCCTGCTCGCCCTGCTCGGCCCGGCCCAGGAGCAGGCCCTGCCCTATTCTCTGTTGCTGGTCGACCCGGCCCGGCCCGATGCGGCGACGCAGCTAGGCGATCTGCCGGCCCGTGGCGGCGACAAGGCGGAATCCCTGACCGTGCTGTCGCAGGACGCCGGCGGCCTTGCTGTCCTCATCGGCTATGACGGCCCGAAAAACGGGCATTTCGAATCCTACCGCCTGCCGCTTGGACCGCGTTGACTCCATGGATTTCCGCAACGATCTCTCCCGCGCCGTCGAGCGCTATCGCGCCGAGGTCGCGAGCCCGCGCGAGCATCTCGCCTTGCTGCGCTGGCAGATGGCCGAAGGCCACGCGCTCGATCGGCGCGACACCTTCCCCGGGCACCTCACCACCAGCGCCTTCGTGCTCTCGCCCGACCATGCGCAGGTGCTGCTGATCGACCATGTCGTGATCGGTCGCTGGCTCCAGCCCGGCGGCCATTGGGAGGAAGCCGAGCAATTCCATCTCTCGGCCGCGCGCGAGGCGGTCGAGGAAACCGGCGTGCAGGATCTTAGCTTGCATCCCTGGCATCGTGGTGGCGACCTGCCCTTTACGATCGACAGCCACGACGTGCCCGGCAAGCCGTCGCGCGGCGAGCCCGCCCATGTCCATCATGACCTGCAATATCTCTTCCTCGCCGACCCGGCGCTGCCGCTCGTCGCGCAGGTCGAGGAGGTCCATGCCGCCGCCTGGAAGCCGATCGGCGCACTGGCCAAGATCGCACCGCGCGCGCTGGAGCGTCTTTCGGACCTCCCAAAGCCCTGACTGTTGCAGCGCAACAACAGCCGCCCGGATTGCGGAAGACCCCTATGGCTCTTTTATCGCGGCCGGATCAGGCTCGCGACATGGTTCGTTCGAAGGTGAATTTGTTATTGCAATTCATTCGCAATAACCTATTGATCCGAGACCTCCCGGAGCTTGCCATGTCTGCGAAAACCATCGCCCTTGCCCTGATCGCCGCTGCCGCGTCGGTCCCTGTCCTCGCCGCCGACTTGCCGTCCCGCAAAGTCGCCCCCGCAGCACCTGCGCCGGTCGTCTCCCGCTGCACCGAGAGCGAGGGCATCCCGACCGACGCCTTCGGCTTCACGACAGGCTCGGATGTCGCCGATGTCGGTTCCTTCGGGCCGAGCCTGACCTATGGCGGCGCCTTCGGCACCCGCGGCGGCAGTTCGAACGGCCATGGCCTGACCCTGCAGGGCTCCTACGGCCTCTTCCCGTGCTTCGAGGTCGGCCCCTATGTGCTGGGCAACTTCACCAACGCCTCGGCCGGCGGTGTCAGCGCTGATTCGCGCGCCTTCGGCGCCGGCGTCGAGATGAAATACAAGCTGCTCGGCCGCGACATGCACGGGCTCGGCCTGACCCTGGTCATCGACCCCAGCTTCAATCGCGCCGATCCGGACGGCGCCGGCCGTTTCACCACCTACAATACCGGCATCCGCCTCTTCGCCGACAAGACGCTGATCCCGAACAGGCTCTATGCCGGGCTCAACCTCTCGCAGGACCTGACCTGGACCGGCCCCTCGCCCTATCAGCGCTCCTCCACCCTCACCATTGCCGGCTCGCTCGCCTGGCAGGTGCAGGAAGGGCTCTATCTCAGCGGCGAGGTCCGCCACATGCGTGCCCATAACGAGCTCGGCTTCGGCAATGAGGCGGGCTACGCCACCTTCGTCGGCCCGGGCATCTTCTGGCAGGCAACCAAGCAGCTCGCCTTGTCCGCAGCCTACAACATCCAGGTCGCCGGCAAGGCCAAGGGCCAGCCGGGCGATCTGGACCTGACCAATTTCAGCCAGCACCTCGTCAAGGTGAAGCTCGGCTACAGCTTCTGAACCATTCGACATCGCATCGGCGAGAGAGCGGCAGCGGCAACGCTGCCGCTCTTTTCGTTTCGCCCCGCCTTGCGCGTTGACATACTCCCCCTCAGTACCATAGCGTCGCGGCAACCGGAGCCGCGGTGCCCATGCCTCACACGCCCGAAGAGAAGAAGCGCGCTGTCACGCGGCTGCGCCGCATCAGGGGCCAGACCGATGCCCTGATCGCCGCCGTCGAGCGCGGCGAGGAATGCGGCGCACTTCTCCAGCAGCTCGCGGCGCTGCGCGGCGCCGCGACCGGGTTGATGGCCGAGGTGCTCGAAAGCCATCTGCGCGAGACCATGGCCCGCCCGGCCGAGGCGACGCAGGCGCAAGCCGGGAACGACGACGAGATCGCCGCGATCATGCGGGTCATCCGCCCCTATCTGAAATGAACATCCGCAAGGAAGGAAACACCCGATGAAGACCCGCGCCGCCGTCGCCTGGGAAGCCGGCAAGCCCCTCACCATCGAGACGATTGAAATCGGCGGCCCCAAGGCCGGCGAGGTTCTGGTCGAGGTCATGGCAACCGGCATCTGCCACACCGACGCCTACACGCTCTCGGGGCTTGATTCGGAGGGCAAATTCCCCGCGATCCTCGGCCATGAGGGTGCCGGCATCGTGCGCGAGGTCGGCGCCGGCGTGACCTCGCTGAAGCCCGGCGACCATGTCATCCCGCTCTACACGCCGGAATGCCGCAATTGTAAGTCCTGCCTGTCGCGCCGGACCAATCTCTGCACCTCGATCCGCGCCACGCAAGGGCAAGGCGTCATGCCGGACGGCACCTCGCGCTTCTCCTGCGATGGCGGCGAAGTCTTCCACTATATGGGCTGCTCGACCTTTGCGAACTTCACCGTGCTGCCCGAGATCGCGCTCGCCAAGGTCCGCGAGGACGCTCCCTTCGACAAGATCTGCTATATCGGCTGCGGCGTGACCACCGGCATCGGCGCCGTGATTTACACGGCCAAGGTCTGGCCCGGCGCGAATGTCGTCGTCTTCGGGCTGGGCGGCATCGGCCTCAACGTCATCCAGGGTGCCCGCATGGTCGGCGCCGACAAGATCATCGGCGTCGACATCAATCCGGCCAAGCAGGAGATGGCCCGGAAATTCGGCATGACCGACTTCATCAACCCGGCCGAGATCGGCAACGACAAGGTGGTTCAGGCGATCGTCGACCTCACCGGCGGCGGTGCCGATTTCTCCTTCGACGCCACCGGCAACACCAACGTCATGCGCCAGGCGCTGGAATGCTGCCATCGCGGCTGGGGTGAATCGATCGTCATCGGCGTCGCCGAGGCCGGCAAGGAGATCGCGACGCGCCCCTTCCAGCTCGTCACCGGCCGTGTCTGGAAGGGCACCGCTTTCGGCGGCGCACGCGGGCGCACCGACGTGCCGAAGATCGTCGACTGGTACATGGAGGGGAAGATCAACATCGACGACCTGATCACCCACAAGCTCTCGCTCGACGAGATCAATACCGGCTTCGACCTGATGCATGAGGGCAAGTCGATCCGCAGCGTGGTGGTCTACTGAGGCGCCGTTCCACCGCCTCATTCGGCGGGCACTGAAACACCACCTCTGTCATTCCGGGGCGGCGTATGACGCCGAACCCGGAACCCACGACCGGGTGAAACGCTTGAACAAGCCGACTGGGCAACGGCTCGCCCGGTCGGGGATCCGGGTTCTTCGCCTCCCGAAGCCCCGGAACGGCAGGCGTGCGCCGCAAGAAAGGACCCTCTCCATGGAACTCCTCTCCTCCTCGAAGGCCTTTGGCGGCTCGCAGCGGGTCTACCGGCATGACAGCGCGGCCTGCGCCTGCCCGATGACCTTCGCGATCTACCTGCCGCACCAGATCGAGGACGGGCCGGTTCCGCTGCTCTGGTATCTCTCAGGCCTGACCTGCACGCACCAGAACGTCATGGACAAGGGCGAGTACCGCGCCGCGGCCGCCGCCAACGGCATCGCCATTATCTGCCCGGACACCAGCCCGCGCGGCGAAGGCGTGCCAGACGAACCGGATAACTGGCAGTTCGGCTCCGGCGCCGGCTTCTACCTCGACGCGACGCAGGAGCCCTATGCGAAGAACTACCGCATGGAGACCTATATCCGCGACGAGCTGCCGGAGCTGATTAGCAGGCACTTCCCGGTCGATATGAAGCGGCAGGGTATCTTCGGCCATTCCATGGGCGGCCATGGCGCGATCACCCTCGCCCTCAAGAACCCCGACCGCTACCGTTCGGTATCGGCCTTCGCGCCGATCGCCCAGCCCTCGACGGCCGGCTGGTCGCGCCCGGCCCTCGAGAAGTATCTGGGGCCGGACGAGACCAAATGGCGCGCCTATGATTCGACCCTGCTCATCGCCGACGGCCATCGCGTCCGCGACCTCCTGATCGATCAGGGCACGGCCGATGGCTTCCTCGAAGAAGGCTTGCGGCCGCAGCTTCTCGACATCGCCTGCGCCGCCGCCGGCATCCCGCTCCAGCTCACCATGCGCGACGGCTACGACCATTCCTACAACTTCATCTCGACCTTCATGGCCCAGCATGTCGCCTGGCACGCCGAGCGCCTGACGGCGTAAGCAGCGATCGCGGGAACGGCCCTTCCCCAGCCGCGTTGAGAGCAGCACAGCCTCAACCGGTCTCGGGGGGACGAAACCATGGCCAAGCGCCGCATGCCGCAGAGCGACCGCTCGCTCTTTACCCGCCTCTCCCAACAGGTCGCGCATTGGGCCGGCAGGCCGCAGACCTTCATCGGCGCCGCTGCGCTTATCGTGCTCTGGGGGCTCTCCGGTCCGTTCTTCGGCTATAACGACACCTGGCAACTGGTGGTGAACACCTCGACGACCATCGTCACCTTCCTGATGGTCTTCATCATCCAGAACAGCCAGAACCGCGACACGGCAGCAATGCAGATCAAGCTCGACGAACTGATCTGCCGCCTCGAAGGCGCCCGCGAGGAACTGCTCGACCTCGAGGAGCTCGACGAGGACAAGCTCGAAGCGATCCGCCGGGAATTTGAGGCGATGGCCGCCAAGGCACGCAAGCTCGCCGACTCCACTGCCGGCAAATCGTCCAGCTAGGCGAACGCTCTCGAGACCGATCCAGCGCCTTGCCCAGCCGGCGAGATGGCTTGTCCAACCGTCGTTCAGTCCCCGGTAAGGTTATCGTTTAAGGTTAAGTGTCATTTAAGAAATCGCTGCCATGGTCCTTCCCGTTGGTAACACGCGCGGGCTGCGTTCTCTGCGCCGCGCAAACGCGAAGGACACTGCCATGGGCAGCCTGAAAACTCTCGCGCTGGCGGGCGGCCTGGCCCTCGGCGTCTCCGCCGCGGCACAGGCCGCGGATCTCGCCTACGCTCCGCCTCCCCCGCCGCCGCCTCTCGGCCTCAAGGGCACCATCTCAAGCGGCATCTATCTGCGCGGCGATATCGGCGTCGGCGTCCAGAGCGTCGGCAAATACCATCAGGACGACGTCGCCCAGTTCGGCGGGACCTTCTTCGGCAAGACCGACAACGCAGCCTTCTTCGGCGGGCTCGGCGTCGGTTATCGCTTCAACAACTGGCTGCGCTTCGACGTCACGGGCGAATATCGCGGTGGCGGCCAGATCGGCGTGAACGACATCGTCTTCAACCCGTTCAACAACGGCAACCAGACGAACACCTACAAGGGCAACCTGACCTCGCTGGTCACGCTGTTCAACGGCTATTTCGACCTCGGCACCTGGAATTGCCTGACGCCCTATATCGGCGCCGGCATCGGCTTCTCGCAGAACCGCATTTCGGGCCTGACCGACCAGGGCGCGCTGCTCGGCAACTTCGTCGGCCCGACCCTGGGCTATGCCAGCAACGGCACCAAGACCGATCTCGCCTGGGCCCTGATGGCCGGCGTCGGCTACGAGGTGAACAAGAACCTCACCCTCGAACTCGGCTATCGCTACATGAACCTGGGCGACGCCCAGTCCGGCCGCCTGGTCAACGCCTTCACCGGCCAGATCCAGTCCCCGCTCAAGGCCAAGGACATCGAGAGCCACGACTTCCGCGTCGGCATGCGCTGGAACTTCGGCGACCCGAATTGCTGCGGCACGCCGGAGCCGGTCGCCTACGCCCCGCCGCCGGTGGTGCGCAAGTACTGATCCAAAACATCGGGCAAATATCCAGAAACGGCGCGGGCCAGCCCCGCGCCGTTTTGCTTTGTCAGCGCAGCAGCGACTGACCGTTCATCTCGGCCGGTTGCGCGAGCCCCATCAGCGCGAGCAGCGTCGGCGCGATATCGGCGAGGCGCCCGTCGGCGAGACCCTTGCCCTGCCCGCCGACCAGCATCAGCGGCACCGGATTGGTGGTGTGGGCCGTATGCGGCTTGCCCGTCACCGGATCGACCATCAGCTCGGCATTGCCGTGATCCGCAGTGACCAGCAGCGCCCCGCCCTGTCGCCCGATGGCATCGGCAATGGCGCCCAAACCGGCATCGACGGTCTCGACCGCCTTGATCGCTGCGGCGAGCACGCCGGTATGGCCGACCATGTCGGGATTGGCGAAATTCAGCACGACGAGATCGTAGCGGCCGGAATCGATCGCCTCGACCGCTTTGGCCGTCAGCTCCGGCGCCGACATCTCCGGCTGCAAATCATAGGTCGCCACCTTCGGCGAGGGCACCATCACCCGGTCCTCGCCCGGATAGGGCGTCTCCTCGCCGCCATTGAAGAAATAAGTGACGTGCGGATATTTTTCGGTCTCCGCCATGCGCACCTGCTTCAACCCAGCCTTGGCGACAGTCTCGCCCAGCCCATTGGCCAGCGTCTGCGGGGCGAACAGCACCGGCATGATCTTGTCGAGCTCGGCACTGTAGGAGGTCATGCTGACCGCCTTGACGAGCACCGACCGGCGCAGCCGGGCAAAGCCAGCGAAGTCCGGCTCCAGCACCGCGGCGAGGATCTCGCGGATGCGGTCCGAGCGGAAATTGAAGCTGAGCAACCCGTCGCCGTCCTTCATCCCGGCATAATCGCCGATCGCGGCCGGCAGGATGAACTCGTCGGTGACTTTCTCTGCGTAAGCCGCGGCGATGGCGGCCTGGGCATCCGGGAAGCGCCCGCCCTCCCCCAGCACCATCGCGCGCCAGGCCTTCTCGACCCGCTCCCAGCGATTGTCGCGGTCCATCGCGTAATAGCGGCCGGAAACGCTGGAGATGGAAGCGCCCACCGGCAGCGCCGCCGCGAAGGTTTTCACGTAGTCGGCCGCCGATTGCGGCGGCGTATCGCGCCCGTCCGTGAAGACATGGACATGCACGGTGATGCCCTGTCCGGTCAGGATACGGGCGAGCGCCACAGCATGGTCCTGATGGGCATGGACGCCGCCCGGCGAGACGAGACCGAGCAGGTGGCAGGCGCCGCCGCTCGCCTTCAGCCCGGCGACGAGGCCGCTGGCATCGAGCGATTGTGCGATCGAACCGTCGGCGATCGCCTGGTTGATGCGCGGCAGGTCCTGCATCACCACGCGGCCCGCGCCGAGATTGAGATGGCCGACCTCGGAATTGCCCATCTGCCCCGGCGGCAGCCCGACATCGAGGCCCGATGTGTGCAGGAAGGCATGCGGGTTTGCAGCCCAGAGCCGGTCGAAATGCGGCGTGTTCGCCAGCTTGACGGCGTTGTTTTCACGTTCCTCGCGCCAGCCCCAGCCATCGAGGATCATCAGCATCACGGGGCGAGGCGGCATCGGCTTGACCTGTCGGCAAGGGTGAAATCTGCTTGTGCGGATACCATGCGTCGCGCCGTCGATGCGAGTGCTAAGAAGGTGTCGCACCGCGACGCAGCCGCTACGGAGGAGACATATGTCGATCAAGGCGCTGGTTTTCGATGCCTATGGCACGCTTTTCGACGTCCAGTCGGTCGCCGCCGTCACCGACGCCGCCTTTCCCGGCCATGGCGCGACGATCACGCAGATCTGGCGCCTGAAGCAGCTCGAATACACCTGGCTGCGCGCCCTGATGGATCGCTACGAGGATTTCTGGACGGTCACCCGCGACTCCCTGGATTTCACGCTCAAGACCCTCGGCCTCGCCTCCTCGCCGGAGCTCGTCGCCCGGATCGCAGCCGCCTATGACGCCCTGCTGCTCTATCCCGAGGCCCGCACGGCGCTCGAAGGCCTCGCCTCCCACCGCCTTGCCATCTTATCCAACGGCAGCCCGGACATGCTGAAGCGGCTCGTCGCCCATGCCGGGATCACCGACCTTCTGGAGACCGTGATCAGCGTCGACGAGATCGGCGTCTACAAACCCGATCCGCGCGGCTATGCCCATGTCGAGAAGCGGCTCGGCCTCGCGCGCGACGAAATCCTCTTCGTCTCCTCCAACGGCTTCGACATCGCCGGCGCCAAGGCGCATGGCTTCCATGTCGCGCGCATCGAGCGCGTGCCGGCCGGCAGGCTGCGGGACGAGCTTGCCGCCGCCGCGACGATCGACCCCGCCTTGATGTTCAAGGCGCTCAGGATGCAGCCCGAGCAGCTCGGCTTCCAGGCGGATGCGACCATTGCCGCGCTGACCGATCTCGTCTCCTATGTCGCCGGACTGAGACAGGCCTGACGCCTGCGAGGAGACCTCGATGATCAAGCTCTACTACCACCCCTCGCCGAACCCGGCGAAGATCGCGCTTTTCCTCGAGGAAGCCGCCCTGCCCTACGAGATGGTTCCGGTCGACACCCGCAAGGGCGAGCAGTTCAAGCCGGAATTCCTCGCGATCAATCCCAATGCCAAGACCCCCGCCCTGACCGATGGCGACGTCACCGTCTTCGATTCCAATGCGATCCTGCTCTACCTCGCCGAGAAGACCGGGAAGTTCCTGCCGGAGGACACGCCGAAGGCCCGCGGCGAGATGCTGTCCTGGCTGATGTTCGTCGCGACCGGCATCGGCCCCTATTGCGGCCAGGCCGTGCATTTCGGCCGCTTCGCGCCGGAGAAGATCCCTTATGCCATCAACCGCTATGCTCGCGAAGCAGAGCGGCACTGGGGCATCGTCAACGACCTCCTCGCGGACCGACGCTACATGCTGGGCGAGCGCTACACCCTGGTCGACATGTCGATCTGGGGCTGGGCGACGCGGCTCTCCTTCGCCGTCGGCGAGACCTGGCCGGAGATGTTCCCGCATGTGAAGCGCCATCTCGACGAGATCTCGGCCCGCCCGGCCGCGCAGCGCGCAGTCGCCCTCAAGGACCAGTTCGCCTTCAAGACGGATTTCGACGCCGAAGCCCGGAAGTTCCTGTTCCCGCAGAACGCCCATCTCGCCGGCTGACCGGCTCGCGGCGCCTGGACTCAGGCGCCGCCCAACGCATCGAAGGGCGCGTCCAGCGTGAAGACGAGCCCTTCGGGAAGATAGGCGCTCGCCGTGCCGGTGCGCGCCGCCGGGAAAGAGCGCTCGATCAGGCGCGAGCCGAAACCCTTCCGCGTCGGCGGCTTGACCGGCGGTCCGCCGCTCTCGCGCCAGCGCAATCGGAATTGCCTGACACCCTCGATCTCGCCGACACTCCAGGTTAGCGAGACCACGCCGGCATCGTCGGAGAGCGCGCCGTACTTCACGGCATTCGTGGTGAGCTCGTGCAGGATGAGGGTCAGCGCCAATGCGGCCTTCGGCCCCAGCACGACCGTCTCGCCCTGAATCCTGAAGCGCCCCGCATCGCCCTGGAGGGCGATGATGCTCTGCGCGATATCCTGGACCGTGGCATCGGCCCGCCGTCCGCCCACCAGCAGGTCATGCGCGCGGGCCAGCGCCGCGAGCCGGGCGCTGAAGATCTCGCGCGCCGCCTCCAGCGTGCCGGCGTTGCGCAAGGTCTGGGAGGCCAGCGCCTGGATCATCGCCATCGTGTTCTTCACGCGATGCGCCAGCTCCTGCATCAGCAGGCGCTGCTCGGCCTCAGCCTCCTTGCGCTCGGTGACATCGAGATGAGCGCCGATGAGGCGGAGCGGCTCGCCGCCCTCCGCGCGTTCGATCTGCGCGGTCGCCGCGATCCAGCGAACCTGGCCATCCGACGGGCGGATGATCCTGTATTCGGCCTGATACGCCGTGGCACTTCCCTGCACAGCCCCCTGAAAATGGGCCACGACCGCTTCCCGATCCTCGGGATGGATGCGCCGGACCCAATCCTCATGCGTCTCCTGCGCCGCCTCGGGCGGCAGCCCATGGATCAGCAGATATTCGGGGGAGCGTCGGTTCCTGAAGCCGGAGCGCAGGTCGACTTCCAGTCCGCCGACTCCACCGATCTTCTGGACCTGTGCCAGCTCCGCCTCGCGCCGCCGCAAGGTCTGCTCGGCCTGAACGCGTTCGGTGGTCTCGGTCACGATGGCGAGCACGCCGCCGACCTCGCCGGCCTCGTCGAGAACCGGGCTGTAATCGATATTGAGCCAGACCTCCTCCGCCGCGCCGTTGCGGTAGAACACGAAAGGCAGGTCGCGATAGGATGGCGATTCGCCGGCGAAGACGCGCTCCATCACCGAACGGTTGAAATCGGCGACCTCGGGCCAGGCCTCGAAGACGCTCGTGCCGAAGCATCCCGGGTGTCGCGCTCCGGCAATGACTGCATAGGCGTCATTATAGAGCATGAGCCCTTGCCGACCCCAGAGCAGGGCCATGGCGGCCGGCGACAGCAGCACGAGTTGCAAGGCGTTGCGCAGATGCGCGGGCCAGGCGGCCGGCGGGCCGAGCATGATCTCGCTGCCGGTCCAGCCGCGCAGCCGTTCCGCCATCTCGCCCTGTCCGACAGGCCAGGCTCGCTTCTCCAAGGTCGTATCCCCCAACCGACCGGAACGAGAAGCCGCGCTCCCGGCGCAGGCTTCACGGGCTGCCACGTGCCGCCCTTGAACCACTGCCAAACGAGTAACAGGCGCCGCGGTTCCCGCGCATGTAAAAAGACATATCGGCTTGTGCATCATGCCTGCCCCGCTGGCAAAAGCGCTGGCGGCGGCGGGGTTTTCGGGCCAGTGTCCGCCCGGTCCCGCGCTCGGGAGACGCGGGAAGGAACAGCCTCCGAGAGGACGAATGCCGACCGATATCGAGATCGCGCGCGTAGCCACGCTGCAGCCCATCGCCACGATCGCCGAAAAGGCGGGCATCCCCTCCGAGGCCCTGAACCCCTACGGCAAGTATATCGCCAAGATCGATACGCAGGCGATCCCGGGTTTCCAGGCCAAGCCGGACGGCAAGCTGATCCTCGTCACCGCGATCAGCCCGACGCCGGCCGGCGAAGGCAAGACCACGACCACGGTCGGCCTCGGCGACGGGCTCTCCCGCATCGGCAAGCGCGCGGTGATCGCCTTGCGCGAGCCCTCGCTCGGCCCGAGCTTCGGCATGAAGGGCGGCGCTGCCGGCGGCGGCTATGCCCAGGTCGTGCCGATGGAGCAGATCAACCTGCACTTCACCGGCGATTTCCACGCGATCACCAGCGCCCATAACCTGCTGGCCGCGATGATCGACAACCATGTCTACTGGGGCAATGGCCTCGGTCTCGACACCCGCCATATCGCCTGGCGGCGTGTCATGGACATGAACGACCGGGCGCTGCGCTCGATCGTCTCCTCTCTCGGCGGCGCCAGCAACGGCTTCCCGCGCGAGGACGGCTTCGACATCACCGTCGCCTCCGAGGTCATGGCGATCTTCTGCCTGGCCCGCGACGCCGCCGATCTCGAAGCCCGTCTCGGCCGCATCGTCGTCGGCCGCACGCGCGACAAGCGCCTCGTCACCGCCGCCGACATCAAGGCGACCGGCGCGATGAGTGTGCTGCTCAAGGACGCGCTGATGCCGAACCTCGTCCAGACGCTGGAAGGCACGCCCGCCTTCGTCCATGGCGGCCCCTTCGCCAATATCGCCCATGGCTGCAATTCGGTGATCGCGACGAAGGCCGCGCTGAAGCTCGCCGATTACGTCGTCACCGAGGCCGGTTTCGGGGCCGATCTCGGCGCCGAGAAGTTCTTCGACATCAAGTGCCGCAAGGCCGGGCTGAAACCCGCCGCCGCCGTCGTCGTCGCCACCGTCCGCGCCCTCAAGATGCATGGCGGCCTCGCCAAGGACGCGCTCGGCCGCGAGGACCTGAAGGCGCTGGAAGCAGGGCTCTCCAACCTGACCCGCCACGTCAACAATATCCGGAAATTCGGCGTGCCGCCGGTCGTCGCCATCAACAACTTCACCACTGATACCGTTGCCGAGCACGAGCTGATCCGCAACTATTGCCGCAACCATCTCGGCGTCGAGGCGGTGATCTGCCGGCACTGGGCGGAAGGTGGCGCCGGCGCCGAGGAGCTCGCCCGCAAGGTCGCAGCGCTCGCCGATGAGGGCGAGGCCGATTTCGCCCCGCTCTATCCCGATGCCATGCCGTTGCGGCAGAAGCTGGAGACGATCGCGCGCGAAATCTACGGCGCGGAGAGCGTCAGCGTCGATGCCAAGCTCAAGGCCCGCTTCGCCGAACTGGAAGAGGCCGGCTTCGGCACCCTGCCGGTCTGCGTCGCCAAGACCCAGTATTCCTTCTCGGCCGACCCGACCCTGCGCGGCGCTCCTTCCGGCCACATCGTACCCTTGCGCGAGCTCCGGCTCTCGGCTGGCGCCGGCTTCGTCGTCGCGATCTGCGGGGACATCATGACCATGCCCGGCCTGCCGCGCGAGCCCGCCGCCGAGCGCATCCATATCGACGCGCAGGGCCGGATCGAAGGACTGTTCTAAAAGCGTCATCCCGTACGCGCCGCAGCGAGAAACGCCGCAGCGCGAACGGGATGACTGCGCTTGTCAGGCGAAGTCGAGCTGGACCTTGATCGCCTTCGACTTGTCGGCCGCGAGGTCGAAGGCCTCGACCGCCCGGTCGACCGGGATCGACGCGGTGAGCAGCGGCGAGAGGTCGATCGAGCCCGAGCCGATCATCGCCACCGCCCAGTCGAACTCCTCGTGGAAGCGGAAGGAGCCGCGCAGGTCGAATTCCTTGGCGACGACGACGTTCATCGGCAGCGTGAACTGGCCGCCGACGCCGATCTGGACGATGATCCCCCCCGGCCTGACGACATCGAAGGCGCCGGTCAGCGCGTGCTGATTACCGGAGGCCTCGAACATCACGTCGAAAGCCCCCTTCTCCGCGCCATACTCGGTCTTGAGCCGCTCCGGCTCGGCCGCGACATTGACCGTCGCGGTGGCGCCCATCTTGCGCGCCACCGGCAGCGGCCCGTCGACCACATCGGTCGCGACGATCTCGGAAGCCCCTGCGGCCTTGGCGGCGAGGATGGTCAGCGCGCCGATCGGGCCGGCCCCCGTCACCAGCACGCGCTTGCCGAGTAGCGGCCCGGCGCGCTTGGCGGCATGCAGGCAGACCGAGAGTGGCTCGGCGAAGGCGGCCTCGGCCGCCGTGACGCGCGGCGCGACCTTCACCGCCTGCCGCTCCTCGACGACGAGTACGTCGCGGAAGCCGCCCTGCACATGCGGGAAGCGCATCGCCGAGCCATAGAACAGCATGTCCGTGCAGTGCTGCTGCAAGCCCATCTGGCAATAGCGGCAATGGCCGCAGGCGCGGCTCGGATTGACCGCGACGCGGTCGCCCGGCTTCACCCGCGAGACCTCGCCGCCGATCGCCTCGACCCGGCCGGCGATCTCATGGCCCAGGATCATCGGCTCGCGCACGCGGATCGTGCCGAAGCCGCCATGCAGGTAGTAATGCAGGTCCGAGCCGCAGATGCCGCCGGCCTCGATCCGCACGCGCACGTCGCGCGGCCCCAGCTCGGGCGCGGTCGTCGGCTCGACCCGCAGGTCCTTCTCGGCATGAATGACGACGGCACGCATGGGACGCTCCCGAATTCGCCGCGCGACGCCGCGCAGCACCATTGTCTAATCGATTGAAACCTGCTTACCCAAAGCAGCGCCTCCGGCGCAAACCGAAATCGCCGCATCCAGCATTTTGCGAGGATATGCCATGTCGCTGTCGCTGTTCAGTCTCGTCGACAAGATCGCGCTCGTCACCGGCTCGGGCCAGGGCATCGGCCTCGCGCTGGCCGAGGGGCTCTCGGATGCCGGCGCCCATGTCGTGCTGAACGGACGCGACAAGGCGAAGCTGGAGCGGGCGCAGCAGACGCTGGCCGCCGCCGGCCGCAAGGCCTCAATCGCCCCCTTCGACGTCACCGACCAGAAGGCGGTCGAGGCGGGCGTCGCCATGATCGAGGCTGAGATCGGTCCGATCGATATCCTCATCAACAATGCCGGCATGCAGAGGCGCGCGCCAATCACCGAATTCCCGGTCGAGGGCTGGCACGAGGTGATCAATACCAACCTGCATTCGGTGTTCTACGTCACCCAGGCGGTGACAAAGCGGATGGTGCCGCGCAAGCGTGGCAAGATCATCAGCATCGGCTCGGTGATGAGCGAACTCGGCCGCGCCACCATCATCCCCTACACGGCGTCCAAGGGCGCGGTGAAGATGATGACACGGGGCCTCGCGGCCGAGCTCGGCAAATACAATATCCAGGCCAACGCCATCGGCCCCGGCTATTTCGCCACCGAGATCAACGCCGCGCTGATCGCCGACGAAGCCTTCTCCAGCTGGGTCTGCAGCCGCACGCCGGCCGGGCGCTGGGGCGAGACCAAGGAACTGGCCGGCGCCGCGATCTTCCTGTCCTCGGCGGCGAGCGATTACGTCAACGGCCACTTGCTGATGGTCGATGGCGGCCTGACCTCGGTCGTGTGAGACCGGACATAACCGTCATTCTCGGGCGAAGCGAAGCGCAGGCCCGAGAATCTCGTGACGAGAAAGCGCCGGAGCCTCCTCCGGCAGGAGTTGTTCGGGTCAAGCCCGAGCATGACGCCCTGTATCAGGCCGCAGCCTTCGTCACGGCTTCGACGACATCGTCGACCGCGCGCTCGACCAGATCACGGTCGTCGCCCTCGGCCATCACGCGGATCACCGGCTCGGTGCCGGAGGGTCGGATCACGAGGCGGCCGCTTTCGCCGAGAAGCTGCTTGGCGGCCTCGATCGCGCTGATCACCGCCTTTGCCTCCAGCGGGCGCCCGGTCTTGTAGCGGACGTTCTTGAGGATCTGCGGGAGCGGCTCGAAGCAGTGGCAGACTTCCGAGACCGGCTTGTCCATCCGCTTGACCACGGCGAGCAGTTGCAGCGCCGCGACGAGGCCGTCTCCGGTCGTGCCGAAATCCGAGAGGATGATATGGCCGGACTGTTCGCCGCCAAGATTGAAGCCGTGATTGCGCATGTGCTCCAGCACATAGCGGTCACCCACCGCAGTCCGCGCCAGCGACAGGCCGAGCCCCGCCAGATAGCGCTCCAGCCCGAGATTGGACATCACGGTGGCGACGATGCCCGGCGCCGAAAGCCTGCCATCCTCCAGCCAGGAACGCGCGATCACCGCCATGAGCTGGTCGCCGTCGACAACCTGCCCCTGCTCGTCGACCACCAGCACCCGGTCGGCGTCGCCATCGAGCGCGATCCCGACATCGGCGCGCAATTCCCGGACCTTCGCCACCAGCGTCGCCGGATGGGTCGAGCCGACATCGCGGTTGATGTTGAAGCCATCGGGCTCGTCGCCGATGACGATAACCTCGGCACCCAGCTCCCAGAGCGCCTGCGGCGCGACCTTGTAGCCGGCGCCATTGGCGCAATCGAGCACGATGCGCAGGCCTTCCAGGCTCATGTTGCGCGGCATGGTGCGTTTGGCGAACTCGACATAGCGCGCATCGGCGCTGTCGATGCGCTTGGCCCGGCCGAGCTTCGGCGAGCCGGAGAGGCGGGAGGTCAGGTCGCCGTCGATCAGCTCCTCGATCTCGCGTTCGACCTCGTCGTTGAGCTTGTAGCCGTCCGGCCCGAACAGCTTGATGCCGTTATCCTCGTAGGCGTTGTGCGAGGCCGAGATCATCACGCCGAGATCGGCGCGCATCGAGCGCGTCAGCATGGCGACCGCCGGCGTCGGCATCGGGCCGAGCAGCATCACGTCCATCCCGACCGCTGTGAAGCCCGCGACCATCGCGTATTCGATCATGTAGCCGGAGAGGCGGGTATCCTTGCCGATCACCACCCGGTGTCGATGCTCGCCGCGGCGGAAGGCGAGGCCCGTCGCCTGGCCAACCTTCAGGGCGAGGTCCGGTGTGATGACGCCGTTCGCCCGCCCGCGAATGCCGTCTGTTCCAAAATACTTGCGCGTCATCGTGATTGGGTCCCGAGGGGCGGATCGCGCCCGGTTTTGGCCGTTCTATAGCCAAAAAACCTTTCCGCCTTCTCACAAATTATGACGGAGCGTGACATCGTCGCCGGGCAAACGAAAAGGGCGGCCTCGCGGCCGCCCTTTTGCGTGTGTTTCAGTTCGCCTCAAGCCTGCGGCTGCGGCTCCATGCCGGCATCCGGCTCGCCGCGCTTGCGGCCCTTGCCGGCGCTCGGCACGGCCGAGCCGCGCGGGGCGTGCGGCGTGTCGTCGGCATCGCGCACGGGGCGCTTGCCGGCGATCAGGTCGCGGATTTCCTCGCCGGTCAGCGTCTCGAACTCGAGCAGCGCCTCGGCCACCGCCACGAACTCCTCGTGATGATCGGTCAGGATCTTCTTGGCGTCGGCGTAGCCCTCGTCGACGAGGCGCTTGACCTCGGCGTCGATCTTCTGCGCGGTCGACTCCGACAGCGACTGGCTGCGCCCCATCGACATGCCCAGGAAGACCTCTTCCTGATTGTCGCCATAGGCGACCATGCCGAGTTCGGCCGAATAGCCCATCTGCGTGACCATGGCCTTGGCCATCTTGGTCGCCTGCTGGATGTCGCCGGTCGCGCCGGAGGTCACGTTCTCGCGGCCGAAGGTGATCTCCTCCGCCACGCGCCCGCCCATGGCGACCGCGAGCTGAGAGGTGAACTCCTTGAACTTCATCGAGTAGCGGTCGCCCTCCGGCAGGAACTTGACCATGCCGAGCGCGCGACCGCGCGGGATGATCGTCGCCTTATGGACGGGGATGCCGGCCGGGACATAGAGGCCGACGATGGCATGGCCGGCCTCGTGATAGGCGGTCAGCTTCTTCTCCTCCTCGGACATGGCCATCGACTTGCGCTCGGCGCCCATCATGACCTTGTCTTTGGCGTCCTCGAACTCGGCATGGGTGACCATGCGCTTGCCGCGGCGGGCCGCCAGCAATGCCGCCTCGTTGACGAGGTTCATCAGGTCAGCACCCGAGAAGCCGGGGGTGCCGCGGGCGAGGATCTTGAGGTCGACATCCGGCGCCATTGGCACCTTGCGGACATGGACCTTCAGGATTTTCTCGCGGCCGGCAACATCCGGGTTCGGCACGACGATCTGGCGGTCGAAACGGCCCGGACGCAGCAGGGCGGGATCGAGCACGTCGGGACGATTGGTCGCCGCGATGATGATCACGCCTTCGTTCGGCTCGAAGCCGTCCATCTCGACGAGGAGCTGGTTCAGCGTCTGCTCGCGCTCGTCATTGCCGCCGCCGAGACCGGCACCGCGATGACGGCCGACCGCGTCGATCTCGTCGATGAAGATGATGCAGGGCGCGTTCTTCTTGGCCTGCTCGAACATGTCGCGCACGCGGCTCGCGCCGACGCCGACGAACATCTCGACGAAGTCGGAGCCCGAAATGGTGAAGAACGGTACATTGGCCTCGCCCGCGACGGCACGCGCCGTCAGCGTCTTACCCGTACCGGGAGGGCCCACGAGCAGGACGCCGCGCGGAATGCGCCCGCCCAACCGCTGGAACTTCTGCGGATCGCGCAGGAACTCGACGATCTCCTGCAGGTCTTCCTTGGCCTCGTCGATGCCGGCGACATCCTCGAAGGTGACGCGGCCATGCGCCTCGGTCAGGAGCTTCGCCTTGGATTTGCCGAAGCCCATCGCCCGGCCGGCGCCGTTCTGCATCTGGCGGGACATGAAGATCCACAGGCCGATGAAGATGACGAAGGGCAGCGAATTGACCAGCAGCGCCATGAACCAGGGCGTGCCCTCCGCCGGCGGCTTGCCCGAGACCTGCACACCCTTCTCCGCCAGGCTCCGCAGGAATTGCGGATCGGCATAGGGCGGGTAGGTGACGAAGCTGCGGCCGTCCGAGAAGCTGCCGGTCCATTCCGGTCCCGACGCGACGAGGCTGGAGATCCGCCCGGCCTGCGCTTCGTTGACCAGCTGGCTGTACTGAATCTCGTTGGTGTTCGTGCGCTGGCTCGGGCTCTGGAACAGCGTGACGAGCGCCAGGACCAGCAGAAAGATCACCACCCAGAGGGCGAAATTGCGAAAGTTCGGATTCATTCCCAGTCCGATCGGGCCTGCCGGACCAACCGGATGAGGCCTAGAGTTTCCCGACTACCAAAATAGGTGTCGCACATGCCCTTGCCAAGGGAAAGCAACGTCGTGGCGGCACTATGACGTCGAAGAGTGAACGCCCCGTCTGCGCGGCGGCTCGACTTGCAGTGCCAGGACGCCGTCCCGGTCGAGCGACAGGACGCAGCCGGCCAGGGTCCGCCGCAACGAAAGACCGGCGCGCGCCGCCGCCGTCAGCGCCGCCCCGCAGGCTTCCAGCCGTTCCAGCCGGCCGTGACCGTCGCCGCCCGGCACGACCGTGTAGAGCGCCAGCGCGAGAACCCGCAACACAGTCTCCTCAGGCTCGCAGACCAGTGTGGAAAAGCGCAGGCGCAAGCTGCCTTCGGGGCATTCGTCCGACAGCATCACCTCCGCCAGCACCGTTTGCGCCCTTTGCGCCGCGACCTCGTCCAGCCGCGCCAGCCGCTGCGCCAACCGGCCGAGCCGCTCCGCCGTCAGCCCCTGCTCCGCCAGAACCGGCATCGCCTCGCGCCAGCGCACCCGCTCGAAGCGCAGATCGCGATTGCTGGGGTCGCGGACGAACGGCAGTCCACGCGCCTCCGCCGTCGCGACGAGCCGCGCCTTCGCAAGGCCGAGCAGAGGTCTGGCCAGCGCGACGCCGTTGACCTCGCTCCGCTCCCGCATCCCGACGAGTCCGGACGGCCCCGAGCCATGGGCGAGCCGCATCAGCATGGTCTCGGCCTGGTCGTCGAGCGTATGGGCCGTGACCAGCGTCGCGCCGCCGAGCCGCCTCGCCTCGTTCGCCAGCAGGGCGTAGCGCGCGCGCCGCGCCTCGGCCTGCACGCTGCTTGCCGGTTTCGCTCCTTCCCAGCGCAAGGTCACATGGCGCACACCGAGCTTCGCAGAGAGCGAAGCCACGGCGGCGGCCTCGTCGACCGATTCGGGGCGCAGGCCGTGATCGACCGTCGCGGCATGGAGCGCAGGCCGGCCGGGCATCTGCGCCCAGGCGGCGAGAAGCGCCAGCAGCGCCACCGAATCCGGCCCGCCGGACACGGCGGCGAGCAGGGCCGTCTCCTGCGACAGCCCCTCAAAAGCGACGCCGGCCTCGGCAAGCGAGACCGGCGCGAAAGCGGTTGCGATCGGAACCGCGCTCAAGCGCAGCCGGAACGGCGGCGTTCGCGGGCGATGCCCTGGCGGACGGAATTGGATGCGGTGGGATAGTCGACGCCAACCTTGGCATAGGTGGCGCAGGCCTGCTCCTTGGCGCCGAGCCCGTTCAGGGACATGCCGAGCTTGAGCAAGCTCTCGGGCGCCTTGGCGGCCTTCGGCGATTCGCGAGAGATCTTCAGGAACTGCTCGGCCGCCTCGCGATAGCGCTGGCGCTGGAGATAGCTCTCGCCGAGCCAATAGGTCGCGTCCACCGCCTGCCGGTCGCGCGGATAGCTCTGCAGGAACTGGCGGAAGCCCATCTCGGCCTGCTCGTATTCCTTGCGCTGGATCGAGGCGAAGGCGAGGTCATAGGCCTCCTTGGCGCTCTGCGGACCGCTCGCGGCTGCGACGCTCGCGCCCCGCGGCCTGTCCTGCGGCAGGCCACCTTGCGGCACCGGGCGCCCGACGCCCTGAAGATCGAGCGGCTGACCCGTGGCGGGGCCGCCCGCATAATCCTCGTCGATGATGCCGGCGATCCCCGCGCCGCCGCCGAGCTGCTGCGGCGCACCGGCCGCGCCCTGCTGCGTCGTCGGATCGAAGGCATCACCGCGGCGCTGCCGCTGGGGCGCTGCACCGACCGGCGGCGCGCCGGTCGGGCCAGGCGCGGCCGTGTTCGGTCGCCCGCCGCCACCCTTCTCGTTCAGGCGGAAATCGACGTCTTCCTGGAACTTGCGGAGCTGGTCGGTCAGCCGCTTGTTCTCGAACTGGAGCTGCTCGATCTGGCCGGACAGCTGACGGAGCTGGTTCTCGAGACGGGTCGTGCGGACCAACAGGTCGGCGGCATCCTGCGCCGAAGCCGGCACGGCACCGCCGGCAAGCGCGGCGGAGATCGCCAACGCGGCCAGCCCCGGGCGGGAAAGATGGCGGGCTAGAAGAGAACGAAGCATCGCTGAAACCGGTTTCCGTACATGTCGCGCGCGTCTCTATACCATCAGCGCACCGAGGCCAAAATATGAACGTTTTCATGGCCGGCCCGATCGCAGGGCGCGCCAGGGGCAGCGATGTGCAAACGCGCAAAGAACCACTGGCGCTTTGCCGGCGACGTCCCTACATTATCGAGGCGGGGCTGCCTGGTGCGTGAGAGACAGCATTCCCCGGGCCCATACGACTCCCTAGGGAGCTGTCCCTGACCGGATCCCTGGATCCGGACACACGGCGCCCACCTACTTCTGTAGGTGTCCCGGGATTCAAAACTCCACGGCCGAGGTGGCTCCGCAGCCCTTATGACGACGACGCCCGACACGCAGGTCACGCCCTCCCCGCGCAAGGCGATCCTCCGCGCCGAGGCACTTTCCCGCCGCGACGCGCTCGATCTCGACAACCGGCTCGAATGGGATGCCGAGATCGCCGCCCACGCGCTGGCCCTGCCGATCTGGAAGGGGAGCGCCGGCCCGGTCTCGGCCTATTGGCCGATGCGCTCCGAAGCCGATCCCCGCCCGATCCTCGAAACGCTGCATGAGCGTGGTCTGCCGCTCTGTCTGCCTGCCATCGTCGACAAGCGCATGATTTTCCGGCGCTGGGCGCCTTATGAGCCGATCGTACCGGGCGGCTTCGGCACGCTCGTCCCCTCTCCCTCCGAGCCGGAGGTGAACCCAACGATCCTGCTCGTCCCGCTCGCTGCCTTCGACCGGCGCGGCTACCGCATCGGCTACGGCAAGGGCTATTACGACCGCGCTCTCAGCGAGCTCGGCCCGACCATCAGCATCGGCATCGGCTATGCCGCGCAGGAGATCGACGCCGTGCCGGACGAGCCGCATGACCGGCCCCTCGACTGGATCGTGACCGAGCGCGAAACCCTTCGCTGCGGTTGATTCCAGCGCGCCTTCGCGCGAGGGAGAAAGCCTTGCAGTTTTCGAGTCGGTTTCATGCGTCTTCTCTTCCTCGGTGACATCGTTGGCCGCCCCGGCCGGATTGCGGTTCAGGAGCGGCTGCCCGCCCTGCGCGAGGCCTGGAAGCTCGACTGCGTCGTCATCAACGGCGAGAACTCCGCCGGCGGCTTCGGCATCACCGAGGCGATTTGCGACGAGATCCTCGCAGCCGGCGCCGATGTCGTGACGCTGGGCAACCATTCCTGGGATCAGCGCGAGGCGCTCGTCTTCATCACCCGCCAGGACCGGCTGGTCCGCCCGGCGAACTATCCGCCCGGCACGCCCGGCCGCGGGGCCGCGGTGATCGAGGCGCGCAACGGCGCCCGCGTCCTCGTCGTCAACGTCATGGGCCGGCTGTTCATGGACCCGCTCGACGACCCCTTCGCAGCGGTCGAACGCGAGCTCTCGGCCTGCCCGCTCGGCGAGGTCGCCGATGCCGTCATCGTCGATGTCCATGCCGAGGCCACCAGCGAGAAACAGGCCATGGGCTATTTCCTCGACGGTCGCGCCAGCCTCGTCGTCGGCACCCACACCCATGCGCCGACCTCGGACACGCGCATCCTGCCCGGCGGCACGGCCTATCAGTCCGATGCCGGCATGTGCGGCGACTATGATTCCGTGCTCGGCATGCAGAAGGACGAGCCGGTGCGCCGCTTCCTGCAGAAGGTGCCCGGTGCGCGTCTGGAGCCGGCGACGGGCGAAGGCACGCTCTCCGGCGTCGCGGTCGATATCGACGATGCCACCGGTCTCGCGAAAGCGGTTTGGGCGGTACGTGTCGGCCCGCATCTCAGCCAGGCCGTGCCCGACTGGGCCGAAGGCTGATACAGCCCGCCCGCTCAGACCGCGCGGTTCTGGCGGACCAGTTCGTCGAAGGCGTGGTTCAGGCTCTCCGCCTGCCGCGACAGCACGCCGGCAACGTCGAGCACGTCATGGACGGCCCGCCCAGCTTGCTGCGCCCTGTCGTTGAGCTGCACGATGCTTTCGGCATTGGCCTGCGTGCCCGAGGCGGCCTGATCGGCGCTGCGGGCGATTTCCTGCGTCGCGGCGCGCTGCTCGTCGATGCTGGCCGCGACTGCACCCGCGATGCCGTTCACCTGGCTGGCGAAGGCGACGATGCTCTCGATCGCCGCGACGGCCTCCCGCGTCGCCGCCTGCATCGCGGGAACCTGAGCGGCGATCTCGTCCGTGGCTTTCGCGGTGCGGGACGAGAGCTGCTTCACCTCCGTCGCGACCACGGCGAAGCCGCGCCCGGCCTCGCCGGCGCGCGCCGCCTCGATCGTCGCATTCAGCGCGAGAAGATTGGTCTGGCTGGCGATGGTCTGGATCATCTCGACGACCGAGCCGATCGTTTCCGCCGAATGCGCCAGGCTCTTGACGATAGCGTCGGTCTTCTCGGCGGCGGCGTGAGCCTCATGTGCCATGGTCGAGGCTCGCACCACCTCCGCCGCGACATGGTCGAGCGAGATCGACAATTCATTCGTCGCCGTAGCGACATTGCTGACATTGTCCGAGGCGTCGCCTGCGGCCTCTGCGGCGCGCTCGGCCTGCGCGCTGGTCTCGCCGACCACGGTCTCGACCGAGGCGGCGAGCCGCTCCACCTTGCCGGCACTCGCATTCACCGCGCCGACGACTTCCCGGACCGTGACCTCGAACGCCTCGATCTGGTGGCGCGTGCGGTCGCGGCTCTCCTGCTGGACGACGGAATAGGTCTCCAGCAGCAATTCGAGGTCGAGCTGCGTCGCCTTGGACAGCGCCCCGCGCAGCGCGATCCGCCGGTCGAGTTCGCGCCTCTGCCAGAGGCGCGACAGCCCCATCATGCTCTTCCGGTCGAGACCGAGCTCGACGATGATGGCGTTCGAGACGATCGCGTGGCAGATCACCACCGCATAGATCGGCACGCCGTGCTCGTGGAACACGCTCGCCAGACGATGCGCGGATTCGGTGTAGCCCTCCCCGAGGCCGCCGGATGCGAGCCTGATCCAATGCGCCAGCCGCCGCTCATGGGCATCGGGCTGCCGCAGGGCCTGCGCGATTTCCGGCCAGGGCGCGAACTGGTCGTGCAGATTGTCCAGCAGATCCGGCAGCCGGTTGCGGGCGAAATCCGTCAGCGAACCGAGAAGGACGATATCCTCGTTGAAGATCCGGAAGGCGCGGAAGCGATGTTCCTGCGCGGCGATGGAGTTGGATGTCACGGCTTCGCGGGCTTGGGTGAGGACAGCGTGGCGGGTGGCGGCATCATGCTCCGTCATGGCAAAGAATGGCTTAACGGCCTGTTCGCCCCCGATTTGGGCCGTGATCGGCCATAGGGTCTGTACTCATTATGGACAATGTTGTGATCGGGCCAAAACGGCCGAGAGCCAGGAGGAGCCCGCAGCCCGATACCCCAGGTATCGGGCAAGGGACCGACACAGCTATCGGCCGTTTTCGCCCGACCCCGAAGGGGCGCGGGCATTTTGGGCGGCCGGTGCGTCGCGCGACCTTGCAAACCGGACGGTTTGCTGCGGCCACGCTCCTGCCCGCCGACCAAAATGCCTCGCGTCAAAACATCGTCCATAATGAGTACAGACCCTAAGCGCTTGCCTGTCACGGAAACCGGCGCCTATAAGGCCGTCCGATCGTCCCGGCGCGCGCCGCGGGCGGTGTTTCCATGGTTCCATCTCATCAAAGGGCAGCGAGTCCCCATGGCCGGCCATTCACAGTTCAAGAACATCATGCATCGCAAGGGCAAGCAGGATGCCGTGCGCTCCAAGCTGTTCTCGAAACTGGCCCGCGAAATCACCGTCGCCGCCAAGATGGGCATGCCCGACATCAACATGAACCCGCGCCTGCGCATGGCCGTGCTCGCCGCGCGTGCCGAGAACATGCCGAAGGACAATATCCAGCGCGCCATCAACAAGGCCGCTGGCGGCGAAGGCGATAACTATGACGAGGTCCGCTACGAGGGCTACGGCCCGGGCGGCGCCGCCGTCATCGTCGAGGCGCTGACCGACAACCGCAACCGCACCGCTTCCGCCGTGCGCTCCTACTTCACCAAGGCGGGCGGCGCGCTGGGCGAGAGCAACTCCGTCTCCTTCATGTTCAACCGCGTCGGCGAGATCAGCTATCCGCCGGAGGCCGGCGACGCCGACAAGGTGATGGAGGCCGCGATCGAGGCCGGCGCCGACGACGTGATCTCGGACGAGAACGGCCACACCATCCTCTGCGCCTTCGACGCCCTGAACGATGTCTCGAAGGCGCTCGAAGCTTCCCTGGGTGCTCCGGGCTCGGCGAAGCCCGTCTGGCGGCCGACGACTTCGGCCCCGCTCGACGAGGAAAAGGCCGCCTCGATGATGCGTTTGATGGAAGCCCTCGACAACGACGACGACGTCCAGAACGTCTTCGCCAATTTCGAGATCGCCGACGACATCATGGCCAAGCTCAGCGCCTGAGCCGAAGCCAGCGTCTTTCCTGCATCATGGCCGGGCTCGTCCCGGCCATTTGCGTCTTTGAAGCCTCGATATGGTGGGAGGACGCGGATACCCGCGACGCGTCCTATCTTCCGATCACCACGTCCCATAGCGGCAGGCTGATCAGCGCGCTCAGGAAGATCACCAGATAGGCCCCGCGCCGGAACGCCTCCTCGGAGGCCAGCCGGAAACCATGCGTCCCGGCCCAGAGCCCGATGCCGTAGACGGCAAAGAGCGGCACCGCCATCACCAAGGCGCCGGCGGTGAGAATCCCCTTCCACCACAGCACCGTGCCGCTGATCAGCGTGGAAACGCCGAAGAAGGTCTGCAGATTGGCCCGCGTCTTGTGCCGGTCGTTGCGCTGAGCTCCCAGCCAGAACACCGCAAGCGGCATGCCGCCGATCGAGGCCATGCCGTTGAACAGGCCCGACAGCGCCCCGACTCCGAGCGAAAGCGGGATCGTCGGCCGCCCGTGATAGCGCCAGCCCGACGCCATCAACGCGACCGCGATCAGCACGAGCGAGGCCAGCACCCAGCGCATCGTCTCCCGGTCGAGCCAGATCAGCAGCCAGATGCCCGCCGGGAGCGCCAGCGTGGCGGTCAGCAGCAGCGGCAGAATCTCGCGCCATTCGGCCTGCTTGGCGCTGCGCGCCGCGATCGGCAGCGCGAAGGGCAGATCGATGAACCAGATCAGGCCGAGCGCCGCGACCGGCCCGAGCACGACCGAGGCCAGCGGCATGAACACCATGGCGAAGCCGAAGCCGGTGAAGCCGCGCACCAGCCCGCCGAGCAAGGTCGCAGCCAGCAGGACGGCGATGCCGTCGGCCGTGAGGCCCGGCATGAAGGAAGACAGAATCGAGGACATGGAGCCGGCTGGAGAAGAAAGATGCGGCAAACCATGCCCGGAGGCCTACGGCAAGAACAACTTTCCTTTTTGATGTCATCGATCAGGGGAATTCATCCCGCCCGTTCCATCGCCCGTCTCGGCGCGGGACAAATCCGAAACATCCGCTAGTTTGGCAACGTTATGGCACCTCCGATTCGCATCCTCGGCATCGACCCCGGCCTCCGGAAAACCGGGTGGGGCATCGTGATTTCGGAGGGGAGCAAGCTCTCCTTCGTCGCCTGCGGCTGCATCGAGAGCGACGGCGCCCTCTCCCTCGGCCAGCGCCTGCGGCAGTTGCACGAAGGCCTGAACAAGGTCCTCGCGACGCATCGCCCGCATGAGGCCGCCGTCGAGGAGACCTTCATCAACCGCGATCCGCAATCGGCGCTGAAGCTCGGCCAGGCCCGCGGCATCGCGCTGGTCGTGCCGGCGCTCGCCGGGCTCGACGTCGCCGAATATGCCGCCAATCTCGTCAAGAAGACCGTGGTCGGCGTCGGCCATGCCGACAAGAAACAGGTCCAGGCGATGATCCGTGTGCTCCTGCCCAAGGCCGAGACCTCCTCGGCCGATGCGGCTGACGCGCTCGCCGTCGCGATCTGCCATGCCCAGCATCGCGGCATGAAGGCGCTAGTCGCGCAGATGCGCGTGGCAGGTTGATGAGAGCGGCCGGGGGAACGAGACGATGATCGGCAAGCTCAAGGGCCTGATCGATTCCTATGGTGAGGATCACGTCATCATCGACGTCCAGGGCGTCGGCTATGTCGTGCAATGCTCGGCGCGCACGCTCCAGCGCCTGCCCAAGCCGGGCGAGGCGGCCGCGCTCTCGATCGAAACCCATGTCCGCGAGGATGCGATCCGCCTCTACGGCTTCATGTCGGACAATGAGCGCGACTGGTTCCGCCTGATGCAGGTCGTGCAGGGCGTCGGCGCCAAGGTCGCGCTCGCGATCCTCTCGACGCTCGATCCGGGTGCGCTCGCCACCGCCATCGCCACCAACGACAAGGCCGCGATCGCGCGCGCCCCCGGCGTCGGCCCCAAGCTCGCCCAGCGCCTCTGCGCCGAGCTCAAGGACAAGGCCCCGGCCTTCGGCCATATCGATCCGGGCATAGCCCAGCTCGCCGGCGCGCTGGAGGACAGGAAACTGCCGCAGCCGATCGCCGACGCCGTGTCCGCGCTCGCCAATCTCGGCTATCCTCAGGCGCAGGCGGTGGCGGCCGTAGCGGCTGCCGCGAAGGCCGCCGGCGATGGGGCCGGCACGGCCCAGCTCATCAAGCTGGGCCTGAAGGAATTGGCGAAGTGAGCGAAGCGCCCGACGAGCTCCAACTGCGCGTCGTCACCGACAAGACCGAGCTTTGCCGCATCATGCTGGCGAGCTGGGGCTCGCACAGCATGATGATCGACCTCCATGTCTACGACGTCGCCGAGATCGATGCGCTCGGCCTGTTCGACAGCGCGGGCAAGACGGCAGCGCTGGCGAGCTGGACGGTGCGCGGCGACAGCGCCTATCTCTGCGCGCTCCATTCGCTGAAGCCGGGCGAAGGCGTCGCCATCCAGATGCTCGACGCCGTCATCTTCGCCGCGCGCAAGGCCGGCGCCAAAAAGCTCAAGGCGATGCTGACCAATGACAACATGCCCGGCATGACCTTCTACCAGCGCCGCGGCTTCCGCCTCTCGGGACTTTATCTTGAGGCGATCGACGCCTATCGCTCGGTCGTGCCTGACATCATCAAGACGGGATACAAGGACATTCCGATCCACGACGCCATCGAGCTGGAGATCGCGCTGTGAATGGCCTGCGAAATTTTCAAGGCTTGTCAGAACATTCTCGCATCGCAATTGCTTCCGGTTACGTTTTTATTTGCTGTTTTCTTGCCGGCCCCGCCTTTGGCCTCTTCGCGATCCGCCTCGCGCTTTGGCCCTTCAATGACGCCTCAGTTTCGCTTGAAACTTTGGCGCTCATCTATCTCTTCGCATTGATCTTGGGAGGAGTTCAGGGATATCGCGCGGGGTTGAGATTGACGGATGCTCTGGACCGTAGCGGGTACATCCCATTCAATCACGTCTTGACGACAACGGGCCGGGTTGCCTTCACACCATCCTCTCTCATCGCGCTTCTCTATTTCATTGGGGCCTGGGCCGCTCACGATCTGAAGGGCCTTTTCCTTTGGCCGATCCTGGCCTTCGCCATCTCCTCCGCCGTTCACGCTTTTGCGGCCCTCTGCGTCAGTGCGCTGATTTTTCCCTTGATGCGGCAGCCTAAACATCGTCTTCCAGCCCGATGACACGACCTAGTCTTCTCTCCGGCGAACGCCGCGACGACGATAGCGAAACCTCGCTGCGTCCGCTGTCGCTATCCGATTTCACCGGACAGGCGGCGGCGCGCGCCAACCTCCAGGTCTTCATCAACGCTGCCAAGAGCCGGGGCGACGCGCTCGACCATGTCCTCTTCGTCGGCCCGCCCGGGCTCGGCAAGACGACGCTGGCGCAGATCGTGTCGCGCGAGCTCGGCGTCAATTTCCGCTCGACCTCGGGCCCGGTCATCGCCAAGGCCGGAGACCTTGCCGCCCAGCTCACCAATCTCGAGGAGCGCGACGTGCTCTTCATCGACGAGATCCACCGCCTCAACCCGGCCGTGGAGGAAATCCTCTATCCCGCGATGGAGGACTACCAGCTCGACCTGATCATCGGCGAAGGCCCGGCCGCCCGCTCGGTCAAGATCGACCTGCCCAAGTTCACGCTCGTCGGCGCGACAACTCGCGCAGGCCTGCTGACCACGCCGCTGCGCGACCGCTTCGGCATCCCGATCCGGCTGCAGTTCTACACGGTCGAGGAGTTGCAAGGCATCGTCGCCCGCGGCGCCCGCGTGCTCGGCGTGCCGATGTCCGACGACGGCGCCAACGAGATCGCCAAGCGCTCCCGCGGGACGCCGCGCATCGCCGGGCGGCTGCTGCGACGCGTGCGCGATTTCGCCATCGTCGACGGCGACCCGATCGTCACCCGCAAGGTCGCCGACAAGGCGCTCTCCCTGCTCGATGTCGACGCCATCGGCCTCGACCAGATGGACCGGCGCTATCTCACCACGGTCGCGATCAATTTCGGCGGCGGCCCGGTCGGGATCGAGACGATCGCCGCCTCGCTCTCCGAGCCGCGCGACGCGATCGAGGAGATCATCGAGCCCTTCCTGCTGCAGCAGGGCTTCATCCAGCGCACCCCGCGCGGGCGCCTGCTCACGCCCCACGCCTTCCGCCATCTCGGCATGCCCGAGCCTTCGCGCGAGACGGCCCAGTTCGGGCTGTTCGGCAACGACGAGGACGAGGCGTGAGGCAGGCTCTGCGGAATTTCGCGCTGGCGCTCGCCTTGACCAGCCTCTTCGCTTGCGTGGCGGTCTCGGCTCGCGCCGGCGACGACGTGCCCCGTGGCCCGATCGAAGAAGCCTACGCCATCACGATCAAGACGCTCTCGGCCAAGGGCAAGGCCCCGCCGCCGCCCTGGCGCCCGCCGCATCGCGACCAGCTGATGAGCAAGAGCCTGGCCGCGCTCTTCGCCCGCGACGACCTCTATCAGGAGGAAAGCGGCGAGATGGGCCAGATCGGCGCCGATCCCTTCCTCAACGGCCAGGATGGCGAGATCAAGAAGCTGAGCTTCGACACGATTCCCGTCGCCGCCGGCAAGGCGACGGTGATGGCGAATTTCCGCAGCTTCGGCAAACCGGTCGTCGTCGAGTTCAAAATGGTGAGCGAGAACGGCGGCTGGCGCATCGACGACATCGTCAACAGCTTCGAGGGTAAGAGCTATTCGATCCGCGAGACGCTGTCGCAGCCCTATGATTGCGGCTCCTTCATGGGCAAGCCCTGCAAACGCTGAGCGTCTTTCCGAAGCCGCATCTCCTGGTCTATGGCAGCGGCCAGCATTCCAAACCGCTCGGGAGCACCATGAGCAGGGTCCATCGCATCGAGGTCCGTGTTTATTACGAGGACACCGATTTCTCCGGCGTCGTCTATCACGCCTCCTATCTGCGCTTCATGGAGCGCGGCCGCACGGAACTGATCCGCGCGCTCGGCGTCGAGCAGCGCGAACTCTTCGACGGCGAGACGGCGCTGGGCTTCGCCGTGCGCAAGATGACGATCGATTTCCTGAGGCCTGCCGTGATGGACGACCTGCTGACGATCGAAACCCGCTCGATCGCGGCCCGCGGCGCCACCATGGACCTCGAACAGCGCGTGTTGCGTGGCGAGGACGTGCTGATCACGGCGCGGGTCATGGTCGCCTGCGTCGGCGGCGGCCGGGCGCGGCGCATTCCGGACGGCCTGCGCAAGCGGCTGATGCTCGACGACTGACAGTCGACGCAGCCCCACCCGCATGTTAGCGCTCCTTACATGAGCTGGAAGCGCGACCGCCCCGAGACACCCCGCGGCTATCACCATGGCAACCTCAAGGAGGAGCTGGTGAAGGCCGCCCTCGGACTGATCGGCGAGAAGGGGCCGAACGGCTTCACCTTCGCCGAGGCCGCCCGCATGGCCGGCGTCAGCCCAGCCGCACCCTATCGCCATTTCCGCGACCGCGACGAGCTTCTGGCCGATGTCGCGGCACGCGGCTTCCTGGCCTTCGAGACCGCCCTGTCGCGCGCCTGGGACCAGGGCAAGCCCGATCCCGAGACGGCCTTCCACCGGCTCGGCCGCGCCTATCTGACCTTCGCCCATGACGAACCCGCTTATTATTCGGCGATGTTCGAGGCCGGCGTGCCGCTCGATGCCAGCCCGGAACTGCGCGCCGCCGCCGACCGCGCCTTCGCCGGCCTGCGCCAGGCTTCGGAGGCCCTGATCGCACAGCTCCCGCAGGGCAAGCGCCCGCCTGCCCTGATGATGGCCCTGCATGTCTGGGCGATGTCGCATGGCGTCGCCGCCCTGTTCGGCCGCGCCGATGGCGGGCGCCGCCCCCTGCCGATGTCAGCCGCCGAACTGCTGGAAGCCGGCATGCTGATCTATCTCCAGGGCCTCGGCATCGGCCGCAACGGCGCCTCCAAACCCGACTGATTCATTTTCGCGAGCCCGCTTCTTGACAAGCGGCGGGGTCGGGGGCATTTATGTAAATGTGATTTACATTCACGTTCATGGATGGTGAGGGAGCAATGCCGATCGTCGAGAAGCTGGACGAATATGGAAAGGGTGCCTGGATCGCTTTCGCGGTTCTCGGCTTCATCCTGTTCTGGCCCCTGGGTCTGGCGACCCTGGCCTTTCTTTTCTGGAGTGGACGCATGGGTTGTGGATATGCTGGAGACCGGTACGAGCACCGGATGAACCGCCTGCAGGGCAAGATGGAGCGTCTGCGTGAGCGCATGGCCGGCCGCGAAGGCGGCTTCGGCACAGGCTTCGGCGGCTGGGGCCGTGGTGGCCCCTCCAGCGGCAACCGCGCCTTCGACGAGTACCGCCAGGAGACGCTGCGCCGACTTGAGGACGAGCAGCGCGAGTTCCACGACTTCCTGGGCCGGCTGCGCATGGCCCGTGACAAGGCCGAGTTCGATCAGTTCATGAACGAGCGCCGCAACAACCCGCCGGCCAATCCCCCGGCCCAGCCCGACGCGGCCTGAGCGTCAGGCAACATCGAAAATCATCACGGCCCGCCTCGGCATGTCGAGGCGGGCTTTTTATTGCCGCCTCTCGTAAAGGCAGAGCCGCAGCACCGGCTGGCGCCTAGCCTTAAGCACGCGTTAAGCGGCCATCCGCACAACTTGCCCGATGAAAATCATCCTGCCTCGCTCACGCGCGGAGATCGAGAGCGAGCAGACGCGCCTGGATGCGCTGGCGGACTACGACGTGCTCGATACGCCGGCCGAGCAGAGCTTCGACAGGCTGACGCGCCTCGCCACCCATATTTTCGACGTGCCGATGTCGACCATCACCTTCATCGATGGCCACCGGCAGTGGTTCAAATCGCAGCAAGGCATGCAAACCTGCGAAACCGACCGCGAGCCGGCCTTCTGCAACGTCACGATCCAGCATACCCAGCCGCTGGTCGTGCCTGACGCTGCCACCGACGAGCGCTTTTCGGAGAATCCATTCGTCCGCGGCGCGCCGCATATCCGCTTCTACGCCGGAGTTCCCTTGCGTTCGCCGGCAGGCCAAGCCGTCGGCTCGATCTGCGCCATGGATAGCAGGCCCCGCGTTTTCAACGCGCGCGACACGGCCGCTCTGTCGGAGCTTGCAGGCCTCACCATCGACCTGCTGGAGATGCAGAAGCGGCTTCGCAGGGCTGAAACCGGCGGGCGCGGCGCTCTGAAAAGCGAAGCGCTCGAGGCCGGCCAGCTTCAATTCATGCGCAGCGCCGTGGCTTGCACCGTCCGCGCGCGATCCGCCACGAGCGCCGCCGTCAGCGTGCTCGACGCTGCGAGCATCCCCGATCGGGTCGCCCTTGTCATCCACACGGAGGGGATATCGCGGCTCTGCCGGGTCAGCGTACGCAGCGACCGCAATCTCGAGTTGATGTTCGAAAGCTGACCGCGCCGGCTCGGCCGCGCCCGACCCGTTCCGGGCCAGCAGTGCCGCGCATCCGGTCTCTCGTATACCCGACATTAACCTTGCCGGATGCTTAACTCGGTCTGGAGCATGCGTTCCGTGGGAAACCCCGTTTCGGCCCATCTTTCGCCGGATTCACGCGCGATTGGAGGGATACGGCATTTCCCCGGATCGCGGATCGGGCGGCGGCGTGGGTCTCCCGCGACGCAAGCGGCGGGGCTTGGACCGGGCTGGAGCCTCAAGTCCAGCATCGGCCGCACCGCCTGGGTGAGAAGGATGACAGGATGAACCCCGCCGACGTCGCGCAGGCCGCGCCGCAGATCGATATGTCGTTCTGGACGCTATTCTGGCACGCCCATATCGTCGTCAAGCTGGTCATGATGGGTCTGCTCGGCGCCTCGGTCTGGTGCTGGTCGATCATCATCGACAAGACCCTGCTCTATCGGCGCACCCGCAAGGACATGGACGCCTTCGAGGAGGTGTTCTGGTCGGGTCGCTCGCTCGAGGAGCTCTATCGCGACCTCGCCAGCAAGCCCGTCGCCGACATGGCGGCCGTCTTCGTCGCGGCGATGCGGGAGTGGAAGCGCTCCTTCGAGAATGGCGGGCGTTCGGTCGCCAGCCTCTCTCAGCGCATCGACAAGGTGCTCGACGTCACCATCCAGCGCGAGACGGAGCGGTTGGAATCGGGGCTGCTCGTGCTCTCGACCATCGCTTCGGCCGCACCCTTCATCGGCCTGTTCGGCACGGTCTGGGGCATCATGACCTCGTTCACCGCGATCGCGGTCTCCAAGAATTCCTCGCTCGCCGTCGTCGCGCCGGGTATCGCCGAAGCGCTCTTCGCCACCGCGATCGGCCTCTTCGCCGCGATTCCCGCGCTGATGGCCTACAACAAGCTTCAGGCCGAGGTCGCCAAGGCGCAAGGGCGCCTTGAAGCCTTCGCCGACGAGTTCTCCGCGATCCTGTCGCGGCAGATCGACGAGCGCATGGCGGCGTGAGGACCTGATCGATGGGTATGTCAGCCGCTTCAGGCGCAAAGGGCGGTTCCGGCCGCCGGGGCCGGCGCGGACGCCGCCACGGCGCCATCGCCGAGATCAACATGACGCCGTTCATCGACGTCATGTTGGTGTTGCTCATCATCTTCATGGTCGCGGCCCCGCTGATCGCGACCGGCGTCCCGCTCGACCTGCCGCAGACCGGCGCCAAGCCGATCAATGTCGACCAGAAGCCCCTGACCATCGCCATCGACAGCAAGGGCCAGATCTTCCTGCAGGACGAGCCGACGCTCGAGCCCGATCTCGTCGCCAAGCTCCAGGCCCTGGCGAAGCAGGGCTTCGACGAGCGCGTCTATGTTCGCGGCGACAAGCAGGTCGATTACGGCCGCGTCGCCTCGGTGATGTCGACCATCACCGCCGCCGGCTTCAAGCGGGTCGCGCTCGTCACCGAGCCGTCGAGCCGTTGAGGCAAGCTGCTGAAGACTGAGAGAGTAGGGACGTTAAGAGCGTGAAGCTTTCGACCTCCGAACCTGGCATGCTGGTGTCGGCGCTCGGCCACGTGACGTTTCTCGTCGCGGGGTTGCTGGCGTTCTCATCGCCTGCGCCCTTGCCGGAGAACGAGGAGGCGATCGCCGTCGAGGTGATCGACCCCAGCGCCCTCAATCAGGTGACGCGCGGCGAGCGCAGCGCCGAGAAGGTCCAGGCCCAGCCGACCCCGCGCGCCGAGCGCCAATCCGAGACGGTCGAGCGCAAGGAAGCCGGCGAGGCCAAGGCCGATACGCCAGCCCCGCCCTCGCGGCCGCCGGAATTGAAGACGGCCGAGAACAACGCGATCACGCCTCCGCCGCCGGCCCGCCCGGTCGAGCAGCCCAAGCCCGAGGCCAAGCCGCCCGAGCCTGCCAAGCAGCCGCCGCAGAAGAGCGAGGCCGCCGCCGCCCGCGAGGCCGAGCAGAAGCGCGAGGAGCAGGCCCGCCTTCAGGAAGAGGCCGAGCTCGCCTCCAAGGCGAAGAAGGCCGAGGAAGAGGCGAAGGCCGCCGCCAAGGCCAAGGCGGAAGCCGACGCCCAGGCCGCCAAGCGGGCCGCCGACGCGAAGGCCAAGGCCGAGGCGCTCGCCAAGGCAGAGGCCGAGAAGGCCGCGAAGGAAAAGGCGGAGGCCGTCGCCAAGGCGAAGGCAGAGGCCGAACACAAGGCCAAGATCGCCGCCGAGGCGAAGGCCAGGCAGGAAGCCGAGGCCAAGGCGAAGAAGGAGGCGGAGATCGCCAAGAACTTCAACGCCAACGACATCGCCAAGCTGCTCCAGTCCAAGGAGAAGGCGCAGTCGTCGGGTTCCTCGGCGCCGCAGGTCAATCGCACGGCCTCGCTCGGTACCGAGCGCGGTTCTTCGCAGAAGCTCAGCCCCTCGCTGCGCGCTCAGCTCATCGGCATCATCCAGGAACAGCTCCTCAAGTGCTGGAACGTGCCGATCGCGCTCGCCAACGCCCATGGCAGCGGCAATGTCGTGCCCTCCGTGCGGATGAAGCTCAACACCGACGGTTCGCTCGCCGGCCAGCCCGGCGTGATCAACTCGTCCGCGGACCCGCTTTTCAGGGTCGCCGCCGATTCGGCGCTGACCGCCACCCGCCGCTGCGCGCCGTTGCGCATCCCGGCTCAATTCGCCTCCTATTACGACGACTGGCGCGATGTCGTCGTCAATTTCGACGCCAGGGACGTCATGTGACCCCGATGATCGACAGAAGCCCCCTCCCCTTCCTTGCGGCCACGCCGACGCGCCGCCGCCTCCTCGCCACCGCGGGTGCAGCACTCCTGCTACCCACCGCGGCAAAGGCCGAACTCGTCATCAACCTGACGGGTGGCGCCTTCCAGCCGATGCCGATCGCCATCGCCGATTTCGGCGGCGAGGGCGGCGTGCTCGTCTCAGGCGTCATCACCAACAACCTGAAGCGCTGCGGCTACTTCACACCCATTGACAAGGGCCGCTTCCCGGAGGCGAACCCGCCCTTCGACGCCGCGCCGCGCTTCGATGCCTGGAAGGCTGCCGGCGTGCAGGCCCTCGTCACCGGCCGCGTCGCGCGCGAGGCTGGGCGCATCCGCGCCGAGTTCCGGCTCTGGGACGTCGCGACCGGCACCCAGACCGACGGCCAGCAATATTTCACCGACCCGAGCAATGCCCGCCGCGTCGGCCACATCATCTCGGACGCGATCTTCTCGAAGGTCACGGGCCTCGGCGGCTTCTTCGATACCCGCGTCGTCTTCGTCGACGAATCCGGGCCGAAGGAGACGCGCCGCAAGCGCCTCGCCATCATGGACCAGGACGGCGCCAATGTGCGCTACCTTACCAATGGCGACACCTCGGTGGTGACGCCGCGCTACTCGCCGGTCTCGCAGGACGTCACCTTCATGACGCAGCGCCAGGGCGAGCAGCCGCGCGTGCAGGTCCTGAACATCGAGACCGGCCAGCGCCAGGTCGTCGGCAATTTCCCCGACATGAGCTCCAGCCCGCGCTTCGCGCCCAACGGCCAGCGCGTCGTGCTCTCGCTGCAGCAGGGCGGCAACGCCAATCTCTACGCCATCGACATCGGCTCGCGCTCGACCACCCGCCTGACCTCGACGGCGGCGATCGACACCTCCCCATCCTATGCGCCGGACGGGTCGCGCATCGTCTTCGAGAGCGATCGCGGCGGCCAGCAGCAGCTTTATGTGATGTCGGCCGGCGGCGGCGAGGCCCAGCGCATCTCCTTCGGCCAGGGCCGCTACTCGCAGCCCTCCTGGTCGCCCCGCGGCGATCTCATCGCCTTCACCCGCCAGGGCAGCGGCGGCTTCGCCATCGGCGTGATGCGGCCGGATGGCTCGGGCGAGCGCATCCTGACCGAGGGCTTCCACAACGAGGCCCCGAACTGGGCGCCGAACGGCCAGTATCTGATGTTCTTCCGTGATCCCGGCGGACAATCGGGCGGCAAGCTCTACATGGTCGACATCACCGGCCGCGTCGAAGTGCCGGTGCCGACCCCGGCCTACGCTTCCGACCCGACCTGGTCGCCCCTACTGAGCGGCCAGCGCTGAGGCCCGCAGGTTTTCCGCGGAAAGACGCCGTCATCCCGGGCTTGACCCGAGATCCATCGTAGCGCGTCGAGCTCTCCAATGGATCCCGGATCTACGCTTCGCTACGTCCGGGATGACGAAAAAAAGCCGCCCGACGACCTCGGGCGGCTTCTTCTTTTTGCGATCCCGCCAGCTCAATCGCGATACACCGGCTCCTCCGCGTCGAGCTGCCGGCGGATCGAGGCCAGGTGCAGGCGCGCCGATTCCGGATCGCCCTCGCGCATCTGGCGATAGGCGGCTTCCGCGATCTCCGGCTTCACCGGCTTGACCTCGCGCCCCGTCGCGAGCGCCAGCGCCTGCACCTCGCAGGCCCGCTCGAGATAGTAGAGATCGTCCCAGGCCTCGGCGATGTTCGGCCCGAGCACCATGACGCCATGATGCTTCATGAAGACGATATCGGCCTCGCCGACCGCAGCCGCGATGCGATCGCCCTCGCGCTCGTCCAGCGCCAGCCCGTTATAGTCGCGGTCGACCACGGTGCGGCCGTAGAACTTCAGCGCCGTTTGTCCGGCGAAGATCAGCGGGTCGCCCTCGGTCATCGAGAGCGCCGTCGCGTAGGGCATATGCGTGTGGAACGCGACCTTGGCGCGCGGGATGTTCTTGTGGATCCGGGCGTGGATGTAGAAGGCCGTCGCCTCCGGCTGGCCCTCCCCGGAGACGACATTGCCGTGGAAGTCGCAGATCAGCAGCTTCGAGGCGGTCAGCTCCCGGAAAGCCCAGCCATAGGGATTGACGATGAACAGGTCGTCATAGCCCGGCACCAGCGCCGAGAAATGATTGCAGATGCCCTCCTCGAAACCGTAGCGCGCCGCCATGCGGAAGGTCGCGGCGAGGTCCCGGCGCGCTTCCCAGACGATCTCGGAATCAAGATCGGGCTGGTTCGGGCCACGAAGGGGCGTCACGCTCGCAGCGCCGGATTTGAGGGAATGGGCCATCGCGATCTCCGGTCGGGACAGAAGGGCGAACCGAAGCAGGCATCGGGCCGCATGCCCTGACGATAGACTGCGGAGCGCGAAAGATGCGCTGCAATTCCGCGCCCCGTTTGCGCAATTTTTTCGCGCTCAGCCAGAGGCTTGAGCTTTCCCCTCGACCCTGCGCCCGCCGCGCCGCTTGGCGACGTAAGGCAGAGCGAACAGGTAGAGCCCGCTGAACAGCATGAGGAAGAGCGGCGGCAGGGGCGAATAGACGATCCAGGCCGGCGGCTCGCCGCGCGCCATCGCGACGAAATTCGCGATGACCGTGGCCGTGAAGATGATCGACAGCCAGCGATGGCCCTGCCGGATTGCGGTGTTCCAGGTCACGGAGACCTCCTTTTGGTGAGTGGAAACGTGACGTTCCGTCGCCTAGTCGGCGCGCCCCGCGACCTCTTCCAGCTTGACGAAGAACTGCTGCCATCCCGCCTTGGCACCACCGAAAGCCTGCTTCTGCTCCGGCCGGAACCCCACCTGCTCCATGCGCAGATGCGTGCCCTTCGGCGACGGCGTGAGCGTGAAGGTCACCACGCTCTTTAGGGCATAGGCCGGATCGTCATGCGCGAAGTCCCAGCTATAGGAGAGCGACCGGTTGGGCTCGACGGTCAGCACCTCGCAATCGAGCACGCCGCCCCAGTCGCCGCGCAGGTTGAAGCGATGGCCGACGCTCGGCACGAAATCGTTCTTCATCAGCCATTCCGCGATCAGGTGGGGCTGCGTCAGCGCGCGCCAGAGCTTCTCCGGCGGATGCGGCATCTCGCGCTCGACGATGACGGAGCGGGTTTCGGTCATTGGTCCATCCTCTTGAGCAGGTCTTCGAGATCGTCGAACCGGCTTTCCCAGTATCCAACCATGCGGTTCGTCCAGTCGGCCAATGGCGCGAGAGCGGCCAGCTGCGCGCTGTAATGCGTCTGGCGACCCTGATGGCGGTCCCGCACCAGCCCCGCCTGCTTCAGGAGGGCCAGATGCTTCGAGACGGCCGGTTGCGACACACCGGCTTGCGCGGTCAGCGCGACGACGGTCTGCTCGCCCTGGCTGCACAGATGCTCGAAAATACCGCGACGCGTCGGATCGGCGAGCGTCTTGAAGAGCAGGTCATGTCGGTCGGCCATCTGAGATCCATAACCAATTGGCTATGAATAATCCATAGCCACACAGCTATGAATTCGTCAACTGGGAAAGGTCGGATTCTTCGATTGGGCGATTGCCTCTCTGCGATCTGGAATGTGCGAAGCAGGGCCCCAAGACCCTGCCGCATGCGAGTCGCAGGCTATTTCTGTGCTCCCCGCGCAACAGCCGGCGCCGCAAACGCCTTTCGCCATAATTGGTTAACCATAAGCCGCAATGCCGCCACTTCGCCCTGATTTGGCAAGGTCTCGTTTAGGTTGACGGTTCATTGATGAGGCCTCGCGACGCCTTCCTCGAAGTGCACCGCCACAGAATTCGATTGCCCCGGAGCCCAGCCATGTTGACCCATCTCATTCCTGGCGGCCGTGCCGTCCGTTTCGCTGCCGCCCTTGCTGCCACGCTCGCGCTCGGCGCCTGCGCCAAGGACCAGAACGCCGACGCCAACGGCTCGGGCTTCGGCGCCGGCGGCGCCGCGACGCCGGGCAGCGCGCAGGACTTCGTCGTCAATGTCGGCGACCGCGTCTTCTTCGAGACCGACTCCACGGACCTGACGCCGACGGCCACCGCGACCCTCGACAAGCAGGCCGGCTGGCTGCAGCGCTATCCGCGCTACACCTTCACCGTCGAAGGCCACGCCGACGAACGCGGCACCCGCGAGTACAACTATTCGCTCGGCGCCCGCCGTGGCCAGACGGTCCGCGACTATCTCGCCTCGCGCGGCATCGCCGCCAACCGCATGCGCACCATCTCCTACGGCAAGGAGCGGCCGGTCGCGGTCTGCAACGACATCTCCTGCTGGTCGCAGAACCGCCGCTCGGTCACGGTGCTGGACGGGGCCGGCGGCGCTCCCGGCGTCTGATCTAAGCGTAGAGACGAAGAAAAGGCCCCGGATGGAAGCATCCGGGGCCTTTTTCATGCCGCCGGAAGAGATGTCACCCCACCGCGGTCGGGATCAAACTCCGCGCCACGCCCTCGATCCGCTCGGCCGCCGCGACGAGCGCTTCCGCCGCCCGATCCTCGACCTCGCTCAGGCGCTCGTCGGCGGCGCCGGCGTTGCCCTGCGTCGCCGCGAGATCGGTCTCCAGCTTCGCCAGCCGCTGCTTCAGCTCATGGACCTCGTCGGCCACCATCAGCGCGGCCATGACATGCAATCGCATGTCGCCGATCTCGCCGAAGGCCTGCCGCATCTCGCCGATCTTCTCGTCATAGAACCGGGCGAGCCCTTCGAGATGGGCTTCCTCGCCCTCCCCGCAGGCCATGCGATAGGCCTTCCCAGAAATCATGACGTTGACTTGCGGCATTCGGTCTCCAGTTCCGCTTTAACTTTCGCCGCGCATCGGCCCGAAAAGTGGAATGCGGTTTTCGGACAAAGCCGATGCGACATCAAAGAGCCGGAGCTTCGGGCTCCGGCGGCTGTTGGGCCTCGACGCGCGCGATCACGGCGCCGACGACGTTCATCGCCCGCTCCAGCCGCTGGTCGACATCGGCGGCGGCCGTCTCGACCTGGCCGAGACGCGCCATCGCACCGTCGAGTTCGGCCGCCAGCCGCGCCCGGTCGTCCTGCATCAGGGCGAGTTCGGTTTCGAGATTGCCACGTCCACGCTCAGCCTCGACCCGCCGCCGCGTCGCCGCCTCCAGCTGCCCCAGCGCCGTATCGAGACGCGCCAGTGCGTTGTCCAGCATCAGGCTCGCCACCGTCGCTCTCCTTTCAGATCGAAGCCGGCTCACACGATTCGTGCCACAATTTACAGCACAATGCCGGAAAACAGGAATCGGCTTCACAGGCCGGAAACATGCCGTCGCGACGGCTTGCCCGGCCTGGCCGAGACAGCATCTGCGGAAAACCGATCGAAAGCCGCGCCTGCGACCCTGAAAGCAGGGTTTCGCGAATTGACTCGCAGGGAGCGGCGGGCCTAATCCACCCCGTCCTTTCCAAGCCCGCCGCAAGCGGCTGCAATACTGCCTTTCCCCCTCGCCGGCCCGCTGTCGCGCAGGCCGGCCCGGCCCTCCCGCCCGCCCGACGGAGCCCTGTGAGATCATCATGACCACCATCGACCGCGCCCAGCACGACAAGCTCGCCAACGCCATCCGCGGCCTGGCGATGGATGGCGTCGAGAAGGCCAAGTCCGGCCATCCCGGCCTGCCGATGGGCGCCGCCGACGTCGCCGGCGTGCTGTTCACCCGCATCATGAAGTATGACGCGGCCGATCCGCGCTGGCCGGACCGCGACCGCTTCGTGCTCTCCGCCGGCCACGGCTCGATGCTGCTCTACGCCCTGCTCTATCTCACCGGCACGCCCGGCATGGAGCTCGCCGACCTCGAGAAATTCCGCCAGCTCGGCTCCCGGACCCCGGGCCATCCCGAGAATTTCGAGACGGCCGGCGTCGAGACCACCACCGGCCCGCTCGGCCAGGGGCTGGCCACCGCCGTCGGCATGGCGATGGCCGAGCGCATGCTCGCCGCCGAATTCGGCAAGAAGGTCGTCGACCATCACACCTATGTGCTGGCCTCCGACGGCGACCTGATGGAGGGCATCAGCCAGGAGGCGATCGCGCTCGCCGGCCATCAGAAGCTCAACAAGCTGATCGTGATGTGGGACGATAACGGCATCTCGATCGACGGCCCGCTCTCGATCTCCGACAATGTCGACCAGGTCGCGCGCTTCAAGGCCTGCGGCTGGCGCTCCGAGCGCGTCGACGGCCATGATCCCGAGGCGATCGAGGCCGCGATCCGCCGCGCCCAGAAGTCCAACAAGCCGACCATGATCGCCTGCAAGACCGTGATCGGCTTCGGCGCCCCGAAGAAGGCCGGCACCTCCAAGGCCCATGGCGAGCCGCTCGGCGCCGAGGAACTAGCCGCCGCCAAGAAGGCGCTCGGTATCACCGGCGGCCCGTTTGAGATCGCGGCCGACGTGCTCAAGGCCTGGCGCGGCTTCGGCGCTGCCGGCGCCGCCGCCCATAAGGACTGGAACGAGCGCTTCGCCACGCTCTCCGAGCGCAAGCGCGGGGAATTCGACCGCCGCCTCGCCCACACCGTCCCGGCCAAGCTCGACAAGGCGATCCTCGCGCATAAGAAGGCGCTGATCGCCGCGCCGCAGGCCGTCGCCACCCGCAAGGCCTCGGAACTGGCGCTCGAAGCCATCACGCCGATCATGCCGGAGCTGGTGATGGGCTCGGCCGACCTGACGCCCTCCAACAACACCCGCACCAAGGCCGCCGAGGACTTCACCCCGAAGACCCCGAAGGGCCGCTATGTCCGCTACGGCATCCGCGAGCACGGCATGGCCGCCGCGATGAACGGCATCACGCTGCATGGCGGCTTCCGCACCGGCGGCGGCACCTTCCTGGTCTTCGCCGACTATGCCCGCCCCTCGATGCGTCTCGCGGCGCTGATGGGCCTGCCGGTCGTCTATGTCATGACCCATGACTCGATCGGCCTCGGCGAGGACGGCCCGACCCACCAGCCGGTCGAGCAGGTCGCCAGCTTGCGCGCCATGCCGAACATGCGCGTCTTCCGCCCGGCCGACACGATCGAGACCGCGGAAGCCTGGCAGGCCGCCCTGGAGCGCACCGACGGCCCGACCGTGCTCGCGCTCTCGCGCCAGAACCTGCCGCAGCTCCGCACCGACGCGACCGCCAAGAACCGCTCGGCCACCGGCGCCTACGAGCTGCTCGCGGCCGAGGGCGGCAAGGCCCAGGTCTCGCTCTTCGCCTCGGGCTCCGAGGTCGAGCTCGCCGTCGCCGCGCGCAAGCTGCTCGCCGAGAAGGGCGTCCCTGCCCGCGTCGTCTCCGTGCCTTCGCTTGAATTGCTGCTGGAGCAGGACGAGGCCACCCAGGCCGCGATCATCGGCTCCGCTCCGATCAAGATCGCGGTCGAGGCCGGCGTGCGCTTCGGCTGGGATGCCGTGATCGGCCATGACGGCACCTTCATCGGCATGAACTCCTTCGGCGCTAGCGGCCCCTACAAGGACGTCTACAAGCATTTCGGCATCACGGCGGAGGCGATCGCCGACGCTGCGATGAAGCAGCACAACGCCTGACGAGCCGTCATTGCGAGCGAAGCGAAGCAATCCAGGGCGGCAGAGCGCTGCGTCCCCCTGGATTGCTTCGTCGCTTCGCTCCTCGCAATGACGGTTTTTATCTTGCGTTCGGCCATGCTTTGGCCGAATTGCCCGCGTGGATAGCGACGGCATCGCCGTTTCGCTCGGCGAAGGAGAGGAAGACATGACGGTGAAGGTGGCGATCAATGGCTTCGGCCGCATCGGGCGCAACGTTCTGCGCGCGATCATCGAGTCGAAGCGCAAGGACATCGAGGTCGTGGCGATCAACGATCTGGGCCCGGTCGAGACCAACGCCCATCTCTTCCGCTTCGACTCCGTCCATGGCCGCTTCCCCGGCACGGTGACCGTCTCCGGCGACACGATCGATGTCGGCCGCGGCCCGATCAAGGTCACCGCGATCCGCGATCCCAAGGACCTGCCGCACAAGGCGCTCGGCGTCGACATCGCGCTGGAATGCACCGGCATCTTCACCACCCGCGACAAGGCAGCCGCCCATCTCGCGGCCGGAGCCAAGCGCGTGCTGGTTTCAGCCCCCTGCGACGGCGCCGACTTCACGGTCGTCTTCGGCGTCAACCAGGGCGAGCTGACCAAGGACCACCTCGTGGTCTCCAACGCCTCCTGCACCACGAACTGCCTCGCGCCGGTCGTGCGCGTGCTCCATGACGCCGTCGGCATCGACAAGGGCTTCATGACCACGATCCACGCCTATACCGGCGACCAGCCGACGCTCGACACGATGCACAAGGATCTCTACCGCGGCCGCGCCGCGGCGATGTCGATGATCCCGACCTCGACCGGCGCCGCCAAGGCGATCGGCCTCGTCATCCCCGAGCTGAAGGGCCGCCTCGACGGCACCTCGATCCGCGTTCCCACCCCGAACGTCTCGGTCGTCGACTTCAAGTTCATCTCGAAGCGCAAGACCACGGTCGAGAAGGTCAATGAGGCCATCATCAAGGCGTCTAAGCGCGGCCCGCTCAAGGGCATCCTCGCCGTCACCGACCAGCCGAACGTCTCGATCGACTTCAACCACGATCCGGCCTCCTCGACCTTCGCCCTCGACCAGACCAAGGTCATGGACGACAAGTTCGTGCGCGTGCTGTCCTGGTACGACAACGAGTGGGGCTTCTCGAACCGCATGAGCGACACCGCCGTCGCCATGGGCGCGCTGCTCTGATCCATCACGATTGTGCCCTTCTCTGAGGGCATGACACACGAATGCGAGGCCGTGCTGGTCAAGCCCGGCCTCGCCCCATACTTGCCAGCTACGGAGCGCCTATGGCCAAGATCGAGCCGACTGTCGTGACCCCGGCGAATACCGAGCCCCCCGTCATGGCGCCCCCCGCATCCGGCCCCACGCTCGTGGCAACGTCGCCCGCTTCCGAGAGCGCAGTGCCCGTCACCGAGCCGCGCAAGCTCGACCAGCTCTCCCGCATCGAGGAGAAGGCGGCGCGCATCGAGGAGAAGTTCGCCCGCTACGAGGCCGTGCTGACCCGCGCCGAAGCCTCGCTGGAGCGCAGCGCCCACAAGGTCGATGCCGCCGCCGGTACCATGGATTTCGCTGCGATCCGCGGCGAGATCACTACGCTGCGCAACCGTGTCGATGCGACACCGCGCGCCGGCACGCTGTTCATGACCGCGATCGTCACGGCCGTGCTTACCGTGATCCTGACCATTCTCGTGCTGAAGTTCGGCGTGCCCGGCCTGTTCGGAGGCCTGCTCGCCCGATGAGCTTTCGGGACGTCGCCCTCCTGGCGGTGCCGCGCAGCCTGCGCTGGCGGCCGGTCGAGGGCGTCGGACTGGAGCATCTGACGCTGGCCACCACGCAAGCCGGCCTCCGTGCCGAGGGCGTGGTCATCGGCGAGCGCGGCGAGCCGCCCTATGGCGTCTCCTACCGCATCGACTGCACGGCGGATTTCGTCGTGACGAGCTTCGCCATCGCGACGACCGATGGCCGCCGCCTCGCGATGGAGCGCCGCTCCGGCCGTTGGCATGACGCGGCCGGCACGCGCTTGCGCGCCTTTGACGCCTGCATCGACATCGACCTGCAGGGCTCCCCCTTCACCAACACCCTGCCGATCCGGCGCGAGCGCTGGGAGATCGGCCAGAGCCGCGAATTCGCGATGCTCTACATCCCCTTCGACGATTTCGTGCCCCGCCTCGACCGGCAGATCTATACCTGCATCGCGCCGCGTCTGTTCCGCTACCAGGCGGCCGACCGCAGCTTCGAGGCTGAATTGCCTGTCGACGAGGACGGTCTCGTCGTCGATTATCCCAGCCTGTTCGAACGCATCCGATAAGAGAGCCCGATGACTGCCTTCCGCACCCTCGACGACGCCGACCTCGCGGCTAAGCGCGTGCTTGTCCGTGTCGACCTCAACGTTCCCATGGAAGACGGCAAGGTCAGCGACACCACCCGCATCGACCGCATCCTGCCGACGATCCGCGAGATCGCCGACAAGGGCGGCAAGGTCGTGCTGCTCGCGCATTTCGGCCGCCCGAAGGGCCGCGACGACAAGAACAGCCTGCGGCAAGTCGTGCCGGCGCTGACGCAGGCGCTCGGCCGCCCCGTCACCTTCGTCGAGGACTGCATCGGCGATGACGTCGCCAAGGCGCTGACAGCTGCGAAGAACGGCGACGTCCTGCTGCTGGAGAACACCCGCTTCCACACCGGCGACGAGAAGAACGACCCCGATTTCGTCAGGGCGCTCGCCGCCAATGGCGATCTCTATGTCAACGACGCCTTCTCGGCCGCCCACCGGGCGCACGCCTCGACCGAAGGCCTCGCCCATGTCCTGCCGGCCTATGCCGGGCGCACCATGCAGGCGGAACTGGAGGCGCTCTCCGCCGGCCTCGACAACCCCGCCCGCCCGGTCATGGCGATCGTCGGCGGCGCCAAGGTCTCGACCAAGCTCGATCTGCTCGGTAACCTCGTCAGGAAGGTCGACATCCTCGCCATCGGCGGCGGTATGGCCAACACCTTCCTCGCCGCGCGCGGCATTAATGTCGGCAAGTCGCTCTGCGAGCACGATCTCGTCGGCACCGCCCGCGAGATCGAGGAGAAGGCCAAGGCCGCCGGCTGCGAGATACTTCTGCCGGTCGACGCGCTCGTCGCGCGCGAATTCAAGGCCCATCCCAGCTACCGCGTCGTCCCGGTCGGCGAGGTCGAAGCCGACGAGATGATCCTCGATGCCGGCCCGCTCTCGATCGCCGAGGTCGTGCTGCGGCTGGAGAAGGTGAAGACGCTGGTCTGGAACGGCCCCTTCGGTGCCTTCGAACTGCCGCCCTTCGACACCGCGACCGTCGCCGTCGCCAAGGCCGCCGCCAGGCGCGTCAAGGGGGGCCAGCTCGTCGCGGTCGCGGGCGGCGGCGACACCGTCGCGGCCATGAACCATGCCGGCGTCGCGGACGATCTCTCCTATGTCTCGACGGCAGGCGGCGCCTTCCTCGAATGGATGGAAGGCAAGGCCCTGCCGGGCGTCGAGGCGCTCAGGAAGGCCTGATCCTCAACGGGACGATATCGTCGGCCGCTTCGGCAACGAGGCGGCCGCTCGCATTTTAAGGTTTTCGCCGGTTTCGCTTTGCGCGGCTGGCGCTGACGCTCTAAATCCACCCTCAGACCGATGAACCAAAGGGGAGTGCCATCGTGGCCCGTATCACGCTTCGCCAGTTGCTCGATCATGCCGCCGAGAACGACTACGGCGTGCCCGCCTTCAACATCAACAACATGGAGCAGGCGCTGGCGATCATGGCGGCGGCGGATGCGACCGACGCGCCGGTGATCATCCAGGCCTCGCGCGGCGCCCGGTCCTATGCCAACGACATCATGCTCAAGCACATGATGGACGCCGTCACCGAGATCTATCCGCATATCCCGGTCTGCGTGCATCTCGACCACGGCAACGAGCCTGCCACCTGCATGACCGCGATCCAGGCCGGCTTCACCTCGGTGATGATGGACGGCTCCCTCAAGGCCGACGGCAAGACGCCGGGCGACTGGGACTACAATGTCGGCGTGACCAAGACCGTCACCGACATGGCTCATCTCGGCGGCATCTCGGTGGAGGGCGAGCTCGGCGTGCTCGGCTCCCTCGAATCCGGTGAGGGCGAGAAGGAGGACGGCCACGGCTTCGAGGGCAAGCTCAGCCATGACCAGCTCCTGACCAATCCCGATGAAGCCGTGAAGTTCGTCGCCGAAACCAAGGTCGATGCGCTCGCCATCGCCATGGGCACCTCGCACGGCGCCTACAAGTTCACCCGCAAGCCCGACGGCGCCATCCTGGCGATGCATGTCATCGAGGCGATCCACAAGCTGCTGCCGAACACGCATCTCGTCATGCACGGCTCGTCCAGCGTTCCGCAGGACCTTCAGGACGTCATCAACCAGTACGGCGGCAAGATGCCCCAGACCTGGGGCGTGCCGGTCGAGGAGATCCAGCGCGGCATCAAGCACGGCGTGCGCAAGATCAACATCGACACCGACAACCGCATGGCGATGACCGGCCAGATCCGCAAGATCCTGTCCGAGAACCCCGGCGAGTTCGATCCGCGCAAGTACCTGAAGCCCGCGATGGAAGCGATGACCAAGCTTTGCAAGCAGCGCCTTGAGGAGTTCAACACTGCCGGCCAGGCCTCGAAGATCAAGCGAGTCGTCACGCTGGCCGACATGGCCAAGCGCTACGCCAAGGGCGAGCTCGACCCGACCTTCGGCGCCAAGAAGGCGGCCTGATCGTCACGATCGGCTTGAATTCCAGACGCCCGGCCTCGTGCCGGGCGTTTTCGTTTCGGCACCACGTCGCTCCGGTTGCAGCCGGCATGTATCCGGCGCTCTTTCCGTGGACAGCGATTTCTGATTCAACGATCTGCCCCGCCGCCTGAGCCAGCCACGCCATGTCGATCGTCTTCTCCGCTCTGGTCGCGGTCTTCGTCGGTTTCACTGCCTCCGTCGCCGTCATCATCCAGGCCGCGCAAGCGCTCGGCGCCACGCCCGGCCAGACCATCTCGATGATCGCGGGCCTATGCCTCGCCACCGGCGCATCCAGCCTCTGGCTCTCCTGGCGCTACCGCATGCCGATGATCTGCGCCTGGTCGACGCCGGGCGCGGCGCTGATCGCAGCCGTCACCGGCTTCGACATGGCCTCCGCCGTCGGCGCCTTCCTGGTCGCGGCCTTGCTGATCATGCTGACCGCCGCCTTCCGCCCCCTCGGCAGGCTGATCGAGCGCATCCCCATGCCGATCGCTTCTGCGATGCTCGCCGGCGTCATCTTCCGCTTCGTCGTCGCGGTCTTCGACGAGATGCGGTTGTCGCCCGGCCTCGTGCTGACGCTGCTCGCCGTTTTCCTCATCGCGCGGCTGCTCAACCCATTCCTCGGCGTCATCGCCGCGCTCGCCGCCGGCATCGCAATCAGCTTCGTCGGCGGTCTGGCGCACTGGCCTGCCGGCGCGATGACGCTGAGCGGCCTCGAATTCGTCACGCCGCGCTTCGATATTCCGGCGATGCTCGGTATCGGCGTCCCGCTCTATCTCGTCACCATGGCCGCCCAGAACCTGCCGGGCTTCGCCGTGCTGCGCGCCGCCGGCTACAACCCGCCGACCGCGCCCTCCCTGTTCGTGACGGGTCTGACCTCGCTCCTGACCGCCCCCTTCGGCGCGCATATGACCAACATGGCCGCAATATCGGCCTCGATCTGCACGGGCGGCGATACCCACCCCGACCCGAAACAGCGCTGGAAGGCCGGCGTGCTCTACGGCCTGATGTATTTCGTCGTCGCGGCCTGCACCGGCCTTTTGATCGCCCTGCTGTTGGCGCTGCCAAAGGCCCTGATCGTCGCCGTCGCGGGTCTCGGCCTCGTCGGCTCGCTGACGGGCGCGCTCGGGCAGGCCATGTCCTCCGACAGGGAGCGCTTCGCGGCGGTCGTCACCTTCGCCATCGCCGCCTCCAGCCTTTCGCTTTTCGGCATCGGCTCGGCCTTCTGGAGCCTCGTTGCCGGTCTTGTGGTCTTGACATTGGACTTCGCTGCGGGCCGTTTGCGCAGCCGATCATGACCACACAACCTTTCTCCACTCGCCTGATGCTCGTCACCCCTCCCGTCGCTGACGCGGAGGCCATGGCCTTTCGCCTGATGCAGGCCATGGCCGGCGGCGATCTCGCCGCCGTGCTGCTGCGCCTCGCCCCCGGCGACGATCGCAGCCGGATCGAGCGCGTCAAGCGCCTCGCCGGCCCGGTCCAGGCCAACAACGTCGCGCTCGTCGTCGAGGACAACGCGCTCGTGGCCGCGCGCGGCGGCGCCGACGGCGTCCACCTCACCGGCGGCCCGGCCGCGGTCGGCGAAGCCCGCTCCAGCCTGAAGGGCGAGCGCATCATCGGCATCGGCGGCCTGCGCGCTCGCCACGACGCCATGGATGCGGGCGAGGCCGGCGTCGATTACGTGATGTTCGGCGAGCCGCGCCCGGACGGCTCGCTGCCGCCGCTGACGGCCGTGCTCGAACGCGCAGGATGGTGGGCCGAGATTTTCGAGACGCCCTGCGTCGCCTACGCCCCCGATGCCGAATCCATCGCGGCGCTGGTCGAGACCGGCGCGGAATTCGTCGCGCTCGGCGCCTGGGCCTTCGAGGAAGGGCAGGATATCCGGGCCCTCGTCGAACAGGCCAATGCGGCGATTGCCGCCTGCGCGGCACGGAAGGCGGCGCGATGAAGCGTCTCGCCGGGTTCGCCCTGCTCGCCGGCGCCTTGCTTGCGGCCCCGGCCGAAGCGGCCTCGACGCCGGATGTCGCCTATGGCGCCTATCAGACCGGGCACTACCGCCGGGCACAGGCGGAAGCGCTGAAGCGTATCGAGGCCGACAACAACGATGCGGCAGCGATGACCCTCGTCGGCGAGCTCTATCGCCAGGGCCTCGGGATCGCGCCCGATCAGAAGGCCGCGACGGAATGGTACGAACGCGCCGATGAGCGCGGCGACATCAACGCCACCTTCGCGCTGGCGACGCAGCTCCTCGACGAGAAGAGCGGCAAGCGCGACCCGGCCCGCGCCGGCGCCTTGCTGGAGAAGGCCGCCGCAGCCGGGCACCCCGCCGCCAACTACAATCTCGCCATCGCCCTGCTCGCGACGAACCGCGAGGCCGACGACAAGCGCGCCGTCGCCTGCCTGGAGATCGCGGCGAAGGCCCAGATCGGCGACGCCCTGTATGCGCTGGGCATTCTGGCGAAGCAGGGACGCGGCATGCCGGCGAGCGAGGAGGTCGCGGCAGGCTGGATGAAGCAGGCCTCCGTCGCCGGAAATGTTCCCGGCGAGCTCGAATACGCGATCATGCTGTTCAACGGCACCGGCGTGGAGAAGGACGAGACGGCAGCGGCCAAGCTCTTCCTGCGCGCCGCCTGGCAGGGCAACCCGATCGCCCAGAACCGCCTCGCCAAGCTTTACCAATTCGGGCTGGGCATCGCGCCGGACACGATCGAGGCCGCCGCCTGGCACCTCGCGGCGCGCTCGCAGGGGCTCAAGGACGCTGCACTCGATGAGCTGTTCGACCGCCTCAAGCCCGAGCAACAGGCCCGTGCCGCCCGCATGGCTGCCAGCCGGATCAGCACCGCCGTCTTGACGGCGCCCTAAGACCCGCGCAAGTGACGGCTCGCTAAATTTTTGCCGGGCGCGAGGTTTGCGCCGCTGGCTCATCGCGCCGCCCCGGCGCGCAAGAGGTTTCCGATGATCCGCTCCCCCCTGATGACCGTGATGACCGACGCCGTGATGAAGGCGTCCCGTTCGCTGAAGCGCGATTTCGGCGAGGTCGAGAACTTGCAGGTCCTCGCCAAGGGTCCGGGCGACTTCGTCTCGAAGGCCGACCACAAGGCCGAGGAGATTCTGCGCGAAGCCCTGGAGAAGGCCCGCCCCGGCTATGGCTTCGTCATGGAGGAGAGCGGCGTCGTCCACGGCACCGACGAAAGCAACCGCTGGCATATCGACCCGCTCGACGGCACCCACAACTTCCTGCGCGGCATCCCGCACTGGAACATCTCGGTCGCGCTGGAGCGCGACAACCAGTTCATCGCCGGCGTGATCTACGACGCCGCCAAGGACGAGATGTTCATGGCCGAGAAGGGTAAGGGCGCCTTCGTCAACAACCGCCGCCTGCGCGTCTCCGGCCGCAACGAACCGGCCGACATGCTGATCGGCACCGGCATCCCGCATATCGGCAAGGGCGGCCACGGCCAGTTCCTGCGCGAGCTTGCGGCCGTGATGCCGCGCTTCGCCAATGTCCGCCGCATGGGCTCGGCCGCGCTCGACATCGCCTATGTCGCCGCCGGCCGCATGGACGCCTACTGGGAACGCGGCCTCAACACCTGGGATTTCGCGGCCGGCGCGGTGCTGATCCGCGAAGCCGGCGGCACCTTCGGCACGCTCGACGGCAAGCCGATGACCAGCGCAAAGGACATCATCTGCGGCAACGAAGCCGGCGAGCGCGCGCTGAGCGCCGCCCTGAAAACGGCAGCCGCCTGAAACCGATACGCCACTAAACTGTTGCTCTTTCGTGCTTGATCCCGGCGGCGTGGGAGGCGACAGTCCTCCCGCACTCCGAGGCGAACGGAAGACGACGCATGGCGATTGAGGATTTCGCGGCCGAGCCGGCAACGGCCGCATCGACGCGGCCGCAGGTCCGCTTCTCCAGGCCGCTTCGTTTCGTCGTCCGCGCGGTCCTCTTCCTCGCCCTGATCGGCTTCCTCGGCTTCATCCTGCAGGATGGGTTGCGCCAGGCCTTCATGACCAATCCCGGTCTGAACGGCCTGATCGTCGGCGCCCTCCTCGTCGGCTGCCTGATTGCGCTGCGCGAACTCTGGCGCCTGCATAGCGAGGCACGCGCCGCGACGTCACTCGCGGTCAACCCGGCATCGGCGGAGGTCCGTCGCGGCCAGGTCATCGCCCCGCTCGGCTCCGTCCTGCCGGCACTGGAGCAGGGCACGCTCGCCCCGGCGCAAGCCGCTTCGACCCTCGAATCGATCGCGGTCCGGCTCGACGACGGTCGCGAGGTGCTGCGCTATCTCGGCGGCCTGCTCGTCTTCCTCGGGCTGCTCGGTACCTTCTGGGGCCTGCTCGATACGGTCGGCTCGGTCGGCGGCGTCATCAAGTCGCTGCGCACGGGTGCCGAGGCCGGCGTGCTCTTCGACGAGCTCAAGGCCGGCCTCTCCGCCCCGCTGGCGGGCATGGGCCTGTCCTTCTCGTCCTCGCTCTTCGGCATCGCCGGCTCGCTGATCCTCGGCTTCCTCGACCTGCAGGTCGGGCAGGCGCAGCGCCGCTTCCGCAACGAGATCGAAAGCTGGCTCGGCAGCCTTACCGGCACGCCCGAGGCGCCCGCCGCGCTGCTTGGCATCGGCAATCCCCTCGCCGACCGTTTCGAGCAGCTCAGCGCCGCCATGGCCGACGGCGCTTCCAACAACCGCGCCGCGACGCAGGCGCTGTCCAATCTGGCGGAAGGCATTCAGGGCCTCGTCCAGCACATGCGGTCCGAGCAGCAGATGATCCGCGACTGGGTCGAGGCGCAGGCCTCCCGCGAGAAGGACCTGAAGCGCCTGATCGACCGCCTCACCGCCGACCAGATCACCGAGCCATGATGCCCTCTGGCAAATCAGGGATGTGACGAATGGCCCTCTCCCGCGCCCATCGCCGCGAGGAACCGAATTTCTGGCCCGGCTTCGTCGACGCGCTCTCGACGATGCTGATCGGCATCGTCTTCCTGCTGACCGTCTTCGTGCTCGGCCAGTTCTTCCTCTCGCAGGAGCTGACCGGCAAGGACACCGCGCTGGAGCGCCTGAACCGGCAGATTTCCGAGCTCACCGACCTGCTCGCCCTGGAGCGCTCCTCCAACCGGCAGGCGCAGGAAAGCCTCCAGCTCATGCAGTCGACCCTTGCCCAGACGCAAGGAGAGCGCAGCCGCCTGCAGGGCCTGATCGACACGCAAGCCGGCAGCAATGCCGGCGCCCAGCTCGCCGAATCGCAGAAGGCGCTCGACGCCGAGAAGCAGCTTTCCGCTCGCGCCCAGGCGACGGTCGATCTGGTCAACCAGCAGATCCAGGCCATGCGCCGCCAGCTCGCCGCGCTGGAAGAGGCGCTCGCCGCTTCCGAGGCCAAGGACAAGGACTCGCAGGCCCGCATCTCCGAGCTCGGCTCGCGGCTCAACGTCGCGCTGGCCCAGCGTGTGCAGGAGCTGGCGCGTTATCGCTCGGACTTCTTCGGGCGCCTGCGCCAGGTGCTCGGCACGCGGCCCGACATCCGTGTCGTCGGCGACCGCTTCGTCTTCCAGTCCGAGGTCTTCTTCGATGCCGGCCAGGCTGTGCTGAAGCCCGAGGGCAAGGGCGAGCTCGACAAGCTCGCGACGATCCTGCTCGATCTCGGCAACGAGATGCCGCCCGACCTGCCCTGGATCCTGCGCGTCGACGGCCATACCGACAACCGCCCGATCAAATCGGCCCAATTCCCGTCGAACTGGTATCTCTCCTCGGCCCGCGCCATCGCGGTCGTCGAGTACCTGATCTCGCGCGGCCTGCCGACCGACCGCGTCGCCGCGACCGGCTTCGGCGAATACCAGCCGCTCGACGTCGCCAATACCGACGAGGCCCACCGCCGCAACCGCCGCATCGAGTTCAAGATCACGGAGCGCTGAGCATGTCCGTCGGGCGCCTTTCCGTCGCGATCGCCGCTGCCCTCGTGCTGATGCTGGCGGTGCCGGCTTCGGCCCAGGCGCCCAAGGGCGGCGGGCGCTATCTCCATGACCTGATGAAGCAGCCGACCTATCGCGACACCTGGACGCGCATGCTCGGCAAGCTCGGCCCGCGCGAATCCTGGCTCAAGGCCGACAAGCTCGCCGGCCCCGGCGGCCCCAGCACGATCGTCACCGTCGGCGGCCGGACCTTCGAACGCGCCGACACCTGCAAGCGCCACGACTGTGGCGACAACCAGTTCTATGTGCTGTTCTCGCCCGATGGCCGGGAAGCGCTCGGCGTCCTCGTACAACCCGGCAACATGCGATTCTTCGGCCATCCCAGCGAAGCGCAGCAGCGGGCACTGGTCGGACGCTAGCGGCTTCGCGTTTCAGGCCGCTTCCATCCCGAACTGCAGCGCCGCCAGCCGGGCATAGAGCCCGCCCCGCGCCTTGAGCTCGGCATGGCTGCCTTCCTCGACGACGCGCCCGTCCTCCATGACGAGGATGCGGTCGGCCGAGAGGATGGTCGCGAGCCGATGCGCCACGACCAGCGTTGTCCGGCCCTGCATCAGGCGGTCGAGCGCATCCTGCACCGCCCGCTCGCTTTCGGAATCCAGTGCCGAGGTCGCCTCGTCGAGCAGCAGGATCGGCGCGTCCTTCAGGATCGCCCGCGCGATGGCGAGTCGCTGGCGCTGCCCGCCCGACAACGTCACGCCGCGCTCGCCGACGACCGTCTCGTAGCTGTCAGGCAGGGCGCGGATGAACTCGTCCGCCGCCGCGAGCCGGGCCGCGGCCTCGACCTCCTCCTGCGTGGCGCCGGGGCGGCCATAGGCGATGTTGTCGCGCACCGAGACGCCGAACACCGTCGGCTCCTGCGGCACCAGCGCGAAACGCTCGCGCCAGACCTCCGGATCGGCCTCGGGCCCGGCGACGCCATCGACGACGACGCGCCCGTCCTGCGGATCGTAGAAGCGCAATGCCAATTGCAGCACCGTGCTCTTGCCGGCGCCGGACGGGCCGACCAGCGCGATCCGCTCGCCCGGCCGGACCGAGAAGCTGAGATCGGACAGCGCAGGCCCGACGCGACCGGGATAGCTGAACGAGACGTTCTCGAAAGCGAACTCGCCGAGCGAAGGCACCGGCATGGGTTTCGGATGCGGCGGCGCGGCAATGGCCGGCTTCAGCGCCAGAATTTCGCCGAGACGGCTGGAGGCGCCGGCAGCGGCGCTGATATCGCCATAGACCTCCGAGAGCTGGCCGAGCGAGCTCGCCGCCAGCACCGCATAGAGGATGAACTGCGAGAGCCGCCCGCCGGTCATCCGCCCGTCGAAAACCTCGGTCGCCCCGGTCCACAACACCCAGACCACGCTGGCCGAAACCAGGAAGATCGCGACGCCCGAGAGCAGCGCGCGCGAGGCCGTCGCCTCACGGGAGGCGGAATAGGCCTCGTCCGAAGCGCCCTCGAATCGCGCCGCGGTCTGGCCGGCGGCACCGAAGGACTGCATCGTGCGGATGGCGCCGACCGCCTCGGCCGCGAAGGCCGAGGCATCGGCCAGCCGGTCCTGCGCCGCCCGCGCGCGCCGCCTAACCGAGCGGCCGGACAGGACCAGCGGGATCACGATCAGCGGGATGACGCCGATGACGATCGCGGAAAGCCGCGGGCTCGTCGCCACCATCAGCCCGAGCGCCCCCAGCGCCATGATGGCGTTGCGCAGTGCGATCGAGGCGGTCGAGGCGAAGGTCGACTTGATCTGCGTGGTGTCGGCTGTCAGCCGCGACACGAGGTCGCCCGCGCGGCTCGAATCGAAGAAGGCCGGCTCCAGCCGGGTGAGATGGCGGAAGACGTCGGCGCGCAGCGAGGCGACGATGCGCTCGCCGACCGTCATCACCAGATAGAAGCGCGCCGAGCTCGCCAGCGCCAGCACCGCGACGACGCCGATCAGCAGGATGAAATAGCTGTTGGCGAGCTGCCGCTCGCCGCCTGTGAAGCCGACATCGATGACGCGCCGGACCGCCAGCGGCAGCACCAGCGTCGCCAGCGAGGCGACCACCAAGGCGACGAGCGCCAGGGCGATCCGCCGCTTCTGCGCCCGCGCATAGGGCCAGAAGGTCGCGAGCGAGCGGAAATCGGGCCGAGCCATTGTCTCGTTCTTGTCAGCTTCGGCCACGCACCGGAACTCCTGCTTCTCGCGCACGCGTCGCGCGCGCTCTTTCAACCGATCTCAATCTTGCCTCCGTGAAGCCGATCATGGCCGGATTGGCAAACGACGCAACGCCGCAGGGGAGCCCGCGGGAACGCGTTGTGCTTGCGCTGCGGCGCTGGCTGCGATATGTGCACGCGACTTCACGACAGGCTCATCCGAATTCTTTCGACGGGCCGGGCAGGCTCGCCTGCTTGTCGATGCGCCCGTTTTTGTAAGCTTTCGAGGATTTCGTCATGGCCAAGGCTGGCATCCACCCCGATTATCACACCATCAAGGTCGTCATGACCGATGGCACCGAATATGCCACCCGCTCGACCTACGGCAAGGAAGGCGACACGCTGAACCTTGACATCGACCCCAAGACCCACCCGGCCTGGACCGGTGGCACCCAGCACATGCTGGACCGCGGCGGCCGCGTCTCGCGCTTTAACTCGCGCTTCAGCGGCATCGGCGCCATCGGCAAGAAGTGATGCTTTGGCGCTCCGGCGCCGCCGTCATTGATTTCGAACAAAAAACCCGGCCTCGCGGCCGGGCTTTTTGTTTTGGCATGGCCGGGTCGCGGCGCCCGGAGGCGCCGCACACCTGAAAGGATCAGCGCCCGAAGCCGAGCCGCGCCTCCAAGTTGGCGAGCTGGTTCAGAACGGGGTTGGCTCTCTCGCGAACAGGCGCCGCGCCCGACATCTGTCCCTCGAGATGGCGGATGCGCTCTTGCAGCCGGAAGGAATGCGCCATCAGGTCGCGCAGCCGCTCGGGCAATTGCGCCACGATATGCGCGGCCGGCGCCGGCATCGGATCGCCGATCTTGACCTTGTTGTGCTCGGTGCGGGCCTGCTCGGCCGTAAGCTCGCCTTCCGCCACGGCGCGCTGCACCAGGAGCCAGGAGGCGATCTGCATCAGGCGCGTCGTCAGGCGCATGCTCTCGGTGGCATAGGTCAGCGAAGCCTCGCGCGGCAGGGCAGCAGAGTCCTTGCGACCGTCCCCGTCGAGATAGCTCGCCGTCTGCTCGACCAGCCCCATGCCCTCACGAAACAGCAGCATGAAGGCGTCGGAGCGTACGAAACCCCGTGCAAAGGAAATCGCGCCCTCTTCCATCTGCGGATCGAGCAACTGGGCGTCGTTCATTGATGTCTCCCATCGGCACAAACCCGTGCGCCTCTGGAACGCGTCACGGATATGGTCGCCGATGTCGCAAGGATAGCGCCGATCATGGTTTCCAGCGCCGGTAAGGTGCCGTTAACCTTAACGAGGCTAAACCGCTGTGGCGACAACAAGGCAGGCGGGTCCACAGGACATCGCGACCGGCCGGACGCAGGGGAACGCGCAGACAAAAAAAGAGCCGCCAAAGGCGGCTCGAAGGTCAACAGGGAGGCGTCAAACAGAGTGGGCAGGAGCCACTCGACATCCAGACAAACTGGATGATGCGATTCATACTTTGGAATCATTAACGCCCGGTAAACGGGCGTCTCTTTTTGACGCTTTTTCAGGCTGGCTTGCGGAAGAACGCGTCCGCTGCAGAGCGCGAGGCATCCTTGCGCGATCGCGTCTCGATCAGGCGCTCGATCTCGGCTTTGAGCGCCGCGATGCGCTCGTCGATCTCGGTCAGGGACAGCGTCGACAGGTCCTGCCCGATCTCGTGCACGCTCTTCGGCTTGGGGCGATCGTCCTCCGGGAATATCGACATGGCGGCCTCGCATCTGCTCAAACTGCGCGCGGCACGCTACCCAAGTTTCGAACGCAGTCACGCTGCGGCGCACCAATCCAGAGGACGACAGCCATGACGAGCATTCCCGAGACGATGACGGCGATCGGCATGGCGGCGCCCGGCGGCCCCGACGTTCTCAGGCCGGAAACGCGCCCGGTCCCGAAGCCCGGGCCCGGCCAGATCCTCGTCTCCATCGCGGCGGCCGGCGTCAACCGTCCCGACGTCCTGCAGCGGCAGGGCGGCTACAACCCGCCGCCCGGCGCCTCCGACATCCCCGGCCTCGAATTCGCCGGTACGGTGGTGGCGCAGGGCGAAGGCGCCGATCGCTTCCCCGTTGGATCGACGGTCTGCGCCCTCGTCGCCGGCGGCGGCTATGCGGAATATGCCGTGGTCGACGAGAGCAACGCCCTGCCCGCGCCCAAGGGTTTGACGCTGACCGAGGCCGGGGCGATCCCGGAAACCTTCTTCACGGTCTGGACCAATGTCTTCCAGCGCGGCCGGCTGCAGGCCGGCGAGAGCTTCCTCGTCCATGGCGGTTCGTCCGGCATCGGCACGACGGCGATCCAGCTCGCCAAGGCCTTCGGCGCGACCGTCATCGCGACGGCCGGCTCCGACGATAAATGCGCCGCCTGCCTTGAGCTGGGCGCCGACCACGCCATCAACTACCGCACCGAGGATTTCGTCGCGGCTGCGAAGGCCATGACCGGCGGGCGCGGCACCGACCTGATCCTCGACATGGTCGGCGGCGACTATATCGATCGCAATTTCGAGCTCGCCGCCGACCAGGGCCGCATCGTCCAGATCGCGTTCCTCAACGGACCCAAGGCGACGGTCAATTTCAGCCGCCTGATGCTGAAGCGCCTGACCCATACCGGCTCGACGCTCCGCCCGCGCACCGTGCCCGAGAAGGCCGCGATTGCCGCCGAGCTGCACGCCAGGGTCTGGCCGCTGCTGGAAACCGGGCGCTGCAAGCCGCTGATCAACGCGACCTTCCCGCTGGCGCAGGCGGCGGAGGCCCATCGCCTGATGGAATCCAGCGCCCATATCGGCAAGATCGTGCTGACGGTGTGATAGGCAGCGATCACGTTGCTTTTCATGGACACCTGCCCCGCCCTCGCCTATAAGGCGCGCCATCCTGCTCATCGTCGATGATTTGGATGGCCGGCCGGGGAGGCCGGTCGGCGCATGAGAGCTATTGTCCGCGACCCTGCCTTTATGAGCCCCCAGCGAGCGGCGGCGCGAAGGCGAAGAGGAGACCGTCCCGTGTCACAAACCCCGCTGATGCCCAAGGCCACCGCGGTCTGGCTGGTCGAGAACACCTCGCTGACCTTCGAGCAGATCGCCGAGTTCTGCAAGCTGCACCCGCTCGAGGTGCGCGGCATCGCGGACGGCGAAGTCGCCGCCGGCATTAAGGGCCTCGACCCGATCACCTCCGGCCAGCTCACCCGCGAGGAGCTGGAGCGCGCCGCCAAGAACCCGAACCATCATCTCAAGCTCGCCGAGCGCAAGGTGAAGGTGCCGGAGATCAAGCGCACCAAGGGCCCGCGCTACACCCCGGTCTCGAAGCGCCAGGACCGCCCGAACGCCATCCTCTGGCTGCTGCGCAACCATCCCGAGCTCAAGGACGCGCAGGTCATCCGCCTGATCGGCACGACCAAGTCGACCATCGCGCAGATCCGCGACCGCACGCACTGGAACGCCCAGCAACTCACCCCGATCGACCCGGTCAGCCTCGGCCTGTGCTCGCAGATCGACCTCGATTTCGAGGTCGGCCGCGCTTCCAAGGATCGCCCGGCAGCGCTGGCCGAAGCCGGCTCGACCCTGCTCACGGTGGAAGAGGCGATCGCTCCCGAGCCCGTGCGCGAGAGCCAGCCCTTCGCCGACATGAGCCGGCCGAAGCGCGAGGAGGAAGCCGCGATCGACGTCGATTCCGTCTTCGCCAAGCTGAAGCAGCTCAAGCGTCCGGCCGAAGACGAGGACGACGAGGGCTGAGGTCTCTCGCTAGCCGTCATGCTCGGGCTTGACCCGAGCATCTCGGAAACCAGCGCCCACTCGCCTTGAGTTTCTCGGGTCGAAGCTTCGCTTCGCCCGAGAATGACGACATCGGCGGGAGCTACCCGATCCCCCTGCCCTTCAGCGCCGTGCCGATCTCACCGAGCACCGCGATATCTTCGATGGTCGCCGGCACGGCGTAATCCTCGCCATCGGCGATCTTCTTCATCGTCGCGCGCAGGATCTTGCCGGAGCGCGTCTTCGGCAGCCGGGCGACCGTCAGCGCCAGCTTGAAAGCCGCGACCGGCCCGATCCGCTCGCGCACCAGCGCGACCAGCTCCTTCTCGACCTGCTCGGGCGTGACCGTCGCGCCGGCCTTCAACACGACGAAGCCGCAGGGCTGCTCGCCCTTCAGCGCGTCGCGGATGCCGACGACGGCGCATTCCGCCACGGCCGGATGCGCCGCCAGCACCTCTTCCATGCCACCGGTCGAGAGGCGGTGGCCGGCGACATTGATGATGTCGTCGGTGCGCCCCATGATGAAGACATAGCCGTCCTTATCGATGAAACCGGCATCCGAGGTGTTGTAATAGCCCGGATAGGTTTCGAGATACGCTTCCTTGAAGCGTGCGTCGTCGTTCCAGAGCGTCCGCAGCGCACCCGGCGGCAGCGGCAGCTTCAGCACGATCGCGCCCATCTTGCCGGCCTCGACAGGCCGCCCGCCCTCGTCGAGGCACTGCACGTCCCAGCCCGGCAGAGGCACGGTCGGCGAGCCATGCTTCACCGGCAGCAGGCCCAACCCCATCGGATTACCCACGATCGGCGAACCGCTCTCGGTCTGCCACCAATGATCGATCACCGGCACCCCAAGCATCTGCTCCGCCCATTTCAGCGTCTCGGGATCGGCCCGCTCACCGGCGAGGAACAGCGCCCTGAAGCGCGAGAGATCGTGCCCGGCGAGGTATTTGCCCTCCGGGTCCTCCTTGCGGATGGCGCGGAAGGCGGTCGGGGCCGTGAACAGCACCTTCACGCCATGCTCGGCGATCACCCGCCAGAACGCGCCGGGATCGGGCGTGCCGACCGGCTTGCCCTCGTAGAGCACGCTGGTCGCGCCCTGGATCAGCGGCGCATAGACGATATAGCCGTGGCCGACGACCCAGCCGACATCGGAGGCGCAGAACATCACCTCGCCCGGCCCGACATCGAAGAGCTGGTCCATCGTCGCCTTGAGCACGACCATGTGCCCGCCATTGTCGCGGACCACGCCTTTGGGCCGTCCCGTCGTGCCCGAGGTGTAGAGGATGTAGAGCGGGTCGGTCGCCGCGACCTCGACGCACTCGGCCTTGCGCCCGGCGGCCTTCGCGGCAGCCACCAGCGTGCGCCAGTTCTTGTCGCGGGTCACATGCATCGAGGCGTCCGCCTGCGGCCTCTGCAGCACGACGCAGGCTTGCGGCTTGTGCCGGGCCATCTCGATCGCGCCGTCGAGCAAGGGCTTGTATTCGACCACGCGCGTCGGCTCGATGCCGCAGGTCGCGGTCAGGATGACCCTGGGCTCGGCATCGTCGATGCGCGTCGCCAGTTCCTTGGCGGCGAAACCGCCGAACACGACCGAATGCACGGCGCCGATCCGGGCGCAGGCCAGCATGGCGAAGGCCGCCTCCGGCACCATCGGCATGTAGATCAGGACGCGGTCGCCCTTGCCGACGCCGAGATCCTGCAGGACGGCGCCGAGCGTCGCGACCTCTTCCAGCATCTGCGCATAGGTGTAACTCGCCTTGGTCCCGGTGACCGGGCTGTCATGGATAAGCGCAACCTGCTCGCCGCGCCCGTCGCGGACATGCCGGTCGAGTGCGTTGAAGCAAGTGTTGCAGGTCGCGTCCGGGAACCAGCGGCCGTAGATGCCGGCCGCCGGATCGAAAGCCTTCACCGGCGGCTTGATCCAGTCGATCGCCCTGGCCATGTCGAGCCAATAGGCAGCCGGATCGGCCTGCCAGCGCGCATAGGTTTCGCGATAGCCTTCGGAGCGGGCGGGCGCCGCATGGGAGCCATTCATCGGAAGCGTTCCTCTGCGCCGGGTTTCAGCCTAAAGCCCCGTGGCGAGCCGGCGGTGGCGGGGCTGGTTTTGCGCGAACCCTGCGCTCTTCCCCGCGCCCGACGCAAGCGCGCCGCCTTAAGACTTTCGCCGATCCCGCCCCGCATTTCCCGGCCCTGCGACGCAGTACCACATGCCCTTCGACCTTCTCTTCTTCGCCGCCATGGTGCCGGCCGTCGTCCTGACCGGGCTGGCGAAAGGCGGCTTTTCCGGCATTGGCCTGCTCTCGCTGCCCTTGATGGCGCTGGTCGTCTCGCCGGTGACGGCCGCCGCGATCATGCTGCCCCTGCTGATCGCGCAGGACGTCGTCTCGGTCTGGTCCTACCGGCGCGATTTCGACCGCCGCAACCTCGCGACACTGGCGCCGGGCGCCCTGCTCGGCATCCTCCTCGGCTACCTGCTGGCGGCGAAGGTCTCGGACGCAGCCGTCGTGCTGGCAGTCGGGCTGATCTCGGTCGGCTTCGCCCTGCGCCGCATGCTGAGCGATGGCCGGAAGCCCGCCGTCGCCACGCAGGCGAACTGGAGCGCCGGCAGCCTCTGGGGCTTCCTCTGCGGCTTCACCAGCATGGTCGCCCATGCCGGCGGCCCGCCTTTCCAGATCTATGTCATGCCGCAGAAGCTGAAGCCCGCCGTCTTCGTCGGCACCGGCGCGGTCTTCTTCGCCGCGATGAACCTGGTGAAGCTCGTGCCCTATCTCGCGCTCGGCCAGCTCAACGGCCAGAACCTGCTGGCCTCGGCTGCGCTGCTGCCCTTCGCCGTCGCCGCGACCTTCGCAGGCGTCTGGCTGGTCCGGCGCGTTCCGCCCGAACGCTTCTACGGAATCGTCTACTGGCTCCTGCTGCTGGTCGGCGCCAAGCTCGTCTATGACGGCCTGCGCGGCCTGCATATTCTCGGCTGAGCCTCCATCCGCGCGATTGCGCCGCATCGGAAAAAGGGATGGATTACACCGAGGCACGCCAGCCGCTAAGGCTGCCGTCGCTTGCGAGGAAGGCTCCTGATGACCCGTTCGGCCTATGATACCGATCTCGACCGCAACCCGGCGAATTACCAGCCGCTGACGCCGCTGGCTTTCCTGGAACGCGCGGCCTCGGTCTTTCCCGGCCGCACCGCGATCATCCATGGCCCGCTGCGCCACTCCTATGCCGAGTTCTACGCTCGCTCGCGCCGCCTCGCCTCGGCGCTGGCGAAGCACGGCATCGGCAAGAACGACACGGTGGCAGTCATGCTGCCGAATACGCCGGCCATGCTCGAATGCCATTACGGGGTGCCGATGGCGGGCGCCGTGCTCAACACGCTGAACACCCGGCTCGACGCCGCGATCATCGCCTTCTCGCTCGACCATGGCGGCGCGAAGGTGCTGATCACCGATCGCGAATTCTCCGGGACGATCAAGGCGGCGCTTGCGCTCTGCAAGGCGAAGCCGATCGTCATCGACTATGATGATCCCGTCTATGACGGCCCCGGCGAGCGGCTGGGCCAGATCGAGTACGAGGATTTCATCGCCTCGGGCGATCCGGATTTCGACTGGCTGATGCCGTCGGACGAGTGGGACGCGATCGCGCTGAACTACACCTCCGGCACCACCGGCGATCCCAAGGGCGTGGTCTATCACCATCGCGGCGCCAACCTGCTGGCGACCTCGAACGTCATCACCGGCAATATGGGTCGGCACCCCGTCTATCTCTGGACGCTGCCGATGTTCCACTGCAACGGCTGGTGCTTCCCCTGGACGATCTCGATCGTCGCCGGCACGCATGTCTGCCTGCGCCAGGTCCGCGCCAAGGCGATGTATGATGCGCTAGCCGGCCATGGCGTGACCCATCTCTGCGGCGCGCCGATCGTGATGTCGACATTGCTCAACGCCTCCGCCGAGGAGCGCCGCGACTTCCCGCAGACGGTCTCCTTCTTCACCGCCGCCGCACCGCCGCCAGAGGCCGTGCTCGCCGGCATGAAGCAGGCCGGCTTCGAGGTGACGCATCTCTACGGATTGACCGAGTGCTACGGCCCCTCCGTCGTCAACGACTGGAACGACGACTGGAACGCACTCTCGCCGGCCGAGCAGGCCGCCAAGAAGGCCCGTCAGGGCGTCCGTTATCCGGCACTGGAAGGGCTCGACGTGCTCGATCCCGAGACGATGCAGCCGGTTCCGCGCGACGGCCAGACGCTCGGCGAGGTGATGATGCGCGGCAATGTCGTGATGAAGGGCTATCTCGGCAACCGGAAATCGACCGAGGCCGCCTTCGCCGGCGGCTGGTTCCACACCGGCGATCTCGGCGTGCGCTATCCCGACGGATATATCCAGCTCAAGGACCGCTCGAAGGACATCATCATCTCCGGCGGCGAGAACATCTCCTCGATCGAGGTCGAGGACGCGCTCTACAAGCACCCCGCCGTGCAGGCTGCCGCGGTGGTCGCCCGCCCCGACGAGAAATGGGGCGAGAGCCCTTGCGCCTTCATCGAGTTGAAGCCGGGCAAGAGCGCGACGGAGGCCGAGATCATGGCCTGGTGCCGCGAGCATCTCGCCGCGTTCAAATGCCCGCGCACCATCGTCTTCGCCGAGGTGCCGAAGACCTCGACCGGCAAGATCCAGAAATTCCGTCTGCGCGAGATGGCGCGGACGCTCTGAACCCACACGTCATGCTCGGGCTTGACCCGAGCATCCCGAAAACCAGTATCGTCTTGTCCTGAGTTTCTCGGGTCGAAGCTGTGCTTCGCCCGAGAGTGATGGCCGTGCCCTCAGGCCCCGGCCCGGTCGATCCGGCCGTTCGGCGTGAAGCGATCGACCGTTTCCGGCAGCACCTGCGACAGCCGGTCCAGCAATTCATCCCGCGACAGGCCCGTCCGCTGCGCGATCGTATCGATCACCTGCGGGCCAAGCGCCTGCTCGAGATCGCCGGGCGCGACATTCTGGTTGGGGCCGTGCTGCACCCAGGAATCGACCTTGTCGCCCTGGCCCGCCTGCCTGAACCGGTCGGAAAGCTCGCCGAGCCCGCCGTTCAGCACGCTGCCGATGCCGCCGGCGCCGAGCAGGCCGCCGAGACCACCGAGAAGCCCGCCGCCATCGCCCTGCGGCGCGGCGCCGGACTGGCCCGCCTGCGGAGCCGGCACCTGTCCGGGCTGAGGCTGGCTGTGCCCGCCGAGCCATTCCGCGATCTTGTCGCGATTCTGAAAGCCTGCGACCGCGACGAGCCCGAGAAGGGCGGTCAGGGACGGAAAGCCGCTGCTGCTGTTGTCGTCACTCACGGCATTCACTCCATCGGGGAGAAAAACCGGCCCGAGACACGAGATGAGTTCGGGCCGGTGCGAGAAAGCTCAGGGGTCAGACCGCGCGGTTGCGGCCGGCGATCGCGCCCCAGACGACCAGGACGATGATGGCGCCGACGACCGCGCCGATCAGCCCGGCTCCCTGCCCCGGTGCGTACCAGCCGAGCGACTGGCCGAGATAGGTCGCGACGAAGGCTCCGATGATCCCAAGAATCGTCGTCAGGATGAAGCCGGCGGGCTCGTTCGAGCCCGGCATGATGAACTTGGCGACGACGCCCGCAATGAAACCGATGATGATGGTCCAGACGATGCCCATGGCGATCTCCCCCGCGCGATGCGCGCCCGGCCTCAACCGGCCATCCCGAAAGAAGTTCCCGCTGATTTGTGTCATTCCGTTGACGAAGCGCGCGGCGGCCTGCCGCCAACGAAAAACCGGCCCTTTCGGGCCGGTTCGTCCGCATCTTCATAGCATTCGACGGGCCCTTCGGCCCGCTGGCTCAATGCAAGGTTCGCTCCGGCATAGTCATCCGTACGCGTTCGATCTCATCCTTCAGTTGCAACTTCTTCCGCTTCAGCTCTGCGAGGCTGAGGTCGCTTGAGGACGGGCTCGCCACAGCCTGGGCGATGGCATCCTCAAGCTGACGGTGCTTGCGCTCGAGTTCCGCAAGACGGGTCTGCAACGACATCTGGATCCTCCTGATGAGCGGTTGACGTCCCAATCTGGCATAGAGCCGGCTTCACGTCTTCCCCGTGCCGTCACACGGCATTCATGAGATTCTGTGATCGTGACCGGTCCGTTTCCGGAAAGCCGTGAATAGATGGCTTCCCGATGCCAGCGCCGCCCCACCCGCACTTGCGGGACTCAGGTCGGCACGCGCATAGTCGTCCCCGATCAAGGCGATGATGAGATGCCCATGGGATTCGAGCTCAGCCCGGAAGAGGTCGAGACCTTCACCTCGGAGCTCGCGCGGCTGCGCGAGGAGCATCGCGATCTCGACAGCGCCATCGACGCGCTGGAACGCGTCGGCTCGATCAACCAGGTCCAGGTCCAGCGCCTGAAGAAGCGCAAGCTCTACCTCAAGGACCGCATCGCCCAGATCGAGGATGCGTTGACGCCCGACATCATTGCCTGACATCGGCGTTTTCCGGCCGCGCCGCGGCGATTCTCCCTTGCTTCCCCGGCGTCTACCGGTCTAGATCGCGCGCTTCCGGAGCCGAGTCCGAGCGCATTCCATGGCAGCCAGCAGCCCCCCCGTCGCCATCATCATGGGCAGCCAGTCCGACTGGGCGACGATGCGTCATGCGGCCGAGGCGCTCGACGCCCTCGCCATCCCCTATGACGCCCGCATCGTCTCGGCCCATCGCACGCCCGAGCGGCTGTTCGATTTCGCCAAGGGCGCCAAGGCCGAAGGCTTCAAGGTCGTCATAGCCGGTGCCGGTGGCGCCGCGCATCTGCCGGGCATGACCGCCTCGCTGACGCCATTGCCGGTCTTCGGCGTGCCCGTCGAATCCAAGGCGCTCTCCGGGCAGGACAGCCTGCTCTCGATCGTGCAGATGCCTGCCGGTATCCCGGTCGGCACGCTCGCGATCGGCCGGGCCGGTGCCGTCAACGCCGCCCTCCTCGCCGCCGCCGTCCTCGCACTCTCCGATGCCGGCCTTGCCGAGCGGCTCGACGCCTACCGCGCCCGCCAGAGCGCCGGCATCGCCGAGCGCCCCAACCGGGACGACGCATGAACCCTCCCGTTCCGACCGGCCTTGCGCCCGGCGCCATGCTCGGCATCCTCGGCGGCGGCCAGCTTGCCCGGATGATGGCGCTCGCCGCCGCCGATCTCGGCATCCGCTGCCATGTTTTCGCGCCCGAGACCGACAGCCCGGCCTTCGACGTCGCGGCCCGCCACACCGTCGCGGAATACGAGGATGAGGAGGCGCTCGCCCGCTTCGCCGATGCCGTCGACGTCGTGACCTACGAGTTCGAGAACGTCCCGGCTGCGACCGCTGCCTTCCTCGCCGCGCGCGTGCCGCTGCATCCGGGCGCCCGCGCCCTGGCGGTGACGCAGGACCGGCTCAGCGAGAAGCGCTTCATTTCCGAGCTCGGCCTCGCCGTCGCGCCCTTCCGCGCCGTCGACACGCTGGCCGATCTCGAGGCCGCCGCAGCCGAGCTCGGCCGTCCCTCGGTGCTGAAGACCCGCCGTTTCGGCTATGACGGCAAGGGCCAGGTCAAGATCGCGCCGGGCAGCGACCTCGCCGAGGCACATGCAGCGATCGGCCGCTTCCCCGCGATCCTCGAAGGCTTCGTCTCCTTCGTGCGCGAGGTCTCGGTCGTCGCGGCGCGCGGGCTCGACGGCTCCTTCGCCGCCTTCGACGTCTGCGAGAACGAGCACCGCGACCACATCCTCGCTTACACCCGCATCCCCGCGAATCTCTCGGAAGGCGCCTCCCTGCAGGCGATCGAAGCGGCACGCCGCATCGGCGAGGCGCTCGGCTATGTCGGCGTCTTCGCGGTCGAGCTATTCGTGCTGGAGGCAGAAGGCGACTTGGCCGAGCGCGTCGTCGTCAACGAGATCGCCCCGCGTGTCCATAATTCCGGGCACTGGACCAGCGAAGGTGCGCAGACCTCGCAGTTCCACCAGCATGTCCGCGCCGTCTGCGGCTTCCCGCTCGGCTCGACCGCCCGGCGTGGCCGCGTCGAGATGGAAAACCTGATCGGCGCGAGCGCGCTGCGCTGGCGCGAACTGCTGGCCGAGCCGGGCGCGCATCTGCATCTCTACGGCAAGCGCGACGCCCGCCCCGGCCGCAAGATGGGCCATGTCACCCGCGTCAGGGACGAACGCGCTTGACGACCTGGTCCTCGTTCATGCCGCAACTGCATGCGCCCCCGCATTTTCAAGGGATCGCGGCGTGGACAGGCGAAATGAATTCTGCTATCCGCACCCAACTTCGCGCGGAGGGCTCTGCCTTACCGCCGACCCTCATTTCTGGATTCACCCGCTAAGGACGGACGTTTCACGTGCAGGTTCTCGTTCGCGACAACAATGTCGATCAGGCGCTCCGCGCCCTCAAGAAGAAGATGCAGCGCGAGGGCATCTTCCGTGAGATGAAGCTTCGTGGTCACTACGAGAAGCCGTCCGAGAAGCGCGCCCGTGAATCGGCCGAGGCCGTGCGCCGCGCCCGCAAGCTCCAGCGCAAGAAGCTCCAGCGCGAAGGCCTGCTGCCTGCGCCGGTGAAGCCGAAGCGCCCCTGAATCCCTCGTGGCGGTCCTTATCGGGCTGCCAAGATAGGGCCGATAGCGATTCGCGCCTGGAGCCCGCTCCGGGCGCGTTGTCATTTTAACGTCGTTAACCAAGTTTTGGCGGGTTTAAGGCGTTTTCTCCAGTAGGCGCTGTCGGTTGGGAGCGCGATCACGCTGCGGTGGCCTGCAAGGCCGGACGCCCTCTGAAAGCGGGAGGGCATCGCGGCAGGCGAAGCACGAAACCGATGAGGCAGAGCATGATCCGAGGCAGTAACTGGTTGGCCGCAGCCGGCATGGCGCTGGCGCTCGCGGGCTGCGACACCGTCTCCAATCTCGGCTCCCAGCCGGCCGTCGCTGAGCTCGACACGCGCGACACCGCCGATGCCAGCGTCAATATCGGCTCGCTGAGCGACGTCATCTCGCGCAACCCGAACGATCCCGGCGCCTACAACACGCGCGGCGCGGCCTATGCCCGCGTCGGCCGCTTCTCGGATGCGATCGGGGATTTCACCAAGGCGATCCAGCTCGATCCGAACCTCGCCTCCGCCTACACGAATCGCGGCCTGGCGCTGCGCCAGAGCGGCCGCGCCGATTCGGCGCTGGCCGATTTCAACCGTGCCACCACCGCCAATCCGAACTACGCGCCGGCCTATATCGCCCGTGCCAACCTGCTGCGCCAGCAGGGCAACAGCCAGCAGGCGCTGGCCGATCTCAACACCGCGATCCGGCTCAATCCCGAATCGGCAGAAGCCTTCCATGCCCGCGGCCTCGTCTACCAGAAGGAAGGCCAGCACCAGCATGCCGTCACCGATTTCGACTCGGTGATCGACCGCAATCCCTATACCGCGCCGCCCTATATCGCCCGCGGCCAGAGCCTGAACGCGCTCGGCAAATACGATGCCGCGCAGGAGGACTTCACCGCTGCGCTCAATGTCGACAACCGCAATGCCGACGCCTGGGCTGGCCGCGGTTTCGCCTTCGAGAAGCTCGGCAAGAAGGCCGAGGCCTCCGAGGCCTATCAGCGCGCGCTCGCGCTCGACGGCAACAACGCCATCGCCCGTGCGGGCTCCTCGCGCATCAGCGGCGGTGGCGGCGGCTTCTTCCGAAGCTGATCCGGCGCCGGATGCGCCTGTCAGGGGCGCCCGCCGGCGACCTCCCCGATCGTCCGGCTCTCCGCCCCCGCGAAGTCGCCTGAAGCGACCTCCGCGAGGAAACGCCTGACTTCGCCGATCGACCCGTATCGCGGCAGATCCGTGTGTCGCCCCGTCGGAAAACGCAGGAAGCGCTTGGGTGCATTGGCCAGCTCGTAGAGCTCCTGCCCCTGGGCAAAGGGAATGACCTGGTCGCGCTCTCCGTGAAGCACGAGGAGCGGCACCTTGATCCGGCCGATGATCTCGTCGGAGCGGAACTGGTCCTGCATCACCAGGCTGAGCGGCAGAAAGGGGTAGATGCCCTGCGCCACGGCAAGCGTCGAGCGATAGGGCGCTTCCAGCACCACGGCCTGAAGCGGGACCTCGGCCGCGAGCTTCAGCACCACGCCCGTACCGAGCGATTCGCCATAGCCGATCAAGCGGCCGGCGCCGAACCGCTGGGCAGCAGCGCCATAGGCGGCGCGTGCATCCTGCAGCAGCCCCTCCTCGCTCGGCGCCCCGGACGAGCCGCCATAACCGCGATAGCTGACGGCGAAGAGCCCCGTGCCGTCCTCCGTGAGCCCTCTGAAACGCTCGACCCGCCCCGCCCGCCCAAGATTGCCGGCATTGCCGTGGAAATAGAGCAGCACCGGCTTGCCCGCACGCGGCGGCACCACCCAGGCGATCAGGCGCTCGCCATCGGCCGTCGCCACGCTCGCCTCCTCGGCAGCGGCCAGCCCGGCCGCGGCGATATCGGCCCTGGCCGGATCGCGCGGGAACACCATCTCGCGCTGCCGGGCATAGAGCATCGCCAGCCCGGCGAGATAGCCGGCCAGCGCCACCACCAGCACCAGTTTCAGCAGACGCCGTAGTATCGTCACGCGATGCAGGCTCCGAAAACGAAAAGGCCGGCGATCAAGCCGGCCCTTTGCAGCAATCCGATGACGGAGCGGTTTTCGCTCGACGCGCTGTCATCTTGCCGGCCTGGTTTGCCCCGGCGTTCAGCCGGAACGGCCAGGCGCGTGCCGGAGCAGGCCGTTCAAGCCTCGAGGCTCAGAGCAGCACGAGGCCGAGCAGCATCAGGACGAGCGCGACGAGCGGCGCGCGCCAGCCGATCGAGGGGGAAGCGATGCCGACGCCGGTTCCGATGACCGCGAGCAGCGTGCCGATCAGCGCCGTGCCCCAGGCATGCTTCGTGCCGCCGACGGCGAGCGCCGCGACGATGGCAAGGCAGGCGACCGTTCCGACCTCGGCGAAATGAATGAAGCCGACATAGGTCCGCTCGTGCTCGGCATAATCCATCGCGGGCGTATCGGCGGAATGGGCGTGGTCGGCCATGGTCTCGATCCTGGAAAGACGTGGTCTCTTTCCATGCCTGTAGCGCACCAGCGACGCACGGGCAACGCGGCAGCGTGCAGCAGCCGTGGAACGTCGCCCCGGAGCGCTCCTGAACCTCAGCTAGCCCTGTGCAGCCCCGCAGCCGCCAGCGCCGCACCCTGCCGCTGCGCGACGCGCTCTACTGAAAATCCCGCGATCTCCGCCTCGAACAGCCGATGGAAATTCAGCTCGGCGTCGAGATGCAGGAAGACGCCGCCGAGCCCGATCGCGGCGCGGTCCATGAAGACGAACTCGCGCGGCACCGTCACCGGCCCGCGTGCCTTCAGCGCCTGGTGCACCTGAAAGGCCTGCTTGCGGCCATATTCAGCCGGGCTGACACCCTCTGCGATGCGCCTGACACGATCCTCCAGCAGAGGCCCGTAGATGAAGCGCGCCCAGATGTTGAGGGTATCGACGAGTTCCTTGGTCAGCCCCTTGAAGCCCCAGGTCTCGTAGGCATGGACGACGCGGGCATCCTCGCAATCGCGCAGGCCCTTGTAGAGATCGACGACGCCGCCGACGAAGCTCTCAGGGAAGATGCGGATACAGCCATAGTCCAGCAGATTGATGCCCTGAGGCTCGCCGCCCTCCGAGAACACGGTATAGTTCCCGAGATGCGGATCGCCATGGATGACGCCGTGATGGCTGAACGGGCGCCACCACGCCTTGAACATCGCGGTCGAGATCCGGTCGCGCACCGCCTGCCCGTCCTGCTTGTGCGAGAGGATCGGGCTGCCCTCCAGCCAATGCATGGTCAGGAGCCGGCGGGTCGACAGAGCCGGCTCCAGCGCCGGCACGCGCACCTCCGGCGTGTCCGACAGGATCGCCTGATAGAGCGCGACATGCCTGGCCTCCCGCTTGTAATCGAGCTCTTCGCGGACGCGGGCGCCGATCTCCTTGGCGATCTCGGTGGTGTCGATCACCGCGCCCATGCGCCGGTGCAGCGAGAACAGCACCTCGAGCTGGGCGATATCGGCCTCCACGGCCGACTCCATGTCGGGATATTGCAGCTTGCAGGCGAGCGCCGCGCCGTCCAGCGCCGTCGCGCGATGAACCTGCCCCAATGAGGCCGCCGCCGCTGGCTTGAGGTCGAATTCGCCGAAGCGCTCGCGCCAGTTGGCGCCGAGCTCGGCCATCATGCGCCGCTTGACGAAGGCCGCGCCCATCGGCGGCGCCTGCGATTGCAGCTTCTGCAATTCGGCGGCGTATTCCGGCGGCACGACGTCGGGGATGGTGGCGACGAGCTGCGCCACCTTCATGATCGGCCCCTTCAGCCCGCCCAGCGCCTTGGCCAGCGCTTCGGCATTGGTGGCGTCGCGCCCCTCGACACCGAAGAGCCGCGCGCCCGCGATCCGGGCCGCCACCCCGCCGACATTGGCGCCGACGCGGGCATAGCGCGCCGCGCGGGCGGAGAATCGGTTGGCTTCGGCGTCGCGTTCGGACATGCGGATCGTGCTTTCGCTGTTCCTGCCCACCTCATGTAGGCGCGGACTACGCCAGCGCCAATGCGACAAGCCGCGCTAGGCACCCTGCCCCGCGAGCAGGCAGATGCGCCGCGCCACCTCATAGGAGGTCTCGAAGGCCGGCAGCGGCAGGAATTCGAAGCGCGAGTGGAAATTATGCGCGCCGGTGAAGAAATTCGGCGTCGGCAGCCCGCGCGCCGAGAGCGCCGCCCCGTCCGTGCCGCCCCGCATCGGGATCAGCTTCGGCGCGATCTGCAATTCGGACAGCGCCGCCATCAGCAGATCGACGGAACGCCGATCCTCGCCGAGGCTGTCGGCGATATTGCCGTAGACATCGCTCACCTCCGAGGTGACGCGTCCGGTCGGGTAGCGCTTGGCGATCTCGGCCGCGACCTCGCCGACCTTCCGCTTGCGCGTCGCGAAGGACGCCTTGTCGAAATCGCGGATATTGGCCCGCAGCACCGCTTCAGCCGGCGTGGCGACGAGTTCGAGGAACCAGGTGTAGCCCTCGCGGCCAGCGGTATGCTCCGGCGTCTGCGCCCGATCGAAGGCGGCCATGTAGTCCTGCGCCATCATCAGCGGGTTCACCAGCACGCCCTTCGCCGACATCGGATGGGCGGTGACGCCGGTGAAGACGATCTCGGCCATGGCCGCGTTGAAATTTTCCCAGACGACCTCGCCGACCTCGCAGCTGTCGATCGTATAGGCGAAATCGCAGTCGAAGCGGGCGAGATCGAGCGCCTTGGCGCCGCGCAAGCCGATCTCCTCGTCCGGCACGAAGGCGACGAGGATATCGCCATGCTCGTCCTCGGGGCGCAGCTCCGCCAGCAGCGTCATCACGATCGCGACCGCCGCCTTGTTGTCGGCGCCGAGTACGCTGGTGCCGTCGCTGAAGACGATCTCGTTGCCCTTGTAGGGAGCAATCTCCGGATGCTCGGCGACGCGCAGCCAGATGTCCTTCTCCGCATTGAGGCAGAGATCCTGACCTTCGAACCGCAGCACCTGCGCCTTGACCACCGGCGACAGGCCGACATCGACCGTATCGACATGCGCGATGAAGCCGATGCGCGGCGCGCCGGGCTTCGTTCCGCGCTTCAACGCGGTCACCGTGGCGTGGTCGTCGATGACGACATTCTCCAGCCCGAGCGCGCGCAGCTCTTCCGCCAGCAGCGCCGCCAGCTCTTGCTGGCCGGGCGTGCTCGGCAGGCTCGCGGCCTTCATGTCGCTCTGGCTCTCGATCGCGACATAGCGCAGGAACCGTTCGAGCAATTTATCGCGCAAGCTCACTGTGTCTCTCCCTTGGCCTGTCGTGACAGCCAGCCCCGCACATCGGCCACGCTGGCGGGCTGTCCGCCCGCCGCCTCGACCAGGCGGACGGTGTCCGCGATCAAGTCTCGATTCGTCTTCTCGCAGCCGAAGGGCGCATCCTCCAGCCCGCCGCGGACATGGACGCCCCGCGCCACCGCAGGTCCGATGAGATCGGCGAGATCGACGCCAAGCCCGGCGATCATCACCGGCGCCTCGGGCGCATCCTCGGCGAGCAGCTTGAGATGGGCCTCCAGCGCCCATTCGCGCGGCGGAAAGCCCCAGGCGAAGGCGTCCGAGAACATCAATCGGTAGATCGGCATCGGCATGCCCGGATAGGCCTTGGCCAGTGCGGCGCCGAGCCGCGTGAAGCCGGGTTCGTAGATCGCATAGCTTGGATGGACCTTGTGGCGCTCGGCCACCTCCATCCCCTCGCGGATATGCTCGCCGGGGTTCTGGTAGATGAAGCCGGCCTCGCCCCGCGGGATACCGGCGAAGGTCGTCCAGTTGCAGGACCCGGGATCGAGCACGCCCCATTCGGCGAGCCCACGTTTCGCCAATTCCTCGAGATGGGTGTAGCGGCCGGAGCCAATCATGTCGCCGGCATAGCCAGAACCGAGGATCGGGATCGTCGGATAGACGATGGCATCGACCCTGGCCCGGATGCCCTCGATCGCCTGCGCATAGAGCTCCCAGTCGTCCCGCTGACGCCCGGTCGCCATGTCGTAGACATGCAGATGCACGATCGCGGCGCCCGCCTCCACAGCGGCGATTCCATCAGCGACGATATCGGGAATGCTGATCGGAATGCCGGGCTGGCGCTCCCGCCCCCAAGGGCCGTTGATCGCGGCCTCGATCCAGATCGGCTTGCTCACCGGCATTTCCTCCCATCCCGCGATTTTGCGCAGACCGTAAGCTGCTCCGCTCGGGCTTGTCAGCCCACAGGCCGGCTGGGCAGGATCGGCGCAAACGCATGCGAAGACCGGAGCCGATCATGCTCGAACGCCGCGCGACCTATCGCGAAACGCTGGACGCCTTTGCCTGGCGCATCCCGGAGCGCTTCAATATCGGCACGGTCTGTTCGGACGCCCATGCCGACGGCTCGGGAAAGCCGGCGCTGATCTTCGAGGAGGACGGCGGCAAGGTCGCGACGATCTCCTTCGACGATCTCGCCCGCGCCTCGAACCGCTTCGCCAACCTGTTGAGCGCTCACGGCGTCGGCCCGGGCGAACGCGTCGGCATCCTGCTGCCGCAATCGCCGCAAACGGCCATCGCCCATCTCGGCACCTACAAGCTTGGTGCCATCGCGCTGCCGCTCTTCATCCTGTTCGGGCCGGAGGCGCTGGAACACCGCCTCGGCCATAGCGGCGCCAGCGTGCTGGTCACCGACGCCGAGAACATCAGCAAGGTCGAGGCGATCCGCGACGCCCTGCCGAACCTGCGCAAGATCTTCGTCGTCGGCGGCGCCGGCCATCTCGATTTCGAGGCAGAGATGGCGAAGGCCTCCGACCGCTTCACCGCGGCCGATACGCGTGCCGACGACCCCGCCGTGATCATCTACACCTCCGGCACGACGGGTAAGCCGAAGGGCGCGCTGCATGCCCATCGCGTGCTGCTCGGCCATCTGCCGGGCGTGCAGATGCCGCAGGAATTCTTCCCGCAGGCGCAGGACCTGTTCTGGACTCCGGCCGACTGGGCCTGGATCGGCGGCCTGCTCGACGTGCTCCTGCCCAGCCTCTATTGCGGCGTGCCGGTGCTGGCATCCCGCGCCCGCAAGTTCGATCCCGAAGCGGCCTTCGCACTGCTGGCTCGGCACAAGGTGCGCAACGCCTTCCTGCCGCCGACAGCGTTGAAGCTGATGCGGCAAGTGCGCGATCCCCAGCGCTTCGGCTACGCGATGCGCTCGATCGGCACCGGCGGCGAGACGCTCGGCGCCGACATGCTCGACTGGAGCCGCGAGACCTTCGGCTTCCCGGTCAACGAGTTCTACGGGCAGACCGAAGCGAACCTGCTCGTCGCCAACTGCGCCAGCCTCTACCCCGTAAAGCCCGGTTCGATGGGCCGCGCCGTGCCCGGCCACCGCGTCGCGGTGATCTCGCCGGAAGGCCGCGAACTGCCTGATGGCGATCAAGGGCTGATCGCGGTCAGCAGGCCCGATCCCGTGATGATGCTGGAATACTGGAACCAGTCCGAGGCGACGGCGGCGAAATTCATCGGCGACTGGCTCGTCACCGGCGATAGCGGCGCGCGCGATGAGGACGGCTATTTCTGGTTCCAGGGCCGCGACGACGACATCATCTCCTCGGGCTCCTATCGCATCGGCCCCGGCGATATCGAGGATTGCATCATCCGCCACCCGGCCGTGCTGATGGTCGCGGTCGTCGGCGTGCCCGATCCGGTCCGCACCGAGATCGTCAAGGCCTTCGTCCTGCCCAAGCCAGATGTGGCGCCAACAGCGGACCTGGCAAAGGAAATCCAGGCCTTCGTGCGCGACCGGCTGGCGGCCTACCAGTATCCGCGCGAGGTCGAGTTCGTAACGGAACTGCCGCTGACCGCGACGGGCAAGATCATGCGCAAGGATCTGCGGAATCGTGAAATCGAGAAGCAGCGGGAAGGGTAACACCGGCCGTCATGCTCGGGCTTGACCCGAGCATCTCAGGATGAGAAGGCGCCTCCTATTGTCAGAGATTCTCGGGTCTGCGCTTCGCTTCGCCCGAGAATGACGCGGTGGTTTACACCGCCTCCAGCACCAGTTCGAAGGTCATCAGCACTGGGTTGTCGCCCCGAACCAACCGCCCGCTTGCCAGCGCGCCGCTATAGTCGACCAGCGCGACATCGATCGCCGCCTCAAATCCGCCAGTACCAGCCGCGATCCGCCCTTCGGTGATTGCAACCTCCGTCGCAAAATTCTCGACCACGCCGCCATCGACGAACCGCGCGCCAATTGTCGAGCCGACGCCGCCACGGATCACGGCCTCGCGGATGCCGCGCTCTGCGCAGAACGCTTCCAGCGCTCCGCAGAAATCGACATTCGGCTTCACGCGCAACGCGAAGAAGCGCCCTTCTCCAGCGCCGCCCGATGCCGCGACCGGCCCGAACAGCTTGAAATGCGTCTCGCTATCTGGCTCGGCCACGAACGCCGCGCCGTCGAGCCCGACGGCCTGCACCGTGATCGTCTCGGCCAGGGTCGTCTCATCCGGCAGGATGTGCCCGCCGCTGCGCTTAGCCGAGCCCTCAACCCAGAGCGCATGGGCATGGAAGAACGGCGCGCCGTCGCGCTGGCCGAAGGTCATCGCGCCGACCTCAACCCGCGCCCCGCCCTCCGGCTGGAAGGTCTCGCTATAGAAGGCCGCATGCTCCGGCGTCTTTGACAGTGCCGGCATCACATAGGCGAAAGGCGCGAGCGCGAGCCCGTCGAGCTTCACCACGCCCGAGGCGAAACCCGCGGCCGCAAAACCGTTCCTCACCGCCTCCAGCAATGGCACGCCAGCTGGCAGCGTCAGCGAGAAGGCGCGCCCACGGCACTCCACCCACTGGACCCGCTCGGGCGTACCGGTGCCGGGCTGCTCGATCCGCCTCACGACGCCTTCCCTTTCAGGAAGTCGAGCTCGCCGCGCTTCTCCAGTTCGTCCTTGACGAGGCGCTTCGGCACCTTGCCATAGCCCGATTTCGGCAGCGCCTCCCAGAACAGGAAGCGCTTCGGCATCTTGTAGCGGGCGATCTTGGGCGACAGGAAATCCGCGATCTCGCCTTCCGTCGCGTTCTGGCCCGGCCGATTGACGCAGACCGCGATGCCGATCTCGCCCCAGACCGGGTCGGGCACGCCGAGCACGGCGACCTCGGCGATCGCCGGATGGGTCAGGATCTTCTCCTCGATCTCGCGCGGATAGATGTTCGAGCCGCCGGAAATATACATGTCCGAGGCCCGGCCGGTGATGTAGACAAAGCCCTCCGCGTCCATGTGGCCGAGATCGCCGGTGCGGAACCAGCCGTTGCGGAACGACTTCGCATTGGCTTCCGGGTTGTCGTAATAGCCTGCGAAGACGGCCGGCCCGATCACGCAGATCTCGCCCTGAACGCCCGGCTCGACCTCCCGGCCCGCCTCGTCCTGGATCTGTACCTGCATGCCGGTGCGCTCGAAGCCACAGGTGCCGATACGCGCGTCAGGTCCGTCCTCGGCCTCGTGCAGGGCCGGCGGCAGAACGGTGATGTTGCCGGTGACCTCGCCCAGCCCGAAATACTGCACGATCACCTTGCCGAGCTTTTTCAGCGCCGCCTTCTGGTCCTCGCGATACATCGGCGCGCCTGCATAGATGATGTAGCGCAGGCTGGAATGATCGTGCTGGTCTACGGCCGGATGCTCGACCAGCATCTTCAGGATCGTCGGCACGGTGAAGATGTTGCTGATCCGGTGCTTCGCGATTAGCCGATAGGCCTCGTCGATATCGAAGCGCTCGGTCGGCAGCAGGATCGAGGTCGCGCCGCGTGCCGAGATCATCAGTTGATGCACGCCCGCGCCATGCGAGAGCGGCGCCACCACCAGCGAGGAATCCTTCTCGGTCGAGCCCGGCACAAGATCGCAGAGATGATTGGTGATGACGAAGCCCATCTGGCCATGGGTCAGCACCGCGGCCTTGGAGCGTCCCGTCGTGCCGGAGGTGAAGAAGAACCAGCAGGGATCGTCATGCTCGACCGCGGCGTTCTCTATCCTTTCGCCGCGATGGCGCGCGATCACGGCGCCGACCTCGTCCTCGCCGAACGCGCCCTCCCCGATCCGCCAGGTGAACTCCGGCGCCGGGCGCGTACCCGCGACCGCCGCCGCATGTTCCGGGAAATCGCCATGACAGAGGAAGCCCTTGGCGCCGGAGGCCGTGGCGAGATAGGCGACCTCGTCCGGCAGCAGGCGGAAATTCGTCGGCACCCAGACGGCGCCGAGCCGGAAGGTCGCGAACATCGAGACGAACATCGCGTCGCAATTCTTGGAATGGACGAGCAGGCGGTCGCCCTTGCCGATGCCACGCGCCTTCAGACCCGCGGCAAGCGCCGAGACCTGCGCATCGATCTCGGCCCAATCGAGGGTCTTCTCGCCCCAGATGAAGGCGGGGTGCCGGGCCAAGCGTCGCGCGTTCTGCGTCGCGATATGGGCGAGGTTCATCACGCGCCGGGTCATCGGCACGACGCCCCCGGTCGGGGCGGCTGTTGCAGAGCTCATTTTGCGGCTCTCCCTGTCTCGATGGATCGCGGCACAGCGGCCGTCATGGGCCTGCCGGCCCGTTTGGATATGAACATTTCGGCGAGGAGCGCTTCCATGCGCTCGGCCTCGCGCGCCAGCGGCACGGCAAGCTCCGCCTGCCGGCCTGGCGCCATCCGGCTGTCGATCGCGGCGATGGACAACGCACCGGCGACCCGCCCATCCGGATAGCGGAAGGCCCGCCCGATGCCCCATGAACTGGCGACGAGCCGGCCGGGATTGAGCGAGAAGCCGCGCGTGCGCGTCTCGGCGATATCGGCCCTCATCGCCTCCGGCGCGAAGCGCGGATAGCGGGCCAGCAGCGCGGCTTCATTGGCCGCGATCACCCGGTCCACATCGTCGTCGGGCAGCGCCGCCAGCATGGCGAGCGAGCCAGCGCCGACACCGAGCGGATGCTGGTCGCCGGCCTGCAAGGCGTGGGTCCGCACCGGATAGGTCCCCTCCTCGCGATGCAGGCAGATCGCGTAGTTCTCTCGCCGGACCGTCAGAAAGCTCGTGTCCTGCGTCTCGGCGGACAGCCGGCGCAGCCCCTCCATCGCGATTTCGAGCAGGCCGTGGCGCCGCGCCGCCAGCACGCCGAGCACGAAGGCCTCCTCGCCGAGGCAATAGCGCCGCGTCTGCGGCTCCTGCTCGACCAGTCCCGCCCGCATCAAGGCCAGCAGCAGGCGCCGGGTCGTCGGCTTGTTGAGCCCGCTGCCCGAGACGATCTCGCCGAGCGGCAGGCCTTCGGCCGGCTCCCGCCCGATCAGCGAGAGCAGCCCGAGCGCGCGATCAACGCTCTGCGAGCCGGACAGGCCGGCTTCGGGCGCGGAATTCTGCGGCAAGCGCTCCTCCAGATAGTCCATGATATGGACCTTATTCTTGTATCCCAACCCTAGATGGGCGCTTTGCGGATTGCAATGCCGCACCCCTCGTGTAATCTGCCGACCGTCCCGCTGCCTGGCTATTCACAGTGTGGACCACAATCGACGCCGGCGACATACAAGATCGGCGCGAAGGGAGGAACGGAACGATGGCCCGTTGGGCATCCCATAATGCGGGCGGATTGCGCCTTGAGCATCGGACCGAAAAGCGGAACGCGCTTTTCGGGAGAATCCGATGCCAAAGCAAAAGGCTAGATCGTCACGTCGCGTCCGGCAGAACGCGCGACGATCTTGCGGCTGGCATCTAGGGCCGGCGCATGAGCGATATCGCCGATACCCTGACGATCCCCGAGAACCTGAGCGAGAACGCGGATGCGCGCCCGGGCTCCGCCATCATGCGCCCGGTCGAGATGGTCGCAGCGGCCCTCGTCGCCTTCATCATCGGCGTGCTGCTGCTCGGCGTGATCTCGCGCTATGTCTTCGCGCTGCCCTTCGTCTGGGTCGACGAGGTCGCCTCGATCGCCTTCATCTGGCTCGCCATGCTCGGCGCCGCCATCGCCGTCGACCGCAACGAGCATCTGCGCCTGACCCTCTTCGTCGGCATGATGCCCCCGCGCTTGCGCGAGTTCGTCGAGACGCTGGCGCTGACCGCCGTCGCCGCCTTCCTCGCCGCGATGGTCGATCCGGCCATCGAATATGCCGTGGAGGAGAGTTACGTCACCTCGGCCGCGCTCAATATCCCCGTGAGCTGGCGCGTCTCGGCCATCGCCGTCGGCATCGTGCTGATGGCGCTGCTCACGCTGCGCTACCTCTTCAAGACCGCGCGCCTCGTCGACATCGCGACATCAGTACTGGTCGTCGGCGGCTTCGGCCTCGCCTTCTGGCTGCTCGGGCCGACGCTCAAGGGCCTCGGCTACTACAACATCCTGATCTTCCTGATCGGCGTCGTCGCCGCCTGCCTCGTCGCGGGCGTGCCGATCGCCTTCTGCTTCGGGCTGGGAACGCTCGCCTTCCTCGCCTTCTCGACCAATGTGCCGATGCTCGTGATGATCGGGCGGATGGACGAGGGCATGTCGAGCCTCATCCTGCTCTCCGTGCCGATCTTCGTGCTGCTCGGCTGCATCCTCGACGCCACCGGCATGGGCAAGGCGATCGTCGATTTCCTGGCATCGCTGCTCGGCCATGTCCGCGCCGGCATGTCCTATGTCCTGCTCGGCTCGCTCTATCTCGTCTCAGGGATTTCGGGCTCAAAGGTCTCGGACATGGCGACGGTGGCGCCCGCTCTGTTTCCGGAGATGAAGCGGCGCGGCTACAAGCCCAAGGACCTGATCGCGCTGCTCTCGACGGGCGCCGCGATGGCCGACACCGTGCCGCCCTCGATCGTCCTGATCGTGCTCGGCTCCGTCGCCGGCGTCTCGATCGCGGGCCTGTTCAACGCCGGCTTCGTCATCGCCGGCGTGCTCCTCGTCGCGCTCGCCGGCCTCGCCCGCTGGAAGGCTGCGGCCGAGGACATGAAGGGCGTGCGCCGCGCTCCGCTCGCGGTGATCGGCAAGGTCGCACTCGTCGCCGCACCCGCGCTGGTCCTGCCCTTCATCATCCGCGCCGCGGTCGGCGGCGGCGTCGCGACCGCAACCGAGGTCTCGACCATCGCGGTGCTCTACGCGCTCGTCATCGGCATCGTGCTCTATGGCGGCATCGGCCCGCGCAAGTTCTACGCGATGCTGGTCGAGACCGCGGCGCTCTCGGGCGCGATCCTGATGATCCTCGGCACGGCGCTCGCCATGGCCTGGGCGCTCACCCAGACCGGCTTCGCCCGCGACCTCGCCAGCTTCATGGCGCATCTGCCCGGCGGCTGGCTCAGCTTCATGGCGGTGTCGATCGTCGTCTTCATGATCCTCGGCTGCGTGCTCGAGGGCCTGCCGGCGATCGTGCTGCTGGCGCCCTTGATGTTCCCGATCGCCAAGAGCCTCGGCATCAACGACGTGCATTATGCGATGGTCGTGGTCACCGCGATGAATATCGGCCTGATGGCGCCGCCGATCGGCATCGGCTTCTACATCGCCTGCAAGATCGGCAACGTCTCGCCGGACGAGGCGATGGGCGCGATCTGGCCCTATCTCATCGCCCTGCTCGTCGGCCTCGTCGTCATCGCCCTCGTCCCCGGCCTCTCGACCTGGGTGCTGTAAAGCTCACCGCCAACCATAAGAAACCTGCAAGACAACAGACGCTCTCAAGGAGAAAACGCCCATGACCATCTCGCGCCGCACCCTGCTCCAGGCGACAGCCGCCGCCTCAGCCATCGGCACCTTCCATATCGGCCGGGCCAACGCCCAGGCCGCCGAGTTCACTTACAAATACGCGAACAACCTTCCCGTCGCGCACCCGATGAACGCGCGCGCCAACGAGGCGGTTGCCAAGATCAAGGAAGAGACCAAGGGCCGGGTCGACATCCAGATCTTCCCGAACAACCAGCTCGGCTCCGACACTGACATGCTGAGCCAGGTCCGCTCGGGCGGCGTCGAGTTCTTCACGCTCTCGCCGCTGATCCTGTCGACGCTGGTCGCCAACGCCTCGCTCTCCGGCATCGGCTTCGCGTTCCCGAACTACGACGCGGTCTGGAAAGCGATGGACGGCGAACTCGGCGCCTATGTCCGCGGCCAGATCAACAAGGCCAATCTCGTCGTCATGGACAAGATCTGGGACAACGGCTTCCGCCAGATCACCTCGTCCAAGGGCCCGGTCGCCACGCCCGACGACCTCAAGGGCTTCAAGATCCGCGTACCGGTCTCGCCGCTCTGGACCTCGATGTTCACCGCCTTCCAGTCGGCCCCGGCCTCGATCAACTTCGCCGAGGTCTATACCGCGCTGCAGACCAAGATCGTCGACGGCCAGGAGAATCCGCTCGCGATCATCTCGACCGCCAAGCTCTTCGAGGTGCAGAAGTATCTCTCGCTGACCAACCATATGTGGGACGGCTTCTGGTTCCTGGCCAACCGCCGCGCCTGGGAGAAGCTGCCGGAGGACCTGCGCGCCATCGTCGCCAAGAACATCAATGCGGCAGCCCTGCTCGAGCGCGCCGATGTCGCCAAGCTAAACGCCGGCCTGCAGGGCGAGCTCGCCTCGAAGGGCATGGTCATCAACGAGACCAAGGCCGACGCCTTCCGCGATGCCCTGCGCAAGGCCGGCTTCTACGCCGAGTGGAAGAAGAAATACGGCGACGAGGCCTGGGCGATCCTGGAAAAGGCCGTCGGCAGCTCGCTGAGCTGACCTCTGCCCCACCGTCATTCTCGGGCGCCGCGCAAGCGGCGACCCGAGAATCTCTGACCAGCTCGCTCTGGTTTCCGAGATGCTCGGGTCAAGCCCGAGCATGACGCGCTTCTTGAACGCGTCCGCGCTATACCCACAGAAAGACCTTCCATGGCCGACCGGCTGAAGGGCAAGATCGCCATCGTCTTCGGCGCAGGCTCCTCCGGGCCCGGCTGGGGCAACGGCAAGGCCGCGGCCGTAGCCTTCGCCCGCGAGGGCGCCGGCGTCGCCTGCATCGACCTGAACCTGGCTGCGGCGGAAGAAACCGCCGCGATCATCGCCGGCGAGGGCGGCAAGGCCTTGGCGCTCGCCGCCAATGTCACCGATCTCGCCTCGGTCGAGACCTGCGTCGCTGAAACCGCCCGGCATTTCGGCCGCATCGACATCCTGCACAACAATGTCGGCGTGACCCATATGGGCGGCCCGGTCGAGCTCTCCGAGGAACAGTTCAACGCCTCGCTCCAGCTCAATCTCGGCTCGGTCTATCGCTGCGCCAAGGCCGCGATCCCGGAAATGCTGAAGGGTGGCGGCGGCGCCATCGTCAACATCTCCTCGCTCGCCGCCATCCGCTGGACCGGCTACCCCTACTTCGCCTATTACGCGACCAAGGCGGCGGTGAACCAGGCGACGGTCGCGCTCGCGATGCAGTACGCCAGGCAGGGCATCCGGGCGAACTGCATCATGCCCGGGCTGATCGACACACCGCTGATCTACAGGCAGATCTCCTCGCAATACGCCTCCGTCGAGGAGATGGTCGCCGCCCGCGACGCGCAGGTGCCGATGGGCAAGATGGGCACCGCCTGGGACATCGCCAACGCCGCGATCTTCCTCGCCTCCGACGAAGCGAAGTTCATCACCGGCGTCTGCCTGCCCGTCGATGGCGGCCAGAGCTGCACCGCCGGTCTGCCGGGGTAAATCGTCATTGCGGGCGAAGCGAAGCAATCCAGGAGGACTGGGTTGAAGCGCTCGGCCCAGTCTCCCGGATTGCTTCGTCGCTACACTCCTCGCAATGACGGTTGGTGTTAGCGCCCAACCGTCGATCGTCCATTCCTCCCCTGGAACGCTTGCTCCATTTCCGCTTCGCTGCCAGAACTGTGGCAACAGGGATGGCAACGGGAACCCAGGATGAGCGATACCGCCGTTGCGGAGCTGCCGCGCGATTTCGACGAATTGCGCGCATCGATCCTCGCCCAGCGGGAGAGCTTGCCCAAGCGCATCGCCCAGATCGCGGCCTATGCGCTCGACAATCCCGACGAAATCGCTTTCGGAACGGCCGCCAGCATCGCTGTCTCGGCCGGCGTCCAGCCGTCCACGTTGATCCGCTTCGCCCAGCATCTCGGCTTCGACGGCTTCACCAGCCTGCAGGGCGTCTTCCGCGCCCGCCTGCGCGAGCGCAATTCCAGCTACGAGGAACGCCTCAACACGCTGCGCGTCGGCGACGGCACGGCGGCCGGCAACCATCGCATCCTCGACGGCTTCCTGACCGCCTCGCGCAAATCGCTGGACGTGATGAGCCGCACCCTCGACGAAGCGACGCTCGACCGCGCGATCGATGTGCTCGCCCGCGCCGAGACGATCTATATTCTCGCCCGGCGCCGCTCCTATCCGGTGGCGAGCTATCTGGCCTATGCGCTCGGCAAGCTTGAAGTCCGCAACCAGATGATCGAATCCGCCGCCGGGCTCGATCCCGAGATGATCTCCTTCGCGACGCCCAACGACGCCGTCCTCGTCATCAGCTTCTCGCCCTATGCGCCCGCCACCATCGAGGATGCGCGCGGCCTCGCCGAGCGCGGCGTGCCGCTGGTCGCGATCACCGACAGCGCCTTCTCGCCGCTGGCGAGCTTCGCCAAGCTCTGGTTCGAGGTCGCGGAAGCGGATTTCGGCGGGTTCCGCACGCTGGCTTCGACCATGGCGCTCTCGATGGCGCTGGCTGTCGGCGTCGGCGAGGCGCGCCGGGCCGGGCGCGGCAAAGGCAAGCGCGGCGTAGCCATCTAAAAATTTAGGAACAGACATTCCGCATTGACGAAATACTGGAATTATTATTTCATTCCCGCGACCGGAGCCACTCGGCTTCGATGATCATCGCTGCCGGGAGGAAGACATGACGGGACCGCTCGGCGGATCGGCGCAGGCGCTCGACGTCATCACCATCGGTCGCGCCTCGGTCGATCTCTACGGCCAGCAGATCGGCTCGCGGCTGGAGGATGTCACCTCCTTCGCCAAGTCGGTCGGCGGCTGCCCGGCTAATATCGCGATCGGCACCGCCCGGCTCGGCCTGCGCTCGGCCCTGCTGACCCGCGTCGGCAACGAGCAGTTCGGCCGCTTCCTGCGCGAGCAGCTTGCCCGCGAGGGCGTGAATCTCGACGGCCTCAAGACCGATCCGGAACGGCTGACCGCGCTCGCCATCCTCTCTGTCGAGAGCGACAAGTTGTTCCCGCTGCTGTTCTATCGCGAGAACTGCGCCGACATGGCGCTGGAGGAAGGCGACATCGATCCCGCCTTCATCGCCAAGGCCCGCGCCGTCGTCGTCACCGGCACGCATTTCGCCCGGCCCGGCCCCGAGGCCGCGCAGCGCAAGGCAATGAAGCTGATGCGCGGCAACGGCGGCAAGGTGGTGCTCGATATCGATTACCGCCCGAATCTCTGGGGCCTTGCCGGCCATGATGCCGGCGACAACCGCTATATCGCCTCGCAGGCCGTCTCCGAGCGGATGAAGACGGTCCTGCCCGGCTGCGACCTGATCATCGGTACCGAGGAAGAGGTCCTGATCGCCTCAGGCGAGAGCGAATTGCTGCCGGCGCTGAAGACGATCCGCTCGCTCACGCCGGCGACCATCGTGCTCAAGCGCGGCCCGATGGGCTGCATCGTCTATGAGGGCGCGATCCCCGACGACCTTGAAGAGGGCATCGTCGGCAAGGGCTTCCCGATCGAGGTCTATAACGTCTTGGGCGCCGGCGACGCCTTCATGTCCGGCTTCCTGCGCGGCTGGCTCGGCGGCGAAAGCCTCCAGACCGCCGCGACCTGGGCCAATGCCTGCGGCGCCTTCGCCGTCTCGCGCCTGCTCTGCTCGCCGGAAAGCCCGACTTTCGAGGAGCTGCAATATTTCCTTGGGAACGGCAGCCCGCATCGCGCCCTGCGCAAGGACGCTGACATCAACCACATCCACTGGGCGACGACGCGCCGCCGCGACATCCCTTCCCTGATGGCGCTGGCCTGCGATCATCGCTCGCAGCTCGAAGAGCTCGCAGCAAAGCTCGGCTCTGAGCCCGCCCGCATCCGCGACTTCAAGGTGCTGGCGGTGAAGGCCGCCGCCCGCGTCGCCGATGGCCGGCCGGGCTACGGCATGCTGCTCGACGAGAAGTATGGCCGCGAGGCCATGTTCGAATTCGCCCGCCATCCCTTCGCCTGGCTCGGCCGCCCGGTCGAATTGCCGGGCTCGCGCCCGCTGCGCTTCGAGACGAGCCAGGATATCGGCTCGTTGCTGCCGGAATGGCCGGTCGACCATTGCATCAAGGCGCTCTGCTTCTATCACCCGGACGATCCCGAGGAACTGAAGAGCGAGCAGCAGGAGAAGCTGCGCGGCCTGTTCGAGGCGGCGCGCAAGGTCGGCCGCGAGTTGCTGATCGAGATCATCGCCAGCAAGAACGGCCCGCTCGGCGCCGACACGATTTCGCGGGCGCTCGAAGAAATCTACGCGCTCGGCATCAAGCCCGACTGGTGGAAGCTGGAACCGCAATCCTCCCCCGCGGCCTGGGCCGCGATCGAGAAGGCCATCGCCAAGCATGATCCCTGGTGCCGCGGCGTGCTACTGCTCGGGCTCGACGCCCCGGCCGAGGAACTGGAGGCCGGCTTTGCCGCGACAGCTGGCTCGCCGATCGTCAAGGGCTTCGCCGTCGGCCGCACCATCTTCATGAGCGCGGCCGAGGGCTGGCTTGCCGGCAAGCTCGACGACGAGGCGGCGATCGCCGACATGGCCAAGCGTTTCGAGGCGCTGACCAGCCTCTGGCTTGCCACGCGCGGCCGCAAGGCGGCATAGCTTTCCGGCCTGGAGACCATCATGACCCGCACCGTCCGCCTCACCATGGCGCAGGCGCTGACGCGCTTCCTTGCCGCGCAGATGACAGAAATCGACGGACAGCGTCTACCGATCTTCGGCGGCGTCTGGGCGATCTTCGGCCATGGCAATGTCGCAGGCCTCGGCGAGGCGCTCTGGCACGAGCGCGAGCGCCTGCCGACCTTCCGCGCCCATAACGAGCAGGCCATGGCTCATGCCGCCATCGCCTATGCCAAGGCGAACATGCGCCGCCGCTTCATGGCCGCGACGACCTCGATCGGGCCCGGCGCGACCAATCTCGTCACCGCCGCGGCGCTCGCCCATGTCAACCGCCTGCCGGTGCTGCTGCTACCAGGCGACGTCTTCGCCAACCGCATCCCCGATCCCGTCCTCCAGCAGGTCGAGGCTTTCGGCGACGGCACGGTTTCGGCCAATGATTGCTTTAAGCCCGTCTCGCGCTATTTCGACCGCATCACCCGGCCCGAGCAGATCATCCCGGCACTGACCCGCGCCATGCAGGTGCTGACCGACCCCGCAGAATGCGGCCCGGTCACGCTCGCGCTCTGCCAGGACGTGCAGGCCGAGGCCTATGACTATCCCGAGAGCTTCTTCACAGAGCGCCTCTGGACGCCGCGCCGCCCTCGTGCCGACCGTGACGAACTCAAGGCCGCGGCCAAGGCGCTGAAAGCCGCGAAGAAGCCGCTGATCGTGGTCGGTGGCGGCGTGCTCTATTCCGGTGCCAGCGACGAACTCGCCCGCTTCTCGGCCGCGACCGGCATTCCCGTCTGCGAGACGCAAGGCGGCAAGTCCGCCCTGCCCGACGACAACGTGCTCAACATGGCCGCCGTCGGCGTCACCGGCACGGAAGCCGCCAACCGGCTCGCCGCCGAGGCCGACCTCGTGCTCGCCGTGGGTACCCGCCTGCAGGATTTCACGACCGGCTCCTGGGCGCTGTTCGGCGCTGAGCAGAAGGCGATCATCGGCCTCAACGTCCAGTCCTTCGACGCGGGCAAGCACCGCGCGCTGCCCCTCGTCGCCGACGCCCGCGAGGGGCTGGCCGAACTGGCCGAAGCCATCGGCAACTGGAAGGCTCCCGAGAGCTGGACGGCCAATGCCAAGGCCGGCAAGGCCGACTGGCTGAAGGAAGCCGGCAAGGCGACCGCCGCCAGCAATGCAGCCCTGCCCTCGGACGCGCAGGTCATCGGCGCGGTCCAGCGCACGCTGGGCTCCGACGTCATCCTGCTCCATGCGGCGGGCGGCCTGCCCGGCGAATTGCACAAGCTCTGGCAGGCCGGCGCGCCCGGCTCCTACCATGCCGAATACGGCTTCTCCTGCATGGGCTACGAGATCGCCGGCGGGCTCGGCGCCAAGATGGCGCGGCCCGACCAGGAGGTCGTCGTCATGGTCGGCGACGGCTCCTACCTGATGCTCAATTCCGAGATCGCGACCTCGGTGATGCTGGGCCTGAAGCTCACCATCGTCCTGCTCGACAATCGGGGCTTCGGCTGCATAAACCGCCTGCAGAACGCGACCGGCGGCCAGAGCTTCAACAACCTGCTCAGGGACAGCCGGCACGAGACCCTGCCGGAGATCGACTTCGTCCAGCACGCCGCCAGCATGGGCGCGATCGCGGTGAAGGCCACCTCGATCGCCGAGCTGGAGATCGCGCTGGCGCAAGCGAAGATCAACACCCGCACGACCGTCGTCGTCATCGACACCGACCCGCTGATCTCGACGGGAGCCGGCGGCGCCTGGTGGGATGTCGCGGTGCCCGAAGTGAGCCAGCGCGAGCAGGTCCGCACCGCGCGGGCGAATTACGACGAACGACGCAAGCGTCAGACCATCGGCAACTAAGCCTTTCTCATAGGCAAGAAAGACCCGACACATGATCCGCATCGGCGCGAACCCCATCGGCTGGTCGAATGACGACATGCTGGAGATCGGCGGCGACATCCCGCTCGAAGCCTGCCTGAAGGAGGCCCGCGAAGCCGGCTTCACCGGCATGGAACTCGGCAACAAGTTCCCGCGCGAGGCGGGCAAGCTGAAGCCGATCCTCGACGCCCATGGCCATGCTTTGGTCTCAGGCTGGTACTCGACCGAACTGCTCGTCCGCGACCTCGCCGCCGAGATGGTCGCCGTGAAGGCGCATGCGACGCTGCTGCGCGACATGGGCTGCTCGGTCCTGATCGCGGCCGAAACGTCGAACGCGATCCATTCCGACATCACCAAGCCGCTCTCGGCCCGCCCCGTCCTGCCGAAAAACCGCTGGGACGATTTCGGCGCGCGCTACACCAATTTCGCCGAGGCCCTGAAGGCCGAATACGGGCTCCAGCTCGCCTATCACCATCACATGGGCACGGTGGTGCAGACCGAGGCCGAGATCGACCGGTTCATGGGCGTCACCAGCCCGGCGGTCGGCCTGCTGCTCGATACCGGCCACGCCACCTGGGGAGGCGGCGATCCGGCCCGCATTGCCCGGCACTGGAAGGCGCGCATCCACCATGTCCATTGCAAGGACATCCGCGAGGCCGTGATGTGGCGCTCGAACCGCGAGGACTGGTCCTTCCTCGAATCCGTGCTCGCCGGTGTCTACACCGTGCCGGGCGACGGCCTGATCGACTATGTCCGCGTGCTCCAGGAATTGCAGGGCTATTCCGGCTGGATCGTGGTCGAGGCCGAGCAGGACCCGAAGAAGGCGGAGCCCGCGACCTATGCCAGGCTTGGCCACACCAATCTCAGCCGCTTCATCAAGGAAGCCGGGTTGGCTTGATCGCCAACGGATAGGAAACCGCCGATGTCCCATCTCAAGGTCCGCCCCGCCGGCACGCATGGCCGCGTCACCCATGTCACGCCGGAAAGCGCCGGCTGGACCTATGTCGGCTTCGACCTGCATCGCCTGAAGCCGGGCGAGACCGTCTCGGCGCAGACCGGCACCCGCGAAACCTGCCTCGTCTTTGTCACCGGCAAGGGCACGACCACGGCCAACGGCAAGTCCCTCGGCGAACTCGGCCAGCGCATGAGCCCCTTCGAAGGCAAGCCCTGGTCGGTCTATCTCCCTGAGAGCTCCGACTGGTCGGTCACCGCCACCACCGATCTGGAGCTCGCGGTCTGCACGGCGCCGGGGCTCAAGGGCGGCCTGCCCATCCGCGTCATCGGGCCGGACGATCTCGGCCAGGAGATTCGCGGCAAGGGCTCCAATACCCGCCACGTCACCAATATCCTGCCGGAGAACGAGCCGGCGGATTCGCTGCTGGTGGTCGAGGTCATCACCCCGGCCGGGAACACCTCCAGCTACCCGCCGCACAAGCACGACCGGGACGACCTGCCGCGCGAGTCCCATCTGGAGGAGACCTATTATCACCGGCTCAACCCGCCGCAGGGCTTCAGCTTCCAGCGCGTCTATACGGACGACCGCAGCCTGGACGAGGCGATGGCGATCGAGGACGGCGACGTCGTGCTGGTGCCCAGGGGCTACCACCCCTGTGCCACCTGCCACGGCTACGATCTCTATTATCTCAACGTCATGGCCGGCCCGAAGCGGACCTGGAAGTTCCACAACGCCGCCGAGCACGAATGGCTGCTGAAGAGCTGACCGCCATCAGCCGCCTAAGCCAGCGAAGGCGCGGTTCGGCCACGCCTCAGGGCTTGCACTTGTAGACGGAGCCCTTGGTATCGGGCCCCTTCCATTTGATGTCGGCGACGGTGGCGAAGACATGGGTCCCGTCCATCTCTGCCGCGCGAATCTTCAGGCGCGTGATTACCGAATCGCGCGTCTTGTCGATCGTCATGATCGACTGGACGCTGTCCTGCCCGTCGATCTCGCCGAGCTTCGTGCAATTCTCCACAACGCTCTTCGCGTCGGTCACCACGACGATGCTGCTGCGCGAGGTGTGATAGGCGCAGGCGCCAAGCAGCAGGGCCGGCAGCAGAATAAGAAAGCGGGGCATCGTCACGTCCGGACTGTCCTGATCGGGTCTCTCGCCCATGTTCCGCCGGTTTGGCGCAAATGCAAGCCTGGAGCCAGCGTAAAACGGCTCCAACCCCCTTACCGCGCGGTAAGGAACAGCGATATCGGCACGATTGCAGCGGAATTGTCGCGATTTGACGCTGCGAACTTTAACGCAAAGTGCGTGTCATTCTTGACCTGCCCGCGCTGCTGCTCTTAAGTCCCCCCAGGCCAATGGGAGGCTGAAAAGGATAAAATATGCGTAGCATTCTGATCGTTGGCGCCATGGCCGCTCTTCTCGCCGGTTGTCAGACCGCGCAGGAGTCCATGGCCGACGCCGAAGTGACCTGTGAGTCCCAGGGCTTCCGCCCCGGCACCCGCGCCTATCAGCAGTGCCGCTCGGCCAACTATGTCGAGAACCGCCGCGCCTCGAACGAAGCCGGCTCGGCTGTCGCCGCCGGTGTGGCTGCCGGCGTCATCGGTGGCGCTCTCGTCGCCGCCGACAACCGCGCCTATTACGGCCGCGGCTATTACGGCCGTCGCGGCTACTGGTGGTAAGATCGCGGACGCCTTCTCCTCGGAAGGCGCCCTTCTAGAATATGCGAGCCCTGCGGCGTTTTGCGCCGCAGGGCTTTTTCGTTAGGGCCGGGCGTGATCGCCGGGCCGAACCGGCGGCCGTCAGCGGCGGGCTGCCCGCTTGCGGGCCGGAGCAGCCGCCGGCTCGCTGGCCGAGGCCGAACTCAGCAGCGATCCGATCACATAGGCTGCGAGCCCCAGTCCAACCACGACCGCCATCGGCTCGCGCTCGGCTCGTTTCGCCAGCATGCGCCCACCCCTGTCGGCATAGTCACGCGCCATCGCTGCGTAGTCGCCGGCCCGGTCGGCATAGTCGTCCGCGACGCCGCGCTGCGAACGGAGCCAGCCGCTGCCGGATTTCAGGGCCCGGTTACCGGCATCGGCAGCCTCGGAGCCGTAATCCTGGAGCCAGCCGCGCCAGCGGCCGTAATCCGGCTGATAGCGCTCCCAGCCCGAGGAAGGCTGGCTGCGCAGCGTCGCCCAGGCGACAAGGCCGACGCCGATCGCCCCGAGCCCGAGCACCGCGAGCGGGTGGCGCTCGACTGTCCGCACGACCGCCTGCCCGCCATCGCGAACTGTCTCTAAGGGCTCCGCCTCATCCCAGGCCTCCTTCGCCCGGTCGTAATGCTCCTTGACGGTCTCCTGGGCCTTGCCCGCGAATTCCGCCGCCTTGCCGCGCAGGCTGCTCACGCTGGCGCCTGCCGTCTCGACAGCCTCGTCGGCGGCCTTCGGAACGTCGGGCGGGAAGCTGTTGCTGATCGCCATGGCGGTCTCTCCATTCTTGAAAGGGGTCATGGCCAGAGAACGAAGCGGGCGCGGCCGGGTTCCAAGCCGCGACAAAACAACCGAGCCACGTTTCTTCGCCGCTTCGGCCACGACTGCGTCATGATTGGATGCGAACAACCAAGGAACAGGGGCATTCAACGAGAAGGAGACGCGCATGCATGTTCAGCACCTCCAGATCGCTCACCCGTTCGTTCTCTCCGATCCCGAATGGATCGCGCTCGAGAGCATCGAGGAGGAAACCCGCCACTTCATCTTCGACGAGACGATGCTGCTTTCCCTGAAGGATCGCGGCCTCGTTGAGTCCGATGGGGCTATCTGGCGGGTCACCCAGTCCGGCCAGAAGCGCCTGAACGAGCGCGACTGAGGCGGACGAAAGCCGGACATTCCGGCAAAGCGATGGATCATCAGGCCCGCCCGTTCGGCGGGCTTTTCCATGCGGTGCTGGCAAAGCGCCCGCTTCGTGGCCATATACCGGCCTCCCTCCCTTTCCGACGAGCTGACATGGGCAAACCGGTTTCCATCACCATCTCGCATGATCTCGGCCGGGATGCCGCGCTCGCCCGCCTGCGCGGCGGCGTCGACAAGATCCGCGACCGGCTCGGCATGGTGAGAATGCAACTGGTCGAGGAGCGCTGGGAGGGCGACGCCCTGCATTTCGGCGTCGGCGCGCTCGGCCATACAGTCCATGGCCGCGTCGAGGTCGAGGACAGGCTGATCCGCGTCGAGGTAACGCTGCCCTGGATGCTCGCCGTTTTCGCCGAGAAGCTCAAGATCGGCGTCGAGAAGCAGGGCCACATCCTGCTGGAGAAGCCGAAGGGCTGAAGCGCCCTCCTCTCAGCCGTTTCCCGCTGGGTGGGCCGCGCGGATCATCGCATGGAAGCCCGGAGCGCAGCTGCGAATTTCGGCAACCGAAGCCCGAAGAGTCGTACGCCTTTCGGTTGAAATCACCGCCTCGAATCCCCATGCTCGGACAGTTCAAACAATCTTGATTTCTTGACCTTTCGGATTCGGGAGACCCATGCATCACGGCCCGCTGATCGCCATCATCGTCGCGGGCCTCGGCCTTGCTTTCGTCTTCGGGGCACTGGCCCAGAAACTGCGCATTTCCCCCCTCGTCGGCTATCTTCTCGCCGGTGTTGCCGTCGGTCCCTTCACGCCGGGCTTCGTCGCCGACCAGAACCTCGCCAATGAACTGGCCGAGATCGGCGTCATCCTGTTGATGTTCGGCGTCGGCCTGCATTTCTCCCTGAAGGACCTGCTCTCGGTGAAGGCGATCGCCGTGCCGGGCGCCGTCGTCCAGATCGGCATCGCGACGCTGCTCGGCCTCGGGCTCGGCACGCTGCTCGGCTGGAACCCGTTCTCCGGCGTGGTCTTCGGCCTCGCGCTCTCCACCGCCTCGACCGTCGTCCTGCTACGTTCGCTGCAGGAGCGTCGTCTCGTCCAGACCGAGCGCGGCCGCATCGCGGTCGGCTGGCTGATCGTCGAGGATATCGCGATGGTGCTGGCGCTGGTGCTGCTGCCGGTGCTGGCCGAGATCATCAACGGCGCGCCATCCGGCGGCAGCGCCCCGCTCGCGACCCGCTTCGACCTCGGCGTCTGGGGCGTGCTCGGCCTGACCTTCGCCAAGCTGATCGGCTTCCTCGCCTTCATGTTGCTCATCGGCCGGCGCGTCATCCCCTGGGTGCTGCACTGGGTCGCCCATACCGGCTCGCGCGAGCTGTTCCGGCTGGCGGTACTCGCAGTCGCCCTCGGCGTCGCCTATTCGGCCGCGACGCTGTTCGGCGTCTCCTTCGCGCTCGGCGCCTTCTTCGCCGGCATGATCCTGTCGGAATCGCCGCTCTCGCAGCGCGCCGCCGAGGAGACGCTGCCGCTGCGCGACGCCTTCGCGGTCCTGTTCTTCGTCTCGGTCGGCATGCTCTTCGACCCCGGCATCATCCTGCGGGCGCCGGCGCCGCTGATCGGCACACTCGCCATCATCCTGATCGGCAAATCGGTCGCTGCCTGGCTGATCGTGCGTGCCTTCGGTCGCTCGCAGGCGGTGGCGCTGACGATCTCCGCCTCGCTCGCCCAGATCGGCGAATTCTCCTTCATCCTCGCCGGACTCGGCACCGCACTGGGCATTCTGCCGGCGCAGGGGCGCGACCTGATCTTGGCCGGCGCGATCCTGTCCATCCTGCTCAACCCGGTCATCTTCGCTCTGGCCGAGCGGCTGGCGCCGGAGGCCCCCGCCGCGAAGCCGAAGCCGGCAGCGACACCCGAGGCGGGCGAAGCCGAAACCGCCGCCCCCGAGCCTGAAGCCGAAGCCCCGCCGGAGCATGACATCACTCCGACCAGCCTCGTCGACCATATCGTCGTCGTCGGCTATGGCCGCGTCGGCAGCCTGCTCGGCGCAGGCCTGCTCTCGCAGGGCGCCAAGCTCCTGGTCATCGAGGATAATCCCGACGCGGTCGCGACGGCCAGGCGCGACGGCGCCGAGCTCGTCGTCGGCAATGCCGCCGATCCGGATGTGCTGTCCGCCGCCGCCGTCGGGCGAGCGGTACGCCTCTTCGTCGCGATCCCCGGCAGTTTCGAGGCCGGTCAGGTCTGCGAGCAGGCCCGTGCCGAGAACCCGGCCCTGCCGATCGTCGCCCGCGCCCATTCCGATGCCGAGGTGGCCCATCTCACCAAATGCGGAGCGACGCTGACGATCATGGGCGAGGCCGAGATCGCCCGCGCCATGCTCTCGCTCTGCCAGAATCTCCGTGACATCGCTCAGCCCATGCCGGCTGAACCGGAAGCATCCTCTGAAGCGGCAAAGCCCGATACGATCACCGAATTGCCGCCTCCCAGGCCGCCCGCAACCAAGCCAGCGGAAGACCCCCCGGCCGATCCGCCTGCTGCGGCATAAGAAAAGGGCGGGGCGCAAGGCGCCCCGCCCTTTTGCATTCAAACGCCGATGCGCTCAGTCGACGAGATCGAAGCGGACGTCCTGCACGCCTTCGTAGAGCGTCTTGCGGCCAAGCGTGTAGAGATTCTCCAGCCCCGAGGTCAGGGTGATGAAGTGGTTGCCGGAGAGGACGCCGGCCTTGCTGGCGAACTGCACGCCGCCATAGGCGAGCAGGATCTCGGTCTCGCTGACGCCGCCCGGATACAGGATGATGTGGCCAGGAGCCGGATAGGCTGTGTTGTTCTCGTAGCCGACGCCGAAATCGAGATCGCCGAGCGGCATCCAGACACCCTCGCCGCTCCAGCGCACATGCACCATCTTGCTGATGAATGGCATCTGCTTCTTGAAGGCGGCGCAGGTCTTCGGCGCGGCCTCCAGCTCGAACTTGGCGTCGAACTTGAACGGCCCGGCGGTGACGATCAGCTTGCTCATGAAATCCCCGTATTCTTGGAAGCGTTTCGGACCCGCTGAATGACATCACGCCCAAGGGCGGCGCAAGAGCGCTCCCGGAACAAGTGAGACGCCGGAACGTGAAGGATGCCCGCCGCGCCCGATTCAGCCGATCGCCTCCCGCAGGTCGAGCGTCCCGCTCTTGCCAATCGCCTCGTAATTGCGCTTCAGCCAGCGCCTGCCGGCGGTGCGGCCCATGTCGCGCAGCTTCAGCAGGAACGACCATTCCGCGTTCATCCGCGAGGACGAGGTCAGCTCCGCCAGCGGCGGCCCGCCGTCGATGCGGTGCATCAGCACGCGCTTGTACTCCTCGCGCGGCAGCTTGCCGTCGTCGATCAGGCGGTTGACGAAATCGATCGCCCGGAGCTCGCGCAGCAGGGAGGCGTTGAAGGTGATCTCGTTCAGCCGGTCCTGAATCTCGCGCGCCTTGGTCGGCAATTCGCGCCGCTGGATCGGGTTGATCTGGACGAGCAGGATGTCGTCGCAATGCGCCTTGTAGAACAGCGGGAACAGGGCGGGATTGCCCATGTAGCCGCCATCCCAATAGGCCTCGCCGTCGATCTCGACCGCCTGGAACACCATCGGCAGGCAGGCCGAGGCCATCACATGGTCCGGCGTCAGGTCCTTGCCCTCGAACACCGCGATCTTGCCGGTGCGGACATTGGTCGCCGCGATGAACAGCTTCACTGCGTCACAGGCCCTGACCTTCTCGAAATCGATGAGATCGGCAACGACGCCGCGCAGCGGGTTGATGTTGAGCGGATTGACGTCATAGGGGCTCGCCACCTTCGCGAACATCTCGAAGAACAGCATGCCCGGCGGCGTGCCGTTACTGTTGCCCCAGGCGCCGAGCATGGTGTCGAGCAGCGAGCGCTCGGAACCGCCATATTTGCCGTCGACGCTGATCGCCCGCCAGAACGCCTCGAGCTTGGCGCGCGCTCCGTCGATGCCGCCATCGATCCAGCCCTCGGCCAGCACGACGGCGTTCATCGCGCCCGCACTCGTGCCGGTCAGCGCCTCGATGCCGAGGCGCCCGTCTTCCAGCACGGCGTCGAGCACGCCCCAGGTGAAGGCGCCATGCGCGCCTCCGCCCTGCAGCGCCAGCGAGACCGTCTTCTCCGCCTTCGGCCCGACCAGTCCCTTGACCGGTTCGGCCTTGCGGGAGGGGCGCCCGCTCACGCCGCGGTCCAGCCGCCATCCATCGGCAGCGTCGTCCCGGTGATCGACTTGGCGCCGTCGGTGCAGAGGAAGACGGCCAGCGCTGCGACCTGCTCGACCGTGACGAACTGCTTGGTCGGCTGGGCGTCGAGCAGCACGTCGTTGATGACCTGCTCCTTGGTCAGGCCGCGGGCCTTCATCGTGTCGGGAATCTGCTTCTCGACCAGTGGCGTCCAGACATAGCCCGGCGCGATCGCATTGACAGTGATGCCCTTGGTCGCGACTTCCAGCGCCACCGTCTTGGTCAAGCCGGCGATGCCGTGCTTGGCCGCGACATAGGCCGACTTGAAGGGTGAGGCGACGAAGGCATGCGCCGAGGCCGTGTTGATGATGCGGCCCCAGCCCTTCTCCTTCATCTTCGGCAGGGCCGCGCGGATCGTGTGGAAGGCCGAGGACAGGTTGATCGCGATGATCTGGTCCCATTTCTCGATCGGGAACTCGTCGATCGGCGCGACATACTGGATGCCTGCATTGTTGATGAGAATGTCGATGGCGCCAAAGACCTTTTCGCCCTCGGCGATGAAGCCGGCGATCTCGGCCGGCTTGGTCATGTCGGCGGCTGAGAACACCACCTTGACGCCGAATTCTTTTTCGAGGTCGGCGCGCAGTTTCTCGGCATCGGCCGGGGGCATGATGCCGTTGATGACGAGGTTGGCGCCTTCCGCGGCAAGCGCGCGGGCATAGGCCAATCCGATGCCGGAGGTCGAGCCGGTGATCGCAGCAGTACGGTCTTTGAGGAACATGAGCGTCAAGGCTCCTGACAATCGGGGAGAAAATGCTTAGGTTCGGGGTCGAACGGGCCATGCGCCGACAGAATATCGTCGCAGGGTGCCCGATGAGTCTTCGCAACGCAACATGACGAAAATGCAGCCGAACCCACATCATCACGGCGAACATGACCATGCGTCGCACGCACATGGCGAAGGTCCTTGCCGCCATGCCGAGGATCACGCCCGCCACGCCGCGGAGGCTCTCGCGCGGGCCGAACGCATCTGCCGCGAGCGGGGCCTGCGCCTGACCCCCATCCGGCGGCAGGCACTGGAGGCGCTCCACGCCGACCATCGCCCCGTGGGTGCCTATGACCTGGCGGACCGCATCTCGCCGGCCGGCGGGCGCCGCCTTGCGCCGATCTCGATCTATCGCGCGCTCGATTTCCTGGTCGAGCAGGGCTTCGTCCACCGCCTGTCGTCGAAGAACGCCTATGTCGCCTGCCTGCACGGCCATGGCGCGGGCGAAGTCGTCGCCTTTCTGATTTGCGAGTCCTGCGGCGGCGTCGACGAGGATTCCTCGCCCGCCATGAAGAAAGCGGTGGCGGCGATCGCGGAAAACCGGCAATTCTCCCCCTCGCACCAGATGGTCGAGATCGTCGGCCGTTGCGAGCATTGCCGCAATACCGGATCGTGATAGAGCAGCCCGCATGAACGAGCGCGCCTTCTCATCCCTGACGCCCGAGCACGCAGGCCCGCTGGCCCGTCGGCTCACCGTCCCGGTCAAGGTCGGCCATGTCACGGTCGGCGGCGGCGCCCCCATCGTCGTGCAGTCGATGACCAATACCGACACGGCCGATATCGCGGCGACGGTTGCGCAGGTCGCGGCGCTCGCCCGCCAGGGCTCAGAGCTCGTCCGCATCACCGTCGATCGCGACGAGGCGGCTGCCGCTGTCCCGAAGATCCGCGAGCGGCTCGACCGCATCGGCGTCGACGTGCCGCTGGTCGGGGACTTCCACTATATCGGCCACAAGCTGCTGACCGACCATCCGGCCTGCGCCGAGGCGCTGGCGAAATACCGGATCAATCCCGGCAATGTCGGTTTCAAGGACAAGAAGGACAAGCAGTTCAGCCAGATCGTCGAGATGGCGATCCGGCACGGCAAGCCGGTCCGCATCGGCGCCAACTGGGGCTCGCTCGATCAGGAGTTGCTGACAACCCTGATGGACGAGAATGCGCGCTCAGCCCGCCCGCTCGATGCCCGCGCCATTATGCGCGAGGCGATGGTGCAGTCGGCCCTGCTCTCGGCCGAGCGTGCCGAGCAGATCGGCCTCGCCCGCGAATATATTATCCTCTCCGCCAAGGTCTCCGGCGTGCAGGACCTGATCACGGTCTACCGCATGCTGGCGAGCCGGGCGAACTACGCCATCCATCTCGGCCTGACCGAGGCCGGCATGGGCTCGAAGGGCATCGTCGCCTCCTCGGCCGCCCTCGGTATCTTGCTGCAGGAAGGCATCGGCGACACCATCCGCTTCTCGCTGACGCCCGAGCCCGGTGGCGACCGCACGCTCGAGGTCAAGGCGGCGCAGGAACTGCTCCAGACCATGGGCTTCCGCGCCTTCGTGCCGCTCGTCGCCGCCTGCCCCGGCTGCGGCCGCACCACCTCGACCGTGTTCCAGGAACTGGCCCAGGACATCCAGAGCTGGATCTCGACCTCCATGCCGGAATGGAAGACGCAGTATCCCGGCGTCGAGAACCTCAACGTCGCGGTGATGGGCTGCATCGTCAACGGTCCCGGCGAGTCCAAGCATGCCGATATCGGCATCTCGCTCCCCGGCACCGGCGAGGCGCCGACGGCTCCCGTCTTCGTCGACGGCAAGAAGGTCGCGACCCTGCGCGGCGCCGGTATCGCCGCCGAATTCAAGACCATGGTCGCCAGCTATGTCGAGCGGCGCTACGGCGCCGGTCTCGGCGCTGCCGGCTGATCCCGCCTTTGCGTGCCGCCCGCAACGTGCTAGAGGCCCCGGCCTTTCGCTGCACCGCAGCATGCGCGGAGATCCCTGATGGGGCATGAGAACCTGAATCCTGCGACCGTCCGGCCGGAGGATTCACGCTTCGGCATGGATGCCGGGCACGGCCAGAATGGTGGCCACGGGCATGGCAAGATGGGCTATGGGGCGCTGGCGCTGGGTGCGCTCGGCGTCGTCTACGGCGATATCGGCACGAGCCCGCTCTACGCGCTGCGCGAGACGATCCTTGCCGCGACCGGCGGCGTCGAGAACGCCGCGGTGCCCCCGACCGTCGTCATCGGCGTGCTCTCGCTGATCCTCTGGTCGCTCGTCATCGTCGTGACGCTGAAATATGTCGTGCTGCTGATGCGGGCCGACAACAACGGCGAAGGCGGCATCCTGACGCTCGTGGCGCTGGCGCAGCGCGCCTTGGGCCGCAACCGCAGCCGCGTCGCCCTGTTGCTGGGCATGATCGGCGCCGGCCTATTCTACGGCGACACCGTGATCACCCCGGCGATTTCGGTGCTCTCGGCCGTCGAGGGCCTGAAGCTCGTGACCCCCGTACTCGACGATTACATCCTCTGGATCGCCACCGTCATCCTGATCGGACTCTTCGTCGTCCAGAGTCACGGCACGCAAAAGGTCGCAACCTTCTTCGGGCCGATCATGCTCCTCTGGTTCGCGGTACTGGCGGGCCTCGGCATCTATCATATCGCCGACGATCTGAGCGTCTTCCGCTCGATCAATCCCTGGTATGCCCTGCTCTTCTTTCATGACCACGCCGGCGTCTCGCTGGCCGTTCTCGGCTCGGTCTGCCTCGCCGTGACGGGGGCCGAGGCGCTCTATGGCGACATGGGCCATTTCGGCCGCGGCCCGATCCGCGGCGCCTGGCTCTATGTCGTCTTCCCGGCGCTTTGGCTCAACTATCTCGGCCAGGGCGCGCTGATCCTCTCCGACCCCACCGCCATCGACAATCCGTTCTACAAGCTCGCGCCGCAAGGCTTCCTGTTGCCCTTCGTCGTCCTCGCGACGGTGGCCACGATCATCGCGAGCCAGGCCGTGATCACCGGCGCCTTTTCGCTGACCCGTCAGGCGATCCAGCTCGGCCTGCTGCCGCGCATGGAGATCCGCCACACCTCCGAGCAGACCTCGGGCCAGATCTACGTGCCGCGCGTCAACCTGATGCTGCTCGTCGTGGTCCTGATCCTGGTCTGGTCGTTCAGGACCTCGTCGAGCCTGTCGCATGCCTATGGCATCTCGGTCTTCGGCACGATGGTGGTTTCGTCGCTGCTCGCTGCCATCGTCATCCGCCGCCACTGGGGCTGGAGCCCGCTGGCGACCGGCGCGCTCATCCTCCCCTTCCTGCTGGTCGACCTCGCCTTCTTCTCGGCCAACATGCTGAAGCTGTTCCACGGCGGCTATGTGCCGGTACTGCTCGCGATGGGCCTGACGCTGGTGATGTGGACCTGGATGCGCGGCACCAAGATCCTGTTCGACAAGACCCGCAAGACCGACGTGCCGCTGCTCGAGCTCGTCACCATGCTCTCGAAGAGCCCGCCAGCCCGCGTCAAGGGCATGGCCGTCTTCCTCACCAGCGACCCGGAGACCGCCCCGGCCTCGCTGCTGCACAACCTCAAGCACAACAAGGTGCTGCACGAGCGCAACGTCGTGCTGACCGTGCGCTCGGCCGACACGCCCCGCGTCGTCGACGAGGAACGCGTGCGCCTCGCCCGGATCACCGACGATTTCTGGCGGGTCGACATGGTCTACGGCTACATGGAAAGCCCGAACGTGCCGAAGGGCCTGGCCATGCTGCGCAAGCAGGGCTTCAAGTTCGACATCATGTCGACCTCGTTCTTCCTGTCGCGCCGCTCGATCAAGGCCTCGCCGCAATCGGGCATGCCGATCTGGCAGGACAATCTCTTCATCGGCCTGACCAAGAGCGCGACCGACGCCACGGACTTCTTCCAGATCCCGACCGGCCGCGTCGTCGAGGTCGGCACGCAGGTCACGGTCTGAGGGACTCAAGCCGTCATTACGGAATAATCGAGTAGCTCGCGGCAGAGACTGCTTGGCAAGTCGCTGCGGCGCGTCGAATGGCGGTGTTTTCGAGAACCGGAGCGCAGCGTACATCAGTATGAGAGCACCGGAAGCGCAGAAAGCGCCGTCAGTCGGCCGCCGCAGTAGAGTTGCCGAGTAGTCTCTCAATCCAGCCGCGCCGACGCCGCTTCCTCCGGCACATGGCGCACCCGCTCGCGATAGAGCAGGTAGAGCCCCGACGAGATCACGATACCGGCGCCGATGAAGGTCCAGAGATCCGGGAGCTGGTCGAAGACGAGCCAGCCCAGCAGCAGCATCCAGACGATCTGCGAGTAGATGAAGGGCGCGAGCACCGTCGCCGGCGCCAGCCGATGCGCCAGGATCAGGAGCCAATGGCCGAAGCCGCCGAGCGCACCGACCGCGATCATCACGAGCCAGGGCAAGAGCGTCTGCGGCGTTTCCCATATCCAGGGCAGCAGGGGAATCGTCGCCAGCGTGCCCGCCGCGCCGGAATAGATCATCGTCGTTTCCGATGAATCATGGCCGGAGAGCATGCGGGTCGACAGGGAATAGAAGGCGTAGCAGACGCAGCCCACGACGCTGAGCAGCGCCGCCGGGTGCATGCCGCCGATGCCCGGCCGCGTCACCACCAGCACGCCGAGGAAGCCGACGCCGATGGCCGCGAGCCGGCGCGGCCCCGGCCATTCCCCGAGCAGCGGCCCCGAGGCCAGCGCCACCAGCAGGGGCGTCGCGAACATGATCGAGACCGTCTCGGCGAGCTGGAGATAGCGCAGCGCGATGAAGTTGAGCGCCGTCGAGCCCAGCAGCAGCAGCGAGCGACCCCATTGCAGCCAGGGACGCCTGGCCCGCAGCACGCCCGGCCGTGTCCATGGATTGATGATCGCCAGGACCAGGATCATGCTGCCGGCATAACGGGCGAACACCACTTGCAGCGGGTTCATCGACTGCCCCAGCCATTTCGCGCTGGTGTCCAGCATCGAAAATAGCAGGACGGCCGCGCACATCAGGCCGATCGCGGCCATGCGCACGCGGCCGGTCTCGGAGGGCGCGGCTGAAGGGGAGGACACCGAGTCTCGCCATGCTCTGGAGGAATGACGAGAGCAGATTGAACCGATTTAAGCCACGCTGCCAGCACCCTGGAGCATGCGCTCCATGCAGAAATCAGGCGTCGCTATCGGCCTCGTCGAGATCCCCATCGGGATCGTCATGGTCGGCGCCGGCCTTGGAGAGACCCTTCGCCGCCTTGCGCAGGAGCTTGCGCAGCTGCTTTCGCTCCTTGCCGTCGAGCTTGTCGAGCAGTTCTTCCTCGACATCGTTCCAAACCGCGTCGAGCTCGGCCGCCGTGCTCCGGCCGGCCTCGGTCAGCGCGACCTGCACGAGGCGGCCGTCGCGATTGCCGCCCTCGCGCGTGACGAGGCCCTGCAGCGAGAGCCGCCCGATCGTCTTCGACACGGTCGGCGGTTTGACGCGCAGCAGCGCCGCAAGCTCGCCCATTGTCATCGGTGCCGGCTGCAGCGCCTTCAGCGCCTGTTCCTGCCCCGGAAACAAACCCAGGCCGTTCAGCCTCTCGCCCATCCGCGAGCGGTGCAGCCGCGCGGTAACGAGCAGGGCACGGCCGACACTCTTCTCGATTGCCTTGGTCATGGAGTCGATCCTTCGGGCCGATCCTTGGACGGGTAAGCAGACGCTTCGCCGGCTGCGTACTCGCGCGCGAACATGACAGACGGATGACAATCAGATGTCAGAGCTAAGAGAGCGCGAGTTTCGCCGCGACTTTTTTCAGGAAAGCGGCCCGGCTGGCCGGTGTCGAGAGGTTCATCTCATGATGGGCGAGATAGGTCGTGCGCGCCAGCGGATGGCAGACGGCGCGCAGCGCCCGGCAGACCGCCTTGCGCGGCGGGTCGCCCACCAGGAAGGCGCGCCAGCGCGAACCGCCATAGCTGGTCACCGCGACCAGCCGGCGAATATTGTGCAGAGCCGGCTGCGCCTTGCCGTCGACCATCTTGAAGGACACGCCGGGCAGGAAGACGCGATCCAGAAAACCCTTGAGGATCGCGGGATAGCCGAAATTCCAGACCGGGAAGCACAGCACCAGCGCCTCGGCTCGCTTCACCCGCTCGACATAGGCAGCAACCGGCAGCGTGTTGCTGGCCGTGTCGTGATAGCCGCGCCGCTCCTCCCGGCTCAGCACCGGGTCGAAGCCTTCCGCATAGAGATCGCAATCGTCGACCTCGTGCCCCGCCGCCGTCAGGCTGGCGATAACCGTCTCATGGATGGCGGCGCCGAAGCTCTCCGGCACCGGATGAGCATAAAGGACGAGGACACGCATGTGCTTAGCCGACACCGGCTTCGGCGAGGCTGCGGAACAGAAAGGTCTTGCCCGAGCGGTAATCGTAGCTCGGGTCTTCCCAGGCGATCATCTTGCCGGGATTGAGCAGGCCCTGCGGGTCGGCCTCGCGCTTGAAGGCAAGCTGCGTCTCGTCGGTCTGCTTCATGCCCCCCTCTTCCAGCGTGTAGCGATGCGGATTGAAGATCGGCGCGCCCATCTCCTCGTGGATGGCCACGATCTCCTCCAGCCGCTCCTCCGTGGTGAAGCGCACCAGCGGCAGGCCGAAACAGGTGATCTTGCCGTCGAAGCGCACGAATTCGAGATGGCAGGTCACCTCATCGCCGAAGCGGGCATGGATCCTGTCGACGAGATCGACCTGGTTCGGGAAGGGGTAGAGCACCTGCAGATAGGTGATCGCCGGATCGACGCGCAGCGCCCTCAGCGTCGTATGGTTCCAGCCGAGCTCATAGGCCGGCGGCAGACCCTTGGCGTCCTCCCGCGAGAGCTTGTCGGTGCGCAGCAGCAGCTCCGCGCCCTTGAAGCGGCGCGCATAAGCGCAGAGCGCATCGACCGCAAAATCCGCGGCCATGACGATGACGAGATGGCTGTCGCGCGGCAGGAACTTGCGGTGCCGCAGGAAGTAATCATGCGGCGCCGGAGCAGCGACGACGCAGAGGTTCTTCAGCGCGAGCCCGTCCTGCTCGCCGACCGCATTGGCGAACTCGGTCGCGGCCCGCAGGTCCTCGAAGCCGACGATGACGTCGACCCAATTATAAGCCGGCCCGAGCGGCATCTCGACCTCGGTGATGATGCCGTTGGTGCCATAGGCATGCGCGACCTTGTGCAGGTCCTCACCGGAGAAATCCAGAATGCGCGGGTTCTTCTCCATCGTCGCGACCTTGAGCCGGATGATGTTGCCCCAGTCGCGCAATCCGCCCCATTTGATCGAGCCGACGCCGCCCGAGCCGCCGGCGATGAAACCGCCGATCGAGGCCGTCTGATAGGTCGAGGGGTGCAGCCGCAATTCCTGCCGCGAATGCGCGCGCGTCTCGTCGTCGATCAGGGCCATGATCGCGCCGGGCTCGGCGACATAACGGCCGGCAGCGATCTCCTTGACCTTGTTGAAGCCCGAGAGGTCGAGCAGCACGCCACCTGACAGCGGCATGGCCTGACCGTAATTGCCGGTACCGGTGCCGCGCGGCGTCACGGGAATGCCGAGCTCGTGGCAGGCGGCAAGCACCTGCACCACCTCGGCCTCGCTCACCGGCGAAACCACGATATCGGCGACGACATGGTCGAGCTGGCGCTTCAGGATCGGGGAGTACCAGAAGAAGTCGCGGCTCTTCTGCTTCACCAGCGCCGGGTTTTCCTCGGTCCGGATGCCGTCGAGGCGCGTCTTCAGCGTGGCGATGTCGTAGCGTGCAGTCATGATGCTCTGCCCATCAGATGGTCGAGTTCGCGATAGTCCGGCAAGGTGCGGTCGATCGCCTTGCCGGAGACCAGCACGCTGCGCTCGGCCTGCGGCCGGGAGAAGAATTCGGTCCAGTCGCGCGCCCGCGTCAGGATGAGATCGGCCGGCGCGCCGACCGCGATGACGCCGGCCTTGATTCCCATCGCCTCCGCCGGCGTGCGCGCCACGGCCTTGGCCCAGTCCGGCCCGGAGTGATCGAGCTGGAGGATGCGCGTGCCCTCGCGCAGCACCTCGACGAGATCGAGGTCGCCATAGGCATAGAACGGGTCGCGCGTGTTGTCGGAGGCGATCATCACCGGCACGCCGGCTGCCTTCAATTCATGCAGCGCCGTGACGCCGCGCCAGCGCGGCGTGCGGCCGGGCTCGCGGTCCTGCAGATACATGTTGCAAAGCGGCAGCGAGACCACGGCGATGCCGGCCTCGCGAACCTTGGCGATGATCCGTGCCTCGTCCTCGGGCGCCTGAAGCGCCAGGGAGCAGCAATGTCCGCAAAGGATTTTGCCCGCGAAGCGATGGCGCAAAGCCGCGTCGGCAATATGCTCCAGCGAGCGCGCCGCCGGGTCATTGGTCTCGTCGACATGGAAATCGAGATCGAAGCCGTTCTCGATCGCTGCCCGGAACAGGATGTCGAGCGCCCCGTCGAGCTCCGGGATCATATAGGTCACACAGCCGAGCAGGCCATCGCCATGCGCCTTCACGGCGGCAACGATCGCCTGCATATGGGGAGGGTCCAGCGCGGCATCGGCTCCGAAAAGCGGCGAAGCCTGGAGTGCGATCCGCCCGGCCCATTCGGCCCGCAATTCCGCATAGACCGGCCACGAGATCCCGATCTGCTTGCCCAGCGAATCGAGATGCGTCCGCATCGCCGCCGTGCCGTGTGCGAAGGCGCTGCGCAGCGAGAAATCCATCCGCGCGCGCACATCCTCGGCCGACCAATTGGCCTCGCGATCGGCCCCGACCGTGTTCAGCGCGCCGGGAAAGGTGCCGTCCGGATTGGGGCTGCGCGGCCAGATATGGCCCTTGTCGAGATGGACATGGCAATCGACGAGCCGGGGCAAAGCGATGCCGCCATCGAGGTCAAAGAAGGGGTCGATCGAGCCATCGGTATCGGCCTCCGGCGGCCACCAGCCCGGCTCGATGGCCGAGATCATCCCGTCTTCGATCAGGAGATCGACAAGAACGAGACCGCCCTCTTCGACCGCATATTCATTCCCAGAGGACGAGATAAGCGAGGCCGGACAGCGCGATCTGTTCAGCCAGTAACGCGGGGCATCAGGCAGGCGGGCGAAACCGGTCGTCACGTTGTCTCGCCTCTCCTGCCTCTCAAGCTCCGGTCCGGAGATACCGGGCGGATGGACCACTCGCAAGCCGCGGCGCCCGCTCCTCCCCCGCCGATGACGTCGCAGCCGGAAAAGCCGCGCATTCGGGCTTGTCCGCGCCCGCGGGATCGCGCATGAGGGCGGCGTCATCAGCCAATACGAGGTCGGACCCATGACCGGCGAAGCCCGCATCATCGACGGCAAGGCCACCGCGGCCGCGCTCCGGGCCGAGATCGGCCGCGAGGTCGCGGCGATCAAGGCGGCGCGCGGCATCGTGCCCGGCCTGCACGTCGTTCTCGTCGGCGAGGACCCGGCCAGCAAGGTCTATGTCGCCTCGAAGGAGAAGCTGGCGGTCGAAATCGGCATGAACTCGGTCGCCCACCGGCTGCCGGCCGACACGACCGAAGCGCAGCTCCTCGCCAAGCTGGCCGAGCTGAATGCCGACGACAGCGTCGACGGCATCCTCGTTCAGCTCCCGCTGCCGAAGCATATCGATACCGGCCGCATCATCGACGCCATCGACCCGGCCAAGGATGTCGATGGCCTGCACCCGATCAACGCCGGCCTGCTCGCCGGCGGCAAGAACGGGCTCGTGCCCTGTACGCCGCTGGGCTCCATGTTGCTGCTGAAGCAAGCTCTGCCCTCATTGTCGGGCCTCGACGCCGTGGTGATCGGCCGCTCCGAGTTGGTCGGCCGTCCGGTCGCCCAGCTTCTGCTCCAGGCCGATTGCACCGTCACCATCGCCCATTCGCGCACGCGGGACCTGCCTGCCGTCGTGAAGCGCGCCGATATCGTCATCGCCGCCGTCGGCCGCCCGCGCATGGTCAAGGGCGACTGGATCAAGCCCGGCGCGACCGTGATCGATGTCGGCATCAACCGCTTGCCCGACGGCAAGTTGACCGGCGACGTGGACTTCGCGGAGGCCGTGAAGGTCGCGGGCGCGATCACCCCCGTCCCCGGCGGCGTCGGCCCGATGACCATCGCCTGCCTGCTCAAGAACACGCTGACGGCCTTCCACGCCCGGCGGGGGTGAGCCTGCGAGAGCAGTCGCCTCCCTTTCAAGAAGCGCGTCCAAAAGAAAAAGGAGCTGCAGTCCTGCAGCTCCTTTTTCGTTCTAGCAGCAGGGCCGCACCAGAGGCGCGGCCCACCAGGCCCATCACATATGGATCTGGCGCTTCTCCACCGCCATCGCGGCTTCCTTCACGGCCTCGGCCAGCGTCGGATGCGCGTGGCAGGTGCGGGCGAGGTCTTCCGAGGAACCGCCGAACTCCATCAGCACGGTCACCTCGGCGATCAGGTCGCCGGCATGCGGGCCGATGATATGGCAGCCGAGCACGCGGTCGGTCTCCGCATCGGCCAGCACCTTCACGAAGCCGTCGGTATGGCGGATGGCGCGGGCGCGGCCATTGGCCGTGAACGGGAACTTGCCGATCTTGTAGGCAACACCGGCCGCCTTCAGCTCTTCCTCGGTTTTGCCGATCGCGGCGACTTCCGGCGCGGTGTAGACGATGCCGGGAATGGCGTCATAGTTCACATGGCCGGCCTTGCCGGCGATGATCTCGGCAACCGCGACGCCCTCGTCCTCGGCCTTATGCGCCAGCATCGGCCCGCGCACCACGTCGCCGATGGCGTAGATGCCGGCGACATTGGTCTTGAAATGGTCGTCGATGACGACGCGGCCGCGCTCGGTTGCGACGCCGGCCTTGTCGAGACCGAGGCCGTCAGTGTTCGGACGGCGGCCGATCGCGACCAGCACGATATCGGCGTTGAGAGTCTTTGCCTCGCCCCCAGCCGCCGGCTCGACGGTGACGGTCGCGCCCTTCTTGCCGGTCTCGACCTTGGTGACCTTGGATCCCAGCTGGAAGGTGAAGCCCTGCTTCTCCAGGATGCGCTGGAACTGCTTGGCGACCTCGCCGTCCATGCCGGGCAGGATGCGGTCGAGGAACTCGACGACAGTGACCTTGGCGCCGAGGCGAGCCCAGACCGAGCCGATCTCGAGGCCGATCACGCCGGCGCCGACTACGACGAGCTCCTTCGGCACGGAGCTGATCTCGAGCGCGCCGGTCGAGGTCACCACCGTCTTCTCGTCGATGGTCACGCCCGGCAGCGGTGCCGATTCCGAACCCGTCGCGATGACGATGTTCTTGGTCTCGATCTCCTGCGTCTTGCCGTCCTCGGCGGTCACGACGACCTTGCCGGCGGCGGGAATCGAGGCCGTGCCGTGGAAGGCGTCGATCTTGTTCTTCTTCAAGAGGAAGCCGACGCCGGTGACGTTGGCGTCGATCGTCTCCTGCTTGTGGGCCATCATTGCCTTGAGATCGAGCTTCGGCTTGCCGACGACGATGCCGAGCTTCTCGAAGGTGTGGCCGGCTTCCTCGAACATCTCGGAGGCATGCAGCAGCGCCTTGGAGGGGATGCAGCCGACATTCAGGCAGGTTCCGCCATGCGTCTTGCGCTTCTCGACCACCGCGACCTTGAGGCCGAGCTGCGCGGCGCGAATGGCGCAGACATAGCCGCCGGGGCCGGTTCCGATGACGACGAGATCGTAGGCCGCAGCCATGGTGACTTCCTTTCCTGTGTTCGAATGCGGCGGCGCTTCAGCGCCCGCCGGTCACGTTCAAGACGGTTCCGTTGGTGTAGGAGGCCTCGTCGGAGAGCAGCCAGGCGATCGCCTGCGCCACCTCGCGCGCCGTGCCCTCGCGCTTCATCGGAAGCTGGTCGCGCAAGGCAGCGACGCGATCAGGCATGCCGCCGCTGGCATGGATCTCCGTATCGATGATCCCGGGCCGGACCGCGTTGACCCGGATGCCTTCAGCCGCAACCTCGCGGGCGAGGCCGAGCGTGAAGATGTCGATGCCTGCCTTCGCCGCGGCATAGTCGAGATATTGCCCTGCGCCGGCCAGCACCGCCGCGGCGGAGGACAGGTTGACGATGCCGCCGCCCTGCCCGCCATGGCGGGTCGACATCCGCTTCACCGCCTCGCGGGCGCAAAGGAAGCTGCCGGTCAGGTTGATCCGGAACATCCGGTCCAGCCGGGCGAGGTCCATCTCGTCGAGACGCTGCGGGGCATCGATGACGCCGGCATTGTTGACCAGCGCCGTCAGGCGCCCGAGCTTGTCGGCCGCCGCAAAGATCGCGGCGACATCGGCTTCGTCGCCGACATCGCCCTTGACCGCCACGGCCTGCCTGCCCAGCCGCAGCACGGCCGCAACCGTATCGGTCGCGGCTGCGGCATTGGACTGGTAGTTGACGACGAGATCGTAGCCGCGCTCGGCGAGCAGGATCGCGGTCGCCCGGCCGATTCCCCGGCTGCCGCCGGTGACGATCGCAACGCCCGACACGTCCCGCCCCGCGCGATCAGAGATCGAGCACGAGGCGCGCCGGGTCTTCCAGGCCTTCCTTGATGCGGACGAGGAAGGTCACGGCTTCCTTGCCGTCGATGATGCGGTGGTCGTAGCTGACCGCGAGATACATCATCGGGCGGATCTCGATCTTGCCGCCGATCACGACCGGACGCTCCTGGATCTTGTGCATGCCCAGGATCGCCGATTGCGGCGCGTTCAGGATCGGGGTCGACATCAGCGAGCCGTAGACGCCGCCGTTCGAGATGGTGAAGGTGCCGCCCTGCATCTCCTCGATCGAGAGCTTGCCGTCGCGGGCCTTGCGGCCGAACTCGCCGATCTTCTTCTCGACGCCGGCGATCGAAAGCTCGTCCGCATCGCGCACGACCGGAACCACAAGGCCCTTCTCGGTGCCGACGGCGACGCCGATATGGTAGTAGTTCTTGTAGATGATGTCGGTGCCGTCGATCTCGGCATTGACCGCCGGGATCTCCTTAAGCGCCTGCACGCAGGCCTTCACGAAGAAGCCCATGAAGCCGAGCTTCACGCCGTGCTTCTTCTCGAACACGTCCTTGTACTGGTTGCGCAGCGCCATCACGCCAGACATGTCGACCTCGTTGAAGGTCGTCAGCATCGCCGCGTTGGACTGGGCCTCCTTGAGGCGGCGCGCGATGGTCTGGCGCAGCTTGGTCATCTTGACGCGCTCTTCGCGGGCGCCGTCATCCGGCGCCGACGGGGCGCGAACGGCGATCGGCGCAGGCGCAGCAGCCGGAACGGCAGCGCCGCCGGTCGCGATCGCGGCGAGCATGTCGCCCTTGGTCACGCGGCCATCCTTGCCGGAAGCAGCGACCTTGGACGGGTCGACGCCGCTCTCGGCGGCGAGGCGCGAGACGGCCGGGCCGGAATCGGCAGCCTTGGTCGCGACAGCCTTCGGAGCCTCAGTGGCCGGCGCAGCAGCGGCCGGCTTAGCCTCGGCCTTCGGAGCCGGCGCAGCGGCAGCCGCACCGCCTTCGGCGATGGTGCCGAGCAGCGCGCTGACGCCGACCGTGTCGCCTTCCTTGGCGACGATCTCGCCGAGCACGCCGGCGGCTGGCGCATTCACTTCCAGCGTCACCTTGTCGGTCTCGAGCTCGACCAGGGGCTCGTCGGCCTTCACCGCCTCGCCCGGCTTCTTGAACCACTTGCCGATGGTTGCCTCGGAAACGGATTCGCCGAGGGTGGGTACGCGGATTTCGGTCGCCATGTCAGGCCTCTGTTGTCTCGTTCTCTGGCGGTCGGGGTCGGCACCGACAGAACGCCGGTACGGGATGGAAATCCGGCAGCGCGCTCAGGGCGCCGCCGGAGAAGGATGTCAGGCCGCGAAGGCCTCGTCGAGGAAGGCGTTGAGCTGGGCGAGATGCTTGGACATCAGGCCTGTCGCGGTCGCGGCCGAGGCCGGGCGGCCGACATAGCGCGGCCGCTTCGACTTGACGCCGGCATGGCCCAGCACCCATTCCAGATAGGGCTCGACGAAGGTCCAGGAGCCCATGTTCTTCGGCTCTTCCTGGCACCAGACCACGTCGGCACCCTTGAAGCGCGCCAGCTCCTGCGCCAGCGTCTTCAGCGGGAACGGATAGAGCTGCTCGACGCGCATCAGATAGACATCGTCGATGCCGCGCTTTTCGCGCTCCTCCAGCAGGTCGAAATAGACCTTGCCCGAGCAGAGCACGACGCGGCGGATCTTCGAGTCCTTGACCAGCTTGGTGGTCGACTTGCCGCGCTCGGCATCGTCAGCCAGCACGCGGTGGAAGGTCGAGCCCTCGGCAAGGTCCGCGAGGTCGGAGATGCAGCGCTTGTGGCGCAGCAGCGACTTCGGCGTCATCAGGATCAGCGGCTTGCGGAAGTCGCGCTTCAGCTGGCGGCGCAGGATGTGGAAGTAGCTCGCGGGCGTCGAGCAGTTCGCCACCTGCATGTTGTCCTCGGCGCACATCTGCAGGAAGCGCTCCAGGCGGGCGGAGGAGTGCTCCGGACCCTGCCCCTCATAGCCATGCGGCAGCAGGCAGACGAGGCCGGACATGCGCAGCCACTTGCGCTCGCCCGACGAGATGAACTGGTCGAACACGACCTGTGCGCCATTGGCGAAGTCGCCGAACTGCGCTTCCCACATCGTCAGCGCATTCGGCTCCGACAGGGTGTAGCCGTATTCGAAGCCGAGCACCGCCTCTTCCGAGAGCATCGAGTTGATGACCTCGTAGCGCGCCTGGTCCTCGCGGATATGGTTCAGCGAGGTGTGGCGGGCTTCCGTCTCCTGGTCGATCAGCACCGAATGGCGCTGCGAGAAGGTGCCGCGCTCGCAATCCTGGCCGGAGAGGCGCACCGGGTTGCCGTCGAGCAGCAGCGAGCCGAAAGCCAGCGATTCGGCCGTCGCCCAGTCGATGCCCTCGCCGCTCTCGACCGCCTTCTTGCGGTTGTCGAGGAAGCGCTGGATCGTCTTGTGGACGTTGAAGCCGGCCGGAACGGCCGTGATCTTCTCGGTGATCTCCTTGAGCGTCTCCGCCGGCACGCCAGTGGCGCCGCGGCGCGGATCGTCCTCGTCGGCGCGGATCGCCTTCATGCCGGCCCAGCGGCCGTCGAGCCAGTCGGCCTTGTTCGGCTTGAAAGCCTGGCCGGCGTCGAACTCGACCTCGAGCCTCGCCTTCCAGGCGGCGCGCATCGCGTCGAGCTCGCCGGCGGCGACCACGCCCTCGGCCTCGAGCTTGGCGCCGTAGAGCTCCAGCGTCGACTTGTGGCCGCGAATCTTGCGGTACATCAGCGGCTGGGTGAAGCCCGGCTCGTCGCCCTCGTTATGGCCGAAGCGGCGATAGCAGAACATGTCGATGACGACCGGCTTGTGGAACTTCTGCCGGAACTCGATCGCGATCTTGGCAGCGAAGACCACCGCCTCCGGATCGTCGCCGTTCACATGGAAGACCGGCGCCTCGACCATCTTCGCCACGTCGGACGGATAGGGCGACGACCGCGAATAGCGCGGATAGGTGGTGAAGCCGATCTGGTTGTTGATGATGAAATGCAGCGAGCCGCCGGTGCGGTGGCCCTTCAGGCCCGACAGGCCGAGGCATTCCGCCACGACGCCCTGGCCGGCGAAGGCCGCGTCACCATGGATCAGCAGCGGCAGCACCTTCGAACGCTCGACGATATCGCCGAACTGGTCCTGCTTGGCGCGCACCTTGCCGAGCACGACGGGATCGACGATCTCGAGATGCGACGGGTTGGCGGTCAGCGAGACGTGGACGTTGTTGCCGTCGAACTCGCGATCGCTGGAAGCACCGAGATGGTACTTCACGTCGCCCGAGCCCTCGACGTCGTCGGGCGCGAACGAGCCGCCCTTGAACTCGTGGAACAGCGCACGATGCGGCTTGCCGAGCACCTGGGTCAGCACGTTGAGGCGGCCACGATGGGCCATGCCGAAGACGATATCGCGCACGCCGAGCGCGCCGCCGCGCTTGATGATCTGCTCCAGCGCCGGAACCAGCGCCTCGCCGCCGTCCAGGCCGAAGCGCTTGGTGCCGGTGAACTTGAGATCGAGGAACTTCTCGAAGCCCTCGGCTTCGACGAGCTTGTTCAGGATCGCCTTCTTGCCTTCCTTGGTGAAGGCGATCTCCTTGTCCGGCCCCTCGATGCGCTCCTGCAGCCAGGCCTTCTGCTCGGGGTCGGAGATGTGCATGAACTCGATGCCGACCGTGCCGCAATAGGTCCGCTGCAGCACCGCGACCATCTCGCGGATCGTGGCGAACTCCATGCCGAGCACGTTGTCGATGAAGATCTTGCGATCGAGATCGGCGTCGGTGAAGCCGAAGGCGGCCGGCGACAGCTCCTCGCTGTCGTTGCGGCTCTCGATGCCCAGCGGGTCGAGATTGGCGTGGAGATGGCCGCGCATCCGGTAGGCGCGGATCAGCATGATCGCGCGCACGGAATCGCGGGTCGCCTGCTGCACGTCGGCCGCGGAAAGCGCCGTGCCGGCAGCCTTGGCCTTGGCGCCGAGCTTGTCGGAGATCACCTTCTCGACGACGGCCCAGTTGCCGTCCAGCGCAGAGACCAGCTCGCCGCTCGCGGCGACAGGCCAGTTCGGCTTCTTCCAGGACGCGCCCTTGGCGTTCTGCAGGACGGCTTGCTTGTCGTCCTTCAGCGCGCCGAAGAAGCTCTGCCACTGCTCGTCGACCGATTTGGGATCGGCTTCGTAGCGGGCATAGAGATCCTCGATATAGGCGGCGTTGCCGCCATAGAGGAAGCCGGTCTGCGCGAGAGCCTCGTTGATGTCCTGGCGAGCCATGATGCTCCTGCCTTCCTTCGCCGCTTAAGCCATGTCCGAACCCTTGCTCGGACATCCTTTTTGTTCGCTCGGCCGGGCCTGAGTCCGACCTAATCGTTTCGTAAGCTAAACACCGCTGGCGGCGGGCCGGGATCGACCCGGCCGTGCCGCTCGCGCGATGTCAGCCCTTCAACACTTCGACCAAGGTCTTTCCAAGGCGCGCCGGCGAGGGCGAGACCCGGATGCCAGCGGCTTCCATCGCCGCGATCTTGTCCTCGGCGCCGCCCTTGCCGCCCGAGATGATCGCGCCGGCATGGCCCATGCGACGGCCGGGAGGGGCCGTGCGGCCGGCGATGAAGCCGACCATCGGCTTCTTGCGGCCGCGCTTGGCCTCGTCCTTGATGAACTGCGCCGCGTCCTCTTCGGCCGAGCCGCCGATCTCGCCGATCATGACGATCGAGGTGGTCTTGTCGTCGGCCAGGAACATCTCGAGCATGTCGATGAACTCGGTGCCCTTGACCGGATCGCCGCCGATGCCGACGGCCGTGGTCTGGCCGAGGCCCTCGTTGGTGGTCTGGAACACCGCCTCATAGGTCAGCGTGCCCGAGCGCGAGACGATGCCGACATTGCCGGGCTTGAAGATGTTCGCCGGCATGATGCCGATCTTCGACTGGCCGGCGGTGACGACGCCGGGGCAGTTCGGCCCGATCAGGCGGGTCTTGGAGCCGACCAGCGAGCGCTTGACCTTGACCATGTCGAGCACCGGGATGCCTTCGGTGATGCAGATGACCAGCGGGATCTCGGCGTCGATCGCCTCGCAGATCGCATCAGCGGCGCCCGGAGGCGGCACGTAGACGACGGAAGCGGTGGCACCGGTCTTGGCCTTGGCCTCGTGCACGCTGTCGAAGACGGGCAGGCCGAGATGGACCGAGCCGCCCTTGCCCGGCGAAGTGCCGCCGACCATCTGCGTGCCATAGGCGATCGCCTGCTCGGAGTGGAAGGTCCCGTTCTTGCCGGTGAAGCCCTGGCAGATGACCTTGGTGTTCTTGTCGATCAGGATGGACATGTCTGCTCCTCAGGCCTTCTTGATCGCGGCGACGATCTTCTGCGCGGCGTCGTCGAGGTCGTCGGCGGGAATGACGTTGAGGCCGGACTCGCGGATGATCTTCTTGCCTTCCTCGACATTCGTGCCTTCGAGGCGGACCACCAGCGGAACCTGAAGACCGACGGCCTTCACCGCGGCGATGACGCCGCGCGCGATGACGTCGCACTTCATGATGCCGCCGAAGATGTTGACGAGGATGCCCTTCACCTTCGGGTCGGCGGTGATGATCTTGAACGCCGCCGTCACCTTCTCTTCCGAAGCGCCGCCGCCGACGTCGAGGAAGTTCGCGGGCGATTCACCGTAGAGCTGGATGATGTCGAGCGTCGCCATGGCGAGGCCGGCGCCGTTGACCATGCAGCCGATCGTGCCGTCGAGCGCGATATAGGCGAGGTCGTACTTGGAAGCCTCGATCTCCTTGGCATCCTCTTCCGTGACGTCGCGCAGCGCAACGACCTCAGGGTGACGATAGAGCGAGTTCGAGTCGAACGAGACCTTGGCGTCCAGGCACTTGAGCTGGCCTTGGGTGGTCACGATCAGCGGGTTGATCTCGAGCATGTCCATGTCCTTGGCCACGAACGCGCTGTAGATTTGGCCGAGCACGGTGCCAGCCTGCTTGGCGAGGTCGCCCTGCAATCCGAGAATGCGGGCCATGGCCCGGCCATGATGCGGCATGATGCCGGTCGCCGGATCGACCGAGAAGGTCTCGATCTTCTCGGGCGTGTCATGGGCGACGGCCTCGATGTCCATGCCGCCCTCGGTCGAGACGACGAAGGCGATGCGCGAGGTCTCGCGGTCGACCAGCGCCGAGAGGTAGAACTCCTTCTCGATGTCCGAGCCGTCCTCGATATAGAGGCGGTTGACCTGCTTGCCCGTCTCGCCGGTCTGGATCGTGACCAGCGTGTTGCCGAGCATTTCCTTGGCGTGGGCTTCGACTTCCGCGACCGACTTGGCCAGGCGAACACCGCCCTTGGCGTCGGGGCCGAGTTCCTTGAACTTGCCCTTGCCGCGCCCGCCGGCGTGGATCTGCGACTTCACGACGTAAAGCGGCCCCGGCAGCTTCTTGGCGGCCTCGACCGCCTCCGCCACCGTCAGTGCCGGGAAACCGGCCGAAACGGGCGCGCCGAATTCCTTGAGGATGGCTTTGCCCTGGTATTCGTGGATGTTCATGTGCTCGGTTTCCCTGGCAACGGCTGAAGATTGACGAAAGGGCGGCCGCGCGAAACCGCGCCGCCGCCCCCGTTTAAATCACGCGAGTGACGGATCGACGGTCTTGCAGGCGTCGATCAGGCCCTGGACCGAAGCCACCGACTTCGCCAGCATCTCCTTCTCGGCGCCGTTGAGGCGGATCTTGACGACGCGCTCGACACCCTTGGCGCCGATCACGACGGGAACGCCGACGAACATGTCCTTGACGCCATACTGGCCCTTGAGCGCGGCGGCCGCCGGCAGGACGCGCTTCTGGTCCTTGAGATAGCTCTCGGCCATCGCGATCGCCGAGGCAGCCGGAGCATAGAAGGCCGAACCGGTCTTGAGCAGGTTGACGATCTCGCCGCCGCCCTTGCGGGTGCGCTCGACGATGGCGTCCAGCTTCTCCTGCGTGGTCCACTTCATCTTGACGAGGTCCGGCAGCGGAATGCCGGCGACGCCCGAATAGCGGACCAGCGGCACCATGTCGTCGCCATGGCCGCCGAGCACGAAGGCCGAGACGTCCTTGACCGAGACGTTGAACTCTTCAGCGAGGAAATAGCGGAAGCGGGCGCTATCGAGCACGCCGGCCATGCCGCAGATCATGTTGGGCTTCAGGCCCGAGAACTTCTGGAGCGCCCAGACCATCGCGTCGAGCGGGTTGGTGATGCAGATCACGAAGGCCTTGGGAGCGTACTGCTTGATGCCCTCGCCGACCGCCTTCATCACCTTGAGGTTGATGCCGATCAGGTCGTCGCGGCTCATGCCGGGCTTGCGCGGCACGCCGGCGGTGACGATGATCACGTCGGCGCCCTTGATGTCCTCGTAGGAGTTCGTGCCCTTGTAGCCGGCGTCGAAACCGTCGACCGGCGAGGACTCGGCGATGTCCAGGCCCTTGCCCTGCGGAATGCCCTCGGCGATGTCGAACATGACGATGTCGCCCAGCTCTTTCAGGCCAGCGAGGTGGGCGAGCGTGCCGCCGATCTGGCCGGAGCCGATGAGGGCGATCTTCTTACGGGCCATTGCCTAGTCCTTTTGTTTCTGGCGCTACCATCGATCCGGCTGCTGCCGGCTTCGACCGTCAAAATGCCTTGGCGCTGCGACAGGCCCGCTCCCGAGAGGAGCCAGCCAAACCGTGGGTTCCTTTGGCCCAAACCGGGCTTTTGCCGCAACCCTCGCCGCAAAAGCGGCTTTTCTCGGGCATCACGGCCCCTCGCGCGATGTCGCGCGAGGGGGATCTTGATTTTTCAATAACTTAGCGAAATGCCTCGCTCATACTCGGTTCCATCAGGAACGAAAACCGGCAATTACAATTTACAGATATTGTAATTCGTTACCAGATTATTCACACGATCCCGCTGCCGAGCACCCGCAGGATCACCCGGATCAGGGTCGAGAGCCGGGTATCGACGGAAGCCTGCGGCACGTCAGCCTCCAGCGCGAGCGAGGCCGGGTGGATGAAACGGTTGGTGGCGTCGATGACGAAGGCGATCGCCCGGTCGCGGTCGCGCGGCTCGAACACGCCGGTGGCCATGCCCTCGTCGACCACCCGCTCGAACAGCGCGCGCACGCGGGTGCGATTACGCCGGCTGATGGCGTGTCGCTTGGCAACCGCCAGCGACAAAGCCGCGAAGAGATGCGGCTCCTCGGTCAGCAGGTCCCGATTGGCCTTGGCCAGCGCCAGGATCAGGCGCTCCAGCTTGTCGTCGGCGGGATCGGGCCCGTCCGCGACATCCGCGAGCCGGCGCTCGGTCGCCTTCAGCCAGACATCGACGACGGCGTCGATCAGCGCGCCCTTGGACGGGAAGTAGCGGTAGACATTGGCATGGGTCATGCCCGCCTCTTCCGCCACGGCGACGACCGTGAAGCGCTTCAGCCCGAACTTGCGCAGATGCTCGCCGGCGACCGTGAGGATGCGGGTCTCGCTCGGCTCGCGCTGCGGCATCGTCAGGTCTCGACCAGACCGGTGGTGTCGCCGCTCGCAGCCGAGTCGGGGCGGCCATGCGGCATCGCCAGATACTCCTCCGAGCGCATCTCGATCAGGCGCGAGACGGTGCGGTCGAACTCGAAGGCCTCGCGCCCCTTGTTCGCGCGATAGAGCTCGTGCGGCTCGGCCGCCGCCGAGGCGACGAGCTTCACATGATGTTCGTAGAGCGTGTCGATCAGGATGATGAAGCGCTTGGCCTCGTTGCGCCGGTCGAAATCGAGGATCGGGATGTCATCGAGCACCAGCGTATGGAAGCGCTGCGCCAGCGCGATATAGTCCGAGGCGCCATAGGCCTGGGCGCAAAGATCGGCGAAGCTTGCCCGCGCCACGCTGCCGGCCGCCTGCGGCAGGACGAGATCATGTCCCTGCACGGTGAGAACCGTGCGCTGCCCCTGCGCCACCCCGGAAAGCGCCTTGAAGGCCGTATCGAGCGCAGCCTTCGCCTTCTCGTCGGCGGGCACATGGTAGACCGGAGCGCCGCCGAGCTTCTCCAGCCGGAAATCGGTGCGGGCGTCGAGCTTGAGCACCTCGACCTTGGTCTGCAGCAATTCGATGAAGGGCAGGAACAGCGCCCGGTTGAGCCCGCCCTCATAGAGCCGCGACGGCTCGACATTCGAGGTCGCGACCACGACGACGCCGGCCGCGAACAGCGCCGTGAACAGCCGGCCGAGGATCATCGCATCGGCGATGTCGGTGACGGTGAACTCGTCGAAGCAGAGAAGATAGGCCTCGTCAGCGAGATCCGCCGCAACGGGCGCGATCGGGTCGGCATCCTTGACCTCGCCGCTCTTGATCTTCTGGCGGTAGGCATTGATCCGGCCGTGCACGTCGGCGAGGAATTCGTGGAAATGCACCCGGCGCTTGCGCTTCACCGGCGCCGCCTCGAAGAACATGTCCATCAGCATGGTCTTGCCGCGGCCGACCGAGCCCCAGACATACAAGCCCTTCGGCGCCGACACCGTGTCCGGCTTCTTGCCGAAGAGCCAGCCGAGCGCGCTGCCCTTGCGGGCGAGGCGGCGGGCGGCGAGCGTCTCGGTCAGCGCCTGGAGCTTCTTGATCACCGCGACCTGCGCGGGATCGCGCTCGATGGCGCCCGCCTCGACCAGGGCGGCGTAACGGTCGGTGATCGAGGCTGACATGACGGCGGGCGCTGGCGATCCGGAGAAGACCAGACCGGGTTACGTTAGCACCGCCCGCATCGCAAGCCCGCAGGGTGCTTCCAGCGAAGCGCCTCTACACCGACAGCGAGGCAAGAAAGTTGCGCAGACGCGTCTGCTTGGGTGCGGCGAGGATGCTCCGAGGTGACCCGACCTCGACGATCTCGCCGCCATCCATGAAGGCGACATCGTCGCCGGTTTCCCTGATGAAGCGGATTTCATGCGTCGCCACGATCAGGGTCAGGCCCGATCCTGCGAGGTCCCGCATGACATCAAGGACCTCGCCCGCAGCATCCGGATCGAGCCCCGCGGTCGGCTCGTCCAGCAGCATCAGCCTCGGCTTCGCCGCCCACGCCCGCGCGATGGCGACCCGCTGCCGTTGCCCGCCCGAGAGCTCGCTCGGATAGGAATCGCGCCTGCCGGCCAGCCCGACCCGCTCCAGCGCCGCCATCGCCTCCGCGACGATCTCCCTGCGCGAAAGCTTCAGCGGGGCGAGCGGCCCTTCGAGAATGTGCTGCAGGGCGGTCATATGGTCGAACAGCGCGGAGCGCTGCGGGACCATGCCGACGGCGAGATGCTGGCCTGCGGTCCCCGTCTCGATCGATTGCCCGTCGATCTGGATCGTGCCCTTGTCGGCCGTCTCGCTCCCGTCGATGCAGCGCAGCAGCGTCGACTTGCCGGCGCCCGATGGCCCGATGATGCACTGGATCGCGCCGGGCGCGACCGCAAGCGAGACGTCGGTCAGCGCCTGCACGCAATCGAAGCGCTTGCCCACATGGGCGATCGTGACAGCTGCGCCTTCAGCCTTCGTGGTCTGCGCCGTGCTCACGTCATGTCCTCTGCCCGCCCGTCCGTTCTCGGAATGGCGTTCGAGGCCATATCGTCCGATCGGCGGCAAAGCCAGCCCCGCGAAACCTCCCGTTCAGCCGCGCGTTGTCTCGCAGGAGGACGAGCGATGATCACCATTCTGCCAGCCCCGGACCATGTCGCCGCCTATCGCCTGTCGCAGACGCTGACGGCTGAGGATCTCGATGCCATCATGGCCGATATCGACGCCCGGCTCGCCCGTCACGAGAAGCTCGGCATCCTCGCCGACATGACCGATTTCACCGACATGACGCTGGCCGCGGCCTGGAAGGACGCGCGCTACAGCCTCGGCAAGCTCTGGGAGCTCAGGCGCTTCCCGAAGGAAGCGGTGATCACCGACAGGGGTTGGCTCTCCGGCTTCGTCGATCTGCTCGACCCGGCGATCCCCTTCGTCAAGGTCCGCGCCTTCAAGCCCGCGGACTACGACAAGGCGCTGAGCTGGGTCGGCGATATCGAAGGCGGCCCGGACGCCTGAGACTCAAGCGGCCCCGCCGCGGGCAAAGGTCTCGTCGAACGCGTAGCCGGCGCCTCGCACGGTCCGGAGCGGGTCCTTGGCGTCGCCCGGCGTGATCGCCTTGCGCAGCCGCCCGACATGGACGTCGACCGTGCGCTCGTCGATATAGACGTCCCGGCCCCAGACGGCATCGAGCAATTGCGCGCGCGAATAGACCCGTCCCGGAGCCTGCATCAGGAATTCCAGCAGGCGGAACTCGGTCGGCCCGAGATGGAGTTCGCTGCCCGCGCGGCGAACGCGGCGCGTCGTGCGGTCGAGTTCGAGATCGCCGGCCGCGAGCAGCCCCGCGACATGGCCCGGCTTGGCGCGGCGCAGCAGCGCCTGGATGCGCGCGATCAGCTCCGGCAGCGAGAACGGCTTCACGACATAGTCGTCGGCGCCGGTCGCAAGGCCACGCACCCGCTCGGTCTCCTCGCCGCGCGCCGTCAGCATGATGATCGGCACGCGCTCGGTATCGCGCCGCGAGCGCAGGCGCCGGCAAAGCTCGATGCCGGAGAGGCCCGGCAGCATCCAGTCGAGCAGGACGAGATCAGGCGTGTGATCGCGCAGGTGCAGCTCCGCATCGTCCCCGCGAGCGACGCTGTCAACCTCGAAGCCCTCGGCCTCGAGGTTGTAGCGCAGCAGCAGGGTGAGCGGCTCCTCGTCCTCGACGATCAGGATACGTGCGGCCATGTCGGCTTTGACCTTAGCTTCCCGTCACCGCTTCGACCTCGATATTGGTCGTGTCGAGCTTCGGCCGGTTCACGTCGAGGGAATCGCCGGTGACGAGGTAATGGATCGTCTCGGCGATGTTGGTGGTGTGGTCGCCGATGCGCTCGATGTTCTTGGCGCAGAACAGCAGATGCGTGCAGAAGGTGATGTTGCGCGGGTCCTCCATCATATAGGTCAGGAGTTCGCGGAACAGCGAGGTGTAGAGCGCGTCGATCTCGTCGTCGCGCTTCCAGACTTCGAGCGCCTTCTGCTCGTTGGTCGCGGCATAGGCGTCAAGCACGTCCTTCAGCTGGGCCTGCACGAGGCGGCTGATATGCTCGAGGCCGACGACCGCGCGATGCGGCGGCTGGAACTGCCCGGCGATCGCGACGGCACGCTTGGCGATGTTCTTGGCGAGATCGCCGACGCGCTCGATATCGGAAGCGAGGCGGATCGCCGAGATCAGCTCGCGCAGGTCCTGCGCTAGCGGCTGGCGCCGGGCGATGGTGAGCACGGCCTTCTCCTCGACCTCGCGCTGGAGGTTGTCGAGGCGCTGGTCGGCCGAGATGATCTTCTGGGCGAGCGCGGTATCGCGGCGAACGAGCGCGACCGTGGAATCGCCCAGCATGCGCTCGGCCATGCCGCCCATTTCGGCGAGGCTGCGGCGGATGCCTTCGAGATCGGTGTCGTAGGAGCGGACGATGTGGTCGGTCATGGCGTGTTCCTCCAGCGCATCGGCCCGAAAAGTGGAAACCGGTTTTCGGGCAAGCCGATGCGAAATAAAAATCCCGCTTAGCCGAAACGGCCGGTGACGTAGTCCTGGGTCTGCTTCTTGGCGGGATTCATGAAGATCGTGTTGGTCGGCGCGAACTCGATGACCTCGCCGAGATACATGAACGCCGTGTACTGCGAGATGCGCGCCGCCTGCTGCATGTTGTGCGTCACGATGGCGATGGTGAAATCGCTCTTCAGCTGCTCCAGCAGGTCCTCGATCTTGCCGGTCGAGATCGGGTCGAGCGCCGAGGTCGGCTCGTCGAACAGGATCACTTCCGGCTTCTGCGCGATGGTGCGCGCGATGCACAGGCGCTGCTGCTGGCCGCCGGAGAGGCCCATGCCCGAGCTCTTCAGCTTGTCCTTGACCTCGTCCCAGAGCGCGGCGCGGCGCAGCGCGCCCTCGACGCGGTCGTCGAGCTCCGACTTCGGCGGCTTCTCGTAGAGGCGGATGCCGAAGGCGACATTGTCGTAGATCGACATCGGGAACGGCGTCGGCTTCTGGAAGACCATGCCGACGCGCGAGCGCAATTCGTTCACGTCGACGTCGTTGGAGATGATGTTGCGGCCGTCGAGCATGATCTGCCCTTCCGCGCGCTGCTCCGGATAGAGCGAGTAGATGCGGTTGAAGATGCGCAGCAGGGTCGACTTGCCGCAGCCGGACGGGCCGATCAGGGCCGTGACATGGCGATCACGGAAGTCGAGATTGATGTTCTTCAGCGCCTTGTGCTCGCCGTAGTAGAAATCGAGGTTCTTCACCGCGATCCGGACGGGCGCCTCGGCATCGAGCGACTGGGGGGAGAGTTCAAGGGTCGAAAGCATCGACTTAGGTCCTCAAGGTCGGTCGCGACCGGGTTGGTTTCAGGCTCACTTGCTGCCGGCGACGATACGCCGGGCAACGATCGAGAGCACGAGGATCGAGACGGTGATGATGAGCGAGCCGGCCCAGGCGAGCTGCTGCCAGTTCTCGTAAGGGGCGGAGGCGAACTGGTAGATCGTGACCGGCAGGTTGGAGACGCCGCCGACGAGCGTCGGCGAGAACCAGAAATTGTTGTTCAGCGCGGTGAAGAGCAGCGGCGCGGTCTCGCCGGCAATGCGGGCGAGCGCCAGCAGGATGCCGGTGACCATGCCGGCCTTGGCCGCGCGCCAGGTCACCGAGGTGATGACGACGGAGGGCGGCGCGCCGAGCGCGGCGCCGGCCTCGCGCAAGGGACCGGGCACGAGGCTCAGCATGTCCTCGGTGGTGCGCACGATGACCGGGATCGCGATGATGCCGAGCGCGACGCCGCCGGCCCAGCCCGAGTAGCCGCGAAACGGCTCGACCAGGATGACGTAGACGAACAGGCCGATCAGGATCGACGGCGCCGAGAGCAGGATGTCGTTGATGAAGCGGATCAGGTTGGCGAGCTTGGAGCCGCGGCCGTATTCGGCGAGCCAGGTCCCGGCCAGCACGCCGATCGGCGTAGCGATGACGATGCCGAGGAAGGTCAGCACGAAGGAGCCGACGATGGCGTTGGCGATGCCGCCGCCTTCAGTGCCGGGGCCGGGCGTGACCGCCGTGAAGGTCGCGACGGAGAGCCCGCCGATGCCCTTCACCACGAGCATGCCGAGGATCCAGAACAGCACGAAGATCGCGGTGAAGGTGAAGCCCGTGGCGATGATCTTCATCAGCCGGTCGGCGGTGCGGCGGGACTGGCGCACGCGCCCCCAGGGGGCGTGAGGCAGTTCGCGGGGCGTGGTCGTCATGGTCATGGGGGTGAGCCTCAGTAGCGCTTGACGCGGGCGACCAGCAGTCGCGCGATGACGAGGACGACGAAGGTGACGAAGAAGAGGATGCAGCCCAGCGCGATCAGCGAGTTGAGCTGCAGGCCCATCGCCTCGTTGAACTCGTTGGCGATGCGCGAGGCGATGGTCGAGCCGGGATCGAGGATCGAGGCCGAGAGCCGGTTGGCGTTGCCGACGACGAAGGTCACCGCCATCGTCTCGCCGAGTGCGCGGCCGAGCCCCAGCATCACCGCGCCGATGATCGAGACGCCGGCCTGCGGCACCAGCACATGGCGCACGACCTCCCAGGTCGTCGCGCCGATGCCGTAGGCGCTCTCGCGCAGCACCGAGGGGATCTGCTCCAGCATGTCGCGGGTGATCGAGGCGATGAACGGCACGATCATGAAGGCGAGGATGATGCCGGCCGTGAAGATGCCCAGCCCCGAGGGCGAGCGCGAGTAGAGCACCGTGCCGACGATCGGGAGACCCTCGACGATGTTCGAGAGCGGGATCTGCACATAGGCGGCGAAGAGCGGCACGAAGACGAACAGGCCCCACATGCCGTAGATGATCGAGGGCACGGCGGCGAGCAGCTCGACCGCGGTCGCGACCGGCTTCTTGAACCAGGCCGGCGCAAGCTGCGTCAGGTAGACCGCGATGCCGAGCGAGAGCGGCACGCCGATCACAAGCGCGATCAGCGCCGTCGAGAGCGTGCCGACGATCGCCGGCCAGGCGCCGTACTGATCGTTCTGGGTATCCCAGACGCTGGAGGTGATGAAGCCGAGGCCGAATTCGCGGAAGGCAGGCCAGCCGCCGATGATCATCGAGAGCATGATGCCGGCGAGCAGCACCAGTACCAGCAGCGCGGCGCCGAAGCTGGCATTGCGGAAGACGAGGTCGAAGGTCGCCTTCGGCGTCTTGCGCATGATCGGCGTCGCGCCGGGAAGGCTCGTCATGTCGGTTGCTGCGGTCATCCGCGGAAGCTCCGGTGGCATGGCCGGGATCGTCGGGAAGCCCGCCCGATCCCAGCCCTCATCCTGAAGAGCACCCGAAGATGGCTCCTCAGGATGAGGGCTTGAAGAAGGTGGCGAGGCGGGTCGAAACCCACCTCGCCTTGTCGCTTGGCAGCGATCAGAAGATCGGCTTGCCGGCCGTGTCGGTCACGCCCTTCCAGGCGCTGCGGACCTGGTCCTTCACGTTCGCCGGCAGGGCGACGTAGTCGAGCTCGCTCGCGAGCTTGTCGCCGTTCTTGTAGACCCAGTCGAAGAACTTCAGCGCGGCCTGCGTCTCTTCCGGCTTCTCCGGCTTGGCATAGACCAGGATGAAGGTCGCCGAGGTGATCGGCCAGGCGTCGGCACCCTTCTGATTGTTCAGTGAGATGCCGAAGCCGGGCTGCTCCTGCCAGTTGGCATTGGCCGCGGCGGCCTGGAAGGCCTTCTCTTCCGGCGCCGGGAAGTTGCCCTCGGCGTTCTTCACGAGGGCGTGGGAGAGCTTGTTCTGCTTGGCATAGGCATACTCGACATAGCCGATCGAGTTGGCGACCTGCTTGACCGAGGCCGAGACGCCCTCATTGCCCTTGCCGCCGATGCCGACCGGCCACTGGACCGACTGGTTGGCGCCGATCTTGGACTTCCACTCGGCCGAGGCCTTGGAGAGGTAGTCGGTGAACACGAAGGTCGTGCCCGAGCCGTCCGAACGGTAGACCGGGTTGATGTTCGCGTCCGGCAGGGTGACGCCGGCATTGAGAGCGACGATCTTCGGGTCGTTCCACTTCTTGATGTCGCCGAGATAGATCTGGGCGATGATCTCGCCCGAGAGCTTGAGCTTGCCCGGCTCGACGCCAGCGATGTTCACGGCCGGCACGACGCCGCCCATCACGGTCGGGAACTGGATCAGGCCGTCCTTGGTCAGGTCCTCGCCCTTGAGCGGAGCGTCGGTCGCGCCGAAGGCGACGGTCTTGGCCTTGATCTGGCGGATGCCGCCACCCGAGCCGATCGACTGGTAGTTCAGGCCAGTGCCGGTCTCTTTCTTATAGGCCTCGGCCCACTTCGAATAGATCGGGAAGGGGAAGGTCGCGCCGGCGCCGGTGATGTCGGCAGCCTGGGCGGAACCGGCGATCCCGGCGGCAACGGCCGCGAGAACGAGAATCTTGCGCATGTGAGATGTCCTCATTGGGTCGCTATATGCAGCGGCCCTGTCAGAACACCCTCTGTATGACAGCCAAATGACAATCCGTCATGAAAACTGTCATGAATGCCCGTCATGCACGGACTAGCCTTGACCGCGCCCGGCCTCGAAACGCGGCAGGATCGCCTTGAAGGTCGCGCCGTCGCCCGGCTTGCTCTCGATCGTCAGCCGTCCGCGATGGCGCAGCACGATATGCTTCACGATGGCGAGACCCAGGCCCGTGCCCCCGGCCTCGCGGCTCGCGGCGGTATCGACCCGATAGAAGCGCTCGGTCAGGCGCGGCAGGTGCTCCGGCGCGATGCCCGGTCCGTCGTCGCGCACGCTGAAGCTCGCCTCGCTCTCGCCGGTCTCGACGGCGATCACGACCTCCCCGCCCGGCTTGCCGTATTTGATGGCATTCTCGACGAGATTCTCCATCAGGCGCAGCAATTCGTCGCGGTCGCCCGGCACCTGCAGCGCCTCGCGCGGTGTCTTCAGCGCCAGCGTGACATCGCGCTCCCGCGCCATCAGCGTCAGCGAATCCACGATCTCGCGGGCGATGCCGGCAAGATCGACCGGCGTATCCGGCGCGACATGGGCGCGCTGCTCGATCCGCGACAGCGAGAGCAGGTCGTCGACCAGCCGCGCCATCCGCAGGCCCTGCTCGCGCATGATGCCGAGGAAGCGCTCGCGCGCCCGCTCGTCATTGCGCGCCGGCCCCTGCAAGGTCTCGACGAAGCCGAGCAGCGAGGCCAAGGGCGTGCGCAACTCATGGCTGGCATTGGCGACGAAATCGACGCGCATGCGCTCGATCACGCGCTGCTCGCTCAGGTCCTGGAAGGTCAGGAGCGTGGCATGGCGCAGGCCGCTGTCGTTCAGCGCCGCTATATGGATGCGGAAGGTGCGCTCGACCGGCACCCGCTCGACGAGCTCGACCGTCTTGCGCCCGCCTCCGAGCGCGACGTGCTCGATCGCGTCGTTGAGATCGGGGTCGCGCAGCACGAGCGCCAGCAGCTTGCCGACCGCCAGCCCCGGGATCAGGACGGGCATGGCCGGGCTCAGCGCCTGCGCCACGCCCTGCCCGTCGAGCAGCACGGCCGGCGCGCCGAACGCCTCGACCATGTCCCGCACCAGCGCGGCATTAGAAGCGGAAAGATTGACCATGAAGAACCCGGAGACGGACCGCGGATGCCGGCCGGGCTCTTCCTGAGCGGAAGCGCGGCGGGCGTCAATTCCCTTCCGCGGTCGGAAGCATTTTCAAGCGAGGTGGACGCCGGTTCGCGTGAAGAAAATGCGACAAAACAAGGAGCTAGCGTAATTCCGCCATTCGGGGAATTGCGGAATTGCTCTAGCCGGCTAGGCTGCTTGCGAAAGAGGAGCCTGTTCATGGCGAAGAAATTCTCAGGTTCGGACGTGAAGGATCCCATCGTCGGGCCGTCGGAAGAACCTGCGAAGCGGGCGAAGACGCGCACCAAAGCCATCAAGGCGAAGGACTTCGACCTCGAAGCCGACAGCCTGCCCGAAGCGATCATCGACGCCGCCTATCACAGTGGCAACTACCCCTATGGCAAGCGGATGAAGCGCAAGCGCTACAACCGCGAGATGGAGCCGCTGCAGATCGAATTGCAGAAGCTGACGCGCTGGGCCGCCAAGCATGGCGAGCGGATCGTCATCGTCTTCGAGGGACGCGACGGCGCCGGCAAGGGCGGCACCATCGCCCGCTTCACCCAGCATCTCAATCCGCGCCAGGCCCGCATCGTCGCCCTGCCCAAGCCCTCGGACACCGAGAAGGGCCAGTGGTATTTCCAGCGTTACGCCGCCGAGATGCCGACCGCGGGCGAAATCGTGTTCTTCGACCGATCCTGGTACAACCGCGCCGGCGTCGAGCGCGTCATGGGCTTCTGCAAGCCGGAAGAAACCGAGCAATTCCTGAACGAGGCGCCGGTTTTCGAGGGCATGCTCGCCCGTGACGGCGTTCGCCTGATCAAGCTCTTCCTGACCATCGGCCGCGAGATGCAGATGACGCGGCTGCACGCCCGCTGGCACGATCCGCTGAAGCGTTGGAAGCTGTCGCCGATCGATTTCGAGTCGGTCCCGCGCTTCGACGATTATTCCCGCGCCTTCGACGAGATGCTGTCCCGGACCTCGACCGAGGCCGCGCCCTGGCATGTCGTGCGCAGCAACGACAAGCTCCGCGCCCGGCTCAATGCCATCCGCCATGTGCTGAAGGCCATCCCCTACAAGGGCAAGGACGAGGCCGCGATCGGGCTGCTCGACGAGGACATCGTCATTCCGGTCGATCGTTATCTCGACAATGGCGGCGAGCCGGAGAGCTGAGAGCGCTTGCGTCATTGCGAGCGCGGCGAAGCAATCCAGGGGGACGCAGTTGAACGCTTCCGCCCAGTCCCCTGGATTGCTTCGGAGCTCACGCTCCTCGCAATGACGGTCGGCCCGCCCCTTACGGGCCCATCACATGGTTCGGCAGCCAGGTCGTCAGGGGCGGCCAGAGCGTGATCAGCGCCAGCACCGCCAGGAGCGGCACGAGCCAGGGCAAGATCGCCTTCGACATCGTCTCGAACGAGACATTGGCGATGCGCGTCACCACGAACAGCACCACGCCGATCGGTGGATGGATCGTGCCCAGGATCAGGTTCAGGATCATGATGATGCCGAACTGAACGGGATCGATGCCGAAGCTATGCGCCGCCGGCACCAGGATCGGGATCAGGATCAGCAGCGCGGCCAGCGCCTCCATGAAGCAGCCGACGACGAGCAGGATCAGGTTGCAGACCAGCAGGAAGACGAGCGGGTCCTTGATGGTCTGGACGATCAGCGGCGTCAGCGTCTGCGGCACGCGCGAGATCGACATGCACCAGCCGAGCGCGCCCGCCGCCATCACCAGCACCGTGACGAGCCCGGTGGTCTCGACCGTCTCGATCAGGATCGGCCAGAGCTGCTTCACCTCCAGCGTCCGATAGACGAAGAAGCCGAGGAAGAGCGCATAGAGGCAGGCGACGGCCGCCGCTTCCGTCGGGGTGAACACGCCGGTGAACATGCCGCCGAGGATCAGGGGCGGCGTCATCAGCGCGAAGAAGCCGTTGAAGAAGGTCCGGCCGATCTCGCGGAAACCCTTGAACTTCTCCTTCCGGAAGCCCTGCCGCCTGGCGATGATTGCGACCATCACCATCAGCGACAGCCCCATCAGGATGCCGGGGATGACGCCGCCGATGAAGAGCCGGCCGATCGAGACATCGGCCGTCACGCCATAGATCACCATCGGTAGCGAGGGCGGGATGATCGGGCCGATCGTCGCCGCCGCCGCCGTGATCGAGGCCGCGGTCTCCGGCCGGTAGCCCGCCTTGCGCATGGCGCGGATCTCGATCGCGCCCGAGCCCGCCGCATCCGCCACCGCCGAGCCGACCATGCCGGCGAAGATCATGCTGGTCAGGATCGAGGCATGGGCATAGCCGCCGCGCAGCCAGCCGAGCACGGCCGTGGCGAAGGCGACGATGCGGTCGGTGATGCGCGCCGCGCCCAGTATGTTGCCCATCAGGATGAAGAGCGGCGCAGCCACGATCGGGAAGGAGTTCATCGCCTGCGCCATCTTCTGCGGCACGATCGAGGCGGAGAAATCGCCGATCAGCACGAAGGCGAAGGCGGCAAGCCCCATCGAGCCGAAGAGCGGGAAGCCCGCCAGGATCGAGAGCAGCCAGACGGCCGAGATCTGGAAGATCAGCGTGCTCACTCGGCCGCCTCCTGCAGCGTCGGCGCGACCGGCGGGAACGGCGGGCTGTTCCAGTTGAGAATATTGTCGACGAGCTCCGCAAGCCCCTGAAGCGCCGTGACGACGCCCGCCACCAGCATCGGCACGTAGAGCAGCCCCATCGAGAGCGGCACGGTCGTCGCCTCGAGGTCGTAATTCGCCTGGATCAGATGGACGCTGTACCAGCTGACCAGCAGGCCGAAGACGATCATCGCCGATTGCATGATGCTCTCCGCCGCCCGCCAGCCATGTTGCGGCAATAGATTATGGAAGAAGCGGATGCGGATATGCGCGCGCCGCCGGCTCGCCAGGATCCAGCCTGCAACCGCGACCCAGAGCATCAGGAAGCGCGAGACCTCGTCGGTCCAGATCAAGGGATCGCCCAGCGCCCGCGTGACGATGCCGAGGGTGACGACGACGAGCAGCGCGACGATGAGAATCGCCGCGATCACCTCCATCAGGCGGTCGAAAACCCTGGACCAGCGCGTCATGCGGATCACTTTCGTAAGAAGGATGATGGAAGCGCGCTACGAGACACCTCTCGTCATGCTCGCCCTTGTGGCGAGCATCCACGTCTTGAACACCGCGTTCGTCCCAGAAGACGTGGATGGTCGGGACAAGCCCGACCATGACGAGGACATCTCTCCGGCTGCACCGCTTGTCCGGAATGACCCGCGTGGTTCCGAGGAACCGGGTCAAAGCCCCTGGATGCGGTCCCAGAGGCCCTTGCCCCATTTGCTCTCGAACTTGGCCGGCACACTGGCCAGTACCGGCTTGCGGAAGGCCTCGTTATCCGGCTTGATCACGATCATGCCGCCCTTCGCCAGCGTGTCGGCCAGGCCCTTTTCCTGCTCCAGGATCTCGTTGTCCTGCCAGGTCGCGGCCTTGTCGATCGCCGCGACGACGATGTCGCGATCGGCCTGCGGGATCTTGTTCCAGGCCGCCTCGTTAACGATCACCAGCCGCGGCGTGATGATATGGGCGGTCAGCACGAGGTATTTCTGCACCTCGCCGAGCTTGGCCGAGGCGATGGTCGGCAGCGGATTTTCCTGCCCGTCGACGGCGCCCTGGGAGAGCGCGAGATAAAGCTCGGAGAAGTTGAGCGGCGTCGGCCGCGCGCCCCAGGCTTCCGCCATCGCCCGGAAGGTGTCGACCTCCGGCACGCGCAGCTTGAAGCCCTTCATGTCATCGACGGAGTTGATCGCCTTCTTGCCGCTGGTGAGATGGCGCACCCCGTAATAATTGACGCCGATCATGCGCATGCCGCGCTTCTCGACCAGCGCCTTGTTGAGCTCGTCCATCAGCGGGGATTTCAACGCCCGCGTCATATGGGCGGAATCCTTCCAGATATAGGGCGCCTCGATGATCGAGAGCTGCGGCACGAACTGGCCGAGCTGCGCCGCGCCTTCCGTCACCATGGTCAGCGCGCCCGATGCGACCGATTCCACCATGTCGCGGGAGGAGCCGAGCTGCCCGTTCGGGAAGGACTGGACATCAATGCGCCCGCCGGTCTTCTCCTTGATCTCGGCAGCGGCCCTGACCGCGCTCTGCGGCGAGGGATGGGCCGCCGGCTGGCCGTCGGCCCAGCGCAGCACCAGCGCCTGCGCTCTCAGGATGTTGGGCGCCGCGATCGCGGCCGTCCCCGCCGCCGCAGCGGCCATGAATTCGCGCCTCGTCTTCTTCGTCATCGCCTGTTCCCTCCGGAAGCGGCCGGTTTGTCCGGCTCGTGATGGTTGCGGTCGTCAATACTGCATCGCCCTCGTGCGGGCGTTGCCGATATGGATGCTCATCTCGTCCGCGGCGCGCTCGGGGTCGCGGCTCTCGATCGCCGTGATGATCTTGAGATGGTCCTGCATGACCGGCACCAGGATGTGGTTCTGGATGCGCGTCTCGTATTGGCGGATCAGCCTGATCTTCAGCCAGGTCACGCGGAAGGCCTGGCTGACGATGTCATTGTCGAGATGGTCGATGATCGCCTCGTGCATCAGGCGGTCGACATCCTCGGCGTCCTCGATCAGGCGCTCGTCGCCGCCGGCCTCGGCTCGCGCGATGATCGCCTCGTGGCGGGCGCGCTGCTCGGCGATCTCGTCTTCGGTCGCATTCTGGGTGTAGAGCGCCGTCGCCTCCTTCTCCAGGAAGAGCCGGAACTGGAAGGCGTTGCGGATCAGGTTGAGGTCGACATGGGCGACCTGCATGCCGCGCTGCGGCACAGTCTTGATCAGCCCCTCCGCCTCCAGTCGCGGCACCAGCTCGCGGATGGCGCCAAGCGGAAAGCCGGTCATCGCGACGAGCTCGCGCTGGGTCACGAACTGGCCGGGCTTGATATCGCGCGCCAGCAATCGCTCGGTGAAGGAGGCATAGGCGCGCTCCCTCAGCTTCAGCGGCTCGCCCTCGCGCGGTTCCTGCTCCGGCTCGCTCACGATCCCTCCTTCCGGCATCCCTGTCAGGCAGCCTTCGCCTGCTTGATCGAATCGAAGGCGGCGAAGAGCCGCTTGCGGGTGGCCGCATCCAGCGCCTCCAGCGGCGGGCGCATCGGGCCATAGCCGTCATCGTCATGGATATGGCCGACCAGCGCCTTCACCGCGGCCAGCACGGGATGCGAGCAGATCTCGTCGACGAGAGCGTTGACCACCGGGCTGTCCTTGCCCTCGTAGACCATCGGGCGCAGCAGGCCGGGCACCAGATTGGCAAGGCCGCAGATCGTGCCCTCGGCCCCGTTGCGCACCGCCTTGGCGAGCTGGCGCTCGTCACCGACGAGGATGGCGAGTTCGCCATGCGCCTTCAGCAGCGCCTCGGTATTGGCATAGCTGCCCGAGGAATCCTTGACGCCGATGACGAGGCCGGGGAACGCGGTCTTGAGCCGCTGCACCAGGCCGACGCTGATCTCGACCGCCGTCACCGAAGGGATGTGGTAGACGACGACATTGCGGGCGGAGGCGCCCAGCTTCTCGAAGAACTGCGAGAACCAGACATAGAGCCCCTCGTCGCTGACGCCCTTGAAGTAGAAGGGCGGCGCGACCAGCAACCCCTTCGCGCCGGCATCGAGCGCGATGCGCGCCTGCTCGACCGCCTCATGCATCGAGGCTGCGGCGACGCCGGCATAGATCTGCTTGGCGGGATCGACGCCCGCACCGATCAGCGCGCCCATCATTGCGGTCCGCGCCGGGAGGCCGAGCGCCGCGCCCTCGCCGGTCGTACCGAACAGGGTGACGGAATCGCAGCCCTCGGCCAGCACATGGCGCGCGTGATGGACAAGGCGCGGCAGGTCGACGCTGCCGCCCTCCCGCATCGGGGTGGTGATAGCGCAGGAGAGGCCGAAGCGGGTCTTGTCGGGGGCCATTTCGAGGAACTTTCAGATCTGAATGTTGACTGACATGTTAGAATGAAGACAGAACCGCCCGCAAGCGGTCCGGCAGGCTTGTCCTAGCCGTCCTTGAGGCCCCCGGCGGAGAGTCCGGCGACGATCTGGCGCTGGGCGATGACGGTGACGAGGAGCACGGGCAGCGTCACCAGCAGCGCCGCCGCCGCCAGCGGCCCCCAGGAGATCTGCTCGAAGGTCAGCGAATTGTAGACGGCAGACGGCAGCGTCCGGCTCCCCTTGCCGCCGAGCACCACCGAGAAGATGAAGTTGTTCCAGGAGAAGATGAAGGCGAGGATGCCGCCGACCACGATGCCGGGCTTGGCCAGCGGCAGCGCGACATGGCGGAAGGCCTGCCAGGTGGTGGCGCCGTCGATGCGCGAGGCATCCTCCAGCTCCATCGGCACGTTCTCGAAATACCCGATCATGATCCAGACGATGATCGGGATGGTGATGACGAGATGGGTGATGACCAGCGCGGTGATCGAGCCCACCAGCCCCGTGATCTGGAACAACAGGAAGAGCGGGATCAGGTAGGACAGGGCCGGCGTCATCCGCGCGACCAGGATCAGCACCGCGAATTTATGCGCCTTGCCGCGCGCGATGCCGTAGCCGGCCGGTACGCCGACGAGCAGCCCAAGCAGCACCGCCCCGCCCGTGACCAGGATCGAGTTCCAGAGATAGAGCCCGAAATTGTTCTGCGCGAAGACATCGACATAGTTCTTCAGCGTCGGCGGATCGGGGATGAAGACCGGCGGGAAGGCGGTGTTGTCGAGCTCGTTCTTGAGCGACAGCGAGATCATCCAGAGGAAGACCAGCACCGCCGGCGAGACCAGCACGAAGACCGAGGCCCAGAAGCCGGCTTTCTTGAGCGTGCGGTTCATCACGCGTTCCACTTCGACTTCTGCCGCGCATAGAGCAGCAGCAGCGAGAGCATGATGATGATGACGAAGAAAATCACCACGACGGCCGAGGCGTAGCCGATCTTGTAGAACTGGAAGGCCTGCAGATAGAGGAAGATGTTCAGCGTCTCCGACGCCGTGCCCGGCCCGCCCTGCGTGATCACGAAGATCGTGTCGAAGGCCTTCAGCGCATCGATGGTGCGGATCACGATCGCCACCATGATGAACGGCCAGACCAGCGGCAGCGTGATGTGCCGGAACATGTGCCAGTCATTGGCGCCGTCGATCAGTGCGGATTCATAGGGCTCGCGCGGCAGCCCGGCCAATCCGCCGAGCACGATCAGCATGACCAGCGGCGTCCAGTGCCAGACCTCGACCATCACCAGCGTCGGGATCACCGTCGAGGGCTCGTAGACCCAGCCCGAGGGCCCGATCCCGACCAGCGAGAGCAGGTAGTTCAGCACGCCGAGCTGCGGGTGGAACATCATCGTCCAGACCAGCGCGACCGCGACCGGCGTCGCCATCATCGGCATGACGAAGATCGTACGCAGCAGGCCCCGCATCGGGAACTCGCGATGGAAGACCAGCGCCGCCGCGGTGCCGAACACGATCGGCAGCACCACCGCCAGCACGGTGAAATAAAGCGTATGCCCCATCGACTCGATGAAGCGCTGGTCCTTCATCAGCTCGGCGAAGTTGCCGAGGCCGACGAACTCCACGCCGCCACCGATCTTCCAGTCCTGGCCGGACATGTAGAGCGTGAACAGCCAGGGGAAGACGATCACGGCCGCGATCACCAGCACCGCCGGCAGCGAGAACAGCCAATAGCGCGGCGTGAAATCGGCCGAAGCCGCCGCGGTGGCGGTTCGCATCGTACTCGGCAGGCTGGCTGGCAGGGACGTGCTGGTCATAAGTTCTGCTTCACTCGAAACCAATCGTCATGCTCGCCCTTGTGGCGAGCATCCACGTCTCGAACGCGCTCTACGATACAGAAGACGTGGATGGTCGGGACAAGCCCGACCATGATGCCTCCCGCTCCGCGTTCCCTCACCCCTGCTCGCTCTTGGCGAGCACCGGCGCGAAGGTTTCCGTCGCCTTCTTCAGCTCGGCCGCGACATCAGCCCCGCCGATCGCGTTGGTCAGGGCCACGCCGAAGACGTCGCGGAACTCGGTCACCGGCACGATCTGCGGCAGGCCGGCGCGCGCGATCTTGGCCGAGGCCAGCAGGCAGTCGAAATATTGCTTGCCAAACTTCGACTGCTGGATCGTCTCGGTGTCGAGATAGGCCGAGGAGCGGCCGGGCGCGCCCGCACCGGCCTTCAGCATGGCGATCTGGTTCTTCTTGTTGGTCATGAACTGGAGATAGAGCCAAGCCGCCTCCTTCTTGGAGGAGCCGCGCGAGATACCCATGCCGTCGGCGAACATGCCCGCATGATGCGCCTTTGGCCCCGGCGGCGTCACGCCATAGCCGACCTTGCCGACGATGCGCGACTTGGAGGGGTCTTCCAGCGGCGTGGCGAAGCCGATGCCGTCGAGCCACATCGCGGCGCGCCCCTGCATGAAGGTGGTCTGGCACTCGTTCCAGTTGAAGCCGACTTGCCCGGCAGGACCCGTCTCCTTGTTGAGCTTGCGATAGAGATCGGCCGCCCAGATAGCCTCCGGCGTATCGGTGAGCAGCTTGCCTTCGGGCGAGGTCGTTTCCATGCCCTGCCCGAGCATCAGCGAGGTCCAGACCGGAACATTGGCGTTCTTCAGGCCGCGCGAGACGAAGCCGGCGACGCCCTTGGCGGGATCGTGCAGCTTCTGCGCCGCGGTGAACATCTCGTCCATCGTCTTGGGATAGGCGACGTTCTTCGCGTCGAAGAGTTCCTTGTTGTAGTAGATCATCCAGTAGTCGACGAAGAACGGGATCGTATCGAGCGCCCCGTCGGCCTGCCGCGCATAGGCGACCGGGCCCGCGCCGAAATCGGCGAAGTCGAAATCTGGCGCGGTCAGCGCCGCGTTCTTGATATAGGGGTCGAGATTCTCGAACCACTTGCCCTTGGCCGCCATGCGCTTCTGGACATGCAGCGAGATGCCGCTGACGTCGAAGCTCGGCTTGCCCGAGGCGAATTCGATCACCGCCTTCTGGCGCTGCTGCTGCTCCGGCACTTGCTCGGAGGAGACCTTGATGCCGGTGAGCTCGGTGAACTCCTTCTCGGCCTGCTGCATCAGGTCCGAGCGCGGGTTCTTGACCAGGAGCACATCGATCGACTGGCCGGAGAATTTCTTCCAGTCGAACGCCCCTTGCGCCTGCGCCTTGCGCAGCACGAAGGGCGAGGCGATCGCGGCGGCGCCGCCGGCCAGCAGGACACGGCGGGTCGGCTTGAGAATGCTATCGGTCATCGGCGTCCTCCCCAGGACTTGAACACGGCCCGTTTCGGGCCTTTGATGTCGCGCGGAACACGAGGCGACGACCGCCTCCCGCATCCGTGATCGGGCTAGACGCTAATCTCCTTTCGGCGCGGTTGCAAGCTAACATGTTGGCGTGCACATAGTATCGCCACGCCATTCCTTCCCGCCGTCGAATCTCCTGCGAGAGCCGCCCGTGACGAGCCCGCCCCGCATCGATTCCCACCAGCATTTCTGGCGGCTCTCCCGTGGCGATTACGGCTGGCTGACGCCCGCGCTGAGGCCGATCCATCGCGATTTCGAACCTGCCGATCTCGCCCCCCTGCTGGCGCAGCACGACATCGCCGCGACCATCCTCGTCCAGGCCGCGCCGACCGAAGACGAGACGCATCACCTGCTCGCGCTTGCCGCCGCCACGCCCTTCGTCGCCGGTGTCGTCGGCTGGACCGATTTCGAAGTGCCCGACGCCCCTGCCCGCATCGCAGCGCTCGCCGCCGACCCGCTGCTCGTCGGCTTGAGGCCGATGGCGCAGGATATTCCCGATCCCGACTGGCTCGCGAAACCCAGCCTCGCCCCCGCATTCGCGGCGCTCAAACAGCACGGCCTCGTCTTCGACGCGCTGGTGAAGCCGCCGCAGATCCCCGCCCTCCTCACGCTGCTGGAGCGGGAGACGGAACTGCCCATCGTCATGGACCACGGCGCCAAGCCGGACCTGACCGGCGCCGATCTCTCCGCCTGGCGCGGCGGCATCGCGGCGCTCGCTGCGCGGCCGAACACGACCTGCAAGCTCTCCGGCCTCGTCACCGAAGCCGGACCCGGCTGGCGCGAGGCGACGCTAGCCCCGGCCGTCGCCCAGCTCCTCGCCTGTTTCGGGCCGGAGCGCCTGCTCTGGGGCAGCGACTGGCCGGTCGCGACGCTCGCCGCCACCTACGACCAATGGCTCGCCGCCGCCGGGCGCCTCACCGCGACGCTCAACGCCTCCGAGCGCGCTGCGATCTTCGGCGGCAATGCCGCCCGCATCTACCTGACGAAGAGGGGCCGCCGCCCGTCATGCTGAGAAATCTCGACCCCGTCCTCTCCGCCGACCTGCTCTGGGTGCTCGCCGCGATGGGCCATGGCGACGACCTCGCTCTGGTCGATGCCAACCACCCCGCCGAGACCATCGCGAGCTCGACCACCAGCGGCCGCCTGATCCGCCTGCCGGGCCTGACGATGCAGCGCGCCGCCCGTGCCATCCTCTCGGTGCTGCCGATCGACGATTTCGAGCCCGAGCCTGTCAGGCGCATGGAAGTGGTCGGCGACGCCGCTGCAATTCCCGAGGTCCAGCGCGCCGTGCAGGCCGAGATCGACAAGGCGCTCGGCCGCGCCGCACCGCTCGCCGGCATCGAGCGCTTCGCCTTCTACGATCAGGCGCGGCGGGCTTTCGCCGTTGTGCAGGTCGGCGATCCCCGGCCCTATGGCTGCTTCCTGCTGCGCAAGGGCGTCATCGCCGGCGAGCCGGGCTAGCTCACGAACCCTTGGCGACGGCCTGTTTCAACCGCGCGACGGCTTCCGTCGCGCCGGACCGGACCGTGACCTCCAGCGCCGGCGCCTCGCGCTCGATCATCTCGATCAGCGTCTCCGGCGTGATCGCGGCCCGCTGCTGGGTGAGCTTCAGCACGGCATTGGCGATGATGTTGGGCCAGAACGCCGCCCCGCCCTTGGCCAGCCCCTTGGCCTTGCGGCCCTCGAATTCCTGGGCGAGCTGTTCGGGGGTCTTGCGGGCCATGGTCTCTTCACCTGTTTCGGATGGAGCCGCTGCCTATCACGAAATGCGCAGCCCTGACTGCCCCCTTCGGCCGCATTGCCCTGCCCGCGCATCGCCTCCGCGACAATCGCATTTGCATCCGGCCACGACGCAAGGCAGGAGCGGCGCCCGAGGGCTTGAGGCTGTGATGCGGCTGCCCGTTCAGGACCAGACCATGCCCCGCCTCGCCTTGCTCGCCGCTGTCGCCGGCCTCTTCCTCGCCACGCCCGCCGCCGCCCGGATCACCGACCGGGAGCAGAGCTGCGCCGACTGGCTGAAATCCGCCGCCCACCGCAAGAGCGAATACCCGGCCGGCGTCGCGGAGAAGATCCGGGCCTTCTGCTCCGCCAATCCGAAGATGAAGGCCAGCGACGCCGAAATGACGATGACGGGCGATTGAGCCTCCGGCTCTCTCGCGGTCAGGCTCTCGCCTGAAGCGCGCCACCTCGCTACTGCGCCGTTTCCTTCCGGAATTTCGCGGCGCAGTCGATGTAGTAGTCCCGGCGCACGCGCTCCGGCTTCGAAAACCGGTTCATGTAGAAATCCCCGGGATTGGCGTAACCCGCCTGCTTCTCCAGGTTCTTGAACAGCAATGAGCGCTCTCGTCGCGTCAGCCTTTTCCCGTAATCGAGGCCCTTCAACAGGCCGGCGATATAGGCGGCCTGGAAATTCCGTCGCTGCTCCGGATAGTCCACGTTGTAGTCCTCGGAGCCCGCGACGAAATTGCCGCGGATGAAGCCGTTCGTCTCCCGGGCGGCGCCGAGGACGATGCCTTGCGTGATGCCGCTCAGCGCCTTGTCCTTCTTGATGTCGTTGAGCGCCCCCAGATGCGGGCCGCCGAGCGTCAGCCCCAGCCCGACGACGGCGGTGACGGCGCCCAGGAAATCGGCGGCGAGGCCGATCGCGCCGAGCTCGACCGCGCTGATCGCCAGCCCGGTCATCAGGAAGTCGGACACGTTCAGCGAGAAGCCGATATAATCGTAGATCGCGCCGGACTGCTCCGCCGCCTGCAGCGCTTTGCCGAGATCGGTGCCGCTGCCCATGTTCTCGTTGAATTCGTCGATGCCGTCCTTGAACACGATCGGCTTGGGCGGCGGGCGATAGATCACCCCGGGCCTGTCGCTGGAGCTGAAGACGTAGTTGCGCCGGTCCGGCGTCTGCTTCGTGCAGCCGACATTCCGGTGCAGGTACCAGTTCACCTCATCCGGGTTGGATGTCTGGAAATTGAACCAGACGAGATAGTCGACATTGATGAACCAGGAGAAGGCGAGCGTCTTCCAGCTATCTCCATCCTTCACGCGATAGGCTATGCCGCCCGGAGGGGCATAGCCTATGGGCAGCGGATGGGGCGTGCCCTTCGGGGTTTTCTCGATCGCCATCGCCATGCGTCCCCTTGGAACTGCAGCCCGGTGCACCCGAACAAGAAGGCCGGCATCGTCTTCCGTGAGGCGGGCTTAAGCAGCCGCCGCCGCACGAGAAAGAGGGCCGCTCAAGGCATCCAGGCCCTCATCGCAGCATCCTAGCCGGCTTTCCTGCTCCGGGCATCATCCGAACCTAGGAGGCGGGCGCCAGGCCGAAGACGATTGCGATCGGCACCGCGATGACGATGACGGGCGGTCGAGCGGCGGTCTCGCGCCTCTTTCCTTCCTCTCGACCAAAGCCTCTCTGCGTCATGCTCGGGCCTGACCCGAGCATCTCTGGCCGAAAGAGACTCTGGCGCCTCTCCCGCCAGAGATTCTCGGGTCTGCGCTTCGCTCCGCCCGAGAATGACGCATGGGTTTGTGCCGCCCGCGCCGATCGCGCGGCGGGTTCGAAATGAGGGGCAGCGGAGCGCCGCGAGGCGCGTGGGTCTAGGGCCGCTTCCATTGAGCCAGGATGCGGCGCGGATGGATTGAGCCACCATCCGCACGCCCCGTGGCGCTCCGCTTGCCGGCGTTCTTAAGTCTCCGGGCCGCGCTTATAAGGTCTGGGGCTCCTCGGGCCCGACGCCTCGCGGATCAGCTCGGCTCATCGCCTCGTCATCCGTTCCGCATCGGGGCCTGGACACCCCGAACCGTCCAGCGAAGCTCCTCGCGCAGGGGCCGTAGTACCCCCAGGGCGGTGCCCCGAAGCCTCCCGGGAGTGGGTCGTAACCCCACCCGCAGGCGCCGCCCCCGCCCCGCCAACGGCATACCTCCGGATGGCTGCCCCTCGGGGACGAGGTGGGTCGAGGATAGGGGTGATGTGGGAGGGCGGGGATAAGTTTGCGCGACGGCATCAGTTAAGCGCGGGGAACCCCTCTCCCGGATGGGAGAGGGGCAGGGGTGAGGGCCTGCCATTGATCGCAAGGGCGCACGCGTCCAACATCCGCCCCGATGACAACCGAACAGCGCCAATTCGCGCGGAAGCTTCGCGGGCACGCCACCAAGCCGGAGGACATCCTCTGGTCGCTGCTGCGCAACCGCCAACTCAATGGACTGAAGTTCCGCCGACAGGTTCCCCTGCTCAGCTACACCGTCGATTTCATCTGCATCGACCGAAAGCTGATCGTCGAAATCGATGGCCGCCAGCATCGCTGGGAAGCGGATTACGATGCCGCGCGCACCGCAGAAATCGAGCAGCACGGTTTCAAGGTCATTCGCTTCAGCAATGCCGAGGTCGTGGACGACAGGGACGCCGTCATCGCCGCTATTCGCAAAGCGATTGGCGGATAGGTCGCGCGCCCTGCCCTCTCTCGCCGTTTACCTCAACCGCTCCGCAAAAGGCGCCGGGAACCCTTCTCCCGTGTGGGAGAAGGGCAGGGATGAGGGCCTGCCCTATCAGATTGAGACCGCAGCGGCCCCGTCGCACTTCAATGATCAGCGGCGGGCCCTCACCCCTGCCCCTCTCCCATCCGGGAGAGGGGTTCCCCGCGCCCCCATCGGCTTCAGGACAGCATAATCGCGTTGCGGGCAGAACTCAGCGCGGGGCAGCCACTCCATACTTAAGAGTGTTTTAAGTTATTGATTCGTATATATTTTCTTGAAAGAGGTGATTCGTGACCGACAGCACTTACAATCTGAATGGTGGTTTCAAGCCAACCACTAAACGGTTTGCCGACCTGAACGGACCGGACTTTTTTCCGACCCCCGCTTGGGCGACCCATGCGCTGATCGACAATGAATCTTTCAACGGTGAAATTTGGGAAAGTGCCTGCGGAAATGGGGCAATGTCCCGTGTCCTTGAACATGCATCTCGGTCAGTGATCAGTTCCGATCTATATGATCGAGGATATGGCGACTCGGGGATTGATTTCCTCCAAGCAAAACGTCGCGCCGACAACATCGTGACCAACCCACCATATAACGCTGCTGAGGGCTTCGTTAGGTCCGGCATCAGCCAAGCAAAGCACAAGTTCGCACTTTTGTTGCGGCTCGCGTTCCTCGAGGGCGCTAATCGCGCAAACACTATTTTTTCTCAATGCCCTCCAAGCCGCGTCTGGGTATTTAGCGAGAGGATCACTTTCTATCCCGCAGGCGCCGTTCAACAAGGCAGCGGCACCACCGCTTACGCGTGGTTCGTCTGGGATAAAGACGCGCCTAGCGGGACTGAATTGAAATGGTTCAAGCCCGGCTATAAGCACCGGTTCAACTAACAGCGCGTCACTTCATACTCGGTAACCAACCCCCGGAACGTGGGTCAGGTGGCCATCGTGAATAAAGTTTCCGGGAGTTTGGTAGTGCGACCTAATATTCCGCACTAACTGATGCCACATCGGCTCGCCGGGGCGTGTAGCTGAAGGGGCAAGGTTAGCTGCACTCAACCGCACGTAGTTTGGAATTTCGCGATAGGCACGTTTATAGGTGCAAAGACCGCCATTTGCATTCGCGATCTGAACTACTCCGCGTGCGATGTCATTTTCGTCGGCCATCATATCCCCCGAGAGCTATCACGAGTAAGATTTTCTCATGCCATTAAAATGGGCAAGGGAAACTTGGACCTAAGGTTCTGCTACCTTAGCGTCACTTGACTCCCCGCCCCCTCCCATCCTACCCCCATCGACGGGACACGCCCCCCCAACGGGGCGCGCCCATCTGTAAGGATGGAGACATCGATGGCGAATACCGTACCGACCACGCGTCCGCGCGTGCCTCATTTCTCGTCCGGCCCCTGCGCCAAGCGCCCCGGCTGGGCCCTCAAGAACCTCTCCGACGCCCCGCTCGGCCGCTCGCATCGCGCCAAGATCGGCAAGGACAAGCTCAAGCGCGCGATCGACCTGACGCGCGAGGTGCTGCAGGTTCCGGCCGATTACCGCATCGGCATCGTGCCGGCCTCCGATACCGGCGCCGTCGAGATGGCGCTGTGGAGCCTGCTCGGCGCCCGCGGCGTCGACATGGTGAGCTGGGAGAGCTTCGGCGCCGGCTGGGTCACCGATGTCGTCAAGCAGCTCAAGCTCGCGGATGTCCGCACCTTCGAGGCGCCCTATGGCGAATTGCCGAACCTCAGGAAGGTCGACACGAAGAACCGCGACGTCGTCTTCACCTGGAACGGCACCACCTCGGGCGTGCGCGTCGTCGACGCGAGCTGGATCGCTGACGATCGCGAGGGGCTGACCATCTGCGACGCCACCTCCGCCGCCTTCGCCCAGCGCCTCGACTGGCAGAAACTCGATGTCGTCACCTTCTCCTGGCAGAAAGTGCTCGGCGGCGAGGCCGCGCATGGCATGATCGTGCTCTCGCCGCGCGCCGTCGCCCGGCTCGAAAGCTACAAGCCGGCCTGGCCGCTGCCGAAGATCTTCCGCATGACTAGCGGAGGCAAGCTGATCGAGGGCATCTTCACCGGCGAGACCATCAACACCCCCTCCATGCTCGCGGTCGAGGACTATATCGACGCGCTGGAATGGGCGCAGAAAGTGGGCGGGCTCGACGGCCTGGTGAAGCGCGCCGACGGCAATGCCCGCGTCATCGCCAAGTTCGTGCGCGAGAACGACTGGATCGACTTCCTGGCCGTGAAGCCGAAGACGCGCTCGAACACGTCGGTCTGCCTGAAGTTCACCGACCCGGCCGTCACGGCCCTGCCGGCGGATGCGCAGGCGGCCTTCGCCAAGCAGGTGGTCTCGATCATCGAGAAGGCCGGCGCCGGCTACGATCTCGGCCATTACCGCGACGCCCCTCCCGGCCTGCGCATCTGGTGCGGCGCGACCGTCCAGTCGCGCGACCTCAAGGCGCTGCTGCCGTGGATCGCCTATGCCTTCGCCGAGGCGAAGGCGGGTCTGGGCAAGAAGGCGGCCTGACCGGACCGTCATGGTCGGGCTTGACCCGACCATCTCTCTCAAGAAAAGGCGCCGCCCTGCGCCTTCGCGTCCCGAGATGGCCGGGTCAAGCCCGGCCATGACGGTCTTTCCCCATTTACGCGCCAGACCGCTCCCCGTGCAGCGCGGCGCCAGCCGGAGCCTCCCATGCCCGCCCCAAAGGTCCTGATTTCCGACGCCCTCTCCCCCGCCGCCGTCCAGATCTTCAAGGATCGCGGCATCGACGTGACCTTCGATCCCAACCTCGGCAAGGACAAGGACAAGCTCGCCAGCGTCATCGGCGACTATGACGGCCTCGCCATCCGCTCGGCCACGAAGGCGACCGCCAAGCTGCTGGAGCAGGCGACGAACCTGAAGGTCATCGGCCGCGCCGGCATCGGCGTCGACAATGTCGAGATTCCCGCCGCGACCGCGCGCGGCGTGATCGTGATGAACACACCCTTCGGCAACTCGATCACCACCGCCGAGCATGCCATCGCCCTGATGTTCGCGCTCGCCCGTCAGATTCCCTCGGCCGATACCTCGACCCAGGCCGGGAAGTGGGAGAAGAACCGCTTCATGGGCGTCGAGATCACGGCCAAGACGCTGGGCCTGATCGGCGCCGGCAATATCGGCTCGATCGTCGCCGAGCGCGCCATCGGCCTGAAGATGCGCGTCATCGCCTATGATCCCTATCTCTCAGCCGAACGCGCGGTCGCGCTCGGCGTCGAGAAGGTCGAGCTCGAAGACCTGCTGAAGCGCGCGGACTTCATCACGCTGCACGTCCCGATGACGGCGATGACGAAGAACATCCTTTCGGCCGAGAACCTCGCCAAGACGAAGAAGGGCGTGCGCATCATCAACTGCGCCCGCGGCGGCCTCGTCGACGAGCAGGCGCTGGCCGACCTCATCAAGTCCGGCCATGTCGCCGGCGCCGCCTTCGACGTGTTCTCGGTCGAGCCGGCCGAGCAGAACCCGCTCTTCGGCCTCGACAACGTCGTCTGCACGCCGCATCTCGGCGCCTCCACCAACGAGGCGCAGGAGAATGTCGCCCTGCAGGTCGCCGAGCAGATGAGCGACTACCTGCTCAAGGGCGCCATCACCAACGCGGTCAACTTCCCCTCGATCACCGCCGAGGAAGCCCCGCGCGTGAAACCCTTCGTCGATCTCGCGGAGAAGCTCGGCTCCTTCCTCGGCCAGCTCACCGAGGCGCCGGTCAAGGGCATCCGCATCGAGTACGAGGGCGCTGTCGCGAGCCTCAACCTCAAGGCGATCTCGGCTGCCGCGATCACCGGCGTGCTCAGGCCCTTCCTGCCCGAGATCAACATGGTCAACTCGGCCATGGTGGCGAGGGAGAAGGGCATCGTCGTCGAGGAATTGACCCGCGAGGTCGCCGGCAATCTCGAAAGCGTCATCCGCATCGTCGTCGAGGCCGAGGACATGCCCCGCCACGCCTCGGGCACGGTCTTCCATGACGGCAAGCCACGCATCGTCGAGATCCGCGACATCCAGGTCGATGCCGAGTTCGCGCCGCACATGCTGTATGTGCGCAACGCCGACAAGCCGGGCTTCATCGGCCAATTCGGCTCGCTCTTGGGCGGCGCCGGCGTCAATGTCGCGACCTTCGCGCTCGGCCGCGACAAGCCCGGCGGCGACGCGATCTGCTATGTCGCCGTCGACGAGCCGATCTCGGACGAGCTGCTCGACAAGATCCACGCGATCCCCATGGTCAAGCGCGCCCGGCGCCTGAAGTTCTGATCGTGCTCGGTTCGCTCAAGGCTCTCGTCGCCGCGCCGGCCGGGGCGGCGGAGCCTGTTCATTTCGGGTCCGCCGCGACGAGGCGGCGGGCCTCTGGTACGCGATCGATACCGGCGAGCTCGGCATCGTTACCGAAGCGGAGACGCTGGAGGCGCTGCGCGAGCGATTGAACCTGCTCCTGCCGGAATGCTTCGGCATCGAGGGCTGCCCGGTCGAGCTCTCGCTCTGCGGTGTGGAGACTGGCGAGCCGGCCTGAGCCGCCGCAACCTTGCCGCAATATCACGGCCCTGTGATCGCTTCATCACAGAGGATCGCCCATGCCTGCCCTTGCCCGCCTCGCCGCCGCAGCTCTCGCCTGCCTCGCGGCCGTCCCGGCCCTCGCCGACTGGGATCGCGACAAGCTCGACAAGGCGATCGAGGGCATCGAGCAGGCCTCCAAGGGCCGCCTCGGCGTCGCGCTGCTGGACCTCCGCGACCGCAAGCTCTGGTCGTATCGCGGCTCCGAGACCTTCCCGATGCAGAGCGTGTTCAAGCTGCCGCTGGCGGTCGCAGTCTTGCAGCAGGTCGAGGCCGGCAAGTTCAGGCTCGAGCAGCCGATCACGGTCACCCGCAAGGATTTCTCCCTGTTCCACAGCCCGCTGGTCAAAAACTTCAAGGGCGAGCGCAACGACTATCCGCTGAGCGAACTGATCCGGCTCGCTGCAGGCGAGAGCGACAACACCGCCGCCGACCTGCTGATGCGCGAGATCGGCGGCCCGCAGGTGGTGACCAGGATGTTGCGCGACGGCGGCATCACCGGCATGTCTGTCGACCGCTACGAGCGCCTGTTCCAGCCCGAGATCTACGGGCTCAAGGGCTTCGGCTGGGATCAGGTCGTGGACGAGAAGGCCTTCCGGGCCGAGCTCAAGGCGATGCGGCCGCGGCTGCGCATCGCTGCCCTGTCGAATGCGCTCAAGGACAAGCGCGACGCCTCGACGCCGGAAGCGAGCGCCCAGTTCCTCGAAGCCCTCGCCAAGGGCAACTGGTTCAGGACCCCCGCGCACAATACCTTCCTGATGAAGGTCATCACTGAGACGAAGGTCGGCGCCGACCGCATCAAGGCAGGCCTGCCCGCCGGTTCGCAGCTCGCCCACCGCACGGGGGCCGGGCTGACGACGGACGGGATCAACCACGCCACCAACGATATCGGCATCGCGACGCTGCCGGACGGACGGCGCTTCGTCATCGTGACCTATCTCGCGGGCTCGCGCGCCGACGCCAAGGAGAGGGAGGCGGCGCTGGCGGATGTGGCGCGGCTGGCGGTCTCGGCACTGCGCTGAGAGCGCGCGGCTTATACTTTATCGGCCCTTGCGTCTGAATTGGCTCTCTCTCAGTCTGACTGTCGGGGGGACGGTCCATGGGCAGCTCGGTTTTCGGAGGGGGCAGCTCGCAGCCGCGCCCCTTGTTCGCGGATGACGACCTCAATGACAATGCCATCATCGGCATGTGGTATTGGGACGTGCCGAACGACAGGCTCTATACCGACTTGCGCATGGCCACGCTTTTCAACGTCGATCCGCTGGAGGCGATGCGTGGCACGCGATGCGAAGCTTATGTCGACGGCATCCATCCCGAAGACCGGCAAGGCGTGGCGCACGAAATCGAACGCTGCGTCCAGGCGGCGATCGATTTCCAATGCGAATACCGCATCATCCCGTCCGCAGGCGAGCGCCTGATCTCCGCCTTTGCCCGCTGCCATCGCACGGAAGAAGGCTCCGCCGGACACTATGTCGGCATGGCCTTCGATGTAACGAAGCAGCGTAACGCGGAGGCCACAACGCCGACATCCCGCGTCGCCGATCACGTCATGCAGGCCTACAGCATTGCTCGCGGGATCACCGACCAGGAACTCAGGCGCAAACTCAAGGATGTTCTCATGCGGCTCGGGATGAATCTCGCCGCCGAAGCCGGCAGCCGATCGCTCTGACTACCGCCCCAGCCGCTCGGCGATGAAGATGCCGCCGAGCACCAGCACGAGCGCAACCGCGTGATAGAGCCCGAAAGGCTCGCCGATGATCAGCACGGCCAGGATCGGCGCAAAGACCGGCACGAGATTGACGAAGACGCCCGCCCGGCCGGGCCCGATCAACTCGATCGCCCGCATGAAAGAGAGCTGCGACAGGATCGACGGGAAGACCACGGTGAAGGCGAGAACCAGCCAGCCCTTCGGCGTCGGCAGATAGGAGCGGCCGAGCGCGATCTCGGCGGCGAGCAGAGGCAGCGAGGCGAGGCAGGCGCAACAGGCCATCGCGGTGAAGAAGACGAGGCCGGGTACTGCCGGCCGCTTGCGGACGCCAACCGTGTAGCCGGCATAGAGCACGCAGGCCGCGATCATCAGCAGGTCGCCCGGCACGAAGCGCAGCGCGGTGAGGACGTGGATATCGCCCCGGCTCGCGGTGACCGCGACGCCGAGCAGCGTGATCGCGACGCCGATCCCCTGCATCAGCGTGATCCGGGTGTGGTACACCAGAAAGGCGCCGATCAGCACGATGACCGGGATCGAGCCCTGGAGAATGCCGATATTGATCGCGCTGGTCGAATAGGCCGCGAGATACATCAGCGTGTTGAATCCGGTGAAGCCGAGCGCACCGAGCACGGCGATGAGCTGCCAATGCGCACGCAACGCCGGCCAATGCGCGCGCAACTGGTCGCGCAACAGCACGGGCATGACGGCGCAGACCGCGACCCAGCGCAGCGAGGTCAGCATCATCGGCGAGATGTTGTCGACGGCGAGCCGGCTCGCCACGGCATTGCAAGCCCACATCAGCGTGGTCAGCACCATCAGCAGGTAGGCATTCGCCCAGGCGCGTTGCAGCCAGGTCTGGGAAGGGTACACGTTTCCGCTCTGTCGCGAGGAAGGGTCTTTGCAATAGCCTTGCGCGGTCCGTCCCCCTATGAGACAGCGCGCAAGCCTGCCCATCGCCCTGCGCATCCCCTGCGGAACCTCCCCATGACCGAAACCAGCGCCCGCCCGCTCCGCCTGCTCTTCGTCGACGGCAATATGCGCGACACGCGCGAAGGGCTGCGCCAATCCTACGGCATGGCCTATGGCGAGGCCTATGCGGCGGAGATCGCGACCTTCGAGCCGGGCATCGTCTCCGATATCTGCCTGCCGGCCGACGAGGGCGCGAACCTGCCCGACGGCGCCGGGCTCGAATCCTATGACGGCATCTTCCTGACCGGCTCGGCCCTGCATATCTACGACACCGCCCCGCCGGTGACCCGCCAGATCGACCTGATGCGCGCGATCTATGCCAGCGGCACGCCCTGCTTCGGCTCGTGCTGGGGCGTCCAGGTCGGCTCGGTCGCGGCCGGCGGCACCGTCACCGCCAATCCGAAGGGCCGCGAGACGGGCTTCGCCCGCAGGATCACACCGACAGAGGCCGGCCGCAATCACGCGCTGCTCGCCAGCCGCCCCGCCGCCTTCGACGCCCCCGCGATCCATCTCGACACGATCGCCCTGCCGGCGCATGGCACGACCATCCTCGCCTCCAATGCCTACAGCCAGGTCCAGGCCGCCGAGATCAAGCATAATGGCGGTACCTTCTGGGGCGTGCAGTACCATCCAGAATTCTCGCTGAAGCAGATCGTCGCGATCCTCGAGCGCCGGGTGCCGCTCATGATCAAGGAAGGCTTCCGCAAGGACGAGGCTTCCGCGAAAGCCTGGCTCGACGACATGCTCACGCTCGATGCCGAGCCGGAGCGGCAGGACCTTGCCTGGGCGCACGGCCTCGACCGCGAGGTGCTCGACACCGAGCGCCGCGTCACCGAACTGCGCAACTTCATCGAACATCGCGTGAAGCCGCACGCCAGCGCGCGCGGCCGCGCCTGAGCGTTCGACGGCGCGCAACGTTATGGGTCGCGTCGATAAAGACGCTTTGGAACCACGCGGGTCATCCCGGGCTTGACCCGGGATCCATGCCGGAGCGCTTCCGGTCAAGGTTCAGGCATGGATCCCGGATCTCCGCTTCGCTGCGTACGGGATGACCCGCTTCTTTGAAGCGCGGCACATCCGCAATCTTGCCATCGGGTTCTGCGGTGGCTACCTACTCGCCCGCGAGGCCACGACCTCCCCCAACCTGGGACATGTGCCGGGACGACCCGGCAACTCAAGGGGGACCCGCAATGGCGTGGCTCTATCTGGTTTCCGCCGGCATTCTCGAGATCGTCTGGGCTTTCACGATGAAGCAATCGGACGGCTTCACGCGCCCGGTGCCGACGGCGATCACCATCGTCACGATGATCGGCAGCTTCGCTTTGCTCTCGCTGGCGATGCGTTCGCTGCCGCTCGGCACGGCCTATACGATCTGGACCGGCATCGGCGCGGTCGGCGCCTTCCTCGTCGGCGTGACCGTGCTCGGCGAGGCGCTGACGCCGATGCGCATCGCTGCCGCGACGCTGATCGTCTCGGGCCTCGTCATGATGAAGCTCTCGGCGAGCTGACGGGCCCGAATGCTCCTGCAAACGCAGGACGCTTCCGCCGCCTGCCCCGCCTATCCGCATTCCGGCCCAATTCCGCCTTGGACACGCCGAATTCGGCAGTGTCTATCACGGCGACGTGATTGCGATCTGGAGGGGATGATTTCGATGCGAAGCCATATTGCCGCGGCTCTCTTTCTGGCGCCCAGCCTTGCAAGCGCCGCCGAAAGCGAATTGTCGAGCCGGATCGACCGCGTCACCGTCTTTCCTGACGGCGCCGTGGTAACGCGCCTCGGCAAGGCCGAGCTGCTGCAGGGCGCCTCGCAGATCGTGCTGCGCGGCCTACCGGCGACGATCGACCCCGCCTCGATCCGCGTCGAGGGGAAGGGCGACGGCACCTTCTCGGTGGGGGCGGTGGATGTCCGCATCACCCCCGGCGACGCCAGGCCCGTGCTCGACGCGGTGCTGGAGGAGAAGCTCAAGACGCTGCGCGACGAGAAGGAGAAGCTCTCCGGCCAGATCGGCGCGATCGAATCGAAGCGCGCGACGATCGAGCGCTTCGCCCAGGTCGGCCCCGACAAGCTCGGCCCCGACGGCAAGGCGCTGCCCGTCGGCGACTGGCCGGCGGTGTTCGAGGCGATCGGCACCGCGCTGGTCAAGGTGCAGGACGAATTACGCGGCACCCGCAACCGCCTCTCCGATGTCGAGGCCGAAATCGCTTCGCTGGAGCGCGCTCGCCCGCAGGCCGGCCGCCCCGGCGCACCAAAGCGCGACATCGCCATCGCCGTCGAGGCGCCGCAGCCCGTCGCAGCCGAGTTCACGGTGACCTATCGCGTTACCGGCGCGAACTGGACCCCGACCTACGAGGCCCGCCTGACCACGACCGGCGAGAAGCCCGAGATCGCCCTGACGCGCCGCGCCGAGATCCGCCAGCGCAGCGGCGAGGCCTGGGACGACGTCGCACTCACCCTTTCGACGACGCGCTCGACCGGCGGCACCCGCGCGCCGGACCTGACCCCGATGCAGGTCGGCTTCTTCGAGCCGCCGATCGTCGCCGAGGCTCGCGCACGGGCCCAGGCCCTGGCACGCAAGGCGGAAGCCGAGAAGGCGGCGCCGGCCCCGGCTGCGCCGCGCTTCGGCGCCACCGCGGCACTGGAGGATCGCGCCCCCAAACCCATCGTCGCGGCCGAGGTCGCGCTCTCGACGATCGAAGCCGGCGCCTACCAGGCGAATTTCCAGGTGCCCGGCCGCGCCTCGATCCCGCAGGACGGCAGCTCCAAGACGGTGACGCTGAGCCAGCGCAAGGCGGACGCAACGCTCGCCGCCCGCACCGTGCCGGAACTCGAGCAGAAGGCCTATCTCGAAGCCGGCTTCGTCCATGAGGAGGAGGCGCCGCTGCTGGCCGGTCGCGTCGCGCTGCATCGCGACGGCACCTATGTCGGCATGGGTCAGTTCAATCTCGTCGCGCCCGGCGACAAGGTCGAGCTCGGCTTCGGCGCCGACGATCGCATCAAGGTCTCCTTCGCGCCGGTGAAGCGCCGCGAGAACGACCCGACCTGGCTCGGCCAGACCCGCACGGACCTGCGCGAATTCCGGACCGTCGTGAAAAGCCTGCACACGCGGCCGGTCAAGGTTACCGTGCTGCAGCGCATCCCCTACTCGGAAAGCAGCGCGATCACGGTCGAGACCATCGCGGCCCAGACCACGCCGCCGACCGAGAAGCAGGTCGGCGACCGCCGCGGCGTCGCCTCCTGGACCTTTGATCTCGCTGCCGGCGCCGAGAAGGAGATCAAGCTCGCCTACCGCATCAAATGGCCGGGCGACCGCGAGCTTGCCTACGAGGAGCAGCCGCTGCCACAGGCGGCAAACTGAGGTCAGGCTCGCGGCCCCGAAGCGCCCGGCCCGTAAGATGACGAAACCCGTATCGCTCTCAGTGACCCGCCGCGCGAAAATTATCTGAAATAAAGAATGCCCGAATCAGGAACCCTCGACGAGAGGCTGCGTTATGTCTCTCGTCTAGGAAATCTATGGTTTGGAGTTTACTTTTATGCGCAATGCCGTCATCGCCATCCTTTCTGCAACTGTTCTTTCGACTAGCGCTTATGCCCAAACGGCTACCAGCACGACGGCAGTGAAGGAAGTCTATGTCGCCGCCAAGCCGACCGATGTGCTGAGCAGCAACCTGATCGGCCTCAATGTCCAGAACTCCGCCAAGGACAAGATCGGCGAGATCAAGGACGTCGTCATGTCGAACGGCCAGGTGGCCGGCTACATCGTTTCCGCCGGCGGCTTCCTCGGCATGGGCGAGCACTACGTGATCGTCTCGCCGAACGCCGTGAAGGTGAACTACAACGAGAACGACAAGAAGTGGTCGGCCATGATGGAGACCACGAAGGACGCTCTCAAGGCCGCTCCGCAGTTCAAGTATGAAGGCCGCTGGTCCAAGTAAGCCCGCGCCCCAAGTCGATAACGGCCCCGCTTCGGCGGGGCCGTTTTCATGTCTGAGGCCCTCTGCCGGTCGCGATGTCCGACGCGCCGTCTCCCCTTCGAGCTAGAGCGCCATCTCCAGTTCCCGCTTCCGCCCGAGATCGTTCATCCAGGTCCGGAACTTGGGCTGGGCCTCGATCTGGTGGGCATAGTGCCGCCGCAGCGCCTGCGTGAGCCGGCCCTTGCGGCCGAGCTGCTCGTCGGCGAAGCCGATCATCACCGAGTTCGGCCAGGCTTGCGGCCGGATCTCGCGCAGGCGCGCGAATAGCGCGTCCTCGTCCTCGGCCGCATCGGCCTGCGCCATCAAGGCCATCATCGCGGCCGTCGAGCGCGAAATGCCCATATGGCAATGCACCAGCAGATGGCCCTTCACGCGGCCGGTCGCCGTCTCACGCAGGCCCTCGCCGAAATTCAGGATCTCGCCGACATGCTCCGGCGCCGGCATGACCTGGCCGGGCCGCGGATCGATGATGTCGTGGAAGCGCAGCGTGACGCGATGGTGCTCGCCATAGGTCCCGAAGGCCTCGATCTCGGCGCGGTCGGGATCGAGCACGGAGAGCACATGCGTCACCTCGCGGGCGCTGTTCCCCGGCAGTTCGTCGATGCCGCAGATCGTCAGGGTCGAGATGGACAGGGTCTTCATGGCGTGCCTCCGCTGCGGAGCCCGCCGCCTAGCGCTCTTGCGCCGGCTATACAACCACCGAGGATGACGGGCTGCCCTGCATGATGGCAGCCGGCCCCGAAGGGCCGGCCGCGATGATCGTTCTCAGGCGGCCTTGGCCTGCCCGAGCTCCTGATCGACGACGCCGACCCAGTAGCGCACGCCGTCCGGGATGATCGCGTCGTTGAAATCGTAGAGCGGGGTATGCAGGCCGACAAAGGAGCCGTCCGGGTTGACGCCGTTGCCGATGCGCATGAACGCACCCGGCCGCACCAGCATCATCTCGGCGAAATCCTCGCCGCCCGTGCCCGGCCGGAGCTGGCCGTTGACGTTCTCGGCACCAACCGCCGCCGTCGCCGCAGCGACGCCGACGCGCACCTGCTCGGCCTCGTTGACCAGCGGGCTGGTGCCGCGATGGTAAGTGGCTTCCGCCTTGCAGCCCCAGGCCTGCGCGGTCGCTGCCGCCAGTTCGCCGATGCGGCGCTCGACGAGATCGCGCACCTCCATGGAATAGGTCCGGGCCGTGCCGCCGATGATGAGCTCGGACGGGATGACGTTCGAAGCGTTGACGTCGCCGCCATGAATATAGCCGACGCTGATCACCGCCGTGTCGAGCGGAGCGACGTTGCGGCCGATGATGCCTTGCAGGCCGAGCACGAAATGCGCCTGGGCGTAAGTGATGTCGGTCGAGCGATGCGGCTGCGAGCCGCCATGGCCGCCGACGCCGTGGAAGGTGACCTTCCACGAGTCAGCCGCCGCCAGGAACGGGCCGACCGTGGTGCCGAAGGTGCCGGGCGCCATGCCGGGCGTGTTGTGCAGGCCGTAGATCGCATCGCAGGGGAAGCGCTCGAACAGCTTGTCGGCGAGCATCGCATTGGCGCCACCACGGCCTTCCTCGGCCGGCTGGAAGATCAGGTTGACGGTGCCCTCGAAATCCCGATTTTCGGCGAGGTAGCGCCCGGCCGCGAGCAGCATGGTGGTGTGCCCGTCATGGCCGCAGGCATGCATCCGGCCCGGATTCTTCGAGGAATAGGGCAGGTTCGTCGTCTCATCGAGCGCGAGGCAATCCATGTCGGCGCGCAGGCCCACGGCCCGGCCCGGCTTGTTGCCGCGGATCACGCCGACGACGCCGGTCTTGCCGACATTCTCGGTGACCTCGACACCCCATTCCCTGAGCTTGTCGGCGACGAGCTTGGCCGTGCGAACCTCTTCGAGACCGAGTTCGGGATGAGCATGGATATCGCGGCGGATCGCGGTGAAGGCGGCGTGATGCTGGTCGAGCCAGGCGTCGAGCTTCGTCATGGTCGGTGAAATCCCCTTTCCTTGCGGCCTGCGGCGGCATGGCCCCTCCAGTGCCGCCTGCTGACCCATAGCCCTTACGCCCGATTGTGGCAGCATCACTGCGCAGATGCTGCAGAGCCGCCATGCTCAGGCAGTTTATCCGCTGGGATCATGACCCCACCCGCCGAAAAACTTGACCTGCGGGCCGTGTTGGCTCATGAGGGCTTGCAAGGACCTGCCCCGAAACCCCGGCCTTGCGCCGGGGTTTTGCATTTGCGCGGGCCGCTTGCGTGAGGCAACGCGGAACAAGCAGGGACACCTCGCTCATGGCGAATGTTGTGGTGGTCGGCGCCCAGTGGGGCGACGAGGGCAAGGGCAAGATCGTCGACTGGCTGTCCAGCCAGGCCGATGTCGTCGTCAGGTTCCAGGGTGGTCATAATGCCGGCCACACCTTGGTCATCGACGGCGTCGTCTACAAGCTCTCGCTGCTGCCTTCCGGCATCGTCCGCCCCGGCAAGCTCTCGGTCATCGGCAACGGCGTCGTCGTCGATCCCTGGCATCTCGTCGAGGAAATCGGCAAGCTGCGGGCGCAAGGCGTCGCCATCACCCCCGACAACCTGCGCATCGCCGACAACGCGACGCTGATCCTGCCGCTGCACCGCGAGCTCGACCATTTCCGCGAGACCTCGAATGCCGGCATGAAGATCGGCACGACCAAGCGCGGCATCGGCCCGGCCTATGAGGACAAGGTCGGCCGCCGCGCCATCCGCGTCATCGACCTCAAGGACGACGCGCTGCTCGAAGCCAAGATCGAGCGCCTGCTCGCCCATCACAACGCGCTGCGCCGCGGCCTCGGCATCGGCGAGGTCGACGGCAAGGAGCTGCTCGGCCAGCTCAAGGCGATCGCCCCCGAAGTGCTGCCCTATGCCACCTCGGTCTGGGCGCTGCTCGACGCCGAGCGCCGCGCCGGCAAGCGCATCCTGTTCGAGGGTGCTCAAGGAGCGCTGCTCGATGTCGACCACGGCACCTATCCCTTCGTCACCTCCTCGAACATCGTCGCCGGCCAGGCCGCGACCGGCTCGGGCATGGGCCCCTCGGCGGTCGGCTATGTGCTGGGCATCGCCAAGGCCTACACCACCCGCGTCGGCGAAGGCCCCTTCCCGACCGAGCTCTTCGACGAGATCGGCGAGCTGATCGGGACCAAGGGCAAGGAATTCGGCGTCGTCACCGGCCGCAAGCGCCGCTGCGGCTGGTTCGATGCCTGCCTCGTGCGCCAGACGGTCAAGACCTCCGGCATCGACGGCATCGCGCTGACCAAGCTCGATATTCTCGACGGCTTCAAGGAGATCAAGGTCTGCGTCGGCTACCGGCTCGACGGCCAAATCCTCGAGCATCTGCCGGCCGGCCAAAACGACCAGGCCCGCGTCGAGCCGATCTACGAGACCATCGAGGGCTGGGAAGGCTCCACCGCCAATGCCCGCTCCTGGGCCGATCTTCCGGCGCAGGCCATCAAGTACGTCCGCCGCATCGAGGAGCTGATCGGCGCCACCGTCGCCGTGCTCTCCACCAGCCCGGAGCGCGACGATACGATCCTCGTCCATAACCCTTTCGAGGGTTGACGCGGCGCATCAACAGCGACAAGTGAGGCCAATGGCCGACTTCTATCCGATCCTGGCGCGTGCGGTCGCCGGGCTGCCCGAAACCTCTCCCGAGGCCCGGCGCGCCATTTACGACCGGGCGCGGACGGCGCTCGTCGCGCAGCTGCGCGGGCTCGACCCGCCGCTGAGCGAGGCAGAGATCATGCGCGAGCGCCTGGCGCTCGACGAGGCCGTCGCCCGGATCGAGGCGGATTACGACGAGGCTCCTGCGCCGCCGCCGGCATCGGACGGCCCTGTGATCCGCACCATTGAGAACCCGACGCTGCCGATCCGCCCGCCGATGCCGAAGAAGGCGCCGGAATTCGCGCCGCTCCCTGCCCCAGCAGGGCAGGATGACGGCGAGCCCTTGGCCGAGCCGGCCGAGCCGCAAGTGGCGCGCCCCCGCGTGCAGCCGCCGCGCGAGCGGCGGGTCAAGCCCGGCCATATCCGCTCGGCCGTCGTCGGCGGCGTCGTGGCGGTCGCGGTCGCGGCGATCGCGGCCACCGCCATCTATGTCCACAAGCTCCGGCCGCAGGACGCGCCGCGCACCAACGGCGAGACCGCGCAGCGGGCGCAAGCTCCCCAGCCCGAGACCGGCGGCAAGATCGCTGAACGGGCCGGCGAGCCCCAGCAGAACCGCCCCGCCGGCAGCCCGCAAGGCGGCACGCCCGGCACGCCTGTGCCTCAGCCCGGCGGCGAGATCGCCGTCGCCCAGCGCGCCGTCCTCTTCGTCGAGGTGCCGGAAACCCCGCAGCAGCCGCAGGTCTCGAATGGCCGCGTGTTCTGGCGCCTCGACAGCGAGAGCGCCGGCCAGGGCCGCCCGATCGAGACCATCGTACGCGCGACCGTCGAGATTCCCGATATCGGCCTGAGCCTCGACTTCACCATCCGCCGCAATACCGATTCGGCCTTCCCGGCCTCGCATATCATCGGCCTGCGCTTCACCAGCACCGGCGACCCGGCGACACAGGCCGTGAAGGAAGTGGGTGTTCCGCAGTTCAAGACCGCAGAGGGCGAGCGCGGCGCGCCACTCTCGGCGATCAATTCGGCGCTCGGCGACAATCTCTTCGTGGCGGCGTTGTCGAACGTGCCGGTCGAGGTCGAGCGCAATCTCGACCTCATCCTCAACCGCAGCTGGATCGACGTGCCCGTGCGCTTCGCCTCCGGCCGCCGCGGCATTATCACATTCGAGAAGGGCGTTTCCGGCAGCCAGACGCTTGCCGACGCCTTCGGGCGCTGGCGGTAAGAGGCGGCACCGGGCCGTTGTTCTCGGACGGGATCCAGGTCTTCAACCGCTAAGCACAGCACTTCCGTCATGGTCGGGCTTGTCCCGACCATCAACGTCTTCACGGATGCCGGACGGTGTTCAAGACGGGGATGCTCGCCACAAGGGCAAGCATGACGCCCTGTTGCGATCAGGCCGACCGTAAGCGTTCAGCTCTTCCGCTCTGCAGCGAACCGCGCCGCCGCCCGCAAAACATCCGCCTCAGGGCCGAAGCCGGCCAAAGCTTCTATCGCTGCGGCACTGAGCCGATCGCGTTCGCGCTTGGCACCGTCGAGGCCGAGCGCGCCGACCAGCGTCCCCTTGCCCTTGTCGGCGTCCTTGGCCGTCGCCTTGCCCATCTGCGCGGCATCCGACTCGACGTCGAGGATGTCGTCGGCAATCTGGAAGGTCGCGCCGAGCGCCCGGCCATAGCGGCCAAGCGCCGCCAGCGCCGCGGCATCGGCGCCGCCGAGCCGGGCACCGATCTCGACGCTCGCCGCCAGCAGCGCGCCGGTCTTCATCGCCTGAAGTTGCCTGATCTCCGTCTCCGGAAGCGTCCCTCGCACAGCCTCGAAGCGCCCTTCGGCGGCGAGGTCGAGCATCTGGCCGCCGACCATGCCGCCGAGGCCGGATGCCCGCGCGAGGCTTGTGACCAGCGCCGCACGCACCGCGCCGGATTCGTGCGTCGCCTCGTCGGCCAGCATCTCGAAGGCGAGCGTCAGCAGGGCATCGCCCGCCAGGATCGCCGTCGCCTCGTCGAAGGCCTTGTGCACGGTCGGCCGGCCTCGGCGCAGGTCGTCGTCGTCCATCGCCGGCAAGTCGTCATGCACCAGCGAATAGCAATGCAGCAGCTCGACAGCAGCACCTGCACGCCGCGCTTGCTCGACGGGTGCGCCAAGAAGCCTTGCCGTCTCGACGGTCAGGAAGGGCCGCAGCCGCTTGCCGCCGCCCAGCGCGCTATGCCGCATCGCCGCAAGGAGACGCGGCGGGCGGGCGATTTCGCCGGAGACCGGCGTATCGGACAGCAGCGCCTCCAGCAGCGCTTCGATGGCAGCGGCATTCTGCGCCAGCCTTGCATCGAGGTCGCCGGGGCTGGCCGGAGAGGTGACGGAACTCATGCACGGGTCTCGCGTTCGCTGCCGGAAGGGGGGCCTTGCCGGACGCTGGCGGCATCGTCAAGCTGCGCCGCCTCGGGTCCGAGCCGTGACGGCGGGGCCGATCGAACGGCAGCGGGGGTGAAGCAAGGTGCTGGGTAGGATTCTCGGCCTGTGCTTCCGGACCGCCCTCTGGCTGCTCCTCGCCCTCGCGGGCCTGATCGTCCTTTACCGATTCGTCCCCGTGCCCTCGACGCTGATGCTCGGCCGCTGGCTGGTGCTGAAACCCGTCGAGCGCGAATGGGTCCCGCTCGACCAGATATCGCCCCATCTCGTGCGTGCGGTCATCGCTTCCGAGGACCAGCGCTTCTGCAGCCATCGCGGCGTCGACTGGGTCGAGCTCAACAAGGTGCTGGAGAACGAGGACGGCCCGAGCCGTGGCGCCTCGACGCTAACCATGCAGACCGCCAAGAACGTCTTCCTCTGGCCCGGCCGCTCCTATATCCGCAAGGGGTTGGAGATCCCGCTCGCGATGGCCATCGACCTCGCCTGGTCGAAGCCGCGCGTCATCGAGGTCTACTTGAACGTCGCCGAATGGGGCGAAGGCCTGTTCGGGGCGGAAGCCGCGGCGCAGCGCTATTTCCGCAAATCCGCCGCGCGGCTGACGGCCGGAGAGGCGGCGCGGCTTGCCGGCGCCCTGCCCAATCCGCTGCTGCGTAATCCGGCGAAGCCGAATCGGGCGCTGCAATCGGCTGCCGGGCGCAGCCTGCGCCAACTCGGCCAGCTCGGATCGCTGGGCGATTGCGCCCTGCCCGGCTAATTGGATAGATGTTCAGCGTCCTGAACCGCACCGGCGAAGAAATCCGGATTCGGCACTAGCCATCCGCGCCCTGACGGTGTAAGGCCAACGCCTCACGAGATTGATCCGTCGCTGTGGCGGATGCGTGGCCTTGGGCCAGCGTCCGGGCGGTGGCATGATGGAGAAGTACAATGGCCGTTCCGAAGAGAAAGACGTCGCCGTCGAAGCGTGGCATGCGCCGCTCGGCCGACGCCCTGAAGCAGCCCACCTATATCGAGGACAAGAACTCGGGTGAGCTGCGCCGTCCCCACCATGTCGACCTGAAGAGCGGCATGTATCGCGGCCGTCAGGTCCTGAAGGTCAAGACCGACGCCTGAGACCTCCGGTCTTCGGCTCAGGCTTGCCTGCGAAAGTTCGAAACCGGCCGCGAGGCCGGTTTTTCTTTGCCTTCAGCGCGGCGCCGACAGTGGGCGAGTACTGGCTGCCGGAGCGGCAAGCCGTGCCGCGGCCCGGTAGCAGCCTGCCGCCGCCTGCGGGCTCGCCCTCCCGCGCCGTGCGAAAGGCCCGATTTCCGCGCGCGCCGCTGCCGCCTGCAGGAGCACCAGCGCCGATGCGTCGACATCGGCGGCGTTCCGTTCGCTCCAGCTTCCGGCCTCGGCCATGTATCACTCCGGCACACGCAACTTGCGACGGAGTCGTTAGTGCAAGGAATCAACCAGCCTTAACGCCGCGTTAATCAGGAATACCGCATCGTTTCGAAGCACTTCCCATCACATGGACAGGGCGTCGAAGCACCAGAACGGGGCTCCGTGGCCGTCCTATCGAGGCCGGCCGATGCCCTCCCCGTCGATCTTCAGCTTCCAGAATGGCGGCCCGGTTGATCCCCGCAGCGTCCTCTCCTCGATCGGCGAAGTCGTTTACGGCTGGGACATCCAGAGCGACGCCCTGAGCTGGGGGCCGAATGCGCGCGAAGTCCTGGGCGCGCTTCCCGAGCAGGCCATGCAGCGCGGTCTCGCCTTCGCCGGCCTGGTCGAGCCCGGCAGCGGGCCCAGCCGCTACGACGCGATCTTCTGCTCCAGCGAGCACGACGCGGGCGAAGGCGTCATCTACCGCACCCGCTACGCCATCGATCTCGCGGGGCGGAAGATGTGGGCCGAGGATACCGGCCGCTGGTTCGCCGGCAGCGACGGCTATCCGGCGAGCGCGCGCGGCGTGCTCCGGCTGGAGCGGGCGGCCCGCGTCGACGAGCTCGAGCAGTTCGGCAGCGAGCTTTGCGACCGGCCGGCCCTGGTCGAGCGAATCGGCATGGCCCTGCAGGAACATCTGCCGGCGGAGCGGCCCGTCGTCGTCCTCGTCGCCGCGATCGACGAGCTCGCCCGCCTCAACGACGATTTCGGCCACGAGGCCACCGACGAGATCATCGGCACCGTGCATGAGCGCCTGCGCTCGGTGACGCGCCGGCGCGACCATCTCGTCCGCTATGCCGGCAACAGCTTCGCCATCCTCCTCGTCGGCTGCCCGCCCGAGCAGGTCGAATCCGCCGCCCGCCGCTTCATCAAGGTGGTCGCCCAGTCCGCGATCGAGACCAGCCGCGGCATCGCGCTGGTGCGGCTGCGCGTCGGCGCCGCCAGCGCGCCCGAGCTCGGCAACCATGGCGGCGCGCTGCTGGCCGCGGCGGAAGGCGCCCTCACCAGCGCCCGCGCCGGAGCCGTCGATACGGCCGTGATGGCCAAGCCGCAGCCCCGGCGCAGCCCCACGGCTGAGCAGGCCGGTTTCGATGTCCAGGCCATCGCCGCCCTGAACGACCGTCGCGTGCGCCTCGCCCTGCAGCCGATCGTCCGGACGCGTTCACGCGAGGTCGCGTTCCACGAAGCGCTGCTGCGCGTCGGCCAGAGCGAGACCGGCCTCTATTTCGCCTCGGCCGAGCTCATTCCCATGCTGGAGCGCCGCGGCCTGGTGCGGCTGTTCGACCAGCGCGTGCTCGAACTCGCGATCGAGATGCTCGGCGCCGATCCGAATCTCACCCTCTCCGTGAACGTCTCGCCGCGTTCCCTGAACGACCCCGAATGGTTCGACGCCTTCGTCGCCTGCACGACCGCCGCGCGCGGCAAGGCCTCGCGCATCATCGTCGAGATCACCGAGACGGCGACGATCGAAAGTCCCGCGCGCATGGCCAAGCTGCTGGGCCGGATCAAGGAACAAGGCGCACGCATCGCCATCGACGATTTCGGTGCCGGCCACACCTCACTCCGGCACCTGCGTGCCTTCCCGATCGACATCCTCAAGATCGACGGCGCCTTTACCCAGAACCTGCGCCGCTCCACCGACGACCGCTTCTATGTCCGCACCCTGGTCGAGCTCGCCGGCCATCTCGGCGTCGAGACGGTCGCAGAATGGGTCGATGACGAGATGCAGGCGAGCATGCTGCGCGATTGGGGCGTCACCTATCTGCAGGGGCACCTCGTCGGCCGTGCTGAGACGGTCGAGCCGCCGCAGGCCGCACCGCGCCGGCTGGCGGTGGGCTGAAGCAGGCGTCGAGCAGCTCCCTATACCTGGCCCGACAACCGCCGCCCGTTGCAGGCGGCATCGGCAACCGGGATCAGAACGGGTTCCAGGGTGCGTCGATGGCGCTCACATGGCCGTACAGGATGGGTTTGGCCCCCCGGAGCTTATCCAGGTTCGGCTTTGCCAGATCCCAGAACTTGGCGGAATCCTTGAATTTTCCTGGCATGGCCTGGAAGCCCCAATGATCCTTCCGCAAGGGCCGGCCTCTCATCGACGCGTACATGTTGGTCGCATTGACGGAGAAGAAGTCGAATTTGTCATACTGGAAAGTCTGCCCCGTCTCCGGGTCGGTCAACTTGACGTAAGTTCCCAGTGTGCCGTCGGCGATATGGCACAACTCGTGAAAGAGGATCTCGTTCGGCTGCGCACCCGGCGCCAGGCTTCCCGAGAAATTCTTCGGTGAAAACTGAACCGCGGAATTGGCGTTCTGTTCGCCGGACAAGAAGGGGAATATGTCGATGTTTCCCGGCAGGGAATTGACGATCAGCCGACCCATCTCGTTTGCGAGGATGTATTTTATCACTTTCTCGATGCCGTTGACCCAGTCCTGGCCGGTCGTCTTGAGGTCCGCCTGTTCCGCGCCGGCCGGGTTCAGGATCAGCTTCGAGGAAAATGCGCTTGGCCGCGACGGCAGGTTATTCGATGGACGGTCGGTCGACACATGCGTTATCGGCAAGGCCGCCGTTTGCGGCCGGCCGGCCGCGTCATAGGCAGCGATATTGTCTCCGGCCTTCAATCCGCGCAGCATGAAGTAGACGTGCAGATTGCCGTCCTTTTTATACGGCGGCGGCGATTGAAAGCGATTGCTGTCGATCGTGACATAGGCATTGCCCGGCTGACATAGCTGGATCGACCAATCCATATCGGCGGCCCAGACCGCCACGGCGGCGTTCCCGGAGGGGTCTTTCAGAGCCAGACTGCTCAAGCCCGGGCTGTTCTTGCTCGCCGGGATACCGACAAAATGCGGCATGTGCAGCTCCTTCGTTCAGAATGCTTCAGCCACGTCACGGACCGGCGTCATTCCGGCGCCCCTCACCGCCGGGCAAGAATGATCGACATGGCTCGGCGCCGCTTCATCCATATGGACGAGGCATTGCGAGCGCGTGGTTTTCGGGCCTGCTTCGAGTGAGGCGGACCCGCCTCACCTCACGGGGCGGAGGAATTTTCAACCTGCGCCAGGTCGGCTTTTCGCGAGGAGGGCTTCGCGCTTCGCCGGCTGGCGGTCGGCTGATGCAAGCGCGCGAATCTGGGCCTGGGCGGATATGCGCTCGCTGCCTCTCCTGTGTTCCCGAACGACCGCCTCAACGCGCGTAATTCATTACTTCCGCTTAACTTCGAGACGGCACTCTATGTGCCGGCGCCGTTGCTGATTCGTCGTTCGGTTGAACAGCGAAATACACGCCGAACCAGTCTCTCAAAGCGACGAAGCAGGGACATTATCGGCCGGGGGGCTGAAAATTGACCAGACCAACTGCGAAGCGCGGCACAGCCACTCGCGGTTATCGCCGAACCCTGTTGCTCTCGACGGCACTCGTCGCGCTGGTCAACGTCGACAGCTTTCCGGCGCGCGCGCAATCGGTCACCGGTAGCGGCGACCTGAACCCCGGTCCGGCTCAGACGCCCAACTGGGCCGTCGGCGGTGATCTTCTCGTCGGCGATACCGGCATCGGACAGCTCAACATCACGGCCGGCGGAACCGTGACCAACGATCTCGGTGCGATCGGCAACAATGTGACCGGCAATGGCACTGTCACCGTTTCGGGCGTCGACGGCAGCGGCAATGCGTCGACTTGGACCAATACCGGCGACCTCGTGGTCGGGCAGTCCGGAAGCGGCTCGCTGACCATCCTCAACGGCGGCAAGGTCAGCAGCCAGACTGGTTATATCGCAGGCGACCTTGGCAGTCAGGGCACGGTCACCGTCTCGGGCGTCGACGGCAATGGTAGCGCTTCAAGCTGGACCAACGCCGGTGACCTGTACGTCGGATACAGTGGGACCGGGATATTGAACATTCTCGCTGGCGGTCGAGTATCGAATGTCGGAGGCCGCATCGACGGAGGGGGCAACGCACTGGTCAGCGGGCAAGGCTCGTCCTGGCAGAACAGCGGCCGGCTGACTGTCGACTTGGGAACCCTGCGCGTGGAGGACGGCGCGACGGTTTCGAGCGCGGACGGCATCGTCGGCAGCAGTGGTCAGGGCAATGTCGTATTGACTGGCGTGGGCACGGCCTGGACCAATACCGGACAGTTCACTGTCGGCAGCTTCGACGTGGGCATCTTGCGTATCGAAGCCGGCGCAGTCGTCACCAGCAATCAGGGCTATATCGGCGCCAACAGCACCGGCACCGTCACCGTGACGGGAGCAGGCTCGAAATGGTCGATGTCGCCCTACAATCTTACCATCGGCAATATCGGCACCGGTTCGCTGACGGTCGAGAATGGCGGGCTGGTTCGCGCTGAAGACGGGGTCCAGCTCGGCGTTGCCTCCGGCTCCAGCGGGACGCTGCTTCTCCAGGGCCCCACGAATAATCGCGGCGTTCTGGAAACCAGGCGGATATTCGGAGGCGATGGCGCCGCCAGCGTCACCTTCGATGGCGGCCTGCTGCGCGCCACGGCAAACAATCCCAATTTCTTCGCGGGTTTCGACACGCGCACCATCACCATCGGCGCGAATGGCCTCGTCATCGACACGGATGGCCATGATATCGGCATCTCTCCGACCTTCACCGGTGCAGGCGCGCTGATCAAGGATGGCCTGGGCAAGGTGACGCTGACCGGCAACAGCGGCGCGACCTATACCGGCGCCGGCAGCGTATTGGCGGGCACGCTCGCGGTGAACGGTGTCCTCGGCGGAACGATGGAGGTCATCGGCGGTCGCCTGCAGGGCATCGGCACGGTCGGCGCCACGATCAACCAGCCGGGCGGCACGATCGCGCCGGGCAATTCGATCGGGACGCTGACGATCAACGGCAATTACGTGGGCAATGGCGGCCGGCTCGAGATCGAGACCGTGCTCGGCGGCGACGCCTCGCCGTCCGACCGCCTCGTCATCACCGGCAGCACGGCAGGCACGACCCTTGTCACGGTGCTGAACCAGGGCGGCGCTGGCGCACAGACCATCGAAGGCATCAAGGTCGTCGATGTCGGCGGAGCCTCGAACGGCGTCTTCTCGCTCCAGGGCAACACCGTCTTCCAGGGGCAGCAGGCTGTCGTCGCCGGCGCCTATGCCTATACCCTGCAGAAGAACGGCATCAGCACGCCGAACGACGGCGACTGGTATCTGCGCTCGGCCTATATGGCGCCGTCTTCCCCGACCGTTACAGGCCCGATCTACCAGCCGGGCGCACCGATTTATGAAGCTTACGGCCAGGTTCTGCAGAGCCTGAACGAGCTGCAGACGCTGCGTCAGCGCGTCGGCGAGCGCTTCGACGGCCGGCCTGACGACGCGGCGAGCGCCGCCGGCCGCGCGATCTGGGCCCGCATCGATGCAGCCCACAGCCGCGTCACGCCGGGCTTCTCGACGACCGGTACGAGCTACATGATCGATAGCTGGCGTCTGCAGGCCGGCGCCGACGGGCAGGTTTTCGCAGGCGACGCAGGCACGCTGGTCGGGGGCGTCTCGCTGCATCATGGCGAAGCGCTGGCCGATATTTCATCGGTCTTCGGGCACGGCAAGATCAAGGCGTCCGGCAGCGGATTCGGCGGAGCGATGACCTGGTATGGCGCGACAGGCTTCTATGCCGACGCGCAGACCAAGCTCAGCTGGTTCGACAGCGACCTCTCCTCCACGACGGCCGGGCGTCAGCTCGCCAAGGGCAAGGACGGCTTCGGCTATGCGTTGGGGCTCGAACTGGGGCAGCGCATCGCGCTGTCCGGCAGCTGGTCGCTGACGCCGCAGGCGCAGCTGACCTATTCACATGTCGACGCCGACAGCTTCGTCGATCCGTTCGGCGCCCGCGTCGCCCTGACCGACGGCGACAGCCTGCGCGGGCGGCTCGGCCTCTCCGCGGATTATCGGCAGAGCTGGCGCGACAGCGCAGGCCGACAGGTCAACGCCTCGCTCTACGGCATCGCCAACCTGCACTACGAAGTCCTCGGCGGGACGACGGCAACGGTTGCCGGCACGCCCTTGACCAGCCGGGGAGAACGGCTCTGGGGCGGGCTCGGGTTCGGCGCCAAATACGAAACCGGCCGCTATGCGCTCTATGGCGAGGTCGAGGCCCAGACCAGCCTCGTCCATTTCGCCGACAGTCACAGCATCGCCGGCCGGGCCGGTCTCAGAGTGAGCTGGTAAAGGCCGCGCCCCTTTCACGAGGGCACGGCTCAGGGCAGTGGAAACCGCCTCAGCGCGAGCGCGACAGCTTGTCGAGACGCTCACGCATCTCGTTGAGCTCGCGCTTGAGATCGCCGATATCGCCGCTGCCGGCTTCCGCCGCGGGTTTCGCTCCGGCGGCGGCTTCCTGCTTGGCCTGCGCCGCCGCGGTGAACGGATTGAACAGCCGGAAGGCTTCCTGGAAGATCTGCATGTTCGCCCGCGTCTGCGCCTGGATGGCATCGAGCGCGTTCCCACCGAAGGCCGATCCGCTGAAGGCCTTGGTCATCTGCTCGCGGAACTTGCTCTGCTCCTGCGTGAGGTTCTCCATCGAGAACTCGAGATAGCGCGGCACCAGCGCCTGCATGCTGTCGCCGTAGAAGCGGATGAGCTGGCGCAGGAACGCGATCGGCAGCAGGTTCTGCCCGTCCTTGGCCTCCTCGTCGAAGATGATCTGCGCCAGCACCGAGCGGGTGATGTCTTCCCCCGACTTCGCGTCATAGACAACGAAATCCTCGCCCCCGCGCACGAGCCCGGCGAGATCCTCCAAGGTTACATAGGAACTGGTGCCCGTATGATAGAGACGCCGATTGGCGTATTTCTTGATGACGGTCGGTTCTTTGTCGCTGGCCATCATATCCCGCTTGACGTTGATCCGCGGCCGCCAGTGGTTCCGGCATGCTCGGCGAAACGGTCTCCCATATGCCGCGACGATAGCCTGTCGGTGCTGCACCGCAAGCTCTTTGAGCGAATGCGGCAAAAATCGCCGAAGCCCTGCAACCACAAGCATGTACCCTCCGTTACGTCACGCCAATGGCGACGCCCCGGACGATTTCACCGCCCGCCCGTCTTGACGCCGTCGCGACAGGCTTCGAAGGTGGCGGGGAATGGTTGCGCCGGCGGGAGCGGTGCAGCCGCAACAACAAAGCGAGGAACCCTCTCATGGCAGATTCGGATATCGTGATCGTCGGCGCGGCCCGCACGGCGGTCGGTGCCTTCAACGGCGCTTTTGCCAACACTCCCGCCCATGATCTCGCCGCCGTCGCGATCAAGGAAGCGCTGAAGCGGGCCAAGGTCGAGGCCGCCGAGGTCGACGAGCTGGTGATGGGCCAGGTGCTCGCCGCCGGCCAGGGCCAGAACCCGGCCCGTCAGGCCGCGATGGCCGCCGGCATCCCGCAGGAGAAGACCGCCTGGGGCCTGAACCAGCTCTGCGGCTCGGGCCTGCGCACGGTCGCGATCGGCCTGCAGCAGATCGCCAATGGCGACGCGAACGTCATCGTTGCCGGCGGCATGGAATCGATGTCGCTCGCCCCGCACGCCTCCTATATGCGCGCCGGCACCAAGATGGGCGACGTCAAGTTCGTCGACACCATGATCAAGGACGGCCTCTGGGACGCCTTCCACGGCTACCACATGGGCACGACCGCCGAGAACGTCGCGACCAAGTACCAGATCAGCCGCGAGGAGCAGGACCGCTTCGCCGTCGCCTCGCAGAACAAGGCCGAAGCCGCGCAGAAGGCCGGCAGGTTCAAGGACGAGATCGTCCCGGTCACCATCTCCAGCCGCAAGGGCGACATCGTCGTCGACAGCGACGAATATCCGCGCCATGGCGCCACGATCGAGGCCATGGCCAAGCTCAAGCCCGCCTTCTCGAAGGACGGTACGGTGACGGCCGGCAACGCGTCGGGCCTCAATGACGGCGCCGCCGCGCTCGTCATCATGACCGCCAAGGAAGCGGCCCGCCGCGGCCTGACCCCGCTCGCCCGCATCGCCTCCTGGGCGACGGCCGGCGTCGACCCGCAGATCATGGGCACCGGCCCGATCCCCTCGACCCGCAAGGCGCTCGAGAAGGCCGGCTGGAAGGTCGGCGATCTCGATCTCGTCGAGGCCAACGAGGCCTTCGCGGCGCAGGCGCTCGCGGTCAACAAGGACCTCGGCTGGAACCCCGACATCGTCAACGTCAATGGCGGCGCGATCGCGATCGGCCATCCGATCGGCGCGTCCGGCGCCCGCGTGCTGGTGACGCTGCTGCACGAGATGGCCAAGCGCGACGCCAAGAAGGGCCTCGCCACGCTCTGCATCGGCGGCGGCATGGGCGTCGCCATGGCCGTGGAGCGCTGAGAAGAAGCGCTGTCACCTCATGGCGAAGCGCACGACGCTCTACCGCTATCTCACCGGCCCCGATGACGCCTCCTTCTGTCATCGGGTTTCGGAAGCGCTGAGCCTCGGCTGGTCGCTCTACGGCCAGCCCACCCTGACCTTCGACGCGGTCAAGGGCCGCGTCATCTGTGGCCAGGCCATCATCAAGGATGTGGACGCGGATTACGCGCCCACCCTCGAATTATCTGAACAATAACGGCGAAACGCCGCAGGGATCATCTAAAAGGGAGAATGGCCTATGGCGAAGGTGGCATTGGTTACGGGGGGCTCGCGCGGTATCGGCGAGGCGATCTCGAAGGGTCTGAAGGCGGCTGGCTACAACGTCGCCGCGAGCTATGCCGGCAATGACGAGGCTGCGGCCAAGTTCACCGCCGAGACCGGCATCAAGACCTATAAATGGGACGTCTCGGATTATGATTCCTGCGTCGCCGGCATCGCCAAGGTCGAGGCCGATCTCGGACCGGTCGACGTGCTCGTCAACAATGCCGGCATTACCCGCGACGGCATGTTCCACAAGATGACCAAGGATCAGTGGAACGCCGTGATCGGCACCAACCTGAACTCGCTGTTCAACATGACCCGCCCGGTCTGGGAGGGCATGCGCGCCCGCAAGTTCGGCCGTGTCATCTGCATCTCCTCGATCAACGGCCAGAAGGGCCAGATGGGCCAGGTGAACTACTCCGCCGCCAAGGCCGGCGATATCGGCTTCGTCAAGGCGCTGGCCCAGGAAGGCGCGCGCGCCGGCATCACCGTCAACGCGATCTGCCCCGGCTATATCGCGACCGAGATGGTCAAGGCGATCGACCCGGCCGTGATCGAGAAGTCGATCCTGCCGCATATCCCGGTCGGCCGCCTCGGCGAGCCCGAGGAGATCGCGCGCGCCGTGGTCTTCCTGGCCAGCGACGATGCCGGCTTCATCACCGGCTCGACCCTCTCCGCCAATGGCGGCCAGTACATGGCCTGATCGGCCGCTCCGCCTGACACGTGCAGGCGGCTGAAATGGAAAGACCCCGGAACGGCCTGACGGCGATTCCGGGGTCTTTTTCGTTTGAGCGATAAGGCGGCATTGGCCTTCAAGGCTTCGCGTTGTCCGAAAAAACGAGTCATCCCGGACGGAGCGAAGCGAAGATCCGGGATGACCCTCGTGTTTTCTGCGGGACCTTGCGCCTCAGCTCTGACGCCCGCCCTTCGGCAGCAGGAAGGTCAGGAGGCCGAAGGCCGGCAGCCAGGCGCAGATCTTGAACACCTCGATGATGCCGATCTTGTCGGCGAGCAGGCCGATGCCGGCCGCAGCGACGCCGCCGAGCCCGAAGGACAGGCCGTAGAAAAGCCCGCCGACAAGGCCGACCCGATGCGGGACCAAGTCGATCGCGTAGATCAGGATCGCCGAGAAGGCGCTCGACATGATGAAGGAGACGACGATGCTGAGCACGCCGGTCCAGAACAGGTCGGCATGGGGCAGCATCAGCGCGAAGGGCAGTGAGCCCAGGATCGAGAGCCAGATCACCCGGTCGCGGCCGATCCGGTCGCCGATCATGCCGCCGACGATGACGCCGATCGCGCCGACGACGAGATAGAGGAACAGCATGATCTGCGAGAGCTGGATTTCGATGCCGAAGCGCTCGATCAGGTAGAACGTGTAGTAGGAGGTGAAGGCCGCCGTGTAGCCGTTCTTCGAGATCAACAGCATGACCAGCACAGCCATCGCCAGCAGCACGCGCCCGTGCGGCAGGCCGTGGCTGGCGCTCTCCTCGACATGGGCCGAGGACGATTTCTGCTCGCGTCGCATCGCCGAATAGCGGGACCCGAGCCAGCCCATCACCAGCATCGCCACCAGCACGACGCCGGAGAACCAGGACAGGCTCGCCTGCCCGCGCGGCATCACCACCGCCGCCGCCAGCAGCGGACCGACCGAATAGCCGATATGGCCGCCGACCTGGAACACGCCCTGCGCCAGGCCCTGCCGGCCGGCGGCGGCATGGCGCGCCATCCGCGTCGCTTCCGGATGGAACACCGCCGAGCCCAGCCCGATCAGCCCCGCCGCGAGCAGGACCATGACGTAGCTATGGGCGAAGGAAAGCATCAGCAGGCCCGCCAGCGTCGAGCACATGCCCGCGACCATCGCATAGGGCCAGGGCTTCCGGTCGGTGACGAAGCCCAAGATCGGCTGCAGCAGCGACGAGGTCACCTGGAAGGCGAGCGTGATCAGGCCGATCTGCACGAAATCGAGCTGATAGTTCTCCTTGAACAGCGGATAGAGCGCCGGGATCATCGACTGGACGAGATCGTTCAGCAGATGCGCGAGGCTGAGCGCCGCCAGAACCGGCATCAGCGGGCGGCGAGCGACGGATTGCAGCGGGATCGTGGTCATAAATCAGGCAATGAGCCCGCTTTCGCTTGCGGTCAACGGGGCCGGGAGCATGGCGCCCATGGCTGCAAGGCTGGGTTGCGGTGCAACACCGCTGCCGACCCCATCGGCAAGCCCCGTGAAACCTGCTATCGCCGCGCGGTCTTCATGCCCGGCCCGCTCATGACCTCCCGCACCGCCACCCTCATCGGCTTCTGCGCCATCCTGCTCTGGTCGACGCTTGCGCTGTTCACCGCGATGTCGGGGCGCGTCCCGCCGTTCCAGCTCGTCGCGATGACCTTCGTCATCGGCGGCCTGCTGATCCTCGCGATCACGGCGCTACGCGGGCAGCTCTCGCGCATCCGCCCGACGCCGGCCTCCTTCGCCCTCGGGCTCTACGGGCCGTTCGGCGACACCGCTCTCTACTATGCCGCGGTGAAGACCGCGCCAGCGGCCGAGGCGAACCTGATCCACTATCTCTGGCCGCTGCTGATCGTGCTTTTCGCCGCCCTGCTGCCCGGCGGCGGCCTCAAGCCCCGCCACCTCGTCGGTGCGCTGATCGGGCTGGTGGCGACCGGCCTCCTCGTTTCGGGAGGGCTCGGCAGCGGCGGCGGGCTGGCACTCGGCCATGTGCTGGCCGCGCTCGGTGCCTTTGTCTGGGCGAGCTATTCGGTCACCTCGCGCCGCTTCGCCAATGTGCCCTCGGAGAGCCTCTGCGTGACCATGCTGGGCTGCGCCATCCCTGCGCTGGCCTGCCACCTCGCCTTCGAGGCGACGCTCTGGTCGCTAACATCAATCGAATGGGGCGGCGTGCTGGGGCTTGGCCTCGGCTCGATCGGCCTCGCCTTCGTCGTCTGGGATATCGGCATGAAGCAGGGGGATGTCGCCCTGCTCGGCGTCGCCTCCTATGCCGCGCCTGTGCTCTCGACGCTGGTCCTCGTGCTGTTCGGCTATGCCGCCGCGAGCTGGCTGCTGGCGGCGTCCTGCGCGCTGATCGTGGTGGGGGCGTCGGTGGCAAGCGGCGGCGGGCGGAAGGCCTAGGAGCAGAGCGTCATTCTCGGGCTTGACCCGAGAATCTCATGACGAGAAGGCTCATGTTTCCGAGATGCTCGGGTCAAGCCCGAGCATGACGAGCGTTTGGCATCCCGCTCAATTCCGCCGCAGCAGCCGCTCCAGATAGTCCAGCTCTTCTGTCGGCCGCAAGGGATCGCCGAGCCGCTTGCGCAGCTCCTCCAGGATGCGCCGCGCCCGCTGGGTCGCGCTCTCGTCGGCGCCGGGCACCTTGACGCGGCCGTCGGCCCAGTCGCGCTGGCGCTGCGGCCGGCCGAGCGGGTCCTCGCTGCCGCGCTGCTGCGCCGAAGGGCGTCCGGCCGGGCGGCCGTCCGGCTCGCCATAGGCCTGCCCCTCGCCTTCGCCCTCGCCGGGCTGGCCCTGCATCTGCTGGGCGAGGTTCTGCCCCCCCTTGCGCAGGGCTTCGAGCGCACGGCCCTGCGCATCGAGCGCGCCTTCACCCTGGCCCTGGCCGAGCTGTCCTTCCGCCTCGCGCATCGCGTCCTCGGCCTCGTCGAGCTCGCCGTTCTGCGGCGCGCCCATGCCGCGCATCCGGCGCTGAAGATCCTGCAAACGCTCGCGCAAGGCCTGCTGGCGCTGCGACAGGCCCTGGCCCTGACCGTTCTGGCCCTGCATACCCTCGCCGCCTTCGCCGTCCTCACCCTGCTCGCCGGGCTGCTGTCCCGGCTGCTGGCCGCGCTGGCCCTGTTGACCGCGCTGTCCTTGCTGCCCCTGCTGGCGCTGGCCGGGCCGCGCCTGCTGCTGGCCGGGGCGCTGGCCGCGCTGGGTCTGGCCCTGCCCCTGCTGGCGGCGCTGCTCGTTCTGATAGGTCTCGTCGCGCAGGTTCTGCTGGTCGCGCGTCATCCGGTCGAGATCGCCGAGCGCCTGGTTCATCTCGCGCTGGCGCGGGTCCTGCTGGCCGGGGCGCGCCATCTGGAGATTGTTGAGCATCCGGTTGAGTTCTTCCATCAGGCGCTGCGCCTCGGCCATGTCGCCGCGCTTCGACAGTTCCTCGATGCGGTCGAGCATGTTCTGCAGGTCGCGCGGCGTCACCGTGCGGAAATTCTCCGGCAGGCGCGCCTGGTCGCGGTCGCCGTTCTGCTGTTGCTGACGCATCATCTGCTCGGCGAGCTGGCGCATGAAATTGTCCATGGCCCGACGCATCTCGTCGGTGAGCTTCTTGATCTCCTCCTCGGAGGCGCCGCGCTCCAGCGCCTGCTGCAGGTTCTCCTGCGCCTGCCGCAGTGCCCGCTCGGCATCAGACATGTCGCCGTCCTCGAGCTGGAGCGCCATCGCCCACATCAGCTCCGAGACCTCGCGCAATTCGTCGTCGCTACCGGAGCGGCGCAAGCGCTCGGTCAGCAGCCGCATGCCGAGATAGACGCCGGTCTCCTGCATGAACAGATTGGGCTCGATCATCAGCGCGTCCATGGCGAGCTGCACCTTGGAGCGGTCCTCGACATCCATGACGAGCTTGCGGCGCTGCTCGACCAGCGCCTTGGCGAGCGGCTTGGTGAAGGTGCGCTGCGGCAGCACGACCTCCAGCGGCTCGCTGCGGCCCTCCTGCCCGGCCTCGTCCTTGGCGATCAGCACCATCCTGACCTTGGCACCGGCCCAGGGATGGGCCGAGAAATCGACCGTGCTCCTGTTCTCCTCCTCGCCCGAGGCGGAGGACGGCACGGCCAGATTCTGCTTCGGCGGCTCGACCAGCGAGCGCCCGCCCTTGGCCACGTCGGGACGCGAGACATTCACCTCGATAGAGGCGATGCCGTAATCGTCCTTGGCCTTGTAGGTGATGCTCAGACCGCCCGACTGCGCGCCGGTGACAGGCTTCGGTGGATCGACGAAGGCGATGGTCGGCGGCTGGTCGGCGACGGAGGTGATCGAGAGCGTCGTTCCGGGCGCGCCGCTGCCGGTGAGCTTCAGCGTGCCGTTGCCGGCGAGCGTGAAGCGCTTCTCAAGGACCGCCTGCTGCGGACCGACCGGCTGGGCAGGCTTGGCCTGGCCATCCTTGGCCTCACCCTCCTTGGCCTCCGGCTTGATCAGTTCGAGCCGGCCGGTCGTTGCGACATCCATGTTCGCCTTGCCGGCGATGCGCACGACGATGACGGATTTCTCGGGCGCGCTGAGATTCGGGCTCGCCAGCTTGGCGAAATCGATCAGGATCGGCGGCAGCCGCGTATAGGCCGGCGGATCGATCCAGGCGTCGATCCGGGTCGAGGCGGCGATGGCGGACGGCCCCTTCCAGTCGAAGGCGGCGGAGAGGCGCTGCGTGATCTCGGGACCGGCGACGAAGAAGCCGGTGATGGCGGCGAGCAGCGGGATCGCGCGCAGCGCCCGCCTGTCATGGCCCGCCATGCGCGGCTGCGGCGGCTGGACGCGCAGGGCCGCGACCTGCCGGCTCTGGCGCTCGACATGCAGCTTCCACAGCGCCTGCGAGACCGGATCGGTCGAGCCGATCGCAAGGCTGTCCTCCAGCGACGAGGCCGGGCGATGGCCTTCGGCGAAGGAACGGTCGAGCCGCGTCAGGGCATCGCGATGCGTCGGCAGGATGAGGCGGGCGACATGCCAGAGACTGGCGGCGAAGACCCCCGCGAAGGCGAGAACGCCGACGATCCGCCCATACCAGGGCAGATGCGTCCACAGGCCGAACCAGGACACGGCGAGAAAGGTCAGGACGATGCCGAGCGGCAGCCAGAGCCGCGGCCACAGTCGCTCCCAGCCGAGCGAGACCCGCGAAGCCAGCGCGAGACGGCGCAGCCGCAGCCGGATGCCGTCGATCGTGTCGGGCGCCTTGCGGCGCTCTGCCTCGCTCATGCCATCGCTCCGGGCAGCCCCCATTCCTATCTGAACTCGTCTGACTGAAGCAGGCTAGCACGGGAATGTGGCATTGCCAGTCCTCGCGCCGCCCTTTGCACCGCGCTCGACGTTTCGTGAACGGAACCCGCCGTCATGCTCGGGCTTGACCCGAGCATCTCGTAAACCAGCGCCCTCTCGTCATGGGATTCTCGGGTCAAGCCCGAGAATGACGCCGGAATTTACGCGAACCAGCCCGGCAGCTTGTCCGTGCCGAGGAGCTCCTCATAGCTCTGGCGCGGGCGCGTCACGGCGTACGCGTCGCCCTTGACCATGACCTCGGCGACCAGCAGGCGCTGGTTGTAGGTCGAGGACATCGAGGCGCCATAGGCGCCGGCGGTCATGAAGGCGATCAGATCGTTCTGGCGGAGCTGCGGCAGCTTGCGCCCGGTGGTGAAGGTGTCGCCCGATTCGCAGATCGGTCCGACCACATCATAGGCCAGCTCCGGGCCGCCGATCTCGGGCTCCGTCACCGGCCAGATCTCGTGATAGGCCTCGTACATCGCTGGCCGGACGAGATCGTTCATCGCCGCGTCGACGATGAGGAACTGCTTGGTCGGGCGCGGATTGAGATGCAGCACCCGCGTCAGCAGGATGCCGGCATTGCCGACGATCAGGCGGCCGGGCTCGAAGCCGAGCTCGACATCGAGCCCCTTGGTCACCTTGGCGACCATCTCGGCATAAGCCTCGATCAGGCCCGGCCCGTAATCGAAGGTCCGGGGGATGTCGTAGGGGATGCCGAGCCCGCCGCCGAGGTCGAGCCGGTCGACGCGGTGGCCCTCGCCCTTCAGGTCGCCGACCAGCGCGACCATCTTGGTATAGGCCGCCTCGAAGGCGTCGATCTCGCGGATCTGGCTGCCGATATGCACGGCGAGGCCCATGATCCGCACGCCCTGCATATTGGCCGCCCGCGCATAGAGCCGCCCGACCTCCTCGAAGGAGACGCCGAACTTGTTCTCCGACGAGCCGGTCGTGATCTTGGCATGGCCGCCGGCGCCGATATCCGGATTGACCCGGAACACCGCCTCCTGCCGCTTGCCGAGGGAGGACGCGACCTTGGAGAGCAGGTCGAGTTCGCTCTCGCTCTCGATATTGATCTGGTAGAGCCCGGCCTCGACGGCGAAGCGCAATTCCTGCTCGCTTTTGCCGACGCCCGAGAACACGATCTTCTCGGGCGGAATGCCGGCGGCGAGCGCCTTGCGCACCTCACCTTCGGAGACCGTGTCGATGCCGGCGCCGAGCGCGCCCAGCGTCTTGAGCACACCGAGATTGCCGTTCGCCTTCATGGCGTAGAAGACATGGGTCTTGCCTCGCGGCGCGGTCGTCTTCATCGCTGCCGCGAACAGCTTGTAGTGCCGCTCGATCGTCGCGCTCGAATAGACATAGACCGGCGTGCCGACCTCGGCCGCGATCCGCTGGAGATCGACGCCCTCGGCATGGAGCGAGCCGTCGCGATAGGCGAAATGATGCATGGGTTGGGCTCGCAATCAGGAAAAAGCGGCTTGGCAGGCGTCATTCTCGGGCGAAGCAAAGCGAAGACCCGAGAATCTCATGACCAGAGAATGCTGGTTTCCGAGATGCTCGGGTCAAGCCCGAGCATGACGCGGTTATTTCGAGCCGGTACCGGACCGGCGCAGATCACATCAACGGGTCGAGGACGAAGGGCTTGTCCGGGATGGTGATCGCCCTGTTCGTCTTGGCCGGCTTCGCCAGCACGGAGGCCGAGCCGAGAGAGCTCGGATCGTTCTCCTTCGCCCCGGTCTGGTCGTCCGGCAGGTCGATGGCGCCGGTCACATTCGGCGGCGGCTCCAACGGCCCCCTGCGCCCACAGGCGCCGAGCGCAACGGCCAGCAGGCCGACGACCAGCAAGGTGCGGCCGAGTTTCAGGCGGGAATCAAGCACGAAAACGAACCCTCGGGCGAAACGTGGCGGGACCTTAGCGGAGGATGCAGCGGAGCGCGAGCGCTTGTGACGGGGAGCCGTCATCCCGGACGCAGTGAAGCGGAGATCCGGGATGACGTGGAGGTTCCGGCGCCCTTCAGCCCTTCGCGAGCTGCTTCAGCCAGCGCCTGGCCTGCTTGCGGACATTGGCCGGGGCCGTGCCGCCATAGCTGACCCGGCTTTTCACCGACTGGTCGACGCCGAGCACGGCGAAGACGGCCTCGGTGATCTGCGGCTCCACCGCCTGCATCTCGGCAAGCGAGAGCTTCTCCAGCCCGATTTTCTTCTCGGAGGCGATGCCGACGAGCCGGCCGGTGACGTGATGCGCGTCGCGGAACGGCATCTTGAGGACTCGCACTAGCCAGTCAGCGAGATCGGTCGCCGTGGCATAGCCGGCGCCCGCCGCCTTCTTCATCACCTTGAGATCAGGTTGCATGTCGCGCACCATGCCGGTCATGGCCGCGAGGCAGAGCGACAGCGTCTGGAGGGCATCGAACGTGCCTTCCTTGTCCTCCTGCATGTCCTTGGAATAGCTGAGCGGCAGGCCCTTCATCAGGGTCAGCATGGCCTGCAGCGCGCCGAAGACGCGCCCCGCCTTGCCGCGCACCAGCTCGGCCGCGTCCGGATTGCGCTTCTGCGGCATGATCGAGGACCCCGTCGAGAAGGCGTCGGAGAGCCGGACAAAGCCGAATTGCGGCGTCGCCCAGAGCACGATCTCCTCGGCCAGGCGCGACAGATGCATGGCGCAGATCGAGGCGGTGGAGAGGGTTTCCAGCACGAAGTCGCGATCCGAGACCGAATCGAGCGAGTTCGCCGTCGGCCGGTCGAAGCCGAGCGCCTTCGCCGTCATATGCCGGTCGATCGGGAAGGAGGTGCCGGCGAGCGCGGCGGCGCCGAGCGGGCATTCGTTGAGGCGCGCGCGCGCATCGCGCACCCGGCTGCGGTCGCGGCCGAGCATTTCGACATAGGCGAGCAGGTGATGGCCGAAGGTGACCGGCTGCGCCGATTGCAGATGGGTGAAGCCCGGCATCACCGCGCCGGCATAGGTGTCTGCCTTCTCGGCCAGCGCCTGCTGGAGGTCGGCCATCTGGCCGTCGATCTCGTCGAGCGTATCGCGCACCCACAGCCGCATGTCGGTCGCGACCTGGTCGTTGCGCGAGCGGGCGGTGTGCAGGCGGCCGGCGGCAAGGCCGATCTTGTCCTTGAGGTTGGACTCGACGTTCATATGGACGTCTTCGAGCGCGCGCGAGAACGTGAAGGCGCCGCTCTCGATCTCGCCTTCGACCTTCTTCAGGCCGGCAATGATCGTCGCGACGTCGTCCTTGGTCAGGATGCCGGTCTCGGCCAGCATGGCCGCATGCGCCAGCGAGCCGCGGATATCCTGACGCCAGAGCTTCCTGTCGAAATCGATGGAGGCATTGATCTCCTCCATGATGGCGTCGGGACCTGTGGCGAAACGCCCACCCCACATGCGATTGCTCACGACGGTCTTTCCTGCTTTTGAGGACGCGCGATGACGTCTGGAAAAAAGATCGGACTGGCCCTCGGGGTCGTGGCGGCGCTCGGCCTCGCTGGCGTAGCGGCCTTCTACTCCGTCCGGGGCGATGCCGGCAACGGATCATGCAGCGCCGCGCGCGCGACAGCAGAGCGCATGAAGCCGCTGGTCAAGGGCGAGGTCGCGGCCATCGAACTGCGCGCCCGCCCGCAGCCGGCGCCCGCGCTCGCATTCACCGGACCTGACGGGCAGCCGATGACGCTGGCCGCGCTCAAGGGCAAGACCCTGCTGGTCAATCTCTGGGCGACCTGGTGCGCGCCCTGCCTGAAGGAGATGCCGGCGCTCGACGCGCTCCAGAAGGAGATGGGCGGCCCGGATTTCGCAGTCGTCGCGATCAATATCGATACCCGCAACCTCGACAAGCCGAAAGCCTGGCTGGCCGATAACAAGGTCACCTCCCTGCCTTTCTACGGCGATCCGCAGGCCGCGACTTTCCAGGCCCTGCGCGCCGCCCACAAGGTCGAGGGCATGCCGGTCAGCATCATCGTCGACAAGGCCGGCTGCGAGCTCGGCATCATCCAGGGACCGGCCGACTGGGCCAGCGCCGATTCGAAGGCGCTGATGAAGGCCGCCATCGGCCGCTGATTGACGGCTTTGAACCACCCGGGCTTATTGCGCGACGGTGGGAGGTCGCATTCGTCGCAAGCGAGGTCTTCAGTCGTGAACGCATCCACTGTCCGGACGGCGCTGCTGCGCTGCCTTCTCGCCGTGTCTCTGCTGGGCGCCGGCCTCGGCTTTGCTCAGGCCCAGGAGCGCAAGGCCATCACCGGCACCACCGTCTCGCTCGTTCCTCTCGCCGGCTTCACGCCCGCGACGACCTTCGCCGGGCTCGAAAGCGCCAGCACCAAGGCTTCGCTCCTCGTCGTCGAACTGCCGCCGGTAGCGCATGACCAACTCGCCCCGCTCTTCGGCGACATCGACAAGGCCAAGACGAATTTCGCCCGCCAGAACATCACCGTCGATGATATCGAGACGATCGCGACCGGCGCCGGCCCCGCCCCGCTCATCACCGGCAGCCAGCAGGCGAACGGCACCAGCTACGACAAGTGGATCGTGCTGCTGAAGGGCGAGAAGACCGTGATGATCACCGTCCAGTCGCCCGATGGAGCCGATCTCGACTCTGATGACGTCGTCGCGATGCTCAAGACGGTCTCGCTCGGCGCGCCGCCCAGCATGGCCGAGAAGCTGAGGGCCCTGCCCTTCACCGTCGCTGCGGCCGAGCCGTTCCGGATCATCGATACGCTCGGCGGCTCCGGCGTGCTGATGACCTCAGGCCCGCTCGATGCCGATCCGTCCGGCACGCAGCCGATCATCGTCGTCGCCTCTCAGCTTTCCGCGCCCGTCCCGGCCGGCAAGCTCGAACCCGGCGCCGAAGCGCTGCTCAAGCAGACCAAGAATCTCGAGACGGCCACGATCACGGGGCGCGAGCGGGTGACCTTCGCCGGGGCTCCGGGCCTCCTCCTCTCCGGCACGGCCACCGATCGCGGCACCCAGAAGCGTTTCGCGCAATACATGGCGATCGGCGCCGATGGGCGCTTCGTCCGCCTCATCGCGATCGCCCCGGCAAGCGCCTATGACGGCGTCAAGGCCGGCATCGAGAAGGTCGCGGCCACCATTGCCTTCGCCGCGAAGTAGGCGCGCCCGCGCCGCGCTGCACGCTCAATCCGATTGGCTGGGAGCGCGGACAAGGGTAAGGCAGGCGCCATGACCTATACGATCGGCCTTGCCACCACCTTCCACGATCCCGCCATCGCGATCATAGGTCCCGATGGCGAGGTTCTCTTCGCGGAAGCGACCGAGCGCTACCTGCAATACAAGCGCGCACCGAACTGCGAGCCGGATTCGGCGCCGCGCATGGAAGGCCTGCTCAAACGCTACATCCCTGAGGATGCCGAGGTCCGCATCGCCACGAGCTGGGGCGAGGATTTCACCGGCTTCCTCGACCAGATGGCTCGCGCCGGCTCCTTCACTCTGGATGCGCTGCTCAAGCTCTCGCCCGAGCTCAACCGCTCGCTGGTGCCGGAACGCACCGAGCGCGCCCTGATCGCCTCGCTGCATCTTAGCCAGCAGCGCGCCGGCATGGGCGTTCTGCTCGGGCTCGACCGCGCCTATGGCAAGGCCAATGTCACCGGCCTGAAGCGCTACGGCCACCATCTCAGCCACGCCGCCTATGCCTGCTGGTCCTCGCCCTTCGACAACGCCGCCTGCCTCGTCGTCGACGGCATGGGCGAGACCGGGGCCTCGGCCATCTTCGCGCTGGAGAACGGCAAGCTGCGCGAAGTGAAGCGCCATCGCGGACGCGAATCGATCGGCTTCTATTTCGGGCTCGTCACCGACCTCGCCGGCTTCGACCAGGCCAAGGGCGAGGAATGGAAGATCATGGGGCTCGCCCCCTATGGCAAGACCGATCCCGAGCTGATGGCGCTATTGCGCAAGCTCTATCAGATAGAGGGCCACAAGCTCTCCTTCGCCAAAGCCGATGTCGTTCAGGGCGTCGCCAGCGAGATCCTGGCGAAGCGCCCGGCCGATGCGCTCGACCAGGGCTGGGCCGATCTCGCCCGCTGCGGGCAGGACGTCTTCGCCGAGATGATGGAAGCCCTGCTCGGCGAAGCCGCTGCGCTGGTCCCGAGCGAAAACCTCGTGATGGCCGGCGGCTGCGCGCTGAATTCCTCCTTCAACGGCAAGATCGCCGGCCGCCACGGCTTCAAGACGGTGTTCGTGCCCTCCGCCCCGGCCGATGACGGCAATGCGATCGGCGCCGCCTGGCTCGCCCATGCCGAGGCCAATCCGGACTGGCGCGCACCGAAAGGGCCGCTCACGCCCTATCTCGGCTCGACCGTTTCGACCGAGCCTTTTGAGCGCATGCAGCTCTGGGAAAAGCGTCTGCGCAAGCTCGCTCCCGACGAGGTCGCGCCGGTCACCGCCAAGCTTCTCACGGAAGGCAAATTGATCGGCTGGGTGCAGGGCCGCGCCGAATTCGGGCCGCGTGCGCTCGGCAACCGCTCGATCATCGCCGATCCGCGCCCGGCCGACGCCAAGGACATCCTCAACGCCAAGGTGAAGTACCGCGAGGCGTTCCGGCCCTTCGCGCCCTCGATCCTGGCCGAACATGCCGCCGACTGGTTCGAGAACTATCAGGATGCGCCCTATATGGAGCGCACGCTGGTCTGGAAGGAAGCCGTACGCAACCGCGTCCCGGCCGTGGTCCATGAGGACACGACGGGCCGGCTCCAGAGCGTCACGGCCGAGCGCAACCCGCGCTATCACGCGCTGATCTCGGCTTTCCATGATCTGACGGGCGTGCCGGTGATCCTCAACACCTCCTTCAACATCATGGGCAAGCCGATCCTGCACACGGCGGAGGACGCGATCCTGATGTTCTATACGAGCGGGCTCGACGCGCTGGTGATCGAGGACTGGCTACTGGTGAAATAACGGGCGGCCAACCGATCCGCCCCGTTGATCGGTCGGATCACGCGAAATCGCTGGCTTCGGTCTCTATTGTGGTCATTCTTCCGGCCACCGGAGGGAGACGACGCCATGCTGCAATTGCGCCCGAACTGCGAATGCTGCGACCGCGACCTGCCGCCGCAATCCCGCGACGCCCTGATCTGCACCTTCGAATGCACCTTCTGCGCCGATTGCGCCGAGACGCGCTTCGCCGGCACCTGCCCGAATTGCGGCGGCGACCTCGTGCGCCGGCCGATCAGGCCGGAGCGGATGCTGGAGAAATATCCGGCCTCGACCGAGCGCGTCCGCAAGCCGCACCCGCAATGCGCGGCGGCTTGAGCAAGGCGTTCGGATCAGAAAGCTGATCGGGAAACTCGGCGAGCCTCAGCTCGCCTGCTTCACCGCGATGCCCTTCTCCTCGAAGAGCTGCTGCAATTCACCGGCCTGGAACATCTCGCGGGTGATGTCGCAGCCGCCGACGAACTCGCCCTTGACGTAGAGCTGCGGGATGGTCGGCCAGTTCGAGAAGGCCTTGATGCCCTCGCGGATTTCCTGGTCCTCGAGCACGTTCACGCCCTTATAGGGTACGCCGATATAGCCGAGGATCTGCGCGACCTGGCCGGAGAAGCCGCACATCGGGAATTGCGGCGTGCCCTTCATGAAGAGCACCACGTCATTGTTCTTCACTTCCGCTTCGATGCGGGCATTGACGTCGGACATCGTCTCGTCTCCTGGAGCGGGTTCAAGGCCCACCGGATGGTCTCGTTCTAATCTTGGGGAACGCTGGTCGTCAGCGCAAGGGCGTGCAGCACGCCGCCCATATTCCCCTGGAGCGCGGCATAGACCATCTGGTGCTGCTGCACCCGGGTCTTGCCCTTGAAGGCGGCCGAGACGACGGTCGCGGCATAGTGGTCGCCGTCGCCGGCCAGATCCTTGATCTCGATCGCGGCATCCGGCAGCGCCGCCTTGATCATGCGCTCGATCTCGTGGGCATCCATCGCCATGGGTCGAACTCCTCAGGCCGCCTTGCCGGCCATATAGGATGGCAGCCAGTCTTCATGGATCTTGCGGAGATCGGCGATCGCCAGAGCGGGCTCGCCCGGCAGAGCGAGCGAAGCGCCGCCCGTCTTGCCGATGGCGAGCGCCGGAACGCCGGCAGCCTTCGCGGCCGCGATCACGGCATCGGCCTCCACAGCCGGAACCGCCAGGACATAGCGCGCCTGATCCTCGCCGAAGAGCGCGGCATGGGTGGGGCCTGCCGGCAGCGTCTCGATGGTGGCACCGATACCCTTGGCCATCGCCATCTCGGCGAGCGCCACGGCGAGGCCGCCATCCGACAGGTCATGGCAGGTCTTGACCTTGCCACCAGCGATCAGCCCGCGCACGAAATCGCCGTTGCGGCGCTCGATCTTGAGATCGACCGGCGGCGGGGCGCCCTCCTCGCGGCCGCAGATTGTCGCGAGATAGGCGCTCTGGCCGAGCCAGCCGGCGGTTTCGCCGATCAGGATGACCGCCTCGCCCTCGGCCTTGAAGGCGACCGTCGCATGCTTCGTCACATCGGCCATGACGCCGACGGCGCCGATGGTCGGGGTGGGCAGGATCGAGATGCTGTTGGTCTCGTTGTAGAGCGAGACGTTGCCGGAGACGACCGGGAAGTCGAGCGCCTTGCAGGCCTCGCCGATGCCCTTGATGCAGCCGACGAGCTGGCCCATGACTTCCGGCTTCTCGGGATTGCCAAAGTTCAGATTGTCGGTGACGGCCAGTGGTGTCGCGCCGGTCGCGGTCAGGTTGCGCCAGGCTTCGGCCACCGCCTGCTTGCCGCCCTCGAACGGATCGGCCTCGCAATAGCGCGGCGTCACGTCGGCAGTCATGGCGAGGCCCCGCGGCCCGTCCTCGATGCGGATCACGCCGGCGTCGCCGCCGGGCGTCACCGCCGAATTGCCAAGGATCAGCGTGTCGTACTGCTCCCAGATCCAGCGCTTGGAGGAGAGGTCCGGCGAGCCGATCAGCTTCTTGAGCGCCTCGGCATTGCCGCAAGGCGGCGTCACGGCCTCGGCCGCGATGCGCTGCTGCGGCGCGGTCTCGATCCACGGCCGGTCGTACTCCGGAGCCTCGTCGCCGAGCTCCTTGATCGGCAGGTCGGCCATGACCTCGCCCTTGTGCTTCACGACGAAGCGGAGCGTGTCGGTGGTGTGGCCGATGACGGCGAAGTCCAGGCCCCACTTCTTGAAGATCGCCTCGGCGGCGTCCTCATGGCCCGGCTTGATCACCATGAGCATGCGCTCCTGGCTCTCCGACAGCATCATCTCATAGGCGCTCATCCCCTCCTCGCGGCAGGGCACCTTGTCGAGGTCGAGCTCGACGCCGAGATCGCCCTTGGCGCCCATCTCGACGGCCGAGCAGGTCAGGCCGGCAGCGCCCATATCCTGGATCGCGTCGACATGGCCGGCGGCCATGATCTCGAGACAGGCTTCGAGCAGGAGCTTCTCGGCGAAGGGGTCGCCGACCTGCACGGTCGGACGCTTCTCCTCTGACTTGTCGTCGAACTCGGCCGAGGCCATGGTCGCGCCGTGGATGCCGTCGCGGCCGGTCTTCGAACCGAGATAGACGATCGCCTTACCGACGCCGGACGCCTTGGCGTAGAAGATCTCGTCGGCCTGGGCGATGCCCACAGCCATGGCGTTGACGAGGATGTTGCCGTCATAGCGCGTGTGGAAGCCGGTGGCGCCGCCGACATTCGGCACGCCGAAGGAATTGCCGTAGCCGCCGATGCCGGCAACGACGCCGGAGACGAGATGGCGGGTCTTGGGATGATCCGGCGAGCCGAAGCGCAGCGCGTCGAGCACCGCGATCGGGCGCGCACCCATGGTGAAGACGTCGCGCAGGATGCCGCCGACGCCGGTCGTCGCGCCCTGATAGGGCTCGATGAAGGACGGGTGGTTGTGGCTCTCCATCTTGAAGACGATGGCCGTGCCCTCGCCGATATCGATGACGCCGGCATTCTCGCCCGGCCCCTGGATCACCCAGGGCGCCTTGGTCGGCAGCGTCTTCAGATGGATCTTCGAGGATTTGTAGGAGCAGTGCTCGTTCCACATCGCCGAGACGATGCCGAGCTCGGTGATCGTCGGCTCGCGGCCGATCAGATGCAGGAAGCGCTGGTACTCGTCCGGCTTCAGGCCGTGCTCGGCGACGAGCTGCGGGGTGATCTTGATGTCGTTCGGAATCACGGGCTCAGGCTTCCTGGCGGTCCGGCGATAAGGGTTGGCAGGGGCATAGCCTGCCTCGGCGCGCGAGACAACGGATTCCCGGCGCTGCCGGTGTTTTCAGCTCTGGATGGCCGTCAAAGCAGCCCTGAGCGGTGCCGGAATCGGCACGGGCTTCTGGCTCGCCCGCGCGACATAGACATGGGTAAAGCGCCCTTGCGCCGCCGCCTGCTCGCCGCCCTGCCGGAAGATGCCGATGCGATAGGTAACCGAGCTGTTGCCGAGCCGCTCGACCGCGATCCCGGCCTCCACCGTCTCCGGGAAGGCGACGCTCTCGAAATAGGTGCAGCCGGTCTCCGCCACGAGCCCGACGATCTCGCTGCCGGAAAGGTCGAGGAAGCTGTTCTCGATCAGCCAGGCATTCACCGCCGTGTCGAACCAGCCGTAATAGACGACATTGTTGACGTGCCCATAGGCGTCGTTGTCGTGCCAGCGCGTCGGAATGGCGCGAAAGACGCGGAAATCGGCGCGGGTCAGGCGCGGCTGGCGTTCGCTCATCCCTCGCCTCCGGGCTTCTCGCCCGCCCTGATCTCCGGCACGCCGAGCGCATCGGCCAGCCGCGCCTTGGCCGAGCCGGGCTTCAATGGCTTCTGCTGGCTCTCATGCGGCGCCCAGCCGGAGACCCAGACGAATTCGAAGGTCGCGGGCAAGCGCCCATCGGGGTCAGCAAAGCGTTCAGCATAGAGCGCCGCGGCGCGCAGCAGAGTCTCGCGGCGCAGCGGCGTCTTGCGCCGGGCGACGAGCGCATTGGCCCAGCCCATGGCGCGCAGGTCGCGCAACAGCCCGAAGGCATCGCGATAGCGCACCGTGACGATCTCGCTGTCGATAACCGGTAAGGCGAATCCGGCCCGCTGCAGGAGCCCGCCGAGGTCGCGCAGATCGGCGAAGGGCGCGACGCGCGGGCTGACCCCGCCCATCGTCTCGCTCTCGGCTTCGAGCAGCGCCTGCCTGAGTTCCTGCAAGCTCCGCCCGCCGAGCAGGCAGCCCATGAACAGACCGTCGGGCTTCAGCGCCCGCTTGATCTGGATGAGTGCGCCCGGCAGGTCGTTGACCCCGTGCAGCGCCAGCAGCGAGACGGCGAGATCGAGCGAACCGGCGGCGAAGGGCAGGCTTTCGAGATCGCCGACGAGATCGGCCGGCGTGCCTTCCGCCTCAGCCATGCGCAACAACCGGCCGGCACGCCCTGCGAGCACAGGCGCCACGACAGGCAAGGCCGTGCCGAGATCGGCCGCAACCGCGAATTCCCGCAGCACGGCGCCTAGTCGCTCTCCCAGATCATCGGCCGCGCGTTGCAGCAGGAAGTCCGGATAGTCGCCGGCGAGCGCGCGCCTCAGCCGCGAACGGCCGAGCGAGCGGTCGAACACCAGGCTCTGGTCACTCAACGGGGCACCTCCTGCATGGCCCCTCATCCGGCATTTTCCAGGGAATGGCCACCCTGCCAATCGACTGCGGGAGGCTATTTCCCATGGCTATGAAACGCGGGTCATCCCGGACGAAGCGAAGCGGAGATCCGGAATCCCCCGCCTGAACCGTTCGGGCATGGATTTCGGGTCGACCTGTAGTCGCCCGGGATGACCCACGCCTTCCTTTACGCCTCAGCGGTCGAGCAGCTTCTCGATTTCCGCGCGCAGTTGCGGGCCGAGATCGCTGCGGTCGAGCGCATAGGCGACATTCGCCGCGAGGAAGCCGATCTTCGAACCGGCATCGTAGATATCGCCGTCGAAGCGCACCGCGAAGAACGGCTCCAGATGCGACAGCGCGATCATCGAATCGGTCAATTGGATCTCGCCGCCCGCGCCCTTTTCCTGATTGGCGAGCAGGTTGAAGATCGTCGGCTGCAGGATGTAGCGGCCGGAAATGTGCAGGTTCGAGGGCGCGGTGCCCTTCGGCGGCTTCTCGACCATGCCGGTGATCTTCGAGACCTTGGCCTTGGCATCCTGGACGCCGACGATGCCATATTGATGGGTCTGGTCGTCGGGCACCGGCGCCACCGCGATATGGTTGCCGCCATGCTGGTCATAGGCGTCGATCATCTCGGCGAGGCAGCCCTTGCCGTGGCTGTAATGCAGCATGTCCGGCAACAGCAGCGCGAACGGCTCGTCGCCGACGATCTCGCGGGCGCACCAGACGGCATGGCCGAGGCCGAGCGGCGCCTGCTGGCGGGTGAAGCTGGTCGCGCCCGCGGCCGGGAGGTCGTGCTTCAGCGCCTCCAACTCCTTGGTCTTGCTGCGCTTGGCCAGCGTGTCGTCGAGCTCGTAGGCCATGTCGAAATGGTCCTCGATCACCGCCTTGTTGCGGCCGGTGACGAAGATGAAATGCTCGATGCCGGCGGCGCGCGCCTCGTCCACGACATGCTGCACGACCGGGCGGTCGACGATGGTGAGCATCTCCTTCGGGATCGCCTTGGTGGCGGGCAGGAAGCGGGTGCCGAGACCAGCGACGGGGAGAACGGCCTTGCGGATGCGTTTCGTCATGCAAAATCCATTGGCGCGAGCGCCTTTGCCGAAGCGAGGCGATGGTGAAGACGGCCGTACAACTGTCATGGTTGCCGGCCATCAGGCGGTATTAGCTGACAGGCCTTGAGAAGCCGTCAACGGTTTTTCGATAAGTCCGGTTCCTGACGAAGATGAGGCAAGAGAGACGATGGCGGTATTGGTTTCCGGCGGCGCCGGCTACATCGGCAGCCACATGGTCCTGGAATTGCTCGACCGGGGCGAGAAGGTCGTCGTGCTCGACAATCTCTCGACCGGTTTCTGGTGGGCGGTGCCGCCCGAGGCGATCTTCATCCAGGGCGATATCGGCAACCAGGAGCTCGTCGAGGGCCTGATCGGCGAGTATGAGATCAGCGAGATCGCGCATTTCGCTGCCAGGATCGTGGTTCCGGAATCGGTTTCCGACCCTCTGGGCTATTATTTCAACAATACCGTGAAGACGCGCGCGCTGATCGAGAGTGCCGCACGCAAGGGCGTGAAGCACGTCATCTTCTCCTCCACCGCCGCCGTCTATGGCGAGCCGCCGGTCTCGCCCGTGCCCGAGGAGATCGCGCTGAACCCGATCAACCCCTATGGCCGCTCCAAGCTGATGAGCGAATGGATGTTGCAGGACGCGGCCAACGCCCATGGCTTCACCTATGTCGCCCTGCGCTATTTCAACGTCGCCGGCGCCGATCCCAGGGGCCGCTCGGGTCAGTCCTCGCCGAATGCCACCCATCTCATCAAGGTCGCGAGCCAGGCGGCGCTGGGCCAGCGCGAGGGCCTGACCGTCTACGGCACCGATTACGCGACGCCGGACGGCACCTGCGTGCGCGACTATATCCACGTCACCGACCTCGCCCGCGCGCATCTGGCCGCGCTCGACCACCTGCGTAGCGGCGGAACAAGCCTGACGCTGAATTGCGGCTATGGCCGCGGCTATTCGGTGAAGGAGGTCGTCGAGGTCGTGAAGAAGGTCTCCGGCGTCGATTTCCCGGTGACGCTGGCCGGGCGCCGCGCGGGCGATCCGGCCTCGCTGATCGCCCGGGCCGATCGCATCCGCGCCGAACTTGGCTGGCGCCCGGAACATGACGACCTCGAGGAGATCGTCAGCCAGGCGCTGGCCTGGGAGGAAAAGCTCAAGGTCAAGAACGCCTCGGCCTGAGCTTTCCGGATTCCGTCAGGACGCAGCCGGCTCCTCGGCCGGCTCGCGGATTTCGAGCACGGTCAGGCGCTTGACGTCGCCGGAGCGCGTCGTCCAGTCGATGGAGCGCTCGGCCGCCATGCCGATCAGCGCGACGCCGATCGGCGTCATCACCGAGATGCGGTTCTTCTCGATATCGGCATGTTCAGGCCAGACCAGCGTCACGGTGGTCTCCCGCTTGGTGGTCTCGTCGCGATAGACGATCCGGCTGCCGATCCGGGCATGATCGGCAGAGACCCGGTTTCCCGGCAGGATTCGGGCGCGGTCGAGCTCATGGGTCAATTCGGCTGCCAGCTCGGGCATGGTGTGGGCCGCGCCGGCCGCGATGCGGCTCAGCATGGCATGGTCCGCGGCCGTGACGGTGATGGCGGGACGCTTGGCGGTCATCGGTGGAAGTCTTTCATCGAAAACGCGAGCGCCCGCCGGCGGACAAACCGCACGGCATCAAGAAAGGTCGAACTCGCAGGGAAAGCAGTGAGAGGAAGCGCCCCCCGAACCGGAGGCGCGACGCGCGACAGGCCCGGGGCTAGAAGCCCGCGATGAGGTTGCCCGAGCGGTGCAGACCGCGGCGGAAGGGGGACGCGCTATCCATCACCGAAGAATCTGACAATCGCCGGAGCTTGTCAAATCACGAATGTCCCGGCGTTTCCGCTGCGATTTAACCTCCGGTTAATCTTGTTCGGGCGCTGTGAAGGTGGTTCCATCCAGCATCCGCCGGGAGTCTCCATGCGCCTGTCCGTCATCGCAGCTTCGGCCGTGATCAGCCTGGCGCCGGCGTTGGCCCAGACCACCGGCTCGATCAATGTCTCTGGTGCCCATGCGCGCAATGCCCAGGCGACGCCGGCGAGCGCATCCTTCGACATCTTCCTGCAGCGGCTTTGGCCGCAGGCCCAGGCGCGCGGCATCTCGCGCGCGACCTTCGACCTCGCCTTTCGGAACGTGACGCCGGACGCCTCGATCGTCGCGCTGACCAAGAAGCAGGCCGAGTTCAGCGCCCCGATCTGGAACTATCTGGAGAATGCCGTCGGTGGCTCCCGCGTCCAGCGCGGGCGCGAGGCCGCAGCCGAGAACGCCTCGGTCCTTTCACAGGTCGAGGCGCGCTACGGCGTGCCCAAGGAGGTCGTCCTCGGCGTCTGGGGCATGGAGACCAATTACGGCTCGTTCAAGGGAAACAAGGACGTCATCCGCTCGCTGGCGACGCTGGCCTCGATCCGCTATCGCGGCGACTTCTTCCGCGACGAGCTCCTGACCGCGCTCGAATTGATCGAGAAGGGCTATGTCGAGCGCAGCGAATTGAAGGGTTCCTGGGCCGGCGCCATGGGCCATACCCAGTTCATGCCGTCGAGCTACATGAAATACGCGGTCGACTGGACCGGCAACGGCCATGCCGACATCTGGACCTCGTCGAGCGACGCCATCGCCTCCACCGCCAATTACCTCAAGGGCTATGGCTGGGTGCCGGGCCTGCCCTGGGGCATGGAGGTCACTCTCCCCGAGGGCTTCGACCATCGCCTGGACAAGGCGAGCTTCTCCGCCTTCGCCTCCGCCGGCATCCGCCGCGCCGATGGCGGCCGCCTGCCTTCCTCCGGCGAAGGCCGCCTGTTCTACCCCGCCGGCCATACCGGCCCGGTGATGCTGCTCACCGCCAATTTCGACGTCATCAAGAAATACAATTCATCCGACGCCTATGCGATGGCGGTCGGCCATCTCGGAGACCGGATCGCCGGGCGCTCGGCGATCCAGGCAAGCTGGCCGATCAAGGCCCCGCGCCTCGACATGGCCGCGACCCGCGATCTCCAGAATCGCCTGAAAGCCATCGGCCTCTACAACCACGATGCCGATGGCCGCATCGGCACCGGCACGCGCGAGGCGGTCCGCCGCTACCAGATCAGCTCCGGCGAGATCGCGGACGGCTATCCGACCCCCGCCCTGCTGGCAAAGCTGCGCGGCAAGCGCTGACTCCCGGCCGGTCCCGGCCTATAATAGGGGGAAGGGAACCACCGGATCGGCCTATGCGCCTGCGCTCGCTCGCCATGGTTCTGGGTGCCGCCTGCCTGCTCCTGTTGACGGGCGGGCCGGTTTCCCTCGCGCAGCAACAGCCGCGGCAGCAACAACCGCAACAGCGCAGCCTGTTCCAGATGTTCTGGCAATTGCCGGCTCAACCGCAGGCCGTCGCGCCCCAGCCGCGCCAGCGCGTCGCCCCGGTCGTGCGACGCCGCGAGGCACCGGTCGTCGTCCGCGACGATCCGGTCATCCCCAAGGTCGATGTCAGCAGTCATATCGTGGTGCTGGGCGATTCCCTCGCCAATCTCCTGGCGAACGGGCTGGACGATGCCCTCAACAACCGTCCCGATGTCGAGGTGGTTCACAAGGCCAAGCCCGATTCCGGCCTTGTCCGCAGCGATTTCTACGACTGGCCCAAGGCCGTGTCCGATCTCCTCGCCAGCGACCAGAAGATCAGCATCGGCGTCGTCCTGCTCGGCCTCAACGACCGCCAGCCCATCCGCGAGGGCGAAACCGTCCATGAGCCCCTGAGCCCGCGCTGGCTCGAACTCTACCGCGACCGGGTCGACGCCATCGCCAACGCATTCGCCGGCAAGCGCGTACCGCTGATCTGGGTCGGCGCGCCGCCGATGCAGAACGGGCGGCTCTCAGCCGATCTCGTCACCCTCAACGATCTCTACCGTCAGCGCGTCGAGAAGGCGGGCGGGCAATATGTCGATCTCTGGGGGGGCTTCGTCGATGCCGAAAACCGCTACACGGCGACCGGCCCCGACGTATCCGGCCAGCCGGTGCGGCTGCGTCTCGGCGACGGCATCCATTTCACCGCCGCCGGCGCGCGCAAGGCCGCCCATTTCGTCGATCTCGTCATCCGCCGCATGATCGAGGCCGCCCCGCAGAACAGCGTCATTGCGCTGCCCGTCTCGCCCGAGACCGGCGCTCCATCCGCACCGGAATTGCAGCCCGGCGGCGTCGAACGCCTGATCGACCAGATGGTCGCGGGCGTGCCGACGATCGGCCTGCCCGCCGCCTTGCAGGCCCGCCCGCTGGCCGGGCCGATCCAGCCGCTCACCGGCCAGGCCGCGACCGCCGAACAGCCGCTGCTCGCCTCGATAACCGAGGCACGCGGGCGCGGCGACGCCGCACTCCAGCTCGAACGCGTCTTTGGCCAGGGCATCGCGCCGGATCCGGTCTCGGGCCGGCTCGACGATTACCGCTGGCCGCGCTGACCTCTGCGCTCACCCCGCCATCAGCCGGTCGAAGACCGGATCGGGATCGTCGACCTCGGCCAGCTTCTTGCCGGCAATGACCCAGATCCGCGTCGCCACCGCCCGCACGAAGGCGCGGTCGTGGCTGACCAGCAGGCAGGCCGTCTCGTGCCGGATCAGTTCGCTCTCCAGCATGTCCTGCCCCTCGATATCGAGATGGTTGGTCGGCTCGTCCAGCAGGTAGAAATTCGGCTCGATCAGGCGCAGCAGCAGCATGGCGAGCCGTGCGCGCTGCCCGCCCGAGAGGCGTGCAATCGGCGCGGTCTGCGCTTCGCTGGCGATCCCCGCGCCGGCCAGCACGGTACGCGCCGTCTGGTCGCCGAGATCGCTTGAATGCTTCACAGCGTCCCAGGGCGTGCGCCAGGCATCGAGCTGCGACAGGCCCTGGTCGGAATAGCCGGCCTTCAGGGTCGCCGTGCCGCGGATATCCGGGTCCGAGCCCTCCAGCGCCGCCTGCAATCGCGCGACGAAGCGCGTCTTGCCGCTGCCATTGGCGCCGAGCAGCGCGATCCGGTCGCCCTTCTCGATCCAGAGCGGCCCGGTCCGGAACAGCAGGCGCCCGTCCGGCGTGCTGACAGCCGTTTCCTTGATCGAGACCAGCGCCTTGGCGTGGGTGCCGCTGCTGGCGAGCCGGATCGTGCCGGCCGAGCGCTCCTTGTGCCCGGGCCTGGCCTGCTCCTCCAGTCTGTCGGCGCGTTCGGACAGTTGCTTGGTCTTGACCACCAGCAGGTCGGAGCCGGAATTGATGCCGATATTCTTGAGCTTCGCCGCTTGCTGGCGAAGCGCGCGAACCTTGCGCATCTCGTTCTCGAATTGCCGGTCGCGCGCCGAATCGCGCTCCTCAAGAGCTTGAAGCGCTCGTGAATAAGGCAAGGCGAAATCGGCGCTCTCCGCCGGGCGCAGGAACAGGGTGCGCGTGCTGACATCGTCGAGGAAGGCGCGGTCATGGCTGGCGGCGACCACGGCACAGTCGCGCGGCAGATTGGCTAAAAAGCGCTCCAGCAGGCCGATCCGTTCGAGATCGAGATGGTTGGTCGGCTCGTCCAGCAGGAGCAGATCGGGTTCGATCACCGCCGCCCGCGCCAGCAGCATCGTGCGCTGCCAACCGCCCGAGAGGCTGCCGACAACGCGATTACGCAGGCTCTCCTCGACCATGAGATCGTCGAGCAGCACGTCGACGCGCCAGCTTTCGGTCTCGGCGGCTTCGGGATCGAGCGCATCGCGCACCGCCTCGTAGAGGCTCATCGGCAGCAGGCGCTCGGGCGGGTCCTGCGGCGCGAAGGCGGTGACGAGGCCGCGCGAGCGGGTCAGCGTACCGCCGCTTACCTCCTCCGTGCCGGCCAGGATGCGCAGGAGCGATGACTTGCCGCGCCCGTTGGCGGCGACGAGGCCGAGGCGGTCGCCCTTGGCGATGGCGAGGTCGAGGTCGGTGAAAAGCGGCGCGCTGCGCGCGAGCGAGAGGTCTTTCAGGGTGATCAGGGACATCGGAATCTCATGAAGTCAGGCATGCGCGCAGGAGCGCGCCAACAGAGGCTGACGATGAGACGACGATACGTTCCCGGTCAGCCCCGCGAGGTGAAGCGCGGGGCGCAGACAGGTCCGCGGGTGCGGCAATGGAAGCGGCGGCGCGGCGCCTGCTTCCCCCTCAGGTTCGATTCCATGAGGGCCATCATAGCGGCGGCGGAGCGATTGAACAGGGCCTTGGAGCCGGCCCTTTCTTCGTCCTCTTGGAACCACCCGTCATTCCGGACAAGCCGCAAAGCGGCGCCAATCCGGAATCCATCATAGGGCTTCGCGCTCTACGATCGATCCCGGGTCAAGCCCGGGATGACGAGGTGTTTCCGCGGAAAATCGGCGCCCGTGCCGTTGGCTTCACATCGGCAGGATCGTCGCGCCCATCAGTTCCTTGTCGATCGCATGGGCCGCCTGGCGGCCCTCGCGGATCGCCCAGACCACCAGCGACTGGCCGCGGCGCATGTCGCCTGCCACGAAGACCTTGCCGACATTGGTCTTGTAGTCGCGATCGTTGGCGACGACGTTGGCGCGCTTGTCCACCGCCGCGCCCGACTGCGCAATCATGCCCTCGATCACCGAGCCGGCGAAGCCGATGGCGAGGAAGCAGAGATCGGCCTGGAGCACGAATTCGGTGCCGGGAATGGGCTTCCGCTTCTCGTCGACGCGGGCGCATTTCACGCCGGTGAGCCGGCCGTTGCGGCCCTCGAGACCGAGCGTCGCCGCCTGGAACTCGCGCTCGGCGCCCTCGGCCTGCGACGAGGAGGTGCGGAACTTGGTCGGCCAGTACGGCCAGACCGTCAGCTTGTCCTCCAGCTCCGGCGCCATCGGCCGGATGTCGAGCTGCGTCACCGAGAGCGCGCCCTGCCGGAAGGCGGTGCCGACGCAGTCGGACGCGGTATCGCCGCCGCCGACCACGACCACATGCTTGCCGGCCGCGCTGATCGGCGCCTCGTTCGAAACATCCTCGCCGCCGACACGCTTGTTCTGCTGCGTCAGGTACGGCATCGCATAATGGACGCCGGCGAGATTGGTGTCCGGCAGGCCGGGATCGCGCGGCGCTTCCGCCCCGCCGGTCATCAGAACCGCGTCATGCTCGGCCATCAGCGTGGCGAAGGGCAGATTGACGCCGATATTGGCGTTGTAGTGGAAGGTCACGCCTTCCGCCTCCATCTGCTTCACCCGGCGGTCGATATGCTTCTTCTCCATCTTGAAGTCGGGAATGCCGTAGCGCAGCAGGCCGCCGGCCTTGGCCTCGCGCTCGTAAAGATGGACATCGTGCCCGACGCGGGCGAGCTGCTGCGCCGCCGCCATGCCGGCGGGGCCTGAGCCGACGATGGCGATGCGCTTGCCGGTGCGCTTGGCCGGGATTTCCGGCGCGATCCAGCCCTCTTCCCAGCCCTTGTCGGCGATCGCCTGCTCGATCGTCTTGATCGTCACCGGCATGTTCTCGAGGTTGAGCGTGCAGGCTTCCTCGCAAGGCGCCGGGCAGATGCGGCCGGTGAATTCCGGGAAGTTGTTGGTCGAGTGGAGGTTGCGCAAGGCATCCTCCCAGCCGCCGGAATAGACCAGCTCGTTCCAATCCGGAATCTGGTTATGCACCGGGCAGCCGGTCGGCCCATGGCAGAACGGAATGCCGCAATCCATACAGCGCGCCGCCTGTTTCTTGATGTCGCGCTCCTCCAGCGGAAGCGTGAACTCGCGGAAATGGCGAATGCGGTCGCCGGCGAGCTGATACTTCTGCTCCTGCCGGTCGTATTCGAGAAAGCCTGTGACCTTGCCCATGCCGTTTCTCTCGCCGTGTGCGCGGGGCGTCCCCGTGCGCGTGCCTTAACCTGATCGAGGTGCCGGAGCCCAAGGGCCCCGGCGGGGTGGCGTTCGCTTACTCCGCAGCCTGCAAGGTGCGGGCCTGTTCCATCTCGCGCAGCGCGCGGCGGTACTCGACCGGCATCACCTTGACGAACTTGGTGCGGTAATCCGCCCAGTTGTCGAGAATGGTGCGGGCGCGCTCCGAGCCGGTGTAGTCGACATGGTTCGTCAGCATCTGCATCAGGCGCTCTTCATCGTGGCCCGACATGTTGGTCATGTCGATCCGGCCCTTGTGTTCGAGATCGCCGCCGTGATGGTGCAGCCGCTCCATCAGGTCCTCTTCCTCCTCGACCGGCTCGAGATCGACCATCGAGAGGTTGCAGCGCGACTTGAAGGTGCCGTCCTCGTCCAGAACATAGGCGATGCCGCCCGACATGCCGGCCGCGAAATTGCGCCCGGTCTGGCCGATGACCGCGACGACGCCGCCGGTCATGTACTCGCAGCCATGGTCGCCCGTGCCTTCGACCACCGCGATGGCGCCGGAATTGCGCACCGCGAAGCGCTCGCCCGCGACGCCGCGGAAATAAGCCTCGCCCGCGATCGCGCCGTAGAGCACGGTGTTGCCGACGATGATCGAGCGCTCGGCCACCGCCTTGGTCGCCGGATCGGGCTTCACGATGACCTTGCCGCCGGACAAGCCCTTGGCGACATAGTCGTTGGCCTGGCCGGTAAGCTCGACCGTGACGCCTGCCGCCAGGAAGGCGGCGAAGCTCTGGCCCGACGTGCCCGTGAGCTTCACTGTGATCGTGTCTTCCGGCAGGCCGGCATGACCGTATTTCTTGGCGACGGCGCCGGACAGCATCGCGCCCGTGCTGCGGTCGACATTGCCGACCGGCTTCTCGATCACGACCGGGGTGCCGGTCTCGATCGCGTTCGCCGCCTCATCTAGGAGCTGGCGGTCGAGCACGGTGTCGATCGGGTGCTTCTGCAACTCGACATGGCGGATCGCCACACCCGGCAGATCGACTTTGTGGAAGAGCTTGGTGAAGTCGAGCCCGTTCGCCTTCCAGTGTTCGATCGCGTCGCGCTTGTCGAGCAGGTCCGAGCGGCCGACGATCTCCTCGATCTTGGTGAAGCCCATCTCCGCCATGATCCGGCGGACATCCTCGGCCACGAAGAAGAAGTAGTTTACGACATGCTCTGGCAGGCCCTTGAAGCGCTTGCGCAGCACCGGGTCCTGCGTCGCGACGCCGACCGGGCAGGTGTTGAGATGGCACTTGCGCATCATGATGCAGCCGGCCGCGATCAGCGGCGCGGTCGAGAAGCCGAACTCGTCGGCGCCGAGCAGCGCGCCGATGATGACGTCGCGACCGGTCCGCAACCCGCCGTCGACCTGGAGCGCGACGCGGCCGCGCAGATGGTTCAGCACCAGCGTCTGCTGGGTTTCGGCGAGGCCAATCTCCCAGGGCGAGCCGGCATGCTTCAGCGAAGTCAGCGGGCTCGCGCCCGTGCCGCCCTCGAAGCCGGAGATGGTGATGTGGTCGGCGCGCGACTTGGCGACACCGGCCGCAACCGTGCCGACGCCGATCTCGGAAACGAGCTTCACCGAGACATCGGCCGCCGGATTGACGTTCTTCAGGTCGAAGATGAGCTGCGCCAGATCCTCGATCGAATAGATGTCATGGTGGGGCGGCGGCGAGATCAGGCCGACGCCCGGCGTCGAATGCCGGGTCCGGGCGATCTTGGCGTCGACCTTGTGGCCGGGCAGCTGGCCGCCCTCACCGGGCTTGGCACCCTGCGCAACCTTGATCTGCATCACGTCCGAGTTGACGAGATATTCGGTGGTGACGCCGAAGCGGCCGGACGCGATCTGCTTGATCGCGGAGCGCTTCGAGCGGCCATCCGGCATCGGCTTGAAGCGGATCGATTCCTCGCCGCCCTCGCCGGTGTTCGACTTGCCGCCGATCTGGTTCATCGCGATCGCGAGCGTCTCATGCGCCTCGCGCGAGATCGAGCCGAAGGACATCGCCCCGGTGGCGAAGCGCTTCACGATATCGGCGGCGGATTCGACGCTCTCCAGCGGCACCGGCGCGCGGCCGTTGTCGACGGCCATCTTGACCTTGAACAGGCCGCGGATGGTGCTCAGCCGCTGCGCGTCGTCGTTCACCTGGTTGGCGAACTCCTCGTAGCGATCCTGCGCGTTGAGGCGCACGGCATGCTGGAGCGAGGCGACGACATCCGGCTTCCAGACATGGTCCTCGCCGCGGACGCGGTACATGTACTCGCCGCCGATATCGAGGCTGTCGCGGTAGAGCGGCGAGTCGCCGAAGGCGTCGCGATGGCGGCGCAGGCTCTCCTCGGCGATCTCGTCGAGGCCGACGCCCTCGATCGCCGTGCCCGTGCCGAAGAAGAACTTGTCGACGAAGGCGCTCTTCAGGCCCACGGCGTCGAAGATCTGCGCGCCGCAATAGGACTGGTAGGTCGAGATGCCCATCTTGGACATCACCTTGAGCACGCCCTTGCCGACCGACTTGATGTAGCGCTTCACCACCTCGTCGGCATCGACCTCCTCGGGGAAGGCGCCCTGCGCATGCTGGTCGAGCAGGGTGTCGAAGGCGAGATAGGGGTTGATCGCCTCGGCGCCGTAGCCGGCGAGGCAGCAGAAATGGTGGATCTCGCGCGGTTCCCCGGATTCGACGACGAGGCCGACCGAGGTGCGCAGGCCCTTGCGGATCAGGTGATGGTGCACCGCCGCCGTCGCCAGCAGCGCCGGGATCGGGATGCGGTCGGAGCCCACCTGCCGGTCGGACAGGATGATGATGTTGTAGCCACCATGGACCGCGGCCTCCGCGCGCTCGCAGAGCCGCGCCACCGCGCCGTCCATGCCGGCCGCGCCCTCGCGCGCCGGATAGGTGAAGTCGATCGTCTTCGTGTCGAATCGATCCTCGTAATGGCCGATGCAGCGGATCTTCTCGAGATCGTCATTGGTCAGGATCGGGGTACGGACCTCCAGGCGCTTGCGCCGCGAGGTGCCTTCGAGATCGAGGATGTTCGGACGCGGCCCGATGAAGGAGAGCAGGCTCATCACCAGCTCCTCGCGGATCGGGTCGATCGGCGGGTTCGTGACCTGCGCGAAGTTCTGCTTGAAATAGGTGTAGAGCAGCTTCGACTTGAGCGAGAGCGCCGAGATCGGCGTGTCCGTCCCCATCGAGCCGACGGCTTCCTGCCCGGTCACCGCCATCGGCGCCATCAGCAGGCGGACATCCTCGGTGGTATAGCCGAAGGCCTGCTGGCGATCGAGCAGCGGCACGTCGGTGCGGGAAGCCCGCGCCTCGACCGGCGGCAAATCCTCCAGCACGATCTGGGTGCGCTTCAGCCAGTCCTTGTAGGGATTGGCGAGGCAGAGCGAGGTCTTGATCTCGTCATCGCCGATGATGCGGCCCTGTTCGAGATCGATCAGCAACATCTTGCCGGGCTGGAGGCGCCACTTCTCGACGATCTTCTCCTCCGGGATCGGCAGCACGCCGAATTCCGAAGCCAGCACCACGAGCCCATCGTCGGTGACGAGATAACGCGCCGGACGCAGGCCGTTGCGGTCCAGCGTCGCGCCGATCTGGCGCCCGTCGGTGAAGGCGATCGCGGCCGGCCCGTCCCAGGGCTCCATCAGCGCCGCATGGTACTCGTAGAAGGCGCGCCGCTCGTCATCCATCAGCGGGTTGCCGGCCCAGGCCTCGGGCACCAGCATCATCATGGCATGGGCCAGCGAATAGCCGCCCTGCACCAGGAATTCGAGCGCGTTGTCGAAGCAGGCGGTGTCCGACTGGCCCTCGTAGGAGATCGGCCAGAGCTTCGAGATGTCCGAGCCGAACAGGTCGGAATCGACGCTCGCCTGCCGTGCGGCCATCCAGTTGACGTTGCCGCGCAGCGTGTTGATCTCGCCGTTATGGGCGACCATCCGGTAGGGATGGGCGAGGCGCCAGGACGGGAAGGTGTTGGTGGCGAAGCGCTGGTGGACCAGCGCCAGCGCGCTGACGAAGCGCTCGTCCTGCAGGTCCTTGAAGTAGGAGCCGAGCTGGTTCACCAGCACCATGCCCTTGTAGACGATGGTGCGGCAGGACATCGAGACGGGGTAATATTCCGCCGTCTTGCGCTCCTGGTGCTTGTAGACCTTGTTCGAGACAGACTTGCGGAGGACATAGACCTGCCGCTCGAACTCGTCCTCTTCGGTAATGCCGTCGGGGCGGCCGACGAAGAGCTGGCGATGCACCGGCTCGGTCGCGAGCACGGCCTGGCCGAGATCACTGTTGTCGACCGGCACGTCGCGCCAGCCCAGGAAGACGAGTCCCTCCTCCGCCACGGTCTGCGAGATGATTTCCTCGCAGAGCGCACGCGCTGCGGGATCGCGCGGCATGAAGAACTGGCCAATCGCGTAATGACCGGGCTCAGGCAGGGCCATGCCGAGCCGCGCGGTCTCCTCGCGGAAGAACTGGTCGGGGATCTGGACGAGGATGCCGCAGCCGTCGCCGAGCTTCGGATCGGCCCCGACCGCGCCGCGATGGTCGATATTGTGGAGGATCTGCAGGCCCTGCTGCACGATCGCATGGCTCTTGCGGTTCTTCATGTCGGCGATGAAGCCGACGCCGCAGGAGTCTTTCTCGTTATTGGGATCGTACAGGCCCTGGCGCACCGGCATGGCCGGATCGCGCACGGCCGGAAAACGCTCGAAAGCCCCTGCGCCGCTCGACTTGCTGGTCACGCTCATCGTCAAACCCCGCTTCCCAGAACCCCGCGGGCTTGCGCCGGCAGGGAGACCCGTCAGTCCATGATCCCGACCGCTGCGGCCCTCAGTGCCGACTGGACGTCGGCAGCAAGGATGGGGCCAAGGCGGTCCGGCCGTCGTCTTTTGGAGGCTTTGCTTGCGCTTTGTTTCCACCGCGCCCGCGTCCTCCGCAGGCGCCTCGGGCGTGCCTCGCCCGTTCGCGCCTGTCTTCAGGCCGTCGTTTTACGGACGGCGCACGTGCGATTGGCTTTGGCGTTGGTAGCCCGGCCCTTCGTCATGCTCCGCTCCGTTGCGACGGCGCGACCTCCAGCTAAAGCAGCTTTCGGTTGGCGCGGTGAAAAATGGGACAGCAACACTGTCCTATTGCGATGAACTTGCCAGAATTCCAATCTACGCACAAGCGCCGATTTCGCGCTGCAGCGAAATTTTATTGCAAAATCGAATTCGCGCCAGACATTTCCGGAACGAAAGCCCGACTCAGGCAGTCCGGTTCTTGTTTTTGAGCATGACCCAAGGTCTCACCCCGGCGCAGCGCGCAAGCCCCCTCTCCGTCGACGCCGCTTGGCAGGAAAGCGCGCTCCGCCTAACCCTCACACCATGGATTTCTTCAGCGACAACACCGCCGCCGCCAGCCCCCGCGTCATGGCAGCGCTCGCCGCCGCCAATGCCGGCGCCGCATCACCCTATGGCAAGGACGACTGGACGCGCCGCGTCGAGGAGCGCTTCGCCGCGATCTTCGAGCGCGAGGTCGCGGTCTTCCTCGTGTTGACCGGCACGGCGGCGAATGCACTGGCGCTGGCCAGCATCGTCAAGCCCTGGGGCGCGATCCTCACCCATGAGGAGGCGCATGTCGTCGAGGACGAATGCGGCGCGCCCGAATTCTTCACCAACGGCGCCAAGCTGGTCGACCTGCCCGGCACCGGCGCCAAGCTGAAGCCTGAAACCGTGACGAAGGCGCTCTCGCATCTGCGCGCCGGGGATTTCCATCAGGTCCAGGCGCAGGCGCTGACGATCACCCAGGCGACCGAATGCGGCACGATCTATACGCCGGCCGAGGTGCGCGCCCTGAAGGACGCCGTCACGCCGCGCGGGCTCAAGCTGCACATGGACGGAGCCCGCTTCGCCAATGCGCTAGTCACGCTCGGCTGCACGCCGGCTGAGATCACCTGGAAGGCCGGCGTCGACGTCCTCTCCTTCGGCGGCACCAAGAATGGCGCGCTCGCAGCGGAAGCCGTGATCTTCTTCGATCCGGCCGACGCCGAGGAGATGAAATGGCGCCGCAAGCGCGCCGGCCAGACGCTCTCGAAGGGCCGCGTCCTCGGCGCCCAATTCGAAGGCCTGCTCGCCGACGACCATTGGCTGGACCTTGCCCGCCACGCCAATGCCCGCGCCAAACGCCTGGCGGATTCGGTCAGCCAGGGCAGCGAGGCGCGTCTCGCCTGGCCCTGTCAGGCGAACGAGGTCTTCCTCGTCCTGCCGCCTGCGGTTCAAGAGCGTCTGAAGGCCGCCGGCATCGGCTATTACGACTGGTCGGCACGCTCGCTGCCGCCGGAAGCGCCGCTCAAGGACGGCGAGATCGTCGGCCGCTTCGTCATGTCCTTCGCGACGGAAGCCGAAGAGGTCGAGGGCCTCATCACCGCGATCGCGGGTTGAATGGGCGTATTTGCGCCCCGTTTCCAGCCGCATACCTGCCGCAATCCCTAACAAGACTAAGTGTCGAACAGTCAGTCGTTAAGGGAATGTGGCATGGCAGATCGTTCGACCGCACCGGGGCGCATCGCGCTGATGGGCCTGGTCGTGGCCGGCGCAATGGCCGGCATGGCGGGCACCGCCAGCGCCCAGTATTACTATTACGATGACGGATATGATCCGTATCCGGCCTATGGCTATGGCTATCGTTACGACTATGGCTATGCCCCGCGCCCGCCGGCCGTGGTGCCGCGCGCGCCGGCTGCGGTCTCGCCCTATTCGGTCAACGGGATCGCCGCCCGCCGTTACGGCCTCGCCCGGATCGAGCGTTCGATCCGCCGCGACGACACCTATATCGTCGACGGCGTCACGCCCGGCGGCCAGCGCCAGCGCCTGATCCTCGATGCCTATGCCGGCGATTTGATCCGACGCATCCCGCTGCGCGGACAAGTGCCTGCCCCCAGCGTCGCCCGCGCCGACCCGCGCGAGGAGCACGCCCCGCCGCGCCAGCGCCTCGTGCCCCAGCCGCCTGAGCGCCCCGCCGAGTTCAAAGGCCCGACCGAGGCCAGCGCCCCGGCGACGACCGTTCTGCCTTCCCCGGCCGCACCGCCTGCGCCTGAGCCCGTCCAGCCGGCGGAAAAGCCCCCGGCCGAGGCCAGCGCTCCCGCAACGACCTCGCCGCCCTCACCGGCTGCGCCGCCGGCGCCCGAACCGGTGAAGCCCGTGGAAACCGCACCGGCCGAAGCCAGCGCGCCGGCAACGGCGTCCCCGACGCAGCCCGCCAAGCCGGCGGAGCCCTCGCCTGGCGCGACCAATCCCGAGACCGGCGCCGACAAGCCGAAGCTCGTCAATCCCAGCGATGTCCGGAACACCGAGGGCACCGAGCGCAAGCCGCCGCTCTCGACCGCTGCGCCGGCGGCCGAAGCCTCCTCGATCCCGCCGGTTCAGAATATCGACCCGACGCCATCGACGCCGAAGCCGGAGACGCCGATCGCCCCGGTCGCGCCGATGAACTGACCGGCCAATAAAAAGGCCCCCGTTTCCGGGGGCCTTCCGCTTTCATCGAAAGCTTAACGCTGGTTACGCGGCCTGGGCGACCTTGGCCTCGAGGACCTTGGCCGAACCGCCATTGCCGATCGGAATCTGGCGCGGCTTCTTGGCCTCGGGGATCTCGCGCACGAGGTCGATATGAAGCAGGCCGTTCTCGAGGCTGGCGCCGGTCACCTGCACGTAATCGGCAAGCTGGAAGCGGCGCTCGAAGGCGCGGGCAGCGATGCCCTGGTGCAGGACCTCACGCTTCTCGGCGCCCTCGGCAGGCTGCTTCTCGCCCTTGACGGTCAGCGCGTTTTCCTTGGACTCGATGGAGAGGTCGCCCTCACCGAAACCCGCGACCGCGATGGTGATGCGGTAGGCATTCTCGGCGGTCCGCTCGATATTGTAGGGCGGGTAGCTCGGGGCGGCTTCGTTGCTCGAGGCCTGGTCGAGGAGATTGAACAGGCGGTCGAAACCGACGGTCGAGCGATAGAGCGGGGAGAGGTCGAAATGACGCATGATATGTCCTCCGAAGAAGCGACAATGATGTCGGTCCGCCTCGCCTGAGCGCGGACCTCGGTTGCTTTCGCGCAGCCGGTTCCGGCCTGCGCAGACCTGATCTGGGGAGGGCTCTGAGCTTTTCAAGAGCCCATTTTTTCCGACACGAAATCGGCCCTCGAATTTCTTTGTTGGCGCACCGACATGTTTTCGCAGGATATCCGGTGCAGGATATCGAGCTTGTTGCAGCCGCGGTCCGAGGGCGCGGTGGCGATGCGGAGCACTTGATGGCCGAGGCCGCCTTTTTCGCCGATCCGGATTATCCCGTCCCCGGGCACGGCAAGACCTGGCTCGCGATGACGCGCGACGGCGCTGCCTTGCGCTTCGCGAGCTGGCGCCCGACCGTGAAACCGGTGCGCGGCACGGTCGTCGTAGTACAGGGCCGGGCCGAGTTCATCGAGCGCTACAGCGAGACCGTCGCGGAGCTGCGCCGCCGCGGCTTCCATGTGCTGGCCTTCGACTGGCGCGGCCAGGGCGGCTCGCAGCGCTTCGTCCGCCGCACGCGCAAGGGCCATGTCGGGCGCCTCAAGCACTACGAGGCCGATCTCGCGCTGGCGATGGCCGAGATGCAGGCGAAGCTGCCCCCGCCCTATTTCGTTCTCTCCCATTCGATGGGCGCCGCGCTTTGCCTCGATGCCGCCCGCTCGAACGCCTTGCCGGTCGCGCGCATGGTCGCGCTCGCGCCGATGCTGGGCATCGCGATGATCGCGCATCCCGGCCGGGCGAAGATCCTGGCGAGCCTGCTCTATTGGCTCGGCCTCGGCCGGGCCTTCGTGCCGGGCGGCGGCGATACCGCGATCGCGACGAAACCCTTCGAGGGCAACCGCCTGACCAGCGATCCCACCCGCTATGCCCGCAACGCCGCGCTCTCGGCCACGGCGCGCGATCTCAGCATCGGCGACCCCACCATCGCCTGGATCAGGACCGCCTTCCGCCTGATGGCGCGCCTAGGCACGCCGTCAGCCCCGCTGGAAGTGAAGGTGCCGACCCTGATCATCGCCGCCGGCCGCGACCCGGTCGTCTCGACGCCGGCGATCGAGCGCTTCGCGGCGCGGCTCAAGACCGGCTCGGCGCTGGTCCTGCCGATGTCGCGCCACGAGATCCTGATGGAGAACGACGACATCCGCGCCCAGTTCTGGGCCGCCTTCGACGCCTTCATCCCCGGCGAGGATCAGGCCCTGCCCGGCTCAGCCGACGAGCCTGGCCATGGCGGCCTCATGCAGCGCCTTGCTGCCGGCCGCGAGGATGCGCCCGCCCCCCGCAGCGCTGCCGCCGTCCCATGAGGTTACGATGCCGCCCGCGCCCTCGATGATCGGGATCAGCGCGACGATGTCATAGGGCTTGAGCCCGCTCTCGATCACGAGATCGACATGGCCGGCCGCGAGCATGCAATAGGCATAGCAGTCGCAGCCATAGCGCGAGAGCCGGACTTCGCTTTCGACGCGGGCGAAGGCCTCGGCCTCCTGGCCCTTGAACAGGGCGGGGGTCGTCGTCATCAGCGTCGCGGTGGCGAGATCCGTGGTCGGGCGCGTGCGCAGCTTCTTCGGGCCGCCCGGCCCCTCATAGCGCGCCTCGCGCCCGTCGCCGGAAAAGCGCTCGCCGGAAAAGGGCTGGTGCATCATGCCGTAGACCGGCACGCCGTTGCGCGTCAGCCCGATCAGCGTGCCCCAGACCGGAATGCCGGAGATGAAGGCGCGCGTACCGTCGATCGGATCGAGCACCCAGACATATTCCGCATCGGTGTTCTCGCTGCCGAATTCCTCGCCGAGCACGCCATGGGCCGGGAACTGCCGCTTGATCATGTGGCGCATCACCGATTCGCCGGCGCGGTCGCCCTCGGTCACGGGATCGAACACCCCGCCGCGCGACTTGTCCTCCGTCGCGTGCAGCGCCCGGAAGAAGGGCAGGATCGCCCGGCCGGACTGCGTCGCCAGCTCCGCGACGAAGGCGCCGAAATCGACTGCGCTCATGAACAGGCACTCCAGTTTGCTGCTTTGCAGCATCGACTCCGCAGATCGGTCACTCGAACCGAGGCTCGGATGCGGAATACCCGAAAAACCCCGTCATTTCGTTGCGGCATTATGCGCCAATCGCATAGCACCTTTGATTTCGCCGATTTCAGTTGCGTTTTGCAGCGCACTCTCATATTGTGCACTGCGAAGGGGAGATGACCTCAAACCTTCATTGCCCTCCTTGGGCGTTTCCTCCCTAGACTTGGGCCGCCACGCAAGTGTGCGGCCCTTTTTCTTGGAAATCCCCCGCTCCGCGCTGTTATTCGGCCGCCTCGCGCCATTCGTCGAGCCAGCCGCTCCAGCGCGCGAAGCAATCGGCCATCACCGCAGCCATCGCCTGCTCGACCGCACCGAAACCGGCATGCGGCTCCAGCGTCGCCTCGTTCATGTAGAGCGCGCGGTTCACCTCGATCTGCAGCGCATGCACGCCTGCAGCCGGCGCACCGTAATGTTCGGTGATGAAGCCGCCGGCATAGGGCCGGTTGCGGGTGACGCTGAAGCCCAGCCGCGTGAAGGCCTGCTCGGCGATGTCGATGATGTAGCCGGCCGCGCTGGTGCCGAAGCGGTCGCCCAGGATGATGTCGGATTTCGCCAGCCCGTCGCGATCGAGCCCGGCCGAGGGCATCGAATGCGCATCGACGAGGATGCAGGTGCCGAACACCCCTTGCGTGCGCTGGACGAGGCTGCGCAGGCCGGCATGATAGGGCCGGTAGAGCTCCTCGATCCGGGCGAGCCCCTCCTGGATCGGGATCCGCCCGAAATAGATCTCCTGCGCGTCGCCGACGATGCGCGGGATCGTGCCGAGCCCGCCGGCCACCCGCATCGAGCGGGTATTGGCGAAGGGCGGCACCCGCCCCTCGAACATGCGCGGATCGAGTTCGTAGGGCTCGCGGTTCACATCGAGATAGGCGCGCGGGAACTCGGCCACGAGCAGCGGCGCGCCGAGCGAGACGCTCTGCGCGAACAACCGGTCGACATAGGCATCCTCCGAGCGCCTGAGGCTGCGCAAAGGCAGCCGCGCCGCCTCGACGAAGCCGCGCGGATAGCAGCGCCCCGCATGCGGCACGTCGACCACCACCGGCACGACCTGGAGGGCCGGCTGGTACAGGCTGAACGGCCGCTCGATCTCGGCGACGACGTCGTCCGGCGCGGGCGGGAAGGGGGCGGAGGACAGGCTCATTTCGCCCGACTGAAGCACACAAACCGGGACGGTTGAAGGGATGTCGCAAAACCCCGGAAATTCAGCGCCTGGATTCACGCCTTGTTTACCATGATGTTGCCTTATGGAGAGACATGGTTCCAACTGTGCGGCCGGGTGAGTACCCAACCGTTCCAGACCCGGCTCCGAGTCGGGGCGCCAGACGTTTAGAAACACAGGCCTCAGGGACGACAGATCAGGCCCATGACGAAGATACTGCTCGCTGAAGACGACAACGATATGCGTCGCTTCCTGGTCAAGGCCCTGCAGAACGCAGGCTACGACGTCGCTTCCTTCGATAACGGCCTGTCGGCCTATAACCGCCTGCGCGAGGAGCCGTTCGAGCTCCTGCTGACGGATATCGTGATGCCGGAGATGGACGGCATCGAGCTGGCGCGCCGCGCCACCGAGCTCGATCCCGACATCAAGGTGATGTTCATCACGGGCTTCGCCGCCGTGGCGCTGAACCCCGATTCGCAGACGCCGAAGGATGCCAAGGTGCTGTCCAAGCCCTTCCACCTGCGCGAGCTCGTCAACGAGGTCGAGAAGCTGCTGGCGGCCTGAGGGGCCGTCCGGCACCGCGCCGATGCGGGTGCCCACAGCGCGTTGAGAATTTATGCGGCAAACGCCTTGCCACCCGCGAAGCGAGTCGCTATAGCCCCCTCACCTCGCAGCGTGACCGCGGCCAACACGGCTCGGACACGCTTCCGGAAGCCACCGCAAGGCGGCAAACGGGCGCGTAGCTCAGCGGGAGAGCACTACGTTGACATCGTAGGGGTCACAGGTTCGATCCCTGTCGCGCCCACCATTTGATGCCCTTGCAATACAGGGACGAAAGGCCGCCTTACCGGGCGGCCTTTTTTGCTTTTCGGGGCAGCGTCAATCCGCCTCGCTCGGTGCGAGCTGGCGCACGAAGCGGCGCAGCAGCGTCTCGAAGGCCGCCAGCGCCGGCGAGGCCGCGCGGCCCCCCAGCCTGATCATCACGATGTCCCGCGCGATCGAGGGCTCCGTCAGCGGCCGCACGATGACCGAGGCCGGCGCCACCGCCCGCGCATAGGTCGGCAGCACGGCGATGCCGAGCCCGGCTTCGACCAGCGCCAGGGCGGTCGTGATCTGCGTCACCTCATAGGCCGGCTTCAGCGTGATCTCGGCGGTCTCGTAACCGACCTCGGCGAGCAGGCGGATGCCGCTGTCGCGGGTCAATGTCACAAGCGGCTCGTCGGCGAGATCGCGCCACGCCACCGTACCACACTCGGCAAAGCGACTGCCTCGCCCGCAGAACAGCATCAGGCTGTCACGGGCGAGCGTCGTGCGCTCGATCGTATCGTCGAGCGCCGGAAAGGTCCCGACCCCGCAATCGGCTTTTCCGAAGCGCACCGCTTCGACGACGAGATCGTTGCGCGCATCGATGATCGCGACCTGCAAGCCGGGGTATTTCTGCTGCAGCGCCACGATGGTCGGCGGCATGATCACCGCCGCGAGCAGTGGCGGCACCGCGACCACGATGCGCCCGCGCCGGCGCTCGGCCAGGCCATTGGCATTCAGAACGGCGGTGTCGAGGTCCTGCACGATCTTCAGCGCCGCGCCGTGGAACTCGCGCCCGCCCTCGGTCAATTCGACGCGGCGCGTCGTGCGGTCGAGCACGCGGATGCCAAGCCCCCGCTCCAGGTCGCGCACCAGTTGCGACAGCGCCGGCTGGGCCATGTTCAGGCGCTCGGCCGCCTTGGTGAAGGTGCCCTGCTCGGTCACGGCCAGGAAGGCCTGGATCTGGCGCAGCGTGATCGCCATGGGTTTCCCGATTTATAAGGATAGCTTCCGAATTCATACGAATGTTACGAGTTGCCGTATACCCCGTCTCCTATGCCATCATCCCTCATCGCCCGGCATTTATGCGGGGCTGCCTGGGAGAGGCTGTCGGGCAAGGCATTTCGGATGATGGCGCGGAAGGGATCGCGCCACCCGAGGGCATCCGCCCGAGCCGCTCCGGAATGCGGGAGCAGGCCTGATGAAATATGCGAAGAAGGACGCCAAGGCCTATGCCCGCGCCCATATGAAGGGCATCTGGGCAGCCGCGCTCACGCCCTTCACCCCGTCCCTCGCCATCGACGAGGACGGCTTCCGCCGGAACATCCGCCACTGGCTCGATGATCTCGCGATCGATGGATTGTTCATCGCCGGCAAGCAGGGCGAGTTCTTCTCGATGTCGCTGGAGGAGCGCAAGCGCAATTTCGAGCTCGCGGTCGAGGCCTCGGCCGGACGTGGCCAGACCATCATGTCCTGCTCGGACCAGAACATGGACGTCGTCATCGATCTGGCGAAGCACGCCCAGAAGGTCGGCGCCGACTACATCGTCGTACACGCACCGATCCTGCATTTCTTCAAGGCGCAGGACGAGACGCTCTACGAGTACTATCGGACCATCGCCGAGAAGGTCGATATCGGCATCGCGCTCTGGAGCCACCCGGATTCCGGCTACCTGATGAGCCCGCAGCTCTGCAACCGGCTCGCCGATATCGAGAACGTCGTCGCGATCAAATACAGCGTGCCCCGGCCGATGTACGCGGAGCTCACGCGTCTCGCCGGTGACCGCATCCTGGTCAGCACGGCGTCCGAGGAGGAATGGCTCGACAACATCCTCGAGCTCGGCTGGCAGCTCTATCTCTGCTCCTCGCCGCCCTATCTGATCCAGACGGCGAACGACCGGCGCATGCGCGACTACACCGACCTCGCCTTCCGCGGCGAGGCCGATAAGGCCCGCGCTATCCGCGACAGCCTAGACCCAGTGCGCGAGGCCTTGCGCGGCACGCGCCCGGCCGAGAAGCCGCATGCTCACCAGAAATACTGGCAGGAATTGCTCGGCCAGGTCGGGGGCCATGTCCGCGCGCCGATGCTGGAACTGACCGAGGCCGAGAAGGCCGCGACGCGTGCCGCCTTCGAAGCCTGCGGCCTGGGCAAGGCGCCGCTCGCGAAGGCCGGCTAACGACATCACGAACGGGACGGGAGAGCAGAGATGGCGACCGAAGGACGGCTGAAGGCCTTCAACTTCAAGAAGTGGATCGCGGAGCACGAGCATCTGCTCAAGCCGCCGGTCGGCAACAAGAAGGTGTTCGACGACGGCCAGATGACCGTGATGGTCGTCGGCGGCCCGAACCAGCGCGCCGACTATCATGACGACCCGGTGGAGGAGTTCTTCTACCAGCTCAAGGGCGACATGATGCTGAAGCTGGTCGACAACGGGAAGCATTACGACGTCACGATCCGCGAGGGTGACGTCTTCCTGCTTCCGCCGCATGTGCGCCATTCCCCGCAGCGCCCGCAGGAGGGCTCGATCGGGCTCGTGGTCGAGCCGGCGCGCCATGGCGACCAGGTCGACGGCTTCGAATGGTACTGCTTCGAGTGCCAGGGCCTCGTGCATCGCATCGAGCTCAAGGTGAAGGACCTCGTGAAGGACCTGCCGCCGCTCTATGAGGCCTTCTTCTCGGACGAGAAGGCGCGCACCTGCAAACATTGCGGCGCGCTCCATCCCGGCCGCAAGCCGCCGGCCGGCTGGGTGGCGCTCTGAGTGACGACGAAGGTGCCGGATCCTCGGCACCTTCGTGGCACTTGCGCGCCGATCCAAAATTGTTTTAAGCTTAAAATAATTCAACCAATCCGACGCTCAATGATCGGAAGAGGGGAACCATGCAGCACCGTAAATCAGTATGCTTGGGATTGATGTTGGCGGCAGCCGTCGCCTGGCCGGCGCTGGCCCAGCAGCCGGTCAAGATCGGCATGATCACCACCTTGTCGGGCCCGGGCGGCTATATCGGCCAGGACATCCGCGACGCCTTCAAGCTCGCCATCGACATGGAGGGCGGCAAGCTCGGCGGCGTGCCGGTCGAGCTGATGGTCGAGGACGATGCGCTCAAGCCCGGCCAAGGCAAGCAGATCGCCGAGAAGATGCTGAAGACCGACGGCATCAAGATCATGACCGGCATCGTCTTCTCGAACGTCGCCGGCGCGACCGTGCCCGATATCGTCGATTCCGGCGCGCTCTATGTCAGCCCCAACGCCGCGCCGTCGAACTTCGCCGGCAAGGAGTGCAACGAGAACTATTTCGTCATCGCTTGGCAGAACGACAGCCTGCACGAGAGCGCCGGCCAATACGCCACCAATCTCGGCTACAAGAAGGCCTTCATCCTCGCCCCGAACTACCAGGCCGGCAAGGATGCGCTCACCGGCTTCAAGCGGCTGTTCAAGGGCGAGATCGCCGGCGAGGTCTATACTCGCCTCGACCAGACCGACTTCGCCCCCGAGATGGCGCAGATCCGCGCCGCCAACCCGGATGTCGTCTTCCAGTTCCATCCCGGCGGCCTCGGCATCGCCTTCCTGCGCCAGTATCAGCAGGCCGGTCTGCTCGGGAAAATCCCGATGGTGCTGGCCGAGCCCTCGCTCGACGCCACCACGCTGAAGGCGGTCGGCGAAGCCGCGCTCGGCCTCGAGGTCACCTCCCACTGGAACACCGATTTCGACAACGCGGCGAACAAGAAGTTCATGGAGGCCTGGACCAAGGCCTATAATCGCGTGCCGACCTTCTATGCCAGCCAGAGCTATGACAGCGCGCTCGCCATCGCCTCGGCCCTGAAGGCGACAGGCGGCAAGGCCGACTTGCCCGCGCTGCGCAAGGCCCTCGCCAAGGCCGATTTCCAGTCGGTTCGCGGCACCTTCAAGTTCGGCCCGAACCAGCACCCGGTGCAGGATTGGTATTCGCTGAAGGTCGAAAAGGGCGCCGACGGCACCCCGGTTCTGAAGACGACCGGCAAGGTCCTGAGCAACCACGGCGACGTCTACGCCAAGGACTGCAAGCTCTGAGGCGGCCGACCTAGCCGTTCAAATCCACTCTCGTATCGGAACGGCGGCGGAGGATCACGCGCCTCTGCCGCCTGTCCGGATTTGGCAACGATGACCCTCGTTCTCGAACAATTGCTCAATGGCCTGCAGTTCGGTGTGATGCTGTTCCTGCTCGCGGCCGGTCTGACGCTGATCTTCGGCATCATGGGCGTGATCAACCTCGCTCATGGCTCGCTCTACATGGTCGGTGCCTATGCCGCCGCCTTCGCCGCCGCGCAGACAGGCTCCTTTCTGCTCGCCCTGCTCGCCGGCCTCGCCGCGGCGGCCGTCACCGGCATCGTGATGGAGCTCGTCGTGCTGCGCCGGCTCTATGCGCGCGATCATCTCGACCAGGTGCTGGCGACCTTCGCGCTGATCCTGATCTTCAACCAGAGCGTGACCATCCTGTTCGGGCGCCAGCCGCTCTTCGTCGCGATCCCCCCCGCGCTGAACGGCTCGGTCCAGCTCCTGCCGGGACTGGTCTACCCGGTCTATCGCCTCGCCATCATCGCGGTCGGCCTCCTCGTCGCGCTCGGCCTCTATCTCCTCATCAACCGTACCCGCGTCGGCATGCTGGTGCGCGCCGGCGCCACCCATCGCGAGATGGTGCGCGCGCTCGGCGTCGATATCCGCCTGCTCTATACCGCCGTCTTCGGGCTCGGCGCCCTGCTTGCCGGCCTCGCCGGCCTGATGGCGGGGCCGATCCTCGCCGTGCAGGTCGGCATGGGCGAGCAGATCCTGATCATGACCTTCGTCGTGGTGGTGATCGGCGGCGTCGGCTCGATCCGCGGCGCCTTCTTCGGCGCGCTGATCGTCGGCCTCGTCGATACATCCTTGCGCGCCTTCGCGCCCGGCCTGCTGCGCCATGTGATGACGGGGTCGGAGGCCGATGCGCTCGGCGCCGGCCTCGCCTCGATGGGCATCTACCTGCTGATGGCGATCGTGCTGCTGGTGCGGCCCAAGGGACTGTTCCCCGCCCATGTCTGAGAACGCCCTCATCCGCACAGACACCACCGCGTCCGGATTGGGCCGCATCATCGCGCTGATCGCCCTTGCCGCCGCGCTGATCGCCCTGCCCTTCGTCGTCCAGGCGCTCGGCCAGCCGGCGCTGGTGCCGCTGGCGACACGCGTCCTGATCTACGCCATCGCCGCCGCCAGCCTGAATCTCGCGCTTGGTTTCGGCGGGATGGTCTCGTTCGGCCACGCTGCCTTCTTCGGCATCGGCGGCTACGCAGTCGGCATCCTCTACCGGACCTTCGCCGACGACGCCCTGTTCCTCGGCTTCATCCCCGGCACCGACCAGCTCCTGATCACGCTGCCCGCCGCGATCCTCGTCGCCGGCTTCTTCGCCTGCATCATCGGCGCGCTCTCGCTGCGCACCGCCGGCGTGCAGTTCATCATGATCACGCTCGCCTTCGCGCAGATGCTGTTCTTCCTCTTCGTCTCGCTCAAGGCCTATGGCGGCGATGACGGCATGACGATCCGCCGCCGCAATGCGCTGTTCGATCTCAACACCCGCGACGACGTGACCTTCTACTTCATCTGCCTCGCCATCGCGGCGCTGGTCTTCCTCGTGCTCTGGCGCATCGTCGGCTCGCGCTTCGGCCTGGTGCTGGCCGGCATCCGCCAGAACGAACGGCGCATGGCGGCGATCGGCATCGCGCCCTATCGCTACAAGCTTGCCGCCTTCATCATCTCCGGCATGGGTGCCGGCCTCGCCGGCGCGCTGATGGCGAATTACCTGCGCTTCGTCAGCCCGGACATGCTGCACTGGACCAAGTCCGGCGAGCTAATGATCATGGTCATCCTCGGCGGCGTCGGCACCTTGCTCGGCCCGCTGCTGGGCGCGGCCGCCCTCGTCATCCTGGAGACTGTGCTGACCGGCTGGACCGAGCATTGGCAGCTTGTGCTCGGGCCGATCCTGCTGCTCGTCGTGCTCTTCACGCAGGGCGGATTGAACGGCCTCCTCACCCGCCTCGGCCTCGGCAGGAGCGCGCCATGACCGCGACGCTGCTGTCCGTGCGTGGCCTGCGCAAGCGCTTCGGCGGCCTCGTCGCGACCGACGGCGTCGATCTCGACGTGCGCGACGGCGAGATCCATGCGCTGATCGGCCCCAACGGAGCCGGCAAGACCACCCTGCTGACCCAGCTCTTCGGCGAGCTGACCCATGACGAGGGCGCGATCACGCTGTCGGGCGAGGAGATCGGCGCCCTGTCGACGCCGCAGCGCGTGAAGCGTGGTGTCGCCCGCACCTTCCAGATCACCCAGCTCCTGCCGGACTTCACGATGCTCGACAATGTCGCGCTCGCCGTACAGGCCCATGACGGCCACAGCTTCCGCTTCTTCGGCAATGCCCGCCGCGACGAAGCCTTGCGTGCCCGCGCCCGCCAGCATCTCGCGACGGCGGGTCTCAGCCACCGCGCTGAGATCAAGGTCGCCGACCTCTCCCATGGCGAGCAGAAGCAGCTCGAATTCGCGATCGCGCTCGCCTGCGAGCCGCGCCTCCTCCTGCTCGACGAGCCGATGGCGGGGCTCGGTCATGCCGAGAGCGAGCAGATGGTCGCGATGCTCTCAGGCCTGAAGGGCCGGGTCACGATGCTCCTGGTCGAGCACGACATGGACGCCGTCTTCGCGCTGGCCGATCGCATCTCCGTGCTGGTCTATGGCCGCGTCATCGCCACCGGCACGGCCGAGCAGATTCGCGACAATCCGGAGGTGCGCACCGCCTATCTCGGCGAGGGAGACGCCTGATGCTGAGCGTGCGCAACCTGCAATCCGCCTATGGCAGGAGCCAGGTGCTGTTCGACGTGGCGCTCGACATCGCCGAGGGCGAGGTCGTGACCCTGCTCGGCCGCAATGGCATGGGCAAGACCACGACTGTCCGCTCGATCATGGGGCTGCTCGCGCCCAAGGGCGGCGACATCCGCTTCGAGAGCCGGGACGTCCGCGGCATCGCACCGGAGAAGATCGCCCGCTGCGGCATCGGCCTCGTGCCCGAGGGCCGGCAGGTCTTCCCGACGCTCTCCGTCCGCGAAAACCTGGTCGCCACCGCCTCGAACCGTCTGAAGCGCTCCTCGCCGTGGACGCTGGAACGGGTCTATGCCCTGTTCCCCCGCCTGCAGGAGCGCGCCGGCCAATCGGCCCGCACCCTCTCGGGCGGCGAGCAGCAGATGCTCGCAGTCGGCCGCGCGCTGATGACCAACCCCAAGCTCCTCATCCTCGACGAGGCGACGGAAGGCCTGGCGCCGGTGATCCGCGCCGAAATCTGGGGCTGCATCGAGGCGCTGAAGGCGCAGGGCCAGTCGATCCTGTTGATCGACAAGAACATCAATGTGCTCAAGCGGATAGCCGACCGGCACTACATCATCGAGAAGGGCCGCACGGTCTGGTCGGGCACGAGCAGCGACCTCGCGGCCAATGCGGAACTGGTGCATCGCTATGTCGGCGTCTGAAACGGACCTCATCGAGATCGTCGCGCACAGCGCGGACAGCGATCCGGTCGAGGCCCTGCGCGACGCGCTGAGCGATATCCTCGCCGGGCTCGTCGCGGCCGGTTGCGGTCCGCATCATCTCAAAAACATGATTTGGCAAACCGACCGGCCCGAGGCCTTCCATCTCTCGCGCCATACGGTCGAACTTGCCTATCGCGAGGTCTTCGCCGGCTTCCGTCCGACGATCCGCCTTGGACCCAGCGCCGAGCCCGGCCTGACCATCCGCGCCCGTCATGCCGCCACGCAGCCGCTGCCCGAGACGCTGGTCGACGGCTACACGCTCCGCGAGCTGGGCCGGCAATACAGCCCTCGCCTGCAGGCCGACATGAAGGCGCTGTTCCGGCAATGGAGCCGCGACGGCGAGGCCTTCCGTGCCCGCCATGGCGCCGCCGATCTCGCCTATGGCCCCGGCCGCTTCGAGACGCTCGACCTCTACCGCCCGGCAGGCGCAAGACGCGCGCCGGTCTTCGTCTTCATCCATGGCGGCTACTGGCAGGCCTCGGACAAGGTCCAGCACGCCCAGTTTTCGCAAGGGCTGCTCGATGCCGGCTATGCGGTGGCCATGCCGAATTACGGGCTGGCGCCTGATATGCCGCTGGAAGGCAGCATCGCCCAGAGCGTCGCCGCCCTGAACTTCCTCGTCCGCGAAGCCGATGCGCTCGGCCTCGATCCGACACGCCTGCACATCTCCGGTCATTCTGCCGGTGGACATCTTGCCGCGATGGTGCTTTGCACGCCGGATGCGCCGCCGATCGCCTCGGCCCTGCTGCTCTCCGGTCTCTATCATCTCGATCCGCTCGGCCATCTGCCGCTCGGCCGCCTACTCGGCCTCGACGATGCCGCCCGCGCCACGCGGCTCAGCCCGATCGTCCAGCCACGCCCGCAGGCGACGCGGATCGCCTTCGCGGTCGGCGAAGGCGAGAGCGACGCCTTCAAGGCGCAATCGGCGGCACTCGCCGCAACATGGCAGGCGCCGGCACCCCTGATCTGCCCCGGCCACCATTTCAGCATGCTGGAAAGCCTAAACGGCGGCGCTCTCCTCGACCTTGCGCTGGAAACGGCGGACGGCCCGTGACGCGCGCTCGCAAGCCGCTGCGTCTGGCCCTGATCGGCTGGGGTGCCATCAGTCGACGAGTCGCCGAGCTGCTAGCGGATAGAAGCAACAGTGAGATCGCCATCGTCGCCATCGCGGTCCGCAACGCTGCCGCCTCAAGCGACATCCCGGCTGGCGCGAAGTTGATCACGACGTCTGGCGAACTCGCCGGCCTAGACCTCGATCTCATCGTCGAAGCGGCCGGGCGCGAGGCCGTCGGCATCTGGGGCGAGGCGGCGCTCGCGCATGCGCCCGCCTTCGCCGTCGCCTCGACCAGCGCCTTCTGCGACGATACACTGCTTGCCCGGCTGATCGCCACCGCCCAGAGCAGCGGCAACCAGCTCCTGATCCCGCCCGGCGCGCTCGCCGGCATCGACGGCATTGCCGCCGCATCCCTGCTGCCGCTGGACGAGGTCATCCACCGCATCGTCAAGCCGCCGGCCGCATGGCGCGGGACATCCGCCGAGAACCTGATCGCGCTCGACGAGATCACCGAGGCGACGGCCTTCTTCTCGGGAACCGCCCGCGAGGCCGCCTCGCGCTTCCCGCAGAACGCCAATGTCGCGGTCATCACCGCGCTCGCCGGCATCGGGCTCGACCGCACCCGCGTCGAGCTCGTCGCCGACCCCGCTGCCGGCGGCAACGGCCACCAACTCAGCGCGCGCGGCGCCTTCGGCAAGCTCGACATCGCCATCGAGAACCGCCCGCTGACAACGAACCCGAAATCCTCGGAGATGACGGCGCTTGGCTTGGTCAGGCTGATCGAGAATCGCGTGCGCACGCTGGTGCGCTGAACGATCCCCTCCACGTCATGCCGGGGCTTGACCCGGGCATCTCGGAAACCAGCGGCTTCTCGTCATGAGATTCTCGAGTCTGCACTGCGCTTCGCCCGAGAATGACGCTCGCTAGCAAGCGCGCACCATTCATAACCATAACAATCTGAATTTATCTGATTTAGCCGACTGGATCACAGAATGACCCGCCACCTATGGTCCTTCTGAAGACGGCGGATACGCCGCGCAAAGACTGCTGAACGCATCGCCAGCCGAGGCTTCCATGACGACCTATCCCGATCTTAAGCTCTATATCGGCGGCGCCTGGCGGAAGACGGCGGAGGAGCAGCCGGTCATCAATCCGGCCGACGAAAGCATCATCGGCGCGGTGCCGCTCGCCTCGCAGGCCGATCTCGACGATGCGCTCGCCGCCGCCGACGCGGGCTTCCGAATCTGGAGCCGCATGGCCCCGCGCATCCGCGGCGAGATCATGCTGAAGGCCGCCGCGCTGATGCGCGAGCGCGTCGAAGAGATCGCCCATTCGATCACGCTGGAGCACGGCAAGCCGCTGGCGCAGGCCCGTCTTGAGGTGGTCCGGGGCTGCGAGTTCTTCGAATGGGATGCAGCCGAAGGCCAGCGCGCCTATGGCCGCATCATCCCGAGCGAGCCCGGCATCCGCTATATCGTAACCCACCAGCCGGTCGGCACGGTCGCGGCCTTCTCGCCCTGGAATTTTCCGATGAGCCAGCCTTGCCGCAAGATCGCGGGCGCGCTCGCGGCCGGCTGCTCGATCATCATCAAGGCGGCGGAGGAGACCCCGGCCGGCGCCCTCCATATCGCGCGCGCCCTGCACGATGCCGGCGTGCCGCCGGGCGTGTTCAACCTCGTCTTCGGCATCCCCGCCAAGATTTCGAGCTATCTCATCCCGCAGGCGCAGACCCGCCTCGTCGCCTTCACCGGCTCGACCGCGGTCGGCAAGCATCTCTCGGAGCTCGCCGCCCGCCACATGACGCCGGTGCTGATGGAGCTCGGCGGCCATGCCCCGGTCATCATCTGCGACGATGTCGACCCCGTCGCCGCAGCCCATCTCTCCGCCACCCGCAAAATCCGCAATGCCGGACAGGTCTGCACCTCGCCGACGCGCTTCTTCGTGCAGCAGGACATCTACGAGCGCTTCACCAAGGCTTTCGTCGAGAAGGCCGAGGCCGTGACGGTCGGCAATGGACTCGATTCTGGAACGCAGATGGGCCCGGTCGCCAACCATCGACGCATCGAGGCGCTGGAAGCGCTGACCGCCGATGCGCGGGCTCGCGGCGGGCGCGTGCTGACCGGCGGCGAGCGCCTGGGCAATCGCGGCTATTTCTTCCCGCCCACCGTTCTCACCGAATTGCCGGATGATGCCCGCGCCCTGCGTGAAGAGCCCTTCGGCCCGATGGCGATCATCAACCCTGTCCGCACGGTCGAGGAAGCCATCGAGAAGGCCAATTCCCTGCCCTTCGGCCTTGCCGCCTATGGCTTCACGCACTCGGCGGCCCGCGCCGATCAACTCGCCGAGGGCATCGAGGCCGGCAATGTCTCGATCAACACGCTGGAGGCCTCCGTCGCCGAGGTGCCCTTCGGCGGCGTCAAGGACAGCGGCTACGGGCGCGAGGGCGGCGCCGAGGGCCTCGCCCATTACATGACCGTCAAGACCCTGTCCCACCGGATGGCGATCTGAAGATTATCCCCGTCGGGCCCGAAGCGGCGCCTCCGGCATGAGACGCCCCGCGCTCGCCAGGATACTGTCGGCGAGCGCCCGCGCCGCCGCCTGATGCGACTGGCCGCCGATGACGACGAACTCGATCGTCCCCAGCGGCGGCAGCGCCTCGCGCGGCTCGACCTCGGCGAGGCCCTGCGGGATCAGCCGGGCCGAATGCGCAGTGATGCCGAGCCCCGCCACGGTCGCGGCGCGCAGGCCGGCAAGGCTGCCGCTGGTGCAGGCGACGCGCCAGGCGCGCCCGGCCCGCTCAAGGGTCTCGATGGCGTGGACCCGCGTGATGCTCGGCGGCGGATAGAGCACGAGCGGCACGACCGGCTGCTCGGCCAGTCGCGCACCGGGTCGGCCGGCCCAGACGAGGCGCTCCTGCCAGGCGACCTCGCCGCGCTCATCGCCCTTGCGGCGCTTGGCGAAGATCAGATCGAGATCGCCCGCGTCATACTGCTCGTAGAGCAGCCCGCTCAGGCCCACCGTCAGCTCCAGGTCGACCGCATGGTGCTGCATGGCAAAGGCAGCGAGGATCTCCGGCAGCACCGTATAGGCGAAATCCTCGGAGACCCCGAGCCGCAGACGCCCGCGCAGCGTCGAGCCGGCGAGATAGTGCTCGATCCTCTGGCCAGCTTCGAGCGCCTGTCGCGCGAAGGGCAGGATCGCATCCCCATCGGGGGTCGGGCGGACCTGATGCGTGTCGCGCTGCAGCAGGCGCCGCCCGAGCCGTTTCTCCAGCCGCGCCACATGCTGGCTGACCGAGGATTGCCGCAAACCGAGCTGCCGCGCGGCTTCGGTGAAGCTCAGCGTCTCGCAGACCTTGAGGAAGCTTTGCAGCAGAACGGGATCGAGCGGCTTCGGGTCCGAATTTAGCATCATGATTCATGATAGCCGATATCGCCGGCCATCGGGATCAAAATGAGCGCGGAAGGGATTACAACGCGGGACCTCATCGGAAGGACCGCAGATGCTCCGCCGCACCCTCGCCCGCTTCGGCATCGACCCCTATTTGATCGCGTTGATGGCGACGGTCGCGATCGCGGCCGTGTTTCCCGCCCATGGCGCCGGCGCGGTGATCGCCAACGATGCCGTGTCGGTCGCGGTCGCGCTGCTGTTCTTCCTCTACGGCGCAAGGCTCTCGCCGCAAGCGGTCTGGGAGGGCCTTCTGCACTGGCGCCTGCAATCACTGGTCTTCGCCAGCACCTATGTGCTGTTCCCGCTGCTCGGCCTGCTGCTCACCCGCGTCTTCAGCAACTACCTGCCGTCTGAATTGATCGCCGGCCTGATCTTCGTCTGTATCCTGCCTTCGACCGTGCAGTCCTCGATCGCCTTCACCTCGATCGCGCGGGGTAATGTCGCGGCCGCCCTGTGCAGCGCCTCGGTCTCCAACCTCTTCGGCATGGTGCTGACGCCGCTGCTCGTCGTGCTGCTGCTCAATGCGAAGGGCGGCGGCTTCAGCACCCGCGCCGTCGAGAGCATCGCGCTGCAGTTGCTGCTGCCCTTCCTCGTCGGTCAGTTGCTGCGCCGCTGGGTCGGCCCCTTCCTGCAGCGCCACAAGGCGCCGATCTCGCTGGTCGACCGCGGCTCGATCCTGCTCGTCGTCTATGCCGCTTTCAGCGAGGGCATGGTCGCCGGCATCTGGTCGCAGGTCACGCTGGCCGATCTTGGCCTGGTCATCGCGCTCGACGTCGTCCTGCTCGCCGCGGTCCTGGCGATCACCACCTTCGTCAGCCGCCGGCTCGGGTTCTCGAAGGAGGATGAGATCGCCATCGTCTTCTGCGGCTCGAAGAAGAGCATGGCGAGCGGCATCCCGATGGCGAACATCCTGTTCCCCGGCCAGGCTCTCGGCCTGATCGTGCTGCCGCTGATGCTGTTCCATCAGGCGCAGCTCTTCGCCTGCGCCGTCCTGGCGCAGCGTTATGCGCGTCGCCCGCTGCCATCGAAAGTGGAGATGCCGGACAGCCCTGAACCGGTGGTGGCGAAGGCCTGAGCCTGCCCGCGCGATCTTTCATCCGCGCGGGAACAGCACGGCTCTTATCAGGGTTGTTCCACTGCCCGGCCAGGCCGGTGCCCTCTCAAGCCAGGATTCCCCGATGCGCATCGGGGAACGATCATGGAGGCGAGACATGCAGCAGGATGACAAAACCCAACACGAGATCCGGAAGATCGCCTACGCGCTCTGGCTCAAGGACGGCCAGCCCGAAGGCCGCGACCGCGAGCATTGGGAAGCCGCCAAGGAAATCTGGGCCTTCCGCAGCCACAATCACGTTCTGGAGGATGATGACGGCTCAGGCGGAACGGCGAAGAAGCGCCGGCAGGAATCCGACGCCGCGTAGCTCGGGCCGGCCTTTCCGGGGCCCGCTGGGCAGCCAGTCGGCCTGGAATAGGCGGCATCAACCTCAGGGGCAGATATAGCCGCTCGGGTCGGGCTGGCAGCGTGCGCCTGTGGGCAGCACCAGCGCCCCGCGCTCACGCTTCACGTAGTCGCCGTTCGGCAGGGTGAAACCGCCGGTGTAATCCGGGGAGACCCGCGTGCCGTCCGGGAGGACCAGTTGCGCGCCATCGCGGACAATGCGCTTGGCAGGGGAGGCCTCAGGCTGCAGGGCAGGCTGGGGCCGGGACGAGACACAGCCGGCGGCAAGAACGGCAACCAGACTGGCGGCAATCGATATCCTGATCATGCCTCTATCTTTGCCGTGCCTCAGACCGGCGTGCAACCCCGACTGTCCTCCGAAACGGCGCAGCCTCCATTCACTCACGGTATCGGAACGCAAGCTCCCAGCCGGACCATCATGCCGGGCGGGCACGCCTTCGCGCCGGTCGGCTGCGAGATCGGCCGCACTGATTCGCAGCACGCACCCCGCACGACATACCCGCTCGGGCAACCACCGGACATGTCCATCCGGTCCTTGCCGTCGCGTGTCGGGCGGCATGAATTGGCGGCGAGCGCGCCCTCGGCAGCAATCAGGCTGAAAACCGCAGCCAACGCGGCGATGGCGGCGAATCTTGCCATGGATCGACAGTCTCCGATGATGACGGCTCATCCGTTGCCTCCATTCATGGCAACGTCAAGGAGAGTGTGCGACCGCTGTCCCGCAAGCCGGCCTCGCGGCGCGCACCCGGCTGGAATGCTGCACAAAGTCGCCGCCGCCGTGGCCGGGCGCCGCGGGAGCGATGCAAGCACCAGGATGGGCCGTGCCGGATTCAACTTGTACAGGCAGAACTGGTTCTATATTGGTCTATGCAGCAACGGAAACGAGACGGCGAGCAGGGAGCATCCCGAACGGTGCAAGGCGAGGAATCCGTTTCAGTGTCGATCGACCGCACCGCATCGACGACGCGCGAGGCTGGGCGAGCTTGGCGCGTGCTCTCGCAGGCCAGCGAGAAAGGCAGCGCGGCCTATAACGAGGATATTGCCGGCGCAGCCGGCTCCTGCGCCTGGATCGTCGACGGCTCGGCCTTCTTCACCGGCCCCGCCCGGACGACCGCAGAATCGGAGGGAGCCTGGCTCGTCCGCCGGATCGATGAAATCCTGCGGGCCAACCCGCCGGAAGAGATGGCCTTCCCGGATTGGGCGGGCCAGCTCGAGCGGCAGTTGCGAGAGGATTACGCGGCTCTCGGACACGGCCACCCTGAACGCGAGCCGGGCGAAGGGCCCTCCGCCGTGCTCGGCATCGTCCGGTTGACCCGCGACGGATCGGCATTCCGGATCGAGGGCGCGGTGATCGGCGACGTCTCGATCCTGATCCAGGACGGCGACCGGGTCGAGCGCTGGACCGACCCGTCGAGCACTCCTTTCGAGGCCCGGACCATCGCGGCGGCGACCGCCGAGGGGCACCGTTCCGGCGAGGTGATCTCGCCGAAGGCGCTGGCGCAGATCCTGCACAACCGGCGCTCGCTCAATCGGACGGGAGGCTATTGGGCGGTCAATCCCGGCCTGAGCTGGACGGCCGGCTTGCGCCTGTTTTCCGGGACCGTCTCTCCGACTGCGACCGTTCTGCTCGCATCCGACGGCTTCGTGCGCCTTGTCGATGTCATCGCGCATCGTGACGATCGCGGACTGGTCGAGGAGACGAAGCGCATCGGAGCCGCCGGCGTCATCGCCGAGCTGCGCGGGCTGGAAAGCGCTGACGCGCAGGCGGAGCGCTACCGGCGCGTCAAGATTCATGACGATGCCACGGCGTTGCTGGTGACGCCGGGTTGACGCGACAATCAGATCGAAAAGCCGTCATAAGACGGCAGGAACAACAGGGAGAATGAAGATGTCAGCCGGAATCGAAACCAAATCCATCGTCAGGCGCACGCTCGGCAAATTGGCGCTGACGTTGTTCGCGGCGGCGACGGCCTTCGCCGCGCCGGCAAAGGCGGAGGACCTCACGCTGTGGAGCTGGCGCCAGGAGGACAAGGCCGCCTATGCCAAGTTCATCGCCGCCTTCCGCAAGCAGCACCCCGACATCAATGTGAAGTTCGAGGCCTTCGAGGCCGCGAACTACAACACGGTGCTGTCGACCGCGCTTGCCGGCGGCACGGGGCCGGACATCGTCCAGGTGCGCGCCTATGGCACGCTCGGCGTCGGCAAGCCGGACTATGTCGTGCCGCTCGACAAGACGATGATCCCGGAATTCGCGAATTTCCCGGATTCGGCGATCGCAGCCGAGACAATGCGGGCCGATGGCAAGCTCTACGCCGTGCCGCTCGCCTCGCAGACCATGCTGATCATCTACAACAAGGAGCTGTTCGAGAAGGCCGGGGTGACGCCGCCGAACACCTGGGACGAGCTCGTCAGCGTCTCCAAGATGCTGAAGGAAAAGGGCATCAACCCCTTCGGCAACGGCACGGCGACGGCCTGGCAGAACGAGACCATCGTCGGCGCTCTGCTGTCCTCGCAGATTGGCAAGCAGTTCGAGCAGGACGTGCTCGCCGGCAAGGCCGATTTCACCGATGCCCGCTTCGTCGGGGCCCTGACCAAGCTCAACGAGATCAAGGATTATTTCGCGCCGAACTTCTCGGGCGTCGACTATGCGGCGTCGCAGCAGCTCTTCGCCGCTGGCCGCGCCGCGATGTTCGCCGGCGGCTCCTTCGAGATCGCCAATTTCCTGCGCCAGAACCCCAAGCTGAAGCTCGGCCTCTTCGCCTCGCCCGTCGCCAAGGCCGGCGACCAGCGGCTGGTCGCGCTCTATTATGACGGCGGCTTCGCCATCAACGCTGCCTCGAAGAACAAGGACGCGGCGCTGAAGTTCCTGCGCTTCATCGGCACGCCCGAATTCGGCACAGCCTTCTCGAACGACCTGCAGAACATCTCGCCGATCAGGGGCGTGGCCTTCGAGAACCCCCTGCTGAAGGAGGTCGCGACGCTGAACCAGAGTGCGACATCCTACATCATGCTGGTCAATTTCCGCTATCAGGAGCCGTCTGGTTCGGTGCTGCTGCAGTCGGGCGTGCAGAAGATGCTCGCCGGCAAGGCGACCCCGGCCGAAATCGGCGCCGAGATCACCAAGGGCATCGCGACCTACTACGCGCCCTTCAAGAAGTAAGCGCGACAGCGACTGCGCTCGCCTGACGCTCACGGCTTCTGTGGCTGTGGGCGCTGGTCCTGCGCAGCCGCCACTCGCCTCCCCGGCGCATCCCGAAAGCCAGAGCCGATGCAGACGGACTACAAGAACCGCGAGAGGCTCCGCCGCGCGGCCTGGATCGCCTTCCTGATCCTGCCGCCGCTCGCGATCATGCTGACCTTCGTGGTCTGGCCGCTGCTCGCGGCACTCAGCTCCGCCTTCTATCGCTGGGACGGCATGGCGCGGGGCGATTTCGTCGGCCTGAAGAACTTCGCCGACGTCCTGGTGGGCGATCATTTCGCCGCACTGACCTGGCGCGCCTTCCGCCACAACCTCTTCGTCTTCTTCGCGCTGTTCGTCGTGCAGAACAGCGTCGGCTTCCTGCTCGCGTGGTTCATCTACCGCGAGCCCTTCGGCTTCCGCTTCCACCGCGTCGCGATCTTCATGCCGGTCATCCTATCGACCGTGCTGGTCGGCTTCCTGTGGAAGCTGTTCCTCGACCCGAATTTCGGGCTGATCAACCAATCGCTCGACATGATCGGGCTGGGCAGCTGGCGCCAGCCCTGGCTCGGCCAGGAGACGACGGCGCTGCCGGCGCTGGTCCTCGCCAATGCCTGGCACTGGGTCGGCTTTCCGGCGCTGGTCTATCTCGCCGGCATGCAGCGCATCCCGCGCGAAATCCTCGAGGCCGCCAAGCTCGACGGCTGCAACGGCTGGCAGATGCTGACCCGCGTGGTTTGGCCGCTGGTCACGCCCTCGACCACGATCACGCTGACGCTGCTCTTCATCGGCGCGTTCAACTGGTTCGAGCTGCCCTACATCATGGCGGGGCTCGACGGCTCGCCCTATGGCTCGACCGATGTGCTCGGCCTGTATTTCTATCGCACCGCCTTCGGCAACCAGAGCGCGGGCTTGCAGGATTTCGGACACGGCAATGCGCTGGCCGTGCTGATGTTCCTGTTCATCGCTGTGGTCGCGACCGTCATGACCCAGTATCTGCGCAAGCGGGAGATCGCGCTGTGACCTCCCACGCCGCAACAACCGATCCGCTCTTCCCGCGCAGCAGCGCCGGCAGCCTGATCGCCGCCGCGCTTCTGATCGGCAACACCGTGCTGATGCTCTATCCGATCGTCATCATGGTGTTCTCGGCCTTCAAGACGACGGCCGAGATCTTCGACGCGCCCTTCGCCCTGCCCGATTTCACCTATGTCGAGAATTTCGCGCGGATCTGGGGCGAGACCAGCCTGCCCGGCTATTTCGTCAATTCCGTCGTCATCACCGGAACCTCGATCCTGCTGACGCTGATCCTCGGCACGATGGGCGCCTATGGCCTCGCGCGCTACTCATTCCCCGGCAATTCGGCGATTTTCATGTTCTTCCTGGCCGGGCTGATGCTGCCGCTGAAGCTCGCGGTGATCCCGCTCTTCCTGCAGATGCGCGATTTCGGCCTGCTCGATACCCGGCTCGGCCTGATCCTGATCTACACGGCGATGGGCCTGCCCTCGACGATCTTCATCATGACCGGCTTCCTGCGTACCTTGCCGGTGGAACTGGAGGAAGCCGCACGCATCGACGGCGCCTCCGAGCCGCGCATCATGTTTTCGATCATGCTGCCGCTCTCGATCCCGCCGATGGTCATCGCCGCGATCCAGAATGCCGTACCGACCTGGAACGACTTCTTCTTCCCGCTGGTCTTCATCCAGACCGACGCCCGCAAGACCCTGCCGCAGGGCCTCTCGGTCTTCATGGGCGAATACACCACCGACTGGGGCATGCTCTTCGCCGGCCTCACCATCGCGGCGCTGCCGCTGACCATCGTCTACATCCTGATGTCCAGACAGTTCATCCGCGGCATGACCGCCGGAGCGGTGAAGTGACAGCCCCCGCCGAAGCCTTGATCCCACCTTGCAGCCTAGCCGTCTCCTGCCAGGCACGCGCCGACAATCCCCTGCACGGCCCGGCCTTCATGGCGGCGATGGCGCAGGCTGCCGACCAGGGCGGCGCGCTCGCCTTGCGCGCCAATGGCCCCGCCGACATCGCCGCGATCCGGGCGGTCAGCCGCCTGCCGATCATCGGCATCCTCAAGCGATGGGACGACCGCTTCCCGGTCTATATCACGCCGGATTTCGCCAGCGCCCAAGCCATCGCTGCGGCCGGCGCCGACATCATCGCGCTCGACGCCACCGACAGGCCCCGCGACGGCGAGCCGCTGGACCGGCTGATCGCGCGCATTCGGGACGAGCTGGGCAAGCCGGTCTTCGCCGATTGCGCGACGCTGGAGGACGGCGTGCGCGCCGCAGCACTCGGCGCGAGCTATATCGCGACGACGCTCTCCGGCTATACGCCCGACACCGAAGCGCGAAAGGCCCTCGGCCCCGACATCGCCCTGATCGAGGCCTTGGCCAAGGCGGTCTCCGTGCCGATCGTCGCCGAGGGGCGCTTCGAGCAGCCGGAGCAACTGGAGTTGGCCTTCGCCGCCGGCGCGCATGCCGTGGTGGTCGGCACGGCGATCACCAACCCCCGCGAGATCACCCGCCGCTTCGCCCGCCATGCCGGCGCCTGACGACAGGCTCGGCCTCGGCATCGAGACGGGCGGCACCGGCTCGCGCTGGTGCCTGTCCGCTCCCTCCGGCGCGATCGTCGGGCGCGGCGAGATGGAGCCGATGACCGGCCATGTCTTTACGCAGGCTGAGCGTGAACGGGTTACCGGCGTCTTCACACGCTTGGCCGCCGAGCTTGCTAGCATCGGCGAACCGGCGGCCATCGTCGCAGGCGTCACCGGGCTTGGGCCGGAAAGTGCCGTCAGGGGCGTCTTCTCCGATATCCTGGCGGCGGCCTTTGCCTGCCCCGGGGCGAAAATCCTCGTCGTCGACGACATGTGGCTGGGCTATCGCGCCCGCTTCCAGCCGGGCGAAGGCATCATCGTCTATTCCGGCACAGGCTCGATCGGCTACCACCTCGGCACTGAGGGCGAGATCATCCGTGCCGGCGGGCGCGGCGTCCTGATCGACGATGGCGGCTCCGCTGCCTGGATCGCGGCCGAGGCCTTGCGCCGTTTGCTTCGCTGCGAGGACGAGGCTCCCGGCTCCGGCTGGGAGAGTGCGCTGGGCCGCGCTCTCGCAGAAGCGCTTGGTGGGGCCTCATGGGACGCCGTGCGCACCCATGTCTATGGCGGCGACCGCGGCAGCCTCGGCCTGCTCGCCCGCGTGGTCGCCACGGCTGGAGACGTGGGCGATCCGACAGCCGCCGGCATTTTCACGCAAGCCGGCGAGGAACTGGCACGGCTCGCGCTGGCGCTAAGGGCGCGTGTGGGCGCCAAGCCCGTGGCCCTCTGCGGACGCGCCGCGACATTGTCGCCGCTGATCACCCAGCGCTTCCAGGCGCTCGTGGCGCCGCCGATCGCGCTGGACGAGACACAGGTCGATGTACCCGGCTGCGCGGCAGGTCTCGCCTGCGAGTCGGCACAATCTGATGAGAACTGGCGTTGAAGCCGTCCTGATCATCCTTGGAACCACTGCGTCATCCCAGGCTTGCCCCGGGATCCATCGGAGGGCTCCAGAGCTCTACGATGGATCCCGGATCGGCGCTGCTGCGCAGCTTGTCCGGGATGAAGGCGTCGTTCTGCAGACGATCAGCTGTGAAAAGGACCCGTATGCCGACCGTCTATTTCGTCACCCACCCGGAAGTCGTCGTCGACCCGCAAGTCCCCGTGCCGGACTGGGGGCTCTCCGCCATCGGCCGGCAGCGCATGGAAGCCTTCTGCCAGCGGCCGGAGCTGGCAGATGTGACCGACGTCTTCACAAGCGACGAGCGCAAGGCGATGGATTGCGCCGAGGCTTTGCAGCGCGCCCGCGGTCTGCCATTCGCAACGCGCGAAGACCTGCGCGAGAACGGCCGCTCGGCCACCGGCTATGTCGCGCCGCCGCGCTTCTGGGAGATCGTCGACCAGTTCTTCGGACAGCCCGATACCAGCATCCTCGGCTGGGAGACGGCGCGCGCTGCGCAGGCGCGGATCAAGAACGGCGTCGCCGCCTGCATCGCCGCGAGACGCGGCAAGGGCGATCTCGTGATCTTCGCCCATGGCGGCGTCGGCACCTTGCTGCTCAGCGACCTCCGGGGCGAGCCGATATCGCGCCGGCACGGCCAGCCCATCGCCGGCGGCGGCTGCTATTTCGCCTTCGACATGGAGAGCCGGGCACTGCACCACGGCTGGCGCGACATCGTTCCTGAAACAGCGGGAGCCGGGTCTTAGACCCTCGGCCGGACCAGCGAGAGCGCCCCGGCGATCGCGTCGCTCTTCACATGGCTCAGCCGCCGCCGGACATCCGGCGCGAGCCAGGCTTCCATCGCTGAGGACAGGCCGCCGATCAGCGCGACCCGCGGCACGTCGCGGTCGAACAGCGTGCGCACCATCGCGTCGATCATCGCGGCGGCGTTCTGCATGATCATGCGGGCATGGGAATCGCCGAGATCGGCATGGCGCAGCACCAGCGGCGCCAACGTCGCGTAATCGGTGGCATGGGCCTTGTCCATCCAGGCGACCACCTCGAACGGATCGGCCTCGAACCGCGCCAGCACGTCCCGCGTGAAGCGCGTCGCCGGCTCGCGCCCGTCATGGGCCCGCAGCGAGACGCGGATGGCGGCGAGGCCGAGATCGGCGCCGCTGCCCTCGTCGCCGATCGGAAAGCCATAGCCGCCGATGCGAAGCTCCTCGCCGTTCAGCCGGGCAAGCCCGATCGAACCGGTGCCGATGATGACGATCCCGCCATCCTCGCCGTCATGCGCGCCCAGGCAGGCGGCCAGTCCGTCGCTCTCGAAGACCGTTTCTGCGAACGGCGAATCCCAGACGGCAAGGTCCTCTCGGATGCCCTTTCGCCCGATGCCCGCAAGGCAGATGCCGGCACGGACGCGTGCAAAATCGGCCTCGGTGAGCCCGGCTTCGGCGATCGCACCGCGCGCCGCCTGCATCACGGACGCGAGCGAGGTTTCGAGCCCGAGCCGAAGCGAAGCCGGACCGGCAATGCCTGAGCCCAGCACCTCGCCGGCTGCCGTTTCGAGGCGGCAGCGGCAGCCGGTGCCGCCACCATCGACGCCGAGATAGAGATCGGCCGAAGCACTCATGCGGGGACCCGCTCGACATCGGCGCCGCAGCGCTTGAGCTTGCGGTCGAGCGCCTCATAGCCGCGATCGAGATGGTAGATGCGGCTGACCACGGTCTCGCCCTCGGCGACGAGCCCCGCCAGCACGAGGCTGACCGAGGCGCGCAGATCGGTCGCCATCACCGGCGCCGCCTTGAGGCTTGCGACGCCGCGCACGGTTGCGCTCGTGCCTTTCAGGGTGATGTCGGCGCCGAGCCGGACCAGCTCCGGCACATGCATGAAGCGGTTCTCGAACACCGTCTCGCGGATCAGGGAGGTCCCGTCCGCCACGCTCATCAGCGCCATGAACTGCGCCTGCAGATCAGTCGAGAAGCCGGGATAGGCCTGGGTCATGATGTCGATGCCGGTGAGCCGGCCGGGGCGCGTCACCATCAGGCCGCGATCGCTCGGCCAGAGCCTGACGCCGGCCGCCTCCAGCGCCTCGCCGACGGCGGCGAGATGCTCGAGCCGCGCACCAACCAGCTCAAGCTCGCCACCGGTGATCGCGGCCGCGACCGCATAGGTGCCGGCCTCGATCCGGTCCGCGACGATCTCATGGGTCGCGGGCGAGAGGCTCTGCGCGCCCTGGACCAGCAGGCGGTGGCTGCCGATGCCCTCGATCCTGACGCCCATCGCCGTGAGGCAACGCGCGAGGTCGAGCACCTCCGGCTCCTTGGCGGCGTTGACGATCTCGGTCTCGCCCTTGGCGAGGCTCCCCGCCAATAGCGCCGTCTCGGTTGCGCCAACCGAAGAGAAGGGGAAGACGATCCGCGCGCCGATCAATCCTCGTGGTGCCTTGGCCTCGATATAGCCGCCGGCCACGGTGATCTCGGCGCCGAGCGCTTCGAGCGCCTTGATATGCAGATCGACCGGCCGCGCCCCGATCGCGCAGCCACCCGGCAGCGAGACGCGCGCCTGGCCGAAGCGCGCCACCAGCGGCCCGAGCACCAGGATGGTCGCGCGCATCTTGCGGACGATGTCGTAGCTCGCCTCGCGCGGCCCGGCCTTGGCCGCATCGAGCGTCAGCGCATCGGCGGCCCGGCCTGAAAACGTCACGCCATAGCCTTCGAGCAGGGCCTGCATCGTCTGGATGTCGACGACATCCGGCAGGTTGCGCAGGGTCAACGGCTTGTCGGAAAGCAGCGCCGCGGCGAAGGCCGGCAGCGCCGCGTTCTTGGCGCCGCGGATCTCGACCGTGCCGGACAGCCTCTGGCCGCCGCGGATCAGGAGTTTGTCCATCAGCCCTGTCTCCGTGCCGGAATCATCGGCTTCTCATAGCGCAGGAAGCGATGCTGCGCCCCCGCGAACTCCCGCTCGTAGTCATCGGCGACCTGCCAGCCGGCCCGCTCATAGAAGCGGCGCGCACCTTCATTCGCGGCGAAGACTTCGAGCGACCGGGCGCCAACCACCTCGGCATGGGCGAGCAGCGCGGCGCCATGGCCTTGGCCGGTCTCGGCGGCGAACAGCATGGCGATATGCCCGTCCCTGACCAGCAGCACGCCGCGCACGCCGTCCGCGTCGAGGATGGTCAGTTCCGACAGCTCGCGAACAAAGCGCGCCTCGAAATGCGCCTGGTCGAAATCGAGCGCGGCGTCACCCATGATCGGCCGGAAATGCGTGGCATAGGCCTGTGCCATCAGCGCGGCGGCCGGCGCGATATCGTTCGCGACCGCCTTGCGGATGATCACGACTGGCCCCTGAGCCGCGGGTCGAGCTCGTCGCGCAGGGCGTCGCCGAGCAGGTTGAAGCCAAGCGAGAGCAGGAGGATGCCGAGCCCGGCGAAGATCGCGTTCCAGGGCGAGAGCAGCACGAAATTGCGGCCCTCCGCCAGCATCAGGCCGAGCGAAGGCGTCGGCGGCTGGGTGCCGAGACCGAGGAAGGAGAGCGAGGCCTCGACCAGGATCGCGGCCGAGAGCAGGAGCGAGCTCTGCACCAGGATGACCGAGGCGAGATTGGGCAGGATATGGCGCAGCATGATCCTGAGATCGGTCGCGCCGATCGAGCGGGTGCCGGCGACGAAATCGCTTTCGACCAGCACCATGGCCGGTCCGCGGATCAGCCGCGCGAAGATCGGCACATAGACCACGGCGATGGCGATCGCGGCGCTTTCGGTGCGCGGCCCGAGCATGGCGATGATGCCGATCGCCAGCAGCATCACCGGGAAGGCGAAGAGGATGTCCATCGCCCGCATGATGATGCGGTCCCACCAGCCACGGTAGAAAGCGGCGAGCAGGCCGAGACTGCCGCCGATCATGAGCGCGAGCCCCACCGCGATGCCGCAGGCGATCAGCGCCGTGCGGTAGCCATAGAGGATGCGCGAGAGGATATCGCGGCCGAGATGGTCGGTGCCGAGCCAATGCGCGACGCTGGGCCCCTTCATCCGGGCGACGATGTCCTGCGCCAGCGGATCATAGGGCGCGACCCATGGCGCGGCGAGCGCCAGCACGATTTGCAGGACGACGAAGATACCGGCGACGATGGCGATGCGGCGGCTCTGGCTCATGACGCGGTCCTGAGCCTTGGATCGATCAGCGCATAGGCGAAATCGACGAGGGCGTTGACCAGCACGAAGCCGACGGTGACGACGAGGATCGTGGCCTGGACCAGCGGATAGTTGCGCTCGGCGATGGCGCCGAGGATCAGGCGGCCGAGGCCGGGGATCGAGAAGACCTGCTCGACCACGATCGCGCCGCCGAGCAGATAGCCGGTCATGATGCCGACGCTGGTGACGAAGGGGATCAGCGCGTTGCGTAGGGCATGCCGGTAGAGCACCGCCCGTTCGCCGAGCCCCTTGGCGCGGGCGGTGCGGATATAATCCTGGCTGAGCGCATCGAGCATGGCGGTGCGCACCAGCCGCGACAGGTTCGCCAGGATCGGCAGCGCCAGCGCGATCGCCGGCAGCAGGAGCCGCTGGAGATTGCCGAGCGGGTCCTCGCTGAACGGGACATAGCCGAGCGAGGCGAAGCTCGGCGCCAGCGTCGCGACCGTGATCAGCATGACGATGCCGAGCCAGAAGGAGGGTATGGTGAGCCCGGCGATGGCACCGACCCGCAGCACGAGATCGGCCCGCCCGCCGCGCCAATGCGCCATCAGGCAGCCGATGGGGATCGCAAGCCCCGCGCCGAGCACGAGTGCGAACAGCGTGAGCTGGAGCGTCGGCCAGATCTGGGCGGCGATCTCCTGCATCACCGGCCGGCCGGTCCAGATCGAGGTGCCGAAATCGCCGCGCAGGGCATGGCTGAGCCAGACCCAATATTGCTCCAGCAAGGGCCGGTCTAGACCGAGCGCGCCGCGCATCGCGGCGATGCGCTCAGGCGTCACCTCGGTATTGGCGCCGAGCATGATCGCCACCGCGTCGCCCGGGATCAGCCGGATCATCAGGAAGACGATCACGGAGATCCCGAACAGCACGATCACGAGGTCGAGGCCGCGCTGCAGCAGATGACGGAGCATGCCTCGACGTTGCCCCGGTTAGCGCAGGCTGGCGCGGCCGAGCGAGACCAGCGAGCGGTTGGCGTAGATGTCGTAGCCCTGCAAGTTGCTGCGCACCGCGCTGAACAGCGTTGGATAGGCAATATGGGCCGCAGGTCCTGTGCAGCCCAGAATCTTCTGAGCGTCGCGATAGGCGGCCTGGCGCGCCGGCTTGTCCAGCGTCGAGCGACCCTTGTCGAGCAGCGCGTCGAGCTCGGGGTTGCTGTACTTGAAGACGTTGGTCGAGCCGCCGGTGCGGAAGGCGCGGTAGAAATAATCGTCCGGCTCGATGCTGCCGGCATTGGTCGAGGCGAAGAGATCGAAATTCGAGTTACGCCAGTCCTGCACGAACTGGCCGAGCTCGGGGTTCTTCAGCTCGACCTTGAAGCCGGCCTTGCCGAGCTGCTGCTGCACCACCTGCGCGATGTCGCGGATGTCCTGCCTCGGCAGCACGGTCATGCTGACCGCGACCGGTGTCGCGACGCCGGCCTCCTTGAGCAGCGCCTGGGCCTTGGCCGGGTCATAGGCGTAGCAAGGCAGGTCCTTCACATCGACGGCCCAGTCCTTCAGTACGGCGGGCAACGGAGCCGCCGGCGCGCCGCTGCCGAACAGCGCGGCGTCGATGATCTCCTTGCGGTTCAGCGCATAGTTCAGCGCCTCGCGCACCTTGGCGTTGTCGAAGGGCGGCTTCGACGTGTTCATGCCGATCAGCGTGTAGGCGAGCTCCGTCGTCTCCTGCATCGCGACATTCGGCTTGCCCTTGAGCTGGAGCGCGGTCGCCGCATCGATATGCGGCAGCAGCGCGAACTGGCCGTTGCCGATGCCGACCTGGCGCGTCGCCGCTTCCGGCACGAAGTTGAACTTCACGCCGGCGAGCTTGACCTCGGCGGCGTTCCAGTAGCCGGCATGCTTGGCGAGGCGGATGAAGCCGTTCGGCTGCCATTCCTCGAACTTGAACGGGCCGGTGCCGACAGGAGCGCGCTGCAGCGCGTCCTTGTTGGTCTCCAGCCCGCGCGGCACGATGGCGATGCCGGTGAGCGAGGCGAGCAGCGGCGCGGAGGGCTCCTTGAGCTTCAGCTCCAGCGTCGTCGCGTCCACCGCGGTTGCGCTTTCCATGGCGGAGAGGCGGCTGGCGAGCGGCGAGCCGACATCCTTCGACAGCACGCGGCGCAGCGACGAGGCGACATCCTCCGCCTCCATCGGCTTGCCGTCATGGAAGGTGACGCCGGGGCGCAGCTTGAAGGTCACGGTCTTGCCGTCGGCCGAGCCGGTCCAGGACTGGGCGAGGCCCGGGATGATGTTGAGGTCCTTGTCGAGGGCGGTCAGGCCCTCGTAGATCGGGCCGAGCACGATCTGGGACGAGGCGAAGGCCGTGACGATATGCGGGTCGAGCCCGGCGGGCGACGCCTCGACGGCGACCTCCAGCATCTGGGCCGAAGCGGTGCCCGTGAGCAGCGCGAACGCTGCCGCAGCGACGCTGCAGCGCAGGGCGCGACGCAGCCCGGAACCCTGTTTCACGACATGAAGCATGACACCCCTCCTGATGTGATGGACGGCGCCTGTTCCGACGCTCGTATGAACCGATCGCATATGGACCACTTACGGACCAATCTGGACAAGGCTTAGCCGATCGCCTAGAGCCGGTGCAAGCCTCGAAGCAGCGACTTCGGGGGTTTGCAGGGGCGAAATGACGATGCGTGACCTCGACAAGCCCGTATTGACCGCGATCGGCGTGATCAGCGGTACCTCGATGGATGCGATCGACGTCTCGATCGTCGAGAGCGACGGGCGCGATCAGCTCAGTTTCGGCGCCGGTGCCGGCTATCCCTACCCGCCCGAAACCCGCCGCCAGTTGCAGGCCCTGGTCGCCGAAGCCGAGAGCGCGGTGACCGAGCCGCTGGTCGAGCTCGAAGCCGCCGTGACTGCCGCGCATCTCGACGCGGTCACGCAGTTCATGGCCGAGCAGGGCATCAAGCCCGAAAGCGTCGATCTCGTCGGCCTGCACGGACAGACCGTCTATCACCGCCCCGAGATCCGCTTCACCCGCCAGCTCATCGATGGCCCCGCCGTGGCGCAGGCATTGGGCATCCCGACGGTCGACCGCTTCCGCCATGCCGATGTAGCGGCCGGCGGCGAAGGCGCCCCCTTCGCGCCGCTCTATCATCGCGCGCTCGCCCAGGGGCTTGAGCAGCCGGTCATGGTGCTCAACCTCGGCGGCGTCGGCAATGTCACTTATATCGACGGCGACGAGGTGATCGCCTTCGATACCGGTCCGGCCAGCGCGATCCTCGACGATTTCGTCCTGCGCCGCCTCGGCAAGACCTATGACGCCGACGGCACGCTGGCGGCGAGCGGCACGGTCCGCGAGGACCTCGTCGCCGCGTTCATGGTCAATCCCTATTTCGACCGGCCGGCGCCCAAGTCGCTGGACCGCAACGATTTCCACCGCCGCGCCCAGGTGGTCGAGGCGCTTTCCGATGCCGATGGTGCCGCAACGCTCGCGGCCTTCACGGTGGAGAGCGTGGTCGATGCGCTCCGCCATGTGCCGAAGGCGCCGCGACGCTGGCTCGTCACCGGCGGCGGACGCCTCAACGGCCATTTCATGCGCCGCCTGCACGAGCGCCTGGGCGTGCCCGTCGAGCCGGTCGAGGCGGCCGGCTGGGCCGGCGACGTCATCGAGGCGCAGACCTTCGGCTATCTCGCGATCCGCTCGGTGAAGGGACTGCCGCTCAGCCTGCCCGGCACGACCGGCGTGCCGCAACCCCTGACCGGCGGGCGATTGAACCTGCCGGGCTGAAGCCAAAACGTCATTGCGAGCGAAGCGAAGCAATCCAGGGGGACTGGGTTGAGCCGTCTCCCCCGGTCCCCCTGGATCGCTTCGTCGCTTCGCTCCTCGCAATGACGGCCACGCACTCGCGGCTGGAGCGAAATCTTCTAACGCCGGAGCAGCCAGCAGGCGCCGATGATAAGGGCGGCGCCGATCATGGCCTGCGGCGTCGGCATCTCCGAGAAGAAGACGAGGCCGATCAGGATCGCCCAGATCAGCCCGGTATATTCGACCGCGACCAGGCGGCTGGCCTCGCCGCGCGCAAAGGCCAGCGCCAGCGCGACATGGCCGGCAAGGCCCAAAGCGCCGATCAGGATGAAGGCCGGCCAATCGGCCGATGAGACCGGCGCCCAGAACGAAGCTGCGGGCAAGGCGAGGATCGCGGCGGGGATCGCAGACTGGAACAGCGCGATCGTCAGCGGCGGATCGCCGCGCTTCGCCCGCTGGCGCAGCAGCACCACGGAGAGCGCATAGGCCACGGCACAGCCGAGCACGGCCGCGATCCCAAGCGCCCGGCCCGGCGCGATCGCCTTCAGGCTGAAGCCGCCGGCCGTGACCATGACGCCGGCGAAACCGAGCGCCAGCGCCACATAGACCATCGGCTTCGGCCGTTCGCCGAGCAGCGGAATGGCGATCAGCGCGACCAACAGCGGCGCGATGAAGGAGATGATGAAAACCTCCGCCAGCGGCAGAACGGAAAGCCCGTAGAAGAAGCCGAACGTCGAAAGCGCGACCATGACGCCGCGTAGCAGGTTGCCTGTGATGACGCCGCGATCCGGCAAGGTCGCGCGCAGAACAAGGAACAGCAAGGCGCCCATCGCCGCGGTCACCGCGAAGCGGAGGAAGGTGAGGTGCAGGGCGCTGTAGCGCGGCGAAAGCTCCTTCACGACGCCGTCCATCGCCGTCAGCAGCGCGATGCCGACGAGGCCGAGCAGGAAGGGGGGAACGGCGGCGGTCAGGCGGGCGGAACGGGAAATCTGCGGTTCTGGCTGCGACATGGCTTCCCTGTCCGCTTCCGGCTTGCTACTGGGCTAAAGTGGACTTAATTTGGTCTGGTCACAAGAGGCAGTTCATGGCGACGGAAGATGTCAGCGCACGCTTTCAGGAGCTCGATGCCTGGGGCGATCTCGATATCCTGAAGGCGCTCTACGAGGGCCAGCTCGCGGCCGTCGCGGCGATCGCGACCTCCCTGCCGGCGATCGCCGAGGCCGTCACTGCCGCGGTGCCCCGGCTTGAGGCCGGGGGGCGCCTGATCTATGCCGGCGCCGGCACCTCCGGGCGCATCGGCGTCCAGGACGGCGCGGAACTGACCCCGACCTTCGACTGGCCGGAAGAGCGCCTCGGCTTCGCCATCGCCGGCGGCGACGAGGCCATCCTGCATGCGGTCGAGAATGCCGAGGATTCGGTCGATGACGGCACCGAGGCGATGCGCCGCGCCGATATCGGCCCCAACGACGTGGTCATCGGCCTCGCCGCCAGCGGCCGCACGCCCTACACGCTCGCCGCGATCGGCGAGGCCAAGGCGCGGGGCGCCCTGACGCTGGGCATCGCCAACAACCGCGGCTCGGCCCTGCTGCGCACCGCCGATCTCGGCATCCTCATCGAGACCGGCGAGGAGGTCGTCGCGGGCTCGACCCGGATGAAGGCGGGCACCGCGCAGAAGATCGTACTCAACCTGTTCTCGACCCTGCTGATGATCCGGATGGGCCGCGTCTATCGCGGGCTGATGGTCCATATGCGGGCGACCAACGCCAAGCTCAGGCACCGTGCGGCCGAAATGGTCGACATGATCACCGGCTGCGGCATCGAGGCCGCTGCCCGGCATCTCGACCGCGCCCGTGGCGACGTCAAGCGCGCCGCGCTGCTCGCCAGCGGCGCCGATATCGCCCTTGCCGAGACCCTACTCGCCCGCCACCGCGGCAATCTGCGGCTCGCCTTCGTCGATCTCGGTTCCGGGGCGATGGACAAGGCCCCGGCCGCATCCAGGGCGGCGCCGTGAGCGAGACCTCTCCCGGACGCGGCTCGCGGCGTCCGCGTGAGGCCGCCTCCGGGACCGCGCTCGAAGCGATGCCGGCCAAGCAGCAGGCGATCCTGCAGGCCCTGGCCGGCGACGATCCGACACCGCGCTATCTCAGGCTTGCCGGTGCCCTGTCGCGCCTGATCGAGAGCGACGTCTTCCAGCCCGGCGATGCCGTGCCCTCGGAGCGGGATCTCGCGCAGCTCACCGGCTATGCCCGCGTCACCGTGCGCAACGCGATCGACGAGCTCATCCGCAGCGGCACGCTCTCGCGCCGGCATGGCTCGGGCACCTTCGTCGCCTCGCGCATCGAGCAGCCGCTCTCGGTGCTGGCGAGCTTCTCGACCGATATCGAGAATCGCGGCGGCCGGCCCGGCTCGGTCTGGCTGTCGAAGGAGGTTGCCCGGCCGAAGCCACAGGAATCGATGGCGCTCGGCCTTGGCCCCGGCGACAGCGTCGTCCGTCTCACCCGCGTCCGGACCGCCGATGGCGAACCCCTGGCGATCGAATGCGCGGTCGTGCCGGCAAGCATCCTGCCCTCGCCGGATCTGATCGAAATGTCGCTCTATGCCGCGCTGGCGCAGCGCGGCGCCGTGCCAGCCCATGGCGTGCAGCGCATCCATGCCGGCCTCGCCACCGCCGACGAGGCCAAACACCTCGGCGTGCCGCCCGGCAGCGCCCTGCTCCGGATCGAGCGCCGCGCCTTCCTCGCCAACGGCAAGCCGGTGGAGTTCACGGTCTCGGCCTATCGCGGCGACCGCTACGATTTCGTCGCGACCCTCAAGGGTGAAGCCATGGGGCCGCAATCATGAGCCTTTCCGAGAAGCCGGTCTCGCGCATGTCGCGCGAGGTCGCGGAAATCCCGCAAGCCGCCGCCCGTTTGCTGGACGAGGGGCGCGAGACGGTCGCACGGGTCGCGGCGGCACTCGACATGAACAGCATCAGCCATGCCGTGGTCAGCGGCCGCGGCAGCTCCGGCCATGCCGGCACGCATCTGCGCTACCTCATCGAAACCCGCCTCGGCCTCAGCGCCGCGCCCGCAGCCCCCTCGGTGGTGACGCGCTATGGCGCCAGCCCGCGCCTCGGGGAAGCGCTCTATATCCTGATCTCACAATCCGGCCGCAGTCCCGACCTTGTAGCCGCCGCCGAGCAGGCGACGGCCGCCGGCGCGCAGACCATCGCCATCGTCAACGATGCCAGCTCGCCCGCAGCGCGGGCCTGCCGCCATGTCATCCCGGTCGCCGCCGGCCCCGAGCTCGCCGTCGCTGCGACCAAGACCGTGGTCAACACCATGCTCGCCGGCCTGCTGCTGGTCGCCGCCCTTGCCGAGGACGAGGCGCTCGTCGCCGCGACGCAGACCGCGCCCGAGCGGTTGTCACAGGCGCTCGCGCTCGACTGGTCGCCCTGGGCGCGCCGCCTCTCCCCTGCCCCCGCCGGTTTCGTGATCGGGCGCGGGCTCAGCCTCGGCCCCGCCCGCGAGGCGGCCCTCAAGGCAGCCGAGGTTCTCGGCGTACCGGTGCTCGCCTATAGCGCCGCCGAGGTCCTGCATGGGCCGAAGGCGGCGATCCGCGGCGAGCATCCGATCCTCGGGCTCAATGCCGGCGGCGAGGTGTCCGACAGCATCGAGGACGCGCTGGCGACCCTGGCCCGGCAGGGCAGCCCGGTCTTCTCGGGCTCCGGACCGCAGCCCACATTGCCTGGCCTCGGCCCTGGCGAACCGGCGCTCGACGCCGTCGCACTGCTGGTCCCGGTCTATCGCGCGCTCGAAGCGCAGGCCGCCCGGCTCGGCCGCAACGTCGACAGCCCGCCCGGCCTGCTCAAGGTCACGGAGACGCTCTGATGGCGGCCACCCGGCAGGCCTGGCGCGCCAGGCGCCTGTTCGACGGAACGCAGATCCTGGACGACCGGGTCGTCGTCGCCGAGGACGGCATCGTCAGCGCGATCCTCGCAGCCGATGCGAAGCCCGACTGCCCGGCCGAGACCCTGCCGGAGGAGGCCGTGCTGGCGCCGGGTTTCATCGACATTCAGGTCAATGGCGGCGGCGGCGTGATGCTGAACGACAGCCTCTCGGTCGAGGGCATTGCCACGATCGCGGCCGGCCATGCCCGCTTCGGCACCCGCTTCCTGCTGCCGACGCTGATCAGCGCCAGCCGCGCCGATATCGCCCGCGCAATCGCCGCGACACGGGAGGCGATCACTCAGGGCGTACCTGGAATCCTCGGCGTGCATCTCGAAGGCCCCTTCATCAATCCCGCACGCAACGGCGCCCATCCGCTCGCCAATCTGCTGCGGCCGGAACCATCCGATATCGACCTGCTGGCATCGCTGGGACCGACTGGCGTGACGTTGGTGACGCTGGCACCCGAATGCGTGCCGGAAGGCTTCATCCGCGCCCTGGTCGATCGCGGGGTCAGGGTCTGCGCCGGCCATACCAATGCGACTGCCGCGGAGATGGCGCGGGCTCACGCGGAGGGGCTATCCGGCGTCACGCATCTGTACAACGCCATGTCGCAGCTCGGCTCGCGCGAGCCCGGCGTGGTCGGCGCCGCGATGTCGGATCTCGGGCTCGCCGCCGGCATCATCGCCGATGGTCATCATGTCGCCTGGCCCTCCTTCCAGGCGGCGTTCCGGGCCATCGGCCCGCGGCGGATGATGCTGGTCACCGACGCGATGGCGACGATCGGCTCGCCGCGCGATGCCTTCGAGTTGTTCGGCGAGACGATCCGCGTCAGCGAGGGGCGGCTGGTCAACGCCGAGGGACGGCTGGCCGGCGCCCATCTCGACATGAACACCGCGATCCTCAACGCGCATCGCCATGGCGGGGCCACCTTGGCCGAGGCCCTGGCCATGGCCAGTTCCGCGCCTGCGGCCTATCTCGGCCTCTCCCACAGTCACGGCCGGATCGCGCCGGGCCGTAAGGCGATCTTCTCGATCCTGCGGACGGCTGCCTGATCGACCCGGATACGATCGCGCCAAACAGCGGGTCCGTCATTGGAATGAGGACAGGCCCGGGCGGCACGCGCTAGCCTGGCCATCTACTCGCAGATCGAAGGGGATGGGTCATGCGTATATCGCTGCTCGGAGCTTCCCTCCTGCTGGCAGGCGCTCTCTGTGAAGCGCAGGCTGCCGACGCTCCCTTGTGCAAGCTGTTCACGCAGAAGGAAGCGGCCACCTATGTCGGCTCCTCCGTGGGCGCGGGCGAAGAGAGCCTCTTACCCGGCACCCAGGGCTGCACATGGTCCGACGAAGCCACCGGCAACAAGATGAGCATCGCCGTGACACCGGCCGGAAATGCCCTGCAACTGAAGAGCTGGGGCTTCGAAAGCTGGGAAGGCTTCCGCTCCGTGCCCGGCATCGGTGCAAGAGCCTATGCCGTCCGAACGCCGACCATGGAGATCATGGGCAAGAAGCTGGGCGGCGAGTGGCAGGCCGGAGCCATCGTCGGCAGCGATTACGTCGTGACCAGCCTGAAAGGCCCGAAAGGAAACGCCGACGCAGCCCTGGCCTTGCTCACGGACACGATCGGTCGGCGCAGCCGCTAGCGCAGCCATCACCGGACGGCCCTAGTGGCAGACGACGTTCTGCCCTTTCATGCTGCATGTCGAGGTGATGCGCTCTTCCGCGCGGGGCGGCTCCGCGTCGCTCCCGAGGCCGGGAACATAGGTTTGGCCATCGCCGGCCATCGGATCGATCCGGGGCGGCTCCCCGAATCCACCAGACGCACATCCTGAAAGCCATGCACAGCAGGCGATTGCGAAAACCAGCTTCATGGAGAGGCGTCCCCGGCTTCGAGACAAATGATGACGAACGTCGCTCAGCATGACTCCCGGCCAGGTCGAGAGGAAGGCCTTTATCGCGCGCCCTTCTTGCGGTCATCCTTGGCGGGCTCTGCACTGGCCTTCGTCGACCGGACAAGCGTGGCGATCGCCAGCGGCGGCTTGCCCGACTTCTCCGAGATGGCCTGATCCTGCTCCATGATGGCTGCCCGCGCCGGCTCGTCACCGTCGAGACCGCCGAGCAGCTCCGTCGGAACGCGCCTGTTCGAGGTTCGGGAGCCATCTTCATAGACCACGTCGAACATCGTGAATTCGGAATCGAGGGCCTTGGACTTGGTGCGCTTGGCCATTGCTGTTCCTTCGTCTTGCATCATTGCCGCACGGGAAACCGACTGATCGCATCAGACGCGCGCCGGCGAAGGCGCGAACGTCCCAGCAAGATCGGAACAATCTTCCGGGATAGATGGTGGGTCTGCCGACAAGCGCCGAGAGAGCTTCGGCCTCCATTCAACCTGTTGAGGGCGAAGCGTGGCGGACAGGGAGGGATTTGAACCCCCGATACCCTTGCAGGTATGCCGCATTTCGAGTGCGGTGCATTCAACCACTCTGCCACCTGTCCGCGGTCGCCTTCGGTCGAAGCGAGGCGGTTACTACACAAGCAGCGCCCGGGGGGCAAGCCTCCCGGGCAGGAGAATTCCACTCTTCACAGCCGCTTTCGCTTGACCTCTCCCGGCCTTGCGACTATCGAGCACCGTCCGGCGTGGGGAAACCCGCGCCTGATCTCTTTTGGCATGTGCGCTGCGTCGCATGCCGGCAAGAGCAAGCCAGACCACGCAATCGACTGCCAAAAAGCCGTCCCACGGGCTCCCGACCGGAAGCCGCGACAGGACGGGGCCGAACATGGAGGACAAAATGTTCGCAGTCATCAAGACCGGCGGGAAGCAGTTCCGCGTCACCGCCAACGACAAGATCACCGCTGCCAAGATCGAGGGCAACGCCGGCGACACCGTCGCGTTCGACTCGGTGCTGATGCTCACTGAGGGCGAGAAGACCACGCTCGACGCCAAGGCCCTTTCCGAGATCACCGTCGTCGGTGAGATCGTCGAGCAGGCCCGTGGCGAGAAGGTCATCGCCTTCAAGAAGCGCCGCCGCCAGAACTCCAAGCGCAAGC